>JAESFU010000017.1_pt1 | contig 892823 bp, 881 predicted proteins | sample 9269461 | NCBI WGS metagenome assembly JAESFU01 (sample SAMN14502556, study PRJNA617107) | algae metagenome | isolation source: Stenomitos rutilans HA7619-LM2 and co-occurring heterotrophs from cave walls | place: USA: Waikapalae cave, Hawaii | collected 2009-07-28
CGGCCTCAGATGGCGATCCGTCGGTGATGGCCGACCGGCGCGCCACCCTGCAGATCATCCTCAACCTGGTGTCCAACGCGATCAAATACGGGGCCCGTGGCGGCGTGGTGGAGATCGAGGTCGCGCCGTGCGGGGCGAACGTCTGCATCACGGTGTCCGACGAGGGACCCGGCATATCTCCGGACATGGTCGACCGCCTGTTCACGCCCTTTGATCGTCTGGATGCCGAGCGCTGGAGCGGCGTCGATGGGTCCGGCCTTGGCCTGACCCTCTCGCAGGGCCTTGCCCGCGCCCAGGGCGGGGACATCACCTACCGCGCCCGCGAGGGCCGATCGGGCGCGGTCTTCACCGTGACCCTGCCTCGCAGCGAAAAGCCGACGGAAGTGACCCCGTGAAGATCGTTCCCCATGATCCCCTCGTAAAAGCCGCCCGAATCCTGGCCGTGGACGACGAGGCCGCCAACCTCAGCCTGGTTGATCGGGCGTTCCGGCGCGAGGGCTTCACCAACATGGTGACCTTTCTGAATGCCCGCGAGGCCCTGGCCGACTTCGCCGCGACGCCGCCTGATCTGGTGCTGCTGGACCTCATGATGCCAGGCTTCGACGGTTACGAGTTCCTGGAGAGCTTCCGGCGTCTGACGTCCGACACCGACTACCTGCCCATCCTTGTCCTGACCGCCGACTCCACCATGAACGCCCGCCTGCGGGCCCTGTCACTGGGGGCCAACGACGTGCTGCTCAAACCCTATGACGTCGGCGAGCTGCTGATGCGCAGCTGGGTCCTGCTGGAGACGCGACGACGATTTCAGGCCCGCTGAAAGCGCATGCTGAGAGCGCGCGTATGCGCCCGCCACTGACAACCGATCGTACCGGCCCCTCGCGGCGGGCTTGAAGCATTCGGTGCGCGGCGACGTGAACCCGTTCAACGCTGCCGCCGTCCTGACCGGATGCAGCAGGGGTCGCTGGATATCCGCCGTTAGCGGGCCTTCAGTGTCGACCGGTGCCCGTATCGATGACCAGCCGATCAAGGCCACGCAAGACGAGGCCTCGCCGCCATCTGATCTTGTCCGGTTCCGAAATGCGCAGGTTCGGGAACCGGCCCAGCAGCGAATGGATGGCGATCGCGCCCTCCATTCGGGCCAGAGGTGCACCCAGGCAATAGTGGCCCCCCATGCCGAAGGTCAGGTGCCGATTGGGCATCCGCGCAATGTCCATGCGATCGGCCTGATCGAACTGGCGCGGATCGCGATTGGCCGAGGCGACGATGCCCAAAACGACGTCCCCCTTGCCGATGGCCACGTCCGCGATTTCCAGGTCCTGGCGTGCGAACCGCAAGGTCGAGGTCTCCACCGGCCCGAGGAACCTCAGCATCTCTTCGACAGCCGTGCCGATCAGTTCGGGCTCGGCGCGCAATCGTTCGGCCTCTTCGCCCTGGGTCAGCAAGGCCAGCATGCCGTTGCCGATCAGATTGGTCGTCGTTTCGTGACCCGCTGTCAGCAGCAGAGCCATCATGCCCAGCAGTTCGTCGTCGTCCAGCACCCCGGTATCGCCCTGCACGCGGACCAGATCGGACACCAGATCGTCCTGGGGCTCCGCGCGCTTGGCCAGCATCAGTCGACGCAGATATCGCACCAGCGCCAGCATGTGCGGCAGGGCCAGCATCACAGAAACCGGCGTCAGGGTGTTCTGGATCATGGCATGAGACCATCGCGCGAACCGGGCGCGATCCCGTTTTGGAACGCCCAGCAGATCGGAGATCACGTCCACCGGCAGAGGCAGGGCATAGTCCGCGACCAGATCGAACCGTGATCGGTTTTGAAGCTGGTCCAGCAACCGATCGCTGGTCAAACGCGTGCTGTCCGTCAGGGCCTGAATGCGACGCGGCGTAAAGGCGGTCTGGACCAGGCGTCTCAGCCTGGAATGATCCGGATCATCCCGGTCCAGCATATTGCGCTGAAGCGGGGCCAGGACCTTGGGGATGCGCGGCTGGCGTGATCTCTGCCCGGCGTCCGGCGCATTGGCGGCATCCTTGGCAAAGCGTGCATCCTTCAGCGACGCCGCAACATCGTCGTACCGGCTCAGCAGCCAGGCAGGCTGACCGGTCGGCAGACGCACGCGACAGACCGGTGTGTTCTCTCGCAAACGCGCATAGTGGCTGTGGGCATTCCGCTTGAAGTCCGCACTCGAGATGTCGAATGGCTTATCCAGCGACATCGTTGGCCCCCGCCTCCGAAACGCCCAGGCCGTTGGCCAACAGATCGGCCAGGCGATCGGGGATCTCATCCCATTCCGCCAGAACGCGCGGATCGCCGAGCAGGCGCAGCAGTACATAGCCCAGGACCATCGCCACGATGGCCTGCGGCGGTCTGGCCGGATCGCCCGGCCGGATCTCGCCCCTATGCATCATGGCTGCAAATATCGGTTCAGGCAGACGAAGCGCTGGTTCGATCACGCGGGTCACGAATACGGCCCGTACCTCGGGCGTGGTCAGGGCTTCGGACAGGACGATCTTCATGGGATCGAGCGTCTCCGTCGTCAGATGACGCCAGCGCGCGTGCAGCATCGCGCGCAGCAACCCCTCGATCCCCACTGCCGGGTCCGGCGGTGGCGGTGGCATTGCGTCGGCTTCGTACAGCGGGTCCAGCGCCGCCATCAGCAAAGCGGTCTTGTTTTCGAACACATTGTAGATCGTGCCGTCAGATACGCCTGCCGCCTGACTGATCCGGCGGATCGTGGCGCGCTCGAAGCCATATTCGGCAAAGACGCCTGTGGCCGCTTCGACGATATGCCTTCGGCGCAGATCGGCGGTCTTGTCACGCAATGGGACAGACATGAACAATCATCCAGAAAAATGAATGATCATTCAAACAGTGTGAGCGGTCTGCGTCAACCTCGGTGCCGGCGAGAATGGGCAAGAGCAGAAACATGTGTTTCAGCACGTGGCGGCATTCAGGCCGACATCGCCCGCTTCATCGGCGTAACGCCGATCGCGTTCAGCCGCATCAAGCGCCTTATGGCGCGACACGACGGCCGAGACCGTGTAGGCGAAATCATCGGCCTGATCGGCATAGGAACCTTGCACGCAACCCGCGATCCACGCAGGGGTGGGTTCAATTATTTAAAAAGTATAAGAAAAATGGTGGGTGATGTAGGGTTCGAACCTACGACCCGCTGATTAAGAGTCAGCTGCTCTACCAACTGAGCTAATCACCCGTACCATGTCGTCCGGGCAGGCTTTCGCAAGAGCCGTGCCGTCTGCGCCTGTGCCATTGCTGGACCGGCGAGAACGGGCGGACATAGAGGCGAACGGCGGTCAAGGCAAGGCGTTTCCGCCCGCCGTTCCGCTTTGTCGCAGGGTGGATTTCGACAGCCGCCAGCCGGGTGCCGGTCACGGACATGTCGCAAGCCTGGCCTAGCGTAGCCATTGGCTATTCTGCCAAAACCAGGGAGAGACTGCATGTCCGCCTCGCTGTACCCATTCGCTTCCCCCGTATTCGCCGCCGAAGGTTCCGCTTCGGCCTCCTCGTCCGGACCCACCGTCGTGCTGGTTCACGGCGCCTGGGCCGACGGTTCGTGCTGGGAATATGTGATCCCGCATCTGCATGACGCCGGACTGCGGGTCGTGGCTGTTCAGAACCCCCTGTCCAGCCTGGATGCCGACGTCGCCAACGTCACACGCGTGCTGGACGACATCTCGGGCGACCTCCTGCTGGTCGGCCATTCCTATGGCGGGGTCGTGATCTCCGAGGTGGGCAACCATCCCCGCGTCGTGGGCCTGGTCTATGTCACGGCCTTTGCGCCGGCACCGGGTCAGAGCATTAACAGCCTGCTGGCCTCCGCACCCGAGGCCCCACCCTGGGTCGGGCTGCTGCACGCCGATGCCGGCGGCTGGGTCACCTGGCCCGCTGACGCCATGGCGACCTGGTTCGCGACCGGCCTGTCGCCGGAGCGTCAGGCGGTTCTGGCCGCGACCCAGCATCCGACCTTCTATCAGGTCAATGACGGGGCCGTGGGCGAGGTCGCGGCCTGGACCGTGCGCCCGACGACCTATGTGATCGCCACCCAGGACCTGATCATTCCCCCGCCGCTGCAGCACATGTTTGCAGAGGCGATGAACGCCGAGGTCATTGAGGTGGATGGCGGCCATCTGGTCATGCTGAACCAGCCGGACGCCGTCGCCGAAGCGATCATTTCGGCGGCGCGGGGCTAGAGTCTGCGAAGTCCCGTTGCCTCTACGGGGCGGGTCTCCCGCTCGAGAGTTGCGTTTCCTTCGTCGGGGCCTCGCGCTAGGCTGCCGTGAATCGGCGCGACAGGTGCCGGACGGGGGAAACGCACTCATGGCCTTCTGGAACCGCCGTCGTTCGATCGACGCCATGCTGGCCCCGCACGACGGCCCTGCGCTGAAGAAGACGCTGGGCTGGCCGCATCTGATGCTGCTGGGCATCGGGGCCATCGTGGGCACCGGCATCTATACGCTGACGGGTGTCGGCGTGGAGAAGGCCGGGCCGGGCATCATTGTGGCCTTCGCCATCGTCGGCGTGATCTGCGCCTGCGTGGCGCTGGCCTATGCCGAGCTGGCGACCATGATGCCGGCGTCCGGCGGGGCCTATACCTACAGCTATGCGGCCCTGGGCGAGGCCATCGCCTGGATCATCGGCTGGAGCCTGATCCTGGAATATTCCCTGGTGGTCAGTGCCGTGGCCGTGGGCTGGTCGGAATATGCAGTCGGCTTCCTGCGAACGATCGACATCATCCTGCCCCAGGCCCTGACGACCGGGCCGCATGCGGACGGCATCATCAACATTCCCGCCGTGCTGATCATCCTGGCGGTGACGGGCCTGCTGCTGCTGGGCACCAAGGAGAGCGCGACGGTCAATGCCGTGCTGGTCGTCATCAAATGCAGCGCCCTGCTGGTCTTCATCGCCGTGGTCGCGCCCGCCTTCGACCCGGCGAACTTCGAGCCGCTGATGCCCTTCGGCTTCAACAAGAACGGACCGGCGGGGGCCGAGGTCGGGGTCATGGCGGGCGCGGCGATCGTCTTCTTTGCCTTCTACGGCTTCGATGCTGTGGCGACGGCGGCGGAGGAGACGCGCAATCCGGCCCGCGACCTGACCATCGGCATCCTGGGCTCCATGATCATCTGCACCATCCTGTACATGCTGGTCGCGGCGCTGGCCGTCGGCTCCATGCCGTTCAGCCAGTTTGCCGACAGCGGCGAGCCCCTGGCCCTGATCCTGCGCATTCTGGAGCAGCCCCTGGCCGCCCAGATCGTGGCCGCCGCCGTCATCGTGGGCGTGCCGACGGTGATCCTGGCCTTCTTCTATGGCCAGACCCGCATCTTCTACGTCATGGCGCGTGACGGCCTGCTGCCGCGTCGGCTGGGCCGGGTGTCGCAGCGTGGCGTGCCGGTGGTGGTTACCCTGTTCACCGCCGTGATCGTCAGCATCCTGGCCGGGCTTCTGCCGCTGGACGAGATCGCCGCCCTGGCCAATGCCGGGACGCTGGCGGCCTTCACCGCCGTCTGTGCCAGTTTGCTGGTGCTGCGGGTGCGCGATGCGATGCGTACGCGGGTGTTCCGCGCCCCGCTGGCCTGGGTCATCGGCCCGCTGGGCATCGCGGGCTGCCTGTATCTGCTGTTCAGCCTGCCGGTGAACACCCAGGTCTGGTTCCTGATCTGGAACGTCGGCGGGCTGGTCGTCTATTTCGCCTGGTCGGCCTGGAACTCTCGCCTGGCCAAAGGCGAGGAAGTCGAAGGCTGATGGCCCTGCGCGACGTCTCCGGCGCAGTCGACTTCAGCGTGCTGCAGGCCATGACCGCCGGCGACGACGCCATTGCCGAAGAGGTCTTGGGCCTGTTCGTTCAACAGGCAGCTCTCTGGTCGCCCCTGCTGGATGTGCGTCAGGAAGGCTGGCGCGACGCGGTGCATACGATCCGGGGTGCCGCGCTCGGGATCGGGGCAGGGGCTTTGGCCGAGGTCTGTGCCAAGGCGGAAGGCGGCGACAAAGCCACGGTCGCGCCGCTGCTGGACCGCGTGCGCACGGCCCTGGATGCGGCTCTCGCCGATGTGGCGGCCTATCGGCATGCGCTGATGTTGAAAAGCCTTCGGGGCTAGCTTCGCGTCCGGTCCCACACCGCCAGCTCGTGGGCGATGCAGCGGTCGATCAGGGTGCGCCAGACGGGTTCCGCGATCTCGGGCGACAGGCCGGCGGGCTCTGCCGCGGCCAGGACCTTGGCCACGACATCCTCGATACGGGCGTCGTCATGGACCACGTCGCGGCTGGGCTTGATGCGGGCGGCGGCGTGCATGTAGCGCTGCCGCTCGGCCAGCAGGGTTACCAGCGCCCGGTCCAGGGCGTCGACGCCCTGGCGCACCTGGGCCATCGTCTCGCAGGCCTCCGGGGCCGTGCGCGCGTCGATCACCACTTCATCCGACAAAGGCGCGCTCCAGCACATAGTCGCCCGGTTCGGCGTTCGAGCCTTCCTTCAGGCCATAGGTTTCCAGCAGCTCGCCGGTTTCCTTGATCATGGCTATCGACCCGCACAGCATGACGCGGTCGGTGTTGGGGGAAAAGCCGATGGGAAGGCCCAGATCGGCGAAGACGTCGCCGGACTTGATCCGTTCAGTGATCCTTCCCGGCGTCTCGAACCGCTCGCGCGTGACGGTCGGATAATAGACCAGCTGGGCCTTGGCCTCCTCGCCGATCAGGGGGTCGTCATGGATGCCGGCGGTGAAGAAGTCGCGGTAGGCCAGATCAGCCACATTGCGCACCGTATGGCAGACGATGACCTGACCGAACCGGGCATAGGTATCGGGGTCGCGCGCCACCGACAGCCAGGGGGCCAGGCCCGTGCCCGTCCCGATCAGCCACAGCCGCTCGCCGCCCGTCAGCGCATCCAGCACCAGGGTGCCGGTCGGCTTCTTGCCCATCAGCACGGTGTCGCCCGGCTTGATCTTGACCAGGCGCGAGGTCAGCGGCCCGTCGGGCACGGCGATGGACAGGAACTCCAGCTCCTCGTCCCAATGCGGGCTGGCGATGGAATAGGCCCGCAGGATCGGCTTGCCGCCATCTTCGCCCGGCAGGCCGATCATCACGAACTCGCCGGAGCGGAAGCGGAAATCCTCGGGCCGGGCGATGCGGAAGCTGAACAGTTGATCGGTCCAGTGGCGCACCGACAGCACCTCCAGTTCATGGAAGGGGCTGGCCTTGACGGGAGGGGGGGATACGGCGGCGTCGGTCATGTGCGGCGTCTGTTAGCGGTTGAGGGCGTCCGGCGAAAGGGATGGGGTGTCGCTGTCGAGGTGTCAGGCGACGTCGCGCGGCATCCATTCGGGCCAATGGGCGGTGACGGGTCGTCCGTCGACGCTGAGTTCGCCGTCTAGCCGGTCGACGCGCAACAGGGCGATGGCGGACCCGTCGCGCCCGCCCATCACCTCACCCGCACGCAAGCTCCCGTTCAGCACCTCGGCTCCGAACGGTGGCGGCGGGCCGTCGAAGGTCAGGCCCATCATCCGGTTCTTGACCGTGCCGCGCCGGTGCATGCGCGAGGCCGTCTCCTGGCCGATGAAACAGCCCTTGTGGAAGTCGATGCCGTTCAACAGGTCGAAGTTGGCCTCGATCGGCCAGGTCTTGTCCTGCACCGTGTCCAGCGCCGGATCGGGCACGCCATGGCGAAGGCTATGCGCGCGATAGTCGTCCTCGCTCGCCGTCGTCTCGACGTTTCGGCCCCAGGCCCGACCGCCCAGCGCCGACAGTCGCGGGTCGGCCGCGAAGCCCGCCGCCTCGCCGTCCCATGCCGCGAACACGGCCTCATCCATGGCCGCGATCTGCACGTCCGACCGCAGGCGATACATCGACAGCCGCTGGATCAGCGCCTCGCGCCGGTCCGCCGCCACGTCCAGCACCACGCCGTCATCGCTGCCCCACAGGAACAGGTCGAACAGCAACCGCCCCGGCGGCGACAGCAGGGCCCCATACCGCACGGCCCCCTTCGCCAGCGTCTCCACATCCTGGGTCAGCAGATTGTGCAGGAAGGGCCGGGCATCCGGGCCCGACACCCGGATCAGGGCGCGGCTGTCGAGGCGGGCAATCTGTGTCATGGGCGCAAGATAGGCATGGCCGCGCCCGCGAACCATAGCTGGGGATAGGTTGTGTCGCCCTGATCTCCGAACGAGAATCCGTATACGGTCCAGTCATGTCGGGCCGTTTTCCCATTCTGTACATTGCCGAGGCCAGCCCGGAGGATGCCGTCCTGTCGTCCGGCGTGCTGGCCTATCTGGTCGAGGCGATGCCGACAGCGGACTTCACCATCGTGGGGTCCAGGACGAGCGCGCCGCTGTTTGCCGACACGCCGCGACTGCGCCGCCTGATCGTGCTGGACAAGGAGACGCGGCTGGACTGGCTGGGCCTGTGGAACCAGGTGCGCGACACGCGCTGGGGCCTGGTCGTCGACATGCGCGGCTCGACCATTTCCGGCAAGCTGAAGCGCCAGAAGCGGGCCGTGCGCGGTCCGGGCGAGGCGGGCGTGCATGCCGTCGAGCTGGCCGCCCGGGTGCTGCATCTGGACGATATCCCGGCCCCGCGCCTGTTCGTCTCAGAAGAGACGCAGGCCGCTGTGGACGCCCTGATCCCCCCTGCATCCGGCCCGATCATCGCCGTAGCCCCCGGCACCGACTGGATGGGCCGTCACTGGCCCGCCGAACGCTATGCCAAGGTCGCCGCCGCCCTGATCGCCGACGACGGCCCTCTGGCCGGTGGGCGGCTGCTGATCCTGGGCGACGAGAAGGATCGCGACGACGCCCACACCATTCGCCTGGCGGTCAGCCGTGGGCGTGCCACCGAACTGGTCGGGCGACTGACGCCGTTGCAGGCCGTGGCTCTGCTGGGGCGAGCAGCGCTGTATCTGGGTCCGGATTCGCTGTGGACGCATCTGGCCACGGCGGCGGGCGCGCCTGTGGTCGCCGCCTTCGGCCCGTCCGACGAGGCCGAGCGCGGCCCCTGGACCGGCGTCGCCGTGCGCGGTCCCCGCTCAGTCGAGGAATACCGCAAGATCGACCCGCGGCTGAACCAGGCCATCCAGCACATGAACGACCTGCCGGCAGAGCGGGTGTTGAAGGCGGCGCGAAAAATTCTACAGACCTGATCCTTCTCCCCTTGCGGGAGAAGGTGGCAGCCGAAGGCTGACGGATGAGGGGTCGCGCCAGTCTATCCATCCTGGCGGCAAACGCGCGCTACTCGAAGGGCCAGTGCGACCCCTCATCCGACCTCGCTGCGCTCGGCCACCTTCTCCCGCAAGGGGAGAAGGGCGTTAGCTTACCGCCGCCGCCACCGCCTGATAGGCCGGATTGGCCCGTCCTTCCGCGTCCAGCAGCAGGGGGCTGTCGCTGCTTTTGCCTTCGCGGACCAGCCAGCTGTCGATGTCGCGCAGGCCCCAGGTGGTGAAGGCGTAACGCTGGCGCTCCGGCAACGCCATGAAGGCCTCCGCCAGTTCGCCCACACGTGCCACCTGTTGCGCCCGCTTGTCGGCGACGCTGCGCAGGTCGGGCATCCGCCCCTCGCGCTGCATCGGGAAATCCAGCTCCGACACATGGATGGGCAGGCCAAGAGACGCGGCGTCGCGCATGAAGGCCGTGATCTGACCCGCCGGGATTTCGATATCCAGATGCGACTGGGTGCCGATGCCGCCGATGGGTGCCCCCAGCCTCAGCAACCGCTCGACCAGCTTCAGAAAGGTCGCGCCCTTCTTCGGGATGTTCTCCAGATTGTATTCATTCAGGAACAGGACCGCGTCCGGATCGGCGGCCTTCGCCTGTTCGAAGGCCCGGACCATATAGCCGTCCATGCCCAGCGCCCGGCTCCAATGGCAGTCGCGCAGGCCGTCGCCATCCTCGGCCACCGGCTCGTTGACCACGTCCCAACCGGCCATCTGGCCCTTGTAGCGACCCACGAAGGTGGAGATGTAGCGGTCGTATTCGGCGGCAAAACGATCGCGCGGCACGTTGGCGTCATCGAAGACCTCGGCCCCTTGCGAGTACCAGATCACCGTATGGCCGTGGACGCGCAGGCCGTTGTCGCGGGCAAAGCCGACGACGCGATCCGACGGCTCGAAATCATAGGTGAAGCCGGGCCCCAGGGTCCGTTCCATCTTCTGTTCCCACTCCGGCGTCAGCTGGGAACAGTGTTTCAGCGTCTGGGCGATCCAGTCCGCCTGATCCAGCTGCCAAGTCATCCCCGTCGCCCCGAACGGACAGGGCAGGATGTCTTTCAACGGCGCGGCCTCCGGCCCCGGCGCCGGCGCGGCAGAGGCGAAGCGGTCGCAGGCGGCGAGGGCAGGGACAGCCAGCAACGGCGCGGCCAGCAGGTCGCGGCGGCTGGGCCTCACGGCCTCAGACCGCGCGCCGCCGCAGCCCCATCTCGTCGAACGCCGCCGTCTCGCGTTTGCCGGCGGCGAGGAGGGCGTTCAGGCGGGTGGTTTCGGCGACGTGTTCGAACTTCTTCAGCTCTTCGAAGGCGCTGGTCAGGGCGTCGCGCGCCCCTTCTTCCTCGGCTTCGATGGCGGCGACGTCGGCCTGGACGGCGGCCTTCTTCTGCTTCCAGCCGTTCAGATAGGCGCGCAGCATCATGGCGGCGTCGACATCCTGACGGGCGCGGTCCTGCTCGCCCTCGGCCTCGGCTTCCAGCATGGCCAGACGCATTTCGGTGCGGGCCTTGCGATCGCTGATCTCGGCCAGACGCTTCTGCAGCGTCTCGACCTCGTAGTTGGAAATGCGGATCAGCGATTGCGCCCAGGTGGTCATGCGTACTCTCTCGTTCCAACAGCCAGGGTCACTGGATCAGACCTTGGTTCAGAATGCTTTCCAACCGGTTGAAGGATTCGGCCAAAGGCGTGTGATCGTCCTTGTCCTGGCCCAGGAAGGCCTCCAGCGCAGGATTAAGCGCGATGGCGCGGTCTACGATGGGGTCGGCACCGGTCCGGTAGGCCCCGATCTTGATCAGCTCTTCCATATTGGCATAGGCGCTCAGACACTGGCGGGCGCGCTTGTTCAGCTCGCGCTCGGGCGGCGTCTGGCAGGCGGGTAGGGTGCGGCTGACGGATTTCAGAACGTCGATGGCGGGGAAACGCCCGCGCTCGGCGATCTTGCGGTCCATGACGATGTGGCCGTCCAGGATACCGCGCACGGCATCGGCGATCGGCTCGTCATGGTCCCCGCCGTCCACCAGCACGGTGAACAGGGCGGTGATCGGCCCCGCCGTCGTCCCGTCCGCCCGCACAGGCCCCGGCCCGGCCCGCTCCAGCAGCTTGGGCAGTTCGGTGAAGACGGTGGGAGTATAGCCCTTGGTCGTCGGCGGCTCGCCTGCGGCCAGACCGATCTCGCGCTGGGCCATGGCAAAGCGGGTGACGCTGTCCATCAGGCACAGCACTTCCAGATCCTGATCGCGGAAATATTCGCTGATCGCCATGGTCATATAGGCCGACTGGCGCCGCTTCAGCGCGGGCTCGTCCGACGTTGCCACCACCACGACGGCGCGGCGCAGGCCTTCTTCGCCCAGAGTCTCCTCGACGAACTCGCGCACCTCCCGGCCCCGTTCGCCGATCAGGCCGACGACGACGACATCGCAGGTCGCCTCCTTGGCCAGCATGGACAGCAGCACGGACTTGCCGACGCCGGAGCCGGCAAAGATGCCCAGACGCTGGCCCCGGCAGGTGGTGGTGAAGACGTCCATGGACCGCACGCCCAGGTCCAGCCGCTCGCCCACGCGTCCGCGCGAATGGGCCGGGGGCGGCGGGGCACGCAGCGGATAGGCCGCCGGACCCTGGGGCAGGGGGCCCTTGCCGTCGATCGGCTGGCCGAAGGCATCGATGATCCGGCCCAGCCAGGCGGTCGTCGGTCGCACGCTGGCGGCACTGTCGATGATGCGGATGTCGGCCCCGGGGGCCACGCCCTCGACCGGCCCGAACGGCATCAGCAGGGCCTTGGCATCGCGGAACCCCACGACTTCGGCCGGCAGGGGATTGAGACCGCGTCCGCGCTGGATCTCCGCCCGCGCCCCGACCGACAGCCGCGACAGCCCGCCCTTGGACTCGATCAGCAGCCCGTTCACCCCCGCGACCTTGCCGGTCACGACCAGCGGATCGATCGCTTCGACGGCGGCGGTGAGTGAGCGCATCCTCCACGGATGCGCCATCGTGGTTAATGAGGGGTGAAGGTCAGTTCACGGCCGCGGCTCCAGCCTGGGGGTAGGCCATAAAGGACTGGATGACATCGGCATTGATGGCCAGCGCAGCGGCCTTGTCGGCTTCGCCTTCGCTGACGGAGCCCAGAGCAATCTTGGCCAGCCCACGCCCGTACAGAGAGGGGGCCAACTGCGGTTCCGACGCCAAGGCCGCATCATAGGCAGCCAGCGCTCCGCTGTGGTCGCCCATCTGCAGCAGCACCCGGCCGCGGCTGTCGATAAGGCCCGCGTCTCCCGGCTGCAGAGCAATGGCCGCGTCGCAGTCCTTCAAGGCCTGCTCCAGAAGAACGCCATTGAGCGCCGCCTCCCAGCACAGGTTGTTCAGCACATAGGCTGTGCCGGCATGCGCCTCGCGAACCACCGCCATCTCGCTCGCTGCTGCGTCCAGCTGGTTCAGGTCCAGAAGTGCGCGAATGCGCAGGAGCTGGGGCGACAGGATATTGTCGGGCGATGTGGCGATAACCCTTTGCAGGATGTCAGCGGCTTCCTGGGCCTGGTCCACTTCCAGTTTGACGGCCGCCTGCTGCATCAGCAGATCCGTGTTGTCGGGATTGGCTTCGACCAAGGTCGTCATGGCACCGTCGGCTTCTTCGCCGCGATCCAGTTCCAGCAGGGTGCCAACCCGCATCGCCTGGGCGTTCAGGTTGTCGGGCCGCGTCGCCAGTATGGCATCCAGGTCGCGCAAAGCCCTGTCGGGTTGCTTCAGGCCCAGATAGGCAGTGGCGCGCATGTTCAGGGCAAAGGTATCGTTTGGAGCCTGCCGCAAGGCACGCGAGAGTTCCACGACCGCATCCTGATAGCGCTCTTGCGACATGGCGATCAGCGCATTGCCGTTCATGGCGATCCGTTCCGAGGGATCGATGTCGACGGCCTTGTCCAGATCGCTGGTCGCGCCCTCCACATCCCCGGTCCAGAAGCGATAGACACCGCGATTTGCCCAGGCCGCACTGCTTTGCGGAGCCAGTTCGACAGCCTTGCCGGCAGCCTCGACCGCGCCAGCATAATCCTCCATCCGTGAGAGGGTCAGGGCTCGATCCAGCCAGCCGCTTTCGGTCGTCGGTACCGACGCATCCAGGGCTGCGACATCGGCGTCGGTCATTTCATAGTCGGACGTGGCCAGGACGCGCGGTCGATCCAGTGGGCGGGCTTCGGCGATGGGCCTTATCGCGTCGGCCTCGGTCGCCGTAATCTCCGGAACCAGACTACGGGTGGAAATCTGGACCGTGACGGTGTCGCCTTCCAACTTGACCGTCCGGCTCATCTGATGACCCAGTTCGGTTCGATCGAAGACGCCGCCCGTCACCCGGAACCCTCGTCCTCCTTCGGGCAGACGAAGCGACGCCGTCTGAAGCGCGTAGGTCGGATGTATCAGGGCGTAGGGAGCCGTCTTGAACGGTCCGTCCTCGCGGGGCTCCGTCGACACAGCGGAGTATGTCGATCCCGGAATGACGAGCCCGTCGCTCGGCCAGTTCAACGCAATCGTGCCGACCATGGTCAGCGTCAGAAGGTTTGCATCGGTATCGTAGACGGACCCCACTTCGGTGATGGTCGCATCCCCGACCGTGGCCGCCCAGTTGGCCCGCATGAACTGGTCTCGCTGACTGGCCGGGACCAGACCCAGCTGACCGGCCAGACCGGCCGCAGCGTCGCCACGCACCAGCATGGTGCCTCTGATGGCGGCCGGCGCATGCATGCCGGCAGTGGCGTCCATGGCGATGATCACCTCAGTATCCGGCTGCGTTTTTGGCTCGGGACGCAGAGCCTCCAGTCCGGTAGGCGTGGCCGTAAGCGGCAGGGCCCAGAACAGGGGCGGCGGTCCGAGATCGGCCAGCGACCGGTCGCCGGCCGCCGTGCCATCCATCCAGTAGACGCCGTCGTTGACGACCGCGCGGACCAGGACGTGATCGAACGCTCCGATCGCCGGCAGTCGCTCATTCAGGCCATCGCCGTTGAACAGGCTGACTGCGGCAGCGTCGGCCTGAATGCCCAGACCGTCCAGAAGAGCCAGCAGAAGTGCCGTCTTGCCCTTGCAGTCGCCAAAGCGTCGGCTCCAGGTTTCGTCGGCCGTCGCGGGTGTGAGCGCGCCTTCGCCCATCAGCAGCGCGACATAGCGGACCTGATCCTGCACCAGCCTCAAGGCCGCCGCCGCCTGGACGGCCGGGTCGTCTGACAGGGCGCGCAACCGCGCGATCTCGGCGTGAAGCGGAGAATCGGCCTCGATGCGGCGGGCCCGATCATAGAGGGGACGCAGCAACGTCGCGATTTCGGACCAGTCCTGATAGTCGCTGAGTTCGACCATGTTGACCTGCCGAAAACGCCCCGGAACATCCAGGGGGACAATCACGGGCTGGGCGGCTTCGCGCCGCACCTCGACCGTCGAATAGCCGTTGGCGCGGCGCACCGGCAGGGGCGTCCAGTCCTGCATCGACTGCAACTTGACCGGTTCCGATGTCGGCCACGATGCCCGGAATCGAGCCTGATCCACGACCAGAGGCAGGTTCAGATCGACCTTCGATTCAATTCGTCCGGCCAACAGGGGATCACGCGTGGTCACCGTATAGGCGACGTCCAGGATGTCACCGACACGCAGCCCGGCGGGCTGAAGCAGGGCGGTCAGACGCCCATCCAGCATGGCCTGATCCAGGTTCTCCTCACGGCGGATCGTCTCGAATGTCTGCGTGGCCAGCACATCGATGGTTTCGCCATCACGGATGATGCTGACGTGGTGCACCGTGATGTCCTGAACCTGCGGGCTCCACATCAGGCCTACGCTACCGACAAGAGCCAGCCCTTGCGGCGACAGCGGCATGCTGCGCGTGCGCAGATAGTTCGATCTGTGGTCGTTTTCCGAACGGTGCTGCATGTCCAGAAGGAGGACGCGAAGACCTGCCGCATCCCCATCGCCGGATTGTTCGGGGGCGTTCGCCGGCATTTCCACGACCCACGCCGGGGCCGCACCTCGCAAGATCTCATCGCCGGCCTGTGCAGCGCAGCCGAATGCCAGCAGGGCAAGACCAGAAACCAGGCCAGCCACCCGGGCTGCCGAATACGCAAACATCAAGACTCGTCCCCATCCCACCCTGGGACTTACAGATACAAATCCCGGAGACTGGCGCAACCGTGTTGTCCAGAAACATCGACGATCCTTGGTTGCGAAAGATCGCGTAAAGGGCGTGCTGCCTGGGACGTCGGGTCGAGGATCGTTTCTCCAGCTCGCCCCGACGGAATTGTTCGCGCCGCAGAGTTGCACCCGCGACCCCTCTTGACGCTCCAGACGCCGCCCTACTGAAGCTGGGTAAAGATCGTCACGACGGAGGCTGCGAACACCGCGACGCCGGCGATCATCAGCACGATGGACGGGCTGACGTCGAAGGTGGCCCTGGCCTGTTCCTTCAGTCGCCCCATCAGTTCGGGCCAGGTATAGCTGACGAAGTCGCCCTGGCTCATCATGCTGATGATGATGCCTTGGTCGTCGATGACGGGCAGGTGTCGAAACCGCTCGTTGGACATCAGACGCAGCCAGTCCAGCAGGTCGTCATCCGCCCGCGCCATCTTCAGATCGGTGGTCATGATCTGGTCCAGCGTGGTCTGGTCCGGGTCCATCCGCTTGTTCAGCAGCCGGCGCATGAAGTCGCGCTCCGTCACGATCCCCAGCGGCTTGCGATCGGGGCTGACGATGACCGCTGCGCCATAGTTGCGTTCGCTCATGATGGCGACGGCTTCGGAGACAAGCGCCTTGGGGCCGAACGTCAGCACAGCCGCCTTGCTGCGAAACTCGGGTCTGTCCTTGATCTTCATGGGCGTCGTCCTTTCAGGCCGTTTCCGTCTTGAGCGCGTCGGGATGTCGCAGTTTCGAAAGGGTTGCGATCAGGGGCGGTACCAGCATGTGCGGCACCGTCAGGATCGACAGGGTCATGAAGCTGGCCGCCATGATGCGCTCCGGCAGGGCGGCGCGAACCTCCAGGCCGAAGACCAGCACCCCGATCGCGCCCGCCGCCAGCGTCAGCGGCACGACGACCCAGCCCCAGGTCGCGACCCCGCGCCAGTTCAGCGTCAGCAGGCTTTCCCGGAAATGCCGGGGCGAATGGAACAGGCAGAAATAGAGGGCGAACCCGATAATCGGCGGCAGGAGCAGCATGCCGCTCAGGGCCGCCAGCCCCCCGATGGCCTGATCACGCCGTCCGGCCTGCCACAGCGCGGCGATGGCGATCAGACCCAGGCCGACGGCCACCGGCAGGACCAGCATCAGGCCGTCCGTCACCGCCGAAGCGCCCGCCCTGTCCGTCAGGCCGATGAAGATGGCGTCCAGTTCGGCCCGGTGCAGCAGCGTCGGAGCCGCCAGCAGGGCTAGGGCCAGACCGGCCCGCAGGATGACGGGGCCCGCCCCGTCCCAGTCTTCGGAAAAATGCGCGACGGCGATGGCGATGAAGGCCCCCAGGGCCAGCACCGGCTCGGTGCGCCACAGGCCGTACATGGCCGCCGCAAGTCCCAGATACAGCAGAACCAGCGTGACCATCCCGGTCCACGGCCCGGCCTGCTGCGCGCGGATGATCTCGAGATCCAGCGTGCCGTGCGGCAGGCCGAACACCAGCAAGGCCAGGCAGGCGACGGCCGTGGCCATGCCCCCCGACAGCGGCACTCCGGCCGCCAGCGCCAGAAGGGTGAGGGCGAGCACGCCGACCACCAGCGTCGACCCCGAAAGTGATCGTGGCAACCCCGGTCTTGTTGCAAAGGTGACAGGCATCGCAATGCCTCCAGTTGGGACACTGTCCGGACGGGCGCGAACCCGTCCGGACGTCGTATCCGCCTGACGCCGTCAGGACGCGGTGGTGACCGTGTGGCCCGGCTCACCATATTCGACCGCCGATTTGCGGACCGCGATGATGTAGACCAGTACGCCCACGCCGGCCTTGGCGATGATGTCGGCGATGGTGTAGCCGATCTGGACCGCCGTCTCGACGCTGCCGCCCCCCATGTTGGTGAAGGGGATCATGTAGACGATCGGATAGAAGCCCCACGAGGCGAAGGTCAGCATGCGGGCCCCCTTGATCAGGCCCTTGACGCTTTCCGGCTGGCGCTCGATCGAGGCTCCAGACCCTTGAACAGCTCCCACACGATGTACAGGAATGGCACGGTCGACAGCGTGCCCCAGATGGCGCGCGTGGCGTTGTCGTCGGCGATCTCGCCCGGATAGCCCAGCACGATCATCAGCGCCGCAGCAAAGCCCAGCTTGATCGACTTGGACATGGTCTCCGACTGCGACAGCCGCATGACCAGGATCAGTTCGATCAGCAGCAGCGGCACGGTCAGCAGCCAGTCGACGTAGCGATAGGCATCGTTGAAGGCCAGGCCGGTGACCTGGATCACGCCGTTGCGGACTTCGTAGGCGGACTCCCAGCTCTCGAAGATGCGGAAGTAGTGATAGGCGGCGATGGCGGTCACCAGTCCCGAGATGACCAGGGCCGAGCGATAGGCGGGACCGACCTGCGAGCGGCTCAGCCACAGGAACAGGGTCGCAGCCGCCATGGTGGCGAAGGTGAAAGAGAAGGCGTTGTAGACGAGCAGGTACTGCCCGACATCGATAGTTGGCATTGTGAATCCTCCAGTCGGCCCTTGTCTGGCCTTGCTGGAGAACCGTCAGCCTTTAAGCCCATCTGCGCCATACGGCCTTTAGGCCGTACCCGGAGTGTCGCATCCCCTAGAGCCCAGCCTCGACGGCCAGGCGGATGGCGTCTGCGACATTGTGGGTGCCGATCTTTTCCAGGATCAGGCCCCGGTGCATCTTCACCGTCTTTTCGCTGAGCGACAGGTTGTAGGCGATCTGCTTGCTGCGATGGCCGGCGGCGATCTGTTGCAGGATTTCGCGCTGGCGTGGCGAAAGCGTCCGCACCACCTCGACCGCATGGTGATGGCGGCTGGACGAGGGCCCCACCGCATCCGGTTCCAGCTCGACCTGGGAGCCCAGAAAGTACTCCAATTCGCCATCGGGCGTGAAGACCGGCGCCACCAGAACGGCGTTGCGGAAAGGCTGGCCGTCGCGCTTGTAGTTCAGGATTTCGACCAGGGTCGCCCGGCGATCCCGCGTGCCCTGGCGGATGCGTTCGGTCAGCCAGGGCTCGGTCGCCGGCCCTGCCAGAAAGCGGCAGTTGCGGCCCAGGATTTCATCGTCACTGTAGCCGGTCAGGTCACAGAAGGCCTGGTTGACGGCGATGATCGGATTGTCGGGCAGGCGCGGATCGCTGACGACCGACGCGATCGGACTGCGGACGATGGAGTCCCTCAGGCTGATACCGTCTTCGTCCAGTTCGTAGGCCATTCGCTCCGTCGTCCCCCGAACAAGACCCTACGCCCAGGATCAGAGGTGGCAAGCAGTCATCCCGTCGCGGTTTTGCTCAGGCAGGCAGGCACGACCGGCTCCGCCCGCTTGCCCATCGACGTCACGATGTCGATGCTAGCGAAACCAGAAGGCGTCGGGGTCTGCCGTGATCTCGCTGCCCTTGTCGATCACGCGGCCGTCTCGTTCCACGTCGATGCCTCTGATCGCGTAGGAGACTGATCCATCGATTGCGGCGGAGGCGCGATAGACGATCAGACTCACCCCGGGTCCGCTCTCAGGGCATGTGCCGGAAACCCGAAAAGTTGCGGCCGGCTCGCCGACAAAGAAGTATGCCAGTTCCGGCGAGATATCGACCCGCCGTCCGTTGTAGCGGATGCGTGGCCCCGCGAATTCAGACCCCCACCCGTTCAGGCCTTCGATCGAAACGCGTCGTCCCCGACACACGACTTCGGTCGATGTCGAGACCACAACAGGCAGCGGCGGCCTGCTCGTTCGCACGACAACCTCCTGATGGGGAAGCAGGACCGACAGGATCAAGGCTGTTGTGAGCATCGCACGACCACCAGGTTACTCGACTGACGGGCAGACTAGGCTGGCGCGACTGGCTCGGCCAGCGTCACATCGCGCGTTCCCGTCGTCAGGATGGCCCCGACCGAGGCCACAACGATGAAGGCTATGGCCAGCCACTGAAGACTGCTGAGCTGTTCGTGCAGCAGGAACAGCCCCGCCACGGCTCCGATAGCGGGTTCGCCGGACAGCAGGACGCCGAAGGTGCGTTTGGGGATGTGGCGGAGCGCAATCATCTCCAGCGAATAGGGTAGGGCACTGGACACGAGCGCGACGCCCAGCCCGATCAGCAGGACCGACGGGGCCAGCAGAGCCGTGCCTGCACTGGCCACGCCGAAGGGCAGGATGACCAGCGCCGCCGTGCTCATGCCCAAGGCCACCGACTGGCCGGCGTGCATGTGCGACAGCCGCTTGCCGAAGACGATGTACAGCGCCCAGAACAGGCCCGCCGCCACCGCGAACGCCACGCCCATGGGGTCCAGCGCCTCCAGACCGCCCCGGATCGGCAGCAGCAACCCCAGCCCTGCGACCGCACAGGCGATCCAGACGAAATGGATAGGCTTGCGTGCATGGATCAGAGCCAGGGTCAGCGGCCCGGCGAATTCGATGGCTATGGCCAGGCCCAGCGGAATGGTCCGCAGCGACATGTAGAAGCACAGGTTCATCAGCCCCAGAACCAGGCCGTAGAGTAGCACCCGCTTCGCATCGGCCCGGTTCAGCCCGAACCGCCACGGTCGCCAGATCGCCACCAGCACCAGGGCCGACAGTCCGACCCTCAGCGCCGAGGTGCCCTCTGCCCCCACGACCGGAAACAGCTGTTTCGCGAACGACGTCCCGACCGCCAGCGACACCATCCCGCCCAGCAGGGCCAGATAGGGCAGGGCGGCGGTCAGGGCAGGGATTGGGGTGGGCTTGGCAGGGGCGGACGACATGGCGCAGCCATAGCCGGGATCGGTCGTCATCGCCCCGACGATTTCAGCCGATGTCCCCGAAATCGGCGCTAGCCCCTTGCGATCTGACCGCAAGCCTTATCTGTTAAGGTGTTGTCCTCCCCGACCGACCGGAAACCCGCCATGACCGACGCCGCCTATGACGCCAGCCGCCACCTGAAAGCCGGGCGGGGCAAGGTCTATGACTCGATCCTGGACACTATCGGCGACACCCCGATCGTCGGCCTGCCGCGCCTGTCGGCGGAGTATCAGCCCAAGGCGACGGTCCTGGCCAAGCTGGAGTTCTTCAACCCGGTGTCTTCGGTCAAGGACCGCATCGGCGTGGCCATGATCGAGGCGCTGGAACAGTCCGGGCGGCTGAAGCCCGGCGGCGTCCTGATCGAGCCGACATCGGGTAATACCGGTATTGCGCTTGCCTTCGTCGCCGCCGCCAAGGGCTACAAGCTGATCCTGACCATGCCCGAGAGCATGTCGATCGAGCGGCGCAAGATGCTGGCCCTGCTGGGCGCCGAACTTGTTCTCACCCCGGCCGAAAAGGGCATGAAGGGGGCCATCGCCATGGCCCAGGAACTGCTGGACCGCACGCCCGGCGCCGTCAGCCCGGCCCAGTTCGACAACCCCGCCAACCCCGCCATCCACAAGGTCTCGACCGCAGAGGAGATCTGGAACGACACCCATGGCGCGGTGGACATCATCATCGCGGGCGTCGGCACCGGCGGCACCATCACCGGCGTGGGTCAGGCCCTGAAGGCCAAGAAGCCGTCGCTGCGCATGATCGCGGTCGAGCCCACCGCATCTCCGGTCCTGTCAGGCGGCGAGCCGGGCCCGCACAAGATCCAGGGCATCGGCGCGGGCTTCGTGCCCTCCATCGTCGATCGCTCGGTCATCGACGGGGTGGAACAGGTCTCCAATGACGACGCCTTCGACATGGCCCGCAAGGTCGCCCGCGTGGAAGGCATCCCCGTGGGCATCAGCTCGGGTGCCGCCGTCCTGGCCGCCTTCCGCCTGGCCGCGCTCGACGAAAACGCCGGCAAGACGATTGTCGCCATCATCCCCAGCTTCGCAGAACGCTATCTGAGTACGGCGCTGTTCGAGGGGCTGTAAATGCTGGCCCCGACGTTGCTGGCGCTCGCCCTGATGACGGGGCAGGACGCGCCTGCGCCGACCTCGCCGCTGAGCAATCTGCGCGCGGCGCATGCTCTGGCCTGTGATCTGGATGATCGGGAGTGTCTGGTTCAGGAGCTGGCCCTCCGCCGCGCGGCTGACCAGGGGGTTCGGCAGGACGCCCTGCTCAACCTCGACTGTCATGCCCGCCATGGGACGACCGCGACGCCGGAACAATGCCAGACTATCTGGACAGAGGTCGATGCCGACAATCTGCCCCGGGTGAAGGCGATCCTTGACCGTCATGGCTGGCCGACCGGACGATCAGACTTTCAGGAAGCCATCTGGCTGATCGTTCAGCATGCGCCTGACGAAGGGGGCGGCACGGCCCTGCGCGAGCGCTGGCTGCCGGACGTCCGGGCCGCCTATCAGCGCGGTGAACTGAGCGCGTTCGATTATACCGCCATGGTGGACCGCGTCAGCATGGCGCGTACGGGTCAGCAGATCTATGGCACCCACCGTCCCTGCCGCGACGGGGCGTTCGACCGAAGCAGCGTCGAGAGCGCCGAGGCTGTCGAGGCGGCGCGGGCCGAATTGGGTCTGGATATCCGCTGGTCGGAGTTGCTGCCCTTCTACGATCAGAAGTGCGTGGCGGAGGCGACCGCTGCGCGATGATGCTTCGCGGCTGCCCTGCTGGAATGCATACCTATTCTGTGGCATCTTCCTTCTTGGATCGAGGAAGACAATGGCGCTGAACATAAAGGATCGCAGGACCGACGAGCTGGCGCGCGAGGCCGCAGCTCTGTCCGGCACGACCATCACTGAGGCACTTCGTGACGCTCTGGAGCGGCGTGTGATCGAGCTGAAGGTCGAGCGCGAAAAGCGCAAGGCAGGTTTCATGGCCTATGTGGCCGAGGTCCAGGCCGAGTTCGCCGCCGCCCCTGTGCTTGATCCCCGCTCCCCCAAGGACATCATGGACGAGCTTAATGACGACGTCCTCGATAGTCATTGATGCGTCGGCCCTGATCGCCATCATCTTCGGAGAGCCGGAGGCTGCCTCGTTCACCCAATGTATCCGGGACAGCGACGGCCACATCTCGGCGTCCAACGTCTATGAGGCCGAAGTCGTTGTGCTGCGCCGTCTTGGTGCCGACAAGGTCTATCGCGTGCGCGGCCTGCTAGCGCGGGCGGACGTTACCATCCATCCCTTTGATGACCAGAAGGCCCAAGAGGCGACCGAAGTCTACGCCCGGTTCGGCAAGGGCGTTCATCCCGCCCAGCTCAATCTGATGGACTGCGCCGCCTACGCCCTGGCCCGATCGCGTGGCCTGCCCCTGCTCTACAAGGGCGACGATTTCGCCCAGACGGACGTGACATCCGCCGTCACCCCTGATTAACCGCGTCCGGTCTAGGCTCCTCCTCCATGTCCGACCCGGCCCTCCTTTCCGACGACGAGGCGAATGCGCAGGCGCAGTTCCGCGCGCGGCATGCCCTGTTGAAGCGGCTGGCCGATGTCGTGTCGCTGCCTGCCAGCCGGATCAATGCGTTCGAGCGTGCAGTGGTCGGTGATCTGCTGGTCGAGATGCTCAGCCTGGCGACCTCGGAGGATCGCCGCAGGGTCGCCCAGCGTCTGGCCGTGCTGTCGGAAATTCCCAATGCCCTGGCGCGGATGCTGCTGCGCGACGAGCCCGATATCGCGGGCCTGCTGATCGAGCACTGCGCCTCCCTGACCGATGCCGACCTGGCCGCCTGCGCGCGCGACACGGACCGGGAACACCGGCTGATCATGGCCGAGCGGCGCGGCATCAGCGAGGTCGTGACCGAGACGGTCATGAGCTTTGGCGAGGCCGACGTCATCTCGGCTGTGCTGAAGAACCGCAACGCACGCCTGGGTCAGGCGGCCATAGAGGGTGTCGTCAGCCTCAGTCGGCATAATGTCGAACTGTGCGAACACCTGTTGCGTCGGCCTGAACTGCGGCCCTCTGCGGCCTATGTGATGTTCTGGTGGTGCGGGGCGGAGGATCGCCGCACCATCCTGCAAAGGTTTGCCGTGTCGCGCGAAGTCATGCAGGAGGTGTCGGAGGACATCTTCGCCATCGCCGCCGACGAGGGCTGGCAGGACCCGGTGTCGCGCAAGGCCCTGCAGTTCATCGAGCGGCGCCAGCGCAACCGCGCGGCCATCGAACGCAGCCCCTATGGCGGACTGGAACAGGCCATCGCCGCGGCCAGCGAGATCGGCCTGAACCGCGAGATTGCAGCCGAGATATCCTATCTGTCGGGCGTGAAGCCTCTGACCGGGGCCAAGATCCTGGGCGATGTCGGGGGCGAGCCGCTGGCCATTCTGTGCAAGGCGACGGGTCTGTCCAAGGGTGACCTGACGGGTCTGTGGCGGTCGATGAAACGTCCGGAGGTCACGGCCAATGGGGATGTCTCCCCGGCGTGGGAGCGGGTCCAGGTTACCTATGACATGCTGGCCGTCGATCGGGCGCAGACGGTGCTGCGCTACTGGAACTGGTCGTTGTCTTCGGCCCTGACGCCGGCCCTTTTGCGGGCCATCCGCGATGGCGAAGACGAGATGCAGAATGAATACTCGCCGTCCGAACGCGCCGCCATGATGGCCTTGGCCGACAACTTCGGCCGTTGATCAGTCGAGCGGGCCGCAGGACTGAACACTGTGCTTGCGGGTCAAATGCACGCTGTCGTCGTTACAGCATTGCGTGTTCCGGCAAAGAAACCTAATAGCGGCGTCAACGACGGTCGTTCTGATTTGTCGATTCCGCCGGAACATCTGGCAAACATATCTGGGGCCAAAGACCATGGAAGACAACGCACAACTTCTGGAAATGACGGCGGACATCGTGTCGGCCTATGTCGGCAACAATAACGTCCAGGTGACGGAAGTGCCCGGCCTGATCTCCAGCATCCACGCCGCCCTGTCGCAGATCTCGACCGGCGTCGTCGAAGTCGAGCCCGAGGTCAAGGAACCCGCCGTTTCGGTGCGCAAGTCGATCACGCCCGACTATCTCATCTGCCTGGAAGACGGCCGCAAGTTCAAGTCGCTGAAGCGTCACCTGCGCACCAAATACAACATCAGCCCCGAAGAATACCGCGCCAAGTGGAACCTGCCCAAGGACTACCCCATGGTTGCCCCCAACTATGCCAAGGCCCGCTCGGACCTGGCCAAGCAGATGGGCCTGGGCCAGGGCGGCCGCAAACCCGCCCGCGCCACCGCCGGCCGAGCCAAGAAGTAGTCACCGGCTGACAGACTGAGATAGAGACGCCCGCGACCGGCAACGGTGGCGGGCGTTTTGGTGTGTAGATCGGAGCGGTCGATTGAAGTCGGCAGCTGCGTGATCGAAGTCCCGCGTGTTTGGCTAGCGGACCTTAGGGGACGGATCCCGTGACACAATCAGGCCGCGTTCCGTCGCGGGAGCACGGCAGGTCACAGTGGGAAGAATTCCTGCAGGCTTGATCGACGGCTGCCGCTCCCAGGCTGGTCCAGTCGACGGAGTGGCCTGCGCAAGCCGAAATCGCGCCCGAGAGACCGATGATGACCAAGATGGAAAAGGGCGATCTTGGAAACTTCGAAACCGCATTCATCTTCGATCTCTTCACAAACTGTCCTGGCTCAATCTTTGTCAAACACTCGAAGGCTTGCAAGATTTCGAGAGGGCAAGGTGGTTTCGCGCCAACGCGGGACAGCGGAGTGCTCGCCCGATAGCTGCCGCTCTCAACGTCGGCAAACGGTGGTCATTAGACACGCCGATCGGACGCCCTACGCCGCCAAGCAGCCCGGACCCCCAGTATCGCCAAAGGAACGGCTATCCAGTTCAAAATGCTTCCACCGGCGGGATAATCGAAAAGCAATCGACCCAGAAAAATCTCAGTCAGCAGCCAGCTGAGGATGAGGATCGAGGGCCACGCCGTTCGACCATCTCGGGCTGCGTAGTAGGCACTGATCGCCAACAGCGTCAGGCAGGCATGTTGCAGAAACGCGTCCATGTCCTTGGAAACAAGACCACTCACGGCAAACCAGCCATGCGCTAGCGCGAGCGGATAAATGGCGAAAGCGCCCCCCTCGATGCCCTCGCTCAAAAGCCGTTTCGTATTCAATGGAGCGAATGCCGACGACGCGAGTCTTCGCTCGACACCAAAGGCCGACGCAACGGTATCGCGCATGCTGGCCCGACGCCCGACAACCCGGTCGGAAAGCGGCAATGGGTCGTATGGGTCTTGGTCCATCCGACGAAGATGGCAAACCATCAATAGTCACTCATGAAGCCGGAGCGCTTTTGTGACTTCAATGAGCCTTTGCGGTGCCTCACCCTTCAGCTCCACCAACCGGCTTGGCTTCGTCGCCAATCCCGCTATCACTTGGCTAAGGGGACCACCATGACCGACGCACGCAAACCCGGCAGTGATCTGGCCGAAGATGTACTCGGCATGGGCGGGCGCGAGCTGGTTACGGTCAGGGACCTGCTGCTGCGGCCCGCGACGGTGCTGAAGGCGTGGATGGAGGGCGGGGCCGAGGGGGGCGGCCTGTATGCCCGGCCTCTGCGACTCTATCTGGCGCTGAACGCCATACTGATGCTGATCCTGTTCCTGAAGGGCGGGGCCGGCTACATGCTGGAAAGCTATCCGCCCGAAGTGCTCGCGCCCTTGCTGGAACAGACCGGCAAGTCCAGGGATGCCTTCATTGCCGACGCGGACGGGTGGATGACTCTGGTCCTGGTGCCTCTGGGGTCCATCTTCTTCGCCCTGACCGCGACGCCCTTTCTCCGGTGGTGGGACAAGGACCATCTGGGCTGGCGCCGGGGGTTCCGCGCCACCTTCGGCTGGCTGTGCGCCTGGACCGTGACGATGCTGCCGCTGGCGTGGTGGGGCTATGGCACCAGTCCTCTGGTGGGAGTGGTGTCTCTGATTATCGCGGCGTTGGGCGTAATCGCCTTTGTCCGGATGGGACAGGGTCGATGGTTCAGGACACGCGTCATCGGCGTGCTGAAAGGGATTGTCCTGATGGCAGCCGTTCAGCTTGCCGCCGGGGTTGCCGGCGCTTTGGTGGGCATCATCGGCATCGTGGGGGCCTTCGTCAGCCCCTAGGCACCAAGTCCTACGCCGCCTGGGCGGTCCTGCGCATGCGCCAGAAGCGCAGGGTGCGCATGGCGGCTTCCTTGGTCAGTTCGCCGTACATGCGGGCATAGGACTGGGCCTTGCCCATGGCGTCGCCGTCGTCGTTCAGCAGGACCACCGCATAGGTCAGGAACAGGGCCCGATCCAGGTCCGCGCCCTTGCAGACGACGGCCAGGGCATCCAGCTCGCGCCGCTCGACGATCTTGCTGGCGGTGTGGAAGTCGATGTCCGACAGCTGGGCCAGGGCGATCAGGAAGGAGGTCTTGGAGCCGGAGCGCAGGAAGCGGGCCAGCATCTGGGGCGTCAGCTGACCGGCGGCGCGCAGTTCCTCGACATAGGCCAGGCTCTCGGCGTAGTCGGCGGGCAGGATACCGTCCTCGGCCGCCACGCGGGCACGACCGGCAGACAGGGCGCTTTCCAGCAGGGCCGGGTCCAGTCGGGCGTTCTTTTCCAGGATCTGCTGGCGCAGGCGCGCCTCGACCACGAAATACATTTCATTCAGCAGGTCGGGTTCGAGGCTGGCACGCTGGACCGTCGCCTCGTGCAGGTCGGGGTTGGCCTTGGCACGCTCGACCACCGCCTCGGACCCCTGGCGCGACAGCCGGGCCCCGTCGTTGCGCAACAGGGTGCCCAGGGTGATGTCGTCACCCTTGTCGATGATGGCGTCCGAGACAACCTCCGACACCGTCTCGCGCTGGGAGACGGCGCGCATATGGGCCTGGGTGCGGCGGTTGACGACATCGACCAGATCGCTGTCGGTCAGCACCTGGGACTTGGCCAGGACGACCCCGGCGACCTCGGACACGTCATGGGCGAGGCTGCGCATCAGCGGGTGGGGCGCGTCCAGGGCATTGGCGAACCGGGCGGCCAGTTCGGCGCGGACAGCGGTTTCCATGTCGCTGGCCAGCTGCGTCAGGATCTGGCCGTACAGGGCGTCTTCGGTATCGGTACGCGGCGTGGTGCCGAAGAAATGGTCGGTCAGTTCGCGCAGCAGGGCGCGGCGGTTCTCGCTGGACTTGTCCTGAGCGAGATCAATCAGCTGGGGCAGGCGAGAGGGGGCCACGGTGGTCGTCACTGATGGTCCCCGTCGGAGGCGGCGGGCGCAGCGCGGACGCGGCCCTGGTTGTCACGATAGAGGTTCGGGCCCGGTGCCGGCTCGGCCAGGTCGCGGCCCGCCGGCATGTCGGTCAGGGTCACGGCCAGGGCGTCGACATAGGTGGGTTGCGGGATCGCCACGGCGTCGGGCTGCTGACCGTTCTGGCGATGAACGGAATAGCGGCGCGAGGCCTGCATCTCCGGGTGGTCGGACGGGTTGGCGGTGACGGCGGCCATCTGGCGCGGAGCCGGAGCGGCGTCGCCTTGCGGGGCGGACGGAGCCGCCTCGGCCGAGGGGCCGGGGATGGGCGCGGGCGCGACCGGGGCCGGACGCTGCAGGCGGAAGATCGGGGCGTCGCGGCGCGGGGCCATCGGATCGGTCGCCTCCGGTGAAGGCGCTTGCGGCTCGGCATAGGTCGGGGCGACGGGGGCGGGTGCCGGGCGTGGGCTGTCGGCATAGACGGCCTGTGACGGCGCGGGCTGGGCTCCGCCCTGACCGGCCAGATACTCCGGCAGGAACTGACGGTCGTCCTGACGCTGGGCCTGGAACTGGGCCTGCGGCTGGGGGGCCACATTGGGCGAATAGGACGGCGCGCGTGTCGGCGGTGGCAGATCGACAGGGGCCTCGACGGGTGTGCGGGTCGGCGTGGGTGCCGGTGCCGGTGCTGGAGCCGCCTCGCGCGTTTCGACCGGGGCGGGAGCCACGGCACTGGCCATGCCATAGGACGCACCGGGCGTGATCCAGGCGCTGGCCGGGGTCAGGGTGCGGCGGGCGGGGGCGGACCCTTGGGCGGCAGCGGGCGCTCCGGCGCGTGCAAAGCCGCCGTGGGGGATGGGGGTGTTGGCGCGGCGCGGGGCGGCAGTCTCGTTCGAGGCCGTCTGGACACCTTGCGGCATGACGGCGGGGCCGCGGCCGTTCCAGTTCATGTAGCGTGGGGCGGCGGCCTCCTGGGCCACGGCCTGACCGGCCAGGAGCATCAATCCGGCCAGGGCCAGGGCACTGACGGTCGCAGTTGAGGGTCGAGACGGGTCGGGTCGGCGCAAGGGAACAGGCTCCGCGCGAGGGATCGCTGACCTCGACCTTTACCGAACGCCTCTTAACCCGCCCCTAATGGACGCCGTTATGTAAACGGTTCCGGCGACGGATCAGTCGCGTCCGGGCAGATACTGGGTCGTGAAGGAACGGCGCCAGTCCAGATCGGCGGGATAGAGGCCCGCTTGGGACATCACCTCGAAGAAGGCCTGCCAGCGCTCGGCCGTCATGGCGCCCAGGCCATATAGGGCCGCATCGCCGCCATTGACCACGCTGTTGGTGCGCAGGGCCGCGCGCGCCTGATCCAGATCGGCCTGGGTCATGTCGGGGTTGGCCTGGCGGATCAGGGCGTCGGCGGCGCGGCCGTCGCCCTGGATATAGTCGCGCCAACCCTCGACCGAGGCGGCGATGAAACCCCGCAGAGCCTCGGCATTGTCGCGGGCAAAGGCGTCGGTCGACAGGACCATCGCGCCATAGGAGGGATAGCCCTCGTCGGCCAGCATCAGCACGCGCGGCTCGAACGGCGCAGCCTGCTGCACGGCGGCGACGTCGCGAGTCAGCTCGCCTTGCAGGACGGCCTCGCGGTCGGACAGGAAGGGGGCCAGATCGCCGTCCTCCAGCCGCTGCAACTGATCGTCGGTGAAGCCATAGGTGGCCCGCAGCCACAGCCAGACTGTGTCCCGCGCGCTGTCGGACAGATAGAGCGGCCGACCGACCAGGCCGGCGATGCCCTCGACCGCCGGTTCGGGCCGGGCGATCAGCACCTGGGGGTCCTTCTGGAAGAAGGCAGCGACCGCCTTCACCGGCGCACCCTGGGCCACCAGGTTCATGGGCAGGAAGCTGGTGGAGGCCAGACCCAGTTCGACCGACGTATTGGCCAGCCGCTGGGGCACATCGCCGCCGGGGCCACCCTGGATGATCTCGACCGTCAGGCCGCGGGTCTCATAGGCTCCGGATGCCAGTGCCTGATAGAAGCCGCCGTGCGTTGCCTGGGCTGGGCCGTCGGTAGCGAAGCGCAGGCGCACCCGGCCGTCTTCATCCACCGGGGCCTGGGTGCGTTCGCAGGCGGCGACGGTCGCCGCGATCGCGGCTGCGCCCGCGCCGATCAGGAGGGCGCGACGGTGGGAGGAGAGGGTGAGATCACCACGACGGCTCATTGCATTCGTGTAGGGCTGCCGCACCTTCAAATAAAGGGCTGGGGTCCAAGGATTGCACGAAAACGTCGGCTACCGTTGAGACCGCTGCTGGAGCACCACTTGGGCAGCGAGTTCACGTAAAAATGCTGGGCTCTTGTTGCCGGCTACCTGACTATAGGCTGTGGATTGCGACCGGAGCGTCGTGAGCATCAAACTGTCCGGTGTTCCAGCTGTAGTGAACTCCCCTGAAATGGGATCAACGCTGACGTCATCTATGTCACCGATCAGCGTCGTAAATGGTGTAGAAGCCTGGGAGCCACCATCATCGACGTCAGCCATTTCCAGATCGGCTTGTTCGCTTGAAATGCCCTCTGAAATAGACTTCATGGCGACCAATATATCAGTGTTGATTTGCCAGTTGGCCGCTTTCTGCACTGCGGTGGCACAAAGATAGTCGAGTAGAAACGAAGCTGCATCTGCCGCGCCGTTTGATGCGGCTACGGCTGCAGCGGAATTTTCCCGTATGCAGGTTTCTGCGTTGGCTATGGCGGGAACACGCTCCGGAACCTGTGGCGAAGACAGAAGCGACACGGCGACTAGTATAGCGATCATGGATTGCACCTGTGAAATGATACCAGGCTAGCCTGAACACTGGGGATGTCGATGGACTTCTGAGTTACGCCGGAATTGAGCGAGGGGACGAGGCTCCCCGGCGGACCGGTTTGCTTCGTCCCCTCGCCAAGTCCGGGTTGGACTTGGCCGTTGAGGTTTCGGACCCTGGCGTCAGCTTCGTCAGAGCAAGCCCTGAGGAAGGTCGGCTGTATCCTGTCGTGCTCCTGGTCTCCGGCGTACCGCGAGGCGCAAGGCCCTGCGTCGTCCATCGATCCCGATCCGGTTCTCCGTGAACGTCTTTGGCCGAAGCCTTCGTCGTTCGGGAGCCTTGATCCTGCCCTTCGTTTCCTCGCCTCCGAAGAGGTCCGGTCGCCTGGGTCAGAGAGCCGGGCCGGTCCGCTTGATTGCCGGGTCTCCCCGGTTTTCCGCGCCGCCGTGTCCCTCGGCCTGTTGACGTTCGCGCCAAATCCGTTAGACGGCAAGCGCCCGAATTCGGCTGGCTGTGCGGAACCGCCCCGGCCCCGGTGGGTAACCCTGTGCATATCCGTGGACGGACGGAATTCCCGCTGACGGATCAGCGGTTTGCGTTGTCCACAGAAACCGGTTCGCTTTTTATCCGGGCCTCCAGCCAGCGCAGGATGAAGCCCTGGGCGGCACGGGCTGTTGTCGAGGCGAAGTGCTGGAAGCCATGCGGTGCGGTCGGCACGTCTAGCAGGGTGGCGGGGGCATGTTCGGACCAGGCCTCGGCCATCAACAGGCTGTCGTCTCTCAGCGGATCTTCTTCGCCTATGACGAACAGGGCGGCGGGCATGCCGCTCAGGTCAGCATAGAGCGGCGAAAGGTCAGGCGAGCGAAGGCCCGCCTCGTCGCGATCCGGCGCCAGCCGGGCGAGGTCACGCCGCAAATTGGGGCCGTCGAAAAGCAGCGTCCGCGGGGTCGCGGCCCGCACGCTGGGCGTTCCCGACAGGTCGAACACCCCCTGCACGAAGGCGCAGGGCGGCAGGTCAGGCTCGCCCGCATCGCGCAGCTTCAGCATGGCCAATGCCCCCAGATGCGCCCCGGCGGATTCGCCGATCACCAGCACCGTCTCGGCCCCGAAGCGAGCCCGTCCCTCGGTCCGGGCCCAGCGGATCGCCTGGGCGCAGTCGGCGACGGCGTCAACCAGGCTGTCCTCCAGACCCTGGGTCAGAAGACGGTAGTCGACCGAGACGACGACAAAGCCGGCCTGGACGAAATGGGCCGTCAGCCGGTCGTTCAGGGCGGCACTGCCGACCACCCAACCGCCACCATGCAGGTCCACAACGATGCCGCGCGGCCGTTCGGCGGGCTCCAGAATCCGCAGGGCGACCGGCCCGTCCGGGGTCTGGAGCGTCAGGCTGGACACGGTGATGCCCTTGCGGCCCAGTCGGGCGGCAGAGACCCGCCCCGAGGCGCGACTGGCCAGCGCATTCAGCCGCGTGCCGACCGCCAGCCGCCAGCCGCTGATCTTCAGCCGCGGGGCCACGGCCATGACGGCATTGACCCGTCGCGCCGCCTTCAACTCGGCAGGGGTCAGGGGCAGGGTGTGGCGCGTCAGGGGCATGACGGCCAGATGTAGGCTGCGATCGTACATGCGCCATGCGACGTGTTCGCCGACCTGCGCCTCCTGTCCTGTTGGCCCCGGCCTGCCCGCCATGTGAACGAAGGTTAAGTTGCGCGCCCTCGGCGGCTGGGGAAGGCTGGTCGAAACGAGAGATTTTGCATGTCGATCACCACCTTGGCCCTGACACTGTCGCTGGCTTCGTTGTCGCCGGGCACAGGCATTGACGCGGGGGCTGGGGCCCCACCTCGCTGTGCCGCCTTGGCAGGGGCGCCGGTGTGCCGCGAGACACCGAACGGGGTCGTGGTGGGTCTGACCGAGGCGGCGGTGACGGTCGCCGCCGAGGAAGCGACGGTGGCCGAAGGGACCTGGGCCGCGACATTCGGTGCGGCACCGTCGCACTATGCTGTGGTCCTGGATCAGGCGACGCCGGTGGAGGCCTTGAGCGCAGCCGGAGCCTCGCGGGTGTTGCCGTGGATCAGCGTGGCGGCTCGGCGGCAAGTGATGGAACAGGGTGTGCGGGATGCCGTCGCGCGTCAGGCCCCGGCCGGTCAGGCAGACGCCCTGATGGCCTCGGCCCTGGCCCGCGCCATGCCGCAGATCGACGCCAGCCTGGCCAAATCGACCCAGCCGGGTGTGATGGCCCATGAGCTGGGGCACCTCTGGTACATCCAGGCCTATTGGACGGGCGTCGCGCAGGCGACCGACACCTATGGCAGCGCGGCACCGGACTGGCTGGACGAGGCGGCGGCGGTGTTGATGGAGCGCGAGGCCCTGACCGAGGCGCGTCGGACCGCCTTCCACCGGGTCTGGGCCGAGACCCCTCAGGCCGACGCCGTAACCGCCCTGATGGCCGAAACCCATCCGGCCTTTGCGTCCGGCGCTTCGACGGCGGCGCTGACAGAGGATCAGCCCGGCGCGTCCGGGCCGCGCGTCATGACCATGAGCGGAGAGGAATTTCAGCGCCGTACCGGCACCGACATCAACGCCGCCGGGGCCTTCTACACGCGGGTCCGGGCCATGCTGGATTTCATCGAAGCCAGGACGGGCGACCATCAGGCCATCGTCCGACTGACCACGCATTTGCGAGCCGGTGGCACGATCGAGGACTGGCTGGCCCAGGATCCGGCCGGGCGTCAGCTGGGTGGAACGGTGCGGGCCGTTGACGCCGCGTTTAAGGTCTGGGCCGACGAGGTCGCGGCCTCGGCGAGCTGATCAGCCCGCCAGAGCCTCGCGCCGGGCTTCCAGTTCCAGCCATTCTTCTTCTGCCGCCGCCAGCAGGACGCGGGCGCGGTCTGCGTTGGCGGTGGCGCGGTCGAAGGCCTTGCGGTCGCGGGTGTAGAGGTCGGGGTCGGCCAGGGTGGTGTCGTGGCGTTCGATGTCCTGGGGCAGGGAGACCAGCAGGCCCTCCAGTTCCTTCAGCCGGTGGGCATCCTTGAACGACAGTTTGCCGGGTTTCTTTGCCGGGGCAGCGGCGAGGCTGGCCGGAGCGGGGGAGGCGGCGGCGCGTTCGGCTGCGGCCTTGTCCTGGGGGCGGGGGTTGGCACCGGGCTTCAGGAAGCCGGGGTTCTGGCGGATGAAGTCGGTCCAGCCGCCGGGGGTCTCGACGATGTCGCCGCGCCCGTTCATGGCGATGGTCGAGGTCGCCAGGCGGTCGACGAAGTCGCGGTCGTGGCTGACCAGGATCAGCGTGCCGTCATAGCTTTCCAGCAGCTCTTCCAACTTGTCGAGCGTATCCATGTCCAGGTCGTTGGTCGGCTCGTCGAGGACCAGCATGTTGGCGGGCTTGGCCAGGGCGCGCGCCAGCAGCAGGCGGTTGCGCTCGCCGCCCGACAGGGTCGAGATCGGCTGGCGCAGTTGACCCTCCTGGAACAGGAAGTCCTTGGCATAGGCGGCCACATGTTTGGGGATGCCGCGCACCAGAATGCTGTCACCGCCGCCGGGCGTCAGGGAATCCCACAGGGTCATGTCCGAGCGCAGGCCCTCGCGCGACTGGTCCAGATAGACAGGCTCCAGATTGGCCCCGAGCCGCACCGTGCCTTCGTCAGGCGCCAGTTCCCCTAGCAGGATCTTGACCAGGGTCGTCTTGCCCGCACCGTTGGGACCGACGATGGCCAGACGGTCGCCGCGGATGACGCGGGTGGTGAAGGGCTTGATCACCGGACGGTCGCCGAAGGTCTTGGAGACGCCCTTCAGCTCGGCCACCAGCTTGCCGGAGGTGGTGCCGGAATCGACACCCAGGTTCAGCTCGCGCGGGGTGTCCTTCATCCGCTCGGCGCGGTCGGCGCGCAGGGCGTCGAGCGAGCGGGCGCGGCCCTCGTTGCGGGTGCGGCGGGCGGTGATGGAACGGTAGAAGGTCTCGGTCTCGCGCTCGATGGTCTTGGTCAGGCGCTGCAGGGACTGGGCCTCTTCTTCCTGGACCTTGGTGGACCATTCGTCGAAGGCGGCGAAGCCTTTGTTCAAGGTGCGGACGCGGCGTCCTTCCAGCCAGTGGACGACATTGGTGACGCGGTTCAGGAAGGCACGGTCGTGGCTGACCACCAGGATGGCGAACCGGGCGGAGAGCAGTTCCTCCTCCAGCAATTCGATGGCCAGGATGTCCAGGTGGTTGGTCGGCTCGTCCAGCAGCAGCAGGTCGGGCTCTTCGGCAAAGGCCTTGGCCAGGGCGGCGCGGCGGGTTTCGCCGCCCGACAGGCCTTGGGTCGATTTCTCGGGGTTCAGGCCGAAGGTGGTCAGCCAGCTCTCGGCGGTCCAGCGCTCGGCGCCGTCGGAGGACGCATAGTCCAGCAGAGTGTCGCCCTGAATGTCCGGTTCCTGGGGCACATAGGCGAAGCGGACGCCCGCCTGGACCGAACGGTCACCTTCGTCGGCCTCGATCAGGCCCATGACCATCTTCATCAGGGTCGACTTGCCGGCCCCGTTGCGACCGACCAGGGCGGCTCGACTGCGCGGCTCCACGGCCAGATCGACGCCCTCGAACAGGGGGCGCTGACCGTCCTGCAGACGGACGGACTTGAGGGCGACGAGAGGGGGGCGGGCAGCCATACAGAGAGGTCCGTGGTCGGGGAGGCAGGCGCTATAGCGCACACCGGGGGGCGAGGGCCACCGGCCATGTCCAGGAACGGACGCGACATCTGCGGTCCGGGCGTCTAGAAGCCCCGCCATGACGCCCTTCTGGCAGACCAAGACCCTGGCCGAGATGACGCCCGCCGAGTGGGAGAGCCTGTGCGACGGGTGCGGGCTGTGCTGCCTGATCCGGTTCGAGGACGAGGACACGGGTGAGGTCTTCCCGACCAAGGTGCACTGCAAGCTGTTCGATTCCGGCAGCTGTACCTGCACCGACTATGCGAACCGCAAGGCGCAGGTGCCGGATTGTATCCAGCTGACGCCCGGCAATGTCGGGGCGCTGAAGTGGATGCCGAAGTCGTGCGGATACCGGCGCATCCACGAAGGGCGGGGGCTGGCGGACTGGCATCCTCTGGTCTCGGGCAGTCGCGAGACGGTGCATGCGGCCGGCGTGTCGGTGCGGAACCAGACGATCAGCGAGCTGGAGCTGGATGAGCCGGAAGAAGCCGTGGCCTATGAGGCGATGGAGTGGAATGAGGAGCGTGGCGTCGGCTGACCCAGGGTGGCGGTAACGGTTTCTTCGGCAAGGGCGATTAACCGTGATCGTCCGGGTTGGGAGAGTATCGTGCCGAAGAGTGAAGCGTTCGATCGGCTGACCGAATTGGCGGCGGCCATGTTTCAGGCCCCCGTCGCCCTGATTACGGCCCTGGATGGCGAGCGACAGTGGTTCCGATCCAATCGGGGCTATGGGGTCGATGAGACCTCCAGCGAAGACAGCTTCTGCCGTCACCTGGTGGGCCAGCCCGCAGGGTCGGTCATGGTCGTGAAAGATGCGAGCCAGGACCCGCGCTTTACCCACTATCCGTCGGTGACCGATGAAGGCGTCCGCTTCTATGCCGGGGCCGTCATCACCACATCGGACGGGGGTCAGGACGGGGCTGTCTGTGTGATCGATACGCAGACCCGGGAGGCCCCTACGGCGGCGCAGATGGAAAGCCTGAAGCTGCTGGCGCGGCTGGCCGGGCAGGAAATCGACAGCATCCGCATGCAGCGGCAGACTGCCGAACACACGGCCATGCTGGAGATGGCCGAGAGTCTGGCCGGGCTTGGGCACTGGCGTTACGACCTGACGACGCGGCTGCTGACCTGGTCGGCAGAGGTCTATCGCATTCATGGATTGGACCCGCAGGCCGGGGCACCGACCCTGGAGGCCATGGGTCAGCTGTATCATCCCGCCGACCGCGACGAAGGCCGCCGATTGATTGTGCGGGCCGCGACGACGGGCGAGGGCTATGACGTGCGGCTGAGGCTGTATCGGGATGGCGAGGAGAGGGTGGCCCGCTCACGCGCCGAGGTGGAGCGGGACGACAAGAACCAGATCGTGGCCCTGTTCGGCGTGGTGCAGGACGTCACGGAGATCGTGCGGTCCGAACGCGAGCAGGCCGAACTGCTGGAGACGCTGAAGCTGGCCGAGGATCTGGCGGGGATCGGCAGCTGGCGGCTGGATATCGCAAGCGGGCGGGTGCGATGGTCGGACCATGTCTATCGCATTCATGGTGTCGATCCGGCGACATTCGACCCCAGCCTGGACGACGCCATCGCCTTCTATCATCCGGACGACCGCGAGGCCGTCGCACGGTTCTGTGCGAGGGCCATAGAGACGGGTCAGTCCGAGGAGTTTCGATTGAGACTGGTCCGAGCCGACGGCGAGGAACGGATCGTGGCGTCCCAGTGCCGTCCTGAAGTGGGTGAGGACGGCAAGACCGTAGCCCTGTATGGCGTGTTTCAGGACGTGACGGATGCCGCGCGCGCTCATGAACTGACCATGGCCAGCGAAGCGCGTTATCGCTTGCTGGCAAATAATGCGACCGATGTGATCGCGACCTATGGGCTGGATGGTCGGTTCCGATACGTCTCGCCGGCGATCGAGGCGGTGCTGGGCTATGTGCCCGAGGAACTGGTCGGGGAGCGGTTCTCGGACTTCATGCATCCCGACGATGTCGAGGGGGTGCGTGAAGCGTTCGCAGCCTATGCGGCGGCAGACGCTGGGACGGTTCCGCCGAGAGTGCCGTATCGCGGTATCACGAAGGGTGGGGTCGTCATCTGGCTGGAGGCGCATCCCAAGCTGATCCGAGACACCAGCGGGCGACCGGTGGAGTTTCAGGATGTCGTGCGCGACATCTCCGACACCAAGGCGCTGGAAGACGCCCTGATCGCGGCGCGGGACCGGGCCGAGGCGGGGGCCAAGGCCAAGTCAGAGTTCCTGGCGAACATGAGCCACGAGCTGCGGACGCCGCTGACCAGCGTGATCGGCTTTTCGGGCCTGTTGCAGGACAGCGGGAGCCTGCCGGAGACGGAGAGGCGCTATGTTGACCGGATCGCCACGGCCAGCGAAGCCCTGTTGGGGGTCATCAACGACATTCTGGACTATTCCAAGCTGGAGGCCGGGGCCGTCGAGCTGGAGCCGCAGGCGTTTTCGCCAGCCAGGATGGCCGAGGGTGCGGCCTCGATCGTCGAAAGCCAGTGCCTGGCCAAGGGGCTGACACTGGAAGTCATGGTCGATCCGGCGGTGCCGGATGTACTGACCGGCGATGAGGGGCGGCTGCGTCAGGTGACGCTGAACTTTCTGGGCAATGCGGCCAAGTTCACGGCCAAGGGCAGTATTCGCGTCAAGGTCGGCTGGATCAACGATCGGCTGAGGGTGGCGGTGACGGATACGGGCATCGGGGTGGCTCCGGACAAGATCGCGGCCCTGTTCGAGCGGTTCACCCAGGCCGATACCTCGACCACGCGAGTGTATGGCGGGACGGGGCTGGGGCTGTCGATTTCGCGCCGGCTGATCGACATGATGGGCGGGACGATCGGGGCGGACAGCGGTCAGGGCGAGGGTTCGACCTTCTGGTTCGAAGTGCCGCTGATGCCCGGCGAGATGGCCGAGGAGCAGCGGGTGCAGGCCCCGGCCGTGGCCGAAGGGCGCAGTGGCCTGCGGATCCTGGTGGCGGACGACGCCCCGGCCAATCGCGAGCTGGTTTCGGCCATCCTGGGCAGCTTGGGGGTCGATGTGCATGCGGTCGAGGACGGGGTCCAGGCGGTCGAGGCGGCCAGGACAGGCGGATACGACCTGATCCTGATGGACGTGCACATGCCGGTGCTGGACGGACTGGATGCGACGCGGGCGATCCGGGCGCTGGATGGTGCGGTGGCGAGGACGCCGATCATCGCCCTGACGGCCAATGTGCAGCCCGAGCAGGTCCAGCGGTGCCGCGAGGCCGGCATGGACGACCATTGCGGCAAGCCGATCCAGGTCGCGGAGCTGATGAAGGTGATCTCTGCCCGGCTGGATCGCCGGGCGGCGGATCGTGGCGGACCCGGTCGGCTGGCCGGACAGGCGGCGTGACTGCGTCCTGCAAAAGGTAGCGTCCATTCGCTGAGTATTCGTGGATTGTCGGTCGGGTTGGGCGACAAGAATCGCGTACAAACAGGGTGTTGACGGAATGTGAAGCCCTTCTGCCCGGCTGAGGACGCTGGTCCGGTAGAGTCTGGGCATGACGGGAAATCAGGACAGGGCGGCGGCCGCAGCCGCCTGGATCGAGGCCGGGCGCGAAAAGCTGATCGCGGCCTGCGATCAGGTGATGGACGCCATCACAGCGACCAAGGTCGAACCGGGCGACAGCCTGGGTGCGGCGCGACAGGTGCGCGCCATTGAAATGATGGCCAGGACCATGCCGGTGGTGGCGACAATGTCCCTGCCCGACGAGATCACCCATGCCGCGAAAGTCGGCCGTGCGTCGAAGCGCGGCGGGTCCAGCGCGGATCACGATGCAGCAGAGGATCACATGAGCGACGATGAGCGTGACGACAGCCCCGAGACCCTGCAGCGGCTCAGAGACGAACTGGACGCTCGCCTCGCTCGCCTCCACGCCGGATTCGAAAAGAAGGCCGCGGATCGATGCCCTGACACCGGATCAACTGCACGAGCTGAGCCAGACGAGATTTGACCTCTTGCACCATCAACTGTGGTCGCCGCTGGATTGGCGGACCTGGGTGCTGATGGGCGGGCGAGGGTCGGGCAAGACGTTTGCCGGGGCCAACTGGATCAGCTGGCTGGCCCAGACCGCCAACCTGCGGTTCGCCCTTGTCGGCGCGACCTTGCACGACGTGCGTGAGGTGATGGTGGAGGGGCCGTCGGGGCTGAAGGCCGTCGCGGGCCCCAAGCATCGGCCGCGCTGGGAAGGGGGCCGCAAGCGACTGGTCTGGCCCGAAAGCGGAAGCGTGGCCTATGCGTTTTCGGCGGAAGATCCCGACAGTCTGCGCGGGCCGCAGTTCCACCATGCCTGGGCCGACGAGTTCTGTGCCTGGCGCAAGCCCGAAGCAGTGCTGGACACGCTGAGGATGGGCCTGCGACTGGGGGACGATCCCCGGCTGGTGGTCACGACGACGCCCCGGCCGATGCCCGCGCTGAGGCGGTTGCTGGCGCAGGAGGGGGTGATCATGGATCGCGCACCGACGGCGGCCAATGCGGCCAATCTGTCGCCGCGGTTCCTGACGCATCTGAAGACGCTATACGCCGGGACGCGGCTGGAGGCGCAGGAAATCGAGGGGCTGATCGTCGAGAGCGAAGGCGCGCTGTTCCGGGCTGAGGACCTGTCGCGAGCGCGGGGTGCAAGGCCTGCGAAACTGGACCGGATCGTGGTGGCGGTCGATCCGCCGGTGACGGCGGGCGGCGATGCCTGCGGGATCGTGGTAGTCGGGCGAAAGGACCGGGTCGCCTATGTGTTGGCCGACCGGTCGGTGCGCGGACATAGCCCGCAGGGCTGGGCCGGGAAGGTTGTGGCGGCGGTGCAGGAGTTCGGCGCGGACGCCGTGGTCGCCGAGAGCAATCAGGGGGGCGAGATGGTGAGGGGCGTTCTGGCCCACGCCGACTGTCCCGTGCCGATCAGACTGGTGCATGCCAGCCGGGGCAAGGCCGCGCGGGCCGAGCCGGTGGCGGCGCTGTACGAACAGGGGCGGGTCGTCCACTGCGGCGCGTTTCCGGCGCTAGAGGAAGAGCTGATGGCGTTGGGCTCGACCGAGCATCGCCATAGCCCGGACCGGGCCGATGCCCTGGTCTGGGGCGTGACGCAGCTGATGCCGGCCCCCAAGGCAGGGCCGAGCGTGCGGTGGTTGTGATCTGATTGTCAGGCTGCCCGTCAAAGGGCGGTGAAAGACCAAGGAGTTCATCATGTTCGACTGGCGACGGCCCCTGGCGGGTCGGCGGCGCATGGCCGTGCCTGAAATCAAGGAGAGCCGCAGCGGGCCGTTGATCGCGTTTTCGCACGGCGGGCGGGCGCGGTGGACGCCGCGGGATTATGCGCATCTGGCGAGCGAGGGGTTTGCGAAGAATGCCGTGGCCTATCGCTGTGTGCGGATGATCGCGGAGGCGGCCGCGTCGGTACCCATGATGGTGTTCTCAGACGGGGTGCGGACGACCGATCATCCGCTGGCGCGCCTGCTGGCCAGGCCGAACCCGGAGCAATCGGGTGCGGAGTGGCTGGAGGGGCTGTACGGGGCGCTACAGACAGCAGGCAATGCCTATGCGGAGGCGACGGGCGATGGTGACGGCGATGGAGCGCCGGATGAACTATGGGCTTTGAGGCCGGACCGGATGAAGGTGGTGCCGGGTCGGGCGGGGTGGCCGGATGGGTATGAGTATTCCGTAGACGGACGGTCGGTGCGGATCGGGCGTCAGGGCGACGGCTGGATGCCGGTGATGCACCTGAAGCTGTTTCACCCGACGGACGATCATTATGGCTTTTCGCCGCTGGAGGCGGCGGCGTTCGCGATCGATGTGCACAATGCGAGCGGGGCCTGGAACAAGGCGCTGCTGGACAATGCGGCGCGGCCGTCGGGGGCGCTGGTCTACGGGGCCAAGGACGGCGAGCGGCTGACGGGTGACCAGTTCGAGGCCTTGCGGGCGCAGGTGGGCGAAAGCCATGCGGGCACCGCCAATGCCGGGCGGCCGATGATCCTGGAGGGCGGGCTGGACTGGAAGCCCATGAGCTGGACGCCGGCGGACATGGACTTCATCGCGGGCAAACATGCGGCGGCGCGAGAGATCGCGCTGGCGTTCGGGGTGCCGCCGCAGCTGCTGGGGATTCCCGGCGATGCGACCTATGCCAACTATCGCGAGGCCAATGCCGCCTTCTGGCGCGGGACGGTGGTGCCGCTGGTGAGGAAGACGGCGGGGGCGCTGACCGGGTGGCTGGGCGGACGCTTCGCGGGTGTGAAGATTGAGGCGGACCTGGAGGCAGTGCCGGCGCTGCAGCCCGAGCGGGATGCCCTGTGGGCGCGGCTGTCGGCGGCTGATTTCCTGACGGACGCGGAGCGGCGGCAGATGGCGGGGGTGGGGACATGAGCGAGCACCAAATCCGGCGCGTGCCGACAGCTCTGCTGATTGCCCTGACGGTGCAGACGGTCGGGGGGCTGGTCTGGGCGGGCGGGGCGGCGGCGCGGATCGGGACGCTGGAGGAGCGGGTCGGGGAGCAAAGACTGGTGGCCGAACGGCTGGCGCGGCTGGAGGAACAGAGCACGGCGACGCGGGCGGCGGTGGAGCGGATCGAGACCCGGCTGGAGGGGCGCTGATGGAAGTGATCGCCGAGGAGGGGCTGCGCATTCGAGGCTATGCGTCGCTCTGGGGCGTCGCCGACCTAAACGGGGATGTGGTGGCCAGGGGGGCATTCGCGGCCAGTCTGGCGAAGACCGGCGTGGGCGGAGTGCGGATGCTGCACCAGCATGAGGCGCGGTCGGTGGTCGGGGTCTGGGACTGGATCGAGGAGGAGGAACGCGGGCTGTATGTCGAGGGGCGGGTTCTGGACTGGTCCGCCGAGGCGCGGTTTGCGAGCGCCTTGAGCCGGGCCGGAGCCCTGGACGGGCTGTCGATCGGGTTCCGCAGTCACCGGGCGCGGCGAGACGGTCGGTTGCGGGTGCTGGTCGAGGTGGAGCTGTGGGAGGTGTCGCTGGTGACGTTTCCGATGCTGCCGGGGGCGCGGTTCGGGGTGGTGGGGGCGTCTGGCGGTCGTATCGAAGCTGTAAAGAGCTCTTGACAGTCGGGCCCCTGCCTGTAAAGAGCTCTTTACAGGCAGGTTGAGGAATGCGTGCGCAATCTGGTGCGGGAGATGCGGGAGGCGAAGGGGTGGAGCCAGGGTGAGCTGGCCCGCCGCCTGGGTGTCTCGCGTCAGACGATCAATGCGGTCGAGACGGACAAATACGATCCCAGCCTGCCGCTGGCCTTGCGCATGGCGGTGCTGTTCGAGGTGCCCGTGCCGAGCCTGTTCATCGACGACTGGACACCGGAGGAGACGCTGTGACCACCCTTGATCAAGCCAAAATCCGCAAGATGCTGCTGGCCTTCGTTCTGGGGGCGCTGGGTGGGGGAGGGGCCATGGCCGCCTTCCTCTGGCTGGGGTTCGAGCCGGGCTGGAGGGTCGAACAGGTGGCGGTCGGCGGGGTGGGTATCGTCTATCTGGTCACCGGCCTGTTTACCCTGGGCGGGGCGCTGATGCCGGGCATGGGTGCCAAGGTGCTGAACGTCTCGGACCGGGAGGAGCTGGTCGAGATGCGCAACATGCTGGTGGGCAGTTCGGTGTCGGCCATCGCGCTGGGGATCATGCTGCTGGCGCTGGTCGGATCGGGACCGGGTGGGGCCGTGCCCGACGTCGTGGTGATTGCGGCGGTCGGGCTGTCGCTGCTGACGATCGGAGTGATCGGGGTGCAGCAGTGGAGACTGTACGACGAACTGTGGCGTCAGCTGTCGTGGGAAAGCTCGGCGTTCGCCATGTCCATTCTGCTGCCCATCCTGTTGATCTGGAGCGTGGCGGTGCATCTGGGATGGCTGTCGGCCATGGATCCGCTGCTGGTCATCGCCGTGGCGGCGGCGTCCATGCTGGTCGGAGCGTTCATCGCAGCCGGTCGGCGGGGCATGCTGGCCCCACGCTGACCCAAGCTGGAGCGTTCAGTCACCCGATGCCGCGGCGGTTCGGGCCGAGGCCTGCCAGGCGACGAGCGCCCTGCGGATGGCGGACAGGACGGCGGGGCGGCGGATCATCTGGGCCAGCCAGATGCCGGGGACCAGGACAAAGACCCAACTGATCTGGAAGATCGTGACGATCAGAAAGCCGACGACCGCGATGGCGGCCCAGAGGCCGATGCGCAGGGTCTTGTCGTCCATGTCGGCAATGTCGGGCATGGCGGAGGAGGCCGATCCGGTGGCGATCGGCGGCGGGGTGGAGACAGCCCCGTTCGGACCGAAGGTGAAGGCGCGGTCGCGCTGGGGCGACGCGGGTTGAGGTTTGTAAGTCTGGGGCGGGGGTCCCGGCTGCGGCTGCGGGGTCGGTCGCATCGGTGCGGCCTGCTGGGCCGGGCTCGGGCTGTGACGCGGCGTCGGGGGCGGGCTGCGTCGGATCGGGCGATCTTCGTCGCTGGACGGACGGGGCTCGAACGGGATGGAGCGGCCCTGGGCGTCCAGGGTGAAGACCTGTTCGAAGCCGACGGTGTCGAAGTTGATGGCGCGCGTGTCCTGGCCATAGCTGTCGGCCTGAAGCGCGGCCACGGTGCCGTGACGCATCAGGACCTGGAAGGCGACGGCATCCTGAAGTCCGTCGATCATGACGTGGGCCGTGCCGAACGGACCGTCGGCCGTAGTGGCGGGACGGGGCTTGTCGAGGGTAAGGCCGGTATAGGCGCCGAACGCCATATTGCGACGCTGGCTGGCTTTGGCCCCGGCGAACTGGGTGGCGAGGTCCGGGATGGTACCGCGCAGTTCATGCGCCAGGGCGGCCATGACGGCCCGCTCCAGCCGGGTCAGGGGGATGTTGGCGACGTTGGATCGGGACGCGGCCATCGCTCAGTTCGCCTCTGGCAGATAGTCGGCGGGCAGGGGCAGGTCGGGGGTCTCGCCCTGCCAGTAGACACTGACGATCCACCAGCGGGTGCCGTCGTCGAACAGCTGGATGGAGTTGATGCCGCGCATGAAGGGCCGGGGGTCGGTCGCGGCGCGCCGGGCCTCATAGGTGGAGAACAGATGCGCGATGCGGCCATAGCGGTCGGTGCGGCGCGCGATCTCCTGCTCGTGAAAGCCGTCGCGGACCAGGCTGGGGCCGGCGCGGTCGACATAGTCCTGGGGCGTCAGGGGGCGCAGCGTGCCCTGACCCTGGGCGTCCGTACCGGTGGGCATCAGCCGGGCGGAGGGATGGAACAGGTTGCGGAACCGGTCCCAGTCGCGGGCCACACCGGCGTCGCCGGAAATGCTGGCGTAGAGGGCGGCGACGATGGCGTCCATCGAGGCAACGTCGGGGGCGTAGGCGGGGCTGGAGGCGGCGGGTGCCGGTGCGGGCGACGGGGTCTGGGCTGAGGCGCTGGTGACGGTTAGCGCGAATGCTGCGGCTAGGATGGCGATGCGCATGAGAGTTTCCTCTTTTCCCTGAAGGCAGAGCCTGCCGCGAACAGCGGTGATTGGGAAGAATGATTCCCTCTCCCGACGGGAGAGGGCGGCCGCGCACGAGAGCGAAGCGATCGTTCTGGCGCGGGCGGGTGAGGGTCGGCGGTGGCCCACAGGACTCCGGCGCCCCTCACCCTTTCGCCCAAGAACGACCGCGATGCGGTCGTGGGCTCAAGCCCTCTCCCGCCGGGAGAGGGGCAACACAAAGGAAGACCATGAAAGAGACCAAGACCGTCTCGGGCACGCCCGAGGCTCGCGCCGTCATGCATGAAATGATGGCGGCGTTCGAGGCGTTCAAAGGGGCGAACGATGCCCGGCTGGACGAGATCGAGAAGAAGGCGTCGGCGGATGTGCTGCTGGAGGAAAAGGTGGCGCGGATCGATGCGGCGGTGGGCGCGGCCCAGGCGCGGCTGGATCGGGTGGTGAGTGAGGGGCGCAGGCCGGGTATCGGGTCTGGGTCCGGCAGCCCCTCCACCGCTTCGCGGTCCCCCTCCCCATTGCATGGGGAGGAGACGAAAGCCGCCTTCGACGGCTACCTGAAAACGGGTGCGAGCTACGGGCTGGAGCTGAAGGCGGGGTTGTCGTCGGCGTCGAACTCGGCGGGGTACGTGGTGCCGCCGGAGACGGAGCGGGCGATCGAGCGGCGCTTGATGGCGGGCTCGCCGATGCGCGAGATTTCGACGGTGCGCACCGTCGGCTCGGGCGTGTTCAGAAAGCCGGTGTCGACGGCGGGCGTGGTGTCGGGCTGGGTGGCGGAGACGGCGGGCCGGCCGGAGACGGACCCGGCGACCCTGGCGTTGCTGGAGTTCCCTTCGGCTGATCTGTACGCCAGCCCGGCGGCGACGCAGTCGCTGCTGGACGACGCCATGATCGACCTGGACGAATGGCTGGCCGCCGAGGTCGAGGATGCCTTTGCGGCCCAGGAAACCCAGGCCTTCGTCACCGGCGACGGGATCAACAAGCCCAAGGGCTTCCTGAGCTATGCAACCGTCGCCGACGCCAGCCAGACCTGGGGCCAGATCGGCTATGTGGCGTCGGGCGCGGCGGGGGCGTTCACGGCGACGACGGCGTCGAGCAACCCCACCGACCGGCTGATCGACCTGATCTATACGCCCAAGGCCCAGTATCGACCGAACGGGCGGTTCGTGATGAACCGGCGCACGGTATCCACGGTGCGCAAGTTCAAGGATGTGGACGGCAACTACATCTGGACGCCACCGTCGCGGGTCGGGGAGACGGCGTCGCTGCTGGGCTATGCGGTGACCGAGATCGAGACGATGCCGGACATCGCGGCCAACAGCCTGTCGATCGCGTTCGGCGACTTCCAGCGGGGGTATCTGATCGTGGATCGGGCGGGGGTACGGGTATTGCGCGATCCGTATTCGGCCAAGCCCTATGTGCTGTTCTACACGACCAAACGGGTAGGCGGCGGGGTGCAGAACTTCGACGCGATCAAGGTGCTGAAGTTCAGCGCGACGTGATGTGAGTGGTGCGACCCTCTCCCGTTGCGGGAGAGGGAGGCCGCGCACGAGAGCGAAGCGATCGTTCTGGCGCGGGCGGGTGAGGGGTTGAACGGTAGGCTTCCGAAAAGCCTTTGCGACCCCTCATCCGGCCCTCCGGGCCACCTTCTCCCGCAAGGGGAGAAGGGCATTTTCTGGCGCTAGCGCGCGACGCGGTCGCTTGCTGCTTGAGCGCAATCCAACATCGGAGACTTCCCATGACAGCACCCGTCAGCCTGACGGAGGCGAAGCTGTTCTTGCGCGTCGAGCACGAGGCGGAGGACGGGCTGATCGGCACATTGATCGAAGCGGCGCGGGCGCGGGTGGAGGGGGAGGTGGGGCTGAGCCTGACCTCGACAAGCCCGGCACCCTTGCGGCTGGCGATCCTGATGCTGGCCCTGCGCGCCTATGAGCGGGGCGAGGTGGAAATGGCGGTCGCGCCGGTCGAAGCCTGGATCGCGCCGTATCGGGTGGTGCGGATATGAAGATTTTGGCGAGTGTGTTTGAGGCCATCGAAACCCGCACGCCCTATGGCGGGGTCAGTGTTTCCTACGAACCCGTGGGCTCGGCCTGGCTGAAGCTGGGGGCGCGGCGGCGGCGCGAGAGGAGCGAGCCGGGAGGGCTGCGGGCCGTCGAGGTGATGACGGCGGAGACGCGGTCGGACCCCAGGCTGGCGGCCGGGCGGGTGTTGCGGTTTGGCGGGGCCGACTGGCGCATCCAGACGACCGAGACGGTGGGTGGCCGGGCGATCCTGATGCTGGAGCGCAGCCGATGAGCGGGCATGAGCTGGCGTTGCAGAAGGCGCTGATCGCGCATCTGGCGGAGGATGTCGCGGTGCGGGCGCTGCTGGGGGATCCGGCGCGGATCCGGGATGCGCTGCCGTTGGACGCGGAGTTGCCGCATCTGCTGATCGGACGGTGCGAGAGCCGGCCGGTGGGGGCGGATGGCGGGGGCGTGGAGCATCGGCTGACGCTGACGGTCGTGTCGCGCTTTCGCGGGACCGAGGAGGCCAAGGCGGTGCTGGCGGCGGTGCGACTGAGGCTGACGGATGCGCGGGTTGAGGCGGACGGGGTGCGGGCGGTCAGCCTGGGCGTCGTATTCGCGGACGTCTTCCCGGCGGCGGACGGGGCGAGGACCTATGCGGTGCTGCGGGTGCGGGCCGTGACGGAGGAGGTGGAACCATGAGTGCACAACGCGGCAAGGACATATTGCTGAAAATCGAGGGGGCCCCGGGGGTGTTCACCACGGTCGCGGGGCTGAGGGCGCGGACGATTTCGCTGAATGCCCGGACGGTGGATGCGACCGACGGCGACAGCGCGGGGCGGTGGCGCGAGCTGCTGGGCGGCGCAGGGGTGAAGTCGGCGGCGGTGGCGGGGCAGGGGATATTCCGCGACGCGGCGTCCGATGCCCTGATCCGCGAGGCCTTCTTTGCACAGGAGGCGAGGCGATGGCGGCTGATCGTGCCGGACTTTGGCCAGATGGAGGGGCCGTTCCTGGTTTCGGCGCTGGAGTATGCGGGCGAGCACGAGGGCGAGGCGACGTTCGCGATCAGCCTGGCCAGCGCGGGCGAGATCGGGTTCTCCAGCCTGTGAGCGCGGTGAACGGAGTACGCGGGGAGGTGTCGGTGGTGCTGGCGGGCGAGGCGCGCCGGCTGTGCCTGACGCTGGGAGCGCTGGCGGAGATCGAGACGGGGTTGCAGGTGTCCGGGCTGGCAGGGCTGGCCGAGCGGATGCGGGCGCTGTCGGCGGGGGATCTGCTGGTGGTGCTGGCGGCGTTGCTGCGCGGCGGGGGCGAGCGGGAGTTGGCGCAAGGGCTGGCGGATGCGGCGGTCGATCCGCGCGAGGCGGCGCAGGCGGTGGCGCGGGCGTTTGCGGCGGTGGCATGAGTGCGATCGCCGACGGCCCCCTCCACCATCCTTCGGATGGTCCCCCTCCCCCAAGGGGGGAGGAATGACGCCGTGGCCGGAGATGATGCGCATGGCGGCGGGGTTCGGCGTGGGGCCGCAAGCGTTCTGGCAGTTGTCGCTGAGGGAATGGCGGATGCTGACGGCGCGGCCGGAGACGGTGTCGCCGATGGGGCGCGGGGTGTTCGAGCAGATGGCGGAGCGGTGGCCGGACTAGCGGCGGGGTTGCCTTAGCCCTCCCCACCCGGTCGCTGCGCGACCACCCTCCCCCGAGGGGGAGGGAGAAGGATGAGACCATGACCGATACATTCGAACCCAATGGCCTGGATGCCGTGCCGCGCAAGGCGGCGGAGGCGCAGGCGGCGCTGGAGGCGCTGAGGGAGCCGGCGGAGCGGGCGGCGGCCTCGATCGAGGACGCCTTCGGGCGGGCAGGGGACAGTCTGACGCGGTCGCTGGCCCGGGCGGCGGCGGACGGGGAGATCACCCTGGCCGAACTGGCAAGATCGGTGCTGGCGGCGGTGAATGCCGCGGCGGGCGGTGGACGCGGCGGCGGACTGGGCGAGGCGATCGCCCAGGCGGTCGGGGCGGTGTTCGGCGGCGCGCGGGCAGATGGCGGCACGGTGCTGGGCGGCGGGGCCTATCTGGTCGGAGAACGCGGCCCTGAGGTGTTTCGACCTGTGGGCGCGGGGACGATCGAGGCGGTGGGCGGCGCGGGCGTTACGGTCAACATGCGCGTGGATGGTGGAGCGCAGGGGCTGCTGAGGTCCGAGGCGCAGATCGCCCAGATGCTGGCCAGGGCCGTCGCGCTGGGGGCGCGACGGCTTTGACCCAAGAATGATCAGGCGAAGGTGTTGGCGGTGTCGTCGACCGGATTCTTGGGGTTGGGGCCGTATTTGTTGCGGCCCGGCTGGCTGTCGGCGATGCCGATCCAGAGCAGCCAGCCCAGGTTGATGACCAGGAACAACAGGACGATGCCGCCCATGGAGCCGAACACGGCCATCATGGCGGCAGGGTCTTCGTTCTCGAGCGCCTGAGCGTTCATGGCGAAGTTGCCGAACATCGTGATGAAGAAGACGACCATCAAGGCAAGGTTTGCGACGAAGGGTGCAATGACCCACCAGCCGGTGCGGCCCATGTCGTGCAGGCGTTTCACCTGCACTGCGATCTGCGGATAGATAAGGGCGATGCCGATGATGCTGCCGATGATCGGGATCAGTCCTAGCACGAAGCCAGCGGCGAACAGGATGCCCCAGCTGATCCAGAAGTGGGAGCGGCGCAGGCGGCCCTCGAACTGAAACATGGCCCAGGCGAAGTCATAGGCTCCGGCACCGGCTCCGGCGCGCGGCTGGGCGTAGCCATAGCCGCCGGCAGCCGCCGCTGAGGGCTGGCTGGACAAGGCGATGATATCGGTGGCGACGCCGTCGGTGCCGACGAAATCGACCTTGTCGCCGATGCGCAGGGCGGCGCGTGTGCTGGAGGCGGCGAAGGTGTAGCGACCGCCATCCTCTCCGGTGATCAGGCCGTCGCCCGAAAAACTGTCAACGCTGATGACTTCGCCGCGCATGGTGTGGTCCTTTGTGAAAAGTCAGCCGAAGACTTCGGCGGTTTCGCGGCTGTGGCCGCCGGGGACAGGCCCGTGGACGTTCCGGTAATTCTGGGACGGCAACAGGGTGATGATGAAGGTGATCAGGCCGCCGATGTAGGGAATGACACCCAGCAGGACGAGCCAGCCGGTAAGGCCGACATCGTGGAAGCGGCGGATCATGACGCAGACATTGGGCAGGAAGAGACCCAGCCAGACAATGCCGGTCAGGATGGTGAACAGACCTCCGAAGGCGATCAGAGCGTCATTGTAGGTGTCCTCGCCTATGCCCAGAAGGACAGCGGCGGGGACCAGAGGGATCAACAGGAAGATCCAGTAGAACAGGGTGAACCACCAGTATTCCGAGCGGCGTGCCCTGCCGTTGCCATCGACATAGAGGCGCAGGCATTTGGTGAAATAGCCCCACGGGCTGAGGTCCGCCCGGCCCTGGCGGTCGGCGCGCGGTGAAGCGTAGGCGGACGATGACGATGGCGTCGATTGCAGCACGACCACATCGGTCGCGATGCCGTCGCGGGGCAGGAAGTCGACAGACTGGCCTGCGAACAGGCGGACCGGACGGATCAGGTCGCGAAAAGACAGGCGATAGCGTTGGCCGTCGTCGCCGCTGATAAGGCCCTCGCCCGAGGCCTCGTCGAACTGAAGAATCTCGCCCCGCACAGATGCCCCCCGGCCGACCCACGGTCTGTCGCCACAGCTTTGGCGGAAACGCGCGCAGGCGACAACCACAGACAGGATAATTCCATGAGTTTTCATGAGGTGAGGTTGCCTGCACGGCTGGCCTTCGGGTCGACGGGAGGAGTGGAGCGGAGGACGGAGATCGTGACGCTGGGGTCCGGCTATGAGCGGCGCTCGACGCCGTGGGCGCAGGGGCGCAGGCGGTATCTGATCGGGGCGAACCTGAGGTCGCTGGACGACATGGCGGCGCTGACGGAGTTCTTCGAGGCCCGGCGGGGGCGGCTGTACGGGTTCCGGTTCCGGGATTTCGCGGACTTCAAGTCGTGCGCGCCGGGGGCGGCTGTGACGCCTGGGGACCAGGCGCTGGGGACCGGGGATGGCGCGCGGACGCGGTTCGATCTCGTCAAACGCTATGGCGAAGGCGAAGACGCGCTGGAGCGGCGGGTGCGAAAGCCGGTGGCGGGGACGGTGCGGGTGGCGGTGGCGGGAGCGGAGCTGGATGCCGGCGGGTTCGCGGTCGATGCGGCGACGGGTGAGGTGACGCTGGCGGTTGCGCCACCGGTAGGGGCGGCTGTGACGGCGGGCTTCGAGTTCGACGTGCCGGTGCGGTTCGATGCGGACCGGATCGAGGTCACGCTGGAGAGTTTCGACGCCGGGCGGATGGCGGCGGTGCCGCTGATCGAAGTGCGGGTCTGAGGGCGGGTCCATGAGATACATACCAATCGAGATGGCCGACCGCATCGAGAGCGGGGCGGCGGGGCTTTGTCATGCCTGGGTGCTGACGCGGGCCGATGGCGTCAGGCTGGGCTTCACCGATCACGACCGCGACCTGGTGGTCGAAGGCGTGATGTGCCGGGCGGACAGCGGCTGGACCGCCGGTGCGGCGGAGAGCGCGGTCGGGCTGGGTGCAGGCGCTGCGTCGGTGGCGGGCGGGCTGGATGACGACACGATCAGCGATGCGGATGTCGAGGCGGGGCGCTTCGACGGCGCGTTGGTCGAGCTGTGGCGAGTGGACTGGGCCGAGCCGGGACTGAGGGTGCGGTTGTGGGTCGGAACGCTGGCCTCGATTCGGCGCGAAGGGGGCGCATTCGTCGCCGAACTGGCGGGGCGGATGGCCGCGCTGGAGCGGGTGGTGGGGCGGACCTATGGGCGCGAGTGCGATGCGGTTCTGGGCGACGGCCGGTGCGGGGTGGATGTGTCTGCCTTTCCGGGGCGGGCCTGCGACAAGCGGTTCGCGACCTGTGTGGGCGTGTTCGGCAATGGGGTGAACTTTCAGGGCTTTCCGGATGTGCCGGGGGACGACTTTCTGACGGCGGTGCCGGTCGAGGGTGGGCGCAATGACGGGGGGAGCCGGCGGTGAGGGGAAGGGTGATGGATGTGTTGCCGAGACCTTCCCACCCGGTCGCTGCGCGACCACCCTCCCTCGAGAGGGAGGGAGAACAGATGGTACGGGCCGCCCGTTCGTGGCTGGGCACGCCGTATCGGCATCAGGCGAGCGTGAAGGGGATCGGGGCGGACTGTCTGGGGCTGGTGCGGGGGGTCTGGCGCGAGGTGATCGGCCGCGAGCCAGAAGCGGTGCCGGCGTACCGGGCGGACTGGGCCGAGGTCGGGGGCGAGGAGACCTTGCTGACGGCGGCGCGGCGGTGGCTGGTGGAGATACCCGTCGCGCGGGCAAGGCCGGGCGATGTGCTGCTGTTCCGGATGGCCCCGGGGTGTGCGGTGAAACACTGCGGGATTCTGAGTGCCGTAGACGGGGCCGAGCCGAAGTTCATCCATGCCTATTGGGGGCGGGCGGTGGTCGAGAGCTGGATGGGGCGCTGGTGGCGCGAGCGACTGGCGGCGGCGTTCACGTGGCCGCAGGCGGCCTATGAGAATCAGGGAGCGGGCTGAATGGCGCAGGTGATCCTGACCAGTGTGGGGCAGTCGGTCGGGGGACCGATCGGAGCCTTCATCGGCTCGACCCTGGGGCGGGCCATCGACCAGCGGGCGATCGCCAGCCTGGAGCCGGCGCGGCAGAGGGGGCCCCGGCTGGAGACCCTGCGCGTGCAGGGGACGGCGGAGGGGGCACCGATGGCCTGCGTCTTCGGGCGGGCGCGGGTGACGGGTCAGGTGATCTGGGCCGCGCGGTTCCAGGAGGGGCGCACGACGCGATCGGCGGGCAAGGGCGGGCCGCGGACTGTGGAGTATGACTATGCACTGAGCTTTGCGGTGGCGCTGTGCGAAGGCGAAATCGACGGGGTCGGACGCGTCTGGGCCGACGGGCAGCCTATGGATATGTCAGGCGTGACGATGCGGGTCCATCGCGGCGGAGCGGATCAGTTGCCGGACCCGCTGATCGAGGCGGTGGAGGGAAGTGCCCCCTCCGGCCCTTCGGGCCACCTCCCCCATGAAGGGGGAGGAGACACCCCGGCCTATCGTGGCTGTGCCTATGTGGTGTTTGAGGATCTGGCGCTGGGGCCGTTCGGCAATCGGGTGCCGCAGCTCAGCTTCGAGGTGTTTCGGCGAGCGCGGGGGAGTGAGCCGAGGCTGGAGGACAGGCTGGAGGGGGTGTGCCTGATCCCGGGTGCGGGAGAGTTCGTGCTGGCGACCGATGTGGTCATGCGGCGCGACGGGCTGACGCGCTCGACGCCGGAGAACCTGCATAATGGCGAGGGGCGGGCGGACCTGCTGGTGTCGATCGACCAGCTGATGGCGCAGGTGCCGAACCTGAAGCGGGTCAGCCTGGTCGTGGGGTGGTTCGGGACGGATGTGCGCGCCAGCCACTGTGTCGTGAAGCCGGGGGTGGAGCGGCGGGACAAGACGACGGTGCCGACGGGATGGTCGGTGGCGGGGCTGGATCGCGGGAGCGCGCATCTGATTTCGAGTGCCTCTGCCCCCTCCACCACCCCCGAAAGCGGGGGCGGTCCCGTCGTCGGATCGCCTCCGTCGATCTCTCCTCCACCCCCAGAAGGGGGAGGAGACGACAGCCCTGCCTATGGCGGGACGCCGTCGGACGAGAGCGTGCGGCAGGCGGTGGCGGCGCTGAAGGCGCGGGGACTGGAGGTGACCCTGTACCCCTTCGTCTTCATGGACTGCGAAGGCTATCCGCGGCGCGGCCGGGTGAGCGGGCGCGACGGGGCCAATGCGGCGGCGGATGTGGTGGCGGTATTCGGGACGGCAAGTGGCTGGGGGCTGCGTCGGATGGCGCTGCACTATGCGGCGCTGGCGGCCGAGACGGGGGCCGACGGGTTGCTGATCGGCTCGGAGATGCGCGGGCTGACCTGGACGCGGGATGCGGGCGGCGGGTTTCCGGCGGTGTCGCAGTTCAGGACGCTGGCGGCGGAATGCCGGGCAGTGGTCGGGCCGGATGTGGCGATCAGCTATGCGGCGGACTGGTCGGAGTATTTCGGGCGGCGGACGGGTGGGGAGGTGCGTTTTCATCTCGATCCGCTGTGGGCCGATGCCAACATCGATTACGTCGGGATCGACTGGTATCCGCCGCTGGGCGACTGGCGTGGAGGCGACGGCGGGGTCGATGCGGCGACCTGGTCGGGCCCCGACGACGCCGGCTATCTGGCCGCCCAGGTGGCGGGCGGGGAAGGGTTCGACTGGTACTATGCATCGGGCGCGGATCGCGTTGCGCAGGTGCGGACGCCGATCATCGATGCGGCGCACGGCGAAGACTGGGTGTTTCGGCCGAAGGACCTGAAGGGGTGGTGGTCGCACCGGCACCATGATCGGCCGGGCGGGGTTCGCAGTGCTGTGCCGACGGCTTGGGTGCCGGGGATGAAGCCGATCCGGCTGACGGAGTTCGGCTGTGCGGCGGTGGATCGCGGGGCGAATGCGCCGAACCTGTTTCAGGACCCCAAGAGTTCGGAGACGGCCCTGCCGCCGGGATCGACCGGGGCGCGGGACGACCGAACGCAGCGACGGGCGCTGGAGGCGGTGCTGGCGCACTATGCGGAGCCTCAGAATAATCCCGCGACGACGCTGTATGCCGGGCGGATGCTGGAGGGGGCGGATGCCTGGTGCTGGGATGCGCGGCCCTATCCGGCGTTTCCGGGGCGGGATGATGTATGGGCCGATGCCGGGGCCTGGCGGACGGGGCACTGGCTGAACGGACGGCTGTCGGGCGAGACGCGAGATTTGGTTGCGGCGATCCTGAAACGAGGCGGTCTGGTTGAGGGTGACTTCGAGATCGGCTCGGTTGCGGGCGAGGTGCAGGGCTATGTGATCGACCGGCCGATGCGGACGCGCGATGCGCTGGAGCCGCTGCTGGCGGGGCTGGGTCTGATCGCGGCGGAGCGGGGCGGGAAGGTCGCGGTGCTGGGCGAGGGCGCGGTCGATCTGACACTGGCGGAAGCGGCGATGGCCCTGCCGGATGAAGGCGGCAGCGTCCGGGCTGACCGAATGCTTGAGGCGCGACCGGGCGCGGCGCGGGTGCGCTTCATCGACGGCAATGCGGACTATCAGACCGGGGCGGTGGTCGTGCGGTCGGGTGGTGAGGCCGGCGGTGTCGATCTTGATCTGCCGGCGGTTTGCACAGCGGCGACGGCGCGGGCAGCGGCGGAGTGGGTGCTGGCGGGCGCGGACGGGCGGTCGCTGACGGTGGCGCTGGGGCCGCTGGAGATGATGATGCTGGAACCGGGCGACCGGGTCGAGGTCGAGGGGCAGGCGCGGGTCTGGCGTGTGGCGCGAGTGGATCAGGACGAGACGCCGTCGGTGGTGCTGGAGCCGGTGATCGATCTGGCGGCGGGCGGGGACGATGCGACGCCGGGGCCAGGCGAGCCGGGGTCGGTGGTGGGGGCTCCGTTCCTTAGGGTGCTGGAACTGCCGCCCTTGCCGGGTGCGGAGGACGACGGGCGAGCGCTGGCTGTGGTGGCGGCGGAGCCCTGGCGGGCGATGCAGGTGTTTGCGGGGGTAAGCGCCGATGCGCTGACGGCGCGGGGCGAGGCGCGGTCGTCGGCGACGGTGGGCGTGCTGGTCGAGGCTCTGGCACCGGGGCAGCCGTGGCGCTGGGACACGGTGAATGATGTGGTCTTGCGTCTGGAGGGGCGCGATCCGGAGAGCCGGTCCGATGGCGCGGTCCTGGCGGGGGGCAATGCCCTGGCGGTCGAAACGGCGGCGGGATGGGAGATCGTGCAGCATCGCGCGGCGACGCCGGAGGGGGATGGCGTGTGGCGGCTGACCGGGTTGTTGCGCGGACAGCAGGGGACCGAGAGTGCGATGCAGGCGGGGGCGCCGGCGGGTGCGATCTGCGTCGTGCTGGACGATGCGCTGGTGCGGGTGGCGTGTTCGCGTGGAGAGCGGGGATCGCCGCTGATCTGGCGGGCCGGACCGCTCGGGGGACCGGCGGGTGGTGTGGGTGTCAGCGAGGTGACGCAGACGCTGACCGGGCTGCATGAGCGGCCGTGGAGGCCGGTACATCTGGCGGTGGTGCCGGACGCCGGCGGACGAAAGGTTGGCTGGCGCGCTCGCTCGCGGATCGATGGGGACCGCTGGGACGGAGAGGCAGCGGGAGCCGATCCGCTGCGGTTCCGGGTCCGGGTGCGGGCGGGCGAGGCCGTGCGGCGCGAGGCGGTCGTGGAAGGCGAGGGCTGGACCTATGCTGCGGGCGATCTGGCCACGGACTTTCCCGGCGGGATCGGCGCGGACGCCACGCTGGCCGTTGCGCAATGGGGCGAGGGGTATGGCTGGGGCGAAGAGGCGCGGGCGGGGTTGAGCTAGATTCCGCGCCGATCCCTTTGCGCTGCAACAGGAATGGCCTAACTGACGAGGGAGCAGTGGGTCTGATGGAGCAGTGAGCGCGTGGCGGGTGATCCCTACAAGGAACTGGGTGTTTCCCGGACGGCGAGCGCCGACGAGATCAAGAAGGCGTTCCGCAAGCTGGCCAAGGAACTGCACCCCGACAAGAACCCCGGCAATACGGTGGCCGACGAGCGGTTCAAGCGCATCACCGCCGCCTTCGACCTGGTCGGCGATGCCGAAAAGCGCGCCAAGTACGACCGGGGCGAGATCGATGCCGACGGCCGCGAGCAGTTTCGGGGCGGCGGCTTTGGCGGCGCGGGCGGCGGGCGTGCGAGTGGCAATCCGTTCGGCCAGGGCGGCGGGGGGCAGGCGGGCTTCGAGAATATCGACCTGGACGAAATCTTCGGCGGCATGTTCGGCGGCGGGGCCGGTCGCGGCCGGGGCGGGGCCGGCAGCGGCTATGCGCCCAGAGGTCAGGACGTGCGGGCGACGCTGGAGATCAGTCTTGAGGACGCGATCAGCGGCAATACGCGGCGCATCCAATTCTCGGACGGACGCACACTGGATGTGGCGATCCCCAAGGGCGCATCGGACGGGCAGACGATCCGGCTGAAAGGCCAGGGCGCACCGGGTCGCGGCGGTGTCGCGGGCGATGCCCTGATCGAGCTGAAGATCGCGAAGCATCCTGTGTTCACGCGTGAGGGCGCGGACCTGACCATGGACCTGCCGGTGACGCTGTACGACGCGGTGCTGGGCGGCAAGATCCCGGTGCGGACGCCGGAGGGCACGGTCAGCGTGACTATTCCCAAGGGGTCTAACTCCGGCAAGGTGTTGCGGTTGAAGGGGCGCGGGGCGTTCGCGGATGGGCGGCGCGGTGATCTGCTGGCCAAGCTGATGATCATTCTGCCCGAGACAGAGGATCCGGCCCTGACCAATCTGGCGCAGGGGATGCGGGACAAGGGCCCCTACAAGCCGTGGCGCGAGTGATGCCGAACAAGCCGAATGCGAAACCGGACCGGCCGTGGTTTTCGGCAGGGCCGACGGCCAAGCGGCCGGACTGGTCCAGCCAGGCTTTGAACCACGATCTGCTGGGGCGGGGCATTCGCGCGCCGGAGGTGGTGGCGAGGTTCGCGCACGGGCTGACGCTGACGCGCGCGCTGTTGCAGGTGCCGGAGGACTGGGTGCTGGTCTATCTGCCGGGATCGGATACGGGTGCCGTCGAGGCGGCGCTGTGGTCCATGCTGGGCGAGCGGCCGGTGCAGGTGCTGGCGTTCGAGAATTTCGGACAGGTCTGGGCGACCGATATCCGCGATCACCTGAAACTGGAGCCCGAGGTGATCGAGGCACCGTGGGGGCAGTGGCCGGACGTGTCGGGGATCGATCCGGCCAAGGATCTGGTCTTTCCGTGGAACGGGACAACGGCGGGGGTGAAGGCGCCGAATGCGGACTGGATCGCGGACGACCGCGAGGGCCTGGTGATCTGTGACGCGACCTCGGCGGCGTTCGCCATGCCCTTGCCGTGGCCCAAGCTGGATGTCGTGACCTTCAGTTTTCAGAAGGCGCTGGGCGGTGAGGCAGGACTCGGGGTGGCGGCGATATCGCCGCGGGCCGTTGAGCGGCTGGATCGCTATGCGCCGCCGCGGGCCGTGCCCAAGGTGCTGAGGTTGCGGGACAGCAAAGGCTTTGACCGGGCGCTGGCGTCGGGGTCGATGATCAACACCTTCTCGGTCTGGACGCTGGAAGACTGGATCGATGCGGTGGAGTGGGGCCTGTCGATCGGTGGTCTGGAGACGCTGATCGCGCGGACCGAGGCGAATGCGGCGGCGCTGGACGCGTGGGTGCGGCGGACGGCCTGGGTCGATTACTTGGCTGAGGATCCGGCGACGCGATCGACGACGTCGGTGTGCCTGAAGATCGTGGACGAACGGGTCGCGGCGATGGATGCGTCGGCGCGGCATGCGCTGGTGCTGAAGATCAAGGCGCTGCTGGAAGCCGAAGGTGCGGCCTTCGACGTCGAGAGCCATCGCAATGCGCCCGCGGGCCTGCGCATCTGGTGCGGGTGCACGGTCGAGACGGCGGATATCGAAGCCCTGACGCCGTGGCTGGACTGGGCGTTCGAGACGGCGCTGACGGAATAATCCGCGCACGGGAGGACATCCCCCGATTCCCCCGCTATAGGCTGCGCCCGCGTTCCGGGTTGTCGGTCAGCGGAGAACTATCTTGGCAAATGTCGCAGTGGTCGGAGCCCAGTGGGGCGACGAGGGCAAGGGCAAGATCGTGGACTGGCTGTCCAACCGGGCCGATATGGTCGTGCGGTTCCAGGGCGGTCACAATGCGGGCCATACGCTGGTTGTGGATGGCAAGGTCTATAAGCTGGCGCTGCTGCCCTCAGGCGTCGTGCAGGGCAAGCCGTCGATCATCGGCAATGGCGTGGTCGTCGATCCCTGGCATCTGGTTGGCGAGATCGACAAGATCACGGCCCAGGGCGTGGCGATCACGCCGGATATCCTGACCATCGCGGACAATGCGTGCCTGATCCTGCCGATCCATCCGGCGCTGGATGTCGCGCGCGAGGCGGCGGCGAGTGCGCCGGGAGCCAAGATCGGCACGACGGGACGGGGCATCGGCCCGGCCTATGAGGACAAGGTGGGCCGCCGGGCCATCCGCGTGTGCGACCTGGCCAATGAGGACGATCTGAAGGTCAAGATCGAGCGGTTGCGCTCGCACCACGATCCTCTGCGCGCGGGTCTGGGGCTGGAGCCGATCGATCCGGAGGCGCTGCTGAGCCAGTTGCTGGAAATCGCGCCGAAGATCCTGCCGTTCGTGCAACCGGCATGGCGAGTGCTGGATCAGGCGAAACGTGACGGCAAGCGCGTGCTGTTCGAGGGGGCGCAGGGCGCGTTTCTGGACGTGGATCACGGCACCTATCCCTATGTCACTTCGTCGAACACGGTGGCGGGGCAGGCGGCGGCGGGGTCGGGCATCGGGCCGCGCGGCGTCGGCTATGTGCTGGGGATCGTGAAGGCCTATACGACGCGCGTCGGCGAAGGGCCGTTCGCCTGCGAACTGAACGATGCGGTGGGCCAGCACCTGGCGACCGTGGGGCGCGAAGTCGGGGTCAACACGGGCCGGGCGCGGCGGTGTGGCTGGTTCGATGCGGTGCTGGTGCGCCAGTCGGTGGCGATCAACGGAATCGACGGGATCGCCCTGACCAAGCTGGACGTGCTGGACGGGCTGGAGACGCTGAAGATCTGCGTCGGTTACCGGATCGATGGCGAGGTGCTGGACTATCTGCCCTCGAGCCTGAAGGCCCAGGCCGCGGCCGAGCCGGTGTTCGAGGAGCTGGAAGGCTGGAGCGACACCACGGCGGGCGCGCGCAGCTTCAAGGACCTGAACGCCAATGCGATCAAATATGTGCGTCGGATTGAGGAGTTGATCGGCGCGCCGGTGGCTCTGCTGTCGACCAGTCCGGAGCGAGACGACACCATCATGATGCGGGATCCGTTCCAGGGGTGATCTTCAACGGGTCTTAACCGGCGTGGGCTAGGCTTTGCGTCCGCGTGGGAGACTCTGTTCGTGTTCGATGTCGATCGTCGATTTCTGGCCAAGCTGGAGCCCGTCATCAGGCGGGTGCTGATCGTCGATCCCAATGGTCACGCGGCCCGCATGTTGATGGACATCATGAAGGGTCTGGGCGCGCGCGAGGTCGTGGTCGAGGGCGAGAATGACGCGGCCATGCGGATGGCCGAGGCTCTGGAACCGGGCCTGATCTTTACCGAGCGCAGCGGCGACGGCCTGAACGGCGAGGCCCTGACCAAGGCCATCCGGCGTTCGCACATGGCGTGTCGGCAGTCGCCGATCATCATGATCACCGGCGAGGCGACGGCGCAGACCATCATCGGGGCGCGCGACGCCGGGGTGCACGAGTTTCTGCGAAAGCCCTTCGCCAGTGCTGATCTGTACAAGCGGATCGAGAATGTCGCGGTCAAGCCGCGCGGCTGGGTCGAAGGCATCGCCTACGTCGGGCCGGATCGACGGCGCTTCAACTCCGGCGAATACAAGGGGCCGGGCAAGCGCAAGAGCGATACGGCTGCCCGTGGGCCCGCGGCCCTGGCCGAGGCCAAGGATCAGGCGATGCGCATCCTGGCCGCGGCCCTGAATCAGTTCGACAGCGATCCGATGCAGGCCACGCGCGCCGTAAAGCAGCAGGCGGTGACGCTGAAAGAGGTGGCGCTGAAGACCGCCGATCAAGCGCTGCAGCTAGCGGTGGGGGCCCTGGAGGTCAGTCTAGCGTCGGGCCCTCCGACCAAGGCGACGCTGGCGGCTCCCATCGGCGGGCTGCTGGCACTCGTTCATCTGGAGCCCAGCAGAAAGGCCGGCTGACGGATCAGCCGGCCTTCTGTTCGTTCAGACCCTTAACGGATCAGGCGTCGACCAGATTGCGGTCTTCGGCTGCGGCACGCATAGCCTTCTGAAGCTTCTCGAAGGCCCGAACCTCGATCTGACGCACGCGCTCGCGCGAGACGCCATACTGGCCCGCCAGCTCCTCCAGCGTGACTGGATCGTCCTTCAGGCGACGTTCCGTGAGGATGTGTTTCTCGCGGTCGGTCAGTTCCTGCATGGCTTCCTCGAGCAGACCCATGCGCAGCGATTTTTCCTCGCTTTCGGCCAAGGCCGTCTCCTGAGAGACCGCCGTGTCGTCGGCCAGCCAGTCCTGCCATTCGCTCTCGCCGTCCGAACGGATCGGGGCGTTCAGCGAGGAGTCGCCGCCGAGACGACGGTTCATGTTGGTCACCTCTTCCTCCGACACGCCCAGCTTTGTGGCGATGGCGGCGAGGTGTTCGGGATGCAGGTCGCCTTCCTCGAAGGCCGAGATCTGGCTCTTGGCCTTGCGCAGGTTGAAGAACAGCTTCTTCTGCGCGGCGGTGGTGCCCATCTTCACGAGCGACCAGCTGCGCAGGATGTATTCCTGGATCGAGGCGCGAATCCACCACATGGCGTAGGTTGCCAGGCGGAAACCCTTGTCCGGATCGAATTTCTTGACCGCCTGCATCAGGCCGACATTGCCCTCGGAGATCACTTCGCCGATCGGCAGGCCGTAGCCGCGATACCCCATGGCGATCTTGGCCACGAGGCGCAGGTGCGAGGTGACGAGACGGTGGGCGGCCTCAGGGTCCTGATGCTCTTCCCAGCGCTTGGCCAGCATGAACTCTTCGTCCTTGGCCAGCATCGGAAACTTGCGGATTTCAGTGAGATAACGCGACAGCCCCTGCTCGGGCGACATTACCGTTAGTGATCTGGCGACAGCCATATGGTCCCTCCGACCGTAAAACGAGCGGGCTCTTCGGAGGCGGCCACCCAATGTGCACCGTCGCCTCACCCCTCAACAGATGAAGTAGTGTCGGGTTTCCGCATTTGTCAGTGGCGGATCGTCACACAAAAGCGTGACCGTTGCCCCGATGCCACGGCATCGAACGAGACTGTCTATAGCAAGATGTCCGTCCTTTATCAAGACGGACTATTGAAGGCCGAGGATCTGGCGATAGGTCGGGTGAACGACATCTGCGTCGTCGGGATGTTTCTGGAAATATGCGCTGAAGAAGGGGCAGACGGGCAGGATCAGCAAGCCCCTCGCTCGGGCGTCGGCGATGACGTGGCGGGCCAGTCGGCTGGCGAAGCCCTGGCCCTCCAGAGCCTGCGGCACGAGGGTCTCGGTGATCATCAGATTGGGTTCGGACAAGTTGTAGGTCACCACGGCGATCTGATCCCCGATGGGCAGTTCGTAGCGTTTGGCGTCCGCGTTATCGCGGATGTCGGCTTCGGTCATCGGCTGTCCTTTCAGAGTTCGGCGAGCAGGGCCTCCAGCGCCAGCATATCTTCTGGAGGATCGGTTTCGAAGCGCAGGGTCTGGCCCGTGACGGGATGCACAAAGCCAAGGACGGCGGCGTGCAGGGCCTGGCGGGTCAGGCCTGCGGCGGCGATGGCGGCGCGGACGGTGGTGGCGGGACTGCCCGAGCCATAGGTGGCGTCACCGAGAATGGGAGAGCCCTTGGAGGCCATGTGGACGCGGATCTGATGAGTGCGGCCGGTGTGCAGGGTGCAGGCGACGCGGGCGGCCATGGGGGCACCGGGCTTTGCCGGTTGGCCATAGGTCTGCTGGACGACATAGTCGGTGATGGCGATGCGTCCAGACGATTTCTGCACCGCCATCTTCTTGCGGTCGCCGGACGAGCGGCCGATCAGGGTTTCGATCCGGCCCTTCGACGGATTGGGCGCGCCACGGGTCAGGGCGACATAGGTCCGCTCGATATCGTGGCTGGCGAACAGGGCGGACAGGCCAGCATGGGCGCGGTCGGTCTTGGCGGCGACCATGACGCCGGAGGTGTCCTTGTCCAGACGGTGGACGATGCCGGGCCGGGCGACACCGCCGATGCCTGACAGGCTGTCGCCGCAATGGGCCAGCAGGGCGTTGACCAGGGTGCCGTCGGGCGTGCCGGGGGCGGGATGCGCCGCCATGCCCGCGGGCTTGTCGATCACGATCAGATCGGCGTCCTCAAAGAGTACGGTCAGCGGGATGGCCTGGGGCAGTGGCGTGGCGGAGACAATCGGGGGCGGGGTGACGGCATAAAGGCCGGGCAGGGCCTTGGCCGATCCGTTCGATACGGGCCGGCCGTCGCAGGTGACGGCCCCCTCGGCCAGCAGGGTTTGGAGCCGGGCGCGAGACAGGGTGGGGAAGGTGACAGCCAAGGCCTTGTCCAACCGGACGCCCTTCAGCTCGATCCGGGCCTCCAGAACCGGCTGCGACGCCAGATCGGGCTCAGCGTCGTCGAGCAGGTCATCGGACAGGAAAGGTTCGTCGGACACGCAGGGCTCCATCGCCCGCAGGCGTCGATGATGTCTAGCATGACGCGACCTGACGGAGCCAATGACGGTCTTGGACGCCGCCAAGCTGTGCGGCATGATCGCAGGATCAGGTGTCTTGGAGATGACGATGGTGATCAGGGCGATGGTTCTGGGCGCGATAGCCGGTGCGGCCGCGCTGGCCTTGGGCAGTTGCGCCACCATGAGCGAAGACCAGTGCCTGGCCGGGGCCTGGGGTGAACGGGGCTACAAGGACGGTCTGGAGGGCCTGGCCCAGACACGGCTCGCTGACCATGCCGAGGCCTGTGCGAAGTACGGCGTGGTGCCGGAAACCGACGTCTATATGTCGGCGCGTGAGGATGGACTGCGCAGCTATTGCACGCCCAGCGGTGGCTTTCAGGCGGGGCGGTTGGGACGCAGCTACGCTGACGTCTGCCCGGCCTATGCCGAAGAAGACTTCATTCCGGCGTTCGAGGACGGCCGCAGGGTCTATGCGGTCGAGCAGGCGGTGTCGTCTGCCGAGAGCAACTTGAGCTCTGCCGTCGCCAGCATCGCGGATCGTGAGGACAAGCTGGAGGCCAAGCGCCGGGAACTGGGCCAAGAGGGGCTGACCGACGAACAACGGCAGAAGATTCGCGAGCGGATCGAGGAAGTACGCGGCGAGATCAGGGATGCGCGACGTCGGGCACGAGAGGCCGAGGATGCCCTGCATTATGCCCGCGACGAGGCAGACAGGCTGCGCTTTTCGATCGGGAGCCGATACGGCGGCTGGTAGGACGCAGCGCAGCGTTCACGCGATCAGGCCGCCTTCGACTTGGCCGAACCGAAGTGGGGGTTCAGCTCGCCCTTGGCGTAGCGCTGGGCCATCTGGGCGGTGGACAGGGGCCTGATCTTGGACGCCTGGCCTTCGCAGCCGAACTGGACGAACCGCTCCTGGCAGAGTTTGCGCATCGCCTCCTTGGCGGGTTTCAGATAGGCGCGGGGATCGAACTCACCCGGCTTCTCGGCCAGGATTTTGCGGATCGCGCCGGTCATGGCCATGCGGTTGTCGGTGTCGATGTTGATCTTGCGCACGCCGTGCTTGATGCCGCGCTGGATTTCCTCGACCGGCACGCCCCAGGTCTGGGGCATCTGGCCGCCGTACTGGTTGATGATGTCCTGCAGGTCCTGCGGCACGCTGGACGAGCCGTGCATCACAAGGTGGGTGTCGGGCAGGCGGCGGTGGATTTCCTCGATGACGTTCATGGCCAGGACGTCGCCGTCGGGCTGGCGCGTGAACTTGTAGGCACCGTGGCTGGTGCCCATGGCGATGGCGAGGGCATCGACCTGGGTCTCGCGCACGAAGTCGACGGCCTGGTCCGGGTCGGTCAGCAGCTGGGAATGATCCAGCTTGCCCTCGAAGCCGTGGCCGTCCTCGGCCTCGCCCATGCCGGTTTCCAGCGAGCCCAGCACACCCAGCTCGCCCTCGACCGAGACGCCGCATGAGTGGGCCATCTGGACCACGCGGCGGGTGACGTCGACGTTGTATTCGTAGGAGGCGGGGGTCTTGGCGTCCTCTTCCAGCGAGCCGTCCATCATCACCGAGGTGAAGCCGTACTGGATGGCGGTGGCGCAGGTCGCGGGGCCATTGCCATGATCCTGGTGCATGCAGACCGGGATGTGCGGATAGAGTTCGGCCAGGGCATCGATCAGCTTGGCCAGGACGATGTCGTTGGCATAGTTGCGCGCGCCGCGGCTGGCCTGGATGATGACCGGGGCGTTGACCGCCTCGGCGGCCTCCATGATGGCCAGGCCCTGTTCCATGTTGTTGATGTTGTAGGCGGGCAGGCCGTAGCCTTCCTCTGCCGCGTGATCGAGCAGTTGTCGCAGCGTGATGCGCGCCATGGGGTGTCTCCTGAGCCCTTTGATTTTGACGCTGGTTTAGCCGTCTCGCGCGCCGAAGTCACGCAATGTTACAGGCGCAGCCTCAGCCTTTGAGTGCCAGCACGCCCGGCAGGGGCTTGCCCTCCATCCATTCCAGGAAGGCCCCGCCGGCGGTGGAGACGAAGGTCATGTCGTCGCTGACACCGGCGTGGTTCAGGGCCGAGACGGTGTCGCCGCCGCCGCCGACGGCGACCAGCGATCCGGCCTTGGCGCGGGCGGCCACGTGGCGCGCGACGGCGACGGTGGCGGCATCGAACGGGGGCACCTCGAACACGCCCAGCGGGCCGTTCCAGATCAGCGTCTTGCAGCCGTCGATGGCGGCGTTCAGTCGGGCGACCGAGGCGGGACCGGCGTCCAGGATCTTGTCGTCGGCGGCCAGGGTGTCACCGGCCTTGACGGTGCGGTAATCAGCACCCGGCTTCACCTCGGTGGCCACGATCAGGTCGATGGGCAGCAGCAGTTCACAGCCACGATCCGCCGCCTCCTGCATGATCTCGCGGGCGGTCGCCTCCATGTCCTTTTCGGCCAGCGAGCCGCCGATGTCGAAGCCCTGGGCATACAGGAAGGTGTTGGCCATGCCGCCGCCGATGGCCAGCTTGTCGAGCTGGCCGACCAGGTTCTTGAGCAGGTCCAGCTTGGTGGAGACCTTGGCGCCGCCGACGATGCCGATGACGGGTTTGGTGGGATTGCCCAGCGCCGCATCGAGCGCATCCAGTTCGCGGCGCATGGATTCGCCGGCATAGGCGGGTAGCAGGTGCGCCAGGCCTTCGGTCGAGGCGTGGGCGCGGTGGGCGGCGGAGAAGGCGTCGTTGACGTAGAGGTCGCCGAGGTTGGCCAATTGCCGGGCGAAGGCCGGGTCGTTGGCTTCTTCGCCCGCATGGAAGCGGACGTTTTCCAGCAGGATCACGCCGCCTGCGTCCAGGTCGGCGATGGCGGCTTTGGCTTCGTCGCCCACGCAATCGTCGGCGAAGCGGACCGGGGCGCCGATCAGGGCCTCCAGATCATCGACCACGGGCTTCAGGCTCATGGACGGCACAACCTTGCCCTTGGGCCGGTCGAAGTGGGCCAGCAGGGCGACCTTGGCTCCCGCATCACGCAGCTTCTGGATCGTCGGCAGGGCGACGCGCAGGCGGGTGTCGTCGGTGACCTTGCCGCCCTCCATCGGAACGTTGAAGTCCACGCGGACGAGAGCGGTCTTGCCGGCGAGATCACGGGCGTCGTCGAGGGTGCGGAAGGTCATTTTTATTCCTGAGTAGCGGGCCTTGGCTGGAAAGCAATTTCCGGCGCGGGGCATTCGTCTTTGCGGCAGGCAGCGAAGAAAACCCCGTCAGCGCCCATCGACGGATCAATAAGCACTTGCGCGAGCACCACAATTTCTCGGCGAGTGCACGTGAAGTCTTTCGTATCGCCGGTCCCGACGGTGAAGCCGTCTTGAACTCTCGATCCTACCTCACGCCAGTCTGCTGCCCGACAGTGGGACAAGGTCGCGACGGCTTCATTGGCGGAGACTGCGAAGAGCCGATTGGGCTGATTTGGAAGATCAACCCAAAATGGATCCGGTCCGTTTGCCCGCATCATGATCAGCTCGACAGGACGGGGTGCTTGTTCGTCGCAGCCCGTCGTGCCGAGAAGGCTGACGGCAGCGAGGAAAGAAATAGCCCTGTGAGCAGATGGCATCTGACGGCTCAGATGAACCTGCTCATCACCAGCGCCGTGTCGGCCATCCGCGTCGCGAAGCCCCATTCATTGTCGTACCAGCTCAGCACGCGGGCCAGCTTGCCGTCGACGACCTGGGTCTGGGGCAGGGCGGCGGTGGAAGAGGCGGCGATGTGGTTCAGGTCGCTGGAGACCAGGGCCTCGTCGGTGGTGAACAGGACGCCCTTCATGGGGCCGTCGGCGGCGGCCTGAAGGGCGGCATTGATCTCTTCCACGGTGACCTCGCGGCCGGCGACGACCTTCAGGTCCACGACCGAGACATTGGGCGTCGGGACACGGATCGAAGAGCCGTCCAGCCTGCCCTTCAGCGCGGGCAGGACCAGGCCCAGGGCCTTGGCGGCACCGGTCGAGGTCGGGATCATCGACAGGGCGGCGGCGCGGCCACGGTACAGATCCTTGTGCATCGTATCCAGCGTCGGCTGGTCGCCGGTGTAGCTGTGGATGGTTGTCATATAGCCGCGCTCGATGCCGAACAGGTCGTTCAGCACCTTGGCGATGGGGGCCAGGGCGTTGGTGGTGCAGCTGCCGTTGGAGACGATGATGTCCTCGGCGGTCAGGGTGTCGTGGTTGACCTTGTAGACGATCGTCTTGTCGGCGTTGTCGCCGGGGGCCGAGATCAGGACGCGCTTGGCCCCGGCCTTCAGATGGGCCTCGGCCTTGTCACGAGCGGTGAAGATGCCCGTGCATTCGAAGGCGATGTCGACGTTCAGATCCTTGTGCGGCAGGTTGGCCGGATCGCGTTCTGCCGTGACCTTGATCTTGCCCAGGCCCACATCGATCCAGTCCTCGCCCGAGGTGATGGTGCCGGGGAAGCGGCCATGGACGCTGTCGTATTTCAGCAGGTGGGCATTGGTGGCCACGGGCCCCAGATCGTTGATCGCCACCACCTCGATATCGCGACGGCCGTGCTCGACGATCGAGCGCAGGACGAGACGGCCGATGCGGCCAAAGCCGTTGATGGCGACGCGAACGGTCATGGGTGGGCTTCCTTTGAAAGAATTCGTGATCGGCGGCTTCAATGGAACCCTGAGCGTCCGGTTTCAACCCCCGGGACCCCAGTTGTGACTTCACACACTGCCAGCGACTGTTACGGCACAGGTTGATCCGGCGCGGCGGGCGGGATGGATAACCGGGCTATCTCGACAGTTGAGGCTGGTGCCCTGTAGCGTGGTGCCATGCTCACTGTGTCGTCTGTCGCGCGTCCGTTCCTCGTTGTCCTGGCGATGCTGTCGCTGGGAGCCTGTGCCTCCATTCCCTATGCACGGACCTATGAGCCGCAAGGGATCGCCCAGCCGGCGGATGGCTCGCCCGAAAGGGCGCAACTGAACGCCGAGGTCTATGATGCAGTGGTCCGATACACCGAGAAGCTCTTCTACAAGCCCGACTTCGGCGGAGTGCCGTTCGTGGCGGAGGCCCAGGCGCGCCGGGCCGAGGCGGTGGCCCAGCCGACGTCGGACGGCCTGCATGTCGAGCTGACCGAACTGCTGGACCTGCTGGACGACGACCATACCGTCACCCTCAGCCCGCTGGAGCGCGAGCGCTACTACGAACTCCAGAAGACCGGCCAGACGACCGGCTATGGCTTTACCGTCACGCCGCGCGGTGACGACCGGTTCGTGGCCACGGTGGTGCCGGGATCGGCGGCCGAGGCGGCGGGCGTCACGCCGGGGTGGCGGGTCGAAAGCGTCAGCGGACTGTCCGTCCTGCTGGCCGTGCCGCCTGTCGTGGGACGTACCGACACCCTGGTGTTCCTGGACGATGCGGGTCAGCGCCACAGCATGGATTTGCCGGGCGTGACCATGCCGGTGCGGCCCCGGTTCGTGGCCGAGCGCAAGGCCGGCAACATCGCCTACATCCGCTTCGATGACTTCGATGCGACCCGGTACAATCAGTTCTACGACGAGATGAAGACCTTCGCCGACAATCCACCGGCCGGGCTGATCATCGATCTGCGCACCAATGGCGGTGGGATACTGACCATCGCTGGACAGGTGATGGGCTGGCTGTTCGCAGAGAAGCAGGACTATGCGGTGGTCAAGGGCCGCTTCATCGACACGCGCTACAACATCCAGGCTGCGCCGCAGCCCTATCTGGGGCCGGTGGTCATGCTGATCGGTCCGGGCACGGGCAGTGCGGCGGAACTACTGTCTGGTGTCGCCCAGGAGAAGGGCAGGGCCGTCATCGTCGGCCTGCGATCGCGCGGTGCGGTGACGGGGACGCGACCCATCGAACTGCCGGACGGAGGCCTGCTGCGGGTCGGCACGATCGTGATGACCACGCCGGAAGGGCGCAATCTGGAAGGCGTAGGCGTCACCCCGGACATCGAGGTGCCCGACGACTGGGCGGCTCGGCGGGCAGGGCGCGATCCGACGCTGGAGGCGGGAGTGGCGGCGATCCAGGCGGCTATCGCTCAGGCCGCGACGAGTACGTCGTCACAGGCTGTGGCTGCGTCAGCCGCGCACGGGTCTGACCTTTCCTGAGGCTTCGCGCGCGCGCTCGCGGGCCTGTTCGACCGTGTCGCCGCGCGCCGTGGCCACGCCCATGCGGCGCCGCTCATAGCTTTCCGGCTTGCCGAACAGGCGCAGGTCGGCGGTGGGGACGGACAGGGCCTCGGCGACCCCCTCATAGGCGATGCCACTGGCGTCCATGCCGCCATAGATGACCGCGCTGGCCCCGGGTTCGCGCAGGGTGACGTCGACGGGCAGGCCCAGGATGGCGCGGGCGTGCAGGGCGAATTCGGACTGCACCTGGGTGGCCAGGGTGACCAGGCCGGTGTCATGGGGCCGGGGCGACACCTCGGAGAACCAGACCTGGTCGCCCTTGACGAACAGCTCCACGCCGAAGACGCCGACGCCACCCAGCGCATCCGTGACCTTGCCCGCGATGTCCTGGGCCGAGGCGAGGGCGGCGGGGGTCATGGCTTGGGGCTGCCAGCTTTCGACATAGTCGCCCTTCTCCTGGCGATGGCCGATGGGAGCGCAGAAGTCGGTGCGGATGGTGCCGTCGGGGCTACGCGAGCGCACGGTCAGCAGGGTGATCTCATAGTCGAAGTCGATCCGGCCCTCGACGATCACAGTGGCGGTCTCGACGCGACCGCCGGACTGGGCATAGGCCCAGGCGTTGCCCGCGTCCTCCAGCGCCTCGATCATCGACTGGCCCTTGCCTGAGGACGACATCACCGGCTTGACGAAGACCGGCAGGCCGATCCGGTGCGCGGCCTCGGCCAATTCGGCGGAGGAGGTGGCGAAGGCATAGGGGCTGGTCGGCAGGCCCAGTTCTTCGGCGGCCAGACGGCGGATCCCCTCGCGGTTCATGGTCAACTGGGTCGCGCGGGCCGTCGGAATGACGGTGGCCATCCCCGCGGCCTCGATCTGGGCCAGGACGTCGGTGGCGATGGCCTCGATCTCGGGCACGATGAAGTGCGGGGCCTCGGCCAGGATGACGCCGTTCAGGACCTGTGGATCCGTCATGGGGATGACGTGGCTGCGATGCGCGACCTGCATGGCCGGGGCGTTGGGATAGCGATCGACGGCGATGACCTCGACGCCCAGCCGCTGAAGCTCGATCGCGACCTCCTTGCCCAGTTCGCCCGCGCCCAGCAGCATGACGCGGACGGCCGTGTCGGACAGGGGGGTGCCGAGTTTCATGGGTCAGTCTCCGCTTGTAGGTTCGATCAGGTCCCAGGCATTGCCGTAGAGGTCCTCGAAGACCACCACCTTGCCATAGGGTTCGTGACGCGGGGTCTCGCGGAAGACGACGCCGGCGGCCAGCCAGGCGGCATGGTCGCGCATCAGGTCGTCGGTTTCCAGGAACAGCCAGACCCGGCCACCGGCCTGGTTGCCGACCTGCGCCGTCTGGGCGTCGGTCGCGGCGCGAGCGAGCAGCACTGAGGTTTCGCCGCCTTTCGGGGTCACGCGTACCCAGCGCTTGCCCCCGCCCATGTCGGTGTCTTCGCTGAGGTCGAAACCCAGCTTGCGGACATAGAAGGCGATCGCTTCATCATAGTCGTGGACGAGCAGGCTGATCGCCCCGATGCGGCTCATTTACAGGCGCGCCTTGACGGCCGCGACGACGGCCTCGGTGGTAATGCCGAACTTCTCGTAGAGCACCTCTGCCGGGGCCGAGGCTCCGAAACCGGTCATGCCGACGAAGGCCCCGTCTTCGCCGATGAACCGCTCCCAGCCCTGTTTGATCGCGGCCTCGACGGCGACGCGGACGGTGCCGCGACCGAGGACCGAAGCCTGATAGGCGGCGTCCTGTTGCTCGAACAGTTCGAAACAGGGGACGGAGACGACGCGCGTCGGGGTGTTGTTGGCCTCCAGCCGATCGGCGGCGGCCAGGGCCAGCGGAACCTCGGTGCCGGTGGCGAACAGGGTGACCCGGGCCTCGCCGTTGGCGGCCCGCAGTTCATAGGCCCCCTTGGCCGACAGGTTCTCGGACGCCGCGACCGTGCGGACCGCCGGGGTCTTCTGGCGTGACAGGGCCATGGCCGAGGGCGCATGCTTCGTCTGCAGCGCGATCTGCCAGCACTCCATGGCCTCGACCGTGTCGGCGGGGCGGAAGACGAGCAGGTTGGGGATGGCGCGCAGGGCCGCCAGATGCTCGACGGGCTGGTGCGTCGGGCCGTCCTCGCCCAGGCCGATGCTGTCGTGGGTCAACACATGGATGGCGCGAACGCCCATCAGGGCCCCCAGGCGGATGGCCGGACGGCTGTAGTCCGAAAACACCATGAAGGTGCCGCCGTAGGGTATGACGCCCCCGTGCAGGGCCAGGCCGTTCATGGCGGCGGCCATGCCGAACTCGCGGATGCCCCAGTTGACGTAGCGCCCCTCGTAAGACGGCGCGTCCAGGATCGGCGTGTCCTTGACGAAGGTGTTGTTCGAGCCGGTCAGGTCGGCCGAGCCGCCGATCAGTTCGGGGATGGCGGCGAACAGTTCATCCAGGGCCGCGCCCGACGACTGGCGCGTGGCCTGCGCGGGCTTGGTCTCGACCAGTTCGGCGATCTTCGCCTGAAGCTTGTCGAAGGCCCCGGCGGGCAGCTCGCCCTTCATGGCGCGGGTGAAGTCGGCGGCTTGGGACGAGGCGGCCAGGCGGGCCTCCCACGCCTTGCGGTCCTTGGCCCCGCGACGCCCAACCTTCTTCCATGCCTTGTCGACGGCTTCGGGCAGGTCGAAGGGTTCATGCTCCCAGGCCAGGCCCAGCCGGGTGGCGGCGATCTCTGCGGCACCCAGGGCCGCGCCGTGCGTCTTGTGGCTGCCCGCCATGGTGGCGGCCCCGCGCCCGATCTGGGTCTTGCAGGCGATCAGGGTCGGCTTGTCTTGGCGCGTCGCCCATTGCAGAGCGGACTTGATGGCCTTGGTGTCATGGCCGTCGATGGCCTTGACCGCCCAGCCTGCGGCCTTGAAGCGCGCCTTTTGGTCGGTGGTGTCCGAGAGGGACACCTTGCCGTCGATGGTGATCTCGTTGTCGTCCCACAGCACGGTCAGCCGGTTCAGCCGATAGCGACCGGCCAGGGCGATGGCCTCCTGGGAAACCCCCTCCATCAGGCAGCCGTCGCCGGCGATGACCCAGGTGCGGTGATCAACGAGGTCGTCGCCATATTTGGCCGCCAGATGCCGCTCGGCCATGGCAAAGCCGACGGAGGTGGCCAGGCCCTGGCCCAGCGGGCCGGTGGTGACCTCCACGCCCGGCATGTGGCCGAACTCGGGGTGGCCGGCGGTCTTGGATCCCCACTGGCGGAAGTTGGACAGCTCCTCGCGCGTCGCGGCCTTGTAGCCGGTCAGGTGCAGCAGCGAATAGATCAGCATCGAGCCGTGGCCTGCCGACAGGATGAAGCGGTCGCGGTCGGCCCAGTCGGGGCGCGAGGCATCGAACTTCAGAAACTTCGAGAACAGCACCGTCGCGACGTCGGCCATGCCCATCGGCATGCCGGGGTGACCGCTCTTGGCCTTTTCCACCGCATCCATGGACAGCACCCGGATGGCGTCGGCCATCTGTTTTAAGGACGCCTTTTCGGGGGCGTTTTTGGATGTGATCTTGGCGTCGGTCACGGCGGGACCTTTCGTCGGGAGGCGGAAAAAGGGAGGCGCGCCGCTTTACCCCGGCGCGCGGGCGGGTTCTATACGGATTCTGGAGGATATGACCCGAATGGATGCTGCCTCGGCCGCAAAAGACCGTGTCGATCGCGCCCTGGCATTGCTGGAGCGCCGTCTGATGGACCTGAAGGGTCGCGCGGCGGGCACCAGCCGCGTGCCCGACGACGACCTGTTCGCGCCCACGCCGTCCAGCGACACCGACCGTGCCCGCATCCATGAACTGGAGTCTGCGGGCCGCGATGCGGCCGAGGTGCTGGACCGCGCGGCCGAGGCGATCCGCGACGTCCTGGCCGACGAGGCCCTGGCCGAATGGGAGGGGCGCTGATGGCGACCGTCACCGTAGAGGTCAATGGCCGCCCCTATGCCGTCGGTTGTGCCGATGGTCAGGAGCAGCGGGTCCAGATGCTGGCCAGCCTGTTCGACACCCATGTCCGCCAGGTGGCCGGAGAGGTCGGCCATGTCGGCGACATCCGTCTGTTCCTCATGGCCGGGCTGATGCTGGCCGACGAATTGCACGAAGCCCGTCAGGGCCTGCCGGTTGTCGAGGTTCCGGGTGCGCCGACCAACGATGGCGTGGCCGAGGCCCTGAACGCCGTCGCCGCGCGGCTGGAAAAGATCGTCCAGGGCCTCTGAGGCCAACGCCTGGACGTCAGGTCAGACCAGGACGTAGGTCGCCAGCACGCGCTGCACCTCGGTGATGTCAACGCCGCGTCCGAAGGTCTTGCCGAACATGGCACCGCCCGAGACGCCGATCTTCATCTCCGCATCCATGTCCAGGGTGCCGGCCGTTTCGACGCTGAAATGCGTGATTTTCGAATAGGGCAGGGACTGGAAGGTGGTCTTCTTGCCCGTCATCCCCTGTTTGTCGACGAACAGCAGCCGCTTGTCGGTGAAGACGATCAGGTCACGCACCAGCTTGTAGGCGTGCTCGATCCGCTCGCCGGGGATCAGGATGTTGGCCATATCGGCCGCGATGCTCTTGGGATCGACGGTGTTGGCATTGCCCATCAGGGCATTCAGCAGGCTCATGACGTGTCTCCGTTTCGCCGCATCGGTAGCGCCTCGGCGCGACGAACTGAAGACGCTTCGACGCCCTCTGGCGAAAGACCGCGCGAAGGACTATCTTGCTCGACGGCGGGTCATGCTGTGGCTCTCGTCGAAGGCAACATATCCTCGCGGCCTTAATTCACTCGAAGGGATCTGTCCCTGTTTGACCTCGTGGGGTTGAGCACACGGAGCCCACCTGGCTACCCAGGCTCGAGAGGATTTAAACCGTCCTTCACGGCTCTTACGGCGCCGCCACCCTTCCTCTTTTTGATGCGCTAACGCTCGCGACGCGGTCGCTCGCTGCTTGAGCGCATTCTTGTGCGCTAACGCTCGGCTCGCGGAGCCTCGCTGCTTGAGCGCGGATGGTCTGCGCGCTACGGGTCCTGCGCGTGATCCGCGCGGTCGAGTGTCCTGCCATGACAGACAAGCGCGAGCTTCGATCGGCGATGCGGGCTGAGCGCAAGCGGCTGGCGGGGCTGGACGCTTCGGCGAGTGAGCAGGCCGCGAACCATATCGAGCAACTGCCGCCCGCAGATCTGGTCGCTGTCTATTCCGCCATCGGGTCGGAGTTGAGAGCCGACATTGTTGCACAAGCGTTGGAAGCCGAGGGCCGGGCCCTGTGCCTGCCCGTCGTGATCGCGCTGGACGCACCCATGATCTTCCGCCGCTGGTCGCCCGGCGATCCGCTGGAGCCGGACGCAGCAGGCGTGCCCGCGCCGTTTCCGCTGGCCGAGACCGTGGTGCCTGATCTGATCTTGACACCGCTTCTGGCCTTCGACGCCTGGGGCGGTCGGTTGGGGCAGGGCGGGGGGCATTACGACCGCACCTTTGCCGCCATGCCGGATGCCGTCCGCATCGGTCTGGCCTACGCTGGACAGCAGGTCGGCATGCTGGAGCTGGAGTCGCATGACATTCGGCTGCATGGCGTTCTGACCGAGGTCGGCTATACCCCGGCGCGAAAGGTCTGAGTTCATGCGTCTGGCGTTCTTCGGTGATGTGGTCGGCAAGTCCGGGCGGGATGGTCTGAGCGATCATCTGCCGGGGCTGAAGCGCGACCTGAAACTCGACTTCGTGGTGGTGAATGCCGAGAATGCCGCGGGGGGCTTCGGCATCACTGAGAACACCGCGCGCGAGCTGTTCATGGCCGGGGCCGACTGCCTGACCCTGGGCAACCACAGCTGGGACCAGCGCGAGGCCCTGACCTATATCGTGCGCGAGCCCCGTCTGATCCGCCCGGCCAACTATCCGCGCCTGATGGATGCACCGGGGGCCGGGGCCAATCTGTTCGAGACCCACTCCGGCAAGACGGTCCTGGTCATGAATGTGCTGGGCCGCATCCACATGGACCCGATGGACTGCCCGTTCAGCGCGGTCGAAAAGGAACTGGCCGCCTGTCCGCTGGGCATGGCCGCCGACGCCATCATTGTCGACATGCACTGCGAGGCGACCTCGGAGAAGATGGCCATGGGCCACTTCTGCGACGGCCGCGCCAGCTTGGTGGTCGGCACCCACACCCATGTACCGACGGCTGATGCCCAGATCCTGCCCGGCGGCACGGCCTATCAGACCGACGCCGGCGGCTGCTGCGACTATGACAGCGTTATCGGCAACGAGAAGGAAGAGCCCTTGCGGCGCTTCACGACCCGCATATCGGGCGGGCGCTACACACCGGCGCATGGCCCGGCGACGATCTGCGGCGTCTATGTCGAGACCGACGACAAGACGGGTCTGGCCACGCGCATCGAGCCGATCCGTGTGGGTGGCCGGTTGAGCCAGGCCGTGCCGCTGGTCGCCTGACGATCAGGCCGCGACCACCCTTGCATCGCCGCTGGCCACCGCGAACTTGGCGCGCGTGGTCAGGGTGCCGGTCTTGTCCGACACCTTGTCCAGTACCTTGAACTCGGTCTGCCAGCGTTCGGGGGTGATGTCGCAGACGACATAGCCGCGCTGGGCATTGTTGAACTTCAGGAAGGGGTTATCGGCCAGATAGCGGCGGCCATCGGCGCGCTGGTCCTGGCCGTCGCCGGACGAGCTGATCGAGGTGGTGACGAACTCCGAGGCGATCGGAGCCCCCTCCGGATTGCGGCTGTCGCGGTACAGTTCGCCGGCGTAGTTCTGATGCTCGTCGCCGGTCAGGATGACGGTGTTGCCGATGCGACGCTCGCGCAGGCGATCCAGCAGCCGCTGGCGTGGGATGGCATAGCCGGCCCAGGTGTCCAGGTTGTAGCCGGTCTCGGGCCCTTCCTTGCGGTCCAGGTCCATGACCATGATCTGCTGGGCCAGCACCTTCCAGTGCGCCTGGGTGCGGTCCAGGTTGCGATACAGCCACTGCTCCTGGGCCTCGCCCATGACCTGGGCCGCCGGGTCGCGCACGGCATCGCAGTTTCCGGCCCAGGTGCCGTCGCACGGGATGCCCGTCCTGAACTGGCGCGTATCGAGGAAGTTCAGATCCAGCAGATTGCCCCAGGTCGCGTGGCGATACAGCTGGATGGCCGCGCCGGTCGGGAAGGACGAACGGCGCAGCGGCATGTTCTCGTAATAGGCCTGGGCCGCCGCCTGACGGCGCAGGTTGAAGACCTCGGGCGGGGTGCCGTCCTGATCCAGGGCGGCGGTCCAGTTGTTGTCCGTCTCGTGGTCGTCCCAGGTGCAGAACCACGAGGTGGCGGCGTGGCTGGCCTGCAGGTCGCTGTCCATCTTGTACTGGGCATAGCGGCGGCGGTAGTCGTCCAGCGAGTAGATTTCCCCGCCCAGATGCTGGCGCGGATTGTCCATCGTCCCGCCCGAGCCGGTGTAGGTGCGGTTGCCGCGCCCCTCATAGATATAGTCGCCGTAGCAGAAGACAAAATCCAGGTTCTCGTCCGCGATTTTGCGGTGGGCGGTGTAGAAGCCCTGCTCATAGGCCTGGCAGCCGACGATGCCGAAGCGGGCCTGGGCGACCGTGGCTCCGGCAGCAGGAGCGGTCCTGGCGCGGCCCGAGGGCGAGCGTTCGCGCCCGGCCGAGAAGCGGTAGAAATAGTCGCGGCCGGGTTCCAGTCCCTCAACCTCGACATGGACCGAATGGGCCAGTTCGGGGCGTGCAACCGCCTCGCCGCTGCGGACCACGGTGTTGAAGCCACGGTCGGAGGCGACCTCCCAGTTCACCAGCATGGGCTGGCTGGGCATGCCATGCCCGATTTCCAGCGGGCGGGGGGCCAGACGGGTCCAGATCACGAAGCCGTCCGGCAGTGGATCGCCCGAGGCGATGCCCAGCTGGAACGGATATTCCGCAAACACCGGACCGGCCAGGCGCCGGGTGTTTTCCTGAGCCAGTGCGCCGCCACCGGCCAAGGCACCACCGGCACCGAGGCTGAGCAACAGGCCGCGACGGGACAGGGAATCAAACGATCGCATCGGTGCACTCCAGGCTGAAGCCCTGCACCTAGCCCGGAAATGTGACGGTCGTCACTCGCCGGGACGCCACGCCTTCATTTCCGCGATCTCGCGCGTCTGGGCGTCGATGACGGCCAGAGCCATGCGGCGAATCTCGGGGTCCTGGCTTTCACGCAGGGCCACCTGGGCCATGGCGACGGCCCCTTCGTGGTGGGCAATCATCTTGGCGATATAGGCTTCATCCACGGTCTCGCCGGATGCCTCTGCCATCAGGCGGTGCATCTCGGTTTCGGAGGCGGCGAAGGCCTGGTTGCCGGGTGTCGCAGCAGCGCCGTGGCCCATGGCGGCGTGGTCGACGGGCGCTGGTCCGGAGACTTCGCCGTCCACGACGGTCGCCGCCTGACGCTCCGAAGAGGCATCGCGCAGGGCCTGCTGGACCGGGTCGCCGCCGCCTTCGCAGGCGGCCAGCCCCAGGGCCAGAAGGGATAGGGTCGCTACGGAGTGCAGGCGCATGATCAACCTTCGATCCAGTTCGGCATCCAGCTTTCGTGCATTTCGCGCAGGTGTTCCAGCGGCAGGCGGAACAGGTCGCCGCCCTTGCCGGTCGAGGCGAAGTCGGTACTACGGGCCCGGCCGACGACGGAGGCGTGCAGACCTGCCTCCTGGGCCGTTGCGATCAGGCTGACCGGGTCCGTGACCGCGACCAGATAGCGGGCCTGGTCCTCGCCAAACAGCAGGAAGTGGGCGTGGTCGTGGCTGGAGGCATCCAGCTCGATGCCGCAGTCGCTGGCCAGGGCGATGTCCGCCGCCGCACCGATCAAGCCGCCATCGGACAGGTCGTGAACACAGGTCAGATCGCCGCCTTCGATCAGGCCTCGCACGAAGTCGCCGGTCCTGCGTTCCAGCGCCAGATCGACCGGCGGCGGCGCACCCTCTTCGCGGCCCAGCACTTCGCGCAGATAGATGGACGAGCCCAGCTCTCCATGCGTCTCGCCGATCAATACCAGCACATCGCCCTCGGCCATCGTGCCGAAGCCGGTGACGACGTCATAGTTGCTCAGCAGACCCACGGCCCCGACGGTCGGGGTCGGCGGAATGGCGACGCCATTGGTCTCGTTATAGAGCGACACGTTTCCGCTGACGACGGGGAAGTCCAGCACGCGGCAGGCCTCGGCCATGCCGTCGATGGCGCGGACGATCTGGCCCATGATCTCGGGCCGCTGCGGATTGCCGAAGTTCAGATTGTCGGTGATGGCGATGGGGCGGGCACCCACGGCCGTCAGGTTGCGCCAGGCCTCGGCCACGGCCTGTTTGCCGCCTTCATAAGGGTCTGCCTGGACATAGCGGGGGGTGCAGTCGGAGGTGACAGCCAGTCCCTTGTCCGTGCCATGCACCCGCACCACGCCCGCATCGGCGGCGGTGGCGGAATCATGCAGGGTGTCGGCCATGACATGGCGGTCGTACTGTTCCCAGATCCAGCGCTTGGACGCCATGTCGGGGCAGGTCACGACCTTGATCACCGCATCGACCCAACTGTCGGGCGCGGGCACCTGGGCCGGCGTCAGGCGGGGCTGAAGCTCGGGCTGGACCCAGGGGCGGTCATACAGCGGCGCGTCGTCGAACAGCGGGGCCAGCGGCACGTCGCACACCGTCTCGCCATGATGCTTCAGGACCAGGCGACCTGTGTCGGTCGTCTGGCCGATGACGGCGGCGTCCAGGCCCCATTTCTTGAAGATGCGGTGGCCGTCTTCCTCGCGGCCCGGCTTCAGGACCGCCAGCATCCGCTCCTGGCTTTCCGACAGCATCATCTCATAGGCGGTCATGCCCTCTTCACGCTGAGGCACTGCATCCATGTTCAGCTCGATGCCGACGCCGCCCTTGCCGGCCATTTCGACGGAGGAAGAAGTCAGGCCTGCGGCCCCCATGTCCTGGATGGCGGCGACAGCGCCGGAGGCCATCAGCTCCAGGGTCGCCTCGATCAGCAGCTTCTCGGCGAAGGGATCGCCGACCTGGACGGTCGGGCGCTTGGAGTCCGACTCATCGTCGAACTCGGCCGAGGACATCGTCGCGCCGTGGATGCCGTCGCGTCCGGTCTTGGACCCAAAATAGACCACCGACAGACCCGGGGCGGGCGCGGCCGAGTAAAACAGGCTGTCGGCCTTGGCGAGGCCCACGCACATGGCATTGACCAGGATGTTGCCGTTGTAGCCGCTGTGGAAATTGGTCTCGCCCGCCACGGTCGGCACGCCGACGCAGTTGCCATAGCCGCCAATGCCGGAGACGACACCCTTGACCAGACGCTTCGTCTTTTCGTGGGACGGATCGCCGAAACGCAGGGCGTTCAGCAGGGCGACCGGACGCGCGCCCATGGTGAAGACGTCACGCATGATGCCGCCCACGCCTGTGGCCGCGCCCTGATAGGGCTCGATGAAGCTGGGATGGTTGTGGCTCTCCATCTTGAAGATGCAGGCATCGCCGTCGTCGATGTCGATGACGCCCGCATTCTCGCCGGGTCCGCAGATGACGCGCGGGCCGGTGGTGGGGAATTTGCCCAGGTGGATCTTGGACGACTTGTACGAGCAGTGCTCGGACCACATGACCGAAAACACGCCCAGTTCGACATGGTTGGGCTCACGCCCCAGCCGGTCCAGCACGACCTGGTATTCATTGGGGGCCAGACCGTATTCGGCGGCCAGCTCGGCGGTGGTCTTCAATGCGCTCATGACGCGGGCTTCTAGCGTGGCTTGCCCGCTCGCGCCACTGGCCCCAGGCGATGTCATGCAGGCGTCATGGCAGCGTCAACACCGAGGCGTAGCGTTCAGACATCGCAAAGCAGGAGAGCGTCATGGATACCGCCACCATCGCCCGCGAGTTTACCGACCTGTGTGCCGCCGGCGACTTTACCGAGGCGGGGGAGGCCTTCTGGGCCGACGACGTCGTCAGCCTGGAGCCCATGCCCGGCGACATGGCCCGTGTCGAAGGTCGTGATGCCGTCGCACGCAAGGGCGAGTGGTGGTTCGAGAACAACCAAGTCCACGGCTTCGAGGTCGAGGGACCCTTCGTCTTCGAGGATCAGTTCGCCGTGCGGTTCTCCATGGATGTGACGCCCAGCGGGGGCGAGCGTACGACGATGGATGAAGTGGCCCTCTACACCGTGCGCGACGGCAAGATCGTCGAGGAACGTTTCCTGTACGGCACCGAATAGACTCGCCGGGAAGACGTCAGGCGGTGGCACGCTCCACCCCTGACTTCAGCCGGAAGGCAAGCAAGACCGCCCCGATCAGAACGACGACACCGGCGGCCAGGGCGATCATGGCCAGCGGCATGTTGCGCTCCTGCTCGGCCACGAAGGCCCCCAGCAGGCCCCAGGCGATGGGCAGCGAATAGGCGACCGTGCGCACGCGCCACGTCACCAGCAGAGCGACGGCGGCCACAACAGCGATGGCCAGGATGGCCCAGACTGTCGGTGACAGCATGGCGGGCAGGTCGCCGTTGCCGGTCGCTACGGTGATCAGATTGACGGGGGCCGCCACCGTCAACCAGCCGGCCAGCAGGCTGAGCGGCCAGACGGTCATCCAGCGATCGCGGTCGCCGCGTGACAGGGCGCGAATGGCGGGCGCTCCGGTCAGCATGGGGAACAGCAGCACGATCAGCGAGCCGAAGATCAGTACGATGGTGGCCAGTTCCCAGTCGAACGCCGCCGCCACGATCCACCAGCCGATGCCCAGAAACGCCAGGATCGACGGCCAGCCGAAGCGGTTTATCATCTCGCTTTCGCCCGTGTTGGGCAGGGCCTGACGGATCGCATAGACCAGCAGCCCGGCGTAGATCACGCCCCAGATGGCGAAGGCATAGCCCGCGACCTTCAGGGTCGTGTCGCTATCCGCCGCAAACTCGGCCGCCGTCTGGCCCCAGCCCATGAACATCTGCACCTGGGAGATGGCGATGGCGAAGACGACCGTCGCCAGCACGATCAGGCGGCGGGTCATCTGGGACGAACTGGGACGAAGAATGGACATGGGGCGCTCCGGCGGCGTATCGACGTGCCGCCAATACGCACGGGCACGGCAAAGGTTCACCGGGCATCGGAACCCTGCCCTTCGCGAGCGGTTAGGTCACCGAACAGGAGAACGACCATGGCCGACGAAAAACCCGTCTTCGAAACCGACGAAGTCTCCGCCACCCGCGGACGCGAACAGGGCCTGGGCATCGGGGCCCGCGAACTGGCGGCGCAACGCGATCCCGGCGACGTGCAATCGCGCGACGACGAGGAGGCCGTCACCGAAGCCGATGACGAAGACTATGAGGGCGTACGTGGCCCGACCGGCACCAATGCCGACGGCGCGACGGACTGATCGGGTCTAGGCTGCATCCATGATGCTGCGGAACAGGGTTGCGCCGTCGGCGGAGCCCAGCTCCTCCTCGAAGGCGCGATCCGGGTGGGGCATCATGCCCAGCACATTACCCCGTGCATTCTGAAGGCCGGCAATGTCGGCCATGGAGCCGTTGGGGTTGTCGACATAGCGGAAGACCACTTGGCCCTCGCCTTCGATGCGGGCTAGCGTTTCCGGCTCGGCGAAGTAGTTTCCGTCACCGTTGCCCTGGGTCATGATGACTTCGCGCTGGCCCTGATAACCTGCGGTAAAGCGGGTCTGGCCATTGGCGACCGACAGGCTAATGGGCTTGCAGACGTATTTCAGCCCGCTGTTGCGCAGCAGGGCCCCCGGCAGCATCCCGGCCTCGCACAGGATTTGGAAGCCGTTGCAGATGCCCAGCACCGCGACGCCGTCGTCCGCCGCCTTTTTGACCGCCTGCATGACTGGCGACTGCGCCGCCATGGCCCCGCAACGCAGATAGTCGCCATAAGAGAAACCGCCCGGCAGGACGATCAGGTCGAGGCCAGACGGCAACTCCGTATCCTGATGCCAGACCATGTCCACGCGCTCGCCCGTGGAGCGTTCGATGGCGACCTTGCAGTCGCGATCACAGTTGGACCCGGGGAAGACGATGACGGCTGCGCTCATGGCGCGGCCGTTTAGCAGGCTTCGCGCGCCCTGTCAGGTGTCAGCCCTTGTTCTCGTAAGTCGCCGTGATCGAGGCCTTCGCCAGAGTGTGGAAATGCAGGTTGAAGCCGAAGACCGCGCCGGAATCGTCGGCGGTCACATCCAGCGAGTCCGTGTCCACGGCGAACACCGTGAAGATATAGCGGTGCGGACCATGTCCGGCGGGCGGAGCTGCCCCGCCAAACCCGGCCCTGCCGAAGTCCGTACGCCCCTGAATCGCCCGCATGGGCAGGTGGCCGCCGGATGAGCCCGCGCCGGTGTCCAGCTCGGTCACATCCGCAGGGATGTTAGCCACCGTCCAGTGCCAGAACCCCGAGCCGGTCGGGGCGTCTGGATCATAGACGGTGATGGCATAGGACTTGGTGCCCTCCGGCGCACCCGACCAAGCCAGATGCGGCGAGGTATTGCCCTTGGCCTGAACCTGGGCATCCGGCAGGACACCGCCGTCGGTGATGTCGTTGGAGGTCAGGGTGAAGGTCATGAGGGCCTCGTGTGAGTGTTCGGAACGACCCTAACGCACCAAAGCCCTCAGTGTGCCGCGTCCTTGGCCTGCTGCGTGAAGGCGCGGTCATCCATCAGCCCGCCCGCCAGTGCTCCGGCGAAGACCAGGCATCCCGCCAGCACGAACAGGGCGACCAGCAGTTTCAGGCCGCGCTTCACGCCACCTCGATGCGGTAGCTTTCGATGACGGTGTTGGCGAGCAGTTGCTCGCACATCTTCTTCGCCTCGGCGGCGGGGTCTTCGACGCCGTCCAGGTCGAACTCGATCAGCTTGCCGACGCGGGCCCCGGTGACGCCGGTCCAGCCCAGGCCGTGCAGGGCCCCCTCGACGGCCTTGCCCTGAACGTCCAGCACGCCGGGCTTCAGGAAGATGTGTGCTCTCACCTTGGCCATCAGTGCAGTCCCCCCTGAATCACGGTCGGCATGTCCTTCATGATCCCCAGGCGGCGCGCCACCTCGGTATAGCTTTCGATCACGCCGCCCAGGTCGCGGCGGAAGCGGTCCTTGTCCAGCTTCTCACCGGTGGTGGTATCCCACAGGCGGCAGCTGTCGGGGCTGATCTCGTCGGCCAGGATGACGCGGGCGAAGTCGTTCTCCCAGATGCGGCCGAACTCGATCTTGAAGTCCACCAGGGTGATGCCGACGGCTCCGAACATGCCCGACAGATAGTCGTTCACCCGCACCGTCATGGCCAGGATGTCGTCTAGTTCCTGCGTCGAGGCCCAGTTGAAGGCGGTGATGTGCTCTTCGGTGACCATCGGGTCGTTGAGCTCGTCCTTCTTCAGATAGAATTCGATGATCGAGCGGGGCAGGGGCGTGCCCTCGTCGATGCCCAGCCGCTTGCTCATCGAGCCGGCCACGACGTTGCGGCAGACCACTTCCAGCGGGATGATCTCGACCTCGCGGATCAGCTGCTCGCGCAGGTTCAGCCGCTTGATGAAGTGGTTGGTGACGCCGATGCCGTTCAGGCGGCTCATCACGAACTCGCTGATGCGGTTGTTGATGACGCCCTTGCCCTCCAGCTGGGCCTTCTTCTCGCCGTTGAAGGCGGTGGCGTCGTCCTTGAAATACTGGATCAGGGTGCCGGGCTCGGGTCCCTCATACAGGATCTTGGCCTTGCCTTCGTAGATTTTCTTGCGCTTGACGTTCATTCACCGGGTCCGTCGGGGCCCGCCTTAAACGAAAATCGCGCGGCCAGAGCCATCGTCTGGGCGGCGCGATCCGGAATCGGCGGGCGGGGATTTATCGCGCGCACCTTTAGCGGAAGCCCGGTCCCGACACAAACGGGTCCGCGACGACACGCCTCGCCGGGTTCCGCCCGCCCTGAAACCGGTTCCGGTTGCGTTCGCAAGCGGGGCGGCTATAGACCACCTCGAATGCGGTCCGAGCTCTGAGGATCGCCTGCCGGAGCCTGACGACCCCCATGACGACCTTCGACGACCGCGAAAAAGGCTTTGAGGCCAAATATGCTCTGGACGCCGAGCAGGAGTTCAAGGCCGTCGCCCGTCGCAATAAGCTGCTGGGTCTTTGGGCCGCCGAGAAGATGGGCCTGAGCGCCGACAGTGCCGACCAATATGCCTCGGCCGTGGTCAAGGCCGACTTCGAACAGCCGGGCGAGGAAGACGTCTTCCGCAAGATCGCCCAGGACCTGGAAGGGTCGGGCATCGCCGTCACCGAGGGCGAAGTGCGCCGCAAGATGGACGAGCTGTCCTCCGTCGCCCGCGAGCAGATCCGCAGCGGCGAATAGGCCGACATCGCAGATATGAAAAAAGGGCCGCTCCGTTTCCGGGGCGGCCCTTTCTGCTGTCCGGGGAGGACGGTTAGTTCGGCATCACGACCGTATCGATGGCGTGGATCACGCCGTTGGTCGCGGGCACGTCGGCCTGGACGACGCGCGAGGTGCCGCCGTTTTCGTCCGTCAGGGTGACGGAGCCATCGGCACCGACAGCAGCGGTCAGGGTGCCGCCTTCAACGGTGGTCAGGGTGGCAGTGCCACCACCGGCCGTGATCTGCTCGGTCAGGGCGGCGGCGGTCACGTTACCGGGAACGACGTGATAGGTCAGGATCTTGGTCAGATCCGCCTTGCCGGCCGGCGACATCAGGGTTTCACGCGTGGCGGCGGGAACCTTCTCGAAGGCAGCGTTGGTCGGGGCGAACACGGTGAAGGGGCCGGCACCGTTCAGGGTGTCGACCAGTTCAGCAGACTGGACAGCGCTGACCAGGGTGCTGAAGTCGCTGTTGCCCTGGGCAGTAGCGACGATGGTGCCGGTGGCAGCGGCCGGAGCGGCTCCGTCTGCAGCGGGGGCCATGGCACCTTCGGCCGACATGGCGTCAGTGGCGGGCTCGGCGGATTCGGGGCTGTTGCAGGCGGCGAGGCCGAGAACGGCCATCGAGGCGACGGTCATGGCGATCATGCGGGTATTCATGGGCTTCTCTCCTGATCCACCGCTCGAATGGCGGCGTCGGGGTAAGAGACGAACCAGCGATCAAAAGGATGCGTTCTCGATCACGTTTTCGGGTGCGACATGTGATCACGTGCGACATCTGCCGGCCGCGCGAAGGGGCGGAGTACAGCCCACTCATTTGCCTTCCAGGCGATGGGGCGAGCCATGGCCGGACTGGATGACGGCAGGGTCAGTCGGACAAGGTTTCCGGTCTCCGGTCCCAACACCCGCGCGCCCTCACGGGCCGCCTTTCCCCCATTGAAGGCGATGGCTTCAAGCCGGGGCAGGCCTGCGATCAGGCCTTTCAGGTCGGCGTGGCGCGGCAAACGGATGGCGGTGTCCAGGCTGCCGATCCTTTCCGCCTCGGCGATCACGTCCCACAGGCCGATACCGTGCGCTTCCAGCATGGCGAGGCGCTCGGCGTACGGCTGAGCCGCCAGATCGGGCTGATCGATCACGCCCCCGATCAGTCGCCAGAAACCATTCTGCGGATGCGCATAGTACTGCCCGGCCTTCAGCGACGCCTCGCCCGGCAGGCTGCCCAGGATCAGCAGGCGGGTGTTCGCATCGACGACGGGATCGAAGGCACGCTTGCGGGCGGACGCCTCAGCGCCCGGCATTTCTCAGCCAGCCGACGACGGACAGGCGCGGGCCCTGGGCATAGGCCGCGACCGGCGCGACGGAATGATATTGCGGCACCGAAAACAGCGTCAGGGTGTTCCAGCGCGGGGCGTGGCCCCGGATCACATCACCTGCCGCGTCGTGAAACAGCAGCTGCCCGCCCCAGTCGGCGCGCCAGGTGCGGGTCAGGCCCAGGGTATAGGCGACCAGTCGGTCGCTGGCCTCGGACCCGACATCATTGTGCAGGCCGATGAAGTCGCCGGGGCGGTAGCGGGTCAGCTGACCGTCGGCCTTCACGATGTCGGGCCGCCCCGTGATGGCGATGCCCAGCTGCACGAAGGCGTCGTTCAGGAACTCGGTGATGGCGTGCACCGGATGGCCCGGATCGCGCCGGGTCAAATAGGCCGTGATCAGGGGATAGGTCAGGTACAGAAAGCCGTATCCCGTGCCCGCCCGCGTCATCATTCCGCGAAGCTGTTGCTGCAGGGCGGCGTCGCCCTGGCCCACGACCTGCTGGCGGGTCAGGACAGCTGGTCGACCATCCTCGCCCTGAAAGGCCAGGTCCCAGTCGATGCCGGTCTCCAGCATCTTTGCCAGATAGTCCGCCGTTTCGGCCTCGAACACATCCGCGACCTGGACCCAGCCGTCGCGGCGATAGGCCTCGGCCGCCGCCGCGACATCCAGCCCTGGATTGAGGCGGATCGGCGGGTTCGCCATCAGCCCGCGCCGAAGACTCGGTCGAAGACGGTATCGACGTGTTTGGTGTGGTAGCCGACGTCGAACAGGGCCTCGAGCTGCTCGGTCGGCAGGGTCACCCGGGCGTCGGCCTTCAGGAAGTCCAGGAAACGGCCTTCGCCGCGCCAGACCTTCATGGCGTTCTCCTGCACGGCGGCATAGGCATCCTCCCGGCTGACACCCGCCTGGGTCAGGGCCAGCATGACGCGCTGCGAGTGAACCAGGCCGCCCAGCAGGTCGAGGTTCTTCTGCATGTTCTCGGGGTAGACGTTCAGCCGCTCGACCACATTGGCCAGACGGTGCAGGGCGAAGTCCAGATGGATGGTGGCGTCGGGGCCGATGCCGCGCTCGACCGAGGAGTGGCTGATGTCCCGCTCGTGCCACAGGGCGACGTTTTCCATCGCGGGCGTCACGGCCGAACGGACCAGACGGGCCAGGCCGGTCAGGTTCTCGGTCAGGATCGGGTTGCGCTTGTGCGGCATGGCCGACGAGCCCTTCTGGCCCTTGTCGAAGAACTCCTCGGCTTCGAGGACTTCGGTGCGTTGCAGGTGACGGATTTCGATGGCCAGACGCTCGACCGAACTGGCCACGACGCCCAGCGCCGCAAAGAAGGCGGCGTGGCGGTCGCGCGGTATGACCTGGGTCGAGACGGGCTCGACCGCCAAACCCATCTGATCGGCGACATATTGTTCGACCGCCGGATCGACATTGGCGAAGGTCCCGACCGCGCCGGAGATGGCGCAAGTGGCGATCTCTTCCTTGGCCGTGATCAGGCGGCGTTTGGCCCGCTGGAACTCGGCGTGATAGCCGGCCAGCTTCAGGCCGAAGGTCACCGGCTCGGCATGGATGCCATGGCTGCGGCCGACGCAGGGGGTGAACTTGTGCTCCTTCGCCCGCGTCTCCAGCGCGGCCAGAACCCGCTCGACGCCTTCGATCAGCAGGTCCGAGGACCGTGCTAGCTGCACGGCGAAACAGGTGTCCAGCACGTCGGACGATGTCATCCCCTGGTGCAGGAAGCGGGCTTCCTCGCCCACGATTTCCGACACATGGGTCAGGAAGGCGATGACATCATGTTTGGTGGTGCGCTCGATCTCGTCGATGCGGTCGGCGTCGAAGGTGACGTCCTTGCCCTTGGCCCAGATGGCCTCGGCCGCGCTGGCCGGGATGGTGCCCAGCTGCGCCATCTTCGTGGCGGCATGGGCTTCGATCTCGAACCAGATCCGGTATTTGGTCTCCTGCGACCAGATGGCGACGGCGGCGGGGCGGGAATAGCGCGTGATCATGGGGGCGTCTAAAGGCTGTCGGCAGCAAGCCTGTCAAGGAATCGAGGAGCGAACCATGGAACTGATCGTCGGAAACATCGCCTTTTCCACCTGGTCGCTGCGGCCCTGGCTGGTGCTGAAGCGGTGCGGGGCCGAGTTCACAGTGCGCGAGGTGCCGCTGTATGGCCCCAACTATCGCGAGGAACTGGACCGGGTCTCGCCGTCGGGCAAGGTGCCGCTGCTGGTCGTGGACGGCGAGACGATCTGGGATTCCATGGCCATCAGCGTCTGGTGCGCCGAGCGGTATCCGGAGGCGAAGCTGTGGCCCGCGGACGCCCACGCCCGCTGGCTGGCGCGGTCGGTGGCGTGCGAGATGCACTCCTCCTTCATGGCCCTGCGCAGCGAATGCGGCATGGGGCCGGATGCGGCGGGCGTGATCCACACCATGGTCGGCCCCGACCGGGCCCCGGCCCCGACCAGCGAGGCGGTCGCCGCCGACGTGCGCAGGCTGGTCGAGATCTTCCGCACCATGCGCACCCGCTTCGGCCAGGGCGGGCCCTATCTGTTCGGCGAATGGTCCATCCCCGACGCCTTCTTCACCCCCGTGGCCACGCGGTTCCGCCACTACCAGATCGACCTGGCCGCGCATGGGGATGACGGGACGGCGGCAGAATACTGCGAGACGCTGCTGGCTCAGGAGGATTTTCTGGAGTGGAGCCGGATGGGTAGGGTGGAGGCGGGGTGAGGGCGGCGGCGATGCTAGAAAGCGGGTTCGGTTGATGTCTGCTAAGGGTGGGAAGCGGACCTATTCGTCGTCACGTAATCGGCGGAACGATCCGCCGTCACGTTCTAGGCGGGCTCCGATTGGGGCATCCAAGTATGGAAAGACGTCCGGGTCGTAGTTGACGACCGTGTTCACGTCGTAGACGCCGTGGCGCTGGGGGTCCGCCATGTAAGCGTCGTCCTCATCACCCGCGAAAAAGCGCCAGCCGCTATCCTCGGATCGGGAAGGGGGCTCTCGATACATGTAACCCACCGGACTGCCATCAACGACGATCCTGTCCGTGCAAAGGCACCCACCGCGCCCCAAAGCGACCGGCGCGATTTGATGACGCTCCAGTTTGAATATCTTCTCAGACATGGCTCACGATCCCCTTGAGGCAAGGTAAGCGAAACATTCGAATGTCCGCAATGGGTCGGAAGCAGTCTTTAGCCTCTGACTGCAAAGTTGACGTTGGCGTCACTCGCGCTTGTTCGCCGGCCAAGACCGCGGCGGCACAAGCTAAGCATTAACCGCGCCGACAAACTTGGCCTTAAGAGGGTCACGCTAGGCTGGCACCTTCGCAACGCTTCCGCGTTCAGGTGTCATCATGACCGTCCCCGTGCCTCAGCCCGCCGCCCGTCGCCCCAGCCTGATGGTCTATGGGCTGCTGATCGTTGTGGCCTGCTGCCTGCCGGCGCTGCTGCTGGCGAGCGTGATCTAGAACCGGCTTACTGGCTGCCCGCAGGCACCTGGGCCTGGGCATAGTCGACAGGCTGGGCCGGCATCGGCGGCGGGGCGACATAGTCCAGGCTCAGCGGTACCAGCGACGCGCCCGAGGCCACGGCATCCAGCGTATTCAACGGCCGCCCGTTCATCCGCTGATAGATCCAGTAGGCGGCGACGACCTTTTCGACATATTCGCGGGCCTGGGGCACGTCGATCGTCTCGATCAGCAGCAGGGGATCGGCATTGGGCCCAAGCTTGCGCACCGCCGCCACCATCGGCCCCGGCCCGGCATTGTAGGAGGCCGTGGCGCGCAGCAGGTCGCCGTTGATCGCCGGCATGGCCAGCACCTTGTTCACATAGGCCTGACCCAGCTGGGCATTCAGATTGGGATCGAACAGACGGTCCGGGCTGCTGATCAGGCCCCGGTCGCCCGACAGTTCCGCCGCCGTCGCCGGCATGACCTGCATCAGACCGTAGGCCCCGACCGCCGAACGGGCGCGGGCGTTGAAGTCGGTTTCCTTGCGCGCGATCGCATAGACCAGCGAGCGTTCGATGGTGAAGCCGCCGGCGGGCTCGATGACCGGCTGGGGGAAACGGTCGGCATTGATACGGCGGGCCTCGTCGTCGCGGCCACCCAGACGCGGTCCCATCATGCGGCCCAGGGCGCCCCACAGCCTGCGGCCGCGTTCGGTGATCGCACCGCGCAGGCCGGTGCGCAGCTCCTCGCGCGCCTCCGAGCCCCGCCCGACCTCCAGCCAGGCCAGGGTGCGCCGCGCCTGGGCGTCCTCGCGCAGGAAGGCCTCCATTTCGGCATTGTCTATGTCGCCATTGTCGATGTCGGAAGTGTCGTCGCCGGTCCAGGCCGTCTGGCGTACATTGGCCACGGCGGAATAGGGGACCGGTCCCATGTTCTCAATCGCCGGTTCCTCACCCAGCTGACGCAGGGCGATCTGGCCATAGAAGGTGGCGGGCCACTGGGCGGCTCTACGCAGATTGGGCTGGATGCGGTTCTGGCGCCCGGCCATGCCCGCCGACTTGGCGGCCCAGAAGGCGGCCCCGGCGCGGACCCAGGCATCTTCGGTCGGATCGTCATAGACGCGCTCGAACGCCTCGATGGCGGGGCCGTAGTCGCCCAGCCGATACTGGGCCAGGCCGACCGTCCACCAGTCGCCGATCTGGCCACCCAGCGACACTGCCCCTTGCAGGTCGTCGCGGTTCAAGGCGACGCGGGCGGCGCGGGCGGGATCGGCCTCGCGGTTGCCGCCGGCGGCGATCAGACTGGTCCAGGTTCGCATCGCGCTGGCGGGGCGACGCGGTTCGGGCGCGCCATCGGGGCGACGCTGCATGGCCAGATTATAGACCCGGTCCGCCATCGACAGATCCGAATAGCTCTCCAGCCATGCGGCCAGCTCGTCATAGGTGGCGACGTGATCGCGGTGGAACAGGCTTTCGAATTCCACCTGACCCAACAGCACGCGGTCCTGGGCCTGGCGCGCCGAGGCACGGGCCAGGTCGATGTCGCCCCGGCGCAGGGCATCGAAGGCGGTGGTGTAGCTGAGGCGGTCGGCGGCGCTGAGCGCGGAGGGACGACGGGCCTCGCCTTCGCCCTCGACCGACACGGTAATGGCGTCGGCATAAGGCACTTCGGTGGCGTGGGCATGCGCCAGCCCGGTCAGGCCTAAAAGCGCAATGGCGAACGTCGGCGCAAGGAAAGCGCGTCGCAAAGATACTGGCACAGGCGGCCCCCCTGGGAGCGGCGTCCCTGACCCGTCTCGATCCGGGGTGGGCGCACGCTATTCGTTCGGTCGTCGGGCCTGAGGACACCTGCCCTCACGCCTGATGTCAACGTGTTACGAGAATCGGGCGGATTTGAGTCGCCTGACGGGCGAGCGGGTCACTCCGCTGTGTCCAGACGCGCCGCCAGCGCCAGCATGTCGGCCCAGGCCAGTGCCTTGGCCTGGGGCTGTTTCAGCAGGAACGCGGGATTGAGGGTGACCAGGGTGGGAGCTGATACTGCCCCCTCGTGCAGCCGCCAGTCCTGCCAGGTGCCGCGCAGACCCATGACATTGCCGCCGGCACCCAGCACCGCCCTGGCCGGGGCCGCCCCCAGCAGCAGCACGGCGCGGGGTTTGAGGATTTCCAGCGCGCGTTCCAGGAACGGCAGGCAGGCGGCCTGTTCTTCCGGCGCAGGTGCCCGGTCGCCGGGCGGTCGCCAGAAGACGCTGTTCATCTTCCACGTCCGTTCCGCCAGTCCCGATTCGCTCAGCATGCGGTCGAACATCCGGCCCGCCCGCCCGGCGAAAACCTCGCCCGAACTGTCCTCCGCCTCGCCCGGCGCATTGCCGATGACCAGCAGGCTGGCGTTGTCGGGCCCGGAGCCGACCACCGCTTGGCGGGCCCCTTGACGCTTCAGCCCGCAGCCGTCGAAGCCGGCGGCAACCGCGACCAGGGCGTCCATTGTCATGGCCTCGGCGGCCAGGGCGCGAGCCTGCTGGGCGCATTCGGCGCTGTCGGGTGCGGCGACGACCGCCGAGGTGGCTTTCAGCACCGCCTTGCGGGCAGGCGGCAGCTCCACATGGGTGCGGTCGACCGGAGCATCCTCATAGCAGCCGTCCACCCCCGCATCGCGCCAGAAGGCGAGCAGACTTTCGGTCGCGGCGATGTCCAGGGCAGCAGGGGTCATGGGCTCGGTCCTAGCGATAGTCCTTGACCACCCTTGCGTCACCTTCCGATAAGCGGAAAACGACAAGACCATACTGACCACGAGGAAATCCCCATGGCCGAAGACGTGATCGAAGGCGGTGCCACCAACGCCTGGCAGGACGCGATCATCGACAAACTGCCCGCCAACGAGGCCCTGACCGGCGTCGAGCGCGAGGTCATGGAGTATGACGTCGTCATCGTCGGCGGCGGCCCCGCCGGTCTGTCCGCCGCCATCCGCCTGAAGCAGCGGGCGGAAAAGGACGGCAAGGAGATCAGCGTCGCAGTGCTGGAAAAGTCGGCCGAGATCGGCGGACACATTCTGTCGGGCGCGGTCATCGATCCCAAGGCCCTGAACGAGCTGTTCCCCGACTGGAAGGCGCGCGGCGCGCCGCTGGAGACGCCGGTCACCGAGGACCGCTTCATGGTGTTGGGCCCGGCAGGTCAGGCCTCGCTGCCGATGATGCTGCTGCCGCCGATGATGCACAACGACGGCTGCTACATCGCCTCGCTGGGCAATGTGTCGCGCTGGCTGGGCGAACAGGCGGAAGCGCTGGGCGTCGAAGTCTATCCCGGCATGGCCGCCAGTCATGTCGTCTGGGACGAGCCGTCAGGACGTGTGAAGGGCGTCGTGGCGGGGGTTTTCGGCATCGACCGCGAGGGCAAGCCGACCGACGACTTCCAGCCCGGCATCGAACTGCACGGCAAATATGTCTTCATCGCCGAGGGCGTGCGCGGCTCGCTGGCCAAGACCATCATGGCCCGCCACAACCTGTGCGACACCGCCGAGCCTCAGAAGTTCGGCATCGGCCTGAAGGAACTGTGGCAGGTGCCCGCCGAGAAGCACCGCCCGGGCCTGGCCCAGCACACGACCGGCTGGCCGCTGGACGAATTCACCGGCGGCGGCAGCTTCATGTACCACTTCGGCGATCGCTATGTGGCCATCGGCTATGTGGTGCACCTGAACTACAAGAACCCGTTCCTGTCGCCTTTCGACGAGTTCCAGCGCTTCAAGCATCACCCCGCCATCGCCGAGCATCTGGAGGGCGGCACCCGCATCTCCTACGGCGCGCGCGCCATCACCGAGGGCGGCTTCCAGGCGGTGCCCAAGCTGTCGTTCCCGGGCGGTGCCCTGATCGGCTGTTCCGCCGGCTTCGTGAACGTGCCCCGCATCAAGGGCAGCCACAATGCGATGAAGTCCGGCATGCTGGCCGCGGACGCCGCCTATGACGCGGTTCAGGCCGGGCGCGCAGGCGATCAGCTGGTCGAATACCAGGCCGCCTATGAGAAGAGCTGGGTCTACAAGGAGCTGAAGGCGGTCCGGAATGCCAAACCCTATCTAACCAAGTTCGGCACCACCCTGGGCGGCGCCTTCGGCGTGGCCGAGATGTGGTTCACCGGCCTGACCGGCATCGCCGTGCCGTGGACGATGAAGCACAATAAGACGGATGCGGCCTCGACCGAACTGGCGTCCAGGCACAAGCCGATCGCCTACCCCAAGCCGGACGGAAAGCTGTCGTTCGACAAGCTGTCGAGCGTCTTCATCTCCAACACCAACCATGCCGAAGAACAGCCCGCACACCTGAAGCTGCTGGACCCGTCAGTGCCGATCCGCGTGAACCTGCCCAAGTACGGCGAGCCGGCGCGGCTTTACTGCCCGGCGGGCGTGTACGAGGTCGTCTATGGCGACGAGGCGGCCAAGGCCGACCCTCGCTTCGTCATCAACGCCCAGAACTGCGTTCACTGCAAAACCTGCGACATCAAGGACCCGTCCCAGAACATCGTCTGGACAACGCCGGAGGGCGGCGGCGGGCCGAACTATCCGAATATGTGACGCGGTCGGGATCGCGGGCCTTGCCATTGCCGCATAAGCCGGGAAGGGTCGGGCCATGATCTCGACCTCTCTTCGCCTGCTCTCGACCGGTTGCGCCTTGGTCGCCTTGACGGTGGCGTCATCCGCTGTGGCCCAGGACGCGCCGGTGACCCAGGCTCCCGGTGCCGGGGTGCCGACCCAGGCCGATCCTGCGGTCCTGCCGCCCGCCATCGTGGTCGAGGCTCCACCCATCGACCGGGACGAAACGCCGGCGACACCCGCCATTCCGGCGGAGTGGTCGCCGGTGCCGACGACGGCTGACGGACGGTCGGCCTATGGATTGTACCTGACCGGTCGGCTGGCCAGCTTCCGGGGCGACCGCACGACGGGAGCGGCCCTGCTGGCGCAGGCGCAGTCTCTTGTCCCTGAGCAACCTGTTCTGGCCGATGAAGCCTTTCGCGAAGGCCTGTTCGCGGGTGATCTGGACGAGGTGGCGCGCCTGACCCCGCTGGTCAGCCAGACCCCGCAACTGGCCGAGGCGGGTCGGTTCACCGATGTGGTCCAATCGCTGCAGCGCGGTGATGCAAGGCGGGCCCAGGCCATCATTCAGCAGGGCGGGTTCACCGACTTCTTCGGCGTGGGCGTGCGCTTCCTGACGCCGATCGTCGCGGCGGGGGCCGGCGACTGGCTGACAGCTCTGGCCCCTGTTGTGGTCGCGCCTCAGGATCCATCGGCCTTCATCCTGCGCCTGAACCGCGCCCAGTTGCTGGAACGTCGTCGCCAGTTCGATGCGGCGGAGGTGGAGTACAAGGCCCTGCTGGAGACGCCCGTCGGCACGCGGTTCGCGGCCGAGGCCTATGGCGGCTTTCTGGAACGCCGCCGCCGCAAGGACGAGGCCGTCGTCATCTATGATGCGGCGCTGGCCGCCGGACCGGCCGACCCCACCATCGTCGCGGCCCGTGCTCGCGCGTCGGGGCGCGGCCGTGCGCCCGAGCTGGCCAGTCTGAACGATCTGGCGGCCGACGCCCTGAACTTCATCGCGGGCGGGGCCAGACAGGCCGAGGCCAGCGAGCTGGCCATCATCTATCTGAGGCTGGCGCAAAGCCTGCGACCGGACAATCTGACCGCCTATGAACTGGGCGAGGCCCTGGCCAAGGCCGAACGCGAACTGCCGGCCCGTGAGGCCTTCGCAGCGGTCACCCCCGCCGATCCGCTGATCTATGCCGAGGCGCAATACGGGATCGGCGAGAGCTTCGTGCGCGACGAAATGCCGGAGGAAGCCCTGGCCGCCTTCCGCCGGGCCGATGCCGCCGCGCCCGATCAGCCGCGGATGGCGCTGGCGCTGTCGGGGCAGCTGCTGGGCATGGGCTTTGAGGAGGAGGCGCTGGGCGTCCTGAACCGGCCAGCAATCAATACGGCGGACCAGCATCCCATCATCCGCTTCCAGCGCGGCGCGGCGCTGGAACGTCTGGGCCGACACGACGAGGCGGAAACCGAGCTCTTGGCCGCGCTTCAGGGCGCGCCGGACAACGCCACCATCCTGAACTTCCTCGGCTATATGTGGGTCGACACCGGTCGCCGGGTGGATGAAGGGGCGGCCATGCTGGCCCGCGCCCATGCCGCCGCGCCCGAGGACGGCAACATCCAGGACTCCCTCGGCTGGGCCCAGTATCGCCAGGGCCAGTACGAGACGGCGGTCGCGACCCTGCAGGAAGCGGTCGAGAAGGAGCCGGGCAATGCCGAGATCAACGATCACCTTGGCGACGCCTACTGGCAGGTCGGACGCCAGCGCGAGGCCCAGTGGCAGTGGACGCGCGTCCTGACGCTGGACCCCGACGACGAACGCCGGGCCGAGGTCGAGCGCAAGCTGGTCGAGGGTCTGTCTGGCGCGACGCCGACGCCGGGCCCGGCACCCGTTTCCGTCCCTGCAGAGGCTATAGTCGTCGGTGGCGGCTGAGCCGATGTCGCCGCTGACGGCGATCGCGCGCGCCAAGATCAACCTGTTCCTGCATGTCGGCCCGGTGGACGACGAAGGCTATCACCCGCTGACCAGTCTGGTCGCCTTTGCCGAAGTCGGGGACGGCATCTCGGTCGCGCCTGCCGACCGACTGTCGTTGACGGTTGAGGGCCCGTTCGGATCAGCCCTGACCGATGATCCCGACAACCTGATCCTGCGCGCGCTCCGGGCGTTGGGCGAGGCGGCAGGTATGGGCGAGCCGCCGGTGCACGTTCATCTGGACAAACGCCTGCCGATCGCGGCCGGGCTGGGTGGCGGGTCGTCGGATGCGGGTGCGGCGCTGAGGCTGGCGCGTGACCGGCTGGCGCTGGACCTCGACGACGAGGCCCTCGGCGAGATGGCCAACGTCGTGGGAGCCGATGGACCGATGTGCCTGCATGCACGCTCGGCCTGGGCAGAGGGGCGGGGTGAACTGCTGACCTTCGAGCCGAACCTGCCGCCTCTGCATGCCCTGCTGGTCAATCCCGGTGTACCGTCGCCGACGGGCGCGGTTTACCGTGGCTATGACGTGGCTCCGCGTGCGCTGGAGCCGCGACCGACGCCGCCTGCGGACTGGAGCGCCGGTGTGATCGACTGGCTGGCAGAGCAACGCAACGATCTGGAGGCTCCGGCCGTCGCACTTCAACCCGCGATCGGTGCGGCGATGCAGGCCGTCTCCGCCCTGCCGGAGGCTCGACTGACCCGCATGTCCGGCTCCGGTGCCACGGTCTTCGCTCTGTTCGACACCCGCGAGGCGGCACACGTCGCGGCGCGCCAACTGGCGAGCGAACACCCCGAATGGTGGATCATCCCGACGACGCTGGCCGCCCCTTAACCGTCGGCAAACCCGTGTGCGCTAGGGTTCAGGCATGAACAGCCTGACCCCCGCCTGGATCGCCGCCTTCGAGGCCGTGCTGAACAAAGTCCTGGCGGAGGATCGCGCCCGGATCGCTGCCCTAGCCCCCGCCGCCGCCGAAGCGGCCACCGCCAGCGCCCCGCACTGGGATTTCGACCAGCCGGGGCATCGTGCGGAGGAGGCCCTGTCCGGCACCTTTGGTCCCGCCCTGACCGACGACCACCGCCGCGCCCTGATCGCGCACTGGGCGCTGGAGATGCCGGGCCGCATCACGGCCGCCGATCTGCCTCAGGCGTCGCTGGAGCTCTATCCGGAATGGATCGGGCGGTTGGCCGACTTCCTGACAGCCGCGGCCGATCCCTACGACCGCGATTTCTGGGCCAAGGACGTGCGCATCTCGCTGGTGCTGTCGGTGCCGGGCGCGCGCACCCAGATGATCGACCTGTCTTCGCCCATGGGGCCAGGCCAGGTGCTGCGTCACGCCCGGGAGGGCTGGGGCTGGTCCGTCATTCCGTCCTATATCGCCGCACAGAGCTGGAAGCCCTGGCTGGAGGTCCACACCGAAAGCCGCGAGCTGTCCGATTTCAACGAGGCGGGCTGGGATCGCGCCTGGGCCACGGCCGCCGAAATCTGCAAGCGCCGACCCCAGATGGCGGGCATGCTGGGCTCGTCCTGGTTCTACGACCCGCCGCTGGAGCAGATCAGCCCGCGCCTGGCCTATCTGCGGGTCAATCCGCTGAAGCACGGGGCCTTTCTGCTGCATCAGGGACCGGGCGAGATACACACCCAGCGGGCTGCGACCAGTTCGCCCACCCGCGCCGCCCTGATCGAAAAGGGCGAATACACCGCCCGCTCCTGGATCGTCGCCTGGCCCCGCGCGGCCCTGATCCGATGGGCCGACAGCCGCGCGACGGGGCCTGTAGCCTGACCCGTTTTCGCGTTCGGTCGCAGCGGCGCGGGCTTTAAACCCCCGGCGAAAACGTCTAGCGACAGCGGCATGACCCAAGCCACCAATGCGGCCTTCTACGACCGCGTCTCCGCCGAGCTTTCCGACATCGAGGCGCAAGGCCTGACCAAGCCCGAGCGTATCATCGCCTCACGCCAGGGCCCCGTCATCAAGGTCGGCGGACGTAAGGTCCTGAACTTCTGTGCCAACAACTATCTGGGCCTGGCCGGCGACGAGCGCGTCACTCAGGCCGGCATCAGGGCGCAGGAGAAATGGGGCGCGGGCACCGCCTCGGTCCGCTTCATCTGCGGCACGCTGGAAATCCACAAGGAGCTCGAGAGGGCCACCGCCGATTATCTCGGCTTTGAGGACACCATCCTGTTTGCTGCCGCTTTCGACGCCAATGGCGGCATCTTCGAGCCGCTGTTCGGGGCCGAGGACGCCATCGTCTCGGACGCGCTGAACCATGCGTCGATCATCGACGGGGTGCGGCTGTGCAAGGCCAAACGCTATCGCTTCGCCACCTCCGACATGGACGATCTGGAGGCCCAGCTGAAACAGGCCCGGGCCGACGGCGCGCGCAATATCGTCATCGCTACCGACGGTGCGTTTTCGATGGACGGCTATATCGCCAGGCTGAAGGACATCCGCGCCCTGGCGGACACGTACGACGCCCTGATCATGGTCGACGACTGCCACGCCACGGGCTTCCTGGGGCCGCAGGGACGCGGCTCCTATGCCTACCACGGGGTCGAGATCGACTTTCTCACCGGCACCTTCGGCAAGGCGCTGGGCGGGGCGATGGGGGGCTTCATCTGCGCCAGGGCCAATGTCGTGGCCCTGCTGAAACAACGGGCGCGGCCCTATCTGTTCTCCAATGCGCTGAGCCCCGCCGTCTGCGGCTCGTCGCTGGAGGCCATCCGCATCGCCGCCGGGTCGGAAGGCGATGCCTTGCGTACGCAGCTGATGGCCAATGCCGCCCGCTATCGCGCCGCGATGACCGAGGCCGGTTTCACGCTGCAACCCGGTGAACACCCTATCATCCCGGTCATGCTGGGCGACGCCAAGCTGGCGCAGGACATGGCGGCGCGGCTGCTGGAACTGGGCGTCTATGTGATCGGCTTCTCGTTCCCGGTGGTCCCGCGCGGCCAGGCCCGCATCCGTACCCAGATGTCGGCGGCGCATACCTTCGAACAGATCGATCAAGTGGTCGCGGCATTCACGACGGCCGGAAAAGAATTGGGAGTTATCTGATGACCGATACCATGCAGGCCCTGGCCAAGACTCGTCCCGAAGTCGGGCTGGAACTGATCACGGCTCCGATCCCCGTCGCGGGTGACGAGGACGTGCTGATCAAGGTCCACAAGACCGCCGTCTGCGGCACCGACATCCACATCTGGAACTGGGACGAGTGGTCCCAGAAGAATGTGCCGGTCCCGATGATCACCGGCCACGAGTTCGCCGGCGAGATCGTCGCCATCGGCAAGGACGTGGATCGCAGGCTCAAGATTGGCCAGCGTGTCTCGGCCGAGGGTCATGTCATCGACCTGAACTCGGAAGCGGCTCGCGCCGGTCACTTCCACCTGGACCCCGACACGCGCGGCATCGGCGTCAATCGCCAGGGCTGTTTCGCCGAGTTCGTCGTGGCACCGGCCTTCAACGTGATCGAACTGCCCGACGACGTGCCCTATGAGATCGGCTCGATCCTGGATCCGTTCGGCAATGCCGTGCACACGGCCCAGCAGTTCGATCTGCTGGGCGAGGATGTGCTGGTCACCGGGGCCGGTCCCATCGGCATGATGGCCGCTGCCGTCGCGCGTCATGCAGGCGCGCGGACCGTCGTCCTGACGGACATCAACGACTTCCGCCTGGAGCTGGCCCAGAAGGTCGCGCCGGGCGTGCGGACGGTGAACACCACGCGCGAAGACCTGCACGACGTCATGCACGAGCTGGGCCTGAAGGTCGGGTTCGACGTCGCGCTGGAGATGTCGGGTTCGCCCATCGCCTTCAAACAGTGCGTCGATACCCTGATCATGGGCGGTGGCCTGGCGCTCTTGGGCATTCCGTCCAAGCCGATGGAGACGGACTGGGGCGCGATCATCCTGAAGGCCCTGACCATCAAGGGCGTCTATGGGCGCGAGATGTTCACCACCTGGCGCAAGATGCTGGGCTTGCTGAAAGCCGGTCTGGACCTGCAGCCCCTGATCACCCACCAGATGCCGTTCCAGGATTTCGAGAAAGGCTTCGAGGTCATGAAGGCCGGTCAGTCGGGCAAGGTCGTGCTGGACTGGTCCAGGGCCTGACGCCCCGTCGTCCGGCAACAGGCATGGCCGCCATTGTCGATTTTCTGAAGGGGGCGGGCACCGACGGGGCCGGCCGCACGGTCTTCGATGTGGTGGCGATGGACGACCGGGCTATCGAACGGACGCACGACTTCATCCAGTGGCTGTTCCCCCTGGCCGAGCCGTCCGGGGCCAATCGCCGCGCGCCGGTGCTGAGCGCGGCGGACGTCGAGGAGGTGCAGGCTTGCGGCATGTGTCAGGTCGCCCTGGCCGCCGCGACGGACCGGATGAGCGCCTTCTACAGCCACAACACGCACTGGCTGGTCCCGCACGACCATAATCACCTGCGGATCACCCGGATCATCAAGTCTCTGCGACTGCTGCGCGGCGACGATGAGGCCGATGAGTTTCGCGCCATGATTCTGGCCCTCGACGAGGCGGCGGATCGACCCGCCAGCGTGGATAGCCGCCGATACTGGACCACGGCCTAGGCCTTCAGCAGCTTCATCAGCGCGGGCTCGAACCCCTTGGTTTCTGCGCCGGGCAGGACGTCCAGCAGCTTGCCCGCTTCGAACAGTTCGAACACCTGCGGGTGAACGTAGGAGCTGCGGCAGACGGTGGGCGTATTGCCGAGCAGGCCCGCCACCGCCTTCACGCAGACGGTGATCTTGCGCTTGGCGTCGGTGGGCGAGGTCGGGGCCTCCGTATCGCGCAGCGCGCGCGCCGCCGAGACGGTCCCGGCCCAGGTGCGGAAGTCCTTGGCGGAGAAGTCCTCGCCCATCGCCTCGCGGATATAGGCGTTCACATCGTCCGAGGTGATGGGACACAGGTCGCCGTCGGCGTCGCGGTACTTGAACAACTGTTGGCCGGGCAGTTCGCGCAGCGAGCGGACCACGGTCGCCAGCCGCCGATCCTGCACCCGCACCGCATGCTCGACCCCACTCTTGCCCTTGAAGGCAAAGGTCAGCCGCGTGCCGTCGACCTCCAGATGGCGCTTGTTCAACGTGGTCAGGCCATAGGAGCGGTTGGCCTTGGCATATTGGGCGTTGCCGACGCGGATCAGGGTGATCTCCAAGAGGCGCACCGCCGTGGCCAGCACCTTGGCGCGCGACACGCCGCGTCTGTTCAGGTCCGCCTCGACCCGCTCGCGCAGCCGGGGCAGGGCGCGGGCGAAGGCGGGCAGGCGCTCAAACTTGGTCTGGGAGGCGTGGCTGCTCCAGTCGTTGTGATAGCGATACTGCTTGCGGCCCTTGGCGTCGCGGCCCGTCGCCTGGATGTGGCCGGTCGCGCGCGGACAGATCCAGACATCCGTCCAGGCGGGAGGGATGGCCAGCATGCGGATGCGGTCCAGCACCGCCTTGTCCTTGATGACCTTTCCGTCCTTGTCGCGGTAGGAAAACCCCTTGCCCGAACGGACGCGGGTCAGGCCGGCGTGGTCGTCGCTGCACCAGGTCAGGCCCTTGGGAACCTCGACCGCCGCAACGAAACCTGTCGAACCGTCGGCCATCAGTCGGCCTTGTCCAGCCGGGCATGCAGGCCGTCGACCCATTGGCGACCTGCATCGCCGCCCCACAGCAGCCAGGCGATATAGCCGGCCGAGGGTTTGTCCTTGTCGGCCCAGTTCTTGCCGCGCTTGTCGACATTGTGCCGGGCGAAATAGCTGTACATCGACTTGATGTCGCGGACGCTGACGGCTTCGCGGTTCTTCAGCTGATGGGCGCGCCTGCGGCCCACGTCGGTGCCGCCGCGTCCATGTTCCTCGCGCAGCTTCAGCCCCTTTTCAGCCTCCCTCGCGACGGCGGCGGGCGGGGTGCGCTGTTTTTCGGTCAGCTCGGTCTTGGCGGATGGCATGGTGTGTCCCTGTCGGATACGGCCAACGTCCGCTCAGGCTCGCCGGTTCCTCTTGACGTCAGGGACGACGCGGCGGACGAGGGCGGATGAACTATCGCCACAGCTTTCACGCCGGGAATTTCGCGGATCTGGTCAAGCATGCCCTGGTGCTGTGGCTGCTGGAGCGGCGCCAGGCGTCGGGACCGGTCACGGTCATCGACACCCATGCGGGCGCGGGCCTGTATGACCTGACCGGCGATGCGGCGCGGTCACGCGAGGCCGAGGCCGGAATCGCGCGCCTGATGGCGACCGAGGGGCGTCCGCCACTGATCGAGGCTCTGGCCGCCGAGGTCGCCGCGATGAATCCGGACGGCGGCGTGACCTTCTATCCCGGCTCGCCCCTGCTGATGGCCCGGCATGTGGGACCGCAGGACCGCTATGTCGGTTATGAGCTGAACCCGCCGGTTCTGGCTATGCTGATCGAGGCGCTCGCACCGTTCGTGGCGGTCGAGGCCCGCGGCGGCGACGGTTTCGATCAGGCAGTGGCGGAGGCGAAGCGCACGCCCGGCCCGCTGGTCCTGATCGACCCGCCATTCGAAAAGCCGGACGACTATCACCGCGCCGCCGATACGGGGGCCGCCATCGTGAAGGCCGATGCGCGGGCGACGGTGGCGATCTGGACGCCGCTGAAGGATATGGAGACCTTCGACGGTTTCCTGCGTCGGCTGGATCAGGGCGGCGCACGGCGCGTGCTGGTGGCCGAGGCGCGGTTGCGGCCCCTGACCAATCCCATGAAGATGAACGGCTGTGCCATGGTGGTGCTGAACCCGCCCGGCGGGGCCGAGGCGGCGGCCGGCGAAATCTGCGGCTGGGTCGTCGATACTCTGGGCGAGGCCGGCGCGAAGTCCGAAGTCTGGATGATGTGACGGTCCTTTCGGATCGTGGATGTCAAAGACCGGGCATGGTTGATCGCCGCCTGCGGAAACCCGCAGCCGGTGGAAGGTGGGATGGGCCGGCGGAGCGCCGGGCGCGATGCCCGGAGACCGTTGGGAATGTGAGTTTCGGCATCGCGTCGTCGCTCCGCACGAGACGTCTGACCGGTGGCTGTCGGCCTGGGATGGAGGGGCTTCCCCCACCCAGGACCAGCGACGCTCTTAGCGCCTTGCCGACATGGCCTCCGGCGGGACGGTCGGAGCCTTGCGGAACCCGATCCCGTGAACAGCGCAGGTTCCCTGCCATACGCTCTTTATGGAGAGCGCCCGAGGGCGCTCTCCGGAACGACGCCCTAACGCTCGCCCCGCGGGGGCTCGCTGCTTGAGGCTCTTTCCTTTTTTGAGGAGGCCTAACGCTCGCCCTGCGAGGGCTCGCTGCTTGAGGCCCGAGGGTCTCTGGCAACATGCGCCTGCCGGTGCGTAGACCACCCCACCCCGCTCATCTCGTTCCCGCCGCGACAAGCCGCAAGGCCTTGCGCCCTTCCCGGCGACGGGACGAGGGGAAGTATGGGGCACGCGCTACCTATGGCGGGGACAGGTCGATGGTCGTGCGGGATTGCGGAGCGAGATCAGAGGGTTGGCGGATCTGTTTGCGCGGATTGGGGGCGAAATCTCAGCAGATAAATGCTGTGTGTCAGGTGCCTGATTTGATCCTTCTCCCCTTGCGGGAGAAGATGGCCCGCGAAGCGGGTCGGATGAGGGGTCGATGCACCGTCTGACGATTGAACGTGGCTTCGTGGTCGAGCAACGATGGATTTGATGTCGGTGCGACCCCTCATCCGTCAGCCTTCGGCTGCCACCTTCTCCCGCAAGGGGAGAAGGGTCAGAGATGCATCAGGCCGGCGGAAGAGACGCTTTCCGAGTCCCACCGCGGCCGGCCGACAGGGCGCGACTAGTCGATCACTTCGCCGGGCTCATACAGGTGCGGCTCGAAGGTCGCGATGGCCATGATCGGGTCCATGCGGATGGCGATGGAGGGATGGCGCGACATGGCCTTCCAGTCCTCGCGCGAGCGCCACAGCGAATGCACCGCCGCCACCTTGCCGCCCAGGCCCCGATGCAGAGTCGCGGAGATATAGCCTTCCAGATCACGCTGGGCCCGCACGAGAGAGGTCAGATGCTCCATCAGGGCATCCAGTTTTTCCGGCTGGCAGCGATAGACGTTGATAAGGACGACGGGGTCGGGCTCGGACATGAGCGGGCCTTAGCGCATCGGGCTTGGCGCGTCTTGCGTGATCGCCCATATCGACAGGCCAGTCGGAGCCGCCATGACCCGTATCGCCATTCTCGAAACCGGCCACCCGCCCGAGGCGCTGAAGGACGACTTCGACGACTATCCGGCCCGTTTCCGGGCCCTGCTGGGCGAGGGCGTGGCCACGACGCGCTTCGATGTCCAGGGGGGCGTGTTGCCGGAGGATCCGTCGGCCTTCACCGGCGCGATCGTCACGGGCTCGGCGGCGGGGGTTTATGACGACCTGTCCTGGATACCGCCGCTGATCGACTGGCTGAGGGCGGCTAGGGGCCAGACCCGCCTGGTCGGCATCTGTTTCGGCCACCAGATCATGGCCCAGGCTTTTGGCGGTCGGGTCGAGAAGTCGGACAAGGGCTGGGGCATCGGCCTGCATCGCTATCAGGTCACGGCGGTCGAGGACTGGATGCATCCGCAGGCCGCATCGGTAGCCATCCCCGTCTCGCATCAGGATCAGGTGGTCGCTCCGCCGCCGGATGCCCGCATCATCGCCGCCTCGGACTTCACCCCTTATGCCGGACTGGCCTGGGACGACGCCGTCAGCTTTCAGTGCCACCCGGAGTTCCAGCCCGACTATGCCGCCGCCCTGATCGAAACCCGGCGCGGGCATCGCATCCCCGAAGCGCTGGCGGTCCAGGCGCTGGAGACCCTGAAGCAGCCGAACGACCGCGCGGTCATGACCGCCTGGATCCGGGCGTTCCTGCTGCTGACGCCGCCACCCGTCGAGGATGCGGGGTCAGGCATCTAGGGCCATTTCACCACGGGGGGCATGGAGCTGAGAATCGAGTCGACATTGCCGCCGGTCTTCAGCCCGAACATGGTGCCTCGGTCATAGAGCAGGTTGAACTCGACATAGCGGCCCCGGCGGACCAGCTGCTCCTCACGCTCCTCGGGCGTCCAGGGCTCGACCATGCGGCGGGCGACGATTTCGGAATAGGCGAACAGGAAGGCCTCACCGACATCGCGTGTGAAGGCGAAGTCGCGGGCGTAGTCGCCGCTGTCATGGTGGTCGTAGAAGATGCCGCCGGTGCCGCGCGGCTCGTTCCGGTGCGCCAGCCAGAAATAGTCGTCGCACCACTGTTTGAACTTCGCATGCCAGTCGGGGTCGTGAGCGTCGCAGGCCGACTTCATGGCGGCGTGAAAACCGAGGGTGTCCTTGGCCTCCGGGTGGCGATCCACGTCCAGCACCGGCGTCAGGTCCGCCCCGCCGCCAAACCAGCTCTGGGTCGTCGAGATGAAGCGGGTGTTCATGTGCACGGCCGGTATGCGCGGGCTGACCGGATGGGCGATCAGGCTGATTCCGGTCGCATAGAAGCGCGGGTCCTCGGCGGCACCGGGCACGGTCCTGGCATAGTCGGCGGGAAAGGTGCCGTGAACGGTCGAGCAATGCACCCCGACCTTTTCGAACAGCCGCCCATGCATCATGCCCATGACGCCGCCGCCGCCCTCCGGACGCTGCCAGGGCGTGCGCGCGAACCGGCCGGCCTCGCCGGAGAACAGCTCCGCCGGCGCCTGATCCTCCAGCGCCTCGAAGGCCAGATGGATACGGTCGCGCAGGGCCTCGAACCAGGCACGGGTCTCGGCCTGTTTCAGCAGCAGGGGATCGGTATTGGTCGGAAAGGCGTGGCTCATGGCGGCGACTAATCACACTGGCACGGGCATCGCCAGTGGCGATCGCGTCGCTGTTCGATCCGACAGCGGTCAGGTCCGAAGCGCGCGCCTGTAACGTCCGGGCGTAAAGCCTGTCGCCTGTCGAAAGGCTTCGGTGAAATGCGCCTGACTGGCGAAGCCGAGTTCCAGCGCAGTCTCTGCCAGCGAGGTCGACCGGTCGGTCAGCATCGTCCGTGCGCTCGCGATGCGTCGCTGGATCAACCAGGCGTGAGGCGAACACCCGAAGGTTGCGGCGAACTGACGACGAAAGGTTCGTACAGGCAGGCCCAACTCGCCCGCCAGAGCAGGGACATCGACATTCGACCGTTCGGCACGGGCGGTGAGCCGTGCCTGTTGCCGTGCGTCGAGCCGGGTGCCGGGCTGGCGATCGGGCAACCGTCCGGACAGCGTCAGCAGAAGTTTCTCCGACAGGGCGTCGATCAGCAGATCGCGGCCGAAATCCTGACGTCCCGCCGCGCGCCAGAGACCCATGGCGATCTTTCGGGCCATGGGCCGGTCCAGATAGTCGTCATGCAATCGCCCAAAGTCCCGGGGCATCGGGACGTCGGTGGCCAATCTCTCTGCCAGGGCCGAGTAGGGCAGGCAGACGATCAGCGCCCGGCTGGGGCCATCGACCTCGAAACGTCCCCGGGCACCGATGGGGGTAAGGCCAAGTGTGCCCGGTCGCCGATAGCTGGATCGATTGGGTTTGGCCCCGTCCCAGGCCCAGGTCGCGCCGCCGGTGCCGCCCAGGATCAGGCCCATCACCAGTTCGTCCGTAGGCGGGTCCAGCGCCTCGTGCGCGGGGGAGGCCAGATGGATCAGGCGCGTCGAGACACTGCCGCCGCCACGTCGTTCATGGCGACAGGCCGCAAGAGGGCTGGTCTGAAAATGGGCGTCGAAGGTGGACAGGGCGTCCTCCTGTGGTGGCCGATTTCTGAAAGACTGCCGAGGACGCGGACCCGATACTGTCGATCAAGTCACCACGAAGAGGCAGGGCGAGCAATGGCGACGCTTGTCGCAGGTAGCCTGGGCGTGGCGGACCATCCAGACGTCTTCACGCGGGCAATGTTCATCGGAGGGTGACAATGGGCGACGAGACCTTGGCGATAGAGCCGCAGACGGCAGCCTATCTGGCGGCTTTCGCAGCGATGCCGCCGCGCGAAAACCAGACGATCGACGACCTTCGCGCGGGCTACAAGGACGAACTCGTGCGATCCGCGGGCGCGCCCGACCCGGCGGTGGCGTGGCGTCCCCTGACCGTTCCGGGCGCGGCCGGAGACATGGCGGCGCGGCTGTATGTGCCGCTGACGGCCGATCATGGTGGTCCATTGATCCTGTATGTTCATGGCGGTGGTTTCGCCGTCGGCGATCTGGAAAGCCACGACGGCCTGGCCCGCCTGATCGCGGGGGCCAGCGGGCTCAAGGTCATGACCATCGACTATCGCCGCGCGCCGGAGAGCCCCTTCCCGGCTGCGCGAGACGACGTCCTGGCCGCCTTCCGCTGGGTCACTCAGAACTCCGGGGCGCTGGACATCGATCCGTCGCGTATCGTTCTGGCTGGGGAGAGCGCAGGCGCGGCTCATGCGGTGGCCAGTGCCCTGGTCTTGCGTGGCGAGGCCGTCACGCCGCGCGCGGTCTGGGTCATGTCGCCGGCGCTGGACGCGACCTGTTCGGGCGATAGCTACCGGACCTTCGCCACGGGCGCGGGGCGGACGGCCGCGGAATTTGCCTATCTGTGGTCGCTCTATGCGCCGGATGCCGCGATCCACTCCAGCCCTGAGGTGTCCCCTGGACTGGCCGATCCGACGGGCTTGCCGCCGCTCTACATCTACACATCGGAGTTCGATCCGGCCCGGTCGGACGGAGAGGCCTTCGCCGACAAGGCGCGGGCGGCAGGGGTCCCTGTCGTGGCGCGTCGCAGGGCGGGATTGATCCATCAGCACCCCGAGATCACCGGCGTCTCCGAAGCCAGTCGTGCGGCGGTCGTCGATGCGGCCCGTGAGGTCGCCGCCGATCTGCTGGCGTCACCCTCGACAACGCCGGATATCATACTGAAGCCCGAAGACATCGACTTCCAGCCGTTCAACATTCCCGGCTTTTCCGGCGACACGCGCGCGGCCTTTGCCAATGTCGACACGACCCGCGCGCCCTTCATCGCCTTGCTCAAGATGGCGCCCGGTGCCGTGCTGAAGCGGCACTTTCACCCACGCGCGATGGAGGCCGTTCACGTGACGGAGGGCACCATGATCAATGACGGCGAGCCACTGCCCGCCGGCTCTTTCCTGATCCACGGTCCGGGCGTCTGGCACGGTCCGCATGTCGCCCCCGAGGGCGGCTGCACCCTGATGTTCATTCAGTATCCTGGGGTCGGCCCGGACGACAGCGTCTTTATCGACTGAGGCCACCGGTCTGCCGTAGACCTTCCCACAGGGCCATGCCCGCGCTGACCGACAGGTTCAGCGACCGTGCGTCCGGGCGGATGGGGATGACGACGCGGGCATCGGCGGCGGCATGGACGTGGTCGGGAGCGCCCGAGGTCTCGCTGCCGAACAGCAGGGTGTCGTCCGGCTGGAAGGCGAAGGCGTCCAGGGGCGTGGCCCCCTTGGTCGTGAACAGGATCAGGCGACCGGGGCCACGATCGCGTTGAAAGGCGTCCCAGTCCGCATAGCGGGTCAGGTGGCTGAGCGGGCCGTAATCCAGGGCCGCGCGCTTCATGGCGCGGTCGTCGAAATGGAAGCCCGTCGGCTCGATCACATGCAGGTCCACGCCGAAACAGGCGCTCAGACGGATGCACGCGCCGACGTTCTGTGGAATGGCCGGTTGAAAAAGGGCGAGACGCATTCTAAGGCCCTCTTTACGCGTGGGCCGGGGGCTTGTCGCGGTCTTAATTGCGACTGTTTCGCAAGTGGCGTCAGCAACTTGCGTCGATGAGCCGCAAAACCAGACCGGGTCAGGCCGAGGGTTTTTCGCTAAAGCGTTCATGCCGCAAAGACGCCGTCGCAGGACGCGCCTGAGAGCGGCGTATGAGGAGTATGACGTGGCCGAATCGGTCGTGACTGAGAACAACGAAGGTGGCGAGGCTACCCGTCGGGACTTCATCCACATCGCGGCGGGCGCCGCGGCGGTGGGGGCCGGGGCCATGGTCGCCTGGCCGCTGATCAATTCGATGAACCCGGCCGCCGATACCCTGGCGCTGTCGACCATCGAGTTCGACCTGACCAAGGTTCAGGAAGGCCAGCAGGTCGTCATCAAATGGCAGGGCAAGCCGGTGTTCGTGCGCTTCCGCACCCCGGCCGAGCTGCAACGTGTCGTCAGCGAGGGCGCCGTCGGCAGCCCGGCACAGACCGACGTCGAGCGCACCAAGCCCGGTCACGAGAAATACCTGGTGGTCATCGGGTCCTGCACCCACCTGGGTTGCGTGCCGACCTTCAACGCCGGGGATTACGGCGGCTGGTTCTGCCCGTGCCACGGCTCGCACTATGATGCGTCCGGACGTATCCGTAAGGGTCCGGCCCCGTTGAACCTCGTTGTGCCGGAGTACCAGTACGTCTCCGACACCCGCGTGCAGATCGGTTGATTAGGTCAGAAGCATGAGCGATCACGAATCCACCTATGTCCCCAAGACCGCCATCGAGCGGTGGATGGACACCCGCCTGCCGATCATCCGCTTCGGGGCCGACTATATGTCGCTGCCGACGCCGAAGAACCTGAACTACTGGTACACCTTCGGGGCCATCCTGGCGCTGTGCCTGGTCGTGCAGATCGCCTCGGGCATCTTCCTGGCCATGCACTATGTGCCCAATACCGAAATGGCCTTCGCCTCGGTCGAGCGCATCATGCGCGACGTCAACGGCGGCGACCTGATCCGCTACACCCACGCCAACGGGGCCTCGATGTTCTTCATCGCGGTCTACATCCACATGCTGCGCGGCCTATACTACGGCTCATATAAAGCCCCGCGCGAGATGATCTGGATCATGGGCTGCGTGATCTTCTTCCTGATGATCGCCACCGCCTTCCTGGGCTACGTCCTGCCTTGGGGCCAGATGTCCTTCTGGGGCGCCGAGGTGATCACCAATCTGATCGGGGCGATCCCGGTCATCGGCGAGCCCGTCCTGATCTGGCTGCGTGGCGGTCCGGCCATCGACAATGCGACGCTGAACCGCTTCTTCTCGCTGCACTATCTGCTGCCGTTCGTGATCGCAGGCTGTGTGGTGCTGCACCTGTGGGCCCTGCACCACGCCGGTCAGAACAACCCCGTCGGCATCCTGATCCCTAAGGATCGGGCCAAGAAGGACATGCTGCCCTTCCACCCGTACTATACGGTCAAGGACGGCTTCGCGATCATCCTGTTCCTGATCCTGTTCGCCTTCTTCGTCTTCTTCATGCCCAATGCCCTGGGTCATGCGGACAACTACATCCCCGCCAATCCGCTGGTGACGCCTGCGCACATCGTGCCCGAGTGGTACATGCTGCCCTTCTACGCCATCCTGCGGGCCGTGCCGGACAAGTTCGGCGGCGTGGTCGCCATGTTCGCGGCCATCGGCGTGCTGTTCGTTCTGCCCTGGCTGGACACGTCCAAGGTGCGGTCGATGCGCTATCGCCCAACGATGCGCACCTTCTTCGTCATCTTCGTGCTGGTTGGCCTGGGCTTGGGCTGGTGCGGCGGGCAACTGCCGGATGCGCCCGTCATCGGGTCGTTCAAGACCTTCACCCTGATCGATGGGGACCTGAACTCCTACCTTTGGCTGACGCGTTTCCTGACGCTGTACTACTTCGCCTTCTTCCTGGTGATTATGCCGCTGGTGGGCCTGCGTGAGACACCGCGCCGGATCCCTGCGACCATCTCCGAACCGGTCCTGGGTACCAGCGACGCCATGAGCGGGGCCGTTCCCGCCTCGGCCGAGAAGAAGGGCTGATCGCGACCATGAGCCTGAAGACGAACACCATGAAGAAGACCCTGGTCATGATCGCCGCCGCTGTCGGCCTGGCCATGGCGGCTTCGCCCGCCCTGGCCGCCGGTGGGGCCAAACATCCGCGCTCGGGCGGGTTCTCGTTCGAGGGGCCCTTCGGCTCCTTCGACCAGGGCCAGCTGCAGCGCGGTTATAAGGTCTATCGCGAGGTCTGCTCGGCCTGCCACGGCATGAACCTGATGCATTTTCGGACCCTGGCCGAGCCGGGCGGTCCGTTCTACGACTCGCATCAGGAAAACCCTGCCGCCAACCGCTTCGTGAAGGTGCTGGCCGCCGAGGTTCAGGTGCCGGACATCGATTCCGAAACCGGTGAGCCTATCATGCGCGACGGCATTCCGGCTGATCGCTTCCCCAGCCCCTATCCCAACGCGGTTGCCGCCGCCGCGGCCAACGGCGGAGCTGCTCCGCCCGACCTGTCGGTCATGGCCAAGGCGCGTCACGACGGGGCCAACTACATCTACTCGCTGCTGTCGGGCTACAAGCCGGCTCCGGCGGGCCTGCAGATCCGTCCCGGCCAGAACTACAATCCCTATATGGCCGGCGACCTGACCCCGTTCTGGGCCGGCGAGGGCCATGCGCCCGAGGGTGGCTTCATCGCCATGGCGGCCCCGCTGCGTGACGGTCAGGTGACCTATGACGACGGCACGGCCCAGACGGTTGACCAATATTCCAAGGACGTCGCCGCCTATATCGCCTGGGCCTCGGATCCCAAGCAGGTCCAGCGCAAACAGGCTGGCGTGGGCGTGATGGTCTTCCTGTTCCTGTTCGCGGGCCTGACCTACATGAGCTACCGCCGCATCTGGAAAGGCGTGGCCCACTAAGGGTTCGCTCCTCCTGTCGAACGATCAGCCCGCCCGGCTCCGGCCGCGGCGGGTTTTTCGTGTCGGGTGCCCGGGTCCATCGCATCGACACCGCCTGACGCCTGTCCTAACGTTCAGAAATCCAGAGATTTTGAAGGTGTCTTCCATGCGTTTGTCCGTGTCCGCCGCCGCGCTCGCCGCCGCCCTGATGATGTCCACGCCCGTGCTGGCCCAGCAGGCCCCGACCTTCGACACCGGGCGGCTGTCCGAACACGCCCGCGTCCTGTCCGATGACAGCTTTCAGGGGCGTGGCATCGGCACGCCGGCCGAGGAGATGGTGGTCAAATATCTGAGCGAACAATACGCCGCCGCCGGCTTTCAGCCGGGTGGCCCGAACGGTCAGTGGACGCAGGATGTGACCCTGAACCGCTTCACCGCTTCCAACATCCAGGCCCAGCTCAAGGTCGGTGACGAGGCCATCCCCTTGACACCGGGCGAGCAGATCGTGGTCTCAACCCGACTGCCCGGCGACCACGTCATGCTGATGGACACGCCGCTGGTATTCGTCGGCTACGGCATCGATGCGCCCGAGCGTCAGTGGGACGACTTCAAGGACGTCGACGTGCGCGGCAAGATACTGGTCGTGCTGGTCAATGACGCCGACTTCGAACAGCCCGAGCTGGACACCTTCGGCGGTCGGGCCATGACCTACTACGGTCGCTGGACCTACAAGTATGAAGAGGCGGCGCGTCAGGGCGCGGCGGGCGTCATCATCGTGCATGAGACGGCCCCCGCCTCCTATGGCTGGGCGACGGTGACCAACAGCTGGTCCGGCCCGCAGTTCGATATCGTGCGCCAGAATGCGGCGGCCGAGCGCGTGCCGATGGAGGCCTGGATCCAGCGCGACGTCGCCGTCGATCTGTTCCAGCGCGCCGGTCAGGATTTCGAGGCCCTGAAGGTCGCCGCGCGCAGCCGCGACTTCCGCCCGGTCGAACTGGAAGGCGCGAGCTTCAGCGGCATGTTCGACGTCGCCACCAGCCAGATCACCACCCGCAATGTGCTGGCCAGGCTGGAAGGCACGACCCATCCGGACGAAACGATCCTCTATACCGCGCACTGGGACCACATCGGCGTCGGAGCCCCCGATGCCGAGGGCGACGCCATCTTCAACGGGGCGGTCGACAATGCCACGGGTACGGCGGGCCTGCTGGAGATCGCGCGCGCCTTCGGGGCGGGGCCGCGCCCCGAACGCTCCATCGTGATGATCAGCTTCACCGCCGAGGAAAGCGGCCTGCTGGGGTCGGAATTCTATGCGTCCAATCCGGTCTATCCGTTGGCCAAGACGGTCGGTGGGTTCAATGCCGACGCCATGAACGTCTATGGCCGCACGGCCCGCTATGGCATCACCGGCTACGGCCAGTCGGACTTTGACGAGCGGATCGGCGCAAAGGTCCAGGCACAGGGCCGCGAAATTCAGCCGGACGCCAATCCGGCCTCGGGCGGCTATTTCCGCTCCGATCACTTCCCCCTGGCCAAGCGCGGCGTGCCCATGACCTATGGCGGCAGCACGGGCGATTTCCGCGACGAGCCGATCGCCCAGCGCGAGGCGACCCGGTCCGAATATGGTCGCAGCCGCTATCACCAGGCGGCGGACCAATGGTCGGCGGACTGGGACCTCACCGGTCAGGTCGAGGACCTGCAGGTTCTGTACGAAGTCGGCCTGGACCTGGCCAACAGCCGCGACTGGCCCGCGTGGAAGCCGGGCTCGGAGTTCGCGCCCGCGCGTGAAGCGACGGCGGCCGAGCGGCAGTAGCCAAAATCTCCCTCCCCGTCGGGGAGGGCGGTCGCGCAGCGACCGGGTGGGGAGGACCAGGGCAAGCGGCAAGCGTCGGTGTTTGCCGCGCCGAGCCCCTCCCACCCTGTCGTCGCTTTGCGCCGACATCCCTCCCCCGAGGGGGAGGGAGAGAACGACATGACGAAAACTTAATGGGCCACAGGGGCGATGCGCCCGTATGTCCGCACCAGACCTTTTTCGGACGGAGCTTTCCGATGTTTCGCAAGATGATGAGTGGCGTCGCCGTCGCCGCCGTGCTGCTGGCCGCCGGCGCCGTCCAAGCCCAGGATTTCTCGGCCGCACGCCTCAGCGACGGCATCCGCACCATCAGCGACGACAGCTTTCAGGGCCGCTATCCGGGCACCGAGGGCGAGCGGATGACCCTGGCCTGGTTGCAGGCGCAGTATGAGGCGATGGGGCTGCAGCCCGGCGGGCCGGACGGGCAGTGGCTGCAACCGATCGCACTGAAGCGCTATACGCCCGCGCGCCCGGCGACGGCCAGCTGGGCCGGACCGGACGGCCAGTCGCGCCCCCTGACGGTCGGCACCGACATCGTCCTGCGCGCCGTCAGCAATGACGGCAAGGCCGACGTCCGGAACGCGGGCGTGGTCTTCGCCGGCTACGGCATTTCTGCCCCCGAGCGAAACTGGGACGATTACGGCGACCTCGATGTGACGGGCAAGGTCGTCATCGTGGTGGCCGGTGAGCCCGAGGGCGACCTGTTCAACGGGGCCTATGCCACCAACTATCAGTCCGGCGCCTACAAGGCCGATGAGGCCAGGCGGCGCGGGGCCATCGGCGTGATCACCCTGGTCCTGCGGGTCGGGGGCGGCAACGACCGTCGCCGGACGCTGACGCCCGGTGCGGCCGACACCGAATTCTCGGGTGCCATAACGGTCGAGGCCGCGACGGCCCTGGCCCAGGCGGCCGGTGTCGATCTGGCCGCGCTCCTGCCCACGACGGCCGGCGGTCAGTTCAAGGCGGTGGAAATGCCGGGCGTCAGCCTGTCTGTCAGTGCAGAGGAGACCATCGACACCCTGGTGACCCACAATCTGCTGGCTCAAATCGAGGGCAGCGAGCGTCCGAACGAGACCATCGTCTATTCGGCCCACTGGGACCACGTCGGGGGTGAGGAACAGCATCCGGGCATGACCGGCGACAACATCTTCAACGGCGCCTGGGACAATGCGTCGGGCACCATCGGCGTGCTGGAAACTGCGCGTCAGTTCAGCCAAGCCCCGCGTCCGAAACGCAGCATTGTCTTCGCTCACATGGCCGCCGAGGAGATGGGCCTGCTGGGGGCCTATGGCTATACCGCCGATCCGGTCTGGCCGCTGGAGACGACGGTGGCCGACATCAACATCGACATGCTGCCGCTGTCGGCCCCGACCAAGGATCTGGCCATTTTCGGCAAGGGGCAGAACGATCTGGAGGACCGGCTGGAGGTCCTGGCCCAGGCCGAGGGACGCTATGTCACCGACGACCGCGAGCCGGAGCAGGGGTATTATTACCGCTCCGACCACTTCCCCTTCGCCCGCGCCGGGGTGCCGGCCCTGATGCCGTGGCACGGCGTCGATCTGGACGAAGGCGGCACGGCGGTGGGCCTGCCGGCCTATCAGGCCAAGTTCGGGGCCGACTATCACAAGCCCAGCGACGAATGGTCGGCCGACCTGGACTTCAGCTCGGCGGTCGAGAACCTGACCCTGCTGTATCGCCTGGGCCTGGACCTGGCCAACGGCACCGACTGGCCGACGTGGAAGCCGGCCTCGGAGTTCGGGGCGGTGCGCGCGCGGACGGATAGCGCGCGGCAGTAGACCCACTGCGCAGTATGTCGCCTTGTGACGCGCCTTAAGCCGTCGCAAGGTCGCCGGTGATGCAGCAGGTGATGTCATGAACCGGTGGTCGCCGCGCCCCGCGCCGGGCGAGCCGGACGGATTGATCCTGTTCGACGGGGTCTGCGTCTTCTGCTCGCGCTGGGTCCGGTTCGTGATCGATCGCGACCCAGAGCGCCGTTTCCGCTTCGTCGCGATCCAGAGCCAGGCAGGCCGGGCGCTCGCCGCCCGCTATGGCATCGATGCGGATGCGCCCCAGACCAATGCCGTCATTCTGAACGGGCGCATCTGGTTCAAGTCGGATGCCGCGCTTGCGGTTCTGGCAGAACTGCCGGCGACACGCGGCCTGCGCATGCTTCGGGTTGTGCCGACCGGGCTGCGAAATCCCATCTACGATCTGGTTGCGCAGAACCGTTATCGGATCTTCGGCCGCACCGATGTCTGCATGGTCCCGTCAGCTCAAGACCGCGACCGGTTCATCGCGTGACGCGTGTCCTGATCATCGGCGCAGGCGGGGTCTTCGGCTCGCGGCTGGTCGAGGGTCTGCTGCGAAACGGGTTCGGCGTCGTGGTCGCCAGCCGGAATGAGCGGCGGGCAGAGGCGTTGGCCGGGCAACTGAGGGGCGTCTTCCCGGATGCGGATATCGCCACCGCGCGGATCGATACGGCGACCGCCACCCCCACAGACCTCATCGCGACCGGCGCGACCATCATCGCCGATGCGGCCGGACCGTTTCAGGGTGCGGAGCCGACGGTGGCGCGGGCCGCGATCGCGGCGGGTCTGTCCTACGTCGATCTGGCCGACGGGCGGGATTTCGTGGCGGCGTTTCCTGCCCTGGACGCGGCGGCCAGGGCGGCGGGTGTGGTGGCTCTGACAGGATGCAGCTCGACGCCGGCCCTGTCGCACGCCGTGCTGGAGCGCCTGACAAGGAGCTGGCGCGAGGTGGTGTCGGTCGAGGCCGCCATCTCGCCGGGAGCCAGGGCGCCACGCGGCCTGTCGGTGATGCAGGCCATCCTTTCATGGCTGGGGCGGCCGGTGCGGGTGTTCGTCGACGGAGGCTGGGCCGGACGGCGCGGATGGGGCGGGCTTTATCGACGCGACTTCGGACGGGCCGGGCGGCGATGGGTCAGTCTGTGCGAAACGCCCGATCTCGACCTGCTGCCTTCGCGGTTCAGGCCAAGGGATCGGGCTCTGTTTCTGGCCGGGCTGGAGCCTTGGCCCGCGCATCTGGGGGCGTGGGTGCTGGCCAGGCTGGTCGCGGTGTTTCGGTTCGATCCGGTGCCGCTGGCGGGTCTTCTGGTTCGCCTGTCTGCCTGGGCTTCCATTGTCGGGTCAGACCGGGGCGCGATGCGGGTCGAGGCCCTGGGGGTCGACGGGGAAGGGCGGGCGGTGCGCGCCGTTTGGCGTCTGGTGGCCGCGCCGGCCGAGGGGCCTGTGACGCCCAGCCTGCCGGCGCTGGCGGCGATCAAGGCGATCGCGGCAGGGCGGGTGCCGACGGGAGCCGGGCCGTGTGTCGGGTTGCTGTCGCTGAACGACATCGAAGTGGAGATGGAGCCGCATGGCCTGGCGACCGAGATCGTCGAGACGCGAGCCAGCCTGTTCGCCCGCGCCATCGGCCCGGCCTTCCAGACCCTGCCCGACCCTATCCGGGCCCTGCACGAGACGCCGGGTCGATTGGTCTGGCGCGGGCGGGCGATGAGCGAGGGGGCGAGCAGTCCGCTGGCCGCTCTGGTGGCGCGGCTCGTCGGCTTTCCGGGCGGGCAGGCGGATTGCGAGGCCGAGGTCCGGATCGACGCGGACGGCGAACGGTCGATCTGGCGGCGGCGGATCGGAGGGCGGACCTTTTCCAGCGTCCTGTCACGGCCCGGCGACGGCGGGCGGATCGTGGAGCGGTTCGGCGGGTTAAGCTTCGGGCTGCGCCTGACGCCTGAAGGGGACAAGCTCATTTACAGCGTCGAGGGATGGCGGCTGGGTCCCCTGCCTCTGCCTCAGGCTCTCGCTCCTAGGACCCTGACACACGAGGAAGTCGACGCCGACGGGCGTTTCGTCTTCGATGTCGAGATATCGGCACCGTTGATCGGGCGGCTGGTGCGGTATCGCGGCTGGCTGGTGCGGGACCTCAGCGCTTCCTGACGAAGACCGTCCCGGCCGAATAGCCCGCGCCGAAGCTGCAGATCAGGCCGGTGTCGCCGGCCTCAAAGCCGTCGTGGTGCAGGTGGAAGGCGATGATCGAGCCGGCCGAAGACGTGTTGGCGTAGTCGTCCAGGATGATGACGTTCTCGTGCGGCTCGGGCTCGCGACCCAGGACCTTGCGGCCGATGAACTGGTTCATGTTGATGTTGGCCTGGTGCAGCCACATCCGCTTCAGGGCGGTCGGGTCGATGCCCAGTTCGCCCGCGTGGTCGACGATCATGTCCGACACCATCGGCACCACGTCCTTGAACACCTTGCGCCCCTGCTGGATGAACAGCTTGTCGGGCGCGCCTATGCCTTCGGGGGCGGCGTTGTTCAGGAAGCCGAAATTGTTGCGGATGTTGTTGGAGAAGCTCGTCTTCAGCCGCGTACCCAGAACGTCCCAGCCGCCGGGGCCGGCGGTGTCCGAAGATTCGACGATCACGGCGGTGCAGACGTCGCCGAAGATGAAGTGGCTGTCGCGGTCCTTGAAGTTCAGATGCGCGGAGCAGACCTCGGGATTGACCATCAGCACGGCCTTGACCGAGCCGCCGGTGATGAAGTCCACGGCGGTCTTGATGCCGAAGGTGGCGCTGGAACAGGCGACATTCATGTCGAAGGCAAAGCCTTCGATGCCCAGGGCCTGCTGCACCTCGATGGCCAGGGCCGGATAGGGGCGGGGCATGTTGGAGGCGGCGCACAGGACCGCCCCGATCTCGCTGACCGGCTTGCCCCAGGCGGCGATGGCCTGCCGGGCCGCCTTGACCGCCATCTCGGCCATGATCGACAGCTCGTCATTGCCGCGCTCGGGGATGTCGGGGGCCATACGTTCGGGGTCGAGCACGCCCGCCTTGTCGAGCACAAAGCGCGACTTGATGCCCGAAGCCTTTTCGATGAATTCGACCGAAGACGGCGTCAGGGGGGCGACATCGCCCTCCACGATCTGGGCCGCATGCTCGGCGTTATAGGCGTCGGCATAGGCGTTGTAGGCGCTGACCAGTTCCTCGTTGGAGATCGACTGATCGGGCGTGAACAGCCCGGTGGCGGCAATGACGGCGTATGTCATGTTGGAAAGTGGCCCTATCACGCGACGCGCGGCGTCTCGTTGTTTGAGGGCCTTTGCCCTCGGGTGGACGGCGCTGGGGAGAGCGTCGGTTGCTTTTGACGACGCCCTAGATAGGCGCGTGTGAGGCCTTGGTCGAGAGGGACGGTCAGTCGGTCGTGGCGTGTTGCTTCAGGATCCGCTCCGCCGCCGCAAGATGCAGCCGCTCGACCATCTGCCCATCGACTTGTATGGCTCCACGACCGGCCGCATCGGGTGCGCTGAACGCGGCCACGATGGCGCGGGCCTGGGCGATCTCGGCTTCGCTGGGCGCAAAAGCCGCATTGGCCCTTTCGATCTGGGACGGATGGATCAGGCTCTTGCCGTCGAAACCGTACAGGCGACCCTGGGCGCATTCGGCGGCGAAGCCCTCGGTATCGCTGAAGCGATTGAAGACGCCATCGATGGCCAGCAGGTCGTGAGCTCGCGCCGTGGCGACCATCTGGGCCAGCCAGGGCTTAAGCGGTTCGCGGTCGGGGGACGGGCCGGTTCGGAGCATGGCGGCCAGATCGTTGGTACCCAGCATGAGCGCTTCCAGCGAACCATCGCTGGCGGCGATGTCGTTCAGGGCCAGCAGGGCGCGCGGCGTCTCTATCATGGCCCACACAGCGGTGCCGTGAGGGAGCCGGTTCGTCAGTGCCTTTAGCGCGGTCACATCCTCGACCTTGGGGACTACGAGAAGGTCAACGGCTGTGTCTGCGAGGGCGGCCAGATCGTCGGCACCCCATTCCGTATCGAGGGCGTTGATGCGAACGCCCAGGCGCGGGCCGAAACCTCCCGAACGGACAGCAACGACGGCGGCGGCCCGGGCCTCGATCTTGGCCTCGGGCGCGACGGCGTCTTCCAGATCAAGGATGGCGACATCGCAGGCGAGGGAGCGTGCCTTTTCGATGGCCCGGGCATTGGAGGCCGGCAGATACAGGACGCTCCGCGCAGGTCGCATCACACCCGGCCCGTGACCGGCACCAGCGCCCCGGTCATGGCGCGGCTGTCGGGCGAGGCTAGGAACAGCATGACCCGGGCCAGATCCGCGGGCGCGACCCAGGTCGAGGGATCGGCGTCGGGCATGTCGGCGCGGTTGCGCGGCGTGTCCAGGATGGAGGGCAGGACGGCGTTGACGGTGACGGAGGTGGTCTTCAGCTCCTCGGCCAGGCTTTCGGTCAGGCGATGCACCGCCGCCTTGGAGGCCGCATAGGCCCCCATGCCCGCCGCGCTGCGCAGGGCGCCGTTGGCCCCGACATTGACGATCCGGCCCTCGTCAGATGCCTTCAGATGGGGCAGGGCGGCGCGGCTGGCGTTCAGGGCGGTGGTCAGGTTCAGGGCGAACATCCGGTCCCAGGCCGGCTTGTCGTCGTCGGTCGTCTGCCAGACGAAGCCGCCCGCGATATTCAGCAGGGCGTCGATACGGCCAAAGCGGGTCATGACCGCCGCGATCGCCTTGTCCGCCGCCGCCGCATCCGTCAGGTCGACGCCGCCCAGTTCCTGCACGCCTGCCGGAGCGGCGTGGCCCATGGCGTGGTCGATGATGGCGACATCCAGTCCGTCATTGCGGGCCTGTTCGACCACGGCCCGGCCCAGGTCGCCATGACCCCCGGTAACGATGATGACGCGGTTGCTCATGGTCGGCGCTCCGAAAAAATACAGTCCACTGAGTCCACTCAGTCCACCTGGTAGGGGTCAGCCCATCGACCGCGCCGCCGGGGTGCCAGCGTGGCAGGGTCGAAAGACTATGTCATGAGGCTGCGTCAAATTCGGTCGTCAGGCGGCGAACACCCTGGCCAGCAGGCGCTCCAACGCCTCCGCATCCACCGTGTCGAAAGCGGCGACCTCGGTGGCGTCCACATCGAAGACGGCGATCAAAGCGCCCGCCGCATCGACGACCGGCACCACGATCTCGCTGGCCGAGCGGGCGTCGCAGGCGATGTGGCCGGGGAAGGCGTGGACGTCCTCGACGATCTGGGTCTGGCGCGTGGCTGCAGCGGTCCCGCACACACCGCGTCCGAAGGCGATGCGCAGACAGCCTAGGGTGCCCTGGTAGGGGCCGACGACCAGTTCGTCCGTCTTCGTCTCATCGACGACATAGAAGCCAGTCCAGAAGAAGATCGGAAAGGCATCGGCCAGCATGGAGGCGACGGTGGCCATGCGGGCCACGCGGTTGGGCTCTCCGTCGAGCACGGCCAGGATCTCGGCCTCGACCTCGGCATAGCGGGCGGCCTTGTCGGCGGGGCGGTCGTCGCGGGCGATGTAGGACATGAGGTCTCCGGGGGCTCCGGGCAGTGGACAGCCCCGATGTAGGTTTCGTCAGCGGATTTGGTAGGCGTGGAGGGACTCGAACCCCCAACCAGACCGTTATGAGCGGTCGGCTCTAACCATTGAGCTACACGCCCGCCGAGGGCGTGGCCTAGCAGGGCGGCGGCGGGCTTGCCAAGAGCGGTCTGCAACCGCCGGCCTGTCTGCGAATTCATGCAGATGAACGGCGTCTGTCGCCGTCACCGTCCCGGCGTTCAGCCGACAGGCGTCACTGTGGCGACACGGTTGATCGACACGGTCACGCCGGATGGATCGTCACTGAGTTACGGAGACCAAGATGAAAACCCTTTCCCGCGCCCTGGTTCTGGGCGGCGTCATGATGGCGTCGGGCCTGATGACCACAACGGCCATGGCCCAGTCGCAGCCGAACGGCGGCGCGCCCCTGACCATTCAGGCCGTGACCGAGCGCCCGTCGCTGAACCTGTCGGCCTATGGCGAGGTCAAGGCCGCGCCGGACATGGCGACCATCAGCTTCGGCGTCGTAACCGAAGCCGCCACCGCCGCCGAGGCGATGCAACTGAACGCGACCCGGATGACCCAGGTCATGGCCGCCCTGCGCCGCGCCGGAATCAATGAGCGCGACGTCCAGACCAGTGGCCTGAACCTGTCGGCTCAGTACGACTACGTCCAGAACGAGCCGCCGAAACTGCGCGGCTATCAGGCCAACAACCGGGTGACGGTGATCATCAACGATCTGTCGAAGGTCGGAACCACCGCCGATGCCGTGGTCGCCGCGGGCGTCAACCAGATCGACGGCATCAGCTTCGGCCTGAAGGACCCGTCGTCGGCCGAGAACGAGGCGCGTCGTCTGGCGGTGCGCAACCTGCAGGCCAAGGCGGCGCTTTATTCCGACGCCCTGGGCACACCGCTGGGCAGCATCCGCTCGCTGTCGGAAGGCGGCGGCTATGCGCCTCAGCCGCCGATGCCGATGTATGCTGCGCGGGCCATGTCGATGGATGCCGGAGCTTCGACCCCGGTCGCAGCGGGTGAACTGTCGATCCGCATCGACATCACGGGTGTTTACGACCTGAACCGCTAGGTCAGAGCGCCGAGCCCTCTTCGTCCTCTGCGGGCGGAGAGGGCTCGTACGTCCACTCCCGCGCCACCACCATCAGCATGGCGACGTTGAAGCCATAGCCGATGATGAAGACCGCCAGGGTCGTGACGGAATCCAGACCGGCCAGCAACGGCACGAGGCTCCAGGGCGCGGTCAGGATGCGGGCGGGCAGGAAGCTGAGGCTGTCCAACGACAGGCCGAGCGCGCTCAGCCCGATCGGCGTGGCCATCATCACCGCCGCGCCCCCCGCCAGCACATAGGCCGCAAACAGCGGCCAGCGTAGAGTCGAAAGAAGACGGATCATGGTTTGCTCGGCTTGAGGCTGTCCGGCTGCGAACGCGCCGAGACAACGCTCTCGTCAGCCGATGGTCAAGCCGCGCGCTTGATCGCGTTGCCGTCGTCCAGCAACACGACCGAAGGGTTCCACTGGCGGGCCTCTTCCTGGGGCATCTGGCCGTAGGTGACCACGATGACCTTGTCGTTCTTCTGGACCAGGCGGGCGGCGGCACCGTTGACGCCGATGACCTTCGACCCGCGCGGGGCCTCGATGGCATAGGTGGTGAAGCGCGCGCCATTGGTGATGTTCAGCACATCGACCTGCTCGTGCGGAAAGATGCCAGCAGCCTCCAGCAGTTCCATGTCGATGGCGATGGAGCCTTCGTAGTCCAGATCGGCCTGTGTCACCGTCGCGCGGTGCAGTTTGGCCTTCATCATCGTGACCAGCATGGGCGTGCGGTCCATTAGACGCGGGGCAATAGGCCCCCGCTCGCAGGCGGCTGATATAGGGGTTTCGATGCGGCTCATCAATGCGCGTGTTGCAGCGCAGCGTAATGGTCGAGCGGCGCGGTTGATTACGGGACCTTCATTTGACCGGGGCGGAGGCCGCCCTATGCTGGCCCGAGGGCCAGTGCCGGTCCGGATCAGGTTTTCGACGACATCATGAAGCAATTCTTCCTGACCATGGGCGGCGTGTTCGCCGGCCTGCTGCTGTTTTTCGTGGTCATTCCGGTCGTCTTCATCAGCATCATCGTCGCCTCCGCCTCGTCCAAGCCAGCGACGCCCGGCAATACGGTGATCGAGCTGGACCTGCGCGAGGGCGTGACGGACCAGACGCCGACCAATCCGTTCGCGGCCTTCGGCGGCTCGGGCCTGTCGACGCTGCAGATCGTCGATACCCTGGCCCAGGCCGGGGACGACGCCAAGGTGAAGGGCCTGCTGATCCGCCTGCCCGAGGCGGGGATGACGCCCGCCGCCGCCGACGAAATCCGCCAGGCCGTCCGCCGCTTCCGCGCCAAGGGCAAGACGGTGATCGCGCACAGCCAGGGCTTCATGCCCATCGGCACCGCGGTCAGCAGCTATATGGTCGGCGCGTCGGCGGACCAGCTGTGGATGCAGAACACCTCGGCCTTCCAGCTGGCGGGCTTTTCGGCGGACTCCATCTTCCTGGGCCGCGCCTTCGAACGCTATGGCGTCGATGCCCAGTTCGAGCAGCGCTACGAATACAAGAACGCCGTCAACGAGTTCACCGAGAGCGACTTCACGCCCGAGCACCGCGAGGCGATGTCGGCCTGGATGACCTCGATCTATACGACCTCGCTGGCCAATGCGGCCCAGGATCGCAAGCAGACGCCGCAGGCCCTGCGTACCGTGATCGAGGCCGGGCCTTACTCTTCGGCTCAGGCCCTGCAGAACCGCCTGATCGACAAGATCGGCCAGGTCGAGGAGGCCGAGGCCGAGATCAAGCGGCTGGCGGGCAGTGGCTCAGAGCTGATGGAGTTTTCCGACTATGCCTCGTCCAAGGGCGAGCGCACCGGCTCGGGCAGTTCGGCCATCGCCATCGTGGGTGGCGAAGGTGCGATCATGACGGGCACAGGCAGCGGCGGCTTCGGCGGCGGCTCGCAGATCAGTTCCGACGACACGGCCGAGGCCATCTATCAGGCGATCGAGGACAAGAGCGTCAAGGCCATCGTCTTCCGCGTCTCCTCGCCCGGCGGATCGCCCGATGCCTCGGAGCAAATCCTGGCGGCGGTGCGCGCGGCCAGGGCGGCCGGCAAGCCGGTGGTGGTCTCGATGGGCGACTATGCGGCGTCCGGCGGCTACTGGATCAGTTCGGAAGCGGACTGGATCGTGGCCCAGCCCTCGACCCTGACCGGCTCCATCGGCGTGTTCGGCGGCAAGTTCGTGCTGGCCGATGCGCTGGGCCGGTTCGGCGTGGACATGCGCGGCCTGTCGGTAGGCGGCGACTATGCCAGCGCCTTCTCGCCGTCGGAGCCCTTTACTCCGGCGCAGCGCACGGCCTTTGCGGCCCAGATCGATCGCACCTATGACGAGTTCATCGCGCGTGTGGCCACGGGCCGCAAGCTGTCCCCCGACCGGGTGCGCCAGATCGCGCGCGGCCGGGTCTGGACCGGGGCGCAGGCGCAAGGCCTGGGTCTGGTCGATCAGCTGGGCGGCCTGACCGAGGCCGTGGCCAAGGCGCGGGAACTGGCCAAGATTCCGGCCGGCGATTCAGTCCGGTTCAAACGCTATCCGACGCCGCAGTCGCCGTTCGAGGCCCTGTCGGAAGCCTTCGGCGTGTCCAGCGAGGCGGCGAAGGTTCTGGTCGGTATCGGCGGCGTCATGAACGATCCGCAGGCCGAGGCCCTGGTGCGCCGGGTCCAGGCCGATCGGGCGCGGGCGTCGGGGGCGACGGTCCTGGCCGACCAGCCCTACTGAGACGAAACGACGCCCTGCACCGACCTGTGATGTGTCGGTCATTGACGGTTCATGTCGATGGACCGACATTGCGGCGAAGGCGTTGTTCGCAGCGCCCAGCAAAGGTGAAGACATGAGCCCGTCCGACCGCATCGCCCTCGGCCCGCAAGGCCGCCGTTCCTCCGGCAACCTGTTCGCGCCGGTGGTGTGGCTTGGCGGCGTGATCGCGACCATGGTGGCCATGGCCGTCGGGGCCGTGCTGGCCGTGTTTGCCGCCGCAGCGGTCGCCGTATTCGCCGTGTTCGCCGCCGTGCTGGTCTTCTTCGCCGGACTGGCCCTGAGGGCGCGTCGTCGGATGACGGTGCGCAACCGTCGCGCCGACGACGGCGTGATCGAGGCCCGCAAGGTCGATGGTGCCTGGGTCGCCTATGGCTGGGAGCGGACGGGCCGCTAGAGACGTTCAGGGAGGATCATGTTGATCGTCCGCGACGTTCCGTCCCCGAATTTCGATGCCCGGCGCGGCCCGCCGGACATGCTGGTCCTGCACTATACCGGCATGCAGACCGCCGAGGCCGCGATCGCGCGTCTGTGCGACCCCGAGGCGAAGGTGTCGGCCCACTATGTCGTCGACGAGGACGGCTCGATCCTGAAACTGGTTCCGGAGGAACGGCGGGCCTGGCATGCGGGGCGGGGCGTCTGGCTGGGCGAAACCGACTGCAACGCCGCCTCCATCGGCATCGAGATCGTCAATCCGGGCCATGAGTTCGGCTATCGCGACTTTCCGGAGGTTCAGGTCGATGCGGTGATCAGCCTGATCGCCGACATCCGCACCCGCTGGACCATCCCCGACAACCGCATCATCGCCCACTCCGACCTGGCGCCTGAGCGCAAGCAGGATCCGGGCGAGCGGTTTCCATGGAAGCGTCTGGCGGGCGCAGGCCACGGCCTGTGGTTCGAACCGGCGCAGGAGCGGGTCGCGGCGCTTGGCGTGCCGCTGAAGGTCGGGGACGAGGGTCTGGGCGTCATCGTCCTGCGCGCCGGCCTGCACCGCCTGGGCTATGGCCTGCCCCCCGGCGGCGACTATGACGAGGCGACCCGGATGACCGTCGGGGCCTTCCAGCGCCACTGGCGACCGGCGCAGGTGGACGGCGTGGCGGACGGCGAGACGCGCGCGACGTTGATGGGTGTGCTGCAGCTGGCGACGGCGGAAAGCACGACGGGGGTGCTGAACTAGGAGCGGTCAAGCGTGTGGGCTTCCCAACCTTGTCGGATGTCCGACACATTGCCTCCCAACCACCCGGCCAGTGTCCGCTTTCGGCGTTGAATTCGACGACCGCTCTCGACCCATTGCGGACGTTCGGCCTTTGCGACACCTTCGCCATATGAATGAGAAGTCTGATGTCCCCCGGCAACTCGCATGGGTAGCACTATCCGGATGCCTGACAGTCGTTAGCTTCGTTGTTCTTCTGCCTTACGTTCGATCTGAGGCGATCGGGGTAATGTGGCCGTCTCCAATAAGGACGTTGTTCGCGGGCGTGCTCATCCTCATCGGCCTTTCGGTTTCACGCCGTGCAGGACCGCTACAATATGTGAGCTACTTTTTGGTCGCGGCATGCTTCACCGGCTACTTTTTGATATTGCCTGCGATACTCGGTGTCGCGGGGATAGGTGGCATCGAGTAAGTCCGCTTTCTGCGCCCAGGCAAGGGGGCGCAGTCGACCCGTTGCAGACATTCGCGGAGTAGCACAGTGTGCCCGTCATGAAGCATTGGGCAGCCGTAGCCATAATCGCCCTCGCCCTCACGCTGGCCAACTGCGCTGTAGCCCGTCACTCGGGACTCAGTGCTCCGGCTCTCGCCCAATGCCGATCATCTGGTGGCTATGAGAGCGTCTCTCCGTTCGGCTTCCCAATATGCCAGAGAGACTACGCGGACGGTGGAAAGGTCTGCCAGAGTGGTTCGGACTGCTCGGGTAGGTGTCTGAGCGAGGCCCCTGAAAATGCCGGAGCCATCGCCGTGGGCAGCGTAGTGCCTGGGCGTTGCGAACCCCATCAGTCGACTTTTGGATGTCACGGCAGGGTCGAAAGCGGAAAGTTGGCTGAGCCCTTTATCTGCGACGATTGAACGTCCGCTTCCTACCCATCGCCGACCTTCGCGAAGTCCGTTGAGCCGGCGTTGACCTGCGCGCCGCAAAAGCGCACCTAGCGGCCGTCAGACGGTCGGGCGGTCGCGGTGGGGGTTTCGGCCCTTGTCGAGGAAAGTCCGGGCTCCACGGTGAAAAGGCGGCGGGTAACGCCCGCCCGGGGTGACCCGAGGGATAGCGCCACAGAAAGCAAACCTCCGGACCTGCGGGACCGGTAAGGGTGAAAGGGTGGGGTAAGAGCCCACCGCGTCTCTGGTAACAGCGACGGCATGGCAAGCCCCGCCTGGAGCAAGACCGAATAGGGACGTTGCGCGAGTTCGCTCGCAGGGCTCACCGCCCCAGACGTCCGGGTAGGTCGCGAGAACCGTCCAGCGATGGGCGGTCCAGATGAATGATCGTCGCTGCATCTCGGTGCGGAACAGAACCCGGCTTACAGGCCGTCTGACATTTTTTCTGTGAAGGGGAAGGGCGCTAACGCTCGGCTCGCGGAGCCTCGCTGCTTGAGCGCTTCTTTCCAAGAGGAAGGGCGCTAACGCTCGCGACGCGGTCGCTCGCTGCTTGAGCGCTTCCCTCCCCATTCGCATTGCGAAAGGGGAGGTGAGGCCGTTAACGCCTGTGTCAGCATCGGGGCGCGATAACAGTCCACAGCCTGTCTATACTTTGCGCGTTCCGTGTATGTTCACGGCCTTACTGCCTTTCGAGGCCGAATTGAGGTTAATCCTCGTCAACTAATCCCATTGAGACCCATTCAATCCCATGCTATCCCATTCGCACTGAGTGGGGTGAGGCGTGCGCCGAACGGCGTCAATCGGATCAGAGGGGCGGGTCGAAGGGCCCGAGTTGGGGCAATCGTGTTTCTCGGAACCTATGAGAAACAGTTGGACGGAAAGCGGCGCCTGCTGATCCCGCAGGAGTTCCGCACCGCCGACAACGGAGCCCAGAACGGCGTCTTCTGCTTCTTCTCCATCGCCTCGGATTGCCTGGAGGCCGGCGGTGACCGGCTGATGGCCGAATATGTCGCCCGCATCGAAGCGCTGCCGTTCGGCAGCGACGAACGCACCGCCATGGAAGAGGCCTTCTATGCCGCCCAGCGCCCCCTATCCTACGACAGCGGTGGCCGCATCACCCTGCCGGAAGGTCTCTGCCAGGAGGCCGGGCTGGGCGAGGATGTGGTGATCGCCGGCATGGGGCCCCGTTTCCAGATCTGGGACCGCAAGGCGTGGAACGCCCGCCGGGCCGCCAGTCGTGCCCTGGCCCGCAAGGTCATGAACGGCGAGGCGACGCGGGCCGCAGGGGAGGGCGCATGACGGCCGCCCCCCACGCCCCGGTCCTGCTGGACGAAGTGATCGAAGCCCTCGCGCCACAAGCTGGCGATGTGATCATCGACGCGACCTTCGGGGCCGGTGGCTATACCCGCGCCATTCTGGCGACCGGCGCGACCGTGATCGCCCTGGACCGCGACCCGACGGTCCAGCCGCATGCCGATGCCGTGGCCAACGACTATCCCGGCAAGTTCCAGCTGGTCCGCACGCCGTTCTCGGGCCTGGTCGAGGCCTTCGCCGGGACGGGCGAGGCGCGGCTGGACGGGGTGGTGTTCGATATCGGCGTCTCGTCCATGCAGCTGGATCAGGCCGAGCGCGGCTTTTCCTTCATGCGCGACGGGCCGCTGGACATGCGGATGTCTGATGAAGGTGAGACGGCCGCCGACATCGTCAACACCTGGGACCACGGGCCGATGGCCCATATCTTCAAACTGTATGGTGACGAGCGCCAGTCGGGCCGGGTCGCCACCGCCATCCTGCGTCGCCGGGTGGAGAAGCCGTTCGAGCGGACGCTGGATCTGGCCACCGTGGTCGAAAAGGCCCTGGGCGGTCGTCGCGGAGCGGCCATCCATCCCGCCACCCGCGTGTTTCAGGCCTTGCGTATCGCGGTCAATGACGAGCTGGGCGAGCTGCGCGCCGGGCTGGAGGCGGCCGAGGCGACGCTGGCCCCCGGTGGCCGTCTGGCGGTCGTGACCTTCCATTCGCTGGAGGACCGCATCGTCAAGGCCTTCCTGACCGAGCGGACCGGCAATGCGCCGGGCGGATCGCGCCATGCGCCGGTGGCCATCGACACCCGCAAGCCCAGCTTCACCCTGGCGTTCAAGGGCGCGTGTGAGGCGGGCGAGGCGGAGCTGGCCGTCAATCCGCGGGCCCGATCGGCCAAGCTGCGGGCCGCGGTGCGGACCGACGCCCAGCCGTGGGGCCCCATCGGCGGAAAGGTCGCCGCATGACCGTTCCCGCCGTCGTTCAACGCGTCTTTGCCTGGAAGGTCCGCGGCATTCGCTGGGTCGAGATCATCGGCGTCATTCTGGTCGCCCTGATGGTCCTGTCGGTCTATGTCGCCAAGGCTGCGGCGGCGCGCCAGAGCAGCGAGATCGCCGACATGGAGCGCCAGATTGCCTCCAACGGCGAGCGGGTTCGCCTGCTGAGTGCCGAGGTGGCGCGGCTGGAACAGCCGGCGCGGCTGGAGGCCCTGTCGCGCGAGGCGGGTCTGGGGCCTGTCGATGTTCACCGTCAGGCGACGGAGCAGGGCCTGCCGCTGATCGCGCCGGAGCCTGATCCTCGCCCCGTGGTCATCGCGCCCCCGCCTGCTGGTCCCGCGCCCGTCGCGGAAGAGCAGGCAGCGGTGCCCGAAGCGTCTGCGGAGGTCGCGCAGTGAGCGTTCACGATCCGCACCATCAGGCGTGGACCCGCCCGGCCCCCGGCGTGTCCAGACTGGGCGAACTGTCGCGCAAGCTGCCGTCCTGGCGCTGGCTGGGCGAGGCCATGTGGTGGGTCGAGCATGCCTTTGGCCGGGCCCGGGCCGACGCGCGACCCGAAGAGGATACGCGGGTGCGCATCCTGCTGATCCGCTGGCTATTCGCGGGTGTGTTTTTCTGCCTGGCGCTGGGTGCGGCCAAAGCGGCGCTATGGGGGCCGCAGGTCGGGGTCGGTAGCGCGTCGCATCCGAATGCCACGATGCGGGCCGATATCGTCGATCGCAACGGGGCCCTGCTGGCCGCCAACATCACCCACTATGGCCTGTATATCGATCCGGCGGAGGTCTGGGACCGACCGGCCACGATCGCGGCCATCAAGAAGGCCGTGCCACGTATCCGGATGAGCCGTCTGACCCGCGCCGTGAACGGCGATCGCCGGGTTCTGGCCCTGGCCCGTCTGACGCCCGCCGAGCGCGCCCGCGTCCACGCCCTGGCCTTGGGCGGCCTGACCTTTGAGCCGGAGGATGTGCGCGTCTATCCGCTGGGCCAGTCCGCGCGCCATGTCGTCGGCAGCGTCGAGGAGGGCGGCGAGGTCGGCCTGTCGGGCGTGGAGAAGGCGTTCGATGCCGAGGTCCGCGCCGCCGGTGCGCGCGGTGAAACCTTCCAGACCTCCATCGACCTGCGCGTGCAGGGCGTGCTGGAGAACGAACTGGCCGCCATGGCCCTGGAAACCCAGGCCAAGGGCGCGGTCGGCATCATCACCGACGTCCAGACGGGCGAGGTTCTGGGCATGGCCAGCTGGCCGGGCACCAACTCGCGCAACCTGGCCGCCAGCGCGACCTATGAGATGGGGTCCGTCTTCAAGACCTTCACCGTCGCCGCCGCCATCGACACCGGCCGGGCCGACATGCACACCATGCTGGACGCCTCCGAGGCGCTTCAGATCGGCAACCGCCGCATCAAGGATTTCCATGCCCAGAACAAGGTGATGTCGCTGGAGGAGGTCTATCTCCACTCGTCCAACATCGGCACCTCGCGGCTGGCGACCGAGATGGGGCCTGCGGTCATGCAGGACTATTTCCGGCGCTTCGGCCTGATGGAGCGGGCGCCGTTCGAAATCGCGTCCGAGGCCCCGATCACGCCGCGCGGATGGACGGATTCGACCCTGGCGTCGCTGTCGTTCGGCTACAACATCTCCATCACGCCCCTGCAGATGGCGGCGGCCATGCAGGCCATGACCAATGGCGGGCGGTTCATTCCCCTGACCCTGCGCAAGGGTGGTCGGCCCGATGCGCCGGTGCGCCAGATCATTTCGCCCGAGACGTCGCTGACCATGCTGGACCTGATGCGGCGCAACGTCGTCAATGGCTCCGGCACCCGGGCCGATGCACCGGGCCTGCGGGTCGGGGGCAAGACGGGCTCGGCCAACAAGTCGGTCAATGGCCGCTATTCGACCGCCCATGCCATCGGTACCTTTGCCGGCGTCTTCCCGGCCGATGGGCCGGTCAATGCGCGGCGCTACCAGATCCTGATCCTGATGGACGAACCCCAGACCTATCCGCGCACCGGCGGCTATGTCGCCGCGCCGGCCGTGGGCCGGATCGCGGACCGCATCGCACCCTTCCTGGGCGTGCAGCGCCGGGCCGATGTCTGGCGCACGGCGACGGGCGAGCGTTTGCCGACCTATGAGGACGTCGAGGGGGACGGGCGATGAGCGTCCAGCCGCCGGTCCGCCTGTCCGACCTGCTGCGCCGCGACGTGGCCAGCGATCCGATGATCACGGGCGTCACCTCCGACAGCCGAAAGGTCGCGCCCGGCACCCTGTTCGTGGCCCTGCCCGGCAGTGCCGCCGACGGCCGCGCCTTCATCCCCCAGGCCCTGTCGCAGGGGGCGGCCGCCGTTCTGGCCCCCGCCGATACCGACGCCGGAATGGCCCCGGTGCTGGTCACCTCGGGCGATGTGCGCCGGGCCTATGCCATCGCGGCGCGTAGCTTCTATGGTGCCCAGCCCGCCACCTGCGTCGCGGTCACAGGAACCAACGGCAAGACCTCCGTCGCCGCCTTCTGCCGCCAGATCTGGGCGGCGCTGGGCCTGACCTCGGCGAGCATGGGCACCCTTGGGGTTTTGAAACAGTCCGGTAACGTTAATCAGGCCTTGACGGGGCCCGGTCTGACCAGCCCCGACGCCGCCGATGCGGCCCGGCTGCTGGCCGATCTGGCCGAGGGCGGCGTGACCCATCTGGCGCTGGAGGCGTCGTCGCACGGCATCGACCAGCGGCGTCTGGACGGGGTCACGCTGAAGGCGGCAGGCTTCACCAACCTGACCCAGGATCATCTGGACTATCACGGCGACATGGCCGCCTATCGCGACGCCAAGCTGCGGCTGTTCGAGACCCTGTTGCCGAGGGGGCGGACGGCGGTTCTGAACGCCGATTCCGACGCTTATTCCCAGTTCGCCTCGGCCAGCATCATGTCGGGCCTGGGTGTGATGGCGGTCGGCGAGCGCGGGCGCGACCTGACCCTGCTGGGCCGCAAGGCCGTGCCGGAAGGCCAGCGGCTGTCGCTGGATGTGCGTGGCAGTCTGCATGAGATCCTGCTGCCGCTGGCGGGGGCGTTCCAGGCGTCTAACGCCCTGGTCGCGGCGGGGCTGTGCATTGCGGGCGGCGAAAGCCCCGAACGCGTGTTGGCGGCGATGGAGAAGATCGAGGGCGCGCAGGGGCGGCTGGAGCGCATCCCGGGCGGAAGCGGAAAGGGCGAGGTCTATGTTGACTATGCCCATACGCCCGACGGGCTGGAGACGGTGCTGTCGGCTCTGCGGCCGCACGCGACGGGGCGGCTGATCGTCGTGTTCGGGGCGGGCGGCGACCGCGATCGCGCCAAACGCCCTCTGATGGGCGAGATTGCCGGACGTCTGGCCGATGTCGCCATCGTTACGGACGACAATCCGCGCAGTGAGGATCCGGCCGCCATCCGCCGTGCGGTCCGCGAGGGCTGTCCCACGGCGCAGGAGATCGGCGACCGCCGCGAAGCCATCCACCACGCCATCCACATGATGCGCGACGGGGATGTGGTGGTCATCGCCGGAAAAGGGCATGAGCAGGGCCAGATCGTCGGCGGGGTGACCCACCCCTTCGACGACGCGACCGTCGCCGCCGAAGCCCTGAACGCCCATGCCTGATACCCCTGTCCTGTGGACCTCTGAACAGATTGAAGCGGCCACGGGTGGACGCCTGTCGGGCGCGCCCTTCGAGGTCACGGGCCTGACCTACAACAGCCGCGAGATCGTGGCTGGCGACCTGTTCCTGGCTCTGAAGGGCGCGCGGGACGGGCACGCGTTTGCTGCGTCGGCCTTTGCAGCCGGCGCGACCGGGGCCCTGACGGAGCATGGCGTCGAGGGCGGGCCGTGCGTCGTCACGGCCGATACGCTTAATGCCCTCGAAGCTCTGGGCGTCGCCGCCCGCGACCGGGCCGGACGTCGCGGGGCCGTCACCGGCAGCGTCGGCAAGACCAGCGTGACCCAGGCGATCAAGGCCGGGCTGGATCTGGCGGGCTCGTCCCACGGGTCTATCAAGAGCTACAACAACCATATCGGCGTGCCCCTGACGCTGGCCCGGATGCCGCACGGGACGGACAGGGCCGTGTTCGAGATCGGCATGAATGCGCCGGGAGAGATCGCGCCCCTGTCGCGCATGGTCGCGCCGCATGCCGCCTGTGTGACGACGGTCGGCCCGGTCCATATCGAGGCCTTTACTGATGGCGAGGCGGGTGTGGCGGCCGAGAAAGCGTCGATATTCGAAGGCCTGCTGCCCGGCGGCGCGGCGGTTCTGAACGGTGATGTGGCCCAGGCGGCTGTGCTGGAGGCGGCGGCGCGGGCGCAAGGGGCGCAGGTCCTGCGCTTCGGCACCGGGGCCGCCCACGAAGCGCGGCTGATCGGGTTCGCGCCGGATGCGGAGGGGGCCACCGTGCGGGCCGAACTGCACGGCAAGGCGCTGGACTATCGCCTGGCCCAGTCCGGCCACCACTGGGGCCTGAACAGCCTGTGCGTCATCCTGATGCTGGAGGCGCTGGACGTGCCGCTGGAGACGGCGCTGGCTGCGCTGGCTGGGTTCGCGCCCCTGGCCGGACGCGGGCAGACCGTGCAGGTCATGGCCCCCGGCGGGGCCTTCACCCTGATCGATGAAAGCTACAACGCCAATCCGCTGTCGATGGCGGCGGGGTTCCGCAGCCTGGGCGTCAGGCCGGTGGGGCCGGGCGGGCGGCGCGTCGTCGTTCTGACCGACATGCTGGAACTGGGCGACCAGTCGCGCGCGCTGCACGAGGGGTTGGGGATTGCGATCGAGGCCGCGGGGCTGGACATGGTCCATGCCGCCGGGCCGGAGATGAAGGCACTGTACGACAGCCTGGCTGCGTCGCGTCGGGGCCTGTGGCGCGAGACGGCAGCCGAGCTGGCGGCCGAGGCCATGGTGCTGGCCGGGCCCGGCGACGTGGTCATGGTCAAGGGCTCGAACGGATCGAAGGCGTCGATGGTCGCCAAAGCCCTGGCGGCCTTGGGCAGCGAACCGCCCCTCAAGCAGCGAGCGTCCGCGACGCGAGCGATAGGGGCAAAGGAAGTCTGATGTTCTACCTGCTGTATCTGCAGTTTTCCGACGTGGCGCAAGATTATCCCCTGCTGAATCTGGTCCAGTACCAGACGGTGCGGGTCGCGCTTGCCATGGCGACGGCCATGATCGTGTCAGTGGCCATGGGCAGCCGGTTCATCAACTGGATCCGCGCCAAACAGGGGCGGGGCCAGCCGATCCGCGACGACGGGCCGGTCTCGCACCTGTCCAAGGTCGGCACGCCTACCATGGGCGGTCTGATGATCCTGGCGGGCATCGCGGTGGCGGTCCTGCTGTGGGGCGACCTGACCAATCCCTACATCTGGATCGTCAGCTTCGTCACGGCAGCCTTTGGCGTGCTGGGCTTCATCGATGACTATGCCAAGGTCACCAAACAGACGTCGGCGGGCCTGACGTCCAAGCAGAAGCTGGCGGCCCAGGTCGTGGTGTCCGTGATTGCGGGCATCCTGACCGTGCTGTGGATGACGGCGTCGCCGACCTCGCCGGGGCTGGAGACCTCGATCGCCTTTCCGTTCTTCAAGGCCGTGCTGCTGAACATCGGCTGGTTCTATGTCGCGTTCGCGGCCTTCACCATCGTGGGCTTTTCGAATGCGGTGAACCTGACCGACGGGCTGGACGGCCTGGCCATCGTGCCGGTCATGATGGCGGCGGCGGCCTTCGGCATCATCAGCTATCTGGTCGGCAACTTCATCTTCTCGGGCTATCTGGGCGTCCACCATGTGCCGGGCTCGGGCGAGCTGGCCATCTTCTGCGCGGCCATCATCGGCGGGGGCACGGGCTTTCTCTGGTACAATGCGCCGCCGGCCAAGATCTTCATGGGCGACACCGGCTCGCTGGCCCTGGGTGGCGCGCTGGGCGCGATCGCCGTGGCGACCAAGCACGAGCTGGTGCTGGGCATCGTCGGCGGCCTGTTCGTCATCGAGGCGGCGTCCGTCATGATCCAGGTCGCCTATTTCAAGATGACCGGCCGCCGCATCTTCCTGATGGCGCCGATCCACCACCATTTCGAAAAGATGGGCTGGCCGGAATCGACGGTGGTCATCCGCTTCTGGATCGTCGCCGCCATGCTGGCCCTGGCCGGCCTGGCGACGTTGAAGCTGCGGTGATGGTTTCGTCCTTGCTTCAGCTCCAGCGTTTCGACGCTCATCCGAGCCCTCCCCCTCGAGGGGGGAGGGTTGGGTGGGGGTGGGGGCAGGCTGTGTGTTGGTGGGCACCAATGGGCGCGGTCCGTCATGGCTTGACGACGCCTCTCGCAACATATTCTGAACCGCATTGCCTCCACCCCCAACCCCGACCCTTCCCCCCTCGAGGGGGAAGGGAGATGTTTGCCAAATGATCCCTGTTCCCGGCTTCGAGGGGCGGCGCATCGCGGTCTTCGGCCTGGGCAGGTCGGGACTGACGGCGGCGCGCGCGCTGAAGGCCGGCGGGGCCTTGCCCGTGCTGTGGGACGACAGCGTCTCCAGTCGCATGCAGGCGGAGGCGGAAGGGTTCGCGGTCGAGGATTTGACCGTCGCCGACTGGTCGGGCTTCGCGGCCCTGGTCCTGTCGCCCGGAGCGCCGCTGACCCACCCGACCCCGCACTGGACCGTGGACAAGGCGCATGAGGCCGGGATCGAGATCATCGGCGATATCGAGCTGTTCGAGCGGGCACTGGCGGCCTTGCCGGAGGGACAGCGCCCCCGCGTCGTCGCCATCACCGGCACCAACGGCAAGTCGACGACGACGGCCCTGATCGGCTGGGTGCTGAAACAGGCCGGGCTGACGGTCCATGTCGGCGGCAACATCGGCATCGGCGTCCTGGCCTTGCCGGAGCCGACGCCGGAAGCGGTCTATGTGATCGAGGTATCGAGCTATCAGCTGGACCTGACCACCAGCTTCGCGCCGGACGTGGCGGTCCTGACTAACATCAGCCCGGATCATCTGGATCGACATGGCGGGATGGAAGGGTATGTCGCGGCAAAGGCGCGGATTTTCCAGGCGCAGGGAGCGGATGGCGTGGCGCTGGTCGGGGTGGATGATGAGTGGGGGCGTGGTGTTGCTGGACATCTCACGAGCCTCGGTCGTCTCGGCACCGTAATCTCCACCTCCGCTCATCCCGGCGAAAGCCGGGACCCAGCGCTGTCCAGGTTTACGCCGGCGCGTCAGGATGAACGACCCGAGCCGAATTCATCGACCGATCACCCAAAGAACTGGGTCCCGGCTTTCGCCGGGATGAGCGGAAGAATTGAAGCACACGGGGGCTGGCTCAGCGTCGATGGTGAGCGTTTGGCCGACCTTAGCCCCGCGCGCTCGCTCCCCGGCCGCCACAACGCCCAGAACGCGGCCTTCGCCTATGCCGCCGCCCGCGCCCTTGGCGTCAGCCATGACACCACGGTCGAAGGCCTGCTCTCCTTCCCCGGCCTGGCCCACCGCATGGAAACCGTCGGCACGCTCGGTCGCGTCCGCTTCGTCAACGACTCCAAGGCCACCAATGCCGATGCGGCCCGTCAGGCCCTGACCAGCTATGACCGCAGTTTCTGGATCGCGGGCGGGCGGGCCAAGCAGGGCGGTATCGACGACCTTGAGGAACTGTTCCCGCGCGTGGTCGAGGCCTTTCTGATCGGCGAGGCGGCGGGGCCGTTTGCCGCCCGGCTGGGGGATACCCCGCACCGGATCAGCGGCGACATGGCCACGGCGGTGCAGCAGGCCTATGCCGCCGCCGTCGCCACGGGCCGCGACGAGGTGGTGCTGCTCAGCCCCGCCGCTGCCAGTTTCGATCAGTATCCCGACTTCGAGGTGCGGGGTGAGGCGTTTCGCGCCGCCGTCCTGGCCCTCGGTGCAACCCCCATGGCCCCGTCATGACCGAAGCCTACAGCCCCGCGTTTTCGCGCAATGACAAGGGACCGGTCGCCAACTGGTTCTGGACGGTCGACCGGGGCCTGCTGGCCGCGGCCCTGACGCTGATGGGGCTGGGCGTGGCGCTGAGCTTTGCCTCCAGCCCTGCCGCCATCCTGGCCGACCAGTCGATATCGGACCCCTTCCACTACAGCTGGCGGATGATGGTGTTCAGCTGTGCCGGTCTGGTCATGCTGCTGGGTACGTCCTTCTTCTCGCCCAAGGGGGTGCGCCGGATCGCCCTGGCGGCGTTGCTGTGCGCCATCGTGACCATGATGCTGCTGCCCTTCATCGGCGACGAGGTGAAGGGTGCCGCCCGCTGGATCAACCTCGGCCCGTTCAGCCTGCAACCCTCGGAGTTCGCGAAGCCTGGCCTGATCGTCTTCTCCGCCTGGATGTTCGCGGAAGGCCAGAAGGGCGAGGGCGTGCCCGGTGTCAGCATCGCCTTCGGTGTCTGGGGCCTGACGGTCGCGCTGCTGCTGATCCAGCCTGATATCGGCCAGACGCTGCTGATCACCACCACCTTCATGGCCGTCTTCTTCATGGCGGGCGTGCCGCTGAAGTGGGTGGCGGCGCTGGCGGCAGCGGGCGCGGCGGGCGTCGTCGGCCTGTATTTCAGCTTCAGCCACATGCGCGATCGCCTGAGCCGGTTCGGCTCGGACGACGCCGGCGCGACCTATCAGATCGACCGCGCGTCCGAGGCCATCCGCGCCGGTGGCCTGGTCGGACGCGGGGTGGGCGAGGGGGTCATGAAGCGCTCGGTCCCCGACCTGCATACCGACTTCATCTATTCCGTCGGCGCCGAGGAGTTCGGCCTGGTGCTGAGCCTGATCATGATCGGCCTGTTCGGCTTCATCGTCCTGCGCGGCATGCAGAAGGCGATGCGGCTGCGCGACCCGTTCGAACAGACGGCGGCGGCGGGGCTGTTCATCCTGATCGGGCTGCAGGCCAGCATCAACATCGCCGTCAATCTGAGCCTGGTTCCGACCAAGGGGATGACCCTGCCGTTCATCAGTTATGGCGGCTCGTCCATGGTGGCCATGGGACTGACCATGGGGCTGGCCCTGGCCCTGACCCGCAAGCGACCGGGCGCCTATGAGCCGGGGGCCAGTCTGCCGCGACGGCGGATGTTGGGTTAGAAGGCATCCATGACCTCCAGACTCTGCGTCGTCGCCGCCGGTGGGACCGGCGGGCATATGTTTCCGGCCGAGGCCCTGTCGCGCGAGCTGGCCGGGCGCGGCTGGCGGATCGTGCTGGCCACGGACAGGCGGGGCGAGGCCTATGCCCAGAATTTTCCGGCCGAGGAGCGGATCGCGCTGGATGCCGCGACCGGGCGCGGGCCGATCGGCATGGCCAAGGCCGGGCTGGCGATCACGCGAGGTGTGGTTCAGGCGCGGTCGGCGCTGAAGCGGCTGGATGCGGCGGTCGTGGTCGGCTTCGGCGGCTACCCTTCCGCCCCCGCCCTGCTGGCCGCGCTCAGCCAGGGTCGGCCAACCCTGCTCCACGAACAGAACGCCGTGCTGGGCCGCACCAACCGCTGGCTCAGTCCCTATGTCGGGGCCGTGGCTTCATCCTTTCCGAACCTGCAGAAGGTGCCGCAGGGCGTGGGGGCGCGTGTCACCCTGATCGGCAATCCGGTGCGGGCTGACATCCGGGCGTTGGGCGAGCGAATGTTCGTGGCCCCGACCGGCGACGGACCCATCCATCTGTTGGTCACGGGCGGCAGCCAGGGCTCGCGCATCCTGTCCGAGACTGTGCCACAAGCGTTGGCGGCCCTGCCCGAACCCCTGCGCACACGCCTGCGGGTGCAGCAGCAGTCGCGGCCCGAGACGCTGGAGGCGGCGCGTGCCGTCTATGCCCAGGCGGGGATCGCGGCCGAGATCGCGCCCTTCTTTTCCGACATGGCCCGGCGTCTGTCGCAGGCGCATCTGGTCATCGGCCGGGCCGGGGCCTCGACCTGTTCGGAACTGGCGGTGGCGGGTCTGCCGTCGCTGCTGATCCCGCTCAAGATCGCCATGGACGACCACCAGCGGTTCAATGCCCTCAGCCTGGTCCAGGCGGGCGGAGCCGAAATGGTGCTGGAGGACGAGGTGACGGTCGACCGACTGTCGGCGTCGCTGGATGCCATGCTGTCCGACCCCGCCCGCCTCTCGGCCATGAGCGAAGGCGCTCGCTCGGCGGCCCTGCCGGATGCGACCTCCGACCTGGCCGACATGGTCGAGGCGGTAGCGATCTGAGCGTACTAATCGCCGGCGGCCTTCGCCTGGCCACCGTGACGCGCTAAACGTCGCCCATGCCGATCTTCATCCAGGACATGACCCGCGAGGTCTTCCGCCTCTGGCGCGAATTCTACTGGCTGCCCGAATGGGTGGTGATCTCCGTCATCGTGGGCGTCTTCGTCTTCGTTGGCTGGGCGGCTAATCAGGTGGTGTTCAGCCTGCTGAAATGGGTGGTGCGCAAGAAGGACGTCTTCTGGCGCGGAGTCGTCGGTCGCGCGCGGCTGAAGGTGCGGATCGCGGTCATGATCATCGCGGTGGCCTTGGGCGTCACCATCTCGCCCATGGACCCGGAGCCGTCGCTGCTGATCCGGCAGGCCCTGCTGTTCGGCTTCATCCTGGTGTGCGGCTGGATGCTGGCGGGTGCGGTGGACATGGGGGCCGTCGTCCATCTGCGGAAGTTCAACATGGACGCCGAGGACAACCTCAGCGCCCGCAAGCACGTGACCCAGACCCGCATCCTGCAAAGGGTCTCGGCCCTGCTGATCGCCCTGATCACCCTGGGTCTGGCGCTGCTGACCATACCGGGGGTGCGTCAATGGGGTCTGTCGCTGCTGGCCTCGGCCGGCGTCGTCGGCATTGTCGCCGGCCTGGCGCTACAGCCCTTCCTCACCAATCTGATCGCCGGCATCCAGATCGCCACGGCACAGCCGATCCGCCTGGACGACGCCGTCATCGTCGAGGGGGAGTGGGGCCGGGTGGAAGAGATCACCTCGACCTATGTGGTGGTCAAGCTGTGGGACTGGCGGCGGATGATCCTGCCGCTGACCTATTTCATCCAGAAGCCGTTCCAGAACTGGACCCGCGACAATGCCAGCCTGATCGGTACGGCCTTCCTCTACGTCGACTACGAAGCCCCCATCGACCGGCTGCGCATGAAGCTGGAAGAGATCGCCCATGCCTCGCCGCTGTGGGACGGCGATGTGGTCTCGCTACAGGTGACCGAGGTGACCGAGCGCACGGTCCAGGTCCGCTGCCTGACCAGCGCCCGCAATGCGTCGATCGCCTTCGACCTGCGCTGCGAGGTCCGCGAAAGGATGCTGGCCTTCATGCGCGACGAACTGCCCGAGGCGCTGCCGCGGGATCGGCTGGGGTGGGATCGCAACGCGGCCCCCGTCTCGCCGCAGGGCTAGCCACCTGCCGCCAGATTGGTCCGGCCCTGGCGGACGGCCTCTTCCAGAGTGGTGGCGTCCGTTTGGTAGTCCTCCGGATTGCAGGCCGCGACGAGCAGTTCGAAGGCGTCGCCGCCCTGAACCGCTTCGTACGACGGGGCGTCGTCAGGCGTGGATGGCCCCTCTTCACCGCCTTCGCGCACGGCGGCGAAATCCAGCCGGTCGACATGGCCCCGGGCCCCGCAGTCAAATTGCCACCACGACCAGCCGCCCCAGTAAGGCGTGTCGCCGGCACGGAAATCCGGCTCGACCACCTGAAATACGCGGATGCGACCGCCGTCGCCTTCGCGCTGAAGGCTGGCCAAGTCGGCATATTGCGCGAACTGTCCGGCCCCCAGGAAGACAAACCGATGCGGGCCCTCGGGTTCGGAAAAAAAGGTCAGCAGCGACAGCAGGCTCAGCATCATGCCCGATCGTAACCGCCCATTGACCCGCGCGCGATAGGGTCGATCCATGACGCGCTTCATGACGCTGGATTTCGCCGACGGCGACCGTGCCGCCCTGCTGGGCCAGGTCATCGGGATGGCGCGTGGCCCCTATGCCTATGTCGCCACGCCCAATGTGGATCACGTTATCAAGCTGATGGACGGCCGGGTCGGGACGGATGTCTATCAGGGCGCGAACCTGAAAATCTGCGACAGCCGCATCCTCAGTCATCTGGCCCAGCTGAAGGGCAGGCGGCTGTCGGTCTATCCGGGTTCGGACATGACGGCGGACCTGCTGGCGTCACCGGCCACACGGGAGCTGACCATCGCGGTGTTCGGGCCGGATCGGGCGGCGTTCGACGACCTGGTTGCGCGCTATCCGCAGGCGCGGCTGGTGTTTCTGGATGCCCCCATGCTGGTGCCCGACACGCCCGCCTGGGATGCCACCGTGCGCGCCGCCGCCGAGGCCGACTGGGACGTGCTCCTGGCCTGCGTCTCCTTCCCCAAACAGGAGCGGTTCGCCCACGCCCTGCGTCTGGCGGGGCGACAGCATGGCGTCACCCTGTGCGTCGGGGCGTCGGTGGACTTCCTGACCGGGCGTCAGCAAAGGGCACCGCAGATGTTCCAGCGCCTGTCGCTGGAATGGCTGCACCGGTTGGTGAGCCAGCCCCGTCGCATGTTCCGCCGCTACGTCATCGAGGGTCCGGCGATTGTGGTGTGGTTCGTGAGGACGGAGCTGATGGGACAACATTCGTCCGCCGGAGCGTCGCGATAACTAAGCTGAGGAGAGCCTCGGTAATCCATTCACGACGCCGAGGATCGCAAAAATCGCCAAAGGCGTAAGGACTACGAGGCTGAGTACCTTCTGCGTGATGATCCACCAGAAGCGGCCGGGTTCGGAGCGACGGTCAGCGGCGCGTCCAACCCACATTTGAACGTGGCCAGTCACAAAGCCTCTGAACAAGCCTCGTATCGTCTGAGCAATCAACAGGCTGATGACGACAACCATCATCGCCGCACAAATCCAGATGATCGTATCGGTCACGCCACCATGCCCTCGGCCTGCTTCAGGTCCACGCTGACCAGTTGGCTCACACCCCGCTCGGGCATGGTCACGCCATACAGGCGGTCCATCCGGCTCATGGTCACCGGGTTGTGGGTGATGACGATGAAGCGGGTGTCGGTGCGGTTGCGCATCTCGTTCAGCATGCGGCAGAAGCGGTCGACGTTGGCGTCGTCCAGGGGCGCATCGACCTCGTCCAGCACGCAGACCGGCGCCGGGTTCGCCAGGAAGACGGCGAAGATCAGGGCCGCCGCCGTCAGGGCCTGTTCGCCCCCGCTCATCAGGCTCATGACCGACAGCCGCTTGCCGGGCGGGCAGGCGTAGATTTCCAGACCGGCCTCCAGCGGATCGTCGCTCTCGACCAGTTTCAGCTCGGCCTGGCCGCCGTCGAACAGGGCCTCGAACAGGGCCTTGAAGTTGTCGTTGATGACGTCGAAGGCGGCAACCAGCCGCTCTCTCCCCTCGGCGTTCAGCTCGTCGATGCCGTCGCGCAGCCTGGCGATGGCACTGGTCAGGTCGGAGCGTTCGACCTTCATGGTCTGGAGCCGGTCGCCGTATTCGGTGGCCTCGTCTTCGGCGCGCAGGTTGACGGCTCCCAAGGCTTCGCGCTCGCGCTCCAAGCCATACAGCAGGCTTTCGGCCCCGGCGGCGTCGGGCGGGCGGGCGATGGCGTCGTCGGTCAGCTTCTGGCCCAGCTCTTCGGGCGACATCTGGGCGGTTTCGCGCAGGTTCGTTTCCGTCTCGGCGAGCTTTTCGGCAGCGGCCTCGGCGCGGGCGGACAGGCCGGCGCGTGCTTCACGGGCCGAGGAGGCGGCGGCATCAGCGGCGCGGCTGTCGCGGTCGGCCTCGCCGGCTTCGGCCTCTCCCACGGCCAGGCCGTCGGCGGCGGCGCGGCGGCGGGTCTCGGCGGCGGTCAGGGCGTCCAGCAGGGCTGAGCGCTGAGACGCCAGCTGTTCAGGAGCATCGGCGGCGGCTTTCAGCTTGGCCGCAACCTTTTCGGCGTCCTTCTCCAGCGCGACGACACGCGCCTTTGAGTCCGCCGCGCGGCTAGTCCAGCCGTCGCGCTCGCGGGTCAGGCCGTCGCGACGAGCTGCGCGACCGGCGATCTCACGGGCCTCGCTGTCGCGTTCGACGCGCGCATTGGCGGCGGTGGTGCGGGCGGCGTCGGCAGCGCTGCGGGCCATCGCCAGTTCGGCCCGCAGGCCATCCAGCGTCTCGGAGGGCGCATCCCTGCCCTGCGCCTCGGCCAAGGCTGCGACGGCGGCCTCGTGTTCAGTGGTCAAGCGCGCGAGGGTGTCGTCCAGAGCCTGGGCTCGCGCCTCCTTGCGAGCCTGTTCCCGGCCAAGGGCCTCCAAGCGGTCGCGGGCGGCGGTGACAGCCTTGTCCAGGGCGAAGGGGGCGGCGCGGGCGGTCTTCACCGCCTCCTCGGCGGCGCGGAAGGCTTCGGTCGCGGCCTTCATGGCGGCCTGGGCCGTGTCCAGTGCGGGCTTGCCGGTGTCGATCTCGGCTTCGAGTTCTGCCAAGCGTGTGCGCTGGGCCAGGCGGACGGCGGCGGGGCGCGGGGCCTCGGCCCGCTGGACGAAGCCGTCCCAGCGATAGAGATCACCCTCGCGCGTCACCAGCCGGGCTCCGGGGGGGAGCGTGCGAGCCAGGGCGGGCGCAGCGGAGCGCTCGGCGACGCCGCAGAAGGCGAGGCGGGCCGCCAAGGCGGGCGGCGCGTTCACATGATCGGCCAGAGGCGTCACGCCCGACGGCCATGTCGCAGACGAAACCTCAGCCCCGGCCCAGTGCGCCGCCGCGCGGGCATCCAGCGCCGCGTCGAGATCGTCGCCCAGGGCGGCGGCCAGCGCCGCCTCATAGCCCTTGTCGGCGCGGACCTGATCCAGGGCAGGCGGATGATCCCGTCTGCCTTGCGTCAGCAGTTGGGCCAGCCCGCGCGCCTCGGTCTGCAATCGACCCAGGCGGTCCTCGGCGGCGCGGACGGCGGTGCGGGCCTCGGCCTCTGCGCGGGCGCGGTCGCCGCGCTCGGCTTCGGCGGTTTCGACGGCGGCGCGGGCGTCGGCCAAGTCGGCCTGGGCCTTGGCCAGTTCGGCGGTCGCGGCTTCGATCTGCGGCGTCTCCAGCGGACCCAGCGCCTCGCGCTCGGCCCTTGCCGAGGTTAGCTGGGCCTCCGCCCGCGCCACACGCGCCTCGGCATCGCGCTTGCGGGCGTTTTCGGCGTTCAGCCGAGCCTCGACCGAGGCGACGGCCCCGGCCACGCGCTCGACCTCGGCATCGGCGGCGCGGCGGGCGTCCTCGGCGGCGGCGAGGGCCGTCTCCAGTTCCGGGCCACGCGCCGGGGCCGCGGCGATCTCCGCCTCGACGGCGGCCATAGCTTCGGCGATCCGGCCCAACTCGGCGGCGGCGTCGTCGGCCATGCCGCCTTCGCGCTCGATATCGGCGGCGATGCGCGCGGTCTCGGCCTGAAGGCGCTCGACCTCAGCCCGCGCCGCCTGTTCGGCCATGTCCAGCCGGTCGCGTTCCAGGCTGGCGCGGTGCAGCAGGGCGGCGGCAACGGCGTCCTCCTCGCGCGCCGGCTTCAGCGCCTCCTGGGCTTTCAGGGCGGCGGTCTGGGCGGCGGCGGCGGTGCTGGTGGCTGCGGCGACGGCGCGGTCCGCCTCGGCCAGTTCGGCGGCGGCCCCTTCGGCGGCCAGGCGCGCATCATTCCAGCGCACGAACAGCAGGGCGGCCTGCAGGGCGCGGATCTCGGCACTGATCTTCTTGTAGCGTTCGGCCTGACGCGCCTCGCGCTTCAGCCGGTTCAGGGCGGTTTCCAGCTCGCGCCCGATATCGTCCAGCCGCTCCAGATTGGCCTCGGCGGCCTTGAGCCTGAGTTCGGCCTCATGGCGGCGCGTGTGCAGGCCGGCGACGCCGCCGGCCTCTTCCAGGATGCGCCTGCGATTCTGGGGCTTGGCGGCGATCAGTTCGCTGATCTGGCCCTGACGCACCAGGGCCGGACTGTTGGCTCCGGTCGAGGCGTCGGCGAACAGCAGTTGCACATCACGCGCCCGCACCTCCTTGCCGTTGATGCGGTAGGTCGAGCCCTGGCCCCGGTCGATGCGGCGTGACACCTCGAGCATGGGTGCGTCGGTGAAGGGCTGCGGGGCGCGACGCTGGGCATTGTCGATGGTCAGCTGGACTTCGGCATGGTTGCGCGGCGGGCGGTCGGCGGCCCCGGCGAAGATGACGTCATCCATGCCCTGTCCGCGCATGGCCTTGGCCGAGTTCGCGCCCATGACCCAGCGCATGCTCTCCAGCACATTGGACTTGCCGCAGCCATTGGGCCCGACGATGCCGGTCAGGCCGGGTTCGATATGCACTTCCGCCGGGTCCACGAAGGACTTGAAGCCCACCAGGCGGAGGCGCTGGAACTGCATGGGCTAGGGCGTCAGCCCCCGGCCCGGGCGGCGCGGATGGCGGCTTCCAGTCCAGCCAGGCTGCGATCGGTCACGGGCTTGCCGTTGACGAAGAAGCTGGGGGTGGAGTTCACACCCGCCGCCACGGCACCCTGGATGTCGGCATTGATGGCCGCCTGGGTTTCGGGGCTGGCGGCGCAGGTCTGGATCTGGTCGCGCGTGCGGCCGCTGGCGGCGATGGCGGGCGCATACCAGTCCTGGAGCAACCCCCCTTCCAGCACCGCGCGCTGATTGTGCATCAGCGCGCTGGCGACATCGAAGAACTTCTCGGGCACCGCGCAGCGCGCCAGAGCGGCACCCGACAGCGACATCTGCTCCGGCTGGGTGGGCAGGTTGCGGAAGACGTAGCGGACCTGACCGGTATCGACGAAGCGGGCCTTGAAGGCTGGATAGACGTCGTTGTGCCAGGCCGCGCAATGGTTGCAGGAGAAGGAGGCGTATTCGATGACCGTCACCGGCGCATCCACCCGGCCCAGAACGCGATCCTGGGCCGTGACGGCGGGCAACTGGGCGAGGGCGGGGGCCGCCGCCGACCAGATCAGGGCAGCGGCCATTGCGCCGAGGGTGCGCCGGTTCGGGGTCATGTCCTACTTCGCCAGTTCGGCGTCGATGGCCTTGGACAGGTCGGCCATGGAGGTGCCGCTTTGCGAGCCGGGGGTTTCAACCTTGACCCCATTCACGAGGAAGGTTGGGGTGCCGATGACGCCGGCCTGCTGTGCGGCGCGGGCGCGTTCGTCGACGGCGGCCTGGGCCTCGGGATCCTTGATGCAGGTCTCGATCTGGCTGTTGCTCAGACCCACGCCGTTGCCGACGCGGAACAGGACGGCGCGGGCAGCGCTGGTATCGCCGCCGGCGAACATCTCATCCTGGCTGGACAACAGTTCGTGCACGACGTCGAAATATTTGTCGGGCCCGGCGCAGCGGGCGATCATGAAGCCGGCGGCGGCGACATTGGCGGGCGGGGTCGGGATTTCGCGGAAGACGAACCGCACCTTGTTGTTGTCGACATAGGCGGTCTTGAAGGCTTCCCAGTTCTGTTCATGCCAGGCGGCGCAGACGTGGCAGGTGACCGAGGCGTATTCGATGACCGTGACCTTGGCCCCTTCGGGTGCACCCAGGGCCATGTCGCCCTCGGCGGCCGCGCCCGCTCCGCCACCACCGCAACCCGTCAGGGCGGCCATACCGGCCAGGGCTGCTGCGGTCATGGCCGCGCGGCGGCTCATCTGGGCGTACTTCGATTTGAAGGTCATGGCGTCGTCCTCACGGCTGGGGGATTTGTCTGCATCGCGCGATTCCCCGAACGCGCGCATGTCGTGCACCTTCGAGAACAGAAGCGGCGAAGTTTTGTCAACCGCCGGCACCGTCACGGTCGCTCAGGACCGCGCGCCCCAGTCGCTCCAGCGAGCCCTTCAGGCCGTCAGGCGCGGCGGCGACGGAGGCGCGGAGCTCGGCCTCCTGATGCGCGGGCAGGGGCGGCGGGGCGGTCCGGCGCTTCGGCTGGGCCGGGGTGTCGTCCAGTGGTTTCACCGGACCCTGGGCGATGCGCAGCTTGTCCACCGTCCCGGCCCCCAGGAACAGGTTGACCCGCTGCAGGATGTCCTCGGACTGGTGCTGGACCAGCAGGGCGGCGGCCCCGACGACGCGTAGCTCCAGCGTGCCCGCCGCACCGCCGCGACCCTTAGTCAGTTTCTGTGGACGGCTGACGCGGGCCAGGCGCTCACCGACGATCTCGCGCCAGCGGGCCTCCAATGCACCGGGGCCGCGTCCGAACTGGCCGTCCAGCTCCTTTATCAGCTTTTGCAGGGCTCGACCGGCTCGCGGGGCGGGGCGGGGTAAGGGCCGCGTGCGACGGCGCGACAGGATTTCGCGGGCCTCTTCGTCGGTGGGCAGCGTGCGGCGCATTTCCGGTCTATAGCGCAGGGAATGGACGCCGTCCCGCCCTCAGACACATCTGCACCGGAGGTGGCCCGCATCCGCGCCGCGCTGCTGGACTGGTATGCGGTTCATGCGCGGACGCTGGTCTGGCGCGCGCCGCCGGGGTCGCACGACCGCCCCGATCCTTACCGCGTCTGGCTGTCCGAGGTGATGCTGCAGCAGACGACCACGCCGCATGCCACCCCCTATTTCCTGGCCTTCACCGCGCGCTGGCCGACGGTGGAGGCTCTGGCGGCGGCTGAGGACGGCGACGTCATGGCCGCCTGGGCAGGGCTGGGCTACTACGCCCGCGCCCGAAACCTGCTGGCCTGCGCCCGGGCCGTGGCGCGCGACCACGGTGGCGTCTTTCCGGGCACCGAGGCGGAGCTGCTGAAACTCCCCGGCGTCGGGGCCTATACCGCCGCCGCCGTTGCCGCCATCGCCTTCGAACAACCCGCCAATGTCGTGGACGGTAACGTCGAGCGGGTCATGAGCCGGCTGTTCGCGGTCGAGGCGCCGCTGCCTGCCGCCCGGCCGCATTTGAAGGCGCTGGCCGCCCGCTTCGTCATCGGCGATCAGCCGGGGGCAGAGCACGCCGATTGGCCGCAGGCCCTGATGGACCTCGGCGCGACGATCTGCCGTCCGAAGTCGCCGCTGTGCGAGCAGTGCCCCGCCGCCTTCGGCTGTGCCGCCCTGACGACCGGCGAGCCGGGCCGCTATCCGCTGAAGTCGAAGAAGGCCGAGCGTCCGCATCGCCACGGCATCGCCTGGGTGCTGCGCGACGGACAGGGGCGTGTCGCCCTGGTGCGGCGTCCGGACAAGGGCCTGCTGGGCGGCATGCTGGGCCTGCCGACCTCGGACTGGTCCGAGGCCCCCGATGCCACGCCCCCCGTTGTCGCGGACTGGAAGGACGCCGGGACGGTCGACCACGTCTTCACCCACTTCAGCCTGACGCTGACGGTCAGGGTGGCGACCGGCGAGGGCGATGCCGTATGGATGAATGAGGCCGGGGCCTTGGCGGCCTTGCCGACGGTCTTCCGCAAGGCGCTGGAGCGCGCGCTGGCCTAGCCGATGGTCCGCACTGCCAGCTGACCCGCCTTGTGCCGGGGCACCACCACCGTGTGCAGGCCCATCTGCTGGAACGACAGGTCGAGCGTCGCGTCGCCCACCTTCAGCTCCGTGACGTTCAGCCTTTCGATGCCGACGGGCAGGACGGGGTTGTCGATCTCGACCGATCCCGCCACCGCATCGATCCGCACTCCCAGGGCCGACTGCAGCATCAGGAAGACCGAACCGGCGGCCCAGGCCTGGGGCAGGCAGGCGACGGGATAGGCAATCGGCGCTTCGCCCGCCGTGCGCTCGAAGCCGCAGAACAGTTCGGGCAGGCGAAGGTTGAAGCTGGCGGCGGCCTCGTAGATTTCGCTGAGCAGCAGGGCCACCGCCCGTCGCTCGCCATAGCGGGCCATGCCCGCCGCCGCCATGGCCGTGTCGTGCGGCCAGACCGAGCCGTTGTGATAGCTCAGCGGATTGAACCGTGCCTGTCCCCGCGCCAGCGTCCGCACGCCCCAGCCGGAGCGGAAGTCGGCCCCGAGCATACGCTTCGCCACCTTCAACGCTCGCTCGCGCGAGGGCAGGCCGGTGAACAGCAGATGCCCAGCATTGGAGCCGATGGACCGCACGGCCTCGCCGTCGCCGTCCAGAGCGATGGCGTAGAAGCCCTGGTCTTCCATCCAGAACTTGTCCTCGACAAGGCTGCGCACCCGCTCGGCCCGATCTGACCACTGCTGCAGGTCCGGCTCGCCCAGAGCCTTCGCCAGTTCCGCCATCGCCTGCCAGGCGGCGAAGGCATAACCCTGGACCTCCAGCAGGGCGATCGGCCCTTTCGGGAAGCGGCCGTCGGTGTGGAAGATAGAGTCTTCGCTGTCTTTCCAGCCCTGGTTGGACAGTCCGGTGTCGGCCCCGCGCTGATAGCTGATCAGGCCGTCGCCGCGCACGTCGCCTTCCTTGGACATCCAGCCGGTGGCGGCGATCAGATTGGGCCACAGGGTGCGGATGGTCTCGAAATCCCCGGTCCGCTTCGCATAGGCCCCGGCCAGGGCGACGAACAGGCAGGTGGTATCGACCCCGCCGTAATAGAGGCCGAACGGCACCTCACCCAGGGCGCTCATCTCGCCGCCGCGCGTCTCATGCATGATCTTGCCGGGCGCAGAATCCTGAAACGCGGAGGTTTCGGTCGCCTGGCGGCTGGCCAGATAGGTCAGGACGCCCTTGGCCAGTGACGGGTCGAGCCACAGCATCTGCCAGGCCGTGAAGATGCCGTCGCGCCCGAACGGGGTCGAGAACCACGGCACGCCGGCGTAAGGGTAGGGGCCGGTCGGCAGGTCGGTGGTCAGCAGGGCGACATCCGCCCGGCTCTGGTCCAGCCAGTCGTTGAAGCGCGGGCTGCGCGGCCCCCGCACCGAGGCCCCGCGTCGGCGCCGCCTGCGCATCGCCAGGCGTGCCTGGACGGCGCTCAGCCGGAAGCGGGCCTCGTCCGGGGTCTCGCAGGCGTCCGGACCGCATTCGACATAGAGGTCCTGATGGCGGCCCTTGGGCAGGCTGAACATGAACTCTGCCCGGCTGGCGCTCAGTCGTGCCGGCGGTTCGGAAAACGCCAGGCAGCTCATCCGCTCGATATCGTCCAGACCGCGATAGCGGAAGGTCAAGCGCCGCCCGTCGTGCGTCGGCGGCGACAGCATGCCTGTCTTCAGCCGGGGCGTGCCGCGCACCTGGAAAATGTCCGCGAAATCGGCCCCGAACTCATAGGCCAGCGGCAGGAGCACGTCCTCCATGCCGTGATTGGAGATGCGCACCCGCTCGAACAGCCGCCGGTCCCAAACGAAGCGCCGCCGCTCGATATGCAGTACTCCCGCCGGGGCCGATCGCCCGCCCATGGGGGGCAGGGGCCGGTTGGTCGAATGGCAGGTGAAGAAGACGTTGTCCTGGCTGACGCCCGAGCTCAGCCGCGACGGCCGCGCCCCGCCGACCGTCATGACTAACCGCGACAACAGGCGGGTATCGTGATCGAACAGGCCATCGGCCCCGCCCGCCATGTCGCCCCAGCCGTCGGCCACCAGAAAGGTGTCGGCATCCTTCAACGCCATCAGCCGCTCCAGGCTGTCGGCCTCGCCGGTCCCGCTGTCGGCAGCGGCCAGTTGGGTCGAATAGGCGTCATCCATCAAGGCTCTCTCGCGTGTCGTCTCAGGTCCGGGCCATCATAGGCCGGAATGCGCGAGGAAAATGGCCCCGATGCGGAATTGATCCGTTGGGCTCAGGCCTGATTGGCCACAAAGCTGCGCGACTCGATCAGGGGATGCACCGCCATGATCGAATCGCGAACCGACATCGGGGCATAGGGCCGGCGCGCAAGGAGGTCGCCATAGACGTCCAGATAGCGCCGCGCCATTGCCGTGGACGAGAAGCGCAGATCGAACCGCGCCCGGATCGCATCGCGGTCCAGCAGATGCGCCCGGCCCGCCGCCGCCACGGCCTGCTCCAGCGTATCGACCAGGAAGCCCGTCTCGCCATCCTCGATGATCTCGGGGGTCGAGCCGCAACGGAAGGCCACGACCGGCGTGCCGCACGCCATCGCCTCGATCATCACCAGGCCGAACGGCTCGGGCCAGTCAATCGGGAACAGCAGGGCCTCAGCCCCGCCGAGGAAGGCGGACTTCTGATGGTCGCCGATCTCGCCAATGAACTCGATCAGGGGATTGCCCTCGACCATGGGCTTGATCACCGTTTCCCAATAGACCTTGTCGGCCGCATCCACCTTGGCCGCGATCTTCAGCGGCTTGTTCAGGGCGGTGGCGATCTGAATGGCGCGGTCCGGGCGCTTCTCGGGCGAGATGCGGCCCAGGAAGGCCAGATAACCCTGCGATTGCGAGGACGCCTGATAGATGTCGCCGGGCATGCCGTGATGCACTGTCGCCTTCCAGTTGGCGAAGGGCAGGGGGCGGCGCTGGTCGTCCGAGATCGACACCAGGCCGAACTGCGGCCAGCGCTCATAGACCCCGCCGATATCCTTCATGTCCAGCCGCCCGTGCAGGGTGGTCAGGGTCTTGTCCGCCACCGTCTCGAACATCGGAAACTGGATCATGTCGGTGTGGAAATGGATGACGTCAAACTCGTCCGCCCGCTTCAGCACTTCGTGCAGCATGACCATGTGCGAGGCCAGGTCGGATTTCAGCGGGGCCGGATCCAGACGGATGGCCTGATCGCGGACCGGGACCAGGCGGGCGCGCGTCTCCGCATCGGCACTGGCGAACAGGGTGACGTCGTGGCCCAGATCGACCAGGGCGTCGGTCAGATGCGCGACCACCCGTTCGGTGCCGCCATACAGCTTGGGAGGCACGGCTTCATACAGGGGCGTGACCTGAGCGATTTTCATGGCGTGGGGCTCCGGGCATCCTTCACCTGGATACCGAACTGCCAAACCATCTCGCACCCGCGAAGTTCCGCGAACACAGCTTTTTATTCTTTTATCCCGGTGACTTAGCCGTATCCCTATGTCGGGAACTGATCATTGCATTCCGGCGCGGACCTCGGCCCTCAGGGTGTCTATGGACCTAAGTCCCTGATCTGTCTTGAAACGCCAGTAGGTCCAGCCGTTGCAGGCGGGGGCATTCTCGAACAGGGCCCCCAGTTTGTGGATCGACCCCGAAAGATCGCCGGACACCAGCGAGCCGTCGGCCCGCACCCGCGCCTCGCGGTCGCCCTTGGGACAGTACAGCCGATCGCCGGGTTGCAGCAGCCCCGCCTCGACCAGGGCGCCGAACGGCACCTTGGGCTCGTTGCGCTTGGAGCCGGTGACGATTAGGTCCTCAGGGCTGGCCGGAATGACGGCGGCGATCCGCTTTTCGGCCACATCGGCATAGGTCGGGTCGCGCTCGATGCCGATGAAATGTCGCCCCAACCGCTTGGCCGCAGCCCCCGTCGTGCCCGTGCCGAAGAAGGGGTCCAGCACCACATCGCCGGGCCGCGTCGCGGCCAGCAGCACGCGGTGCAGCAGCCCTTCGGGCTTCTGGGTCGGATGGGCCTTCTTGCCGTCGGCGTCCTTGATCCGCTCCTCGCCCGTACACAGCGCCAGGGTCCAGTCGGACCGCATCTGGGTGTCCTCGTTGAAGGCCTTCAGCGCGTCGTAGTTGAAGGTGTAGCGCTTCTGCTCGCGGCTGCGGGCCGCCCAGATCAGGGTCTCATGCGCATTGGTGAAGCGCGTGCCCTTGAAGTTCGGCATGGGGTTGGACTTGCGCCAGATGATGTCGTTCAGCACCCAGAACCCCAGGTCCTGGATCGCCGTGCCCAGGCGGAAAACGTTGTGATAGCTGCCGATCACCCAGATCGACCCCTCCGGCTTCAGCACCCGGCGGCATTCCTTCAGCCAGTCGCGCGTGAAGGCGTCATAGGCCGCGAAACTGTCGAACTTGTCCCAGTCGTCATCCACCGCATCGACCAGGCTGTTGTCCGGTCTCAAGAGGTCGCCGCCCAGCTGCAGATTATAGGGCGGGTCGGCGAACACCATGTCGACCGACGCCGTGGGCAGCGACCGCAACACCTCGATACAGTCCCCACGATGGACGATGTCGGTCTTCAGTTCGGACATGGAAACGCGGCCCCGGATAATCAGAGGCTTGATGGTGAATCCTTACGGTTAAGGCGGCGTAACCGCGCCGCGCTTTAGTCGATCAGGGCGGCCACGTCGTCATAGGTCCATGCAATCCGGTGCGCACCTGCGCTGGTCAGTGCGTCCGCATGCCCATCCCGAACATGCCCCCCGGCGCACAGGCCGATCACATGCATCCCTGCCGCGACGCCTGCCAGCACGCCCGAGGGACTGTCCTCGATCACCACGGTCCTGTCGGGGCGGACCCCCATTGCCTCGGCCGCATGCAGGAAGATGTCCGGATGCGGCTTGCCGCGCGACACATGCACGGCGGCGCTGAAGATCGGACCCATTCGGTCGGCCAGCCCGAACCGGGCCAGCCCCAGCGCGATCCAGTCCGGCGGACTGGACGAGGCGATGCAGGACGCCTGCTGGCGTCCTTCCACAAACGTCATTAACCCGTCGACCGGGGTCAGCCGGGTCGAGGCCCGCTCATGGCAGAGTCGCGTCCAGTCCACGACGACCTCGTCGGGGCAAGGGTGTCCCAGCTCCGCCTCGATCAAGGGTCGGAAATCGAGCCAGCGTCGCCCCATGTATCGCGCGATGGCGTCATCGGTGGTGGTGGGCAAGCCGATTGCGGTCAGCACCTCGGCAAGCGCGGTGCTGTTCAGCAACTCACTGTCGGCCACCACGCCGTCATAGTCGAAGATGATCAGCTCGGGCTGGCGCATGGCCCGATCTGCCCTGCCTGAGCGCGTTTGACCAGTCTGTGCTCCGCCGGAACCCGACATATAAATTAAGCTACGGCCAAGCTGGGGCTTTGTCGGCGCGGGGGTGTTCCGTCGGGACATTCCCTACAGTCAGGACACCTCAATGGCCGCTTCCAAGACGCGCTCGCCCGGCAACGGCGGCGAGACCCATCAGACCGCATCAACCCCCGATACCCGCCTGACCACCAATCATGGCGTGCCCGTCAGCGACAATCAGAACTCGCTCAAGGCAGGGCCGCGCGGTCCGTCGCTGCTGGAGGACTTCGTGCTGCGCGAGAAAATCCAGCATTTCGACCATGAGCGTATCCCTGAGCGGATCGTCCACGCGCGTGGCTCGGCCGCGCACGGCGTTTTCGAACTGACCGAGAGTCTCGAGAAATACACCACCGCCAAGATCCTGACCGAGGTCGGCAAGCAGACCGAACTGTTCACCCGCTTCTCGACCGTGGCCGGTGGTGCCGGGTCGGTGGATACGCCGCGCGACGTGCGGGGCTTCGCCGTCAAGATGTACACGACCGAAGGCAACTGGGACCTGGTGGGCAACAACATCCCGGTCTTCTTCATCCAGGACGCGATCAAATTCCCCGACCTGATCCATGCCGTGAAGATGGAGGCCGATCGCGGCTATCCTCAGGCGGCCAGCGCCCATGACACCTTCTGGGACTTCATCGGCCTGATGCCTGAAAGCACCCACATGATCATGTGGGCCATGTCGGACCGGGCCATTCCGCGATCCCTGCGCATGATCGAGGGCTTTGGCGTCAACACCTTCCGCCTGATCAATGCGGCGGGAGAGGCGACCTTCGTCAAATTCCACTGGCGGCCCAAGCTGGGCACCCAGTCCACCTGCTGGGATGAGGCGGTCAAGATCGCCGGAGCCGATCCCGACTTTCACCGTCGCGATCTGTTCGAGGCCATTGACGCCGGCGACTTCCCCGAGTGGGATTTCGGCGTCCAGCTGCTGAGCCAGGCCGAGGCCGATGCCCTGCCGTTCGACATCCTCGACGCCACCAAGCTGATCCCCGAGGAGCTCCACCCGATCCGCGTGGTCGGCAAGATGACCCTCAACCGCAACCCCGACAATTTCTTCGCCGAGACCGAACAGGTCGCCTTCCTGCCGACCAACATTGTGCCTGGCATCGACTTTTCCGAAGACCCCCTGCTGCAAGGCCGCCTGTTCTCATATCAGGACACCCAGCTGTCGCGTCTGGGTACGGTCAACTTCCACCAGCTGCCGATCAATCAGGCCAAAGGTTGCCCGTTCCAGAACCTGCAGCGCGACGGTCAGATGCAGATGGCCGTGCCCAAGGGCCGCGCCAACTATGAGCCCAACAGCCTGGCGGAGGCGGGCGAGGAGGGCGGTCCGCGCGAGGACCCCAAGGGCGGGTTCCGGTCGTTCCCCGCGCCGGTGGAAGACACCAAGGTTCGCCTGCGGGCCGAGACTTTCGCCGACCACTACAGCCAGGCCCGGCTGTTCTTCCGCAGCCAGACCGCCCCTGAACAGGCTCACCTGGCCAGCGCCATCGTGTTCGAACTGTCCAAGCTCAGCCTCGACCATGTCCGCGACCGCGTCCTGGGCAATCTCCAGAATGTCGATACCGACCTAGCTCAGCGCGTGGCTGACGGTCTGGGCGTTGACCTGCCCGCTGCGTCCGAACCCGCCAGCAAGCCCTATGACATGGACGACAGCCCCGCCCTGCGCATCGTCGGCAAATATCCCGATACGCTGAAAGGCCGGGCCGTTGGCATTCTCGTCAGCGACGGCGCGGATGGCACCGTCATCGACGCCATCAAGGTGGCCGCCGAAGGGGCAGGGGCCACCGTCAAGATCGTGGCGCCCAAGATCGGCGGCGTGAAGCTGAAGGGTGGCAAACGCCTGAAGGCCGACGGCCAGTTGGCCGGAACGCCGTCTGTCATATTCGATGCCGTGGCCATCGTCCTGTCCGAGGCCGGATGCGCCGAACTGCTGCAGGAGGGTGCCGCCATCGACTTCGCCAAGGACGCCTTTGGCCACCTGAAGGCCATCGGCTTCACGCCCGAAGCGCAACCCCTGCTGGACAAGGCCGGGGTCGAGGCAGACGCGGGCGTGGTCGATGTCTCCAGCGATGCCAAGCCTTGGCTGAAACCCGCCGCCACCCGCCAGTGGGATCGCGAACCCAAGGTGCGTATGCTGGCCTGACGGCGGCCGGGCGCGGGCCGACCCTTGCGAACCGTGCGAAACCTATTCTCACGCTTTGTTACAGTCCGGGCCTCGCCTTCGCGGGCGCTGCGCGGTAATCGGGGCGGCACGGACGCGGATGGTTGAGTCTGCCCGCGCGACCACGGCTTCAGGGACTGACTGATGACTCAATGGGTGTACGGCTTCGGTGGCGGATCCGCCGACGGCGATGCGTCGATGAAGAACCTTCTCGGCGGCAAGGGGGCCAATCTGGCCGAGATGTCGTCCCTGGATCTGCCCGTGCCACCCGGCTTCACCGTCACGACCGAGGCCTGCGTCCATTATTTCTCCAATGGCCAGGCCTATCCCGCCGACCTGACCGAACAGGTCGCCGCCGGCCTGAAGACGGTCGAGGGCATCGTCGGCAAGACCTTCGGCGATGCGGCCAACCCCCTGCTGGTCTCCGTCCGCTCGGGTGCCCGCGCCTCCATGCCCGGCATGATGGACACCGTCCTGAACCTGGGTTTGAACGACCAGACGGTCGAGGGACTGGCCGCCCTGTCCGGCGACCGCCGCTTCGCTTTGGACAGCTACCGCCGCTTCATCACCATGTACTCCAATGTGGTCCTGGGCCTCGACCACGACGACTTCGAAGAGGTGCTGGACCATCACAAGGATCGGCTGGGCGTCACCATCGACACCGACCTGCGCGCCCAGGACTGGGAAAAGGTCGTGGCCGACTACAAGGATGTGGTCGAGCGTCATCTGGGCCGCCCCTTCCCGCAGGACCCGCACGACCAGCTTTGGGGCGCGATCGGCGCGGTCTTCGACAGCTGGATGAACGACCGGGCGAAATTCTACCGCCGCATGCACGACATCCCCGAGAGCTGGGGCACGGCCGTCAACATCCAGTCGATGGTCTTTGGCAACATGGGCCAGACCTCGGCCACGGGTGTGGCCTTCACCCGCAACCCCTCGACGGGCGAGGCGCGTCTGTACGGCGAGTTCCTGATCAATGCCCAGGGCGAGGACGTCGTCGCCGGCATCCGCACGCCCCAGTCTCTGACGAAGGCGGGCCGCGAGGAGATGGGCGAGACGGCCCCCTCGATGGAAGAGGCCATGCCCGAAGTCTTCGGCCAGTTCGTGGACGTCGTCGGGCGGCTGGAGACCCACTATCGCGATATGCAGGACATCGAGTTCACGGTCGAACAGGGCCGTCTGTGGATGCTGCAGACCCGCAACGGCAAGCGCACGGCCAAGTCGGCGCTCAAGATCGCGGTCGATCTGGCCGCCGAGGGTGTGATCTCCGAGGACGAGGCGGTCAGCCGCGTCGAGCCCGCTGCCCTGGACCAGCTGCTGCATCCCACACTGGACCCGAACGCGGCCCGCAACGTCGTGGCCTCGGGCCTGCCGGCCTCGCCCGGCGCAGCGACCGGCAAGATCGTCTTCGACGCCGATGAGGCCGAGCGCCTGGCGCAACTGGGCGATGCGGTCATCCTGGTGCGTGAGGAAACCAGCCCTGAGGACATCCACGGCATGCATGCGGCCCGCGGCATCGTCACGGCCCGGGGGGGCATGACCAGTCACGCGGCGGTGGTCGCACGCGGCATGGGCCGCCCTTGCGTCTGCGGCATCAACGCGCTGTCGATCGACGAAAAGGCCGGGACCTTCACCGCCCACGGCCGCACCTTCAAGGCGGGCCAGATCATCACCATCGACGGTTCCAAGGGCGAGGTCCTGGACGGAGCTGTGGCCATGATCGAGCCGGAGCTGACGGGCGATTTCCAGACCCTGATGGGCTGGGCCGACGGCGTACGACGCCTGAAAGTCCGCGCCAATGCCGAGACGCCGCTGGACGCCCGCACCGCGCGTGGCTTCGGCGCCGAGGGCATCGGCCTGTGCCGCACCGAGCATATGTTCTTTGATGACGCTCGTATCGCCGCCGTGCGGGAAATGATCCTGTCCGACGACGAGCAGGGACGCCGCGCGGCCCTGGCCAAGATCGCGCCGTTCCAGAAGTCGGACTTCGTCGAGCTGTTCACCATCATGGCCGGTCTGCCGGTGACGGTGCGCCTGCTGGACCCGCCGCTGCACGAGTTCATCCCCCACACCGACGCCGACATCGACGCCCTGGCCGCCAGTTCCGGCCTGGACGCCGCCAAGCTGAAGCGCCGGGCGAAGGAACTGCACGAGACCAATCCCATGCTGGGCCATCGCGGCTGCCGCCTGGGCGTCGCCTATCCCGAGATCTACGAGATGCAGGTCCGGGCCATCATCGAGGCGGCGCTGGAGGTGCAGGCCAAGTCCGGCCAGGCCCCTCTGCCGGAGATCATGCACCCGCTGGTCGCCCTGGGTCTGGAGATGAAATACCTGCGCGAACTCACGGACCGCACGGCCCAGGCCGTCTTTGCCGAGACCGGCCAGACCATCGCCTATCTGGTCGGCACCATGATCGAGCTGCCGCGCGCGGCCCTGCGCGCCGGGGACCTGGCCGAGCATGCCGAGTTCTTCAGCTTCGGCACCAATGACCTGACCCAGACCACTTTCGGTATCTCCAGAGACGACTCTGGCCGCTTCCTTCAGGCCTATATGGACAAGGGCATCTTCGAGACCGATCCCTTCGTCCGCCTGGATCAGGAGGGCGTCGGCGACCTGATCCGCATCGCCGCCGAGCGGGGCGGGGCCGCGCGCCCCGACATCAAGATGGGCATCTGTGGTGAACACGGTGGCGACCCATCGTCCATCGCCTTCTGCGAAGAGGTGGGCCTGAACTATGTCAGCTGCTCACCTTACCGCGTGCCCATCGCCCGGCTGGCCGCCGCCCAGGCGGCGCTGCATGCACGCGCCGGGACAGAGCGCGAGAAGGATCGCTGACGGGGTCGGCTGTGCCGCCACAAAACTGTCATGGTTGAAGTAACGCGGTCTGTGTTTCGCGACACACAGTCATCGTTATGTATTCACCTGCCTCTGGAACGTCGCTTTCGGTCGCCCATTTGTGTCTTCGCTGGATGGGGCTGGTCGCCGATCGGTGACCACATCTAGAGGATACAAGAAACAATGCGTAACATTCTTCTCGCGACCGCCGCTCTTACTGTGATTGCTGCGCCCGCCATGGCGCAGAGCATTCCGAACCCGCAATGGCAGGGCTCGATCGGCTACACCCAGCTGGACGGCAGCGACGGCGACCTCGGTGCCGTGACCGGCCGGATCGGGGCCAAGTTCAACCGCTACATCGGTGCCGAAGGCGAAGCCTCGTTCGGTGTGCGTGACGACGACTTCACCGTCGCCGGCGTCGAGGGCAAGCTGAAGCACGAGTATGACGCCGCCATCTATGGTGTCGGCACCCTGCCCATCAACGACAACTTCGAACTGTTCGGCCGCGTCGGCTACGGCACGACCAAGATCAAGGCCGAGATCCCGGGCGTCAGCGCTTCGAATGACGGCGAGAGCGTCAACTACGGCGCGGGTGCAAACTACTTCTTCGACGGCCAGAACGGCGTCCGCGGCGACTGGACCCGCCGCGACTTCCGCGACGACGGCGGCGAGGTCGACACCTACGGCGTCAGCTACATCCGCCGCTTCTAGGGATCTGGGCCTGCCTGAATTGACGAGGCCCGCGATTTCGATCGCGGGCCTTTGTCGTTGTAGGAAGATCAGAAGATCAGGCGACGCCGGGTTGCAGGGCCCACCGCATGGAGCCTTCGCCGTAGGGCCGGAAGAACAGATCGCGGTAGCGTTCGAACACCTCGACGATCTTGTTGGCCAGATCCTGGGCAACCGTTTCGCCACGCTGGCGTTTGATGGCCGCAACGCACTGGACCACATCGCGCTGATGCGCCGAACCGCCCATGCGTTTGAGCACGGCCGCGATGTCCTGGGCCAGAGGATCGACTTGGGTCGCCCACGGATTGGTGTTCTGAGTCATTCGGGCGCCCCCTGTTCTCGACACTTCACGAACGGGTCGCAAATACGCGCGACAGATGCAAGCGTTACCGATGAATTGTGATCAGGAAGTTGTCGATCTCGGTAAACGGCTCCGCTTCGCAGAACAGCGTCAGTTGAACAGGAAGTTCATCACGTCGCCGTCCTTGACGACATAGCTCTTGCCCTCGGCGCGCAGCTTGCCGGCCTCGCGCGCCTTGGCCTCGCCGCGCAGGGCGACGAAGTCGTCATAGGCGATGGTCTCGGCGCGGATGAATCCCTTCTCGAAGTCGGTGTGGATGACGCCCGCCGCCTGCGGAGCCGTGGCACCGATCGGGATGGTCCAGGCGCGGGCCTCCTTGGGGCCGACCGTGAAATAGGACTGCAGGCCCAGTAGGGCATAGGCCTCGCGGATCAGGCGGTTCAGGCCCGGCTCGGCCAGCCCCAGGCTTTCCAGGAACTCGGCCTGTTCCTCGGCGTCCAGCACGGCCAGTTCGGAATCGATCTTGGCCGAGATGACAACCGAATTGGCATTGTCCTCGGCGGCGCGTCTGGCGACCAGGTCGGACAGTTTATTGCCCTTGTCGGCCGAGGCCTCATCGACGTTGGCGACATAGAGCGCGGGCAGGGAGGTCAGCAGCTGCAGCATGTGCCAGGCTTTCTCATCCTCCTTGGACACCTCGACCACACGGGCGGGCTTGCCGGCGCGCAGAGGCGTCAGTGCCATATTGATGAGGCGCAGGGTGGTCTGGGCCTCCTTGTCGCCGCCCTTGGCCTTCTTCTCGACGTTGATGACCCGCTTCTCGAGGCTTTCGAGGTCCGCCAGCATCAGTTCGGTTTCGATGATGTCGAGGTCCGAGATGGGATCGATGCGGTTCTCGACATGGGTGATGTCGTCGTCCACGAAACAGCGCGCGACGAAGGCCACGGCGTCGCAGTCGCGGATATTGGCCAGGAACTGGTTGCCCAGGCCCTCGCCCTTGGACGCGCCGCGCACAAGACCGGCGATGTCCACGAAGGTGATCCGTGAGGGGATGATTTCCTTCGATCCCGCGATCTCGGCCAGCACATTCAGGCGCGGCTCGGGCACGGCCACGTCGCCGGTGTTCGGCTCGATCGTGCAGAACGGATAGTTGGCCGCCTGGGCCGCCGCCGTCTTGGTCAGGGCATTGAACAGGGTGGACTTGCCGACGTTGGGCAGGCCGACGATCGCGACTTTCAGGGCCATGACGTTCCGATGGTTTGCAATGAGCGCGAGCCTTTAGACGGTTCGATCCCGTTTGTCAGGCTCGCGCGTGATTGCGAGGTCAGTGGCCGGTGTGGCTTCCGGCGGGCGCGGGCTGACCGACCGCGGCGCGAACGCCGAGCGGAGCCGCCTTCTCGAACGTCAGCGTCAGCGAGACGGTGTCGCCCGCCGCCAGCGGGCTCTTCACCTGCATCAGCATGATGTGGTTGCCGCCGGGCTTCAGACTGACGGCCTCGCCCGCCGGCAGGGGCAGGCCGTCTGCCAGTTCGGCCATCTGCATGATGCCGCCCTCGGTCTTCATCTCGTGGATTTCGGCCGTCGCCGCCGATGGCGAGGTGACGGACACCAGCCGGTCGGCCTGGCTGGCGGTCAGGGTGACATAGCAGCCCGTGACGTCGCGGCCGTTGGGTGTCGGGCGGCACAGGGCGTCGGTGGCCTCTACGACCGCCAGGGTCGAGGTCTCGGGCTGGGCCGAACAGGCGGCCAGGGTGGCCGAGGCGGCGGCGAGGATCAGGATGTATTTCATGGTGAGGGGTCCTTTCAGGACGCGACCGGACGGGGCCGCACCAACCGCGTGAGGATGCGATCAATGGCCAGTGCAGCCAGAAGGCTGAGCCCGGTGAGTGGATAGAAAATACTGAGGGGAATGACGATGCCCAGCACTGCGGCACGGGCCCGCAGGCCGGTGGGGGCGGGCGGGGCACCCAGGGACAGGCCGCGCTTGGCCGGACGACGCTTCCACCACATCATCAGGCCGCTGATCGCCAGCACCCAGACCGCGATACAGGCCAGCAGCATGACGATGCGATTGATCTGGCCATACTGGGTGCCCTGATGGGTGAAGATGCCCCATTCGAAGGCTCTGGCGCCCCAGCCGTACTGTTCATAGCGGATGTCGGCCCGAAGCGCGCCGGTCGTGCCGTCGACATAGAGGGTGCGGCTGTCCTGGACCCGTTCGTTCTGGCGCGCCACGGCATAGGCCCGGTCGGCAGAGGCCGGGATGGAGACCGTATAGGGCCGCGGCAACTGCATCGCCTCGGCCCGGTCGATCACCAGCGACAGACGCGGCGGGGCCATCTGGTGATCGGTGGTCACGCCGGAATGCTCCAGCGCCCAGCCCGCGCCCTTCGGCTTGTCGTCATGCTCGGCATGGGTCCAGGACGAGGCGGCGGACGGGGCCTTGGGCCGGCCCAGACCCGCCTCGTTCATGGCCTTCAGCACCTGACCGCCCCAGACGGACGACCAGGGCATGCCGGTCACCGCCAGGAACAGGATGATCCCGCCCGCATAAAGACCCGTCAGAGCGTGCAGGTCTCGCCAGAAGGGCCGACGCTTCGGATCGGTGGCCTTCAGGGTGGTCACGGCGACGTTCCGCTTGCGCGGCCACCACAGGAACAGACCCGTGGCGCACAGGATGATGGCCCAGCCGGCGACAATCTCGACCACCAGGTTCATGATCGGCCCGAACTGTTCCAGGCTGTGGATTCGCTTGATGGTCTCGGTCAGGCCGACATAGGCCGTGACGCCTTTCAGCTCTGCGCTGTAGGGATCGACGAAGGCGATGCGGCGGCTGTCGTCGGGCAGGCGCACGACCATCTGTACCGCGCGATCCGGCCTGTCGGGCACCAGCACATTGGTCACTTCGCCCCCCGTGCCGACGCGAGCGGCGGCGACCCAGCGATCCGGAGACGCAGGATTTCCCTGCGCCTCCACCGTGGCCATCGGCCGATACATGGCATCGTCGATCTCGGCCTTGAACAGATAAAGCCCCCCGGTCAGGGCCATCAGCATCAGGAACGGCAGGACCAGAAAACCGGCATAGAAATGCCAGCGCCAGACGGCGCGGTAACTGCCGGACAGGGCGGTGTTCGCAGGCTCAGAATGCATAACGAACCCCCAGATAGGCCGAGCGCCCCTCGCCCGGCACGAAGACCGCGCTGGTGACGCTGGCGTTGGTCACGGCATTGACCGTCGAGATGTAGTTTTCGTTCGTCAGATTGCGCGCGTCCAGGAACAGGGACACGCCATTGTCGAAGCTCCAGCCAGCATTCAGCGACAGGATGGCATAGTCGGGCGCGGTCAGGGGCGTTCGGGCTGCATCTGAAGCGTTGCGCGTGTTGGCATAGTCGATCAGCACATCCGTCGGCGACCATTCCACGCTGGGGGCCACGAACCATCCGGCGGGATGGGCGTATTTCAGCTCGGCGCGATACAGATGCTCCGGCACCACCGGCAGGCGGTTGTCGCCATAGACTGGGTCATTCTCGAAGAAGAAGTCGGACCAGGCATAGGTCTGGCGCAGGGTCAGGCGACCGTCGGCGCTGTCAATGATCCGCCAGTCCAGCCCAGCCTCGACCCCCTGGTGCACGGTGTCGCCCGCATTGAAGGTGGCGGCGGGAATGTTGAGAGCCGGATCGACGATATAGTTCAGCAGTTCACCCTCGATCTGGGCGCGATAGGCCGAGATGTCGAAGGTGAAGGGTCCGCGACGGCCCCGTGTGCCGATCTCGGCGGTCCAGGCGTCCTGGATATCCACCGGTACGAACTGCGGCACGCTGCCCTGGACCAGGGCTCCATAGCTGGGAGCCTCCACCGATCGGGTGAGGTTCGCATAGACCTGGGTGCCCGTCTCGTCTTCCCACAGCAGGCCGATGCGCGGTGCGAACCAGTCAAAGGCGGTCTCTGCGCTGTTGCTGGTGACCAGATTGTTCGTGTAGTCCCGCTCCGCCCGGCCATAGCTGCCGCCCGCGACGAGGGCCAGTTGATCGGTCACGAACAGACGACCCTCGGCAAAGACGTCGATGCCGGTCGCGTCTTGGACCGCGTCACCAATTTTGGCACCCGGGCGAGCCCTGCCTGCCGCGACGAAGGTGAAAGCGTCGGTCGTGCCGCCGCGATAGCTGATGCCGGCATAGGCATCGGCCCGCATCCCGCCGAGCCGACCATTCCAGTCCAGACGGCCATAGCCGCCCCATTGCAGGCTGTTCTGGTCGATGACGATGGAGATGGGGTGGTACAGATCCTTGTCCACCACATAGAGAGCCCCTTCGAACGACAGGCTGTCGTCGACGCGCCAGCGGCCCAGCACGGTGGTCCGCAAGGATTTCACATCACGGGCGAACCCCAAGGCTGTATTGTTCGCCGGCACGGCGGTCGGATCGGTCAGGGCCTGCTGGCGAGTGACGGCGGATGAGACGGACTGGTCCAGATCATTGCCCTGAACGATCAGGCGCAGCTCGCGCCCCTCGCCGAACGACCGGCCCAGGTTGAGCGTCAGCCGCTTCGAGTCCGAGCTCTGATTGTCCCGGAACCCGTCCGAACTGGCGACAGTGGCGGCAGCGTACAGGTCCCAGTCGCCGAAGTCGCGCGCCAGGGCGACATGGCCACGAAGGGTGTCGAAGCTGCCGCCTTCGACCCGGATCAGATTTTGGCTGGCGGCCGTGCGTCCCGTCGGCGTCACCACATTGATCGCACCGCCCAGGGCAGCACCGCCGAACCGCAGGGCATTGCCGCCCTTGAACACGTCGATGTGGCGGGCGATCAGGGGATCGATCTCCTGAAACTCGCCAAAACCGTCGGGCGCGTTGAACGGTACGCCGTCCTGGGCCAGCAGGACGCCGCGCAGGTGCGCCCCATTGCCGATGCCCGAGCCGCGGATCGACAGCCGCACCTCCTCGCCCCAGCGGCGCTGGGCAAACACGCCGGGCACGCTGCGCAGGGTGTCGGCAAAGGTCAGGGCATAACGGTCCTGATAGGTCTCCGACGACACCACCGCCACCGCACCCGGCGTGCGCGACAGCAGGGCGCGGGCCTCGGCCACGACGGCGGGGTCTTCCGGATTGCGACGGGCGGTGACGATCACGCTGTCCAGCGTGGTGACGGGATCCTCGGTCGGGGGTGGGAGGGGTTCGGCCAGCGCGATGGACGGGGTAGCAGCGAAGGCGGCGAGCAGCAGCGCGCAGGGCGCAGCGGTGGTCTTGAGAGACATGTATGGGTCCTGAATACAGAGAAAGACCGCGCGGCCGGGCGGCGGCGCGGGGTCTGACGCGGGGGCGTCAGCGGGTCTGATTCAGGCGAGGGGTGGGGCGGTCGAGGGCGGACGCGGCGGTGCGCGCGCCGGGGGCGGCGGGCTGACCGAGGCGGGGGCATAGACGACGGCTCGGACCGGACGGAGCGGAGCCGAGGGCTCCGGGATCGGCGGCTCGGGCAGGACCGCCGGCAGGGGCATGACGCAGGCGGCGCACTTGGCCGGATGGGTCTTGCCGCCGGGGCCGTCCATGTCGCCGCCGACCTGGATGGTCATGGGCCCTTCGGCCGAGCAGATCACGATGGGCTGACCCGGCGTCGCCGCCGCCATGGCCCCGAACGGCAACAGGGTGCCGAGCGTGATCGCGAAGACCGCGGCCAGGAAGGCCAGCGATCGGGCGATCGACCAGGTTTCGGCGCGGGAACGGCTCACGGATCGGGCTTTAGCGGGGCCGTATCGATTTGCAAACCGTGGCGAAGGGCCGCGCGGGGTTCAGTCGGCCTTGCTGCCCTGCGCCGCCTGGCGCGGGCTGAATTTGGGGGCGGGGGCCAGGCGCAGGACCTCGCCCTGAAAGCGTTCGTCCTCACCGGCCACGGCAAAGGGCAGGGCGTCGGCGACAGCGGTCAGCATGGGATCGAGCCAGGCCATTTCGGCCTTGTGGAAATCGCCCAGCACGTGCGGCATGACCAGATGGCTCTCGCCCGGATGGCCGACGCCCATCCGACCGCGCCGGAACTCGGCCCCCAGGTGGCTGATCAGGGAGCGTATGCCGTTCTGACCGGCCGCCCCGCCGCCGGTCTTCATGCGGAAGCGGCCGGGGGCCAGGTCGATCTCGTCGTGGAAGACGATCACCTCGGACGGCTTGATCTTGTAGAAGCGCGCGGCCTCGCCGACGGCCCGGCCGCTCTCGTTCATGAAGGTCTGCGGCTTCATCAGTAGCACCTTGGTGCCGTCGACCTCGCCGTCGCGCACCACAGACTGAAACTTGGCCCGCTCGGGCCCGAAGCGCCAGCGTCGCGCGATCTCGTCCACGGCCATGAAGCCGATGTTGTGGCGGTTCTTCTCGTACTTCGGGCCCGGATTGCCCAGGCCGGCGATGATGATCATGGCGCGCTCCGGATAAGGAAACGGCCCACTCCGTCACCGGAATGGGCCGTTGCCGCAACTGTCGTCTCGAAGGGTTCAGTCTTCGGTCTTGTCTTCGGGGTTCTCTTCGTCGCCCTGCTCGGTGGCGGGCACGTCGCCGGCTTCGATGGCGGCGGCTTCGGCCTCGGCCTGCTCCTCGGCGATGGCTTCCTCGATCTCGTCAGCAGCCTTGGCGGCCGAAGAGGTCTTGATGGAGGCGATCACGAAGTCGCGGTCGGTGATGGTCGGCTCGACGTCGTCGGTGTTCTTCAGGTCGGACCAGCGGATGGTGTCACCCAGCTTGTGACCGGCCAGGTCGACGATCAGGTCTTCGGGGATGTGGTCGGCGCGGACCTTCACCTCGACGGCGTGACGGACGATCTCCAGCGAGCCACCCTGACGGAAGGCGCCGCACTGGTCTTCGTTGATGAAGTGGACGGGCACTTCGATCGTGATGGTCTGCTTCTCGTCGACGCGCATCAGGTCGAAGTGCAGGGGACGGTCCGTGACCGGGTCGAACTGGACCTCACGAGCGATGACCGACTGGGTCTCCTTGCCGTACTTCAGCTTGACCAGATGGCCCAGCAGCTTGCCGGTGTAGAGCGACTTGCGGAAGTCGCGCTCGTTCACCGAGATGGCGACGGGGGCCTTGTCGCCACCGTACAGCACGCCGGGGACCAGGCCGGCGCGACGCGCGGCGCGGGCGCCACCGGTGCCGACGCCTTCACGGACGTCTACGTTCAGAATGATGTCGGCCATGGCCTCGCCTCAACAACGAAAAGCGGCGCGTGGCTGTTTCTCGGCCGCGCGCCGGGGTCGGTAGACCCTGAATTCAAGAGCGCGGGTCATTACACGCAAGCGTCCGGAGACGCAACAGTGGCGGCACGGACTTTCCGCCACCTGACCCGCAGGGTTTATCGACCGCTGTTCAGCGCTGCCGTGGCGGAGGTGGAAGCGGCCGCCGCTTCCGCTGCGATCGGGGTCTGGACAGGGCCGGCAGCCGTGTCCGCCACGCTGCTGGCGGGCACAGTGATGCCGACGGGGTTCAGGGTCTGGGCCGTGCAGGTGGCCAGATCGCGGGCGACGTGACGACCGACGCAGAAGATGTCCTCATAGCTGGGGCGCGAGGCGGCCAGGCACTGGAACAGCATCAGCTTGGACATGTTCAGGCAGAACTCGCTGTTCTGTTCGACCGTCAGGGCCTCGGTGCTGGCGCGGGCGTCCTCGCCGCCAGCCCCCAGAGCCGCCAGGGCGGCCAGGGCCAGCGAGCGGACGACGGCGGGCGTATAGGGCGGGCCGGAGCGGGTCGGGCTGACCGACAGACCTGAGCCGGAGTTGGCCGCCGCGAACAGGCGCGCGGATTCTTCGGCGGATGGCAGCATCTGCACGGCGGACAGGGCCTTGGCCCCTTCCAGGCGGACTTCGCGGTTCTGGATGTGGACCGTGGCCCAGCGGCGGCGCGGGTCGGAGCGGCCCTGGATGGTATAGGCGTCCTCTTCCACCGCATTGGCGATCACCATCATGGCAGCGGAATCGCGCCCGATGGTGTCGACGATCAGGCCTGCGGCCGCGTCGGCACCGGGCAGGGTGGCGGCATAGGCCGGGTCGGTCAGGATGCTGTTGATGACGGTCTGGCGCGTCGTCGGGTCGGCGGCATAGGTGCGGACGCCCTGCACGAACTCCGGCGACTGCAGCGCCAGGATCGAGCCATAGGCGATCATGCCGCGCGACAGCTGGGCCGGCTCATAGGACGCGCCCTTGCGGATGGCGGCCTGGATCGACTCGGCGTCCTGGAAGCCTGCCTGGATCGAGCCGACGTCTCGCATGAAGGTGACATAGATGGAGGCGGCCTGAGCCACGCCCTCGTTCAGGCTGACGGCGGGCACGGGCGGGGGCGGTGGCGGCGCGGGCGGCGGGGCCGGTTCTGGCGTCGAGCAACTGGCGATGAGAGCGGCGGCGGCGAGGGCGGAGATCGTCAGACCCCTGCGCAGTGTAACCCGGATCATTCAGACATCCCCACGTGGACGCGCGGCGCGAACGGCGCCGATACTATGTGAAGTCCTTATAACGCGGGCCGAAGTGTTTTCCGATGGTTAATCAAAAAGTTTCGAGACCGATTCTTCGTTGGCAATCCGGCGGATAGCCTCTCCGATCAGTGGTGCAGCCGATACGGCGCGGATTTTAGCGCAGTTCAAAACTTCGTCAGGCTGTTCGATCGAGTCGGTGATGACCAGGGTCTTCAGCGGGCCGTCGGTGATCCGCTGGACCGCCGGGCCCGACAGGACGCCGTGGCTGATATAGGCCGACACCTCGGTCGCACCCTGATCGATCAGGGCCTTGGCGGCATTCACCAGGGTGCCGCCCGAATCGACGATGTCGTCAAACAGGATGCAGCGGCGGCCCTCGACGTCGCCGATGATGTTCATGACCTCGCTCTCGCCCGCCTTGGGCCGGCGCTTGTCAACGATGGCCAGGTCGGCGTTCAGCCGACTGGCCAGGGCGCGGGCGCGCACCACGCCGCCGACGTCGGGTGAGACGATCATCAGTTCTTCGGGATTGGCATAGTGGCGGCGGATATCGTCGGTCAGCACCGGCGTGGCCACAAGATTGTCAGTGGGGATGTCGAAGAAGCCCTGGATCTGACCGGCATGCAGATCCATGGTCAGCACGCGGTGCGCGCCGGCGCGGGTGATCATATTGGCGACCAGCTTGGCCGAGATCGGGGTCCGGCCGCCGGTCTTCCGGTCCTGACGCGCATAGCCGAAATAGGGCATGACCGCCGTGATCCGCTTGGCCGATGCGCGCACCAGCGCATCGGTCATGATCAGCAGTTCCATCAGATTGTCGTTGGCCGGATAGCTGGTCGACTGGATGATGAAGACGTCCTCGCCGCGGACATTCTCCTCGATGACGGCGAAGACCTCGTTGTCGGCGAATCGCTTCACCTGGGCCCGGGTCAGGGGCATGTCCAGATGGGTGGCGATGGCCTGGGCCAGGGTCCGGTTCGAATTGCCTGCCAGCAGCTTCATGTCCGGTCATCCTTTCGCCGTCATCGGCGGGCTGAGATTGGGGTGGTCGCGCTGGCGCGCTTCTTATCAGGGGACAGCCCGGCGACAAGGCCAAACGCCATATGCATCGTGCATTGGCGATAGGTTGTGGCCTGGTGTAGAGATCGCGTCCTGTTTTCGGATGTCGCGGGTCGTGACCTGCGCCGTCCAGTCGAAGGCCCCCGGGCCGCACGGCCTCCGGGCCAAAGTGATTGAGGTCGTCCTTGCCTGCTCCCAAGTTTCGTACCGGCCTGATCCTGGCTCTGGTGATCGGCTCGACCGTGGTGGCCGGCTGTTCGGGTCAGCGCCGTCCGCGCCTGGCCTATGAAGAGCGTCCGGTCGAGGCGCTGTACAACACCGGCTATCAGCGGCTGGAGAGCCGTCGCTGGGCCGACGCCGTCGACTACTTCCAGGAAGTGGAGCGTCAGCACCCGTATTCGGAGTGGTCGCGTCGCGCGATCCTGATGCAGATCTACGCCTACTATCAGAACAACAACTACCCCGAGGCCCAGGCCGCGGCGGACCGGTTCATCCAGCTGTTCCCCGGCAACTCGGGCGCGGCCTATGCCTACTATATGAAGGCGCTGTGCAACTTCGAGCGGATCACCGACGTGGGTCGTGACCAGGGCTATGCCGAGGGGGCCTTGCAGGGCCTGCGCGACGTGGCCCGCCGCTATCCGGGCACCAGCTATGCCATCGACGCCACGGTCAAGATCGACATGGTCAACGACCAGCTGGCCGGCAAGGAGATGTCCATCGGCCGCTATTATCAGCGTGCTGGCCAGCCGCTGGCGGCCCTGAACCGCTACAAGGCCGTGATCGACAACGAGGCCTTCCAGCGCACCTCGCATACGCCCGAGGCCCTGTATCGTCTGGTCGAGGTCAACCTGACCCTGGGTCTGAAGGAAGAGGCCATGCGCAATGGCGCGGTCCTGGGCTTCAACTATCCGGGCAGCCCCTGGTACGCCGAGGCCTATGCCCTGCTGACCGAAGAAGGCGCGCGGCCCGACACCGCCCCGACGGGCCAGCGCGAAAGCTGGCTGCGCCGGATCATTCCGGGCTGATCACGCGGGCGCTGAATGCGGTCTCGCGTCAAGGATCGCATGTTCTTGCCCCGTTCCGGTCTAGACTGGCACCCATGCCGAATCGCGCGCCCCCATGCTGACCGCCCTTTCCATCCGCGACATCGTGCTGGTGGACGTGCTGGACCTAGAGGTCCGGGACGGGCTGACGGTGCTGACCGGCGAGACAGGGGCGGGCAAGTCGATCATTCTGGATGCCCTGGGACTGGCGCTGGGCGCGCGCGGCGATGCGGGTCTGGTCCGCCATGGCGCGAAACAGGCCACGGCCACGGCGGTCTTCACCGCCCCCGACGACCCGGACCTGATCGACCTGCTGGCCGAGCGCGGGTTCGAGGTGGCGCCGGGCGAAGACCTCATCCTGCGCCGCGTCGTTACCGCCGATGGCCGCAGCCGCGCCTTCGTCAACGATCAGCCCGCCGGGGTCACGGCCCTGCGCGAGATCGGCCAGGCCCTGGTCGAGGTGCATGGCCAGCACGAGACCGTCGGCCTGCTGGACTGGAAGACCCACCGCGCCCTGCTGGACACCTATGGCGGGGTGCAGCCGCAGCTCAGCGCCGTCGCCGCCGCCTCCGAAACCCTGAAGGCCGCCGATCGCGCGGTCGCGGAGCTGAAGGCCGCCGCCGCCGACGCCGCCTCACGCGCCGAGGAACTGACCGAGGCCCTGGCCGATCTGGATGCGCTGGATCCCCGCGCCGAGGAAGAGACTGAGCTGGCCGGCGAGCGCGCCATACTGGGGGCGGCGGAAAAGGCCCTGGCCGATCTGGCCGACGCCCGCACCCTGCTGGGCGGGGACAAGCTGTCCCAGAAACTGGCCTCGGCCCTGCGCGCGGTCGAACATGCGCGCCAGCGGGCGGGGCAGGCGGGGGCGGCCGCCGACCATCCCGTCATCATTCAGCTGGGCGCGGCGGCCGAGGCCATCGACCGCACCCTGGTGGAGGCGACGGAGGCCATCGCCACCGTCGACGCCGCCGCCAACGCCTTCGACTTCGAACCGGGCCGGCTGGACAAGGCCGAAGAGCGGCTGTTCGCCCTGCGCGCCGCCGCGCGAAAGCTGAACACCTCGGTCGAGAACCTGCCCGTGCTGCGCGTGCGGTTCCGCGAGCAGTTGCGCCTGATCGAGGACGGGGCCGACGCCATCGTCGCGGCCGAACGCCAGGCCAGCGCCGCGCGCGAACACTATGACCTGGCCGCGACCTTCCTGACCTCGGCGCGCGAGGCGGCGGCACAGCGGTTGACGGCGGCGGTGATGCAGGAGCTGGGTCCGCTGAAACTGGACCGCGCCCGCTTCCGTGTAGCGTTCGAGCCGGTGGCCGAGGGACGGCGCGGCCCCCTGGGCGTGGAAACGACCCGGTTCGAGATCGCCACCAATGCCGGCACCGATTTCGGCCCGCTCGACGCCATCGCCTCGGGCGGCGAACTGGCCCGCTTTGCCCTGGCCATGAAGGCGGCGCTGGCTGGACGCGAGGACCAGCGCCAGCCGGTCATGATCTTCGACGAAGTCGATCAGGGCGTCGGCGGTGCCGTGGCCCAGGCCGTCGGCGAACGCCTGCAACGCCTGTCCACCGGCGCCCAGGTCCTGGTCGTCACCCACAGCCCCCAGGTCGCCGCGAGAGGCCACGCACACTGGAAGGTCCGCAAGTCCGACACCGGCGGCCTGACCACGACCACCGTCGGTGCGCTGGACGAACAGGCCCGTCAGGAAGAGATCGCGCGGATGCTGTCGGGGGCGGTAATCACCGACGAGGCGAGGGCGGCGGCGCGGACGCTGATCGGGTGAGGGGAGGGGCGTTATAGTCGCCGGAAGCGGGCATTCTGGATGTCCGCTATGGGTGGTTAGCGAACTCCAGCCTTCTGATCATTCCCAAATGCGGCTTCCCACGCGAGGCATGTGTTGATCGTCCAGCTTAGCGAACTCGGGCTCATAGAGCATGTTCACGTAGATGATGTTCTTGACCTTGCATGCGCCGGTTGTGACTTGATGTGACCACCCTCCGAACCGGCAGATAAGCTTCCCGTCCGCGGAAAACAGGCCGTGTTCGTCTCCAGCGTCAGCTCTATCAGTGGCGGTCGTTTGGTAGGCTGGCTCTCCATTGTAGAAGACGTGCAGGACCACGGGTGGATAATCCCCGCCCTGCGCAATCTGCTCACTCACCCATTCCGGCATGGCGGTGTTTGCCGGTGGCAAGGGTGGCTTCCCGCAAGCCGTCACCGCCGAGGATGCGACTACTTCCAAGATTCCGATGACTAAGATTCTCATCCGCCCTCTCCTATCGACAGCATGGAACATGGGTCGGTAATCTCGTCGCGACAACCGAAGTGTCCGCAATGGGTCGAAAGCGGACGGTCGCCTGGGGATGGATAGCGGACATTGGAGTTTTGGCGGTGTTCCGACAAACTACTGCTATGAACCGCCCACCGAACCAACGCTCGTCGATCAAACTAGTAGCCTTGGCGCTCGCTATCCTCGTGGTCGCATTGGCCACCGAGTGGTTGTTGGGATTTAGGTTAGGCGAGGCAGCGGGCAACTTGGCCGAACTCGTCATGGCGATTGCATTGATTGCCGCCGCCACAATGGTTTTTGCTCCGCTTGGGCGTTTTCGGAGGATACTCGCCTCCGTATTAGCGTTCAGCTCAGTCGTGTTACTGTGGGCGATAAATGCCAAGTTCAGCACTTCGCTAGATGTCGCATATGGTGGCGGCTATGGCTGGAGCGGGACCAGAGTTGCCGTGTTGGCCATGCTTGTTGGACCGGTCATTGGCCTTGCTGCGGCGATCCTGACGTTCGGCTTGGCGCATCTCCGCGTCTTCAATCGACAGCCCTCAACGAGTTGACGTCCGCAATGGGTCGATTGCGGACATCGGCTCCCAGCCCGGAACCAGACATCCGCGCCCTAGCCGGCAAGCCGACATTCCGAACGTCGGTTACGGGTGGTTAGCGGACGTTGGCAACTGCACTTGCTCTGCTGGGATGAACCGTGATCAATCCGTTGGCACTATTCCGGGCCGCTTCGCTCCACAACCAAGCTGAAGACGCGGCGTTCGACCAAAAGTGGAAGGACGCAGCCGAGCTGATCGCTCAAGCTATTCAAGCCTACGAGCGAGTGGGAAAAGCCAAGCTCGTTCCAATCAAGGCCCTGACCCTCTCCGCAGTGATCGATTACCGGCTTGGTCGCTTCGATCAGGTCTCGGCAACGGTAGGGAGGGTCCAGCGCGCAGAGCCAAGGTGCTGGAAGTGGCTCAAGCCGGCGGATGCAAACTACGTCCGATACTATCTAATGGAACTTCTGGAGTATGTGGCGGGTGCTGATCTGCCGTCACGCTCAGCCGAACATCTTAGGCAAGCCGAGGAGATAGGCAGTGATCTTTCCGAATTGGATATCGGCAAAGTGAGCCCGTCTCTGCTGGGTCTGTTCCCACTAACTGCGGTCGAGATCTAACAGCGTATGAATGTCCGCAATGGGTCGATTGCGGACTTTGCTAGTCGGGGGCATCCTCTCCCACCAAGATGATGCGAACTCCTTGTTCAGCGAGCTTTTCATCTTTGAAGCCGGTCATCACGCAAACGTACACAGAGTAGCTTGGGATAGCCGATGCGGATGGCTGCACCAGAAGGTCGCCGCCGCGCGTAGGATGAAGAAGGGATCCGACAGGGACGCCACAGCTTTGCTCGATGCGCGTCGCCGCCTGTCGAAGTTCCAGAGCATTGGCAGCGGGTTGACCTGCGCAACCGGTAACCAACGCCGCGCAAAGAATCCAAGGCCTCATGACTTAACATCGCTCGTGTCGGGGATGTCGGCAATGGGTCGAGAGCGACATCGGCTCATGGTGTGCAAGCGGACACTGCCATCGACCATGCTGGAGCGTGGCGAGCCGATCCCACGCGGAACGACTCGCCCCGTGGTTTCGCTATGACGGCAGTGACTAAAGCGGAGAACGACCATGTCAGAGACCAAGGGCAAGGGTAGCCACACGGCCAGGCGCGCCAACGCCGCGGCGGCGAAGGAGGGCGAGAGCAATCCGCGCAAGTCCTCCAAGGCTCAGGCGATCCTCGGCAAGAAGGGGGCGCGCTCCAAATCGTGACGGAGGATACCGCCCAGCCCTTGCGCGTGCGCGTCATCGATCTTGAAACCGCCGGCAGTGGCACCGGGGATGTCTGCGAGATCGGCTGGCAGGACGTCGTGCAGGACGCCAGCGGTCTGTGGTCGGTCAGCGAGACCTCCAGAGGGGCCCGCTTCGTCAATCCGGGACGACCGATCTCGCCGGACACCATGGCGGTCCATCACATTCTCGATGAGTGGGTGGCGGATGCGCCGTTCTGGAAGGATGTCGCGCCGTCCGTGCTGCGACCCGATACACCCGCTGTGGCGCTGGCAGCCCACCGCGCCGCCTTCGAACAGCGCTATTGCACGCCCCGTCTCAGTGGGGGCGCGAGCTGGATCTGTACCTGGAAATGCGCCCTGCGGCTCTGGCCGGAACTACCGAGGTTCTCCAACCAGATGCTGCGCTACCAGCGCAGGCCCGAGGGCCTGGTCCACGAGCGGGGCCTGCCCGCGCACCGCGCTTTGCCCGACGCCTATGTGACCGCGCACCATCTGCGCGACATGCTCAATGCCGTTCCGCTCGCTCAGCTCATCGAATGGAGCCGCCAGCCCGGCCTGCTGCCGCGCGTTCCCACCGGTTCGGATCGTGGCAGGCCGTGGTCTGCCGTCTCCGACGACGCACTCGCCACCCTGGCCCGCGATCGGGACATCGATGTACGCTTCAGTGCCGAAACCGAAGTGGCAAGACGCGCAGGCCAGCCCCTCAGCGTGCTGGCGATGTCGAATCAGCAGACGTTGATCTAGTCCTCGCCCTCGCTAGCCCCGCAGCACCTTCTGAAGCTGCGGATGCAGGTCGGAGTTGGCGGCCAGGATCTGGGCCCCCGTCTCTGGCCGGCCTTCGCCGTCGATGGTGGTGACGATGCCGCCGGCTTCGGTGACGAACAGGATGCCGGCCGCCACGTCCCAGGGCTTCAGATTGCGCTCATAGTAGGCGTCGTATCGGCCCGCAGCGACCCAGGCGAAGTCCAGCGCAGCGCTGCCCAGGCGGCGAATGCCCGCGACGCGTTGGCCGACCGCGTGAATGTCCTTGATCGACTGGGCGTGGCCGGTCTTGCCGATGAAGGGCAGGCCGGTGGCGATCAGGCTTTCGGACAGGTCCTTGCGGCCCGCCACGCGGATGCGCTGATCGTTCAGATAGCAGCCCTTGCCCTTTTCGGCCCAGAACAGCTCGTTCATCACCGGATTGTAGGTGACGCCAGCCACTATCTCGGACGTGCCATCCGGCGCGCGCCTCTCCAGCCCCACGGTGATGGCGAAGTGGGGCATGGAGTGCATGAAGTTGGTGGTGCCGTCGATCGGATCGACGATCCAGGTGTGGGACTTGTCGGTCCCCTCCATCATGCCCCGCTCCTCGCCCAGGAAGCCGTAGCCGGGGCGGGCCTTCATCAGCAGCTCATACAGGGTGTCCTCGGCCCGGATGTCGGCGGCGGTGACGAAGTCGCCGGGCCCTTTGCGCGAGACCTGCAACTGGGCGACCTCGCCGAAGTCGCGCAGCATCGGGCGGGCCGTCTTGCGAACGGCGTCCATCATCACTTGAAGCAGGGCAGAGGCGAGGGCCATGGTCGGGATCTCCTGGTCCGCATGTCCTGAAAAGGCCCATTCTTGACTGGGATGGGGCCCGGAGATGCGGAGAAGTTCAACGGCTCCGGATGGAGCCGAGTGGTAGCTGATGTTAGTCCGCGCGGCGGACGTATTCGCCGGTCGCGGTGTCGACGACGATCTTTTCGCCCACACCCATATAGGGCGGGATCATGATGCGGACGCCGTTGTTGGCTATGGCCGGCTTGTACGATGAAGAGGCCGTCTGGCCCTTCACCGTGGGCTCGGTCTCGACCACTTCCAGCGTCACCTGGTCGGGCAGCGACAGGCCGATGGGGCGGTCTTCATGCGTCTCGATGATGACCTTCATGCCCTCCTGCAGATAGGCGATGCGGTCTTCGCCGACCCAGTCCTTCTGCAGTTCGACCTGCTCGTAGGTGGTGTCGTCCATGAAGACCAGGCTGTCGCCGTTGTCGAACAGATAGGAGAAGTCCTTCTGCTCCAGCGTCACGCGCTCGACCTTGTCTTCCGACCGGAAACGCTCGTTCAGCTTGTTGCCGGTTTCGAGGTTCTTGGCCTCGACGTTGGCGAAGGCACCGCCCTTGCCGGGCTTGACGTGGCTGGCCTTGGTGACGACCCACAGGCCGCCGTTGACTTGCAGAACCATGCCGGGCTTGATGGTGTTGCCGTTGATCTTCATCGGTGTCTCGAAAGGTTTGGCGCAGGCCCTTGTGGCGCGCACGAGCGGGCGCAGTCCGTAAAGGAAGCCGGGGCCTACGGCAAGGCGCTGTCCGTCAGTGGACGGTGCGATGGTCGTCCGAAAACTTGTCCTCGACCTTGTTCATCAGGCGTGTCGCGCCGCCGATCGGAGAGGCCAGCTTTCCAGCCGCCGGATCCAGCTTGCGGGCCTCATGCGCGAAGGCTGCAGCCATGCCCGCCGAGGCCATGGCCGCAGCGATCTGGAAACCTCGACCCGCAGGCCGGGCCGCGAGCCAGATCGCATTGACCACCTGGGTCGCGGCCCATAGGGCCAGGGTGCCGGTGCGGCGCCGGCTCTTCGGTCCGTTCCAGACGCGGACAGCCGACAGGCTGGTGGCGGAAAAGACAGCCGGCACGATCATGCTCATCGCGCCGCGTGGACGCTCGGTGACGGGCCGGGCCCCGTGCCGGATGTCCGAGGCCGACAGACGCGGCTGCAATGCCTTGTTGGCCAGGAAGGTCGCGGCCAGAGCAAACCCGGCGGTGACCGCGACGCCCAGCAGGACATGGCCGATATCGTCCCTGTCGGCATTGACGAGGTCCAGCGCCGCGTCGCGAGCGTCTTCCACGAAATCACCGATGTCGGTCATCCTGAGCCCTTCCATTATCCTTGGCTGAACAATGGGCCGGGCATGGTTACGGTTCCGCCGATGCCTCGTCGTCGGGCAGGGCGGTGTCGTCCGGATTGTAGTCGTAGTCGAGCAAATCGCCGGGTCGACATCCCAATGCCGCGCACAGCCGGGCCAGGGTCCGGAAGCGGATGCCCTTCACCTTGCCCGACCGGAACAGGGACAGCTGAGTTTCGCTGAGGCCGACCTGCTGGGCCAGATCCCGGGCCTTCAGGCCTTTGGCGACGATGACGGCGTCAAGTGTCACGCGCACCGGCATCAGATCATCTCGTCCATCTCGGACTGAAGGCGGGCGGCCTGATCGACCACTCGCCCGAGCAGGAACAGGGCACCCCCGATCATGCCCAGAGTCATGCTGCCGACGTCGAAGTTCAGATAACCGCCGTCCGTCACCCCTGCGATTCGCAGCAGATTGGTCTTCAGAAAGACTGTAAATACAGCGCCGCAGCCCAAGGCCAGCCCGACCTTCCGCAGGGCGGATGACAGGGTGGGCTGGATCAGACGTCCCTTGGCCAGCTGTCCCATGGCCGTGCCGATCGACCAGACGGCAAAGAGGTAGAAGGTGGCGGGAGCAACCCAGGCCACGAAAATCATCATGGTCTGAGCGGTCAAGCTGATGTCTGATCGGGCTGCCAGCACTAGCGGAGCGATCAGATACATCAGGGCGAAGACGCTGCCGACGCTGATGACCATGAAGATCGCCAGCCAGCGAAACTGGCCGCACAGGCGTCGAAAACGGGCGAGATCGGCGGTGGCCACGGCTACTCCCAACATGAGCGATCTTTAATCTTGACTTAAATGCCTGTCGTTTGCAACTTTATCTAGGAGTTAAACGAATGAGGTAGTCGGACGATGATCCCCGCCATCGAGACACGCGGTCTGACGAGACGGTTCGGCACGCGGGTCGCCGTCGACGCCCTGTCGATGACCGTGCCGGACAAGGCCGTCTATGGATTCCTGGGGCGCAACGGGGCGGGCAAGACGACGACACTCAAGATGCTGCTCGGTCTGCTTCGGCCCAGCAGCGGCACGGCCGTTGTCGGTGGCATCGATGTCGGCCGTAACCGGATTGGTGCCGCCCGAAAGGTCGGGGCGCTGCTGGAGGCGCATGGCTTCTACGGCAATCTGTCGGGCCGCGAGAACCTGGACCTGACGCGGTCCCTGCTGGGCGTTTCAGCCACCGAGATCGACCGCGTGCTGGAGGTGGTGGAAATGCGCGGCGAGGCAGGCCGCCGGGTGTCCGACTATTCGCTGGGCATGCGGCAACGTCTGGGTCTGGCGCGGGCCATGCTGGGTGCGCCGCCGGTCCTGATCCTGGATGAGCCGACCAACGGCCTGGACCCCGACGGCATTGCGGACATGCGCCGGTTCCTGAAGGCTTTGCCCGACCGCACTGGTGCCACGGTCCTGTTGTCCAGTCATTTGCTGGGCGAGATCGAGCAGACGGCGACGCATATCGGTATCATCAACGAGGGCCGTCTGGTTCTCGAGGGTGAGTTGTCGCGGCTCAAGGCCGAGCTGACGCCGGAGATCGCGCTCAGGACTGATGCGCCGGATCGTGCAGGCGAGGTCCTGCGTCGCCACTATCTGACACTGGTGTCGGAAAGCGACGGCCTGGTCGTGCGGCTGCGACAGGGACAGGACGCCGACCGGATGTCGGCCACGCTGAATGCTGCACTGGTTCAGGCGGGGGTCGCCGTCTTTGCGATGGGACCACGAGCCCGGTCGCTGGAGGGCATCTATCGCCAGGTCGCCGCACCGACGGCCAAAGCCCGCAAGGAGATTGCCTGATGTTGTCCGTCCTAGGGGTCGAAGCCCGCAAGCTGAACCGATCGCTGGCCTTGCTGCTGGCCGTGGCGGCGCCGACGCTGATCGCCGTCTTCCTGTTCTTCAACATGCTGCGCGGCAAGGAGGGGCAGCCCTGGGAGATGTGGCTGCAACAGTCGACCGGCATCTGGGCCTTTTTCATGCTGCCCATGAGCGTGACCGCCCTGACTGCCCTGGTTGCACACATGGAACATGGGCCGAAAGCCTGGGATCATTTGCGTGCCCTCCCGATCGCGCGATGGAAGATCTACGCCGCCAAGGCCTTCTGCGTGCTGCTGGTGATCGAGGCGATGTGCCTGCTCTGCCTGCTGCTGAATGTCGGTGCCATCGCGGCGGCCGGTGCCATAAAGCCGGCGGTCGCCGCGACGGGTGAGATGAATCTGGCCGGTCAGTTCCTGCTGATGGGCAAGGTGTTCGCGGCGTCTCTGCTGCTGATCGGGGTTCAGCTCTGGATCGCGCTGCGGTTTTCCAGCTTCGTGCCCGCGCTGGCCGTTGGGATAGGCGGCACCTTCTTTTCCGTCGTGGCGGTGTCGGCGCGGATCGGTGTGCTGTCGCCCTGGCAGATGCCGGTCAATATGCTGGCGACGGAGGCCTGGCGCGTGACGACAGCCCTGGGGCTGGGGTGCGGGCTCGGTGCGGTCGGCCTGATCCTGGCCATTGCGCATCTGTCGCGACGTGAAGTGCTCTAGGCAGCAAAAGGCCCCGGTGGGCAGAACCCCCGGGGCCGTGGCAGTGTCAGTCTGAAGATCAGTTGCCGGTGGCGGACTTGTCCGGGCTGATCTCGGTCATGGCGGATTGCAAATAGTTCTGGACGCCCAGCTGGCGGATCAGATGATGCTGGTTTTCCAGGAAATCGATGTGCTCCTCGGTATCGCCGAGGATACGCATCAGAAGGTCGCGGCTGACGAAGTCACCGGCGGCCTCGCACTGGGCGACGGCGGCGGCGGTGGTGGCGCGGCTGTCGATTTCCAGCTGGAGGTCGGCCCCAAGGCATTCGACCGCTTCCTCGCCGATCTTCAGCTTGTGCAGGTCCTGCAGGTTGGGCAAGCCATCCAGGAAGAGGATGCGTTTGATGAGCATATCGGCGTGTTTCATCTCGCCGATCGACTCATCATAGATGATCTGGCCAAGGTGTTTCAGGCCCCAGCTTTCGAACATGCGGGCATGCAGGAAATACTGGTTCACGGCGGTGAGTTCGTTGGTCAGCACCGCATTGAGGGTGCGGATGATCGCGGGATCGCCCTTCATGGCCTGGTCTCTTTCAATGGCGGGTGAGGGACCGACGGCCCCGGACGCACCCCGTCCTGGACCGATATTGTATCACAGGAAAAAAGGCTGTGATCTTTTGCGATTACTTATCAGTACATTGATATTGCGAATGATTTTTCCGCGCAAAGCGGAGCCTTATCGCGTCGGCTATTCGGCCGCCATGGCAAAGGCCTGACGGGTTTCCTGAATCATCTCGCGCATTTCGCAGACGCATTTGGCGCACTGGGCCTGGCACTGGTTGCGGGTGAAGATGTCGCGCGGCCGACAGGCCCCCGCCTCGATGGCCAGGGCCACGTCACGTTTGCGAAGACCATTGCAGTTGCAGACGTACACGGCAGGCTCGACCCGGCTGGTGATGCGAATGGTTCGCTATAGCAGGGACGTTAAGGCGAATGCAAGGCGTTCGCAGGAGTGGCGGCTTGACGCGGACCTGAGGGCGACGCACTTGCCGGACATGGCCAAGCAATCCCTGATCCCCGAACGCCCGCCCTGTCGACTGTATCTGATCACGCCGCCTGCGATCCCGGACACGGCGACCTTTGTTGCAACCTTGGCCGAAGCCCTGGACGCCGGAGATGTCGCGGCCCTGCAGATCAGGCTGAAGGATGTCGATGATGCAGCGGTGCTGGCGGCTGTGGACGCGATCCGGCCGGTGGCGCAGGGGCGCGGGGCTGCAGTGATCCTGAACGACCGGCCCGACCTGGCGAAACGGTCGGGTTGCGATGGGGTCCATCTGGGTCAGTCGGACATGCCGCTGGCCGAGGCCCGGCGCATCATGGGGCCAGACGCCATGATCGGTGTGACCTGTCACGACAGCCGCGAACTGGCCATGGATGCGGCCGAGGCGGGGGCCGATTACGTCGCCTTCGGGGCCTTCTATCCGACGACGACCAAGGCGACGACGCACCGCCCCGATCCCGAAATCCTGACGATCTGGCAGGAGACGGTGGAGGTGCCATGCGTCGCCATCGGCGGCATCACCATCGAGACGGCAGGCCCATTAGCGCGGGCGGGCGCGGACTTCGTCGCGGTCAGCGGCGCGGTGTGGGATCATGCCGACGGTGCTGCGGCGGCCGTGCGTGCGTTCAACGCGGCCCTGCTGGCCGAAGCCTGACCTTCAGGGGATGTTAGGGGGTGCGCGGTAAGCAAGGCAGCCCTTTAGTCGCTTGCCGGACCCGCGTTCATGCCCCAGAGCCGCGTGCTCTCTTCGACCGACAGCCTGCCCGTCGATATGCCCGGACCGACGGCGACGACGGCCAAGTCGCGTCAGGCGGCGAACCTGCGTCGACGCAGGCAGGCCCTGACCCCGGTGTTCACGGCCCTGGCCGTGACCGTGATGGTCGTGGTTTCCATCAGTTTTGCGCGCTCCGTCGGATTGGTCGCGCCCCTGTGGGGTGCCGCCGGTCTGGCCGTGGTCGTCTGGCTCAGGACGTCATCGGGCCGGATGTACGACTACAGCTTCGGGGCCATGATCGCCGTGGGTCTGGCCGCCGGGAACTTCCTGGTGGGCAACGACACGCTGCACACGTTGATGTTCACCCTGGCCAATATGCTCGACATCGTCGTGGCCGTGCTGATGGCACGCCGGTTCGCGCCGACGCTGAATCTGGCGACGGTCACGGGGGCCACGCGGTTCCTGCTGGGGGCGGCTCTGATCGCGCCCATTCCGTCGGCGGTGTTCGCCAGCACCATGCTGTACTGGATGGACGGCACCAACCCCTTGCTGAGCGCCCAGACCTGGTGGTTCGGCCATGCGCTGAGCATCGCCATCATCGGCAGCTTCGGCCTGTCGCTGACGAAGCGGGAGCTGGCCAGGCTGCGTGCGCCGGCCGTTGCGCTGGAGGCTGCGGTCCTGATGGCCCTGCTGACGGTTGGGGCCTGGGTCGTGTTCGTGCATCTGGATGTTCAGCTGTCGTTCCTGATCCTGCCGATCCTGCTGCTGATCGCCGTGCGGCTGCGCATGCTGGGCGTGACGGCGGCGCTGTTGATTGTGACAATTCTGGCGGTGGGCGGCAGCATGACCGGTCATGGGCCGTTCACCGGTGATTTCAGCCGCGCGGATCAGGCGCTGATGGGTCAGTTGCTGGTCATGCTGGGCTATCTGCCGGTCATGCTGGTCGCCGCCTTGCTGGAGGAGCGGGACCGTCTGTCGGACCGCGCGAAACTGGGTCAGGTGCGGGCCGAAAAGGCCTCGGCCGCCAAGTCACGCCTGCTGGCCAATGTCGCGCACGAGATCAAAAGCCCGGTCGGGGGCATCATCGGCATCGGCGACCTCTGGCAGGGCGGGCAACTGGGACCGATCAACGAGACCCAGGCCGCGATGGCGGCGATGCTGGTGAAGACAGCACGGCAGGTGGAAAGCCTGGCCCACGATCTGCTGGACGTGGCCCGCGCCGAGTCCGGAGAGGTCAGCGTCGAGCTGCGACCCACCGATGTGCCCGGCGTGCTGGAGGATGTGCGCCGTGCGACCGCGCTGCGGTCCGAGGCCGACGCGCTGAAGCTGGACGTCGTGACAGAGGGTGATGGACTGGTGGCCCTGGCGGATTCGCAGCGGCTCAATCAGGTGGTGACCAACCTGGCCAGCAATGCCGTGAAGTATGGAGCCAGCGGGGGCATCGTCACCTTCCGCGCCAGTCGTGTGCACGACGCCGTGCGGATAGAGGTGATCGACCTGGGGCCGGGCCTGTCAGCGGAGAAACAGGCCCAGCTGTTCGAGCCCTTCAATCGCCTGGGGCTGGACCGCTCGACGATCGAGGGGCATGGCATCGGCCTGGCCCTGGCCAAGCGGCTGGTCGAGCTGCAGGGCGGCAGTATCGGCGTGGTGTCGCAGCCGGGCGAGGGTGCGACCTTCTGGATCGAACTGCCCGCCGCCTGACGCCAGTCATCAGGCCTTGAGACGTTCCGCCGCGCGACCGAACGCTCATGGACTTTGCGGTTCGACGGGTATAAAGCCGCAATTGTCGTAGGGTTATTTGAAAAGGCGATCGCCGTGGAATTCGACGCGCTTCTGCTGTCGCGGATGCAGTTTGCCTTCACCATCGCGTTTCACATCCTGTTCCCGGCCTTCACGATCGGGCTGGCGGCCTTTCTGGCGGTGCTGGAGGGACTGTGGCTCTGGACCAAGCGCGAGGCCTTCAAGACCCTGTATCTGTTCTGGGTGAAGATCTTTGCCCTCAGCTTCGGCATGGGCGTCGTGTCGGGTGTGGTGCTGAGCTACCAATTCGGCACCAACTGGTCGGAATTCATCCGCCTGACGGGCGGGGTGATCGGGCCGCTGCTGGCGTTCGAGGTGTTGACGGCCTTCTTCCTGGAGGCGTCGTTCCTGGGCGTCATGCTGTTTGGCTGGAAGAAGGTCGGGCCGAAACTCCACTTCACGGCCACCGTGCTGGTGGCGATCGGGACGACCATCTCCGCCTTCTGGATCCTGTCGGCCAACAGCTGGATGCAGACGCCGCAGGGCTTCGAGATCATGGCCGACGGCCGGTTCCAGGCCACGGACTTCTGGCAGGTGGTGTTTAACCCCAGCTTCCCCTCCCGGCTGGTGCACATGCTGCTGGCGGCCTTCATGACCACAGCGCTGGTCGTGGGGGCCGCGTCGGCCTGGCGGATCCTGAAGGAAAAGCGCGGCAGCACGACCTGGACCGAGAGCCGGATCGCCCTGGTCATGGCCATCGGCCTGGTGGCCGTGGTCGCGCCGTTGCAACTGGTCGTCGGTCACTGGTCCGGCGAGGTGGCGCACAAGTATCAGCCGTCCAAGACCGCCGCCATAGAGGGCTATTGGGAAACGCGCTCGAACCAGCCGCTGCACCTGTTCGGCATTCCGGACCGCGAGGCGCAGAAGAATCACTTCGAGGTTTCGATCCCCGGCATCGGCAACATGATCCAGAACGTGCCCAAGGATGAGGTTATCCAGGGTCTGGATGCCTGGCCGCGCGAGGATCAGCCGCCGCCTTTCATCCCCTTCTTCGGCTTTCGCATCATGGTGGGCCTGGGTCTGCTGATGATCGCCTTGGGTGGCGTGGGGGCCATTCTGATCTGGCGCAAGCGGCTATTCGAAAGCCGGTGGTTCCTGAAGTTCTGCGTGGCCATGGGGCCGAGTGGCTTTATCGCGGTGCTGGCCGGCTGGATGGTCACCGAGGTCGGACGCCAGCCCTGGGTCGTCTATGGCGTCCTGAAGACGCGTGACGCCGTCTCGCCGGTCACGGCGGCCGAAGTGGCGACCAGTCTGACGGTCTATGTGATGGTCTATGCACTGGTGTTCACGGCCGGGGCCTTGTTCATCCTGCGGCTGATGGCCGAGGGTCCCAAGGCGGCGCTGGCCGAACCCGATCCGCGTCAGGACCGGGCCCCCGGCTCGGCCCTGGCCAAGGCGCCCGCCGATGCCGAGGGTGGCATTCCGGGAGATGAAGACTGATGGACCTGCCGCTGATCTGGGCCGGGGTGATTGCCACCGCCGTGCTGTTGTACGTCATGCTGGACGGGTTCGATCTGGGGGTCGGTATCCTGTTTCCCTTCGCGAGGTCTCCGGGCGAGCGGGACGTGATGATGAACACCATTGCGCCGGTGTGGGACGGCAACGAGACCTGGCTGGTGCTGGGGGGCGGGGGGCTGCTGGCGGCGTTTCCTCTGGCCTATTCCATCCTGATGCCGGCGCTCTATCTGCCGGTGCTGCTGATGCTGGCGGGCCTGATCCTGCGCGGCGTGGCGTTCGAGTTCCGGTTCCGGGCCAGGAAGCGCGGCCGCAAGTTCTGGACCCAGATGTTCGCGGGCGGGTCGATCCTGACGGCGGCGGCGCAAGGGCTGATCCTGGGCGGCTTCATCCAGGGCGTGACCGTGGAGAACGAACAGTTCGCCGGCGGGCCGTTCGACTGGTTCACCCCCTATACGCTGCTGGTATCGGCCGGGATCGTGGCGGGTTATGCCCTCCTGGGTGCGACCTGGCTGATGCTCAAGACCAAGGACAATCTGCACGGCGACGCCAAGCGCTGGACGCTGATCAGCGCGGCCTGCACGGCCGGTCTGCTGGCGGCGGTCAGTCTGGCGACCCTGTTCGTGCATCCGCGGATCGCCCTGCGCTGGGGCTTTGATCTGACGCAGGGCTTCGGCGTGGACTGGAGCGTTCTGGGCCCGCTGCTGCCGGTGCCGCTGCTGGGTCTGGCGGGTCTGATCCTGCTGGTCGGATCGGCGCGGCGGTCGTCGCATGTGCGCCCCTTTATCGGGACGATCCTGGTGTTTCTGTCAGGCTACATGGGGCTGGCGGCCAGCTTCATGCCCTATATCGTGCCCTATGCCGTGGACTTCCGGCAGGCGGCTGGCCCGGACAATGCACTGGGTCTGATGCTGGTCGGGACCCTGACGATCGTGCCCGCCATCCTGGCCTATACTGCCTGGGTCTATTGGGTCTTCCGCGGCAAGATCGACGAGGATGCCGGCTATCATCATTGATCCCGTCCCCCCGCCGGAACCGAACGAGCCGCCCGGACCCCTATGGAAACAGCTGGCCTGGTTCGTTGGTCTGTCGGTCGTGGCCGCCGGGGTCACGGCCGTGGTCGCCTATGCGCTGAGGGCCTTGCCGTTCATGGGCTGACGGGCGACATAGGTGGGATGAAAAGTATCGCTTTCGCCGCCCTCATCCTCGCCGCCTCTCCGGCCCTGGTCCATGCCCAGACCCCGACGCAGACACCAGCGCCCGCCACGGCGCGGCCTGCGGGATCGCCAGATATCACGGGAAGCCTGAACGGCACCCCGGCTCAAACCCAGCCCTCGACCACGGTCCGTCCCGGCGCGCTCGGCTCGGTACCCAGTCGCTCGCCTGCCGCATCGACATCGACCGTGACCGCTGCGCCGAGGGCCGAGGGGGCACCGCCCCCACCGCCGATCGTGACACCGGCTCCCGCCGCCGCATCGACCGCTACCCGGCCGCCCGCCGCGACGCCTTCCTCAGCGGCTGTGCCGCCAGCGGCATCTGCGACGGCTGAGGCGAGCGCGCCTGCTCCGGCTCCGGCCGCGACGGTGCTGGATGCGGCGGCCATCGCCGCCCTGCCGTTCTCCATCGAACTGCCGCCCGGCTTCCGGATCGAGACGGGACGGCCCGGCCCGAACTTCAAGATCTACACGGTCAAGCGGGGCGATAAGTCCTTCGCCATGATCTATGCCGGGCCGTCGTCGCAGTTTCCGATCTATTCGGGCGAGATGGCCGAGGTCGGGGGCCGCGCCACGGTCGTGGCCAATCAGGGCGGCACGCGCCACGCCATGGAGCATCTGTTCCAGCGCGAGACCGCACCGAAGGAAATCCACGTCTGGATCATGTCGCTGGAAGGAGCCGATCAAGCTCTGGCCGAGCGGATCGCCCAGACGGTGGATGTGCGTTAGGCCGGAGACCGTCTGACCGGGGCATCCGTAGGGCCCAGCCGGACACCGCGTAGTCCGGCGAACACCAGCACCTCCTGGCCGGGAGCCTCGGCCCAGCGGCGCAGGACAGATTGATAGGGTTCGCGCCGCCAGTCGTGCGGGCGGGTGGGGTCGGATTCGACGATCAGTCGCGCACCGCCCTGCTCGCTGTGAAGGACGAAGCCGGCGACGGAGGGTTTCCATGTTTCGTCCAGCGCCTCGGTCAGCAGCCACAGGCAGTTGAAGACGCGGCAATCATCCGGGCGGTCGGCATAGATGGCGCAGCCGGTCGTCTTGCTGAAATGACGGCACCATTTGCCCGCAGGCTTGGCCAAGGCCGTCACCCCCATCAGCTTGCAGCACAGGCCGCAGTCGCCACAGGATTTGGCGATGGCCGCCGTGGTCACGTGGCTTTGAGCTCGGACCAGATGGCCAGTTCGTTGCCGGCTGGATCGCGGAAGTGAAAGCGCTGTCCGCCGGGGAAGTCGAAGATCGGCTTGACGATGGTTCCGCCCGCCTCGGTCACGCGGGCCAGGGACGCCTCAAGATCGGTGGCATAGATGACGGGCAGGGGGGCTTTCAGAGATGCCTCATCGGCATCAAAGCCGCCGTCCAGACCTTCGCTAAAGGCCGCATAGGTCGGGCCATAGTCCTGAAACGTCCAGCCGAAGGCCGCGCCGTAGAAGGCCTTGATCGTGCCCGTGCTGTCGGCGGGCAGTTCGAGGTAGTCCAGCTTTCCATCGACACGCATGCGTGATCTCCCGCTTCAAACTGAGGGCTTGCCATGCCCAACACTTCTGCGCAAACTTGCAAATGGTTCGCAATCGCGGGAGTCGCTCATGATCGTCCTGACCACCGGAGGCCCTGCGCTGGCGCAGCTGATGGCGCGTGACGCGCCGCGCGAGCGTCAGGCCATCTCGACGGCCAGGGCGACGGCTTCGCCACCGCCGATGCACAGTGACGCCACGCCGCGCTTGCCACCGCGCGTCTGCAGCGCGCCCAGCAGGGTGGCCAGAACGCGAGCCCCCGAGGCGCCGATCGGGTGACCCAGGGCCGTCGCGCCGCCGTTGACGTTCAAGCGGTCGTGGGAAATCCCCAGCTCCTGCATGGCGATCATGGGCACGACGGCGAAGGCTTCGTTGACCTCCCACAGATCGACGTCCTCGACCGACCAGCCGGCCTTCTTCAACGCCTTCTGGATGGCCGGGACGGGGGCGGTGGTGAACAGGCCCGGCTCATGCGCATGAGCCGAATGGCTGACGATGCGGGCGACGATCGGCAGGTCCAGCGCCTTGGCCACGCTCTCGCGCGTCATGACCAGGGCCGCGGCACCGTCTGAGATGGAGGCAGAGGAGGCGGCGGTGATGGTACCGTCCTTGGCGAAGGCGGGTTTCAGGCCGGGAATCTTCTCGGGCATGGCCTTGCCGGGTTGTTCGTCCTCGCTGATCGTCTCGGTGCCCTTGCGGGTAGTGACGTCCACCGGCGTGATCTCGGCCTTGAAGGCCCCCGAGGCGATGGCGGCGCGGGCGCGGGTCAGGCTTTCGACCGCATAGGCGTCCTGGGCTTCGCGTGTGAACTGATAGGTGCGGGCGGTGTCTTCGGCAAAGGAGCCCATCGGCTTGCCGGGGGAATAGGCGTCCTCCAAGCCGTCCATCATCATGCTGTCGACGATGACGTCATGGCCGATGCGGGCCCCGCCGCGGTGCTTGTTCATCAGATACGGCGCGCCGGTCATCGATTCCATGCCGCCCGCCACGATGACGTCCGCGCTGCCTGCGGTCAGGCTGTCAGAGGCCATCATGACGGCCTGCAGGCCCGAGCCGCACATCTTGTTGACCGTGGTCGCCTCGACATGCTGGCCCAGACCGGCACCGAGAGCGGCCTGTCGGGCCGGGGCCTGACCGAGGCCAGCGGGCAGGACGCAGCCCATGTAGATCTGGTCGATCTTTTCAGGCGCGACCCCGGCACGTTCGACCGCCGCCTTGACCGCCGCAGCCCCGAGGTCTGTGGCCTTGGTGGTCGCAAAGGCCCCCTGGAAACCGCCCATCGGTGTGCGGGCGAACGAGACGATGACGACGGGATCGGACATCAGGACACTATCCATGGCTGGTACGCCGCAGGGGGCGATGATGGGGGCGACATGGGCTATCGGGCCCGGCCAGGCAAGCCGGGCTAGCCTGCGTTCTCACTTGTGGGCTGACGCGGCAGCAGGTCTCCGACGGTCGGGCAGTCGGCGGTGCGGGTCAGCAGAAGATCGCGGGGCTTGACGATTTCGTTGCAGTGGCCACAGGCGATGCGCGGGGCCAGGTCGTGACCGCAGGTCTTGTGGATCATGGCAAAACCGGCGTCGGTGTTGCCGTACACATGCTTGTTTCCCCAACCGTGCAGGGTGACGAGGACGCCGTACAAATCCTTGCCCTTTGCGGTCAGGACATATTCGTTGCGGGGCGGACGTTCGGAATAGAGACGCGGCTCCAGCACGCCGTGCTGGACCAGAGACTTCAGTCTGGCTGCCAGCACGTTACGCGCGACGCCCAGACGATCCTGCCATTGCTCGAAGCGGCTGATGCCGTTGAAGGCGTCGCGGATGACCAGCAGGGTCCAGGGATCGCCGATGACTTCCAGCGTCGCGGCGATCGAACAGCTTTGGCGTGAATAGTCGGCGGTGCGTCCCATACGGACGAAAGTGACCCTGCGTCAGGGGATTTGCAAGAGGGTTGTCATTCGGAACGGACGAGGTAAGTTGCTTTTGGCTATGGACATATCGCACCACCTGCGCGACGCGTCCTGATCCCCTCGACCTCCGGGCGGAAGACCTCGCGTCGTCCGCCCGTCTTTTTTGCAGTGATCCCATGACCGAACAGACACTGGATCAGGCCCTGACCTTGACCGCCAACGGCGCGGGGGGTCTGACGGCCGATCTGACCACCGGCTTCTCCAACGCGCCGCAGAGCTGGCCGGGTGAGAAGGGTGCGCCGTTCGGCGGGTTGATGAGTGCCTTGGCGGTGAAGGCTCCGCGACAGGCGCTGGAGATCACCCAGCCACTGCGGACGGTGTCGGTGCAGTTCCTGATCGGGGCGCGGTTCGAGCCCCTGATCCTGACCAGTGAAAAGCTGAGGGGCGGGCGGTCGGCGGTCTATACCTCCGTGCGGGCCGGGCAGGGCGATCGGCTGGCGATGAGCGCCCAGGTGACCTTTGGCAGTGCAGGCGACGGGCCGGAGGTGCGGGCCGCCACGATCGTGCCGCCCCCGCTGAAAGATCAACCGCTGACGCCGATGGGCGACGGGTTTGCGCCGCACTTCCTGCGTCATGTGGAGCATCGGTTCGTGGGCGGCATCCAGCTGTTCGGGAAAAATACGACCGACCGGATGGGCGTCTGGATGCGGACCGTCGATGGTCAGCCATTGGATGAAGCGCGGCTGGCGTTTCTGCTGGATGCGACCTTCCCGGTCTACTGGACCATGCTGCCGCCGCCGCCAGCGGTGTCTGCAACGGCAGACCTCCGCTACGATTTCTTTGGGCCAGTGCCAGAGGACGCGGCCCCGGACGGTTGGACCTATTTCGAGTTTGTCTCGCGTGACAGCCACGCCGGCTGGACCGTGGAGGATGCGACCGCCTGGGCCCAGGACGGGCGTCCACTGGCCGTCGGGCGACAGCTGCGCAAGGTGATGGCGTCGCGCTCGGCCTAGCCTTTCAGCAGGGCTTCCAGATGCGACAGCCAGCGGCGACCGAGGCGCAGGGCCTCGCCGGGCGAACTGGTCTGGACCGGCAGGGTGGCGTCCCACAGGGCGAGTTCGAACTCCGGGTGGCGGGCGTCGGCGAACAGCAGGCGCAGGGTGACCTGTTCGGCATCAGGGGCCAGGATGTCGAGCGACTTGCGGGCCTCGCCGCGCCGCACGCGCGCCACAACGTGCCCGTCGACGATGATCTCCCCGCCCTCGATCTCGTGAAAGTCGTAGACCAGACCCGACCCGCCGCGGTTCCACAGGACGCTGACCTGGGCTCCGTCAAAATCCAGACCAGCGGCGCGGCCTTCGGCGGGAGAATAGGCCTCGGCCTCAGGCGGAGCCGCCAGCGACTTGAACAGCGCCCGCTTCATGCGGCGCATCGGCTCCATCCACCAAGCGAGGACGAGGGCACCGGTCGTCAGGGCCGCCGCCGCCAGCGCCACCAGAAGCACCAGGCGCAGGGCCTCGGCCATCCTCAGTCCTCCAGTTCGACGACGACAGGGACGTGGTCGCTAGGCTTGTCCATGTCGCGGGCGTCGCGGTGGGTTTCGACACCCCGGAATCGGTCGGCGGCCGGGGGCGACAACAGGTGGAAGTCGATGCGGATGCCGTTGTCCCGCTGCCAGGCCCCGGCCTGATAGTCCCAGAAGGTGAAGGTGCCGGGCGGCTGCCTGCCCAGTTCGCCGGCCTCGGACAGGCCCAGATGCTTTATCGCGCGGAAGGCGGCGCGGCTCTGAGGCTGGAACAGGGCGTCGTTTACCCAGGCCGACGGCGTCTTGGCGTCGTCAGGCGTAGGGATGACGTTGTAGTCCCCGCACAGGATGAAGGCCTCTTCCTGGGCCAGCAGGTCGCGGGCGTGGGCCTGGAGGCGGTCCATCCAGGACAGCTTGTAGGCAAACTTCTCGGTGCTGATGGGATTGCCGTTAGGCAGGTACAGTCCGCCGACGCGGACCGGGCGGGGAGCCTCGATCAGGGCCTCGATGTAGCGGGCCTGTTCGAACTCCGCCTCGACGCCGGAGGTGTCGCTGCCGGGCAGGCCGCGCCGCACATCGGACACCGGGTATTTGGAGAGCAGGGCGACGCCGTTATAGCTCTTCTGGCCGTGAACCTCGACGTTGTAGCCGAGCGACTCAAAGGCCTCGCGCGGGAACTTCTCGTCCAGGCATTTGATCTCCTGCATGCTGACCACGTCGGGCGACGCGGCCTCAAGCCAGGCCAGCACGGTGGGCAGGCGGGCGTTGACGGAGTTGACGTTCCAGGTGGCGATGCGCATCCGCCCTGATTACGTCGCATCGGGGCGTTCTGTGAAGCCGCATAAGAAAACGCCCCCCGGAGCGGGCTCCGGAGGGCGTTGGCAGCCTAAAGGTTTATTGCCTTATTGGGTCGTGGCCGGCGCTGCGGCAGCAGGTGCGGCCGTCGTCAGGCGGCAACCGCCGCCGATGTTCTGGGCCGTGGCACAGGGATAAACCTGCTGGGTAACGCCCTCGGCGTTGACTCGGGCGATATAGCCGTCCCCAGCACCGCATTTGGCCTCATAGAAGCGGCCATTGGCATTCTGGCCCATCAGGCGGACCTCCTGCACATCGCAAGAGGCGGCGTCGGTTCCCGTCAGCTTGGCGCGGAAGCTGGCGACCTGCTCGTCCGTGGTGGTGAACTTGCAGGTACCGTTGGAGGATACGACTTGCAGACAATCCTGCAGTTCCCAGCCGCTGGCCGTCTTTTCGAGCCAGTAACCGTCCTGACCGGAGCATCCAACCTCGTAGATCATGTTGCCAGCCGAGCTTTTGCCGATGGCCAGGGCCTGGTCTACTGTACAGGTGACACCGGCACCCTTCGCCCAGCCACCAATGACGGCCAAGCCATTATCGTTGGCTGGCAAGGCACATTGCTGACCTACATCAGCCTGCGGATCGCGGGCACGTGCTGTGGCCGCGGTTCCTGCCAGCTCAAGACAATCGACGGCCATAGGGGGCGTAGACCCCACGACGATGTAGCCGGGAGCATTTGCGCAAGCGACTTCGAAAATCCCTTGTTGCTGTGCATCGCGACCTAACAAAACGGCTTCGCTGGCTTGGCATGTGATACCGATTGCGCTCAGCTGTGCTTGAGCTGCGGCCATGACTTGTTCCGGTGTCAGAGCTGCGGGCTGGGCGGGACGCCTTGCGGAGCGCGTGTTTGATCGCTCACGGGGTTCAGCTTCTTGTTCCTGATTTTCTCTCGAGCGGAGACGGCCAGGCAGCACCCGTTCCCCAGTGATCGCTCCCGAAGCCCGCTCGGATTCACTCCGGCCGCCCTCAGGAGCGGTTTGCGCCAGAACGGTCTGGTTGATGCCTAGAGCCAGGGCGCATGCCCCGATAAGGCAGACAAGCTTGTGGTAAAGCATCATGAAACTCCGAGGACTGCGTGGTCAGCTCTACCCTTGGCAATGCAGGCGGATGCGGTCAAGCCGACTGACGAATCCTTGGCTGGACCCACCGAGCAACTTGAGTTTATCTAGCATGGGTTTTGATTGGAGACGGACTTGGCGGACGGGGTTGTGGTCGAAGAGTTGGACAGGGGGGAACACGACGCGCGTGGTCTGACTTACCCGTTTGCCAATCTTCCAAGCCTTGGCAAAGCTGCAACAGTCGCACCTGGACTGATGTGGATGCGGCTGCCGATGCCCATCGCCCTGAACCACATCAATGTCTTCGCGATCGAGGATGGCGAGGGCTGGGTTATCGTAGATACGGGCCTGGCGATCGAGGAGACGCGGGGGCTGTGGGAACAGATCCTCGCTGGGCCGCTGGGTGGACGTCCGGTCACGCGCGTGATCTGCACCCATATGCATCCGGATCATATCGGTCTAGCGGGCTGGCTGTGCGAGCGGTTTGAGGCACCCCTGCTGATGACTCGGCTGGAGTATGTGACGGCGCGGATGCTGGTGTCGGATACGGGCAAGGCGGCCCCCAGGGCGGGCGAGACCTTCTATCGCGCGGCGGGCTGGGACGAGGCGCAGATAGAGACCTATCGGCGCGAGTTCGGGCGGTTCGGCATGGCGGTGTCGCCGATGCCAGCAGGCTACACCCGGATCAGCGAGGGCGACCGGATCAGAATAGGCGGTCACGACTGGCGCGTGCTGGTGGGCGAGGGGCACAGCCCGGAGCATGCCTGTCTGTGGCGCGAGAGCGACGACGTGGTGCTGGGCGGGGATCAGACCCTGCCGCGTATATCCTCCAATGTTTCGGTGTGGCCGACGGAGCCCGAGGCCGATCCGTTGGGGGACTGGCTGGTATCGCTTGAGCGGATGAAGAAGGTGCTGCCGGAGAGCGCGCTCATCCTGCCTTCGCATGGGGAGCCGTTCTATGGGGTTCACACGCGGCTGGATGCCCTGATCCGGGGGCATGAGACGTCGCTGAAGCGGCTGGAGCGGTCGCTGAAGGAGCCCAAACGGGCGGTGGATGTGTTCGGCAGCCTGTTTGCACGGCCGGTCGGCGACGGGGTGCGCGGCATGGCCACGGGCGAGGCGATCGCGCATCTGAATTATCTGGCCCGTCAGGGTCGTGCCGAGCGGACCCGCGATGCCGACGGCGTCGACTGGTGGACCGCCACAACCATCGAGGAGGCCTGAGCCATGACCGACCATATCCGTACCGACCTGAGCGACGGCATCCTGAGCGTCGCCTTCGCGCGACCCGAGAAGAAGAACGCCATTACCCAGGAAATGTATGCGGCCCTGGCCGAGGCGACCCAGCGGGCGAAGACGGACGATGCGGTGCGCGTTCTGCTGTTTCGGGCCGAGAGCGACAGCTTTTCGGCGGGCAACGACATCGCCGACTTCATCGCTATCGGTTCGCAGGGCGGTCAGGCGCTGGACATGCCTGTCTTCCGCTTTCTGAAGGCCATGGCCGATCTGGACAAGCCGGCGGTGGCGGCGGTCAGGGGGCGGGCCGTGGGGATCGGGCTGACGCTGCTGCTGCATTGCGACATGGTGGTGGTGGCGGAGGATGCCCTGCTGTCGGCGCCGTTCATCAATCTGGCGCTGGCTCCGGAGGCGGCTTCCAGCCTGTTGCTGCCCCAGGTGCTGGGGCATCAGCGGGCCTTCGAGATCTTTGCCTTGGGCGAGCCGATCGACGGGCGGACGGCGGAGGCGTGGGGGCTGGCCAACCGGGCGGTGGCGAGCGACCAGGTCGAGGCGACGGCGCTGGAGCTGGCCGGGCGGCTGGCGGCGCGGGCCCCCAACTCGCTGCGCAAGACCAAGCGGCTGATGCGGGACGCCGAACATCTGTGGGCCCTGATGCAGCGCGAGGGCGAGGCCTTCGGCAGCCAGATGAAGAGCCCCGAGGCCATGGAGGCCTTCATGGCCTTCAGCCAGAAGCGGGCTCCGGATTTCAGCAAGGTCGGCTGATTGGCCATTGCGCGGCGGGGCGCGGGGCTTTAGGCGCCACGCCCATGTTCGACACGCCGTCAGCCCCTGTTCGTATCGAGACCGAGACACCTGCGGACGCCGCGGCGGTCGAGGCTCTGGTGCTGGCCGCCTTCGGCCCGGGCCGGTTTGCCAAGACAGCGGAGCGGCTGCGCGAGCGGGGGTCGGTGGTTGCGGGCTTTGTGGCGCGCGAGGACGGTGCGGTCATAGGCTCTGTGCGGCTGTGGGCCATCACCATAGGAGACGCCAGGGCGCTGTTCCTGGGGCCGATCGCGGTGGAGGCGGGCAACCGGCGCGGGGGGCTGGGGGCCGAACTGGTGCAGGCGTGCCTGGCCTTTGCCGAGGCCGGGGATGCGGCGGGCATATTGCTGGTTGGAGACGTGCCGTACTTCGAACGGTTCGGGTTCCGGAAGGTCGAAGACGTCGTCATGCCCGGGCCGGTCGATGGTCGGCGGCTGCTGTGGCGGGGACTGGGGGATGTTTCCGGGATCGTGCGGGCCGACTGAAAACAGAGTCCACTGAGTCCACTCAGTCCACCTGGTGCCGTTTCCGACTTCGATATGGGCGGGGCATCGTCGCGAGACTGGCATGCGGATACGTCAGATACGGTCGCAGGGCTTTCGGCGCGGGGGGATCGGGCCTAGATCGGTAAGCATGCCGACCTCATCCGACAATCCGACCGGACTGGCCGCCGTGGCGGCGGCGGCGAAGCAGGTGCCGGGGCGGGGCATCCCGCCGGTGCATCTGTGGCATCCCGAACATTGCGGCGACATCGACATCGTCATCCAGAGGGATGGCCTGTGGATGCACGAGGGATCGCCCATCGGGCGACCTGAGCTGGTGCGGCTGTTCTCGACCATCCTGCGCAAGGATGCGGACGGTTATGTGCTGGTCACGCCGGGCGAGAAGCTGTCGATCACGGTCGAGGATCTGCCGTTTCGGGCGGTGGCGGTGGAGATCGGGACCGATAGCCTGACGTTCACCACCGATGTCGGCGACGAGGTCGAGGCGGGGCCGGAGCATCCCATCGTCGTCGAGACCGATCCGGAGACGGGTGAGCCCGCGCCGCGCGTGCATGTGCGGGCCGATCTGTGGGCGCGGATCGCGCGGTCGGTCTTCTACGAACTGGTCGAGGCGGCCGAGGTCGAGGGCGGACAGTGGGTCGTGCGGGCGCAGGGGCAGGCCTTTGTGCTGGGTCCCGTGAGCGCCGAATGAGCAGAGAAGCGCTGAAGGCGGACCTGAAGGCGCGGTTGCTGCCGGTCGATAGCTGGTCGATCGAGGGCGGGGCGGCACGGTCCGATTTCGACCTGAACCCGGATGCGGTGCGCGAAGAGCGGGCCTTGCGAGCGGCGGCGGTGCTGATCCCCATCATCGCACACGAGGATGGGGCGACGGTGCTGATGACGCGGCGGTCCGACACCCTGGCCAGCCATACCGGGCAGATCGCCTTTCCGGGGGGGCGGCTGGACCCCGGCGAGACGGCGGTTCAGGCGGCGCTGCGTGAGGCGTGGGAAGAGGTGGCGCTCGATCCCGGCGTGGTTGAGGTGCTGGGGCTGGGCGATGCCTATGAGACGGGGACGGGGTTTCTGGTCACGCCGGTGATCGGCTGGCTGACCGTTGCTCCGAAGACGAGGCCGTCGCCGGACGAGGTGGCCGAGGTGTTCGAGGTGCCTTGGGATTTCCTGATCGACGGAGCCAATCATCGGCGCGACTACTACGACCCGGAGACGGGACCGAGGCGGTGGTACTGGGCCATGCCGTTCGGCGAGCGCTACATCTGGGGCGTGACGGCGGGCATCGTGAGGGCGCTGAGGGTGCGGCTGTATGGCGAGGATGCGGTCGTGGCAGTCGGCGCGGCCGATGGGGAGGATGCGGCGTGAGCGTGCGTCTGACCGGACAGGACTGGCTGAGCGATCCGGCGACGCGGGCGGTGATCGCGGCGCTGGAGGCGGCGGGCGGGCCGGCCTGTGCCCGGTTCGTGGGCGGCTGCGTGCGCAATGCCCTGATGGGACAGGCGATCGACGATGTGGACATCGCCACAACACTGAAACCCGAGGAAACCAAGGCGGCGATCGAGGCGGCGGGGCTGCAGGCCGTGCCGACCGGCGTGGCACACGGGACGGTGACGGCGGTGTCGGGGCGCAAACCCTATGAAATCACGACCCTTAGGCAGGATGTCTCCACCGACGGGCGCAATGCCACCGTGGCCTTCACCTACGACTGGGCCGAGGATGCGGCGCGGCGGGATTTCCGCTTGAATGCGCTCTATGCCGATGCGTCCGGAGAGGTGTTCGATCCGACCGGGCATGGGGTGGCGGACGCGGCGGAGGGGCGGATCGTCTTTGTCGGCGAGGCACGGACGCGCATCCGTGAAGACTATCTGCGGATCCTGAGATTCTTCCGCTTTTACGCCTGGTACGGGCGCGGGGAGCCGGATTCCGAAGCGATGGTGGCGTGCGCGGCCCTGGCCGAGGGGATGACGCGTCTGTCGGCCGAGCGGGTGTCCAAGGAGATGCTGAAGCTGCTGGCCGCGCCGGACCCGCGCCGGGCGGTGGCGGCGATGCGCGAGACCGGGGTGCTGGCGCAGGTGCTGCCCGAGGCGGAAAATCTGGCGACTTTTGAGGCGATGGTGAAGCGGTGGCCGGAAGCCGAGATGCGGTTGATGGCCCTGCTGCCGCCGGATCAGGACGTGGTGAAGGCGGTGGCGGTGCGGTTGCGGCTGTCCAATGCGGTGCGGGACCGGCTGACGGCGGCGGCGCGGGCGTGGGCGGTGGTCGATCTGGAGATGACGGATCAGGCGGCGCGGGCGGCGATCTATCGGCAGGGACGGCCGGGGTTCAAGGATGCGGTGGTGCGGCGCTGGGCCGAGGCGGCGGATGGTTCTGACGCCAGCGCGCAGCGGCTGCTGGCGCTGGCGGACGGCTGGGCCGTGCCGCGGTTGCCGGTCGGCGGACGGGACCTGGCGCGGCTGGGGCTGGAGCCGGGGCCGGAGACAGGGCGGGTGCTGAAGGCGTTCGAGGACGGTTGGGTCGCGGATGATTTTCCCGCTGACGGGCACGAGGCGCGGCTGAAGGGCCTGATCACTGCGCCAGGGTGAAGGTCGTCACGACCGGGGCGTGGTCCGAGCCGTTGGGGCGACCCAGGCGGCGGCGGGTGAAGGTCAGGTCGGGCGAGCGATAGACCTGGTCGATGGTCATGCCGAAGACGGGGGGCAGGGCCGTGGGCCAGGTGCCGAGAATGCCGGGGGCGGGATGCAGGCCGACCTCGTCGCGGACCTGACGGCCGATGCGGGCGGACGAGACGCTGTTGAAATCGCCCGCGACGATCATGGGGCCGGTGGTGGTGCGGCGAAGATCGGCCAGGTTCTCGGTCTGGATGACCTGGCCGTGCTGGAACTCATAGGGCCAGGGGCGGGTCAGGTGGACACCGACGATGTTGATGGGCCCCAACGGGGTGTCGGCCACGGCGGCGACGTCGTTCAGCAGGTCGTCGAAGGTGTCGACGCGGGTCAGGGGATAGCGCGAGGCGATGATGGAGCGGGCCGGGCCGCGCGCCTGATCCAGCAGGGTGGCGTGGACGCGGTAGGGATGGTCGCCCAGCAGACGCTCGATGCCGTCGGCGGTCTGGAGGCTGAGTTCGACCAGGATGATGATGTCGGGATCGGCCTGATCGATCGAGCGGCGCATGCGCGCGATGTCGGTGTTCAGATAGTGGACGTTGGCGGAATAGAGGGTCAGTTCGGCCGCGCCGGGTCGGGCCGGGGGCTGGGCCGGAAACCACTGGGGCCAGACGGCGACCAGAAGGGTGGCGGCGACGATCAGGCCGAAGGCGGTGGCGCGCCACAGGCGGGCGACGGCGACGAGGGCGGTCAGCAGGACCGTGGCCGTCAGGGCCGGGGCGGTGAACTGGGCCAGGATGTCGATCCAGCGGTGGCCCGAGCCGGACAGGGCCGCCACCGCCAGGGTCAGCGGGGCGAACAGGCCGAGGCCAATCAGGACTTCGGCGATGCGCCAGGCCAGGCCGCCCCGTGCGAAAGGCGGGCGTGCGGGCAGGTCCGGTTGAACGGGTGACGTCATCGGGCGTTGGAAGCTTTGCGGCAGGAGACGAATGAATGGCCAAGCGGACCATCGGCGATATCGAGAAGATCTGGGCCAATGTCGAGGGCATCAAGAAGCTGTCGGACCGGGCGGTCGGCATCGGGCCGTTCGGCATCGGGCTGGATGGCCTGCTGACGTGGATCCCGATCGTCGGCACCGTCTATACGGTGGGGGCGGGGGGATGGCTGCTGACCCAGGCGTTCCGGGCCAAGGCGTCGCCGATCACCCTGCTGAAGATGTTCGGCTATCTGGGGGTCGATGCGGCGACGGGCGAGGTGCCGATCCTGGGCGACGCGGTCGACTTCTTCTTCCAGGGCCACCTGCTGGCCGCCAAGGCCCTGCAGGCCGAGATGGAACAGACCCACTGGGTCGAGGCGCGCGAGGCGGATGCGAAGGCCTCAGGCGAGCATGAGCGGCATATGGAAGTGGTGGCGCGCGATCCGCAGTTGAAGCGGGTGGTGTATCTGCATGATTGAGGGGGCGGTTTTGGTCGGGTGATTTAAGGTCTGCAATCGACCCAAAGCGGGCCTCCCGCTAGATCAGCTCTTTACCGCTTCCCAACGTGCGACAGGCTCGTGGCAAGTTATTGCATCAAAGGTTCCATCGTCGGAGACGATTCGGTAGTGGCGATAGGGCCTGTCTGACCACCACAGCCGCCCTAGATAGGAGGACAGCCAACTGGAGTTGGTCACTTCCATCAAAGGCCAGAGGTAGCGGGAGTACGTCGGGTGCGTGAGTCTAGGGTAGTCGGCAGAGACCGTCGTAGAAGGCGCAGCAATTTCACTGAAACAGCCAAAGGCTTCAGCCTGAAACTCGATCAGCAGATCACGGTCGCCCTCGTAGAAGGAGTAGACCACGCGCACACTGACGTGTTCGGGAGCGCCTTCAACTTCAATGCCGCATGGGGTTTGTGGTAGGTCTGGGAGCGGAATCCAAGGAGTGATTTCGTTGTCCATGCGGTCTGACCTAGCCGAAGGTGGCGCCAGAGCCAATGTCGGCCTCCCACCCATAGCGGAACTTCGCGACAGCCGTTCCTGGATTGCGCTCGTACGCTCGTCGACATATACGTAACGCACACGAACCGTATATATCAGGACCACTCCATGGGCATCGTCAACATCGAGGATGAGCTGCATGAGCAGTTGCGGCGGGCCAGTCGGGTGTCGTGCCGGTCGATCAATGGGCAGGCGGCGTTCTGGATCCGGATCGGCATGCTGTGCGAGATGAATCCCGGTGTGAGCTATCAGGATCTGGTGGCGCGTGAGCTGAAGGCGGCGGGGGTGGATGCGCCTGCTACGGAGACCATCGCGGCGTGACCAAGACGCCGGCGGAAGTCGAACTGATGGCCGAGGCCGGGCGGTTGCTGGCGCGGGTCTTCACCCATCTGGACAGCCTTCCGCTTAAGGGGATGAGCACGCTGGAGATCAACGATCGGGTCGAGGCCTTCATCACCGATGAGCTGAAGGCGCGGCCGGCGAGCAAGGGCCAGTATGACTATGGCTTCGTGCTGAACAGCTCGATCAATGCCGTGGTCTGCCATGGCGTGCCCTCAGTGGACGAGGTTCTGAGGGACGGGGACATCGTCAACCTGGACATCACGCTGGAGAAGGACGGCTTCATCGCTGACTCCAGCAAGACCTATCTGATCGGGGCGGTGTCGCCGGCGGCCCGGCGGCTGGTGCAGACGACATACGAGGCGATGTGGCGGGGCATACTGGCTGTAAAGCCTGGCGCGCGTCTGGGCGACATCGGCCATGCGATCGAGCGGCATGCGCGGCGCGCGGGCTATTCCATCGTGCGCGAATACTGTGGCCACGGCATCGGGCGCGAGATGCACGAGGCCCCGCAGGTGCTGCATTTCGGCAAGCCGGGGACGGGGCTGGTGCTGAAGGAAGGCATGACCTTCACCATAGAGCCGATGCTGAACCAGGGCAGGCGGATGGTCGAGACGCTGGACGACGGCTGGACCGTGGTCACCGCCGACGGGAAGCTGTCGGCCCAGTTCGAGCATACGGTGGCGGTGACCAGGGACGGCGTGCGGGTGCTGACCCTGCGGCCCGACGAGGTGCGGGCCGGAATGCGGCGGGCCGCCTGACGATCAGGCGCTTCGGGCCCTGTCCCGCAGCGACAGGCAGTAGCCGAGGGTGACGGCCATGCCCACGATGATGGCACCGCACCCGCCGATCAGCGCGATGTTGAAGGGCGCAAAGGCCCACAGACCGGCATAGATCAGACCGCTGATCGCCATGGACCAGCCCGTGACGCGGTTGGCCTGACGGGCGCTGGCATTCGGGACGAAGGCCTTGGGCACGCGATTGCCGAACCAGGCGATCATAAGGCCGATCGCCGCCAGAACGATGCGCGTGGTGATGTCGCCGTCGATATGGCCGAGACGTCGCGCGTAACTGGCGACCAGCGCCAGGCCGATGATGCCGCCGGCCCAAAGCAGACTGACCTTGATATCCCTGTTCATCGTGTTGGTTCCTTGAGGGGGTCTGGCGCGTCTTCGCCCAGGCCAAATGAATGGACGAAGCCCAGCAGCGCCTCTTCGAGGACCGTGAGCTTCAGGTGGTAGATGACGGACTTCCCGGACTTCTCGGCGTGGACCAGGTCGGCCTCCTTCAGCACCGCGAAATGGGCGGACATGGTCGGTTTGGAGACGTCGAACCGGTCGCTGAGTTCGCCCGCGCTCATCGGCCTTTGCCGCAGCAGCTGCAGCACGCGACGGCGGGTCGGATCGGAGAGGGCTCGAAAAACCTGAGACATGATGAGACAATTAGCTAAATGTCGAAATGAGTCAAGCCCTGGTTTCGAAAGTAGCGTCCATCTGTTGAGAGTCCGGCGATTGTCACCGCGAACAGGTTCGCCAAGTCTTTGATCCAACTGCCGGATCGGGAACGAGCAGCGTCCTGAGCCCGCCATAGGACGGGATGGCCGCAGACTGATCTCCGACATTCTCCCGGAGATAATCGCATGACCGCCGACCGAACCGCCCGCCTGGAGCTGCCGTATCTGGCGGCCGGGCAGATGCAGAAGCACATCACCCTGAACGAGGCGCTGACCCGGCTGGATGCCCTCGTCCAGACCCTGATCGTCAGCCGGACGACAGTGGCCCAGCCAAGCGCACCGGAGGAGGGTGCGCTGTATGTGCTGCCCGCCGGGCGGACGGGGGCGGACTGGGCGGCGCGGGCGGTGGGGACGCTGGTCCGGGCCGACATGGGCGGCTGGGTCGAGGTGCCGGTGCAGGACGGGCTGATCGCCCTGGTCGAGGATGCGGGCGAGTTGATCGTGCGGTCGGGCGGCGACTGGGTGGCGCTGGGCGCGCGGCTGGGGGCCTTGCAGGGCCTGAGCCGACTGGGGCTGAACACGACGGCGGATGCGACCAATCCCTTTGCAGCGCGGGTGAACAAGGCGCTGTGGACCGCGCTGGAGAGCGGGGCGGGCGGTGACGGCGATCTGAGGCTGACGCTCAACAAGGAGACGGCCAGCGATGTGCTGTCGCTACTGTTCCAGAGCGGGTTTTCGGGACGGGCCGAGCTGGGGCTGATCGGGAGCGACGACCTGACGCTGAAGGTCAGCGCGGACGGGACGACCTGGCACGAGGCGCTGAGCGTGGATCGGGCGACGGGTCAGGTCAGCCTGCCCAGGGGCGTGGGCCGGCGGGTGATCACCGTGTTCAATGCCAGCGGCCCCTATGTGGTGCCGAGCTGGGCCCGCAGCGTCGAGGCCATCGTGGTGGCCGGGGGCGGCGGGGGCGGAGCGGGGGCCTTCGGGGCCTCGGGCGCACGCTTCGGCGGCGGAGGCGGGGGCGGGGGTGGCGTCAGCTTCGCCACCTGGTCGGCCGCGCGGGTCGCAGCTGGGCTGGATGTCGTGGTGGGTGGCGGCGGGGCGAGCGGCACGACGGGTAACGGGGGTGGCGGCAGCGGCAGTATCATCTATCGCGGATCGCAGGCGCTGGTGAAGGCCATCGGCGGCGCGGGCGGTGGCGTGGGCACGGCCGTCAGTGGTCCCGCCGGTGCCGCAGGTCTGGGGGCGACGAGTACCAATCCGGGCGGAGCCTCAAGCATCACGATCACGGCCGAGGCGGGCGGCAGCCTGGGCCGCACCGATGCGCCGGGCGGGGGAGGCGGGGGCGGTGGTCTGAACGCCAGCACGGTCGCGCGCGCGGGCGGGCCGGGTGGCGACGGCGGCCTGTGTACCGCGACCTGTCCGGGCGGGGCGGGCGGCTCGGGCGCGGCGGGGGCTGCAGGCGGCAGTCCCGTCGATGTCCTGTTGCAATGGGCGGGTGGCGGCGGCGGGGGCGGCGGCGCGGCGACCAGCGGTGCAGGCTGGGGCGGAGGCGCGGGCGGACCGGGCGGCGGAGGCGGCGGCGGCGGCGCGGGTGTGACGGCGGGCGGTCAGGGCGGGGCCGGCGGTTCTGGCCTGGTGTGGTTGATCGCGAACGGATGAGCCGCATCATGACCCGCACAAATACATACGAGGACACACGTCTGCTTGATGCCGAGGCCTGGGACATGCCCCGTCGGCTGAGCGACGAAGACCTGCACGATCTTGATCTGAACGCCGGGGATGAACCCGGCTGGCGCAGCGCGCTGGGCTTGTTCGATCCGGAGGATGCGCGATGAGCGATCTCGGGTCCGACGATGTCGCCCGACCCCTGGCCGAGGGCCAATGGCTGTGGCGCAGGCTGTATGTCTATGCCGGGACGGTCGCGTCATGGGTGCTGCTGGACCGGTTGATCGCCGTGGTGCCGCCCGAAGCCGCGCCCAGGCTGGCCGAAGGGCTGATGGTGCTGCTGGCGCTGACGCTGGTGCTGTATCTGGTCGCGCCGACCGCCCAGCAGCTGATCGTGGCGCTGAAATCGCTGCCGCCGCGTCTGAACGACGGGGGGCGGTGATGGGGTTCGGTCTGTCGAAACGGTCTCTGACGCGGCTGGAAGGGGTGCATCCACGGCTGGTGGCCCTGGTGCGCGAGGCGATCTCCCTGTCGCCGGTGGATTTCATGGTGACGGAGGGGCTGCGCACGCCGGAGCGGCAGGCGGCGCTGATCCGGGCGGGCGCCAGCCGGACGAAGCGGTCGCGCCACCTGACCGGTCATGCGGTCGATGTGGCGGCCCTGGTGGACGGTCAGGTGCGCTGGGACTGGCCGCTGTATCCGCGCATCGCGGCGGCCTTCAAGGCGGCGGCCGTGCGCCAGGGCACGCCCATCGTCTGGGGCGGGGACTGGCCCAGCCTGCGCGACGGCCCGCATTTCGAGCTGGATCGCAAGGTGTTCCCATGAGGGTGCCGAGCCTTCTGCGCACCCTGACGCCCTGGGGGTGGGGGCTGTCGCTGACCGTCCTGCTGGTTCTGACCATGGTGCTGGCGCGGGGCCTTGGCCTGCGCTGGGACCCGTTCGATCTGGCGGGACGACGGCTGGAGGCGGCCCAACACCGGGTGGAGACGCTGGACCGCGATCTGGCGGCGCGGCGTCTGGAGGTCGAGGGCAGCCAGACGCAGGCGCGGCGGGTCGCGCGCCATCACGAGACATTTACCGCGGTCACCGCGACGACGGCCCGCACGCTGGAAAGGACGGAACAGGCCGATGATGCTCAAATCCCGCTGGAGGCTGATCGTGCCGATCGGCTGCGCGATCATGACCGCGAACTGTGCCGCCTCGCGCCCGCCGTCTGTGGTGCCGCCGCGACTGACCCTGCCGGATGAGGCCGTGCAGCCCTGTCAGCTGGCCGTGTTGCCGGATCGACCGACGCGCGCGGATCTGGATGCGGCCTATGTGACGCGTGGGGCCCAGCTGGTGGCATGCGAGGGGGCGCGCAGGCTTGCGGTGGAAACCTTGCTGGCCGAAAGGGCGCTGCAGGATCGCGCACGCTGAGCGCCGAACGGCAAGATGTGCAGGGTGACCCGGCAAGAACTGCCGACGCCCGGCACATTCTGCCGGGTCCGGGACGTGGTAAACAAGAAGTACCGCAATGAAATCAACGACGGTCGATCTGGCACGATCGATAATCCGGTGGTCCCGTCCTTGCTGAGAAGGTTTCGAACAAAATGTTCCCGGCTGCCAAAATGGCGTCGGACACCTTGAAACAAGGAATATCGTCATGTCGCTGAACAGCGTCAACACGAACGTCGGTGCTCAGATCGCTCTGCAGAACCTGCAAAAGACCAACTCCGAGTTGGCAACCACTCAAAACCGCATCAACACCGGCAAGGCCATCAACTCGGCCAAGGACAACGGTGCCATCTGGGCAATCGCCCAGAGCCAGCGCGCCGAATCGGCGTCGCTGAATGCGGTGAAGTCTTCGCTGCAACGCGGTCAGTCCACGGTTGATGTTGCCCTGTCAGCCGGTGAAAGCGTTTCGGATCTGCTGACGCAGATGAAGTCCCTGGCCCTGTCCGCTTCGGACGCCAGCCTGGGAACTGCCGCCCGCGCTTCGCTGAACGAAGATTTCATCAGCCTGCGTGACCGGATCACGACCGTTGTGGCCAACGCCAGCTTCGACGGCACGAACCTGATCAACGCGGGTACGGCCGGCTTCAAGGCTCTGGCCAACGCCAAGGGCACGTCGACCATCAACGTCGCCCAACAGAACCTGTCGCTGGGCGGCACCATCGTGACGGTCGCCGCTGCCGGTGTCGTGTCTTCGGCGACGGCTGCCGCCGCCATGATCACGACGGTCGACACGTCGATCCGCAACGTCTCGACCGCCCTGTCCAAGCTGGGCACGGGTTCCAAGGCGTTCGAAAACCACCTGACCTTCGTCGGCAAGCTCCAGGACTCGCTGGACGCCGGTGTGGGCAACCTGGTGGATGCCGATCTGGCCAAGGAAAGCGCCCGCCTGCAGTCGCTGCAGACCAAGCAGCAGCTGGGTGTGCAGGCTCTGTCGATCGCCAACTCGTCCAGCTCGATCCTGCTGGGCCTGTTCCGCTAAGATCATAACGACCGGAAGGGCGGGGCCGCCGGTCCCGCCCGACCACCCTTTTTTCCAGTACTCCCGGTAACCAGTTCCTTTGCAGGAAGCCGCCGACCGACCGTCGACGGAAGGAGATATGAGCAACAATGCCGCCATAGCCGCCGTGACCGCCACCGCCGTCCTGCCCATCGCGGGAGGATCGAGCGCCAGCGGTGACTTCAACAGCTCCAAGTCCGCCCAGGATGTCGCCAAGGCCGCACGCTATCGCCTGGTGATAGAGGAAGGCCCCCAGAACGGATCGTTCATCTACAAGACCATGGACCGCGAAACCGGCGAAGTGATCCGCCAGTTCCCCCGCGAACAGGTCGTCAAGATGATGCAGTCCGAAAGCTATGGGGCCGGTTCGGTCATCGACACGACCGCCTGAGCCAGACGACCGCGAAAGACCTTACGCCACGCAGCCCCCTGCGGGGCTAAAGTGCGTTAACCATGTGTGCACGGTTGCGCCCTAGCTTGATCCAAACTTCGAAGGGTCGAGTCGGATGACGAATAGCGTCCACACCAATGCTTCCGCCGCCATCGCGCTGCAGAATCTGTCGCGCACGAACGAGCGGTTGAGCCAGGTCCAGAGCCGGATTTCGACGGGCCTGAAGGTCGAAGGTGCCAAGGACAACGCCGCCATCTGGGCCATCGCCCAGCAGCAGCGGGCCGACGTCGGGGCGCTGAGCGCTGTCAAATCCAGCCTGGATCGCGCGGTGTCGCTGGCCGATGTGGGCCTGGCGGCCGGCGAATCGATTTCCGACCTGCTGAACCAGCTCAAGGAAAAGATCGTCCTGGCCAAGGACGATTCGCTGAAGACCCAGTCGCGCAAACTGCTGGACGACGACTTCAAGGCGCTACTGCGGGCCATCTCGTCGGCGGTGGAGAATGCGACCTTCGATGGCGGCAATCTGCTGAACGGTTCGCTGACCAATGGCGTGAAGTTTCTGGCCAATGCCGAGGCCACGTCCTTCGTCACTCTGTCCGGTGCAAACCTAACGCTGGGCGGCGCGATCATCGAACTGTCGCTGTCGGACAGCCTGACCACGCTGACGGGCGCGACCAATGCCCTGACCAAGCTGGACGATTCGATCGCCCAGCTGAACTCGGCCCTGGGCTCGATGGGCGCGCAGGCCAAGCAGATCGAGGCGCACAGAACTTTCGTCGGCAAGCTGACGGATACGCTTGAGGCCGGCATCGGCAATCTGGTCGATGCCGATCTGGCCAAGGAAAGTGCTCGACTTCAGGCGCTTCAGGTTCAGCAACAGCTGGGCGCGCAGTCCCTGTCTATCGCCAACCAGGCCCCTCAGATCATTCTGTCGCTGTTCCAGTAAGACCTGTCGCCTAGTTCAGGCGTCGCGGGGCCGCATGGCTGATATGGACCGCCGCACGACGTATGCGGGCGGGCTGTACGGACAGGCCGTACAGGGACAGAAGCGACAGCAGGGGTTCGAAGAGCTTACTCAAGACGCAGGACTCCTTCGCGAGAGGCGCAGGACGGCGCGAGATTGAAAACCTTTGTTAGCCGAGTCGGGTTCCCGGTCGCCAGTGACGCGCGCGCGATTCCTGTGGGTTGTTAAGCCGGCGTTACCGGCGAAGCCTCACACTGGCGGTCGGAGAGCCGGTCTGTGATCAACAACAGCTATCTTCTGGGCCTGTTCGGGGGCACGTCGGACACGACGTATACCTCTGCGACTACGGCTGCGCTGAACGCAGCGACGAAGAAACAACCGACACCGCCCTGGTCCTCCTCGGTCGAGCCGCCCAAGGCCAGCGATCTGGTCCGCTCGGCGCTTGGGGGCCGCAAGCTGATCAACGAGGGCGCGGCCCAGCTGGATGTGAAGTCCGCCTCGGCCGATTATCGCAAGCTGTTCGCCCTTTATCAGGGGCTGGAGACCCTGACCGCCCTGACCAATCGCGCCAGCACCAAGGGTGTGAGTACGCTGGAGATGAGCCAACTGGACAAACGGTTTCAGTCCGGACTGGGCGAGATCGGCTCCTGGCTGACATCCGCCGATTTCGATGCGATTCGCCTGGCCCAAGGCACGGCTGGCGCGACCAGCAAGACGACGGCGGCGGTACCGCGCGACAGCCCCATATCGGTCACAGGACCGATCCATGAGGGCGCACCCGACTCTCTCAGCCCGGCCTTTGCCGGCGATGTGACGTTCAGCATCGGCATCAAGCGCGCCAACAGCGATCAAGCCGTGTCGATCGATCTGGCCGAAATGGGGTCGACGCCGCGGACGCTGACGGCGGTGCTGAACCACATCAACGGCAAGCTGCAGGCGGCGGGCGTCGAGACCCGAATCGGGCGGGAGCTGGTTCCCGTGGCTCCCAAGACGGTGACGGTAGGTGGCAAGCCTGTGACTCTGCCGCCCGGCCCCGACCAGTTCGCCCTGGTCGTACGCGGAAGTGCGAGCGAAACCGTCAGCTTCTCCGCCGGCGAGCGGGCCGATGCGGTCTATGTCGTGCAGGCCAGTGGGACGACAGGCAGTCAGCAAGTGCTGAAGTTCCAGACCGACACCGGCGGGACGGCACCGGACGCGGTGGCGCGGCCGGGTGAGACTCACTGGGTACCCGGACGAGCCGGCCAGACGGCCTTGCCGGCAGGTGTCGAGACGGTGCGGGCCAGCGCGACGGGACCGGACGGGTCGCTATGGCTGGTGGCGGATCTGGAGGCCGGGCCCGGCAACCAGCCGATCAAGGGTCAGAAGGACGTGGCCCTGATGAAGCTCGATTCGGCCGGGCGGGTGGTCCTGACCCAGACGCTGGGCGCGGCCTTGACGGCCAGCGGCTATGCCATCGCAGTCGATGCCGACGGACGTGTGGCCGTGGCGGGCTCGGTGACGGGCGCGCTGGAGCCGGGCAAGAGCGGTGACGTGGCCGGGGTGGCCGACAGTTTCGTCACCGTCTTCAACGCCGGGGGCAGCGAGATCTGGACCCAGCGACGCGGGGCGCGGGCCGCCGATGAGGCGACGGCTGTCAGTTTCGGGGCCGACGGCATGGTTTATGTGGCCGGACGCGCCCAGAGCGCCATGACCGGCGGCGTCGCCCAGGGCGGCTGGGACGGCTATGTCCAGGCCTTCAGCGAGACCCAGGCGCACATCTATGCGCCGGTTGTGGCCAACAGCGCGGGCGTGCAGCAGTTCGGCACCAGCGGGACCGACGGGGTGGCCGCCATCGCGGTGGACGGGGCCAATCTGTATTCGGCGGGCGTCGAAAACGGCAAGATGGTCGTCCGGCACTTCAGCCTGGACGCGGCAGGCAAGCCGACGCTGGTATCGTCGCGCGACCTGAGCTCCGCCAGTGGCGAGATCGCCGGCATTTCGGTTGCCAACGGCCAGGTGATCCTGACCGGCACGACGCGCAATCCGGACTTGGATATCGGGACCGTCAATGAGGCCCACCACGGGGGCACGGATGCCTTTGTTGCCGTACTGCAAGGCGATCTGGCGGCGTCGGGGCAGGACCGGCTGACCTATGTGGGCACGGCCGGAAACGACACGGCGGCGGATGTGAAGGTCGTCGACGGCAAGGTCTGGGTTACCGGTGTGGCCGACCGGCCCGAGGGGGCCAAGGCGACCGATCCGACCAAGGCCTATCTCGTCCGGATCGATCCCGCGAGCGGAGCCGAGGAATGGCGCAGGACCTGGGAGGGCCCAGCAGGCCAGGCGGCACCCCTGACCCTGGCGGTGGCCAGCGACGGAGCCAGCATCCTGGATCGGCTGGGCCTGCCGCAGGGCGAGATCGATCAGGGCACCTCCAAGACCCTGACCGATGCGACCTCGCTGAGGGTGGGGGACCGCTTCTATGTGTCCGGCGCGGACGGCGGACGGCAGGTGGCGGTGACCATCGAGGCGCGCGATACCCTGCAATCGCTCGCGCGCAAGATCGAACAGGCATCCAATCGCAAGCTGAAGGTCACGGTCACGGCTGAAACCGCCAAGGCCCAGGCAGGCGACACGCCGACGGCTCTGTTTGCAGGCTTGCAGCGGCTGACGATCACGGCACGCGACGGCGCGAACGGTGCCATGCTGACGGCGGGTGAGACGGGGCGCGATGCCCTGGCGGGTCTGGGCCTGTCGCAGGGCTATATCGGGGCGACGACGGGTGAGGACGTCATCCGCACCTTCGGGCTGAACCTGACCGGCGGCATGAACCTGGGCAGCGCCGAGGCGATCAAGGCGTCGGGCGAGAAACTTCAGGCTGCGATGAAGGCGGTGCGGGACGCCTATCGCGCACTGGACACTACTACGGCAACGGCGAACAAGCCCGTGGGGCAGGCCCCGGCCTATCTGACGGCGCAGTTGGCCAACTATCAGGCGGCGCTGGCCCGATTGACCGGATAACCGGGATAGTCTGCGAACGGCGTTGACGCATCGGGGTCGAGCAGGGTTATTGGGGGCCTGTCTCACGTGAGTGCCGAATGCCCCAGGACAACCGCATACTGATCGCGATCGGTGCCGGCATAGCCATTATAGCAGCCGTCGTGATCGCCCTGCTGCTGAACGGTGGACGAGACGAGCCCGCGACACCGCCGCCGGCCGCCCAGGGCGGGCTGACCATCGACGTCGCCGACGCGCCGGGTCTCGATTCCGAGCGGGAGCTGCGCTGCTTCGTCAACGGGCAGTTCGTCGGCATGGCCAATCTGGCCGATTGTGCCCGTCAGAACGGGCTGGCGACCGAGGCCATGGATGTCGGCATCGATCAGAGCGGCCAGGCCGCGGCCTTCGTGCCGCCTGCGGGCCCGCCGCCGGTCGAGGACATCCCGGTCGTCGAGATCGCGCCCTATCCGGAGGACATGCCGGAATCGACCCGACCGGCCGGGCCGCCGGCCCGCGTCGGCAGTGCCTGCCTGCGCCACACGGGATCGGACTGGCGCTCGCTGTCAAACAATATGAGTTTGGAGGCCTGCGTGCAGGCGCTGTATTCGGGAACCTGCGTGCGGCCCGGCGACGCCCAATATGGCCGCTGGGGCGACACGACCGTGCGTCTCGTGGCCGGTCGGGTCGAACAATCCGCCGACAACAGCCGTTTCAGCACCCTGGTCGAGCAGGACCGTAGTTGCCAGTTTCCGGAGTTGCGCTGATGAAGCCCGCATTCACGACCGCCGTCGTCCTCGGTATGGGAGCCTTCGGACTGGCCGCCTGTGAAAAGGACATCAAGGCCCCGTTCGACCGTGGCGTCTGCTACGTCGTTGATCTGGGCGATGAGGAGGGGGCCGAGCCGGTCTTCAACAGGGTGGCGGACAACCAGCCGCAGATCGAATTCTGCGCCGCGCGTCTGGAAGAAGTCAGGACGCGGTTCCTGAACCTGGGCGGCAACCGGACCGAGCTGGTCGGGGCATACCAGGGCAGCTTCCTGTTCCTGGATCAGACCGGTGTGCGGAGGGCCCAATCGTTGAACGGGACGCGCTATTTCATGATGGCGCGGACGGGTGACGGGCGACTGGCCGTGCCCGGGACGATCGAACAGCGCCCGGCAGCACCGGCACCCGCGCCTTGACGGCGTGAACAAAAAAAGAACATACAGGCGCAGTCAGTGATTGCGGCTTAACGAGAACAAGGAACTACGGTCATGGCGGGCAGCGTCAACAAGGTCATTCTGGTCGGCAATCTGGGCAAGGACCCGGAAATCCGCACCCTCAACTCGGGCGAACGCGTCGCCAATCTGTCGCTGGCGACGTCCGAGAGCTGGCGTGACAAGTCGACGGGTGAGCGCAAGGAAAAGACCGAGTGGCACCGCGTGGTCATCTTCAACGAGAACATCGTCAAGGTGGCCGAGAACTATCTGAAAAAGGGCTCGACCGTTTACATCGAAGGCTCGCTCCAGACCCGCAAATACGAGCAGGCGGGCGTGGAGAAGTACACGACGGAGATCGTGCTGCAGAAATTCCGCGGCGAGCTGACCATGCTGGGCGGCCGTGACGGCGGTGGTTCGGGCGGTGGCGGTGGCTATGGCGGCGGTGGATCGCGCGGCGACGACGACTACTCCTCGGGCTTTTCGACGGGCGGGGCCAACAAGCCCAGCGGGCCCAAGGAAAGCTACGACCTGAACGACGACATCCCGTTCTGAGGTCTTCGGGCGTCACATGATCTAACCCGATGTGATGCCGGGCGTGGTGCCGCCCGCGCTATGGCATTGGCATGATCACGCCCGACAAGCCGCACAGCCCGCTGACCTTCATTGAGGTCGCCGCCATCGCCGCAGTGGTGGTGATCTGGGGCGTGAACAATGCGGCGGCCAAGCTGGGGACCGAGACCTTGCCGCCGCTGCTGATGGGGGCGATGCGGTTCGGGCTGGCGGCGGTGTGTCTGATCCCCTTCGTGCGGCCGCCGTTTCCGAACTGGAAAAGCCTGCTGATCATCGTGGGTGTGGGCGGGCCGATCCACTACGGCCTGATCTATCTCGCCTTCTGGCTGGCGCAGGACGTCAGTCCTGTATCGGTGGCGGCGCAGCTATGGGTGCCGTTCACGGCGCTGTTTGCGTTCCTGCTGTTGGGCGAGCGGCTGTCGAAATTCGCGCTGATCGGCATGGGCGTGGCGTTTGCGGGCGTGGCCTGGATGACGCTGGACCCGCATGCGATCGAGGACTGGAAGGCGATCCTGGTCGCCATGGCCGCCAGTTGTGCCTGGGCCCTGACGACGGTGATCGCGCGGCGCACGACCTCAATCCCGCCGTTGAAGATGCAAGGGTTGCTGGCGCTGGTTGCCTTGCCCACGCTGGCCTTTGCGTCCGCCATCTTCGAGACGGGGCATTGGCAGGCGGTCCAGCGGGCCGATGCGATGGTGTGGGCCAGCGTCATCTGGGCCGGGCTGGTGTCGTCGGTACTGGCCACCACCCTGGTCTTCTGGCTGGTGCAGAAGCGCGAGGCGGGACGGGTGACGCCCTATCTGCTGGCCACGCCGGTGGTGTCCATCCTGATCGGCTGGGGCTTTATGGGCGATGTGCTGACGGCGCAGATACTGAGCGGCGCCGCCCTGACTATGGGCGGCGTGGCCATCGTCGCCCTGGCCGAGCGGGGGCTGAGGGCCGGCGCGACCAAGGGCTGAACAGAAAAGGCCCGGACGTCGCCGTCCGGGCCTCGATCTGTTGCCGCTTAAGGCGTGTCTTACAGGCCCGGAAGTTTGAAACCTGTGTCGCGACGCGGCGCGATGCTGATGCCGGTATTGCCCACCAGTGCCTGGTACCGGGCGTATTCGGTCTGCGGGTCGATCACGACAGCGCCATCGGCGGTCTGGGTGGTGGTCGCGGCCTGGCTGGCCGGGTCTTCGCGGCGCCAGAACATGATGCGGTCGGCCCAGCCCTCTTCCTTGTGCGCCAGATCGCCGAACTCGTCATCGACGACGTAGCGGGCCAGAGGATCGGCGCGGTCGCCGCCGGCCTGGGCCACCAGAACCTGTTCGCCGGCCGAGCGTGTCACGGCTTGGCGCTGACCCAGCAGGATCTGACGGGCGGCGGACTCAGGAGCCAGCTCCTGCGGGCGCGGTTGGCCGGGCGCGGGGGGCGTCAGACCGTATTCCGGCGGAACGGTCAGGGGGGCCGTCGAAACCGTCAGGAACTCGTCCGGCGTGACCTTGGCCAGGCCGACGCTGCGCGAAATTGTCCCGCAAGCCCCAAGGGCGAGGGTGGACGCGGCCACGGTCAGGATGGTCAGTGTACGAAGGCGCATGGTCACTCTCGGTGTCGGTCGGGAACCGCGCAGCCAAACGGGCGCGCGTATCGGACCTTGATGAAGCGGTTGATTACGACTTTTCGGCGGCGCCGCCAACCTTGGCCGCCTTCTCCGCACGCAGACTGTCCCAGATCAGCAGGACGACGCCGATGGAAATGGCACTGTCGGCGACGTTGAACACCCAGGGGAAAAGGCCCGTGCCCGAAAAGTCCAGGAAATCGACGACGAAGCCATACTGAATCCGATCGATCACATTGCCGATGGCCCCGCCCATGACCAGGCCGATGGCCGTGATCAAAAGGCGCCGATCCGCCTTCAGCGCCCACCAGGCCAGACCGCCTGCGACCAGAATGGAAAAAACGCTCAGATACCAGCGGGCCGAGCCGTCACCGAACAGGCCGAAGCTGACGCCGCGGTTCTCGACCCAGGTCAGGTTGAAGATCGGCGGCAGGACGGCGACCTGTCCCATCTCGCGCAGATCGATGCCGGAGATGATCCAGGCCTTGGTCAGCTGGTCGACGATGACGATGAGGAGGGCCAGGCCAAAGGCCGCATAGGCGATGCGTGGGATTTTCATTCGGGCCGCTGAATTGTGAAGCGCACGGGTTAGCAGCCCGGTCGCGGCCCGCGAAGAGGCAAATGCAGTCGCAGTCGCGAGAACAGGGCCTGAAGACGCCATTTCAGAGCGTTCAAGGGTTGCCGTTCAGGGAACGCGGCCCCAAATGTGACGCTTAAACAATCCGAGAACGATCAACGCCCGCAGTGAAGGAGCGCCGATGCCGCATGCCGACAGCCTGATTCTGATCCTGGTCGGCGGCTTCGTGCTGGCCTTCATTTTCGGCATGCTGGCGAACCGGCTGAAGCTGTCTCCATTGGTGGGCTATCTGATCGCGGGGATTGCCGTCGGCCCCCACACGGCAGGATTCGTGGCCGATCCGGAACTGGCTCCGCAACTGGCCGAGATTGGCGTGATCCTGCTGATGTTCGGGGTCGGCCTGCATTTCTCGCCCAAGGATCTGATGCAGGTGCGCAAGGTCGCGGTGCCGGGCGCAGTGGTTCAGATCGCTTCAGCGATCGGCTTGGGCTGGCTGCTGGGGCGGTTCGTGCTGGGCATGACGGATGTCGAGGCGCTGTTGATGGGCTTTGCCCTGTCGGTCGCCTCCACGGTCGTGCTGATGCGGGCGCTGGAAGAGCGTCGGCAAAACAAGGGGGAGATCGGGCGGATCGCCGTCGGCTGGCTGATCGTCGAGGACCTGGTGATCGTGCTGGCCCTGGTCATGCTGCCCATGATCATCCTGCCGCCCGGACAGGAGGTGGCCGCCGGAGCCCTGGCGCTGAACGTGGGCTGGACCCTGCTGAAGGTCGCCGCCTTCGTGGCTTTCATGCTGATCGTCGGCGGGCGGGCGCTGCCGTGGCTGCTGGTGCGGATCGCGCACACCAAGTCGCGCGAGCTGTTCACCCTGGGCGTGCTGGCCATTGCCCTGGGCATCGCCTGGATCGCCTATCAACTGTTCCACTCGTTTGCGCTGGGGGCCTTCCTGGCCGGGCTGGTGCTGAATGGGACACCGCTGGGGCACAATGCGGCGGAGCGGTCGCTGCCGTTGCGGGATGCGTTCGCGGTACTGTTCTTCGTCTCGGTCGGCATGCTGTTCGACCCGATGATCCTGATCGAGCGGCCCTGGGCGGTGCTGGGTGTGCTGGGCATCGTCATCGTCGGCAAGACCCTGGCGGCGCTGGCCATCACCACGGCGTTCAAGCTGGATCGCAAGACCAGCCTGACCGTGGGCGCATCATTGGCTCAGATCGGGGAGTTCAGCTTCATCCTGGCGGCGCTGGGCGTCAGCCTGGGGGCGATGCAGCAGGGCACACACGACCTGATCCTGGCCGCGGCCCTGCTGTCGATCTCGCTGCATCCGTTTGTGTTCAAGCTGATCGATCGGATGGGGGCTGCACCAGATCCGCAACGGATCGCCCGCGCCGAGGCTGCGGAAGCCTCGGTCGCGAGCGGGCCGAAGGTGACCGATCTGGTCTAGCCGCGCCTTACAACACCCCGATCATGCTCGCGACCAGCGGGTGGCGGACGATGTCGCGCTCAGCCAGCTTGACTACGGCGATGTCCGGCACGGCGGTCAAACGCGCGGCCACATCGGCCAGGCCGGAGATGCCGGGCAAGAGGTCCGACTGCTGGGGGTCGCCGGTGACCACCATGGTCGAATGCCAGCCCAGGCGGGTCAGCAGCATCTTGAGCTGAACGTAGGTGCAGTTCTGGGCCTCGTCGACGACGATGAAGGCGTTGTTCAGGGTGCGGCCGCGCATGTAGCCGATGGGGGCGATCTCGATCAGGCCCTCGGCCATCAGGGCCTTGACCCGCTTCATGGACAGGCGGTCGGACAGGGCGTCGTAGAGCGGGCGCAGATAGGGGGCCAGCTTGTCCTCCATGTCGCCGGGCAGGAAGCCGATGGATTCGCCGGCCTCGACGGCAGGGCGGCTGAGGACGATGCGGCCGATCTTGCCAGCCTCCAGCGCTTCCACGGCCTTCGCTACGGCCAGATAGGTCTTGCCCGTGCCGGCCGGACCCAGCGCCAGAACCAGATTGTGGTGGTCGATGGCCGTCATCAGTTCGGCCTGGCCGTCCGACTTGGGTTTCAGCGTCTTCATATAGGCCTGGTCGCGGTCGTCGTTGGAGGGCAAGGGCGACCAGCCGGCATGTGTGGGCAGACGCCGCACCTTGGCATCGTCCATGAACTGGCGACTGTCCAGGACACCGTGTTCACGGCCGGTGTCGCGGGTCTGGCGCTTGATGGCTGCACGCTTGGTCATGGACGCCTCATTCCTTCAGGCATGAAAAAAGGCGATGCCGCAAAAGCATCGCCCGGGGTGACAGTGGGGAGGAAGTCGAAGACGGAGACGCATGCGCCGCCCGGGTCACAGACACGCCCTCTGCGAGAGGGTGGGACTGACAGCGGAGAGAACCGCCGACCGGAACGCGTCACGCGCGTCCTCCTTGGGCTATGACCGGACCGGGCTTGATCCGGCTTCGGATCCGGGGCCGAAATGGCGACCTCGAATCGCAGCAACACTATGATGCTAGCGTGGTTTACGACGGGTTAAAGCGCCCAATCGACGAAGAACAAGGTGATGATTTCATGACGGTTTATGCGTTGGCGGACAAGAAACCGCAGCTTCCACCCGAGGGCGAATACTGGATAGCGCCGAACGCGACTGTGGCAGGAGACGTGATTCTGAAGCCCGGCGCCAGTATCTGGTTCGGGGCGGTGGTGCGTGGGGACAATGATCCGATCACGATCGGGCGCGACACCAATATTCAGGATGGCAGCGTCCTGCATTCCGACCCCGGCGAACCGTTGACGATCGGCGACGGCGTGACGGTCGGCCATATGGTGATGCTGCACAGCTGCGAGATCGGGGACAACACCCTGATCGGGATCGGGGCTGTGGTGCTGGGGCGGGCCAGGGTCGGAAAGAACTGCCTGATCGGGGCCAACGCCCTGATCACCGAGGGCAAGGTCATACCGGACAACAGCCTGGTCATGGGCCAGCCGGGCAAGGTAGTGCGCGAGCTGGAGCCGGGCCAGATCGAGGCGCTGCGCGCGTCGGCCCGGCACTATGTGCAGAACTGGAAGCGCTATGAGACCGACCTGACGGAGGTGTCAGCCTGACTTGCCAGCCAAGCCTTTCAGCTTCGCCAGGGCCGGTTTGACGAAGGGCGTCGTCAGCATGGTCGAGGCGACGGCCATCAGCAGCAAAGCGGTGAAGGTGGTGTTGGTGATGATCTGCTTGTCCAGCAGGATGTTGGCGAAGATGATCATGATCAGGGCCTTGGTCTGGAGCAGCCAGCCGATGATCGAGGCCTCGCCCCTGTCCCACTTCAGGATGCGCCCGGCGATGTGAACGCCCAGCAGCTTGCCGGCGACCGAGGCGACCAGCAGCAGGGCGGCTGCGCCGAAGACCATCAGGCCGCCGACGCCCCATTCCGTCTTCAGACCCGTCGACAGGAAGAAGACGGGCATGACGGCCAGCAGGATGTGGTCGCGGAATTGATCCATCCGCTTGCGGTCGAACCAGTCGCTGTCCAGCACGGCCCCGGCCAAGAAAGCCCCGACCATATAGTGCAGGCCGGCCCAATCGGCCGCCAGACCGCAGGCCGCCAGCCAGATCAGACCGATGTACCAGCGGTCCGTCTCGGGAACGCGTCGCATCAGCTTGCGGACGGCCCAGGTCGCGGCGGTGAAGGCGATCAGGAAAGTGCCTTGGCGACCCAGTCGCTCCCAATCCAGCAGGATCAACGCCAGCACGCCCCAGATGGCGATATCGTCCAGACTGGCGTAGCGCAGCACGCGCTGCCCCAAAGGCTGGCGCAGGATGTCCAGCTTCTCCATCAGCAGGACCAGAATGGGCAGGGCGGTCACGGCACAGGCCATGCCGATGCCCACCACGACCTGCCACGGCTGACCCTGCGGCCCCGCCCAGCCCGGCGTCGTGAGCAGAAGCATGGCGGCGACGCTGCCGAAGGCCAGGGGTACGATCAGGGCCAGGGCAGCGGTGGTGCCCGTCTCGGCGCGCTTGGCCCAGGCCTGTTTCAGATCCAGTTCGATCCCGGCGATCCAGACGAAGATCATCACGGCCCACCAGGCGATGCCGTTCAGGGCGCTGACGACGGGGCTGGAAAAGACGAATCCATAGTAGTCGGGAAAGGCCGCTCCCAGCACGCCGGGGCCGAGCAGGATGCCGGCGATGATCTGGATTACGACCAGCGGAGCATAGTGATCGGTCCGGAACAGCCGCCAGATCAGCCACGGGACCGAAAAGATGATCAGCAGGGCGATCAGAAAGATTTCAGTGGTCGTCACGCCCAAGCCTCGGCAAGCGCGGCCATACGGCCCCAGGCATAGTCATGCGTCAGGCGGGCAGACGCGGCAAGAGCCGGCAATCAGGCGATGCGGCGACCGTCGACGGCGGCCAGGCTGAGCGGCGCGCGGCCTGAATGGCCCACGCCGATGCAGACGCGACCGCTCAGCAGGCGGCTGTCACCGTCGCCGAACGCCAGGGTCGACAGCGGCGCATAGAGGCCGACGATGCGATCGATCTGGCCCGATGCGCTGCGCAGGGGGGCCAGGGTCACCTCGATCAGGTCGCCGGACAGGCCGATGGCCGCCTTGATGACGACCGGGCGTGCCTCGCGAACGCACTGGGTCACGGCGGCGGTGACCATGGCGTGCGAACTGTCCCGCCAGAGGGTCGTCAGGGGCCGTCGGCTCAACGACGTGCCATGGAAGGATTCGATCCAGCTGCCCGTGGTGCGCAGTCTGCAGCCATCGGCGGCGACTTCGGCCATGAAGAGGCGGGGCAGGCGAAGGCCCAGGGCGTCCGGGTGAAAGCTGTTGCGATCCGGGACGTCGGCCACGACGCGGGGGCGGCGCGAGAGGCTGGTCCAGTGATCGATCAACAGATGTGTGTCGGCATGAAACATCGAAACGGCCTCCGGCTGCCGCGTCGCAAGACCCGCGCCGGGTCCGGGCTGCGCGAAGGCAACGGAAATGAAAGGCTTTTGCTGTCTTGATGTCGGCTGGAGCGCCGCACCCCTTGCGACGCGCATGCGAAATTTCTGGAGGGTCGGCCCATGCGGGTGCGGATCAAGACATGGCTGCCGGCCTTGGTGGGCTTCATCGCCCTGACGGCCTTTGCCGACAAGGCCGCGGCGCAGTGCGGCGCAGGCTGCGAGCCCCCGCCGCCCCCGTGCTGCGAGCCGCCGCCCCCACCGCCCCCTCCGCCGCCTCCGCCGTCGTGCTGTGGCCAGCCGCCTTCGCCGCCCTTTGGAGGCGGGAACTTCGGCGTGAACGTCAATGTGAACGTCAATGGCAATGCGAACGGCAATGCCAACGCCAACTCCAATGCCAATTCGAACGCCGGTCGCGGCTTCATCGGCGCGCGCTCCGGTGGAGGCTTCTACGGCGGGGGTGGCGGTGGTTCGGCCTATGTCACGGTCGACCAGCCCTATCCGACCACGATCAACGGCCTGAACGTCGAGGGCGGCATGGCTCGCCGGATGGAGCGCGTGGCGTTCGAGGCCCGTCGCCGGGTCGAAAAGCGCGTCGTCATCCAGGCCTTCTGCATCGACGCGCGTAATGTGCCGCATCCGGCCTCGCAGGTCCGTCCGGGCCGCGACGTGGGTCTGGATTATGAAGGTGAGCTGTATCGCTGCCTGTCCGGCACCTATCTGCAGGCCACGATCGCGGACTATACCGGCGAGATCGACTTCAACCACGGCGAGACGCTGCGATGCGAGCGCGGCCAGGCCCTGTGGTTCGGCAATGGCGGCACGGTCGAGTGCCGGACCCAGAAGGCTGAGCGCGACTGCAATGAGCGGTCATTGCTGCGCCGCTACGGGGCCGGGGTGAAGATCCTGACCATGTTCCGCGAGGAAACCTATACCGACTATCGCGAGGAATGGGTCGAGGAAGCCGCCGCCATGGTGTCCGGCGCGACCATGACCTTGGATGGCGGCGTCGGTGGCCGCGTATTCTGAACGAGCGTGAATACGGCGTTCAGGTGCGGGTCAGCCGCACCGGCCTAGAGATACAGCGTCGGCTTCGTCGACGATCCTGAGAAACGAACTGGCCCCGGTGGAGCGATCCATCGGGGCCTTTTTTCGTCCGAGCGGGGCCGGGCTCTACTGGGCGGCAGGTGCCGCCGCGGCAGGCGTGGCCGTGGCAGGGGCCGCCGGATTGTCCGAGGTGATGGTCAGACGCCAGGCCCTGTCAGCGGTCAGATACTGACGCGCCAGGCGCTGGATATCGGCAGGCGTGGCCGATTCCAGATCCGCGACATGGGACCGGATCTCGTCGAACGTCTCTGGCGTGCGACCGGCATCGGCCAGCTGGGTGATCCAGTAGCCGTTGTCGGCCTGACTGCGCCGCACCGACTCGATCACAGGGGCGCGGGCCCGCAGCAGTTCGTCATCGGTGATGGGCGTGTCGCGCAGGCTGGCGGCGATGCTGTCGAAAGCCCCGAACAGGGTCGGAAGCGTTTCGGGGCGGGTCTCGGCCAGCATGATCTGGAAGCCGTAGTCCGGGAAGACAGACGACGAGTTGGCGGCAGACCCGGGCGAATAGGCGATCCCCAGCTTCTCGCGCACTTCCTCGTTCAGCCGCAGCTGGATGACGGCGTTCAGGATCGACAGCTGACGGGCCTCCAGCCGGTCGCCGATGGCGTCCGTCGTGGGCCAGCCGATGAGGCCGATGGCCTGTTCGCCGGGGCCGTCATGCTTGAGCTGAACGGGCTCGGTCGTCGGGGCGGGGAAGCGACGCACCGCCGAGGCCGCCGGTGGCTGGGGCAGGGGACCGCGGTCGGGCAGGGCGCCGAAGGTGTTGGACACCGTGGCGATGGCGTCCTCCACCGTCACATCGCCGACCATGACGATGTCGATGGGGCCACGTGCACGGCCCTCGGTCACACCGGCCCTGACTTCGTCGATGGTCATGGCGGCGACCTCTTCGACCGTCGGAGTTGCATCGCGTTTGTCGCCGCTGGCCAGCAGTTCGCCCAGGTTTTGTCCCAGCACGCCGCCGGGCGTGGCGCGCCCTTGCGCCAGTTGGGCCGGGAACTGGCTGCGGGTCTGTTCGAACGGTGCGGCACGCAGGCCGGGATCGACCAGATAGGCGGTCAGGGCCTGCATCTGCAGCTGCAGATCCTCGGGACGGGTCGTGCCGCTGAGGGTGTAGGCATCGGTCCCCAGGCCGGCGTTGACGCTGTAGGTCTTACCGCTGAGGACGCGCGTCAGCTGGTCCACGGTCAGCTTGGACGTGCCGCCCGGACCCATGACGGAGTTGGCGAAGGTCAGGGCCGTGACGCGGTCGGTCGGCAGAGCCAGTTCACCGATACCGGTGCGGACGTTCACCAGGATCTGGTTCTCGCGGAACTCCGTCGGCTTGACGAACAGGCGCACGCCATTGGGGAAGTCGACGCGGGTGACGCCCAGATCGGCGATCTCGGTGCGGCTGGCGGGCTGGGTCGGGGTGCCGAAGTCGGTGTAGGGCCATTCCAGAGCCGCCTCGGCGGCACGGGCGGCGACCGGCGTCTGGCGCGAAGCCTCGAGCGCAGCCGTGACGGCCGCCTCCCCGCCTTCGATGGGGACGGGCGTGGTGACCATGACGACCGGGCCCTGACCTTCGAAGACCGGGCGGACGGCGGCATTGACCTGATCGACGGTCAGGCCCTCGACCACAGCGTTGAAGAGCTCAAGGTTGGTGGCCGGAGACGAGAAGACGGTCTGGCTGTTCACCGCGCCGACCAGCCCGTTGGCCAAGGCCGGTGTGGAGCGGGTGGCGGCGGCGGTCACCGCATTGGTCAGGGCCGTGCGCGTGTCGGTGATCTCGCGCTGAAGCTCGGCCGCGGTCACACCGAATTGGACCAGACGACGCTGTTCCTGCTCGACCGCCTCCATGGCGCGGTTCAAGCCGCCGGGGTTGAAGGCTGCGAACAGGCCGCCCAGGTCCAGACTGTCCAAGTAGGTGCTGCTGGACGCCCCTGCCCCCAGGAAGGGCGGATTGTCGGCACGGGCCATTTCGCCGAGACGGCGGTTCAGGACGGCCAGACCCAAGCTTCGCACCAGGGATTCGCGGCGCTCGGTCACAGTGTCGGGATCGAGGTCCGGGTTGCGGATCCAGCTGATCTGGACGGTGGACTGAATGCCGGGCTCGACCAGGATGCGGGTTTCCGGTCCGCGCTGGGCAGGCGTGCCCAGATCGGGGTCGGGCGCGGCCTCGCCCCGTGGCTGCCAGCTTTCGAAGTTGGCCCGGATCTTGGCCTCCATCTGGTCGACGTCGAAATCGCCGACGGCGACGAAGGTGGCGCGGTTGGGGCGGTAATAGCCGCGATAGAAGTCGATGAAGCGCTGCTGGGGCGCGGTGCGGATGATGTTCAGATCGCCGCCGATCTTGCGGTTCGCCAGGCGCTGGCCGGGTGCGATCAGGGCCAGTTGAGCGTTCTGAATACGGTCTTGAGGAGTGTCGCGGGTGCGCAGTTCGCCCTCGATGACGCCCCGTTCGGCGTCGACGGCGGCCGGATCGAACAGCGCTTCCGAGACCTGTTCGCGCATGATGCGCAGCGAGGCATCCACGGTCTCGTCGTTCGTGCGGGGCAGTTCCAGAATGTAGATGGTCTGGTCGAAGCCGGTGGAGGCATTGGTGTCCGCCCCGAAGGCCAGGCCCAGACGCTCCAGAATGCGCAGCAGCTCGTTCTCGGGAATGTTGGTCGTGCCGTTGAAGACCATATGTTCGGTGAAGTGGGCCAGGCCCAGTTGGTCGTCCGCCTCCATCAGCGAGCCGGCGTCGATACGCAGGCGGAAGGACGCCTGACCGGCCGGGGTGGCGTTGCGCAGGATGGCGTACTGCATGCCGTTGGGCAGGGTGCCGAAGCGGACGTTACTGTCGGCGGGGATGTCGCTGGAGCCTTGCGCGAACGGATCGGTCGGCGTCTGGGCCTGGGCCAGGGCCGGGGCGGCGGTGATCAGGACGCTGGCCGAGGCGGCGACCAGCAGGAGCAGGCGGCGAGGGGAACGCATGAGGCAGTCTCTTTCCGATAGGCGCGATGGGCCTTCGCTAAGGCCGCGCCGGTCAAGGTCTGGGACTGTGGCAGGAAGTTGTCACGGTCCTGCGCCACCTTTCGGTGACAAGGACGCTTGACGCAAGTTACCGAATGTTAATTTCCGGGACGCGAGACGTAGAAGGTCGCCGAGTTGCCGGTGGCATTGGCCCCGGTGATCACGGCTCGGCCGGATCCGGCTACGGTCGTATTGGCCGTGGCGGACACATTGCCTTCGTTCGTCTGGCTGTTTCGGACTTCCATATAGCCGTTGCAGGTCGAGCAGCCGTAGCCGGTGACATTATTGCCGACGGCGTCGGCCCCGACATAGACGTCATATCCATTGGTGCCGCTGAAGGTGGCCGTGGAATCGACGCCGCCGGTGTTTAGCTGGGTATTGTCCAGCTCCAGATAGATGTCGTTGTTGCCGACTGACAGATCGTTGCCGGCCGCGCGCGACGAGGCCGTGGCCGCACCGTAGTCGAAGGCGGTGGTCAGGGCCGACGAGCGGACGAAGCTGCCGTTCTGCTGATCCGAGGCGACGACGACGCTGCCACCCTGATTATACAGGTTGGCCTGGTTGGCGCTGGCGCGGGCGCGGGCGGCCAGGTCCCAGGCGTTGCCGGCGTTGGAACTGGCTTCGGCCTCGATGAAGTCGCCGGTCGAGCGCTGGCCGATGGTCAGGTTCTGGCCGGAGGTCTGGCCGGAGTTGACCTCGACCGCATTGGCGATGGCCTGGCTGGTCACGCCTGCGGTGGCAGGGATGTACTGCGCCTGGATGCGGCCGAACGACCGGACGGTGGCCGACGACGACTGATCGACGGAGCCGTCGATGAAGGCCCCTTCGCCATAGGCGGCGACGGTGTTGGAGATGGCGGTGGCATTGATGTTGGCCCCGCCGAGCAGGTGAGCCGAGCCTGCGGGCCCGACCTCGGTGGTCGCGCTGACCAGACCGCCCGTGTTCGACTGGGTCGCGTCCAGCGTCACATCGGCCCCATAGCCGCTGGCGGCCAGATAGTTGCCGGCGGCCTGGGTCGTGGCATTGATCACGCCATTGGTGTCGCCCGAGGCGTTGATGTCGGTGCGGGCGACCGAATCGCCGCGCATGTCCTGGGTCGAGGTGACCGTGACGCTGCCGTTGTAGACGGCCCCGGTCAGGGTGTTGCCCTGGGTCACGGTGGTGACCGTGACCTGTTCCTGGGCATTGACCACGTTCAGGGTCTGGCCCGCGATGACATCGCCCAGTTGCAGCTGATTGTTCAGGACGACGCTGTCATCCTGGGGCGGGGGAGGCGTCTGCGCGCAGGCGTCAGTAGCGACTGCGGCGAACATCGCCGTCGCGAGCATCGTGCCAGCGAGACGGATCCGCTCGTGTTGCGCCATTGTTCGTGTCCGTGTTGGGGTAGGCGGGATAGTAGCCGCCGGTCGGGCCGACCGTGCCGCCCAGAGGATCGGGGCCCGCCGACAGGCAGACCTCCGGTCCAGGAGCACCATACAGATTGGCCATGAATTCGACGGTGGCGCGCTCGATCAGCGCCCGCACCGCCAGCTGGACAGGCTCCAGCCCGCCTTCGCCCGCCGAGATGTCGAAGACGTTGCCGTTCAGGAAGTCGAAGACGCCGGCGGAGATCTCGCGGCCAATGATCTGCTTCTGATACGAGACGACGTCCACGACCTCCATCGTCTGGGTCTGAACCAGACGCAGGTCGATGGCCACGTTCATCACATAGGACTTGCCGCTGAAGGCGGTGGACAGGGGCGTCGAGGTCTCGACCTGACCGGCCCCCATGTCGAAGCCGCCGGAGCGGATGTTGTAGTTCACCTCGGTGATGCCGCCGACGACGAAGAAGTCGGAACCCGGCACCTGGCCGGCGATGATCCGGCGATATTCAGTGTCGCCCGTATCTGTGGCCTGATCGCCGATGAGGCGGTTGTTGGCGTAGCGCAGCTCCATCTCCGAGACGGAGGTGTCGTAGCGTTCGACGATATGTGCGCCCGACTTGGCCAGGGCGCTCATGGCCATCAGGGAGGCCCCGCCGGTGATCTGGCGGCCGCCGTCGGCCGAGACCGTGCCGGTGTAGTCGCTGATCCGGCCCACGGCCATGCGCGGAGAGGGCAGATTATAGCGGCGGGCATAGTCGGCCATGCAGTAGAGCGCGGCGGAATAGGGGGTCGGGTTGGCCGTCACCGGCGCATTGCCGATCGGTGTCGCATAGCGCCCGCTGGAATCGGCCGTGGCCGAGATACAGCCACCGAGCAGGGCCGCGGTCGCGCAGGCGACACCGGCGATGCGCACGCGGCGCGAGATGGAGCCTACGCTCATGGAAGCCTCAGTGTGCCGTTCAGGCTGGTCCCGGCATTGACGTTGCCGTTGTTGACCTGACGCGAGTTGACGATGACGACATTGTTGTTGCCCTGAACCACGACGTTCAGATTGTTGCCGATGGCCGTGGAGCCACCGATGGCCGTGCCGCCCGCACCCTGGCCCGCACCGGCATAGGCCGAGGCGACGCCGCCGGACTGGCTGGAATAGGCGCTGGCCCCGGACTGGATCAGCCCATCGACGATCAGGCGGTTGCCGTTGGCATCCCGCGTCGAGCCGGTCTGGGCCTGGCTGGTGGTGTAGCGTGAGCCGCCGTAGCCGGACTGGTAGTTGGACATGCCGGTCGAACCCGCAGACTGGGCGGCGGCGGCGGCCGGGAGCGCCAGCAAGGCGATCGCCGCCACGGGCAGAATGGAGCGGATGGGCATGAGCAATCCTCGGGCCAAAACGACGCGGGTCGCACAAGACCCTGTGTGCCACTCTGGAGCATGGTTATTAAGAACCGCTTGCCATGGTGAACATCGTTGTGATTCAGCGGTCTGAGCCGCGCGGAGACACGCCCTGACCGACCGTTCCGAACCGCCGATCTTCAATGCGCCGCTGGTGGCGGTGCTGCTGGTCGCGTCCATGCCGGGGTTGTACGCGTTGCAGACAATGTTGCCGGATGGCGGCCTGTCGCTAGCGTTCCGGTCGTCGTCACTGGTGAGCGGCGGCTGGTGGCCCGGGGTCCTGACCTCGATGTTCGTCCATACCGGCTGGGGCCACGTCATCATGAATGCGCTGGCGGCCCTGGCCTTTGCGCCGGCTGTCGCGCGACTGTTTCCCGGCCTGCGTGGAGCCGCGGTTTTTCTGTCGCTCTATATAATGTGTGGGATCGCCGCGACGGTGGGCTACGGCCTGCTGTATCTGGGCAGTTCGGTGCCGGTACTGGGAGCCTCGGGGGCGGTGTTCGGTCTGATGGGGGCGGCTCTACGTTTCCTGGGCCGTCGGGACAGGGGGCCGGTCGCGTTGAGCAACAAGCGATTCCTCAAGACCTCGGCGATCCTGATGGCGGTGAATGCGGCCACGGGCCTGATCGGTTTCGCGCCCGGCATGGAGGGCGTCCAGATCGCCTGGGAGGCGCATGCCATAGGGTATGTGGTGGGGGCGCTGCTGATCGGACCCTGGTTCGTTTGGTTTGCGCCGAAACCGGACCGGTTTGATTCCTGGGGCAATGTGAGCGAACCTCGCACCTGATGCGGTCCGTCCGCGGCCGCGCGCTAGACCCGGGGAGGGGAAGCCGATGCTGGTCGCCGAGATTCTCAAGGACAAGGGCGAGGCTGTCTTTGTCATCCGTCCGGATCTGCGCCTGTCCGATGCCTGTGCCGAGCTGGATCGGCGACGCGTAGGCGCTCTGATCATCTGCGATGAGGACAAGGTGGTCGGTGTGCTGTCCGAACGCGACGTGGTTCGCGCGGTCGCCAGGGACGGGGTTGCCGCTCTGGACCGCCCGGTCTCCAGCTATATGAGCGGAGATGTAGTGTTCGCGGCCCCGGCGGAGACGGTGGCGATTCTGATGGAGCGGATGACCGACCGCCGAATCCGGCATCTGCCCGTGCTGAGAGAGGGGCGACTGGCCGGGGTGATCTCCATCGGCGATGTGGTGAAGTGTCAAATCGCTGAGGCCAAGCATGAGGCCGAATCCCTGCGCACCTATATAGGCGCTGGCTGACGGCGGCACCGCGCGGCTGACCGACCGGGACTCTGCGAGAAACTTCACAAAAGGTGCGGATTCCGGTTGCGGACAAAACGGGCGCTGCGTATATCGCCGCCTCGCTCGGAAACGGGCCGGACGCCGGAGCGGCGGGGACGACAGTCCTTCCGCTCCACCGGGAAAAAAGAACCAATCGTTCTTGCTTCCTGAAGGGTCTTCGGTTAGGTTCCGCGCCTTCGATCGAATCGTCGGAAACGAAAAGAGGGAAGCCTCTCGGGCTTCTCCTGACGGTTTTGTGCGGCCCGGAAGTCCTGGATTTCCGATCTGCAGAATGGCTGAAAAGCCCGGTTGACTCGGAGAAACGGGGTCTTTAGACAGCCGCCTCCGCCGTCCTCCGGGGCGGGTTTGCAGAGACCGGTTCTTCTTCAAAAAGAACCGCTTGACGTAGGAAAATGAGGCGCTAAACACCGCGCCTCACTCGTCTCCGGACGGGCCGCAGATTGAAAGGTTCTTCTTTAAAAAGAACCACTTGACGCGGAAAACTGAGGCGCTAAACACCGCGCCTCACTCGCCTTCGGGCGGGCCGCGGAAAAGAGGTTCTTCTAGAAAGAACCGCTTGACACGGAATACCGAGGCGACTACATCGCCGCCTCCGCCGCTCACCGGCGCTAAACAGTGGGGCCGGTTCTTCCGGTCTTGGTCTTTGAAATCGTTGATCTGGAAAGAGAAACGCAGGCGGCGGTGTCCTAGCGACGGTTCTTCGGAACTGTCTAACGACACTGACATCTGCGGTCTTTTTGAAAAGACACCATAAACGCCCGATCTTCGGATTGGTCGTTCGTGGGATCTCGTCAAAGAATACGTAGAACTAATGCCAATCGGGCTTCGGTCCGATCTGCTTAGGTCAGATAGTCAACTCAACCTGAGAGTTTGATCCTGGCTCAGAGCGAACGCTGGCGGCAGGCCTAACACATGCAAGTCGAACGGACCCTTCGGGGTTAGTGGCGGACGGGTGAGTAACACGTGGGAACGTGCCTTTAGGTTCGGAATAGCTCCTGGAAACGGGTGGTAATGCCGAATGTGCCCTTCGGGGGAAAGATTTATCGCCTTTAGAGCGGCCCGCGTCTGATTAGCTTGTTGGTGAGGTAATGGCTCACCAAGGCTACGATCAGTAGCTGGTCTGAGAGGATGACCAGCCACATTGGGACTGAGACACGGCCCAAACTCCTACGGGAGGCAGCAGTGGGGAATCTTGCGCAATGGGCGAAAGCCTGACGCAGCCATGCCGCGTGGATGATGAAGGTCTTAGGATTGTAAAATCCTTTCACCGGTGAAGATAATGACTGTAGCCGGAGAAGAAGCCCCGGCTAACTTCGTGCCAGCAGCCGCGGTAATACGAAGGGGGCTAGCGTTGCTCGGAATTACTGGGCGTAAAGGGAGCGTAGGCGGACATTTAAGTCAGGGGTGAAATCCCAGAGCTCAACTCTGGAACTGCCTTTGATACTGGGTGTCTTGAGTGTGATAGAGGTATGTGGAACTCCGAGTGTAGAGGTGAAATTCGTAGATATTCGGAAGAACACCAGTGGCGAAGGCGACATACTGGATCATTACTGACGCTGAGGCTCGAAAGCGTGGGGAGCAAACAGGATTAGATACCCTGGTAGTCCACGCCGTAAACGATGATTGCTAGTTGTCGGGTTGTTTACAACTCGGTGACGCAGCTAACGCATTAAGCAATCCGCCTGGGGAGTACGGTCGCAAGATTAAAACTCAAAGGAATTGACGGGGGCCCGCACAAGCGGTGGAGCATGTGGTTTAATTCGAAGCAACGCGCAGAACCTTACCACCTTTTGACATGCCTGGACCGCCAGAGAGATCTGGCTTTCCCTTCGGGGACTAGGACACAGGTGCTGCATGGCTGTCGTCAGCTCGTGTCGTGAGATGTTGGGTTAAGTCCCGCAACGAGCGCAACCCTCGCCATTAGTTGCCATCATTTAGTTGGGAACTCTAATGGGACTGCCGGTGCTAAGCCGGAGGAAGGTGGGGATGACGTCAAGTCCTCATGGCCCTTACAGGGTGGGCTACACACGTGCTACAATGGCAACTACAGAGGGTTAATCCTTAAAAGTTGTCTCAGTTCGGATTGTCCTCTGCAACTCGAGGGCATGAAGTTGGAATCGCTAGTAATCGCGGATCAGCATGCCGCGGTGAATACGTTCCCGGGCCTTGTACACACCGCCCGTCACACCATGGGAGTTGGTTCTACCCGAAGGCGATGCGCTAACCGCAAGGAGGCAGTCGACCACGGTAGGGTCAGCGACTGGGGTGAAGTCGTAACAAGGTAGCCGTAGGGGAACCTGCGGCTGGATCACCTCCTTTCTAAGGATGTTCCTCCAGGCCGTCTCTCACGAGGCTGTCTATTGGAACTCCAATAAACTGCGGGGCGCCGCCGTCTCCGTTTCTCTTTCCTCTTTCGCTTCCATAAGCATCCGGCATTCGGTCGGTGTGGTTGGAAGTGCGATCGCGAGCCTGGGTTTACTGCCTGGCTGTCGTGCCGCCGAAGGCCCGTAGCTCAGGTGGTTAGAGCGTACGCCTGATAAGCGTAAGGTCGGCAGTTCGAGTCTGCCCGGGCCTACCAGCCTAGCTGGACCGGCTACGACAATCGTTGACAGCTCTCCTGTGTTCGACCCTGAAATGGGGCCATAGCTCAGTTGGTAGAGCGCCTGCTTTGCAAGCAGGATGTCGTCGGTTCGACTCCGTCTGGCTCCACCAGGATCCCGAACTTCGGGACCTCGCTAGATCGCAAATCGAGATTGCCACCGGCCGAAACGCCGACTGGCATTGATATTGTAAAGGAAGAATGCGTCCGGCCTGTTCATAGGCTTCAAGGACACGTTCGAGAGAAGACATTGTCTGACAAAAATCAGGCATGGACCCCCGGCATTTCTTTCCAGTCGGCGGGATCATCCATGCATGAGTTTTGCTGAGAAACGATCAAGCGTTGAAGGGCTTCTGACGGATGCCTTGGCGTAGAGAGGCGATGAAGGACGTGGCAAGCTGCGATAAGAACCGGGGAGGCGCTAGCACCCTTTGATCCGGTTATTTCCGAATGGGGAAACCCACCTTTGTGGTCTTCCAACTCATGCCCAGTCTCCGGACTGGGTGCGGGTTGGTTGATTGCTTAAAGGTATAATGACCTGAATACATAGGGTTCATTAAGCGAACCCGGGGAACTGAAACATCTCAGTACCCGGAGGAAAGGACATCAACCGAGACTCCCGTAGTAGTGGCGAGCGAACCGGGACCAGGCCAGTGCTCTTGTGAAATAAAGTCGAACAACCTGGGAAGGTTGGCCATAGCGGGTGACAGCCCCGTAGACGTCAAACAGCAAGAGACTCGAGTAGGGCGGGACACGTGAAATCCTGTCTGAACATGGGGGGACCACCCTCCAAGCCTAAGTACTCCTCTACGACCGATAGTGAACAAGTACCGTGAGGGAAAGGTGAAAAGCACCCCAACGAGGGGAGTGAAACAGATCCTGAAATCGGAAGCCTACAAGCAGTCGGAGCCCCCATGCGGGGTGACGGCGTACCTTTTGTATAATGGGTCAGCGACTTCATGTGTCGAGCAAGCTTAAGCCGTTAGGTGTAGGCGCAGCGAAAGCGAGTCTGAATAGGGCGCTAAGTTCGACGTATGACGACCCGAAACTAGGTGATCTATCCATGAGCAGGTTGAAGGTTAGGTAACACTAACTGGAGGACCGAACCCGTGAATGTTGAAAAATTCTGGGATGACTTGTGGATAGGGGTGAAAGGCCAATCAAACCTAGACATAGCTGGTTCTCCGCGAAATCTATTTAGGTAGAGCGTCCGACGAATTCCTTGGGGGGTAGAGCACTGGATGGTTGCGGGCTGCGCGAGCGGTACCAATACTAACCAAACTCCGAATACCCAAGAGAACTATCGGGCAGACACACGGCGGGTGCTAACGTCCGTCGTGAAAAGGGAAACAACCCTAACCATCATCTAAGGCCCCCAAGTACTGGCTAAGTGGGAAACGATGTGGGATTGCTTTGACAATCAGGAGGTTGGCTTAGAAGCAGCCATCCTTTAAAGAAAGCGTAACAGCTCACTGATCAAGCGATCCTGCGCGGAAAATGTAACGGGGCTCAAGCCAGTCGCCGAAGATATGGGTTTGCACTTTGTGCAAGCGGTAGCGGAGCGTTCCGTAAGCCGATGAAGATCAGGCGTGAGCCTGGTTGGAGGTATCGGAAGTGAGAATGCTGACATGAGTAACGATAAACAGTGTGAGAAACACTGTCGCCGAAAGACCAAGGGTTCCTGCGTAAAGCTAATCTGCGCAGGGTTAGTCGGCCCCTAAGGCGAGGCTGAAAAGCGTAGTCGATGGGAAGCAGGTAAATATTCCTGCACCAGCTAGAAGTGACGGATGGCGTAAGTTGTCAGGGCTTATTGGATTGTCCTGGCAGCGAAGTTGTCCCTGGAAATAACTCTAGCAGAGACCGTACCCGAAACCGACACAGGTGGTCAGGTAGAGCATACCAAGGCGCTTGAGAGAACTGTGCTGAAGGAACTCGGCAAATTGCACGCGTAACTTCGGAATAAGCGTGACTCACCTCGGGCAACCGAGACTGAGTGGCACAAGCCAGGGGGTAGCGACTGTTTAGCAAAAACACAGGGCTCTGCGAAGCAGCAATGCGACGTATAGGGTCTGACGCCTGCCCGGTGCCTGAAGGTTAAAGGGAGATGTGAAAGCGTCGAACTGAAGCCCAGGTAAACGGCGGCCGTAACTATAACGGTCCTAAGGTAGCGAAATTCCTTGTCGGGTAAGTTCCGACCTGCACGAATGGCGTAACGACTTCCCCACTGTCTCCAGCACAGGCTCAGTGAAATTGAATTCCCCGTGAAGATGCGGGGTTCCCGCGGTCAGACGGAAAGACCCTATGAACCTTTACTATAGCTTCGCCTTGGCGTTAGCGACCGTATGTGTAGGATAGGTGGGAGGCTATGAAACCGGGGCGCCAGCTCTGGTGGAGCCATCCTTGAAATACCACCCTTACTGTCGTTGACGTCTAACCGAGGGCCGTTATCCGGTCCCGGGACATGGCGTGGTGGGTAGTTTGACTGGGGCGGTCGCCTCCTAAAGTGTAACGGAGGCGCGCGATGGTGGGCTCAGACCGGTCGGAAATCGGTCGTCGAGTGCAATGGCATAAGCCCGCCTGACTGCGAGACTGACAAGTCGAGCAGAGACGAAAGTCGGCCATAGTGATCCGGTGGTCCCGCGTGGAAGGGCCATCGCTCAACGGATAAAAGGTACTCTAGGGATAACAGGCTGATTTTGCCCAAGAGTCCATATCGACGGCAAAGTTTGGCACCTCGATGTCGGCTCATCACATCCTGGGGCTGGAGCAGGTCCCAAGGGTATGGCTGTTCGCCATTTAAAGTGGTACGTGAGCTGGGTTCAGAACGTCGTGAGACAGTTTGGTCCCTATCTGCCGTGGGTGTTCGAAGCTTGAGAGGATCTGTCCCTAGTACGAGAGGACCGGGATGGACATACCTCTGGTGTACCTGTCATGACGCCAGTTGTGCAGCAGGGTAGCTATGTATGGAATAGATAACCGCTGAAAGCATCTAAGCGGGAAACTAACCTCAAAACAAGGCTTCGCTGAGGATCGTGGAAGACTACCACGTTGATAGGCCAGGTGTGGAAGTGGGGCGACCCATGAAGCTTACTGGTACTAATAATCCGATCGGCTTGATCGTTTCTCAGCAAAACTCATTCGATTTTCGAATACGACAATGTCTTCTCAAATAATCTGCTGTCCGCCTGGTTGACCTGGTGGCTATGTCGGAGGTTCCCCACCCGATCCCATTCCGAACTCGGTCGTTAAGCCCTCCAGAGCCGATGGTACTCCGTCTCAAGGCGTGGGAGAGTAGGTCGCCGCCGGGTCTACCAGTCGGACAGCAGTTATTTGATATTCTCTTTGCCCTAACGGCCTACGGCCTACTTGAGGGCGTTGTCTCGAACATTCTTCCTTTGCACTACCGTTTGCCGCGGGATGGAGCAGCCCGGTAGCTCGTCAGGCTCATAACCTGAAGGTCGCAGGTTCAAATCCTGCTCCCGCACCCAAACAATCTCAAAGCCCCGCATGGTTCGCCAGCGGGGCTTTTTGCTGTTCAAGCTCACGGATGGGCATCCCGCGTCGTGTCGCCTATGGTCGGCATTGCCTAACAAATCAGGCCTGGAGAGCTGAAGGTCTCATGCTCAGACCTCTTTCCTGAACCCTAGGATTCAACCGCCGGATTTCGATCTGGCGGGCTTTGTGATTTAGCCCTGGCTCTCGCAGCGCCCACCATCTGCAGCGCTGGCAACCGGTCTCGTCACGGTCCAAGCCGGGCAGGGTGGTTCACTTCATGTTGATACTGAGCGGAACCTGACAGGGGCACCTGTTCATCCGACCGGTCCGATATCTCGGACAGGCGAGTGACGATCTGCTCGGCGGCATGAGGCACATCCCCGACGTAAATCCCTCGTGTCATGGTCACGTGGGCGCGTTCAAACGCTCCAGAGCCGGCGAGCATGATCGCGCGATTTGGAGCATCTTCGGCACACAAGGCGACAACCGCCGGACTGACGAGATCGGAAGACAGTCCCTTCAGATCGTCATCGGAATAAAGGCCCTGAGTCATCTGCGTCGCGGCGCTGGGGGCGAGGCAGTTGACCCGAATGCCGTGGCGCTCGCCCTCCAGAGCCAATGTCTGCATCAGACCGACCAAGGCCATCTTGGCGGCCGAATAGTTGGCCTGTCCGAAGTTTCCATAGAGGCCTGACGACGATGTCGTGAAGACGATCCGGCCATAGCCCTGATCGCGCATATGCGACCATGCGGCCTTGGTCACATTGACCGAGCCCATCAGGTGCACGTCCACCACCAGCTGAAAGTCGTCCAGATCCATCTTGGCGAAGGTGCGGTCGCGCAGGATGCCGGCATTGTTGACCACAATGTCGATCGATCCCCAGCGGGCCACTGTGTCGGCCACCATGTCGTCGACCGCCTGCCGATCCGTCACGCTGCAGACGCAAGCGGAAGCTCGTCCGCCGGCAGCCACGATCTCCCGCACGACGGCCCCAGCACCGTCGGCCGCCATGTCATTGACGACGACGTGCGCGCCATAGGCAGCCAGGGCCAGGGCGTGGCTGCGTCCCAGCCCACCGCCTGCGCCTGTGACGATGGCGACGCGTCCCGTCAGGTCAATGGTCATCAATGTCTCCCCTGCTTGTTTCCCGACGACGTTTCGGGATCGGCAGGCAGACCCCATCCTGTCGTAAAGGTCAACATTCACTCGTCGGCTAGTGAAGATTGACACGGACGGTGTTTGGTGAAACGGTCACCCCATGGCGTCGTCAGAACGCCGAGGGAACATCGAGGGAGCATCGACATGAGCCGCAGGCTCTGGACAACGACATCTGCTGCTGTCCTGCTTTGGACCGGCGCAGCGCAGGCACAGCAGGCACCGACCACAGCTCAGGATCCGGAGGGGGCCGAACAGGTCTCCACGATTGAGGACGTCGTCGTGACGGCCGAGCGCCGGACATCCAATCTTCAGGAAACGGCTGTGGCGGCCACGGTCCTGAGCGGCCAAGATCTGGAAAACCGGGGCGTGACCTCGCTGGACCAGCTGCAGTTCGTGGCCCCCTCCACCACGGTCCAGAACTATGGCCAGGGCAACTTCTTCAACGTGCGCGGCATCGGCAAGTCCGAGCCGACCACGGCTGTCGGCGTCGGCGTCATCACCTATCGCGACGGCGTGGCCGCCTTCCCGGGCTATTTCCAGACCGAGCCCTATTACGACATCGCCAGCGTGGAGGTCCTGCGCGGCCCGCAGGGCACCTTCGCCGGGGCCAATGCCACGGGCGGCGCGGTCTTCATCACCGCGCGCAATCCCGACTTCACGGATGTGAACGGCTATCTGATGGGCCAGCTGGGCAACTATGAGAACGTCAAGTTCCAGGGGGCCGTCAATGTGCCGATTACCGACACCCTGGCCACCCGCTTTGCCTTCAATACCGAGACGCGCGACAGCTTCCACGACATCACAGGGCCCTATACCGGCACGCCCGGCCAGGTCGATACGCGCAGCTTCCGCGCCAGCGTCCTGTGGACCCCGACGCCGGCCCTGCGCATCCTGCTAAAGGGCGACTACAACGACCTCGATTTCGGGGGTTATCCGGCCGATCCGGCGCTGTCGACCAACGACCCCTTCAAGATCACGGCCAATGGCCCGCATTCGGGCCGCGACGAGTTCGCCCGGGTCTCGCTGAACGTCAGCTATGTCTTCGACAACGGCATCACCCTGCGCTCGATCACCGGGTATCAAGATGGCATCAGCGAGTTCTCGACCGATCTGGACGGCACCTCGGCGCTGAACAACACCTTCTATGACCGGGTCGAGGAAGAGGTCTTCTCGCAGGAGATCAATCTGATCTCGCCCGACGACCAGCGCTTCAAGTGGCTGCTGGGAGCCTATTACCAATACGACGACGTGGTTTTCCCCGTCACGACCTTCCCGGAAGGGGCCTATCACGTCGGCTTCCCCGAAGGTGTCGTCGACTATTACATCTTCGGCGAGACGCCCAAGGAGACCAAGGCGGTCTTCGGCCAGATCAGCTATGATTTCAGTGATCGGCTGCAGGTTCAGGTCGGGGCCCGATATGCCGAATCCACCTCGACCAATGACAATGTCTATACGACCTATCCGGCCTTCGGACTGGTGCTGCTGCAGAACGACGAGGTCCAGGACGAGAAGGTTACGGGCAAGCTGACCGTCAACTACAAGCTGGACGAGAACAACTTCTTCTACGGCTTCGTCGCCACGGGCAACAAGATGGGCGGGCTGAACGCGCCCAACTTCTACGTCCCGGCCAGCAGTTTTGAAGCGGAGGAGGTCACCGATTACGAGCTGGGCTGGAAGTCGACCCTGATGAACGGCCATCTGCGCACGCAGCTGGGGGCCTATTACATGGTCTATCAGAACTTCCAGGTCATCATCGGCGACCCCGAGGTGCCCCTGTTCAACTCCATTGCCAATGTGACGGATGACACCATCCTGATGGGCATCGAGGGGTCGGCCCAGGCCCGCTTCGGTCCCTGGGCACTGGATGCGGCGATCTCCATCTCCAACTCCGAGCTGGGCGAGTTCTTCGCGGCCGATCCGCGTGTGAGCCGTACCGGCCTGTGCGATCCCCTGACCGGCCCGGCGACGGCAAACTGTCAGAACCTGGATGGAAACAGTCAGAGCTATGCGCCGGAACTGACGTTCAGTGCCGGGGTCCAGTACGACTTCACCTTCGGCAATGGCGCCACCCTGTCGCCGCGCATCGACTATGCCCACATCGGCGAGGCCTTCACCTCCATCTTCAACAACGAGGCGCTGGGCGACAGGCTGGAATCTCGCAATATCGTCAATGTGAAGCTGACCTATGCGCACAATGATTGGACCCTGGCGGCCTATGCCGTGAATGCGACGGATCAGACCTATATCGCCGCGATCAATGCGGGCCTGCGCTATGCGGGACCGCCGCGCCAGTTCGGCATCAACCTGATGCGGACGTTCTGATCGACAGGCGAGGGGGCGGCGCCGGCGTCGCCCCCTCCCTCGATCTGATCCCGTTGCTTACCCTGACTGTGGACCCCCGCTGACATGGCTTTCGCCCGCTTACTGGCTTCCGAAATCACAGGCGGCGTCGTCTGATGGACCGGCACCCGGCCCTGATGCAGGACTATGGCCTGACCGTGGATCGGTTTCTCGACCACGGGGCGAAATGGCACGGCCGGGCGCGGGTGGTCACGGCCGGAGAGGCCGGCAACGACACGACGACTGGCTATGCCGATCTGCGCGAGCGGGCGAACCGGCTGTCCGGGGCTCTGCTCTCTCTGGGTCTGCAGCCCGGCGACCGGATCGCCACCCTGGCTTGGAACACCCGGCATCATGTGGAGGTCTGGTACGCGGCCATGGGCGTGGGCCTGGTCTGCCACACACTGAACCCGCGTCTGACGGTCGATCAGCTGGCAGCCATGATCGTTCAGGCCGAGGATCGCCTGCTGGTGGTCGGGGCCGGGCTTGGAGAGCTGGCGGATCAGCTGGTCGCCCGGTGTCCGGGTCTGGAGCGCCTTATCGTGCTCGACGACGACGATTGGGCGTCACAGTCTGCCCTTCCCACGATGGGGCTCGAAAACCTTCTGGCGTCGGCCGGACGTCCGGTGCCGTGGGGATTGATCGACGAGCGAGCGCTGGCCGGGCTGTGCTTCACCTCCGGAACGACCGGCGCGCCCAAGGGCGTTGGCTATACCCACCGGTCCAACTATCTGCACACCCTGCGCGCGCTTCAGGCCGACGCCATGGCCCTGACGGCCGAGGATACCGTGCTGGTGGCTGTGCCCATGTTCCATGCCAATGCCTGGGGCCTGCCGTTTGCAGCGCCGGCGGTCGGGGCCAGCCTGGTCCTGCCGGGACGGGCGATGGACGGGGCCAGTCTGGCCGGGCTGATCGCGCGTCATTCGGTGACGGTGGCGGTCGGCGTGCCGACCGTCTGGCTGGGTCTGCTGGACTATCTGGATGCCACAGGCGCCGAGACGCCCAGCCTGGAGCGGGTGATCATCGGGGGCTCCAGCTGTCCCGATGCCCTGCTGAAGCGGATGGAAAGCCGGCTGGGCGTCACGGTCCAGACCAGCTGGGGCATGACGGAGCTATCGCCGCTGGGCACCATTTCGCCCCGCAGCCAGGCGGGCAGTTCGGCGCGGGGCGCGGGTCGTCCGCCCATAGGACTGGATCTGCTGCTGACGGACGCAGCCGGCGAGCCTCTGCCGGAACAGCGCAACACCGAGGGGCATCTGAAGATCCGCGGGGCCAGTGTCATCCAGAGCTATTACGGCGCGTCCCAGCCCGCGCTTGACGCCGCCGGCTGGTTCGACACGGGCGATCTGGCGACGATCGACGACGACGGAAACCTGCATCTGGCGGGCCGGTCGAAGGACCTGATTAAGTCCGGAGGCGAGTGGATCAACCCGGTCGAGATCGAGGAGATTGTCGGGGCCCTGCCGTCGATCGGCCTGGTCGCCGTCATCGGCCAGACCGATTCCAAATGGGGCGAGCGCCCCTTGATGGTCATCGAACCGGCCCAGGGCGAGGTGGTCGAGGATGCCGAGCTCAAGGCCAGCCTGAAGGGCCGCGTCGCGGACTGGTGGATTCCCGAGCGGATCGTGCGGGTGGAGGCCATGCCCCTGGCCGCGACGGGCAAGATCAACAAGACACAGCTTCGCGCCACATACGGGGGCGCATAGGATGACCGGCATCGCCGTCCATGAGTCGGTGCGCCGGTTTCAGGGCGTGCCGAACCGTCTTGAGGTTCCCGTCATGACCCAGCCCGTCCGCAAGCCACGCCGCAAGGCCGAACAGCGCGCCGAAAGCCTGGAGCAACTGCTCGACGCCGCCGAGGAGCTGTTTTCGCAGCACGGTCTGCACGGCGTGACGATCAAGGACATCGCCGACAAGGTCGGGGTCCACAAGTCGCTGATCCACTACTATTTCGAAGACAAGCAGGACGTCTTTGACAAAGTCATGGCGCGCCGCGCGCCGGTGACCAGCGGCCGGCGGATGGACGCCCTGGACGCCTATGAGCAGGCCGCCGGGGGCAAGCCGACAGTGGAGGGGGCCCTGCGGGCGTTCCTGGATACCGACCTGGACACCTATTCCACGGGCGGCGAGGGCTGGCGCTATTTCGGGGCCTTGAGCGCGCAGCTGAATAACACCCCGGCCTGGGGGGCCGAGGTCATGGACCGGCTGTTCGACCCTGTCGTTCTTCGCCTCATCAGCCTGTTGAAACAGGCCCTGCCGGACTGTGCCGAGGAGGACATCTTCTGGGGCTACCACTTCGTGACCGGTGCCCTGACGCTCAGCCTGGCCCGGACCGGACGGATCGATCACCTGTCGGGCGGACTGTGCCAGTCCGACGATTTCGAGGCGATCAAGTCACGGATGGCCACCTTCATGGCACACGGCTTCATCGGCATGTGCCAGAGCCGCGCGGCCCAGCGGCGACTTGCGGCCGCCGATGGCTGAGCCCCTCCGCCTTCCGGTTGCGGCTCGGCCCGAAGACGTCGGATTCGATTCCGGACGTCTGGGCCAGATGGCGGACTGGATGGCGGACCTGGTGGCGACGGGCCAGATCGCAGGCGCGACGACCCTGCTGATGCGGCACGGCCAGATCGCGGATTTCAGAAGCTTTGGATCGGCCCGTCTTGGCAGTGACCAGCCCCTGTCGCCTGACGCCCTGTTCCGCATCTATTCCATGACCAAGCCGATCGTGTCGGTCGCCATGATGATGCTGTTCGAGGAGGGTCGGTGGAGCCTCGAAGATCCCATCACCCGCTTCCTGCCGGAGTTCGAGGGTCAGCCCGTCTATGCGGGCGTCCAGGCGGACGGATCGCTGGCGACCGAGCCCGCCTTGCGTGCGCCCACGATGCGCGAACTGATGAGCCACACGTCGGGCCTCGGCTATGGCCTGTTCGACGTCCACCCCATCGAGCGGGCCTATCGCGATGCCGGCGTGCTGACGGCCGACAGCCTGGACGATCTGGCCCGTCGGGCGGCAAGAATCCCGCTGATGTTCCAGCCGGGCAGCGAATGGTTCTATTCCGTCGGCTCGGACCTTCAGGGCCTGATCATCGAGCGGATCACGGGCCAGACCCTGGGCGACGTCCTCCAGGCGCGCGTCTTCGGTCCGCTGGGCATGGTCGATACGGCGTTCCGGATTTCGCCCGAGAAAGCCGCGCGGCTGGTCACCCTGTATGTCGACGACGGCACCGGGGCCTTGAGGCTGGCGACCCATGCCTTCGACATCCCCGTGCACGATGTGACCGCTCCGATTGCGATGGAAAGTGGGGGAGGGGGGCTGGTCTCGACGGCGATCGACTACGCCCGTTTCGGCCAGATGATCCTGAATGGCGGGATACTGGACGGCGTGCGCCTTCTGGCCCCCGAGACGGTCTCGCTGATGGCCACCAACGCCATTCCGGACGCGGTGCTGCAGACAACCAATCCGCTACGGCTGCTGCCCTTCAATCCTGCATTCGGCTTCGGCCTGGGCTTTTCCATCGTGCGCGATCCGCAGGCTCTGGGCCTGTCCGAGGGCCGCGGCACCCTGGCCTGGGGCGGGGGAGGGGGGACCTGGTTCTGGGTCGATCCCGAACACGACGTCGTCTTCGTCGGCCTGATCCAGCGCGTCGCCGATCCGGTCAGCCAGGTCTTTCGCGGTCGCGCCCGCACTCTTGTCTACGCCGCTCTTACCCATCCTGAAAAATAGACGGGCCCCAAGGCCTGCTTCACTGAGGACACGTTCATGACCCACGATACGGCCATCGGCTCGGAGCCGGTCATCGCCAGACCCTCCGTCGGCACCCGCGCCTGGGTGGCGCTGGGGGCGCTGTGGTTCATCTATGTGCTGAACTTTCTGGATCGCCAGCTGCTGTCGATCCTGGCCAAGCCCATTCAGGACACGCTGCAGATCAGCGACGGGCAGCTGGGCCTGCTGGGCGGACTGTACTTCGCCTTCTTCTACTGTTTCATCGCCATCCCGGTGGGTTGGCTGGCGGACAAGACCAATCGCGTGGCGGTGCTGGCCATCGCCTGCGGGATCTGGAGTGCGGCGACCATCGCCTGCGGCCTGTCGCGCAATTTCGGTCAGTTGGCGGTGTCGCGCATGACCGTCGGCTTCGGCGAGGCAGGGGGCGTGCCACCGTCCTATGCCATCATCACCGACTACTTCCCGCCCGGTCGTCGGGGCATGGCGCTGGGCCTCTACAACCTGGGGCCGCCCATCGGCGCGGCGATAGGCATCGCCTTCGGTGCCTCGGTCGCGGCGGCGTTCAGCTGGCGAGCCGCCTTCGTGGTGATCGGGGTGGTCGGGCTGGTGGCGGCTGCGGCGCTGATGCTCATCGTCAAGGAACCGAAGCGGGGCGGGCTCGATCCGGCCTTGGCACCCGAAGCGCCCAAGGCCAGCTTCTGGGGCACCTTCCGGATGTTCTTCTCTCGCCCGACGCTGGTTCTGGCTTCGCTCGGCAGCGGGATCACCCAGATCATCACCTATGGGCTGGGCAACTTCGCCACCCTGTTCCTGATGCGCGAGAAGGGCATGACCCTGGCCGATGTCGCCCTGTGGTACGCCATCGTCGTCGGCGTCGGCATGAGCGCAGGCATCTTCGCCTCGGGCTGGCTGATCGACCGGTTCACACGCCGTTCGAAACAGGCCTATGCCTTCCTGCCGGCCATCTCCCTGACTTTGGCCATACCCTTCTATCTGGCCTTCCTGTGGGCCCCCAGCTGGCCAATGGCGCTGGGGTTTCTCAGCTTCCCGACCTTCCTGAACTATTTCTACCTCTCCTCATCCGTGGCTTTCGTCCAGTCCGAGGTGCGGCCTGATCAGCGCGTGATGTCAGGCGCGCTTCTGCTGCTGATCATGAACTTCATCGGCATGGGGGTCGGCCCGACCTTCGTGGGCTTCGCCAGCGACTATTTCAGCACGGCCCATCCTACAAACTCGCTGCAACTCGCCCTCTATGCCCTCACGCCGGTCTATGTCGTCGCCATCGGGCTCTTCCTGTGGCTCGCCCGGCTTCTGCGCCGCGACACCTCGCGTGCCGGAGGTGTGAAATGACTGCGCGGCACAGGTTGGCGGCCGCCGTCGCGGGTCTTTCGATACTTGCGGGCGCTGGCCTGTTTTCGGCCACGCCGGCCGCCGCACAGGATCGGCCGACCGTGACGGCGCGGGCAGGAGAGGTCCGCGGACGGCTGGAGGGCGACATCCGCGTCTTCAAGGGCCTGCCTTATGCGGCCCCGCCGACGGGGGCCTATCGCTGGCGACCCCCCATGCCCGCCCCCGTCTGGTCGGGGGTCAGGGATGCCGCCGACTTCGGTCCGGCCTGCATCCAGCCGACGCCGGGCGCGCTGCACATCTATTCCAACAGTCTGGGTGCGACGAGCGAGGACTGCCTGTCACTGAACATATGGTCGCCATCTGTGGCCCGTGACGCGCCGGTGATCGTCTGGATCCACGGCGGCTCCCTGGTCGCCGGCTCCAGCAAGGAGGTCTATTACGACGGTGCGGCCTGGGCCCGGGAAGGGGCGGTCGTCGTCACGATCAACTATCGCCTCGGCGTGCTGGGCTATCTGGCCCATCCGGACCTCAGCGCGGAATCGCCCGCCGGCATATCCGGCAACTACGGCCTGATGGATCAGATCCAGGCCCTGCGCTGGGTTCAGCAGAACATCGCCGCCTTCGGGGGCGACCCGTCGAAAGTCACCGTCGCGGGCGAATCCGCCGGGGGGCTCAGCGTCCTCTATCTGATGACCTCGCCCCTCGCCAGAGGCCTGTTCCACAAGGCGATCGCCCAGAGCGCCTATATGATCTCCGCGCCCGAGTTGAAGACGGCCGCGCACGGGACGCCCCCCGCCGAGACGGCCGGTGCCACCCTGGCCCGCAACCTTCAGGCCCCCAGCCTTCGCGTATTGCGCAGCATGAATGCCCAGACCCTGACCGATTCATCGGTGATGGCGGGTTTCGCCCCCTTCGGCGTGGTGGATGGCGTGGTCCTGCCGCGCCAGCTGGTCGACACTTTTGATCGCAGGGAACAGGCCCCTGTGCCCGTCTTGGCCGGGTTCAACAGCGGCGAAATCCGTTCCCTTCGCATGCTGGCCCCGCCCGTACCCGGCAGCGCCGCCGACTACGAGCGGATCATCCGCGAGAAATACGGCGATCTGGCCGACGATTTCCTGGCGCTCTATCCGTCGTCGGACATGGGCGAGAGCATTCTGGCGACGACGCGCGACGCCCTCTACGGCTGGACGTCCGAACGTCTGGTCCGGTCGCAGACGGAGACGGGACACCCCTCGTTCCTGTATCTGTTCGACCATGGGTATCCCGCCATGGATCAGGCAGGCCTGCACGCGTTTCACGCCAGCGAGCTTCCCTATGTGTTCGGCACTCTGGACAACACGCCGCCGCTCTGGCCCAAAATTCCGGACGCGGCGTCCGAGCGCGCCTTATCCGAGACCATGATTCACTACTGGGTCAGCTTCGCCCGGTCGGGCAATCCGTCGGCGGCTCATACGGATTGGCCGGCCTATGGCTCCACTGAGGCCTATGTGACGTTTCGCGGCACACCAATCCCGGCAAATGACCTTCTGCCCGGCATGTTCGAGCTGCATGAACAGGCCATGTGCCGTCGGCGGGCCGCAGGCGACATGGCCTGGAACTGGAACGTCGGCCTGATCTCGCCCGTGCTCGGCGGCACGATTGCGGGCTGCTGAACCGATCCGTTCGACGTTCCTCACGCGATCGATCTCGGCTAGATCGTCGTCATGACCATTACGCTCGCACTTTCCCACTGGATCGATGGCCGAAAGGTCGAGGCTGAACGGCCCGCAGAGGGGCTCAACCCGTCGGATACGCGCGAGGTCGTGGCTCGCACACCTGACGGCGGCGTTGGTGAGGTCGATGCAGCGGTGGATGCCGCGCGCCGGGCCTTCCCGGCCTGGGCCGAGGCGTCGCCGGAGGTGCGGTCCGATGTGCTGGACCGGGCGGGCTCGCTTCTGATGGAGCGGCGCGAAACGATCGGGCACCTGCTGTCGCGCGAGGAGGGCAAGACGCTAGCCGAGGGGATCGGCGAGACGGCGAGGGCGGCGCGGATACTGAAGTATTTCGCAGGCGAGGCGCTGCGTCTGCACGGCCAGAACCTGGCCTCGGTGCGGCCGGGGGTAGAGGTCCAGACCTGGCGGCAGCCGGTCGGGGTGTTCGGCCTGATCACGCCGTGGAACTTCCCCATCGCCATCCCGGCCTGGAAGGCTGCACCCGCCCTGGCGTTCGGTAATACGGTGGTGATGAAGGCGGCGGGTCCGACGCCGGCGACAGCCGAGGCGCTGGTCGCCATCCTGCATGAGGCGGGGCTGCCGAACGGCGTGCTGAACCTGGTCATCGGGCGCGGCGGGGTGGGGCAGGCGATCGTGGATCACCCCGATGTGGACGGGATCAGCTTCACCGGCTCGCAGGGCGTGGGAGCCGGGGTCGCCACGGGGGCGGCCAGGCGTCAGGCGCGCGTCCAGCTGGAGATGGGGGGCAAGAATCCTCTTATCGTGCTGGAAGACGCCGATCTGGATCGGGCCGTGGCCGTGGCCCTGGACGGCTGTTTCTTCGCGACGGGCCAGCGCTGCACGGCGTCCAGCCGCCTGATCGTGCAGGACGGCATTCACGACCGGTTCGTGTCGGCGCTGACGGAGAAGCTGGCGGGGCTGAAGGTCGGCCATGCGCTGGACCCGGCGACCAATATCGGCCCGGCGGTCAGCGAGGCGCAGATGGAGACGTCCTATCGCTATATCGACATTGCGATCGGCGAGGGCGGTCGTGTGGCCCAGGGTGGGCGGCGGCTGACGCTGGAGACGCCGGGCTGGTACGTCGATCCGACCCTGATCGTCGATACGGCCCCGGCCATGCGGATCAATACCGAGGAGGTATTTGGCCCGGTCGCCTCGGTCATCCGGGTGGGCGATTACGAACAGGCGCTGGAGATCGCCAATGGCGTCGAGTTCGGCCTGTCGGCGGGCATCGTCACGACCTCGCTGAAGCATGCGCGCGATTTCCAGCGACGGGCCAAGGCGGGGATGGTCATGGTCAATCTGCCGACGGCCGGCGTGGACTACCATGTGCCGTTCGGTGGGACGAAGAAGTCCAGCTATGGCCCGCGCGAGCAGGGCTTTGCGGCGGCGGATTTCTTCACCCAGACGAAGACCGGATACAGCTTCAGCTGAGGCCTAGAGGCTGAGCACAACGACCCAGGCCGCGTGCGCCATCAGCCAGAGGATGGCCACGAAGTTGAGGGTGAAGACCTGACCGCGCAGGGCGACATTGTCGCCGGTGCACTGAACCGCGCTGTGGATCACACGCCCGATCAGGAAAAGCCAGGCGGCGGCGACGTCGAGCGTGTTGATCTGCCCGGTCAGGATCAGCAGGCCGAAGCCGATCCAGGCAAACACAGGCGCCTCGAACTGATTGGCCAGATTGCGCTGGATGCGAGCGGACAGACGCGGGTCGCCGTCGGCACGCGCGAAGTCGGCCTTGGTGGCCTGTCCCCGTTTGACGACGATCAGCCGCGTCCAGGTCAGAACGACGTAGAGGCCGACGATCAGGCCGAAATGCAGAATCATCGGAACCAGGGCCCAGGCGGAGAGCGCCGTCAGAGCCGGTTCCGATGTCTCCATGCCGATCATGGCTGTCAGGCTCGCGCCGCGTCCCAGGCCCGGACGGCGTCCGCGTCGCGGGCGCTGAGGTCGGGGTAGGCGGGGTCGGAGCCGACGTCAGGCACGCGCCGCCAGGAACGGGCACATTTGGGATACGCGGCCAGCGCGACTGTGACCTCAATGGCTTCGCCCGGAACCAGGGTGGCTCCAGAGGTGCGGAAGACTTCAGCAGGGTCGAGGTCTCGGAAGGCATTGATCACGTCGTGATGGCTAGTGACGCTGGGCCACGCATCAAGCGCGCCACCTATGATCTTCTGCCGCCGCGCCTCCTCCAACGCATCGTTGACGACTTCCAAGACGGTTTGAACGTAGCCCCACCGTGCCGACTCTTCCTCATTTCGCCACTCTCCCGGCGTCTCCGGGATCACCCGCGCACAGTTCGAGCCGCCGTCCGGGAACCGCGTCCCCCAGGCTTCTTCCATTGTGAACGGCGTCAGCGGGGCCAGCCATGCCGTCAGGCGCATGAAGACCTCGTCCATCACGGTACGGGCGGCGCGTCTGCGAATCGCATCGGGGCGGTCGCAGTAGAGGCTGTCCTTGCGGATGTCGAAATACAGGGCCGACAGGTCGCCGGAGCAGAACTCCAGCACCGGGCGGACCACGTCCTGGAACCTGTATTCGGCATAGGCCTGACGCACCTGGCCATCCAGTTCGTGCAGGCGGTGCAGGATGAACTTCTCCAGCGGCGGCATCTGATCGTAGTCAGTCAGGCGTTCGGCCTCGTCGAAACCGTCTAGCGCGCCCAGCAGATAGCGGACGGTGTTCCTCAGCTTGCGATAGGCATCGACTGTGGTCTGCAGGATCTGCTTTCCGATCCGCTGGTCCTCGGCATAGTCGACCAGGGCGACCCACAGGCGCAGGATGTCGGCACCGGATTCCTTGATGACGACGGCCGGATCCGTGGTGTTGCCCCTGGACTTGGACATCTTCTCCCCGTTCTCGTCCTGGGTGAAGCCGTGGGTCAGGACGGCCTCATAGGGGGCGCGGCTGCGGGTGCCGGAGCCTTCCAGCAGGTTGGACTGGAACCAGCCGCGATGCTGGTCCGAGCCTTCCAGATACAGGTTCGCCGGCCAGTGCGACGGGCGGTCGCCGGTATAGCCGTGGGCCGGATCGCGGGCCTCCAGCGTGAAGGCGTGGGTGCAGCCGCTGTCGAACCAGACGTCGAGGATGTCGGTGATCTTCTCGTAGCGCGAGGGATCGTGCGCGCCCAGGAAGTCGGCGTCGGGCCGGTCGAACCAGGCGTCGGCCCCGCCCTCGGAGATGGCCTTCAGGATGCGGGCATCCACCTCTGAATCGTGCAGCGGATGGCCGGTGTGCCTGTCGACATACATGGCCAGGGGCGTGCCCCAGGCGCGCTGGCGGCTGATCAGCCAGTCGGGGCGACCCTCGACCATGGTGCGGATGCGGTTCTTGCCCGCCGCCGGGTGGAAGGCGGTGGTGTCGATGGCGTTCAAGGCCGTCTCGCGCAGGGTGTCGCCGGACTTCAGGGGTTGATCCATGCGGATGAACCACTGCGGCGTGTTGCGGAAGATGATCGGGGCCTTGGAGCGCCAGCTGTGCGGATAGGAATGCTCCAGCCGCCCGCGCGCCAGAAGTGTGCCCGCCTCGATCAGCTTTTCGATGACGGCGGGATTGGCCGAGCCGAACTTGCCGGTCTTCTTACCCTCGGTCTCCAGTACCTTCAGGCCCGCGAACAGGGGGACGTGTGGATAGTAGGCGCCGTCGGGGTCGACGGTGTCGGGCACCTCCTTGTGGCCGTGCGCCTTCCAGACCTCATAGTCGTCCGCGCCATGGCCTGGCGCGGTGTGGACAAAGCCAGTGCCCGCGTCGTCGGTGACGTGATCGCCCGACAGCAAGGGCACGGAAAAGCCGTAGCCGCTATCCAGCGCCGCCAGCGGATGGGCGCACTCCAGACCCGACGGGTCGATGTCATAGACGCGGGTCCAGGTCGCGATCTTCGCCGCCCTGAAGACGTCCTCGGCCAGTTTGTCGGCGATGATGAAGCGGTCGCCCGGCTTGGCCCAGGGCTCGAACTCCAGCCCGGTCTCCAGAGTCGTGACTTCGTACAGGCCATAGGCAATGTCGGGGCCGTAGCTGATCGCCCGGTTGGCCGGGATGGTCCAGGGCGTGGTGGTCCAGATCACCACCGAGGGCGTCTGGGTGCGGAAGGCCAGCAGATCGTCCGGATGGCTGTCCGATGTGCCGACGACCGGGAATTTCACCCAGATCGTGGGGCTGACATGGTCATGGTATTCGATCTCGGCCTCGGCCAGGGCCGTGCGCTCCACCGGCGACCACATGACGGGTTTGGAGCCGCGATACAGCTGGCCAGAGTTCTTGAACTTGTGGAATTCGGCGACGATGGCGGCTTCGGTCGTGAAGTCCATGGTCGCATAGCGGTTGTCCCAGTCGCCCAGGATGCCCAGGCGCTTGAACTGGTCGCGCTGCACGTCGATCCAGCCGGCGGCGTATTCGCGGCAGGCAGCGCGGAACTCGGCCTTGGACACCTCGTCCTTGCGGCGGCCCTTGGCACGATACTGCTCTTCGATCTTCCATTCGATCGGCAGGCCGTGGCAGTCCCAGCCGGGGACGAAATCGACGTCATTACCCAGCAGGAACTGGCTGCGGACCACGAAGTCCTTCAGCGTCTTGTTCAGGGCGTGGCCGATGTGGATGTCGCCATTGGCATAGGGCGGTCCGTCGTGAAGGACATACAGGGGCGCGCCCTGGGCCTGACGGGTCCTGCGCAAGCTCGAATACAGGTCGCCCCACTGCTCAAGGATCATCGGCTCCTTCTGCGGCAGGCCGCCTCGCATGGGGAACGGGGTCTCCGGCAGGAAGACGGTCTCGCGATAGTCACGGCCCGTCGCGGCGTCGGTAGGTGTGTCGGGTGTGGCGTCGGCCATATCAGTCGTCCAAGCGTATCTTTGGGTGATCGTTCGCGGTGATGTTTCGATCCCGGCGAGCACGGGGCGAGGGCCCTGCAGCGCTACGCCGGGCGGCTAATCGAAATCGGGCGAAACAGGCGGACGGTCATGGTGATGAACCTCTAGCAGAGCCGGACGGGCACACGCCATCCCGTGCTTGCCAAAGCTTGGGTGCGGACCGATATTGATCGGGCCATGACAGACATTACCATCCAGCGCGTTCAAGGCTCGAGCCGACCCGGCAAGAAGCCCAAGGGTGTCACCGTCAAGCGGGTCACAACACCTGCCGGAGAAACCGTGACTGTCCGGTCCATTGATGCCAACAGCCCGACCTTCGGCGAGGATTTCCTCTACGTCTTCGGTCGCAACGTCGCGGCGGCGCGTCGTCGAAACAAGGAAGTGCTGGGGACGCCGTCCGGTGTCGCTGGAAAGCGCTAGGAAGCCGCGTCTCTGGATCATTGCCGGACCGAACGGGTCGGGCAAAGCACGGCCTATGGCATGCTGAAGGCCGAGGAGACCGTCGGCTCGGTCTGGATCATTAATCCCGACCTGTTGGCCGGGCGCATTGCCGAACATGACCAAATCGACTTGGCGGAGGCGAACAGGTTGGCCGTCGAGCGTATTGAAGCCTGGCTTTATGCGTCTGTTGCGGCGCATCAGACCGTGGGTGTCGAGACCGTGCTATCGACATCAAAGTACCGTCGCCTGGTTGAAAGCGCCAAGGCGAATGGCTTCTCGGTGCGAATGCTGTTCGTTTATCTGGACGATCCCGATTTGAACGTCGAGCGGGTCAAGGTGCGAGTGGCGACGGGCGGGCATGCGGTGCCAGAAGACAAGATTCGGGCGCGCTGGTCGCGGTCATTCGACAACTTCGCCTGGTTTCTGCGGGAAGCCGATACGGTGGACGTGTTCAATAATTCGGGTGCCGAACCCCGGCGAGTGCTGACCAAAAATGGAAACAGCCTGACAATCTTCGACGAGCCAATCCCAGCAATGAAGCAAGCTCTCGACGTGGCTTTTGGCAACGATATGCAGTGGGTCGGACCGGCTGATTAAGCCAGCATTGCCCGCGCTGCTGTGGCGTCAGCGTCGATCTGGGTCTTGAGCGCTTCCAGACTGTCGAAATTCATCTCGCCGCGCAGCAGGGCGACCAGTTCGGTCTCGATGACCTGGCCATAAAGGTCGCCTGAGAAGTCCAGAAGCCAGACCTCCAGCAGCGGTTCCTCGATCTCGAACATGGGGCGGATGCCCAGGTTGGCGACGCCGTCGATGATGCGGCCATCGGCCAGATGCGAGCGCGTGGCATAGACGCCGTAAGCCGGGCGCATATAGTCGCCCAGCCGGACATTGGCGGTCGGTACGCCGATGGTTCGGCCGCGTTTTTCGCCGTGCACGACCTCCCCCTGGATGGCGAACGGACGGCCCAGGATGGCGGCGGCGCGCGCCATGTCGCCGGCCTTCAGCGCCTCTCGCACCGCAGACGACGACAGCTTCAGCCCGTCCGGATCGTCGAGACGGTCGATGACGCTGACGGTAAAGCCCAGCTGCTCGCCATGGCGTCGGAGGCCCTCGGGCGATCCGCTGCGGCCCTTGCCATAGGTGAAGTCGAAGCCGACGGCGGCGTGGCGGATGCCCAGGCCATTTTGGTGGCCTAACGCGCCTTGCGCTACTTGAGGCCCGGCCAGGACTTCAACAGCGAACTGCTCATCCGTTATGGCCGCCATGTCGGCGTCGAACGGAAGAAGGTACAGGCGCTCCACATCCAGCGGAGCCAGGGCACGGACCATCTGGTCGGTGGTCATCAGGCGGAAGGGAGCAGCCTCGGGCTGAAACCAGCGGCGGGGATGGGGGGCAAAGCTGACGACGGCGAGGGGGGCACCCAATCTGTCCGCAGCCTGACGCGCGGCGGCGATGACGGCCTGATGTCCGCGATGAACGCCATCGAACGCCCCGATAGCGACGGCGGCACCGCGCAGATCCTCAGGCAGGTCGCGCCAGTCTGTGACGACCTGGACCAAGATCAGCCCTTGCCGGGTCGCCGACGGCGAGGCACGCGGACCACAGCGATGCCGTCCATGATCAGCCTGTCCTCGACAAAGCCCTCGCAGTTCAGCTCGACCCGCGCCGTCTCCGGATCGACCGACAGAACCGTGATGCGGATCAGGACCGTGTCGCCGATGCGCACCGGATAGTGAAATTGCAGCGTCTGGGAGACATAGATGGATCCGGCCCCCGGCAGGATTGTCCCGACCACGGCCGAGCCGAACGACGCCGACAGCAGGCCGTGGGCGATGCGCCCGCGATAGGCGGTCCTGGAGGCAAAGGCCTCGTCCAGATGCACCGGATTGAAGTCGTCCGACGCCTCGGCAAACAGCTGGATGCGCTGCTCGGTGACGGGAATGACCTTCTCGGCGGCCATGCCGACATGGAGCTCGTCCAGGATGTAGCCGCCCGAGGCGTGTGTTGTGACCAGATCAACCATGGACGGGCCTTAGCGTGAATTGTCGCATGTCACCACGTCAGATCGAGCATGGCATAGCGCGCATGGGTGGTCTCGGCCTTCAGCAGGTCGGCGGCACGGGCCGGGTCGATCAGACCGTCGGGACCCCGGGCGGCATCGCCGTGAATGCCCTGTGCGATGAACAGGCAATCCAGCGCCTGGCGGTCGGCCCCCAGAACGTCGGTGACCACGCCGTCGCCGATGCACAGCACGCGCGAGCGGTCGACGGCGCGACCGAGCAGGGCTTCAGCCTCCTTAAGCGCCAAGCCATAGATGGGCGCAAACGGCTTGCCGGCCATGGTCACGCGACCGCCGAGTTCTTCGTACAGATCAGCCAACGCCCCGCCGCAATAGATCAGCTTGTCGCCACGCTGGACCACGCGGTCCGGATTGGCGCAGATCAGTTCCAGATCACGCGCGACGCCTTGGGCCAGCCGCTCGCGATAGTCCTCGGGCGTCTCGACGTTGTCATCGACGGGTCCGGTGACGGAGATGAAGGCCGCGTCCGCGGCTCCCGCGGCGGTGGTCAGACCCAGGCCGTCGTAGAGCGGCCAGTCGCGATCGGGACCGATGATCCAAACGGGGCCAGGCGCGCGTTTCGCCAGTTCCGCCCGCGTCGCGTCGCCGGAGGTGACGAAGGCCTTCCACGCCTCGCGCGGCACACCCAGCCCATCGAGCTGGGCCACCACATCATGGGCCGGGCGCGGCGAGTTGGAGATCAGCACGACCGCCCCATGATCGCGATTGAACCGGATCAAGGCCTCGCACGCCTCGGGCCAGCTTTCGCGCCCGTTATGGACCACGCCCCAGACGTCGCAGAGCAGGATGTCATAGTCCCCGGCGATTTCGCCGAGGCCGGAAGGCGCATGGGGCACGGTCATGGGCGGCTGATAGCCGGTTCCGGGAGTGTGGAGAAGGCCCCGCTACCCGCCCCGGCGGATCAGTTCGTCGGCCAGGTCGGCGGTCAGATAGCCGTCCGGGGTGCGGTTGTTGGCGGCCTGCCAGCGGCGGAGCGCATAGCGGGTGTTGGCCCCGATGACGCCGTCGACGCCCTGGGTGTCGAAGCCCATGGCCGTCAGGGCGCGCTGGGCACCGATGCGCTGGTCGCGCGACAGGGGGGCATCGTCGGGCCAGGTGCCGACCAGGCCGGGCTTGCCCGAGATACCGTCCGCGGTCAGGCCGATGGCCAGGGCGTAGGAGACGGAGTTGTTGTACTGGCGGATCACATAGTGATTGGGCAGGGCCAGGAAAGCTGGGCCGCGCGCACCTTGGGGCAGCAGGATCACGCCCTCCTCGAGCGCCTCCAGCTGGTTCGGGTTGCCGCCGTGGGCCAGGCGCACGCCGCGCGCGGCCCACTCGCTCCAGCGGTGTTTCGGCCCTTCGGCCTGGGTGTAGTCGAAGTTTGAGGGCAGGATGACCTCATAGCCCCAGGACTGGCCGCGCTTCCATCCGGCCTGGGCCAGCAGGTTGGCGGCAGACGCCAGCGCGTCGGCGTCCGAACCCCAGATGTCGATCATGCCGTCGCCGGTCTGGTCCACGGCCAGGCGGGTATAGGTGCTGGGCATGAACTGGGTCTGGCCCATGGCCCCGGCCCAGCTGCCCTTCAAGCCCGCGCGCTCGCGCTTGCCGTCGATGACGATGTCGAGCGCATTCTTGAGCTCCGTCTCGGCCCAGGCGCGGCGGCGGCCGTCATAGGCCAGCGTCGCCAGCGAGCGGATGACGTCATAGTTGCCCTGAACCTGGCCGAAGGCGCTTTCATTGCCCCAGATGGAGACGAGGATTTCTGTCGGCACGCCATACTGCTGAACCACCGCGAATGGGACGCGGTCGGACAGGCGGCGACCCTGGGCGATGCGGGTCGCGGACGCCGCATTCTGGATATAGGCCCCGGCCGGGCGGCTGAACTCCGGCTGATTGCCGTCCAGGCGGACCACGGTGGGGTCGGGCGTCAGGCCCTCGAGCTCTCGCGCATAGAAGGTGGCGCGGTCGCCGCCGTGGCGGGATAGGAAGCCCTGCTTCCAGCCGTCGAAGCCGGCCTGATCGACAGGGCCGGCCGGGGCGGGGGTGGTCGGCGCGGGGGCTGGCGTCGAAGGCACGGGCGCGCCGGGCAGCGGAGCGGTCGTCGGGCCGGCGGGCGGGGCCTCGGGCAGCATGGGACCGCAGGCGGCGACGGACAGGAGCAGGAGAAGGCTGAATCTGGAACGCATGGCGATACTCTAGCGGCAGGAGGCGGGGGGCGTGATGACAAGTGCGCGAGCCGCAGGGCCGTTGCGTCGCCGGGCGGCGGTTCAGCCTGTCTGGATCGAGGAAAAGGGTAAACCGGGCGCTAACCGCATCTGGAAACGCGCTGGCAAGGGTCAGGCGCGATAAGGGCCGTGCTCTCTGATACGGCCTGGTGGCGGAGGGGCGACGCGGCGGGGGTGCAACCCCGCAGACCCTCCGTTCAACTCGGAGGCCAGGCCTCCAGAGATCGCGGGGCGGTAGCACGCTCTCTGCGCAGCGGTTGGGTGCAGACGGGACTCGTGATCCAGCCTCTCTCGGACTGCGGGCCGGAAACCAAGCTCTACTGGGATGTGAGCGGACTAGAAGATTTTTCGGCCGACTACTTCTTGTTTGCCTGAGTCACCGTATGCCGGGGTAGGCGTGAGCGGAAAATGTACACTGAGTTTTCCAAACGACTGACGGCGGCGACCTTCGCCCTGCTGCTGGCAGGCTGCTCCGAGCGATACATTGTTGCCGCCAACGACCAAGTGATGGTGGTGGTGGACGATTTGAAGCCAGGTGACGATGCGTCCTCCGCAAAGGTCCATTATGTTATGGCTGCCCCTCAGCCGCTCAGCGATCTGGATCGAGCCCGCGCGACTGCGATGACCTACGATGCCTCGTTTCGGTGTGCAGACCGGTCATGGGGCCATACCGCCCAAAGATTGACGATGGAAAGCGGAGAAACGATCACTAGAGAAGAGGTCGAACCGGCGATGGAAAAACCGACCACCGGCTCACTAGCCGAGGATATCGTCACCGTCGTGTGCGATCCTGCCGCGAGGTCAGAGGCAGCGACCCGGCGGACGGTGACTTCCCTTCGGAAGGACTATCTGGAGCGCATGGGGCAGAGTGGATGATGACCTCGGTCGTTTGCCAAGGAACATGTATCAGAATGATCGCCGCCGGTTGACGCATCCGCCAACCCCCACTATACGCCCCGTTCCGCCGCTGGCTTGCCTGCGGCTTTTCTATTTTTGATTTTGATTCAGGACGACGACCATGAAGGTCCGCAGCTCGCTTAAGTCGCTCAAGACCCGCCACCGCGACTGCAAGGTCGTGCGCCGCAAGGGTGTGGTCTATGTGATCAACAAAACCGACCCGCGCTTCAAGGCGAAGCAGGGTTAAGGCTCTTTTTGGTGCGCTAACGCACGCGACGCGGTCGCGTGCTTCTTGAGCGCCAGGCTATCCAAAGGCTGTGGATTTTGTCCGCAGCCTTTTTCGTGTCCGGTGTTGAGCCGGGCCAAGCGACGTGGTTAGCGTCCGCATTCCATTTGCCCTGTTGGCCGTTCGGCCTGTTTGAGGGCGTTCTCAGTTTCTGATCCTGTTGCCGGAGCCTTTCCATGGCCGATGATGCGTCCTTCGATTCCTCGCCCGACGTCCTGAATGCGACGGCGCAGGGGCGTCTGCGCACCATCATCGAGCGGCTGGAGCGTCTGGAAGAAGACAAGGCCGCCGTCATGGAGGACATGAAGGAGGTCTTCGCCGAGGCCAAGGGCGAAGGCTATGACGTCAAGATCCTGCGCAAGGTCATCCGCATCCGCAAACAGGACAAGGCCAAGCGCCAGGAAGAGGACGCGATCCTGGACCTGTATCTGTCGGCGCTCGGCGAGGTTTAATTCTCTTCAATCCGCTCATCCCGGCGAAAGCCGGGATCCAGTCCTGTCCAGCTTGACGCCAGCGTTTCTGGACATAGGGCTGCGGGTCGGCTTCACTGTTTCATCTTCCAAAGCACTGGGTCCCGGCTTTCGCCGGGATGAGCGGAATTGATGAAACGGAAGGCTCCAGAATCACCCTTCGAAGCCCAGCGCAAGGCGGCGCAACGCGCGGCCCTGAACGCCCTGAGACGCGCCCGCCGGTCGGCAGACAAGGCGGGCGTTGCCCTGTCTGAATGGGAAGGCGAGTTCCTGGACTCGGTCAGCGAGCGGGTGAAGACCCACGGGCGCGCGTTCGGCGACCCGGAAAAGGGCGCGCCGGGGCAGGCCCTGTCGTCCATGCAGGGCCGCAAGCTGAAGGAGATCGCCGCCAAGGCGAAGGGCGAGGAGCCGAGGCGGCGGTGGGTGAAGAAGAGGGACTAGACAACAGGCAGCAGGCAACAGGCAGCAGGCAGAAGGAAAACTAAGGTCTTTGACCGGCGCAGTTAGCCTACCAATGCCCGTTGCCCGTTGCCCGTTGCCCGTTGCCTAAAACAGGATCTTCCGGAACGTCAGGCTGATCGTCCGGCCCTGCGGGTCCAGATAGTCGGCCTGGTAGTTCAGGGGAACGTCGGTGCCGTTCAGGGTGGAGACCTCGGTGCGGGTGTCGAAGATGTTCTGGAAGCCCAGGTTCAGGCGTGAGCCCTCCAGCCAGCCGAAGCGCTGGACCAGCGAGCGCTGCTGGCCCAGATCGACGAACATGTTCAGGTTGATCGTGGTCTGATCCGAGAAGCGCAGGGTGTCGCCGACGGTGGTCGAGTCGCGCCAGTTGGCGTTTACGAAGGCCCCCATGCCGTTCTTGAACACGCCGCCCTGGGCCTGGATCTCATGGCGCGGGCTGCCGCCGCGGCTGCCGGTCGCGCCGCCGTCCAGAAGGTCGATGACGGGCAGGCCGTCGCGGATGACGATCTCGTCCTGGATTCTGTAGGTGTGATAGATCGACAGGTTGAAGCGTCCCTGGCCGGGCTGCATGCCACTGCCACGCCCGCGACCGCCGCCGCCGCCGCCGAACCGCATGGCTCCGCCGCCGGGAGGACCACCAGCACTGGGACCGCCGCCCGGACCGCCCGCGCGAGGACCGCCACCGCCGCCCGGGCCACGCATGCCAGGCATGCCTGCCGCCGCGGGATTGGGTGTGCCGAAGGCCTTGGAGAAGTTGAAGCCGGTGCGGATGTCCTGACGCTCGGCGCTGTCATAGTTCAGGGCGCGGGCGTCGAAAGATACCAATTCGCCGTCGGCATTGCGCACGAACCGGCCGGGCAGGGCGGCCTCCAGTTCCGGCGTGATGGTGGGGAAGGCGGCGATGACATCGTCGGTCTGGCTGACCGTCCAGGTCGAGGACAGGCTGAAATCCTGTTCGTCGAAGGGGCGCAGGGTGGCTCCGACTTTGAAAACGCGGCGGTTGTCGGAGTTGAGGTCGGGATTGCCGCCGTCGATGCGGGTCACGAACACGGTCTGGCCCGTGACGAAGTCGAAGACCGGCACGTTCGGGGTCGAGATGATCGGGTCGTTCAGCTGCGAGATCGAAGGCGCGCCCTGTTCGTCGGTATAGCTGACCAGGAAGGACAGGGGCTCGATCGGCGACCAGTTCAGGCCCACACCGACGACCGGCAGGCCGCCGAAGTCGGACAGTTCCTCATAGCCCGCGTTGAAGTTGACGGAGAGGTCGCCCAGGAAGGGCAGAACGCCCTGGCCCCGGTCGGCGATGGGGAAGGTGAAGCTGCCGGAACCGGTGAAGCGGTCGCGCGACTGGGAGCGTTCGGTCGTGATGCCGGAGCGGACGCTGGTCGAATCGAGCGAGCGGGTGTCCGCGCCCAGCTTGAAGGTCGAGGAAATGCCACCGGCGGGCAGGTCGTAGAGGTCTCCGGTCAGGACCAGCTCGGCCGCCAGCGACTGGGAGACGGAGTTGGCGGTGTCGCCGGCCAGGGCCGCGAAATCGGCCAGGGTGACGGTCCCGAACGGGTCGGCGGTCGGGTCGCCCGCGTTTATGCGATCCTGGAACGGCGTCACGCCATAACCCCGGCCCGTGAAGGTGTCTGTCTCGACACGGTCGTAGTTGCCGCTGAAGGTCCAGCGCCACTCTTCGCCGATGAAGCCGTCCAGGACGGTGCCGACATTGGCGGTCAGGGTGTCGGTCTTGCGGCCCAGGGAGGCAGGCGCGTCGAGGTAGCGGAACACGGTCTCGTCCGTGCCCGTGTCGACGCCATCGACGTCGATGACGACGCCGGGCAGGCCGTTGAAGCTGCGGGTGTTGGTGTTCTCCAGGCTGACGCTCAGCGTACCCTGGGTCGTGCTATTCAGGTCGCGCTTGATCGAGCCGCGGGCCTGGAGCTGTTCGCTCTGGGACAGCAGGGTGCGGTAGGCCCCCTGATCCGCCGGATCGCCGAACAGAGGGGCGGGCAGGTCGGCCGCGCGGCGTTCGATGTCGCGCTCGGATTCGAACAGGGGGCTGGAGCGGGAATATTCGGCATCCACCGAGTAGCGGTTGCCGCCCGCGATGTTGAAGAGGGTGCTTTCCAGCTCGGTGGTGGTGCGCCCGCCCTGGGTCGGGGCGCGATAGGCGGCCTCGGCGGAGATGGAGCGGAAGTTGGCCTTGAGCACGAAGTTCACGACGCGCTGGTCGGCGCGATAGCCGAACTGCAGTGCCACCTCTTCGGGCAGGATGTCGGTGCGTTCGATCGCCTCGGTCGGAATGCTCTGGATTTCACGGAAGCCGGAGATGCGGCGGCCGTTGACCAGCAGGACGGGCTGACCCCCGTCGCGACCCTGGGAACTGCGGGTCACCGGCTCCAGATAGGCCAGAAGTTCGGAGATATTGGCGGCACCGTAGGCCTGGATCTGATCGGCGCTCAGCGACAGTTCGGGCTCGATGTCGGTGTCAACAGCTCCGCGCGGGCGGCTGCCGGTGACCGTCACGGTGCCCAGATCATAGGCTTCCTCGTCCTCCTCGACCGGTGCCGAGGCCACCGGAGCGGGACGGGTGACGGGCGGCGGCGTCTGGGGAGCGGCCTGGGGTACCGCAGATGCGGGAACGATGCCGGCGAGAAGGCCAGACAAGGCGGTCGTTACGAGAAGCATGGGGCAGTCCGCTTGAGGAGGAACAGGCTAAACGCACCTGGCCGTGTATTTCCGTCGCGGTAATGGACTGCGTGTCTGCAAAAAATGTGAAGGCCGTGTTCGACCGATGACATCACGGCCTCACACACGCGCTTTCCCCCGGCACACGCGCGCCGGGGGAAAGGATAGTCGGGACTAGCTCAGCACCACGATGGCGACGCGGCGGTTCTGGGCGCGGCCTTCGCGGGTCGAGTTGTCGGCGATGGGCTGTTCCTCGCCATAGGAGATGGTCGCCATGCGGTTCAGGGCGACACCGTTCTGGCTGAGGTAGCGGCGAACGGCTTCGGCGCGGGCATTGCCCAGTTCGCGGTTGCGACCGGCGTCACCGGTGGCGTCCGTATAGCCCTGGATTTCCAGATAGACGTTGCGGTTCTCGGCGCGCAGACGCTGGGTCAGCTCGGCCAGACGGGCCTCGGCTTCGGGCGACAGGGTGTCGGCGTTGACGGGGAATTTGACCGAGTCGTCCGACAGGACGACTTCATAGAGGAACTTGCCCTCAGCCAGTTTCTGGGCGTCGGTGGCGCGGCGCAGGGCCTCGCCGGCGGTGCCGGCGACCTCGGTCACGCGGCCATCGACAGCGGTGACGCGCTGATCGACGACGGCGGTCTGGTCACGAACGAAGCGGTGGCTGGCGCAGCCGCTGGCCGCGACGCCGAAGGCGAGTACGACGCCGGTGATCGCTGCGGTCCTGAGAGTGGATCGGGTCAAGTTTGAACTCCTGAATAGGGGGCGCGGTATCCCTGGTCATCACGCGCATGTTACGGTGAAGTGAAGCTCGGGGCGTGGTCATGACCACTAAAGGGCCAGAACATGTCAGCTTGACCATACGTAGAGCCTGGTCGCGCATGAATAATGCCGTTCGCCACGATCCTGACGCGAGCCAGTGATCTGAACGGGATCATCAGTTCGGCGCGCGGTACTGAATGCGCGATCCCGGACGACCATCGGTATTCGATGTCGTGGAGTGCCATTGGCCCCGGTTTCCTCAAACACAACTGAAGCGCGACGCAGGCGGAGGTCCTGGACGTCGTGGGCGGTGGTCGCCAGCGTGGCGGCCCATACCGTGCCCCTGGCCCTCATGTTGCTGCTGCCGCCCAAGGTGCCGGATTCGGTCGAGCCGCCTGTGGTGATGGTGACGCTGGAGCCGCCGCCCGCTCCCGTGCCGGTCCCGCCGCCGCCACCCCCGCCTGATACGGCGACCGAGGAGGCGTCGTCCGCCGCCTCGGCCCCGGCACCCGCACCGCCCGCGCCCGTCACCCGCGTTCGCGCCACCGCCCCGCGCCGCCCACCACCGATCCCGCCGCCGCCGGAGGTCCGGCCCCTGCCGGCTCCGCGCGAGCCTGCTCCCGCGCCGATGGTGACGCTGGGCGAGGCCGAACTGGCCGGGGCGACGCGGGCAGGGTCGGGCCTGTCGGGCGGGCAGGGTGGCAACGGTTCCGGCACCGGCGAGGGCAACGGCAACGGCGGCTGCGACATGGTCCAGCGACTGCAGGACGCCCTGCGCACCGACCCGGAGGTGCGTCAGGCGGTGGCGCAGGCGCAAGGCATTGCGGGCGCAGGCCGGACCCCCCTGTTGTGGAACGGCCGCTGGGTGCAGACGCAGGGCGAGGAGGGCGAAGGCCTGGCCGGCGTGCGCCAGGCCATCGCCCTGGAAGTCGCCTTCGCCCCCGCTGCCTGCAAGAGCCAGCGCATGCGCGGCATGGTGCTGATTGCCTTCAGCGACGCCCGTGGCGGGCCGCGCGTGGCGCTGGGGACCGGGTCGTGGCGGTGGTCGGACCTGCTGAACGCGCGGTAGGGGCTTGGACCGCGGACCTGCAGGTCCGCGTGAGCTGCCATAAGCGGACCTGGAGGTCCGCGGTCCTTTCGTGACTATTCGAACTCCACCAGTACATCGTCGGCCGCGACGGGATCGCCCGCAGCCGCGCTGACGGCCTTCACCACGCCGTCGCGTTCGGCCTTGAGGATGTTCTGCATCTTCATGGCTTCGATGATGGCGACGGTTTCGCCGGTCTTCACTTCCTGGCCGGGCGAGACCGGGATGGCGACGACCAGACCGGGCATGGGGGACTGGATCAGTTTGGAGGTGTCGGCGGCTACCTTTTCCGGCAGGCGGGCGAACAGTTCGGCCAGGCGCGGGGTCAGGACACGGACGCGAGCCTTGGTGGCGCGGCTGCGAATCTCGAAGCCGTCAGCGACGCGGCGGACCTCGGCGGTGAAGGGGGTGTCGTCCAGGACGGCGCGGAACTGGGCCTGGCCGGGACGCCAGTCGATCTGGGACAGGCTCAAGGCGCGGTCCTCGCCGGACAAATCCAGCGTCAGGGCCTCGTCGTCGTCATAGGACAGGCTGACGCCGATGGGGTCGCGGTCGATCATGACCACCCAGTCGGTGCGGTCTGACGGATCGCCTGCCTGTTCGGACAGGATTTCGTGCATGGCGACGGCGCTGGCGACCATGATGTCACGCTGAAGCGGACCGGCGGGCAGGCCGTGGAAGCCGTCGGGGAATTCGTCGATGATATAGCTGGTCGACAGATTGCCGGACTTGAAGCGTTCCTGATCCATCACCGCCGCCAGAAAGGGGACGTTGTGGCCGACGCCGTTCAGGTGGGTGTCCTCCAGGGCGCGGGCCATGCCCTCGACCGCCCCGGCGCGGGTCGGGGCCCAGGCACAGAGTTTGGAGATCATCGGGTCGTAGAACATGCTGATCTCGTCGCCCTCGCGGACGCCGGAATCGTTGCGGACGACATAGGGGCCGGTCGGGCCTTCGTGTTCGCCTTCTTCGGCTTGTTCGTAGCGGACGAGACGACCGATCGAGGGGAGGAAGCCGCGGTACGGGTCCTCGGCATAGATGCGGCTCTCGATGGCCCAGCCGTTGATGGATAGCTCGTTCTGGCTGAACGGCAGGCGTTCGCCGGCGGCGCTGCGGATCATCTGTTCGACCAGATCGACGCCGGTGATCAGTTCGGTGACCGGGTGTTCGACCTGAAGCCGGGTGTTCATCTCAAGGAAGAAGAAGCTGCGGTCCTGGCCGGCGACGAATTCGACAGTGCCGGCTGAGTCGTAGTTGACGGCGCGGGCGAGGGCGACGGCCTGGTCGCCCATGGCCTTGCGGGTCGCGTCGTCCAGCAGGGGGGAGGGGGCCTCCTCGATGACCTTCTGATTCCGACGCTGGATCGAGCATTCGCGGTCGAAGAGGCTGACGATATTGCCGTGCTTGTCGCCCAGCACCTGAATCTCGATGTGGCGCGGGTCGACGATGAACTTTTCCAGGAAGACCCGGTCGTCGCCGAAGGCGGTTAGGGCCTCGGCCTTCACGGCGGCGAAGCCCTCGGCCATGTCGTCGTCGGAATGGGCCACGCGGATGCCCTTGCCTCCGCCGCCGGCAGAGGCCTTGATCATGACCGGATAGCCGATCTGGCGCGCGATCTCGACGGCGTGTTCGGTCGTCTCGATCAGGCCCATGTGGCCGGGGACGGTGGAGACGCCGGCTTCGGCGGCGAATTTCTTGGACGTGATCTTGTCGCCCATGGCCTCGATGGCGTGGGGATTGGGGCCGATGAAGGTGATGCCCTCGGCCTCCAGACGGCGGGCAAAGACGGGGTTCTCGCTCAGGAAGCCGAAACCGGGGTGGACGGCTTCTGCGCCCGAACGCCGCACGGCGTCCACGATCCGGTCCTGGATCAGATAGGACTGGGCCGCCGGCGAGGGGCCGATGTGGATGGCCTCGTCCGCCATTTCATGGGCCAGCGAACCCGTGTCGGCGTCGGAATGCACGAGGACGGTCTTTATGCCCATCTTGCGGGCGGTCTTGATGATGCGGACGGCGATCTCGCCACGGTTGGCGATCAGGATTTTCGAGAACATCAAGCTTTCCGGGTTCAGGCCGCCATGCGGCTGGCCGAGGGGGAACCTGCCCCGATTAGGACGCGTTTGGCGCGGAGTAAACCGAGGGGGTCACGGTCGACGTTCAGGAATCCAGGGTTGGCAAGCCCGGTCCCGATACGCTTTAACCCTGCCAACCCCGTCCATCGGCCCGGAGACCAGACCTGATGACCCGCATGCTCACCCTCACCGCCGTCGCCGCCCTGACCCTGGCCGCCGGGGTCGCGCCCGCCGTGGCCCAGGACTTCCGCGCCCTGGCCCGACAGGACCTCCAGGCCGCGCATGACGAACTGGCCGCCAACCATCCCGCCGCCGCCCTGCCGGGTGCGCAGAGCGAGACCTTCCGTGCCTGGATCGATGCCGGTCTGGCTGATGCCCTGGGTCGGGCGGACCGGGTCAATAGCGGTGACAGCCACGCCTATCTGATGCGCTACTACGGAGCGGGCTTCCGCGATTCGAACATCTCCATCCGCCCGACCTATGAGGGCTTGGGCCCTTACTTCGGGACCAGCTGGCCTGGCTTCACCACCGGATGGCGCGGGGGCAAATATGTGGTGACCTATATCCAGGACGGGGTGCGGGGTACGCCGCCGCTGGGCGCGACCCTTGTGGACTGCAACGGCACGACGGCCGAAGAGCTGGCCCGGGCCAAGCTGGATCTGTGGGAAGGCAATCTGGACACCGAGGCCGGGCGCGTGACCTCGGCCCCCTATCTGCTGTGGAACCGCAACAACCCCTTCACCTCGGGTGTGCCGAGCCTGTGCAACTTCCAGGTCGGCAATCGCGGTCGTCCGCGTGAGTTCCAGCTGCGTCCAGTGCCCGTGACGCCGGCGGCGCTGGAAGCCGCCTATCGCGCGACCGTCTACATGCCGCCTGCGACGCCACTGTCGATCGAGACGGTGAACGGGCGTCCGTGGCTCAATGTGCATTCGTTTGACGACAACGCCGGCTGGGACGCCTTCAACGCCGCCGTCGAGGCCCAGGTCGAGACGCTGCGTGGGCCGCAGGGTCTGGTCATCGACCTGCGCGCCGCGGCCGGTAACTCGATCACCAACTCGACGCGCCGGGGCTATGGCCTGGCCAACCGCATCTGGACGCCGGAGTTCACGATCAGCCGTCAGCCCGCCGCCGGGGCCATTACCTATCGCGCGACGCAAGGGAACCGCGACTGGTACGCCGCCGCGGCCGGTCGGATGCAGGCCGATCCCAGCTTCGTCGCCGAGGCACCCCAGGTGATCGCCCAGACGCTGGAAATCGTCGCCGCCTTCGATGCGGCCATCGCCGCGGGTCAGACCACCTTCACCCTGACAGGCCCGGAACTGGCGACCGACACCGGTGCCGCCAACCCGGTGCAGGGGCCGGTCATCGTGCTGGTGGATGCCGGCTGTTCGGGTGGCTGCCTGGACACGCTGGACCTGCTGAGCAAGCTGCCGAACGTGCGGATCGCGGGTTCGACCACGGCGACGGATTCGATCTTCATCGATCCGACGGTCGAGCGTCTGCCCTCGAACTATGCCCAGCTCAGCTATGGCCACAAGGCCTGGACAGGGCGCACGCGGGCCAACAACCAGCCGTACATTCCGGCCGAAGGCCTGGCCTACACCGGCAATCCTGCCGACGAGAATGCCGTGCGCGCCTGGGTTGGGACGCTGTTCGGAGCGTAACGCCTGTTGGAGCGCTAACGCAGATGACGCGGTCGTCGATGGCTTGAGCGCAAGGGAGGCCGGGCAGGGGTGGAACCCAGGTCCGGCCTTTCCTATTTGGGCTGCATGACAAACCTCGCCCCCGACACGACCAACCTGTCTCCCTCCGGCTATGATCTGACGCCACCCGACGATGCCGAGCGCGCTCGGCTAGAGGCGGACCTCAATGAGGAAGAACGCCGCGTGCTTCTGGCGCACGGCACGGAGGCTCCGTTCTGTGGGACCTTGCTGGGCGAGAAGCGGGTCGGCGTCTTCTGCTGCCGCGAATGCGGGCTGCCGCTGTTCAAACAGGGCACCAAGTTCGAGAGCGGCACGGGCTGGCCCAGCTTCAGCCAGCCGGTGGACGAGGCCCATGTGAAGGCGATCACCGACCGGTCCTATGGCATGGTGCGGACCGAGACCCGCTGTGCGCGCTGTGACAGCCATCAGGGCCATGTCTTCCCGGACGGACCGCCGCCCAGCGGCTTGCGCTATTGCATCAACTCGGTCGCCCTGACGTTCGTGGCCGAGGGCGAGGCCTTGCCCGACCCTCTGGGGCGCGGCGACGGCAGGGCCTGACCTTGGCCGCAATTGGCGCTAAGGTGGTATCTCTACAGGAGTTGGCCGGATGTTGATGACGACCCTGATGATGGCGGCAACCTTGGCGGTCAGCCCTTTCGTGGGCGATGAGCCGGACGGCGTCATCTCGACGGCTCCGGCAACCTCCGTCTCGCTGGACGCGGCGGCAATCGCTCCAACGGCGCCGAGTGCCCAAGGGGCGGCCCAGCAGGCGTCGGAGGCTCACGGCCTGACGACGGACGAGCAGATCGATCGCTGGATCGCGGCGCGGTCGCCGGATGAGAAACCCTATTCCAGCGATTCCCTTCGCCTGATGGACGACCGCAAGATGCATAGCGAGGTCGATGTCGGCTTCGGCACCGGCGGCTATCGCAGCTATGGGGCAGCGGTGTCGCTGCCGATCGGGGAGAACGGGCGGCTCAACCTGAGCTATCGCCAGGTCGAGAACGGCTATGGCTACGGTTATCCGTACGGCGGCTATGGCGGTTACGGACGCGGATACGGGCTGGGACGAAATTATTTCAGCGACTTCGGCTATGCCTTTCCCGGTCGTCAGACGCCGGAAGACGCCCTGCGTTTCGAAGAGCGGGTGGCGCGACCCGGCGGTCTGCCTGGGCAACGGCTGGCTGTAGAGCCGCCCGTCACCGCCGCAGAATAGTTGGAGGCCCGGTCGCAGGATCGGGCCTTTTTTCTTTGTCCGCCAACGTCGATGTAAGGCCCAATGTCCATGTTTGGACATAGGAACGGACCGGGTCCGGGCCGGTTGTGAGGGTCCCCCACACGGAGATACCCCATGGCCGACAAGACCCTGAACGACCTGTTCCACGACACGCTGAAGGACATCTATTACGCTGAGCGCAAGATCCTGAAGTCCCTGCCCAAGATGGCCCGGGCCGCCCAGTCTCCCGAACTGAAGGCCGCATTCGAGAAGCACAAGGATCAGACCGAGGGCCAGATCGAACGCCTGCAACAGGTGTTTGAAATCCTCGGCAAGGCCCCGCGCGGCAAGACCTGCGATGCCATCGAAGGCATCCTGGCCGAGGGCGACGAGATCATGGAAGAATACAAGGGCTCGCCTGCCCTCGACGCCGGCCTGCTGGCGGCAGCCCAGGCCGTCGAACACTATGAGATCACGCGCTATGGCACGCTGAAGCGCTGGGCCAATGAGTTGGGCATGAAGGATGCGGCCAAGCTGTTGGACGAAACCCTGCAGGAAGAATCGCAGACCGATCTGGACCTGACCACGATCGCGGACGCTTCCGTGAACGACAACGCCAAGGCCTGAAGCCAGAGATAGGCCAGAACGTCAGCGGGGCCCGGCTTTCACAAGCTGGGCCCCGTCGATGTCCGCAGATGGTGCCGCCGGAGAGAATCGAACTCTCGACCTCAGCCTTACCAAGGATGCGCTCTACCACTGAGCTACGGCGGCCCGAACTGAGGAAGGGGGCCTATAGCCAACCGCAACGACGCAGGGAAGCCCCGAATTCGGTCGCTTGCGAAAAAGCTGCGGCAAGGGTCTGATCGTCCCATGGCCGATCCTGATTCCCCAGCGTCCGCAGTACCCGTCCCCGGCACCGCGTCCGAGCGGGCCGATGGGCGACCCAAGAACAGCAAGGCCACGGCAACGCCCCGGGCCCAGCGACTGGCCACGGCGTTGCGGGACAATCTGAAGCGGCGCAAGGCGGCGGCGACCGCGTCCCGACCGGAAAAGCCGCGCAACTGAATGTCATCCGTCTGCTGACGCCGCGCCCTTTCGCAAAAGGGGGCGGACGCGCTAGATAGCCGATCCGCCTTGGCCGTTGCCCTGGCCCTCAGGGCAGATACAGAGACTTCATGGACAGTATTGTCATTCAGGGCGGCCACCGCCTGAACGGAACGATTCCCGTCAGCGGGGCCAAGAATTCGGCGCTGAAGCTGATGGCGGCCTCGATTCTGACCGATCAGCCTCTGCTGCTGACCAATATGCCGCGCCTGGCGGATACGAAGTTCCTCGGTCGATTGCTGAAGGCGCTGGGCGTCGAGGTGACCGAGCGGGATGGCGCGGACGGGCAGGAGACCCTGTTCCACGGGGCGAGCATCAGCTCGACCTTCGCCCCCTATGATCTGGTGCGGCAGATGCGGGCCAGCTTCAATGTGATGGGGCCGCTGCTGGCGCGAACGGGCGAGGCCAAGGTGTCGCTGCCGGGCGGCTGCACCATCGGGGCGCGACCGGTCGATCTGCACCTTCAGGCGCTGACGGCGCTGGGGGCCGAGATCGAGCTGGAAGAGGGTTATGTCACCGCGCGTGCGCCCAGGGGGCTGCAGGGCGCGGAAATCGCGTTTCCGATCGTCTCGGTCGGGGCGACGGAGCATGCGCTGCTGGCTGCGGTCATGGCGAACGGCACGACGGTGCTGAGAAACGCCGCGCGCGAGCCCGAGATCGGCGACCTGGCCCGCTGCCTGACCGCGATGGGGGCCAAGGTCGAGGGGATCGACAGCGATGTCCTGACGATCACCGGCGTGAGCTCGCTGGGCGGGGCGACCTGGTCGGTGATCCCGGACCGGATCGAGATGGGCTCCTATGCCGTGGCGGCGGCCATGGCGGGGGGAGAGGTGCGGCTGACCAGGGCACGCGCCGATCTGATGCAGGCGCTGACCACCAAGATGGTCGAGGCGGGTGTCGAGATCACGCCGACCGATGACGGGGTGATCGTCAAGCGCGACCCGGCCCAGCGGCTGAAGGCGGTCGATCTGACGACCGAAGTCTATCCGGGTTTCGCCACCGACCTGCAGGCGCAGTTCATGGCCCTCATGACCACGGCGGACGGGCAGAGCACGATCCAGGAAAACATCTTCGAGAACCGCTTCATGCATGCGCCGGAACTGGCGCGGCTGGGGGCGGACATTTCGGTGCATGCGGGCAGTGCGGTGGTGACGGGTGTGCCGAGCTTGCGCGGAGCCCCGGTCATGGCGACGGACCTGAGAGCTTCGGTCAGTCTTGTGATCGCCGGGCTTGTCGCCGAAGGTGAGACGACGGTGGGCCGGGTCTATCACCTGGATCGCGGGTTCGAGAAACTGGAAGACAAGCTGACCGCGTGCGGGGCCGACATCCGCAGGGTCAAGGGCGATGAGCATGACTATTGAGGCGCAGGTTCTCGAGGGCGAGAACGCGACCGTAGAGGCGGAACCGGTGGCCAAGGCTCCGATCGAGCCGCTGCGCCTGCTGGCCGAGGATGCCGACGACCTGCAGATCATCTCCGCCGCCTTGCAGGACGCGATCATGCGGCCCGTGGACATCGTCTGGGAGACAGGCGCGCGGACGCTGACCCTGGCGCTCAGCCGATTCTGCTGGGAATGTGGCGGCACGCGGGTGATGGCGGCCATGCAGTTCGGCGATGTGGTCGCGGTCAAGAGCCGTCGCCTGCACCGGTCGCCGGATGCGGCGCTGGAGCTGCTGGCCATGGACTTCATCCCCGACGAGGACCCGGAAGCCGCGCCGGGCGGACGCGTCATCCTGATGTTTGCGGGCGGTGGCGATTTGCGGGTCGATGTCGAATGCCTGGACGCCGTGCTGACCGACCTTTCGGAACGCTGGCCCGCCAGACTGGCCCCGACGCATGCGGCGGATGAGCCTGACGTTCCGGAGATGGTTGCGGAATGAGCGATCACCGCCTGAGCTCTGTCGATCTGGACCCGGTCTCCCTGCCGGCGGCCACAGCCGAGATCGAGCACGAGCGGCGCGTAGCCATCTTCGACCTGGTCGAGAAGAACAATTTCGAGCCCGCCGGGGCCGAGGGCGGGCCGTACAGGCTCAAGCTGTCGCTGCTGGACACCAAGCTGGTGTTCGACATCGAGGGACCGGACTTCGCGCGCGCGCACGGCCTGTCGCTGACGCCGCTTAAGGGCGTGATCCGCGACTATATCCTGATCTGCGACAGCTATTATGAGGCGCTGCGTGGTACCTCGCCCGCCCAGATCGAGGCGGTGGATATGGGTCGGCGTGGCCTTCACAACGAAGGCGCCGAACTGTTGAAGGCCCGACTGGACGGCAAGATCGCCATCGACCACGAGACCGCGCGGCGGCTGTTCACACTGGTGACGGCGCTGTACCGGCGGGGGTAGCCTCGACTACCGCCGGATTTTCAGGCATTAGGCCCGCTCCTTACGATCCGCGCTTTCGTCCGGCGCGGGTTTCGATTCGTATTCAAGGGCGCGAGAGGCCGCATGGCTAAGGAAGAACTGCTCGAGTTTCCCGGCGTCGTCAGCGAATTGCTGCCGAACGCGACGTTCCGTGTGCTGCTCGAAGGCAATGATCACGAGATCATCGCCCACACCGCCGGCAAGATGCGCAAGAACCGCATCCGCGTGCTGGCCGGAGACAAGGTGCTGGTCGAAATGACCCCCTATGACCTGACCAAGGGTCGCATCACCTATCGCTTCAAGTAAGGACGGGCTCGGTATGAGCCGTCCCGAACTGGTGCTGGCCTCGTCCAGCCCGCGGCGTTTGGAACTGCTGGCCTTGGCAGGCTTCACGCCCGACACCGTAGATCCCGCCGATATCGACGAAACCCCTCTGAAGGACGAGACGCCCCGGCGTCTGGCCCAGCGGCTGGCCGTGACAAAGGCCGAGGTGGTGGCGTCGCGGCATCCCGATGCCGTCGTGCTGGCCGCCGATACCGTCGTGGCGGTGGGGCGTCGGTTTCTGGAGAAAGCCGCTGACGAGGCCGAGGCGACGCGGTTTCTGAAGCTGCTGTCTGGGCGCAATCATCGCGTCTTCACCGGGGTGGCTGTGGCGCGGGGCGGCAGGGTGATACATCGGGTCAATGAGACGCGCGTGACCTTCAAGGTTCTGTCGGAGGCCGAGATCGGGTCTTACGTCGCCAGCGGCGACTGGCGGGGCAAGGCCGGTGCCTATGGCATTCAGGGCGCGGCGTCCGCCTTCGTGCGCCAGATCGTGGGCAGTCATCACGGGGTGATGGGTTTGCCCCTGTATGAGACCGTCAATCTGCTGGCCGGGGCCGGGCTGCGCGCGTCGTGAGTGGCCTGGAGGTCTTTCTGGACGACACACCCGGCGAGACCCGGGGGATCGTGGTCCGGAATGGACGGTTCGAGCATCTGATCATCCAGGGCGACCGAGACGTCGCGCAGCATCGGCTGGGCGCGCGCAGCGTCGGGCGGATCGTGGATGTGCAGCCCGGTATTAAGGGGGCGTTCGTCGATCTGGGGGCCGCGCCGCCACTGGGCTTCCTGCCGTTCGGCCCAGGTGCGCCGCTGGCCGTCGGGCAGAAGGTTGAGGTCGAGGTCACGGTCGAACCCAGGGCAGGCAAGGGGCCGACCCTGCGTCGTCTGGGGGCAGGGGAGGGCGAGCCCCGCCTGCTGGCCGAGGGGCCGTCCGTCGAACAGGTTTTGAACGCGCTGGCTCCGGGGCAGGAGCCGGTCCGTGGCCTGGCGGCGATCCAGGCAGGGCTGGAGGCCGGGGAAGAGGCGCTGCAGGACGGGGGGCTGTTCGGCGACATCGGTCTGGATGTCTGCGTTCAGCGGACGCGGGCCCTGATCGCCGTGGATCTGGACCTCGCGCCGGGAGCGACGAGAGGCAGGGGCGGTCGAGCCAGGGATATCGCCAATCGACAAGGGCTGATCGAGGCGGCGCGGCTGATCCGGCTGAAGAGCTGGGGCGGGCTGGTGGCGATCGACCTGATCGGCGTGGGGCATGACGGGGCGATGGTTCTGGCCGATGCGCGGACGGCTTTCGGCATCGACAAGGACATCGTCTACGGGCCGGTCAACCGGTTCGGGGTTCTGCAACTGGCCTTGCCGTGGCGCAGGACGCCGCTTGAGGAGCGATTGGTGCAGGATGGGCCCGTGTGGCGGTCGGCGGTCGACATGACGCGCGCGTTGCGGCGGGCCCTGCTTGCAGACACCACTTCGGCGCGGATCGTCGTTTCGTGCGACGCTATGGTAGCGGATATCTCAGCGCCGCTCATCTCGGCCCTGGGGCCACGCGCGGGCCTGGTGATCGACCCCGCAGGTGCACCGGGACATTTCAGGATCGACCCCGCATGACGACCGCCGCCCTTTGTCCGATCTGCCGCAAGAAGCCGGCGACGCCGGAATATCGACCTTTCTGTTCCAAGCGCTGCGCCGACGTCGATCTGCAGCGCTGGTTCACCGGCGGCTATGCGATTCCGGCCGAGCCGGACGATGGCGTGCGCGACGACGACGAAGACTGATCAACCGGCTGGACAGCCCTGACAGCCTCGCCTATAGACCGCCTCCCGCGAGCGGACATCTCGCCTGGATAGCTCAGCTGGTAGAGCAGCGGATTGAAAATCCGCGTGTCGGTGGTTCGAATCCGCCTCCAGGCACCACCGCCCTTTTCCGCCGCGAGCGCCCACTTTCAAATCATGACTTTTCCGACAGGTTTTGCCGCGAGCCTGTGGATAAATCTGTGGTTCAGCGGGGCATTGCGCCCTTGACGCTATGGCGGGCCTTGTTCAAAGGGAATGGCCGCGTTCGTTAAGAACGCGGTGATGGGCCAGAGATTGTCATAATCTTGAACCCATCGACGTCGTAACGGTCGTCGAACGGCAACCGTTAACGTCGGAAGGCGTTCCGCGCTCTGGTGCTGCAAAGCTCCGAGAGGCGAACAGAGAATTTCATTGGGGGCGGTCGTCTCGGCGATCGTATCCCGGTTCATCGGTCAGACCAAACAAGCAGGAACCGGCGCACTATGCTCGATATCAAGAAATCCAACATCCTTCTGGCCATGGCCGGCGCTGCCGTCCTGATGGCCAGCTCGCCTGTTCTCGCGCAGGATGCAGCCGCCCCGGCTCCGGCCACCGCCGAAGCTACCGCTCCGGCCACGACGACGGCTCCGGCCGCCGCCGAAACGCCTGCGCCGGCCGAAGCCGCCGCCGAGGAAGCCGGTGGTCACTCGGGCGACATCACCCCGATCTCCATGTTCATGGAAGCGACTATCGTCGTGCAGGTCGTCATGATCGGCCTGCTGCTGGCCTCGATCTTCTCCTGGACCCTGCTGATCATCAAGCTGATCGAGTTCTCCAAGCTGAACCGCAAGACGGACCAGTTCCTGGAAGAGTTCCGCTCGGCCCGCACGATCGCCGACATGCGCCGCATCTCGTCGTCGGAAGAGTTTGACGGCAACCCGCTGGCCGACATGGCCGCCGCCGCTACCGAAGAAGTCGAGCTGTCGCGTCAGGCTGGCCTTCAGGTCAACGGCGATCACCGTGACTCGGCTATCGGTCGCGCCCAGAACGCCGTCGCCGCGGTGCAATCCGGTGTTGCCGGTCGCCTGTCCGGCGGTCAGCAGTTCCTGGCCTCGACCGGTTCGACCGGCCCGTTCGTGGGTCTGTTCGGTACCGTGTACGGCATCATGAACTCCTTCATCGGTATCGTTCAGTCGAACACGACCAACCTGGCCGCCGTGGCCCCCGGTATCGCCGAGGCCCTGCTGGCCACCGGTATCGGCCTGTTCGCCGCTATCCCGGCCGTGGTGTTTTACAACTACTTCAACACCCGCATCGCCGCTTATGGCACCCGTTCGGACGGCTTCAACGCTGAACTGATGAACGCCATCTCGCGTCAACTCGACAAGGGAGCCTAAGGCGCATGGGTGCCAAACTCGGAGGATCGGGCGGCGGCACGAACATTGTCGAGGCGAATGCCGAGATCAACGTCACGCCGTTCGTCGATATCATGCTGGTGCTTCTGATCATCTTCATGGTGGCGTCCGCGGTCGCCACCCCTGGGGTTGAAGTGAAGCTGCCGATCGCCGTCGCCGCTCAAACTGAAAGCCCGCCCAAGCCTGTGTACATCTCGATTCAGGATGATGGCCGGGTCTTCATCGGGGACGGCGAGACCACGTATGAAACCCTGGGCGCTGACCTGACGGCCGCTGTCGGTCGTCGGGATCCGACCCGCGAGCGTATCTATATTCGCGGTGACGAGCAGACCCGCTATGGCGACTTCATGCAGGCCATGAATTCGCTGCAGGACAACGGCTTCTACAGCGTCGCCCTCGTCGGCGAAGACAAGGCGAGGTAACGATGACAGATACACCCGTCGAATATCATCGCAGTCGCTATGACGCCCCTCGCAAGAAGGGCTTCATGGGGGTGTCGCCGATGGTGTGGCTGATCACCTTGGGCACGGTCCTGGCCATGTTCGTGGCTCTGATCATCTTCCTTCAGCGGACCAAGTTCGAGATGAAGGTGATGGACTATTCGGATGACGCCGTGGACGTGGAGATCATCCCGCCCCCGCCGCCTCCGCCGCCTCCGCCACCTCCGCCTCCGCCTCCGCCGGACACGCCTCCGCCGCCCAAGCTGCAGATCCGTCCGCCGGTCATCGTCCCGAATGCACCACCGCCTCCGCCGGCTGTGAACATCGAGACGACTAAGAAGGAAGACCGGATCGAGGTCGCAGGTCCTGCGGTCATCACCCGTACGCCGCCGGAACCGGCTCCTTTGCCTGCTCCGCCCCGTCCGTCGGTGATCAGCAACCCCAGCTGGTCGCGGCAGCCTTCGCCGGAATTCCCGGAGCGGGCACAGTCGCGTGGCATCGAAAGCGGTACCGTGGTTCTGAACTGCCTCGTGAACGCGAACGGTTCGGTGTCTGACTGCAATATCGTGTCGGAGACCCCCGCGGGTGCCGGCTTTGGTCAGGCCGCCCTGTCGGCTGCGCGTCGGGCACGGATTTCGCCCCGTACCGTCGATGGTGCTGCGACCGGTGCCCGTGTGAACTTCACCACGCGGTTCCGTCTGGGCGAGTAGACCCTGCGAGAGTAATGTCGTCGGAAGACCCCGGAGCCTCTGGCTCCGGGGTTTTTCTTTGTGTCGGAGGCGCTGTTTGATCCTGGCCGCTTGATCGCGTCGTTCGGTGCCGCTAGACACCCTTCCTCGCGTCGATGCGCCGCCTTAGCTCAGTTGGTTAGAGCGCCGGTTTGTGGAACCGGAGGTCCTCAGTTCAAGCCTGAGAGGCGGTACCATCCCTCGTTCGAGCAAGGCTCCGCGGACAGGCACTGACCAACCTCGATGCCGCTCTGTCTCCGTCACTGAGCGGAGGTGTTCAACCGACTGCAGAGAGCTCTGCCTTGCGCCGCCGCATCGCAGTGACCGGCCCCTCGACTTTTGCCAAGGCCTCGCGCGTGGCCTGGTAGCCGATCTGAACCGTCGGCTCGTAGGTCTTCCAGTCGCGGATCTCGGTGTTCTCGGGCTTCGGCTGGACCAGGATGTCGGTCGCCGCGCGCGAAACCTCGATCTCTGCATCTGTGGTCAGGGTCGCTGAGCGCATGAGGATGGAGACGATGGGCGGGCCGCGTCGCCAAGCCCCCGTCGCCAGGAACCGCCAGACCGAGGGCGGATGAAGGATCACCTGCGGGTCCACGCCGCGCGCCTGGGACATGTCCACGCCGATCACCGGCCCGCCGTTCATCTGGCGCATGACCGCAGTGGGCAGGTTGTTCAGCACCGCGCCGTCCACCAGCACCTGACCGTCGATGACGATGGGTGGCAGCAGGCCGGGAATGGCGATGGAGGCGCGCATGGCCTTGCGCATTATGCCGCGCCGATGCACCTCGATCTTGCCGCTGGTCAGATTGGTGGAGACAGCGAAGAAGGGCCGCACCGTATCGGCCAAATCCATGTCGCCATAGGCGTCGATCAGCAGCTGATCGACCTTGGCCGCTCGCGTCATGGCCAGCATGGGGAAGGTGATGTCGGACAGAGGATCCTTGACGACGAAGGCGCGGTGGATGCGGGCCTCCAGCTCGTCCTGCGTCCAGCCCAGGGCCGGACCGGCCGCGATCACCGCGCCCATGGACGCGCCGCCGACGAAATCGATCGGCACCCTGGCCTCATGCAGGGCCCGCAGCGCGCCGATATGGGCATAGGCGCGGGCTCCGCCGCCGGAGAAGACCACGCCTACCGCGCTGCCGGTCAGGACGCGGGCCATGCGCTCGGCGTCGTCAGCGGCCCCCTCCACGGCCTGGAACCACCGTCCAGGCTGGATGGCGTCAAGCCAGGCGGCGGTATTGGCGGGCCGCTGCATGCGCGGATCGCGCATCAGGATCAGGTCGGTCCGCCGCTGGGCATCCAGCACGCCAGAATGCGGCATCGGCCGGTTGGGCGGGGCCAGCAGGCCGTTGCCGACGACGAAGACCCGATCCACCTGGCGCGCGCAGAGCGAGGCCCAGGCCGGCTCGTCCAGTTCGGCGACGTACAGGACATAGTCGTGCGTATCCTCGACCCGGCTGAACCAGTCGGCGGCGGACGCCAGGGCGGAATGGTCGATGACCTGGCAGGTGAAGCCGTCGGCCTGAATGGCGGCGGCAATCCGTTCGACGAAGGCGCGAATAGGCCGGGGGCGGGCGGAGACAAAGCCGAAAACGCTGGGCTCGCCGCCACCGGAGCGTTGGTCCCGCGCCCGCTGGATCATCAGGCGCGACAGCTCGACCATCAGGTCGGGTTCCTTGCGCGCCGCTTCAAAGAAGGCGTCGCGCGGCAGGGCCAGGACTTCGGAATCGCGCAGCGCGACGACGTCGGCGGTATGTTCGGTGCCGGCCATCATGGCCATTTCGCCCGCAGGCTCGCCGGGCCGGATGACACCTACGAACTCCGGGGGGTGGTCGTGGTGGGCATCGCGGCGGAAAACGCCCAGGCGACCGCTGCGCAGCAGGTACAGGGTGTCGGCGGGGGTGCCCTCGGCGAACAGCACCTCGCCCCCGGTCAGGGCGAACCAACTGGCACGGGTGTTCTTTCCGCCCTCGAAGATGCGGTGCAGGGCGTCTTCAAGCCGGTCGGAGCGGGGAGGGGGCATGGGGGAGGGGCTAGGTTTTAGGGGTTAGGTTCTAGGGAAGGTCGGGATGGGACGGCATGATGGCGTGAGTCTTCCATGCTTCCCTAGCCCCTAGACCCTAACCCCTAGAACCTGATCCCTACCACGCCCCCATCTCCCTCAGCTTTTTGGCCAGGTCGTCGGGCAGGTCGCCGGCGTCCATGGTGGACAGGTCGGGCGGCGCGTCCTTGGGCTCCAGATAGCGCCAGCCTTGAAAAGGGCGGCGGGCCTGGGGGGCGGTGCGGATGACTTCCGGGTGCAGGCGGATGTGGCACATGCTGGTCTTGCCCTCGCCCCTGGTCGTGATGTCGGCGATGGGCATGCGGCAGGTGACCGAGCCCTTCATGACCCAGTAGATGCAGCCGCCGTCCTCCAGCTCCTGCGCGCGCTTGGGCGTCATGCGGGTATGGACGGTCAGCCAGTCGCCCTTGGCCACGCGGCGTTCCAGCGTCTCGACCTTGGCCACGCCGACGCAGAGCTTGATCATGTGCAGGGTGGGTTGGCTCACCCGGCAGAAGCCTCGACCGTAGCCAGCACGACGTCGGCTCCCACCTGATCACCCACATTGGCGTTGATGGCCCCGATGACGCCGTCGAACGGCGCGGCCAGCGCATGCTCCATCTTCATGGCCTCCAGCACGATCACCGGCTGACCCTTGGAGACGGTGTCGCCTGCCTTGGCGGGGGTGGCGACGATCTTGCCAGGCATGGGGGCGCGGAGGGAGCCGTCGGAGGCGGTGCCGTTTGCCGTTCTGCCGCGAGGCGCATGGCGTGAAACCTCATAAGCTTCGCCCTGATAGAATACGACAAACCCGCCGTCGATCTCGGGTCCATAGCCAACTACAGCTTGGCCGGTTCGGTCTTGCCCTTGAAACTTCGCACCATCGATAAAGAAGGTATGTCCCAGCTTTGGGGGCGCGTTCAGACGAAATCCGGACGTGCCGTAGTCGGAATCCCAAACATCCTCGGGATTGACGGTTCTGGAACGCCACAGCAGGTCGCTGGCATCCTCAATCACGGGCTCTGATGGTCCGGACGCGATCAACAAGTCCTCTTCGTTGGCAATGAAGCCGGTATCGACATCGCCCGACAAGAAGCGGGGATGGTCCAGGCATTTCATGACGAAGGCGGCATTGGTTTTCACAGGCCAGACCTCCACCTCCGAAGCCGCGACGGCCAGGCGACCGGCGGCTTCCTCGCGCGTATTGGCATGGACGATCAGCTTGGCGATCATGGGGTCGTAGAACTGGCTGACCTCGCCGCCTTCATACACGCCGGTGTCGATGCGGACGTCGTCGGGCAGCACGAAATGCTCCAGCTTGCCGATGCTCGGCAGGAAGCCGTTGGCGGGGTCCTCGGCATAGAGCCGCGCCTCCATGGCCCAGCCGTTCAGGGGGATGTCCGCCTGTTGCAGGGGGATGGGCTCGCCAGCGGCCACGCGGAACTGCCATTCGACCAGATCGACGCCGGTGATGGCCTCGGTGACAGGGTGTTCGACCTGTAGCCGGGTGTTCATCTCCATGAACCAGATGCGGTCGGCCTTCAGCCCGTCGGAGGCGTCGGCGATGAATTCGATGGTGCCGGCACCTTCGTAGTTCACGGCCTGGGCGGCGCGAACGGCGGCGGCGGTGACGGCGTCGCGGGTCGCCTGGTCCATGCCGGGAGCCGGGGCCTCCTCGATCACCTTCTGATGGCGGCGTTGCAGGGAGCAGTCGCGTTCGTGCAGGTGGACGACCGTGCCGTGGCTGTCGCCGAAGACCTGCACCTCGATGTGGCGCGGGCGGGTGATGTAGCTCTCGATCAGGACGCGCGGATCGCCGAAGGAGGACTGGCCCTCGCGCTGGGCGCTGGCCAGGGCGTCGGCGAAGTCCTCGGCCCGGTCGACCTTGCGCATGCCCTTGCCGCCGCCGCCGGCGACCGCCTTGATCAGGACGGGATAGCCGATGCCGGCGGCCTGTGCGGCCAGATAGGCGGCGTCCTGGTTTTCGCCCTGATAGCCCGGGGTGACGGGCACGCCCGCCTCGATCATCAGCTTTTTCGCCGCGTCCTTCAGGCCCATGGCGCGGATGGCGGCAGGCGGCGGTCCGATCCAGACCAGCCCGGCCGCCATGACGGCCTCGGCGAAGTCGGCGTTCTCACTTAGAAAGCCATAGCCGGGGTGGATGGCCTCGGCCCCCGTCTGTTTCGCGGCAGCCAGCACCTTGGCGGCGTCCAGATAGCTCTCGCGGGCCGGGGCCGGGCCGATCAGCACCGCCTCGTCCGCCTCGCGCACATGCAGGGCCTTGGCGTCGGCCTCGGAATAGACGGCGATGGTACGGATGCCCATGCGGCGGGCGGTCCGGAAGACGCGGCAGGCGATTTCGCCACGGTTGGCGACGAGGACGGATGTGAACATGAAGGCTGCATAGCCGGTCTGTCGGGACGGGAGAAGGTGGCTCGCGTTCAGCTATTCGACCAGCGCATTGGCTGCGACGACCAGGCCTGTGGTGATCAGATACAGGCCGAAGGCCCAGGCCCAGGCTTTCCACTGGACCATGCCGGGGATCGCCATCAGCCAGAGGCGCTGGATGGCGATATACCAGACGGTGATGGCCGCCACGATCGCCATGCCCGCCAGGGTCGTCCAGATCAGCGGGTCGTTGATGCCCAGGGTGCCGACGCTGACCAGGATGGAGGTCGCGCCCGCCAGATAGCACTGGGCGAAGAAGGGGGTGCGCAGGCTGTCGCGATCGACCTTGTGCCCCGACAGCTTGAGAAAGGCCCAGGCGAAGACCAGGGGGTGCAGGCTGAACATCAGGGCGCGGAAGGCCAGCAGGTTCTGCTCGCTGGCGGTGATGAAGCGACTGACCGGATTGGGCTCATCGGTCACGGGCACGCCGAACAGCAGTTCCAGCCCGTGGGCCAGAAGGATGCTGAGCACCAGAAACAGCGGCGGGCTGAGGGTTTCCAGATATTGTTTCTCGGGCTTGTCGCGCTGTTCGGCGTCCGAATAGCGCATCGTCCGGATCGGATGGCGCAGGGTCATCGCCAGGGTGCGCGGATAGAACAGCAGCCAGGACATGACCTCATAGAGCAGTTCCTCGACGGACTGCAGGATCTTCATGGCATTCATGCGCGGCCCTCCGTCCCGGACCCTAACGCGGCGAAGCGAGGCGTGGGAAGCGCGGCGTCAGATGACGCCTTCGATCAGGCCCAGATCCTTGGCCTCCTGTGCCTCCAGATACCAATTCTCCGGCGCACGAGCGCGCAGGTCGTCACCGGTCAGGCTGGAACCGAGCGCCATGGCGTCGAATCCTTCGTTCTGGATCAGGATGGAGTGTTCCAGTTCGTGCAGCTTGGCCTTGATGGTGGGGATGCAGGTGGTCAGGGGGCCGACGATGTGCAGGTGTTCGTCCATCTTGCGTTCGTGGATCATCAGACGCGTGCCGCGGGTCAGATAGCGGTTCTGGCGTGCGAAGAAGCTCATGAAGGTCGCCCCCGCCGAATAGACCACGGCCTTGCCCAGAAAGACGTAGCGACAGGCCGGATTGGTGTCGGAGTGGAAGCGGATGTCCTCGCCCATCATCCGCGCCACTTCCGGATCGCCGCCCAGTGTCGACAGTTCGATCACGACGATCCCCTCGCGCGGAGCGGCGACCAGCTGGGTGCGGAACCGCTGATACAGATTGTAGTCCACGTCGCCGGCCAGAAGGATGGCGGGCCACTTAAAAGCTTTGGGGGGCAGGGTGTCGGTCATGATCGTCTCCGCAGGCGGAGGCGATAAGTCGGTCCGGTCCGGGCGGGTTCCCGCAAATCGCGCCGGCTATCCGACCAGGGCCGACCGCTCCTCGGGCGTCAGCATGCGCCAGCGACCCTCGGGCATATTGTCCAGCCGCAGGGGGCCGATGCGGATGCGGATGAGGTCGATGACCTCCAGGTCCAGAAGCTCGCACATGCGGCGGATCTGGCGGTTGCGGCCCTCGCGCAGGATGAACTTCAGGCGGAAGGTGTCCATGCGGCTGACGCGGGCAGGCTTCAGCTGACGCCCGTCGAGGCGCAGGCCGTAGCGGAGCAACTTCAGCTTGTTTTCCGTCACGTCGCCGCGGACGCGGACGAGATACTCCTTGTCCAGATCGGATTGGGGTCCGATCACGGCCTTGGCCACCACGCCGTCCGACGACAGCAACAGCAGACCGCGCGAGTCCTCGTCCAGCCGGCCGATGGGCGGAAGCGACATATCCTCGGGTGGGGCCTCGCCCGGACCGATCAGATTGGCGGCGGTCAGCAGGCGAACCGCCGGGATCTTGTCCGGTTCGGGCTGTCCGGAGACATAGCCGACGGGCTTGTTCATCACGATGGTGATGCCCTCGGCGAGGGTGGCGGTGGCCCGGTCGTTCAGGGTCAGGGTCTGGCCGGGCTCCAGTTTGCGGCCCGCGTCGGTGACGACCGCGCCGTCGATGGATACCAGGCCGTCGGCGATGAGGGCATCGGCCTCGCGCCGCGAGCAGACGCCGGTCTGGCCCAGCCATTTGTTGATGCGGACGGGCTCGGCGCCGTCATAGGTGCGTGAAAAGCTCATGGCACCCGCCGGAACAGCAGCATCAGATTGTTGGCCGGCATCTCACGCCGAAGGGTCAGGCGCAGGCCCTCGGTTCGTGCCGCCTCGACCACCGCATCCAGATCGCGCAGGCCCCAGTCCGGATTGCGGGCCTTCAGGCTGTCGTCGAAGGCGGCGTTGGAGGGGGCGAGGGGCACGTCGGCTTCGAGCAACGGACCATAGAGAACCAGCAGTCCTCCTGGCTGGATCAGGGTCTGACCGGCCAGACGCATCAGGCCGATCGTCGCGGTCCACGCGCTGATGTGGATCATGTTGATGCAGACCACGGCGTGAACCGTCTCGGTCGGCCAGGTCGTATCGTCCAATACGTCGAGCGCGAGAGGGGTGGCCAGATTGGATAGGGCCGCGGCCCCAGCCCAGGCGGCGATGCTGGTGCGGGCCTCAGGCGAAGGATCGCTGGGCGTCCAGGTCAGGCCGGGCAGGGCGCGGGCAAAGGCCACGGCGTGCTCGCCGGAGCCGGCGGCGACTTCCAGCACGCGACCGTGCGCGGGCAGATGGGCGCTCAGTACCTCGAGGATCGGTCCGGTGTTTCGGGCCACGGCGGACGAGGCGGCGGCTCCGTCGGGCAGTGTGGTGAGAGTGTCCATCGTCTGCATGGCCGCTCCGATAGCCTGCCCGGCCCCGATCCGCGACCGGAAAGATGCCGAGGTGAGCCATGCCGCCGCTCATCAAGGAATGAAATTTGCGCCGGTTGACGCCGGGGCACCGGAGGTGTCATTCCGCGCGTAACAATGCGTGATCGTAGACGCATCGGGAGGGGCCACGGCGACGTCAGATCGCGGGGCCAAGTACGTCCAGGAGAGTAGCATGACCCCATCCGCCATCCCCGGGCTGCACCCGGCCCCGACCGCGCACGTCGGGCTGATCGCCTGGGTCGAGCAGATCGCGGCTCTGACCAAGCCCGACCGCGTCCACTGGTGCGACGGCTCGGAGGCCGAGAAGGCCGAAATCGTCGCCGACCTGATCGCCAAGGGCACCCTGCGCGAGCTGGACCAGGCAAAACGCCCCGGCTGCTACTATTCCGCCTCGGACCCCAAGGACGTCGCCCGGGTCGAGAGTCGGACCTTTATCTGCTCGGCCAATCAGATCGATGCCGGACCGACAAACAACTGGGCCGATCCGGTCGAGATGCGGGCAAGGATGCAGGGACTGTTCGACGGCTGCATGGCCGGGCGGACCATGTATGTCGTGCCATTCTCGATGGGGCCGTTGGGCTCGCACATCTCGGCGTTGGGCGTCGAGATCACCGACAGCGGCTATGTGGCCGTCTCCATGGGCATCATGACCCGCATGGGCCAGCCCGCGTTGGACGTGCTGGGCACCGACGGCGTCTTCGTGCCCGCCGTGCATACGCTGGGGGCCCCGTTGGCCGAGGGTCAGGCCGACGTCGCTTGGCCGTGCAACGAGGACAAGTGGATCGTCCACTATCCCGAAACGCGCGAGATCTGGTCCTATGGCTCGGGCTATGGCGGCAACGCCCTGCTGGGCAAGAAATGCTACGCCCTGCGCATCGCCTCGGTCATGGCCCGTGACGAGGGCTGGCTGGCCGAGCATATGCTGATCCTCAAGCTGACGGATCCCAAGGGCCGCGCGAAATATGTCGCCGCCGCCTTCCCCAGCGCCTGTGGCAAGACCAATCTGGCCATGTTGCAGCCGACCATTCCCGGGTGGACCGCCGAGACGATCGGGGACGACATCGCCTGGATGCGGTTCGGCGATGATGGCCGTCTGTATGCGGTGAACCCCGAGGCCGGATTCTTTGGCGTCGCGCCGGGGACGAGCCGCAACACCAACGGCAACGCCTTGGCGACCATGGCAACAAATACCGTCTTCACCAATACGGCGCTGACGCATGACAACGACGTCTGGTGGGAAGGTCTGTCCAAGCCCGCGCCCGAGGGCCTGACCAACTGGAAGGGCGTGCCGCACGACCCGGCGTCCGGCGAGCCAGCGGCCCATGCCAATGCCCGCTTTGCCGCCCCGGCCAGCCAGTGCCCGACCATCGCGCCCGAGTGGGAAGATCCGAAGGGCGTGCCGATCGACGCCATCCTGTTCGGCGGTCGCCGGGCCAGCGCCGTACCGCTGGTGACCGAGGCCTTCGACTGGGAGCACGGGGTCTTCATGGGATCTACTGTGGCATCCGAGGGCACGGCGGCGGCGGAGAATGCCATCGGCACCCTGCGCCGCGATCCCTTCGCCATGCTGCCGTTCTGCGGCTACAACATGGGCGACTATTTCGCGCACTGGCTGTCGATGGGCGGCAAGGCCGAGGCCGGCAAGCTGCCGCGCCTGTACTTCGTGAACTGGTTCCGCAAGGACGATGAGGGCCGGTTCGTCTGGCCAGGGTTCGGTGACAACGCGCGTGTCCTGAAGTGGATCGCCGAGCGGCTGGATGGCGAGGCGGAAGCCGTCGATACGCCGGTCGGACGGGTGCCGACGCGGGCCAGCCTGGACCTGTCGGGTCTGGACCTGACCGAGGCCGATCTGTCGACCCTGCTGGATGTCGATGCCGAAGTCTGGGCCGAAGAGGCGGCGCTGATCCCCGAATTCTATGCCCAGTTTGGCGATCGTCTGCCCCAGGCCCTGTGGCAGCAGCACGAGGCCCTGACGACGCGCATCGAGCAGAACCGGGCGGCAGCCATCGCGGCGGAATAGGGCTTCGCTCTTGCAAAAGGACGGCGACCGGTCGATCTGGTTCGGGTGGCGTCCTCCCCTGATGTGATCGTGATCGGTGCCGGCGTGCTGGGCCTTTGCTCGGCGGCGGAGCTGGCTGCGCGCGGCCATGCGGTGACGGTGATCGATCCCGGCGGAGCCAATGCCAGCGCGGTGGCGGCGGGCATGATCGCCCCGGCCATGGAATCCCTGCTGGAAGAGACGGCGGTCGAGCGGGCGGCCCTGCTGCGTCGCGCCCGCGATCTGTGGCCCGCCTTTGCCGAAACTCACGGGCTGAAGGTGCGGCGCGAGGGGGCCGAGTGGCGGGGCGAGGATGCCGAGGCCGCCCTGGATCGGCTGACCGCGCTGGGCTTTGAGGCTGAAGTTGTTGACGGCGGCGTACGCACCCCGGAGGACTGGCGCGTCGATGTCGGACCTGGGCTGGCGGCTCTGGCGCGTGTGCCGGGTGTGTCGGTGGTGCGGGCGACGGTGGCGCGGATCAGCGGCGATAGCCGGCGCTGGCGGATCGAGGCGGGGGATGGCCGGGTCTGGTTCACGCCGTCCGTGGTGGTCGCGACCGGAGCTGCGGTGGCCATCGAAGGTCTGCCGCCCGAGGTTGCCGCTCATATCGCGGCGATCCAGCCGATCAAGGGCCAGTTGAGCTATTTCGCCGGGCTGAGCGCATCTGCCGTCATCCGAGCCGAAGGCGCCTATGTCGCGCCCGCCGACGGTGGCGTGGTCATCGGCGCGACAATGCAGCCGGGTGAGCGGGACCTCGCCCCGGATATGGACGCGGCTCGAGGTCAGACTTCAAAGGGGTTGGGCCTTCTGGGGCTGGAAACCCGTGAGGGTGTTGCGCGCGTCGGCATTCGTGGCGCGACGGTGGATGGCCTCCCACTGGCGGGTCCGACAGAGGCCGAGGGGCTGCACCTGGCGCTGGCCCCACGCCGCAACGGATGGCTGCTAGGGCCGCTGGTGGCACGGGTGGTGGCCGATGGGATCGAAGGGGCGACAGCCGTGCCGGATGCCGCCGCCCTCGACCCTGCCAGGTTCGACTAGTCAGGCGCGGCGAAGCGGATGGTCATGGCCACGCGAGACCCCTGGGCCGCGCCATTCACCGTCTGCGGACTGATCTGGAAGTAGCGCGACACGCTCTGCGCCGCCCGTCCGAAGCCGTAGCCGCCCGGCGTTTCATTCGTGACGCGGCAGTCGGTCACCCGACCGCTGGCCTCGACAAAACAGTTTAGCGAGGCCGATCCCGACACGCCGCGCTGAATGGCGCGGTCCGGGTAGGCGCGGTCCATCTGTTCCGGTGTCGGCTGACGTATCCAGTTGGCGCGGGTGATCAGCGCCGGTGGTTCAGGTTGAGCGACCGGGGGCTGATCCGGGACTGGCTCTTCGACAGGGCGGTTGATGGTGATGGTCGTGCTGTCGCTGGGAGGCGCATCGGTTCGAGGCACATTAATCACATCGGTCGGCTGGGTCGGGATCGGTGTCTCGTTCACGCGAGGATTGGGCGCGGCGGGCATGGGTTCGCGTTCCACCGGCTTAATGGGCTCGGTCTTCGGCAGTGGCTCCATCGTAACGATGGTCAGCGGACCGTCTTCCAGCGGTGCCAGCTGCAGCTCGAAGCGCTGGTTGTAGAGCGCCACCCCGACCCCGATGTGGGCCAGGGCGACGACGCCGATCACCATCCAGCTGGTCCGGGACAGACCCGGCTTGCGTCGTTCGTTGAAGTCGAGGGGGCTGACACCGTGTGGGCCGCCCGCGGTTCTGATCATCATGGCCGTAACTCCCTGTCTATCGCCGTCCCCACAGCAACCCACGAGCGAATGCAGCGCTGACCTTGCGGCAAGTTTACGGCGGAGATCGTGGGGCCTCGAACATTGTTCGCCTGTGGAGCGCGGGCGACACATTAGGGTTTGATTAACCACGAAACCCCAGCCTGATACCCATGACGGTAGGAGCGATTCCCTCATCCGGCGGTGTGGAGGCGGCCATTCGCCGTGCCTCCAGCGCGACCGGCGTGGACGCGGACTTCCTGCTGCGCACAGCGCGGCGCGAAAGCTCCATGAACCCGGCGGCGAAGGCCCCGACTTCGACGGCTTCGGGGCTGTTCCAGTTCATCGAACAGACCTGGCTGGCCACGGTGAAGCAGCATGGGGCCAAGCACGGCTATGGCCAGTATGCCGACCTGATCTATCGCGGCAACGACGGGCGCTGGAAGGTGCAGGGATCGGCGCGCAATGTCGTGCTGGATCTGCGGTTCGATGCGCAGGCGGCCTCGACCATGGCGGCGGAACTGACGGCCCAGAACGCCGCCTATCTGCGCGGCCGCACGGGGCGTGAGCCGGGGGCGGGCGACCTGTATGCGGCCCACTTCCTGGGACCGGCCGGCGCTGCCCAACTGATGGAGGCCATGGCGACGCGGCCGGGGGCCAGCGCGGCCTCGATCTTTCCGCAGGCGGCCGCGGCCAATCGCTCGCTCTTCTATCGCGGCGGTCGCCCGACGACGGTGGCCGAGGTCCATGCCAATCTGCAGCGATCCGCCGGGTCGGGTGCGCCCGCCGCCGACGCCGGCTCGGTCACCTCGAGCCAGAAGGTGCCCGACCTGTCCGAGCGCGATCAGATGCTGGCGGCGCGGCTGGACCGGCTGAAGCAGGATCAGAGCCTGCTGGCCCTGCTGCTGGGGCAGGACGGGCAGGGCGGGGCCGGCACCGGCTTCGGCGGGGCCTTCAGTCCGGAAGGCAAGCGCGCCTGATCGGCCATCCGGCGATGGTAAACCGGTATTAACTGTAATGGGTTGATGCTGGCCGCGAACGCCTGCATGCAAAGCGCAATCCCATGACCGCCTATCGCGCCCGCCTGACCGAAGTCGACATTCGCCGCCTGATCAAGGCGACGGATGAGGACGAACGCGCCGCCGCCGCGCACAAGCTGTGTCGCAGCATGGACAAGGCTGAGCTGGATGACGAGGGACGGGCGGCCGCCCAGAAGATTCTGCGCCTGCTGGCCGAGGATGCCGCCGAACTGGTGCGCCGGGCCATGGCGGTGACGCTGAAGGCCTCGGACCTGATTCCGCACGATGTGGCGCGGCGGCTGGCCGCCGATGTGGACAGCGTGGCCCTGCCGATAATCCATTTCTCGCCCGCCTTTACCGACGACGATCTGATCGAGATTGTCCGGGCCGGATCGTCGGTGCGTCAGGTGGCCGTGGCTTCTCGACCTCGCGTCGGACGCGACGTCGCCGATGTGCTGGCCGAGACGGGCAGCGAGCCAGCCGTGCGGGCCCTGGCGTCCAACGACAATGCCGATATTGCCGAGGCGGCGCTGGGTCGGTGCGTCGACCGGTTCAGCGGTTCGTCGGAGATCGTGACGGCCCTGGCCTATCGTCAGGTGCTGCCGCTCAGCGTGACCGAGCGTCTGGTCGAGCTGGCCTCGGATGCGGTGCGCGAGCATCTGATCGCCCGCCACGCCGTGGCACCCGAGACGGCGATCCGCCTGGCGAACTTCGCGCGCGAACGGGCCACCATCGACCTGGTCGATCAGGCGATGGGGCAGGCGGACCTGGGCGGCTTCGTGGCCGGGCTGAACGCACGGCGGGTGTTGACGGCGTCACTGCTGCTGCGCGCCCTGGCGCGAGGTCAGATGGCCCTGTTCGAACATGGCATTGCCGAACTGGCCGGAGCACCGCATGCGCGTGCGGCCCTGATGATCCACGACGCCGGACCGCTGGGGCTGAAGGCCATCTACGACCGTGCCGGCCTGCCTCCCCGCCTGTTCCAGGCGTTCCGGGCCGGTGTCGATACGTGGCGGACTTTGCAGGCCGAAGGCGTAGACACCTCCGGCGACCTGTTCCGCCAGCAGATGCTGGAGCGATACCTGACCCAGCGTCCGCATGCGCCGCGCGAGGACATGGCCTATCTGCTGGAGCGGCTGGATCAGACGCCGGCAGCGGTACAGCCCAAGGACGCGGCGGCGGCCTGAATCGCGCCGAACCTGACTAGCCCTGAAGTTCGGCCACGCGCGCTTCCAGCGTTTCGGCCAGTTCGCGCCCGACCGGATGCTCGTCGGTCTGGATTTCGTCGCGGACCACGGCCTTGATGGCGTCGATGTGGGCGTCCAGCAGGACGATGGGGGCTTCGGTCCTTTTGGCGGGATCGTCCAGCAGCTTGCACAGCGAGCCGGCCATGCGGGTCACGATCGGATACTGATAGGTCGAGCCCAGACCCTTCAGGTCATGGGCGCGGAAATACAGGCCCTCGGCCGTTTCCTGCGTCAGGCCCTGAGTGCGGATGGCGGCCTGGGCCGCGTCCAGCTTGACGATCTCGTCCTGAAGCCACTGGCCGAACTGGGCCGACATGGCCTTCAGGGCCTCTTCGGCCTTGGCGATGGCACCGGCGTCGATGCCGCCAAAGCCGCCGCCGACCTTCATGCGCAGCGTATTGGGTGGGGTGAAGATCTGGGCCGGGTTGGACACGTCGAAACTCCTGGGAGGATGCTTCAATGTCGCCGGACAGGTTTAAGAACCGGTGCACAGCGCGTCAGGCCGTGAATTGCTCCGCCAGAACACGTTCCTCAAAGGATCGCCCCGCGTCGAACAGCATGGTCAGGGCGATGTCGCGGCGCTCGCGCACCTCGACCGCCGCCACGCGCCGGACCTCGAAACTGTCGGCTGTGGCGCTGACCGGCCGCTTGTCCGGCTCCAGTACCTCGAAGCGAACCTTGGCGGTGTGCGGCAACAGGGCCCCGCGCCAGCGCCGGGGCCGGAAGGCGCTGATCGGCGTCAGGGCCAGGATGGGCGCGTCCAGAGGAATGATCGGGCCGTGGGCCGACAGGTTGTAGGCGGTCGAGCCTGCGGCCGTGGCGACCAGACAGCCGTCGCAGGCCAGTTCGTCCAGCCGGACGCGACCGTCCACGCTGATGCGCAGCTTGGCGCTCTGACGGGTCTGGCGCAGCAGGGACACCTCATTGATGGCCAGGCCGCTGTGGACCTGACCGGCCTCGGTCCAGGCGTCCATCTGAAGCGGATGAATGACGGCGCGACCGGCCATGGCCAGCCGTTCGCGCAGGCCCGATTCCTCGTAGTCGTTCATCAGAAAGCCGACCGAACCCCTGTTCATGCCGAACACGGGCGTGCGACGCTCCAGGTTGGTGTGCAGGGTCTCCAGCATGAAGCCGTCGCCGCCCAGAGCTACGATGACGTCCGCCACGGCGGGATCGACGCCGCCGTACAGCCCCTTCAGCCGCTCGCAGGCGGCCTGGGCCTCCGGACGGTCGGAGGCGGTGAAGGCGATCTGGAGGTCGGGCTGGCTCACGATCCTACGCAAGCCGAGCGGGGCACTTAAGTCAAACGCTGAAACCGTCAGGCCGGGATCAGGACGCGGAACGACCGCAGGGCGGACGACGGCGATAGCTGGCCCCGGTGCCAGACCGATCCCCCGTCACCCGCCGGCATGCCGTCGTTCAGATGGCGAATTTCGGCCAGGATCGCGGGAAAGACTGCGCGGTCCATGCCGATCGCGGCGCAGGCGTAGTAGAGCGCCTCCGCACTGCCGTCGGCCAAGGCCTTGCGGATATCGGCTGCGGGCAGGCCACTGAGTGCGGCGAGGCCGTGCAGGAAAAGGCCCAGACGCTTCTCTCGGATGGCCCGGACCAGATAGCCGGGCTTCAGTTGCCCCGCCGAATGCAGCTTGTCGATCAGGCGGCGTTCCATCTCGTCACGCTCAGGACTGTCGGGCGCGGGGGCGGGCGGGGAGGGGGCCATGGCCTCGGTCGTCGCCTGCTCGACAGCGCCGGCCAGGCGCGCTTCGTCGATCTCGAACCGGGCCGCGATGGACTGGCGCAGGGCGACGCCAACCCACTGATACATCTGCTCGGCCAAGGGGCCCGTCAGTCCGGGGTGGCGCGTCAGCGGCAGACGCAGGGCGGCGATGCGACGGGAATGCTCGACCAGACGACGCACCCCCTCGCCACTGATCTGGGCGGTGCGGTTGGAGGCGAGGGCCGTGAGGGTGGCGGGCTCGCCCCGGTCGATGATGGCGTCCGACACCCGGCCACTGAGCCTGGGCCGGAGGGCGACCTCGATCTGATGCTCCAGCGTGGCTTCGAGCAGGACGCGCATCATGTCCTCGTCCTGAAGCACGGGGCTGGTGGCCAGAAGAGGACGGGCGATGTCGATCTCGTCCATCATCAGCACGCTGATGACGGCACGAGGGGCCCAGTCGGCCTGGGCCAGTCGGGTGGCCAGAACCTTGCGGATGTCGCGCTCGATCTGGTCCGCGACGGTCAGGAAGATGTCGCCGAAGGCCTTGGCCGATTCCTCGCTGGCCCCTTGGGTTTCGCACAGGGTCAGCACGCCCATGAGCAGGCGTTGACGCGCGTCGACGCTGGGGTTGCGGGCAAGCGCCACCAGATCGGGCAGGGGCGAACCGGGTTCGGTACGCATGAGGGGCAGGACGGTCACGCACGTCTCCGTCACGCCGGACGATTCGGCACCTCTCAGCCTAGACCGGCCAAGCTAAGACAGGGTTAACGAGAGCTGAATCTTGACGGCGCGCCGGATGAGGGCGACCGTGGGCTGAACGTCGATAAGGAACCGCCGCCATGGCCGATGGAGCCGCCGTCCAATCCCTGAAATCCCGGGTGTCCGCGGAGGAATGGCAGACGCGCGTCGAGCTGGCCGCGCTATATCGTCTGGTCGCCCTGCATGGCTGGGACGACATGATCTTCACCCATATCTCGGCGCGGGTGCCGGGGCCGGAGCATCACTTTCTGATCAACCCCTATGGCTGGTATTTCGAGGAGATCACGGCGTCCTCGCTGGTGAAGGTCGATCTGGACGGCAACGTCGTTCAGGACACGACCAGTTTCATCAATCCGGCGGGCTTCACCATCCATTCGGCCATCCACGGCGCGCGCGAGGATGCCAAGTTCGTCATCCACTTGCATACGGTGGCGGGCGTGGGCGTGGCGGCTCAGGCCGAAGGGCTGCTGCCCATCGGCCAGAATGCCTGCCTGTTGCAGCATCAGGTGGCCTATCACGGCTATGAGGGACTGGCGCTGAACCACGACGAGCGCGAGCGGCTGGTGGCCGATCTGGGCGACAAGCCTCTGATGCTGCTGCGCAACCACGGCACGCTGGCGGTGGGTCAGACAGCGGCGGCGGCCTGGGTCGGGATGTTCTTCCTGGAGCGGGCCTGCGCCCAGCAGGTGGCCGCCCTGTCGGGGGGACGCGAACATGTGCTGATGGCCCCCGACGCGGCGCAGGAAGAAACCAAGGAACAGGGCAAGGGGATCGGCTTCATCTCCTCCCTGGCCTGGCCGGGGGCCCTGCGGATGCTGGATCGAAAGTCGCCGGGCTACGACGCGTGACATCGGCCGGGGGGCTGTGGATCGGGGTCGCAGCCCTTGCGGTGGCGACGCCGTGCCTGGCCGGTCCCTGGACCCAGCCGAAGGGTCAGGGTCAGATCATCGTCAAATTTGAGGAGATGCGGGCCGATCAGGGCTTTGACCCCGACGGCAACCGGGTCGATCTGCCGGCGGACCGGCGCGACACGGCTCTGAGCGCCTTCATCGAATACGGGCTGACGGACACGCTGACGTTTCAGTTCAAGGGCGACTGGCAGTCGGGCGAGGACGCCTTCGTCGATTATGAAGGCCGTGGGCCGCTTGAGGTCGGGGTTACTTGGCGGGTCTGGAGCGACGACCGGACCTCCGTCAGCCTGTACGGCGGCTATGCCGACGGGGGCGAGGGGCGCAACGCGGGCTATGCCGCGCCGGGCGTCGGCGATCAGGACTGGGAGGTCCGGGCCTCGGTTGGCCGCTCGTTTGCCGGTAATGGCAAGCGCTTCAGCCCGCGCAGCAGCTTCATCGACGTGCAGGTCGCACGGCGCATGCGACAGGGCCTGCCCGACGAAACCCGGCTCGATGCCACGGCAGGTTCGCGTTATGGCCAGAACTGGATGCTTCTGACCCAGGCTTTTGGAGGCCAGACTGACGACGACGGGGCGCAGTGGCTGTCGGTCGAAACCTCCGTGGTCCGCGATCTGGGGGCGTGGAGCCTACAAGCGGGCTGGCGACAGACCGTGCTGGGGCGAGAGACACCGGCGGCATCGGGGCCGGTCGTCGCGGTTTGGCGGCGGTTCTGAGCGCGGCGTTTTTACTCAGTCATTTCCGCGACGGAAACCGGAACAGTCTGCGTTACATCCCATTGAGTTGCGTCGACGGCGAAAGCCGCTAAGTCGGCATGCCCACTGACCGCCGGAGAGCCTGACGCGTGATCAAACGCCACTTCTTCCTCATTGCTGCCGGTGTGTTGCTGGCCCTGATGGTTCTGGCCGTCGTTCTGCGCATGGCCTTTGCCGGTGACGAAAAGGCGGGCGGCCGTGGCGGACCGGGCGGTCCAGGCGGCAGAGGTCAGGCGGTATCCGAGGCCGTGGTGGCCCAGCGTTCGTTCAGCGACCAGATCCGCGTGCTGGGCGTGGCGCGGGGTCGGCGCTCGGTCAACATCACCTCGTCCACCAGCGAACTGATCACCCGGGTTCTGTTTACCGACGGCCAGCGGGTCGCGGCGGGGACCCCTCTGGTCCAGTTGCAGGCGCGCGAGGAAGATGCCGGTGTCGGCGAGGCGCGCGCACAGGTCGATCAGGCGCGGTCCATGTACAATCGCTACAAGACCCTCAGCGATCGCGGTTTCGCCTCGCCCATGATGGTCGAGCAATACGAAACCGAACTGGCCACGGCACAGGCGGCGCTTGCGGCGGCGCAGGCACGTCAGGGCGACCGGACGATCCGCGCGCCCTTCGCAGGCGTGCTGGGCCTCAGCACGGTGACGGCGGGCACTCTGGTCAATCCGGGCGGCATCATCGCGACGCTGGATGACATCGATGTGGTCCGCGTCGATTTCCCGATCCCGGAGCGGTATCTGTCGGTGCTGCGGCCCGGTGTGCCGATCACGGCCACCATCGACGCCTATGGCGACGAGACCTTCAGCGGCCGGATCGCCCTGATCGACACCCGGGTGAACGAACAGACGCGGTCGGTGACGGCGCGGGCGGAGATACCCAATCCCGGCGGTCGTATCCGTCCCGGCATGGCCGTGCGGGTCGCCGTCCAGCAGGGCCAGCGCACTTCGGTCGCCGCGCCGGAAGCAGCCGTCCAGTATGAAGGCGAGGGGGCTTTCGTCTATCGCATCGCACGTGGCGAAAACGGCTCCACCGCCCAGCGGGTCGAGGTCGAGGCGGGGGCCGTCGAGGGCGGCTTCGTCGAAATCCTGTCCGGCCTGAACGCGGGCGACCGTATCGTCGCCTCGGGCCTGAACCGCATCCAGCCCAATGCACCGGTCACGGTGGCCGGCGCGGGTGGCCAGCGCGGAGGAGCCCATCAGGGTGCCGCCGCCGCACCGCAGGGAGCCGCGCGATGATGTTGTCCGACATGGCGGTCCGCCGCCCCGTCTTCGCGGCGGTGGCGGCGATCGTGCTGTGCGTGATCGGGGCAGCGGCCTTCTTCTTCCTGCCCGTGCGGGAACTTCCGGACGTCGATCCGCCCATCGTGTCGGTCAACACCAGCTATGCCGGGGCCTCGGCCGAGGTCATAGAAAGTCGTATCACCGAGCCGATCGAGCAGCAGATCGCCGGTCTGCAAGGCGTCGAACGCATCAACTCGACCAGCCGCGACGGGCGTTCCAGCGTCTCCATCGAGTTCGCCTTGGACCGCAACATCGACGACGCCGCCAACGATGTGCGCGACCGGGTCAGCCGGGTGGTGGGGCAGTTGCCGGATCAGGCCGAGCCGCCGGAAGTGGCCAAGGCGGACTCGGACAGCCAGCCGATCATGATCCTGTTCCTGCGCTCCACGTCGATGAACCGGCTGGAGCTAACGGACTACGCCGACCGCTATCTGATCGACCAACTGGCCACCGTGCCGGGTGTCGCCCAGGTGCAGATCTATGGCGAGCAGCGCTATTCGATGCGTATCTGGCTGGATGCGGCGGCGCTCGCGGCGCGGGGCCTGACCGTCACCGATGTCGAGACGGCGCTGACGACACAGAATGTCGAACTGCCGGCCGGGTCACTGGAATCCGGCGAGAAGAACTACACCGTGCGCGTGGCGCGGACCTATGCCCTGGCCGAGGACTTCCGTCAGCTGCCGATCGGTACGCGCGGCTCGGCTACGACGGCGGGAACCACGGCGGGCGGCACGACCAACGCCGCCTCGACCGCGACGGCCCTGCCCAGTGGAGCCTCGACCGCCATCCAGGGCACGGGGGCCTATGTGACCCGCCTGGGCGACATCGCCCGCGTGGAGGAAGCACCGGAAGAGGACCGCCGCCTGTTCCGCGGCAATGGTCTGGATCAGATCGGTCTGGCCATTACCCGTCAGGCCCAGTCCAACGACCTGGCGATTTCCGATGGCGTCACCGAACTGTTGGACAGCGTGCGTGCCAGCCTGCCCGAAGGAACCGAACTGGTCGTCGGCTCGGATAACTCGGTCTTCACCTCGCACGCCATCGATGAGGTCTGGATCACCATCGGCATCTCCATGGCGCTGGTGGCCTTGGTCAACTTCGTCTTCCTGGGCTCGTTCCGGGCCGCGTTGATCCCGTCGGTGGTGGCCCCGATCTGCCTGCTGGCGACCTTCATCGTTCTGGCCCCGCTGGGCTTTTCGCTGAACCTTCTGACCCTGCTGGCTCTGGTGCTGGCCATCGGTCTGGTGGTCGATGACGCCATCGTTGTGACCGAGAACATCCAGCGCCGCCTGGATCATGGGGAGCCGCCGCTGGTCGCGGCCGAACGCGGCGCGCGTCAGGTGTTCTTTGCCGTCATCGCGACCACCATCGTGCTGCTGGCCGTGTTTGCGCCTCTGCTGTTCCTGCCCGGCTATGTGGGGCGGCTTTTCGTGGAGCTGGCGGCCGCCATCGCCGCGGCCGTGGCTTTCTCCGCCTTCCTGGCCCTGACGCTGTCGCCGATGATGGCGTCCAAGATCCTGAGACCCGTCACGACCGGTGGCTGGCTGGCCCGAAGGGTCGATTGGGGCATGGACAAACTCAAGAACTCCTACGGCAACTCGCTGCAGGCTCTCTTGGGCAAGCGGATCGCCGTGGTCGGCGTGGTGGGGGTCATCCTGCTGGTCGGCGGCGGGGCTGCGGCCATGTTCCTGACCCTGCCGAACGAACTGGTGCCACCCGAAGACCGGGGCCGGGTGCAGGTTCGGGTTCAGGGCCCGGAAGGGGCCGGTTTCGACTACACCCGCCGCATCATGCTGGGTCTGGAACCGATCTTGGCCGAGTACCGGGCGAACGGAGAGGCCGACAGCTATCTGATCTCCGCCCCCGGTTTCGGTGGCGGCAGCTTCAACTCCGGCAATGCCAACCTGACCCTGGCCGACTGGTCCGAGCGCGACCGCTCGGCCGACGAGATCGCCCAGGAGCTGAACGGCAAGCTGCGCAGCCAGACCGACGCCCAGGTCAATGCCAGCGTGCCGGGTGCCTTCCAGCGCGGCGGCGGCAACTCCAACTCGGTCGAGATGATCGTGACGGGGTCGGAGTATCAGGACATCTACAATTGGCTTCAGCCCGTGCTGGCCGCGTCGCTGGAAAACCCCGGCTTCTCGCGCCCGCGCCTGAACTATGAGCCGAACTCGCCGCGTCTGCTGGTCGACGTCGATCCGGAGAAGGCGGCGGCGCTGGGCGTGTCCTCCCAGGCCATCGGACGGACGCTGGAGACCATGTTCGGCTCTCGCCGCGCGACAACCTATCTGCGTGGTGGCCAGGAGTATGACGTCATCCTGCAGACCGAACGCGACAACCGCCGGACGGTCGAGGACCTGGAAAGCCTGTATGTTGCGACCGGCAGCGGCCAGCTCGTACCTTTGTCAGCCGTCGTCACGACCCAGACATCGGGCGACACGCCGGACCGGAGGCGTCTGGACCGCCAACGGTCCATCAGTCTTTCGGCGGACCTGAATCCCGGCACGACCATCGCCGATGCGACCGAGTTCCTTGACCGCGTGGCCAGCGAACAGCCGCAGGGCGTTGTCGCCACTCAGTGGGGCGGTGCGGCGCGCGATCAGCAGGAAGCGGGTGGAGCTGTGGCCGCGGCCTTTGGCCTGGCGCTGTTGCTGGTTTTCCTGGTGCTGGCGGCCCAGTTCGAGAGCTGGATCACTCCGGCGGTGATCATGCTGACCGTGCCCCTGGCGGCGGCTGGCGGTCTGTTCGGCCTGGTGATGGCGGGCTCGAGCCTGAATATCTATTCCCAGATCGGGCTGATCATCCTGATCGGCATCGCGGCCAAGAACGGCATTCTGATCGTGGAGTTCGCCAATCAGCTGCGCGATCAGGGGCGGTCGATCTCGGAGGCGATCATCGAATCGTCCACCCTGCGTCTACGCCCCATCATCATGACCTCCATCGCCACCGCCTTCGGGGCCCTGCCTCTGGCGCTGTGGCAGGGGGCGGGTGCGGGCAGTCGGCAGACGATCGGCGTGGTGATCTTCTCGGGCGCCATCTTCGCGACCGTCCTGACCCTGTTCGTGGTGCCGGTGATCTATGGTGTGCTGGCGCGCTTTACCAAGTCGCCGGAATATACCGCCCGCCGCATCGAGGCCTGGGAGGCGGAAGAGGTCAGGGGCGCGTCGCCGGCTCCGGCGGAGTAGGCGCAGTCGCTGAGGTGGGGGCGGGCGCGAAGCCCGTCTCCACCTTCAGAAAGGCGATGACGTCGCGGCGGTCGGTAGCGTCGGGGATGCCGGCAAAGCTCATCTTCGTGCCCTTCAGGAAGGTGCGCGGGTTTTCCAGCCAGTTGTTGAGGTGATCCGCGTCCCAGACGAAGCCAGCCTGTTTGACGGCGGTCGAATAGTTGTAGCCCTCGGCCGCACCAGCCGCCCGACCGAAAACGCCATACAGGTTCGGCCCCGTCATGTTCGGACCGCCCTCGGTGATGGTGTGGCAGGAGCGGCAGCGGGCGAAGACGCGCTGGCCGTTAGCGAGGTCTGCGGCGTTGTAGGGCGCGGGCAATGTTGCGAGCAGGGCTGTCTTCTGCTCCGCCGTCAGGGCGGGCCGGGTTGGACGCGCGGGCTCTTGGCTCGCATCCTGGCTACAGGCCGCCAGGGCCAGTCCGATGATTGTCAGGGCAATGGGGGCGCGGGTCATGGAAAGCTCCGGAGCTATCGGCTGGTGATACCGCAACCGCGCGAGCGGGCAAGCGGCCTGCGACGCCGCGACGGGGTGGACGTGGACCCATCGCGCCTGATAATCACTGTCAACTGAAGGCGCGTCAGCGCTCCCGTAGATCAGAGCGTTCATGTCCCAACCCTCCAAACTCAGTCAGGCCCGCCCGGGCGACCGCGGCGTCATCGTTCAGGTTGGCGATCACTGCCATCATCAGGACCATGCGCTGGAGCTGGAGCGTCGCCTGCTGGAGCTGGGCTTCGTCGAGGGTGCGACCGTGGAACTGCTGCACGAGGGTCTTTTCGGGCGCGATCCCATCGCCATGAAGGTCGACGATATGCGCGTTGCCCTGCGTCGGCACGAGGCGGCGAGCATCACCGTCCAGCTCGACAGCGCGGCGGTCGCCTGATGGATATGGCGGTGCGTGCGGCGCGGATCGCGCTGGTCGGAAATCCCAACAGCGGCAAGACGGCCCTGTTCAACGCCCTGACCGGGGCGCACCAGAAGGTGGCCAACTATGCGGGCGTGACCGTCGAGCGCAAGGAGGGCCTGATCCGCGCGACCAGCGGCAGGACCTTGTCCGTGCTGGACCTGCCGGGCACTTATTCGCTGCGCGCCCGCAGCCCGGACGAGGAGGTCACCCGCGATGCCGTCCTGGGCAAACTGGTCGGGGAGGCCGAGCCGGATGTGGTGGTCTGTGTCGCCGATGCGACGAACCTGCGGCTGGTCCTGCGTCTGGCGCTGGAGCTGAAGGCCGTGGGGCGGCCCATGATCTTGGCCGTCAACATGTTTGACATCGCCCAACGTCAGGGCCTGCGGATCGATCTGGTCGGCTTGTCGCGCGAGCTGGGTGTGCCGGTGGTGACGACGACCGCAACCCGTCGCCGGGGCATTCCCGAACTGGTCGCTGCGATCGAGGAGACGCTGGGAAAGGCCACGCCCGGCCAGAACGCCTGGTCCGCGCCCGATGCCTCTGGCCTGCGCGCCAATGCCCGCGAGGCCGAGCGGATCATGAAGGCCTACGTCAGGCCGCCTGAACAGCCCGATACGCTGACGGGGCGGATTGATTCCGTGCTGCTGCACCCGGTGGCGGGTCTGGTCATCCTGACGGCCCTGCTGTTCGTGATGTTTCAGGCCGTCTTTACCTGGGCCACGCCGCTGATGGACGGGATCGAGGCCCTGCTGGGCGGACTGGGAGCCTGGGTCGCCACCGTCATGCCTGACACCATCTGGCAGAGCCTGATCGTCGACGGCCTGATCTCCGGCGTCGGCAGCGTGCTGGTCTTCCTGCCGCAGATCCTGATCCTGTTCCTGTTCATCATCGTGCTGGAGGATCTGGGCTATATGGCCCGGGCGGCCTTCCTGCTGGACCGCATCATGGGATTTGCGGGCCTGCACGGGCGGGCGTTCATTCCCCTGCTGTCCAGCGTGGCCTGCGCCATTCCCGGCGTGATGGCGGCGCGGGTGATCGACAACAAGCGGGATCGCCTGACCACCATCATGGTTGCACCGCTGATGACCTGTTCGGCGCGGATTCCGGTCTACACCCTGATCATCGGGGCCTTCATTCCGAACGAGACGGTCGGGGGTTTCCTGAGCCTGCAGGGCCTCGTCATGTTCGGCCTCTATGTAGCCGGGATCGTCAGTGCCCTTGTTGTGTCCTTCGTCATCCGCCGCATCTTCTGGCGCGGCGCGGTCGAGCCCTTCATGATGGAACTGCCCGCCTACAAGCTGCCGGACATCAAGAGCGTGCTGTTCAATCTGTGGCTTCGTGCCCGGATCTTCATCGAGCGGGCGGGGCGGATCATCCTGCCGCTGATGATCATCGTTTGGGCCCTGTCGACCTTCCCCTATCCGCCCGAGGGCGCGACCGGTCCGGCCATCGACTATTCCTTCGCCGGCATGATCGGCAAGGCGCTGGAGCCGATCTTCGCGCCCATCGGCTTCAACTGGCAGATGGTCATCGCCCTGATCCCCGGCATGGCCGCGCGCGAGGTGGCTGTCGCTGCCCTTGGCACCGTCTATGCCGTCGCCGATCCGGAGAGTGCGACCAGCCTGCTGGGCGTCACCCTGGCGGCGCAGTGGTCGCTGGCGACAGGTCTGGCCTTCCTGGCCTGGTACATCTTCGCGCCCCAGTGCGTGGCGACCCTGGGCGTGGTACGGCGCGAGACCAACTCCCTGAAATGGACCTGGGCCATGATCGTCTACATGTTCGCCCTGGCCTATCTGGCGGCCTTCGTGACCTATCGCGTGGCGGTGGCCCTAGGCGGGGGCTGACGCGCGGGATCAGAAGCTCTGATACTGCCCGCCCAGCGCATAAGTGAAGCCGACGGGCAGGGCATTGCGGAACTGGGTGACGAAGTTGGCGACTTCGCCCAAGGTCGTGCGGGGCACGAACAGGATGTCGCCGCGCCTGAGTGCGATCACCTCGCCGCGACGCGGCCGCAGGTCCGCCGCCCGCAGCATGCGTGTGCCGCCGCGCCCGCGCCGGATCAGGGCCACCTCCTGCTGACGGGCCGTGGGCAGGAAGTCGCCGGCCTGGATGATGGCCTGATAGGCGTCCAGGTCGCCGTTCATCTCGATCATGCCGGGCGTTCGGACCTCGCCTCCGACCCAGACGCGGATCGGTCCGGCGGTCTTCAGCGTCACCTCGACCAGCGGGCGACGTAGCTGGCTGGCATAGGCGGCAGAGGCATCGGCTTCCAGTTCCGCGATGGTGCGGTCCGCCGCCATCAGCTGGCCCACGAGGGGCAAGGACACCCGCCCGTCCGGCCCGACCCGCTGCGTCCGGGTCAGCTCCGTCGCCGTCGGGGTCGCGATCTCGATCTCGTCGCCGGGATACAGGACGTATTCCTGCTCGTCCTCGCGCCATTCGGAAAAGCCGATCTCGGGAAAGCTGGCGCGGTCCAGGGTCTGGACGCGATTGCCGCCGGGCTCGGTGCCCGGGCCCATCAGACGCGAGGCCATGCCGCCCGTGCCGGCGCAGCCGGCGACCATGCCGGTAGTGAGGGCACCCATGCCGAACAGAAGCAGGCGGCGGTCGAGGAGCATGGCGGAATCGGTCCTGAGGGCGATGTTGCCTCACAGGTTAGCGGACATGGGTAACCATCAGTTAACGCCGGTGGCCCAAGGCTGATCATCACAGTCCGATTTGATGGAATCAGTGCGCGCCATGCGTTCGACGGCCTACACCACAGCCCGCCCGCGCTACGGCTTCATGGATGTCGTCGGCCTGCTGTTCCGCGAGCTGATGCTGATGATCGCGGTCTTCCTGCTGATCTTCGCCATCGGTGCCGCCGTCGTCCTGACGATGAAGAAGACCTATACCTCCACCGCCAGCATCTATGCCGGGGTGGGTCAGGAATATGCCTATCAGGCGCGGGTCGGGACGGTGACGGAGCGCGGTCAGACGTTGGAGTCCGACGCCGTCGCCCAGTCCGAGGCCGCCATCCTGAACAGTCTGGGCGTCAAGCGTCGGGCCGTGGAGGTCCTGGGTCCGGCGGCCGTGCTGGGGCCGGATCTGAAAGGCACCCGCGCCGAGCAGGTGACCGCCGCAGTCAAGGCCATCGACGAGGGGCTGGGCGTGGGCGTCACGCCCGGCAGCGCGATTATCTCCGTATCGTATCAGAGCGGCGACCCCGAGCGCGCCGCCACCGTGCTGAATGCCGTCATCGACCAGTATCTGGTCCAGCGCCGGACCCTGTTCCGCGACCGCGCCGCGCCCGCCATCGCCAGCCAGCGCGAAGCCTTCGAGGACGAACTGGACCGCGCCGATGTGGCCTATGAGAACTTCCTGCGGACCAACAACATCGGCGACTTCGCCACGGCCAAGGCGACCCTGGCCGCCACCTATCAGACGACCTATGCAGAGACCCTGTCGGTCCGTGCCCAGCTCAGCCAGGCGACGCAGCGGCTGGCCACCCTGGAGCGCCAGCTGGCCCAGCAGCCCGCCGAGGTCGTCCTGCAGCAAGATCTGAATGTTCAGGCCCAGGACCAGATCCTGACCCTGCGCACCCAGCGCGAGAACCTGCTGGCCCGCTATAACGAAGATGCCCAGCCGGTGCGCGATCTGGATGAGCAGATCGCCCAGCTTCAGGCCTATGTCGCCACCGGCACCACGGTCGGCGCGCGCGAGGTCCGCACGGGGCCCAGCACCATCTTCACCGAGATCGAGACCACCCGCATCAACGCCGCCGCCGACCGCGACGCCCTGAGGGCCCGCTTGAACATCCTGGAGGGTCAGCTGGCCCAGTTGCGCGCCCGTCAGGCGGAGCTGACCCAGCTGGAATCCACCAATGCCAATCTGGCCGGCAACCGCGAGGTCCTGACGGCCTCCATCCGCGACTTCCAGCAGCGTGAGAGCGCCGCCCGCGCCGACAGCGCCCTGGTCGCGGCCGGGGCCGACAACGTTAATGTCATCGCCCGGGCCGAGGCCCCGACGCGCGGCACCAGCCTGAAGCTGCCGCTGCTGGCCGCCGCCTTCCTGTTCGCGGGGCTGACGGCCCTTTGCGTGGGTCTGTTGCGGGTCTTCACACGGCGGGGCTATCCGACGCCGGCGACCGTCGGGCGGACGATGGATCTGCCGGTCCTGGCCGTCGCGCCGATGAAGACCGCACCGCGCGGCGCATGATAGGCTTGAAGCCTGTCGTGAGCGCGTAACGATTCGCATGGTCGATCTGACATCCGAAATGGCGGCCCTGTGGGCGGCATTGGGACCCGCGCCGGGCCATCGCGGGCGTGTGATCCAGATCGCGGCGGCCAATACCGGCGAAGGCGTCTCCACCGTGGCCCGCGAGTATGCGCGGCTGGCGGCGGTCCGGGCGCGCAAGCCTGTCTGGCTGATCGACGCCGACCTGGCCCAGCAGGGTCAGCTGGACGCCGTGAGCCAGTCGCCCGACCGGTTCGGCAAGCTGGGCAAGGCGGCGATCGCCACACCCGACGGCTCCATCTTCTATGCGGTGACGCCCCGCATCATGGATCGTGGCGGACGACCCGTGCATCCGGCGCGTCTGCTGACCGCGCGACCTTGCCTGGGCGGGCGTCTTTGGGTGACGAAGTTCGCGGCGGAAGCTCTTAGGGCCGGTCAGCGCGCCGAGGCCATCGGCGATCCCCGTTACTGGGACGCCCTGCGCCGCCATGCCGACACGGTGGTGATCGACGCCCCCGCCGCGGACCGCAACGACCTGTCCATCACCCTAGCCCCCATCGTCGATTCGACCGTGATCGTGGTGGCGGCGGGCAGTACCGCGCCGAACGAGCCGCTGATCCTGCGTGACGAGATCGAGGCGGCTGGTGGCCGTATCGCGGGCGTCGTCGTCAACCGCTCGACTTATGAGCCCCCGGCCTTCCTGAAGAAGCTGGCGGGTTAGGCGGCCGCCTTTTCCAGCCGGGCCAGTTCGCGCGCGCCATAGAAGTGCGGTTCGAACCCCTTCATCCAGAGCAGCTTTCCGACGCCCCGCGCGGTCCGGTCATACATCTCGGCACGGCGTGGGCTTCGGACGATGGCCAGCGCGACGGAGCCCGCGCCCCACACCATGGCCTGAGCCGCCCCGATCAGCATCCACCGCGCCACGCCTGCCCAGTCCTTAGCCGCCGCCGCCGTCTGGCTGGGCCCCTGGCCATAGGCGAAGGCGCGGGCCAGGGCATAGCGCAAGGTGGCCCGGTGCTGCGGGGCGAACTCCTCGACCCATGCATCGGCGGCCCAGCCGAACCGTCCGTCGCGCGCCGACAGGGCTGCGAACAGGGCGTCGTCCTCGCCGCCCGCTTGATCCGAGGCGGTATTGAACGGGGCCGGGCCGGGCAGGGCGGTCGCCCGCACCATCAGGGAATTGCCGCACCCCCAGGGTTGGTCGATGAGCTGTGTCTTCGCCGGACCGTGCCGCCCGAAGAAGCGCTCCAGATAGGGCTGCAGCCAGGGCTCGGCGGATGGCGCGCGCCCCGTGATGGGGCCGAACATCACATCGGCACCGGTCTGCGTCTGTCCCTCCAGCAGTGCCGCCAGCCAGCCGGGCGAGGCGACCTCGTCGTCGTCCAGAAAGGCGATCAATGGCGCTTCCGTCGCCGCCAGCCCGGCATTTCGCGCCGTGGCCACGCCGGGCACCGGCGCGTGGACATAGGTCAGCGGCCAGGGCGTCTCGGCCTGCAGGCCCTCGACCAGATCGCGCGCGGAGCCCCTTGGGTCGTTATCGACCACCACGATCTGAGCTAAACGGTCCTGAACCGCTTGCTGGCCGAACACCGACTGCAAGGCGTCGAGCAGGCCATCGGGCCGTCGCAGGGTCGGGATGATGACCGCGACATCGCCCGCCATCAGATCGCGTCCGCATAGAGGGCCGCGCGGTACAGACGCAGCGAGAAGGCCCGCGCCTCGACCGGCAGCCAGTCCGCCTCGGCTCCGTCCCGCATCATCTTCCGCCAGACCGGCAGGCCGGGCACGCGCTTCAGCATCCGCGCCACCTTATGGCTGGGATAGGCCGCGACGATCTCCGGGTGGCGCTGGGCCATGCGGGCGAAGTTGGGGGCCGACTGTTCGTACTTGCCGGCCAGCGACTGGACCGTATCCAGCCCCATGTGCGTGGCTGGATTGTCGATATGCAGCACCTTGAACCGCCGCGCCACCCGCATGGCCCACTCCACATCTTCCCAGCCCCAGCCGGTGAAGCCGGGATCGAAGGCCTCGGCCTCGAACACATCGCGCCGGACCAGCAGGTTGGAGGTGTAGACGTATTTTTCGGGCTGTTTCGCCCGCTCGACATGGCTCACGCACTCGGAGGCCGCCGCCAGCGCCCGGTGGACGGCGAATTTCGCATCGGTCGGGGCCTGCAACAGGGAGAAGCCGCCGAACGCTACGGCCGGGTCGCGCGCCTCGATCAGATCCGCCCAGCTCCTCAGAAAGTGGTCGCTGTCCGGCCGCATGTCGCTGTCCAGAAACAGCAGCGTGCTCCCTCGCGCTGCCGTGGCCAGGCGGTTGCGCCCGATTGCACGCCCCTCATTGGCGGCCAGGGTGATCAGGCATACGGGCAGGGTCAGGTTCGCCAGTTGCTGTGTCAGCCGCGCCGTCAAATCGGCATCGCCGGTGCCGTCGTCCAGCAGGATGACCTCGACCGAACCCGCCAGTGCGGTTGCCTCCCGCTCCAGCATCTCCAGCAGGGCTGTCGGATCGTCTCGCAGGAAGGGCGTGAGGACAGACAGTCGCGGCGTTGCGGCCTGCCAAGTGGGGCTCAGGGTGAGTGTCGCGCTCATGCCGTTGCGCCCTTGGCCCGCAGGCGTGCAGCCAGACCCATCGCCACGTCACGAATGCCCGACGCATTCAGGGTCAGCGCCACGGCGGCATAAACGACACCCCCGACCGCCGCATCCATCACCAGTTCCGCGAACCCGCCGATGGCGGGCAACGCCATCACCGCCAGCGCCATCACCCCTGTCGCGATCAGGCATCGCACCAGGGCGTCCCAGGGCACCGGCAGAGCCACGACCCGCCGCCCGATCAGCCAGGTCGCCAGCAGGCCGACGGCGAAACTGGCCGCCGTCGACCAGGCCGCCCCGACGAGGCCGAAGCGCGGCACCAGGATGAAGTTCAGCACGATGTTCAGCACCGCGGGAATGGCCATGGCCCCCAGCAGCCGCTTGGTCTTGCGCCCCAGGGTGAAGGCCTGGCCGAAATAATAGGCAGTCAGCCCGAACAGCAGGGCGGACAGGGCGATCCAGGGCGTCACGCTGGTCGCCGCCACACGCAATTCCTCGCCGATCAGCACCTCCGACAGCGGCCGGGCCACCAGTGCCACCCCGGCGGCGGCGGGCAGGCCGATCAGGAAGAAGGTCGAGGCCTGTTCCCGCGCGGCGATCTTCAGCTGGCTCAGCCCCCCGCGCTCCAGCGCCATGACCATGGCCGGCTGCCCTGCGGTCCCGAGCCACAGGAACATGACGTCCAGCGTGCGGTTCGCGATCGAATAGCTGGCGTGATAGGCCCCCACCGCCGCCTCATCCATGTAGAAGGCCAGCAGGAACCGGTCGGTCGAGGCCAAAACGACCGTCAGCGCCAGCGACGCCGCAATGGGATAGCCGTAGAGGGCGTATTCCCTGACCCGCGCGCGCTCCAGTCGCCCGCCGGCCCCGTGTTTCAGTTCGCCCGGCAGGACGAAGGGCAGGGCGATCAGCGGGGCCAGTCCCAGCCCCAGCAAGGGGGCCGCGCCGCCCGCGCCCGCCAGCGCAAAGCCGATGCCGATGGTCAGGCCGCCGATGGCGACGGCCATGTCCAGTCGCGCCGCCTTGGACACCTCGCCCGCCGCGCGGTACCGCTCCTGCGCCAGCTTGCTGAATGCCCGGATGGGACACCCCGCCAGCCCGGCCGCCAGGGCGATCTTCAGCAGCGGATCGGCCGGCCACAGCCACAGCACCAGGGCCACCACCGGCACGAAGGCGAGCGTCAGCAGCCCGGCGGCGCGGTACAGGCTGGCGAAATGGCCGATCAGGTCCGCCCCCGGTTTCGAAGAGGCCCAGAACCGGGCCATCGAGGCCTCCATCCAGCTGAACACCGCCACATGGGCCAGGGTCAGGACGGAAAACGCGAGCGCATACCGCCCGAAATCCTCCGGGCTCAGCAGGCGCGTAAAGACGATGATGGCCAGAAAGCCGACCACCCCCTGCACGATGTTGGCGGGCAGATAGCCCCAGACCCCGCGCCAGAACATGGCTCAGCGCACCGCGCTGCGGTCGCCCAGCAGGACGGGCACGGTGATGGCCATGATCCACAGGTCCAGCCACACCGACTGGCGCTCCACATAGTCGATGTCCAGCTGCACCCGGCGGCGCACGTCCTGGGCGGTGTGCAGCGGCCCGCGCGAGCCGTTGACGGCGGCCCAGCCGGTCATGCCCGGCTTGATGCGGTGGCGATGGGCGTAATCGGCGACCAGCCTCGCACTCTCCACATGGCCGGTCTTCATGCCGATGGCGTGGGGGCGGGGCCCGACCAGCGACATCTCGCCGGTGAGTACGTTCAGCAGTTGCGGCAGCTCGTCCAGGCTGGTCTTGCGGATGAAGCGGCCGATGCGCGTCACTCGGTCGTCGTCCTGGGTGACCTGACGGCTGGCGGTGGCGTCGGCGGTCTCCTGGCGCATGGAGCGGAACTTCCAGACCACGATCTCCTCGTGATTGAAGCCGTGACGACGCTGGCGAAAGAAGATCGGCCCCGGGCTGTCCAGCCGAATGGCCAGGGCGATCACCGCCATGACGGGGGCCAGCAGGATCAGGGCGATCAGTCCCACAATGATGTCCTGCATGCGCTTGTTGAAGGCGCGTCGGTCAGGATCCAACGGCCCCTGAATGTCCGCCAGCGGCGCGGCCGCCAGCCGGTCCAGCGCCCGGTTGGTTTCCTCCGCACCCGTCGGCTCGACCAGCAGGGTTACCTCATTGGGCAGCAGGCTGAGGCGATTGTTCAGCTCGCGCACCCGCGCCTCGGCTTTGGGATCGATGGCCAGCACAATCCGGTCGACATAGGGCGTCATCTTGTGGGCCAGCAAGGCGTCGGCCGTCCCCAGCACCGGCACGCCCTCGATGGCGGTCGGCGACCGCGCCAGCCGGTCGTCGAAGATGCCCAGCACATTCAGGTCGCGCCGCTTCAGCGCCTCGCGGATCAGGCTCTCGGCTCGCCGCGTCGCCCCGACCAAGACGATATTAGGCGTCAGAGCGCCGGACGCCCGCCATTTCCGCACCAGCCCGCCCCAGCCCATGTGCAGGCCGGTCATGGCGATCAGCGTCAGGGTGATCCAGCTCAGCACCCCGACCCACTGCCCCTGCGGCGCGCCGGTAAAGGCCAGGCTGCCCAAAGCCGAGATTCCGCCGATGCCCACGATGGCGACCACCGAGGTCAGGTGCGACGAGGCCGACTGTCGCCGCGAAAACCGGTACCGCCCCAGCGACCGCATGAGTGCCAGCACCACCACCGCCCCGATCACATAGGGCGCGACGTGGGCCAAGGGGCTCTGGAAGACGCTGTCGGGCGTGCTCAGCGCCGCACAGCCCAGGCTGATCGCCACGACGACCAGAACGTCGAAGGCGCGGAAATAATGGGCCGCCAGGCGCGAGGCGTGTCTCTGACGCGCATTGAGCCAGACGTCGGGGCGAAACGGCCCGCGCCGCGCGGCGCTGTCGTCGCCTCGCGAGGCCTTCCTGCGGCCCTTGGCCAAGGCCTGAAGACCCACAACCGCCTCGCCCACGGCCTCGCCCGCGACGGCATCCCCGCGAACGGGGTCGGGCATCAGGCGGGCGGCATCGGGCATGAAGCGGGCACAGAAGGCTGCAGACGAACAGCGCGCATTCTGCCCCAGGTGCCCTCACTGTCGCGTTAACAGGCTGATTTTTCATGGAGTGGCGGAGACGCAGGGATTCGAACCCTGGGTACCCCTTACAGGGTACGACGATTTAGCAAACCGTTGCTTTAAGCCACTCAGCCACGTCTCCGGTAAGCGGGTGATTAGCCGAGGGCGATGGCTTGCGCAACGGGGTCCGCAGCGATCTCGCCAACTTGACGCGGCGTGACCTTGGCACGCCTGCTTTCCCGGTCTAGGTCCATGTCCTCAACCGGTCTTCGCGACCGATCAGCAGAGGAAACGCACATGCCCGATCTGGCACAAGTCACCGAACACATCCGCGGCGCCGTGGGCGACAACTCCGGTCTGGGCAAGACCGTGAAGCTGGACTTGGGCGACACCGGCAAGATCTATATCGACGGCGCTTCGGTCCCGAACACCGTGACCAACGAGGACAAGCCCGCCGACGCGACCGTCTCCATCGGCTGGGACGACTTCATGGCCCTGTCCGAGGGCAAGCTGGACCCGATGATGGCCTTCATGCAGGGCAAGCTGAAAATCGCCGGCGACATGATGATCGCCCAGAAGCTGGCTCCGCTGCTGAAGCGCTGAGCTTGAGCTAGACCCTGTCTTTCAGCGGCGCGGTGCCTTCGGGTGCCGCGCCGTTTGTTTATCGAAGAGGACCTACCCATGGATTTCCGTCACAGCGACAAGGCCCTCCACTGGCAGGAGCGCGTCGAGCGCTTCCAGGCTGAGCACGTCCTGCCCCATGCAGAGGAATACTGGGCCCAGGTCCATGCCGACCATACCGTCCAGCCGCCCGCCATGGAGGCGATGAAGGCCAAGGCCAAAGAGGCCGGCCTGTGGAACATGTTCCTGCCGGGCGAACACGGCGCGGGTCTGACCAATCTGGAATACGCCCCCCTGGCCGAGATCATGGGTCGCCATCTGTGGTCGGCCGAGGTCTACAACTGCAACGCCCCCGACACCGGCAATATGGAAGTCCTCCATATGTACGGCAACGCGGATCAGCAGGCCCGCTGGCTCAAGCCTCTGATGGCGGGCGAGATCCGTTCCGCCTTCCTGATGACGGAGCCTGAGGTGGCGTCGTCGGACGCGACCAATATCCAGACCTCCATCGTGCGTGACGGCGACGACTATGTGATCAACGGCCGCAAATGGTGGTCGACCAACATGGGCCACCCCAACGTCGCCATCGCCATCGTGATGGGCAAGACCGACACCGGTGCCGCCACCCACCAGCAGCAGTCCCAGATCCTGGTCCCCACCGACACCCCCGGCTTCCGGGTCGAGCGCATGCTGACCGTCTTCGGCTATGACGAACGCCCCATCGGCCATGCGGAGGTCGTGCTGGACAATGTCCGCGTCCCCGCCACCAATCTGATCGCGGGCGAGGGCAGGGGCTTCGAAATCGCCCAGGGGCGCCTCGGGCCGGGCCGTATCCACCACTGCATGCGCACCATCGGTGCCGCCGAACGCGCCCTGGACCTGATGGTCAACCGCCTGCTGACCCGCACGGCCTTCAAGAAGAAGATCGCCGAACACTCCGTCTGGGAACAGCGCGTCGCCGACGCCCGCATCAACATCGAGATGTGCCGCCTGTCGGTGCTCAAGGCCGCCTGGATGATCGATCAGGCCGGGGCCAAGAACGCCAAGTCCGAGATCGCCCAGATCAAGGTCGCCGCCCCGAAGATGGCGCTTCAGGTCATCGACGACGCCATCCAGGCCTTCGGCGGCGCCGGCGTCAGCGGCGACTTCCCCCTGGCCGAACTCTACGCCGGCGTCCGCACCCTTCGCCTCGCCGACGGGCCGGACGAGGTCCACAACCGCACGATCGCGCGGCTGGAATACGCGAAGCATGGGGGGCGTGGGGGGTAAGGGTTCGTTCCGCATGATGCGAACGACCCAAGCCTTGGCTTCTGTCGGCTTGGCGCGGCGCGTCGGGACTTTATCTGACGTGAACCGGCGAGTTGAGGTCTGGCTGGGACCAGCAGGCGGTGGCGGAGAGGGTGGGATTCGAACCCACGGTACCCGTAAAGGCACGCCGCATTTCGAGTGCGGTACATTCGACCACTCTGCCACCTCTCCGCGGTGCCGAAGTCGCTTGGTCGAGCGAGGGGCTTCTCTAATGGCGCAGCGTCCGGGCTGCAAGCGGGAAAAACTGTCAGCGTTGCGCAGGAAGTGGCAGGCCCAGAGTGTCGCCGCCGGTCAGGTCGCCGTCGATCACGCGAAACAGTTCGGCGGGCCGGCCACCCGTGGCCGAGGACATCAGGCCGGTCGGTTGGACGAGGCCGGTGCGCTCGACGCCGCGGCGGAAGTTCTGCTTGTGCAGGGAGAGCCCGCTGATGGCCTCGGCGGCGGACTGGAGGTCGGACAGGGTGAAGGTCGTGGGCATCAGGTCGAACAGGACGGGGCGGTATTTCAGCTTGCTGCGCAGGCGGCCCAGGCCTGTGGCCAGGATGCGGCGGTGGTCCGAAGCCATGGCGAGGCCGGGGGCGGCAGCGGCGATTGGGCGGTCGTGGTCGCGGTCGGCCTCGGCGACCAGGCTGGCTTCGTAGAGGAGTTCGTAGCGGTCCAGCACGCGGCCTTCGTTCCAGCGATGGGGCGGTGTGATGGCGAACAGGGTCTGGACGCGTGTCTGGCGACGGGGATCGATAACCGCCCAGTCGGTCAGGGCGGCGATCAGGGCGGGCAGGCAGGCGGCGGGGCCGTCGCGGCGATCTTCCCAGGGGAAGACATCCAGCAGGGGTGTCCAGCGCGCCTCGGCCAGCGGCGGGGCGTCGGCGGCGTCGGCGGTGAGGGCGAGGTAGCCGACGGAGACCTCGCGGCGGCGCTCCGGGCCGGGGGTGGCGCGCGGACTGGCGCGGCCCAGGTCGCCGAAGGTGTAGAGCTGCTCGACGAAGCCGAGGCGAAAGCCGGTCTGGGCGGTGACGAAGTCGCGGAGTGCCCGTTCGAAGGTGCGGTCGCGCAAGGGATCGAACGGGCCGAAGGGCAGGGCGGTCTGGCCGTCGTCGCCGGTGACGGTCAGGACGCAGGCGGTGCGGTCGCGAACGGCGATGACGACCGCCGACAGACCGATGCGAACGCCCTGTTCGTCCTGAGCGGCCATCGGTCCTATTCCGTGTGCCAGGCGTCGGGACCGGGGGTCAGGCCGGTGGCCTCGGCCAGGATGCGGTAGCGTTCGAGGTAGCGGGCCTGGGCGACGGGGGCAGGCAGAGGCTCGATGACCAGGTCGTAGCCGGCGGGCGGAGCGCCGAACAGGGAGAGGGATTCGGTCTTATTGAACCCGGCCAGCTGGGTCGCCTCGAAATAGGCGCAGGCGCGGTCGGCCTTCTTGATCAGGGTCTTGATGGCGAGGGGCGATTTCGGCGGCAGGGCGAAGCGGACGTGGATGGCCGATTCCAGTCGGGCCTCGAAGGCCTTGTAGTTGACGCCCAGGGCGGATTTGAACGGCGAGATCATGTCGCCGATGACGTATTCGGAGGCGTCGTGCAGCAGGGCGGCCAGACGCCATTTCGGCTCGAGGCCCGGCTTGATGTGGGCCGCGATCTCCTCGACGACGCAGGAGTGCTGGGCGACGGAGAAGGCGTGCTCGCCGACCGTCTGGCCGTTCCAGCGGGCGACACGGGCCAGGCCGTGGGCGATGTCCTCGATCTCGATGTCGAAGGGCGAGGGGTCGAGCAGGTCGAGGCGGCGGCCGGACAGCATGCGCTGCCAGGCGCGAGGGGCTTTGGATACGGAGGATCGGGGACTGACGGCCAAGGCGATTTCCTGCGGGAATGGCCCGGTGTGGTGGCGCATCGGGGGCGCGGGATCAAGGCCGCGCGGGACAAAGCTGTTGGCGATCATTCCCCGACGTTGAGGGTGACCAGTTCCTTGGCGTCGTCGAAGACGTCGTCGCCCTCGCGGTCCTTGGAGCGGACGGTGACGACGACGATGGGGCCGCCGGCCGGGCCGCGTGCCTCATAGCCGACCAGTCGCCAGCCTTCGACCGAAGGGCGGTTGTCGGTCAGGATCCAGTTGGCGCGCGTGGCATCGCCGGCGGCCGAGGTGCGGACCACGGTGGCGGCGTCGTTGGCCTGGACGCTGACGCTGTCGCCCCCGTCCTGGATGTCGACATTGGCCCCGGCGTCATTGGCCTCGACATTGAAGCCGCCGATGTTGACCGAGGCGTCCTCGCCATCGGCGTCGATGCTGATGCCGGGCAGGCGGACCGTGGCCTTGTCGCCCTCGGCCTGGATGTCGACGCCGGGGGCCTTGACCGAGGCGCTGTCGCCGCCGGACGCGGTGGCCTCGGCGGTCGCGGCGGCCTTGTTCTGGGCGCGGATGCCGGCCACGGCCTGGGGAAGGGAGGCGGACAGACGGTCTTCGAACGCCTTGAGCGCCGACGTGCTGTCGGTGCCCGACAGGCTGACCAGATGCAGGATGACCTCGGCCCCGCGTGGGCCGCCGTAGGTGCAGACGGTGCCCTGTTCGGTCGCCGAGCCCTTGCGGGTCAGGGAGCCCAGGGTCTGCGGGCATTGCAGGGCCTCGACCACGCGCAGTACCCCGGTCGAGCCATTGTCGATGGTCCGGGTCGAGGAAATGCGCACAGAATTGTTGTCGCAGGCGCTCGTCAGCACAGCGAGTGCACAGACGGTGGGGATCAGAAAGGGTCGAGCCATCATGGTCGCAAATCCTTTGCCTCTGACGTCATCCTGCGCCGACCGGCCCGCAAATCCAGTGAAATCGCGGTAACCGGTGCATCAGGCGAGACGCTTCAAGACTTAAACGCCGGGACGCGCGCCTTCCCGTCTGTTCAGGAAGGCAAGGCGTTCGAACAGGTGGACGTCCTGCTCGTTCTTAAGCAGGGCCCCATGCAGGGGCGGGATCAGCTTGTTGGGCGATTTCTCGCGCAGGGTCTCGGGATCGACGTCGTCGACCATCAGCAGCTTCAGCCAGTCCAGCAACTCCGACGTCGAGGGCTTCTTCTTCAGGCCCGGCGTGTCGCGGATCTCATAGAAGGTGCGCAGCGCCTCGGAGACCAGGCGCGGCTTGATGCCGGGGAAGTGGACCTCGATGATCGCCTTCATCGTCTGATCGTCGGGGAAGCGGATGTAGTGGAAAAAGCAGCGACGCAGGAAGGCGTCGGGCAGTTCCTTTTCGTTGTTCGAGGTGATGACCACGACCGGGCGGACGGCGGCGCTGATGGTCTCGTCCGTCTCCTGGACATAGAATTCCATGCGGTCGAGTTCCTGCAGCAGGTCGTTGGGGAACTCGATGTCGGCCTTGTCGATCTCGTCGATCAGCAGGACGGGGCGGACGGGCGAGGTGAAGGCCTCCCACAGCTTGCCCTTCTTCAGATAGTTGCGCACGTCGTGGACGCGGGCGTCACCCAGCTGGCTGTCACGAAGCCTGGAGACGGCGTCATATTCGTACAGGCCATTGTGGGCCTTGGTCGTGGACTTGATGTGCCAGGTGATCAGGGGCGCGTTCAGCGCCTTGGCCATCTCATAGGCCAGAACGGTCTTGCCGGTGCCGGGCTCGCCCTTGATCAGCAGCGGACGCTCCAGCGCGACCGAGGCATTGACCGCGATCTTCAGATCGTCGGTGGCGATATAGTTCGACGTGCCTTCGAACCGGTCGGCCGTGCGCGACATGAGAGAGCTCCGAGAGTTTCTTTAGGAGACGGCTAGCGAAGGCAGGGCCGCCAGACAAGGATCATCTGGTGCGAAGCACGTCCGGAGCATTTCGGGCGAGCAGGTATCGCGCGGCACGAGGGGCAGGCCGTTCCTGAAATTCTCGCGCAGCCGTTTGGCCTCGAACCCGGCGGCCAGACGATCGAGACGCACGGCGAGTTGCTCGCGCAAGGTCGCAAGATGTGCGTCTCGCATGGCGACCTTTTCGGGATCGGGGCGTGGACTGCGTCGGATGCGATGTCGAGACATGAAGCGCCTTGTCGGATGATGGGATTCGAACAGCCGTATTCGCCGCCGGGATTTCCGTCGGTTGAGGGTGGGATGGGCCGGCGGAGCACCGGGCGCGGTGCCCGGAGACCGTAGGAGATGTGAGTTTCGGCATCGCGTCGTCGCTCCGCACGAGACGTCTGACCGGTGGCTGTCGGCCTGGGATGGAGGGGCATCCCCCACCCAGGACCAGCGACGCTCTTAGCGCCTTGCCGACATGGCCTCCGGCGGGACGGTCGGAGCCTTGCGGAACCCGATCCCGTGAACAGCGCAGGTTCCCTGCCATACGCTCTTTGTGCCGGGCGTCCTTAAGGGACGCCTGACGGGAAGGGCCTAACGCTCACCCCCTCTCCCTAGGAAGAGATTGGGGGCTCGCTGCTTGAGGCCCTGCCCTTTTTTGAGGAGGCTCCGTGCTCGCGGAGAAGGCCGGCGCTTGCCGACAAACCCGCGTAGCCGGGACCACCCCACCCCGCTCATCTCGTTCCCGCCGCGACAAGCCGCAAGGCCTTGCGCCCTTCCCGGCGACGGGACGGGGAGGATTATGAGCCACGCGCTACCTATGGCGGGGACAGGTCGCTGCTCGTGCCGGATTGCGGAGCGGGATCAGCGGGTTGGCGGATTTGTTTGTGCGGGTTGGCGATGAACTCTCAGCATATGGTCACTACCTGGAGCTGCCTTGTCATCCCGGCCGAAGCGCAGCGGAGAGCCGGGACGGGGCGGGTCTCTTCCATCGAGACTTCCGGTCAGACCTCAGCGCTGAACCGGAAGACGGGTAAGGTCTGGCTGTGTGTTTGTGTGCCCCCACAAGCGGGGATGCCGCCGACCGTCTCCCGGCTCGTCGCTGCGCGTCGTCCGGGAGGGGAGGAGAAGGCGCGGCTGCCGTCCCCGATCTCCGCTGCGCTGCGTCGGGGATGACAAAGAGCGATCTCCGCGCCTCTTGGGGGACGGCGGTGACGAGAGAAGGCGATCTCCACGTCGCTTCGTCGGAAACAACAAAGTCGTACGACTTTACCTCGGTTACAGAACCGGCAGACGACGCGACGTGAAAGGTGGTGTCTTTCGTCGGCAAGGCTTCCCCTTGCGTCTTTGGCCCTCTAGGTTCCGCGCCAACGATTTTGAGACGAGGTCCACCATGAACACCGCCGACATGAAGCGCGTCGAGACGCACCTGAAGCGCACCTTCAACACGGGCGGCATCATCCTTAAGCCGCGCGGCAAGCCGAGCGATTCCGCCGAGGTCTATGTCGGTGACGAATTCATCGGCGTAGTCTTCGAGGACGAGGACGAGGCCGGCAGCTTCATGTTCGAGATGGCGATCCTGGCCGAGGACCTGCCAGCCGACTGATCGGCTTCGCCTGCAAACCGGCATGAAAAAGCGCCGGTGGAGCGATCCACCGGCGCTTCTTCAATTCGGACTTCGAACTACTTCTTGCCGAAGATCATGTCGCCCAGCTTGGCGAAGAAGCCTTTTTCCTCGGTCTTTGTCGCGGTCGGGGCCGGCGAGGGTGCGGCGGCTGCAGCGGGCTTGGGTGCAGGCGTCGGTGCTGGAGCTGACGCGGCGGCGGCTACCGGAGCAGCGGCGGGCGCGGCCGTCGCCTTGGGGGCCACGGCAGCGGCCGGCTTGGGCGCTGCGGCGGGCTTGGCGGCGGCGGCAGGCTTGGCCGTCGATGCCGGCTTGGACGCGGCCTTGGCGGCGGGCTTTGCAGCCGGGGCCTTGGCAGCCGGCTTCGCGGCGGGCTTGGGCGCGGCAGCCTTGGCGGGTGCGACGGTCTTGGTGGCGGGCTTGGCTGCCGGCGCCTTGACTGCAGCAGGCTTGGCCGCCGTCGTCTTGGCGGGAGCGGCTTTCGCAGCTGGGGCCTTGGTGGCGGGCTTGGTCGCGGCGGCCTTCGGAGCGGTCGTCTTGGCAGCAGGCTTGGCTGCGGCTTTTGCAGCGACGGGGGCCTTGGCGGCAGGCTGGGCAGTGGCCGTCTTGGTCGCAGGTTTAGGCGCGGCCGCCTTTACAGCACTCGACTTTGCGGCCGCTTTAGGCTTGGAAGCGGCGGTCGCCGCCGGTTTCGGTTTTGCCGTGCTCGGCGTAGACGGTGATTTAGCCATGTGGTCCCCGACCCCTCGGTGCGATTGATGATGCTGGCGCGAGAGAGCACGCCAGCGCGTGTCCCGAGTCGTTATGATAGCGGTGTTTTCGAATGTCTTACAGCCCAGTCCAAATTGTTGCCCGCGGCCCTCGTGCCGTGGCCGAAACGGCGGCTGAGGCGCTGGACGCCGATATCACCCTGGAGGGGGCCACCTACTCCATTCTGGAGGAGGACGAGGACCGCGACGTCTGGCGTATCGACGGCTATCCGACGACCCAGGCCGAGGCCGACGGCATGGAGGCACGCCTGCGCGCGCACGACGGTCTGACGGTCGAGGTCGAGGTGCTGGCCGATGCCGACTGGCTGGCCATGTCGCTATCGGGCCTGCCGCCGGTCGAGGCCGGGCGGTTCTTCGTCTATGGCGCGCATGATCAGGGCAAGGTCCCGGAAGGGCGTGTGAACCTGAAGATCGATGCGGGCGCCGCCTTCGGGACCGGTCACCACGGCACGACCGTCGGCTGTCTGGAGGCATTCGACCGGCTGCTGGAGACCGAACGGTTCGACAAGGTGCTGGACGTCGGCTGCGGCACGGGCGTGTTGGCCATTGCGGCGGCGAAGACGGGGTCGCCCATCGCCGTCGGCACCGACATCGACGAGCCCTCGGCCCGGATCGCCAACGAGAATGCCGCGATCAACGCTGCGACATGCGACTTCTATTTCGCCAGCGGTCTGGACGATGCGCGGATCGCGCAGCATCTGCCGTACGATCTGGTCTTCGCCAACATCCTGGCCGCGCCATTGGTGGAATTGGCCCCTGATATCGCTGCTGCGCTGAAACCAGGCGGGGTCGCCATTCTGTCGGGCCTGTTGCGGACGCAGGAGGAGCGGGTGCTGGACGCCTATCGCCCGCTGGGCTTCGTGGTCGAACAGACCATCCATCACGATGCCTGGAGCGCGCTGCAGCTGCGCAAGGCACAGGCGTAAGGAGCCGACATGCGCCAGACGTTCGACGAAACGACCGATCCGTCCTTCGGGGAAAAACACCTGCCGCTGCTGCGGGCCGAGATGAAGGCGCAGGCCCTGGACGGCCTGCTGGTCCCGCATGAGGACGAGCATCAGAACGAATATCTGCCCGACGCCAACGAGCGACTGGCCTGGGTCAGCGGCTTCACCGGTTCCGCCGGGGCAGGGGTCGTGCTGATGGACCGGGCGGCGGTCTTCGTCGACGGCCGCTATACGGTACAGGTCAAGGCGCAGACGGACGAGGCGCTGTTCGAGCGGGTCGAACTGGGCAAGCTGACGACATGGCTGGAAGGCGTGCCGGCGGGATCGGTGATCGGCTATGACCCGCGCCTTCACAGCCCCGATGCGCTCTCTACCCTGCGGGCGGCTGTCGAGAAGGCCGGCGCGACGCTGAAGCCCATCGAGGCCAATCCGATCGATCTGGCCTGGGGCAAAGACCGCCCCGCTCAGCCGCAGGCCCCTGTGGTGCCGCATGAAGACCGATACTCCGGCGAGACCGCGGCGTCCAAGCGCGCGCGGATCGGTCAGGCGATCGCGGCCAAGGGGGCGGAGGTCGCAGTGCTGACCGCGCCGTCATCGCTGGCCTGGCTGTTCAACATTCGTGGGGGCGACGTGATCCGCACGCCCCTGCCGCTGGGCCAGGCGGTGGTGAAGGCCGACGGTACGGCCAAGGTGTTCCTCGATCCGGCAAAGGTGACCAACGCACTGCCCGGCTGGCTGGGCGATGCGGTGGTGCTGGAGGCCCCCGAGACGTTGCCTGCCGCGCTGGACGGCCTGTCCGGCCAGAAGGTGCTGATCGATCCGGCCGTGTCCTCGGCCTGGTATTTCGACCGGCTGGAAGCGGCGGGGGCCACCATCGTGCGGGGCATGGACCCTTGCGCCCTGCCGCGGGCCCAGAAGAACGAAGTGGAGATCGAGGGCAGCCGTCAGGCGCATATCCGCGACGGCGCGGCCCTGACGCGCTTCCTGCACTGGGTCGATACGGTCGCGCAGATCGAACTGCCGGACGAGCGCGGCGTGGTCGAGGCGCTTGAGGGCTTCCGCGAAGCGACGGGCATGCTGAAGGACCTGTCCTTCGACACCATCGCGGGTGTCGGCGGCAACGGGGCCCTGCCGCACTACAAGCCGGTGGGGGCCAAGATCCGCAGGATGGAGCAGGGGTCGCTGTTGCTGGTCGACGGCGGCGGCCAGTATCTGGACGGCACCACTGACGTGACCCGCACCATGGCCATAGGCGAGGGCACGGCGGACCAGCGGCGGATGTACACCCTGGTGCTGAAGGCCCACATCGCAATGGCCGTCATCCGCTTTCCGGCCGGCACTACGGGACATCAGCTGGACGCCATTGCGCGTCAGCCGCTCTGGAACGCCGGCTTCGACTACGACCACGGCACGGGTCACGGCGTCGGCTCCTATCTGGGGGTGCACGAGGGGCCGCAGCGCATAGCGACGGCGTTCAACAGCCAGCCCCTGCTGACCGGCATGATCCTGTCCAACGAGCCCGGCTTCTACCGCGAAGGCCACTGGGGCATCCGCATCGAGACCCTTCAGGTCGTGACGGCCCCTGAGCCGATCCCGGGCGGCGAGCGGCCCATGCACGGCTTCGAGCAACTGACGCTGGCTCCGCTGGATCGCAGGCTGATCGATGTGGCGCTGCTGACGGCCGAGGAGCGGGCTTATGTTGACGCCTATCACGCCGAGGTGCTGGCCAAGGTCGGGCCGCTGCTGGCCGATGGCGTGCAGAAGGACGAGGCGGCGCTGGCATGGCTGAAGCGTCAGTGCGAACCCTTGAACTGATCCGGGGCGGTGCGCATCTGAAGGGGCGCTGACGAAGCTGTCGTCCGTCCCATCACATCAGGAGAGCGCCCCATGAAAACCCGCACACTGGGCCGGAGCGGTCCCGAGGTCTCGGCCATCGGTCTGGGCTGCATGGGCATGGCCGCCTTCTACGGTGAGGCGTCGGACGAGGCGCAGGCGACGTCGGTGATCCACCGGGCGCTGGACCTGGGTATCACCCTGTTCGACACGGCCGAGATGTACGGGCCGCACACCAACGAGATCCAGGTCGGCAAGGCGCTGGCAGATCGGCGGGACCGGGCCTTCGTCGCGACCAAATTCGGCATAGGCTACAATGCGGAGCGGACGGCGCTGACGGTCGATGGATCGCCTGCCAATGTCCGCCGGGCGATCGAGGGCAGCCTGAAGCGGCTGAACATGGATCACGTCGATCTGTATTATCTGCACCGCGTCGATCCCAACACGCCGATCGAGGAGACGGTCGGGGCGATGGGCGAGCTGGTGACGGAGGGCAAGGTCCGCTTCCTGGGGCTGTCCGAGGCCGCACCCGAGACGATCCGCAAAGCCCACGCCACCCACCCGATCACCGCCTTGCAGACCGAATATTCCCTGTGGAGCCGGGAGCCGGAGGATGAAATCCTGGCGACCGTCGAAGAGCTGGGCATCGGCTTCGTGCCCTACAGCCCGCTGGGACGCGGCTTCCTGTCCGGCGAGATCAAGTCCATCGACGATCTGGCCACTGACGATTTCCGGCGCACCAATCCACGGTTCATGGGCGAGAACTTCCAGAAGAACCTGGACCTAGTCACCGCCGTCGGCGCGATCGCGGCGGATAAGGGCGTCACGGCGGCGCAACTGGCTTTGGCCTGGGTGCTGGCGCAAGGGCCGCATCTGGTGCCGATCCCGGGCACGCGCCGGATATCGACACTGGAAGACAATGCAGCGGCGGCGGATATCGTGCTGACGGCTGAAGACCTGGCGCGGATCGAGGCGGTGTTTCCCAAGGATGCCGCTGCGGGGGATCGCTATGCGCCCGCCGGACGGGCGGCCCTGAACCGGTAGGGCTGCAGGTTTGGGCCGAGGAGTGAGCGCAAGTTCTAGCCAGAGGGGTCTGCGGCCCGGCCGGTGATCGATGTCCGGAGACACCTCGCACCTTGAGTGCCGGGCCGCGTCCCGCCTTCTGAAAGCCCGATCAGCGTATCAGCGGGATGGGACTACGCCAGACGCAAGCGCACAATTCATGCTGCGACGCAGCATAATATCGACCCGTGTTGCGCCAATGCTTCGGTATGGTGCCGCTTAGGCGACGGCGGCCGTGCGGACCGGAACCAGGTGCGGGACGCTGGGGATGGTGCTGACGCTGACGCCTGCTTCGTCCGGGATGGCCAGATAGCCGGCCTTGGCGGCCGCATCGCCCAGGCGGCGGCGTGAGGTCAGGACCACCAAAGGCGCGGCGAACAGCAGGGGCAGGACCACCGGCGCGAACCAGACGATCATGTCGGGGCGCACCACCAGGCCGGCGCAGAACATCAGGCCGGTCGCCATCTGCCAGCGCATGGACTTGAAGGCCGCGGACCAGCCGACGCCGTCGGTGTCGCGGTCCTGGGTCTGCCAGCCGGCGTCGTGGCCGAGCGCGATCTGCACGATGGCCTTGGTCGAGGCGACCATCATGATCGGGGCGATCAGGGCGGACAGCAGGATCTCGAGCGCCATGCCCTTGACGATCTGGCGGGCCCCGCCGAAGGCGCGGCGCTCGCGCGGGCGGCTGAGGACCAGCAGGGCCCCCATGATCTTGGGGCCGATCAGCAGGACGCCCGACAGCAGGGTCGCCAGCATGAAGGGCGTGAACTGCGGGTTCAGCATGTAGCCGAAGGACGCCCAGTCGATCGGGTACTGCATCTGGATGATCATGCCTGCGACCAGCGACGCCAGCCACAGGGGCGACGAGAAATAGGCCATGAAGCCCATGACCATCTGGGTGCGGCTCATCAGGCTGAGGCTGCGGGTCTTCAGCAGACCCAGATGCTGCATATTGCCCTGGCACCAGCGGTGGTCGCGGCGAATGAAGTCCAGCATGGTCGAGGGGGTTTCCTCGCAGCTGCCGTCCAGGGCGGCGGTGACGTGCACGGCCCAGCCCCCGCGACGCAGCAGGGCGGCCTCAACCGTGTCGTGGCTCAGGATCGCGCCGCCGAACGGTTCGCGCCCCGGCAGGACGGGCAGGTGGGCGCAGGACGCAAAGGCTTCTGTGCGCAGGATGGCATTGTGGCCCCAGTAGCTGGCCTCGGCACCGGCCCACCAGGCCAGGCCGGCGGCGGCGACGCGGCCGTACAGGCGCACGCTGAACTGCGACACGCGCGCGAACAGGGTCTGGCCCTTGATTATGGTCGGCGTCGTCTGCAGCAGGCCGATGCCGGGGTTGCGCTCCATGCAGTCGACCATGCGCAGGATGGTCTCGCCCGCCATGGTGCTGTCGGCGTCCAGCACCAGCATGAAGGGATAGGCCCCGCCAAAGCGGTGGGTCCATTCGGCGATGTTGCCGCATTTGCGCTCGATGTTCTTCTCGCGGCGGCGATAGAAGACGCGGCTGTGAGCATGGGCGCGGAAGCCCAGATAGGCCTGATGCTCCTGATCGGCGGCTTCGGCCTTGGTCGAATCGCTCAGCACGAAGATGTCGAAGGCCCCGGACACGCCCAGGCGCGCCAGGGAGTTGTCGATGACGGCCAGGCGCGCGAAGGCGGCGCGGGCGTCTTCATTATACAGCGGCATCAGCAGGGCCGTGCGCTGCGTCGGCTCGGGCGGATGGGGACGGAACTTCAGATCCTCCTGCTCGCGGCCGGTCAGCAGCACCCAGAAACCGATGGCGGCACTGGAGAACCAGCAGGCGATGGCGGTGATCAGCACCAGGAACAGGCCCAGGGCCGCGATCTCCAGCGCATCGAAGCCGTGACGGGCATACAGGGCCACGGGCGCGATGGCGGCCAGGGCGGTCACGATGGCGGTCAGGGCCGTCAGGATCAGGCGACGACGGCCGATCGAGACGGGCGAGGTGGCGGGGGCGGCGCGTTTGACGAAGGCATCACGGCTGTCCAGCGACTGGCGCGGCATGGCCATCGGGGCCTCTTCGGGCAGCCACGTCCAGGCAGGCCGCGTGGACTCGAGGTCCAGCGGAGCATTGGCGGCGTCGATCCGTGTCGCGAGCAAAGTCATTCGGTGCGGGCCTTTGATCCAGATTCCGGTCCGAAAACCGGGCGGGATTGCTGCATTGCAGCACACCGGCAATGTCGATCACTTTCACGCGATTTTCAATCACGGAATGGTGATCTGACGAAAAAATATGGAACCAGACCGGTTTAGGGCGCGAGATCGTCCGGACTGTGGCGATCAGCATGCGTCTTCAGCCGCCTTTCCAGGACGAAGGCGGCGATCCCGACCCATCCGACCAAGATGATCGCATAGGCCCGCTCCCACCAGCCGACATTGGCTGGATTGACCGTGCCGGGCAGGACCATGTGGTGGGTGAAGACCGTCAGGATGGCCATGACTAAGAAGGTCACGAACAGAAAAATCTTCAGCCGCCGCAGATCGACGTGGCTCCAAAGCCCCCACAGCAGCAGCAGGGGCGCGATCTGGATGCCAAGGCCGAGGTTGATCGCCATGTGCCGCGGATCCGGCCAGGGATAGAGGCTGGACACCGCCAGACCGATCCCCGCCAGGATGAAGACCAGACCCGTCAGCGACGCGACGATCCAGCGCTCCGTCAGGCCGTGGATGGCCAGGCCGAAGCCCACGCCCGCCGCCATGCACATCAGGCCCGCGATGAAGACGCCGCCATTGAAGATCAGGGGCAGGGGGGCCGACGCCCCGCCCAGTTCGCTGAGATACTGCCGCGCGTGATCGAAGCCTGGATAGGTCGCGACCCCGATGAGCACCGCGACCAGTGCCAGCAGCGGGGCGGCCATGCCGACGATCAGCAGGCGGCGACGGCGGGCATAGCGCGGCCGAACGACCGGGTCGGGCAGGGGCTTCAGCCCCCACAGCGGCCGGATCAGCGGGATACGCCTGACGATCTCATAGATCAGCAGGCTGACGCCGAAGGTGATGCCGACCAGGGCCGTCGCCTCCAGCGGGGCGGGCAGGTTGGCCGGCCGGATGAACCAGACGGCCACGACCAGCACGGTCTGATGCGCGAGGTAGAGCGTGAAGGTCGCGTCCACCAGATACCGCAGCGCCGGGCCAGACGCCTGTCTCAGATAACGATTGCCATAGCCCAGGATGGCGGCGATCACGGCCCACTGGTCGATGCCGAAGACGACGGCGCGAGGAACGCCGAACCAGGTCGCGCCGCCGGGATGGGCCGCCTGCGCCATCATGATCGGCAGGGCGATCAGGGCGATGATGGCGGCGGTCCGACGATGGCGCTCCAGCCCGGCCCACAGCCCTTCGTGGCGCACCATCAGGAAGCCGAACAGGAAGGCCCCCAGCGACAGGAAATGGTTGTAGCCGTCCCAGCTCAGCCGATTGGTAATGCCGAACAGCGGAAACAGGACGATGCGTATGACGATCAGATAGGCGATCGGCACGACCAGCACCCGCCACCCCGCCGTGGCGCCAACCAGCGAGCGGACCAGCCATCCCTCCAGCCGCGCCATCAGCGCCGGACGCGTCATCAGGGCCACGGCCACCAGGCTGTAGACCGCGATATAGACAATGAACCACAGGTGGTTGACCGGCACCCCGTTCGACAGGCCGGTCGGTCCGAACTCGTGCACCAACCAGTCGATGAAGGTGCCGTCAAAGCCGCCCTTGTCGATGGCCTCGATCCATGACTGGATCGGCACCAGCACCAGGGTGCCGAAGATCAGCGGCGGGATCAGGCGCTCGGCCCGGTCCCTGAGGGTGCGTCCGGGTGTCCGCCGCGCCGCCATCAGCCGCAGCGCCGCCCCCGAGACGAGGAACAGCAGCGTCAAGCGCCAGGGATTGGTGATCAGCACCGCCTCGTGCAGCCAGTCGAAGGTATGGGCGCTGTGGACGTGCCAGTCGTAGGGGGCATAGACCAGGGTGACATGATACAGGATCAGCAGGCCGAACGCCGCCACCCGGATCCAGTCCAGGTCGTTTCGACGCGTGCTGAGGGCGGGGGTCTGGCTCACGCGGCGTCTATGGTCGAGCGGGTGGTTTCTGTCCATGCGACAACGCTTTGACGCGCCGCGCCGGAACGGCCTAACGTCGGTTCAACAAGACTGGACGGAGGGATTCGCGTGGGCCTGACCATCGCCGTGACCCGCGAACGCCGCGAAGGCGAAACGCGCTGTGCCGTCACCCCTGACACGGTCAAGGCCCTGATCAAGCTGGGCGCGGCCGTGACGGTCGAGGCCGGGACGGGCGCGGGCTCCTACATCCCCGATGCGGACTATGCCGCCGCGGGCGCAACCGTCGCCGCCGACACCCGCAGCACGCTGGAGGGGGCCGACATCGTCCTGAAGGTGCGCGGTCCGACGGCTCAGGAGACCAGCGCGCTGAAGCCCGGCGCGATTGTCGTGGCCATGCTGGATGCCTATCGCGAGAAGGAGACGGTCCAGGCCCTGTCCGGCGCCAACGTCACCGCCTTCGCCATGGAGTTCGTGCCCCGCATCACCCGCGCCCAGGTGATGGATGTGCTGTCGTCCCAGGCCAATCTGGCGGGCTATCGCGCCGTGATCGAGGCGGCGGCGGCCTATGGCAAGGGCTTCCCGATGATGATGACGGCGGCGGGCACCGTCGCCCCGGCCAAGGTCTTCGTGATGGGCGTGGGCGTTGCGGGCCTTCAGGCCATCGCCACGGCCCGACGCCTGGGCGCGGTCGTCACCGCCACAGACGTGCGCCCCGCCACCAAGGAACAGGTGGAGAGTCTCGGTGCCAAATTCCTCGCGGTCGAGGACGAGGAGTTCAGGAACGCCCAGACCGCCGGTGGCTACGCCAAGCCCATGTCGCCTGAATACCAGGCCAAACAGGCGGTCCTGACCGGCGAACACATCAAGAAGCAGGACATCGTCATCACCACGGCCCTGATCCCCGGCCGGGCCGCGCCCGTACTGATCACCGCCGATCAGGTGGCGACGATGAAGCCTGGCTCGGTCATCGTCGACCTGGCCATCGAGAACGGCGGCAATGTCGAGGGTGGCCGGCTGAACGAGGTCGTCACCACCCCGAACGGCGTCCAGATCGTCGGCCACGCCAACCTGCCGGGCCGGATCGCCGCGGACGCCTCGGCCCTCTACGCCCGCAATCTGTCGGCCTTTGTCGGCCTGCTGATCCAGGATGGGGCGCTGGCGCTGGATCTGGAGGACGAGATCCTCAAGGCGGCGGTGGTCACCCATGGCGGGGCCGTGGTGCATGAGGGGGTGAGGGGGTGATGGCGCTGACGATAGTCGGTGCCTTGTTTGGCTCATTTGTGCTGAGCCGAATCTTACTTTTCTTCACCAATCGATGGACGCGTGGCTCCATTCGCTTTCTCGTCGTCCACGCCTCGTTAGTGTTGGTATATTTTGCGACGATCATGCTTGAACAAAACATCGTTCGCCATGAGATCGAACAAGCATATCTCTATTCAGCAGCGCAGGTTTTGTGGCTGCTAGTTGACCTCTTTGTGCATCGAGGTCGATCCGAATCCCAACGCGGAGTTGCCTGATGGAACACGTCGATCCCACCATCTTTCGCCTGGCTATTTTCGTGCTGGCGATCTTCGTCGGCTACTATGTCGTCTGGTCGGTGACGCCGGCGCTGCACACGCCGCTGATGGCCGTGACCAATGCCATTTCCAGCGTGATCGTGGTCGGCGGCCTGATCGCGGCGGCGGCGCTCAGCGGTGACGCAGGCCCCAATGGCTGGATCGCCAAGGGCGCAGGCGTCGCGGCGGTAACCCTGGCCAGCGTCAACATCTTCGGCGGCTTCATGGTCACGCGGCGCATGCTGGCCATGTACCGCAAGAAGGAAAAACCCAAGGTCGAGGCGAAGTCGGCGTGATCACCGACATCGTCCCCTTCGCGGTCGGCGCGTCCTGGGTCGCCTCGGCGATCGGGGTAGGCCTGTGGCTGTGGAGCTGGTTCGGCGCGCGTGATGCCATTGCCAAGGTGCGGTTCCTGGACTGCGGCATGGTGCTGCTGTTCTCGTCGGTCCTGCTGCGCATCGTGGCGCAGGACAAGCCGATGGGCGTGTTCGACTGGGCGATGGTGCTGCTGGGGCCGCTGTTCATCGCGGCGGGGCTGTGGCGACTGGGTCGGACCGCCTGTCCGCCGCCGGGTCGTTGAGAGACGTGAGGGGAAACTGAGCGCATGAACGCATCGCTGGCCGCACTGGCCTATCTGGTCGCCGGGGTCCTGTTCATCCTGTCCTTGCGCGGGCTGTCCAGTCCCGAGACCAGCCGTCAGGGCAATACCTTCGGCATGGTGGGCATGGCCCTGGCCGTCGGCGTGACCCTGCTGACGTTGTGGTGGACGCATACGCTGGATCCGCTGACGCTGGCGTTGATCGCGGGCGGGGTCATCGTCGGCGGCGGCGCAGGAGCCTTCATCGCCGCCAAGGTCAAGATGACCGACATGCCGCAACTGGTGGCCGCCTTCCACAGCCTGGTGGGCCTGGCCGCCTGTCTGGTCGCGGTCGGGGCGGTCTATGCGCCCGAGAGCTTCGGCATTGCGACCGAGGCTGGGGGCATCAAGACCCTGTCGATCATCGAACTGAGCCTCGGCGTCGCCATCGGGGCCATCACCTTCACCGGCTCGGTGATCGCCTTCGCCAAGCTGGACGGGCGGATGAGCGGGGCACCCATCATCCTGCCGGCGCGGCACCTGATCAACATCGGCCTGGCGCTGGCGCTGGTCTTCCTGATCGGCATTCTGATCGGCACGGGCGGGACGGCGGTCTGGGCCTTCTGGGGCGTCTTCCTGATCGCGCTCATTCTGGGTGCGACGCTGATCATCCCCATCGGCGGGGCGGACATGCCGGTGGTGGTGTCCATGCTGAACTCCTACTCCGGCTGGGCGGCGGCAGCCCTGGGCTTCACGCTGGAGAACATCGCCCTGATCATCACCGGGGCCCTGGTCGGCTCGTCGGGCGCGATCCTGAGCTACATCATGTGCAAGGGCATGAACCGCAGCTTCATCAGCGTCATCCTGGGCGGCTTCGGCGGCGAGGCGGCGGGGGCAGGCGGCGGCGCGGTCGAGACCCGTCCCGTCAAACAGGGCAGTGCCGAGGACGCCGCCTTCATCATGAAGAACGCCTCCAAGGTCATCATCGTCCCCGGCTATGGCATGGCCGTGGCCCAGGCCCAGCATGCCCTGCGCGAAATGGCCGACAAGCTGAAGGAGGAGGGGGTCGAGGTGAAATACGCCATCCACCCCGTTGCCGGCCGCATGCCCGGCCACATGAACGTGCTGCTGGCCGAGGCCAACGTCCCCTATGACGAGGTGTTCGAGCTGGAGGACATCAACTCCGAGTTCGCCAACTGCGACGTCGCCTTCGTCATCGGTGCCAACGACGTCACCAATCCCGCCGCCAAGACCGACCCGACATCAGCCATCTACGGCATGCCGATCCTGGACGTCGAAAAGGCCGGCACCGTCCTGTTCATCAAGCGCGGCATGGGCAGTGGTTATGCGGGCGTCGAGAACGAGCTCTTCTTTCGCGATAACACCATGATGCTGTTCGCCGACGCCAAGAAGATGGTCGAGGGGATCGTGAAGGGGCTTTAGCTTTACAGCACCTCAGGCCCCGTCGCCCTGCGACACGACACCCCTTGCTGGAAAACCATAAAAGTTTTATGGATTTTCCATCGCGTCTTTGAAGACAGGCGCGCCTTCCAACACAACCGGGCTGGGTACGGCTTTCGCTTCGCGAGCCTCCGCCTCTGGACACGTCCCATGGTCAACACGATTCTCGCCCCCGACGACCGGGCTCTGGCGGAGGAGAGGGCGGCCGAGCCCGTCGTCCACCATGAGCCGAAGGGGTTCTCAGACCGCTTCGCCCTCGGCTTCACCAAACTGCTACGCGTCTGCGCCGACACCTTCTTCGCCAAGAAATACGGCCACCGGGCCATCGTGCTGGAGACGGTCGCAGCCGTGCCCGGCATGGTCGGGGCGACCCTGACCCACCTGCGCTGCCTGCGACAGATGAAGGACGACGAGGGCTGGATCCGTACCCTGATGGAGGAGGCGGAGAACGAGCGCATGCACCTGATGACCTTCATCGAGGTGGCCAAGCCGACCTATTTCGAGCGGCTGGTGGTGCAACTGGCCCAGGCGATCTTCTACGTCGGCTTCTTCCTGCTCTATCTGATCTCGTCGCGCACGGCGCACCGGGTCGTCGGCTATTTCGAGGAAGAGGCCGTCATCAGCTACACCCTGTATCTGAAGGAGATCGACGAGGGACGGTCGCCAAATATTCCGGCCCCGGCCATCGCAATCCACTATTGGAAGCTGCCTGCCGACGCGACCTTGCGCGATGTGGTGTTGGTGGTGCGGGCCGACGAGGCCCATCACCGCGACGTCAATCACGGCTTCGCCAGCACTCTGGCCAAGCTGCCCCTCAGCCCTGTAGCCTCCGCCCCTTATCCGCCGCACGCCGTGGAGCTGAGGGGCGCGGCATAACGCCAGGGATGCGGGCATGGCCGAGTTGAAGACCCAAGCCACCGACGCCTCCGTCGCCGACTTTCTGGCGGCGGTGGAGCCGGCGGGTCGGCGAGCGGATGCCCAAACGCTGGCGACCCTGCTGACAGAGGTGTCGGGGGAGGCCCCCGTCATGTGGGGGACATCGATCGTCGGCTTCGGGCACTATACCTATGTGAACACGACGAAGAAGCCCGCCGACTGGCCGATCATCGGCTTTTCGCCGCGCAAGGCGAACCTGACCGTCTACATCATGCCCGGCTTCGACGGTTACGCGGACCTGCTGGCGCGACTGGGCAAGCACAGGACCAGCGTGTCCTGCCTGTATCTGAACCGCCTGTCCGACGTCGATCTGGGTGTGCTGCGTGAGATGGCGACGCGCTCCGTGGCCTTGATGCGGGCGCGATATCCGTCCGAAGGCTGAAGGCCCTATCGCGCGTCCCGGCGCGGCGCTATCACGCGCCCGTGAACACCGCCGCCGCCACGACCTCAACACCGCATCGCCGTTTCGAGGCGCTGGATTCCCTGCGCGGGGTCTGTGCGATCCTGGTGGTGATGTTCCACATGCCGGTGGCCAGTCACTGGCGGGACTGGGGGCTGGTCCAGCACGGCTATCTGTTCGTCGACTATTTCTTCGTCCTGTCGGGCTTCGTCATCGCCCATGCCTATAGTCAGCGGCTGAAGACGCCGCGCGACGCAGGGCGGTTCATGGTGCGCAGGCTGGGGCGAGTCTGGCCCCTGCATGTGCTGATGCTGGCGGCGTTCGTGGGGCTGGAGCTGGCTCGGCTGTGGTTCGACATCGACGGTGTCACGCCGTTTGCCCGCGATCGGTCGGTCGAGGCGATCTTCACCAACCTGCTGCTGATCCAGGCGTTCGACATCCACCCCTATCTGACCTGGAACGGGCCGTCGTGGACCCTGAGCGTGGAGGTCGGCTGCTATGTCGTGTTCGCGGCGCTGCTGCTGCTGGCCCCGCGTCGCTGGCGCTGGATCGGGGTCGTGCTGGCCGTCGTCGGAGCCGTGATGGTGCTGCTGTTTGCGCGGCGCTGGATGAACACCACCTACGATCTGGCCTTTCCGCGTGCGGCCTATGGCTTCTTCCTCGGCTGCATGCTCCAGGGGCTGTGGCTGCGCATCCCACGCTTGAAGGGTGGCGCGGCGACCCTGCTGGAGATCGCCGTCCCCGTGGCCATCGGCCTGTTCATCGCCTGGGCGACCGGGCCGGTGACGGTGGCGGTCACCCTGCTGTTCGTCCTCGGCGTCTGGGTCTTCGCGGGCGAGGAGGGGGCCGTGTCGCGCCTGCTGGACACCCGGCCTCTGGTGACGCTCGGCCGGTGGTCCTTTTCGATCTACATGGTCCACATGTTCGTGATCGTGGTCACCCTGATCGTGGCGCGAAAGCTGGACTGGATGCCCGGTGGTCGGCGCATCGACTTCGGCTCGGTCTGGCTGAACGACCTGTTCGCCGTGGGCCTGTTCGTCGGCATCGTCGGACTGGCGCTGCTGGCGCACAGGTTCGTGGAAATCCCGGCCCAGCGCTGGATCGACCGCAGGACCAAGACTGCCGTCACAACCTGATCACGCCGCCATGCGGAAGTCTTCGGACGGATCGAAGGCGGGGCGGGCCTCGTCCCACAGGGCGTCCTCATCGGCATAGCGGGCCGACAGGCGGGCATCGATAACGTCGATCACCTGCTCCTCCAGACGATCCCAGACAACGGCCAGCGCGCCCAGGCCATCCCCCTCGCAGGGCACGATCAGATAGCGGGACGACGAGACGGCGGAAGCGGGGGCGAAGCGGCTGGCGATGCGGGTCATGGGGTCAACTCCGGTGGCGCGGGACTGCGTTGAGACTGACCATGAGACAGTGTTGCGTCAGAAACGGTCGTATGTCAGAAAAAAATCATGAGACACGAGAAGGCCGGCATGATGATCGAACTGGCGCGCCGCATGGCCGCCAGCGCCGAAGGCCTGACGCTGGACGACATCGTGCGCGAGATGGGCGTCGGCCGTCGCACCGCCGAGCGGATGCGCGACGCCATTCTGGACCTGTATCCCCAGACCGAAGAGGTGTCGGACTGGCCCCACAAGCGCTGGCGCATCCGCGGCGGGCTGTCCGCCTTCGAACAGGCCCCGACGGCCGAGGAACTGGTCGAACTGACGCGGGCCGCGCAGGGCCTGAGAGCCACGGGCGAGCCGGGGCGGGCCCAGGCGCTGGAAAGCCTGGAGCGCAAGCTGAAGTCGGCCATCCGCTCCACCACCCTGAACCGTCTGGCTCCCGATCTGGAGGCGCTGGTTCGGGCCGAGACGTTGGCAGTTCAGGCCGGTCCCCGCGCCTCGGCCGACGAGGCCGTGCTGGCCGAAGTGCGCCAGGCCGTGCTGGCCGGCCAGCCGCTGGGTTTCATCTACAGCCGCCCGGGGGCCGAGGCGCGCCGCCGCGTCATGACGCCCTGCGGCCTGATGTTCGGGCGGGCCAACTATCTGGTCGCCGCCGAGCCGGACAGCGGCACGATCAAGACCTTCCGCCTGGACCGGATGAGCGCGGTCAAGGCCGAGCCGGGCACCGCCACCCCGCCCGCCGACTTCGATCTTCAGGTCTTCGCGGGCCAGTCTTTCGGCATCTATCAGGACGCCATCGAGGATGTGGTGCTGAAGATCACGCCTGAGGGGGCCGCCGAGGCGCGCGTTTGGCGCTGGCACCCGACCCAGTCGCTGGAGGACCAGCCGGACGGCGGCGTCATCGTCCGCTTTCGCGCCTCGGGCATGCGCGAACTGGCCTGGCACCTGTTCAGCTGGGGCCAGCAGGTCCGCATCCTGGCCCCGGAGCGGCTGAAGACGGTGATGGCCGACGAACTGGCGGCGGCGCAGGCTGCCCTCGATCAGTCGCAGACGTGAACCGGATTTAAGGCGACGATGCGCGCGCGATCCCGCTAACGTCGCTCTCCAACCCGGGGGATCATGGATGAGCGGACGACGACTGGCCCTTTGCGCAGCGGCGATTCTGATGGCGTCCACGGTTGCGGCCTGCGCGACCCCGTCGCCGCCGGTCATCGCCCGGACGCCCGGCAAGGCCCAGCCCGCCGCAGAGGTCGCCGTGACACGCGACGGCGACGTCTGGACCGCCGACTATGTCTTCGCCGACGATGCGCCCGTCTGGGGTTTCGAGCGATCGACCGTGGTCAAAGACACGCGTGAGCCCTGGCGGCCGCGTGACTGGCAGGTGACGACGCCCGGCGTCGTGCTGGAGCGGGTTGCCGGTCTGGATGTGCTGCGCAGTCTTGACGGTCGTCCCGTGCCGCGCCGGGTCAGCCTGCGTCTGACGCCCAGCAGCGACGACCTGGAGGCCGACTATTCGGTCCTGAAGTTCACCGACGGTTCCGTCGCCATGTACAGCGGGGCCTTTGACGTCTTCCCGCTGCCGTCGCTGGAGGCCATCCCTGAAACGATGGAGCGTGGCACGGAGCGCGAATGGGGGGCGGTGCGGATCACCTGGATGGATCGGGCCGGGCCGGTCCTGCTGAAGGGCGAGCGGCTGGCCCGGGCGACGGCCCAGGACGGCAATGCCTATGTCCTGTTCGGCCAGGCCCAGATGAGGGAAACGGAGCGACTGGTCACGGTGGTCGATCCTGAACTGCCCGCCTGGCTGGTCGCGACCATCGAGGACTTCGCCCCGCGCGTGATCGATTACTACGGTCAGAGGCTCGGGCCGGGGCAGACCCAGCGTCCGACCATCATGGCCAGCTGGTATGGCCCCAATCCCACTCACACTGGCCTGAGCGGCAGCGTCTTGCCCGGACTGATCACGGCCAGTTTCGAGGGTGAGCAACTGCTGACCGAGGAACCGGAGATTCTGGCGCGGAACCGCTGGTTCATCGGCCACGAGAGCGCGCATTTCTGGCTGGGTCAGACAGTGCGTTACGAACGGGCCCGCGAGTCCTGGATCACCGAGGGCGGGGCGGACCTGATGGCTGTCCGCGCGCTCAAGACGCTGGACCCGACCTATGACGCGCGGGCCGAGCTTCAGCTGGAAATCGACGACTGCGTCAAGCTGGGCGTCAAACCCGTCAGCGAGGCGGGGCGGCGCGGCGAGCATCGCGCCTTCTACGCCTGCGGGGCCGTGTTCGCGTTGGCGGCAGAGGCGGTGCAGACGCGGGCGACCGGCGGCGACTGGTTCGACTTTCTGAAGCCCCTGATAGACGAAAGCCGCGAGGACGGCGTCCTGACGCGCGAGGAGTGGCTGACGCATCTGACGGCGGTGTCGGGCGATCCCGAACTGAGGGCGCGGATCGAGGTCCTGCTGGACACCGGCGCTGCCGATCCGACGCCAGTCATCGCCGCCCTGTTCGACCGCTCGGGCGTCGGCTACCGCCTGATGGACGGGAAGATCGAGCTGATCTAGGTCGCCGCGAACGGATAGGGGCTGACCGACTTGGACCAGTCGTCGACCGTCAGGGGGCGGTCCACCGGCGGTGCCGCGCGCTCGGCGCAGGGGTGGCGGTGGCACAGGCGGCAGGCCGGGCCGATGGGCGTCACCTCCGGTGCGGCCAGATCCAGTCCTCGGGCATAGGTCAGGCGGTGCGCATGCTTCAGCTCGCAGCCCAGGCCGATGGCCAGGTCGTGGCCCTCGGTGAAGGCGTCACTGCCCTGCCGGTCGACGGTGCGGGCCAGGGTGAACCAGCGGCCCCCATCGGGCGTCTCGATGATCTGGGTGACGATCCGGCCCGGGGTGCGAAAGGCGCTGTGCAGCCGCCAGCGCGGACAGGCCCCGCCGAACCGCGAGAAAGGAAAGCTGCCCGAGGCATAGCGTTTGGACACATTGCCCGCCTGATCGACCCGCATCAGGAAGAAGGGTACGCCCCGCGCTGTCGGCCGCGACAGGGTCGTCAGGCGATGCGCGGCCTGCTCCCAGGACACCCCGAACCGCGCCTGAAGTCGGGCCATGTCGTAGCCGGTCTGCTCTGCCGTGCGCTGGAACGCGCCATAGGGCATCAGGATGGCGGCGGCGAGCGTGTTGGTCAGGGCGACCTTCAACAGGCGGCGGGTGGCCTCGTCGGGCGCGGCGGCGGCCTCGGCCGTCGCCGTCAGTTCGGCCTCGTGCTCGGACAGCGCCAGCTGGAAGGCGACCGCGAAGGCGCGCGACGACGGCCCCAGGGTCTCGGACAGCAGCAGGCGGCGGCGGTGAAAATCGAACCGCCGCGTCCACTCCACCATGACTTCGGCGGGCAGGGTCCGCACGCTCAGTCCATGGGCGGACTGCAGGCGGGCCCGGACCCGCGTCTCGAAAGGCTCGCCGGGCGTGGCGGCGTCCAGTGCGGCCGACAGCGTCTCGCCCAGGGTGTCCAGTTCGGGAAAATGGTTGGCGCGGGCCTGAATATAGTCGCGGACCCAGTCGGCCGGGCTGTCGTCGTCGCCGCCCGTCTCAGTGCGGTCTCGCGTCCGCCGGTCGGCAAAGGCGCGGTACAGCCTCAGCAAGGCGTCCGCCGCCGCGGGCTGATCCTCTGCCATCTGCACGATCTCGTGGCGCGGGACGCTCAGCCCCTGAAACAGGGGATCGGCAAAGGCCTCGGCCAGTTCCGCCTCCGACGCCATGCCACCCGACTGGCCCAAAGTGCGCAGATCGACGTCATAGGTGTCGGCCAGACGCAGCAGAAGCTGGGCCGACACGGGCCGCTGGTTCCGCTCTATGTGGTTCAGATAGCTGGGCGAAACGCCGAGATCGGCGGCCATGGCCGTTTGCGTCAGCGACAGATCGCGCCGCAGCCGTTTCAGCCGCCCGCCCAGAAACAGTTTGCGATCCGCCGTATCCATACCGGCATGATGTCACATAATGACTTAACGGCAAGTGTCACAGTGTGACTGTATGACTTCAATCTCGCGGCTCGTGCTGTGTCATTCATGACTTCAGCGTGTTCTGTTGGCTCGGCACCCGGCACATCCGGCCCGACACCCTGAGCAGAGACCCAGCCATGACCACCTTCGCCGACCTGGTTCCTTCGCCCGCCGGCCGTTTCGACGGCATCGAGCGCCCCTACACGCCCGAGGATGTCCTCCGCCTGCGCGGCTCGGTGCCCGTCACCCACACCCTGGCCGAACGTGGTGCCAACCGCCTGTGGGAACTGCTGCACTCCGAGCCCTACATCAACGCCCTGGGCGCCGTGACCGGCAACCAGGCCATGCAGATGGTCCGCGCGGGTCTGAAGGCCATCTATCTGTCGGGTTGGCAGGTCGCGGCCGACGCCAACACCGCCGGTGCCATGTATCCGGACCAGTCGCTGTATCCGGCCAATGCCGCGCCGGAGCTGTGCCGCCGCATCAACCGCACCCTGCAACGGGCCGACCAGATCGAGCATGCCGAGGGCGGCGCCAAGCGCGACTGGTTCGCCCCCATCGTCGCCGACGCCGAGGCCGGTTTCGGCGGCCCGCTGAACAGCTTCGAGATCATGAAGGCCTTCATCGAGGCGGGGGCCGCCGGAGTGCACTTCGAGGACCAGCTGGCGTCCGAAAAGAAATGCGGCCACCTGGGCGGCAAGGTCCTGATCCCGACGCAGGCGCATGAGCGCAATCTGGTCGCCGCCCGCCTGGCCGCCGACGTCATGGGCACGCCCACGATCACGGTCGCACGCACCGACGCCGAAAGCGCCCAGCTGATCACTTCGGACATCGACGAGCGCGACCAGCCCTTCATCGACCGGGACAACCGCACGCCCGAAGGCTTCTTCCGCCTGAAGGAAGGCACCGGCCTGGATCACTGCATCGCGCGCGGCCTGTCCTATGCCAACATCGCCGACCTGCTGTGGTGGGAAACCAGCCACCCCGATCTGGACGACGCCAGGAAGTTCGCCGAGGCGATCCAGAAGGAACATCCGGGCAAGCTGATGGCCTACAACTGCTCGCCCTCCTTCAACTGGAAGGCCAAGCTTGACGACGCCACCATCGCCAAGTTCCAGCGCGAACTGGGGGCCATGGGCTACAAGTTCCAGTTCGTGACCCTGGCCGGCTTCCACAGCCTGAATAACGGCATGTTCGAGCTGGCGGACGGCTACCGCGACCGCGGCATGGCGGCCTATTCCGAGCTTCAACAGCGCGAGTTCGCCAACGAGGCCATCGGCTACACCGCCACCCGCCACCAGCGCGAGGTCGGCACCGGCTATTTCGATCAGGTCGCCACGGTCATCTCGAACGGCCAGTCCTCGACGACCGCCATGAAGGAATCGACCGAAACCGCCCAGTTCCAAGCCGCCGAATAGTCAGGAAACAGACCTATGGAACCGCTGCAACGCCCCCAGGCCATCATCGACTTCTGCCTCGCACCACTGGACCTCGATCCCTCGAATGAAGCTGCCACCGAGGTCCGCCGCCGTCTGGAGCACGTGATCAAGACCTTCCAGGCCAAGGCCCCTGCGCCCGTCGCCGTCGACTTCTCCCGCATGCCGTCTCAGGTCATCAACGAGGCCGCCCACGGCTACGAGTAAGACGGGTTTCGTCCCGCCGTCTGGCCTTGGTCAGGCGGCGAGGGCGGCTGTGCGGTGCGGCAGGGTGCTGACCAGCTGGATCAGCTCCGCCGCGTCGAACGGCTTGGCCAGATGCCGGTCCGCGCCCGCCGCGGCGCCCGCCTGAATATGCTCGCTCAGGGCATTGGCGGTCAGCATGACGATCGGCGTGGGCTTGAGGCCCGCAACAGCCTCCCATTGGCGGATTTCGCGGGTGGCCAATAGGCCGTCCATGACCGGCATCTGCATGTCCATCAAAACGACATCGAAGTCCGATTGACGAAAAGCCTCGACCGCCTCGGCCCCGTTCTCCGTCTCGACCAGTTCGGCATCGATCTGGCCCAGGATCATCTGGACCACCTTGCGGTTCACCGGATGATCGTCGGCCAGCAGGACGCGCAGGTGGCGATCGCTGGTCGCCGCCGCGATCATCGGCGTGGCGGCCGCAGGGGCCTGGGCGCGGGCCAGCGGCACAGTCAGGATGAAGGCCGAGCCGCCGCCGGGCTCGCTCTCGCAATCCAGCGCGCCGCCCATCATGCCGGCCAGTTGATGGGAAATGGCGAGGCCCAGACCCGAGCCGCCAAACCGCCGCGTGATGGCTCCGTCGGCCTGTTCGAAGCGGCTGAATAGGCGGCTGCGCGTCTCGGCGTCGAAGCCGATACCGGTGTCCTCGACCGTGAAGCGGATCATCGGACGACCTGCGCCGTCGGGCACGGGCAGGGCCGTCAGGGTGACCATGCCCCGGACCGTGAACTTCACCGCATTGGAGACCAGATTGGTCAGGATCTGCTTGATCCGCACCACGTCGCCCACGACCCAGCCGTCCAGATCCGGTGCGATCTCGACGATCAGGCGCAGGCCCTTCTCACGGGCCATGGCCTCGAACAGCTGCGCCGCCTCGCGCACGGCGCGTCCCAGATCAAAGGGTTCGGGCGTCAGCTCCAGCCGACCGGATTCGACGCGGGCCAGGTCCAGAATGTCGCTGAGCAGGACCTGCAGGGTCTGACCCGATGACTGGATCAGCTGAAGCATTTCCTTCTGCTGAGCGGACAGATCGGTCCGGGCCAGGGCCTGGGCCACGCCGATGACGCCGTTCAGGGGCGTGCGGATCTCATGGCTCATATTGGCCAGGAACTGGCTCTTGGCGGTATTGGCGGCCTGGGCCGCGTCGCGGGCCTCGGCCAGGGCCTGGGCGTCGCGTTTCAGGTCGGTGATGTCATTGACCAGGGTGACGATGCCGCCCTCGGCCGTGGCGCGATCCTGCACGCGCAGCCAGCGGCCGTCGGAAAGCTGCTGCTCGACCGTTTCGGACAGGCTGGCGCGCGCCTTCATCCGCTCCTCGATCCATGCCTCCTCGCGGCCATGGCTTTCAGGATGGATGCCTGCGGCCAGATCGGCCTTCAGGATGTCGCGAAAGGTCATGCCGGCGACCAGCTTGGGCCCGACCTGAGGGTTCAGCTCGGCATAGCGGGCGTTCCAGAGGATCAGCCGATCCTGGGCGTCGTAGAAGCCCATGCCGTCGGGCATGGCCTGAATGGCCTCACGCACCTGGGCGATGGCGCTGTGGCGGGACCAGTAGACCAGCCCGCCCAGGAAACCTGCGATGCCGATGCCCAGAGAGACCGACCCTCGAACCCAGCCGCGTACGATGTCCTCGCTGACGAGGCTCGTGTGAAGCACCGCGCCAGGGTCGGGCATGACGGTGATCGCCGCAAGGGTGATCAGATGCGACAGCAGAACACCTGCAGCGGCCAGCCAGCCAGCGATCAGAACCTGACGGGTGTTCCTGTTGTTGTTCTGCCAGGCTCCGACGGCGGTGACGGCGGCACTGGCTGTGGCCGCCAGGGCGATGAATCTCCAGTCGAGCTCGATAGACTGACCTGTGACGTGCGTGCCCGTCAGGCTGAGAACAGCCATGGCGACGAAAAGGACGGCCCCCGCAGCCCCCGCGACGGCGCGCCAGGCGGCGGTCTTGCCGCGCGTCGAGATCAGGTAGGTCGTGCCGACCGAGGCCAGGGCCATCAGATAGGATCCGACCGTCAGCAGCGGATCGAAATGCAGCTCTCCGGCGAAGTCATAGCCATTCATGGCCACGAAATGGGTGGTCCACAGGGTCAGACAGCCGACGACGACCGAGCCCAGCGCCTTGGTCCGCCGACCGCGATGCGCGCCCTCGCGGGCATCGGCCAACAGCTTGAACGCGATGGGTACGCCGACGGCACAGATCAGCGCGGCCATGCCGGCCCAGCGCCAGTCGTAATGCGCGTTCAGATGATCGAAAAACGTCAGCACTCAGCCCCCTGTCCCGACAAGCGTGACAGGAGAAGGTGAAAAAACCGTGCGGTCAGGCCACCGTGGGCTGCGCGACCACAGCGGGCAGGGAGCGGCCCAGGACCCGCACGGGATTGATCTGGCGATCATTGCGACGCACCTCGAAATGCAGGTGCGGACCGGTCGAGCGGCCGGTCGAGCCGACCAGGCCGATGCGTTCGCCGTCGTTGACCGCCGTGCCGGAGGCCACGTCGACGCGGCTGAGGTGGCCGTACAGGGTGGTCATGCCGTTGGGATGGCGCACCTCGATAAATCGGCCATAGCCGTCGGGGTCGTAGCCGGTGCGCAGGACGACGCCCTCGCTGGCCACATAGACGCTGGTGCCCATAGGGGCGGCGATGTCGACGCCGTCGTGGTGGCGCGCGGCCGCCTCGTCGGCCAGGCGGCGCAGGCCGAAGGGCGAGTTGATGGCATAGCCGCGCACGGGCTCGGAAAAGGTGATCAGTCGCGTCACGGGGCCCGGAGCCTGAACGACGGCGGTGGTGGCGGTGACTTCGGGGGCCGGTGAGACCTCGAGGTCGGGCGCGACCTCCGTATTCATGGGGGCGGCGGCGGCGGCGAAAACGGCCACACCGGCCAGCACGGCCAGCTGGCTGGAGTGGATCAGGAAAGACCGGGCGGTCAGCATCAGGCGTCGCATGGCGGCGTCGGCTCCGTCTGGCTCTGAAGAGCGGTTGGGGTGCCGACGGGCCGCGCAAGTCAGGCGACGCTCTCGGTCGGCGACCGGGAAGGGCGTCGTTCTAAGGCTCGGTGGGGCGACTTTGGGGCCTCAAGGGGCGGCAGGTCGTCGCAGGGCGGAACGAAAAGGGGCGTGCGACCCGAAGATCGCACGCCCCAGTTCAGTGTTGGAGCCGTCGTTACAGCGGCAATTTCAGCGTGACGGCCCCGACATGGCTGTCGGCGCTGTCGCCAAAGCGACCGCGATAGCCCGCCGACATCCGGAACGGCCCGACATCGGCCTCGACGCCCGCCGAGGCGATCAGCGAGCCGCCGAACGGATCGTCGAACGAGCGGGCCAGGATCTGGGCCGGGTTGCCGACGATGCCGACGCGCACATCGTCGCTGTCGTCGCCGAAGGTGTCGCGATAACCGCCCTCGACATAGAAGCTGACGTCGTCACCGCCGCCCTCGGCCCGCAGGGAGACCTCGCCGCTGGCCGCGGCCACCGTGCGGTCCTGATAGGCGTATTCGGCCGCGAAGCCCGTCTCGTTGTAGCCGTTCACGTCGGTCGAAACGTAGGACAGGGCTGCGCGCGGCGAAATGGCGATGCCGCCCATGTCGAACCACAGGCCCGCCTGGACCTTGGCCCCGACACTGCCGCCGTCGGTCTCGCCCAGATGGACGACCGGGGCCAGCGAGGTCACCCGCGAGATGTCGTCATACTGGTCGATCGAGCCGCCTGCGGTCGCATTCACGAACATGTCGTTCATGCGCCAGCCGGCATAGGCATCGAAGGCATAGGAGCGGACGTCGAACTGCATGGTACCGGCCTCGACCTCGGTCTCGCGCAGGGTGGCGGTAAAGCCGTAGCGGGCGGTCGGCGATGCCACATAGTCCAGACCGACCCGGCCACCCCAGCCCGTGGCGTCGGCCGAGGCCACGCTGCCGCGCGCATCCGTTTCGACGCTGTCGGCGATGACGGCGAAGGTCATGGCCGTGCCGGGCTCCCAGGCCGCATGGCCGGACACCATCTCTCCGGTCAGGTCCAGCAGGTCCTGGCGCTGGCGGAAGCCGGTCTCGGCCTGGACCGTCGATTGGGCACCGATGTCGCCGTAGTAGAGGTAGTCGTTGGCCAGACGCGCCAGCAGGCGGTGCCCGGCGGCGGTCGGGTGAACGCCGTCCCAGTACAGATAGCCGTCGGGGTTCGAGCAGACGCTGACCCCGGTGAAGCAAGAATCGGTGACGTTGGTCAGGCCGAAGCGACCCGGGTTGGCCCGCAGCGGATCGCTGATCTTGTAAAGGTCCATCAGGATGATGTTGCTGTTCGGTCGGGCGGCGGCGGTGGCGAACAGGTTGTTTAGCAGGGCGCTGTTGAACGTCGTGCCGGAGAAGTCCGCCAAGGCAGATCCGCTTGGCCCAACCAGGGGATTGGTCGCGGCGAACTGAGGTGTGATGCCGAGCCGGGGCAGGTTGCTGACCAGGATGGTACCGGCCCCCGCTTGGGCGATGCTGTTGACAATCAGGTTGATGTCGCTGGCCGCAGACAGGGCCACGCTCTGCATGGTGCTCTGGGCAGTCGCCGGGTTGGCGGCGGCGGCGGGGAAGGCCTGGAAGATATTGTTGGCCCCACCCAGGACGCTGACCAGATCGTTGGCCCCGAACGTGCCGCCTGCGCCGGTGTAAGCCGCAAGCTGGGCCCGCATCCCGGGCGGCGACGCCGACAGGTCTGTCCGTGCCCCGCCGAAGGCATAGTTGACGCTGCCCGTGACAGGCGCACCCGCTGTGAAGCGCCCGGCGTTGAAGCCCAGCAGTTCGGTGAAGACCGGGCCGTTCGAGAATCGGCCCTGGAAATAAGGGGCGGGCGGCTGGCCCGTCAGGGCGAAAAGGTTGCCGTTGTCGCTCAGGCTGTCGCCGAACACGACCAGGCGATTGTAGGTTTGGGCCTGGGCAGCGCCGGCGGCGGCCCCGAAAGCGGCGACGGCCAGTGCGGCCGCGCAGGCGGTGCGCAGAAAACGAGACATGTGATCCTCCCATCGGCCGTCATCATGCGACCGTTCGGGGTGACTGTGCGCCCGTTCGCGCAGGACGCAAGATGCCGCTGCGTCAGCTTTCAGTGCAACATGCGAAAGCGCAGCGTTCCGGCAACACTCTTCAGGGCACGGAGCGCTTCGGGATCGTAGTTGCGGTCCACGTCGGTGATGACATAGCCGGTCCTTTCGTCCGTCTTCAGATGCTGACCGAGGATGTTCAGGCCAGCCGTGGCGAGTTCCCTGTTCAGTTCGGCCAGGACGCCCGGTTGATTGGTGTGGATGTGCAGGATGCGGTGCGCGCCCGACACCTCGGCCAACTGGACGTTGGGCAGGTTGACGCAGAAGGTGGTGTCGCCGCGATTCAGATAGCCCAGCAGCCGCTCTGCCGCGAACTCGGCGATGGCCTCCTGGGCCTCCTCGGTCGAGCCGCCGATGTGGGGCGTCAGGATGACGTTCTTCAGCCCCATCAGCGGGCTGTCGAAGGGGTCGGCATTGGTGCGCGGCTCCTCGGGAAAGACGTCCAGCGCCGCCCCGCCGATCCGGCCCGCGCCGATCGCCTGGGCCAGGGCACCGATGTCGACCACATGGCCGCGCGACAGGTTCAGGAACAGGGTGCCGGGCTTCATCGCCTGAAACTGGGCCGCCCCGATCAGGTTGGTGTTCTCGGACCGGCCATCGACATGCAGCGACACGACGTCGGCCTCGGCCAGCAAGGCTTCCAGCGAGCGCATCCGCCGCGCATTGCCCAAGGCCAGTCGCTCCGACAGATCATGGAAGATGACCCGCATGCCCAGCGCCTCGGCCAGCACGGAGAGCTGCGAACCGATGGCCCCATAGCCGACGATGCCCAGGGTCTTGCCGCGAAGCTCGCGCGAGCCGTCGGCGGATTTGTTCCACTGACCCCGATGCATGGCGGCGGACTTGTCGGCAACGTCGCGCATCAGGGCGATGGTCAGGCCGATGGCCAGTTCGACCACGCTGCGGGTGTTGGAGTAGGGGGCATTGAAGACGGCGACGCCACGGGCCGAGGCGGCCTCCAGATCGATCTGGTTGGTGCCGATGCAGAAGGCGGCGACGGCCATCAGGCGATCGGCCTGTTCCAGCACGCGCGCGCTGACCGTGGTCTTGGAGCGGATGCCCAGGACGTGCACGCCCTTGAGCGCTTCGATCAGGTCGTCCTCGTCCAGTGCGCCTTTGCGGGTCTCCACCGAATAGCCGGCCTCCTCCAGCCGATCGACGGCGGCGGGGTGGATGTTCTCCAGCAACAGCATGCGGATGCGACTGCGCGGATAGGACCAGCGTCCGGCCAGGCCCTCGGCATGCAGCAGTTCATCCATCGATGGGGCCTCGGCATCCGCCACCTCGACCACCCGCTCGCGCCGAACGATCTCGGTATAGGCATAGAAGCGGTCGGCGGCCCCGGCCAGCTTGACCTCGGCATCGTTCCATCCGTCGCCGACCATGACGATGGGGCGAGGGAAGGCGTGCGACGCAATGACCTTTGGCTTGCCGTCGGCGTGCGCCAGGGGATTGGCCTCGTCCACGCCGGTGACCCGGCCTGTGGTGTCGTAGGTCAGGTCGTTGCAGAGGACCCGATTGGGCGGGATGCCCAACCGCTCGGCGATGGGGGTGATGATCTCGCGAAAGCCGCCGGACAGGATGACGATGCGTTGCGCATTCTCACGGAAGAAACGCAGGTTGCGCCGCACCGAGGGCGTGCCCTCGTCGAGGATGCGGTCGGCCAGCGTCTGGACGTGGTCGCGGGTGAGAGGCAGCAGGGCCAGTCGCTGCTTGAGCGCGTCGCCGAACCCGATCTGACCGTTCATGGCCTGGTCCGTAAGACGCGCGACTTCGGCGCGAATGACATCAGCCTCGGGATGATCGGCCAAGGCGATGTCGGCCAGCGCTTCGAGCGTCTCGATGCGAACCAGCGTCGAATCGAAGTCGAAAATAAGGGTCGCGGGATCGGCCATCCCGCGACCTTGTCTCACCTTCGCAAGTGCAGCAACCGCTTAGGTCGCCGTAGTTCTAGAAGCGGCCCAGCTTGCGGATCTTGCTGTCGGGCTGCTGGGTGTCATAGGCCGCGGCGGCGATGGCGGCCGCGACGGTGATTAGAGCCAGGATGGCTCCGCCTTCCCTGGCGTGATCGCGGGCATAGTGACCGGCGTCGCTGGCATAGCGGCGGGCCGTCTTGCCGTGCTTCTTCAAGGCCTTGCGCGAGCTGCGACGGGTGTCGTCGAACCAGCGGCTGGAGCGGTGACGCGCCTCGTCGGTGAAGTCGTGGGCCCGTTCGCCGGCATCCGACAGGGTGCTGCGGACCGTGTCGGCCAGGCCGCCGAACCTACCGCGCAGGCCGTCGGTGTCGATCCAGCCGCGCGGATCAAACCGCTCGCGCAGACGCTCGTACCGCGTCGGGCCCGACCGCTGGTTCAGCAGGATGGCGGCGATGCCGATCCCGGCCAGGACGGCGACCACGCCGCCGGTGATGCCCGGATGTTTGCGGATTTCGTCGAGGGGGGAGAACTGCTGGTCCATGAAATGTCTGCCTTTGCGTGGGCGACGCCTGGGACGTCGAAACTCGCGAAACGCCCGTTCCGCGTTGCAGCAAGAGCGAACCACGCGGAAAGAGGTTCCCCGATATGGTCAAGGTTTTCGGCATGAAAACCGTCGCGATGCGGCAGGCCTTACGTTTGCCGCGCAGCCTTCCTATCTTGGCGTCCTTCCGACATCTGCCGTTCTCGACCAAAGGAGCCGTCGTGACCGATCACGCGCCCCACACCGCCGTTTCGCCCGTCCGCGACGACCTGGCCGCCGCCTTCCAGATCGAGGGCTGGCCCGTGCGTGGCCGTCTGGTCCGACTGGGCGAGACCATCGACACCATCCTGGCCGCCCATGACTATCCGGAGCCAGTTGCCGCCCTGCTGGGCGAGGCCTGCGCCCTGGCCGCGCTGGTGGGGTCCAGCCTGAAGTTCGAGGGCCGTCTGATCGTTCAGGCCCAAGGCGACGGACCCGTCCGCTATGTCGTGGCCGATTATGACACTGACGGCCGTATGCGCGGCTATTGCCGGTTCGATGCCGACGAGGTCGCTGCGGCCTCGCAGGGGTTCGTGCGTCCCGGCGCGCGGGCGCTGCTGGGGCAGGGGGTGTTCGTCATGACCCTGGATCGCGGTCCCGACTTCGAGCGGACGCAGGGCATCACCCCCATCGAGGGCGAGAGCCTGTCGCTGGCCGCCGAACACTATTTCCAGCAGTCCGAACAGATCCCGACCAAGGTGCGTCTGGCCGTGGGCGAGGTCTCGACCGAGGCGGGCCGCAGCTGGCGCGCGGGCGGCGCCTTGATCCAGCTGATCGCGGGCGACGAGGCGCGCGGTTCGACCGAAGAGGCCTGGGACCGCAGCCGGGCGCTGTTCCACACCCTGGCCGACGACGAACTGCTGGACCCGACCATCACGCCCGAGACCCTGCTGTTCCGCCTGTTCCACGAGGACGGTGTGCGGCTGGAGGATGCGCGCGCCCTGGTCGCCGAATGCCGCTGCTCCAAGGACCGCATCGCCAGTGTCCTGACGTCCTTCACGCCCGAGGAACGCGCCGACATGGTCGAGCCCGACGGCAAGATTCGCGTGACCTGCGAATACTGCGCGACGGTCTATGAGCTGGAGCCGGAAGAGGTCGTGGCGGGCTGAAGCGCGGCGGGCGGGGAGGCGGTGGTTGGCCCCACCGCCAGCACCCCGTCGTAGGCCCCGTCTTCGACGCGGCCCAACCGGATGCCACGCGCGTCGGTGTCATGAACCGGGCTGTCGGTGTGCGGACCACAGGTTTCCCGGCACCCCCAGCTGGCACCGCCTTGCTGCAAGATATCGAGCGTGAGGGTATCCGCGCCGTGAAGGTGTCCGGCCGCTGGCAGGCCGATCCGAGGCCTGTCGGCCAGAGGGAGCTTGCGCGCATGCAGGTTGCCGACAAGGATGAGCACTCGCGCCTGGGGCCGATCGACCAGAGGACGGCTCATGCCATGCGCCATCTCCAGTTCCCACCAAGCCTGATCCCGGCCCGTTATAACGGACATCTGCGCCGCGAACGGCCTGAGGACGATGTCGTGGCCCGCCTGTTTCAGTCTCCAGAAACCGATGATCATGTCGAACATGGCCTGGCTGTGCCGACCGTCGTTGCGCCGTGGATCGCCGAAGTCACCGGCCTGAAGATAACGGGTTGCCGTTGCCTCGTCCGGCGCGGCCATGACGAAGTCCAGCAAAGGCTTGTCCGTTTCCGGCAGTTCCAGCCCGACAGAAACCGGACCTTGACGCGCCGCTTCGCAGACGAGGCTGAGGAACGCGGCGGGCGTCTCGACCGTGCCGTGGGTTTCACCGACGACGATGATCCGCTCGGGCCGCGCCAGCAAGGCCGGCGTGCCGACGGGCGCGTCGCAGCTGGGCTGGGCCGACAGCAGTGCGGCGGCGAAGAGTGCAATCATAGGCCCCCCAGAACGCCGTTGTGGCGCAGCGGTAATGGGTCAGGTCAGATTGTGGCGGACGCGTGACCGCGCGTTCATTTGAACCGACCGGGGCTGTCGCACATTAAGGCGGGCCATGATCCCGAGCCTGCTGTCTGCCCTGACCCTGTCCGCCGCCCCGATGGCGGAGCCTGCGCCACCGTGCCGGTTCGCGGGCGACGTGCGCAGCTGGACGGCGCAGGCGCTGGGGGCTTGGGATCGGCTGGATCGCGAACGATTGCGCATCGCCCAGCCGGTGACGCCGAGCATCACCCTGTTCGACGCGCGGTGTGCCTATACGCTGACGCCCAGCGCGCGCGGCGATTTCCGGGTCGGTCTGCGCCGCTACAGCTCCCGGGCCAGCGCCCATGCCGGCCAGGTGGCTTTGCCCGACGGTTCCTCCGTGCCGGCATCGCGGCTGGCGTTCGCTTCGCCGACGTCGGACGGGGGCATGTTCTTCATCATGGCCCTGCCGTCGCTGTGGCAGGCCAACGGGTCGGAGCCGCGGGACTGGCGGCTGTTGTCCATGGTCGTCTTCATGCACGAGTTCGCCCATACCCAGCAGGGCGTCGGTCTGGGGCGGCGGGTCGATGAGCTGCTGACGCGCGGCGTGCCCCGGGATGCCGACGACGACATCGTTCAGGACCGGTTCGGCGGCCGACCCGGCTATGCCGCCGCCTATGAGGCCGAGCGCGATCTGTTCTACAGGGCGGCGACCACAGCCAGCGATGACGCGGCGAGGGCGGGTCTGGCCCAGGCGGCACGGCGGATGGCCGAACGCCGGGCACGATGGTTCACGGGCGCGGACACCGTCTATGCCGAGGCCGACGATGTCTTCCTGACGCTGGAGGGAACCGGCAACTGGGCCGCCTGGACCTGGCTGATCGACTCCCGCGGCGGACGGCTATCGCCTGACGACGCCACCACCTTCATCCGGGGTGGTCAGACGCAGTGGAGCCAGGATCACGGCCTGGGCATCATGCTGGCCCTGGACCGTGTCACGCCGGACTGGCCCGCCATCGCCTTTGCGCCGCGCGGTGTGACCGCCGATCAGCTGATCGCGAGGGCGCTGGATCGCTAGTCAGGGGGCGCGCCGACTGAAGGCCGGCTGTCCCCAGGCCTCAGGTCAGATGGTCCGGACCACCAGACGCGGGCCGTTGACGGCATCGACGATCACGCTGGTGCCGACCTCTGGCGCGGCACCTTCCAGGTCCGCAGGCCATTCCGCACCCGAGACAAATACTCGGCCACGCCCGTCGATGAACGGTTGGATGACCTGGGCCCGCTGACCGATCAGACGGCTGTCACGGGCGTTGATGTCGGGCGTGTCGGTGGGATTGACGCGCGTGATCAGCCGCCGCGACAGCAGGGTGAAGGCGATGGTCAGGACCGCGAAGATCAGGACCTCGATCCCGAAGCCCAGCCGCACACCGACGGCCGTCAGTACGGCAACTACGCCTGCCGAGACGGCGGGCCATAGCAGCCATTCGGTCGAGAAGGCCGCCTCGACCGCCAGCAGGATGACGCCGAGCGCAAGCCAGATCCAGAACGGGCTGGCGACATAGAAATCGACGACGGTGTCCATGACCTACTCCGTGGGCGGGACAGAGCCGCGCGGGCGCGGCGGGGCAGGGGGCGTTGTGCGCACAGGTGCGGCTGTGCGAACGTCGCTGCGAGACTGCTGCTGCTCCTTGGCCAGGCCGACCAGTTCGCCCAGGCCCGCGATGGTGCCGACCAGGCCGGACATTTCGGCGGGGACGATGACGGTCTTGGCCGTGGGATTGCGGGCCAGTTCGGCGAAGGCTTCCACATACTTCTGGGCCACGAAGTAGTTGATGGCGTTGACGTCGCCGCGGGCGATCGCTTCCGACACCATAGCGGTCGCCTTGGCTTCGGCCTCGGCTTCGCGCTCGCGGGCCTCGGCGTCGCGGAAGGCGGCTTCCCGGCGGCCCTCGGCCTCCAGGATGGCCGCTTGCTTGGCACCCTCGGCGCGGGCGATGGCGGCCTGTTTCTCGCCGTCCGCCTCGGTGATGACGGCGCGGCGTTCGCGTTCGGCCTTCATCTGACGGGCCATGGCATTGGTGATGTCGACCGGGGGCGTAAGGTCCTTGATCTCGATCCGGTTGACCTTGACCCCCCACGGCTCGGTCGCCGCATCGATGACCGTCAGCAGGCGCGAGTTGATGCTGTCACGCTGGAACAGCACCTCGTCCAGCTCCATCGAACCGACTACGGTCCGCAGGTTGGTCGAGCACAACTGGGTGATCGCATAGGGCAGGTTCTCGACGCGGTAGGCCGCAGCCGACGCCTCCATGACCTGGATGAAGACGATGGCGTCCACCTTGACCATGGCGTTGTCCTTGGTGATCACCTCTTGCTGAGGCACATCAAGCACTTGTTCCATCATGTTCATGCGCCGCCCGACCCGCTCCACGAAGGGGGTCAGCAGGCTGATGCCCGGCGTGAGGGTGCGGGTGTACTTGCCGAACCGCTCGATGGTGAATTCGCGCCCCTGAGGCACGATCTTGACCACGCTGAACAGCAGCACAAAGGCCAGTACGACCAGGAAAATAGCGAAATACAACATCAACAGCCTCCCCTTGTGCGCTCAGCCTAGCACCACCGTTCGGCCAACGTCAGCGAAACCGGACGCGCTGAAGATGACAATGGCGTAATCTTCACCGTCTCGCGGAGGCCAGAGCGATGATCCGCCGCGTCTCGGACCAGTCGATCAGAGCCTCGACCTGATCCAGCGGCACAAACCGCGCCTCCAGCGCATCGTCGCCGGCGATGGGCTCGCCGGACACCCATTCGGCCGCATAGTCGATCAGCACATAGTGCAGCCCAGCCTCGGAGAAGATACCGTCGACCACGTCGATCAGACCGGTAATCCGCGCCGTGACGCCGGTTTCCTCGGCCAGTTCGCGCAGGGCGGCGTCGGTGACACGCTCCCCCGGTTCAATCCGGCCGCCTGGCAGGCTCCATTCGCCCACCCGTGGCGGCTTGCCACGTCGGATCAGCAAGACCTCGGCGCCGCGCAAACAAACGACGCCGACGGCAGGGATGGGCGATGAAAAGGCCGATGTCATGCCTCAGCCTAGCTTTGCCCTTCCGCCCTGCCCACGACTTTGACACAACAGGCGCATGACCTCCCCGTCACCCGAAACGCTCGCCGCCCTGAAATCCGCCCTCGGCCCCGGCGGCTGGACCGATGATCCTGCGGAGATCGCGCCGTGGCTGACGGAATGGCGCAATCGTTGGCAGGGCAATACCCCGCTGATGCTGACACCCCGCTCGACGGAGGAAGTCGCCCGGGCCGTCCGTATCTGTGCCGAGCATCGCGTGGCCATCGTGCCCCAGGGTGGCGACACCGGCCTGGTCGGCGGCCAGATTCCTTATGGCGAGGTGCTGCTGTCGACCCGCAAGCTGCGGGCTATCCGCGATGTCACGCCCCTGGACGATGCCATGACGGTCGAGGCGGGGGTCACCCTGCTGGAGGCGCAGCAGGCCGCAACCGCCAGTGATCGCATGTTCCCGCTCAGCCTCGCCGCTGAAGGCACGGCCACCATCGGCGGCGTGATCTCGACCAATGCGGGGGGCACGGCGGTGATCCGCTACGGCGTCATGCGCGATCTGGTCCTGGGCATCGAGGCGGTCATGCCGGATGGCGAGGTCTTCCATGGCCTGAAACGCCTGCGCAAGGACAACACGGGCTATGACCTGAAGCAGCTGCTGATCGGGGCCGAGGGCACGTTGGGCGTCGTCACCGCCGCGACGCTGAAGCTGTTTCCGATCATGCGCAGCCGCGCTACCGCCGTGGTCGGTCTGGACAGTCCGCATGCCGCCATCGACCTTCTGGCCCGGGCCAAGGCCGAGACGGGCGGCGGGGTAGAGGCGTTCGAGTTGATGAAGCGCATAGGCGTCGAGTTCGCCCTGAAGCACATCCCCGACACACGCGAGCCGCTGGACAGCACCCCGCCCTGGTATGTCCTGATCGAGCTGGTCTCTGGCGAGCCCGGCGGAGCCGAGGCGGGCATGGAGCGGCTGCTGACCGCCGCCTTCGAGGCCGGACTGATCACCGACGCCGCCATCGCTCAGAACGATGCCCAGCGCGCCGCCTTCTGGAAGATGCGCGAGGAGCAGTCCGCCGCCCAGAAGCCGGAGGGTGGTGGCTGGAAGCACGACGTCTCCGTGCCTGTATCCCGCATCGCCGACTTTCTGGACGAAGCGACGGTGGCGGTCGAACGCTTCCATCCCGGAGCCCGCGTCAGCGCCTTCGGCCATGTCGGCGACGGCAATATGCACTACGATGTGCTGTGCCCACCGGGGGACGATCTGCCCGCCTTTCTGGCGCGGTGGGAGGAGGGGTCGCGTATCGTCCACGATATCGTCGCCCGCTACGACGGCTCGATTTCCGCCGAGCATGGGCTGGGGCGTCTCAAAACCGACGAGGCCCGCCGATACAGGTCGCCGCTGGAGATCCGCACCATGCAGTCCATCCGCGCGGCCATCGATCCCCATCGGATCATGAACCCGGCGGTGCTGTTCTAGCGGCCCGAAGCGCACTAGCGTCGGCGCATGAGCACGCCCGAGACGTCCATCCGCAACCGCTGGACCCTGATCGGCCCCGGCATCGTCGTGGCCGCGACGGGGGTCGGGGCGGGCGATCTGGTGGCCACCCTGATCGCCGGATCGCGCTTCGGCTATGCCCTCTTGTGGGCGGCTATTCTGGGCACGCTTCTGAAGATCGCTTTAGCCGAGGCCGTGGGCCGCTGGACCTTGGCGGGCGAGCGCACGATCTTCGACGGCTGGTCCAGCCTGGGCGGTGCGTTCCGGGTCGGAAAGCTGGGCGGCACCCTGAACTGGGCCGGTGTCTACTTCGGCGTCTATGTCGTCATCTGGGGCTTCGTCTATGGGGCGGCGGCCATGACGGCGACGGCCCTGCCGCTGGCAGCGCTGTTCCCGGTCCTGGACCTGAAGGTCTGGGGGATTCTCAGCGGGCTGGCGGGGCTGGCCTTCGTCTGGTTCGGCCACTACGGCCTGTTCGAAAAGGTCATGACCGCCTGCGTCGGGGTCATGTTCGTCACCGTCATCGGGCTGGCGGTCATCGTCGCGCCGGACCTGCCCGCGCTCGCCACCGGCCTGTGGCCCAGCCTGCCGCCGGGGTCTGCCTTCTATACGCTGGGCCTGATCGGCGGCGTCGGCGGCACCATCACCATGGCGGCCTACGGCTACTGGCTGAACGCCAAGGGCTGGAAGGGGCCGGGCTGGATGCGGGTCATGCGGCTGGACAACCGCGTCGGCTACGTCGTCACCGGCGTCTTCGTGGTGGCCATGCTGATCGTCGGGGCCGAGTTGCTGTTCAGGGCGGGCATCGCGCTGCAGGGCGGCGAGCGCGGTCTTCTGGATCTGGATCAGGTGCTGCGCGACCGCTTCGGTCGCCCGATCTCCATCCTGTTTCTGGTCGGGTTCTGGGCCACCAGCTTCTCCAGCCTGCTGGGCGTCTGGCAGGGGGTCAGCCTGATGTTCGCCGACTTCATCGCCCATGTCCGGGGGCGCGCCGGAGACGAGGCCGTGCGCGGTGACCGCAGCCGCGCCTTCCGTGGCTATGCGCTATGGCTGACGATCCCGCCCATCGCCCTGCTGTTCATGGACCGCCCCTTCGGCCTGATCGTGGCCTATGGGGTGCTGGGCAGCGTCTTCATGCCGTTCCTGGCCGGGACCCTGCTGTGGCTGCTGAACAGCGACCGCGTGCCGAAGGAATGGCGGAATGGCTGGCTGTCCAATCTGATGCTGGCGGGGGCGACCGTTCTGTTTGCCGTCCTGGCGGGGCGCGAGTTGATCGGCCTGTTCCAGTAGCGGCTTTTCCGGCCCGGCTTGCCGCTGCGACACCTTTCGCCTAACCCGTGCGGCGTTGAATCAACGGACTACGGATCGATCCATGACCCTAGCGCTTCTCTTTCCCGGTCAAGGCAGTCAGTCGGTTGGCATGGGTGCGTCGCTGGCCGACGCCTTCGCCAGTGCCCGCGATATCTATGCCGAGATCGACGACGCCCTGGGCCAGAAGCTGTCGGTCCTGATGCGTGAGGGGCCGGAGGATCAACTGACCCTGACAGAAAATGCCCAGCCCGCCCTGATGGCCGTCTCCCTGGCCGCCGCCCGCGTGCTGAAGGTCGAGTTCAATGTGGACGTCAGCCGCGCTGCCTTCGTCGCCGGGCATTCTCTGGGTGAGTATTCCGCCCTGTGCGCCGCCGGGGCCCTGACGCTGGCTGATACGGCCCGTTTGCTGAAGCTGCGCGGCCAGGCCATGCAGCGCGCCGTGCCGGTGGGGCAGGGGGCCATGGCCTCGCTGATCGGGCCCAAGACCGATCTGGCCCTGGCCGAGGCGACCGCCGCTGCGGGCTCGGAGGTCGGGGTCTGCGTCGTCGCCAATGACAACAACGCCGGCAACATCGTCATCTCCGGCGACAAGGCCGCCGTCGATCGCGCCATCGAAAAGGCCAAGGAACTCGGCGCCCGCGCCATTCCGCTGAACGTCTCGGCCCCCTTCCACTGCCCGCTGATGCAGCCCGCCGCCGACGAAATGGCCGAGGCTTTGGCTGATGCCCGCCTGATCGCGCCGGTCGTCCCCGTTGTCGCCAATGTCACCGCCCGCCCGGAAACCGACCCCGAGGTCATCCGCCGCCTGCTGGTCGAACAGGTCACAGGCCGCGTCCGCTGGCGCGAGTCGATGGAGTGGATGGCAGGCGAGGGCAATGTGATCCGCTTCGCCGAGATCGGATCGGGCAAGGTCCTGACCGGGATGGCCAAACGCATCGCGCCGGATGCCGAGAGCGTGGCCTTGAATACGCCTGAAGACCTAGAAGCGTTCGCGAAGAGTTTTTGACTTTCCTTCTCCCCTTGCGGGAGAAGGTGGCAGGCGCAGCCTGACGGATGAGGGGTCGCACCGGCTTTCGTGGTGATCCTTCGACTACCAACCCGAGGCGTCTGTACGACCCCTCATCCGCCCCTCCGGGGCACCTTCTCCCGCAAGGGGAGAAGGAAGGAGAAACAGATGTTCGATCTTTCCAACAAAACCGCCCTCGTCACCGGCGCGACCGGCGGCATCGGTGGGGCCATCGCCCGGGCCCTGTATGCTCAAGGGGCCACCGTCGTCCTGTCCGGCACGCGCGAGGCGGTGCTGCAGGATCTGGCCAGGGACCTGGGCGAGCGTGCGTTCGCCGCTGCGGCCAATCTGTCTGATCCTGCCTCGGTCGACGGCCTGATCGCCCGCGCGGACGAGGCCGCGGGCAGCCCGCTGGACATCCTGGTCGCCAATGCCGGCATCACCAAGGACGGCCTGCTGATGCGGATGAAGGACGAGGACTTCTCGGACGTCATCAAGGTCAATCTGGAAAGCTATTTCCGCCTGTCGCGCGCCGCCATGAAGGGGATGATGAAGCGCCGCTCGGGCCGGATCATCGGCATCACCTCGGTGGTCGGCGTCACCGGCAACCCCGGCCAGACCAACTATGCCGCGTCCAAGGCCGGCATGATCGGCTTCTCGAAGTCGCTGGCGCAAGAAGTGGGCTCCAGGGGCATCACCGTGAACTGCATCGCGCCCGGCTTCATCGCCTCGCCCATGACCGATGTCCTGAACGATGCGCAGCGCGAGACCATCCTGAAGAACATCCCCACCGGCCGCCTGGGCACCGGGGACGAGATCGCCGCTGCCGCCGTCTATCTGTCCTCCGACGAAGCCGCCTATGTCACGGGTCAGACCCTGCACGTGAACGGCGGCATGGCGATGGTCTAGGGAAGATCTTTTCCTCCCCGCAACGCGGGGAGGGGGACCGCGAAGCGGTGGAGGGGCTGACGGCTTCGGATCAGGTGTGGAGAGATTGAACCTTGCCGTCTGAACCGATCACCTACCAGCGCGCGGCCTGGATGCACCGCCACCTGACACCGCCTGAAGCTCGCCTCTGGCGATGTCTGAAGGGCGGCAAACTCGAAGGACTCAAGTTCCGCCGCCAACATCCGGTCGGTCCCTACATCCTCGACTTCTACTGCGTCGCGGCCAAGGTTGCGGTGGAAGTGGACGGCGCCGTCCACAGCACGCCTGAGCGGATGGTGCACGACGCCAGGCAAACGGCTTGGCTGGAAGCCCGAGGCATCCGTATTCTTCGTTACCCGGCCCTTTCGATCCGGGACGAACTGGACGGCGTTCTGACAGGCATTCTGTCGGCGGTCAGCGACCGATAGCCGGTCTGTGGCTACCGGCCCCTCCACCGCTTCGCGGTCCCCCTCCCCAGCGCTTCGCGCCGGGGAGGAAAGGCGAAAGGCTATTTTCTGCCTCCGAGACTGTGCTAAACCCCGCAGACCGGTTGGCGCGATCCCTCGTTGAAGGCTTGCGTCGCCGCCCCCGCCGTCTTACGGCAGGATTTGAGACAACAGCCGCTTCGGTGGCCCCAAAAGCAGAGACACCCATGTCCGACACCCTGGAACGCGTCCGCAAGATCGTCATCGACCACCTGGACGCCGATCCGGACAAGGTCACCGAAAAGGCCAGCTTCATCGACGACCTGGGCGCTGACTCGCTCGACAACGTCGAACTGGTCATGGCCTTCGAAGAACAATTCGACATCGAAATCCCGGACGACGCCGCCGAACACATCCAGACGGTCGGCGACGCCGTGAAGTTCATCGACGAGAAGCTGGCCGGCTGATCGCCAGCACCTTTTCGCACGGCATTGATGGCCGCCGCGATGTCCCCCTAGCGGGGGCGTCCGGCGGCCATTACTGTTTCAAGGCTTGGAATCTGTAAGGAGTCGCCACGCATGCGTCGCGTCGTCGTCACCGGCCTCGGCCTTCTCACCCCGCTGGGCTGGGGGGTGGAGCATAACTGGAAGGGCATCGTGGAAGGGCGTTCGGGCATCGGTCCGATCACCAACTTCGATACCGAAGGCTATGGCTGCACCATCGCGGGCGAGATTCCGTCGGTGGATGGGCGGGGCGGGGGTGTGCCCGGCGAACCCGGCGTCTTCGATCACGAAAAGATCATGTCGCCCAAGGATCGCAAGCGGGTCGACGACTTCATCGTCTATGCCATCGCCGCCGCCGACGAGGCCCTGGCCGATGCGGGCTGGAAGCCCGAAACCGATGAGGACCGCGAGCGGACCGGCGTCATGGTCGGCTCCGGCATCGGCGGCCTGGGCCCCATCGCCGATACGGCCATCATCCTGAAGGAACAGGGCCCGCGCCGGGTCAGTCCCTTCTTCATTCCTTCGGCCCTGATCAATCTGACCAGCGGCCAGATCTCGATCCGCCACGGTCTCAAGGGGCCGAATCACTCTGTCGTGACCGCCTGCGCCACCGGGGCCCATGCCATCGGCGACGCGGCCCGGATGATCGCGCTGGACGACGCGGATGTCATGGTCGCGGGCGGGGCCGAGAGCTCCATCGTGCCCATCGGCATCGCGGGTTTTCTGGCCTGCAAGGCTCTGTGCACCGCCTTCAACGACACGCCCGAAAAGGCCAGCCGTCCCTACGACAAGGACCACGCCGGCTTCGTCATGGGCGAGGGGGCCGGGATCATGGTCCTGGAAGAATACGAGCACGCCAAGGCGCGCGGGGCCAAGATCTATGCCGAGGTCGTCGGCTACGGCATGAGCGGCGACGCCTATCACATCACTGCTCCGTCCGAGGATGGCGAGGGTGGCCTGCGCGCCATGAAGGCGGCTCTGAAGCGGGCGGGGCTGCAGCCTTCGGACCTGGACTACGTCAATGCCCATGGCACCTCGACCATGGCTGACTGGATCGAGCTGAAGGCCATCGAGGGACTGGTCGGCGACCATGCCAAGAACCTGGCCGTTTCCTCGACCAAGTCCATGACCGGCCACCTGCTGGGGGCGGCAGGCGCGATCGAATCGATCTTCAGCGTGCTGGCCATCCGCGACCAGATCGCGCCACCGACCATCAATCTGGACAATCCCGAGATGGAGACCCCCATCGACCTGGTCCCGCACAAGGGCAAGCCGATGAAGATCGATGTGGCCATGTCCAACAGCTTCGGCTTCGGCGGCACCAATGCCTCGGTCATCTTCAGGAAGGTCGACTAGGTGTTCGGACGGTCGGTCGAGCGGGGATCGGGGCGCAGGACGGCCTTGCTGGCGGCCGCCGGCACCTTCGGCTTCTTCGTCATCGCGGCCCTGATCGCGCTGTGGGCCGTGCTGTATGCGCCCGGTCCCTCGGCCCGAAACGGCGAAACCACCATCGTGACCCTGTCCAGCGGCTCCGGCGTCAACGCCATCGCGGCCCAGCTGAAGGCCGAAGGGGTGATCCGCTCGACCGACCTGTTCAAGGCCGCCGTCGCCCTGAACGGCTCCGCCCGCCGCCTGCGCGCGGGGGAGTATGAGGTGCCCAGCGGGGCGTCGCTGAATGCGGTCATCAATCTGCTGGTCGACGGCAAGGTGGTCCGCCACTTCGTCACCCTGCCCGAAGGCTGGTCCTCGGCCCAGGCGGTGGACATCCTGATGAAGGAGCCGGTGCTGGTAGGGGAGGTCGACGACATTCCGGAGGAGGGCACCCTCTGGCCCGAGACCTATGAGGTCGCGCGTGGCGAGAACCGGGCGTCGGTCATCGCCCGCATGCAGCGCGCCCATGACGAGGCGGTCGCCCGCCTGTGGGCCCAGCGTAGCCCCGCCACGGTGGCGCGCACGCTGGACGAAGCCATCATCCTGGCCTCCATCGTGGAGAAGGAGACCGCCGTCGCCGCCGAACGGCCCCGTGTCGCCGGAGTCTTCACCAACCGTCTGCGCGCCGGCATGCGGCTCGAGAGCGATCCGACCATTATCTATGGCATCACCAAGGGTCGCCCCCTGGGGCGCGGCATCCGCCAGTCGGAGCTGGAAGCCGCCAATCCATGGAACACCTACCGCATCGACGGCCTGCCGCCGACGCCCATCGCCAATCCGGGCGAGGCCTCCATCGCCGCCGTGCTGAACCCCCTGCGGACCGAGGATCTGTTCTTCGTCGCCGATGGCTCGGGCGGCCACGCCTTCGCGCGCACCTATCAGGAGCATCTGGCCAATGTCGCCCGCTGGCGCGAGATCGAGCGCCGCAAGGCCGGTCTGCCGCCCGAAGCGCCGCCAGTGACCAGCGAGGTTGCCGACCCTGCCCAGGATCTGCCCCCCGGCGTCGTGGTCCCGCCCGGAGCCCAGGTGATCCGCGTGCCTCAGCAACCGACACCGCAAACGGCGCCTCAGCCTGTCCAATGATGTGCATCTGGAGTAGGACGGCGCCCAGTCGCAGAGTCGCCCGCCCCAAGGTTTCGAATGTCGAATGAACGCACGCCCCGCCGGGGTGTCCTCCTGATCGTTGCCAGCCCCTCGGGTGCGGGCAAGACCTCGCTGTGTCGTCGCTTGATGTCCGATCACGGCGGGCTGGAGCTGTCGGTGTCGATGACCACACGCGCCATTCGTCCGGGGGAGGTGGCGGACCGCGACTATCATTTCGTCGACGATGCCGAGTTCCAGCGCCTGATCGACGCCGACGCCTTTCTGGAATGGGCCGACGTCCACGGGGCCCGCTACGGTTCGCCACGAGCACCCATCGACAAGGCCCTGTCCGAGGGGCGCGATGTCCTGTTCGACATCGACTGGCAGGGCGCGCGCGACATCGCCGAGAAATGCCCCGAGGACGCGGTGCGCGTCTTCATTCTGCCGCCCAGCCTGGAAGAACTGCGCCGCCGACTGGTCACTCGCTCCCAGGACGCTGACGAGGTCATCGAGCGCCGCATCGCCAATGCCAAGGGCGAGATCGAGCACTGCGATCAGTTCGACTATGTCTTCGTCAACGACGACTTCGACCGCTCCTACGCCGAGCTGGCCCACATCTATCACGCCGAGCGCAGCCGCCGGGCGCGGAACCTGTGGGTCGAGAGCTATCGCGATGCCCTGCTGAGGGAAGCGGTCTAGGGGCTTGTAGGTCGGTGAGCGATCGCTACATTGCTGTCAGTGTTCAACATTGAAAGGAGGTGGTCGAATGTCTCATTGTCTCACGCCGCACGCGGCAAGCCGTTTGAGCCTGACCTCCCCTCTGGCGGGGTCTCGCGCCTGACGACAAGCCTCGTTTTTGGCTGACAATGTAAGGGTCGCTCCTCGGGGGCGGCCCTTTTTGCTGGCGTCTATTTGATCGCGGCGGCCAGCCTCAGAAAACCTGCCAGGTCGATGACCTCGGCCCGGTCCTCCGGGCTGATGCCAGCCGCTTCGCACAGGGCCGCGCCGCCCAGGGTCTTCAGGCTGGAGCGCAGCATCTTGCGACGCTGACCGAAGGCGGCGGCGGTGACGCGCTCCAGCCGCTTCAGTGTTTCCGCATCGGGCCGGTCGGGGCGGGGGATCAGATGCACCACGGCCGACGCCACCTTGGGCGGGGGGGTGAAGGCGGCAGCGGGCAGGTGCATGACGAGACGCGCCTCGGCCACGGCCTGCGAAATCACGGCCAGACGGCCATAGGCATCGTCGCCCGGGGCGGCCACGATCCGTTCGGCGACCTCCTTCTGGAACATCAGGGTCAGGGCGTGCGGTGTCCACGGACCGGTCAGCCATTTGATCAGCAGGGGCGTCCCGACATTGTAGGGCAGGTTGGAGACCAGATGCGCTGGACCCTCGACGAGTTCCGCCTCGCGCACCTTCAGCGCATCGCCTTCGATAATCTCCAGCCGCCCGGTACCGTCGTCCAGTTCGCTCAGCAGAGGCAGGAAGCGGGGGTCTTTCTCGACCAGCACGACAGCACCCGCATCGCTCTCCAGCAGCGCCCGCGTCAGCCCGCCCGGACCCGGCCCCACCTCGATCACGGCCCGACCCTCGAAGGGGCCGGCCAGGCGCATAATCTTGCGCGTCACATTCAGGTCCAGCAGGAAATGCTGCCCGAAACTCTTCTTGGCCAGCAGGCCATGGGCGTCAAGGCTGTCGCGCAACGAAGGCAGGGCTTCGGTCTTCGACGCTGATGTCGGCCGATCCATGGTCATGGCCGTGCAGCGTCGAACGGTTGTAGAAGATGATCTCGCATTCCGGTTGCATGGCCTTCAACGTGGCCGAACACAACCATGAACCGTTTTCTGTGATGGACCCGCGTGGTGCCGCGACCAAAGGGCCGGGCTAGCAGCTTTGCTGACGGCTTTCGGCGACCGCGATCACAGATGCAGCCCGTTGATCGCCGCAATCCTGGACACGGCGGATTTCGCGTTCCGGCTTGTTCGGCACATCGACGTTCATGCCGAATTGCGACAGGGCGACGGCCACCAGCATGGCGACAAACCCCGCGATCAACTCGATCAGCGCCTGCATCGGCGACGTCCCCTGTCAGAATGACGAAGACAGTATGCTCGCAAAGCGCCGGTTGGGCAATCCATGTCGAAAGCGTGTCAGCTTCAGCATTCGGCTGGACCAGCCGTCACGCTTTTGCGCTAGGGTCGCGGCATGACGGATGCGGACGATCAGGCCTTTGAGCCCGGACGGAACTGCTGGCGGGTCGAAACCGCCGGACGGCTGGCCGTGCTGATGGAGAACGACGCCTATTTTGAAGCCCTGCGGTCGTCGATCGCCAAGGCGCAGAAGTCGATCGTCATCCTGGGCTGGCAGTTCGATCCGCGCACGCGGCTGGACCCCGAGAGCCATCATCACGACCATCAGGCCCAGATCGGCCATCAGCTCCGTCGGCTAGTCCGGAGCCGACCCGAGCTGGACGTTCGGATGCTGATCTGGAAGTCGCCGCTGCTGATCGCAGCCTCGCAGGGCTTTTATCCGCACAAGTCGCAACGCTGGTTTCGCAAGCGGATGGTGGAGTTCCGGCTTGATCCGGGCATTCCTGGGGCCTGCCATCATCAGAAGGTGGTGATCATCGACGATGCCGTCGCCTTCGTCGGGGGTGGCGACATCGCCACGGATCGCTGGGATACGTCCGAGCATCTGGACGGCGATCCGCGCCGGTGCCAGCCGTCGGGCGTGATCTGTTCGCCCCGTCATGAGGTGATGGCGGTCATGGACGGGCCGGCGGCCAGGGCGCTGGGCGATCTGGCGCGGCATCGCTGGTTCAAGTCGACCTGGGAAAAGACCCTGCCGGATGTCACGGACAACGATCCATGGCCGGACGAGGTCCAGCCGGACATGCGCGACACGCCCGTCGCCATCGCCCGGACCGAGCCGCGTTGGCATTCCAAGGTCGAGGTGCGGGAAAACGAGGCCCTGCATCTGGATTTGATCAAGAAGGCCAAGCGGCTGATCTATCTGGAGAACCAGTATTTCACCTCGCCCGTGATCGCCGCAGCCCTGGCCGAACGGCTGGAGGAATGGGACGGGCCGGAGATCGTGCTGGTCTCCACCGGGACCAGCCCCAGCTGGTTCGACCGTATGACCATGGACACGGCGCGGTCGGAGGTACTGTACCGGTTGGAGCAGGCGGACCGGCACAACCGCTTCTTTGCCTTCACCCCGTGGACCAGGGGCGATGAGCGGATCATCGTCCATGCCAAGGTGTCGATCTATGACGATGATATCTTGCGCATCGGCTCCACCAATCTGAACAACCGGTCGCTGGGGTTTGATACCGAATGCGACATCGCGGCCCAGCCGGGCACGGAGGCGGGGCGGGCGGCCATCGCCCGGTTCCGGCACCGAACCCTGGGCCACTGGATCGGTGTCGACACCGACGCCTTTGCCGCCGCCGAGGCCCTGAGCCAGTCGGTGGGCGAGGCGGTGCTGCGGTTCGACACCGGGCGGATGAAGGTGCTGGGCGCGACCGCACCGTCGAACGTCGAGCGGCTGATCGCCGAGTTTCAGCTGGGCGACCCGACCTCGACCGCCGATGCCTTCAGGCCGTGGCGGCGGCGAATCAGGTCGCGCCGGCGTCTGCCGCTGCAGTCGGCCTGATCTCGAAATCCATCACCAGAGGCAGGTGATCGGATGCGGCGCGGGCCAGCGGCGATCGCGGGGCCCAGATGCGCGTCGGCACGATGTCCGGCGTGACGAAGGCGTGGTCGATCCGGATGGTCGGGAAGGTCGAGGGGAAGGTCTTCACCGACGGCTTGAGTCCCAGCATACGCTGGGCATCGGCGAGGTGACGGGCCAGGGTCTTGTAGGGCCGGGTCATGGAGGTGGCGTTGAAGTCGCCGGTCAGGATGGTCGGGCCCTTGCAGTCCGGATGGCCGGCCCATCCTGCGCCGACCAGGGCGGCGGCCTGGAGGCGCTGTTCGCGGGGCACGAGCCCGAGGTGGGTGTTGATGACGTTCAGCGTGACGCCATCGAAATCGATCGCGGCCCATAGTGCGCCGCGCGGCTCCAGCCCGGGCACGCCCCGGATGGTCGGCAGTGCGCCCGACTTGACCAGTCGTTCGGGCCGGAGGGTCAGGATGGCGTCGCCATATTCTTCCGTCTCGATCCGCATGGCGGCGTTGAAATGGAAGGTCATGGCCAGGTCGCGGGCGATGGCCTCGGCCTGGTCGACATGGCCGGTGCGGGCGCGGCCGACGTCCAGCTCCTGCAGGCAGACGATGTCCGGCTCCTGCTCGGCGATGACGGCGGCGACGCGGGCGACGTCCAGCCGCCGGTCCGTGCCGACGCAGCGATGCACATTGTAGGTCAGCAGGCGGGGCATACGGGTCCGTGAGAAGCGCAGTCGAACGGTTAGGGTCTATGGCCACCGATTGCGACGCCAAAGCGACGCCCGAACAGTCGCTTCACATCATGACCAGCTTGTCGGCAATCTCGTTGCGGTTCAGCGGCCGGGGCGGGAAATGTCGGGCCAGCACATTGCCGCACAAAGCGATGGCCGTCTGGAAGCCATCGACGGGGTCGCCGGCCTTGAGGCCCTGGGCCAGCGCCTGGGCGGCGTCGGCCCAGACTTCGGGCTCGACCTGGCTGTGGATGCCCTTGTCGGCGATGACCTCGACCTGACGGTCGGCCGCGCAGGCGAACAGCAGGACGCCGGTCCGGGCCTCGGTGACGTGCAGGCCGTGGGCCAGGAACTGTTGCAGGGCGGCCTTGCGCACCCGCGCCTGACGCACCTGACGGGGCGTCACCCAGCGCCGCACGGGCTGGATCGACGTCAGCAGGAAGACAATGATGAAGGTGGCGGCCTGGATCAGGGCATAGGCCGACAGGTTCTGGGCCACCGCGACGTCTGTGAAGGCCAGATGGCCCGCCTGCCAGGCGTCCGCCAGCCCCGGCACCCAGCTGGGGTCCATGCCCAGGGGGATCAGGGCCAGGGGCAGGATCAGCGCCGCAGCTGCGGCCCAGCCCAGCGATACGTCACGATAGGACGAGACCTGTCGCGCCATGACGCAGAAGATTTCGCCGGACGTGCGCGTCTCGGCCTCGGCGATGGCCGTGGCGATCCGTCCATACATGTCGGGGGCCAATTTGATCACCATCCGCCCGACGCCCCGCCACCACCGAAGCTGCCGCCCCCGCCGCTGAACCCGCCGAAGCCGCCGACAAATCCGCCGCTGCTGCGCCCGCTGCGGCCGCGGCTGCTGAGCGCCTCGGACGCGGCCCAGATAAGGATGGGCGACAGGCCCTTGCCGCCGCGCCGCCGGCGCCCACGCCCGGCGCTGCTGATAAGTCCGAGGACGAGGAAGGCGAAGACCAGGGCGACGATGATCGCGACCGCAATGGGTAGCCGCGCCTCGGGTCGATCCGCAGCCTCGGCGATCGCGCGCGCCTCGGTCGGGTCCAGACGCAGCTGGTCGTCGATGGCGTCGACACCCTGGGTGATGCCGCGCTCATAGTAGCCCTGGCGGAACGACGGCAGGATGGCGTTCTGGATGACCAGGGCCGACATGGCGTCGGTCAGGACGGGTTCTAGGCCATAGCCGACCTCGATGCGAACCTTCTTCTCGTCCGGCGCGATCAGCAGCAGGACGCCGTTGTCCTTGTCTTCACGGCCGATGCCCCAGGCGCGACCCAGCTGGTAGCCGTAGTCCTCGATCTCGTGGCCCTGAAGGCTGGGGACGGTAACGACGACGACCTGATCGGTGGTGTCGCGCTCCAACGCCTCCAGCTTGGCCGTGATCTCCTGCTCCTTGGCAGGCGACAGCAGGCGTGCGCCATCGACGACGCGGCCATCCAGCGGTGGAAAGGTCAGCGGTGCCTGTGCGAGTGCAGGCGTCAGGCCCGCCAGGTACAGCAGCCCAGCAACGGCCAGCGGACGGCACGATCGCAATGAAGCCAGAGCCTTGGACACGGAGGTGGCGATCACCGGGCGGGCGGGGCAGAGCCGGGCGTTGTCGCGGGAGCAGAGCCGCCGGGCGGTGCCGCGTCGGCAGGGGCCAGGGCATCGAAGTTGACGGTAGGGGCCGTCTGAGCTCCTTCGGTGGCGGTGAAAGGCTGCATGGGCTGGGAGCCGCCATGCACGGTCTTGGCCCAGATCACGGTCGGGAAGGTCCGCAGGGTGGTGTTGTAGTCCTGGACGGCGGCGTTGTAGTCGCCGCGCGCGACGTTGATGCGGTTCTCCGTCCCTTCCAGCTGGTTTTGGAGGATCAGGAAGTTCTGGTTCGACTGAAGCTGCGGATAGGCCTCGACCACCAGCAGCAGACGCGACAGAGCCTGGGACAGCTGGCCTTGGGCGGCCTGGAACTGCTGGAAGGCGGCGGGGTCGCTGAGGGTGTCGGGGCTGACCGTCACGCCGGTGGCGCGGGCACGGGCCTCGATCACCTGGGTCAGGGTGGTGCGTTCCTGAATGGCTGCGCCCTGAACGGTGGCGACCAGATTGGGCACCAGATCGGCGCGGCGCTGATAGGCGGACTGGACGTCGGCCCAGGCCCGCTTGGCGTTCTCTTCCTTGGTCGGGATGGCGTTGATGCCGCAACCGGCGGCGGCGGGCGCCAGGGCGACGACGGCGGCGACGGCCAACAGGCGCGGATGAGGGCGGATCATCGATGTCTCCCGGCAAACGATGCGCCGACTATCGACACTCACGTCACGGCGATCAAGCGCTCAGATCGTCAGGGGTTATCCCGGCACTTCGGCACGCGGCGGTATAGGTATTGGCCAGCAGGCAGGCGATGGTCATGGGGCCGACGCCGCCGGGAACGGGCGTGATCCGCCCCGCGACCTCAGCCGCTTCTTCGAAGGCGACGTCGCCGACGACGCGGGTCTTGCCCTGGGCGGCCTTGTCGGGGTCGCGGGAGGGCACGCGGTTGATGCCGACGTCGATGACGGTGGCCCCCGGCTTGATCCAGTCGCCCTGGATCATTTCCGGACGACCGACAGCCGCCACCAGGATGTCGGCAGTGCGGCACAGGGTGGGCAGGTCGCGGGTGCGGGAGTGGGCGATGGTGACGGTGCAGCTTTCGCCCAGCAGCAGTTGCGCCATCGGCTTTCCGACGATGTTGGAGCGGCCGACAATGACGGCGTTCAGACCCGACAGATCACCCAGCTCTGCCTTCAGCAGCATCAGGCACCCCAGCGGCGTGCAGGGCACCAGGCCGGGCAGGCCGACGGCGAGGCGCCCCGCATTGACGACGTGAAAGCCGTCCACGTCCTTGTCGGGGTCGATGGCTCCCAGCACGGCGGCGCTGTCGATATGGGCGGGCAGGGGCAACTGGACCAGAATGCCATGGATGCCGGGGTCGGCGTTCAGCGTGGCGATAAGGGTCAGAAGCTCATGCTGACCGGTGGTCTCGCCCATGCGATGCGTTTCGGAGCGCATGCCGGCGCGCAGGGTCGTCTCGCCCTTGTTGCGGACGTAGATCTGGCTGGCGGGGTCTTCGCCCACGATGACCACGGCCAGGCCGGGCTTGATGGCGTGGTCAGCCTCCAGCCGGGCCGAGGCGGCGGCGACGCGCTCGACCAGGCCGGCGGCGAAGGCCTTGCCGTCGATCAGGGAGGCGCGAGCGGGTACGGCCCTCATGGTTTCGGCTCCGGAGTCAGGAATCGTGCGGTGCCAGCGATTTACAGACAGGCCGGTTCGGCGTCTATGATCGGCGCGACTTCACGAGGGATTTGCATGCGCCGTCAGACCATTCTCGCCGCCGTCAGCGCGATTGCGCTGTTCAGTGCGGTGCCTGCCCTGGCGCAATCGACGGACGCGCCGCCGGTCGCGACGCTGGACATCGGCAGCGAGGTCCGGGGTGCCCTGACCGACGACGACGCGGTGGGGGTGGAGGACGACTATCGCTATGACGTGTATCGCTTCCGGGCGACGGCGGGCCAACGGCTGGAGTTCACGTTGAGGGCCGAAGATTTCGACGCCTATCTGGCGGTCTATGAGGCCGGACTGGACGAGGCGCTGGCGACCGACGACGACGGTCTGGGCGACGGCACGGATGCGCGGCTGCGGTTCACGGCACCGAAGGATGGCGACTTTCTGTTGCATGCCCGCACGCTGTCCGGGCTGGAGGGTGGCGACTACACCCTGATGCTGACGGAGCGCCCGCCGGCGGCACCTGTGCCGGAGCCGGGCACGATCGCGCTGGGCCAGACGCGGGACGGCACCTTGGCCGCTGACGATGCAGAGACGGACGACGGCGGCCATTACGACGCCTATGTCTTCACCGCCGAGGCGGGTCAGCGGTTCACCTTCGATCTGGTTTCCGACGCTTTCGACCCCGTGGTCCGGGTGGGGCGGATGGAGGGCGAAATCTTTACCGAACTGGCCATGAACGACGATGGGCCGGATACGGAGCTGAACTCCCGGCTGATCTTTACGGCTCCGGAGGCAGGCCCCTATGTCGTGCGGGCGACGTCGCTGTCCGACAGTGGTGCGGGCGACTACAAGCTGAGCCTGTCCGAGGGACCGGCCCCCATCGCGGCGACCGCCATTGCCATTGGCGACACGGTCGAGGGCGAACTGAGCGAAAGCGACGGGCGCAGCGCCGACGGCTATGCCGCCGACCGCTATCGCTTCGAGGGGCGCGAGGGACAGCGCATCCGCATCGACATGACGGCCCCGGATTTCGACAGCTATCTGGAACTGTTCGACGAGGCCGAGGCCAGCCTGGCCACCGACGACGATGGCGGGCCCGAGGGGCTGAACGCCCGGATCAACTTCACCCTTCCGAGGACAGGCTCCTATGTGATCCAGGCGCGCGGGTTCTCCGATGCGACGGGGGACTACACCCTGAAGATCTCCGAGATCGAGCCGGACCGGCCACCGCAGCCACTGGCCTTTGGCGCGACGGTCCAGGGCGAGATCGGGGAAACCGACAATGAGGACGGCGACGGTCGTCACTTCGAGGCCTACAGCTTTACCGCCAGTGAGGGCCAGCGCATCCGCGCCATCATGCGCTCGGGCGATTTCGACACCTATCTGCAGATCGGCAAGGCGGAGGGCGACTTCTCAATGCTGGCGTCCGACGACGACGGCCTGAGCGAGGGCACCGATTCGCGGCTCGACTTCGCCATCCCGGAGGACGGCACCTACGTCGTGCGGGCCTCACCACTGGGTTCGGAAGGAAAGGGGCTGTATTCGCTGGAGCTGATCGACCGGGGCCCGCAGCCCAAGCCGGGCAGTCTGCTGGTCGGCTCGACCGCGCGCGGCACCCTGACCGAGACCGACGCCACCGCTGCCGACAACAGCTTCTATGACGCCTATCGCGTGACGCTGAAGGAGGACGAGGAGCTGGTTCTGACCATGGTGTCCAACGAGTTCGACAGCGTCGTCTTCGTCGGGCGCGATCAGGAGGACGGCGAGTTCGAGGTCTTGGGGTCGGACGACGACAGTCTGTCGGACACCCATGCCAAGCTGGAATGGAAGGCCCCTGCTGACGGCACCTATGAAATCCGAGCCGGATCGTTCGCCCAGGGTCAGACCGGCAGCTATGCCCTGACGGTCGAGAAAAAGCCCTGACGCTTTATCGCCCCGCCTGACGTGCTAGAGCCACTGCATGGGTGATGCCGGCGACGACTATGATCTGATCCTGGTCGGCGGCGGGCTGGCGGCAGGCCTGATCGCCTGGCGGCTGGCGCTGGACCGGCCGGACCTGCGCGTCGCCGTCGTCGAGCGGGACGGCCGGATCGGGGGCAACCACACCTGGTCCTTCTTCGACAGCGATCTGGAGGCTGAAGACCGCGCCTGGCTGGCCCCCGCCGTGGCGCACCGCTGGTCCGAGGGGCATGAAGTCTATTTTCCGGCGCGGTCGCGCGTGCTGGAGACGCCGTACAACAGCATGACGTCCGAGCGGCTGCATGAGGCCCTGGCGCCTCTTCTGGGGGAGCGGCTGATCGCCGGGGAGGCGGTGGTGGTCGAGACGACGGGGGTGACGCTGTCGGACCAGAGGCGACTGACGGCGCGCGGCGTCATCGATGCGCGAGGTCCCAGGCCGACCCGGTCGCTGGACCTGGGCTGGCAGAATTTCGTCGGGCGGACGGTGCGCCTGACCGAACCGCATGGCCTGACCCGACCGACGATCATGGATGCGACCGTGCGCCAGTACGGAGCCTATCGCTTCGTCTATCTGCTGCCGTTCGACGTGCGCACGGTGATGATCGAGGACACCTATTATGCCGATACGCCGGAGCTGGATCGCGCGGCGCTGAGCGGGCGTATCGACGCCTATATCCGCTCGCGCGGCTGGACCGTCGAGGCGGTGCTGGGCGAGGAGGAGGGCGTCCTGCCGATCGCCCTGGATGGCGACATCGACGCCTTCTGGGCCGAGGAGACGACGGTGGCGCGAGCGGGTCTGTGGGCCGGACTGTTTCATCCCGTCACCGGCTACTCCCTGCCGGACGCGGTCACGCTGGCACGCAAGGTCGCGGCGAGTGACGATCTGAGTTCCGAGGGGCTGCGTCGGCTGACGGAGGCGCACTCAAAGGCGACCTGGGCGGATCGCGCCTTCTACCGCCTGCTGAACCGCATGCTGTTCCGTGCCGCCGAGCCTGAACAGAGGTGGCGCGTTTTCCAGCGCTTCTATGGCCTGCCCGAAAGCCTCGTGCGGCGCTTCTACGCAGGGCACAACACCACGCTCGACAAGCTGCGCCTGCTTGCGGGAAAACCGCCTGTCCCCGTGGGCAAGGCGTTGCAGCAGCTTCGCGAGTCGGGGCAGGGATCACGACCATGAGAGATCAAGTCGCACGTCGGGCCGTTGTGATCGGAGCCGGTTTCGGCGGCATCGCCCTGGCCATCCGCCTGCAGCGCGCGGGCATCCAGACGACCCTGGTCGAAAAGCGCGACAAGCCGGGTGGCCGCGCCTACGTCTGGAAGGAACACGGCTTCACCTTCGACGCGGGTCCGACCGTCATCACCGACCCCGACTGCCTGAAGGAACTGTTCGAGGGGACGGGGTCCGAGCTGAAGGACTATGTCGACCTGATGCCGGTCGATCCCTTCTATCGCCTGTGCTGGGAGGACGGGAAATCCTTCGACTACAACGACGACCAGGTCGCGATGGAGCGCCAGATCGCGGCGTTCAATCCCAAGGATGTCGAGGGCTACAACAGGTTCCACCAGTATTCGGAGGAGCTGTACCAAGAGGGCTACATCAAGCTGGGCGCGGTGCCGTTCCAGTCCTTCTGGTCGATGATCAAGGCGGCCCCGGAGCTGGCGCGGCTGGAAAGCTGGAACAGCGTCCATGCCATGGTCGCGCGCTATATCGAGGACCCGCATCTGCGCCAGGCCTTCAGCTTCCACACGCTGCTGGTCGGGGGCGATCCCTTCAAGACCAGTTCGGTCTATGCCCTGATTCATGCACTGGAGCGGCGTGGCGGGGTGTGGTTTGCGCGGGGCGGGACCGGGGCCCTGATCGCCGGGCTGGTGAAGTTCTTCCAGGACTTGGGCGGTGACTTCCGTCTGAATGCGCCGGTCGAGCGGATCGAGATGCAGGGCGACCGCGCCACCGGCGTGCGGCTGGAAGGCGGCGAGGTCATCCCCGCCGACATGGTCGCGTCCAATGCGGACGTAGTCCACACCTATGACAAGATGCTGGGCCACACGCCGCGCGGCAAGGCCAAGGCCAAGTCGCTGAAGTCCAAGCGGTTCTCCATGTCGCTGTTCGTGCTGCACTTCGGCCTGAAGACGCCGCAGCCGCAGCTGGCCCATCACACCATCTGCTTTGGGGCGCGGTATCGCGAACTGATCAGCGAGATTTTCGCGGGGCCGAAACTACCGGAGGACTTCTCCCTGTATCTGCACGCGCCGTGCGCCACCGACACGTCTATGGCTCCGGAGGGGATGAGCAGCCACTATGTCCTGTCGCCCGTGCCGCATCTGGGCGCCGCCGACATCGACTGGTCGGTCAAGGGGCCGGAGTATCGCGAGAAGATCATCGACTATCTGGAAGAGCGCTACATCCCCAACCTGCGGCGCGATCTGGTGACGACCCGCATCTATACGCCCGGCGATTTCAAGGAAGATCTGCACGCCCATCTGGGCTCGGCCTTCTCGCTGGAGCCAATCCTGACGCAGAGCGCCTGGTTCCGGACGCACAACCGCGATGACAAGGTGCCGAATCTGTATGTCGTCGGGGCCGGCACTCATCCGGGCGCAGGCATCCCCGGCGTGGTGGGCTCGGCCAAGGCGACGGCAGGGCTGATGCTGGAGGATGCGAAAGCCATCGCATGACCGACGCCGTCCTCGCCGCCTCCAAGGCCTCGATCGTCAAGGGGTCCAAGAGCTTCCGCTCCGCCTCGCGGCTGTTCGAGCCGGAGGTGCGCGAGGACGCGTGGCTGCTGTATGCCTGGTGCCGGGCCTGCGACGACGAGATCGACGGTCAGGACCACGGCTTCGGTCACGAGGAACTGACGGTCGAGGAGCAGAAGCGTCGGCTGGAGCGGCTGTACGACATGACCCGCCGCGCCATGACGGGCGAACCGATGTCGGACCCGACATTCGCCGCCTTTCAGCGGGTCGCGCTGCGCCATCGCCTGCCCGAGCGCTGGGCCATCGACATGATCGACGGCTTCCGGATGGACGTGGAGCATCACGACTATCGCACCATGGACGACGTCATGGCCTATTGCTGGCACGTGGCGGGCGTCGTCGGCGTGATGATGGCGCGGGTCATGGGGGTGACGGATGCCGAGGTCCTGCGCCGGGCCCAGGACCTGGGGCTAGCGTTTCAGCTGACCAATATCTCGCGTGATGTGATCGAGGATGCCCAGGGCGGGCGGGTCTATCTGCCCGCCGATTGGCTGCGGGAGGCGGGGGTTGAGCCGACGCCCGAGGCTGTGGCCGATCCGGCCAACCGGGACGCGGTCCACGCCGTCACGCGCCGCCTGCTGGAGGCGGCCGAGCCCTATTACGACAGCGCGCGTGACGGACTGCGGGGACTGCCGTTCCGCTCGTCGATGGCGATCGCGGCGGCGCGCGGGGTCTATCGCGAGATTGGCCGCAAGGTGGCGCGCGGCGGGCCGGGCGTCTGGAAACAGCGGGTGTCTGTCGGCCGGGCCATGAAGCTGTGGCTGTTCGGGCGCGGCGCGCTTATCGCGATCTGGACCCAGGTGCTGGATCGCGGAAAGGCCCCGCCGCCGCGGCCCGCCTTGTGGACGCGAGTCTGAGCGCTTCGCGCCGGGCTTCGGGCAGCCGCCACCAGGGGGTGTTCGGGCTCAGGTGATGCTCGTGGTGCATGCCGAAATGGAAGCAGGTCAGAAGCGAGGCCAGCCACGGCATGGGCACTGTTCGCGCATTGTGATGATCGGCAAAGGGCGAGCCTGACACTTCGTGCCGATGCGGCAGCCAGGTGCCGAAGACGAATAGCTGCAGCGCGCTGAGGATGGCGGGCAGGCCCCAGAACAGAGCGACGTTCAGGGGTGAGGCCCCGAACGCGAACAGATAGGCGATGAGAACCGCCGTCACGATGCCGAACTCGCGCCAGCCGAAGTAGCGGGTGAAGAAGCGATAGAACCACGGCCCGAATCGCATGGGTTCCCCGGCGTGGAAGTCGGGGTCGTCGGCGCTGCCCGGGCTGCGGTGATGCTGGTGATGGCAGACGTTCAGACGGCGGAACGAGAAGGCCGCATAGGCCCCGACGCAGACCTGGCCGATGATGGCATTCAGGCGAGGACGACCGGGGGCCAGCGAGCCATGCATGGCATCATGGGCGACGATGAACATGCCGGCCCCCAGCCAGCTCTGGGTCAGGATCAGCAGCGGCGCGGCGATGACGGCCGGCCAGACCAGGGGCTGAAAGAAGATGCCCCAGACGTGCAGGGTGACCCAGCCGCAGACGATCAGTCCGGCCAGCGAAAGCCCGATCGCCGTTTGCCGGGCCCTGGGGATGCCGGGGAGGATCACTCGGCGGGCAGGTCGGCCCCGCGCGCGGCGCGACGGGCCTTCAGTATGGCGCTGAGGCGATGCGGGTCGGGGGCGAAGACGAAGCCGAACGAGACGGCCCCCTCGCGCGTCTGGACCGCATGATGCAGCTTGTGCGCCTGGACCAGACGTCGCGCATAGCCGTTCTTGGGCATCCAGTGAAATGGCCAGCGCTGATGCACCAGGCCGTCGTGCACGAAGGCATAGACGATGCCGTACAGGGTCACGCCCAGCGCGATGGCGCGGACCCACCACAGGCCGGTCAGCCAGGCGAGGACGAACAGGCCGGTCCCAACCAGAGCTCCGACCACACCGTACAGGTCGTTGACCTCGAAGGTCTTGTCGTGCGGCTCATGATGATCGCGGTGCCAGCCCCAGCCCAGCGGGCCGTGCATGATGTAGCGATGCGTCCACCAGGCCACGCCCTCCATAGCGAAGAAGACGGCCAGCGTCAGAAGGGTGAACCAGACAGGGATCATGGCGAGACACTACGCCCGCTCGGTTTCGGTTCCAACAGCGACCGCTCGTCGCTAGGGTCAATTTCATGCAGAACGACGCCATCCGAACCCGCAAGGACGAGCATCTGGACGTGATCCTGGCGGGGAAGGCGCGGCATGGCCGCGACGCGGGGTTTGGCGACATCCGCTTCGTGCATGAGGCGCTGCCGGATCTGGATCACGGCAAGATCGATCTGGGCGTCGATTTTCTGGGGCGGCGGTTGAAGGCCCCGCTGCTGATCAGTTCCATGACGGGCGGCCCGGCGCGGGCCGAGGCGATCAATGCGCGACTGGCCGAGGCGGCCCAGCATCTGGGCATCGCCCTGGCGGTCGGCTCGCAGCGGGCGGCGCTGGAGGGCGAAGGCGCGGGTCTGGACATGGCGCTGAGGCTCAAGGCGCCGGACACGCCGATCCTGGCCAATATCGGCGCGGCCCAACTGACGCAGCGGTTCGGCGTCGACGAGGCGCGGCGGGTGCTGGACATGATCGCGGCAGACGCCCTGATCGTGCACCTGAACCCGCTACAGGAGGCCTGTCAGCCCGAGGGGGACCGCGACTGGTGGGGCGTCGGCGCGGCGCTGGAAGCCCTGGTCAAGGCGCTGGATGCGCCGGTGGTGGTCAAGGAGACGGGGGCCGGGATTTCCGGCGCAACGGCCCGGCGACTGGCCGACATGGGCGTGGCCGCCATCGATGTGGCCGGGGCAGGCGGCTCGAACTGGGCGACAGTCGAGGGCGAGCGGGCGACCGATCTGGCGGACAAGGCGCATGCGGCGGCGTTTGCCGACTGGGGCATTCCGACGGCGCGGTCTATCGCGGCCGTCCGCGTGGCCTGTCCGGATTTGATGCTGATCGGGTCAGGCGGCATCCGCGACGGCGTGGAGGCGGCCAAGGCGATCCGGCTAGGGGCCGATATTGTCGGTCAGGCGGCGGGCGTGCTGGCCGCGGCCACTGTCTCGACCGAGGCGGTCGTGGAGCACTTCCAGATCCTGATCCGCCAGTTGAGGACTACCTGTTTCGTCACCGGCTCGGCCAATCTGACCGCTTTGAAGGCCGCGGCGCTGGAGGACTAGGCCGAGGGCAGCAGGTCGCCGGCGAAGGCCCGGTAGCGTCCTGCCCGCACGCCGTCGGTCGCGCGAGCGATGTCCGGGGCAAAATAGTGGTCGCTGGCATAGGGCGCGGCGGCCTCACGCACGACGGCGAACACCTGTTCCAGAGCGGGCGAGGAGGTCAGGGGGCGGTGGAATTCCAGCCCCTGCGCCGCCGCCAGCAGTTCGATCCCGACGACGGTGGCGGTATTCTCGGCCATGTCCAGTAGGCGGCGTGCGCCGTGGGTGGCCATGGAGACGTGGTCTTCCTGATTGGCACTGGTTGGCACGGTGTCGATGACGCAAGGGTGGGCCACCATCCGGTTCTCGGCGACGAGGGCGGCGGCCGTAACCTGGGCGATCATGAAGCCGGAGTTCAGGCCGCTCTCCTTGACCAGGAAGGCGGGCAGTTCGCTCATCTTCGGATCGACCAGGATGGCGGTCCGGCGCTCGGAGATATTGCCGATCTCGCACAGGCACATGGCGATCTGATCCGCTGCATAGGCAACGGGTTCGGCGTGGAAGTTACCGCCGGAGATGACGTCGCCGTTCTCGATGAAGACCAGCGGATTGTCGGTCACGGCATTGGCCTCGCGCTCAAGCGTAGCGGCGGCATTTCGCAGCACGTCGAGCGTGGCCCCCATGACCTGGGGCTGGCAGCGCAGGGAATAGGGGTCCTGCACCTTGGAACAGTCGTCGCGGTGGCTGTCGCGGATAGCCGAGCCGGTCATCAGGGCGCGCAGGCGGGCGGCGACATCGATCTGGCCCGGCTGGCCACGCAGGGCGTGGATGCGAGCATCGAAAGGCGCGTCCGACCCTTTCAGGGCATCGACCGACAGGGCCCCGGCGGCGACGGCGGCGGCGAATGTGGCCTCGGCGGCGAACAGGCCAGCTAGGCACAGTGCCGTGGAGCACTGGGTGCCATTCAGCAGGGCCAGGCCTTCCTTGGGGCCGAGCGTCAGCGGGGTCAGGCCCACGCGGGCCAGGGCTGCTTCGGCGGACAGGGTTTCACCGTCGTGACGCGCCTCGCCGACGCCGATCAGGACGCAGGACATGTGGGCCAGGGGCGCCAGATCGCCAGAGGCACCGACCGAGCCCTTCGACGGAATGCAAGGCAGGATGTTGGCGTTGACCAGGGCGATCAGGGCCTCGAGCGTTTCGCGGCGGATGCCGGAGGCTCCACGCGAGAGGCTGGCGATCTTCAGCACCATCAGCAGGCGGGTGACGTTGTCCGGCAGCAGGGGGCCGACCCCGCAGGCGTGACTGAGCACCAGGTTCTTCTGAAGGGTTTCAAGGTCTTCCGGCGCGATGCTGGTGTTGGCTAGCAGGCCGAAACCGGTGTTGATGCCATAGACGGTGCGGCCCTCGGCGAGGATGGCCGCGACCGTCGCGGCCCCCTTGTCGACATCGGCCCAGGCGGCGTCGGTCAGGCCGACGGTGACCGGGCTTTCGAGGACGGCGCGCAGCTGTTTGAGCGTGAGCGGTGCCTGGCCAATGGTGAGGTGGGTCATGATCAGGCCTTCAGGCTTGGCAGGTTGAGGCCGTGTTCGACGGAGGCCTGGCGGGCAATCTCATACCCCGCATCGGCGTGGCGCATGACGCCGGTGGCGGGGTCGTTCCAGAGCACGCGCTCGAGGCGGGCGGCGGCCTCGGGTGTACCGTCGGCGACGATGACGACGCCGGAATGCTGGCTGTAGCCCATGCCGACGCCGCCGCCGTGGTGGAGCGAGACCCAGCTGGCGCCGGAGGCTGTGTTCAGAAGGGCGTTCAACAGCGGCCAGTCGGACACGGCGTCGGAGCCGTCCATCATGGCCTCGGTCTCGCGGTTCGGGCTGGCGACCGAACCGCTATCCAGATGATCGCGGCCGATGACGATGGGGCCGCTCAGTTCGCCCGAGGCAACCATGTCGTTGAACATCAGGCCCGCGCGGTGGCGGTCGCCCAGGCCGATCCAGCAGATACGCGCAGGCAGGCCCTGAAAGGCGATGCGCTCCCCGGCCATGTCCAGCCAGCGGTGCAGGCCGGCATTGTCCGGGAACAGTCGCTTCATGGCCGCGTCGGTCTTCTTGATATCGTCGGGGTCGCCCGTCAGGGCGGCCCAGCGGAACGGACCGATGCCGCGACAGAAGAGCGGGCGGATATAGGCGGGGACGAAGCCGGGAAAGTTGAAGGCGTCGCTCACGCCCTCGTCGAAGGCGACCTGGCGGATGTTGTTGCCATAGTCAGTGACCGGAATACCCGCCGCCTGGAAATCCAGCATGGCCTGTACGTGGACGGCGCAGGATTTGCGCGCCGCGGCTTCGACGGCGGCGGGGTCGGAAATACGCTTGTCCTCCCATTCCGCGACGGTCCATCCGGCGGGCAGATATCCGTTGATCAGGTCGTGCGCGCTCGTCTGATCGGTCACCAGATCGGGCCGCACCCCGCGCCGGATCATCTCAGGCAGAACTTCCGCCGCATTGGCCAGAAGTCCGACGGATATCGGCTTTCCGGTCCGCCCCGCCTCTTCGATCAGCCCCAGCGCCTCGTCGAGGCTCTCGGCCATCACGTCCAGATAGCGGGTGCGCAGCCGCATCTCGATTCGGCTGCGCTGGCATTCGATGGCCAGGCACGACGCGCCCGCCATGGTCGCGGCCAGCGGCTGGGCCCCGCCCATGCCGCCCAGACCCGCTGTCAGGATCCATTTGCCCGCAGTGTCGCCGTCCCAGTGCTGGCGCGCGGCCTCCATGAAGGTCTCATAGGTGCCCTGAACGATGCCCTGGGTGCCGATGTAGATCCACGACCCGGCCGTCATCTGGCCGTACATCATGAGGCCCTTGCGATCGAGTTCGTTGAAATGCTCCCAGGTCGCCCATTTCGGCACCAGGTTGGAGTTGGCGATCAGCACCCGCGGCGCGTCGGCGTGGGTGCGGAACACGCCGACGGGCTTGCCCGATTGCACCAGCAGGGTTTCGTCGGGTGCGAGCGTGCGCAGGCTCTCGACGATCCGGTCGAAACTGGCCCAGTCGCGTGCCGCCTTGCCGATGCCGCCATAGACGACAAGCTCCTCGGGCCGTTCGGCGACCTCGGGGTCGAGGTTGTTCATCAGCATGCGCAGGGCAGCCTCGGCGGCCCAGGTTTTTGCGGTCATCTCGAGGCCGCGCGGGCTGCGGATGACACGGCTGTTCGAGGTCTGTTGAGTCGACATGGCCGTCTCTCTACGCTGCCCGCCCATGACCTTGGAAGACTCAGAGGCGCTGGGCTGGCGCAGCGTGGCCGACCTGATCGGCGATCACACGGATGCGCCGGTGGCATTGATCGGAGCGGGTCTGAACGAGCGGTCGCTGACGCCCGGACGATGCGACCTGGGGCCCAAGGCGTTCAGGGCGGTGCTGCCGAGGTTCTCGACCTATGATGTCGAGACCGGGCTGGAACTAACAACCCGTGTTCATGATGCGGGCGACCTGGCGCTCAAGGCCGTGTCGCCGGTCGATGCTTTCGGCCCGGTGCGCGAGGCCGTGACGGCGCAGGCTGGCCGGGCCTTGAGCGTGCTGATCGGGGGCAACAATGCCATCACGCGGCCGGGCGTGCACGGGCTGGGTTTGGAGCGGACCGGCCTGCTGACGCTGGATGCGCATTTCGATCTGCGCGACACGGATCAGGGCCTGACCAACGGCAATCCGGTGCAGGCGCTGCTGGAGGATGGTCTGGACGGCAGGCGGATCAGCCAGGTCGGTCTGGCCCCCTTCGCCAATACGCGCCGGGCGCATGAGAAGGCCAAGGCCGCTGGGATATCGTTCCGGACAGCGCGCGAATGCCGGGAAAGGGGGCTGGCGGTTGTGGTGGCGCAGGAACTGGAGCGGCTGTCGGCCCTGTGCGACGTCATCTATGTCGATTTCGACATCGACGTGATCGACCGCAGCCAGTGGCCCGCGTCTCCGGGGGCAAGGCCGGGCGGGGTCTCGGTGCAGGACTTCTTCGAGGCGACGCGGGTGATCGGGGCCTGCGCCAAGGTCAGGGCGGTGGACCTCACGGAGTATGACCCCTCGCTGGAGGTCGGCGATCTGGGATCGCTCACCGTGGGCCGCTGGTTCTGCGAGCTGCTGGCCGGGTTCGAGCAGCGATGATTGCGGACCGCCTCATCACGGACTGCCGCATTGCCACGATGGTCGCGGGCGGGGAGCCCTATGGTGCCATCGAGGACGGGGCCATTCTGATCCGCGAGGGGCGCATTGTCTGGGTGGGTGCGCGTGCCGATCTGCCTTTTCACGAGACGATCGAAATCGATCGACTCGACGGTCGCTGGGTCACGCCGGGACTGATCGACTGCCATACGCATCTGGTGTTCGGCGGCGATCGGTCGGGCGAGTTCGAACAGCGGCTGGGTGGTGCGACATATGAGGAGATCGCGCGGGCCGGGGGCGGTATCGTGTCGTCGGTGGCGGCGACACGGGCAGCATCGGAGGATGATCTTTACGCCAGCGCCCTGACGCGACTGGAGGGGCTGAAGGCGACCGGGGTGACGACCGTCGAGATCAAGTCGGGTTATGGCCTGGATCGCGAGAGCGAGCTGAAGATGCTGCGGGCCGCGCGGCGCATTGGGCGTGAGGCGGGGGTGCGGGTGCGGACCAGCTATCTGGGCCTGCATGCGGTACCGCCGGAGTATCGCGCAGACCGGGCCGCCTATGTCGATCTGGCCATCGACGACATCCTACCTGCCGCTCATGCCGAGGGTCTGATTGATGCGGTCGATGCCTATTGCGAGCCGATAGCCTTTTCGCGCCAAGAGGTCGGTCGCCTATTCGATAAGGCACGGGCTTTGGGCTTGCCGGTCAAGCTGCATGCCGATCAATTGTCGGACGGAGGCGGGGCAGAGCTGGCGGCACGATACGCGGCGCTGAGCGCGGACCATGTCGAGCACACGACCGAGGCGGGTGTGCGGGCGATGGCCGAGGCAGGCGTGGTCGCGGTGCTCCTGCCAGGAGCCTATCTGATGCTGCGCGAGACAACGCCGCCGCCCATTGAGCTGTTTCGGCGGCACGGGGTGGAGATGGCGGTGGCGACGGACTGCAATCCCGGGACATCGCCGGTGGCGTCGATGACGGCGGCGCTGAACCTGGCCTGCGTGCAGTTCCGGTTGAGGCCGGAAGAAGCACTGGCGGGGGCCACACGCATCGCGGCCAGGGCTCTGGGACTGCAGAATGACATCGGCACGATCGAAGTCGGCAAGGTCGCTGATTTTGCCGTCTGGGACATCGAGCGTCCTGCAGAGCTTTGTTACTGGCTTGGCAAGCCGATGCTGTATCGACGCTACGCTGACGGTGCGTTCTCCTAAGGGTTGTATTTTGAGTTCTTACTATTCTAAGGTTGTTGCGCGTAGGGGCGACAACTCATGGATGCCGAACAGTTCATTCTTCGCTGGTCGAGCGCGACGATCAGCGAGCGCGCCCATTACCAGACCTTCATTTCGCAGCTCTGCACTCTGATCGGGGCACCTGCGCCGGACGAGGAGCGGGCCGGCGACCTGGACTATTGTTTTGAACGCCCGGTGCGGTTCAGCCATGAGGATGGTGGCGGTCACGTCCACTATATCGACTGCTACCGCCGCGACTGTTTCGTGCTGGAGGCCAAACAGTCGGGCAAGCGGCAGTCGGGTGGCGACCTCGACCCCCGGATTCAGATGGAGTTGTTCGGAGGGAGAGGGCGCAAGCCCGTCCAATTGTCGAGCGAAGCCTGGGATCGTCTGATGCGCGCGGCCAAGCGTCAGGCCGAGGGCTATGCCAAGGCGCTGGACGAATGGCCCCCCTTCCTGATTGTCGTCGATGTCGGGCGGGCCATCGAACTGTGGTCGGACTTTGGCCGTCAGGGTAAGGCCTATGCGCCGTTTCCGGATCGATCGCGCTACCGCATCGAACTGGCGCAACTGGCCGATCCGCAGGTGCGAGAACGTCTTCGGCTTGTCTGGACCCAGCCGATGGCTCTCGACCCGGCGGCGCGTGTCGCCGAGGTCACGACCGAGATCGCTGCGCGTCTGGCCTGGCTGGTCCGCTCCATCGGCGCGAGGGTGCCGGCCGGGCCGGAGGGCAAGCCCGATGCCGCGACACGCGCCGTCCGGGCGAACCAGACCGCCCTGTTTGTCATGCAGTGTATCTTCGCCATGTTCGCCGACAGCGTCGGCCTGATCGAGAACCGGGGCTTTCTGAGCTTTCTGGAAAGCTTCCGTGGACAGGCGGATCAGTTCCACAAGGGAGCCGGTGAGTTCTTTCGACACATGGATCGTGGCGGTCACTGTTCGGCTATCCGTCAGGATATCCGAAGGTTCAATGGTGGCCTTTTCAGCCGCGTCGCCCCGCTGCAGATCACCGAGGCGGAACTGTCGGCCCTCATCGAGGCGGCCAAACGGGACTGGGCCTCGGTCGAGCCGGCGATATTCGGCACGCTGCTGGAGCAGGCGCTGGACCCGAGAGAGAGGGCAGAGCTGGGTGCGCATTACACACCGCGCGCCTATGTCGAGCGGCTGGTAGAGCCCACGATCATGGAGCCGTTAAGGGCCGACTGGGAAGCGGCAGAGGCCGAGGCCATCGGCCTTTATCTGCGCGGCGAGGAGGCGGCCGCTCGCAAGCGCATACGTGATTATCACCGGGAACTGTGCCGCGTTCGGGTGCTGGACCCCGCCTGCGGCACGGGCAACTTCCTCTATGTCGCCATGCGGATGATGAAGGAGCTGGAAGGCGAGGTTCTGGGCGTCCTGTCGGAAATTGGCGAAGCGCAAAGCCAGCTCGAGCTGGATGGTCACACCGTCAGCCCCGAACAATTCTGGGGTCTGGAGAAGAATGCCAATGCCGCCTGGATCGCCGAAATGGTGATGTGGATCGGTTATCTGCAGTGGCATTTCCGCGTGTTCGGAGACGCCAAGCCGTCGGAACCGATTTTGAAGAACTACGAACGCATTCAGCAGACCGATGCCCTGCTGAGCTGGTCTCGCCGCGAGTTGAAACGTGACGCGCGAGGGCGTCCGATGTTCTGGAATAGACCGCAACGCATAAAGCCGAGCGGGCCAATGCCATTTCCGGTCGGCGATGAAGAAAAAGAGGTCGAGCGATACATGGACCCGCGACCGACCCCTTGGCCCGATGCGCATTTCATTATCGGCAATCCGCCCTTCATAGGCGGCAAGGACATGCGGCAGGAACTGGGTGGCGGCTATGTCGATGCCTTGTGGCATATCCGGCAAGGGCGGTTCCGATCGGCCGATCTGGTCACGGCGTGGTGGGATCGGGCCGCGGACATGCTGACGCGAAAGGGATCGAACCTGCGCAGGTTCGGCTTCATCACGACAAACTCGATCACCCAGACCTTCTCGCGGCGCGTGCTGGAGCATCACTTGAAGGGCAGCCCGGCGATGCGGCTGGTGTTTGCGATCCCTGACCATCCCTGGATCAAGGGTGCGGATCGGGCCTCAGTCAGGATCGCCATAACCGTGGCGGAACGCGGCGAGCCGAACGGACAGGGGCGACTGGTCGAGGTGGTGTCCGAGGCCCGTTTGAACAGCGACGCGCCCGATATCGTGTACAGGGAGCGGCTCGGGGACATCTCCGCCGACCTGTCTGTCGGTCACGACCTGATCGATCTGAAGGAGATGAGGGCCAATGCGTGCGTGTGTTCGCCGGGCGTCAAACTGCATGGTGCCGGATTCATCGTCACGCCGGAGCGCGCTCTGGCCATGAGGGCCAGTTCGGACGCGGCACTGGAGGACCCGACACACCCGTACCGCAACGGCAGGGATCTGGCGGGCCAGTCTCGAGGCCTGCGCGTCATCGATCTGTTCGGCTGGGACGAGGCCGAGGTGCGCAGAAGCCATCCCGGCGTCTATCAGCATCTGCTGGACACGGTGAAGCCAGATCGCGATCGGAACAATCGCGCCAGTTACCGCGACGGCTGGTGGATATTCGGCGAGCCCCGGCGGGATCTCAGGGCAGCACTGGAGGGACTGGACCGCTACATCGTGACCGTCGAAATGGCCAAGCACCGGTGGTTTACATTCCTGGGTGCAGACGTCCGCCCGGACAACACGCTGATCTGCTTTGCGACCGACAGGGCCGAGCACCTGGCTATCCTGTCGTCGCGTTACCATGTGGCCTGGGCCGGTCGGCTGGGTGGGACGCTGGAAGACCGGCCCGTCTACAGCAAGAGCGTGTGCTTCGACCGATTTGCCTTTCCTGATCTGACGCCTGGCCAGTGTGCAGAGCTTGCTGCCTTGGGTGAAGAACTGGACGATCTGCGACGGCGCGTGCTGACGCTACAACCGCAGCTGACGATGACCGCCTTGTACAATGCCTGTCGGCGTCTGGACGAACCTCATCCTCTGACCCCCACCGAGAAATGCATCCACGATCTCGGCCACGTCAGTCTGATCCGCCATCTGCATGGGCGGATCGATGCGGTCGTGGCCCAGGCCTATGGCTGGCCGGAGGATGTCTCGGCCGAAGATGCCGTGGACCGGCTGGCCATGCTGAATCGGGAGCGGGCGATCCAGGAAGCGACGGGCGACATCCGATTCCTGCGCCCGGACTATCAGAAAGCGCGTCATCGCGGGTCGGTGCGCCCTGAGCAGATCGAGGCGCCGCTGGTCATGGTGGAGACGCGGCCCAATCTGCCGGAGGGATCCGGCGCGCTGGCATCGGCTCTGTTGACCGAATTGCGGGCGGCGGGAACGCCGGTCGAGCCTGGCGGTCTGGCGGCGCGTTTCAGCGGCAAGCGGGGGCGTCGCACGCAGGACCGGATCGAACAGACGCTGGCGGTCCTGGCCGTGGCGGGATCGGTGCAGCGGACGGATCGCGGGTGGTATGCACCGCGGCGCTGATGCGCTCAGTCCAGGTATTCGACCTTGACCGACAAGTCCGGACGGGGGCGTTCCAGCGGAGGCTCGGCCAGGGTACCGATGTGGATGAAGCCGGCGACCTGTTCACCTTCGGTCAGACCCAGCAGTGCCAGCGCTTCGGCGTCGTAGCTGTACCAGTCGGTGATCCAGCTGGTGGAAAAGCCCATGGCTCCGGCGGCGTGTTCCAGATTCATGCAGACGGCCCCGGCGGACAGCTGCTGCTCCCAGACCGGCACTTTCTGGCTCGGCACGGGGGAGGACACGACCAGAACGGTCACAGGCGCAGCGGTCAGCTTGCCCAGGACGGCGCGAGCCTTATCCGGCTGCGGCTTCGTCTGGGCCAGCGGAGCAAAGGCAGCGGCCAAGGCCGCACGGCTGTCGGGGCCGAGGACGATGAACCGCCAGGGGAACAGCTTGCCGTGGTCGGGCGTGCGCGCGCCGAGTTCGAGGATGCGGGCGACCTGTTCGCGCGACGGGCCGGGCGTGCTCAGGGCCTGGGCCGGGGCCGAGCGACGGCGAGAGAGGCGGTCCTCCAGCTCGGCGGAGGCGACGGGGAGGGGCAGGGCAAGGCCCAGGTCGGTAGCGGTCATGCCGTCTAGCTAGGCACGGGCACGGGTCGGCGCCATACCCGGTCGCATGAGCGACTCCCGAAAGGTTTTCGACGCCGACCGGCCGACCCCGTCATGGGACGACGGGTCTGATCGTCCGCCGCCCTGGCAAGATGCGGGCTCGAGCGTGATGTTCGAAAATCCCTGGATGCGCCTGACACGGCATGAGGCGACCGCACCAACGGGCCTGCGTGCCGACTATGTCGTGATGCGTCCGCAGAACATCTCGGTGGGGGTGCTGCCGATCCATGATGACGGAACGATCACCCTGGTGGGCCAGCAGCGATTCGCCCTGATGAACTGGTCCTGGGAAATGCCGGAAGGTGGGGCTCCGTTCGACGAGGACCCTCTGGCGGGAGCCAGGCGTGAACTGGCCGAGGAGGCGGGGCTGGAGGCCGCGCACTGGCACGAAGCGCTGAAGACCGAGATGAGCAACTCCGTCAGCGATGAGCGGGCGATGGCCTGGCTGGCGTGGGGGCTGACGCCCGTGCCGATCGCGCCGGACCCGACCGAGATCATCCGGGTCGCCCGCGTGCCGTTCGGCGATCTGTTGCGGGAAATCGGCAACGGAGCGGTCCGCGACATGTTTACGATGGCGACAGCCCTGCGGGCCTATCATATGGCGCGACAAGGCGAACTGCCGCCCGAACTGGCGAAGGCCCTGCTGTCGGGCCTATGATCGCATACCGAAGGAGCCGGACATGACCAGGCTGGAAGTCGTCGCCGCAAGCGACCAAGCGCCCGACACCTGGGCCATGCTGCGCGCCTCGGCCGAGCAGGCGGCGCGGGACGAACCGCTGCTGGCGTCGCAGCTGAATGCCGTCATTCTGGCGCACGGCGATCTGGCGGCGGCCCTCAGTTTCCAGATCGCGCGCAAGATCGGCGACGACGAGATGGGGCCGATGTCGGTGCGCGAGGTCTGCCGCGAGGCCTTCGAGGGCGATCCGGCGATCGTGGCGGCGGCGGCGGCGGACCTGCAGGCCGTGGCCGAACGCGATCCGGCGATCCGGTCGCTGTTGCAGCCGTTCCTGTATTTCAAGGGCTTTCAGGCCATTCAGGCGCACCGTGTGGCGCACTGGCTGTGGCAGCAGGGGCGCGAGACCCTGGCCTTTCATATGCAGAGCCGCATGTCGGAACTGTTCCAGGTCGACATCCATCCGGCGGCGACGCTGGGGTCCGGCCTGTTCTTCGACCACGGCACCGGTATCGTCATCGGCGAGACGGCGGTGGTGGGCGACGAGGTCTCGATGCTGCATGGGGTGACCCTGGGCGGTACCGGGGCCGAACGGGGCGATCGCCATCCCAAGATCGGTCGCGGCGTCCTGTTGGGCGCCGGGGCCAAGGTGCTGGGCAATATCACCATCGGCGACTACGCCAAGGTGGCGTCGGGGTCGGTGGTGCTGAAGGCGGTACCGGCGGGATGTACCGTGGCGGGCGTTCCGGCGCGGCTGGTCAACTGTCCGACCGGCGACGCCCCGGCGCGGACGATGGATCATACGCTGGCCGACATCGTCTATGACTTCGTGATCTGACCTTGCAGTTCAACCGACACTCGTTCGCGACCGAGTCCAGCGATCAGGTGATCCGCTTCACAGAAACAGGGTCGCTGGCGGGGAAGGTTTCTTCGACGCCTTCGTCGATGAGGGCCTGCTGACGGTCTTCGGCCTTGCGGGCGTCTGGATCGAGTTGATCGGGCTTGCCGTGTTCGCGTTGGGCCTTGCGGGCATGGGGCGTATCGGGGTCGCAGTCCTGCTGAACGGGCGTCTTTGTGGTGGCCTGGGTCATCGGCGTCTCCTCAACGGGCAGGCTGATCGTCGCCGTCGGGTCCGTAGCCCAGGTCGGCGATATCGTCGTCGGACAGGCGTTTGGCCTCCCAGTGGGCGGCGCTGGCCTGGGCTCCGCGAGCGTTTTCCATCAGGCCGGAATAGACCAGCTCAACTTCATCATCGCCGCGTTGACCGGCGCTTTCACCGTCGATCTCGTTGATGCGTTCGCCGTCGACACCCAGCAGGGCGTCGGCCTGGGCCTCTATGCCGGAGGCACCCTGGATTTCGTCCAGATCGTCGGGCTGGTCTTCGTCGAATTCCTCTTCATCGGCGTCACCGTCGGCCTGGGTGATGTCCAGAACGGGGTCGGCTTCGTCGGGCAGGAAGTCGCCGTCGCCCTCGTCGTCCAGGTGGGTTTCGTCGAAGGTTTCGGCCTGGTCCTGATCGTCTCTCGCGTCGGTCATGACATGTCTCCCTGTGTGGGGACAGAACGCCACGGGTCAGGGCGTGTTCCAGTCTCCGGACACGGCGGCGTCGAGGGCGGCGCGGATGTCCTGGATAACCTGGGGCCAGCCGTCGACGGCCGCGCGCTTGAAGATGCGGACCTCCGGATAGAAGACGTAGCGGTCGGTCTGCATCAGGTGCCAGTCATCGGGGGCGGCGACCATCCAGGTGCGGGCCCCGGCGGCGGCGGCGATATTGGTGCCCGCGATGCCGGGACCGACCACCAGATCGCAGGCGACGGACAGGGCCGCGACGTCCTCCAGATCGTCCTTCAGATCGATGGGCGGGGTCCAGATGCGCACCCCGGCGGCCTCGGCGGCGGCCAGATCGGCGGAAACGTCGCCGCATTGCAGATTGATCATGACGCAGCCGGGTACCGTCAGGATCGGCTGCCAGAGCTGGAAGCCGGTGGCGAAAAAGGCGGCGCGGGCGCCGGTCATGACCAGGCTCTTCCAGTGCAGGCCGACCTTGAGGCCGCGGCCGAGGGCTTCAAGCTCTGTGGTCCAGCGGGCGACACGTTCCGGGTCGGGCACGATGACCTGGCGCGCCGGCGGGAAGGAGGCGACCGAGGGGCGATAGGGGGCCATCAGGGAGGCGATGGGTGTCCAGGCATCCATGCGCACGCCGGCGTCGGACAGCTCCTGGATGAAGGGCATATAGCGCGTCAGTCGCCCCTCCAGCCGCACCGCGCGGTGCCCGCCGACGATGGCGCGCGGGTGCGCCCGCTGGAACAGGCCGACCATGCGCTGCTCGACCGCCAGATAGACCTGACCTTCCGGGCCGACGGCGTCGATCACGTCCGGCAGGGTGTTGGCGAAGACCAGTTCGTCGGCGATGCCCTGTTCGCCGACGACGAGCAGGCGCTTCCCGCGAATATCTTCGGTCCTGGGGTCCCAACGCGGGGCATCGACGGCGACGCGCATGGCGTCGGGCAGGGCGGGGTCGAGGCGGACTTCATAGGCGTCGAAGCCTTCGGGAATCCGGGCCAGGCCCATCAGCATGATGGCGCGGGCCATGCGCATCATGGCCTGTTCATAGGCGGTCTCGGCCCCCGGCAGGGCGGCCTCGATATCCTCGAGCGCGCCCAAAGTGTCGCCCAAGGGAGAGCGGGCGTTGGCACGGTTGTAGCGGGCCTTGGCTAGGGCCGGGTCGAGGCGCAGCGCCTCCTCGAAGAAGATCAGGGCCTGATCGACCTGGCCCCGATCGTTCATGACCGAGCCGAGGGTGTTCCACAGGACGGCATTGCCCGGCTCGATCTCCAGCAGGGGCGTCAGCAGGTCGATGGCGTCGGGGTAGCGGTTCTGGTCGCGCAGGACGCAGGCCAAGTTGTTGGTGGCCTCGGCGTGGCCGGGATGGGCGGCCAGATAGCGAAGGAGCAGTTTCTCGGCGATGGGCAGATAGCCCAGCTGATGCGCCAGCCGGCCCAGGTCGTGGGCGATGTCTGTGTCTTCAGGCAGGCGTTGCAGGGCGGCCTGATAGGCGTCGAGCGCCGCGATCACCTGGCCCGATTTCTCGTGGCAGATGGCGAGGACGTGCCAGGCCAGACCACTGTCGGGATCGGCCTTGATGGCGGCCTGGGCCTGGGTGGCGCCCAGGGCATAGTTGCCGTTGCGAATGGCGGCGAGGGCGGCGCGCAGCTTGTCGACGACGACCTTCTGCGTCCTGGCGGATGTAGGCTTGGTGCCCACGAGGGCGTGCGACAGGCGGCGAATAGCGGCGGGCGAGGCGGCGTTGCCGACCGTCGACTGGACCGCCAGTCGCGGCGCGTGGGCATCCTCCTGAGGGGCGGTGTCCAGAGGGGAGGGAGCAGTCATGCGCGATCTCGAAGCGGGCGTATCGTCATCCTGCCGTCCAGCTTACAAGAGATGGTTAACCACGACTGTTTAGCCTGTGTTTGCTCGCCTGATTCCATTCTGGGTTATCGGGCCAGACGGAGTTCGCCATCCCATGCCGCTGAAGCTGTCGCTCAAGCCCGGCGAGAAGTTCGTGCTGAACGGGGCCGTGGTCCAGAACGGGGATCGCCGGGGCGTCCTGATCCTGCAGAACAAGGCCAGCGTCCTGCGCGAGAAGGACATCATGCAGGTCGAAGAGGTCAATACCCCGGCCCGCCGCGTCTATTTCCCGGTCATGATGATGTATCTGGACGAGACCTCGGCCCCCAAGGTCTATGACGAGTTCGTGCTGCGTCTGACGGAGTTCATGGGGGCCATCCGCAATCCGGAGATCCAGGCCGAATGCGTCGCCGCCTCGCGCCACGTGATGGCCAAGGAATACTACAAGGCCCTGATGTCGGCCCGCAAACTGGTGGACTACGAAGAAAGGCTGGCCGATGTCGCTTCAGGCGTACAAGACCGCATCGACGCGGGCTGAAAACCCGCGCGAAATGGAATATCGGCTGTTCGGCCAGGTCACGCGCGCGCTGATGCATGCCGCGACCGTCGACAAGTCGGACATCGCCACGCGCATCGATGCTCTGGACTGGAACCGGCGGCTGTGGTCGGCGCTGGCCACCGACTGCTCGGACCCCGGCAATCAGATGGACAAGGCCCTGCGGGCGCAGATCATTTCGATCAGCCTGTTCGTGAACCGGCACTCGTCGGTGGTGATGCGCGGCGACGACGACTTCGAGGCCCTGGTCGATATCAACAAGATGATCATGCAGGGACTGGCCGGGCCTTCGACGCCGGGGACCGCGCAGGCGGCGTAGAGCCTCGCGTCAGAACAGGCTGGTGGCCCAGGTCCAGGTGGCCAGGACGACGCGGCTAATCAGCTCCCAGGCCAGCCAGACGAAGACGCCGAATCCCGCCGTGCCGATCCAGCCGGCGATGATGATGGCCCCGTCGCGCTGCATCAGGCCGAAACCGAAGGCGGCGACGATCAAGGACGGGAACAGGTTGCCCCCCGTGATCGGCAGCATCAGGATCAGGCACAGCAAGATGCAGGCCAGGCCGATCAACATTTCGGATGCATCGCTGCTCATGATCGACAGGCGCGGACGCGACAGGCGCTCGACCTTGCGCAGCGGTTTCATGATCTTGCCGATGGCGTTGCGATAGGTGGCGCGGTCGATGCTGCGCTTCAGGATCCAGCTGGGCATCCACAGCTGATCGCGGCGAAATACCAGCTGGATGGCGATCAGCAGGATGGGGGCACCCAGCACGGTCGTCGTGCCGGGCACGGCACCGATCACGACACTGACCAGACCGAAGAACAGCAGCATGGCCCCGAAGCCGCGCTCGCCAAAGCCATTGATCAGTTCGCTGAGATACAGCTTCGGCTCATCGCGCGCGCCGATATCCTCGATCACCTGGGAGAAGGTGCGGGTGTCGGTTTCGGGATCGAGGGGAACTACTGCCAAGGCGCGTCCGGGAAACGAAGGTATCACGATCTAGGCATCACTTTGCCGTCACGCCACTTAACAAACGTCCATGACGATTCGAGGTTCGGCGGATCAGTCGTCGATGTGGTCCGGCTTGCCCGTGCGCTCTGTGTGGGCGAGCTCTTCGAGCTGCTTTTCCGACATGGACTCGGCCATGGATTTCGACGCGCCCTTCAGTGCGGATTTGGGCGTCTCGCCGCGCTTGGCGCTGAGCGCGGCACCGGCGGCCTTTTGCTGGGCGGCGGATTTGGCGGGCATGGGACGGCTCCTTCGCGGGGGAGAAGCCGCGACGCCCCGACCGGTTCCCTTATCCCCCCAGCAACTCCCGCCCGATCAGGAAGCGGCGGATTTCGTTGGTGCCGGCGCCGATGTCGTAGAGTTTGGCGTCTCGGACCAGGCGTTCGACGGGCCATTCCTTGGTGTAGCCGGCACCGCCCAGGGCCTGGACGGCTTCGAGGCTGACCTTCACGGCGTTTTCGGAGGCCAGCAGGATGGCGCCGGCGGCGTCGTAGCGGGTGGTCTTGCCCTGGTCGCAGGCGCGGGCGACGGCATAGACATAGGCGCGGGCGCTGTTTAGGGCGACATACATGTCGGCGACCTTGGCCTGCATCAGCTGGAAGCTGCCGATGGCCTTGCCGAACTGCTTGCGGTCGCGGACGTAGGGCAGGACGACGTCCAGAGCTGCCTGCATGATGCCCAGCGGCCCGGCGGCCAGGACGGCGCGCTCATAGTCCAGGCCGCTCATCAGGACGGCCGCGCCGCGCCCTTCGCCGCCCATGATGTTCTCGGCCGGAACCTCGCAGTCCTCGAACACCAGTTCGGCGGTGTCGGAGCCGCGCATGCCCATCTTGTCCAGCTTTTTGGAGACGCTGAAGCCCTTCATGCCCTTTTCGATCAGGAAGGCTGTGACGCCGCCGTTGCCCTCGCCGGTGCGGGCGTAGACCACCAGGGTTTCGGCGTGGGGGGCGTTTGTGATCCAGAACTTGGTGCCGTTCAGGATGTAGCGGTCACCCTCCTTGCGGGCCTGGGTGCGCATGGACATGACGTCGGAGCCGGAGCCGGCCTCGGACATGGCCAGGGAGCCGACGTGTTCGCCGGAGATCAGGCCGGGCAGGTATTTGCGCTTCTGCTCCTCGGTGCCCCAGCGGCGGATCTGGTTGACGCACAGGTTGGAGTGGGCCCCGTAGGCCAGGCCGATGGAGGCCGAGGCGCGGGACACTTCTTCCATGGCCACGACGTGTTCGAGGTAGCCGAGACCCAGGCCGCCGTACTCTTCCTCCACCGTGATGCCGTGCAGGCCCAACTCGCCCATTTCGGGCCAGAGCTCGCGTTTGAAGGCGTTGGTCTCGTCGATCTCGGCGGCCAGGGGGGCCAGACGGTCGGCGGCCCAGCGGGCGGTGGTGTCGCGGATGGCGTCGGCCGTCTCGCCGAGACCGAATTCCATGGATTGGGGGGCGAAGGGAATGCTCATGACGCGGGGTTAGCATCATTCATCCCCGCGAGTGAAGCGTCTGGCCCCAAGCCCCCTCCACTATGCTTCGCATGGTCGCCCTCCCCCAAAAGGGGGAGGAAAATCAGTCCGGCTTGCTCCAGCGGGCGTAGAGGTTCCAGGCGGCAGCGGCGACGCAGACGGCACCGATCAGGCCCAGAACCCCGGCGATCACCAGGGTCTCGTTCGAGGGTGCAGGGCGGCTGGCGGCCAGGCGGAAGGCTGCAGCGGCGGCCCCGCACGCGGTGAAGCCGATGGCCCCCATGATCAGGAAGGCCCCGGTATAGCCCCAGTCGAAGCCCTTGGCCTTCGCAGGCGTGGCTTCGTGTCGCATGACCGGCGCGGCCGGGGTCTCGTCGCCGGCCACGGGAGGGGTCTGAACGGTCGCGTCCTCGCCGGCGGCAGCAGATGAAGAGGCGGCATCCCACTGTGGCGCAGGGTCGGCGGCGACGTCGTCAGTGGACGGGGCGGGGTCAGATGTCGCCGGGGTCGAGGTGACGGGCGTGCTTTCGCCCAGCAGGCTGGCCACGGCGGCGGCACGGGCCTGGGCGGCCGGGTTTGCAGTCGGCTCGGTCGTCGGCTGGGCGGCTGCGGGTAAAGGCGCGGGCTCTTGCGAAGGGTCGCCCGCGACCGGCAGCGGCGCGATCATCAGATCGGCGACCGTTACTGAAGCGTCGGGCGCGGCATTGAAAAGGGCGCGTTCGGCCGAGCGGCGACGCGGCGCGGCGTCAGGCGATTCAGGTTCGGGCCAGCCGATCAGGGCGTCGGCGGCTTCCTTCGCCTGACCGGCGTTGAAGCGGCGCAGGACGTCGGAGGTCAGGAAGGCCTTGAGGCCGACCGAGATGGCGAAACTGGCGAGGGCGTCGAACTGATGCTGGTTGATGGGACCGTCGATACGGTCGTTCAGGGCCGTGGTGATCGGCAACAGGTCGTATTGCAGCAGCAGTTCGGCGTCCGCTTCATCGACCACTGCCCCTTCGCGGGCCGAGGCGGTGTGGCCATAGCCGACGACCCAGCGGCCGTCCTCGCCTTTGACCGCGCGCGGGCGGAAGCCCTCGAAGCTCTTGATGAGCATCAGGCCCGGACGGGAGATTTTCAGACGTGGCTTGACGGCGTCGGACACGGATTGACCCAGAACGATACAGGCTTACTCGCCCTTTCGGGGAAGCAGCAAGCCCTGCGCCGTTACAGCAGCACCATTGTGGCCAGGCCGAGGAAGATCAAAAAGCCGAAGAAGTCGGTCGTCGCGGTCACGAAGACGGCTGAGGAAACGGCGGGATCGAACTTCAGCTTGGACAGGGTCAGGGGCGTCAGGACGCCGATGCTGGCCGCAACCAGCAGATTCAGCACCATTGCGGCGGCGATGACGACGCCGATCAGCCAGCTTTCGTCGCGGAACCAGAAGGCGGTGGCCAGGCCGATCAGCGGAGCCAGCAGCAGGCCGTTCGACAGGCCCACCACCAACTCGCGCCAGAAGGTGCGGGGGGCGTTGGAGCTGTTCAGCTCGCGCGTGGCCAGGGCGCGGACGGTCACGGTCAGGGCCTGGGTGCCCGCATTGCCGCCGATGGCCGAGACGATGGGCATCAGGACGGCCAGGGCCACGATCTGCTGGATCGTGCCCTCGAACCAGCCGATGACGCTGGCCCCCAGGGTGGCGGTGGCGAGGTTGATGGCCAGCCAAGGCACGCGACTGCGCACGATCTCGGGGATGGTCGAGCCGCGGTCCTCGTCCTGAACACCGGCCAGGCGCAGGATGTCCTCGCGGTTCTCTTCCTGGATGATGTTGACGATGTCATCGACGGTGATCTGGCCGACCAGACGCCCCGCCGCATCGACCACCGGCGCCGAGATCAGGTGGTATTTCTCGAAGATGTAGGCGACTTCTTCCTGGTCCTGATCGACGGCGATGGCGTTGACCGGCTCCATGATGTCGGTCAGGGCGACGGAGCGCGGCGCCCGCAACAGGCCGCTGACCGGCACGCCGCCGATGGGCTTGTTGGCCGGATCGACGATGTAGATGTCGAAGAACAGCTCGGGCAGGTCTTCGCCCTGTTTGCGGATGTGGTCGATGGTGTCGCCGACGTTCCAGAACTGGGGCGCGGCCATGACCTCGCGCTGCATCAGGCGACCGGCCGTGTCCTCGGCATAGCCCAGCGAGCTCTCGATCGCGGCGCGATCTTCGTCCGGCATGGCAGCCAGGACCTTTTCGCGCTGATCGTCCTCCAGATCCTCGACCACGGCGGCGGCGTCGTCGGAATCCAGCTCCTGCAGCGCCTCGGCCAGGATCAGGTGGGGGACGCGCTCCAGCACCTCCTCGCGGATGCCGTCGTCCAGCTCGGGCAGGGTTTCGGCCAGCAGGTCGGCGGGTAGCCAGATCACGACCACGCCGCGATGCTGTTCCGTCAGAAAGCCCATCAGGTCGGCGACGTCGGCGGGGTGGAGGTCTTCCAGCAGGGCCGTCAGGCGCGCGCCGTCGCCATCATCGGCGGCATCGACGACCTTTTCGACAAAGGCGGGCGTCAGGACGTAGTCCTCGTCCAGGGCGACATGATCTTCGGTTTCGGCTTCGGGCGGCAGGGGGGCGTCTGCGGTGGTGATCACGCTTCTGGCCTCCCTCGAAAAAATGGATCAGCTATGCGCCGATGCGTCGCCCCTGAACCGCCAGCGGTTCGCCTGAATGAAGGAAGCCTGCCCGGACGGTGGACCGAAGTCCAGCCGCCTCACAGGTTTCGAAATCCGATGGTGCGGTCGAGAAGACTCGAACTTCCACTCCGGTTAAGGAACAGCGACCTCAACGCTGCGCGTCTACCAATTCCGCCACGGCCGCTCACATCGGAGCGGGGCTGATAGCGGAGGATGTAGGGAAAGGGAAGGGGGGTGAGGGAGGGAGTAGGCAGTAGGCAGTAGGCAGTAGGCAGTAGGCAGTAGGGTGGAGCTGCAGCTTCAACGGTCGGGATGCTTCTCGAGCTTTACGATCAGGGCTTGAAGCATGCGGCCCAACTGGTCGGCTTCGTCTAGGAGTGAATCTGCATTTTCGGAGGCCGTCAGGTTGACGCGAACAGCCAGCAGGACGTGGGTCTCGAGTTCTTTCAGCGAGCCACGGGCAACGCGGAGAAAGCTGAGGTATGCAGGTCGAGTGGCTCGCCCGTAGCCTTCGGCAATGTTCGCGGCCACAGATGCAGCTGCACGGCGGCTTTGGGACGTCAGGCCAAACTGTTCTTCACGCGGAAAGGCTCGAGTCAGCTCGTAGGTCTGAACGGCCAAGTCCATCGCCCGCTGCCAAACCAGAAGATCGCGATAGCTTTTGACGTCAGACGGCATTTTTCTACTGCCTACTGCCTACTGCCTACTGCCTACTGCCTACTGCCTACTGCCTACTGCCTACTGCCTACTGCCTACTGCCTACTGCCTACTGCCTAAGCCGCTCCCGCCATGAAGTCGTAAACGTCCGCAGCCCGCGTCACCGTGATTGCGATACGGTCGTCGCGGATTTCGATTTCGCCGCGGGCGACGGGGTGGTTGTTGGCCAGGATCCAGACTTCGTCGCTTTCGGAGGCGTCGAGCGGGATCACCGCGCCACGGCCCATCTTGAGCAGTTGCGACATCGGCAGGACCGAACGGCCCAGCACGACGGAAATCTCGACATTGACGGCGTCAATCTGGCTCAAGGCGCATCCGGTTCAGGCGAAGGAGCGCAAGCGACAGCCCTTGCGCGATGCCTTCGGGGGACACATTGAGTCCTCATGCTTGCTGACCCGTTAAGTCTGTCGGAAAATTGCCGGATCCCGAGCGATGGGGTGCCCGTGGAATGGGCCGTGTCGTCCGCGCTGGTGCCGTACGAAGAGGCGGTGGCCTTCATGGAGGCGCGGGTCGCGGCGATCGCGGCGGGCGAGGCGGCCGAGATGGTCTGGCTGCTGGAACATCCGCCGCTCTATACTGCTGGCGTGTCGTCCAAGGACGCCGACCTGCTGGATGCCGGGCGGTTCCCGGTGCACCGGACGGGGCGGGGCGGGCAGTTTACCTACCACGGGCCGGGACAGCGGGTGGCCTATGTCATGCTGGACCTGAACCGGCGGGGGCGGGATGTACGCGCCTTCGTGCGCGGGCTGGAACAGTGGATCATCGGGGCGCTGGACCGGTTCGGGGTTCAGGCCGGGGTGCGCGAGGGCCGGGTGGGGGTGTGGGTCGAGCGCAAGGGGCCGGGCTGGTCACGGGAAGACAAAATCGCCGCCATCGGCGTCAAGGTGCGCAAATGGGTCAGCTTTCACGGCATCAGCCTGAACGTCGAGCCGGATCTGGACCATTTCGGCGGCATCGTGCCGTGCGGCATCGCCGAGCATGGGGTGACCAGCCTGGTCGATCTGGGCGTCCTGGCTACCATGGACGAGGCGGATGCGGCCTTGAGTAGCGCATTCGAGTCCGTGTTCGGGCCGGTTCAGACGGCGGACGCGCCCGCCGTCTGAACCGGCTTGCGCCCTACCAGTTCAGGCCGACGCGGACGTAGGCGAACCGACCGTTGAAGCCGAACGACGAGTAGTAGGGGAAGCCCAAGACGCCATTGCTGTTCAGCGTGGCAGGCACGGCGTCCGGGTATTCGTCGAAGGCATTGTCCACACCGAGGGTCAGGCGCACCCGCTCGTTCGCCTGATAGTGCAGGGCGAAGTCGGCGACCGTGTTGGTTCCGGTGTCATAGTCGTTGGCGGGGGTGCTGCCGGGCTGGACGACGTTGCCATAATAGGTGGTGCGGGCGGTCAGGCCCCATTTGTCCTTTGACCAGTCGGTGCCGAAGACGACCTTGGTGTCGGGCGTGCCCTGCTGGATCGTCTCGATGCGGGTGCGTACGAACAGCGGCGGGACGGGGTCGAGCACGGACGACGAGGTGGGCAGGCGCGTGATCTCCACGTCGTTGAAATTGGCTGCCAGCGTGAAGTCCCAGTCGCCGTAGGTGTCGGTGTTCAGCCGATAGCGGCCGACGATGTCGATGCCCTGGGTCGTCGTATCCACGCCGTTCAGAAAGAAGCGAGCGGCCTGAACGCCCAAAGGGGTCAGCAAGTCGTTCACCTGATCACTGAAGGTCCGGTTGATGTTCTCGGACAGGACGATCTGATCCTCGATCTCGATCCGATAGGCGTCGATGGTCAGATCGATGTCACCCAGGCGGATGACGGTGCCGAGGGTGTAGTTGACCGAGGTTTCGGCATCGAGCGGCTGTGCGCCCAGAGTCGAGGCGACCGCGCTGGTGGCGGGGAACAGGCCGGTCTCGACCACGACACCGTTGGTGACCAAGGACGATGTGGAGGTGAAGAAGCTCTGTTGCAGGGACGGCGCGCGGAAGCCGGTGGACACCGAGCCGCGCAGGGCGAAGGCGGGGTTGAAGTCGTAGCGGGCGGAGACCTTGCCCGTCGTGGCATTGCCGAAGTCGGAATAGTCCTCGAAGCGGACGGCGGCGGCCACAGTGAGCTGTTCGGTCACGGGCGCTTCGACATCGACATAGACACCGACAGCGGTGCGGTCCTCATCGACCTCGTTGGAGGGCTGGAAGCCGGGGAAGCCCTGGGCCCCACTGCCCAGGGCTGTGTTCGCGCCGAGCGGACCCCGGTTGTAGGACTCGGGCTGGCCGGCCTGGATTTCATAGGTTTCGCGGCGTGCCTCCAGCCCGACGGCGACGTTGAGCGGGGCATAGAGACCGACGTCATAGGTGCGGTCGAAGTCGGCACCGAAAACGAGCTGGTCATAGATCAGGCCGCCGGAATCGAAGCTGGTCAGGGAGGCGGCGCCGTAGGTGGAGTTCAAGGTTTCCTCGGTGCGGAACTCCAGGGCGTTGCGGCCATAGACCAGGTTGAAGTCTGCGTTCCAGGCACCGACGCTGCCGCGCAATCCGCCGCCGGCCGAGATGTCCTCGGAGTTGACGGCGATCTTGGGCAGGAAGCCGTTGGGATAGATGGCGGGCACCAGATTGGGGTTGCCGGTGACGCGGGGGAAGGCGGCGCTTTCGCTGTCGCGGTTCTGATAGCCGGCCCAGCCATAGGCCTCCCAGTCGGCGTTCAGGGGCTTGCCCGCATTGGCGAACAGGGTCCACTGCTCGACCTCGGGATCGCCGAAGCGGGCGGTGATGGCATTGGGTGTGACGCGAGGATCCAGGTCGGCGCGGTTGGTCGGATCGCGCTGCAGGTATTCGGCGCTGAGCGTCAGAAAGCCGTCGGAGCCCAGGCTGAATCCCTGCCAGCCCGAGGCGGTCAAGGTGCCGCCGTCCTCCTCGTCGCGACCGGGCAGGCGGGCGGTGTCGACGGTGGTATAGTATTGACCGGCCGTGAAGGTCGCGCCGCCTCCGCTGGAGGCCTGGCGCAGGCGCAGGTTGACCACCCCGGCGATAGCATCCGAGCCATACTGGGCCGAGGCCCCGTCGCGTAGAACCTCGATCCGGTCCAGCGCGCCCGAGGGAATGGTGTTCAGATCGACCGCGGCCGAGCCACGGCCGACCGAGCCATTGGTGTTGACCAGGGCCGAGGCATGGCGGCGCGTGCCGTTGACCAGGACCAGGGTCTGGTCCGGCGACAGGCCGCGCAGGGTGGCCGGGCGGATCGAGTCGGTGCCGTCGACCACGGCGGCGCGGGGGAAGTTCAGGGACGGCACGGAGGCGGCGAGGGCGGCGGCCAGTTCGGTGGTGCCGCGATTTTCCAGCTCCTCGCTGCTGACGACATCGACTGGGGCCAGGCTGTCTAGGCGCGAGCGGTTCTGGACGCGGGTGCCGGTAACGATGACGTCGTCGATGGAGGAGGCCTCGGGCTCCTGCGGCGCAGGGGCGGATTGGGCCGAGGCCGCGCCGGCGGACAGCAGGGCCAGGCTGGATGCGGCGGCAAAGAGGATCGTGCGCGTGTTGAGTTGAGCGGTGGAGCGGGTCATGGGGTCTTCCTTCGGTCTCGATGAGGCGCACGGGTCCGCACAGCGCCGCGCAAGCGGTCGCGGGATCGGCCCGAGGCTGTTGGTTATGGGTCTGGTAAGGGGTGCGGCCAGCAGGCCGCTCAGGTCAGCAGGCGATCAGCGGCTGACGACATCGCATCTGGCCCGGCCCACACATGAGAGTGCGGGGCTGGAGAGCGGTCGCGGTCGGGGTCGTGGCGTTACGCATGGTCGTCTCCCGCACCATCGGGAACGCCCTCGCTGGCAAATTGGGGGAGTGGCGGCGTGGGGCCGCGTCCCTCATCTGCCGCAGACCCGGAGGTCCTGCGAAGGAGTTGGCACCTTACGGTTTCCCGCAGGTTGCCCCGGCGTCTGTGGGCCTAATCCCTCGACCGGTCTCGATGAGCAGTTGCGATATTGCGATGCGGTAGAATAGCGTCAAGAGGGTGACGCAAAAAAGTTCGGCGGCGCAGGGTTGCCCCCACGCCGCCGCGTCTTTTCGGTCTCAGTGAGACGATCAGGCTTCGGAGCCGAGACCGTCCTGCTGGCCTGCGCCACCTTCGACCATGTCGCGGGCCTGTTCGGCGGCCGCTTCGCGGTCTTCGTCATAGGCGGACTTGATGACGTCCTCGCCCTTGGCCTGACGTTCGGCCTCTTCGGCCGAGCGTGCGATGTTGATCTTGATCGTGGCGGTGACCTCGGCGTGCAGGCGAACCAGCACTTCGTGGACGCCCAGGCTCTTGATCGGCACGTTCAGAACAACCTGCGAACGCTCGACCTTGCCGCCTTCGGCCTGGACGGCCTCGACGATGTCGCGAGCGGCGACCGATCCGTACAGCTGACCGGTTTCACCGGCCTGGCGGATCATGACGTAGGTCTGACCGTCGATCTTGTCGGCGATCTTCTGCGACTCGGACTTGTTCTTCTCGTTGCGGGCCTCGATGGCGGCGCGGTCGAGTTCGAAGGCCTTCAGGTTCGCGGAGGTGGCCCGACGGGCCTTGTCGCGCGGCAGAAGGAAGTTACGGGCGAAGCCGTCCTTGACGGACACGACGTCGCCGATGGCGCCGAGGTTCTCGACGCGCTCTAGCAGAACGACCTTCATATCACTTCACCACATACGGCAGGAGGGCCAGATAGCGGGCGCGCTTGATGGCCTTGGCCAGTTCGCGCTGCTTGATCTGGGAAACGGCGGTGATGCGCGAAGGCACGATCTTGCCGCGTTCGGAAATGTAACGCTGCAGCAGCTTCACATCCTTGTAGTCGATCTTCGGTGCGCCTTCACCCGTGAACGGGCAAACCTTGCGGCGACGCGAGAAGGGACGACGGGCGGGGCCGGAGCCGGCCGGCGTACCCGGCTTGGGGGCGGTCGTATCGGTCATGATCCGGGTCCTTATTCTGCGGCTTCGGCGGCGGGGGCGTCTTCACGCGGCGTGCGCTCACGCTCACGTTCACGCTCGCGCTCGCGGCGGGCCAGGAGGGGCGACAGTTCCAGATCGAGTTCCTCGACGCGGACGGTCAGCCAGCGCAGCACGTCCTCGTTGATCGACAGCTGGCGCTCGACCTCGGCCATGGCGGCCGGGGGGGCGTCGACGGCGAGCAGCGAATAGTGCGCCTTGCGGTTCTTCTTGACCCGGTAGGTCAGGTTGCGCAGACCCCAGTATTCGATCTTGGCGACCGAGCCGCCACCGGCGACGATCAGATCCTTGATGGTGTCATTCAGCGCTTCGGCCTGTTGCGCGCTGATATCCTGGCGCGACATGACCGTGTGCTCGTAAAGAGCCATGCGGTATTCTCCCTTGTGGGGCGTCGGCGCGAGGGGACCGGGTAAAGTCCTCTCCCACGATGGATCCAGGCGCGGCGGCCGGGATGACTTCCCGAACCCTTTGGAACTCCACGCCAGGACCGAAGCCCTGGAAAGGCGGCGCGTATAGGGGAAAAGGGGCGGGGGGTAAAGCCGCGTCTCGATTATCCCTGCGGACGGACCACCATACAGGTGACGCTGCGGGCGGCGAGGGCTTCGCAGGCGGCCTGGGCGGACTGTTCGGTCATGCCGGTGAAGCGCGAGCGGAACCAGCCCTCGGCATCGACCACGGTGCGCTCGGCCGAGGAAAACTGGGTGCGGAAGCGGCGCTGGACCTCGGTCAACCAGTTGCGGGCCACGGTCTCGTCACGGAAGGCTCCGACCTGAACGGCCCAGCCACCGGAGGCGCGGGCCGGCGTGGCGCGGGGGGCGGGCGTGCGGGTCGTGGTCGCAGCAGGCGAGCGGCCGCCGTTCAGAATGGCGGTGACGTCGGCGGGCAGGTCGGCGGGAAGCTGGCCTGAACGTGTGGCGGGGCGAGCGGGCGTGCGGGGCTCCGGGCGAGGCGCAGGTGTGCTGGCGAGGGCGGCATAGGCCGTGCCTTCGTCGCCGTTGGCTTCGTTGCTCGGTACGGCCGCTCCGCTGGAGGTGATGGAGGCGAACTGGACCTCGCCGGCCGGGCTGGAGCTGAGGCCGAAGCCGCGCTGTTCGAAGAAGGCCTGGGTCACCTGGATGTTCTGGCCCCGGCTGCGGGCACGTTCCAGCTCGAAGCCGGTGTCCATCAGGGCGGCGACATGGGCATTGCGGCTGGCGGTCGAGCGCCCACCCAAGACAATGGTGATCAGCCGCTTGTCGCCGCGCACGGCAGAAGCGGCCAGGTTGAAGCCCGAGGCATTGATATAGCCGGTCTTCAGCCCGTCATAGCCGTTGCCGGTGTGCAGCAGGCCATTGGTGTTGCGGTAGTCGCGACCGTTGTAGGCCCAGTCGTGCTGGCCCAGATAGGCATAGTATTGCGGATAGTCGCGCATGATGGCGCGCGCCAGGATCGACAGGTCGCGGGCCGACGTGATCTGGCGGCTGTCGGGCAGGCCGTTGGGATTGACGTAGACGGTCTGGGTCATGCCCAGTTCGCGGGCCTTCTGCGTCATGCGGGCCGCAAAGCGATCGTTGGAGCCGCCCACGTGCTCGGCGATGGCCATGGCCATGTCGTTGGCGCTGCGAACCGCGGTCGCGCGCATGGCGTTGTCCAGGCTGATGGTCTGGCCGGCGGCGAGACCCAGTTTTGACGGCGGTTCGCTGGCCGCGCGGATCGAGATGGTCAGGGTATCCGTCAGCTTCACATCGCCCTTCGAGAGCGACTCGAACGCCAGATACAGCGTCATCAGCTTGGTGATGGAGGCGGGATAGCGGCGGGCATCGGCGTTGCGCGCGAACAGGACCTCGCCCGTTTCGGCGTCCACGACGATGGCGGCATAGCGCGAATTGTCGCCTGACTGAGCGACCGGCGGCGTGGCGGCGGGCGTGAAGGCCAGGCCCGCGATGAGGGCCAGCGACAGAAGTCCGCGACGGATCAGGGCGATGGTCAGCACGGCAGGCCTCACTCTTCAGACTGGCGCGACGGCGGCCCCACCACGCGACGCGAACAGAAAGGCTACCATGCGCTCCGTCGGTTTCGAGAGGGTAAACAAGGCGTCAACAGGATTGTGAAGTCTGTCTGAAGGTTTTGTGCAGTGCACAATATCCCTTGACGACTGTTCGCACTTGCACCATATGAGCCTCGTCGCGGTGGAATCGCCTGCTGCGAGAAAAATCAGTCGCGGGATCGCTGCGACACCTCAGTTCAGGAGACGCATCATGACTGACGCCGTTGAAACCGTGAAGAAGACCGCCGACACCGTGAAGGCCACCACCGAAAAGGCCCAGGCCAACTTCCAGGCCGGCGCTGAAAAGGCCCAGGCCACGTTCCAGGCCAATGCCGAGCAGGCCCAGGCCGCCGGCGCCAAGGTGTTCCGCGACGCCGCCGACAAGTCGGCCGCCGGCCTGGCCGAGCTGAACGCCCACAGCAAGCAGAACCTGGAAGCCATGGTCGCCTCGGCCACCGCCGCCCAGAAGGGCGTCGAAACCCTGTCGGCCCAGTCGGTCGCCTTCACCAAGAAGTCCTGGGAAGACGGAGTCGCCGCCGCCCAGTCGATGGCCCAGGCCCGCTCGATCCAAGAACTGCTGGAGCTGCAAACCAGCTGGGCCAAGTCGGCCACCGAAGCCTATCTGGCCGAAGTGACCAAGGCGACGGACGTCATGACCGCCTCGGTCAAGGACAGCTTCAAGCCGATCAACGAGCGCGTCACCGCCTCGGTCGAAAAATTCCAGGCCGCCCGCTAAGCGCCTGACGAAGCTAGTAGCGTAACGAGAAGGCCCCCGGAGCGATCCGGGGGCCTTTTTGCTGTTGATGCGATCGCACAATTTCCCTCCCACTTGGGGGAGGGTGGCTGAGCGCAGCGAAGCCGGGTGGGGAGGCGCGGCGCTACTAAGCCGGCGCCTTATTGCCTGAGCCCCTCCCACCCGACCTCACTTCGTTCGGCCACCCTCCCTCAAGCGGGAGGGACAGGCGTTTGCGCCTTCGCAAACAAAGAGGTGACTTGTCGCATCTTCAAATCAGGGCATCATCACCTATCTGATCCATCGAACTCCCCAACTGGATTACGAATGCCGCCGTCACGCAAGAGCGGTGATCGGGACCAGGGCGCAGGCTCTGCCACCATCACCGAGACAAGGCCGAAACTTCAGAAGCCCTCGCTGTATCGGGTGCTGATCCTGAACGACGACTACACCCCGATGGAATTCGTCATCTATGTGCTGGAGCGGTTCTTCCAGAAGAGCCGCGAGGACGCGACCCGCATCATGCTGCATGTGCATCAGCATGGCGTCGGGGTCTGCGGCGTGTTCACCTATGAAGTGGCCGAAACCAAGGTCGCCCAGGTGATCGAAACCGCCAGGCGTCACCAGCATCCGCTGCAATGCACGATGGAAAAAGACTGAGAGGATAAGCTCCCATGCCCTCATTTTCACGTCCTCTCGAAGAGACCCTGCACCGCGCGGTGCACTATGCGAACGAGCGCAAACACGAATACGCCACGCTGGAGCACCTGCTGCTGGCGCTGATCGATGATCCGGATGCGGCGGGCGTGATGACCGCCTGCAATGTCGAGCTGGTCAATCTGAAGACGGCGCTGACGCTGTATGTCGACACCGACCTGGCGGCCCTGGCCACCAGCGACGGGGAAGACGCCAAGCCGACGGCGGGGTTCCAGCGCGTGATCCAGCGCGCGGTGATCCACGTCCAGAGCTCGGGCCGCGAGGAGGTGACGGGGGCCAACGTGCTAGTCGCCATCTTCAGCGAGCGCGAAAGCCATGCCGCCTATTTCCTGCAGGAGCAGGACATGACCCGCTATGATGCGGTCAACTATATCGCGCACGGCATCGCCAAGAAGGGCGGGGGCGAGACCCGTCCGGCCAAGGCCGGTGCCGCCAGCCCCGAGGACGCCGAGGATGCCGCCGCCGCCAAGACCGGCGGAGAGGCGCTGGAAGCCTATTGCGTCGACCTGAACCAGAAGTCCAAGAACGGCAAGATCGACCCCCTGATCGGCCGTCACGGCGAGGTCGAGCGGGCGATCCAGATCCTGTGCCGCCGGACCAAGAACAACCCGCTGCTGGTCGGTGAGCCGGGCGTGGGCAAGACCGCGATCGCGGAAGGTCTGGCCCGCAAGATCGTCAACCATGAGGTGCCGGACGTGCTGGAAGGCGCGACCATCTACAGCCTCGACATGGGGGCGCTGCTGGCCGGTACCCGCTATCGCGGCGACTTCGAGGAGCGGCTGAAACAGGTCGTCAGGGAGCTGGAGAACCACGAGAACGCGATCCTGTTCATCGACGAGATCCATACGGTGATCGGTGCGGGTGCGACCAGTGGCGGGGCGATGGATGCGTCCAACCTGCTGAAGCCGGCTCTGGCGTCCGGCACCCTGCGCTGCATGGGATCGACGACCTATAAGGAGTATCGCCAGCATTTCGAGAAGGACCGCGCCCTGGTGCGGCGCTTCCAGAAGATCGACGTCAACGAGCCGACGGTCGAGGACACGGTGAAGATCCTCAAAGGGCTGAAGAGCTCCTACGAGGGGCACCACAAGCTGCGCTATACCGACGCCGCCATCCGCACGGCGGTGGAGCTGTCGGCCCGCTACATGACCGACCGCAAACTGCCGGACAAGGCGATCGACGTGATCGACGAGGCGGGGGCGTCGCAGATGCTGCTGCCGGAATCCAAGCGCAAGAAGGTCATCGGCCAGAAGGAGGTCGAGGCCGTCATCGCCAAGATGGCCCGTATCCCCGCCAAGTCGGTCTCGAAGTCCGACACCGAGGGCCTGCGCCAGCTGGAGACGGATCTGAACCGGGTGGTCTTCGGCCAGTCGGCGGCGATCGAACAGGTCTCTGCGGCCATGAAGCTGGCTCGCGCAGGTCTGCGCGATCCGCAGAAGCCGATCGGGGCCTTCCTGTTCAGCGGCCCCACGGGCGTGGGCAAGACCGAGGTGGCCAAGCAGCTGGCCGCCACCCTGGGCATCGAGATGCAGCGGTTCGACATGTCGGAATATATGGAGCGCCATACCGTCAGCCGCCTGATCGGGGCCCCCCCGGGCTATGTCGGGCATGACCAGGGCGGGCTGCTGACCGATGCGGTGGATCAACATCCGCATTCGGTGGTTCTGCTGGACGAGATCGAGAAGGCCCACCCGGACGTCTACAACATCCTGCTGCAGGTGATGGACAACGGCATGCTGACTGATGCGGTCGGCAAGAAGGTCGATTTCAGGAACACCATCCTGATCATGACGACCAATGCCGGGGCCGCCGACAATGCCCGCGCCTCCATCGGCTTTGGCCGGGGCAAGGTCGAGGGCGAGGACGACAAGGCCATCCAGCGCCTGTTCGCGCCGGAGTTCCGCAACCGCCTGGACGCCATCGTGGCCTTCAAGGCGCTGGACGCCGAGACGATCAAGTCGGTGGTGACCAAGTTCATGATCCAGCTGGAGGTCCAGCTGGGCGACCGCAACATCACCATCGAACTGTCGGACGAGGCCAACGACTGGCTGGCCAAGAACGGCTTCGACGAACTGTATGGCGCGCGTCCTCTGGCGCGGGTCATTCAGGAGCACATCAAGAAGCCGCTGGCCGACGACATCCTGTTCGGACGCCTGACGCGCGGTGGCCATGTGAAGGTGGAACTGAAGGACGGCAAGATCGCCTTCGACATCACCCCCACCAAGGGCGCGCCGGAGAAGGTGGCCGAGGATGCGGACGTCGTCGCGGACTGACGGTAATCCTCCCCCGACGGGGGAGGGGAACCACTAAGTGGTGGAGGGGGCTGGCGGCATACGCCGGTGTCTGGTGTTGGCCCCCTCCACCGCCGTGCTGGCGGTCCCCTCCCCTGATGGGGGAGGAACAATCCAAAGAAAAAGGCCCGGGCATCGCTGCCCGGGCCTTTTGTCTGGGTGGAAGGCCTCGCCTTAGCGGCGGCGACCCAGGCCGCCCAGCAGCACGGCCAGACCGGCGACGATGCCGGTGGTCAGCAAGGGCTTGCGGCGGGCGAAGTCCAGACCCTGGCGGGCCTTGTCCTGGTATTGGACCGGGGCTTTTTCAACGAGGCCGTCCAGGCCGTCGATGACGCGGCCATAGGCGTCCAGAGCCTTGCCCTTGACCTGATCGAACTTGCCTTCGGCCTGCAGACGGTCGTTGCCGGTAAGGCCGCCGATGCCATCCTTGATACGGCCACCGACGGTGTTGGCGGCGCCTTCGATACGTTGGTCGGTCATGGAGAAATCCTCTCGAATGAATGGGTGCCGGGGAGGCGTGCCGTCATAGCGCAGAGAGGAGCGGGGGGTTCCGTTTCGACCATGAAACCTTGGTAATGCCTTGGCCTAGCCCACCTTCACCCGTGTTGCCGCCTCCGGGAGGTCCTCACCGAACGCCCGCTGATAGAACTCCGCGATGGTCGGGCGTTCCAGTTCGTCGCACTTGTTCAGGAAGGTCAGGCGGAAGCTGAGACCCACGTCGCCGTTGAAGATGATGGCGTTCTGGGCCCAGGTGATGACGGTGCGGGGGCTCATCACCGTCGAGATGTCGCCGTTCATGAAGGCGTTGCGGGTCATGTCGGCGACGCGGACCATGGCGGCGATCTTGCGCTTGCCCTCGGCATCGGCCCATTCGGGCACCTTGGCGGCGACGATCTCGGCCTCCACATCGTGGTCGAGGTAGTTCAGGGTGGTGACGATGTTCCAGCGGTCCATCTGGCCCTGATTGATCTGCTGGGTGCCGTGGTACAGGCCCGATGTGTCGCCCAGGCCGATGGTGTTGGTCGTGGCGAACAGGCGGAAGAAGGGGTTGGGCCGGATCACGCGGTTCTGGTCCAGCAGGGTCAGGCGGCCCTGCGCCTCCAGCACGCGCTGGATCACGAACATCACATCGGGGCGGCCGGCGTCATATTCGTCGAACACCAAGGCGATCGGGCGCTGGATGGCCCAGGGCAGCATGCCCTCGCGGAACTCGGTGATCTGTTTGCCGTCCTTCAGGACGATGGCGTCCTTGCCGACCAGGTCGATACGGCTGACGTGGCTGTCCAGGTTCACGCGGACCAGCGGCCAGTTCAGGCGGGCCGCGACCTGTTCGATATGGGTCGATTTGCCGGTGCCGTGATAGCCCTGAACCATCACCCGACGGTCGAAGCTGAAACCGGCGCAGATGGCGAGCGTCGTCTGGGGGTCGAAGCGATAGCTGTCGTCGATTTCCGGCACATGGCTGTCGCGCTCGGCGAAGACCGGCACGGTCATGTCGCTGTCGACACCAAAAATCTCGCGCACGGTGGCGTGGCGGGCGGGTTCAAGCGTCAGCAGGGGATCGGGGGTGGCGTCAAGCAGGGAGGTCATGCGCCACCCTTAGAAAACCGTACGGGCCCGGTCCAGCGCCGCGTGTAGGCTATGAACCGGGGTGACGTTGCGACGCGGGCGTTAGTTGGGGCCAGACCGCACGTTTGCCAGGAACCGGCTGACACTCTGGCCAACAAGCCGGGCGATGTCGGCGATGTCCTTCATCAGGCCGCGAAGGCTGAGGGTTTGAAGGTCAATGTCGGACAGGTCTGAGGGCATAGAATAATCGCTGCTCAGGCTGGGCCTTTGGTGCGTATCTTGATTATTCATGAGTTCAGCGCTCCCCGCGCTTCGAACAAATGAAACGGCCAAGATCAGTTTTTGTTCCACTAAACAAAATAAAAGGCCCGAAAGATATCAATCCTTCGGGCCCGAAATGACTTATCAAACTAAATAAAGCCTATTCGACTTACTCAGTGCTGAGCGCCACATCGACATTTCCCCGTGTCGCATTCGAATAGGGGCAGACCTGATGGGCGCGTTCGACCAGCGATTGAGCCGTCGCCTGATCCAGGCCTGTGTTTGAGACCTTCAGGGCGATATCCAGGTTGAAGCCTTCGCCCCGGGTATTCTTGCCGAATCCGACCGAGGCCTGGACCTGGGTGTCCGGGCCGACCGGCGTGCCGGCCTCCTTGGACACCAGTCGCAGCGCACCCAGGAAGCAGGCGGCATAGCCGGTGGCGAACAACTGTTCGGGATTGGTGCCGGGGCCGTCGTCGCCGCCCATGGCCTTGGGCACCGACAGGCTGACGTCGATCTTGCCGTCGTCCGTGCGGCTGCGACCGTCGCGGCCACCGCCGGTGGCGGAGGCGTGGGCTGTGTAGAGAACGTCCATGGGAGAGCTCCTGTGTTGGGGCTCCTTAGCTAGGCACGACCCGGCCCAATGCTAGGCCGCCAGCCCGGCCTTCTTCAGCGTCTTGTAGGCCTTGATGACATTCTGAAGCTTCATCTCGGCACCGCGGTCGCCCTGGTTTAGGTCGGGGTGGAAGCGTTTCAGCAGTTCGTGATAGCGGGCCTTGACCCCCGCCTTGTCGGTGCGGGCGTCCAGATCCAGGGCGGCCAGGGCCGCGCGTTCCAGCTTGCCCAGGCGCAGGGTGTCCTCACCGGCGGGCGAGGCCTGTTCCTGGGTGCGGCGACCGAACAGGCCGAAGCTGTCGCGCCAGTTGCCGGGATCGGCCTTCAGCTTGCCGCGCCGCACGGCATCTGCGGCCGCCTCGCGCGTATTGGCCCCGGCCTTCATCTCCCAGGTCGGGCGGCCGCCGGTCATGGCCTCGTTTTCCTTGGCGGCGCGGATTTCGTCCTCGCTCATGCCGGCGTAGAAATTCCAGCCCTTGTTGTACTCGCCCGCGTGCTTCTGACAGAATTCGTAGAAGTCGTTCAGCCGCTCGCGCGACTTGGGCGCGCGCGCGGTGGCGGCCTGACGGCAGTCGGGCCACTGGCAGGGTTTCTGGCCGGGCTTCAGATGCAGGACATCGGCCTTGGCCGCCTCCTCTTCGGGGCGGGGCGGCTTGATCCGCATATCGGTGAAGCGGGGCTTGTATTGAAAGTCGTTCGGCATCGCACGAAGTGTAGGGCCGATTTGGACTTCAACAAGGACAAGACCATGCCGGACGGCCCGATTGCGACGATTATGCGCGAAAAACTGACCGCAGCCCTGTCGCCGACCCGTCTGGAGCTTGAAGACGACAGCGCGCGCCACGCCGGCCACCATCACGAAGGGGGCATGGATGCCCAGCCGGGCGGCGAAAGCCACTTCAATCTGACGGTCGTGTCGAGCGCCTTCGAGGGCTTGGCGCGGGTGCAGCGCCAGCGAGCGGTCAACGGCGTGTTGAAGGATGAACTTGCGGGGCCGGTGCATGCCCTGTCGATCAAGGCCCTGACGCCCGGCGAGGATGCTGCGACACCGCGCTGAGCCCTGCTCCGTCAGTCGTGCCGGGCCAGATTACGCCGTTCACCCCGTCTTAGAAGGTTGTTCGTAGCCTGACATTTGGGGTTGGGTGACTGTGGGACGGGCAATGGTCGAATCGGACGGGATCGGCAAGGCGCTAGCGGGCGAACAGCGCCCGGGCGAAGCCGCACAGGCCCTGCGCGCCATCCTGCAGACCCAGTATCTGCGCTATCTGATCATCGCCAGCTGGGCGGTTGGGCTCCTGCCCGTCGTGGGTGGCGTCAACGCCCTGATCTGGTTCCTGGGAACGGTCGCTGCGGGGGCATTGCGCGGTCAGGTCGAAAAAGGCGTCAGTTCGCGCGTCGGGTCGGGCTGGGGCATGGTCTTCCCGCTGGTGGCGACGGCGACGACGGCGGCCTGGGCCGTGGCACCGCTGATGGCCTGGTTTTCGGGCCATCCCTTCGGCCATCCCCTGGCCATGGCGCTTCTGATTTCCGGCTATGTGCTGGTGTTCGCCCAGCTTCGCAGTTCGCCGCGCCAGGCCTTGGTCATCTCGTCGCCTTATGGCGTTGCGGCCCTGATCATCCTCGCCTCGCTGTGGGGGTCGCCCCTGTTCTGGGCTTTTCTGGCCGTGGTGCCGTTCACGGCCGCGGGCCTGTTCGTACTGGTGACCATGACCATGCTGCGCGAGGATCGCATTACGGCCTTCCAGGAACATCAGGCGCATCTGATCGAGGAACTGGAGGCCGCGCGGGACAGGGCCAATGCGGCCAGCGACGCCAAGTCCAACTTCCTGGGCGTGATCTCGCACGAGCTGCGGACGCCGATGAACGGCGTGCTGGGCGCGGCCCAGCTGCTGGCCTCGACCCGGCTGGAGACCAGCCAGAGGGAATATCTGTCGATCATCCGAAACTCGGGCGACAACCTGCTAAGCCTGCTGAACGACATTCTGGACATGACCAAGATCGAGGCGGGTCGCATGACCTTCGAGGTCGTGGATGTCCACAGCGACGATATGCATCGCCGGGCCGCCGGTCCGTTCCAGGCCCAGGCCGAGGCCAAGGGGCTGACCTTCGTCTCGCGCTTTGAGGGCGAGGTGCCGGCCATCGTGCGCGGCGACCCGCTGCGGGTCTGCCAGGTTCTGCACAATCTGTTGTCCAATGCCGTGAAGTTCACCGATGCGGGCGAGGTCGTCTTCCTGGCCAAGTGCACGCGGCTGTCGGACGACCGTGTGCGGTTCGACTTCTCCGTGACCGATTCCGGGGCCGGTATCGCGCCCGCGGATCTGGAGCGTCTGTTCCAGCCCTTCACTCAAGTCGATGCCTCGTCGACGCGCCGGTTCGGTGGCACGGGTCTGGGCCTGACCATCGCCAAGCGAATGGCCAACATCATGCATGGCGACATCCATGTGGAGTCGACCCTGGGCAAGGGTTCGACCTTCACATTTACCGTCGAGGCCCAGGTCGTAGCCTGGACGACGGAGACGGAGGCGGAGCCGATCCACGCCAATGTCGAGGGCGGCGGTGCCCTGAATGTCCTGATCGTCGAGGACCATCCGGTCAATCGCATGATCCTGGAGGCCTGGATGGGGTCCGCAGGACATGTGTCCTCGACCGCCGAGAACGGTCAGATCGCCGTCGACGTGGCCGGTCGCGAGCGGTTCGACCTGATCGTCATGGACGTCAACATGCCGGTCATGGACGGTCTGACAGCGACGCGAGCCATACGCGATACGCACGGTCCCAACACCGAAACACCGATCGTGGTGCTGTCGGCCTCTGCGCGGCGCGAGGATCATCAGGCGGGGCTGGATGCGGGCGCGGACGCCTATCTGAACAAGCCCATCGACTTCGCCGCCCTGGCCAGGGTGATGAACCAGGTCGGCGGCGGCAGGGCGAGCGTGCGCCGCCTCGAAGATAGCGGCGAGATCTCGGTCGCCGCATGAACGGGGCCTGAGCCGGGTCGTTCAGGCGGGCCTCAGAGGCGGTGGCGCATGGTGGGCTCAAGTCGAAATGGTTCGACCGCCTAAGGAGCCCACCATGAACAAGATCCTCACCGCTACGCTGGCTGCCGTGATCGCCGGCTCGACCATGGGCGTCGCCACCGCCGCCGACGCCCAGTCCCGCAACGACCGTCAGGACCGTCGCGAGCAACGCGAAGACCGTCGTGACGACCGCCAGGACCGCCGTGAATTCCGTCAGGACCAACGCCAGGACCGTCAGGAGTTCCGTCAGGACCAGCGCCAGTACGCCCGCTGGCAGCAGGCCCAGCGCCGCTACAATGCGCCCCGTTACGTCGCCCCGCGCGGCTATGCGGCCCGTCAGTGGTCCTACGGCCAGCGGATGCCTTCGTATTACCGCACCAACGCCTATGTGGTGAACGACTACGGCCGCTATGGCCTGCGTCAGCCGCCCCGTGGCTACCACTATGTCCGCAGTGGCAATGATGTGGTGCTGACCGCCGTCGCGACGGGTCTGATCACCGCCGTTATCGCCGGCCTGTTCAACTAAGGCCGACCGCCGACCGAGACTGCGCCCCGGAAGGAGACTTCCGGGGCGTTTTCGCGTTTGGTGCTCATCTGTCGCCGAACGGGATCGCATGCGCGCCTTTGCCGAACTTCTGGACCGTCTGTCGCTGACGGCATCGCGCAACGCCAAGCTGGTGCTGGTGCGCGACTATCTGAAGGCGACGCCGGACCCGGATCGAGGCTGGGCCTTGGCGGCCCTGACCAGCGACCTGACGTTCGATGCCGCCAAGCCGGCGATGATCAGGAAGGCGACGGAGGCGCGGGTCGATCCGGTGCTGTTCGGCTGGTCCTACGACTATGTCGGCGATCTGGCGGAGACGGTGGCGCTGATCTGGCCCGTCGATCCGGCCTACAGGCCCAATCGCGAGCCGGAGCTGTCGGAGGTGGTGGAGGCGTTACGTCAGGCGTCGCGGGCCGAAGTGCGACCCCTGCTGGAGGGCTGGCTGGACGCGCTGGAGCCCAAGGGGCGCTGGGCGCTGCTGAAACTGATGACCGGCGCGCTGCGGGTCGGGCTGTCGGCGCGGCTGGCCAAGACGGCGGTGGCGATGATGCGACCGGCCGAGGTGGATACACCGCCTGCGCCCGAGGGCGGGGAGGGGAGCGTGGCGCTGGAACCGGTCACGGCGTCGGACATCGAGGAAATCTGGCACGCGCTCAGCCCGCCCTATGACGATCTGTTCGCCTGGCTGGAGCGGCGTAGCGAGCGGCCCAGCGGCGATGCGCCGGGGCGGTTCAGGCCGGTCATGCTGTCGGTCGCCATCGACGAGGCCGTGGATTTCGAGCGGCTGAACCCGGCGGATTATGTCGCGGAATGGAAATGGGACGGCATCCGCGTGCAGGCGGTGCGCGAGCAGGGCGTGCAGAAGCTGTATTCCCGGACGGGCGACGAGATATCCGCCGCCTTTCCTGATGTGATGGCCGGGCTGTCCTTCGAAGGGGCCATCGACGGGGAGCTGGTGGTCTGGCGAGACAATCCTGAAGGAGGGGGGCAGGTCGCGGCGTTCGGCGATCTACAGCAGCGGCTGAACCGCAAGACGGCGGATGCGGCCATGCTGGAGAAATATCCAGCCGCCATCGTGGCCTATGACCTGCTGGCCGAAGACGGGGAGGACGTGCGCGGCCTGACTCTGGCCGAGCGTCGGCCCCGGCTGGAGGCGCTGGTGGCGCGAAACGGCGAGGGGACGCTGCATCTGTCTCCGCTGGTTGCGTTCGAGGACTGGGACACGTTGGTGCCGCTGCGGCTCGATCCGCCCGTCGGGGCGGCGGCCGAGGGGCTGATGCTGAAGCGCAAGGACAGCGTCTATGTCGGCGGGCGGCCCAAGGGGCCTTGGTTCAAATGGAAGCGCGATCCCCATGTGATCGATGCGGTGCTGATGTACGCCCAGCGCGGGCACGGCAAACGCTCCAGCTTCTATTCGGACTATACCTTTGGTGTCTGGACTGACGAGGGGACCCTGACCCCGGTCGGCAAAGCCTATTTTGGCTTCACCGACGAGGAACTAAAGCAGATCGACAAGTTCGTACGCGACAACACGGTGGATCGGTTCGGGCCGGTTCGATCGGTGAAGGCCGAGCCGGATTTCGGTCTGGTGCTGGAGATTGCCTTCGAGGGGCTGAACCGGTCGACGCGGCACAAGTCGGGCGTGGCCATGCGTTTTCCCCGCGTCAGCCGCATCCGCTGGGACAAGCCGGCGCGGGAGGCGAATACCCAGGCCGATGTGATGGACCTGCTGGACTCACTTGAACGCAGCGGTGGACGACTGGTCCGGTAACCACCTTGCTTAGTGGGCCTGCAACGCGGGGTGGTCTATTCCGGCCCGGGGTTGGAGCTTTGACTGCAGGTGTTGAGAGTGCCCGATCTGTCCTTTCTGGCCAAACCGCCGCCGCTTCGGCTGGGCGTGGACATGCCGGATCGCTACCGCATCACCCTGGCGACCATGATCACCGAGCCATGGCTTCTGTTCGGGGCCTGGGCGGCCGGTGGGCTGGTGCTGGCCTTGCTGGGGTTCTGGCAGATTGCGCTTGCGACGAGCGGGATCGGGGCTCTCGCAGACATGCTGATCCAGCGGAGACTGCGCCGCCTGTGGCATGCGGGAGCCATCGCGCCGCGTCGAGGCATTCAGGGCCTGATGCCGATCGTTGCCCTGAGGTTCAGCCTGGGCGTCGCCGGTTCCATCGCGGCCCTGCTCACAGACCACAGCCCGGCGCTGATGGCGGTGGTCATGATGCTGCAGGCCTGGTCGATCTGTGTGGCCATGGCCCAGTTCAATGCCGTGCCGCGCCTGTACATCACCGCGGTCATGCCGCCGCTGGTCGCCGTAGGCGTGGCGTTCTGGCCCTACCTCCTGACTGCGGCGGGGCCGGCGCTGGTGGGTTCGATGCTGCTTCTGGTCGGCATACTGGTGGTGATCGGGCGACAGGCCGGCGAGGTCTGGAGCGCCTGGAGCGAATCCTGCGCCGAGAATACGCGACTGATCGACGAACTGAGGGCCGCGCGTGTCGCCGCCGACGCCGCGTCGCAGGCCAAGTCGACCTTCCTGGCGACCATGAGCCATGAGGTGCGCACGCCACTGAACGGCATCCTCGGCATGACGCAGCTGATGGCCATGAATCCGCTGGATCAGACACAGCGTGAGCGGGTTGAAGTGATCCGCCGGTCGGGAGAGACGCTGTTGGGCACACTGAATGCCGTGCTGGACCTGTCCCGGATCGAGGCCGGGCGACTGGAGCTGACGGACGGCGTCGTCCATCCCGCCCAGATCGCAGCGGACAGCGTCAGCACCTTTGCCGCCTCGGCCGGGTTGAAGGGGCTGTCTCTGACGTCTTCGGCCGGGCCGGAGGTGGCGGGCGGCTTTCGCGGCGACCCGGTCCGGCTGCGTCAGGTCATCGACAATCTGGTGGGCAACGCCATCAAGTTCACGGCGGACGGCAGTGTGCATCTGTCGGTCGCGCTTCAGGACGGCCAACTGGTGTTCGAGGTTCGGGACACCGGACCGGGCATTGCGCCGGAGGATCTGTCGCGAATCTTCAGCCCCTTCGAACAGGCCGACGGCTCGCACCGGCGGGCGCATGAGGGATCAGGTCTGGGTCTGGCCATCTGTCGTCAGCTGGCGGAGCTGATGAAGGGTCGGCTGGAGGCCGAGAGCGTGATGGGGCGGGGCAGCGTCTTCCGACTGACCGTGCCTGCCGAAGCGGCTGAGGCGACCCCGGCTCACAACGCACAACCTGTCAACGATGCGCTGGACAGCTTTTCTGTTCTAGTGGCCGAGGACAATGAGACGAACCGGACGGTCATCCGCAGCCTTCTGGAGCATCTGGGCGCGCAGCCGCATCTGGTCGAAAATGGTCGCCAGGCGATCGAGGCGCTGGGCCTGCGCCCGTTCCACCTGATCCTGATGGATGTCCAGATGCCTGTGATGGACGGGATTGAGGCCACGCGCGCGATCCGCCGGGGCGACGAAGGGCGGGCGGGGGCCGATGTGCCGATCATCGGTCTGACCGGCAATGCCATGGACCATCAGGTGGCCGAATGTCTGGCGGCGGGCATGACGTCGGTCGTGCCCAAGCCGATCGAACTGCCGGTGCTGGTCGCGGCCATCAATGCGGCGCTGGTCGAGACGGAAAGCGCGCCACGCCGGGCAGGTTCGGGGTTCTAATCCGCGAGACAGGCGTTAAACCCGCCGCATGCTGTCTACATCCCTGACCGAAACCGTGACCCAGGCCGTCGCCGCCGGCGAGGAGGCCGTGGCCGTCGACACCGCCATGATCGCCAAGCTGACCGACATGGCCGGCGACTTTGCGATCAACCTGTCGGTCGCCCTGCTGATCCTGGCCGCGACGGTGGTCGCGTCGAAATGGGCGGCACGCGCTACGCGCAAGGCCCTGGGGCGTCTGCGCGGGTTCCGGCACGACCCGACGGTGCTCAGCTTTGCCGTGCAGGTCGTGCGGGTACTGGTCTATGTGATCGGCTTCATCGCCGTGTTGCAGCGACTGGGCGTACAGACGACCTCGATCATCGCGGTGCTGGGCGCGGCGTCCCTGGCGGTCGGTCTGGCCCTGCAGGGGACGCTGTCCAATGTGGCGGCGGGGGTGATGCTGCTGGTGCTGAGGCCGTATCGCGTCGGCGACCTGATCGACATCAATGGCAATGTGGGGAAGGTCACGCGGCTGGACCTGTTCTTTACCCAGATGTCGGACGCCAACAACGTCAAGATCGTGGTGCCGAACAGCAAGGTGTTTTCCGACACCATGCTGAATCTGTCGGGTCAGCAGACGCGGCGGATCGAGCTGAAGATCGGGGTGGGCTATGGGGCTAATCTCAGCCAAGCCCGCGACGTGTTGACGGCGGCGGCGGCGGCGCACGACAAGGTGCTGAAGGATCCCGAGCCTTGGGCCGGGGTGACCAATCTGCTGGACAGTTCGGTCGAGGTCAGCCTGCACGCCTGGACGAAATCAGAGGACTACTGGCAAACCAAGGCCGACGTCTTCCAGGCGGCGAAGGAGGCGCTGGACGCCGCCAGCATCGAAATCCCGTTCCCGCATCAGGTCGCCGTGCCTTACGGCGATGCCGAGGCCGCCATGCCCATTCTGGCCGTGCGCGACGCGACGACGGACCGGCCCGACGGCCATGCCAGCCCCGGCGACGCCCATCAGGACAGCGGAGAGGCCTGAGCCATGCGGTACGACTTCGGCTCGGACAATACGGCGGGCATGGCCCCCTCGGCGCTGAAGGCGCTGGGCGAGGCCAATGCGGGCCATGCGAAGGCCTACGGCTCCGACGAGATCACGCAGCGGGCCGCGGATCAGATCCGTCAACGGCTGGATGCGGATGCCGAGGTGAGGTTCGTGTTTTCGGGCACGGCGGCCAATGCCATCGCCCTGTCGATGCTGGCCCAGCCGTACGAGGCCGTGCTGGCGCACCATGCAGCGCATATCTGTACGGACGAGACGGGGGCACCGGGGTTTTTCGGCCATGGCGTGGGCCTGATCGGCCTGCCTGGATTTTCGGGAAAGATCGATCCCGTGGCGGTTCAGGCGGCCTTGGACGAACCGGTCGTCGGCCATCGTCAGCCGGCGGCGGCGCTGAGCGTGACCCAGTGCACGGAATATGGCGCGGTCTATTCCGAGGAGGAACTGCGGCATCTGATCGAGCCCGCGAAGCTGCGTGGGTTCGGGGTGCATATGGACGGGGCGCGGCTGGCCAATGCGGCGGTGGGCGGGTTCGACCTGCCGCAGATCGCGCGTCTCGGTGTCGATATCCTGGTGTTCGGCGGAGCCAAGGCGGGGGCCAACTGCACGGAGGCCATAGTCATGTTCGACAAGTCTCTGGCTCGGAGGATCGACAACCGGCTGAAGCAGGCGGGACAGACGGCGTCCAAGGCGCGGTTCCTGGCGGCGCCCTTCCTGGGCCTGCTGGAGAGCGGGGAGTGGGAGACGGGCGCCGCCCATGCCAATCGGATGGCGCAAAGACTGGCCGACGGGATCGAGAGCCGGTCATCCTTCGTGCTGGCTCATCCGGTCGAGGCCAATGCGGTCTTCGTGCGGATGCCGCCCGAAGCGCACGCTCGCCTGAACGCCTTGGGCTGGGCCTGCTACATGTTCGACGACGGCTCGGTGCGGTTCGTCTGCTCCTGGGCCAGTGAAGAGGGTGTCGTGGACGAGCTGATCGAGGCGATCGCCGCGCTCTGATCGCGTCGTTTGTCAGACGGTAAACCTTGTCTGGCAGGAACAAAAGGTGGCCACGTCCGTTGAGCGACAGACCGTCGCCCTATCCGATGGACCAGGGGACTGAACGCATGACAGCAGCCGCCTATGTAAACGCCCCTGTATCTGAGTGGGTCGAGCGCTACAGATCTGTCCGCGCCGCCATGCCTGCCTTGGCCAAAGGTTTGTCTGCGGAAGATTTGGCCGCTCAATCGATGCCGGACTGCAGCCCCGGCAAATGGCATCTGGCGCATACCAGCTGGTTTTTCGAGGCCATGCTGCTGGCCGACCAGCCGGGCTATGAGCCCGTCGATGCGCGTCTGCAGGCGCTGTTCAACAGCTATTACGAGGCGCTGGGCCAGCGGGTGAACCGGTTCGAGCGCGGCCTGATGACCCGCCCGTCGCTGGACGAGGTCATGGCCTATCGCGCTGAGATCGACCGCCGGATGATCGACTGGCTGGAGCGTACCGAACTGGACGAGCGCCAGACCTATCTCCTGACTTTGGGCCTGCATCACGATCAGCAGCATCAGGAGCTGTTCCTGATGGATGTGCTGAACCTGATGTCGCGCTCGCCGCTGGAGCCGGCGGCCTATGCCGTCGAGCCGCGTGCGGGACCGCTGGAGCCGAGGCGGGGCAGCGTCGTCCGCCTGGAGGGCGGGCTGACGCAGGTCGGCCATGACGGGTCAGGCTTCGGCTTCGACAACGAAGGGCCGTCGAATCGGGTCTGGCTGGAGCCGTATGGTTTGGCGGCCGATCTGGTGACCAACGGAGACTGGCTGGGGTTCATCGACGACAATGGCTATGGCCGGGCCGAGCTTTGGCTGTCGGACGGCTGGGCGACGGTGAAGGCCGAGGGCTGGCAGGCCCCGCTGTACTGGCACCGCGACGGCGATGGTTGGTCGGTGATGTCGCTGACAGGGCGGGTTGCGCTGGATCCAGACGCGCCGGTGCGACACATCAGCTTCTACGAGGCCGACGCTTTCGCGCGCTGGGCCGGGAAGCGCCTGCCGACAGAGGCGGAATGGGAGCATGCGGTGCGATGTCGCGCCGATGGCTTCGCCAATGCCTTCGGCGAGGTCTGGCAGTGGACTTCCAGCGCTTACGGCCCATATCCCGGTTTCGCACCGACCGAGGGCACGGCCTCGGAGTACAACGGCAAGTTCATGGCCAACCAGATGGTTTTGCGGGGCTCCAGCTTTGCGACCCCGTCGGGCCACGATCGGGTCACCTATCGCAACTTCTTCTATCCGCATCAAAGGTGGGCGTTCATGGGACTGAGACTGGCCGAGGACGCACCCAGACAGGGCGAGGCGAAGACGCGTGATGGAGAGGTGGCCCGGTTCCGGCGCGACCTAGTGTCAGGCCTGTCGCAGTCGCCCAAGGTCGCCTCGCCCAAATGGTTCTATGACGCCTGTGGCTCGGACCTGTTCGAGGATATCACCCGTCTGCCCGAATACTATCCGACCCGGCAAGAGGCGGCGCTGTTGCGGACCGTGGCGCCGAAATGGGCCGACCTGTTCGGGCCCGATGCGGTTCTGGTCGAGTTCGGCTCGGGGGCCAGCGAGAAGACGCGGATCGTCCTGGATGCCGCGCCTGGACTGGCCGCCTATGTCCCCATCGACATCAGTGCTGATGCGCTCAACGGCGCAGTCTCAAGGATCAGCGAGTGCTATCCCGACCTGAAGGTGGTGCCGCTGGTCGGCGACTTTCTGCACATGCCGCCCCTGCCGGAAGGCATCGGGGCGGGTCGACGCATCGGCTTCTTCCCCGGCTCGACGATCGGCAATCTGGAGCGGGATGAGGCGATCGCCTTCCTGAAATCGGCGCGCAGCCTGCTGGGTCCTGACGCGCTGTTCATCCTGGGGGTCGATCTGGTGAAGGAGCCGGAGGTCCTGATTGCCGCCTATGACGATGCGGCTGGAGTGACAGCGGCGTTCAACCGCAATCTGCTGGTGCGGGCCAATGCCGAACTCGAAGCCGATTTCGATGTGGACGCCTTCGCACATGAGGCGCGCTGGAATGCGGAGGCGCAGCGGATGGAGATGCATCTGGTCGCCACCCGCGACATGGAGGCGACCATCGGCGGCGCGCGCGTGTCCTTCGTCGAGGGCGAGACGATCCATACCGAAAGCTCGCGCAAGTTCACTGAGAACACGGTCCGCGAACTGGCCATTTCGGCCGGCTGGACGGTCACGGCGTTCGAGACCAGCGAGGCGCCATCGGTCGCGCTGGCCCTGCTGGGCACCTGACGGCATGCATGAAAAAGGCGGCCCCGGATCGGGTGCCGCCTGATTTCGTGTTGTTTGCTGTTCGCCTATTCCGCAGGCGGCGCGTCTTTTGGATTGCGGGTACCATGAGACGCTTCGCCGCCTTTGCGACCCGCCTGGGCCGCCAGACTGCGATCCTGGGAGAAGCTGCGTTTTTCGCTGGGCACGCTGGCACCACCCTTGCGGGCGATCTCGCGCTGACGTTCGGGGTCCATGGAGGCAAAGCCTCGCTTTGAAACCCCGGAGGCTTTTGTCGGCTGGCCTTGAGCCATCGGTTGATCCTTTCGAGAAACGGTAACGGTCGGTGAAAGAACCCTCTGTCCACGGTCCGGTTCCGGCTGCGACGTCACGGATTTGAGAGGGTTACGGGTCGAAAGGTGCCCGGATGTCAGACGGCGTCGTGAGGGCGCGAGTCGCCTTCGCCCCCGCCGCCGGGTTCCAGCGGCGGAAGCTCGTCGGGGGTGCTGGACGGGTCGATGTCGGGGCCTGGCGTGTCCGGCGGAAGGATGTCGGGCTGGGGCGTTCCGGGCGGTGTGGGTTCGATAAAGGTCATGGCGGTCTCCTTGCCGGAGAAGAACGGATCGGGACGGTCGTTGTTCATCCCGATCGACTGCTGAGGGCGGAACTGGCGGGCAGCGGGCGGATTGAACCAGTCCCCATTCCGCCCTGACCGAGGACGATCCCATGACCGACACCACCGCGAACCCCTATGGCACCGACATCGCCGACGACGATCTGGAAACGCCTGCCGCCCGCCTGGACCGTCAGGCCGACGCCCTGCTGCGATCGGATGAGGCCAAGACGTTCGGCTCGCCCCAGCCGCTGCGCCGAGCGGTGCGCGAGGATGCCCAGGCGGCCGCAGACTGGAGTCGCACCCGTGTCGTTCGTGTCCGCAGTGCCATCGAGGACGAGCCGGTAAAGTCCAGTGTGATCGCACTGGGCGTCGGCGTGATCATCGGCTTGCTGCTGTCGCGCTAGCCTAGGCGATCAGGATGGGCCGGATGCAGGGCGCCCGATCGGCGCGCGCTGCATCGCGGCGTCTGATACAAACGGATTGGTTCGGCGTTCGGCCCCGAAGGTCGAGGCTGGGCCGTGTCCCGGGACGAACTGCACGTCGTCTCCCAATGGCCAAAGCTTGGTGACGATAGACTGCAGCAGGGCGTTTGGATCGCTGCGCGGAAAATCGGTCCGCCCGACTGATCCGGCGAACAGGACATCGCCGACCTGGGCGAAACGTGCGCTTCGGTTGAAGAAGATCACATGACCGGGGGTGTGGCCAGGGCAGTGGCGGACCTCCCACGTCGTTTCGCCCAGCGTCACCGCGTCGCCCTCGCCCAGCCAGCGCGTCGGGGTGAAGCTGCGGGCCTCCGGCAGGCCGTAAGCCTGACCCTGGGCCGGGATGCCGTCGATCCAGAACTGGTCCTCCGGATGCGGGCCGATGATGTCGACACCGGCCTTTTCCTGCATCTCGGCGGCTCCGCCGGCGTGGTCCAGGTGGCCGTGGGTGATCCAGATCTGGTCCAGTATCAGGCCACGCCGCGCGATCTCGGCAATGATCGCGTCAACCGACCCACCGGGGTCGATCACGGCGACCTTGTTCGTGGCCGTGCACCAGACGGTGGTGCAGTTCTGCTGGAGCGGCGTGACCGGGGTGACGAAGACGCCGATAGGGGAGGGGGGCTGGGTCATCTATTCCAGATAGCGGTGCGGGGGGCGTGACGAAAGCGGTCGTCTGCGCCAACGGGGCTGCTAGGATCAGCCAACGACCGGAGTCCTTTGATGCTGAGCCGCAGAGAGATATTGTCCGGTGTCGCCGCCGGGACCGTCATCGCCACGACCGGTTGTGCGCACGGGGCCAGGGCCGTCGCCGACAAAGCACCCCGTTTTGCCATCACCATCGACGATTTCAGCATGGGCGACGGACCGCTGATGAGCGGTGCACAGAAGCATGAGGCGATCCTGAAGGCGCTGGATGGTGCGGGCGTCCGGGCCGCGGGTTTCATGACCGGCAAATACATCGACAGTGATGTGGCGCGTCCGCGCGTGGCGGCATGGGCCGACGCCGGGCACCTGATCGGCAATCATACCTACCGCCACGCCTATTACGGAGGCCCGAACCCTGGTGACCTGGGCGCGGACATCGACGACGTGGCGAGGCTGATCGAAGCATATGCCACCTATCGTCCGCTGTTTCGCTTTCCCTATCTGGCAGAGGGCCAGACGGTCGCGACGCGCGACGCCATGCGGGAGGTGCTGAGAGCGCGGGGGCTGAGCAACGCCTATGTCACCCTCGACGCCTCGGACTGGTATGTGAATGACCGGCTGATAAGGCGGCTGGCGCGAGAGCCGGACGCGGATGTGGCACCGTATCGCGATTACTATGTCACTCATATTCTCGCGCGGGCGGCCTTCTACGACCGGCTGGCGCGCGACGTGCTGGGCTATTCTCCGCCGCATAATCTGCTGATCCATCACAATCTGGCGACGGCGTTGTCCCTGGACGCCCTGTTCGAGGCCTTCGCGGCGGCGGGCTGGACCGCGATCAACGCCGACACTGCCTTTGCCCACCCGATCTATCAGTCACAGCCCGACATCGCCCCCGCGGCGCACAGCCTGATCTGGCAACTGGCCAAGGCCGACGGACGGTTCGAGGACCGACTGCGGTCACCGGGCGAGGATGGGCGATACGAAAAACCGGCCATGGACGCCTTGGGCCTGTAAGGCCGCGCGTTGACCTTTGGGCCGGGCATCGACATAAGGGCGGGCTTCGAGGTGCCGCTCTGCAAGGGGCGGCCCTTATTGCTTTATCCCCATCGCGTGCGCCGCCCTAGGTGGTGCCGCCACAGAGCGTCAGAAGTCCGACCATGCAAGTCGTCGAAAAGTCCAATGAAGGCCTGAGCCGCGTCATCGCGGTGACTGTTCCCGCCGCCGAGCTGAACAGCAAGCTGGATGCCAAGCTGAAGGAAGTCGCGCCGCAGATGAAGCTGAAGGGCTTTCGTCCCGGCAAGGTGCCGGTCGCGCACGTCAAGAAGACCTTCGGCCGCGACTTCATGGGCGAGATCATCAACGACACCCTGAACCAGACCAGCCAGCAGGCCTTGGACGACGCCAAGCTGCGTCCCGCCGCGCCCGCCGAGATGAAGCTGATCAGTGACATGGACAAGGTCGTCGCCGGTCAGGAGGACCTGTCCTACGAGATGGCTCTGGAAGTCATGCCCGACTTCACGCCGGTCGATCCCAAGACCCTGAAGCTGAATCGTCCGACCTATGAGGCGACCGACGCCGATCTGGACGAGGCGCTGACCGAACTGGCCGGCCAGGCCAAGTCTTATGAGGACAAGAAGGGCAAGGCCGTTAAGGCCGCCGAGGGCGACGAGGTCACCATCGACTTCCTGGGCAAGCTGGACGGCGAACCCTTCGAGGGCGGCGCGGCCGAGGACACCCAGCTGGTGATCGGCTCCAACCGCTTCATCCCCGGCTTCGAAGAGCAGCTGAAGGGGGCCAAGGTCGGCGAGGAGAAGGTCCTGAACGTGACCTTCCCCGACGATTATCAGGCCAAGCACCTGGCCGGTAAGGCCGTGACGTTCGACGTCAAGGTCAAGGCCATCAAGGCCGAAGCCCCCGCCGTGGTCGACGAGGACTTCGCCAAGCGCATCGGCATCGAGTCGCTGGACAAGTTGAAGGAGCTGCTGAAGACCAATCTGGACCAGCAGTATGTCGGAGCCGCCCGCTTCAAGCTGAAGCGCGCCCTGCTGGACGAGCTGGACAAGGCCCACAGCTTCCCGCTGCCGCCCAAGATGGTCGAGGCCGAGTTCGAGGGTATCTGGCAACAGGTGCAGGCCGACAAGGAGGCCGGTCGCCTGCCCGAGGAGGACGCCAAGAAATCCGAGAAGAAGCTGAAGGAAGAGTACCAGAAGATCGCCGAGCGTCGCGTGCGCCTGGGTCTGGTGCTGGCCGAGATCGGCCGCGCCAACAACGTGCAGGTCACCGACCAGGAGCTGAACAACGCCATCATGAACGAGGCCCGCAACTATCCGGGCCAGGAGCGTCAGGTGCTGGACTTCTATCGCCAGAACCCCAATGCCGCCGCCCAGATGCGCGCCCCCATCTATGAGGAGAAGGTCTGCGACCTGATCTTCGGCCAGGCCGAGGTGACCGATACGCCGATCACCAAGGAAGAACTGCTGAAGGAAGACGACGACATCTGATCGTCGTCGCGCCTGTGACTGCATGATCCCCGCTCCGGTCGCCGGAGCGGGGATTTGCTTTTCCGGGGTGACTTGCATCAGGCGGTGAGCGACGCGATATCCTGATCCAGAGGGACGCCGACGGCGAGTCGGCTCCGTATCCATCCAGAAAGCCCGAAATGCGCGATCCGATCGAACTGATGAACATGAACCTGGTCCCCATGGTGGTGGAGCAGTCCAGCCGGGGGGAACGGTCCTTCGACATCTTCTCGCGCCTGCTGCGCGAGCGGATCATCTTCCTGACCGGGCCATTCGAGGACACGATGTCGTCGCTGATCTGCGCCCAGCTGCTGTTCCTGGAATCGGAGAACCCGAAGAAGGAAATCAGCATGTACATCAACAGCCCGGGCGGTCAGGTGACCTCGGCGCTCGCGATCTACGACACCATGCAGTATATCAAGAGCCCGGTCTCGACCGTGGTCATGGGCATGGCGGCCTCGGCCGGTTCGCTGATCCTGACGGCCGGTGCGGCCGGCCAGCGAGTCGCTCTGCCGAATGCCCGCGTGATGGTCCACCAACCCTCGGGTGGGTTCCGCGGCCAGGCCTCGGACATCGAACTGCATGCGGCCGACGTGCGCTATACCAAGCGCCGCCTGAACGAGATCTATGTCCACCACACCGGTCGGACCTATGAGGAGGTCGAGCGCACGCTGGATCGCGACCACTTCATGACGGCCGAGGAAGCCAAGGCCTGGGGCATCGTCGACCACGTCTACGATCGCCGCGAACAGGCCGACAGCGACGGCGTGAAGACGGTCTGACGCGGTTCGCGACTGCCAGTTCGGAGGAGGCGCGCCACGATCGGTGCGCCTCTTTTGTTTTGTGCTATCAGGCCGCCATGCAGCACACACGCGATACCCACGGCACGGTCGAGGTCGACGGAGAGACCTATGACTGGGAGGTCCGCCGCCAACCACAGCCCACGGCGGCCGGGGGCTGGGACGGGATCGCCCTGTCGCTGCGTCTGCAAGGCTTCAAGCGTGAGGCGGTGGTGCAGTTTCCGATGCCGCTACGCCCCAACGGCCGGCCGATCTTCGAAAGCCAGCGGATCAATGTCGAAAGTGTTCGTAACGCTGTGAAGTCAGCCATGGCTGCGGGCTGGGATCCGACATCGCGTGGCAAGGCCGTGGTGTTCGACGTGGACGCCGACGGCAACTAGGGCCGCTCCGTGAACACCCGAAAACCAGGTTGCTGGGCCATCGCCAGCATTTCGGTATCGCCCGAGGTGTCGCCATAGGCGGCGGTAAGGGTCATGGCGTCGCCATAGGCGGTGCGAAGGCGCAGCACCTTTTCCTCGCCCCGGCAGTTCGGACTGGTGAACTTGCCGGTCAGCCGATCCCGGGCATCGAAATCCAGATGAGTGCCCAGAAGTCCTTCCGCCCCAAGGCGACGCGCGAACGGGGCGACGGTCAGGCCGGGGGAGGCGGTCACGATTACGCGATGAGCACCACGTGCGCCCCAGTCGTTCCAGCGGGCCAGGGCATCCGGACGCATGAATTTGGCCCAGACATCAGCGGCGAATTCCTCCGCGTCCGCCTCAAGTTCCGCGCGCGAAACGCCCTTCAGAAACTGTTTCACCGAGGCGGCCTTGATGCGTCCCCTATCGCGATCCTTGGCATAGACGGCGACCGCCGGAGCCAGCTTCATCAGGCCCAGGGCCCAGCCGCGACGGCCCGCCCGCCAGCGCAGGAAGGCGGTGAAGCTGTCGCGGACGGTCAGGGTGCCGTCGAAGTCGAAGGCGACGATGGCCTGGTCCTTGCGGGGTTGCTGGCGAAACCCATCCGCTATCCCCATGTCAGACATTCGCCGCGATCCTCATGAACAGTGTTCCGTCCGCTATCCGCATCTGCCGCGCCTTGGCGGGCTTGTGGCGAGCGTCCGTATGAGTGATTGTCATTTTTTGAAGACCTTCGCGCCCATTGTCGGGGAATCAACGCGAGGTAAGCGCGTTTCGCCTCATATCGGGGTGAACCGCGGGAGTGAGAAGGCCCGATGACCAAAGCCGCCGGCACAGATGCCAAAAGCACCCTCTACTGCTCCTTCTGCGGAAAGAGCCAGCATGAGGTGCGCAAGCTCATCGCCGGGCCGACCGTGTTCATTTGCGATGAATGCGTCGAACTGTGCATGGATATCATCCGCGAAGAGCACAAGATTTCCTTCTCCAAGACCAAGGACGGCGTGCCCACGCCCAAGGAAATTCGCGACGTCCTGGACGACTATGTGATCGGTCAGACCCACGCCAAGAAGGTGCTGAGCGTCGCGGTCCACAACCACTACAAGCGCCTGAACCACGCGACGAAGAACAACGACGTTGAGCTGGCCAAGTCCAACATCATGCTGATCGGGCCGACCGGCTCGGGCAAGACGCTGCTGGCCCAGACGCTGGCGCGCATCATCGACGTGCCGTTCACGATGGCGGATGCCACGACCCTGACCGAAGCCGGTTATGTGGGCGAGGACGTCGAGAACATCATCCTGAAGCTGCTTCAGGCGTCGGACTACAATGTTGAGCGGGCCCAGCGCGGCATCGTCTACATCGACGAGATCGACAAGATTTCGCGCAAGTCGGACAACCCCTCGATCACGCGCGATGTTTCGGGCGAGGGCGTTCAGCAAGCGCTGCTGAAGATCATGGAAGGCACAGTCGCCTCCGTGCCGCCGCAGGGTGGCCGCAAGCATCCGCAGCAGGAGTTCCTGCAAGTGGATACGGCCAACATCCTGTTCATCGTCGGCGGCGCGTTCGCGGGCCTGGAGAAGGTTATCTCCGCGCGCGGCGAGGGGGCCTCGATCGGCTTCGGCGCCAAGGTCAAGGAAGTCGACGAGCGCCGCATGGGCGATGTGCTGAAACAGGTCGAACCCGACGACCTGATGCGGTTCGGGCTGATCCCGGAGTTCATCGGCCGCCTGCCCGTGCTGGCGACGCTGGAAGATCTGGACGAGGCGGCGCTGGTCACCATCCTGACCGAGCCGAAGAACGCCCTGGTCAAGCAGTACAAGCGCCTGTTCGAGATGGAGAATGTCGATCTGACCTTCACCGACGACGCCCTGATCGCCGTCGCCAAGAAGGCGATCACGCGCAAGACCGGCGCGCGCGGCCTGCGTTCGATCCTGGAAGGCATCCTGCTGGAGACCATGTTCGAACTGCCGACGTTCGAAGGCGTCGAAGAGGTCGTGGTCAATGCCGAGGTGATCGAGGGCAAGGCCCAGCCTCTGCTGATCTATGCCGAGACCAAGTCCAAGAAGTCGGCGACGCCGGACAGCGCCGCCTGACCTTCAGGCTCAGATGAGACGAAAGGGGCGGGTCCGGTGACGGGCCCGCCCTTTTCAGTTCGGATCAGTTGGGTCGCAGGTTGGTCGCCTCGGCCTTCTCCTTGGCCGTGTCGCGGACCTCGGGACTGGGGCCGTCCATCATGCCTGTCGAGGGCGCTTCAGCCGAGGATGCCGCAGCGGCTGCGGCGTCCTCTGCGTCCGCCGACGTTGTATCGGCGGGAGCGGGGGCGGCTCGCGGCGCAGGTCGAGGAGCCTGGACGACCGGAGCGGGCGGCGGGGCGTTCTTGTCGATGGCCACGGCGTCGACGGCATTGTCGGCGGCGGCCGGCGCAGAGGGGCTTTCCGCCGGTTGATTGCAGGCGGCCAGGGCCAGGGTGGCCAGGGCGGCGGTGGTCAGGATCAGCATACGCATGGTGGTCTTCTCCCTGTCTATGGCACCGCTAACGGTCAAGCTGGCCTGTGGTTGCGCGGCATCCGTCCACGGCTATCGCGCGGCGACGCTTGAACCCGGGCGCACGCGAACCACATACTGATCCGAAGGCCACGGAATGTGGGCCGAGTCGAAACGCCGGGGCCCCTTGCCCCGGACGCCCCCTCGGCGGGTCAGAGATCAACGAAGACCCCGGAAAGTACGAGAATGACCGAAACCAAGATTTTGCCCGTCCTGCCGTTGCGCGACATCGTCGTGTTCCCGCACATGGTCGTGCCGCTGTTCGTCGGCCGCGAGAAGTCCGTCAAGGCGCTGGACGAGATCATGAAGGGTGAAAAGCAGATCCTGCTGGCCACCCAGAAGAATTCGACGGACGACGATCCCGCCGCCGATGCCATCTATCCGATCGGCGTGCTGGCGACCGTTCTGCAACTTCTGAAATTGCCCGATGGCACGGTGAAGGTGCTGGTCGAGGGCAAGGGGCGTGCGCGCCTGACGCGGTTTACCGACCGGGCCGACTATTTCGAGGCCGAGGCCGTCGAGATCGAAGAGGACATGGGCGAGCCGGCCCAGTCCGAAGCCCTGCTGCGCGCGGTGATCGAGCAGTTCGAAAACTATGTGAAGCTGAACAAGAAGGTGCCGCCCGAGGCCCTGAGCTCCATCCCCCAGATCACCGATCCGTCCAAGCTGGCCGACAGCGTGGCCGCCCATCTGTCGGTCAAGATCACCGACAAGCAGGGCCTGCTGGAAACCTTCGCCGTGCCCGAGCGGCTGGAGAAGGTCTATGGCCTGATGGAGGGCGAGATTTCGGTCCTGCAGGTCGAAAAGAAGATCCGCTCGCGCGTGAAGCGCCAGATGGAGAAGACCCAGCGCGAATATTATCTGAACGAGCAGATGAAGGCGATCCAGCGCGAGCTGGGCGAGACCGACGACAGCCGTGACGAGATCATGGAGCTGGAAAAGCGCATCCGTAAGACCAAGCTGTCGAAGGAGGCGCGGACCAAGGCCGAGGCCGAGGTCAAGAAGCTGCGCAACATGAGCCCGATGTCGGCGGAATCCACGGTGGTGCGCAACTATCTGGACTGGCTGCTGTCGATCCCGTGGGGCAAGACCAAGCAGAAGCCGATCGACCTGGCCAAGGCCGAGGACATCCTCGAGGAGGATCACTACGGCCTGGAGAAGGTCAAGGAACGGATCATCGAATATCTGGCGGTGCAGGCGCGCACCAACAGCCTGAAGGGACCGATCCTGTGCCTCGTTGGCCCTCCCGGTGTCGGCAAGACGTCGCTGGCCAAGTCGATCGCCAAGGCGACGGGGCGCGAATACGTCCGCATGTCGCTGGGCGGCATGCGTGACGAGGCGGAAATCCGCGGCCACCGCCGGACCTACATCGGCTCCATGCCCGGCAAGATCATCCAGTCGATGAAGAAGGTGAAGACGACCAACGCTTTCATCCTGCTGGACGAGATCGACAAGCTGGGCGCTGACTGGCGGGGCGACCCTTCCAGTGCCCTGCTGGAGGTGCTGGACCCGGCGCAGAACAATGCGTTCGGCGACCACTATCTGGAGGTCGACTACGACCTGTCCAACATCATGTTCGTGACCACGGCCAACAGCCTGAATATGCCTCAGCCGCTGATGGACCGGATGGAGATCATCCGGGTGTCGGGCTATACCGAGGATGAGAAGGTCGAGATCGCCAAGCGGCACGTCCTGCCCAAGGTGACCAAGGACAATGGCCTGACGCCGGCCGAGTTCGTGGTGCCGGATGAGACCATCCGCGACCTGATCCGCTGCTATACGCGGGAGGCCGGGGTGCGGTCACTGGAGCGCGCCCTGGGCGGTCTGGCCCGCAAGGCCGTGCGCGAAATGTCCAAGGAAAAGACGCTGTCGATCACGGTCGATGCGGCGAAGCTGGCCGACTATGCGGGCGTGAAGAAGTTCCGCTATGGCGAGACGGACGAGGAGGATCAGGTGGGCATCGTCACGGGTCTGGCCTGGACCGAGTTCGGCGGCGACATTCTGACCATCGAGGCGATCAAGATGCCGGGGCGCGGTCGCATGACCGTGACCGGGAACCTGAAAGAGGTGATGAAGGAGAGCGTCAGTGCCGCCGCCTCCTACACGCGGGCGCGCGCTCTGAGCTTCGGCGTCAAGCCGCCGGTGTTCGAGAAGACCGATATCCACGTGCACGTCCCCGATGGCGCGACGCCCAAGGACGGTCCCTCGGCGGGTGTGGCGATGACGGTGGCGATGGTCTCGGTCCTGACGGGCATTCCGATCCGCAAGGATATCGCCATGACCGGCGAGATCACTCTGCGCGGGCGGGTCACGGCCATCGGCGGGCTGAAAGAAAAGCTGCTGGCGGCGCTGCGTTCGGGCATCAAGACGGTGCTGATCCCCGAGGAGAATGAGAAGGACCTGGCCGACGTGCCCGACAATGTGAAGTCGGCCCTGGAGATCATCCCGATCAAGACGGCGGACGAGGCCCTGAAATGGGCCCTGACCGGATCGCTGACGCCGGTGGAATGGGACGAGGCGGCCGAGCCCCTGCCGGCCCCTCAGCCGGTGCAGGACCCTGGCACCGTGGTCGCCACGCACTGATCTAAAAGAACCCCGCCCGGAGCGATCCGGGCGGGGTTTTCTTTCACCTCCCCATCGGCCTGCGCCGATGGGGAGGTGAATCAGAGCGAGTCGACCATCACAAGTTCGGCGTCGGCCCTGGCGGTGATCGTGATCGTCGGCTCGTCCGCGATGGCGGCCCCGTCGCGGGCGTTCAGCTTCACCCCGTTGACTTCGACCTCGCCGACCGCGGGCACCAGATAGGCGCGGCGGCCCTCGGCCAGGCTGTAGGTCAGGCTTTCGCCCGCATTGAGCGTGGCCCCCAGGACCTTGGCGTCGGCGTTGATGGTCAAGGCGTCATCGGTGGTGTCGCCGGAGGCGAGGACCGAGAACTGGCCGGTGCGGTCGCTCTTGGGGAAGACCTTGGCCCCCCAGCTGGGCTGGGCCCCGCGCTTGTCGGCCTCGATCCAGATCTGGAACAGGGTGGTGGGTTCGTTCTCGAGGTTGAACTCGGAGTGGCGTACGCCCGTGCCGGCGCTCATCACCTGGACGTCGCCTGCGCCAGTGCGGCCCTTGTTGCCCATGGAATCCTCATGGGTGATGGCCCCGGTGCGGACATAGGTGATGATTTCCATGTCCGAGTGAGGGTGAGGCGGGAAGCCGGATTTGGCGGCGATGGTGTCGTCGTTCCACACGCGCAACCGGCCCCAGCTCATGCGATTGGGGTCATAGTAGTTGGCGAAGGAGAAGTGGTGTTTGGCGTCAAGCCAACCGTGGTTGGCTCCGCCCAGGCTGTTGAAGGGTCTGACGTCGATCATGGGGATGCTCCCGGGAATCCGAGGGTTATGAACCTCGCTGAGGACTATATAGGTAACAACTACTGTTGCGGAAGAGGCCGCCGCGCGCAGGGTTGGCTGTTCGCCAGTCCAAGGCCGGCCAGCTTTCCCCACCAATGATGGCTCCGGCGCAGCTTGGTCTGATCGCCTATACGGCAATCAAACCGAACGGGAGCCCGCACCGTGTAGATGCCATCATCCGTTCTGACCGTCATGACGCGATACGACCCTTCCTCGGTCTGTCGCATGCTAAAGCCGGTGACGACGCCTGGGATTGTCGATGGCTTGTCCGACGGAATAAAAATGGCCACGCCGACCACTGCGACAAGGCCCACGAATGCCGCCAGGATCGAAGTCGCAACCAAATCATCGCGGTGAAGCTGCAACCAGACGCGCGACAGCTTGCGGAAACGGTTCATCCCATCTGAGCCCTGTGCCGCAGCATGGCATCGGCCAGGACGCAGGCCGCCATCGCCTCCACCACCGGCACGCCGCGCAGGGCGACGCAGGGGTCGTGGCGGCCCTTGGTGCGCAGGTCGGTCTTGGTGCCGTCGCGGGTGATGCTCTGGCGCGGGGTCAGGATGGAGGAGGTGGGCTTGAAGGCGACGCGGGCGGTCAGGGGCTGGCCGGTCGATATGCCGCCCAGGACGCCGCCCGCATGGTTGGACAGGAAGACGGGCTGGCCGTCGTCGCCGATGCGCATCTGGTCGGCATTGTCCTCGCCTGACAGCTCCGCCGAGGCGAAGCCCGCGCCGATCTCCACGCCCTTGACGGCGTTGATCGACATCAGGGCGGCGGCCAGTTCGGCGTCCAGCTTGCCGTACAGGGGGCTACCCCAGCCGGCGGGGATGCCCGTGACTTCCAGCGCCACGATGGCGCCGATGGAGGAGCCGGCCTTGCGCACGCCGTCCAGATAGGCCTCCCACTCGGTGCCCACCGTAGCGGAGGCGGCGAACAGGGGGTTGTCATAGACGGCGTCGAAGTCGATCTGATCGTCGGTCAGCCGGTGCGGGCCCAACTGGACCACGCCGGCGCGGATGCGGATGTCTGGCCCCAGAACCTTGCGCGCCACGGCACCGGCGGCCACGCGCATGGCCGTTTCGCGGGCCGAGGAGCGCCCGCCACCCCGGTGATCGCGCACGCCGTATTTGGTCTGATAGGTCAGGTCGGCATGGCCGGGGCGATAGGCGCGGGCGATCTCGCCATAGTCCTTCGAGCGAGCGTCCTCGTTCTGGATCTCGATGGCGATGGGGGTGCCGGTCGTGACGGGGCCGTTTCCGTCGTCGAAGACACCGGACAGGATGCGGGCGGTATCGCTCTCGCTGCGCTGGGTGACGAAACGGCTGCCGCCCGGTTTGCGGCGGTCCAGCCAGGGCTGGAGGTCGGCCTCGGTCAGCGAAATGAGGGGCGGGCAACCGTCGATGACGCAGCCGATGGCCGGCCCGTGGCTCTCGCCCCAGGTGGTCACGCGAAACAGATGGCCGAAGGTGTTGTGGGACATGGTCCCCGACGCTTAAGCCGCCAGCCGGTCCGGCGTCCAGACCCGCGTGAACCGGGCCAGCAGGTCGTCGGCGGAGGAGGGGGCGTCGGCGCTGGGTTCCAGCGTCACGAACAGATGGCCCTGTGGGCGCCGTCCCCGGGCAGGAAGTCCTAGGCCCTTGAGGCGGAGCTGCGTCGTCGCGTCGGACATTCCCGCCACGACCCAGGCCGAGCGCGGGCCGACGTGGGTGTCGATCTCGATGCGGCCGCCGTCGTCCAGAAGGCGCTGCGAGACCGGCCAGCGCATGTAGACGTCGTCGCCCATGATCCTCAGGCTGGCCGTCGGGCGGATCAGGACGGGCAAATAGAGGTCGTTGCCGTCAGGGGCTGCCCCGGTCAGGCGGACGTGGTCGCCGGTCCGAAGGCCGGCCGGGACCCGCAGGCGCAGGGTGCGTTTGCCGATCCGGACCTCGGCGGTGCCGCCGTCCAGCGCCTGGGTCGGCGAAAGGGCCACCACCGTCAGACCCGCCGGTCGTGCCTTGGGCGCGGGCAGGGCGAGGTGACCGGCCCCCTGCATGCGGATCAGACCCCAAGCCGCGATCACGCGCCGGAAATGATCCTCATTGCCGCCGATCAGGTCGGGCCGGGCCGCCTTGATAGCGCGGCGGAAGGCGGCCTTCAGCGCCTCGCCGTCCGCCGGGCCGTCGAGGCCGAGCAGGGCGTGGGCCTCTGCGATCGAGGCGATTTCGGAGGTGGCGCGCGACGACATGATCCCAATGGGCGCAGAACAGGGTCAACGCGCGGTTAACCGTGACAGCATGCCCCTCCCAAAACCGTCGGTCCGGGTCTATCTGGAAGCCATGACCGCACCTGTGATCCCGCCCAGCCCGACCCGCGAAGAGTATGACCGGGACTATGCCGCCGCGCTTGCTGCCAATGGCGACGAGACGATCTTCGACCGGGATGAGCCGATCGGCCTGATCGTCGAATGGCTGGCGCAGGCAAGGGCGCACGAGATCAACGATTCCAATGCCATGTGCCTGTCGACCGTGGATGGCGACGGCCTGCCGGACAGTCGGATGGTGTTGTTGAAGGATGTCGATGATCGCGGCCTGACCTTCTATTCCAATCGCGAGAGCGCCAAGGGCCGGCAGGTGAGCGCGACGCCCGCTGCGGCCCTGCTGTTTCACTGGAAGAGCCTGAGGCGTCAGGTGCGGGTGCGTGGGCGGCTGGAGCCGGTCAGTGCGGCCGAGGCCGACGCCTATTTCGCCAGCCGGGCCCGCGAAAGCCGGATCGGAGCCTGGGCCTCGGACCAGTCGCGGGTGTTGGACAGCCGGGGGGCGCTGGAAGCGGCCGTGGCCGAGCAGACGGCGCGGTTCGAGGGGCAGGATGTGTCACGGCCCGAGCGCTGGACCGGCTGGCGCGTCATCCCTGACAGCGTGGAGTTCTGGCGGGATCGGCCGTTCCGGCTGCATGACCGCCTGCGGTTCGACCGGGACGGGCAGGGGTGGACGAAGACCCGGCTCTGGCCCTGAGGTCTAGGCGGACTTGAGGCCTGCCAGCAGGGGATGGGCCAGGACCGGCGCGGCCAAACGTACGACGGCCTGGGTGTCTTCCAGACGCACGGCGGCCGTCGCATCGGCGATGATGAAGTCGGCCCGGACCCGTGACGGCTCGGTCAAACGCTCGTGGCCGGGGCGGACGGTAGCCAGATACTGGGCGACGACGGAGTCGGCGGTGCGTCCCCGCTCGCTCTGATCGCGCAACAGACGGCGGATGAAGCGGATGTCGGCGGGGGTGTCGACGAAGACGCGGATGTCGAACAGATCGACCAGCTTGGGCGTGCACAGCACGTGAGTTCCTTCGACGATCACGACCTCTGCGGCGCGAACCGGCTCTCCGCCGGGTTCACGCCCGTGATGGATGAAGGAATAGACCGGGGCGACGATATCCTGGCCGGACTTGAGCGCGCGCAGGTCGCCGATCATCAGATCGTGGTCGCGGGCGGTGACGTCGTCGAAATCGAAGGTGGCGGCATCGAAGCCGGGCAGGCTGGCCGCATCGCGATAGTAGCTGTCCTCGCGCATCAATACGGCCGCGCCCGGAGCCAGTGAGGCGACGAGCGCTTCAGCAAGAGTGCTCTTGCCGGAGCCGGAGCCACCGGTGATCGCGATGAGGATGGTCATGGCGTGGCTGTAACGCCGGACCGCCTCTAACGGAAGAAGCAGGTTTGGCCGGCGTACAGGCTGACGACCTTCGCGTCCGCTCCGGTGCCATCGAAAAAGCCGCCCAGGTCTCCGGATGAGAACTCGACGCCGAGGGTGGAGTTCGGCACCAGTTCAACCGTCCGGCTGTCCTCGACCGTCGATCTGGTGGAGCCGACGCCGACGCCATCAGTTGTGGTCAGGCCAGGCTGGTCCAAGGTCCAGCTGACGAAGCGTTGGGCCTGGAAATCAAGCTGAAGACCATTGCGGAAACGCGCAAACTGTGTGGGTCCGGCCCCGCACTCGCCATTGGTCCGGATCGCGGGGACGTTGCCACCAAGGCTGGTGGCCACAGCGGTGAGAACCGCATCCTGAGCGGTCCCGAACGGGATAGGCGTCGTGGTTCCCTCTGACGAGAAGCGACGAAGGCCCTCGCCGTCGATCGTCAGGCCGCCCTGCGTGGCCAAGCGCTGTGGTTCTTCGACGTAGGGTGTCTCTGCTGGCGCGGGGGTGACAGTGGTGGGTTCGGGGGCCTGACTGGCCTGATCGCACGCCGCCAGGGCGACCAGTGCGACGGCAACGAGGGTGTGGGTCCTGATGATCATCGACGCGCTCCTGCAAACGGATCCATCATAACGCATGGTCTTGGTGAAAAGCCCATAAGCTGACCCAGCGTCACGTTGCTAATCGACGCTCACCTCGGTTACCGTATTTCCAAGTGCCTCAGGTCGTAGGCGCAGAGCGAGGGACGCAGATGCTTGGATTGATGCAGGACTGGCCGCTGACGGTCGACAAGATACTGGACCACGCCAAGAACTGGCACGGCGCACGCGAGGTCGTGACCCGGTCGGTCGAGGGCCCCATCGTCCGTACCACCTATGCCGACATTCATGCGCGAGCCAAGCGGGTGTCCAGCGTGCTGCAGGGCTGGGGTATCGGCGTCGGGGACCGGATCGGCACCCTGGCCTGGAACACCGGCAACCACATCGAAACCTGGTACGGCATCATGGGGATCGGGGCGGTCTGCCACACCCTGAATCCGCGCCTGTTCCCGGAGCAACTCGTCTACATCATCAACCACGGCGGTGACCGGGTCATCTTCGTCGATCTGACCTTCGTTCCGCTGTTGCAGGCGGTTCTGCCGCACTGTCCCAAGGTCGAGCGGGTCGTGGTCATGACCGACCGGGCGCATATGCCGGCGGTCGAACTGCCCGGTCTGGAGTGCTATGAGGACCTGCTGGAGGGCGCATCCGAGGACGTCGTCTGGGGCGACTTCGACGAGCAGACGGCGTGCGGCCTTTGCTACACCTCGGGCACGACGGGCAATCCCAAGGGGGTGCTGTATTCGCACCGTTCCAACTTCATCCATACGCTGCTGGGTCTGCAGAGCACGGTGCTGGGCGCGACGCCGAGCGAGGTCATCCTGCCGGTTGTGCCGATGTTCCACGCCAATGCCTGGGGCATCGCCTTCGGGGCACCCGGGGCGGGGTCAAAACTGGTCATGCCGGGCGCGCGCATGGATGGCGCGGCCATCTATGAGCTGATCGAGAGCGAGGGCGTGACCTTCTCGGCCGCTGTGCCGACGGTGTGGCAGGGGCTGCTGGCGCACCTGCGCGAGCACAAGCTGAAGATCCCGACGGTCAAGCGCGTGCTGATCGGTGGATCGGCCGTGCCCGAGAGCCTGATCCGGGCCTTCCACGACGAGTTCGGCATTGAGGTGCTGCAGGGCTGGGGCATGACCGAGACCTCCCCCATCGGCACCCTGTCCAACATGACGCCCGAGCTGCGCGCCCTGCCGTACGACGAGCAGATGAAATGGCGGATCAAACAGGGCACGCCGCCGCTGGGCGTCGAGCTCAAGCTGAAGAACTATGCCGGTCAGGAGATGCCGCACGACGGGCACACCTACGGTCGTTTGATGATCAAGGGGCCGACCATCGCCGGGGCCTATTTCAACGACGAGACGCCGATCCTGGATACGGAGGGCTTCTTCGACACCGGTGATGTCTCGACCATCGACGAACACGGCTTCATGCAGATCACCGACCGGGCCAAGGATGTGATCAAGTCCGGCGGGGAGTGGATCAGCTCGATCGAGATCGAGAACATCGCCGTCGGCCACCCCAAGGTCGAACTGGCCGCCGTCATCGGTGCCGCGCATCCGAAATGGGATGAGCGCCCGGTGCTGATCGTCAAGTTGAAGCCCGGGGAGAGCCAGGACAAGCAGGAGCATCTGGACTTCCTGGTCGGCAAGATCGCCAAGTGGTGGATGCCCGATGACGTGGTCTTCGTGGATGACATCCCGCTGGGGGCCACCGGCAAGGTCGACAAGAAGCTGATCCGCGAGCGGATGAAGGACTATCGCATCCCGACGGCAGGCTGATCGCGTGGCGCGTGTCAGACCGAAGAATGAGGGACTGGTTCAGGCCCTGACGCTGGTCACCCTGGCCGCGCCGTTCCTGCTGTTGATCGCCGCCTTCGGGACCTCGCTGGGGTTCTGGGATGCATCGGTGGGCTATGACCTGCTGGCGCTTCAGGTGGCTTGGTGGCTGGCGTTCGTGGGCGCGGTTGCGGCCTTGGCGGCAGCGGCCCTCGCGCGGCGCGATCTGAAGCGACTGGGGCTTTACGTGGTCGTGGCCCTTGTCGTGTCGGTGGGGATCCTGGGTGCCTTTGCCTGGCAGAAGGCGCGGCTGGCCGAGGGCTTGCCGGAAGATGTCAGCACCAATCCGGACGACCGGCCGGGATTTTCGGACGCGGTCGCGGCGGCACGCGGGGAGGGTGGACCCACGGCGGCCATCGGCCCCGAGGCCTGTCCGGCGGCCCAGCCCGTGATGCGACAGGTCGCGCCTCAGCGGGCCTATGAGGCCTTGCAAGCGGCGGGGTTCACGGCGCGAGGCGCGTTTGCGGCGCGGGCCGATGGCGACCGCACCGGCTTCTGGTTCGGCTTCACCCACGATGCGGTGGTGCGAATCCGGCCGGGTCGGACCGACGTCCGTGTCGCAGCGCGGGACGGGCGCTCCCACGGAGGCGAGGCCTGTCGTCTGGCCGGTGAGATCAGCCGGGCCTTGCAGACCGCCGAATAGGCTTCACACCGGGGTCCAGTCGGCGTCGATGGTCGGAAAGGGGGCGGCCCGAACCCGTCCGGCCTTCTCCAGCGCGATCAGATGCGCCCAGACCGACAGGCTGGCGGCGGGCCAAAGGCGCGGATCGACGGCGGCGTACAATACCGGCACCATGTCGGTGATGCGGGCGTGGCCGGCCTGAACCTGCGCCAGCACCTGGGCTTCGCGGTCCAGCCGGTGGGCCCGATAGGCCTGCAGGAACGGCGCGGGTTCGGTGATCGGTGCGCCATGGGTCGGCCACAGAGTGGCGAATTCCCTCGCGATGACCTGATCCAGACTGGCCATGTAGTCCGTCATGTCGCCATCGGGTGGGGCCACGACGGTGGTGGACCAGCCCATGACATGGTCGCCACAGAACAGGGCGTTTTCGTCTTCCAGCGCGAAGGCCATGTGGTTGGACGCGTGGCCGGGCGTGAACAGGGCCTCGATGGTCCAACCGTCCCCCGCCAGTTGCTCGCCGCCCTCAAGCATCACGTCGGGCTGGAAGGCTTCGTCCTCGTCCTCGTCCAGCGAGCCTGAGACGTGGATGGTTTTCAGCGGAGGCCGGGCCGCCAGTATCGGTGCGCCGACGGCTTCGGCGAACGGATGCGCCAAAGGGGCGTGGTCCCTGTGGGTGTGGGTGATGAGGATGTGGCTGACCGTCTGACCTCGGACGGCCTCAAGCAGGGCAGCCAAGTGCGCCTCGTCCAGAGGGCCGGGATCGATGACGGCGACGCCTGCGCCGGGCTCATCCCGCCCGATGATGTAGGTGCCGGTGCCCGTGAAGGTGAACGGGCCGGGGTTGTTGGCGATCACGCGCCGGATCAGCGGCGAAACCCGGTCGCAGCGGCCATAGGCGAAGTCGAAATCGCGCACGAAGGGGATCATTCGGCGGTCCTGTCTGGCGACCCCGAACGGCATCGGGCTTGCGTTAGCGCTTCGTAAACCCTTTGCGGAGCGCTCGAAGTGGCCCTGTCCATCGCCCTGACTGTCTCAAAACGGCTCCAGATCGTCGCCGTGACGGTGCTGTGTATCATGGCGAGCCAGTTGGTGGTGGCGTCCTGCACGCCCGAGCCGGCATCCTATGCGGCGCGTGGTGCCCTGATCCGCTGATCAAAGGGGCAGCCGGCCGAGATCGTAGCCGGCCGACGCGGCGGCGGCGCGCAGTTCGTCGGGTGGGACACCGTCCAGCCGCTGCGCCATGGCCCAGGCGGCGGTGGACCGCATACCGGAGCGGCAGAACATGGCCGTGCGAGCGTTTGCGTCTGCGTCGGCCTTTAGCTGATCTCCCACCAAGGCGACCGCCTGATCCTCGGGCATGCCGCGGATGGGCGCGTGCAGATAGGCCAGGCCCGCCGCCGTCGCCGCTGCCTCCAGTTCGGAGGATGACGGCTGGCCAGGTTCCTCATCATCGGGGCGATTGTTGATCACGCTGGCATAGCCTTGGGCGGACAACGCGGCCATGTCCGAAGGCTGCAGTTGCGGGCCGACGCTGACCGAGGCCGAAAGCGGATTGAGGTTGACCACGACTATTGTCTCCTGACGCGGACCACGCCGCTGCGTCCGACGGTGAGAAGGTAGCTTCCCAGAGCGCCTCGTCGAACCCGTACGGCCTCGCCTTCACGATTGACGATGCGGACGCGGTCGGTGTCGGTCTGTCGCCAGGTGCTGCCGTCCGCCAGTACGAACGTCCAGCGATTGTCGTCCGCCTGGCTGGCGCGGACCAGAGTGGTCTCGATGGCGTCGATCCGGTCTTCCGGGCGCGGCGGTTGCAGGATGTCGGCGGGGGCCTCGGTCGAGCCGAAGGCCTGGCGACGTGCGGCGGTCGCCTGGGCGCGATCGACCACCAGAAGCTCGCCGCTGGACAGGGCAGTCTGCAGACCTTGCGCCGAGCGGTCGAAGCAGGCGAGTCGATCGCTGGCGGCGGCGATCGCACGACAGTTCACCAGATTGGAGACCGCGGCCGGCATTGCGGCGCTCGACCGCTCCTGAGAGGCGGCGGAGGTGCCAATCGCAAGCAAGGCACCGAAAACGGCAGCGCTTAAGATTCTGGCAACCATGAATTCCTCGGTGGTCAGGCGGTTTAGGAAGCCCCAGTGTCGCAAACCGGGGCTTTCAGCACCAGCGAAATGGCATGTACCGGTACGTGTCAAGAATGCGACACCTTTCCGACAGCCGCCTTACAGCGATGTAATTTTCTAGCGTAACAGGCGAGTCGGTGCCTAACTCGACAGGATTGCGAGGCTTCGGCCTGCCGCAAGGTCAATACTTACGCAACTGCGGTGTCCCGCAACATGAGCGTCACTGCTCCCGGGCACCATGAGGGGAGACTACACTTGAAGGTTCAACAAAACCGCCGCCGCCTGCTGGCGTCGACCATCATCGCAGGGGCCTCGGCGCTCGCATTCGCCGCGCCGGCCATGGCGCAGGATGCCGAAGGCCCGACCTCGATCGATGACGTCGTCGTCACCGGTTCGCGCATCGTCCGTCAGGACTATGTGGCCAACAGCCCGATTTCGACCGTCACCGCCGAGCAGATCCAGGCGCGCGGCGACGTCAACGTCGAGCAGATCCTGAACCAGCTGCCGCAGGTCGTGCCCGGCCTGTCCGCCAACTCCAACAACCCCTCGAACGGTTCGGCCACGGTCGACCTTCGTGGCCTGGGCGCCAGCCGCACCCTGGTGCTGGTCAACGGCCACCGCTTCATCCCATACGACAAGAGTAATGCCGTCGACCTGAACAGCATCCCCGCCTCGCTGATCGAGCGCGTGGAAGTGGTCACCGGTGGTGCCTCGGCCGTGTACGGCTCCGACGCCTTGGCCGGCGTCGTCAACTTCATCTTCAAGCGCAACTACGAAGGTTTCGGCTTCGACACCCAGTACGGCATCACCGGCTATGGTGACGGCGAGCAGTTCAACGCCTCGCTGACCTTCGGCTCGAACTTCGCCGACGACCGCGGTAACGTCACCGGCTTCGTCGGTTACTCGGACCGTGACGGCTTCCTGCCGAACGAAGATCGTCCGTGGTCCGTGTCCAGCGCCGCCGGCGGTTCCGGCACCGGCGAATACGGTGGTCTGAACAACCTGGGCACCAACCCCTACACCGCAGCTGGCTGTCCCACGGCCAACCCCTGCCGTCGTTCGTTCCGCACGCCCGGCGTCCCCGGCCCGTTCAACAACGACTTCGGCCTGGGCCCGACCAGCGATCGTTATGACTTCGCGCCGGTCAACCTGCTGCAGTCGCCTTCGGAGCGCTTCAACATCGCTCTGATGGGTCACTATGCGGTCACCGATACCGTCGAAGCCTTCGCCGAGGTCTTCTACACCGACAGCCGCAACACGACGCAGCTGGCCCCGACGCCTGCGACCGGCATTCTGATCCCCTACACCAACTTCTTCGTGCAGAACTCGCCGGCTCTGCTGGCCTACGCCAACTCGCGTCCCAACCCAACAGCTCCGCTGAACTTCGACCGCCGCATGTCGGAAGTCGGTGCGCGGATCCAGGGCAACAACACCGACGTTTACCAGATCAATACCGGCCTGCGCGCCGATCTGGGCGGCGACTGGGAGCTGGAAGGCTACTACAGCTATGGCCGCACCGAGCTGACCACCTCCATCCAGAACGACGTCTCGCGCTCGCGCCTGAACGCCGCCCTGGCCGGTGGCGGCACGGCCACGACCTGCGCCCCTTCGGCGCTGGCCCTGTTCCCGACCTGCGTGCCGATCAACCTGTTCGGTCGCGGTACCATCACGCCTGAAGCGGCCGCCTTTGTGCGCCTGAACTTCACGGACCGCAGCGTGTTTGAGCGTAACAACGCCCAGCTGAACCTGACGGGTACGCTGATCGAACTGCCGGCTGGCCCGCTGGGCTTCGCCGCCGGTATCGAATATCGCGAGGATGTTCTGGCCTATACGCCGGATGACGCCAAGAACGCCGGCGACATCTACGGCTTCAACGCAGAGCGCGCGGTTTCGGGCCGCAGCTCGTCCAACGAAGCCTATTTCGAAGCCTCGGTGCCGCTGCTGCGCGACGCACCGTTCGCCCAGTCGCTGGAACTGGAACTGGGCGCTCGCTACTCCGACTACAGCACCGTCGGTGGCGTCTGGTCGTACAAGTTCGGCGGTTCGTGGGAGCCGGTCGACAGCCTGCGCCTGCGCGCCCTGTATCAGCGCGCCAGCCGTGCGCCGAACGTGTTCGAACTGTTCCAGGCCAACGACCAGGGCTTCCCTGCCGTTCTGGACCCCTGCACGACGGTTAACCCCTCGACGGGTGCCGCCCGCACCCTGACCCCAGGCGTTCGCAACTTCTGTACGGCGCAACTCGGCTTCGATCCGGTCACGACCGGCTTTGTCGCCCAGAACACCCAGACGGAATCGTTCTTCTACGGCAACCCAGGCCTGGCCGAGGAGAAGTCGGACACGATCACCATCGGGGCCGTCTGGCAGCCGACGTTCGCCGAAGGCCTGTCCTTCTCGCTCGACTACTACAAGATCGAGGTTGAGGACTATATCGGCACCATCCGTGGCGGCGTGTCCGGCATCGTCGGGGCCTGCTTCGCGGCGGGTGAAGCGGCGTCCGGCACAACCGGCGCGCCTGTCTCGTCGATCGCCGAATGTAACGATACCGGCATCGGCCTGCCGCTCATCTATCGCGATCCGGCCGGCAACCTGAAGGCGCGTGCGCCTCTGGGTAACGTCTCGGCCCTCGAAACCAGCGGCGTCGACTTCTCGACCCGTTATGGCTGGAATGTGCCGTGGGCTGGCGACATGTGGGGCGACACGCTCGATATCGCCTTCAACCTGACCTATCTCGACAGCTATCTGCTGGACGGCATCGAGTACAAGGGCACGGCCGGTGCCTATAACATCAGCGCGACGCTGCCTGAGTGGAAGGCCAGTCTCTCGCTGGGCTATGACATCGGGCCGGTTCGCCTAGCCTACACGGGCACGATCATCGACGAACTGGACAACCAGGGCAACATCCCTGATTTCGGCGACCCGTCAGGCTACACCGGTGTCGATGCCTACTGGTACCACGACATCAGCGGCACCTATCAAGCCACTGAAAACATGGAACTGTTCGCCGGTATCCGGAACCTGCTGGACGAAGAGCCCCCGGTGTTCGACAACGCCCCGGACGGCAACACCGACCCGAACGCCTATGACGTGAACGGTCGCTACTTCTTCTTCGGCGCTCGCCTGAAGTACTAGAGCCCGACGAACGTGCGTTGGAATGGGCGGCGGGGCTTCGGCCTCGCCGCCTTTTTCTTTGCGTGCGGCATGCCGTAGAAAAACCATCGCGGCGCTTCAGGCGTTGCCACATATCCCCGGCCCCAGCGGTCGCCCTCCTGAGTGCCTGTCTCCATGATCGCCAGCGTGATTGCCGCCCTTCTTCTGACCCAGACGCCGCCCGCCCTCCAGGACGGTCCGGTCGCCACCGCACCGCGCGCCGACGTCGCCGGCGATGGCCCAGTCGCCACGGCGGCTCCCGCAGGCGGCGAGACGACGGACTCCTTGCGGTTCCGCGAGGCTGTGGCCTATGGCAACGAGCTGCCGCGCGGCGCACCGCAGGGGGACTATCCGCTCGTCGCCTGGTGCGAGGCCTTGGTGAACGGGCATGTCGCGCTGGGCGAAAGCCTGAACACCGCCGACCCGCTGGACCTGGACATTATCCGTTTGGGTCGTCTTGAGGCGGCCGACTTCCGCTCAGCCCTGAACGCCGCCGAGCCGCGGCAGACGGCTGCGTCGCGTGAGGCGGCCCGCGCCGCGGCCGCCGAGGCCACTGCCAAGTGGACGCCTCTGGCCGGTCAGTCCGAGGCCGTCCGCAGCCAGGCGTTCGGCCTGTTCTTCGGCCTGCCGGGTCGGTGCGAACACGCGGCGCGCCGTATCCGCGAGAACATCACCACGCCACCCGTCACGCCGGCCGAAGTCGGGCTGGAGTAGGGGCTCAGGCGGCCGCGTCCCGCCGCGCCGCATCCGGATCGTAGTTGAGGATCGGAGCCAGCCACCGTTCGGCCGTCTCCAGGTCCCATCCCTTGCGGCGGGCGTAGTCCTCGACCTGGTCGCGGTCGATCTTGCCGACGCCGAAATAGTGGCTCTGCGGATGGCCGAAATAGAGGCCGCTGACCGACGCGGGCGGTGTCATGGCGTAGCTCTCGGTCAGGGCCATGCCGGCGTTGGCTCCAGCGTCCAGCAGGCGGAACAGTGTGGCCTTTTCCGTATGATCCGGCTGAGCCGGATAGCCGGGGGCGGGGCGGATGCCCTGGTATTTCTCCTCGATCAGATCCTGGATCGCGGCCGCCTCGTCGGGCGCATAGCCCCAGAGCGTGGTCCGCACCGCCTTGTGCAGCCGCTCGGCGAACGCCTCGGCCAGCCGGTCGGCGAGGGCGGTGGCCATGATGGCAGAGTAGTCGTCGCCCGCGTCCTTGAAGCGTTTGGACGCCTCCAGTTCGCCGTGACCGGCGGTGACGGCGAAGGCCCCGATCCAGTCGTCGCCGGTGGGCGAGATGAAGTCGGACAGGGCCGCATTGGGCTTGCCGTTCGATTTGGCGATCTGCTGGCGGAGCGTATGGAAGCGGGCGATCTCGGTGGTCCGGGTGTCGTCCTCGAACACCACGATGTCGTCGCCCAAAGCATTGGCGGGCCAGAAGCCGACGACGCCCCTGGCCGTGAACCACCGCTCGTCGACGATGCGCTTCAGCATCGCCTGGGCGTCCTTGAACAGGTCCCTGGCCGCCTCGCCGACGATCTCGTCTTCCAGAATGTGCGGATAGCGGCCGATCAGTTCCCAGCTGGCGAAGAAAGGCGTCCAGTCGATGTGCTCGGCCAGATCGGCCAGATCCCAGGCTTCGTAGGCCCGCACCCCGGTGAAGCTGGGCGCGGCCGGGCGCGGCGCGGTCCAGTCGATGGCGACGGGGTTTTTCCTCGCATCGGCGATCGAGGTGCGCGCCTTGACCTCCTGGCCCCGGGGGTACTGCTCGCGGATGCGGATGTAGTCGTCGCGCGTCGCAGCCTCGTTCTTCGCCTTCTCGGTCTTGGACAGCAGGCCCGAGACCACGCCTACGGCACGGCTGGCGTCCACGACATAGGTGGTCGAACCCCTCCGATAGGCCGGCTCGATCTTGACCGCCGTATGGGTCCGGCTGGTCGTCGCCCCGCCGATCAGCAGGGGAATGTCGAAGCCGCGCCGCTCCATCTCGCGGGCGACGAAGACCATCTCGTCGAGGCTCGGCGTGATCAGGCCCGACAGGCCGATGATGTCGACGTTGTGCTCTTTCGCGGCGTCCAGGATGCGGTCGGCGGGCACCATGACGCCCAGGTCGATGACCTCGTAATTGTTGCACTGGAGCACGACGCCGACGATGTTCTTGCCGATGTCGTGGACGTCGCCCTTGACGGTGGCCATCAGGATGCGGCCCGCCTGCTCGCGCGGCTTGCCCGCCTTCTCCGCCTCCATGAAGGGCTCGAGCCAGGCCACGGCCTGCTTCATCACCCGGGCGGACTTCACCACCTGCGGCAGGAACATCTTGCCCGCGCCGAACAGGTCGCCGACGACGTTCATCCCGTCCATCAAGGGGCCCTCGATGACGTGCAGCGGCCGCTCGGCGCCCGCGCGCGCCTCCTCGGTGTCGGCCTCGATGAACTCGGTGATGCCGTGAACGAGCGCGTGCTCGATCCGCTTGCCGACCGGGGCCTCCCGCCACGTCAGGTCGACGACCCGGCCCGCGCCCTTGTCGCCCTTGTAGTTGGGGGCGAGATCGACCAGCCGCTCGGTGTTGGACACATTGGTCCGCTGCGGCCGGTTCAGGATCACATCCTCTACGGCTTCCCTCAGCGTCGGGTCGATGTCGTCATAGACGGGCAGGTCGCCGGCGTTGACGATGCCCATATCCATGCCCGCCTGGATGGCGTGGTACAGGAACACCGAGTGGATCGCCCGGCGCACCGGCTCGTTGCCGCGGAAGCTGAATGACACGTTCGACACGCCGCCCGACACGCGGGCGTAGGGCAGGGTGGCCTTGATCGCTCTCGTCGCCTCGATGAAGTCGACGGCGTAGTTGTCGTGCTCCTCAATCCCCGTCGCCACGGCGAAGATGTTGGGGTCGAAGATAATGTCCTCGGGCGGAAATCCGACCTCGTCGACGAGGATCCGGTAAGCGCGGGTGCAGATCTCTATCTTGCGCGCGGCGGTGTCGGCCTGACCCACCTCGTCGAAGGCCATGACGACGACGGCGGCACCGTAGCGCAGGCATTTGACCGCCTGTTCGCGAAACTCCGCCTCGCCCGCCTTCATGGAGATTGAGTTGACGATCGGCTTGCCCTGGACGCATTTCAGGCCTGCTTCGATGACCTCCCATTTGGAGCTATCGATCATCACCGGCACGCGGGCGATGTCGGGCTCGGCCGCGATCAGGTTGAGGAAGGTCCGCATGGCGACCGCGCCGTCCAGCAGCCCCTCGTCCATGTTGACGTCGATGATCTGGGCGCCCGCCTCGACCTGCTGGCGGGCGACGTCCAGGGCGGCCGCGTAGTCGCCTTCGACCACCAGCTTCCTGAACTTGGCCGAGCCGGTGACGTTGGTGCGTTCGCCGACGTTGATGAAGGTGGGACGCATCAGGCTGTCCAGACTTCGGAATAGCCGCGGGTCATGAGCTCTATGAGAACTTTCGGACGCGCCACTTGGGCTCGTCCGGCAAGAACCGCGTCGCATATGGCCAGCAGAAAGTCGGCGTCCTCGGTTGACCACACGACGCGGTCCTCGATGAAAAGATATCCGCAGGCCACCGACACGAACTCTCCGCGACCTGAGATTTCCAGGGTTCCAGCCGGAGCTGGCATGAAAAATTCGGCGTATCCGCCTGGCTCGCGTCGCACGGATGCGTGGTCTTTGGCCAAAGACTCAACCGCCGCCCAGAACTCATCAACGGCGTTACTCACGCCACCATCTCGAACGGTTCGAGCCCCGAGAGCCTCAGCGCCACAGGCCGCTCCGGGATCGCGCGCGGCGTCACCCCCGCCATCTCCTCGGCCACATGCCGGATGTGCTCCGGCGTCGTGCCGCAGCAGCCGCCGACGATATTGACCAAGCCGCTCTTCGCCCATTCCTCTATGAAGTGAGCGGTCTCGTGCGGCTGCTCGTCGTACTGGCCCATGGCGTTGGGCAGGCCGGCGTTGGGATAGGCGGCGACCAGGGTGTCGGCGACGCGGCTGAGCTCGGCGATGAAGGGGCGCATCAGGTCGGCGCCCAGGGCGCAGTTGAAGCCGACGGCGAAGGGTTTGGCGTGGCGCACGGAGTTCCAGAAGGCCTCGGCCGTCTGGCCCGACAGGGTCCGGCCTGACCGGTCGGTGATGGTGCCACTGATCCAGATGGGCAGAGGCTCCAGACCCTCGTCCTCCAGATCCTTGATCGCCTTGAGGCACGCCTTGCAGTTCAGCGTGTCGGTGATGGTCTCGATCAGATACAGGTGCACGCCGCCCTCGTTCAGGGCGCGGACCTGATGGCGGTAGGCCTCATAGACCTGGTCGAAGGTGACGCTGCGGGCACCCGGATCGTTCACGTCGGAAGACATGGACAGCATCTTGTTCAGCGGGCCGATGGCCCCGGCGGCGAAGCGGGGCTTGTGCGGTTCACGTTCCGTCCAGCGGTCAGCGGCGGCGCGGGCCAGCCGGGCCCCCTCCAGATTGATGTCCCGGACGGCGTCGGCATCCAGTCCATAGTCCTCCTGAGCGATGGTGGTGCCGGAGAAGGTGTTGGTTTCCGAGATGTCGGCCCCAGCGGCGAAATACTGGTCGTGCAGGTCACTGACGATGTCGGGCCGGGTCAGGCACAGGATGTCGTTATTGCCCTTCATCTGGCCGGTGTGGTCGGCGAAACGGTCGCTGCGAAAGTCGGCCTCGGACAGGTCCTGACGCTGGATCATCACGCCCCAACTGCCGTCCAGGACGAGGATGCGCTCGCGGGCGGCGGCGTGGAGTGCGGCGATGCGGTGGGCACGGGTCATGCCGCCACCGCCTGTTCCTTGACGCCCAGAACCCGGCAGATGGCATAGACCAGGTCGGCGCGGTTCAGGGTGTAGAAGTGGAAGTCGGAGAAGCCCTCTTCCTGTAGCCGCGCACAGGTCTCGGCGGCGACAGAGGCAGCGATCAGCTTGCGCGTTTCCGGGTCGTCGTCCAGGCCTTCGAAATGGGCGGCCAGCCAGTCGGGCACGGCCGCGCCACAGGCCGCGCTCATCCGTTTCAGGCCATTGAAGTTGGTCACGGGCATGATGCCGGGGATGATCGGAATGCTGACTCCCGCCGCGCGTACGCGGTCGCGGAAGCGCAGGAAGGCGTCGATGTCGAAGAAGAACTGGCTGATGGCGCGTGTGGCACCCGCATCGACCTTGGCCTTCAACACGGCGATGTCATGGTCGATCGACCCGCTCTCCGGGTGGCCTTCCGGATAGCAGCCGACGGTGATGTCGAACCCGCCCTTGGCCGCGAGGGCGACGGTCAGCTCGGTGGCATTGGCGTAACCGTCCGTATGCGGAGCATAGGCCCCGCCGATGCCCGCGGTACCCGGCGGATCGCCGCGCAGGGCCACGATGTGACGCACGCCCGAGGCCTTGTAGCCATCGATCACGGCATCGACCTCGGCCCGGCTGGCCTCGACACAGGTCAGGTGGGCGGCGGGCGTCAGATCGGTCTCGGCCAGGATGCGCTGGACCGTCCGGTGGGTCCGCTCACGCGTCGAGCCGCCCGCGCCATAGGTGACCGAGACGAAGTCGGGCTTTAGCGGGGCCAGGCGGGTGACCGCCTTCCAGAGGGTGGTCTCGGCCTCGTCCGACTTGGGCGGGAAGAATTCGAAAGAGACGCGGGGCCGCGAGCGGTCCTGACCCGCGCGCGCGACCGGCCCCAGCGGCGACAGCAGCAGGGCGCGGGCCTCGGCCAGATTGAGGGAGGTGGCGGTCATGCGGCCCTCGCTGCGGTCTGCGGCTCACGTTCGGCGGTCCAGATGCAGACGGTCAGGCCGTCGGTGTCGGGCGGCAGGACGATCGGGGCGGCGGGCGTCAGGCCGACCTCGGCCAGCCAGCGGCGCATCTCCTCGTCGGCAAAGCCTAGGCGGCGGTGCTGATGCTCCTCGCGCAACTGTTCGATCTGGTGCGGGGCGAAATCGACAATCAGCAATCGGCCGCCGGGTGCCACCAGCCGCGCCGCCTCAGCCACGGCGGCGGCGGGATCGGCCAGATAGTGCAGCACCTGATGGACCAGGACGCGGTCGGCACTCTGGGCGGGCAGGCGGGTGGCGAAGATGTCGCCGTGGCGCAGCTCGACCTTGTCCAGGCCTGCCCGGGTGACATTGGCGCGGGCGATGTTGAGCATATTGTGGCTGAGGTCCAAGCCGACCGACATCCGCGCCTGCTTGCCCAGCAGCGTCAGCATCCGGCCCGAGCCGGTGCCCAGATCGACCACGCGCTCGAACGGCCCATCGCCCGCCGCCTTCAGGATCGCGGCCTCGACGGCGGTCTCGCAGACGTAGAGCGAGCGGATGCGGTCCCATTGGGGGGCCACGCGCTCGAAATAGGCCCCGGCGGCGACTTCGCGGTCGCGGCGCACGTCTTCCAGACGACGGTCGTCGGCGGCCCCGGCCTCGTCGTCCAGAAGGTCGAGGATGGTGTCGATCAGGCGGCGGGCGAGGGGGTCCGACGACAGGCGATAGAAGACGCGGGCCCCATCCGGAAACCTCTCGATCAGGCCGGCGTCGGTCATGAGCTTGAGATGGCGCGACACGCGCGGCTGGCTCTGGTCCAGAATGCCGGACAGTTCCATAACCGACAGCTCATCGCCCGCCAGCAGCGACAGCACCCGCAGGCGCGTCGGCTCGCCCGCAGCACGCAGGGCCTCGATGGTCTGGTCGGCGGTCAGGGTCATATAATCATATAAGGATATCCTTATATGATTTGGCAAGGCGTTTCTGCAGTCAGGGCAGCGGTTGGGTCCTCGGCTTGGGCAGGCGCGAGATGGCGATCATGATGGCAATGGTCCATGTGGCGAAGGCCGCTTCGAGCACGCGCTGGGCGGCACCGTGCCACGGAAACTCAGGACCGATGATCGGGATCATGAGGGCGGCGACGATGCCGCAGGCGAGGCCGAGCGGGAACAGTTTGTGACCGCCGGGCCAGCTCTTGGATGCGATCGCCAGCACGAAGACGCCGGCGACCCCAAGGAGATAGCCCAGGCCGCCCAGCATCTCGTGCAGCAGTCCGGACGGACTGGCCCCCTCGACGGCGCATTCGAAGTCGCAGGGAAACACGCCGCCGAAGAACAGGCCGGCACCATTGAGGGCACAGAGGATGAAGCCGACGACGGCCAGTGGTCTGCGCGGGAAGACGGCGGCGCACAACAGCCAGAATGCCGCGAGCAGCAGGCCGGACACGATGAAGGCGGTGCTGACCCAGGCCCCTGTCGCCGTGCCGCCGGCCCCCATTTCGCTGACGTACTGGCTGAGGGGATCGTAGCCCGGATAGCCGAAGGGGGCCGCGAAGATGACGACGGCCAGGATCAACAGGCTGGCACTGCCACACAGGATCGTCAGTCTACGCAGCATAGAACCCTCCGTTGCCGTCACGCTAGACGACGGCGGGGCCTATGGCCAACAGATCAGGTCCGCTGAAACGGATAGAAGTCGCCGCCCAGATCCAGAATGCCGGTCAGTTCGTCCAGCGCCCGGCGGCTCTCGTCCAGCAGTGCGGGGTCGGTCAGGTCGGCAGGGGTCAGGGTGTCGCGGTAGTGGGTGCTGCCCCACTGGCTGAGCCGCGCATGCAGGTCGTCCGTCATCCGCATGGCCGGATTGGTCGCGGCCTGCTCCGCCTCGGTCAGGACGACGCGCAGACGCAGGCAGGCCGGCCCGCCGCCGTTGCGCATCGACTGGCGCACATCGACGTATTCGACCCGGCCGATGGGGCCATTGGATGCGATGAGGCCCTGGGCCACCGCATGACTGCGGGCATTGTCGCGGGTCTCGGTCGGGCAGATCAGGGTCAGGCGATCCTCGCCCGGCAGAGACACCAACATGGAGTTGAACAGATAGCTGGAGATGGCGTCGGCGAGGGGCAGATCGGCGGACGAGACCTCGACGAAGATGGGCTCAAAGCCAATGGCCGCCGCGCGGATGGCGGCGTGGGTGCCCGCCGTGTCCTCGAAGGCCAGGTCATGGTGGAACAGGGTATCCAGCGCCCCGACGCAGACGACGTCGTTGTGAAAGGTCCCGCCCGCGATGGCGGCGCGGGACTGGCGAGCCAGGACGGGGCCGGAGGCCCCGTGGCGGCGGGCGATGGCTTCGGACGCCTCGCGCGTCTGACGGGCGGGGTAGGGACCGGACCAGGGCTCATAGGCCTCGCGGCCCCAGACCAGCAGATTGACGCCAGCCTGACCGTGGTCGGCGCACAGGCGGACGTGGTTGGCGGCTCCCTCGTCGGCCAGATGGGCGACAGAGGGCAGGGCGTCGTGGACGGCGAACCGGTCCCGGTCGGAGAAGAGGGCATCCAGGGCGCGCGTCGTCTGCCGATGCTCCAGCGAGCGGTGCAGGTTGGTGACCAGATTGGCAGGGGTGAAGTGGACGCGGCCATCGGCGCTGTCTGCGGAGGGCGTCACCGTCGCGGCATTGGCAGCCCACATGGGACTGGCCGAACAGGCGGCAGCGGCGAAGCTGGGCGCGTCCTTCCAGGCCTGTTCCAGCACACGGGCGTCGGAGCCGGTGAAGCCCAGGCTGCGAAGGAAGCCGATGTTGGGCCGCTCGTGCGGCGGCAGGACGTATTGCGGCAGGCCGAGGTCCGCCAGCCGCTTCATCTTGTCGAGGCCCTGAAGGACGGCGGCGCGCGGGTTCGACGCCTCGCCCTTGTTCAGACTGGACGCCAGATTGCCCGGCGACAGGCCCGCATAAGAGTGGGTTGGCCCGATCAGCCCGTCGGCATTGGCTTCGACCGCGGGGGCAGTCATGCCTGCAGCCCTTTGATCTCTCCTACGATGTTCTTCACGGCCTCGGCCTCGAAACTGGCAACGGGATAGGCGCAGTAGTCTGCGGCATAGTAGGCGCTGGGGCGGTGGTTGCCGCTGGCACCCAGGCCGCCGAAGGGCATGTCGCCGGCGGCCCCGGTGGTCGGACGGTTGAAGTTGACGACGCCCGCGCGGATGCGGCGGATGAAGGTCTTCCAGTTCGCCGGATCGTCGCTGACCAGACCGGCGGACAGGCCGTAGCGGGTGGCATTGGCCTGTTGCACTGCTTCGTCGAAGCTGGCGACGCGGGTCACCGACAGGAAGGGGGCGAACATCTCCTCGTCCGGCACATCGACCCCGGTCACGTCGATGATGGCCGGTTTGACGAAGGCTCCGGGCAGATTGCCGACCGGGCCGGAGGCGCGGATGACCCTGGCGCCCGCGTCGATCCGCTCCTGCAGGGCAGCCAGCGCGGCGGCGGCGGCCTTTTCGGAGATCAGCGGGCCGGCATAGGGTTCGGGCGTGCTGGTCCACGGCGCGAACAGCAGACGGTCGCTGAGGGCGGCGACGGCCTCGACGATGGCGTCGCCCTGCGGGCCCTGCGGCACGATCAGGCGGCGCGCGCAGGAGCAGCGCTGGCCCGTGGTGATGAAGGCGGACTGGACGACGATACCTGCGACGGCTTCGGCGTCCACGGCGCCCCAGACGACCAGCGGATTGTTGCCGCCCAGCTCCAGCGCCAGGATGACGTGCGGATCGTCCGCGAACTTGCGGCGGAAGTGGGCACCCGCCGCGCCGGAGCCGGTGAACATCAGGGCGTCGATGCCGCTGTCCAGCAGGGCGGCACCGGTGTTGCGTCCGCCCTGGACGACATTGACCACGCCGTTCGGCAGATCGGCGGCTTCGAACGCCTCGGCCATCAGCTGACCGGTCAGGGGTGTCTCTTCCGAGGGCTTGAACACCACCGTATCGCCGGCCAGCAGGGCCGGGACGATGTGGCCGTTGGGCAGATGGCCGGGGAAGTTGAACGGGCCGAGCACCGCCGCCACCCCGTGCGGGCGATGGCGCAGGGTGGCGTGGCCGAAGGCGGTGTCGGCGGTGCGCTCGCCCGTCCGCTCGTCATAGGCACGGATGGAGATGTCGACCTTGCCCTGCATGGCCGTGAGTTCGGTCTGGGTTTCCCACAGGGCCTTGCCGGTTTCGCGGCTGATGGCCTCGGCGATCTGGGGCGCGCGCGCCTTGAGCACGGCCTGATAGCGTTTGACGGCGTCGATCCGGTCCTGACGCGAGCGATCGGCCCAGTCGGGGAAGGCGGCGCGGGCGCGGTCGGTCGCGGCCTGAACCTCGGACGCGGAGGCCGCAGCGCCTTCCCAGACGGAGTCGCCGGTGGCGGGGTCGATGGATGTCAGTCGGGTCATGTTCGGTTTTCAGCAGCCAGAAAGATGGCAGAATTCTCAATGGGAAAGACGCAGTCGGATGATACTGCCTCAGCGGGTCAAACCTTGACCCTGACGATTTCGCCGGCCTGGACTTTCAGTGCATCGGCGGTTTCGCGGTTCAAGGTGGCGGTCTCGCCCAGGATATGGGCTCGCTGGCGCACGGCGCGGAATCCGCCGACGCTGTCGGTGGAAATCAGGGCTGGCAGTTCGGCCTCGACCTCTTCCGCGATGGCGACGGTCAGGCGACGCGCGTCGCGCACGGTTCGGATGTTGTCGCGTCCGCAGGCCACGGTGGGGCCGGCGTCGAAGATGTCGACCAGGCCGTTGGGCCGAAAACCTTCGCTTTCCAGCAAAGCCATGGCGGGCACGCCCTGGGGGTGCACCTTGCCGATCACGGCCCGCGCGGGTTCGGGCAGCAGCTCGATGTAGATCGGGTGGCGCGGGGCGAGGTCCAGGATGAACTGCTTGTCGGTCGAGCCGGTCATGCGATCGGCCTCATCGAACTCCATCGGAAAGAATTTGTGGGCAACATGGTCCCAGAAGGGGCAGGCCCCGTCGGGCGTGAAGACGCCGCGCAGCTCGGCCAGGACGTTTTCGCTGAACAGCTCCGGCTCGGCCCCGATCAGCATGTAGCGCGACTGGCTGAGCAGGCGGCCTGCGCCGCCCTTGCGCCGGTCGGCCTTCAGGAACAGGGAGCCGACCTCGGTCCAGCCGGTGCATTCATTGACCAGCACCAGGGTCTTCTGTTCCAGCTTTATGCCCAGCGAGGGCGAGGACTGGGCGTTGGCAACCACGCGGAAGCTGAAGAACGGCCGGTTCAGCCCGACCGCCGCCTTGACAGAACCGATGCCGTCGACGTCGCCGGTTTCGGACTCCTCAAGCATGAGGGTGTACCAGCGTTGCTGGGCGTCGATGCGGCCCGCGAAGCTGTCGCGACTGAGGTCCAGGCGCTCGACCAGCTGATCGGGGTCTTCTGGCAGGCTGGTGAAGCCGGGGCCTGACAGGATGGCCAACTCCAGGAGATGATCGAGATCGGCAGGCCCGGCGGGGCGAACGACGAGCATCTAGTTCCTCCCCCATCGGGGGAGGGGGACCGCGAAGCGGTGGAGGGGGCTAGACCCACACGCTGGTGACGGGGGCTGGCCCCCTCCACCACGCTGCGCGTGGTCCCCCTCCCCCAAGGGGGGAGGAATGTGCAGCCCAGAAGTTCTCACATCGTCTCCAGTCGTAACTGCTTCAGTTTCAGCGCATCGATTTCGCCCGAGGCGATCTTGCACAGGATCAGGGCCGACAGCTGGGCGCGTTCGACGAAGCTGGCGGGCCAGGCGAACTCCTGATCCGAATGGATATCTCCACCCAGGACACCGAGCGTGTCGATGTTGGGCAGGCCTGCGGCATGCAGATTGTTGCCTTCGCAGACGCCGCCCGACGGCTTCCAGGCGATGGTCTGACCCAGCAGCGAGCCCGTGTCGCGGACGGCCTCGAACAGGGCGGTCTGGCTGGCGTCCATCGGCTTGGGTGCACGGGTCATGCCGCCGTGCAGGTCCAGGGTCAGGCCGGGGAAGGGCGGCTCGGTCGCGATCTGCCGCACCGTCTCGGATATCCAGGCGGAGGATTGAGCATCGGGGACGCGCACGTTGAAGCGGACGACGGCGTTGTCGGCCACGACATTCAGCGCGCCGCCGCCGCTGATCCTGGCGACATTGACGGTGACGCCCTCGCGCTGGCCGTTCAGGGCATGCAGGCGGGCGGCGATGATGGCGGCCCCCGCGACGGCATTGGCCCCTTCGTGGAAGGCGCGACCCGCATGGGCGGCCTTTCCGGTGACGATCAGATGGTAGTTGCCACTGCCCTTGCGCGCCCCGGCCAGGGTGCCGTCGGCCAACGCCGGTTCATAGGTCATGCCGACATGGCCGCGCGCGCCCAGTTCGGCCAGCAAGGGGGCAGAGGCGGGCGAGCCGATCTCTTCGTCCGGGGACAACAGCACGGTCCAGCCGACATTGGTCTTGTCCGGATGGGTCTCGAAGGCCTCCAGCGCCGCCAGCATGACGGAGATGCCGCCCTTCATGTCCGCGATGCCGGGCCCGTTCAGGGCACCGTCGGGACGGGTGGTGACGGTCTGGAACGTGCTCTCGGCGGGGAAGACGGTGTCGTAATGGCCGGTCAGGACGACTTGGATCGGGGCGTCGGGGCGTTTGGTGATCTTCAGGGCGTGGGCATGGGCCTCCTGCCGCACCGTGCCGTCGTCGCCGATGGTGGTCGAGGGCGTGGTGCCGATGCGTTCGCACGTCGCGTCGAGCGAGCGCGCCTCTGCCTCCAGCCGCACGAGGACAGCCTCCAGCCCGGCGGCGTTTCGACTGCCGGAGTTCAGGTTGGACCAGTCTATGGCGCGCTGGACGATGGGCTGGCCGCGCGCTGCGACATGGTCGAGCACGCCCTGATCTGTCGGCAGAATCCGCATGGCGCGGACCCTAGACGCGCGATGTCCAAAGGTGAAGGCTGGCGGCGGTTTCTATTGGCGGCGTCACGGGCTAGGCTGACGGTCAGGGGAGCGTGCCGCATGAATGACTGGATCCGGACTCTTGGCCCGACGGCCGAGCTGAAGACCGAAGCCGAGGCCCTGTCGGCCGCGCGGGCCAGCTCCATAGGCATGTTGCTGGGTGCCGCTCGGGATGCGGTGCTGGCCTGGTACACGGTGACCGCAGGCGCCGAGGCGACGCGGCTGGCCGTCGATCAGATGACCCGGCGTCCCGAAAGCGTCGAACAGATGCAGACGGCCACACAGATCGGCCTGGCGGTCACCGGGCTGCTGGTGGTTCTGCAACTGGTTCTGGCCGTGGTCCACTGGCGCAAACCGACCAGTCTGCTGCCCCTGATCTTCCTGATGCTGGTGGTCTGGGCGCTGGGCACGGCCGCTCTCGCTCTGGTCTATGCAGCGGGCGGGCAGGAGACGAGCGGCCAGCCCCTGGGCCTGATCCTCCTGACGCTGATCGCCATGACAGCGGCGGCGATCTTGCACGCGACGGCGATCCGCGGAGCCGGCCGCCTGGCCGAACTGCGCAAACTGGGGGCAGGCTGAGCCGCAAACGGCGCTTTCACCTGTCATCAAAGCCGGGCTAGGGTCGGGGCCTCATTACCTGGGAGGCAAGAATGAGTCTGATTTCTTCAATGAACCCGACGGCCCCGATCAACACCCGACCGGAAGCCATCGCCGCAGCGCGTGCCAGCGCCATCGCCATCTTCATCGGCGTGGCCTGGGGCATCGTCGGCGTGATTTATCTGGCGACGGCGGGGTCCGCCGTCATGGAGGCCGCCTTGGCCGACGCCGCGGCTCAAAACCCCGACGCAGCGGGCATGTCTGGCATGGCGGGACTGATGACCGGGGCGGCCATCGGCACCGGCATCTTCATCGTCATAATTCAGTTGGTGCTGGGTCTCGTCCAGTGGTTCAAGCCCAACATCGTGATCCCGATCCTGTTCACGGTTCTGGTGGTCTATGGCCTGGGCTCGACCCTGCTGGGTCTGACGATGGTCAATGAGGAGGTCGCCGGCGCGAACCCGATGTGGTTCACGGTTCTGGGCCTCGTCGTTCTGGTCGTGGAACTGGTCCTGCATATCGCAGGCATCCGCGGCGCGAATGCGCTGAACAAGATGAACAAGGCCGAACAGGCCGCTTACTGATCTGACCTATCGACCCTGACGGTTCTGGCGCCGGTCCTCGGGACCGGTGCCGGGCTGCCGGGTCTGGCGGCGCCAGCGGATCGACAGGCTGGCCCCTTCACCGCCGAACTTGGTGCTGACCGTCAGATTGCGGCGCACCTGCCATTCCAGATTGACCGCCGCGCCATTGTCGCCGCCGCCGATCACTTCCAGATACAGATCGTCGGTCAGATAGCGCCCGCCCGCGATGGTCAGGCCCGACGCTTCGCCGCCGAACGACAGCCGGTCCAGACCTGCCAGCTCGCGCAGGTTACCGATCACATCGAAGCCGCCGCCGCCCGCCAGCGACGCCACACCGGCCGCCAGCTGTGCCGCCTCGAACCCTGACAGCTGCGAGGCCGAACGCCCGAACAATACCTGGGACAGGATTTCGTCCTGGGGCAGGGCCGGGTTGGAGGTCAGGCTGATCTCTGGCCGCGCCGCCGTGCCCGTGACTCGGATGGTGGCGGTAATGGCCGGGTCCTCGCGCGTTGCCGACAGGTTCAGCCGGATCTGCTCCGGATTGGTCGACAGGCTGACCGTGCCGCGCGGATCGAAGATGAAGCGCTTGCCGGCGAAGTCGTAGTCGCCGCGCACGACACGAGCCGTACCGGACAACTGAGGTTGGGCAATGGTTCCGCGCACGCGGGCGTTGACGTTCATCTCGACGTTCAGACCGCGTCCGACCACGTTCACATCGCCGCCGGGTGAACGGATGGCGATATCCAGCCCGATCTGGGGGCCTCTGGGCCGATCGGCGGTATCGATCTCCTCGGCATTGCCGCCGGGCTTGTTGATCTCGACCACATCCATGCGGACGATGCCGTTCGATCCGGGCGGATTGGCCTCGATGCGGGCTTCGTCGATGTCTATCTGGCCGGTCAGCTGGATGTTGCCATCGGCCCCGCGAACGACCGTCAGGGGGCCGGAAGCGCGCGCCTCGGCGATATCGTTGTCGATGATGCGGAACCGGGTCAGGGCCAGTTCGAAGTTGGACCCCGACCCCTGACGCAGGCCGATGCGGCCGCTGCCGGACACCGTGCCGCCCGACCCGTCATTGGCCGTGAAGGTCTCGACCAGGGCTGTGGTGTCGTCAAAACGGCTGGCCAGGGTCAGGCCGGCCAGGCGCAGCCCTGTGCCATTGTCGCGGAACGCGCCCTGCTGCACATCGAGGCGCCCGTTGATGCGCGGTGCATTGAGCGTGCCGGCCAGGGTGGCGTTGGCGTTCACCTGACCCGACAGCGAGCGCTCTCCGCCCAGAAACAGGTCCCAGATCGGCTGCACCTGACCCTGGATCGCCACCGTGCCGCTCATCGGGCGGGTGCGGGCAATGGCGAGACGCAGCGGCGCAGCCGAGGCCTCGACCGGCAGGGTGACGTCGGCGGTGGCCGACACCGCGCCGTTGTCGCGGGCGTCCGCCTGGATGCGCAGGGTATTGTTGACCAGCATGGCATTGACCGTGCCATCGACGGCCAGGCCGCGCGGAGCGTCGATGCTGCGGATATTCTCGAGCGCGACATTGGCCGAGCCGGACAGGTCGTCGCCCGCGCCGCGCAGGGACAGGCGTCCGGTAACCCGACCGCGCAGATCGGGCGACAGCGAGCCCAGCTCGACACTGGTCAGATTGGCCTCGATCACGGCGGCGCGGGAGTCCCGGCGCATCTCGCCGGTCAGGACGCCGCCGCCGACATTCAGATCGACACGGGCCACCTGTCCGTCGCCGGACAGGGCGAAGACGGCGGGATTGCGGGTCGTGAAATCGATCTCGCGCGCGCTGCCCGAGCCGTTCAGCACGATGGTCTGGGCCGCTCCCTGGCGGGAATAGACGCCGGTGCCGTTGAAGGCGGCCGGCGTGCCACCGCCGACATCGGCCACGACGGTGAAGGGCAGACGCTCCAGCGTGCCGCGTCCGTTCAGGTCGATGCGGCGCAGAACCCAGGACTGGCCTGCCAGCCGGATGTTGGCCCCGGTGACATCGACGATGGCGGTGTCGTTGCCCGCGCCCTCGGTCAGGCGAACGCGCCCCTCGGCGGTGCCGGACGCGAGGAAGGCTCCGGGCCGGGCCGTGAAGGCCAGATCCGCGCTGGACGGCAGATTGTTGGACAGGGCGATAGCCCCCTGAGCCGTCACACCGCCGGCATCCAGATCGACATTGGTCAGCCGGATCTGCGGGCCACCTAGATAGAAGTTTCCACTGGCGCGGGCGGGGCCATAGTTGGACTGGGCCGTGATCGCGATACTGCCGTCGGAGGCGTCGGCACCCTTGCGGAAGGTCAGCGCCAGATTGGCCTGGGTCAGGTCCAGCGGTCCGGCGGCGATGCGGTCGAACCGCGCCTTCAGGTCCGCGCGGGGCTCGGCCAGGGTACCGGTCAGGGCCCCGTCACCAGTCATGGCTCCATCGATGGCGACTGGGCCGACGCCGAAGGGGCCACGGGCGTTCCAGTCGAGCGCGAGCCGCAGCTGGCCGTTGCCCTCGATCAGGCCGCGCGCATTGGCATTGGCCTGGGCCCCCGTCAGGGCCGCGCGCTGGATGGAGATGCGCCCGCCGTCCAGGCCGCCGGTCAGTTGCAGGCGCGGTGTGCGGCCCAGCAGTCGATCCAGTTCCTCCTGGCCGGTGAACAGGCCGCGTCCGCGCCCGTCGAAGGTCAGGCTCCAGGGGGCGCCGGTGCGGCGCATGGAGGCGGTGATCGGCCCGCCGAACGATCCGCGCGCGCCGGGCTGGACCAGCGAGGCGTCGGTGATGGTCGCATTGCCCCGGAAGCTGAGCCCGCCCAGCAGATTGCGCGAGCCGGACCCCGTAACCTTCAGACCCTGGCCATCGGCTTGTACCCGTTGCAGCAGGACCGCACCGTCGGGCAGACGCGCGGCCTCGAACTGGACGCGAGGACGGGTGCCCAGCAGGCCGCCGACGATCCCCGCCGTGGAGCCGCCTGTCGCTCGGATGTCGCCTTTCAGATCGAAGCGCCCGGCTTTCGAAGTCAGGTTCAGAGGCCCGGAAATCCGCTGCGCCTGATAGCTGGACAGGTTGGCGTTCAGCAGATCGACGGAGCCATCCAGCGTCCAGGCCGCGCCATCGCCCTTGAACAGGGCGGAATAGGCGGCGGGACCCGCCAGCGGTGTGCCGGCCAGTCGGGTCAGCGACGGCGTCGAGATTTCCAGCCGAATGCCATCCGGCGTGCTGCGGTCCGCCTTGCGCATCATGCCGGACGCACTGGAGTTCAGATTTTCTGACACCAGACTCCAGCCCACGCCCTGCAGGCCGTCATTATCGTGGTCGGGACGCACGACGAGGCCGAACCGCGCCGTCTGGCCGATCCGTTCCACGAAGGGCTGCAACAGGTCGGAGCCCGAGAAGTCGGCATAGCCCGCGATCCGCGTCTGATCCTTGCCATAGGTGCCGCGGATGGTGAGGGGCGTGAAGGTGCCGGTGCGCACCACCACATTGACGACTTCGCCATTGACGATACCGACGGCGTTGAACGGCTGGTCCGGCGAATAGCCCAGAGCCCCGGCCAGCGGCCCGCCCTCGGACTCATTGGCCTGAACGTTCAGGCGGATGTCGGCCAGTTCGTCGCCCATACGACCGCTCAGGCGCAGGAAGTCGCCGGGGCGGGTGTTGCTGAAGGCGTTGATCGTGGCGGTCTTGTCGCCGACGCGGGGCAGGCCCAAGGCACCGTCCAGCTTCCACCGGCCATATTCCTGGCTGAAGCCCTCCAGCAGTTCGATATTGGCCGCGAACCGGTCGATATCGACGGAGATGGGCTGCTGGCCCGGCGGATTGGTGGAGGCCTCCACCTCGGGCCGGCGGATCAGGCGGACGACCTCGGCCTCAATGTTGGTCGCGTGGAATCGCCGGGCGACCAGGGGCCAGAAGCTCCAGTCCACGCGGACCTTGCGGGCCTCCAGCCAGACACCCTGGGCATCGGTGATGGTGACGCGCCGGATGGTGAAATCGTCGAACAGATCGCCCTCGACACCCTCCACGCGGATTTCGCCGTAGTTGCCGAGACGCTTGCCCTCGACGAAGCTGGTAACCAGTTCGCGACCGGGCCCCGACAGCAGATACATCCGCCCGCCGACCAGACCGACAACCAGCAAACCCAGCAGGATGGCGAAGGCGATGCCGCCGAAGAAGGCGAGGGCCTGCAGGCGGGTACGCTTGCGCTTTTCCTTGACGGCGGGCGTCTCGGGCTTGTCTTCGGGCGCGTCTGTGGGGGGCGAGGCGTCGGTCAAAACGCCTGACCCAGACTGACATAGACCTGGAAGCTGGGATCGCCTTCGCGCTTGTCCAGCGGAATGGCGATGTCGGCGCGGATCGGACCGAAGGGCAGCAGATAGCGGACGCCGACGCCGGCGGCATAACGCATGGCGCTGAAATCGGGGGTTTCGTCAAAGCCGACCGCGCCCGCATCGACGAAGGCCACGCCCTGGAAGCTGCCGAAGACCTTGCGGCGGACCTCCAGCGAGGTCTCGAACAGGCTCAAGCCCCCACGGGGCGTATTGTCGGGCAGGCGAGGGCCCACACCCTGATACTCATAGCCGCGCACCGAACCGCCGCCCCCGGAATAGAACAGCCGGTCGGCCGGCACCGTCAGCTCCTCGCCGCCGATGATCGAGCCCAGCTTGACGCGCCCCGCCAGCACGGTCTTGGCCTCCTGCAGCGGCAGATAACCCGACACCTCGCCCTCGGTCCGCAGGAACAGAACCGTATCCTCGCCCGCCACCGCCGTGGGCTGGGCCGACGCCGTCACGCGCCAGCCGCTGGTGGGGTCCAGCGGGTCGTTGGAGCGATCCCAGTAGAAGCTGCCGCGCCCGGTCAGGATCACCAGATCGCGGGTCAGGCGGACAGGGGCCTGGGTCACGGGGTCGAAGCGGTTCTCGTCATACTGACCGCCGTCCAGACCGATGCCATAGCTGTAGTAGGAGGTCTTGCCGACCCGCTGGCGGATGTCGGCGGCCAGGACGAGGGCGGTCCGGCGATAGGCTTCGGTATTCTCGTACACTGCTGCCGTTTCCAGACGCAGGGTCTGGCTGGGCCTGCGCCAGTGGGGCAGGCTGAGCGTGGCCCCGATCCGACTGTCGATCTCGGCCAGACGCGCCTGCCAGATCAGGGTGTCGGCCCGACCGAAGCGGTTGTACCAGGTCCAGGTGCCCTCGATCGCCGAGCCGCCCGTGTTCGAGGGGGCCGCGCCCGCCCGGCCCGCTGTGACGATCGCCTCGGCGGTCGAAAGGGTAATGGCGGCTTCCAGCGTCCGCGCCGGTCTGTCCCGCAGGGTGACGACCACGGGCCGGGTGCCGTCGGCCAGGGTCTGGTCCGCGGGTGACAGGGCCACCCCGACGCCGTCATAAACGCCGGTTTCCGTCAGCCGCCGCTCCAGCTCGGCGACCTGTTCCGGATCATAGACGTCGCCTGCGGTCCAGGGGGCGAGCCCCGCGACCCAGTCCGGGTTCGTCGGTCCACGCGTCCGAAGCTGAATGCCATCCAGCCGGACCAGCGGCCCACTGTCGATGTTGAAGTTGGGCGTGACGGTATAGTTCGCGTGGTTGACCACCACCCGGCGACGCCCGGCCTCGGCGTCGGCATAGCCCCGGCGGGTCAGGCCGGCGACGATACGCCCCTCGGCGGCCAGCACATCGACCGCGCGACCGGGATCGCCGGTCGTCAGATCAACCTCGTCGCGCACCGCCAGATCAGTGGCCTGGTCTGGCGGCGGAAGGGTCCAGTTCAAGCCGTAATCGGCCAGCAGGAAGCGTGGGCCCGGCGTGACCTCGATGATGGCGACCGGGGTTTCTTCACCCTCAACGTCATCGACCAGCGTCGGCTGGTAGTAGCCTTCCGACCGCAGCAGGGCCTCGGCCGACTCCATCGCCGCACGGGCGCGGCGGCGAGCCTCGAAACGGTTGGACGGCGGCTCGTCCACATCGCCGACGGCACGCACCAGCTGGGCGCGTAATTCTCCATCCAGATCGCCGCGGATCTGAGCGCGCGGCTCAGCCTGTACGGCCGCCGCCAGCGCCAGAAAGCCCGCCGTACTCATCAGGAACAGGGCTTGGCGGCTCTTCAAACGGAAAACTCGGGCTGGTCGTGGGAGGCGCCTCCTATCCAGCCGTTTCGTGGCCGGGATGGGGCAAATCAGTAGAAGAGCGTTTCGCTCTCGGGCTGGACGGACTCTTCCGACGAGCGCTGCTCGGGCGGCAGGGTGTCGACCGGGGGCGCGGAGGGCAGGGCGGCTGGGTCGGTCGCAGGTACCGCAGTGTCTTCGGCGGCTGGTGCTTCCGCTGTCTCCTCAACGACGACAGTCGGGACTTCCCGGACCGGCTCGGGCTCATTGCAGGCGGCCAGCGTTCCGGCGCCGATCAGCGCGAATGTTAGGAACAGGCGTTTCACGAATGTCTTCTCCCCGAACTCATCCAGCGAACGTGCTGATGTCGTTACAGTTCCATAGCCGCGATTATCGTCTTGGTCACCACTGACGGAAACCAATCCTTTCACGTTTGGTGTGACAACGTTCGTTCGGAGGGAACGATGACGACCACAGCCTATGCCAAGGTCGCGCAAGTGCGATACCGGGAGCTCAAGACCCGGATCGCCCTGGCCGCCTTCATCGGTCTGACGGCCTGGACGGTGACGCCGACGATCTGGCCGATCATCTGGTTCGCGGCCATGCTGGTCACCCAGGCGCTGGATTGGGTGGTCTTCACGCGATACCGCCGCAACCCGGACTGGATGCCGGATCGCGGCTATCTGGTCCTCTCCTGCCTGACGACCTTCGTGGGCGTGACCGTCTATGCGGGCCTGACCGCCTATATGTGGTTCTACGGCGGCGAGACGGGGCGGATCTTCGCCATGATCCAGTGCGCGGGCGGTCTGCTGCACGTCAGCCTGCACATGCATCACGCGCGCGCCATACTGATCTCGGCCGTCGTGCCCCACAGCCTGTATTTCCTGGGCTTGCCTCTCTATCAGGCGGCGCAAAGCGGGCGATGGCAGGACCTGCTCGTTCCGATCGGCGGCCTGCTTTACATGAGCCATCTGGTGGTCGCCGTACGCCAGAGCTCCAGCACCACACGCGAGATGCAGGAGGCGCGCGACGCTGCCCTCGACGCACGCGGCAAGGCCGAGGTCGCAAATGCCGCCAAGTCCGACTTTCTGGCCGTCGTCAGCCATGAAATCCGTACACCCATGAATGCGGTGATATCGGCGGCCAATCTGCTGAAGCAGACGCCGCTGGACACGCGACAGGCCGAGCATGTCGACATGCTGATCGATGCCGGCGACGTGCTGATGGGCCTGCTGAACGACGTGCTGGACGTGTCCAAGATCGAGGCCGGCAAGATGGAGCTGGAGACCGCCGACATGGTCGTGCGCGACCGCCTGACGGCGCTGGGCCGCCTGTGGGAGCCGCGGGCCGAGGCCAACAACGTTCGTCTGGCCTGGAAAATCGCGCCCGAGGTGCCGCAGGCGGTGCGGACCGATCCGCTGCGCTTCCAGCAGATACTGTTCAACCTGATGTCCAATGCGGTGAAGTTCACGCGCGACGGCGACATTCTGGTCAAGGTCGACTGGATCGACGGCGTCATGACCGTGGCCGTGACCGACAGCGGTTGCGGCATTCCGGCGGACCGGCTGGAGCATGTGTTCAACAGTTTCGAACAGGCGGATGCAGGCACGACGCGGCGCTATGGCGGGACGGGTCTGGGGTTGTCGATCAGCCGCAAGCTTGCCGAGGTCATGGGCGGGTCGCTGACTGTGGCCAGCGTCGAGGGCGAGGGTTCGACATTCACGCTCCAACTGCCCATGACCGTGGTGACGGTCGTTTGCGACCAGGCCCAGAAGGCCGCAGTCGACCTATCCGTCCTCGCCAACCGCTCGATTCTGGCCGCAGACGACCACCCGGTGAACCGTCGTATCCTCGCCCTGTTGCTGGAACCCTACGGCTGTCGCCTGACCCTGGTGGAGGATGGAGCCCAGGCGGTCGAGCGGGCGGCGCAGGAACCCTTCGACGCCATTCTGATGGACATGCAGATGCCGGTCATGGACGGGCTGGAGGCCAGCCGCCACATCCGTCGAGATGGCCCTAACCGCGAGACGCCGGTGATCGCCCTGACCGCCAATGCCATGGATACGCATCGCGCGGCCTGGCACGCGGTGGGGGTCCACGCCTTCCTGACCAAGCCGATCAACCCGGCGCTTCTGGCCGTGACCCTGGCCGAGGCCTGCCGTCAGGTGCGGTCCGACGAGGTCGTCGAGGCGGCCTGAAATCCGGCCCAGGCGCGGATGGCCTCGTCCAGCGACAGGGGCTCTCGCTGCGGAGTGACCTCGAGGCCGTCAGCAGCAAACCGGGGTGCCGGGGCGGGTTGTAGTGGCTCGCCCGCAAACGTCCCTCTCGCAACATTGTGCGGATGCCTGGCGGCTTCGGTCAGAGACAGCACCGGCGTGACGCAGGCCTCCGTCCCGGCAAAATGCCCGGCCCAGTCGTCGCGGTCGCGCTTAGCGAACAGGGATTCGAATCGCTGGTGCAGGGCAGGCCAGTTCGCCATGTCGAATTGAGGCGCGTCCTCTGGCGACAGGCCCAGACCCGTGATCAAGGCTGCGTAGAAGCGCGGTTCCAGCGCCCCCACGGCCACATGACCGCCGTCGCGGCAGGCGTAGCAGCGATAGAAGGGTGCACCGCCATCCAGCAGATTGCTGCCCCGCGTCTCGTTCCACAGTCCCCGCGACGACAGGGCCGAGAACAGGCTCATCAGCAAGGCCGAGCCGTCGGTCATGGCGGCATCGACGACGCGGCCTCGACCGGTACGTTTGGCCTCCAGAAGTCCGGCCAGAACGCCGGTGACCAGCATCATGGCCCCACCGCCATAGTCGCCCACCAGATTCAGCGGCGCGCGGGGCGGGCGATCCGGCTCGCCCATCGCATGCAGGGCTCCGGACAGGGCGATGTAGTTGATGTCGTGGCCGACTTGATCGGCCATCCGCCCGGTCTGGCCCCAACCGGTCACGCGCCCGAAGACGAGGCGAGGGTTCCGCGCGGCACAGACATCGGGCCCCAGACCCAGCCGCTCCATGACGCCGGGCCGAAACCCCTCGATCACGGCGTCGGCACCCGCGATCAGGTCAAGGATGCGGGCATGGTCCTCTGGGTTCTTCAGATTGACCTCCACTGCCGCCCGTCCGCGATGCAGCACCTCGCCCCCGACCTCGGCGAAAACAGCCGAGCCCGCAGACGCGCTGCGGGTCAGGCGCAGGACCTCGGCCCCCAGATCGGCCAGGATCATGCCGGCGAAGGTGACAGGCCCCAGGCCGTCGAACTCGAGGATGCGCAGGCCGGACAGAGGTTTCATGATCTTTGAGTAGCCGTCCGCTCCCGGAACGTCGAGCCAGCCCTTGACCCGGCGCGGCCGATGCACCAGAAGGCGCGTCGCCGGTGACGCAAGCGCGCCCGGCGGCGATGTGCGTCCTTAGCTCAGTTGGTTAGAGCATCTGACTTTTAATCAGAGGGTCCTCGGTTCGAGCCCGAGAGGACGTACCATCACCCCTTTTTGCCCGCAGGGATTTACCGCGCGCCGCGGCGGCGGCCGCTGCGATCGCCTCTGATCTGGACCGTGCCGTCCTTGGCGAAGGCCTCGAAGGACGCCTTGTCGATGTTTCTGAACTCGCCGGTCCGGTCCCAGTCCCAGTCGAAAGATATCCGCTCGCCCTTGTGCGCGAACTTGCCGGACCAGTGGGCGAAGAAGGAATATTTGTCGCCGCCGATGATGATGACGTGGCGATGCAGGGCGGTTTCGTTGCCTTCGTCGCGCGGCGGCTCTTCCAGATAGGTGTTGTAGGCGTGGAAGCCTGACTTCTCGATGCGCATGCCCAGGCTCCGGAGGTCAGTTCGACGTGTGCCGGGCGTGGAAGTCGCGGCGGAACGCCTCAAACCGGCCGTGCAGGATGGCCTCGCGCATCGCCGCGGTCAGCGCCTGATAGAAGGCGATGTTGTGCCAGCTGAGCAGGACCTTGCCGAGAATTTCATCCGCGCGGATCAGGTGATGCAGATAGGCCTTTGAATACTGACTGGACGCCGGGCAGGGGATGTCGGGGTCCAGCGGGTCCTGATCCTCGGCGAAGCGGGCGTTCTTGAGGTTCAGCGGGCCATCCCACGTCCAAGCCTGGCCGTGGCGACCGGCACGTGTGGGCAGGACGCAGTCGAACATGTCCACGCCGCGCCAGACGGCCTCGACCAGGTCGATCGGCTTGCCCACCCCCATCAGATAGCGGGGCCGGTCTGCGGGCAGCATCTCGGGCGCATAGTCCAGCACCTCGCACATCGCCTGATGGCCCTCGCCGACGGCTAGGCCACCGATGGCGTAGCCGTCGAAGCCGATCTCCTGGAGCTGCTCAGACGACTGGCGACGCAGGTCCTCGAAGGTGGAGCCCTGCTGAATGCCGAACAACCCTTGGGTTTCGCGCGTACCGAAGCGGGCCTTGGACCGCGCGCCCCAGCGGATCGACAACTCCATGGCCTTGCGGGCCGCGTCCTTCTCCGCCGGATAGGCGACGCACTGGTCCAGCTGCATGGAGATGTCGGCCCCGATGCGATCGGCCTGGATCTCGATGGAGCGTTCGGGCGTCAGGACGTGTTTGGAGCCGTCGATGTGGCTGGAGAAGGTAACGGCCTCCTCCTTGACCTTGGCGATGCCTGCCAGGGACATGACCTGAAAGCCACCGCTGTCGGTCAGGATCGGCTTGTCCCAGCCCATGAATTTGTGAAGGCCGCCGAGGCGCTCCATCCGCTCCGGCCCGGGCCGCAGCATCAGGTGATAGGTGTTGCCCAGCAGGATGTCGGCACCGGTCTGTTTGACCTGATCCACCGTCATGGCCTTGACCGTGGCGGCGGTGCCGACGGGCATGAAGGCGGGTGTGCGGATGTCGCCGCGTGCGGTCTTGAGCACGCCGGTGCGGGCGCGGCCCTCGGTGGCGGCGATCTCGAAGGGGAAGGGCATCTAGCGGATCAGTCTTTCCAGCGCCTCGGCGCGCTGCAGGTCCTTGGGGCGTCCGAACAGGCGGGCCATGGCGATCTGTTCCTCGACTGTGGGAATGTAGACCGTCGCCTCGCCGACTTCGACGGGCAGGCGGGTGTGGAACTGGACCGGCACCCAGTCGCCGCCGTCGCGGATGTCCATGTCCGCCATGATCTCCAGCGGCACGGGCGTGGTCAGGATGCGGCCGAAGACGCGCGAGCGGAATACGCCCTCGCCGAGATCGGGCACCGCTTCGCCGCCCAGCGTCTCCAGCAGGACGCGGGCGTCGCGCGGGCTGGTCAGAATGTCGATGTCCGGCACATGCAGCCCCTCCAGTCCTGCCAAGGCCATGGCCGTACCCCCGAAGACCCACCAGGGATCGCGCAGGGCGGGGGTGGCGGAGGCGACGGTCTCCAGCGAAGTGGTCAGTGGCGTGGGCAGGTCCAGCATGGACCGGAGGCGTTAGCGCGTTTGGACCGTCGCGTCACGTCCGGCTGCGGAACAGCAGCGATCCGTCGCCATAGGAATAGAAGCGATAGCCCGTGGCGACCGCATGGGCATAGGCCGCCTTCATGGTGTCGGTGCCTGCAAAGGCGCTGACCAGCATGAACAGCGTCGACTTCGGCAGGTGGAAGTTGGTCATCAGCACATCGACCGCGCGGAACCGGTAGCCGGGGGTGATGAAGATGGCGGTGTCGCCGTGGAAGGGCTGAATCACACCGTCTTCGGTCGCGGCGGATTCCAGCAGACGCAGAGAGGTAGTGCCGACGCAGACGATGCGGCCACCGCCCGCATGGACCGCGTTCAGGGCGGCGGCGGTGTCGGCGGACACCTCGCCCCATTCGCTGTGCATTTTGTGGCCGGCCAGGTCGTCGGCCTTGACCGGCAGAAAGGTGCCGGCCCCGACGTGCAGGGTGACGGCATGTGTGGTGACGCCCTTGGCGCGGATGGCGTCGAGCAGGCCAGGCGTGAAGTGCAGACCCGCCGTCGGCGCGGCGACGGAGCCGTCGTGCTGGGCAAAGACGGTCTGATAGTCAGACCGGTCGCGCTCATCCTCGCGGCGTTTGGCGGCGATATATGGGGGCAGGGGCATGACCCCGACCTCTCGTATGGCGTCGTCCAGCGCCGGGCCGGACAGGTCGAACCGCAGGGTGATCAGGCCGTCGTCCGATTTGTCGGCGACGGTGGCGGACAGGGTCTGGAAGTGAATTTGATCTCCCGCCTTGATCCGCTTGCCCGGCTTCATGAAGGCGGACCAGACATCGGGCGCGTCTCGATGATGCAGGGTGGCCTCGACCGGGACGGTCAGGGTCTCGCCCTCGGCCCCGATCCGCTCCCGCACGCCGGAGAGCCGTGCCGGGATCACACGCGTGTCATTGAATACCAAGGCGTCGCCGGGGCGCAGGAAATCGGGCAGATCGCGGATGATGCGGTCGTCCAGCGCGTCATCCTGCACCACCAGCAGACGGGCGGAATCGCGTGGATCGGCGGGACGCAGGGCGATGCGATCCTCGGGCAGGTCGAAATCGAAATCGGCGGTCTTCATGAGCAGGCGCAAAGGCCATGCGCGGGAAGGGGGGTCAAGTCGTCACGCTGACATGTGTCGGGCCACGCGCGATAACGGCGGCATGAAAATGATGACCATTGTCTCCGCTTCCGTCCTTACTCTTGCGCTCGCGGCCTGTGACGAGGCCACGTCGACCCTCCAGGAGATCGAGGATACCGCTGCTCAGGCGCGCGTTACGGCGACCGAAATCGATGCGCGCACAAACCAGATTCAGCAGGCCGTCGAAAACCCGGCGGGAGCCCTTCGGGATCTGGTCTCGGCCAATCTGGCGAAGACGCCGACCGATCAGCCCGGCATCTATCTGCTGACCGATCTGCAGACAGGCTGTCAGTTTCTGGCGACCTATCGCGACGACGGGACGACGGTCAGTTCCATCGCGCCGCGCGTCGAGGCGACAGCGGATGGCGGCACTCGGCAGCGCTGTGTTGCTGTTCGTGGGCCGAACACAGAGGCGCAAACCGAAGGGTGATTGCCTCCGGATGCGTTGACCCGGTGGCCTTGGCGGGCGAAACCGCCTGCCATGCTCCAGAATCTCGAAACCCTCGCCGCCGAAGCCAAGTCCTGGCCCTTCGAACAGGCCCGCAATCTGCTGGCGCATGTGCTGAAGAAGCGGCTGTCCGAGACGGATCGCGCCGAGGCCAAAGGTCTGATCAACGAGGGCAAGACCGACGAGGCGCTGGCGACGTTTGAGGCGTTGCGCAAGCCTGTCGTTCTCGAAACCGGCTATGGCCCGTCCGGCCTGCCGCACATGGGCACCTTCGGCGAGGTGGCCCGCACGACCATGGTGCGCAATGCGTTTCGGGCGCTGACCGGCGATCATTGGCCCACACGGCTGATCGCGTTCAGCGACGATATGGACGGGCTGCGCAAGGTGCCTGAAGGCGTGCCGAACCCGGAGATGCTGCGCGAGGATCTGCATCTGTCGCTGACCCGCGTGCGCGATCCCTTCGGGACGCACGACAGCTTCGGGGCCCACAACAATGCACGGCTGCGGGCCTTCCTCGACAGCTTCGGCTTCGACTACGAGTTCATGTCCTCGACCAAGACCTACAAGTCGGGGCGGTTCGACGAGACCCTGCTGACCCTGCTGGCACGGTTCGACGCCATCCAGGCCATCATGCTGCCGACCCTGGGGGAGGAGCGACGCGCGACCTATTCGCCCTTCCTGCCCATCAGCCCTGTGACCGGACATGTACTGCAGGTGCCGACGCTGGGGCGCGATGTCGAGGCCGGCACCATCACCTTCGACGATCCCGCTGCGGGCCGGACCACGGTGCCTGTCACCGGCGGTCATGTGAAGCTGCAATGGAAGCCGGACTGGGCCATGCGCTGGACGGCGCTGGATGTCGATTACGAGATGTCGGGCAAGGACCTGATCGAGAGCGTCCGCGAAAGCTCCAAGGTCTGCCGCGCCCTGGGCGGCACGCCGCCGGAGGGGTTCAATTACGAGCTCTTCCTGGACGTAGAAGGCAAGAAAATCTCCAAGTCCAAGGGCAATGGCCTGACGATGGAGCAGTGGCTGCGCTACGGCACGCCCGAAAGCCTGAGCTGGTACATGTTCCAGTCGCCCAAGTCGGCCAAGAGTCTGCATTTCAACGTCATTCCGCGCGCGATCGACGACTATCTGGCGGCGATCGAGGCCTACAAGACCCAGGAGCCTTCCAAGCGGATCGACAATGCCGTCTGGTCGATCCATGCGGGCGATCCGCCGACGCATACCTCGCCGGTGTCGTTCAGCCTGCTTCTGAACCTCGTCGGCGTGGCCAATGCCTCGGACAAGGCGCAGCTGTGGGCCTATTTCGCCAAATACCTGCCCGAGGCGACGCCCGAAAACGAGCCGCTGCTGGATCAGCTGATGGAGCGTGCGTTGAACTATTACGAGGACTTCGTGAAGCCGACGAAGGCCTATCGCCTGCCGGACGACAAGGAGAAGGCGGCGCTGCTGGATCTGGCGGAGCGGCTCAAGGCCCTGCCCGCCGACACGACCGACGGTGAACTGATCCAGGGCGAGGTCTATGCGGTCGGCAAGGCGCATGCGTTCGAACCGCTGCGGGCCTGGTTCGGGGCCTTGTACGAGGTGTTGCTGGGCGCGTCGCAGGGGCCACGCTTCGGTTCGTTCGCAGCCATCTATGGCCTGCCGCAGACGATCCAGCTGATCGAGGCCGGTGCCAACGGCGAGCTGGCTAAGTAGCCACAAGCTTGTGGAGAGAGGAAGCGTCGGCGACACGCACGGCACACTGCGCCTGCGCTCAAGCAGCGAGCCGCCGCGCGGCGAGCGTTAGCGCCCCAACAAACATGAACCGAAAATAACGGCGAAGCTCCGGGAGCCTTCATGTGGCCCGGCGCATTCTGCATCCATCGACCAACCTCGATGAATGGAGAGAGCCATGTCGAAGATCATGAACACTACCCTGGCCACCGCCGCTGCCCTGGCTGCGCTGGTCACCGCCGTCCCCTCGGTTTCGATGGCCCAGCAGGCGAACGGCATCACCAACTGTGACGCCCCCGGGGGCCGTCAGCGTGCCGGTGCCCTGATCGGCGCTATCGCCGGCGGTCTGGTCGGCAGCCAGGTGTCGGACAACGAGCGCACCCTTGGTGCCGTCGTCGGTGCCGGTGCCGGTGCCGCCGCCGGCTCCTATATCGGCTGCAACCAGCAGCGCGCTCGCGCCGCCTCGGTGCAGACGGGTGGAGCCTATCGCACCACCTCCAACCTGCGCATTCGCTCAGGCCCCGGCACCGGCTATCGCCAGGCCGGCATGCTTCAGGCCGGTCAGCCGTTCAGTGTGATCGGTTCGGAAGGTGAATGGGTCCAGATCGCAGGCGGTGGCTGGGTGAACGCCCGCTACGTCGTGCCGAACTAAGCGTCAGCGTCTTGGCTAATGGAAAGGCCGTCTCCGAAAGGGGGCGGCCTTTTCGCTGCCTACTGGCTGACCCACAGGATGCGACCCATCCAGAGGATCTCGCGACGGGGCAGGGTGCGGGGCGGATAGGCCGGGTTGATGGAGGCCAGGGTGACGTTGCGCGTCGTCAGAGCGGCGATTTCCTTGGCCATCGTCTCCCCATCTGTGGTTCGCACCACGACGCGGTCGCCCTTGCGCACATCACTGGCTGCGCGATCGACGACGATGCGATCGCCCGCGCGATACAGCGGTGCCATGGAATCGCCCGTGATCCGCAGGCTGAGCATGGTCTCGGTCGGGCGTGGCAGTTCCGTCTCGTCCCAGCCTTCGCCGATGGGAAGGCCCGCATCGTCGAAAAAGCCGTCGGACCCGGCTTGGGCCATGCCCAGCAAAGGCACGGTCATTGGCCGCTCGGTCGCATCGCGGGCCAGGGTGGCGAAGTCGCCCAGCGACACCCCCGTCGCCTGCAGGATACGCGTCAGGCTCTCGGTCGAGGGCCAGCGGGGGCGCGGCGGGTCGCCGGGACCGAAACGCTTCGACGGATTGAAACTGGTGGCGTCCAGACCCGCCCGTCTGGCAAGGCCAGACGCCGTCAGGCCCTCGCGCCGGGCCAGGCCGTCGATCGCGCTCCAGAGCTGGCTATGGGACAGGGGCATAGGACGGGCCGGCGAGTGATTCGCCGTGTCAGATTATAGGAATATCAACCTAGGCCAAAGCCTATTCCAGGCCTTGCGCCACCCGGTCCTGCCAAGCCCAGAAGGTGCCCACGGCGATGGCGACCAACACGCCGTAGCTCGCCAGATTGATCACCGCATAGAAGGCGGACAGGGGGGGTCTCACATCCACAATCGTCAGGACATGGCTGAGTACGATAACCGATTGCAACGCGCACACCCAGATCGGCCAGGCCCGATCAGTCTTCCAGACGAGAGCGGCGTAAACAGCCAGCATGACGGCATCGATACCCAGCAAGCGCCAATTGGTGCCGTACAGCTGACCTGTATCCTGAACCAATAAGGAAGCCAGGAACGCCAGGATGTACGCTCCCGCGCCAATCCGCTCTGGCTCGTCGCCTTTCAGAAAGGCAAACGCCGTGACGCAGACCGCGACAGCGGCTCCGATCTGCGATGCAAGCGTTTCAAACATGCAAAAACCCCCATGCCCGAAGGCATGGGGGCGATATTGCACATATTGTGGCGGTTCCGGAATGACCCGGAGCCGACATTACGCCGAATTAAACCGCGCGAAGAACGTTGCGAACCGGCGGGCGGCTCTCGGACTCGGCAGGCTTGTCCAGCGTTCCCAGGGCATAAGTGCCCCAACCCAGGCGACGGTGATCCTTGGCCATCTCCTCGTGGCAGGCCACGACGGCGTCGCGCGCGGTCGACAGGGCAGCGATGGCCGCCATGATCTTGGCTTGCGAGTCGGCGGCCGCGATGGGCGAGATGCCCAGGGCCGTACGACCGGCGATCATCGCCTGGACCATGCCCGTGGCGTGGACGAGGGCGGCATCGACGGCCCGCTCGGTTTCATTCAGTTCACCGGCGATACCGGCGACAACAGCAGCCTTATCCATCTTAAACCCTCCAGAACCAACTATGGTAAGCGGAACCTTAACATGAACTGCGTTCACCTGGTAGGGATTTATTCACCACGTCTGTAAGTCGAATGTTAACGCTCTCTGGATTGTCGGAGATGCCGCCCCCGACGGGAGGTCCGTCACCAGGCTTGTCCAGAGGCCCGACCGCCAGGGTATCGAGACCGATCGACCGCGCGAGCGCACCCAGGGTTGCGTGGGTCTGGATCATGTTTTGTCGTGCGATCGTCAGGGCGCTGATTGCGCCGGCTACGCCGTCGAAAGCCTTCTGCCCCGTGGTGGCGGACAGATAGGCGTCCGCGCGGGCAGTCGGCAGATGCGCCGCCAGATGAGCAGTCTCGACCAGCGCGCGGTCGATGGCTGTCTCGGCGCAGTACAGTCGGGCGGCGATCTGTTCGCCAATGGATTGTCTGTTCATCGTCGTGGCTCCGCAGCGTGACGGGTGTGTCACGCATGCAGACCAACAGTTGTGCCGATTCGAAACAACTAGGAGTTGTTGTCGTTCATCAGGAAATGCGCTGTCAGGGTTGCGATCGGCTGATCGCGCTCAGCCTGCCAGGCTGTGGCCTGCACATGCGCGACACGCCGGCCCGCGCGAACGACACGGGCCGTGGCCGATACGGCGATCGGCTTGCCCGACCTCAGATAGGCGATCGACACATTGATCGGGCGGGGCAGGCGAAGTGACGGATGCACTCGTGCAATCTCCGCAATGGCGGTGAACTCCAGCAGCGCCGCCGTCGAACCGCCGTGCAGGGCCGGCAGGATGGGGTCGCCGACCAGCCGGTCCGCGAACGGCATGGTCACGATCAGTTCGTCGTCCTGCATGGCAGCGGTCAGACCGAGGAAGCGCGCATAGGGCAGGGTGGAGAGGGTATCGGTCATGCGCCCGCCCCACGCGACGGGCCCAGATTGGCCCCTATGCCGCGGCCGGCGCGGGAGTCGACGACATAGGCACTCTGGGCGGCGGCGATGGGGTCGGCGGGATCGTCCTCGAACGCCCAGGCCCGCACGAAGGCGATAGAGTGGGTCAGGCGATAGCAGACCGCCTCGGCGATCACATCGCGCCCGGTGGCGGCCGGGCGCATATAGTCCACGCGCAGATCCAGGGTCGCTATGGGCACGAACTGCCCCGACTTGACCCAGACGGCCAGTCCTCCGACATGGTCCAGAAGAGTGGTCACCAGACCGCCGGCGATCACCCCTGTCTGCGGATCGCCGATCAGGTCGTCGCGCCACGGCACGCGAAGCCTGACGGTGTCGCCCTCAAGCCCCTCCAGCCGAAAGCCGAGGGCATGGGTATGGGCCGATCCGCTGGCCAGCTGGGGGAGGATGTCGATCAACGCCATGCGCCGGGTGTGGCGTGACCAGCCTGACGAGGCAAGAGGCGACGCATGGCGGTTTGGCGCGTTGTGTCCGCCATGACCGCTGCCATAGTCCGCTCATGATCCGTTTCGAGGACCTGCTGCATCCGACGCCGTCAGGGCTGTATTGCCCGCCGGGGGATTTCTACATCGACCCGGTCGTGCCGGTGGACCGGGCCGTCGTCACCCACGGCCACGCCGACCACGCGCGCTCAGGTCATGGCACAGTCCTCGCCACGCCCCAGACCCTGGCCATCATGGGCGAGCGGTATGGTGTGGACTTCACGGGCCTGCGGCAATCCATGGCCTATGGCGAGACCGTCATCCATCGCGGCGTGTCGATCACCCTCTATCCGGCCGGTCATGTGCTGGGCTCGGCCCAGGCCCTGATCGAGTGGCAGGGCCTGAGGATGGTGGTGTCGGGCGATTACAAGCGCCGCCGCGACCCGACCTGTGTCGCCTTCGAGCCCGTGCCTTGCGACGTCTTCATCTCCGAGGCGACGTTCGGCCTGCCGGTCTTCGTGCATCCGCCGGACAGCGAGGAAATAGGGCGTCTGGTCCACAGTCTGGAGCAGTTTCCCGAGCGCGCCCACCTGGTCGGAGCCTATGCCCTCGGCAAGGCTCAGCGCGTGATCCGCCTGCTGCGCGAGGCGGGCTGGGAGCGGCCCATCTATGTGCACGGGGCGCTGGAGCGGCTGAACCGGCTGTATGAGGCCGAAGGTGTGGCTCTGGGTCCCATTCTGCCAGCGACCGGTCTGAAGGCGAACGCGCTGGGCGGGGAGGTGGTCGTCGCCCCGCCGTCGGCGACGCAGGATCGCTGGGCTCGTCGGTTCGCCGATCCGGTCCTGGCCTTTGCATCCGGCTGGATGGGGGTGAGGGCTCGGGCGCGTCAACGCGGCGTGGAGCTGCCGTTGGTGCTGTCCGACCACGCCGACTGGCCCGAACTGATCGCCACCTTCACGGAACTGAAGCCGGAGGAAGTCTGGATTACCCACGGGCGCGAGGAGGGTCTGCTGCGCTGGGCCGCCCTGAACGATCAGAAGGCACGCGCCCTGCGTCTTGTCGGCTATGACGAGGACGATCTGGAGCAGGACATGACGATCCCCGGGTCCGGCGAGGGCGTCACGCCGCAGAGCGTGCCGGGCTGAGGTCGGTGACCGACGCTGTCTTCTGCTCAAGCGCCGTGTTGATGGCGAAGCGCAGGCGTTCGGGCTTGATGGGTTTCTCGACCACACAGGCCATGCCGCTGGCGACATAGCGTTTGGCGTCCTCCGGGTCGGCATTGGCGGTCAGGGCGACGATCGGAATGACGCGGACCGGGCCATCCAGGGCCCGGATGGCCTGGGTCGCCTGGACGCCATCCATGCGCGGCATCTTGATGTCCATCAGGATCAGGTCGAAGGGCCGTTCCTGCACCGCAGCCACCGCCTCGACGCCGTCCTCGACCGTTTCAGAGGTGCAGCCGAACATTTCGCACAGGGCCTGTGCCACCACGCGGTTTGTCGCATTATCATCGACGATCAGGATGTGGGGCGCGGTCTGAGCTGTCGTTTCGGCGGGCTGCACCGGCTCGGCGGCCGCCTCGACCACACTCTGGCCAGCGGTCAGCATCAGGGTGAAAATGGCACCACGTCCGGGGTTGTTCGCCGCTGTCAGGGTGCCGCCCATCTGGGCCACCACCAGCCGCGCCAGGGCCAGGTCAAAGCCGCCCGTGTCGTCCTGTTGCATCAGCGGATCGAACAGGGTGTCCAGCCGCTCGGGTGCGATACCGGGCCCGTCGTCGCGGACCCAGGCCTCCAGGCCGACCTGGCCGTTTCGGGCCGTCGCCTTCAGACTGGCTTCCACCAGTCCGTCGCGGGCATGCGTCAGCGCATTGCCGATCAGGGTATCGAACACCGCCCCAAGACGCAGCGCATCGAGATCGGCGGCCAGATCCGTATCGCCCTCATAGCTGACCATCAGACTAACAGCGCTGTCAGAGGCGCGATGCGACCAGCGGTTCTGGACATCGTCCATCAGGGCGCGGAGTGGTGTAGCCACGGGGGACAGCTCGAGCTCGCCGGCATGGGCAAGCGAAAAGTCCAGGGCCTTGTCCAGCGTCCGCGTCAGCTCGTCGGAGGCCTCGACCATGGTGGCGATGTGCGCGCGAACCTGGGCATTCAGCGGCTGGCGCTGCAGCAGATCGCCGACGGCCCTGAGCCCGTTCAGCGGCACGCTCATCTGGCGGCTGAGCACATTGAGCAGGCGCGTGCGCGTTCTACCCGCCGCCTGAACCATGGCGCGTTCGCTGGTGGCGGTCTCGAGCTGGATTTTCAGGTCCGTGTTCTGGCGGCGCTGTCGTTCATTGACGGCCTGGAGCAGGGACAGGGCCGTGCCGACGCCGTGATAGCGTCCCTCGCGGGTGACGATAAAGCCGCGCATCAAATCGCGCGTGCGGCTGGACAGAAAGACGTCGCTGAAGGTGTCGAAGGCGACGCCTGCCTCGATCACTGCGGGCTCGGCATCCATGACATGGGCAGCGGTGCGATGGGCGTAACCGGCATGGCCGAACGGGGCTCCGAACTTCACCAGAAAGCCATCGCGCTCGATCAGTCCGACCGGTCGTTCGCCGTCGACGACAGGGATGGCGAAGGTTTCGGGTTCGCTCTCGAACCGCGCGAAGATTTCGCGGCCCAGGGTGTCGGGCGATACCGGCGCGATGCGCTCGGTCAGGGCTTCGATCGTCGGCATACTGGCCGGTACTCCACAGAAAGCCTGTGGACAGGTAGTCGGAACCGGTTGCGGAACGGTTAAGCCTGATCATTCCCGCCACTTTCTCGCCCCTTTTGCTCCGCTGCGGACAGTGGTGTAGGAGGGCGACAGTACGAACGACCCATCCTGAACCCCTTTTGCATGCGCGCGGCCATTTTCGGCCGACCGCAGGTTTGTCATGAGCGCCATCCAGATCGACACCGCCGCAACGTCCGCCCTCGTCCTGTTTTCGGGCGGGCAGGACAGCGCCACCTGCCTGGCCTGGGCGCTGGAACGGTATGGGCGGGTGGAGACGGTCGGCTTCGACTATGGCCAGCGTCATGCGGTGGAGATGCAGGCCCGGCTGGCGGTGCGGGACGGCATGGCGCGGGTCCTGCCGCAATGGGCGACGCGCCTGGGGCCGGACCACGTCATCGACCTGACGGGCTTCGGCGCGATCGGCGAGACGGCCATGACGACGGACCGGGCGATCGAGGTCGGGGCGCGAGGCCTGCCGTCGACCTTCGTCCCGGGGCGCAACCTCGTTTTTCTGACAGTGGCGGCAGCCTTAGCGGATCGACGCGGACTGGACGTTCTGGTCGGCGGCATGTGCGAGACGGATTTCTCCGGCTATCCCGACTGTCGGCGCGACACCATCGACGCCATGCAGCAGGCTCTCAGCCTGGGTCTGGACAAGCCGGTGCCGATCGAGACGCCGCTGATGGCGCTGACGAAGGCCCAGACATGGGCGTTGGCCGACGGGATCGGGGGCACTGAACTTGTCGAACTGATCATCGAGGCCTCGCACACCTGCTACGTCGGCGATCGCGCGCACCGTCACGCCTGGGGCTACGGCTGCGGCACCTGCCCGGCCTGCGAGCTGCGGGCGGCGGGCTATGACCAGTGGGTGGCCGGATGACCTATTCGGCCAAGGAAGTCTTCCTGACCGTGCAGGGCGAGGGTGGCCAGGCCGGACGGCCCGCCGTCTTCCTGCGCTTCGCCGGCTGCAATCTCTGGAACGGGCTCGAGCGGGACCGGGCCAGCGCCGTCTGCACCTTCTGCGACACCGATTTCGTGGGCACTGACGGTGATGGCGGGGGCAAGTTCGCGACAGCCGACCTGCTGGCCGACCATGTCGCTGCGATGTGGCGGGGCAGGGCGGGCGACCCGAAACTGGTGGTCTGTACCGGGGGGGAGCCCCTGTTGCAGCTGGATGCACCCCTGATCGACGCCCTGCACGCGCGCGCCTTCGACATTGCAGTCGAGACGAACGGCACGCTTCAGGCCCCCGCTGGCATCGACTGGGTCTGCGTCAGCCCCAAGGCCGATGCGCCGGTGGTGCAGACGACCGGCCAGGAGCTGAAGCTGGTCTTTCCCCAGGCCGCCGCCATGCCGGACCGGTTCGAGCATCTGGATTTCGAGCGGTTCTGGCTGCAACCCATGGACGGCCCGGATCAGGCGGCCAATACCGCCGCCGCCCTCGACTATTGCCTGAGCCATCCCAAGTGGCGGCTCAGCGTCCAGACCCATAAATACATCGGCGTAAGATGAGCGTTTTCGAGATCACCAAGTCGGCCACCTTCGACGCGGCCCATCACTTCCCGAACGAGCCGGACGGCAGCCCCTATCGGCGCATGCACGGCCATTCCTTCGCGGTGGAGGCCACCGTGCGGGGCGAGGCCTTGGATGCGCATGGCTGGGTCGCGGACCTGGGGGCGCTGGACCGGGCATTGAAGGCTGCGGCTGAAGAGCTGGATCACGGCCTGCTGAACGACCACGACGGGCTGGAGCTACCGACGCTGGAAAATCTGTGCCTGTGGTTCGCGCAGCGTCTGAAGCCGGAATGGCCGGGGCTGAGCCGGATCGCCGTGTCGCGGCCGACGATTCATGAGCGGTGCGTGCTGACGCTCTAGATCAGCAGTCCTGACCGCGCTGCTGGCGCTGCTGGCAGCGGCGTTGCTCGCGCTCGTAGTCTCGTTGTTCCCGCTCGCGCTTGGCGCGGGTCTCTTCGTCCGAGGTGGTGACGGCGTCGAAGCCGGCCCCGACCACCGCGCCGGTCGCCTTGGCCGTTCCACCGACGACGGCTGCTCCAGCGCCTACCACCGCTCCGACGACACAGCCCTGCAGCATCACGGCGCTGCCCAAGATGGCGATGACGATGGCGGCGCGGGTGGCGGGCGTTCGCATGGTCGATCTCCGATGCACCGTCCTGACAGATCAGGGATGAACGACGTCTGACGGCGCGAATGGTAGGCGGCGACGGGTTCGAACCGCCGACCCTCTCGGTGTAAACGAGATGCTCTGACCAGCTGAGCTAGCCGCCCATCCATACGCCCGGGACGCTTAGACCATTTTGGCCGCAGGTCGAACCGGTCGCGCGAAAATTATTCGCTCAGTCCACCGCGCGGCATTGTGTGGTGGGCTTGTCGCTGGCGGTCCAGGTCGCCGTGATGCCCTTGCCGCGCAGTTCGTAGCCGGAGGCCTTGTACCACAGACCGTCGTCCGCCTGTTCGCGGAACAGGTCATAGGCCATGCCGCCAGAGGTGCGGACGGTCGCCATCTGTCGCGGATTGTCGAAGTCGACGGTCAACCGCTCGCTGTCCTGACACAGATAGACAGTGCGGATCACTCGGGTGGCGGCGCGTTCCTGGATTTCCGCGCCGGTTCGACGCCGAGCCGTCTGGGCGGTCTGCGCCCGCTCGCGCACCGCATCGCCATCGTTCGGCGCTTCCGACGGCTGTGCTCCGCAGGCAGACAGGGCGGTGGCGCAGGCGAGGGCGGCGCTGACAACCAGAACTTTCATGCACGACTTCCCAAGCGCCACCGTGGCGTCGTGCCCTAACGTGCCGGGTCGGTCCGCGTTCCTTTGCGCCGTGCGCGGAAGAAGGCGCGAAGCATCTCGCCGCCTTGATCAGCCAGGACGCCGCCGGTCACAATCGGTTTCCAGTGACAGGTCGGCTGATCGAAAAACCGTGGGCCGTGCGCGACCGCGCCGCCCTTTGGGTCGTCCGCGCCCCAGACCACGCGGCCGATCCGGGCATGGCTGATGGCCCCCGCGCACATGGCACAGGGCTCAAGCGTCACATAAAGCGTCAGACCCGTGAGCCTGTAATTCTGCATTTTTTTGGCCGCGTCGCGCAGGGCCATGATCTCCGCATGGGCGGTTGGATCGTGCGCGCCGATAGGGCCGTTACGGCCCTGTCCGATGACTTCGCCGGTCGTCTCGTCGACGATCACGCAGCCGACAGGCGTCTCTCCGACGTCTGCCGCCGCTTGCGCCAAGGCCAAGGCCATGTGCATGAACCGCTCATCATGGTCAGCCATTCCAAAGACAACGACAAGAAGCCGCGCCCGCGTCAAGACGCCGACCGCGACGGCCCGCGCAAATCCTTCGCCAAGCCGGGCGGAAAGCCCGGTTTCGGAGGCCCGCCGAAGGCCGGTGGCCCCGGCAAATCTGGAAAGCCCTTCGCCAAAGGCGGCAAGCCCGGTGCCGAGCCCGAAGCGCCCAAGCGCAGCGAGCGGATCGCCAAGGCCATGGCGCGCGCGGGCATCGCCTCGCGGCGCGAGGTCGAGCGGCTGATCGGCCTGGGCAAGGTGGCGGTCAACGGCAAGATCCTGGACACGCCCGCCACCCTGGTGACCCGCGACGACGTCATCACCGTGGACGGCAAGCCCATAGGCTCGGCCGAGAAGACCCGCGTCTGGCGCTATCACAAGCCCGCCGGCCTGGTGACTTCGCACAATGATCCGGGCGGGCGCCCCACGGTGTTCGACGCCTTGCCCAGCGGCCTGCCGCGCGTGATCTCCGTCGGGCGACTGGACCTGAATACCGAGGGCCTGCTGCTGCTGACCAATGACGGCGAGCTGAGCCGCGCGCTGGAGCTGCCCCAGACCGAACTGGTGCGTCAGTATCGGGCCCGGGCGCGGGGCCGCGTCAGCCAGCTTCAGCTCGATTCGCTGAAGGATGGCGTCACCGTCGACGGCATCCGCTATGGCCCGATCGAGGCGACGCTGGACAAGGCGACGGGCGGCGATGCGGAGAAGCAGTCCGCCAATCTGTGGCTCAGCGTCTCCATCACCGAGGGCAAGAACCGCGAGGTCCGCAAGGTGCTGGAGCATCTGGGCCTGACCGTCAACCGCTTGATCCGCCTGGCCTATGGCCCGTTCCAGCTCGGCACCCTGCCCATCGGCTCGGTCGAGGAGGTGGGGCCGCGCGTGATCCGCGAACTGCTGGCCCAGCACATCCGGCCCGAGAACCTGCCGACGGGCAACAGCGTCTCCACGCCCGCGCCCATTCCGGGTCGCCGGACCTCGGCCCCGATCGTCAAGGGCAGTTCCGGCTCGGCCCTGTCAGACCCCTCGCGCAAGCCCAGCCGCGTCCGCGCCGCCGGGGCCGCTGCCGAAGAGGGCACCGACCGCGCCTCCCGCCCGCAGAAGAAGGCGGGCTGGGCCAAGGCCGCGCCCAAATTCGATCATCCGAAGAAGAGCTTCACGCCCCGCGCGCGGCCCGAGGGCGCATCCTCAGCCGACGGCGAGCGGCCCAAGCGCGTCTTCAAGCCGCGAGAGGACCAGTTCATCGATCGGCCGCGTGGCGATCCGCGCACCGGCGCGCGCCCCGCACCGGCCAAGGCCGGCTATGCAGGCAAGGGCGGGGATCGGCCCAGCGGTCGTCCTGCAGGCGGTGGCTTCAGCAAGCCGGGCGGCTCGCGTCCTGGCGGCTCGAGCGGTGGCTCCAGAGGCGGCCCCGGCGGCGGCAAGGGTGGACCCAGAGGGCCGCGTTCGGGCGGCTGATTTTGAGTGGAGGCCGACATGGCCGATGCGACAAGTGAGCGTTTGAAGGGCCAGTGCCTGTGCGGTGCTGTGACATTCAGCGCCATACCCCAGGGCGGCATGCACGCCTGCCATTGCCCCTCCTGCCGCCGTCAGTCGGGCGGCGTGTCCTTGAGCGTTCACTGCGGCGACAGCCTAAAGGCGTCGGGACCTCTGACGACCTATGACTCTTCCGACTGGGCGGTACGGCAGTTCTGCTCCGCCTGCGGCTCGAACCTGTTCTGGCGGCTGAAGGCCGGTGGCATGACGACGGTGTCGGTTCAGGCGTTCGAGGACCCTTCGGTCTTCGACATGGCCGACGAGATCTATATCGACTGCAAGCCGGACAACTATGAGCTGGCGGGCGATCATCCGCGCCTGACGGGCGCCGAGGTCGAGGCGATGTTCGAGGCCGAAAGCTAGACCGCTTCCGGCGTCCGCCGCCGCGCCATCCCCTCCACCGCCGCCAGCACGACCACGGCCGTCACCACCTCGAAGACCAGATAGATCGGCGGAATGGCCTGTCCCGGCAGGGCCGCCGATGACATGGGCTCGACCAGCCAGGCGATCAGCAGGTTGTTGGCCAGATGGGCCCCCACAGCGAACTCGACGCCGCCCAGGCGCAGGGCTGCCCAGGTCCAGACGAAGCCGGACAGGGCGCGGGCCACAAAGGCGGTGGGGTCGGGGTCCAGATGGATCGCCGAGAACAGCACGGCGTTGAGCACGCAAATCAGCCAGAGCTTGCGCGTCAGCCCGGCCGTGACCTTCAGCAAGACCGCGCGGAACACGATCTCTTCGGCCAGGGCCGCGATTAGGAGCAGGACGACGGCCCAGCCCGCATAGGCCAGGCGGGTCTCCAGCAAATAGGCCGGATTCAGGATCGGCGCGGGTGCGGTCGCCGGCTCGAACAGCAGCGATATCCCCAGCAGCACGACAGACACCGCCGCCATGATGCCGAAGCCCGCCAGCAGCAGGCGCGGCGAAAACGACCGCCCCGGCCACAGAAACTCCGGTCCCGCGCGGCGATAGACGATCATGGCCGCGAACAGGATGGCCACGGCCAGCAGCATCAGCGAGGCGGCCAGAAAGGCCATGAAGGTGATCTCGCCGTTCAGGCGAAACGGGCTCTCGGGCAGGGCGCCGCTGAGATCGGGCACCTGATAGCCACTGAAGGACAGCACGGCCCCCAGGCCCAATACGCCCACAATCATGAAGACGATCGACAGGGCGACCAGCGCCGCCAGCCGTAGCCACGGATGGTCTGTGGCGGCCCGCGTCAGATAGGGGCTGTGCTGCGCCGCGGCCCAGCTGTGGCGCAGGTCGGGCAGGGCGAATCTGGGTGATGACATCGCGCACCGTTGCATCGCGCCTGCTTTCCGGTCCAGAGGCTGAGGCCATGAGAATCGTATCGGGACAGTTTCGCGGGCGCAGCCTGGTCGCGCCCCAGGGGCAGGCGACGCGGCCGACATCGGACCGGGCACGTCAGGCCCTTTTCAATGTGCTGGAACACGCCGCCTGGGCCGAGCCGCTGGAGGGGATGCGGGTCATCGACCTGTTCGCCGGGTCGGGCGCGCTGGGGTTCGAGGCCATGAGCCGGGGGGCGGGGTTCTGCCTGTTCGTGGAGACCGATGAGGGCGCGCGCGGCGTGATCCGCGAGAATGCGGAAGCCTTTGGCCTGTTCGGCTCCACCCGGGTGCATCGGCGCAGCGCGATTGACCTGGGGCCGCGGCCGGGGTCGGTGGGCGACGCCTTCGACCTGGCCTTCCTGGATCCGCCGTACGGGAAGGGGCTGGGGGAACAGGCGCTGACGCGGCTGGTGGCCGATGGCTGGCTGAGGCCTGGGGCGCTGGTGGTCTATGAGCGCGGGTCCGACGAGCCGGAGATCGACACGCCCGGCTACCGGCGGCTGGACACGCGGGACTACGGCGCGGCGCGGGTGCTGTTCCTGCGGGCGGAGTAGGGCTAGCCTCCCGGCATGAGCCAGATCGACCGCCGCGCCTTCATCGCCTCCGCCACGGCCCTGGGCCTAGCTCCCACAGTCGCCCGAGCCCAGGCGGCGACGGGTCCGCAGTGGACGACGCTGAGCCCTCTGCCCTGGGCGGTGCAGGAGATCTATTGCGCGGTCACCGATGGGCGCATCCTGGTGGCCGGGGGCCTGCGTCGGGGCACGGGCAACAGCCTGATCATCGAGGATCGCGTCGGAAACTATGACCCCGCGCGCGATGTCTGGACCGAGGAGGCGCGTCTGCCGTCGCCGCGGCACCATCCGATGGTCTTCACCGGGCCCTGGGTCGGCTATGTTGTCGGCGGATACGGGCGCAGCGCGGCGGGCGACTGGACCAATATGACCGACGGCTGGCTGCTGACCGGCGGCGGCTGGGAGCCGATCCACCCCCTGCCGTCGCCCCAGGCCGAGGCGGTGGGCGCCCAGCTGGGCGACAACTTCCACCTGGTCACCGGACGGGTCCCGGCGGGCAGTGCCAACGGCCAGTGGAACGATCAGGTCGATACCGACCAGCATCGCGTGCTGGTGCCCGGCGGGCCGGGCTGGGAGACCGCAAGGCCCGCGCCGATGGCCAGAAACAGTGCCGCCGGGGCCGTGCTGGGCGGGGCCCTGTGGGTCGCGGGCGGGCGGACGGTCTCGGGCGGCGGCACCGGGCGGCTGGACCGCTATGATCCCGTCGCCGACCGCTGGGACACCCTGGCCCCCATCCCGCGCTCCTATGCGGCCAACGCTCAGGTCGGGGGCGGCCTGGCGATGGCAGCCCTGGGCGGCAAGCTGGTCGCGTTCGGCGGCGAGTGGTTCGCGCCGCGCGGGGCGGGCGGGGGAGGGGGAGGCGGGGTGTTCGCCGAGACCTGGATCTATGACCCCGCGCGCGACCGCTGGGAGGCCGGGCCTGCCATGCTGACGCCCCGCCACGGCCTGGCGGCGGCGGCCATCGACGGCACCGTCTATGCCATCGCGGGCGGGGCGGTGGTCTCGGGCGGCGGGGCCGTGGGGACGGTGGAGGCGCTTAGGCTGTAACGCCGGTACCGGTGGGAAGTTGTCCGATATCCCCTTCCCCTCGAGGGGGAAGGGGTCGGGGGTTGGGGTGGTGGCAGGCTGGTACAAGATGTGGCGCGGAAGGCCATGTCAGAGATGGTCGATGGGGCCCATCGACGGGTGACCACAAACAGCCTGCCTCCACCCCTCCCAACCCTCCCCCTCGAGGGGAGGGCCTTGAATTGGTGGGCCGGCTACAGCTTCTGGACCAGCCCCCGCGCCGCCGCCGTGACCTCGGCCCAGGTGGTGTCGAAGCCGGAGGCGTCGCCGAACCAGGGGTCGGTCACGCCCTGACCCTCCCGGCCGGGCACGTGGTCCAGCAGCAGGCTGAGCCGGGCCGTGGCGTTCGCGGGCGCGAGCTTGCGCAGGTTCTTCAGGTTCTCGTGGTCCAGGGCCACGATGTGGTCGAAGCGGGTGAAGTCGGCCCGCGTCACCTGCCGCGCCCGCAAGGCCCCGATATCCACCCCGTGCCGCGCCGCCACCGCTATGGCCCGCTCATCCGGCGGCTCACCCGCATGCCAGTCGCCCGTGCCCGCGGAATCGACGACCACATCCACCCCGCGCCGTCGCGCCTCCTCGCGCAGCGCCGCCTCCGCGAGGGGCGAGCGACAGATGTTGCCGAGGCAGACGAAGAGGATGGAGGGCATGGTTACTGACTTGGCGTGAGGGTGCAGGCGAATCAACTGGAAAGCTGGACATATTTGTGCCATAGTTGGTGCAGTTCAGACCCCAATTCTTGCGCGCACGCTGGAGGCACTGATGAGACTTCAGATTTCAATCCAGAGGAGTCGTTTCGGCATCGCCTTGATAGCGTCTGCGGCTGCGCTTGCTGCATCGCCAGCGCTTTCCCAGGATGGCGGTTACAGGCCGCAGGGCTTCGGATATGACAACGCCTATCAAGCCGACAACTATTCCGAGCATTTTGCCCTCGTCTGCTATGGCGAAGGCCATCGTCTGTCTTCACAGCCGGACACAGGATACGAATGGAATTCTGATCGGCGACGCTACGAGCCTCGAGACGGCTATACGATTGGGCGCGAGGACTACGACACGTCCGTCACCATTGAGATCGATGGTGCGCAGGGTCGCATTCGACCCGCCAGCGACATGGTTCCCCTCCTGCACGGCGGCGACAACAACGGGTGGTATGACCTGACTAACCTGGCGGTTTCCCGAGATTTCATCCGCGGACAATTTCGGTTCAGCGGTTTGAACAAGCCCAGTTTCACCATCGATCGACGGGCGGGACACATTCAGATCGAAGGATTGACCCCGTTCAGCGGGTCTTGTCAGCCACTGGATGGTGATCGTCGCTTCTAGCACCGGTCCTGATGCGCGCGGTCGGTAACTGCCGCTCATTATGAAGGTCAGCCATGCGTAAACTGGCTATCGCGCTTGTTCTGCTGGCCGTGTGGGCTGCGGCAACAATGCTTCCCGCCATTCCGCGCGACGGTCAGACGACCGACCTCACGACCCTGTTGAGCACAGGTATTGACTGGGGTCTCGTGGCGGCCCCGGCGGTCCTGATCGTCGCGCTGTTCGTTCTGCGTTGGGACAGGCTTGGCCTGCGGGCCGCCTGGCGGTTTTCGGATGTCCTGCTGGCATGGCCAATCCTGCTGCTTGTCGCGACAGCTCTGGTTGTGGCTGTTCTGGTCGGCCTGCCGCCGCTGTCGGCTATTCTGTTTGTCGCGCTCAACACGGCCTTCGTGGGTTTTTCAGAAGAGTTGATGTTCCGAGGCTTCCTCTACAGGGGCGCTTCCGACACCGGCCGGTTCTGGTCGGCCTTCGTCCTGACGACCCTTCTTTTCGGTGCGGTCCATCTGCTGAACGTCTTCATCACCGGTGATCTCAGAACCGTAGCGATCCAGGCCGTTTCGGCGAGCTGTTCCGGTGTGCTTCTGCTGGCGGTCAGGCTGAGATCCGGATCGCTGTATCCCATGATACTGGTGCACTGGCTGTGGGACTTCTCCGTGACCGTCGTCACGCTTTCCCTGGGTGCAAATCCTGCAGCGGCGGGCGGTGTTCTGCCGACGGTCGTAGGAGGCCTGCTGCTTGCTGCCCCGGCTATCAGCCTGATTCTGGGTCTTTATCTGATGCGCAAGGGCCGGGCCGCATGTCCGGAATGGTCCGACAGAGCACCGAAAGCACTGACCGCCTGACCAGAGCCTCTCTCACCGTCTTCCAAACAGTCGCTCCAGATCCGCCAGCTTCAGCTCCACATAGGTCGGGCGGCCGTGGTTGCATTGGCCGCTGTGCGGGGTGGCTTCCATTTCGCGCAGCAGGGCGTTCATCTCCGGCGCGCTCAGAACGCGGCCGGCGCGGACGGAGCCGTGGCAGGCCATGGTGCCGCAGACCTCGCCCAGGCGCTCGGTCAGGGCCAGGGCGGTGCCGTGTTCGCTGAGGTCGTCGGCGATGTCGCGGATCAGGCCCTGGACGTCCGTGTCGCCCAGCAGGGCGGGGGTTTCGCGCACCAGGACGGCCCCGCCGCCGAAGGCCTCTACGATCAGGCCCAGCTCGGCCAGTTCGTCGGCGCGGGCGACCACGCGCATGGCCTCCGACGGGTCCAGCTCGACCACCTCGGGCGTCAGCAGGGCCTGGCGGGTGACGGAGCCCCTGGCCATCTGGACCTTCATCCGCTCATAGACCAGCCGCTCGTGCGCCGCGTGCTGGTCCACTACGACCAGGCCGTCGCGGGTCTGGGCGACGATATAGGTGCCGTGCAGCTGGGCGCGGGCGGCGCCGAGGGGGAAGTCGATCTCGGTGGGGGAGTGGGGCGTAGGGAGTGGGGAGTAGGGAGTGTCGGTGCCGGGTTCGACGCGGGCGGAGCGCTCGTTCAGGCCGGGGATGAGCTGGGCGGTCTGGGTGGCGGGGGCGGCCCAGCCTTGCCAGCCTGACCAGCCGGCGGCGGAGGGTTGCGACGGGCTGTAGGCAGGGGCTCCGCCATGGGTCTGGAACCCCGCCAGCACATTGTCCGCCACCGTCGTGCTGGCCCGGTGGCCGGCGGCGGCGAGGGCGTGACGCAGGCCGCCGACGATGAGGCCGCGCACCAGGGCCGGGTCGCGGAACCGGACCTCGGCCTTGGCCGGGTGGACGTTCACATCGACATACAGCGGGTCGATGTCGAGAAACAGGACGGCCGCCGGGTGTCTGTCGCGGGCCAGGAAGTCCGCATAGGCCCCGCGCAAAGCCCCTTGGAGAAGGCGGTCGCGCACGGGGCGGCCGTTGACGAACAGATACTGATGCGCCGCATTGCCCCGCGAATAGGTCGGCAGGCCCGCATAGCCGGACAGGCGTAACCCCTCCCGCTCCTGATCGATCAGCAGGGCATTGGCCTCGAAATCGCGGCCCAGCAGGGCGGCGAGGCGCTTCAGCCGCCCTTGGTCGCCCGGATGTTCGGCGGGCAGGCGCAGGGTGGTCCTGCCGTCGAGGTCCAGGGTGAAGGCGACGGCTTCATGGGCCATGGCTTGGCGCTTGATCTCTTCCGAAATGGCCATGGCCTCGGACCGTTCGGACTTCATGAACTTCAGCCGGGCGGGGGTGGCGTAGAACAGGTCGCGGACCTCGACCCGCGCGCCGTGCGGGCCGGGGAAGGCGGCGGGGCTGACGGGCTTCTGATCGCCGCCGTCGACGGTAATGCTGTGGGCGTCGCCGCCGGATTTGGGGCGGCTGGTGATCGTCAGGCGCGCGACCGAGCCGATGGAGGGCAGGGCCTCGCCGCGAAAGCCCAGGGTGGAGATGCGCAGCAGGTCGACATCGCCCGCATCGTCGGGCTCCAGCTTGGAGGTCGCGTGCCGCTCGATGGCCAGGGCCAGCTGGTCCGCGGCCATGCCGTGCCCGTCGTCGGCGATCAGGATGCGGCTCAGGCCCCCGCCGTCGGCCTGAATCTCCACCCGTGTCGCGCCCGCGTCGAGCGCATTCTCGACCAGCTCCTTGATGGCACTGGCCGGGCGTTCGACCACCTCGCCGGCGGCGATGCGGTTGACGGTTTCGGGGGGGAGGCGACGGATGGGCATTGAGTCGGGAAGTATGCCCCAGTTCGCCGATTGAAACCCCCTATTCGATCGGCGTGATCGTCATGGTCAGCAGGTCGCCGCTCTGATCGCCCACCTGGACGGCGGCCTTTTCGCCGCGCAGAAAGGTCAGGCGCGGCGAGGCGATGTGCTGCTCGCCGCGCGACAGATTGGCCTCCAGCTGCAGCTGGGCGTCATCGCCGTCGCCCTGGACCGTGAACAGCTCGGCCTCGAAGTCGTAGGTCTGGCCGCCGACGCTGGCAGAGGCGCTGGCGGGCGCGTCTTCCAGAATCTGGGTGCGGGTGGAGACGATCTGGACGCCGTCCTGAACGACTGACAGTTCCAGCAGGTAGCGCTGGGCGCCCGGTTCCTGAGCGACGGCCGGCATGGCGATCGAAAGGGCGGCGGCGACGACAGCGAGGCGGATCATGATCGGCTCCTTGGCTAGGTGAAGCTGTCCGGTGATTCCTGTTACCGGAACACTACCGCTGCTCTTGTGAAATGCCGGATATCCGATCAGGCTCGGGCGCATCCACAATCCACGTCTGGAGCCCTCATGCCCGTCAAGACCGTCTCCGAGTTCATCAATGCCTATCAGGAGAAGGACGTCAGCACCGAAGCCTTCGAGCTGGAAAGCCCGTATCTGCTCGAAGTCCGGCTGAACGGTTCGGTCTGGGCCAAGGCCGGGGCCATGGTCGCGCGAACCGGTCAGGTGAAGTTCACCCGCCAGGGCATCCTGGAGCAGGGCCTGGGAAATCTGCTGAAGAAGGCCGTCAGCGGCGAGGGCATGGTCCTGATGAAGATGGAGGGCCAGGGGCGAGTCTATCTGGCCGACACGGGCAAGAAGATCACCCTGCTGCGGCTCGATAACGAGACCATCTTCGCCAACGGCAACGACGTCCTGGCGCTGGAAACCGGGATCAGCAACCAGATCACCATGATGAAGCGGGTCGCCGGCATGATGTCGGGCGGGCTGTTCAATGTGAGGCTGAGCGGCAGCGGCATCGTCGCAATCACCTCACACTTCGATCCGCTGATCCTGAAGGTCAGCGCGGCGACCGGGCCGATCTATACCGATCCGAACGCCACCGTGGCCTGGTCGGGCGGGCTGTCGCCGGAAATCGCCACCGACATCTCGTTCAGGACCCTGATGGGCCGCAGCTCGGGCGAGAGCATCCAGATGAAGTTCGCCGGCGAAGGCTGGGTTGTCGTCCAGCCGTATGAGGAAACCTATATGCAGGCCTCGACCAACGGATGACGGCGCGGGCCGGGCGTTCGCGCTCCGCCCCTAGCTGCGCTCCAGGCCGGCGATGGCCTCGCCAATGTCTTCGGCCTTGGCGGCGACCACGGCCTGGGCGTCATAGAGGCCGCGATTGTAGAAGAACGGCCCGATCTCCCGGCCCAGGAAGTCCACCAGCATCTCGGCGGGCAGGGCGGCCAGATCGATGTCCAGCTCGTCGCGGAAATAGGCCCGTAGCTTGCCGGTGATGGCGGCGGTTTCCTCGCGGCTAAAGGCAATGGGTTTCATCTCAGGACACCTCGGCCAGGGCTTCTTCGGCGGCCATCCAGGCGGCTTCGGCGGCGTCGAGGTCGGCCTGGGTCTTGGCGCGGGCGCGGGTCAGGCCTTCCAGCGCCTTGGGATTGCTGACAGAGGCATTGGCCATATCGTCATCGATGCGGGCGATCTCGGCGGTCAGCTGCGTCATCCGCTCCTCGGCCTTCTTCACGCCGTGACGCAGGGTCGAGGGTGAAGGCCCTGATTTCTTCTTGTTGCCCCGATCGTTCGCCCCGCGGGAGCTCGCTGCTTGAGGGGCGTTCCCAGCCGCTTCGTCCTTGATCTGGGTCGGCTTGACCGCAGCCTGTTTCGCGCGGTCGAGGACGAACTTCGCATAGTCGTCCATGTCACCTTCATAGGGCTTCACCGTGCCGTCCGCGGCCAGCCACAGACGGTCGGCGACCAGTTCCATCAGCGAACGGTCGTGGGTGATCAGGATGACGGCACCGGAGTATTCGTTCAGTGCATCCAGCAGGGCGCGACGGCTGTCGATGTCCAGGTGGTTGGTCGGTTCGTCGAGGATCAGGACGTGGGGCGCGTCCATCGCGACCTGATTGAGCAGCAGGCGCGCGCGCTCTCCGCCGGACAGGCTGGCGACGGTGGTTTCCTGCTTCTCATAGCCCAGACCCCACTGCGCCAGCTTGGAGCGGCGGGCGCTCTCGGAAGCGTCGGGCATGGCGCGGCGGACGATCTCCAGCGGCGTGTCGGTCGGGTCCATGGCCTCGATCTGATGCTGGTGGAACCAGCCCACGCGCATCTTTCGGTCGCGGTGGAGTTCGCCTTCGGAGACGTTCAGGGCGCCGGCGATCATCTTGGCGAAGGTGGACTTGCCCGCGCCGTTGACGCCCAGCAGGCCGATGCGATCGTCCAGATCCATGCGCAGATTCAGATTGCGCAGGATCGGCTTGCCTGTCTCGTACCCGACGTTAGCCCGTTCCAGCCGGATCAGAGGCGGGGCCAGGGGGCGGGGCGGCGAGGGCAGAATGAAGGGGGCGACGCGCTCCTCAATGGTTGTCGCGACCGGCTGCATCTTGGCCAGACGCTTCATGCGCGACTGGGCCTGGGCGGCTTTGGAGGCCTTGGCCTTGAAGCGATCGACGAAGGATTGCAGGTGAGCGCGCTCGGCGTCCTGCTTGGCCTTGGCCGACAGCTGCAGACGGGCTTTCTCGGCGCGGGCCTGTTCGAACTGGTCGTAGTTGCCCGTGTAGAGCGTCAGATTGCGGTTCGCGAGGTGCAGGATGTGGGTGCAGACCTCGTTCAGCATCTCGCGGTCGTGGGAGATGATCAGGGCGGTGTGCGGGTATTTCTTGAGCCGCGCCTCGAGCCACAGGGCACCTTCGAGATCGAGATAGTTGGTCGGTTCGTCGAGCAGCAGCATGTCCGGCTCGGCGAACAGGGCGGCCGCCAGCGCCACGCGCATGCGCCAGCCGCCGGAGTATTCCGACATCGGCCGCTGCTGGTTCTCCTGGCTGAAGCCCAGGCCGACCAGGATTTCGGCGGCACGGGCGGGGGCGGCGTCGGCGTCGATCTCGATCAGCCGGGTCCAGATCTCGCCCATCTCCTCGGGCTCAGCGGTTTCCAGGCGGCCCAGCAGGGTGTGTCGCTCGACATCTGCCTCCAGGATGGTCTCCAACACGCTGACGGGGGTCGCGGGGTGTTCCTGATCGACCGAGGCAATGCGAGCCGTCTTGGGCAGGCTGATCTCGTCGCCGCCCGCGGCCAGTTCGCCCAGGATCAGCTTGAACAGGGTCGACTTGCCGATGCCGTTGCGGCCCACCAGCCCGACCTTGGAGCCGGGGGGCAGGCTGACGGAGGCATCCTCGAGGAATTTGCGGCCCCAGGCGTTGAAGGTCAGGTCGGTGATCTGGAGCATGGAACGTCGGGCCTGAGCACGTCCCTCAAGCAGCGAGACGCCGCGCGTCGAGCGATAGGGACACAAGAAATGGAGGCGGCTTGGAAACCGGGGAGGGCGCGTCTATAAGCCCCCACCTTCAATCTCCCAAACAAGAAGTCACTTCTCATGACCGAACGCACCTTCTCGATCATCAAGCCCGATGCCACGCGCCGCAACCTGACCGGTGCCGTCAATGCCGTGATCGAAGCCGCAGGCCTGCGCATCGTCGCCCAGCGCCGCGTGCACCTGACCGAGGCCCAGGCCAAGAAATTCTACGAAGTCCACGCCGAACGCCCCTTCTATGGCGAACTGGTCGAGCAGATGACCGCCGAGCCGGTCGTGGTCCAGGTGCTGGAAGGCGACAATGCCATCGCCAAATATCGCGAAGTCATGGGCGCGACCAACCCGGAGCAGGCCGCCGAAGGCACCATCCGCAAGCAGTTCGCCCTGTCGATCGGCGAGAACTCGGTTCACGGTTCGGACTCGGCCGAGAACGCCCAGATCGAGATCGCCCAGTTCTTCACCGACGACCAGATCGTCGGCTGATCCAACGCGAAAGCGCTGAACCTGCTGCGGCCGGATCGGAAACGATCCGGCCGTTGTCGTATCTGGACCCTGCACTGCGGAAGGCCACGCCCATGAAGGAGTATCGGCATCGGGATGTCGCGCTGGCCGCCGGGCTTTCGGCGCTGGCCGGCTATGTCGATGCGATCGGCTTCCTGACGCTGGGCGGGTTTTTTGTCTCCTTCATGAGCGGCAATTCTACCCGGTTCGGCGTGGCGGTGGCGACCGGGGAGTGGCACCTGGCCGCGACGGCACTGGGACTGATCGGCCTGTTTGTGATCGGGGTGGTGCTGGGCTCGACGGCGGCACGCCGGGCGGGGGAGGGGCGCAAGGCCGTCGTGCTGGGGCTGGAGGCCCTGCTGCTGGCGATGGGGGCCGCCCTGTCGTCGGCCGGTCGGCCCCTGCTGGGCATGGTCCCTGTGGTGCTGGCCATGGGGGTGGAAAACACGGTGTTCCAGAAGGGCGGGGATGTGCGGGTCGGCCTGACCTATATGACCGGCACACTAGTGCGGGTGGGCCAGAGGATCGCCACGGCCATCCACGGAGGTGCCCGCTGGGACTGGGTGCCGTTCCTGCTGCTGTGGGTAGGGCTGGCCGCGGGCGGGGCGCTGGGCGCTTTGATGTTTCTGAGGCTGGGCGTCACGGCTCTGTGGCTAGCAGCTGCCGTCGTGGCCGGACTGGCTCTGCTAAGCCTTGTCGATGAGCAACAGCCCAATACCAGACCCCGATGAAGAAACGGCCCCGGAGATTGCTCTCCGGGGCCGTTGTCTTTGTACGGACGGCTCGTTTACCAGATACGCGCGCGGGCTCCCGGTGCCAGATATTGCTCGTCGCCGGGCTGGACGCCAAAGGCGGCATACCAGGCGTCGATGTTGCGCGGTGGCACCGCCGCCCGGTACTGCGCCGGGGCATGCGGATCGGTGGTCACCTGATTGCGCAGATATTCGTCGCGCGAGTTGTTGCGCCACACCTGGGCCCAGCCCAGGAAAACCCGCTGATCGCCCGTCAGGCCGTTGATGACCGGCGCGGGCTGGCCGTTCAGCGACAGGTGATAGGCGTCCAGCGCCATCAGCAAGCCACCCAGATCGGCGATGTTCTCGCCCATGGTCAGGTCGCCGTTGACGGTCGCGCCCTCGATCGGTGACAGGGCCGAGTACTGGGCGCCCAGCACCGCCGCACGCTCTTCGAACTTGGCTCCGTCCTCGGCTGTCCACCAGTCACGCAGGACGCCGTCGCCATCGACCTTGCGGCCCTGATCGTCGAAGCCGTGGGTGATCTCGTGGCCGATCACGGCCCCGATGCCGCCGTAGTTGATGGCCGGGTCGGCATTGGGATCGAAGAACGGGGCCTGAAGGATGGCCGCCGGGAAGACGATCTCGTTGCGTGGCGGGTTGTAATAGGCATTCACCGTCTGGGGCGTCATGCCCCACTCCAGCGGATCGACCGGCTTGTTCAGCTTGCCGAGGTTGTAGGCCCACTCGAAGGCGCTGGACCGCTCGACATTGCCGTACAGATCGCCGGGGATCAGCTCCAGACCGTCATAGACGCGCCACTGCTCGGGATAGCCGATCTTCACATTGAACTTGCTCATCTTGTAGAGCGCCTGTTGGCGGGTTTCCTCGCTCATCCAGTCCAGACGTTGCAGCCGGGCGGTCATGGCCAGCCGCAGGTTGGCGACCAGCTCCTCCATCTGAGCCTTGGATTCGGCGGGGAAGTGGCGGGCGACATATTCCTTGCCCAGCACCTCGCCCAGGGCCCCATCGACCAGCGATACGCCGCGCTTCCAGCGAGGCTGGTTCTCCTGACTACCGCTCAGGGTCTTGCCGAAAAAGTCGAAGTTGGCGTCGACGAACGCCTTGGACAGATAGGGCGCGGCCTGATTGATGACGTGGAAGGCCTGCCAGGATTGCAGGGTCTCGATGGGCGTCTCCGAATAGACACGGGCCATGCCGGGCAGGGCGGTGTTGGTCGTGGCGATCAGTGTCGGGACGTTCGAGATGCCGGCACCGCGCGCCCAGCCCGCCCAGTCGAAACCGGGGGCGGAGGCGGCCAGATCGGTCAGGGTGGTGGGGTTGTAGATCTTGTCCAGCTGGCGCGACTGGACCTGCGTCCAGTGCTGTTCGGCGAGGCGGGTCTCGAACGCGACCACATCGGCGGCCGCCTGTTCGGGGTTGGCCCAGCCGGCCAGCTCCAGCGCCTTGGCGACGTAGGCCTGATAGGCGGCCTTCTGCTCGGCGAATGAGGCCTCCAGATAGTAGTCGCGATCCGGCAGGCCCAGACCGCCCTGGCTGACATAGGCGCTGTTCTTGTCGGGCTCGCGCAGGTCCTCGAAGACACTGACGCCGAACAGATTGACGCCGAATCCACCCTGGGTCCGGCCCATCAGCTCGGCCATCTTCTCGCGTGTGTCGGCGGCGCGCACCTCGGCCAGATCGGCTTCAAGCGGGGAGGCTCCCAACTGCTCGATCGCGGCCTCGTCCATGAAGCTGCCGTAGAAGTTGCCGATGCGGGCGGCGTCGGGGCTGGCACCCGGATTGGCCGCGCTCTCGTCGACCAGGGCACGCAGGTCCAGCTGGGCTTGATCGTCCAGCTTGTGGAAGGCCCCATAGGACGACTTGTCCGCCGGAATCGGCGTGTTGCGCAGATAGGTGCCGTTGGCGAAGCGGTTGAAGTCCTGACCGGGACGAACCGAGGTATCCATGCCTTCGACATCGAAGCCGAAGGTGCCGATGGCCGGTGCGTCGGTCGATGGAATCTCGACCACCGGGCGGGTCTGGGCCGAGGCCAGGCCGGCGGACAGCAGGATGGTCGCACCGGCGGTGCAGGCCAGAAGGCGAAGTTTCAGCATGGGCAGTGTCCCGATTGACAGATCGGGGCGAAAACTGCGCCCGCTGCGGACGGTTGTCGCCCGCAAAAGCACCAGATTACGAAAATCTAATCCAGCGTCCGGCACAGCTCGGACAACACCTGCGGATACAGCCGATGCTCGGCCTCCAACACCCGCTGGGCCAGGCTGTCGGGCGTATCGTCGTGCAGGATGGGTACGGCGATCTGGCCCAGGATTTCGCCCTCATCGACTCCCTCCGTCACCTGATGCACGGTGCAGCCGCCCTCAGAGTCCCCCGCAGCGATGGCGCGGGCGTGGGTGTCCAGACCGGGATAGAGCGGCAGCAGGCTGGGGTGGATATTGATCATGCGGCCGCGCCAGCCCTGGACGAAGCCGGGGGTCAGGACGCGCATGTATCCCGCCAGGGCGACCAGCTGGATATCGTGCTGGATCAGCAGGCGCTGGATTTCGGCCTCATGCGCGGCACGATCCGCTCCGAACGGCTGATGGTCGATAGCCACGGCCTTCACCCCCTTGGCCTCGGCGATCGCCAGGCCGCCGGCATGGGGTCGGTTGGAGACGACCACCACGACCTCAAAGGACGCGCCCGGCTTCTGCCCCTCGTCGATCAAGGCGGCCATGTTGGAGCCGGTGCCCGAGATCAGGACGGCGACGCGGACCCTGTCAGCGGTAGACGTCACGGTCGATCAGGCGGCCTGAAGCTGGCCGCAGACGAAGGCGACTTCGCCGGCGTTCAGCAGGGCCTCCAGGACCGGCTCGGCATTCTCGGGCGCGACCACCAGCATGAAACCGACGCCGCAGTTGAAGGTGCGGCGCAATTCGTGATCGGAGATGCCGCCGACCTCGCCCATCCACTGGAAGACCTGCGGCATGGGCCAGGCGTCCCAGTCGAACGACGCTTCCAGACCCTCGGCGATGCAGCGGGGCGGGTTCTCGATCAGGCCGCCCCCGGTGATGTGGGCCGCGCCCTTGATCAGACCGGCCTTCATCAGCGGCAGGACCGGCTTCACATAGATGCGGGTCGGCTCCATCAGGGCCTGGGCCAGGGTGCGGTCCTTGGCGAAGGGGGCGTCGTCGCCCCACGACAGGCCAGACTTTTCGACCACCTTGCGGATCAGGGAATAGCCGTTGGAGTGCGGGCCGGACGACGCCAGGCCGATGATGACATCGCCCGGCATCTGGCGATCCAGATAGGGCAGTGCATGCCCGCGCTCGACGGCACCGAGCGAGAAACCCGCCAGATCATAGTCGCCGCCGGAGTACATGCCGGGCATTTCGGCCGTCTCGCCGCCTACGAGGGCGCATCCGGCCTGGCGGCACCCTTCGGCGATCCCGGTCACCACGCGGCGCGCCGCATCAATGTCGAGTTGACCCGTCGCATAATAGTCGAGGAACAGCAGAGGCTCAGCCCCCTGCGCCAGCAGGTCGTTGACGCACATGGCCACCAGGTCGATGCCGACGCCGTCATGGCGACCGGTCTCGATGGCGATCTTCAGCTTGGTGCCGACACCGTCGGTAGTGGCGACGATCAGCGGGTCCTCGAACCCCGCCGCCTTCAGGTCGAACAGCGCTCCGAAACCGCCCAGCGAGGCCTCTGCGCCCGGCCGGCGGGTCGACTTCGCCAGGGGCTTGATGGCGTCGACCAGCCGTTCGCCCGCATCGATGTCCACGCCGGCATCGGCATAGGTCAGGCCGTTCTTCAGCGGGTCGGGGGTGTCGCTCATGGGTCACGGGCCTGAATCAGAGAGGCGGAAATGTGTCGCGGCTCTTGCCACAACCGTATGGCGCGGGGCTATAGCATCGGAATGACGCCAATCACCACCACCGAGGCTTTGCGCGACTTCTGTGCGAAGCTGGCCACAGCCCCCTTCATCACGGTTGATACCGAGTTCATGCGGGAAACGACCTATTGGCCCAAGCTGTGCCTGATCCAGGCCGCCTCCAGCACCGACGCCGCCATCATCGATCCGCTGGCCGAGGGCATCGATCTGGAGCCGTTTCTCGATCTGCTGCGCGATCCGAACATCCTGAAGGTGTTTCACGCCGCGCGTCAGGACACGGAAATCTTCGTCAAGCTGGGCGCCATGCCCAAGCCGATGTTCGACACCCAGGTGGCGGGCATGGCCGCAGGCTTCGGCGATCAGGTCTCCTATGAGGCTCTGGTCCGTCAGATGCTGCGTCAGGATGTGGACAAGGGCAGTCGTTTTACGGACTGGGCCCGGCGCCCGCTGTCGGACGCCCAGCTGATCTATGCCTTGGGCGACGTGACCCATCTGGCGGCGCTGTATCCCAAGCTGCGCGACCGGCTGGTAAAGGAGGGGCGGCTGGACTGGGTCATGGCCGAGATGGAGGATCTGACCGATCCGGACCTCTATGACACCACGCCCGAGAAGGCCTGGAAGCGTCTGAAGCCCAAGAAGTTCTCCGCCAAATACCTGGCCGCCTTCGTCGCCACAGCCGTCTGGCGCGAGCGGGCCGCGCAGGAGCGGGACCAGCCGCGCGGCCGCATCCTGAAGGACGAAGCCATCGACGAGATCGCGGCGCAGGGGCCGACCGACCCGGAGGCCTTCAACCGCCTGCGTTCCGTGCCCAAGGGGTTCGGCGCCTCGCGCCTGGGTCTGGAACTGTGCGCCGAGCTGAAGCGGGTGCTGGCCGATCCGGAGGCCCATGCGCCCAAGCTGGAGCGTCCCGGCCACAACCAGCCCGCACCGCCCTCGGTGGTCGAACTGCTGAAGGTGCTGCTGAAGGCCAAGAGCGACAATGCCGGCGTGGCGACCAAGCTGCTGGCCAATGTCGCGGATCTGGAAAAGATCGCCCTGGACGACGAGGCGGACGTCGATGCGCTCAAGGGCTGGCGTCGTCAGCTGTTCGGCGAGGATGCGCTGAAGCTGAAACGGGGCGAGATCGCTCTGGTGCTCAATGGGCCGAGGGTCGAGGTCGTCGAGATCGAATAGTCAGGCGGTCAGACTGGCGATTTCGCGTGCCAGGTTGGCCCGTGCCAGCGTCTCGTATCGCTTGGCAAAAGTCGGGTCAGCGAACAGCGCCTCACTTTCCAGAAATCGACTGAGTATCGCCGCGCGTCCGGCTCGGTATAGAGGCTCAGGCACGTGCCCGTACTCGTGTCGGATACCCGCGGCGTAGGTGTCATATCGCTCGGGTTCAGCACCGAGGATCGACAGGTCGATCGAGACAAGTCGGGCTCCGATGGCATCGTCAGGCTCAACGGAATGCCCGGCTGTCAGCATAATCAGGCGGCTGACTTCATCGATGAAAGTCTGGTTCGCGCCTTCAGCCCTCAGCCGCTCAACAGCTAACCTTGCGCTCTCGGCTTCGTTGTCATGGCGTGTCGCGTCATAGACCGCGTCGTGAAACCAGATGGCGACCTCCATCAGGCGGCGTTGTTCGTCTGAGAAATCCGTCGACGCCGTGACCTGAGCCAGACAGTCTTCGATATGAGTCATCGCATGATAGCGCCGGTGCGGCTCGCCGTAGCGCGCGATCAGTTCGTTGCGAACCGCACCGGAGATCATAGTCTTCAGGCCACCGTCGCGGTGACGATCTTGCCCGGATTGCGGGGCGGTTCGCCCTTGGGCAGGGCATCGACGTGGTCCATGCCGTCGGTCACTTCGCCCCAGACGGTGTATTGGCCGTCCAGGAAGGAGGCGTCGTCCAGGCAGATGAAGAACTGGCTGTTGGCGCTGTTCGGGTCGTTCGTGCGGGCCATGGAGCAGACGCCGCGGGCGTGACGCTCGCGCGAAAACTCCTGCTTCAGGTTCGGCTTCTTGGAGCCCGAGGTGCCGGTGCCGGTCGGATCGCCGCCCTGGGCCATGAAGCCGGCGATGACGCGGTGGAAGACCACGCCGTCATAAAAGCCTTCGCGCGCCAGTTCGGTGATGCGGGCGACGTGGTTCGGGGCCAGGTCGGGGCGCAACTTGATGACCACGTTGCGGTCTTCGCCGTCGCCGGTGTCGAGTTTGAAAGTCAGGGTTTCGTCGGCCATCGGCGCGCTCCATGTGTTGAATCTGGCGGGGGTCATAGCCCGTGAAGGCCGTCCCGGCTATGTGGGAAGGATGAGTGACGACGAAAAGACCCCTCCCGCCCCAGAGCGCCGCCGCATGGTCCGTCCTCCGTCGGGCGGCACGGCCGCCGGGCGCGGCATGGGCACCAAGATGAAGACGGCGGACACCAAGTCGATGTCCAGCCAGCAATGGATCAAGCGCCAGCTGTCGGACAAATGGTCCGAGCGCGCCCGGGCCGAGGGCTGGCGCAGTCGTGCGGCCTTCAAACTGCTGGAAATCGACGAACGGTTTCACCTGATCAAGACGGGCAGCCGGGTCATCGACCTGGGGGCCGCGCCGGGCGGCTGGGTGCAGGTCGCGTTGAAGAAGGGGGCCAGGTCGGTGGTCGGTGTCGATCTGCTGATGATCGAGCCCATACCGGGGGCCGAGCTGGTTCAGGCGGACTTTACCCATCCCGGCGTCGATCAGCAGATGATCGACCTGCTGGGCGGGCGGCCCGATGTGGTGCTGTCCGACATGGCCCACAACACCGTCGGCCATCGCCAGACCGACCACCTGAAGATCATCGCCCTGATCGAGATCGCCGCCGACTTCGCCATCCGCACCCTGAAGCCCGGCGGGCATTTCGTGTCCAAGAACTTCCAGGGCGGAGATGCGGGCGGTGTACTGGCACGGCTGCGGGCCGAGTTCGAGACGGTCAAATACGTCAAGCCCTCGTCCAGCCGCAAAGACAGCGCCGAAGTGTTCCTGGTGGCCATGAACCGGAAGTAGATGCTCGCAGCGCTCGTCATTGCCGCCGCCTTGCAGTCGGTGCCTGTGAACGAGGCACCGCCTCAACGCGTCCCGGTCTCGGATTTGCTCGGCCGCACGCCTGAAGAGGTCGGCCGACTGACCGGGGCCGCTGGCCAGGTCACAGCCGGCGAAGGCATTCGCATCGTCGAAGATGGTCGCTCGGTCGTTCTCTACGCCGCCGAGCGGTTCCATCGGGCCTGGCCCGAGGGCGGGTTCTGCGTGACCGGCTTTCCCGAACTGTCGCTGACTGACGAGGCGGAGGCCAATCCCCGCACGGCCTTGATGCGCCGCAGCCAGGGATGGCTCGTGTTCGAGAACGGCGTGCTCACGGGCGTGCATCCACTGACCCCGCCCCCCGTGCCTGCACAGGCCAATCGCATAGGCACGCGCCAGTCGGTCGAGGCCTTGATGCTGTCGCCCAAGCCGCCTTCACCCCTGACGGTCGCGTTCGGGCGTCTGCCGCTGTCCGACGGGTTGGGGGCGCTGAACCGATTGCCTGGGGCCCCGGGCGGGCTTTCAATGACCAGCCTGTGCTCGCAGTTCCCACCGCGCGGGCAGGGGTCGAGCGATCTGGGAACCGACATCGCCTGGGCCATGGTCGGCTTGACTCTGCTGCCTTTCGTGCCCTTCCAGCGTGCGGAGGAATCGCGGGCTGATCGCGAAGGCGGCGCGCTGCTCGACTCGGTCGAACCCGGCTCGATCCTGCCGAACGGCGTCGAGGCGTTTGTGGCTCGGCGGCGCGGCGTCCGCGTCTATCGCGATCCGGTCGATCCCGACTATGCGGTGATCGTGGTCAAGCTGGGCAACGGGGCCGACAACACGCCGGATCGCGGCCTGCTGGGTGTGCGGGCAAACCGCGTGGTCTGGGAGATCCGGCGCGAAGGCGGCAACAACGGCTTGTCACCCCTGATATGCCGAGACGCCGAGAATCGGCCGGGCCGGGTCCGCCAGGGCTGCACGGCCTATGGCTATCTGAGACCCTGAGCGATCAGACCTCGGCCAGTTCCGCCGCGCGTCTGGCTTTCCTGGCCTCGATCCGCGTCCAGATGCGGTCGTGCACCGTGAAGAACAGAGTCTGGACCAGAGGCTCGATGGTGCCGATGGCCAGGGCCAGTTGCCAGTTGCGCGTCAGGGCGAAGGCGACGGCGACGGCGACGGCAAAGTGCATGACGCCATAGGTGACCGTCTTGGCGGCGATCTGCTTGAACGAGCGGGGCAGGGCGTGGCTGTGACCCGCATGGGAGCCGAAGCCGAGAGCGTGGCCGTGGGCGCGGGTCTGTTCTTCGGGCGTCATCATGCCCAGTCGGGCGGTGAAGGCCTCGGACGCCTCCTCGACCCCGGTCAGCATGCCGCGCCGCTCGACCCGGTGCCAGACGCGGTCGTGGATGGAATAGGCGATGGTCTGGAAGAAGGGCTCGATGACCCCGACCGCAAGGGCCAGGCGCCAGTCGCGCGTGATCGCGAACGCCACCAGAATCGCGACGACCAGGTGCATCACGCCATAGCTGGCGATCTTCAGCGCGAGGCGACGGGCGGTGGTGAGGATGGCGCGGACCATAGGTGCTCAGAATGTGGGGGCGGGGCCACGCGGCGCAAGCCAAAAGTCGTTATCGTCACTATAGGTCGCGGCAGGCCTTGCGGTTCCTGCCTGTCGGGCGTTATACGCGGCCCGCAAAACGGAGACTCCTCATGGAGATACGCGAAGGGCTTACCTTCGACGATGTTTTGCTGGAACCCGGCCCGTCAGAGATCATGCCCGCAGATGCGGACGTCTCGACGAAGCTGACCCGCGACATCAGTCTGAACATCCCGCTGACCTCGTCCGCCATGGACACGGTCACCGAAAGCCGGCTGGCCATCGCCATGGCCCAGGCCGGTGGTCTGGGCATTCTTCACCGCAATATGACGGTCGAGGAACAGGCCGATCAGGTGCGGGAGGTGAAGCGCTATGAAAGCGGGATGGTCATCAATCCGGTGACCATCACGCCCCAGACGACGCTGGGCGAAATCCGCGCCATCGTGGCCAAGAAGAAGATCAGCGGCTTTCCCGTCGTCGATCCCGACACGGGGCGTCTGGTCGGCATCCTGACCAATCGCGACATGCGGTTCGACACCGATCCGAACCGCAAGGCCATCGAGCTGATGACCACCGGCGATCTGGTCACCGTGCGCGAGGGGGCCGGACGCGACGAGGCGCGGGCCCTGCTGCGCGATCGCAAGATCGAGCGGGTCATCGTGGTCGACGAGGACTATCGTGCCACCGGCCTGATCACGATGAAGGACATCGAGAAGGCCCAGGCCCATCCCCATGCGGCCAAGGACGATCAGGGCCGGCTGCTGGTCGGCGCCGCTTCGACCGTCGGCGACGCAGGCTATGAGCGGGCCATGGCCCTGGCCGAGGCTGGCGTGGACGTCGTCGTCATCGACACCGCGCACGGACACTCCATCCAGGTCAGCCGCGTGGTCGAGCGCATCAAGCGCGAGAGCAATCGCATTCAGATCATCGCCGGCAATGTCGCCACCTATGACGCCGCCCGCGCCCTGATCGACGCGGGCGCGGACGCCGTAAAGGTCGGCATCGGCCCGGGCAGCATCTGCACCACCCGCATCGTCGCGGGCGTCGGCGTGCCCCAGCTGACGGCGATCATGGATGCCGTCCGCGCCGCGAAGGAATCCGGCGCGCCGGTCATCGCCGACGGCGGCATCAAATATTCGGGCGACCTGGCCAAGGCTATCGCGGCCGGGGCGTCCTGCGCCATGATGGGCTCGATGTTCGCCGGCACGGACGAGAGCCCCGGCGAGGTCTTCCTGTATCAGGGCCGGTCCTACAAGTCGTACCGCGGCATGGGCTCGGTCGGGGCCATGGGGGCCGGCTCGGCCGACCGCTATTTCCAGAAGGAAGTCGAGGACAGCCAGAAGCTGGTGCCCGAAGGCATCGAAGGCCAGACCCCCTATAAGGGCCCGATCGCACCCGTCCTGCATCAGATGGTCGGCGGTCTTCGTGCCGCCATGGGCTATGTGGGCGCGGGTACTATCCCCCAGCTCCAGGAACGCGCCCGCTTCGTGCGGATCACCGGCGCAGGCCTGCGGGAAAGCCACGTCCACGACGTGATGATCACCCGCGAAGCGCCGAACTACCGGCAGGGCTGAGGGACAGGTTCATGACGACCGAACTGATCTATCTGTCGGCGACCCTGATCCTGGCGGTGGTGCAGATCTTCCTGCCCGCCTCCGGTCGCACGGCCCAGTATGGTGCCAAGTGGAATGCCGGGGCCCGCGACGGCGAGATGCCGCCGGTCTCGCCGGTCACAGGGCGTCTGGAGCGGGCCCAGGCCAATCTCTACGAAACCCTGCCGCTGTTCATCGGTGCTGTGCTGATCGCCCATGTCATCGGGGTTCAGGACACCCTGACCCTGTGGGGCGCTGCCCTCTATTTCTGGGCCCGTGTCGTCTATGTGCCCCTTTACGCCTTTGGCGTGCCCTATCTTCGCACGGTCGTCTTCCTGGTCTCGCTGGTCGGACTGTTGATGGTGATCGCGGCTCCCCTGTTGACCCTGATCGGATCGTCTTGACCCCAGCTGCCCGCCTCGTCGCCGCCGCCTCCATTCTGGACAGCATCACACAAGGGCGCGCGCCCGCCGATGTCGTCATCAAGGCCTGGGGCACGGCCAACCGCTACGCCGGGTCCAAGGACCGCCGTGCCATCGCCGAGCGGGTCTATCTGGTGCTGCGCTCGCGAGGGCGTCTGGTCCGCGCCATGGGCGGGCGCGAGGATGGGCGCGCCCTGGTGATCGGCTCGCTGGCTTTTCTCGATCAGTTGCCGCTGGAAGAGATCGAGACGCTGCACTCGGGCGACGGCTATGGCCCGCGCCCGCTGTCCAAACAGGAACGTGCTCGTATCGAGGCCGGGGAGGGCGATGACGCCGACGCGGCCATCGCTGGTCTGCCCGCCTTCGTGATCGAGGACCTGAAGGCGACCTTCGGCGACGACTGGACCACGCAGGCGCAAGGGTTGATGGCGCGGGCCCCGGTCGATCTGCGGGTCAATACGGCGCGGACGACCACGCAGGCGGCGAAAGCCGAACTGACGGCGGCGGGTCTCAAGCCAGAGGCGATGCCGTGGTCGGCCGTGGGCCTGCGCCTGCCGTCCGAACCGGCCCCGAACGTCCAGGCGCTGGATGCCTTCAACGGCGGGCGCGTCGAGATTCAGGATGAGGGGAGCCAGCTTGTGACCTGGCTGGCCGGAGCAGGACTATCCCTGACGCCAGACAGCGTCGTGGTCGACTATTGCGCAGGCGGCGGGGGCAAGACCCTGGCTCTGGCCATGCTGGCCTTGCCGGTTGCACCCTCCGGCCCGACCTCCGCGCCCAAGCCTTCGGGCTGGTCTCCGACGGGCGATGCTGAAGCGGTGTCCGCGCCCAAGCCAGCGTCAGGCGTCCGTCTGATCGCCTGTGACGTCGTGCAGAAGCGGCTCGACAACATCCAGCCGCGCCTGGCCCGTGCCGGGATCGCCGCCGACCTGCGCCTGATCGGCCAGAATGGCGGCGGGGTGGAGGAGTTCAACGGCAAGGCGGATCTGGTCTTCGTCGATGCGCCCTGCACCGGCTCCGGAGCCTGGCGTCGTCACCCTGAGGAGGCCTGGCGGCTGAAGGCCGATGAGGTCGAGCGGCTGCATGCCCTGCAACGGCGTATCCTGACCCAGGCGGCCCAACTGGTGAAGCGCGGCGGGCGTCTGGCCTATGTGACCTGTTCGGTCCTGCGAGCCGAGAATGAAGCTACGGCTCAGGCCTTCGAGGCCGCGAACCCCGGCTTCCGTCCGGTGGCCATTGCCGATCTGGCCGCCACACCCACCCTGACCGACGCCGCCCGCGCCACGCTGGCAGAGGCTGCCAACGGCCACACCCTGCGCCTGTCGCCCGCCTCGACCGGCACCGACGGCTTCTTCATCGCGCTCTACGAGAGGACCTGATGACCGACCACCGATCCGTCCTCATCGTCGATTTCGGCAGCCAGGTGACCCAGCTGATCGCGCGGCGCCTGCGCGAAGCCAGCGTCTATTGCGAAATCCATCCCTTCCAGAAGGCCGAGGCGGCACTGGCTGCCATGAACCCGGCGGCCATCATCCTGTCGGGCGGTCCCGAGAGCGTGCACGAAGAAGGCAGCCCGCGCGCACCGCAGGGCGTCTTTGAAGCCGGAGTGCCGGTCCTGGGCATCTGCTACGGCGAGATGACCATGTGCGAGCAACTGGGCGGCAAGGTCGAGGGCGGCCACACCCGCGAGTTCGGTCGCGCCGAGATCACCGTCCAGAAATCATCGCCCCTGCTGGCCGACCTGGCTCCTGTCGGCGAGGACGAGACGGTCTGGATGAGCCACGGCGACAAGATCGTGGCCATCCCCGAAGGCTTCGACGTGGTCGCCACGTCAGAGGGCTCGCCCTACGCCGTCATCGCTGACGAGACCCGCCGTTTCTACGGGGTCCAGTTCCATCCGGAGGTGATGCACACCCCGCGCGGCCATCAGATGCTGAAGAACTTCACCCATGGCATCGCCGGGCTGAAGGGCGACTGGACCATGGCCGCCTATCGCGACGAGAAGATCGCCCAGATCCGCGAACAGGTCGGCGACGCCAAGGTGATCTGCGGCCTGTCGGGCGGCGTCGATTCGTCGGTTGCGGCCGTGCTGATCCACGAGGCGATCGGCGACCAGCTGACCTGCGTCTTCGTCGATACCGGCCTGTTGCGCAAGGACGAGGCCAAACAGGTCACGACCCTGTTCCGCGAGCACTACAACATCCCGCTCATACACGTTGATGCCTCGAAGGAATTCCTTGGCGAGCTGGCCGGTCAGTCGGACCCCGAGACCAAGCGCAAGACCATCGGCCGGGTCTTCATCGAGGTGTTCGACCGCGAGGCTTCCAAGATCGACGGTGCCGAATTCCTGGCCCAGGGCACCCTCTATCCGGACGTGATCGAGAGCGTGTCGTCCTCCTCCGGCAAGGCCCATGTGATCAAGAGCCACCACAATGTCGGTGGCCTGCCCGACTATATGAAGCTGAAACTGGTCGAGCCGTTGCGTGAACTGTTCAAGGACGAGGTCCGGGCCCTGGGTCGTGAACTGGGCCTGACCGACGCCTTCGTGGGGCGTCATCCCTTCCCGGGACCGGGCCTGGCCATCCGCATCCCCGGCGAGATCACGCCGGACGCGGTCGAGACCCTGCAACAGGCCGACGCCATCTATCTGGACGAGATCCGCAAGGCCGGCCTTTACGACAAGATCTGGCAGGCCTTCGCCGTCCTGCTGCCGGTCAAGACGGTGGGCGTGATGGGTGACGCACGGACCTACGAGAAGGTCCTGGCCCTGCGGGCCGTGACTTCGACCGACGGCATGACGGCGGACTTCTTCGAGTTTCCCTGGGACGTTCTGGGCAAGTGCGCGACCCGCATCGTCAATGAAGTCAGGGGTGTGAACCGCGTCGTCTACGACGTGACCTCAAAGCCGCCCGGCACGATCGAGTGGGAATAGGCCAGACGCAAAAACGCCCCTGACAGCTGCTATCAGGGGCGTTTCCGTTTCTAGAAGCGGTAGTTGATGCCGACCCGCAGGTTCCTGCCCGGCTGGGGCGCGATGTCCTTCAGGAAGGAGACGTGCTCTCGCGCCTCCTCGTCGGTCAGGTTCCGGCCCTCGGCGAAGACGGTGACGTTCCTGTCGGCGAACGGACGCCAGGCCCCGGACAGATTGACCAGGGTATAGCTGTCAGTCGGCAGTTCGAACTCGGCCACCTCGTCCTGCTCGCCCACGTGACGGACTTCCAGCGCCACGTCGAACGGCGTGGAGGCGTACTTCACCCGGCCGGTCAGCGAATAGGGCGGGATGCGCGCGGCGGGACCCAGGTCGGTGTCGGCATCGACATAGTCGGCGGCCGCTTCCAGCGTCACGACCTGGCTGCCCGACGTCCAGACGTCATAGGCCGCCTGGGCCTCGAAGCCCTTGAACTCGGCGTCGGTCTGCAGATAGGCGAAGATCGGAAACTCCTCGATCTCGCCGTCCTCGTCGAACTCGAACACCTCGCCCGTATCGCGCTGGTCGATGAAGCCGTCGTATTTGGAGGCATAGACGTGCAGGTCGCTGCGGAAGGCCCCGCGATCGTAGTGGACCGTGCCCTCCAGCGTCGTGACCTTCTCGCTATCCAGCGTCACATCGCCCAGCTCATAGGCGGCGGTGGCGATGTGGACGCCGTCCGAGAACAGCTCGACCTCTGATGGCGCGCGCTCGGTGCGCGACAGGCTGAGGCCCAGGAACAGGCCCGGCGCAGGGCGCAGGAAGGCGGCGGCCGACGCCGACCAGTTGTCGAACTCACGCTCGATCTCGGCCCCGCCCGACAGTGGCGTGGCCGTCAGCGTACGGCGGTCGTAACGCAGGCCGCCCTCGAAGCCATAGCCGTCGCGGTCCAGCCGCTGAACGGTATAGATGCCTTGTTCCTCGATATCGGTGGTGGGCACGAAGGCCTCTTCGCCGATGGCTTCGAAGGTGCGCTCCAGGGCCTGGATGCCGATGGCCCCGTTCCAGCCGTCACGCTCGCGCTGCACCAGATCCAGACGCGCTTCCTGGCCATCGGAGTTGAAGATGGTGCCGGGTTCGCCGGGGCCCTCGAACTCGGTATGGGTATAGTCGGCCTGGCCATACGTACCCCGGATCGAGCGGAAGGGGCCGGCGTCGAAGCGGTACTCGCCGCGTGCATCGAACCGCTCCTGCTGCAGGTCGATGAAGACGCCCTCTTCGGCCACCACGCCATAGGTGCTGTCGGTTTCCTTGTACGACACACCGAAGAAGCCCTTGTCGCCGATGTACGATCCGCCGACGCCCCAGGCGTCCAGCTGCGAAAAGCTGTTGGGCAGGACGCCGCCGGTGTCGGGCCGCTCGATCCCGTCGGCGGCGGCGCGACGAGCCGAGATGGGCGAGCCGGGGATGTCGTAGCTGTTCGCGTCCTTCGTCACGGCATCGACGGTCAGGGCGAACTGGCCGAGCGCGACAGTGGCGCGCCCATTGAAGGCGGTGCCGTCATCGACGGTCGAGGTCTGGGCCGAGAAGGAGCCGTCGATGCCACCCTCGGGTAGCTCTTCCGGAATGCGCCCGTCCAGGATGTTCACGACACCGCCGATGGCCGAACCGCCATAGGCCAGGGTTGCCGGGCCACGGATGATCTCGATCCGGTTCGATTCCGCCGGATCGGTCGCCACCTGGTGGTCGGGCGAAACGGAGGAGGCGTCGATCAGGCCGACGCCGTTGGTCAGCACCTGCACGCGCGGACCGGTCAGGCCCCGGATCACCGGACGGCTCGATCCGGGTGCAAAGGCGGTCGAGCGCACGCCCGGCAGGCCGTTCAGCAGATCGCCCAGCGAGGAGGCAGGGGCGATGGCCAGGGCGTCTTCATCCACCACGCTGGTGGCGATGGTGGTGGCGTTCTGGCTGATGCCGAAGGGCTGGCCGGTGACGATGATCTCTTCCAACTCGACCGGCTGGGTCTGCGCGGGCACCGACTGGGCCGCGGCCATGCCGCCGAATGCGGCCCAGCCCGTGGCGGCCAGCAGGAGGGTGCGGGTGGAGGGGCGATGACGCATGACAGAACTCTCTCGGGGAAGGAGAGGGTGTGTTATGAAATAACATACTAATCCGTCAAGGCCGCGATGGTTACGGTCTCGTCATGTGAGAGATCAGGTGTCCCTCAACCGGGTGCTCGCGACGCGTCCGTCCTCGAACTGCAGCTCCAGAATGCGGATGTCCATGAAGCTGGGGCACAGGTGGTAGTGCAGCGGGCTTTCGTCGTCGTGGCTGTCCGGCTGCCCAAGCCTTGCGATGACCTCCGCCTCGGTCAGGCCGTTCAGACCGATCCGCTCCCGAAGATCGGTGACCATGTCGCACCGGGTCGTGTCCCTCAACGTGTCGGCCGCCTTCCACGCCACAGGGTCGAACCGGACGCGTTTGCCTGTCGAATCATCCACGCACGCCGCCAGCAGCGTCGATGCGCCTGCCAGGGACGCGATCGCCAGTACCAGTCTGAATACGTGCCGTTGCATATCTGCCTCCCGTGATCCCGGCGGGGGTATCACGGGTCAGCCGGTCGTAGGATTGACGGAAGCTGACATCGGCGGCGTTCAGGTCGTATAGACTGCGCCACATGACCCCTACGCTCTACGGCATCCCCAACTGCGACACCGTCAAGAAGGCCCGCGTCTGGCTGGATCAGAACGGCACCGCCTTCACCTTCCATGACTACAAGAAGGCAGGCATCGACCGCCCCCGGCTGGAGGCCTGGGTGGCCGAGCATGGGTGGGAGACGGTGCTGAACCGGGCCGGGACGACGTTCCGGGCCTTGCCGGATGCGGACAAGGCGGGGCTGGATGCTGACAAGGCCATCGCCCTGATGCTGGCCCAGCCGTCGATGATCAAGCGCCCGGTGCTGGATCTGGGCGACCGGACTCTGGTGGGCTTCAAGCCGGAGCTTTATGCGGCGGCGCTCGCCTAGCGAACCAGGGTGAACTGCGCGGCCTGACCCGTCTGGGCGCTGGCGCTCAGCCAGACGTCGAACAGACCGGGTTCGGCGATCATCGTGTGATCCGGACCCATGAACCGCACATCGGCGAACGTCAGGGGCATGGTCACCTCCACCGACTTGCCGGCAGGCACGTTCACGCGTCGGAACGCCTTCAGCAACCGTACCGGCTGGGTCAGGGAGGCGACGCGGTCGCGGATATAGAGCTGAACCACCTCGGTGACGTCGCGGTCGCCGCCGTTGGTCAGGGTGACGCTGGCCTCGATCTGGCCGTTCCAGGCCATGGTCTGTGACGACAGCCGCGTCTCGGACCAGTCGATGGGCGCATAGGTCAGGCCGTGGCCAAACGGATAGAGGGCGGCGTGCGGCACCTCGCGGAACTTTGAGGTGAACTCCTGATCCGTCGGCTTGGACGGACGCCCCGTGGCCTTGTGCGCATAGTAGAAGGGCGACTGGCCCGAGCGGAACGGAAAGCTGACCGGCAGGCGGCCCGTCGGCTCATGATCGCCGAACAGGACGTCGGCGATGGCGTGGCCGGTCTCCGAGCCCAGGAACCAGGTCACCAGAATGCTGTTCGCCCCGGCGACCGCACCCGACAGCTCCATGCCGCGCCCGTTGCGCAGCAGGACCACCACCGGCTTGCCCGTCGCCGCCACGGCCTCGGCCAGGGCCAGTTGAGGGGCGGGGATGTCGATGCTGACGCGTGACTTGGACTCCGCCGACATCACAGACGATTCACCGATGGCCAGCAGAACGACGTCCGCCTCATTGGCCGCAGCGACCGCCGCCTCGATGCCGCCGGGCAGGGGGGCCTCGACGTCGGAGCCCTTGACCACGGTCAGGGCGTTCGGATCGCGCAGCGCCTGACGCAGGCCCTGTTCCAGCGAGACCGCCAGATCGGTGTCCTTGAAGATTGACCACGGCCCGAAGACATCGGCGGCATCCGCCCCGAACGGCCCGATCAGGGCGATGCGCTGGCCCGACTTGGGCAGGGGCAGCAGGCCACCCTCGTTCTTCAGCATCACGATGGATTTGCGCCCGGCCTCGCGGGCCAGGGCCAGGTGATCTCGACTGCCGACTACGCGCCGCTCCACCGCGACGTCCGAGCCACGATAAGGATTGTCGAACAGGCCCAGCGCCGCTTTGGTCATCAGGACCCGCCGCACCGCCTGATCGACGCGGGCGATCGGCACCTCTCCGGTCTGGATCAGGCTGGGGATGTGCCGCAGGTAGAGGCCGCTCTTCATCGACATGTCGACGCCGGCCATCAGGGCGATCCGCGCCGCGTCACGACCGTCGGCGGCAAAGCCGTGGGCGACCAGCTCGGCCTCGGACGTGTAATCGGACACCACGAAGCCCGCGAAACCCCATTCGCCATGCAGGATGTCGGTCAGCAGCCACTTGTTGCCGCTGGTCGGTACGCCGTTCAAGTCATTGAAGGCGCTCATGACCGACAGGGCCCCGGCGTCCAGCGCGGCCTTGAACGGCGGCAGATAGACCGAGCGCAGCATGACCTCGCTCATGTCGGTGGAGTTGTAGTCCATGCCCGATTCCGCTGCGCCATAGGCGGCGAAATGCTTCGGACACGCCAGCAGGCTGGACCAGTGGGCCAGGTCGTCGCCCTGGAACCCCTTGGTGCGGGCCGCCGCGAACAGATTGTTCAGCAGCACATCCTCGCCGGCACCCTCGACCACCCGGCCCCAGCGCTGGTCGCGGGCTACATCGACCATGGGGGCATAGGTCTGGTGCACGCCCGACGCGCCGCCCTCGACGGCGGCAGCGCGAGCGGTCCGCTCGGCCAGGTCCAGGTCCCAGCTGGCGCTTTCGCCCAGCGGCACGGGGAAGGTTGTGCGCAGGCCATGCACGATGTCGGCCGCGAACAGCAGCGGAATGCCCAGGCGGCTCTCGCGCACCGCCATGTCCTGGACCAGACGGGTCGTCGCGGCCCCCACGCCGTTGAACAGGGCCCCGATGCGTCCGGCCTTGATGTCCGCCGCCGTCTGGGCCTGATCGCTGTCCAGCCGGTCGCCGGGGTTGACCCCTTCGGGCCGCCAGCGGAACGGGTCGTTCATCAGGTTCAGCTGGCCGGCCTTCTCCTCGATGGTCATGCGCGCCATCAGGTCATCGATGCGATCCTTCGCCTCGGCCTGTTTCGCCAGCGACATGCGCGGCGCCATCATCAGTCCAGCCATTATGGCTCCACCGGCCAGCAAGGATCTCCGCGTCGATGCGGATTGAGACAATGGACGCATAATGTAACCGGTTTCACAATGACAGATCGCACAACTAGCGGCAGGACGGGTGCTCGACTACCCCCACGGGGCGCGGGCGTCGATCACAAGCGATTGCGGTCAACCCTCGACGTCGGTGTCCGGCCGGTCGTGGCCGTCGGCCCGTTCGGTCACCCATTCTCCGGAAGTGTTCTCGTATTCGATCACGGCCGTCTGGTCCGGCACGCGCTGCTCGCGAGCCACGGCGACAGCGGCGGCGCGGGCGGCGTCATGGCTGGCAAAGGTCTCGGAAAAAGTGCCGTTGGACGTATAGGCCCAGCCGCCGTCGTGTTCGACGATGCGATAGGTGACGTGGCTCATGGCAGGCTCCGGTTCGGAAGGGCTGTGTGACGGACTGGATACAGGACGGAACGCTGCCGAAACAGCCCCGGCGTGACCTCAGCGCAGGCTGATGGTCGCGACGACCCCGAAATGGTCCGACGGATACTCGCCGTTCGTCGGCCGATCGCCGATCAGGCCGGCCTGACCGATCGTGAACCGATCCTGCTCGGCGAAGATGTGGTCGATCTGGCGTTCGGGATGGTTCTTGGCCGGATTCAGCGTGGTTACCACCGCGCCCTGGGGCAGGGCGGTGGCAAAGCGCGGCCCCGTCAGCGTCGCCAGGCCCGGATCGGTCTGCTGGGCATTGAAGTCGCCGGTGACGATCAGGGGCGTTCCGTCCTGCGGCAGCCAGCCCATCAGGTCTGCGATCTGGCGGGCCCGCACGGCGGCGGCGTCCTGCTGCCAGGCCAGATGGGTGTTGACGATATCGACGGGTCGCCCGTCGACCGCGACCCGCACCCGGACGGCGGTGCGATAGTCGTCCAATGGCTCCAGCTTTTTCCAGTCGTGCTGGTCGACCGGCAGGCGCGACAGAATGGCATTGCCATAACGACGGGGCGCACCCTCGGGATCGGTGGAGACGAACTGTATCTGATAGCCGCCCAGAGCGTCGGCCAGGGTCTGCGCCTGATTTGGCAGGCCCACGGCGGCGTCTTCCAGCACCTCCTGCAGGGCGATGACGTCGGCGTCCTCGGCCCTCAACGCCGCGATCAGCAAGGGCAGTCGGGCGGCCCAGTCGCCCTGATTGTGCCAGATGTTGAAGGTGATCAGCTTGAACTGCCCACTGTCAGATCGCGCGTCGGACGACAGGGTCGGGCCGGGCAATGGCGCACACGCCATGAGCGGTGTCGTGGCAAGTCCGGTGAGCAGAAGGCGGCGATCAATCATGGCAGGCTCCCTTTCAGCGGACCTTTTCGCCCGCGCGGAAGCAGGGTCAAAAAGAATCTGCAATCGTCTGCATCCGTTTCTCGGACTGCCGGCCTCTTGTTGACAGAAGGACGCGGCGCCACGCTGCCTCCGTCATTGAAAGAGAGACTATCCCATGGGCGTCGAAATCCTGATCCCTCTGGCGGGTATCTTCATGATCATCGCCATCGTCGTCGGCCCGGCCTGGCTGAAGAGCCGTGAACGGCGCGAGATGCAGAATACCCTCAGGGCCGCCGTCGAGCGCGGCCAGCCCCTGCCGCCCGAACTGATCGATGCCCTGACGAAGGAACAGGTCCGCAAGCTGCCGTCGGCCTCCCGCGACCTGCGGACGGGCGTCATCCTTCTGGCCCTGTCGGCCGGTGTCGCCGCCGCCTTCCTGGCGCTGGGCTATGGCGTCGACAATGACGTGAAGTTCGTGGCCGGGTTCGCCGCCATCCCGGGTGCCATCGGCCTGGCCTTCATCATCCTGAGCTTCTTCAACAAGAACAAGGATTGAGCCCAGGCAGTCGGGGGAAGGCCATCATGATGCAGGCGCGCGACAAGCCCCTGATCGACCGGCACGATGTCGAGCTCGCCGCCCTCGCGGCGGCGGGCGGGCGGCGAGAGTTCGGTGAACTGGTCCGCCGGCACGGTACGCCTGTGCGGGCGCTGCTGCGGCGCATGGGGGCGCAACCCTCCGTCGCCGACGACATCGCCCAGGACGCCTTCATCCAGGCCTTCCAGCGATGCTCGGAGTTCCGAGGCGACGGCACCTTCGCCGCCTGGATCAAGCGGATCGCGGCCCGGCTCTACATCAAGCGTTGCGTCAAGGAGGCCCGCTTTGTCGATGAAGTCACGGACGATGAGGTGGTCCATCAGCCCCATCCCGGCGACCGCATGGACCTCGACGAAGCCTTGAAAACCCTCAGCGAGCCGGAGCGGCTGTGCGTCTCCCTGTGTCACGGCGCAGGCATGGCCCATCCGGAGATCGCCTCCGCCCTGAATTTGCCACTCGGCACGGTGAAGTCTCATGTCAAACGTGGTCTGGATAAACTCCGCGCGCGGCTCCAGCCGGAACCCGCTCAAGCCCAATCCGCTCAAACCCTGGGGAGAGCACAGAGTGTCGGCTGACGAGTTCGATCCCTTCGTAGAGCGGCTGTTTTCGCGCACCCCGCCCATGGCCGATGCGGCCCTGTTCACCGCCGGCGTTGAAGCGCGGTTGCAGAAGGGCTCGCGCTTCCGCAGCCTGGCCATCGTTCTGGCCGGCGTGGTCGGCGGGGTGGTGGCGGTGCGCGAGACCGTCAGCGTCAATGTAAACCTCGAGGGTCAGCCCGAGAGCGTCGTCGCCGGTCAGGCCCTGGGCCAGGGCGTACAGTCCGCCTCCATCGGCATTCAGACGGCGATCGATTCGGCCCTGTCCGGCCTGGGCCTGAACCAGCTCGAACTGGGCTCTGTCGGGGGCATGCAGGTGTTCTGGCTGGCCGCTGCGGGCATCATCGCCCTGGCCACGATCAGCGTCGTGCGCCTGTCGCAGGAAGTCTGACGCGGGCTCATTCGCTCGACCTGACGGGACGCACGGCCTATCTAGGCCGCGAACAGTCAGGGATACCCCATGTCCAGCCAGGTCCAGAGCCCGATCAAGCGGATCACCGTACCCGACATCCGGGCCAGGAAGGGGGGCGAGCCGATCGTCGTCCTGACCGCCTATGACGCGCCGACGGCGGTCCTGATGGATGCGCATTGCGATATCCTGCTGGTTGGCGACAGCGTGGGGATGGCGGTCCATGGCCTGACGTCCACGGTCGGCGTGACGCTCGAGATGATGATCCTGCACGGCCAGGCCGTGATGCGCGGCGCGAAACGAGCCCTGGTCGTCATCGACATGCCGTTCGGCAGCTATGAAGCCGGCCTCGAGACGGCCTATGCCAATGCCGTGCGCGTCCTGAAGGAAACCGGCGCCCAGGCGGTCAAGGTCGAAAGCGGCCCCACGGCCCCGGCTACCATCGACTATCTGGTCAAGCGCGGGGTGCCCGTCATGGGCCACGTCGGCCTGTTGCCCCAGTCGATCAATATCGACGGCAGCTTCAAGGCCAAGGGCAGGGAAGAGGGCGAGCGCGCGCGCATCCTGCAATCGGCCCGCGACACGGCCGACGCCGGAGCCTTCGCCGTCGTTATTGAAGGAGTCGCTGAAGGCCTGGCGCGCGAGATCACCGAGGCGATCGACAAGCCGACCATCGGCATCGGCGCCTCGGCCGCCTGCGACGGCCAGGTGCTGGTCTCGTCCGACATGCTGGGCCTGTTCGACTGGACCCCGAAGTTCGTCCGAAGGTATGCCGATCTGCGCGGTGTGATCGATCAGGCGGTGGCCACCTATGCCGATGATGTCCGTGCCCGCCGTTTTCCTGCCGAAGTCGAGACCTACTTCTCCAAAAAGCCGGTTTCCACCTGAACCGCCGCGTTGCGGTGGATGATGCGACGCACTAGGGTCGCGCCGGATTGAATTTCAGCGGTTTTGGGGCGGTTTTTCGTGGTTGATGTCTTCGAACAGGTCGAGGAGGAGCTTCGCTCCGATCGATACAAGCGGCTGGCCCGCACCTGGCTGCCCGTAGTCGGCGGTGTGCTGCTGATCGCCCTGATCGCGGCGCTGAGCTGGTGGGGCTGGGACAGCTGGCAGACGTCGAAAGCCGACAAGGCTTCCGTCGCCTATGACCGCGGGCTGGATTCCCTGCAGGCCGGCAACCCCATCGGGGCCGACGCCGCCTTCGTTCAGGCCGCCAGGGAAGGCAACGGAGCCTACAAGGCCCTGGCGCTTCAGCTTCGCGCCCAGATCGCCGTCGATGCCAACCGCATCCCCGACGCCATCCAGCATCTCGATGAGGCGGCCAAGGCCACGCGCGATCCGATCCTGTCCGACATCGCGGCCCTGAAGGCGGCGTGGCTGGTCATGGATACCAACGCCTCGCTGGCCGACGTCGAAGGTCGCCTCGAGCCCCTGACCGGCGACAAGCGCCCCTATCGCTATGACGCGCGCGAAGCCCTGGCCATGGCACGGCTTCAGGCCGGCCAGACCGCAGAGGCGCGTCAGGCCCTGGTCCTGTTGAGGAACGACCTGGATGCGCCCCAGCCGGTCATCCAGCGCGCCGGTGCGGTCGTCGAGGCGATCGACGGTGGCGTCGCCGCCAATCTGTCGGCTCTGTTGCAGGCCATGCGCAACCTGCCCGCGCCCGTCGCCGCGCCCCCCGCCGGCGCTCCGGGTTCGGCCCCGGCTGCCGCACCCGCGCCGGTCCAGGCCCCTCAAGCCGCCCCGGCCAGTCAGTGATCCCCGTTTCCAGGACGTCGCCCATGAATCGCGTGCTTAAAGTCGCCCTGCTGTGCGGTCTGGCCGTCACCGTCGCCTCCTGCGGCACCGTGCGCCGTGCCCTGCCGTTCGGGCTGGGCGGTGCGGAGCAGCCCGAGGCCGTCGCCAGCGAGGGCACACGGATTTCCATCCTGGAGTTCGAACAGCAACTGGCCCCTTCGGCCGCCCTGTCGGGTCGCGACTTCTTCCTGCCCGGACCCCAGGCCGCAACCGCCTGGACCCAGCCCGGCGGCACGGCCGAGAACCTGGTCGAACACGCCATCGCAGCCCCTGACTTCACGGTCGCCTGGCGTCGCAGCATCGGCGTCGGCTCCAGCCGCAATCGTCAGGTCATGGCCCCGGTCATCGCAGACGGGAACCGCATCTTCGTCCTGGACGGCGAGGCTTCGGTCGCCGCCGTTGACGCAGGCACAGGCGCGATCGCCTGGAAGACCAACATCAAGCCGGCCGAAGACACCCGCCGCAGCGGCTGGTTCGGCATGGGCGGACGCTCCGACGGCGGTGGCTTCGGCGGGGGGATCGCCGCAGGGGCCGGGCGCGTGTTCGTCGCCTCGGGCTATCGCACTGTCACCGCCCTGGACCAGGCCACGGGAGCCGTCGTCTGGACGACCCCGGTCGATGTGCCGATCCATGGCGCACCGACCTTCTCCGGCGGCCGCGTCTTCGTCGTCGATGTCGAGAACCAGCTTCTGACCTTCGACGCCGCCACGGGCCAGCAATCCTGGAGCTTCCGCGGTATCCCTGAGCCCGCGCGTCTGATGCGCGCCTCCAGCCCGGCCGTCACGGGCGACACCGTCGTCGCGCCGTTCTCGTCCGGCGAACTGACCGCCTTCCGTGCCTCTACAGGCCAGGCCGTATGGCAGCACGTCCTGTCGCGCACCAGCCGCACCAGCGCCCTGTCCGAAATCCGCGACATCGCCGGTCGCCCGGTCATCAGCCGCGGCACCGTCTATGCGATCAGCCACTCGGGCGTCCTGTCGGCATTGGACATCCGCTCGGGCGAGCCGAAGTGGGCCGAACTGCCGATCGGCGGCGTCAATGCGCCTCTGCCGGTCGGGGACGTCGTCTATGTCGTGTCCAAGGAAGGCGAACTGACCGTCATCAACCGCGATACGGGTCAGGTCTACTGGACCCGCGACCTGAACGAAGGCCGTGTGCGTCAGGAGGGGGGCTTCCTGGGCTTCTGGGATCGCACCGTGCGCCCGGTCTGGTCCGGCCCGCTGCTGGCCTCCAACCGTCTGGTCCTGACCAACTCCGACGGTGAGCTGGTCGCCTTCGATCCCAAGACCGGGGCCCAGACCGCCAGCCTGAAACTGGGTGGTCCCGCCTATCTGGCCCCCGCCGCCTACAACGGGGCGCTCTATGTCCTGACCGACAAGGGTGACCTGGTCAGCATTCGCTGATCGCCGCTCACGCCTCAGCCCAAACTGCGTTAGAAGGCCGACATGGCTCTCAAAGTCGCCATCGTCGGCCGCCCGAATGTGGGCAAGTCGACACTGTTCAACCGCCTCGTCGGCAAGCGCCTCGCGCTCGTCGACGATCGCCCCGGTGTGACCCGTGACCGCCGTTATGCCGACGGCAACATCGGGGACATGGACCTGACTCTGATCGATACGGCGGGCTATGAGGATGTCAGCGACGACAGCCTTGAGTCCCGCATGCGCGAGCAGACCGAGCTGGCGTTGGAAGACGGCGACCTGATCCTGTTCATGATGGACGCCCGCGAAGGCGTGACCTCTCTGGACCGCATCTTCGCAGACCGTCTGCGCAAGGTGCACAAGCCCGTCATCCTGCTGGCCAACAAATCCGAAAGCCGCGAGAGCGGCGGGGGCATCGGCGAGGCCTATGCCCTGGGTTTCGGCGAACCCGTCGCCATCAGCGCCGAGCACGGCGAAGGCATGGCGGATCTGTACAAGGCTGTCGTCACCGCATCCGCCGACATCTTCATCGAGGAGATCGACGAGCCGGACAAGCCGATCCGCATCGCCATCGTCGGTCGCCCCAATGCGGGCAAGTCCACTCTGATCAACCATCTGATCGGCGAAGACCGCATGCTGACCGGCCCCGAGGCTGGCATCACCCGCGACAGCATCTCGGTCGACTGGGAATACGAAGGCCAGAACATCCGCCTGGTCGACACCGCCGGCATGCGCCGCAAGGCTCGCGTTCAGGAGAAGCTGGAGAAGCTGTCGGTCGCCGACACCATCCGCGCCATCACCTTCGCCGAGGTGGTCGTCCTGGTCATGGACAAGGACAACGCCTTCGACACCCAGGACCTGCAGCTGGCCGATCTGGTCGAGCGCGAGGGCCGGGCCCTGGTCTATGTCGCCTCCAAATGGGACCTGGAAGAGAACCCCCAGTCCAGGCTGGCCGAGCTGTCGCGTCTGGCCGAGGACAAGCTGCCCCAGCTGAAGGGTTCGCCCTTCATCGCCCTGTCGGCGCACAACGGGCGCGGCGTCGAGCGGCTGATGCCCGCCATTCTTCAAGCGCATGCCACCTGGTCGGTCAAGGTCAAGACCAAGGACCTGAACACCTGGCTGTCGATGGCCACCCAGCGGCATCCGCCCCCCGCCGTGGACGGCAAGCGGATCAAGCCCAAATACATGGCCCAGACCAAGGCCCGGCCACCGACTTTCGTGCTGATGGCCAGCCGCGCCGAGGCCATGCCGGAACAGTACAAGCGCTATCTGGTCAACAACCTGCGCGAAAGCTTCGACCTGCCCGGCACGCCGATCCGCCTGATCGTCAAATCCGGCAGCGACAACCCCTATGCGCCGGGCGGGGCCAAGTCCGGTCCCGAGCGCTACAAGGGTGACGCCAAGACCGCGCCGCGGCGGGTCATCAAGAAGGCCGAGCGCGAGGCCGCCCTGTCCAACCTGCCCGGAAAGGCGCTGGAGCAGAAGAAGTCCGGAGCCAAGCCTAAGCCGCTGTCCGGGCTGAAAGCCAGCGCCTCCAAGAAGGCCGGCTCGTCCATCGCCGTCCAGAAGGGCGCGCGGGGAGGGGCCCGTCAGGTCTCACGCTCGGGCCGCATCCGCACAGGTCAGAAGCACGCGCCGAAGAAGTGAGGCGGTCGCTCAGTTGGCCTGAGCTGCGCTCCACTCCTTGAACTTCACCTCCAGCGCCGGTTCGCGGTCGCCGCGCGACAGTTCGACCATCAGCGGGCCGATGGCGGAGGGATGAATGACCGTCTCCGGTTCCTCGCCCGGATAGGCCTGGGCGCGGAGTTGGGTGCGCATTCGGCCGGGATCGACGATGCTGGCGCGGATGTTGGTGCTCTCGATCTCGTCGGCCCAGCATTTCATCAGCGCCTCGGCCCCCGCCTTGGTCGCGGCATAGGCCCCCCAGAAGGCCTTGGGCGCGGAGGCGACGCTGGAGGTCAGATAGATGGCCCGCCCGGCGTCCGACGCCCGCAGCAGGGGCTCCAGCGAACGGATCAGGCGATAGACGGCCGTGAAGTTGGTCTTCTCGATCTTGGCGAAGCCACGCACGTCGGCGTGAGCGACGGGGGTCAGGCCCTCAGCCCCCATGATGGCCGCCGACTGCACCCAGATGTCCAGCTTGCCGAACCGATCGAACAGCGCCCCGCCCAGCCGGTCGATCGCGCCGCCATCGACCAGATCGAACGGGATCAGGGTCGCATGCTTGCCGGTGGCCGCAAAAATGGCGTCGTCCAGTTCCTCCAGCCCGCCCTGGGTCCGCGCGGTCGCCACGACATGGGCCCCGGCCTTGGCCAGGGCCAGTGCGGTCTCATAGCCGATGCCGCGCGAGGCCCCGACGACGAGGGCGATGCGATCTTTCAGGGGGAGGTCAGTCATAAAGGGATCAGGCACTCACCAGCAGGGACAGCTGACGCTGGGGCTCCTCGCGGCCGCCTTCCTCGATCTCGCGATCCAGCAGGCGGGTGGGGTATTCGCCGGTGAAATAGTGGTCGGTGAACTGGGGCGTCTTGGGATCGCGGGGCCCGGCCTCCATGGCGGCATACAGGCCGTCGACGGACAGGAAGCCCAGCGAATCGACCTCCAGATGCCGGCGCATCTCTTCCAGCGTCATGTTGGCGGCGATCAGCTGGTCCCGCTCGGGCATGTCGATGCCGTAGAAGTCGGGGTACAGGATCGGCGGGCTGGCCGAACGCAGGTGAACCTCTGTGGCCCCTGCGGCCCGCACGGCCCGGACCAGCTTGACCGACGTCGTACCGCGCACGATCGAATCGTCGATCAGCACGACACGCTTGCCCTCCAGCACCGAGCGGTTGGGGCTGTGCTTCATCCGCACGCCTTTCTGGCGCGTGGCCTGGCTGGGCTGGATGAAGGTGCGGCCCAGATAGTGGCTGCGGATGATCCCCATCTCATAGGGAATGCCGCTTTCCTGGGCATAGCCGAGAGCTGCGGGCACGCCGGAGTCGGGCACCGGCACGACCACATCGGCCTCGACCCCATGCTCGCGGGCCAGGCCCTGTCCCATCCGCTTGCGCACGCCATAGACCGAGCGCCCGTTCACGACGCTGTCGGGGCGCGAGAAATAGACGTATTCGAACAGGCAGGGCCGCGCCGCACGGGTCGGGAAGGGCTTGAGCGAGCGCAGGCCCTTTTCATCGATGATCACGACCTCGCCATGCTCGACATCGCGCACGAACGTGGCCCCAATGGTGTCCAGCGCACAGGTCTCGGACGCCAGCACCCAGGCCTCGCCGATCTTGCCCAGCACCAGCGGGCGGATGCCCAGCGGGTCGCGTGCGCCGATCATCTTGAAGCGTGTCTGGCAGACGAGGGCATAGCCCCCCTCGATCCGGCCGATGGCATCGATGAAGCGGTCGACGATCTTGGCCTTACGGCTGCGGGCGATCAGGTGCAGGATGACCTCGGAATCGGAGGTCGACTGGAAGATCGAGCCTTCGCCGACCAGTTGCTTCCGCAGATAGTGGAAGTTGGTCAGGTTGCCGTTGTGGGCCACGGCAATGCCGCCGGAATCCAGATCGGCGAACATGGGCTGGATGTTGCGCAGGAAGCTGCCGCCCGCCGTCGAATAGCGGGTGTGGCCCACAGCGGCCCGACCGGGCATGCGGGTGGCCAGATCGGCCCCGCCGAAGGCTTCGCCCACCAGCCCCATGTGGCGCTCGGTATGAAAGCGGCTGTCGTTGACGCTGGCGATGCCGCAGGCTTCCTGACCGCGATGCTGGAGCGCATGCAGGCCCAGGGCCACGATGGCGGAGGCGGCGTCTTCATCTGCGCCCCAGACGCCGCAGACCCCGCACTCCAGGCGCAGGGTGTCGTCATCGGCGTCGCGCCAATGCTCGCGGTGGATGACCGGATCGGCGATCAGGTGGCGCATCGTGGGGCTCCGATGACCTGCTGAAACTATATCAGGGGGCTGTGGCCGGGGAGTTAGGCGGGCTTTGCGTCGGGGGCAAGGCTTCATCGTCCGAAAACCCTCTGCTGACAGACGAAGAGACCAGCGGCGTGAGCGCATCGGCCCCCCGGCCGATGCCGGGCAGGATGATCTGTATGACCCGTGCGGCCCCCGCCGAGAGGGGTCGTACGGCCGCTTCCGTCAACCAGCGCGGCGTCCGCTCGCCGGGCATGGCGGCGACCACAACCAGATGGATGGCACCCAGCAGGACCAGCGCCCGCACCGCCCCGATGAAGACGCCCAGAAACCGGTCGATCCCGCCCAGTTGCGGATGATCCTTGGCCCCCTTGGACAGGGCCGATCCCGCCAGCCGGATCAGGAAATAGATCAGGACGAAGGACACGATCACGGCCACGATCGATCCCAGCCAGTCGGGATCGATCAGGCCGCGACCGATCGGCGCGCTCACCGGCAGGGCCAGCATGGCGACAAAGGCCGCCAGCACGAAGCTGAACAGGGTGATGACCTCGCGCAAAGCTCCGCGTACCCACCCCGCCCCGGCGGAGATCAGGATGACGATGAGGGCGAAGATGTCGAAACCGGTCATCTCGTCTCCTCCCCATCGCAGATGGGGAGGGGGACCGCGAAGTGGTGGAGGAGCTCAGGTCGCGCCATGATTACCGATCGCTCCAAAAGGCCCCTCCGTCTCGCTGCGCGAGCCACCTCCCCATTCGCTGCGCGAACAGGGAGGAGACAGTGTCTCAATAGCGGTTCTGCGAGATTCGTTCGACCACTTCGGTCAGGCGGGTAACCGAGGTCAATTTTACCCCCTTGTCCTTGACCGTCAGGGGAGGGGTCAGGGCGTTGTCAAACCCCAGCTTGTTGGCCTCCCGCAGCCGCGCCTCGGCCCGTCCCACGCTGCGGACCTCGCCCGACAAGCTGATTTCGCCAAAGACGACGCAGCCCTGGGGCAGGGGCATGTCGGTGGCCGAACTGATCAGGGCCGCCGCCGCCGCCAGATCCGCCGCCGGTTCGTTGATCCGCAGGCCACCAGCGACGTTCAGATAGACGTCCTGATCCCCGAAGCCGAAGCCGCAGCGGGCCTCCAGCACGGCCAGCACCATGTTGAGCCGCCCCGTATCCCAGCCGACGACGGCCCGGCGTGGCGTGCCATAGGCGGACTTGGACACCAGGGCCTGCATCTCGACCAGAACGGGCCGCGACCCCTCGATCCCGGCGAAGACGGCGGCCCCCGGTGCCCGGTCCTTGCCTTCACCCAGAAAGAGCGCCGAGGGGTTGGACACTTCGCGAAGGCCTGCATCGCCCATTTCGAACACGCCGATCTCGTCTGTCGCGCCAAAGCGGTTCTTGCCCGCGCGCAGGATGCGGAAGGGATAGCCGCGCTCGCCCTCGAAGCTGAGCACGGCATCGACCATGTGTTCGACCACGCGCGGCCCGGCGACCTGGCCGTCCTTGGTGACATGGCCGACCAGAACCACGGCCACGCCCTGCGACTTGGCCAGGCGCACCATCTCGCCGGCACAGGCGCGCACCTGGGTGACCGAACCGGGCCCGGCTTCATGGGCGTCGGACCACAGGGTCTGGATCGAATCGACGATGACGATGTCGAACTTTTCGCGCTTCAGCGTGCCGAGGATGTCGCGGAGCGCCGTGGCGCTGGCCAGTTCGACTGGGGCCTTTTCCAGCCCCATCCGCTTGGCGCGTGCGCGGATCTGCTCGACGGCTTCCTCGCCCGAGATATAGGCCACGCGCCGCCCCGACATCGCGGCCCGCCCGGCCACGTCCAGCAGCAGGGTCGACTTGCCCACACCGGGGTCGCCACTGAGCAGGATGGCCGAGCCCGGAACCACGCCGCCGCCGCAGACGCGGTCGAACTCGGTAACGCCCGTGACGATGCGCGGCGGCTCAGGCGTGTCGGATTGCAGGGTCTCGAACTGGACCCCGCGGGTCCGGGCCGTGCTCGTGGGCTTCATCGCGCCGGGCGGGGCCGAGCGGCTCTCCTCCACGATGGAGTTCCACTGGCCGCAGGCCCCGCACTGGCCGGACCACTTGCCGTGGACGGCTCCGCAGGACTGGCAGACATAGATCGCGCCGTCGCGGGCCATCAGAAACTGCACTCGAAAAAAACAGGGTGCAAAAAGTGCAAAACCGCTTCGGTCGCTACTCGTTCAGGCAGGCCGGATGCCGACAAGGCTGTCATCGATTTCCCCTCAATCCGCGTGAACATAGAGGGAACATATCGGCTGTGCCAGAGGCTCAGCCGATATAGTGCCGGGGCACGCGTGCGGTGATCGAGGTGAGCAGTTCATAGGCGATGGTCCCGGCGGCCTGTGCCGCATCGTCGATTGGCCTGTGGGCACCGAACAGTTCGACGCTATCGCCCACAGCTACGTCAAGATCGGTCGCATCGACGGCGCAGACGTCCATGGAAATCCTTCCGACCAGCGGCCGCAGCTCGCCGCCGGTCCAAACCTGGCCCCGTGGGCTGTAGGACCTCAGGACGCCGTCGGCATAACCCGCCGCGACGGTGGCGATGCGGCGCGGCGTCCGGGCCACGAAGCCGCGCAAATAGCCGACGCTCTCGCCCACAGGCACGTCGCGGACCTGAAGAATGTCGGCACAGAAGGTGGCGACGGGACGGATGCGCGGGTCGGGCCGCCCCTCGGGACCGCCGCCATACAGGCAGATGCCGGGGCGCGCTGCGTCAAACGCATAGTCCCGGCCCAAGAAATCACCGCCGGAGTTGGCGAACGAGCGGATCGTGCCGGGATAGCGGGCGGCGATGGTGGCGAACACGTCACGTTGGCGGGCGTTCATCTCGGCTGACGGATCGTCGGCGCAGGCCAGATGGCTGATAACCATCGTCAGGTCTTCGAAGGGCTCTGGCGCGTCCTCGGGGCGGAAACCGAGGCGGTTCATGCCGGTGTCGATCTGGATGGCGCAGGCACCGGCCCCGGTATCGCGCCAGGTCGCGAGCTGGGCACCATGGTTCAGCACGGGTCGAAGGTCAGCGGCTTTCAGGGTCGGAGCCGCTTCGCCGACGCAGCCGTCCAGCACATAGATGACCGGCTCCGGCCCCAATGCCGCCCGCAGGCCGACGCCCTCCGAGGCCCGTGCCACGAAGAAGGTCCGGGCCCCCTCGGCCATCAGACGGGTGGCACAAGCCACGGCCCCCAGACCATAGCTGTCGGCCTTGACCACCGGATGGACCGGTACGCCGGTGGCCGCTTCCAGCGCATGGAAGTTGGCGGCCAGGGCGTTCAGGTCGACGGTCAGGCGGGTCGGGGAGGGCATCCGTGCATCTAGAAGGCACAGCTTGTGCGATGCAACACGTTCAGTTTCCTTCTCCCAGTGGGAGAAGGTGGCGCGTAGCGCCGGATGAGGGTCGGCTTTTGTGGTCGGCGTAAGCCGTCACTCTGATCGGTGACACGGCTCACGCCGAATGCCGAAGCTAGCCCCTCACCCTTTCGCCTTGCTGATCGCTTCGCTCTCAGAGGCTCAAGCCCTCTCCCGCCGGGAGAGGGATCAAATGCGCCGGAACGCCGTGCCGTCTGCATCAAACAGGTGCGCCTGCGATGCCGGAACCTTCATCGTCATGATCTCGCCCGCCGTCGGCCGCGCCTCGCCAGGGAGCAGGGCGGTCAGGGCGATCTCGCCATACGTCAGATACGCATAGGTGGCGTGGCCGAGCGTTTCGACGAACGTGAGCGTGGCCGGCAGGGTGTCGCCCTCGGTTGCTCCGCCGATGTGCTCGGGCCGGATGCCGACGGTGACCGTGTCTCCGCCCTTGGCAGCCGAGGCATCGACCGCGACCGAAAGGGTTTCGCCACCCGCCAGCCGCACCGTCGCGCCGCTCGCCGTCGCCGTGACCAGTTGACCGGGCAGCAGGTTCATCTTCGGGCTGCCGATGAACTCGGCGACGAACAGGTTGCGGGGGTTTTCGTACAGGTCCATCGGCCGGCCGACCTGTTCGATCACGCCGCCGTTCAGCACCACGATCCGGTCGGCCAGGGTCATCGCCTCGACCTGATCGTGGGTGACATAGATCATGGTCGTCTTCAGCCGCTGGTGCAGGGCCGCGAACTCGTAGCGCATGCGGACGCGCAATGAGGCGTCCAGGTTGGACAGCGGTTCGTCGAACAGAAACACCTGCGGCTCACGCACGATGGCGCGGCCGATGGCGACCCGCTGGCGCTGGCCACCCGACAGGGCCTTGGGTTTGCGGTCCAGGTATTCGGTGATGTTCAGCGTCTCGGCCGCGCCGCGCACGCGCCGGTCCATCTCGGCCTTGTCGGCCTTGGCCAGTTTCAGGCCGAACGCCATGTTCTCATAGACGCTCATGTGCGGGTACAGAGCATAGGACTGGAACACCATGGCGATGCCCCGGTCCGACGGCGACAGGTCGTTGACCGTGCGGCCGCCGATCGCGATCTGACCGGCGTCGACCTCTTCCAGCCCGGCGATGGTGCGCAGCAGGGTGGACTTGCCGCAGCCGGAGGGGCCGACGAACACCACGAACTCGCCGTCGGCGATCTCCAGATCGATGCCCTTCAGGACTTCGGTCGTGCCGAAGCGCTTCTTCACACCGGCCAGCCGGACGTCCGCCATGTTTCCTCGACCCGCAGTCTCTTGATTTGCGGGTTACCGTAAACGGTTACAGAGGTGGTGCAATCCCATGCATCTCCCTTCCCCCTTGATGGGGGAAGGGCCGGGGTTGGGGGTGACAGTGTCAGCGGAGGTGGTCTGGACCGAGACGTCTACTTCTGCCGCCTTCACCCCCATCCCAACCCTTCCCCCATCAAGGGGGAAGGGCTCTAACTCCTGTCTGTCCTACCCCCGCGGGGTCTTGCCCTTGTAGGGTTTGCTGGTCGCGGGCTTGCCCCGAGCGTCCTTGGCGGCCCAGGGGCGGTCGCCGCCCTGGGGTTTGCCCTTCGGCTTGCCCTTCCACGGCTTGTCGCCGGCCGCGCCGGGTGTGGCGTCCGAGCGTGGGACCCATGGGGTCTTGCCCTCCACGGGAGGCTTCTTGACCCAGGGCTTCTTGCCTTCCGGTGTCGGGTCGTTCGGCGTGCGCTTCACCCAAGGCTTCTTGCCTTCGGCGGTGGGAGCAGGCGAGGTGTCCTCGCGGGCCTTCCACGGCTTCTTGTCGGCAGGCGCAGCGTTGTCGTCGCGCTTGACCCAGGGTTTCTTTGCACCCTCGGCACGATCCTCGCGCGGCTTCCAGGCGGGCTTGTCGCCACTCTCCTCACGCTTGGCCCACGGCTTCTTCTCGGGACGATCGCCGGACGGCCTCTTGTCCCATTTGCCGACAGGCTTCTCAGACGGGCCGGGTTTCACGGCCGGATCGATCTTGACCCCGTCTTCCAGACCCAGGGCGATGGCCGCCTCGAACTTGGCCTTCATCTCCAGGGTGATCTCGAACTTGGTTTCGCGGTCGAAGATCTTGATCGAGCCGATATCGCGCTTGGTCACATGACCCAGGCGGCAGATGGTCGGCATCAGCCATTTGGGATCGGCATTCTTGTCGCGACCGATGTTGATCCGGTACCAGACCATGTCGCCGCCACGGGCAAAGTCCGTATACGGAACGTCGGGCTGACCCTTGTCGTTCTTGCCGCTGGCCTGCTGGCGCTTCATCCGCTCGTCGTCATAGACGTCTTCGGGCGGGGGCAGTTTCTGGCGGTACAGCTGGATGAGGGCCGCGGCGATCTGTTCCGGGCTGGATTTCTCGAGCAGCTGGCGACCCATGGCCAGGGTGTCCTCGTCCTCGATGACGGCCGTCAGGACGGGATCGGCCAGCATGCGCTGCTGGTCCTTGGCGCGGATTTCCTCTGCGCTGGGCGGACCCGACCATTCGGCGGTGATCCCGGCCGAGGACAACATGATCTCGACCTTGCGGCGGCGGGTATAGCTGACCAGCAGGACGGAGACGCCCTTCTTGCCGGCGCGACCGGTACGGCCCGAACGGTGCAGCAGCCCGGCCTTGTTGACCGGAATCTCCGCATGGATGACCAGGCCCAGGTCGGGCAGGTCCAGGCCGCGGGCGGCGACGTCGGTGGCCACACAGACGCGGGCATGGCCGTCGCGCAGGGCCTGAAGGGCTTCGGACCGCTGGCTCTGTGTCAGTTCGCCGGACAGGCCGACGACGGAGAAGCCGCGCTCGCGAAGGCTGGCGGTCAGATGCTTCACCCGCTCGCGCGTATTGGCGAACACCAGGGCACCGGGGGCCTCGAAGTAGCGAAGCACATTGACGACGGCCAGTTCGACCTCGTTCGGCGCGACGCGAATGGCTTTATACTCGATGTCGGCATGCGACCCGGCACCGGCCACGGTGTCGATGCGCAGGGCGTCTTTCTGATAGGTCTTGGCCAGTTGCACGATGTCGCGCGCCAGGGTGGCCGAGAACAGCAGGGTCCGGCGCTCGGCCGGGGCGGCGTCCAGGATGAACGTCAGGTCTTCCTGGAAGCCCATGTCCATCATCTCGTCGGCTTCATCCAGCACCACGGCCTGAAGCGTCGACAGGTCCAGCGATCCCCGCTCGACGTGGTCGCGCAGTCGGCCGGGCGTGCCCACCACAATGTGACAGCCGCGGTTCAGGGCCTGACGCTCGGTCTTGGGGTCCATGCCGCCGACGCAGGAGACGATGCGCGCGCCGGTCTGGGCATACAGCCATTGCAGCTCGTTGGAGACCTGCAAGGCCAGCTCGCGGGTCGGGGCGATGACCAGGGCGACGGGGGCACCGAACTCGGCGAACTTTTCCGCCTCGCCCAGCAGGGTAGGGGCGAGCGCCAGGCCGAACGCGACCGTCTTGCCGGACCCGGTCTGGGCGCTGACCAGCAGGTCGCGCCCCATCCCCTTTTCATCTGACCCGTCGTCGTTCAGCGACGCCTCCAGCACGGCGGCTTGGACGGGCGTGGGCTCGGCATAGCCACGGTCGGAGAGAGCGCGGTCGAGCGCGGGATGGCTGGCTGGAAAAGGCATGATCGTTCCGTAGGGCACCAAAGCGGTGCGCGCCAGCCGTGACGGTTGGCGAAAGGGGCGCGCACATGCGCCACGATCAAGGCCGAATGGTGGTCATGGCAACTGCGACCTGTCGAATCCTGACGGCTCGGCCCCCAGGTCATGACAAGACCGGCGACTGTCCCCAATCTGCGCGGCAAACATGGAGGTTTCTATGACACTTTATCCTCGTGCCCGGGTCGCTGTCGCTGTTGTCGCAGCGGCCATGGCGATGGCCTCATCCACGCTGGCGCAGACACCGCCGGTCGTCACGCATGAGCGCCAGCTGATCGGACACACCTGGTCCGGTGGTGAGAGGGAGGCCGTGCCCGGCTTCGAGGGTCTTGGGGGCGGCTATGTGCGCGACGGCCTGGCCATCAGCTTCATGCGCGGCGTTCAGGATCGTCGCCAGTGGGTGATGATCGCCAAGCGCGAGGTCGGGCGCGCCGAACCTCACGCCATCTGGACGGCCACCGACGCCGTCAGGGGCACGGCGCGCAGCGCGGATTCGCATATCGCCTTCGGATGCCGGATCATAGGTTCCGCAGCGCAGGATACGCAGCCCGGCCTGATCGGCGTGATCGGATCCGAACGCATCGGCTCACCGGGACTGTATCGCGCGGAACTGGCGTGGCAGCTGGGTCAGGACGGCAGGCTCACGGCAGTGACCCAGGCTGTGGGCTGCTATGATGAAGGCGAGGGGGTCTGATCGACCCGGCGTCATTTCGGTGCGGGATGGCCCTGGCGTGAGCCTCATAGAATGTCGTCGCGATCCCGTCTCGCAGCACAGGAATATTGCTTCGTATTGCGTGCTCGCCGCTCTTAGTGAAGCTGATATCGACAGCTTCAAGGAAGCAGGTCTTGCCTCTGATTGTCCTAACGGCTGGAAACCCTCTTTGATCAGCCGTCGTAAAGCACATTCCTACGCGTGATTTTTACTTGGGTCGACGATTGTCAAGACGTACCGCAAGGAGAAACCCTGTGAACGTCTTGAAGTCTGCCGCACTCGCTTTCGCGTCGATCGGCACGGTTATGAGCCTGCCAAACGCTGCCATGGCATCAGAGGCCAGCATCGGCTTCCGTCTCACTGCCGTCGTCCAGCCATTCTGCCGGGTGCAATCCGAGCTCGGTGACACCGCCATGTTCTTGCGCGACGGAGTCGTTGAGCTCGGCATGGTTCGAGAGGTCTGCAACACTCAGGGCTATCGCATGGATGTTCAACTCGTGAATGTCACAGGCGGGCGTCTGTCGCACGGCAGCGAACAGGCGACGGTGAATGCCTCTGGCCAGTTGCAGCTCTTCTCATCGGAGGCCCGTGTTCGCACAGCAAACTGGCGCATCACTGACGCGGCTCTGACCGACGCCCAGGCCCCTGTGTACATGCGGGTTTCAATCTCGCCGCTTTGACTGCGGCGCATCCGTCAGCCTGTGTTCATCAGGCGAAAGAGTATCCGATCAGACATCGACCCAGCCAGACCCTTGTCCGGCTGGGTCGATCTGTGTTCAGGCTGCAGATCCGCCGCCCAGACGCGGGCTGATCTCGATGGTGATGTAGTCGCGATAGACGCCGGCCGGCTGCGAGTTGAAGGGCAGGGCGGTTGCCTTCAGATTATGCACTACGCGCCCGTCACGTGGCTGATCGAACCTCAGCACCGACGCTTCGGCACCGTTACGCCGCACGGGACGGTTGGAAATTGCCACGCCGTAAGGCACCGCGGGCGTTTCGGCGTCGTCGTCGCCACCCAGCGTCAAGCGCCACTCGTGGTCTGAGCGCACCTTCAGCTCGTAACCGACGTTGGAATAGGCGCTGAAGGTCATCGGCTGGCTTTCCACGCCGGGCGTCAGCTCGCCCAGGAAAAGCTGACGCTCGACCCCGGCAGCCAGCCGGAAAGAAGGCTGAACATCGATTTCGATATAGAAAGGCGTCTCGATCGTGGACGACGCCTCGCCCTCGGTGTCCAGAACACGGGTCAGCAGCGTGGCCCGGGCGCGGTATCGGCCGGGCGGAACGACCTGACCGTAGGGCGCGGCGACCCGCAGCCCCGAGCCCGTCATGACGCCGGTGGACGACAGACGACCTACCGGGGCAGGGCTGGCAAACGCACTCAGGGGCTCGGTGACGATCCGCGTCGGCCCCATCTGCGACATCAGCTGCACGGTCACGCCATTGCGGCCATCGCGCGCCTGGAGTGTGCCAGAGGGGCCGATGCTGTCGATATCGGGCGACACCGCCATTTCAAGTCGAGCGTTCGCACAAGCGTCGCTGGCCGACAGGCGGATGTTGATCTCGCCATCGGTATCGCCCTGGTCGAATGGGTCGTAACGCAGGACGACGCCATCCGAGACCACGCGAACGGACTTAAGGTCACAATCGGCTTGGGCCGTGCCGGCCCCCGCCATGGTCACCACAGCCAGCGTCGCGGCCGTCAGTATCGCCTTGCGGTTCATCGGCTTCCTCCTGCGGTTCCGGTTGGGCGAATATCGCCTGCCCGATACAGCGTCGTGTCCGGCACGACGATTTCATAGACCAGAGCCGGCTCGCCGACCAAAGTAATGCGCCAGCGCCCGGCGGACAGGCCGCTGACGGCGAACCGGCCCGAGCGGTTGGTGATCACCATGGGCTGAGGCGCTTCTGGGTCGTCCAGGGAAACGGCACGACCGGAACGCAGGCCGACCGGCTGGCCCTGTTCGTCCAGCATCGTCCCCGACGCTGTCACGTAATAGTCAGAGCCGACCGTGAGTGTGTAACCGGAATGAAGCCGTGGCTGCACCTGGAACAGACCCGATCCCAGGTCATAGCCGACGGGCAGGTCTTCGACGTCGTAGGGCACGGTCTGCGAATAGTATGAGCCCAAGGGCACCATGGCGGGTCCCAGCGGACCAGAGCGCGCACTTTCCTCAAGGGCCGAAACACCCCGGATCAGTACCGGCCGTCGACCCAGGCTCTCATGACCTGAAACGAGAGCGAAGGAGTCATAGACACGTCGGCCGATCCCGAACCTGCCCCCGGCATAGCCCACGGCGCCAAACGCTCTGAGCGACGTCTGCTGCGAAGACACCTCACCCTGGCCGTCGAACACACTGGCGTGGTTGATCTCGAACTCACCGCGATTGGCAATGTACAGAGCGCTACCATTCACGCCGACGGATTCATCGGTGCGCGACACGTCGATATTGTACGCCCAGTCGTTGACGGATTTCTCCGGTGCACGGGCATAGGCCGCTCGCACCAGTCCGTTGCGGGTTTCGGCACCTGCCGAAACGCTGGATCGACTGCCGAACCGGCGTGTGAAGTTCACGAAAATATTGGATTCTTCGCCGGCCAGTGCATTGGAGCTGTAGGTCGCGCCGAAGTTCACATTTGTTTCGAAATCGAGGCGCCAGGTGCCGAATGCCGAGAAGCCGTACCGATCTTCAAGCTGATCGCGCCCGATCGCATAGTCTGCGCCGATCGATGCGACCAGGCGCCTGCTGAGCGGGCGAGAATACCGCGCCGCAGCCTGGAGACTGTAGTTGGTAGACGGACCAATGGCCTCGATCGGTCCGAACTCGGGACTGCGATATTCGAAGGAGACGTCGAAACTCTCGCGTCCGTTCAGCTCTTCCATCTCGCGGAACATGCGATGCTCAACGCGAGCGGCAAAGCCCGAGCCCTGACCATCACGGTTGCTGGCTGACACATCCAGCGCAGTCAGCCCCCATTCACCGCCATAGACGAGTTCGGCACCCACCAGAGACGCATCCTTGGTAGCCTGAACATTGGCGCCCACGGTGAACTGTTCGGTGATGCCCCGGCGATAGAAGCCCGAAATGATCGGATCTTCTTCCTGGTAGTCGATTTCGCCGCCTTCGCGCGGAGCTCGAATACCGGCGGAGACGTAGAATTCGTCCACGCCCGTGCCCAGCAAGGTGGTGTCGCTGAAGAAGTCGAAAGCGATGACTTCGCGCGCGCCGGACGGTCCCTCGATCACGATCTCGACCGCATTTGCCCCCTGCGTGAGTGGCAGGTCGCGCAGGTCGTAGGTGCCCGGTTGCAGGACGAGCGTCCGGGCCACCGCGCCGTTGACCCGTATCTCCACAGTCGATGGCTCTCTCAGCGTCACGGTGCGCGACGAGCGTGAGGTGACGAACCGATCGTTGGTCCTGAGGCTGTAAAGCCGCGCCAGACTAAGACCCGCAATGTCGCTGGCACTCTGGAATGACGTGCCTTCGGGGACCAGATCACCCAGCGTCCAGCGCAGCGCCTTGTCCGGCTGATCGAAAATCAGTCGCGACGCATTTCGCTGGAACGAGGTTTCAGAATCCGAGTCCACCGTCAGCTGGTTTTCGAAGGCGACGCGGCCGATCGTCCCGTTCACATCCAGATCGAAACGCGGAGCTTGCAGCCCGGCCTCTCGGGCTCCCAGGCTTTCGTGAAGGTAGTCGAGCGAGGCGCGATAGTTGATGTAGGCCGCAAAGGGCTCGGGCGTGTCCGTCACGGTGGGCGCTTCGGTATTGGCGTCGAAGCCAAATCCCAAGGTCTGGCGCTGACGGGCTTCCAGAGGAATCGTGACGGCGATGTCCAGAAGTCCGGGATCGAATACGAGGTCGAAGCCGAGCGGTCTGACGGCCTCGGGCGTCAGATACCCTCGCGCGTCCGTCGCATTGGTCAGGGCAAGCACTGCGTCCTGCGTGATGATGCGCGACAGAAGCCCGATCAGGTCGGCTGCCCTGACCTTCACCGCATTGTCGGCACCGATCAGGATCGTCGCCTGGCCCAGAGGCCCGCGTTCGCGAACGGGAACAACCAGTTCGACATCCTGCTGGCTGGCGTCGAGCACGATCTCACGTGGTGCCGTAGCGATCGGCTCGTCGCTGAAGATCCTCGTGACTTCGGCCACGGTCGTTTGAGGCGCAGCGAGCACCGCCGCTACGGCCGTGTATCCAAGAAGTGCCTTCTTTCCCCCCCAGGTCATATCGATCAGCCTGTTGTCGTGCGGGGGATGTCGGCGACGATGGTCAATTCACCCTCGGCCGGTACATCCTCGATGGGGATGAACATGATGCGCTTGGCGTTCGCAGGCACCAGACCCAGCCCGATGGCGTTGGCGACGTCGGCGGACTCCATGCGATGCGACCAGCCCGGCGCGCTGAAGGTCAAGGTGGCAGCATTGACCTGGCCATGGATGGTGCCGGTATTTTCGAATGTGACCAGTACGCCCTTGCGACCGTCCGGCCGGGTTTCGCGTGTGACGGTCGTTGCGCTTATGTCGGCCCGGCCATTCGCCGGACCTATGCCGACGATCGTCTGAACGGCGTAAAGCAGTTGCACGGCGGCACCGGTCTCTTCGTCGGTTTCGATCGGCAGTTCAGAAGTCGTGAGAGCGAATATCTGGCCTTCGGCCATGGCTGGATCGCCAATCCAGCGGACGCGGAAAATCTGGGCGCCATTTGCCGGAATGTTGGCAACCGACGGGAAAATCAGAAAATCCTCGCCTTCAATCGGGGTGAAGACGGCATCACCGGTTTCGGGAACCGAGACGCTGTTCACCGTGACTTCGACCGTCACGGGGCGATTGCGATCGTTGACGACCCTCAGGCCGGCGTTCGATTGCACGCCGCTGTACCGCATATCCAGGAACACAGGCTGGACCAGCAGCGCCAGCGACGGGGTCGCGACGAAGACCAGGGCCAGAACTGCCATAAACGACAGGCGTTTCACATACGCGGGGAACATAGAGGGTCTCCGGAACACGGGTCCTAGAACGTCGTGCAACAGCGTTTAAGGAACGGATAAAAATGGGGCCCGGCCTCGCAAGACCGGGCCCCGAACTTCCTGCCGAACTGGGTTCGGCTGGTCTGCTTAGATGACGGGAACCATCGTGACCGTCAGGACGTCGTTATAGGTGCCGGCCAGCAGCAGCTTGTTCTGGGCCGGGACGTCGACGCTGAAACGGAAGTTGCCGGCAGTCGCTTGCTGCTGGGTCCAGTTCAGGCTGAACGCGCCGGGAGCCACGGCTCCGCCGGTGTTCTGGGCGCCGAACTGCACGCCGACGTTATAGGCGACCGTTCCGACGAACGCGGTGTCGGTCGTCGTGTTGGTGCTGTTCTTCAGGCCACCGTTCTGCGAGCTGGCAGTGATGTTGAAGGGCGTGTTGCACTGCGAGTTGGCATAGGTCACGAAAGCCGACGCGTTGCGGATCGTGTTGGTGGCCGGCTCTTGGATGTTCAGCAGGACCGTGCCGTCCGAGTTGACCTGGCTGCCGCCTTGGCCGTTCGGACCGGGGGTCGCGACGGCGTTGTTGGTGCTGATGGTCGGAGCAGCAGCGTTGATCTTGCAGAAGGTGGCGACGTTCGAGTTCAGAGCCCAGATGGCCTGACCGTCGTTACCATAGGTTTGGGCGGCCCAATCTTGGGCAGCGGCGGGGCTGGCGATAGCGGCGATACCAGCGGCGACAAGAAGCAGCTTCTTCATGGTTTTAGTCTCCAAGATGAGGCCCGCATCGAGCCCCCTTCGTTAACGGGGCGAAGGCCCCAACATGGCGGCGGCGACATCGCCGTCGTCATCTCTCTCAGTCCCGCTCCCCGCCCAGAATGGGCGACAGGCGAAGGACCAATCGATCGGTGTATCGACCCGCCAGAACAGGCGACGGGTCGGGGGTCATGGAAAGCCTCACCGAAGCGGCGCCCGAGGCGCCTTCGCGGCCGGTGAAGCGGAATACGCAGTCGCTGCGATCACCCCGCTGGCGCTGCATCGCTTCGCTGTCACACGAGGATGTCGTGCGACCGTTCGGCAGGGCCAGGGCGGCGTCATAGGTGATGCGGTTGCGAAAGCCGTTTGCCGGAGTCGCCTCGGTCAGAAGACCGCCGTTGGCCGACGTCATCACCGCACGAAACGGGCTGTTGCAGTCGAAGGTGAAATCCAGCGTCAGGCTGCGTGCGATGGTGCCGCCGCTCGAGGGGTCCAGAAGCTGACCAAAGTTGGCCGTGCTGTCTGACTGCCGCACTTCGCATCGTGGCGAAACCACGCCTGAAACCTCGACCCGCATCCGGTTGGATGCACTCGACGGCACCAGGTCCGATGCGCTGGCCGCCGTCGCCAATCCCGCGAGGCACAAGGTGCCAAGCGCCGCGATCATTCGCACATGCCCCCTCATTTTTTTCGCCCCCGAATGTGCAACCAGTGCGGTTACATCTAACGTTGTTATTTTGCCTGAATACAATAAGAAGAAACGTCTTGTCAACTATTGATATCTGACGCGACGTTGTCCCTGAATATTCGCCTATCACGAGAAATTTTCTCCTGACAGATGGCAGCAAAGATCGGCCGTCATCACAAGATGACGTGCAAGAACTACTTTGAAAATGGTCTCGACGCTGTCCTATGTACACAAATGAGACCAGTGCTCCATCCGGATAACGGACAGTATCGGCGTCTGGTCTCAAGCAGCGCTCAGATTATCTTCCCCGTACTCATTTCGTAACCCACCCCACTCAAGACCCGTGCCATCCCAGAATGGGACAATTTTTGGTGTCGAGTCAGCCCCCGCCAAAAGATGGTTAGGAAATCGTTAATTGCGCGACTTCCTAGACGCGGTTGGCCGGGAATGCAACTGGGATAACGCTGCGCGTTGGCGGCAAATTCGATGAACACCCTGCGCGGCCAAACACTTAGCTTGGCTATATGCCGATCCAGGCTGAGCGTTGCAGATGCAGGAGCGCGGTCTCGCTTCTTGATGCAACGAGAGAACGGATCATGGCCTGGTCTGTCGTCAGACCCATCGCATGCGCACGCAAATCGGTCGCTGCCGTCTCACGAAAGCGGGGAGCGTTCTGAATCATGGTGGAATGGTGGATGCGACAGGGATTGAACCTGTGACCCCCTCGGTGTGAACGAGGTGCTCTCCCGCTGAGCTACGCATCCATCTGGCCGGGCAAATCAGCCCGCCGATCGCTGAGGATCGGGGAGGGCGGGGACATAGCCCGCACGGCGGGGCCTTGCAACAGGCAAACGCGGCTTCAGATCCCGGCGGCGCGCACCGTATCCGACGTCTCCGCCTCCGGGTCGCCGGGCAGCCAGGCGACGTGGCCGTCATAGATGCCCTGATCAAGACGGCCTTCTTCCTTGGCGACCAGCACGGGGACCAGCATCTGGCCAGTCACGTTGGTGGCGGTGCGCATCATGTCGATGATCCGGTCGATGGCCACGATATAGCCGATGCCCTCCAGCGGCAGGCCCGCGGTGGACAGAGTCAGGGTCAGCATGACGATGCTGGTCCCCGGCACCCCTGCGGTCCCCAGCGACCCGAGCACGGCCGTCAGTCCGATCAGGACATATTGCGTCACCGTCAGGTCGATCTTGAAATACTGGGCGATGAAGATGGCCGCGATGGCCGGATAGATGGCTCCGCAGCCGTCCATCTTCACATTGGCCCCCAATGGCACGGCAAAGGCGGCATAGGCCTGGGGCACGCCCAGCCGCTCGACCGTCTGGCGAAGGGTGATTGGCAGGGTGCCAAGCGACGATGAGGTGGCAAACGCCGTCTGCTGCGCTGCGAACGCGCCTCGGAAGAAGCTGCGCACCTTCAACCCATGCAGCTTTAGCAGGCCGGAATAGACGATCAGGATGTGGAACAGGCAGGCCGCATAGATGGCGAAGATAAACTTGCCCAGGGGCAGCAGCGCCTCCCAGCCATAGCCCCCGACGACCGAGCCGATCAGGCCGAACACCCCGAACGGCGTCCGCTGGATCACCCAGCGGGTGATGCGGAAGATGATCGAGGCCCCTTCATCGACCAGCCTGCGCACGCCCTGCGCCCGGTCACCCAGCGCCACCAGCGCCACCCCGACCAGGGCCGAGAAGAAGATGATCTGCAGCACCTTGCCTTCGCTCAGCGCCGCAAAGGGGTTTGTGGGAACAATGCCGATAAGAACTTCAAGTGGCGTCGGGATTTCCCGCGCCCGCACCTCGCCCAGCGGCAGGTTGGACAGTCCCATTCCGGGATTGATGATGTGGCCGAACGCAAACCCGACCAGCACGGCCAGCAGGGAGGTAATGGCGAACCACATGATGGTCCGCACGCCCAGCCGCACCGCGCCCACACCTTCGCCCAGCTTGGCGATGGAGCTGGCGATGGTGAACAGCACCAGCGGGGCGACCACCATCCGGATCAGGTTCAGATAGACGTCGCCGATCGGCTGCAGCCAGACCTCGGCATTCTCGCGCAGGATCAGGCCGGCGATGATCCCCAGCACGAAACCGGCGGCGGTGCGCTGCCACAGGGGGATGGCGAAGAAGCGACGGAGCATGGCGGGGCCTTTTGGAACAGGAACCGCTACATGTTGACGCCGTGTCCCGACCGCAACCGTCAGTGTGGCGGTCGGGACCCCGTTTTCGTCGCTAAACTATTCAACGGCGCTGATTGACCGCCTCGAACACGGCGGCGTAGTCGCCGCGCTGTTCCGCATCGCGCAGCAGCCTGACCCGCTCGACCAGAACCTCGTCATGTCCCTGCTCGAACAGGGCCAGGCTTTCGGCCGTAAAGGCGGCGAGGGGCATGGAGCCGGGGTTCTGCGCATGGCCCGGCATCAGGTCGGTGGCGACGGCAGGCGGCGCCCATTCCACGACGCGGACCGATGTCCCGGCCAGTTGCCGGCGCAGGGACTGGCTCCACGAATGGATGGCCGCCTTCGTTGCCGAATAGGTCGGGGTCGCCGCCAGGGGCACGAAGGCGAGACCAGACGAGACCGTGACGAAGGTGGCCGACGGTTTCGATAGCAGGTGCGGCAGGACGGCCGCCGCCAGGCGGATCGTGCCCATCAGGTTGATGGCCAGGGTGTCCTCGATCACCGCGTGATCGAATGCACCGGTCGACAGATTTTCGGCCTTCATGATCCCGGCGTTGCTGATCACGGTGTTCAGATCGGGATGATCGGCGATGACGCTTGCGGCGACCTCGGTGATGGCGGCGGGATCGGCAACGTCCAGCACCTTGAAGACCATGCCGGGGTTAGCCGCGCAGACCGCTTCCAGAGCCTCGCGCCGACGGCCGGCGATGATGACCTTGGCCCCGCGGGCGTGCACGGCCTCGGCGAAGGCGCGACCGATGCCGGAACCGCCGCCGGTGATCAGGAAGGTGTCGTTGGACAGGTCCATGGGAAGTCTCCTTTGGGAATGCGAAGGGAAAAGGGGTGGGGCGCGTGCCGGCTCACCAGGGGACGATCTTCTGCTCGAACCAGTACCGGCCGCCGGGCTCCGTCGGATCCTGCTGCGCCAGCCATGCGAGGCCGGCCGCCGCCTGCTCCACCGTACGATAGCCGGTATGGCCGTTGAAATCGGTCGCGGTATAGCCGGGGTCGGCGCAATCGACGCGTATGCCGTGGGGGCCCAGGGCCTTGGCCAGCGACACCGTCACGGCGTTCAGCGCGGTCTTGGACGAGTTGTAGCCCAGCAAGTTGACGCCGGAATGGAAGTTGTCGGGATCGGTCGTCCAGGTCAGCGAGCCCAGACCGCTGGTGACCATGACGACGGTGGCCGGGGCGGCGGCCTTCAGCAGAGGCAGAAAGGCCTGGGTCACGCGGATGACGCCGAAAACATTCGTCTCATAGACCGTCTTGACGTCGTCGAGCGGTTGCAGGCTCGTATCCGGCAAGGACAAGCCTGGGATGCCGGCGTTGTTGATCAGGATGTCCAGCCGACCGTCCTCGTCCTTCACGCGTGCGGCGGCTGCAGTGACGCTGGTCTCGTCCGTGACTTCGATCTGGATAGGACGCACATCCAGGCCTTCCTCGGCCAAAGCGCGGGCAGCGGCCTGCCCGCGTCCGACGTCCCGGCACCCCAGCCAGAGACGATGTCCGGTCCAGCCCAGCTGCCGGGCGGTTTCGAAGCCGATGCTCTTGTTCGCGCCAGTGATCAGTACGGTCTTGCCGGTCATGAGCGGGCCCTTTCGTTAAAGATGAGGCCTCTTAAACTGCGGATGAGCGCGTTTGATAATGCGGGCAATTCCGACTAGTCCGTTCGCCATGGCGAACAATCTCGACCTGAACACGCTCGATGATCTTGCGGTCTTCCTGGCCATTGCGGATGCAGGCGGCTTCCGGTCAGCGGCCAAACGGTTGAACCTTGCGCCCTCGACCGTCAGCGAGAAGATCGTGCAGCTGGAGCGTCGCCTGGGCGTGTCGCTGCTGAACCGCACGACCCGCAGCGTGCGTGTCACGGAAGCGGGATCGGCGCTGGCGGCGCGTCTGACGCCCCTGTTCAATGAGGTCCGGGGCGCGCTGCAGGATGCCGCCAGTTCCCAGGCCGAGGTGCGGGGCCTGTTGAAGCTCAATGTCACCGGGGCCGTGATGTTGGACATCCTGCCGCCGCTTATCGACCGTTTCGTTCGCGCTCATCCGAACGTGCGGGTCGAGATTGTGGTCGAGGATCGGCTGGTCGACATTACCGCCGACGGGTGCGATGCGGGCATTCGCTATGGCGAGCATCTGGCCCAGGACGTCATCGCCGTGCCTATCGGACCGCGCGTCCAGCGCCTCGCCCTGGCTGCGTCGCCAGCCTATCTGGCGGTACGGGGCATGCCGCAATCCCCGGCCGATCTTCTGAACCACGACTGCATCCGGCTGAGGTTTTCCAGCGGAGCCATGGTGCCGTGGGAGCTGGAGAAGGACGATCAGATCGTCACCGTCGATCCGCCGGGCCGCTTGATCCTCGGGGTCGACGCCTATGCCGCCGCTTTCGCCTTCGCCCGCGGCGGTCTGGGCATCGTCGGCTCTTTCGAGAACTGGCTGGCCCCGCATCTGCAGAGCGGCGATCTGGTACCCGTGCTTCCGGACTGGTGGCAGGCATTCGAGGGGCCGTGGCTCTACTTTTCGAACCGCTTCATGCCCGCGCCGCTTCGTGCCTTCGTCGATCTGGTCGCCGCCGAGCGTCGCGCCGCGTCGTGATCGACCACGATCGTGTCGATCGCCGTCTCGATCTCCTCAAAGGCGTCGACGCTGAAGTCGGGCTTTAGATCGCTCATTGGAACGGGGGTATAGCCATAGGTGACGCCGATCGAGGGCACGCCGGCATCGCGCGCCGCCCTGATGTCGGGCTCGGCGTCGCCGATCATGATCGCTCGCGCCGGGTCGCCGCCGACGGACGTCACGGCCTCGATGACATGCGCGCCATTGGGTTTGCGCGCGCTGACCCTATCCGGCCCCACGATGGCGGCGAAGTGGCGGGTCAGGTCCAGCGCGCCCAGCAGCCGTTCCGACAGGTCGCTGCGTTTGTTTGTGGCGACGCACAGGATGGCCCCCCGCGCCGCCAGCCGCTCCAGTGTGTCGACCACGCCGTCATAGGGCCGCGAATGGTCGGCGATATGCTCGATATAGTCGGCGATGAAGGCCTCGAACAGTTCGGGCCGGGTCGCGTCTTCCTTGCTGGCTCCAGCTGCCGCAAACCCATGCTCCAGCAGGGCCCGCGCCCCGCCGCCGATCAGGTCCGCCGCACCCTCCATCGGCACGGTGGGCAGGCCCTCGCGCACCAGCATGCGGTTTAGCGTTCCGACCAGATCGCGGTGCGTCTCCACCAGCGTGCCGTCCAGGTCGAACGCGATGGTCCAGCCCTCAAGGTCGCGTTCGGTCACGGCGGCATCTCCCAAGGGTCGCCGCAATAGGCTAGACCACCCGCCGTGACTAACCGCCGGACCGATTCATGACCAGACGCGCTGCCATCATCCTCGCCGCCGGCCAGGGCACCCGCATGAAGTCGCCGGTCCCGAAGGTACTCCACCCCGTCGGCGGCCGCGCCATGCTGGACCACGCCATCGACGCGGCCGAGGCTCTGGGGTGCGAACGGATCGTCGTCGTCGTCGGCAATCACTCCCCCGAGGTCCGCGCCCATGTGGTCAAGCGGCTGGGGGAGGGGGCCATCGCGGTCCAGGACCCGCCCATCGGTACCGGCCACGCGGTCCGCGCCGCCGAAGCCGCACTGGCCGGGTTCGAAGGCCAGGTGGTCATCACCTATGGCGACGTGCCCTTGCTGAAGGCGCACGACATCGAGCCGGTCTTCGCCAGTGCCGACGGCGTCACCGTCATCGGCTTCGAGGCGCGCGACCCGGGGGCCTATGGTCGCCTGGTCATGGAGGGCGACACCCTGGCCGCCATCACCGAGGCCAAGGAGGCCTCGGCCGAGGTTCTGGCCCTGACCACCTGCAACTCCGGCGTCATGGCCGCGCCTTCGGCCCTGCTGTTCGACCTGCTGGCGCGCGTCACCAACGACAATGCCAAAGGCGAATACTATCTGACGGACGTGGTCGCCCTGGCCCGCGCCCAGGGTGCGCCGACCCGCGCCGTCATGGCCGGTGAGGACGCCGTCATGGGCGTCAATGCCCAGTCCGAACTGGCCGTCGCCGAAACCCTGTTCCAGAAGGTCCAGCGCGAAACCTTCCTGGCTGCCGGGGTGACCATGGCCGCGCCCGAGACGGTTCACTTCTCCTTCGACACGGAAATCGGCGCGGGCACGATCATCGAACCATTCGTCGTCTTCGGCCCCGGTGCCCGGATCGCCCCTGGCGCGCGCATCCGCAGCTTCAGCCATATTGAGGGCGCGACCGTCGCCACCGGTGCCGAGGTCGGCCCCTATGCCCGCCTGCGCCCCGGCGCGGACCTGGGTCAGGGGGTCAAGATCGGCAACTTCGTCGAGGTCAAGAATGTGCGGATGGACGCTGGGTCCAAGGCCAACCACCTGGCCTATCTGGGTGACGGCACGGTCGGCGCGCGGGCCAACATCGGCGCAGGCACGATCTTCTGCAACTACGACGGCTTCTTCAAACACCGGACGACGGTGGGGGCAGGGGCCTTCATCGGCTCCAACAGCGCCCTGGTCGCCCCGGTGACGATCGGCGACGGGGCCATGGTCGGCTCAGGCTCGGTGATCACCCGTGATGTCGGCCCAGGTGACCTGGCGCTGGGCCGGGGCGATCAGCTGTCCAAGCCCGGCTGGGCCGCACGCTTCATGGACACCATGCGGGCGAAGAAGGCGAAGTTGAAATGAGCGATCTGCAAAAACGCCACGCCGGCGAAGCCGCCGCCCTACGTGTCGAGCCCGGCATGGTCGTGGGCCTGGGCACCGGCTCCACCGCCGCATGGTTCGTCAAGGCTTTGGCCGCCCGCAACCTGACCGGCCTGCGCTGTGTCCCCACGTCCGAAGCCACCGCCGAACTGGCGCGCGAACTGGGCTTGACGCTATCGACGCTAGAGGACACGCCCCGCATCGACCTGACCGTCGACGGCGCGGACGAGATCGGCCCCGGCCTGGCCCTGATCAAGGGCGGCGGCGCGGCCCTGTTGCGCGAAAAGCTGGTGTGGGAGGCCTCGGCCCGCTGCCTCTGCATCGCCGACAGCGCCAAGGTGGTGAAGACCCTGGGGGCCTTTGCCCTGCCGATCGAGGTCGTCGCCTTCGGGCACAAAACCACCGCCAACCGCATCGCCGACGTCCTGGCCGATCACGACATCGCCATGCCCGCCCGCGTCCGCATGGCCGACCGGGGGCTGGTGCGTACCGATGGCGGCAATCTGATCTATGACGCGAAGTGCGGTGTCATCCATGACCCCGTGCGCCTGGCCGATGACCTGAAGCTGATCACCGGCGTGGTCGAGCACGGCCTGTTCCTGGATCTGGCCGATGAGGCGATCATAGGCACCGATGAAGGCATCATTATACTGCAACCCTGAGCCGGGCCTGCCCCGGCGGGCATGCGCAGTCCCTGTCGTCAGTCTTCAGTCTTCAGTTCGCAGCCTCTGATGGGCCCTCGAAATTGAGTCCGCGATCTCAAACCGGCCCGCTCGCTCGTTGGAGCGGGTCCGTTCTGCCTGATAAAGACCCTCCAGATAAGCAAGGTCCCAGTTCGTCAGTGATGGCGCGAATGTGGGGTCATCGAAAACATTCAGGATCGAGGCGTAGCCGCTCGTGTCGGCTTCCGGATCAATCTGGGCAAGCGTCACGAATGCGATATAGTCCGCCAACTGCTGAGCAGAGACTTGTGAGACCTGATCGACGTCCAGCACGATGATGGTGCGAAACAGTTCATCGACGATTTGCGTGCTCAGGCGAGAGGCCGCGAAAACGGATATCTGTGGCGCGTAGCTGGCGGCCCCGCCGCATGATCCACTGCATTCTCCGGAAATACGTGTGGCGCGCTGACCTGTCTGTGAGTCCACCGGCATGCTGACTTGCCACCAGCGCACAGGCTTGTCGGATGACACAAACCGCTCCAACGCGTCGCCGCCCTGATCCATTCCCGATCCGCCGGTGCGGAAGGCGCGTCCCCGCCTTTCGACCAAAGAGGCGCTCAGGGCATCCGGATCGGTCGTCGCGATGACGATGACGTTCGGCGTGCAGCCTGGCTGACCCGGCGTAAGTCCGAGGTCGGACGCGACTGTAGACACGCGATCGAGAATATATTGCGCCGGTTCAGGCTTCAGGTTGGCCACACCGATACAGATGTCCGATTTCCAGCGTGCGATACCTCGATAGCGGTTCGGAGCGGCGACTTCGTTGACGAAATCACGGATCATCGTGTCCAGCGGCCGACCTACGACCTCGATATCTTCCAGATCGGTCGGGTCGGACTCCGGTGCGACCTGAGCGGCTGGAGGTGTGACCGCTGCTGGCGGAAGTTGCGGGTCGGAGACTGCCAGAAGAGCGGCCAATGTGAGTGCGATCATGATCACTTGCCTTTCGCCGATATCTGGACCGCACCTTGTTCTACAGAACGCCCTCGGTCAACGCAGCAATCACATCGTCACCTTGCCCGGAGTGCGCCAGACACCTAAGTCCGCTCGATCTCGGAAAAGTCGCAGCTAAAGAATTCAGACGACCCCAATGAACTAGTCCCGCTCGTCGGGGTAACCGGAGCCATTGATGACGACACCCTACGACTACGACCTCTTCGTCATCGGCGCCGGCTCCGGCGGTGTGCGCGCGGCGCGCCTGACCGCCCTCGGCGGCAAGCGCGTCGCCATTGCCGAGGAGTTCCGCGTCGGGGGCACCTGCGTCATCCGCGGCTGCGTGCCCAAGAAGTTCATGGTCATGGCCTCCGAGGTCAGCCACGCGCTGGAGATCGCCGAGGGCTACGGCTGGTCCTTCGACAGTGCGAAGTTCGACTGGCCGACCTTTCTTCAGGCCAAGGATGTCGAGATCGCGCGCCTGTCCGGCATCTATGCCGCCAACCTGGGCAAGGCGGGAGTCGATCTGGTGCATGGCCGCGCCGTCCTGACCGACGCCCACACGGTCCAGATCCTGAAGAAGGACGGCACCCCCGATCGCTCCATCACTGTGGAGCGCATCCTGATCGCCACCGGCGGTCGTCCCTGGATGCCGGAAGGGCTGGAGGGCATCGAACATGCCATCACCTCGGAAGAGGCCTTCCATCTGCCGGAACTGCCCAAGCGCATCCTGATCGCGGGCGGCGGCTATATCGCGGTGGAGTTTGCGGGCATCTTCGCCGGGCTGGGCGTCGAGACGACCCTGATCTATCGCGGCCCCAACATCCTGCGGGGCTTCGACGACGACGTGCGCGCCCATCTGGCGGGCGAGATCGAGAAGCGCGGCATCAAGGTCATCCTGGGCTGCCAGCACAAATCGCTGGAAAAGACCGACACCGGCATCGTCAACCATCTCGAAAACGGCATGAAGATCGAGACGGATGTGGTCATGTTCGCCACCGGGCGCGTGCCGCACGTCAAGGGTCTGGGTCTGGACAAGGCCGGGGTGAAGATCGACGACAATGGCGCGATCTGTGTCGATGAGTATTCGAAGACCACTGCGGACAACATTTGGGCCATCGGCGACGTCACCGACCGCATGAACCTGACCCCGGTCGCCATCCGCGAGGCCGTCGCCTTCCACCAGACGGTCTACAAGGACAACCCCCAGCATTTCGACTACGAGGCCGTCGCCACTGCCGTCTTCAGCCAGCCGCCGGTCGGCGTGGTGGGCCTGACCGAAAGCGAGGCACGCCACTCGTGCCCTGGCGAGGTCGATGTCTATCTGACCCGCTTCCGGCCCATGAAATACGCCTTCACCGGCTCGGACGAGCGGGTGCTGATGAAGCTGGTCGTCGATGCCCAGAGCCAGAAGGTCGTCGGCGTCCACATCGTCGGTCCCGAAGCCCCCGAAATGATCCAGCTGGCCGCCATCGCGGTGAAGGCCGGCCTGACCAAGGCCCAGTGGGACGCCACCTGCGCCGTCCACCCCACCATGGCCGAAGAACTGGTCACGCTGAAGGAGAAGCAGCAGCCGGGGAATATGAGCGCGGGTTAGGATTCCTTCTCCCCTTGCGGGAGAAGGTGGCAGCCGAAGGCTGACGGATGAGGGGTCGCACCGGCCTATCCCGTTGTCAGCCTTCGCACAGAGGCCGTCACGATCGCGCCGATTACCTCCCAGCCTCTGTTTTCGATCTGCTGGTTGGTGCCTCCCTGAAGCCAATCGTCCGCCACCGCGAGACCCCTCATCCGACCTCGCTTCGCTCGGCCACCTTCTCCCGCAAGGGGAGAAGGATAAAATTAGGCACCTGACACACAGCGTCCATCTGCTGAGAGTTCGCTCCCAACCCGCACAAACAAATCCGCCAATCCTCTGATCGCGCTCCGCAATCCGGCACGACCAGCGACCGATGCCCGCCATAGGAAGCGCGTGCCCCATAATCCTCCCCGTCCCGTCGCCGGGAAGGGCGCAAGGCCTTGCGGCTTGTCGCGGCGGGAACGAGATGAGCGGGGTGGGGTGGTCCACGCACCGGCAGGCGTTGGCTGTGAGAGACCTTCGGGCCTCAAGCAGCGAGCCCTCGCAGGGCGAGCGTTAGGCCCCTCCAGCAAAGAGCATGTGGCAGGGAACCCATGCTGTTCCGGGGATCGGGTTCGCAAGGCTCCGACCGTCCCGCCGGAGGCCATGTCGGCAAGGCGCTAAGAGCGTCGCTGGTCCTGGGTGGGGGAAACCCCTCCATCCCAGGCCGACAGCCACCGGTCAGACACCTCGTGCGGAGCGACGACGCGATGCCGAAACACATTCTCCCAACGGTCTCCGGGCATCGCGCCCGGCGCTCCGCCGGCCCATCCCACCTTCAACCGGCTGCGGGTTTCCGCAGGCGGCCATGACGGCTGACCGACTGTCGCCGTTCCATTCACTTTGCCGCACTGCAACGCCGTGCGTTGTCGCGGCCTCGTCGAAAGCCTATTCTGTAGTCATGACAATGCGCTGGACCCCCGAAAGCTGGAGACAGAAACCCGTCGTGCAGATGCCGACGGACTATCCGGACATGGCCGAACTGGCGCGGGTCGAGGATGAACTGCGGGCCATGCCACCGCTGGTATTCGCAGGCGAGGCGCGACGCCTGACCTCCAAACTGGCACAGGTCGAGGCGGGCGAGGCCTTCCTGCTGCAAGGCGGCGACTGCGCCGAGAGCTTCAAGGAGTTTTCGACCGACAATATCCGCGACACCTTCCGTCTGATCCTGCAGATGGCGGTCGTCCTGACCTTCGCGGGCCGCAAGCCGGTGGTGAAGGTCGGCCGCATCGCCGGGCAGTTCGCCAAGCCGCGGTCGTCGGGCGTGGAGCAGATCGGCGATGTCGAACTGCCGTCCTATCGCGGCGACATCATCAACGGCATGAACTTCACGCCGGAAGAGCGGATCCCTGATCCCCAGCGTCTGCTGCGGGCCTATAATCAGTCGGCCTCGACCCTGAACCTGCTGCGCGCCTTTGCCGGCGGCGGCTATGCCGACCTTTACAACATCCACCGCTGGACGCTCGGGTTCGCCGACCATGCCGTCGGGGCCCAGTACCGCGAACTGGCCGAGAAGATCACCGAAGCCCTGGCCTTCATGGAGGCGGTCGGCGTCACGCCCGAGACCCATCCGGACCTGAGCCGGGTCGAGGTCTTCACCAGCCACGAAGCCTTGCTGCTGAACGTCGAGAGCGCCCTGACGCGCCTGGATGGCGGGTCGGGCGAATGGTTCGATACCTCCGCCCATATGCTGTGGATCGGCGAGCGCACGCGCCAGCTGGACGGGGCCCACGTCGAGTTCATGCGCGGTATCCGCAATCCGATCGGCGTCAAGTGCGGCCCGACGATGGAGCCGGACGATATCCTGCCGCTGATCGACGCCCTCAACCCGGACAATACGCCGGGTCGTCTGACACTGATCGGCCGCTTTGGTCACGACAAGGTCGGCGACCGCCTGCCGCGTCTGATGAAGGCGGTGAAGGCCGAGGGCAGGCGGGTGATCTGGTCTATCGACCCGATGCACGGCAATACGCTGAAGGCGTCGAACGGCTACAAGACCCGGCCGTTCGACCGCATCCTGGGCGAGGTGAAGACCTTCATCGACGTGGCCGAGGCCGAGGGTGTCCACCCCGGCGGCGTTCATCTGGAAATGACCGGCCAGAACGTCACCGAATGTCTGGGCGGGGCCCAGGCCGTGACCGAGGACGACCTGTCCAGCCGATACCACACCCACTGCGACCCCCGTCTGAATGCGGACCAGGCGCTGGAGCTGGCCTTCCTGGTCGCCGAGCGCCTGAAGACCGGGCGTCAGTCGCGATCGAAGGCGGCCTGACCGTGCTGGAGGGCGTCGGCAAGCCCGAGGGTGACGACGTCGCCGGACGGTGTGCCTATCAGGGTGCGCCGGGTGCCTTCAGCCATGAGGCCTGCGTCGACCTGCGTCCCTGGGACGAGGCGGTGCCGTATCAGACGTTCGAGCATGTGCTGGAGGCCCTTCAGGCAGGCGATGTCGGCTGTGCCCTGATCCCGGTCGAGAACTCGACCATAGGCCGGGTCGAACCGGCGGCGACCCTGGTGGAGAACAGCGGCCTGCACATCGTCTCCGAGGTCTGGCGGCCTATCCGCCTGGCCCTGATGGCCCCGCACGGTGCCCGTCTGTCGGACATCAGGACGGCTGAGAGCCACCCCATCGCCCTGCGCCAGTGCACCGGCACCCTGACCGGTCTGAACATCGAACCGGTCATCGTCTTCGACACCGCCGGAGCCGCCCGTTCGGTCGCCGAGGCGGCAGACAAGAGCCGCGCCGCCGTCGCGCCGATCCGCGCCGCCGAGGTCTATGACCTGTCGATTTTGCGCAACGATATTCAGGACGAAGCTGAAAATCGGACGCGTTTCGTCCTGCTGAGCGCCAAACCGGCTTGACGCCGCACGTTCCTTGCGTCCAGTGAGGCGCATGGCCCGTCCGCAAGCGATCGCTGCGACCTTTACCGCCCGCCTTTTCGCGGTGTCGGGCCTCTATGCCTACGGCTTTCGATACGCCGGCTGAGGCGTCGGGCACTCGCTCCTGACGGCCTCGCCGGCGACCGCTCCGCGACGGAGCGGCGGCTCGCAAAACACCTCATCGCAGCCCTGTCGAATACCGAAAGCCCAATAACGTGCCCCACACTAAAACCGCACTCCAGCAAGTCTGGCCCGCTTTGACCGACATCAGCCCTGAACATATGGCGCTCTCGGCCTTGCGCCACGAGATCGACCTGCTGGACGACGAACTCCTGGCCCTGTTCCAGCGCCGCCTGGCCATCGCCGCCCGCGTCGGCCAGGCCAAGGACGCCCCCGCAGGCCCCCACGTCAAACTGCGCCCCGACCGCGAACAGCGCGTGCTGGACCGCGTCCTGGCCCAGGCCGAACCGCACAATCAGGAGGCCGTCGAATCCCTCTGGCGTCAGATCGTCGGCTGGGGTCTTGCGCGACAGGGCCGGATGAAGGTCCAGGTCTGGTCGCCGATCGAGCCGACCCGTGCCTTCGACGGGGCCCGCCTTCGCTTCGGAGCCGCCGCCGACATGCGGGCCGTGCGCGATCCGCAGGCCGCGCTGAAATGGGCGTCCGAAGGCCACGGTGTCGCCGTCCTGGCGGTCAATGCGGGCGATCCCTGGTGGACGGGGCTGCGCCGCGAATGGGCGGGCTTAAGCGTCTTCGACGGTTTCGGCGGCGAGACGCCCAGTGCCCTGGCCGTTGGTCGGATCGACCCTGCGGCCCTGCCGACGGGCCGCCGCGTCGTCGTCGACGCGGGCGGCGATGCCGGTGACGGCGGCGGCATTCGCCGGCGGGGACTGGACACCCACCACGGCTGGACCCTGTCCCTGACCGATGCCGCCCTGCCGGTCGGTGGCGACGAAGGCTGCGTCGGGGCGATCCCCTGATCAGCTCGCCTTGGCGGCCCGGATGGCGGCATCGATATCGGACGGCTGGATCGTCGCGCTGGCCTTGCCGTTGATCAGGAAGGTCGGCGTGCCCTGCAGACCCAGCGTCGTCGCCGTCGTCTGAATGTCTGCCAGGTGCGAGGCGATCTCTCCGCTGACCATGGCCGCCTCGGCCTGGGGCAGTGACACGCCGTTGTCGTTGAGGATACGGGCGATGCTGTCCGGCGTCAGATCCGGTTCGGCCATCAAATCGCGGAAGACGGGCAGATACTTACCCTGACGATGCGCCGCCTGGGCGGCCCGGGCCGACAGGTGCGAAACGCCGTCGCTGCCGCGATCGAGGATCGGCCAGTCCTTGAACACGAATCGCACGTCCGGATGCGCCTGCATCAGGGCCAGAACCTCGGGGGCCGTCGCCTTGCAGCCGGGACAGCGGAAGTCGAAAAACTCCACCACCGTCACCTTGGCATCTGCGGGGCCGAAGGACGGATCGCGCGGATCGGGAGCCAGCAGAGCCGGATTGGCGGCGGCGCGGGCCGTGATCTGATCCGCCCGCTCGCGGTCGGCCGCCTGACGCGCGACATCGGCCTTGGAATTCAGGGCGTCGCTGACTTCCTGAAGGACTTCGGGATTGGCGAGCAGATAGCTGCGAACCCGCGAATCGAAGTCGCCACCGGTCGCATAGGGCGCGACCGCGACGACCAGAGCGATCAGGCCCACAACCAGTCCTGCCAGACCCACCTTGGCATCGGACAACCATGACCCTTTGGCAGGCGTCGGCACGGCATCGGGCGCGGGTTCGGGCGTATCGGTCATTGAAATCCTGAAAAGTCTCGATCAGCCGCCGGCGGGCACGATGACCGGCTGGCGGCGGGCGTTGCGGCGGTCGACGTCATCGACATCGGCCTGGGTCGCGCCCGAGGCGAAGACGATGTCCATGGCGCGGGTCCACTCCGGCGTGCCGCGATCCAACATATCGCGGGCGCGCAGGGCGAACTGCGTCGATTCCCGCTCCGAGCCCATGGCGAAATACATCTCCGCCGTCGCCAGTCGGGCCTGACCCTCCTTGCCCTGGCTGGAATAGGCCTGCGACAGCAGACGCCAGGCCAGGGTATTCTCCGGCTCCAGCGCCACGGCACGTTTCAGCTCCAGAATGGCCGGGTCCAGCTTGGTTGGGTCCTGCGAGGCGATCAGGGCGTGGCCCAGATTGACCCTCAGCAGCGGCGCGTCCGGCTTGAGCTCGACTGACCGCTGGTGCGAGGCGAGGGCATCGGCGGGGCGACCTTCCTCCATCAGCACCTGACCGCGCAGCTCCCAGAAATACGGATTCTCCGGCTGTTCGGCCAACAGCACATCGATGGCGGCGATGGCCTTGTCGATCTCGCCCTGGCGATACCAGGCGATGGCGCGGGCATAGCGACCGGGTAGGCTGACGTCGCTTTCTGGATAGGCCCTCAGGGTATCGGTCGGATGATCCATGAAGGCATGCATCTTGGCCAGGACCAGGGCGTGCTGGGCCGCGCGCTCGGGTGTATCGATGGCATTGTTGTGCGTGCCTTCGGCCACGATGCGGCGCAGGTTTTCGATCCGCTCCGACGACAGCGGGTGGCTGCGGAAGTAGGGATAACGCCGGGCGTCAGAGAAGACTTCCTCGGTCCGGAAGTTGCGCTCAAAGAAGGTCACCAGGCCGCGCCCCGATTCGCCGGCCCGATCCAGCGCACGCGCAGCCGTGTTGTCGGCCTCGCCTTCCTGATGGCTGATATAGCGCAGGGCGCTCAACGTGCCGAAATACTGGCTGTTTCCAATCAGGACCGCTCCGGCATCTGGAGCACCCGCCGCAATGGCCAGGGCACCCAGCGCCATGGTCATCAGCAGCGGCTGCATGCCCGCATTCTGCGCACCGTCGCGCAGGGTGTGGCGGTTCTTGATGTGACCGGCTTCGTGGGCGACCACGCCCAGCAGCTCGTTGGCGTTGCGCGTCCGCATGATCAGGCCGGTGTTCAGCCCCATGATCCGCCCGCGGGTGGCAAAGGCGTTCAGGCTGTCGTCATTCACCAGCAGGATTTCGACTTCCTCGGGCTCCAGTCCCATCGCCACGAAGACAGGCGAAGACCATTCGTGAATGATCTCCTCGATCTCGGTGTCGCGAATGGCGCTCTGGGCCGAGGCGGGCGAGGCCGTCGCCAGCAGCAGACCGGCGGCGGACGCGGCCCCGAACAGGCGGCGGACAGGTCGGGACAGCCAGGTCATGGCAAACTCCTCAAGCCTCGAACGCCCCCGTTCGGTACGATCTCACAGACTAATCGCGTCCTTTCAGCGGCGCCACCACCCACGTTTGGGCTTTTCGGGCGGTGCGACGATCTGGTTCGGATCCTCGGCGATCAGGGCCGCGACGTCGACCTCGGGCTGAGGGGCCACATGTTCGACGACCGTTGCCGCTGTCGGCTCCGTCACTGTTTCGGCGCGTTCCTCGACAGCCTCGGCCGGCGTGACGTCGAGTTCGGCAAGCTCTGCCGCGAAAGGCTCGGCCTCGTTCGGCTCGATCGGTTCAGTGACCGCTTCTGGCTCGGAGGCCTCGGTCGCGCTGGCGGACGTCTTGCGACGGACGCGGCGGCGTTTCGGCTCTTCGATCACGGCCACCGGCGGCGTATCGGCATCGGCTTCGATCTGGACGGCCATCGGCGTGTCGGGCGAGCCGTCGGCGGGCATGCCTTCGTTGGTCGCGCGAGCCTCGACCTTGACCTCGTGGGTCAGTTCGCCGCCACGGTCACGACCGCGGCCCCGTCCGCGACGCCGGCGCGAGCGACCGCCTTCGCGGCCTTCACGCTCGCCCTCGGGACGCTCGCCGATGCGCTCCTCGACGTCGGCGATCACGCTGTCAGGAGACGCCGCCTCGGTCCGCGTCTGCGGGCGCTCCGGGTTGATCGGATCGAACCAGACATAAGGATCGTCCAGGGACGGCGTACGACCGCGCACCCAGAAGAAGGCGTCGCGTTCAGTGCCTTCCTCGCGCGTACGGCGACCTCCGCGACGACCGCGACGGCGGCGGCGACCGGCCTCGCTGTCGTCGTCGTCTTCACCCACAGTTAGTGCAGGAGCGGCTTCGTCATCGCGCGGCGCAGCTTCGGTCTCGTCGCGACGGCCGCCACGACGGCGACGGCGTCCACGTCCGCCATGCTCACCCTCGTGACGTTCGGCCCGCTCGCGCGGCTCGTCGTCGTCGCTGTCTTCGCGGTCAAGGGCGTCGTCATCATCCGCGATGATCTCGTCGTCGGCCTCGTCCTCCTCGTCATAGGCGCTGTCGTCGAAGTCATCGTCCAGATCGATGAAGGCCGGTGCCTGTTCGGGCACGAAGTCCTCGTTCGTCTCCACGCGCTCGATGGCGTGTTCGCCCTGACCCAGGCTGTCGTCGATCAGGATGACGACGTTAAGCCCGCGCTTGACCAGCAGGCTGTTCAGATAGTCGCGCTTGTGGTTGAGGATATAGAGTGCCACGGCGGTCGACAGCCGCAGATTGACCACGCCCGCGCCGTTCTTGCCCGCCTCGATATCGACGGCCCGCAGGGTCATCAGGGCGGCGCTCTCGGCGGAACGGACACGACCCGCGCCCTGGCAGTGCGGGCAGACCTCGGTGGCCCCCTCGATCACGCCCAGGCGGCGACGCTGGCGGCTGATTTCCATCAGGCCGAAGCCGGAGATGCGACCCATCTGGATGCGGGCGCGGTCCTTGGCGAGGGCGTCCTTCAGCACCTTCTCGACGGTGCGGTTGTTCTTGCCCTCATCCATATCGATGAAGTCGATGACGATCAGGCCGGCCAGGTCGCGAAGGCGCAGCTGGCGCGCGGCCTCGATGGCGGCCTCGATATTGGTCTTGGTAGCCGTGGCCTCGACGTTGCGCTCCTTGGTCGAACGACCGGAGTTGACGTCGATGGCGACCAGGGCCTCGGTCTGGTTGATCACCAGATAGCCGCCGGACGGCAGGGGCACGACCGGCTGATGGATCTGGGTCAGCATCTCCTCGATGCCGTTGGTCGCGAACAGGGGCCGCGCGCCCTGGTACAGATGCACCTTCTTCGACTGCGAGGGCATCAGCACCCGCATGAAATCACGGGCCTCCTTGAAGCCTTCGACGCCCTCGACCTGAATGCCGTCGAAATCCTTGTCGAACATGTCGCGCACGGCGCGGCGGACCAGGTTTTCCTCTTCATAAATGATCGAAGGAGCGTTCGACTTCAGCGTCGTCTCGCGGATCGTCTCCCACAGACGCAGCAGGTATTCGTAATCGCGCTTGATCTCGGCCTTGGTGCGCTTGGCACCGGCCGTGCGGATGATCAGGCCCATGCCGCGCGGCACGTCGAGGGCGGCGGCCGCGGCCTTCAGGCGCTTGCGGTCGGTGGCCTGGGTGATCTTGCGCGAGATGCCGCCACCCTTGCCGGTATTGGGCATCAGCACGCAGTAGCGACCGGCCAGTGACAACCACGTGGTCAGGGCTGCGCCCTTGCCGCCACGCTCGTCCTTGACGACCTGGACCAGCATGACCTGACGACGCTTGATGACGTCCTGGATCTTGTAGCGGCGCATCAGGCGGCGCTTCAGCCGCTCTTCCTCGGCCATGCCGCCTTCGGATTCGCCGTCGTCGCTTTCGCGGCCCAGGTCGTCGTGATCGTCCTCGTCCGAATGCGCCTCGGCCATGATGGCTTCGCGGTCGGCGACCGGGATCTGGTAATAGTCGGGGTGGATTTCGTTGAAGGCCAGGAAGCCGTGGCGATTGCCGCCATACTCGATGAAGGCGGCCTGCAGGCTGGGCTCTACGCGGGTAACCTTGGCGAGGTAGATGTTTCCACGAAGCTGGCGCTTCGTGCGGGATTCAAAGTCGAATTCCTCGATTTGACGCCCTTCGACGATCGCGACGCGGGTTTCTTCCGGATGTGCCGCATCGATAAGCATGGTCTTTGACATGGAGGGTCTCTCTCTGGCGCGCTCGGGCCATGACCGCCGGTACTTGACCGGTCGGTGTGGCGGCTCGCCGAATGGGGGTGAGGTGGGCGAGCGCAGGCGTCGTTCCTCGGCCACAGCGCGGCATGGTGCCGTCGATGCAGGCGATGTCGGTCAACTCAGACCGGAGGGGAGCGCTGGCGGTAAAGCCCATGAGTTCAGTCGGTCCTGGTCGCGGTCGCGCCCGGTCAGGGGCGGTGCGGACCCGGTCTTCGAATCGTCGGGCCTTGTCGCCCGGTCGATCCTAGGATCAGTGGAAGTCCACCTGGCGAGGAGGGCGCGTCCGCTCCTGAACAGGTCAGGGAACGCGATCGGATCGCAGGCAGACAGATCATAGTCATGAAAATCATGAATTAAAAGGCACAGCTGTCTTAACCGCTTGGCGACGCCCGCCCGTCATCATGGTTGCAGAGTGATGAACGAGGCCTCCGTCAGAATGAGCGGGCTGTGGCGTAGCAATCCGACGCGTTGGACCCCGCGCCAGTGGGCGATGGCGGCTGTCGTGATGCTGGCCTTCGGGGTGGCGGTTTTCGCTGCGGGTCGAGGCCTGGCCACCGGCGCTATGGGTGAAGTCCTCCGTGTCCGGTTCGGCGGCGATGCCGAGCGGACGCGCGTCGTGGTCGATCTGGATCGCACCTCGCGCGGCGAGGTCGTGCAGTCAGGCGACGACGGCCATGTCGTGGTCGCGCTGGCGGGCATCGCGCCGGGGCAGACGCGAACAGGGCAGGGCAGTGGTCTGGTGCGCAACTGGCGGATCGCCGGTGCGGGTGGAGCCTCGCGGGTCGAACTGGACCTGAGCAGTACCGCCGAGATCGAGCGTCGGTTCCTGCTGCCGCCCGGCGACGGCATCGATCACTATCGCTATGTCATCGATCTGAAGGCGACAGGCCGGGCACCGACGCCGCGCCCGGATCGCAGTGTTGGCCTGCCGACGCGCCGGGCCGAGCGGCCGCTGGTGGTCATCGATCCGGGGCATGGCGGGCGCGATCCTGGCGCGGCCGGAACCACGACGAACGAAAGCGCCGTCACTTTGGCCGCCGCTCAGCTGCTGAAGCAGGAACTGGAGCGGACGGGTCGGTACCGCGTGCAATTGACCCGCGACACCGATGTCTATGTCGGGCTGAACCGCCGGGTGGAAATCGCGCGCCGGGCAGGGGCCGACCTTTTCATATCCTTGCACGCCGACGCCATCGCCGATCCGGCCACGCGGGGGGCCAGCGTCTATACCCTGTCGGAACAGGGTGCCGGGCGGGCGGTGAGGGAGTTCACGCGCGACGAGAACTGGCAGCAGAACCTGAACCTGCCGGGCCGCGACGCCTCGGTCGATCGCATCCTTCTGGACATGACCCAGCGCGCGACCCAGAACCGCTCAGCCCGGCTGGCGCGCACCCTGCTGGGCGAGATCGAACAGGCGGACCATCCGCTGCTGCGCCGCAGCCATCGCGATGCGGGCCTGGCCGTCCTGCTGGCCCCCGACGTCCCCGCCGTGTTGCTGGAGATGGGCTATATGACCAATCCAGAGGACGAGCGGCTTCTGACCGACACCCGCGCCCGGCGTCGCCTGATCCGCGCCGTTGCGGCCGGCATCGACACCTATTTCCGGCAGGCCGACGGTGACGTGCAGATGGCCGCGACCGGCGGAACGGGACGACCCTAAGCTCCAACATTCGGGCGCATGTCATCGTCACCCTAGCGAACCCCCGCGACGCAAGCTAAACCCATGCCGATGCAAGCGCCCCGGAGTTTCAGGTGAGGATTGCCGAACGCTGGTTCGTAAGGGCGGGGATCGTCCTGCTGGGCGGCATCGCGGTGGCGGGGCTGGCCGTTGCCATCTATGCGGCCTGGCTGTTCCATGACCTGCCAGACGCGTCAGATCTGGCGGACTATCGCCCGGCGACCGCGACGCGGGTCTATGCCGGTGACGGCACTCTGATCGGCGAGTTCTCGGACGAGCGCCGGATCTATGTGCCCTATTCGCAGATTCCTGACACGGTGGTTCAGGCCTTCCTGTCGGCCGAGGACAACGATTTCTTCAACCACGGCGGCATCGACGTGTCGGGCCTGGGCCGGGCCATGTTCAAGAACGTCTTCAACGCCGCCTCGGGCCGTCGTCTGGAGGGCGGCTCGACCATCACCCAGCAGGTCGCCAAGAATGTGCTGCTGGAGGGCCAGACCGGCATCAACCGCAAGGTCAAGGAAGCCATCCTGTCCAACCGCCTCGAGGCGACGCTGACCAAGGAGCAGATCCTCGAGCTGTATCTGAACGAAATCTACCTGGGCTATCGCTCGTTCGGCGTGGCGGCGGCGGCCTACAACTATTTCGGCAAGTCGCTGAGCGAGTTGACTGCGGACGAGGCGGCGTTCCTGGCCGCCCTGCCCAAGGGGCCGGCCAACTATCATCCCAAACGCTTCCCGGGTCGCGCCACCGGCCGCCGTGACTGGGTGCTGGGCGAGATGACCCAGAACGGCTGGCTGACCGACGCGCAGCTGATCGAGTCGCGCTCCAAGCCGCTGGTGACCCAAGACGCCCCGCGCCGCGCCCAGTATGCCGACGCCGACTTCTTCGTGGAGGAGGCGCGGCGCCAGGCTATCGCTCGCTTCGGTCGCGAAGAGGTCAACCGCGGCGGATACTATATGCGTACCACGCTGGATCCGTCCCTTCAGTCGGCGGCACGCGATGCCCTGATGAAGGGGCTGGAGAATTATGATCGACGCCACGGCTGGCGCGGGGCCTGGGGCACGACGGACTTCGCCGACGGGTGGCAACAGGTCGCTCTGGCCGAGACGCGGCCACCCGAGCGCCGGGCCTGGCAGGCGGCGGCGGTCGAGAGCGTGTCCGGCAACAACGTTCGCATCATCACCGCCCGTGACGGCGACACTGGCAGCCTGCTGGCCGCCGACGCCGCCTGGGCCAATGCCAACCGCCCGCTGAAGCGTGGCGATCTGATCTTCGTGGAGCCGACCGGGGGCCAGTTCGCCTTGAAACAGGTGCCGCGCGTCAACGGTGCATTGGTCGCCATCGAGCCGCAGTCGGGTCGTGTGCTGGCGATGGTCGGCGGCTATTCCTATGCCCTGTCCAGCTTCAACCGTGCGACCCAGGCAGAGCGTCAACCGGGATCGGCCTACAAGCCCTTCGTCTATGCGGCGGCGCTGGAGGGTGACTTCACGCCGGCGTCGATCGTGCTGGATGCGCCGATCAGCTTTGCGGGTGGGGCCAATGGCGGGCGCTGGACGCCCGAGAACTACAGCCGGCAGTATTATGGGCCACAGACCCTGCGGCGCGGCCTGGAGCTGTCGCGCAACGTCATGACGGTCCGTCTGGCCCAGTCGGTGGGCATGAACAACATCGTCGCCCTGTCCGAGAAGATGGGCGTGGCCGACAATCTGACACCGAACCTGTCGGTGTCGCTGGGCGCAGGGGAGACGACGCCCTACCGACTGACCGCCGCCTATGCCGCCTTCGTCAATGGAGGGCGCAAGGTTGATCCCTATCTGATCGAAATGGTCCAGGATCGCGACGGCGAGACCCTGTATCGCGCCGACGATCGTCGCTGCCGCGACTGCGGGCGACCCTTCACGGGGCAGGAATCGCCACGGCTGGACCCGCGCGGCCAGCAGGTGATCGATCCGATCACGGCCTATCAGATCAGCTCCATGCTGGAAGGCGTCGTTCAGCGCGGTACGGCCGCCAGTGCGCGCGGCCTGGGTCGCTGGGTCGGCGGCAAGACCGGCACGACCAACGAATACCGCTCGGCCTGGTTCGTCGGCTTCTCGTCAGACATCGTGGTCGGGGTTTTCATCGGTTTCGACGACAACCGCCCGCTGGGCTATGGCGAGACGGGTACGACGGCGGCGGTGCCGGTATTCGCCGACTTCATGCAGACGGCCCTGCGCGAGCGTCCGGCGCGACCCTTCGTGCGGCCCAAGAACGCCATCTTCCGAAGTGTAAACGGTATCGAGGAAGCCTTCCGCCCCGGCACGACCCGTCGGATCGAGGAGCGTGCGCCGACGGGTCCGAGTGTTCCGACCGGGCCTCAGAACTACAACGACGTGATCCGTCGAGAGCAGGAGGAGGCCGAAAGGCCGAGCGCCGGCCCCGCTGCGCCGCCACCCACTGCCCCACCCCCGGTGAAGCCGCCGGCGGAAGACCTGAGCGGGCTTTACTGATCCGTCGGCCCTAGCCACTCGCGGCGACACCCTCTATGTCCCGCGTCCCTTACCTGTCGCTTGGAGATTGCGATGAGACCGGATGTCGAGGCCATGAAGGCCGACATCGAGCAGAGCCTCGCTCTGCTCAGGAGGCGTCTTTGACTGGGATGTCGCCCTCAGAAAGCTCGATGAGCTGAACGCGCGGGTCGAGGACCCGACGCTGTGGAACGACGCCGAACAGGCCCAGGCCGTGTCGCGCGACCGCGCCCGACTGGCGGCCCAGATCGATACCGTCCGCGAGATGGAGCAGGGTCTGGAAGACGGCGTCATGCTGTCCGAAATGGCCGATGAGGAAGGCGACGAGGCCACGCTGGAAGAGGCGCGCGCGGGCCTGAAGGCGATCAAGGATCGCGCCACCCGCGCAGAACTGGAGGCCCTGCTGTCCGGCGAGGCCGACGGTAACGACGCCTATCTGGAGGTGAACTCCGGCGCGGGCGGCACAGAGTCCAACGACTGGGCTGGCATGCTGCTGCGCATGTACAGCCGCTGGGCCAAGGCACATGGCTATGAGGTCCAGATTGAGGCCCAGGAAGAGGGCGAGCAGGCCGGCATCAAGTCGTCCACCATCCTGATCAGCGGGCCCAATGCCTATGGCTGGCTGAAGTCGGAATCGGGCGTGCACCGTCTGGTCCGCATCAGCCCCTATGACGCCGCCGCCAAGCGCCACACCAGCTTCGCCTCCGTAGGCGTCTCGCCGGTGGTCGATGATACGATCGAGATCGACATCAACCCTGCGGACGTGCGCACCGACACCTATCGCGCCTCGGGCTCGGGCGGTCAGCATATCAATAAGACCGACTCGGCCGTGCGCCTGACCCACACCCCGACCAACACCGTCGTGGCCTGTCAGGCCGGGCGATCCCAGCACCAGAACCGCGAGATGGCGTGGAAGATGCTGCGGGCCCGCCTGTACGAACTGGAGTTGCAGAAGCGGGAAGCGGCGGCCCAGGCCATGGCGGACGCCAAGACCGACATCGGCTGGGGTCACCAGATCCGGTCCTACGTCCTGCAGCCGTATCAGATGGTCAAGGACCTGCGCACCAACGTCGAGACGTCCGACACGCAAGGCGTTCTGGACGGCGATCTGGACGCGTTCATGGGGGCCGCCCTGGCCGCACGCGTGGGCGAGACCAGGGGTTCGACGGTCGAGTGAGGCGGTGTCTCCCTTCCGCTCGCGGAAGGGAGACTTATGGCTTAGGCTGACTTCGCCTGCGCCACCGACGGCTTGCTGGACGCGACTGTCACGTTCGGCATGGCCGGGGCGACCGGCGTTTCTGGCTGATAGCGTTCCGGCTTGGCCGCTTCGGCCTCGGCGATGGCCGCAGCGGTGGGAAGTTCGCGCTTGGCCTGAATGGAACGGCCCTGGAACCAGGCACCGGGCTCGATGGCCAGCTGTTCCTGAGTGATGTCGCCCTCGACGCGGGCGGTGGCCAACAGGCGGACCGACTTCGCGGTGATGGAGCCGTTCACCTTGCCACGCACCTCGATCATGTCGGCGGTGATGGCACCCTCGACCGAGCCGCTCTCGCCGATCAGCACGCGCGCAAGGCGTACGTCGCCCTTCAGCGCGCCGTCGACCTGCACGTCGCCGCCGCCCGAGATGTTGCCCTCGTAGCGGACACCGGCGGACAGGGTCGACAGATTGGTCGAGCGCGGAGCCGAGGCCGACGTCGTCACGGCGGTCGTGGTCGGGCGCGGGGTTTCCGGCGCGCGCGCGGGCTCCGGTGGTCGGTCCGTCATCGACGGGATGTTCAAACTGTCGTCCGACTTGCTCTTGTTGAACATGGCTGTCTCCGCCTGTCGTGTAAAAGCCCCGGCGGCAGTTAGGCCCAGGCCTTGCCGGGTGGCAAGCACTGGTTCCGATCAGCGCTCGTCGAACCTACAGCGCACGGACGGCGTCCAGAACTTCTTCGGCATGCCCCTTGACCGAGACCTTGCGCCAGACGCGGCGCACGATGCCCAGGCCATCGATCAGGAAGGTCGCGCGCTCGATACCCATATAGGTCTTGCCGTACATGCTCTTCTCGACCCAGACGCCGTAGGCTTCGGTCACGCCTGCCGTCTCATCGGAAGCCAGCACGACGTCGAGATCGTATTTGGCCTTAAACTTCTGCAGCTTCTTCACGGGGTCCTTCGATACCCCGATGACGACCGCTCCGGCGTCCGCGAAATCAGCCGCCAGCGCTGTGAAGTCCTTGCCTTCATTGGTGCAGCCGGGCGTATCGGCCTTGGGGTAGAAATACAGGACGACCGTGCGCCCCTTCAGCCCGTCCAGCGAGACATTGGCGTCGCCGTCGGTGGGCAGGTCGAATGCGGGGGCCGGGGTGCCTTCGGTGATTTCGGTCATGGATTTCTCGCTTCAGACGGGACGGACGAGGACGATCTTCTTCTTGCCGGCAGCCAGTTTCAGGACGCCATCGGCGTTGATGTCAGTGCTCTCGATAAGCCGGGCTCCATCCGAAATCGCCTCGTCATTCAGTCGCAGTCCACCGCCCTGGGCCAGGCGCCGCGCCTCGCCGTTGGACGCCGTCAGGCCTGCGCGTGTCGTGACGGAGGCAATCATGGCCCCGATCACTTCGGCCGATGGCAGTTCGACGGTGGGCAGATCGGCAGACAGGGTGCCGCGCTCGAAGGCGCCCTCTGCGGCGGCCCGCGCCTTGGCGGCTTCATCCGCGCCATGCAACATGGTCGTCGTCGCATCGGCCAGAGCCTTCTTGGCATCATTGATCGCCGCACCTTCCAGCGCTTCGTAGCCCGCGATCTCGGCGTCCGACAGGTCGGTGAACAGGCGCATGAAGCGGCCGACATCGCCGTCCTCGGTGTTGCGCCAGTATTGCCAGTAATCATACGGCGAGAGGGCGTCGGCATTCAGCCAGACGGCGCCGCCGACGGTCTTGCCCATCTTCTGGCCCGAGGCGGTGGCCAAGAGCGGCGTGGTCAGGCCGAAGGCGGCCTTCTGATCGACCTTTCGGGTCAGTTCGACGCCGTTGATGATATTGCCCCACTGGTCCGATCCGCCCATCTGGAGCGTGCAGCCATAGCGGCGGTTCAGCTCCAGGAAGTCGGTGGCCTGCATCAGCATGTAGTTGAATTCGAGGAAGGTCAGCGGCTGTTCGCGTTCCAGGCGCAGCTTGACCGAGTCGAAACTCAGCATGCGGTTGACCGTGAAATGCGTGCCGTAGTCGCGCAGGAATTCGAGGTAGCCGAGTTTCGACAGCCATTCGTCGTTGTCGAGCATAATGGCGTCGGTCGGTCCGTCGCCGAAGGTCAGGAATTTCTCGAACACGCCCTTGATGCCGGCGATGTTCTCGGCAATCCGCTCCTGCGTCAGGAGGGGGCGCTGAGTGTCCTTGAAGCTGGGGTCGCCGACCTTGGTTGTCCCGCCGCCCATCAGGACGATCGGCTTGTGCCCGGCCTGCTGAAGACGGCGCAGCAGCATGATCTGAATCAGGTGACCGACGTGAAGCGACGGTGCCGTGGCGTCGAAGCCGATGTAGCCTGTGACGATGCCCGCCTTTGCCGCCGCATCCAGCTCCGCCGGATGGGTTATCTGATGAATATAGCCCCGCGCCTGCATGGTCTTGAGGAAGTCGGACTGGAAGGCGGTGTCGGTCATCAGAAAGGGTCAGTTATGTTGGCAGGGTCATTGGCTCTAGCATGAGGTTCGAACGGAGCGAATGCGCATGACCCCAAATCCTCGCCATCAGGCCATCGGCTGGCAGTTGATGGCGACCGGCGGCGTCTTCTTCGGCCTGGCTCTGGTGCTTGGAATTGGCGTCGGGGGTGTACAGATCTTCAGTCCGCCAACGCTGGTGCTGGTTGTGCTGACTGCGATTGCCGGGTGGGGAGCGATGCAGCTTTGGAGGCGGGGCCGGTACGGTCTGGCATGGGCTGTCGTGGTGGGGGCCGGGCTGGTGGTGATCGTCGGCCTGATCGCCTTGATCTACGCCCTGGCCGCGTCGTTCGCCAATGGCCCGGACTGGTACGGCGAGTTGTGACGGGCTAGCAGGTTTGGACAGTCCAAACCGAGCCCCTGCATGCCAACCACGCTTATCCGACACCCTGTCTCTGAAGGGCCAGACGTCGTCGTTTGCGTGCATCACGAACGGCAGGGAGATCGGCTGTGGGTTCGGTTCGTGGTCGAGGGCGATGTCGATGCCATCCGATGGCCTGCGCCGAAGCCAGGCGGGCGCGAAGACGGTCTATGGGAACGCACCTGCTTCGAAGTCTTCGTCACGACGGCGGACGGCTACCGCGAGTTCAATCTTTCGCCATCCCATCAGTGGGCCAGCTATCGGTTCAGCGGCTATCGTGCCGACATGGCCGATGCGCCGGAGGGCGTGAGGGGGCTGGCCCTCGATCTGGCGTCCGATATGTTCGCACTTGAAGCCCATGTCGACCTGCCACGGAGCGCCGGGACACTGGCGCTATCGACCGTGATCGAGGCGCATGATGGCTCGAAGTCCTACTGGGCCTTGACGCATCCGGGCGAAACGCCCGACTTCCACCACCCCGCATCATTTACCCTGGACCTGACGGAGCCCGCATGAAGTTCGGCATCGATCGCCTGTTGTCCGAGCCTCAGTTGCAGGCCGCGCTCAAGGGTCGCCGCGTGGCCCTGGTGGCGCATCCGGCGTCGGTGACGGCGGACCTGACCCATTCGGTGGACGCGTTGATGGCCTGTCCCGACATCAAACTGACCGCCGCGTTCGGCCCTCAGCACGGGATGAAGGGCGACCTGCAGGACAATATGATGGAGACGCCGGACGAGACCGATCCGGTGCACGGCATCCCCGTCTTCAGCCTGTATGGCGAGGTGCGCAGGCCGACGGGGCAGATGATGAGCGCCTTCGACGTCGTCCTGATCGACCTGCAGGACGTGGGGTGCCGCATCTACACCTTTGTGACGACCCTGCTCTACATGCTGGAGGCGGCGGCTGAGCACGGCAAGGAGGTGTGGGTGCTAGACCGGCCCAATCCGGCGGGGCGACCCGTCGAGGGCACATTGTTGCAGCCGGGCTGGGAGAGCTTTGTCGGGGCAGGGCCCATGCCGATGCGGCACGGGATGACGCTGGGCGAAATAGGCCACTGGTTCATCGATCACTTCAAGCTGAATGTGGCCTACCGCGTCGTCGAGATGCAGGGCTGGAAACCCGACGAAGCCCCCGGCTATGGCTGGCCGCTGAACCAGCGCAGCTGGATCAACCCCAGCCCCAATGCGCCCAATGTCTCCATGGCCCGCGCCTATGCCGGCACCGTCATGCTGGAGGGGGCGACCCTGTCGGAGGGGCGCGGCACGACCCGTCCGCTGGAGCTGTTCGGCGCGCCTGCCATCGACGCCCGCGCCGTCATTGCCGAGATGCGGGCCTTCGCGCCGCAGTGGCTGAAGGGCTGCATTCTCCGGGACATGTGGTTCGAGCCGACCTTCCACAAGCACGTGGGCAAGCTGTGTTCGGGGGTCCAGATCCACGTCGACGACCCGGCCTATGACCACGAGGCCTTCAGGCCCTGGCGGGTGCAGGCCCTGGGTTTCAAGGCCATCCGGCGGCTGTATCCTGACTATGATCTGTGGCGGGATTTTCCGTATGAGTATGCGTTCGGCAAACTGCCGATCGACGTGATCAACGGCGGGCCGGGTCTGCGCGAATGGGTCGACGATCCTGCGTCGGCGCCGGACGATCTGGATGCCGTAGCCCAGCCAGACGAGCAAGCCTGGCAGGAAATGCGCCGCCCGCATCTACTATACTGACGGTGTCTCACGACCGTCTGATCGGCGTGCTCAGCGGCATGGGGGCCGGGGCCCTGTGGGGTCTGGTGTTTCTGGCGCCCAAGATCGCCCCTGACGCCTCGCCCCTGCTGATGAGCGCGGGGCGGTATCTGGCCTATGGTCTGATCGCCGCGGTCTTGCTGGCTCCGCGATGGTCGCGGGTGACGGCACTGCTGGATCGAAGGGCTTGGCTGGCGCTGGCATGGCTGAGCCTGGCGGGGAATATCGTCTACTATCTGTTTCTGGTGGTCAGCGTGCATTTCGCCGGGATTGCGGCCTCCGCCTTGCTGGTCGGCATGGTGCCGGTTGCGGTAGCGGTTTGGGGATTGCGCGATGCGGATGCGCCACCCCTTAGACGGGTTGTGCCGCCGATTCTGCTGGCGGCACTCGCCGTGGGCCTGATCGGCTGGGAAAGCGTCTCGCGCGAAGCCAGCCAGCGCGACACGGCCTCGGTCCTGATCGGTCTGGCGTGCGGCTTGGCGGCTCTGATCAGCTGGTCGGCCTACGCGATCGGCAACAGCCGCTGGATGGCGCGATTGCCGCAGGTGGGGGCGCACGACTGGTCGCTGCTGACGGGCGTGGTCGCCGGCGCCTTCGCACTGCTGCTGGCGGTGCCGGCCCTGATCGGGTCGGCCGAGGCGTCGGCGGATCAGTGGGCGCGGCTGGCGGGCGTCAGCGTGGGGGTCGCCATCCTGGCCTCCATCGTCGGCAACGCCTTCTGGAATCAGGCCAGCCGTCTATTGCCGCTGTCACTGCTGGGCCAGTTGATCGTGTTCGAGACGCTGTTCGCCTTCCTGTACGGCTATCTCTGGGAAGGCCGGGGGCCGACCGTCCTCGAGGTCATCGCCATGACGATGATGGTCGTCAGCGTCGTCTGGTGCCTGCGGGCGCACCGTCACACAAGCGCGGTGGTCGTGGACGGCGAGCGCTAGGCGTTAGGCCGGCTTTTCGGCCAGCCGCTTGTCCAGATAGGCCCCGACACGGCGATCCACGGCATCGACGTGGTCCTGCCAGAAGTGGCTGGCACCTTCTTCCAGCTCATAGTCGATGACGATGCCCTTCTGGGTCCGCAGCTTGTTTACGACGCGCTCGACCTCGACTGGAGGCACGACGGTGTCATTGGTGCCGTGCAGGAACAGGCCCGAAGCCGGGCAGGGGGCCAGGAAGCTGAAGTCGTACATGTTCGAGGGCGGCGAGACGGAGATGAAGCCGTCCGTCTCGGGCCGGCGCATCAGCAACTGCATGCCGATATAGGCCCCGAACTGATAGCCGGCGACCCAGGTCTGGGTGGCGGCGGGGTTGTTGGACTGCAGCCAGTCCAGAGCGGTGGCCGCATCGGCCAGCTCGCCGATGCCGCTGTCGAACTCGCCCTGAGACTTGCCGACGCCGCGGCTATTGTAGCGCAAGGTCGCAAAGCCGCGCTTGACGAACAGTTGGTACAGGGTCACCGCCACCGGGTTGTTCATGTGCCCGCCCGCCTTGGGGTGGGGATGCAGGATCAGGGCGATCGGGGCGTTGGGGCGTTTGCCCGGGGAATAGCGACCTTCGATGCGGCCAGAGGCGCCGGGCAGGATGACTTCAGGCATGGGCGGAGCGGATTCCCGTATTCAACTGTCGTTTCGCAGGTGCGTAATACTTGACCGATGCGGTAGGACTTTCTAAGTCCGCATGGCACGCAGCCGCTTTCATGAAGGCGCGGGTTCTAGCACAGGACCCCGAGAATGCGTGCGATTTTTAGCGGGTGTCCGATGCGACTGTCGACCAAGGGACGATATGCCGTCATGGCGATGGCGGATCTGGCCAAGAATGGCCGGACCGACGATGGCCGCGACCGGGCCGTTTCCTTGGCCGAAATCGCCACGCGCCAAGAGATTTCATTGAGTTATCTGGAACAGCTGTTTGCGCGTCTGAGAAAAGGCGGGCTGGTTCGCAGCGTGCGGGGGCCGGGCGGCGGCTATCGCCTGGCCAAGGGTCCGCATGAGACGGTGGTGGCTGAAATCGTTCTGGCAGTCGATGAACCCATCCGCGCCACGCGCTGCGTCGGCCATTCTTCTCCCAAAGGCTGCATGATGGCGGGCGAGCGCTGCATCACCCACAATCTGTGGGAGGATCTGGGTGACGAGATCCATCGTTATCTGGCGGGGGTGTCGCTGGAAGACGTCGTGATGAACCGCACCGGCGCGCGGCGTCGCGCGACGGCGGATGAGATCGGGGTGGCCGCATGACCCCCGTCTATCTGGACTACAACGCTTCCGGCCTGGTTCGTCCCGAAGTTCAGGACATCATGGCCAAGGCTCTGGCCGACAACGGTAATCCATCGGCGGTGCATGCCACTGGACGGCGGGCGCGGGCGCGGGTCGAGACGGCGCGGGCGCAGGTGGCGGATCTGGTCGGGGCCGATCCGACGGCGGTGGTCTTTTCCTCCGGTGGGACTGAATCGAACGCACAGGCGATCCTGAGTGCCTTGGCCGCAGGCTGCGAGCGGCTGATTGTCGGGGCGACGGAACATCCCTGCGTGGCCGAGGCGGCCGCCGTGTCCGGTGCGCCGGTCGAGGTGCTGCCGGTCGACGCGGACGGCGTGGTCGATCTGGTCTGGCTGGCCGATGCGCTGGCGAGGCCGGGCCGGGCCGTCGTGGCCATCCACCATGCCAACAACGAGAGCGGCGTCATCCAGCCGATCGCTGAGGCGGCCGCGCTGGTGCGGGCCGCAGGCGGGTGGCTGCACGTCGATGCGATCCAGTCGGCGGGCAAGGTGCCGGTTGATATGCGGACGCTGGATGCCGACACCCTGACGCTGTCGGCGCACAAGCTGGGCGGGCCGCAGGGCGTTGGTGCGCTGGTGCTGAAGGACGGCATCGCCGCCGTGCGCATGCTGCATGGTGCCGGGCAGGAGCGGGGGTTGCGGGCGGGGACCGAGAATGTTCCGGGCATCGCAGGCTTCGGCACCGCCGCCGATTGTGCCGCGCGTGATCTGGATCAGGCCATGGCGCATGTCGTCTGGCGCGATGCGGCCGAGGCGCGGGTCGTGGCAGCGGGTGCCACCATTATCGGCGGTGCGGTCGAGCGCCTGCCCAACACCCTGTTCATGGCGGTCGAGGGCTGGGACAGCCCGCAGCAGCTGATCACGCTGGATCTGGCGGGCATCATGGTCTCGGCAGGAAGCGCCTGTTCGTCGGGCAAGGTCAAGTCGTCCAAGGCGATCTCGGCCATGGGACTGCATGCGCTGGCGACCGGCGGCGTGCGCGTCTCCGGCGGCTGGGGCACGACACAGGACGATTGGTCACGCTTCGCTGACGCCTGGGTGGCCGCATATGAGAAGCACAGCGCCCGTCAGGCCGACCGCCTGACCCAGCGCGTGAAGGAAGTCGCGTAAAGATCATGGCAGCCGTTCAGGAAACCATCGACGCCGTCGCCGCACTGGAGAAGTACGAGCACGGATTCACGTCGGACATCGACACGGAGTATGCCCCGCGTGGGCTGAATGCCGACATAGTCCGCTTCATCTCCGAGAAGAAGGGCGAGCCGGAGTGGATGCTGGAATGGCGTCTGGCCGCCTATGAGCGCTGGCTGGCGATGGAGGAGCCGACCTGGTCGTCGGTGAAATACACACCGGTCGATTATCAGGACCTGTTCTACTACGCCGCGCCCAAGAAGAAGGACGGGCCCAAGTCGCTGGACGAGGTCGATCCGGAACTGCTGGCCATTTATGCGAAGTTGGGCATCCCGCTGAAGGAGCAGGAAGTGCTTGCGGGCGTCGAGGGCGCGCCGCGTTACGCCGTGGACGCGGTGTTCGACAGCGTCAGCGTGGTCACCACCTTCAAGGCCGAGCTGGCCAAGGTCGGGGTGATTTTCATGCCGATTTCCGAGGCCTTGCGCGAACATCCTGAGCTGGTGCGCAAATATCTGGGCTCGGTGGTGCCGGTCTCCGACAACTATTTTGCGGCCCTGAACAGCGCAGTCTTTTCGGATGGGTCGTTCGTCTACATCCCGCCGGGCGTGCGCTGCCCGATGGAGCTGTCGACCTATTTCCGCATCAATGCCAGCCAGACGGGTCAGTTCGAGCGCACCCTGATTATCGCCGATAAAGGCAGCTACTGTTCCTATCTGGAGGGCTGCACGGCGCCGATGCGCGACGAGAACCAGCTGCATGCGGCGGTGGTCGAGCTGGTCGCGCTGGACGACGCCGAGATCAAATATTCGACGGTGCAGAACTGGTACCCGGGCGACGCCGAGGGCAAGGGCGGCATCTACAACTTCGTGACCAAACGCGCCGACTGCCGCGGCGACCGGTCGAAGGTGTCATGGACCCAGGTCGAGACCGGCTCGGCCGTGACCTGGAAATACCCGTCCTGCATCCTGAAAGGCGAGGACAGCTCGGGCGAATTCTATTCGATCGCCATCACCAACGGACATCAGCAGGCTGACACCGGCACCAAGATGATCCACCTGGGCAAGAACTCGAAGAGCCGGATCATCGCCAAGGCGGTCTCGGCGGGCAAGTCGGACTCGACCTATCGCGGCCTGGTGTCGGTGCATCCCAAGGCGACCGGGGTGCGCAACTTCACCCAGTGCGATTCCTTGCTCATCGGCGGCGACTGCGGCTCCCACACCGTGCCCTATATCGAGGCCCGCAACGGCTCGGCCCAGCTTGAGCACGAAGCGACGACGACGCGCCTGTCCGACGACCAGCTGTTCTACGCCCAGCAGCGCGGCCTGTCGCAGGAGGAAGCGGTGGCCCTGCTCGTCAACGGCTTCGTCCGCGACGTCATGCAGAAGCTGCCGATGGAGTTCGCCGTCGAGGCGCAGAAGCTGGTGGCGATCTCGTTGGAAGGGAGCGTGGGGTGAGCGCCTCCTTCGACGTAGACGGAGCGCACAAACACTGCGCCTCCCACAGAAACGAAGTGAAGGCCTCCGCCGCGTGTGGCTGCTTCTATTGCCAGAAGAGCTACCCGCCGTCGGAGGTTGAGGATTGGATCGAGGAGACAGGTGGCGAGCTTTCTCAGCGCCCTGATCCATGGACCGCGCTCTGTCCTCACTGCGGAATCGATTCCGTTATCGGCGATGCTTCAGGCTTTCCCGCCGCCGATCCCAAATTTCTCGCTGCAATGCATGATCGCTGGTTCTCCTAGAATGCTCTCCATCTCCAACCTCCACGTATCCGTCGGCGACAAGCGGATCCTCAAGGGCCTGACGCTCGACGTTCCCGCGGGCGAGGTGCACGCCATCATGGGGCCGAATGGGGCCGGCAAGTCGACGCTGGGCTATGCCCTGTCGGGACGGCCCGGCTATGAGGCGACCGAAGGCTCCGTGTCCTGGCAGGGCGAGGACCTGCTGGACCTGGAACCCGCCGAGCGGGCGGCGAAGGGCGTTTTCCTGTCGTTCCAGTATCCGATCGAAATCCCTGGCGTGCCGGCCCTGACCTTCGTGCGCACGGCGCTGAACGCCCAGAAGCGGGCGCGGGGCGAGGAGGAGGTGTCGGCACCGGCCTTCCTGAAGATGGTCCGGGCGGCCTCAAGCGCGCTGAAGATGGACTTCGACATGCTGAAGCGGCCGCTGAACGTCGGCTTCTCGGGCGGGGAGAAGAAGCGGATGGAGATCCTGCAGATGGCGCTCTTGGAGCCGTCGCTGCTGATCCTGGACGAGACGGATTCGGGGCTGGACATCGACGCCCTGCGGATCGTGTCGGAGGGGGTGAATGCCTTGCGCAGCCCCGACCGCGCGATGCTGGTGATCACCCACTATCAGCGGCTTCTGGACTACATCAAACCGGACCGGGTGCATGTGCTGGCCGCCGGCCGCATCGTCGCCTCGGGCGGCCCGGAACTGGCGCATCAGCTGGAGGCGGAAGGGTACGACAAATACCTGCCGCAGGCGGCGTGAGCATCGCCGTCGATCTGAAAGACCCGTCGACCTTCCCGTCGCGGCGGGTGGAGGCGTGGAAATACACCGACCTGCGCCGGGTGCTGCGCGACGCGCCTGCACTGTCGCCTACCACCACGGTCGGACCGCCCGGACTCTTCTACGAGTTGGGCGGGGATGCGATCGTGTTCGGCAACGGGCGCGCGATCGGGGTGACGGACTTCCTCGCCTCGGGCGAACAAACCCTGCGGCTGCGCTTCATCTCCAATGCCACCGGGACCGGACATACCGCCTCGGCCCGGGTCGTGGCGCGGCCGGGTGCCAGGCTGCTGCTGCTGGAAACGCACGAGGGCTCCGGCTCGGCCTATGTCGCCCACAATCGCCTGGACATCGATGTCGCCAGCGGTGCCGAGGTGACCCGGATCGTTCTGGTCGACGAGCCGCACGACGCCATCTCCCTGACCGAGATCGATGTCCGCGTGGCACCGGGTGGCCGCTATCGCCAGACGACGATCACGGGCGGGGCACGGTTGCAGCGCCAGGAGACACGGCTGATCCATGGGGGCGAGGGGACTGAGGTCCTGCTCGACGGCCTCTATGCCCTGTCCGGCGAGCGCCATACCGACCTGACCAGCGTCGTCCGCCACGGTGGCCTGAACGGCGTCACCTCGCAACTGACCAAGGGCGTGGTGCGGGACACCGCACGCGGCGTTTTTCAGGGCAAGATCGTGGTCGAGCGTGGCGCGGACGGCACGGACGCTCGCATGGGGCACCATGCGCTGATCTTGGGTGAACGAGCCGAAATCGACGCCAAGCCGGAGCTGGAGATCTATGCCGACGACGTGCAGTGCGCACACGGCAATACGGTCGGCAATCTGGATGAGAGCGCCTTGTTCTACATGCAGCAGCGCGGCATTCCGATCGACGATGCGCGGGCCCTGCTGACCCAGGCCTTCCTGTTCGAGGTCGTGGATCGCATCGACCATGAGGGGGCGAGAGAGGTTGTGAGGTCATGGCTGACGGCACGACTTTGATCCGCTTCGACCCCTATGCCGCCCGCGCCCAATTCCCGATCCTGTCGCGGACGGTGAACGGCAAGCCGCTGGTCTATCTGGACTCCGCCGCCTCGGCGCAGAAGCCGCGTGCGGTGATCGAGGCGATGACGACGGCGATGGAGGGCAGCTATGCCAACGTCCACCGCGGCCTTCACACCCTGGCCAATGAAACGACCGAGGCGTTCGAGGCGGCGCGCGAGACGGTCGCCCGCTTACTGAACGCCGAGAGCGCCGACCAGATCGTCTGGACCAAGGGCGGAACCGAGGCGATCAATCTGGTCGCGGCGGGGCTGGGTCAGTCGTTGCAACCGGGCGACGAGATCGTCGTCACCCAGATGGAGCATCACGCCAACATCGTGCCGTGGCACATGCTGCGCGCGGCTAAAGGTGTGGTCCTGAAATGGGCACCCGTGCTGGACGACGGGTCGCTGGACATGGCGGCGCTGGCTGAGCTGATCGGGCCGCGCACGAAGCTGGTGGCCGTCACACACATGTCGAATGTGCTGGGCACGGTGAACGATGTGCGGGCCATCGCCGATTTGGCCCATGCGGCGGGGGCATTGGTGCTGGTGGATGGGTGCCAAGGGGCGGTGCATTGCAGCCCCGACGTTCAGACCCTGGACGCCGACTTCTACGTCTTCACGGGCCACAAGCTGTTTGGGCCGACCGGTATCGGCGGGCTGTATGGCAAGCGGTCCGCACTGGAGGCCCTGCCTCCCTATCAGGGCGGCGGCGAGATGATCGCTACCGTCACTGAGGACGCGGTGACCTATGCCGGCATTCCGCACCGGTTCGAGGCGGGGACGCCGCCGATCCTGGAGGCCATCGGCCTGGGGGCGGCGCTGGACTGGCTGTCGGGTTTCGATGCCGCAGCGGTCGCGGCCCATGAGGAGGCCCTGCTGGCCCATGTGCGCACCCGTCTGGAAGGGTGCAACTGGCTGACCGAGATCGGCACAGCGGAAGGGAAGGGCGCGATCTTCACCTTCACGGTCGAGGGGGCGCATGCCCACGACATCGCCCAGATCATGGACCGCTATGGCGTGGCGGTGCGTGCGGGGCTGCATTGCGCGGAGCCCTTGTCGCGCCGATTTGGCCTGACCTCGAGCGCGCGCGCCAGCTTCGCCCTATATAACACAATCGAGGACGCCGACGCCTTTGCCGACGCCCTGATCAAGGCCCGCGAGTTCTTTGCATGAGTGACGATACGACCCTGTTGGGCAAGGATGACGACGGTGGACGCGGCGCGGCCGTGGCTAGCGGAGCCATCACGCCTGCCGAGCTGGACCGGCTGACCGACGACATCATCGCGGCGCTGAAGACCGTGTTCGACCCGGAAATCCCGGTCGACATCTATGAGCTGGGCCTGATCTACAAGGTCGATCTGTCGGACGATTTCGATGCCCGGATCGAGATGACGCTTACGGCACCCGGCTGTCCGGTCGCGGGCGAAATGCCCATCTGGGTCGAGCAGGCGGTGATGAAGGTCGAGGGCATCAAGTCCGCTACCGCCGATCTGACCTTCGACCCGCCGTGGGATGCGTCGAAGATGAGCGACGAGGCCAAGATGGCCCTGAACATGTTCTGATGGACCTTCCGATGACCCAGCTGCAGACCACGCCCCGTCCGCGCCGCCCTCGCCCCGCCGTCGTTACGCTGACCGAGGCTGCGGCCGAGCGGGTGTGCGCCTTGACCGAGGCTGGCGGACACAAGGCGCTGCGCGTCGGGCTGAAGAATGCGGGCTGCGCGGGGCAGGAATACACCTTTGCTTTCGCTGACGAGATCGGGCCGCTCGACGAGGTCGTGACCGACAAGGGTGCCACCGTTGTCGTCGACCCCAAGGCGATCCTGTTCCTGATCGGGTCGGAGATCGATTACGAGACCACCAAACTGGCGTCCAAGTTCGTGTTCCGGAACCCGAACCAGACCGATGCCTGCGGCTGTGGCGAGAGCGTTACCATCGTTCCCGTCAAAGCCCTCGACGCCGAAGAGCAGGCCGACTGATGATCCAGCTCGAGGGGGTGACGCGGCGCTTCCAGAGCGCGGCGGGCGAACGTGTGGCGCTGGACGCGGTCGATCTGACGGTCGAGGCCGGTCAGGTGTTCGGCGTGGTCGGGCGCTCGGGCGCGGGCAAGTCAACTCTGATCCGGACGATCAATCTACTAGAACGCCCGGACGCCGGGCGTGTCGTCGTCGACGGCCAGGACATGACGGCCCTGTCGCCCGCCGACCTTAGGGCCGCGCGTCGCCGGATCGGCATGATCTTCCAACATTTCAACCTGCTGAACGCCAAGACGATCGCCGAGAACGTGGCCTTTCCGTTGCGGCTGGAGGGGCGGTCCTCGGTGGAGGTGGATCGTCGGGTCGCAAGCCTGCTGGATCAGCTCGGGCTCGCCGAACATGCCAAGAAGCATCCCGCGCAACTCTCCGGTGGCCAGAAGCAGCGGGTCGGAATCGCCCGCGCCCTGGCCTGTGAGCCGGGGGTCCTGCTGTGCGACGAGGCGACCAGTGCGCTGGACCCCGAGACGACGGATGAAATCCTTACCCTGCTGGATCAGCTGAACCGCGACCTGAACCTGACCATCGTTCTGATCACCCACCAGATGGAGGTGGTGCGCCGCGTCTGCGACCGGGTGGCGGTGCTGAAGGACGGTCGGGTGGTGGAGGAGGGGGCGACCGCCGATGTCTTCCTGCATCCGCGCCATGCCGCGACCCGCGCCATGCTGGCGGAGGGCGAGGAGGCGTTCGACGCCACGACCGTGCCGCCGGGCGGACGTCTGGCCAGACTGACCTTCAGGGGGAGCTCGACCTATGAGCCCGAACTGAGCCGCGTCGCCCGCTCTGTCGGGGTGGACTATTCCATCCTGTCGGGCCGGATCAGCCGTATCCGCGGCGAACCCTATGGCCAATTGGTCGTGGCCTTCACCGGCGGCGATGCCGAGGCGGCGGTGGCCCAGCTGACGGCACGCGGCGTCACCGTTGAACAGGTGGGGGAGGCGGCCTGATGGAGACCTTCTTCGTCAATATCGACTGGTCCGAGATCGTTCGTGCGACCATTGACACCCTGCTGATGCTCGGCGGGGCGATGGCCCTGACCGTGGTGTTCGGCATTCCGCTGGGAGTGTTGCTGTACCTGTCCGGCAAAGGGCGACTGGCGGCCAATCCGGTGCTGAATAGTTTGCTGTCCTTTGTGGTCAATGTGCTGCGGTCCGTACCCTTCATCATCCTGCTGATCGTCATGTTGCCGGTGACGGTGCTGTTGGTCGGGACCTCGCTGGGCGTGGCCGGGGCCATTCCGCCGCTGGTGGTGGGGGCCGCGCCCTTCTATGCGCGGCTTGTCGAGACGGCCCTGCGCGAAGTCGACAAGGGCGTGGTCGAGGCGACCCAGGCCATGGGCGGCTCCACCTGGCAGATCGTCACCAAGGCCTTGCTGCCCGAGGCCATGCCGGGCGTGATCGCGGGCGCGACCGTCACCGCCATCGCCCTGGTCAGTTATACCGCCATGGCGGGGGTCGTCGGGGCCGGGGGTCTGGGCGATCTGGCCATCCGTTTCGGCTACCAACGCTTCCAGACCGATGTCATGGTCGTCACCGTTCTGCTTCTGCTTGTCCTCGTGCAGGGCCTGCAGATGCTGGGCGACCGACTGGTCGCCGCCGTTTCCCACCGCTGATTTCGCTCAGAAGGCCAAACCCATGCTGCGTCGCTCCCTCCTGACCCTCGCCCTTGCCGCCGTCACGCTCAGCGCGTGCGGGCAGGGGGCAGACAAGGCCTCGGGGCCGGATGCGCCGCTGGTCGTCGGGGCCACCGCCGTGCCGCATGCGGAAATTCTGGAACACATCAAGCCGCTGCTGGCCGCCCAAGGCACCAATATCGAGATCAAGGTCTTCAACGACTACGTCCAGCCCAATACCCAGCTGGCCGAGCGCCGTCTGGACGCCAACTATTTCCAGACCAAACCCTATCTGGACGAGTTCAACGCCGCGCGCGGCTCCGATCTGGTGACGGTGGCGGGCGTGCATGTGGAGCCGCTGGGCGTCTATTCGCGCAAGCATAGTGATCTGGTGGCCGTGCCAGCCGGTGCGTTGATCATCCTGCCAAATGACGCTTCGAACACAGGTCGGTCGCTGCTGCTGCTGCAGAGCGCCGGTCTGATCACCCTGCGTGACCCCGCCAACCCCTTGCAGACCGTGCGCGACATCACCGGCAACCCGCGCCGCTTCACCTTCCGCGAGGTCGAGGCCGCGACCATCCCGCGTATTCTGGACCAGGCCGATCTGGCGGTGATCAACACTAACTATGCGCTGGATGCGGGTCTGAAGCCGCGTACCGATGCCTTGTCGCTGGAGGGGGGAGACAGCCCCTACATCAACTATCTGGTGACGCGGTCCGACAACCGGAACGACCCGCGCATAGCGGCGCTGGCGGACATGCTGCGTAGCCAGGCGGTGAAGGACTACATCACGGGCAAGTATGACGGCGCGGTGATCCCGGCCACCTAAGCCGCGACTTCCGCCGCCGCCTTCGCCTTGCGGACTTCATCCGGGGCCAGGACCCGCACGGCCGGCGTGACCGGACGACCGGTCGCCTCGGCAATTAGCTCTGCTGTGCGGTCCTCGACGGCCGCTTCCAGTCGCGTCAGGAACTCTTCCTTGCCGAGGCCGGTCGGGATGGGATCCAGAAACTCGATAGTGGCCAAGCCCGGCGTCTTCCTGAAATCCTCCTGCGACCAGAACAGGCCGAGGTTTGAGGCCAGTGGCACGACCGGCATGTCGAAGTCGCGGTACATGTGCCAGACACCCGAGCGGTAGCGGAACTTCTCGCCCACCTTGGCCAGATTGCCTTCGGGATAAATCAGGATTTTGCGGCCCGCCGCATGGGCGTCGGCGCTGCGGTGTTTCAGCGCATCACGAGCCTCTCGGCCCCCGCAATTGTTGACGACGATAGCCCCCAGCTTGCGCAGGACAGTGCCCAGCAGTGGGAACTTCTCCAGATGGTCGCCGGTGACGAAGGCCAGATCGTCGAACTGGTCATAAACGGCAAAGCCGTCGCCCCAGCTCTGGTGTTTCGACGCAATGATGAAGGCCCCGGTGGGCAGGCGCTCGCGCCCGCGCACCTGCAGCTTGATCCCCGCCAGTACCCGCATGGCCTGGACCATCCGTTTTACATAGCGGCGGATGATCCAGCTGGTCGCGCCGCGTCCGGGCGCGAGGGCCGCAAAGGCCGCCGTCAGGCCGTAGCCGATCGACAGGGTCCAATAGGCGAGGGCAAAGGCGAAGCTGCGCATGGGGAGACTAGAGCCGAAACCCGGCGCTTCGCCTAGGCCGCTGTTTCGAGACGTTCTGCGGAGGTGACGCGGTCGCGGCCTTCGCGCTTGGAGACATAGAGGGCGGCATCGGCGCGCTCCAGCAGGCTGACGGCGGTTTCACCCATGTGGCGGTGCGCGAAGCCGGCGGAGAGGGTGACAGTGCCCAGCTCGTCATTGGTGGAGCGGCGGCGAAGGGCACGAGAGCCGATTTCCTTGCGGATGCTTTCCAGGGCCCGTTCGACCTGGGGCATGCTTTCCATCGGGAAGATCATGGCAAACTCCTCGCCGCCATAGCGCGCCGCGACGCGGGGCGTCTTGGCCACGCGGCCGAGGACGCTGGCGACGTAGCGAAGGACCTGATCCCCGGTCTGGTGGCCCCAGGTGTCGTTGAAGGCCTTGAAGTGGTCGATGTCGAGCACCGCAAGGGTCAGGGCGGTACCCATGTCCTCGGACTGTCGGCACGCGGCCTCCAGATGGTCGTCGAAGGCCTTGCGGTTGGCCAGATTGGTCAGGGCGTCCGTCATGGCGTCGCGACGCACCTGCTCCAGATGCTCGCGCAGCTTGGCGACTTCCTTTGTCGAGGTTTCGAGCTTCTTCTCGAGGGTCACGTTCTCACGCTGAACGCGACGCGTGGCGGTAGTCAGGCTGGTTACGATGGTCTGCAGGGCAGGCGTGCCGTCGGCCCCTTCCATGCTGGTCGCGGCGCCCTCTAGCGTCTTGCCGTAGGCGGACTGGGTCTCATGGGCCTGAGAGATGGCAGCGGCGACACTGGACAGTTCGCGGTCCAGCACCCGCCCGGCGTCGCGGATTTCCTCGGTCAGGCGTCCGCGCGGCAGATATTCAGCGGCCAGCATGTCGGCGGTGGCTTCGGTGAAGCGCTCGCCGGCGGCCAGAAGCCGCGCGATTTCTGTGCCCAGAGCGCCGTCGGGTTCGGCCAGATAGTGGGTCCAGAGCTCGAAATTCAGCGGGCTGGGCCAGACGGACGCGGCCTCCATGCCCTCGATCACCCGCCGCGCCAGATCATAGGCTTGCGGGCCCCTGAGAGCAGTTTCGACCTTGGCCGTCATTCAGCAGTCCCCGACATGTCGCCTTTTGCGATCTGGTCGAAGACGCTAGGGGCTTTTCCGTAACGCCGGGTTAAACGGCGTTACGGGAATGCGAAAACATTCAGCTTTTCGGCAGTACGGGGCGGCGCAGGAAGGCGGGGATTTCGCTGTCGCCGAACGGGCGACCATTCGAAGCGCGAGGCTCGCTGTCGTCCTGCTGGCCCCGGCGATCAGACTGGCGCAGATGTGCCTTCTGAGCCGGACGCTCCGATGCAGCGGGGGCGACAGTCTCAACAGCAGCGGTTTCGATGACTTCCGCGACCGGCATGGGCTCGGTCGGTTTGGACCCACCACGACCACGGCGGCTGCGGGACCGGTCGGCGGGCTTCTCCGTGGCCTCCGCAGGGGCCGTGACGGTCTGGCTTTCGGTGGCCAGGGGCACGTCACCGACCGATGCGGCTTCCGTCACATCTTCAGCAGTGGGAGTTTTCGTGGCCGTCCTGCGGCGGCTGCGTCCAGGCTTCGATGCTTCGGTGTCGTTTGCCGGGGCAGACTTTTCCGACCGCGCTTCGGACCGTGCCGGAACACCCAGGTCGGCGGGGTCCAGAACCAGTTCCTGCGGGTCCATCTTGATCAGCTTCAGAACCTTATCGAGCGACTTGTCGTCGGCCGGGGTCACGATCATGAAGGCCTGGCCCAGCTTGCCGGCGCGACCCGTCCGACCGATGCGGTGCACATAGTCGTCGGCGTGATGGCTGACGTCGTAGTTGAAGACGTGGCTGACGTCGGGAATGTCCAGCCCGCGTGCGGCGACGTCGGACGCCACAAGCAACTTCAATGCACCGGAGCGGAAGTCCGCCAGAGTCTTCGTCCGCAGGGACTGGTCCAGGTCACCATGGATCGGGGCGGCGTCGAAGCCGTGCTGCTTCAGCGATTTGGCGACGACGTCGACCTCAGACTTGCGATTGCAGAAGACGATGCCGTTACGCACGTCGGCACGGCCTATGAGGGCGCGCAGGGCAGCGCGTTTCATCTTGGGATCGCTGGACGGAAGACGGACCAGATATTGGGTGATGGTGTCGGCGGTCGCAGCGGGGCGCGAGGCCTCGATGCGGGTGGGGTCCTTCAGGAACTGGGTAGTCAGCCGCGTGATCTCGGGCGGCATGGTCGCCGAGAAGAACAGGGTCTGGCGCTTGGGTGGCGTCAGCTTGAAGATCTTCTCAATGTCGGGGATGAAACCCATGTCCAGCATGCGGTCGGCTTCGTCGACGACCATGATCTCGACGCCGTTCAGCATCATCTTGCCGCGTTCGAACAGGTCGATCAGACGGCCGGGCGTCGCGATCAGGACATCGACGCCCTTGTTCAGGGCCGCGACCTGGTCGCCCATCGACACGCCCCCGATCAGCAGGACCCAGGTCAGCTTGGTGCCCTTGGCGTATTTGGCAAAGCTCTCGGCCACCTGGTCGGCCAGTTCGCGGGTCGGGGCCAGCACCAGGGCGCGAGGCATGCGGGCGCGGGCGCGGCCACTGGACAGGCGCTCGACGAGGGGCAGGGTGAAGGCCGCGGTCTTTCCGGTGCCGGTCTGAGCGATGCCCAAGACGTCGCGTCCGGCCAGTGCCACTGGGATGGCTTGCGCCTGAATGGGGGTGGCGGTCGTATAGCCGGTATCGGCGACCGCTTGCAGGGTCATGGGCGAGAGGCCCAGTTGGGAAAATTCGGTCATAGGTCCTTGGGACTGGATTGAAGGACGCCCCGCGCATCGGGGTCATCGTGCGATGTCACGGAACCGCCCTGTCTCTGGGCGAGCGGGCGGCGCGGATTCGCCAGTCCTGTCCCGAACGTGGGCCGCATATAGAAGTCCATGCGAAATAGTCAACTATTCCCGCTGCGCTGCGGCCACGCTTGGCAATCGATTAATGTTCGGTAATGTTCGGGTCAGGGAAGGCTAAGGAAGAGGGAAATCATGCAGCGCACGCTTGCCGGAGCGGCCATGGCCGTCGCGTGTCTGATCGCGATGCCGGCGCAGGCCGACATGGACGCGGTCTTCAGCAATACGGTGGTGTCGCGCTATCCCGACGGCGGCTGGGTCAAGCACTGGTTCAACCGTGACGGCACCTATTCCGCCCAGTTCTCCGACGGCCGCAGGATTTCGGCGCGCTGGTCCGTGAATGGCGAACGGGTCTGCCTGACCAACATCCGGCCCAACATGCTGATCCCGCGCTTCTGCACGACCATGGTCGATGCCGATGTCGGCCACACCTGGCAATCGCGCGACCCGCTGGGTCGACGCGTGCAGAACGTTCTGGTCGCGGGGCGCGATCAGTAAGTCCAACATTTCGATGAGGGGGAGACGCGCCATTCCCTGAGAGATTTCAGAGGGAATGGCGCGAGTGACGGGGCTCGAACCCGCGACCTCCGGCGTGACAGGCCGGCACTCTAACCAACTGAGCTACACCCGCGTATCCCGGCCGCGGCGCTGGTCTGCGTCGCGGCGAGGGGCGTCGTTTAGGCGGGGGGGCGGCGCACTGTCAAGCGCCACTTCCGCCGAAATCGCACGATCAGCGCGATGGCACCCCCGGACCCGCCACGGCCGCTGCCTCGGGCGGAGCGACGGGGCCGGAAATACCGCCGTCGGCCGGAGGCTGGAGGGCCGCTGCAGGCGGCGGCACCTCGTAATGCACGCCGACGCCTGGCCCTAGCGGCAGGTCAAGAGTGACCCAGGCGGCGATCATCAACAGGCCCGCGATCAGGAAACAGCCCGCATAGGGCAGCATGGTCGACATCAACGAGCCTAGGCCGAACTTGGGGTCCCAGCGCTGGGCGAAGGTCAGGATCAGCGGGAAATAGCTCATCAGGGGCGTCGCGATGTTGGTGACAGAATCGCCCATGCGATAGGCGGCGGTCGTCATCTCGGGACTGATGCCCAGCAGCATGAACATCGGCACCACGATAGGCGCCAGCGCCGACCACTTGGCCGAAGCCGAACCGATGAACAGGTCGAAGAAGCACGACACCAACAGGACGGCGATCAGCAGGATGGGGGCGGGCAGGTCGATCGCCTTCAGCCCTGCGGCCGCATTGACCGCGAGGATGGGTCCCAGACCGGACCAGTTGAACATCGCCACGAAGTGAGCGGCGAAAAAAGCCAACACGATATAGGGGGCCAACTGGGCGATGCCTTCCACCATCATGCGCACCATGTCGCGGTGACTCTTCACCGTACCCGCGCCCGCGCCATAGGCCCCGCCCGCCAAGAAGAAGGTGGTGGCGAAGAAGGCGACCAGCGATTTGTAAAGCGGGTTGAACCGCTGGGCCGGTTCGGCCTCTGGATCGACGAACGGCGAGCCGGGCAGGAAGGTTACCAGCGTCCACAGGCCGATCATGCCCAGGATGGCCAAGCCAGCCCAGGCCAGGCCGCGCTTCTCTTGAGGCGTAAGCCCCTTGCGCTCTTCGGCATCTGAAACGGGCGCGGTCTTTGATGGCGTCCAGGCCCCGAGGCGGGGCTCGATGATGCGGTCGGTCAGAAACCAGATGATGGGCGTGAAGACCACCACGACGCCGACGATGAAGAACCAGTTCCCCGCGATGTTCACCGAATAGGACGGGTCGATCAGCCGGGCGGCGGGCTCGGTAATGCCCAGGATCAGGGCGTCGGAGGCCCCTGGAAACAGATTGCCGGCATAGCCGCCGGAGACAGCGGCAAATCCAGCGGCCAGCCCGGCCAGGGGATGGCGACCGGCCGCGGCGAAGATGACGGCTGCCAGCGGGATCACGACGACATATGACGCGTCCGAGGCATGGTGCGAGACCATGCCGGTGATCACGACGACCGGTGTCAGGATGGATTTGGGCGCATTCAGCAAGGCCCCGCGAATGGCTGTGCCGAACAGCCCCGTCCGCTCAGCGACTGATGCGCCATAGATGATGGTGATGACGATCCCCAGCGGCGGAAAGTCGGCCAGGGTCGACGGCATGCCGATGAACAGACGCTCCAGGTTCTCCGGCGAAAGCAGGCTTTGAGCCTCAAGCGTATCGCCCGTCACCGGATTGACCGCCGACCAGCCGAGGCCTGCGCCGACCAGGCTGAGCGCTATCAGGCCGAGGATCAGCCAGAGAAACAGAAAGACGGGATCGGGCAGCTTGTTGCCGATCCGCTCGACGCCGTTCAGAATTCGGGTGCCAATGGCCATCAACTGCTCCGATAGGTGTCCTGATCAGTCGGCCATAGGGAAGCAGTGCTTTGAGAATGGCAAGCATCTTCACGCTGACAATTACGCCATCAGCGCTGCGAACCATTCTCAATAAAATCCTTTTGCCGCATGGGTTTGAACCTCGGCGCATCCGGGTCTAGAAAGCGCCGAATCCGCCCCTCCCACTGTGGCGGACGAGGTCCCTTCCGGATGAATGCATATCTTCTCGAATATCTGCCGATCGTGGTCTTTCTCGGGATCGCGGCGGTGCTTGGGCTCGGTTTCATGATCGCGGCCTGGGTGCTGGCCCCCAAGAACCCCGACTCCGAAAAGCTGTCGGCCTATGAATGCGGCTTCAACGCCTTCGACGACGCGCGCATGAAGTTCGACGTGCGCTTCTATCTGGTGTCGATCCTGTTCATCATCTTCGACCTGGAAGTCGCCTTCCTGTTCCCGTGGGCCGTGTCGATGTTCGATCTGGCGCGCGGCGAGATGATCTTCGCCTTCTGGTCGATGATGGTCTTCCTGGGCGTGCTGACCGTGGGCTTCATCTACGAATGGAAGAAGGGAGCTCTCGAATGGGAGTGATCGCTCCGCCGTCTGGCCCGACCAGCCTGCTGCCGACCAATCTGTACGGCACCGGCGCGCGTTCGTCGGTCGAGGGCTACGACCCCGCCCTCCATGACAAATTCTTTGAGGCGGTGAACACCGAACTGGGCGAGCAAGGCTTTCTGACCACCTCGCTGGACGACGTGATCAACTGGGCCCGCACCGGGTCGCTGATGTGGATGACGTTCGGCCTGGCCTGTTGTGCCGTCGAGATGATGCAGGCGTCGATGCCGCGCTTCGACATGGAGCGGTTCGGCATGGCCCCGCGCGCCAGCCCGCGCCAGTCGGACCTGATGATCGTCGCCGGCACCCTGACCAACAAAATGGCCCCGGCCCTGCGCAAGGTCTACGACCAGATGCCGGACCCGCGCTATGTCCTGTCGATGGGTAGCTGCGCCAACGGCGGCGGATATTATCACTACAGCTACAGCGTCGTTCGCGGCTGCGACCGGGTCGTGCCGGTGGATGTCTATGTGCCGGGGTGCCCGCCGACGGCGGAGGCGCTGCTGTACGGCCTGTTGCAACTGCAGAAGAAGATCCGGCGCACGGGGACGATCGAGCGATGAGCGCGCTGGCGAAACTGCAGGAGATCGAGATCGCCCTGACGCCGCTGGGCGCAGAGATGGTCGGCGAGCTGGGCGTTCAGGCACAGGTGGCGTTCGGTGAGCTGACGCTGATCGCCGAGCGCGATGCGATCGTGAATGTGCTCACGGTGCTGAAGGACCGGTTCGGCTTTCATCAGCTGCTGGACATCTGCGGCGTGGATTTCCCGGATCGAGAAGAGCGGTTCGAGGTCGTCTATCACCTGTTGTCGATGACGCGGAACGCGCGGGTGCGGGTCAAGGTGACGACCGACGAGGTCCAGCCGGTGCCCAGCGTCATCTCCGTCTTCCCTTGCGCCGACTGGTTTGAGCGCGAGGCGTTCGACATGTACGGCATGCTGTTCTCGGGCCACCCCGATCTGCGCCGTCTGCTGACCGACTATGGCTTTCAGGGGCATCCGCTGCGCAAGGACTTCCCGATGACGGGCTATGTCGAGGTCCGGTACGATGAGGAGCAGAAGCGGGTGGTCTATGAGCCCGTCAAGCTGACCCAGGAGTTCCGCAACTTCGACTTCCTGTCCCCCTGGGAGGGTGCGGAATATCCGACCGACATCCTGCCCGGCGACGAAAAGGCCGCCCAGGCCGCGGCGGTCGCGGGCAATGCGCCGTCAGGAGGCAAGGCATGACCGAGACCGCCCTGACCCCACCGATCGGCGCAACCGACATTTTCGACGAGCCCCACGACGGGCGCACCGACCACGCGCGCGCGCTGGACGACCGTAAATTCACGATCAACTTCGGCCCGCAGCATCCGGCCGCGCACGGCGTGCTGCGTCTGGTGCTGGAGCTGGATGGCGAACTGGTCACGCGCGTCGACCCGCACATCGGACTGCTGCATCGCGGCACCGAAAAGCTGATGGAGGCCCGGACCTACCTTCAGAACATCCCGTACCTGGACCGTCTCGACTATGTGTCGCCGATGAACCAGGAGCACGCCTTCTGCCTGGCCATCGAAAAGCTGATGGGCATCGACGTGCCGTACCGGGCCCAGCTGATCCGGGTGCTGTATTCCGAGATCGGGCGTATCCTGTCGCACCTGCTGAACGTGACGACCCAGGCCATGGACGTGGGGGCCCTGACGCCGCCGCTCTGGGGCTTCGAGGAGCGCGAGAAGCTGATGGTCTTCTACGAGCGGGCCTGTGGGGCGCGCCTGCACGCCAACTATTTCCGGCCCGGCGGCGTCCACCAGGACCTGCCGCCTGCGCTGATCGACGACATTGGCCGGTGGTGCCAGGAATTCCCGGCGGCGCTGAAGGATATCGAGTCGCTGGTCACCGAGAACCGCATCTTCAAGCAGCGCAACGTCGACATCGGCGTGGTGTCCAAGCAGGAGGCTCTGGACTGGGGCTTCACCGGCGTGATGCTGCGCGGCTCGGACATTCCGTGGGACCTGCGCAAGTCGCAACCCTATGAATGCTATGCCGACCTGGAGTTCGACATCGCCGTCGGCAAGAACGGCGACTGCTGGGACCGCTACCTGTGCCGCATCGAAGAGATGAAGCAGTCGGTGCACATCATGGAGCAGTGCATCCATCGCTTGCGCAACTGCCCCGGCGAGCCCGTCATGACCGAGGACAACAAGGTCGTGCCCCCGCGTCGCGGTGAGATGAAGCGGTCGATGGAAGCCCTGATCCATCACTTCAAACTGTACACCGAAGGCTTCAAGACGCCCGAGGGCGAGGTCTATGCCTCGGTCGAAGCGCCCAAGGGCGAGTTCGGCATCTATCTGGTGTCCGACGGCACCAACAAACCCTATCGCGTGAAGATTTCGGCCCCGGGCTTCCGCTCGCTTCAGGCCATGGACTGGATGAACCGTGGCCACATGCTGGCCGACGTCAGCGCCATCCTGGGTTCGCTCGACATCGTTTTCGGAGAAGTGGACCGATGAGCGTTCGTCGTCTCGCCAAAGTTCAGCCTGACAGTTTCGCCTTCTCCAAGGCGACGAAGGCCAAGTGCGACTGGTGGATCGCCAAATATCCGGCGGACCGCCGTCAGTCGGCGGTGATCCCGATCCTGTGGCTGGTCCAGAAGCAGGAGGGCTGGGTGCCCGAGCCCGCAATCCGCGCCATCGGCGAGTTGCTGGGCATGCCCTATATCCGGGTGCTGGAGGTCGCGACCTTCTACACCATGTTCATGCTGGAGCCGGTGGGCACCAGTGCGTTGATCCAGGTCTGCGGCACCACGCCCTGCATGCTGCGCGGGGCGGGCGAGCTGATGGCCGTCTGCAAGTCCAAGATCGGCCCCAAGGACACGTTGAGCGCCGACGGTCGCTTCACCTGGCAGGAAGTGGAATGCCTGGGCGCCTGTGCCAATGCGCCGATGGCCCAGATCAACGACTATTATTTCGAAGACCTGACCGCCGAGACCATGGCCCAGATCATCGACGACTTCGCCGCCGGCAAGAAACCCAAGCCCGGCTCGCGCGTCGGACGTCACAGCTCGGAACCCGAGGGCGGGGCCCAGACCCTGCTGGATCCGAAACTGTATGACGGCTCGGCCGCCAAGCCGATCAAGTCGCTGCCGAACAGCAAGCCGGTGCCGGCATGAGCGGAGTGAAGTTTACTGACAAGCGGGTGATCGGTGCTGTGTTCATGGCCGCCGCTGTCGTCTGGTTTATGGCCGCATGGCTTCAGGGGCAGTTGGTCTATTCGATCATCGGCGTGATGTTCCTCGTTTCCGGACTCGCTTGGATCGCGCGTGCTCGTCAGGTGAGCAAGTGATGACCAAGCCTGACCTTTCCACCGACGAAGCTGTCACCCGCTATCGCGCGGAGCTGCGGGCCGTGGGGCGCAGCCAGCGTCTGGCCGGGTTCGGCCTGGTTATCGTCGGGGCCCTGGCCGTCTGGCTATCTACCCGCGCGGGCGATGCCGCCCAGGCCGTTCAGATGGGCGGCTATGCGGCCCTGGCGGCCGGCTGGGCGCTGATGATTGCTGCCATTTTCCTTCGTACCCGCTATCACCGCCGCCGCATGCGCGAGATGAACTGAACCATGGTCGGAATCCTCGAAGACAAGGATCGCATCTTCACCAACCTGTACGGCTTCCAGGACTGGACGCTGGAGGGGGCGAAGACGCGCGGCGCATGGAATGCGACCAAGGACATGCTCGACCTGGGGCGTGACTGGATCATCACCAACGTCAAGAACTCGGGTCTGCGAGGACGCGGCGGGGCGGGCTTCGGCACGGGTCTGAAATGGTCCTTCATGCCAAAAGAGGTCAAGGACCGGCCGCACTATCTGGTCGTCAACGCCGACGAATCCGAGCCCGGGACCTGCAAAGATCGGGAGATCATGCGCCACGATCCGCAACTGCTGATCGAGGGCTGTCTGATTGCCAGCTTCGCCATGCAGGCCCACGCCTGCTACATCTATCTGCGCGGCGAGTATGTGCTGGAACGCGAGCGCATGGAGGCGGCGGTCAAGCAGGCCTATGAGGCGAAGCTGATCGGCAAGAACAATGTCCATGGCTGGGACTTCGACGTCTACATTCACCACGGGGCAGGGGCCTATATCTGCGGTGAAGAGACGGCGCTGCTGGAATCGTTGGAAGGCAAGAAGGGCCAGCCGCGTCTGAAGCCGCCGTTCCCGGCGGGCGCGGGCCTGTACGGCTGCCCGACCACGGTGAACAACGTTGAATCGATCGCGGTTGTGGGCACCATCCTGCGTCGCGGGGCCGAGTGGTTCGCGGGCTTTGGTCGCCCTAACAACACCGGCACCAAGATCATGAGCATCTCGGGCCACGTGAACCGCCCGTGCAACGTCGAGGAGGTCATGTCGATCCCCCTGCGGCAGTTGCTGGAGGATCACTGCGGCGGCGTGCGCGGCGGCTGGGACAATCTGAAGGCCATCATTCCGGGTGGGTCCTCCGTGCCTCTGATCACGCGCGAGATGTCCGAGGTCGCGTTGATGGACTTCGACAGCTTGCGCGAGATGAAGTCCGGCCTGGGCACGGCGGCGGTCATCGTCATGGACCAGTCGACCGATCTGGTCCGCGCCATCGCCCGCATCAGCTATTTCTACAAGCACGAGAGCTGTGGCCAGTGCACGCCGTGCCGCGAGGGCACCGGCTGGATGTGGCGCGTGCTGGAGCGGATGGCGATCGGCGAGGCCGACCCGTCAGAAATCGACATGCTGTTGGAGGTTTCCACCCAGATCGAAGGCCATACGATCTGCGCCCTGGGCGATGCCGCTGCCTGGCCGGTCCAGGGCCTGATCCGGCATTTCCGCCACGAGATCGAGGATCGCATCTCTTCATACCGCAGCCGCCGCGCGAACTTCGCCGGCCATGCGATCGCGGCGGAATAGACGGATGCGGATGGTCCTGGCATCCGCGCTGGCCGTCGTCAGCCTTGCCGCCTGCGGTGAGGGTGCGGACAAGGCTGCGCCGAAGGCTGAAGCCCCTGTCGCGCCTGAGGCCCCGGCCATGACCGCGGCACCGACCGTCACGACCCCCGGCGATCTCCAGGCCGCTTGCCGCGAGGCCGTGCGCAGACTGGCCGGCCAGGAGGGCGACACTGTCCAGTTCCGCGCCACGGGGACGAACACCGCTACCATGTCATGGCGCGCGCCCGTCGACGGCGGCCGCCAGACCATGATCTGCACCGTCGGCGCGGACGGCGTCGAGCTTGCTACCGACGTCGGACAGATGTCCGTCGACGCATCCATAGTACCGGCGGCTTCGGCTGCTCAAGAAGAGGCCCGCTGATGCCGATCGCCAAGGTCAACGGCGTTGAAACCGAGTTCGAGCCCGGGATGACCGTGCTTCAGGTCGCCGAGAAGGCGGGCCACGAGATTCCGCGTTTCTGCTATCACGAGCGGCTGTCGATCGCCGGCAACTGCCGCATGTGCCTGGTCGAGGTGAAGCCCGGACCGCCCAAGCCGCAGGCGTCGTGCGCGCTCCCGGCCGCCGAGGGCCAGGAAATCTTCACCGACACGCCGATGGTCAAGAAGGCGCGCGAAGGGGTGATGGAGTTCCTGCTCATCAACCACCCGCTGGACTGCCCGATCTGCGACCAGGGCGGCGAGTGCGACCTGCAGGACCAGGCCATGGGCTATGGCCGCGACGGTTCCCGCTATGCCGAGAACAAGCGGGCGGTCGAAGAAAAGAACATGGGTCCGACGATCAAGACCTATATGACCCGCTGCATCCAGTGCACGCGCTGCGTCCGCTTCGTCACCGAAGTGGCGGGCGTGCCGGACATCGGCATGATCTCGCGCGGCGAGGATGCCGAGATCACCACCTATCTGGAAAAAGCGGTCGACAGCGAACTGTCGGGCAATGTCAACGACCTGTGCCCCGTCGGCGCCCTGACGCACCGGCCTTGGCAGTTCCACTATCGCCCGTGGGAACTGAAGAAGACCGAAACCATCGATGTGATGGACGCTCTGGGCTCCAACATCCGCGCCGACGCCAAGGGGGCCGAGGTGATGCGCATCCTGCCGCGCGTCAACGAGGGCATCAACGAGGAGTGGCTGTCGGACATCAGCCGCTATGCCGTCGACGGCCTGCAGCGTCAGCGCCTGGACAAGCCCTATGTGCGCGAGAACGGTCGCCTGCGTGCCGCCTCTTGGGACGAGGCGCTGGCCGTCGTGGCCGACAAGCTGAAGGCTGCCCCCGCCGACCGGATCGGTGTCGTCGCAGGCGATCTGCAGGATGCGGAATCGATGAAGGCGGCACTGGACCTGTTCCGTGCACTGGGTTCGGCCAATACCGACTGCCGTCAGGAGGGTTCGGCCCTCGGTTATGGACCGCGCGAGAGCTGGTTGTTCAACAGCGGCCTGGCGGGCATCGAGAATGCCGATGCCATCCTGATCGTCGGGGCCAATCCGCGCACCGAGGCCCCGCTGCTGAACGCCCGCCTGCGCAAGGCCTGGCTGGGCGGCAAGACCGAGATCGCCCTGATCGGCGAGCAGGCCGATCTGACGTTCGACTATGCCTATCTGGGCGGGGGGTCGAAGACTTTGGCGAAGCTGCCCAAGGCGTCAATGGATCTGCTGACCAAGGCCGAGCGTCCCGCCATCATCGTGGGGGCAGGGGCCGTGTCCGGCGACAAGGGCTCGGCCGTGCTGAACGCCTTGGGCGCGCTGGCGCAGAAGGTCGGCGTGGTCGCCGAAGGCTGGAACGGCTTCAACGTCCTGCACACCGCCGCCGCGCGCGTCGGCGGGCTGGACATGGGCTTCGTGCCCGGTGAAGGCGGACTGAGCGTGGCCGAGATGGTCAAGCCGGGTGCGCTGGACGTGCTGTTCCTGCTGGGGGCCGACGAGGTCGATCCGACGGGTTCGGACGCCTTCCGCGTCTATCTGGGCAGCCACGGCGACCGGGGCGCTCATGGGGCGGACGTCATCCTGCCCGGCGCAGCCTATACCGAGAAGTCGGGCCTGTATGTGAATACCGAGGGCCGGGTGCAGATGGCCGAACGCGTCGTCTTCCCCAAGGGCCAGGCCAAGGAAGACTGGGCCATCCTGCGCGCCCTGTCGGCGGCGGTGGGCCAGACCCTGCCGTACGACACGCTGGAGGCCCTGCGCAGCAGGCTGATGGCGGATCATCCGACCTTCGGACGCATCGACTATCTGCCCGCGCCCGCGTCGTTCGATGTGACCTCGCTGGGCAAGAAGAGTGACCTGGGCGACGTGGCCTTCGTCTCTGCGGTCCGCGATCCCTATCTCAACAACCCGATCACGCGCGCCAGCGTGACCATGGCCGAGTTGTCCGCCCTGCGGATCGCCCCGGTCGCGATGGCGGCGGAGTAAGTCATGGCGGACGATACCAGTATTCCTCCGTTGGCTTGGGTTGCCTTTGGCGCGGCCTGGATTGCGGGCTTGTCGCTATTCGGCTCCCTGTTCCTGATTACGCGCCGCCTCGGCATGTCGTGGAAGAGGCATTTCGGCGGCAGCAGTCTGGAAGCGGCCGATAGCGTGCGATTGGGCAAGCTATTGCTCGGTCGTGAAACGCCACCTGAAGGTGCCGACGTCGGCACACTGCTATGGGTTGTTCGTGGCTGCTGGCTGGCGATGACTCTCCTGATTATTGTGTTTGCTCTCCTGCTGGTCGGGGTCGCCTGATGGATTTCTGGACCTCTCCACTTGGCTGGACGCTGGCGACTGCCGGCGGCATCCTGCTGGTCACCGTCGGCATCCTCATCTCGCTGGCCTTCCTCCTGCTGGCCGACCGCAAGATCTGGGCGGCCGTGCAGATGCGCAAAGGGCCCAACGTCGTGGGGCCTTTCGGCCTGCTTCAGTCGTTCGCCGACTTCTTCAAATTCGTGCTGAAGGAAATCGTCGTGCCGGCGGGCGCGGACAAGGTGGTCTTCCTGCTGGCCCCGCTGCTGACCTTCATCCTGGCCTTCATCGCCTGGGCGGCCATTCCGTTCGCGCCGGGCTGGGTTGTTTCCGACCTGAACGTCGGCATCCTGTACATCTTCGCCATCAGCTCGCTGGGCGTCTACGGCATCATCATGGGCGGCTGGGCTTCGAACTCGAAGTATCCGTTCCTGGGGTCACTGCGGTCTGCGGCCCAGATGGTGTCGTATGAAGTCTCCATCGGCCTGGTGATCATCAACGTCATCCTGCTGGCCGGGACGATGAACCTGACGGAGATCGTGACGCGTCAGGAAGGCATGTTCTGGAACTGGTTCGTCTTCGGCGGCGGGGCAGGGACCTGGCCGACGATCATCGTCCTGTTGCCCATGGCGGTCGTCTTCTTCGTGTCGGCCCTGGCCGAGACCAACCGTCCGCCGTTCGACCTGCCCGAGGCCGAGTCCGAACTGGTGGCCGGCTATCAGGTCGAATACTCCTCGACGCCGTATCTGCTGTTCATGATCGGTGAGTACGCCAACATCGTCTTCATGTGCGCCATGATCAGCCTGCTGTTCTTCGGTGGCTGGAACCCCGGTGTGCCGCAGGCGTGGCTGAACAGCCTGCCGGGCTGGCTGGAGCAGGGCATCTATCTGGTCACCTTCCTGTTCAAGATCGTGGTCGCCTTCTTCATGATCGCGCTCGTGAAGGCCTTCGTGCCACGCTACCGCTACGATCAGTTGATGCGTCTGGGCTGGAAGATCTTCCTGCCGACGTCTCTGGTGGCCGTGGTGGTGGTGTCGGGTTGGCGGGTCGCTGTCGAAGCGGGTCTGATATGACCCGCATTCTGATCCTGACGATGGCGCTGGGGCTGACGGCCTGCACCATCCCGACCTATGAACCCGATCCGGTCTCGGCCACCCAGTGGGAGCGGCGGCAGGACGCTATAGAGCGCCAGCAGGCCGAGAAGGCCCGCCTGTGCCAGATCACCAAGGATGACGATCCGCGCAGGGAAGAGCTTTGCCGCGGCGTCAGGAGAGATCGCTGATGTTGAACCGTATCGTCCAGGCCGCGAAGGGTGCGCTGCTGATCGATGTGATCGGTGCCGTCGGCCTGTCGCTGAAATACATGGCCCGTCCCAAGATGACGGTGAACTATCCGTTCGAGCGCAATCCGCAGTCGCCGCGCTTCCGGGGCGAGCATGCTCTGCGCCGCTATGCCAATGGCGAGGAACGCTGCATCGCCTGCAAGCTGTGCGAGGCCATCTGCCCAGCTCAAGCCATCACGATCGAAAGCGAACCGCGCGCCGACGGCAGCCGCCGTACGACCCGCTATGACATCGACATGGTCAAATGCATCTACTGCGGCCTGTGCCAGGAAGCGTGCCCGGTGGACGCCATCGTGGAGGGGCCAAACTCGGAGTTCACGACCGAGACCCGCGAGGAACTGCTGTATGACAAGGATCGACTGCTGGCCAACGGCGACCGTTGGGAGCGTTTGATCGCCAAGAATCTGGAACTCGACGCGCCTTACCGCTAAGGCGCAATCGCTGAAACGGGCCGCGATTCCTTCAGGGGCATCGTCGCCATAGTCGAAAGGGGCGAAGGCCTCCGATGTTGCAAGGCATTGCCTTCTATCTGCTGGCGGCGGTGGCCGTGGTGAGCGCCCTTCTGGTCGTCACCGCGAAGAACCCCGTGCACAGCGTTCTGTGGCTCATCCTGGCCTTTTTCTCGTCCGCCGGGCTGTTCGTCCTGCTGGGTGCGGAGTTCCTGGCCATGCTGCTGGTCGTCGTCTACGTCGGCGCGGTGGCGGTGCTGTTCCTGTTCGTTGTCATGATGCTGGACGTCGATTTCGTGAAGCTGCGTGAAGGCTATGCCCGCTACCTGCCGCTGGCGGCGATCGTGGCGGCGGTGCTGCTGGCCGAGATGATCGTGATCTCGCTGACGGTCGCCAGTGGAGGCGCGGCGGCCGATGCGGTCGGACCGGTCGCGGCCACGGCGGACCAGAGCAATGTCGAGGCCATCGGGCGGGTGCTCTATACCGACTATGTCTACTTCTTCCAGGCGGCGGGGATCGTGCTGCTGATCGCCATGATCGGGGCCATCGTCCTGACCCTGCGCCACAAGCCCAACATCAAGCGCCAGAACATCGCCCGCCAGGTTGGCCGCGATGCCAAGACCGCCATGGAGGTCAAGTCCGTGACCACCGGGGCCGGCGTCACCCCGGAGGATCTGATCTGATGGCCGTTTCGCTCGCACATTATCTGGCGGTCGCCGCCATCCTGTTCACCATCGGTGTCTTCGGCATCTTCGTGAACCGCAAGAACGTCATCATCATCCTGATGTCGATCGAACTGATCCTGCTGGCCGTGAATATCAACTTCGTCGCCTTTTCCGCCTATCTGAACGACATCCAAGGGCAGATCATGGCCATGTTCGTCCTGACCGTCGCCGCGGCCGAAGCCGCTGTTGGCCTGGCCATTCTGGTGACCTTCTTCCGCAACCGCGGCGACATCGCGGTTGACGATGCCAGCGCGATGAAGGGCTGATCGTGGACTATCAGACCCTCGTCATCCTGGGCGTCTTCGCCCCCCTGATCGGTGCCGCCATCGCCGGCTTCTTCGGCCGCCGCATCGGCAATACGGCGTCGCAGGCCGTCACGACCGGCCTGCTGTTCGTGTCCTGCATCGTCGCCTGGATCGTCTTCGGCAACTGGACCTGGGGCGAGTTGGAGCCGTTCACGGTTACCCTGGCCCCCTTCATCAACGTCGGGGACTTCCAGTCCAACTGGGCCATCCGCATCGACGCACTGTCGGCGACCATGCTGGTGGTGGTCACCACCGTGTCTTCGCTCGTGCACCTGTACAGCTGGGGCTATATGGCCGAGGATCCGGACAAGCCGCGGTTCTTCGCCTATCTGTCGCTGTTCACCTTCGCCATGCTGGCGCTGGTCACCGCCGCCGACTTCATGCAGCTTTTCTTCGGCTGGGAAGGGGTGGGGCTGGCGTCCTATCTGCTGATCGGCTTCTGGTTCAAGAAGCCCACAGCCAGTGCCGCCGCGATCAAGGCCTTTGTGGTCAACCGCGTCGGCGACTTCGGCTTTGCGCTGGGCATCATCACCGTCTTCTGGATGTTCGGCACGATCCAGTTCGCCGAGCTGTTCCCGATGATCGCGTCCAAGGCCGGGACCGGCTGGGACTTCCTGGGCCACCGCTGGTCGGCGCTGGATCTGGCGGGCTTCCTCTTGTTCATCGGCGCGATGGGCAAGTCGGCGCAGTTCTTCCTGCACACCTGGCTGCCAGACGCCATGGAGGGCCCGACTCCGGTGTCGGCCCTGATTCACGCTGCGACCATGGTTACGGCTGGCGTCTATATGGTTTGCCTGCTGAGCCCCATCTATGAATACGCGCCCGTCGCGGCCGGCATCATCGCCGTCATCGGGGCCATCACGGCCATGTTCGCCGCGACCGTCGGCCTGATGCAGAACGACATCAAGCGGGTCATCGCCTATTCGACCTGTTCGCAGCTGGGCTACATGTTCTTCGCGGCGGGCGTCGGGGCCTATCAGGCCGCCATGTTCCACCTGTTCACCCACGCCTTTTTCAAGGCCCTGCTGTTCCTGGGCGCCGGCTCGGTGATCCACGGCATGCATCACGAGCAGGACATGCGGAAGATGGGCGGGCTGTGGAAGCTGCTGCCCGTCACCTATGCGGTCATGACCATCGGCACCATCGCCATCACCGGCCTGGGCATCCCCGGCGTCGGCGGCTTTGCGGGCTTCTATTCGAAGGATTCCATCATCGAGAGCGCCTATGCGGCAGCGATGACGGGACACAGCCCGTTCGGCCTGTTCGCCTTCTTCATCGGCATCGTGGCGGCGGGCCTGACGGCCTACTACTCCTGGCGTCTGGTCTTCATGACCTTCCACAACAAGCCGGTCTGGAAGGAAGAAGGTGCCCATCATCACGACGATCATGCCACCGACGCCCAGCTGGAAACCCACTCAGAGCCGCTGTCCGACGACGCCCACGCCCACGACGATCACGCGCATGACGACCACGCCCATCACGGCCCGCTGAACCCGCACGAGAGCCCGTGGGTCATGCTGGTGCCGCTGATCCTGCTGTCCATCGGAGCCGTGGCCGCCGGTCTGGTCTTCGCGCCCAGCTTTATCGGGGATCACGAACATCACTTCTGGCGCGGGGCGATCTTCGTGTCCGAGGCCAACCACGTCCTGCACGAGAGCCACTATGTGCCGACTTGGGTGAAGTGGTCGCCGCTGATCCTCACGCTGATCGGGACCGCCTTCGCCTTCTGGATCTATGTCCTGAAGGAAGGCATGGCCAAGCGGATGGCCGACAGGGGCGGAGTCATCCACGCCTTCCTGTACAACAAGTGGTATTTCGACGAGCTGTACGCCTTCGTCTTGGTGCGCGGGGCCAAGGGGCTGGGTGACCTGTTCTGGAAGGTCGGTGACGTGAAGATCATCGACGGCGGCGGGCCCAATGGCGTCGCCTGGCTGTCGCGCCGGTTCGCCGGCGGTCTGGCCCGCTTCCAGTCCGGTCGGGTCTATTTCTACGCCTTCGTCATGCTGATCGGCCTGGTCGGTTTCCTGGCCTATGCCATCACTTCGTGGGGAGCCTGATCTTGCCCCAGATCCCCTTCATCCTCAGCCTCATCACCTTCCTGCCGCTGATCGGCGGGGGGCTGATCCTGCTGTCGCGCCTGTTCAACAAGGCCGGGGCCGACAATGCCGCGCGCTGGATCGCCATGGGCACGACCTTGGCCACCCTGGCGCTGTCGGTCGTTCTGGTCGGCGCGTTCGATCAATCCAGCGCGGCCTATCAGTTCGTGGAACGCTACGTCTGGTTCGTCGGCGCGGAATACCACATGGGCGTGGACGGGATTTCGATCCTGTTCGTGCTGCTGACCGCCTTCCTGATGCCGATCTGCATCCTGGCCAGCTGGAAGACCATTACCGACCGCGTGGTCGAATACATGATCGCCTTCCTGGTGCTGGAGACGCTGGTCATCGGGGTGTTCACCTCGCTGGACCTGTTCCTGTTCTACATCTTCTTCGAGGGCACCCTGGTGCCGATGTTCCTGATCATCGGCATCTGGGGCGGGGCGAACCGCATCTATGCCTCGTACAAATTCTTTCTCTACACCCTGCTGGGGTCCGTCCTCATGCTGCTGGCCATGCTGTGGATGGCCCAGGATGCGGGCACGACCAGCATTCCGGCGCTGAAGGAGCATGTCTTCGACGCCCGGTATCAGCCTCTGCTGTGGCTGGCCTTCTTCGCCTCGTTTGCGGTCAAGATGCCGATGTGGCCGGTGCACACCTGGCTGCCGGACGCCCACGTTCAGGCCCCGACGGCGGGCTCGGTCATTCTGGCCGGTATCCTGCTGAAGCTGGGCGGCTATGGCTTCATCCTGTTCAACATCCCGATGTTCCCGCTGGCATCGCAGATGTTCGCGCCGCTGGTGTTCGCCCTGTCAGTGATCGCCATCGTCTACACCTCGCTGGTCGCCTTCCGTCAGACGGATATCAAGAAGCTGATCGCCTATTCCTCGGTGGCCCACATGGGCTTCGTGACCATGGGCATTTTCGCCGGCAATGACACGGGCGTGCAGGGCGCGGTGTTCCAGATGCTGAGCCACGGCCTGATCTCGGGCGCGCTCTTCCTCTGCGTAGGCGTCGTCTATGACCGGATGCACACGCGCGAGATCGCCTTCTATGGCGGCCTGACCAATCGCATGCCGTGGTTCGCGGCCATCTTCCTGATGTTCACCATGGCCAACGTCGGCCTGCCGGGCACCTCGGGTTTCATCGGGGAAATCCTGACGATGACCGGCGTCTATCAAGTCTCGACCTGGGCGGCCTTTGTGGCGGCGTCGGGCGTGATCCTGTCGGCCATCTATGCCCTGACGCTTTACCGCAACGTCATGTTCGGCGAGATCGTCAATCCGGCCCTGAAGACCATCGCCGACATCGACAAGCGCGAGCTGGCGCTGTTCGTGCCGCTGATCGTCGGCACCATCTGGCTGGGCGTCCAGCCGGGTCTGGTGCTGAACTATACCGCCGCCTCGGTCGAGGCGCTGACCGCCACCTATCGCGCTGTGATCGGCGGGTGAGACCATCATGCAAGATCTGATTCCCGCCCTTCATCTTTCCGCGCCGGAAGGTACGCTCGCCGTCGGCGGGCTGGTGCTGCTGATGCTCGGGGCCTTCATGGGCGAGAAGAGCGCCCGTCTGGTCTCGATCCTGTCGGTGGCCCTGCTGGTCGCCGCCACCGCCGTGACCGTGACCGGCCCGCTGGGCCAGGCGTTCAATGGGGCCTATGTGGCCGATCCGCTGGCCGTTTACGGCAAGGCGATCATCTTCCTGTCCAGCGCGGTCTGCATCGTATTGGGTGGCGGCTGGATGCAGCGGGCGAAGATCGCGCGGTTTGAGTATCCCATCCTGATCGTCCTGGCCTCGGCCGGCATGGGCATGATGGCGTCCTCGGGCGACCTCATCTCCATGTACGTCGGCATCGAACTGCATTCGCTGGCGCTCTATGTGCTGGCCGCCTTCCACCGCGACGACCTGAAGGCGTCCGAGGCGGGGCTGAAGTATTTCGTGCTGGGGGCCCTGTCGTCCGGCCTTCTGCTGTACGGGGCCAGTCTGGTCTACGGCTTCACCGGCTCGATGAACTTTCAGGAAATCGCGGCCTATGCGGTCCAGAACCCGTCGGTGGGTCTGGTTTTCGGCCTGGTCTTCGTGATCTGCGGTCTGGCCTTCAAGATTTCGGCCGCGCCGTTCCACATGTGGACGCCCGACGTCTATGAGGGTGCCCCGACACCGGTCGTGGCCCTGTTCGCTACGGCGCCCAAGATGGCGGCCATGGTTCTAGTCGCACGGGTCCTGATCGATGGCTTTGCGGGGTCGCACGACCAGTGGGCCCAGGTGCTGGTGCTGATCTCGCTGATCTCGTTCGCCGTCGGTGCGTTCGGCGGTCTGGCGCAGAAGAATATCCAGCGCCTGCTGGCCTATTCCTCGATCGCCAACATCGGCTACGCCCTGCTGGGCATCACCGCGGGGACGGAGGCGGGCCTGCAGGCCATGCTGATGTTCATGACCCTGTATGTGGTCGATCAGCTGGGCTTCTTCGCGATCCTGCTGTCGCTGTCGAAGGGTGGCAAGCCGGTGCGCACCATCGCCGATCTGGCGGGGCTGAGGCGGACGCGGCCGGTGACGGCCATCGCCCTGACTGTGCTGTCGCTGTCGGTTCTTGGCATGCCGCCGTTCTCGGGCTTCTGGGGCAAATACTATGTCTTCGGTGCCGCCGTGGATGCGGGCTACTGGATGGTGGCCACCGCCGGTCTGGTCGCCTCTGTCGTGGCCGCCTTCTACTATCTGCGGATCATCAAGCTGATGTGGTTCGATCCGCCGGTGGATGAGGTGCCGTTCGATGCGGCACCGGTCGAGGCCAGGACCATCGCCGTTGCCGGTGCCGCTTTCGCCTTTCCGCTGGTCATCGTCGGCCTGACATGGATCGAGCCGTTGAGCCGCGTCGCCGCGACCAGCTTTAACGCCGGCTAGGGTGGACGCGGCCCCCGTCCTGCTGCTCGACCAGCTCGACTCGACCAATGCCGAGGCGCGGCGTCGGGCCGAGGCAGGGGAGGCAGGGCCGCTGTGGATCACAGCGCGCTGGCAGTCGCAGGGCCGAGGGCGTCGCGGCCGCGAATGGGCCAGCCAGGACGGCAATCTGTTCGCCACGCTGCTCCACGTCGTGAACAAGTCGCCTGCCGAGGCGGCGCAGATTACCTTCATCGCGGCCCTGGCCGTCGCCGACCTGCTGGACCGGTATGCGCCGCCGTCGCTGGTCACGATCAAATGGCCCAATGATGTGATGCTGGCGGGCGTGAAGGCCTCGGGCATTCTGGTCGAGTCCGGGGCGCATGCGTCCGGTGGCCTGTGGCTGGCGGTCGGGATCGGCGTCAACCTGGCCCATGCGCCACAGGGGACCGAGCGGCCGGCGGCAGCCTTGGTCGATCACCTGGCCGCAGATGTCGCCGCGCCGCCGACGGTCGAGGTGGCCGCGCGTCAGCTGGCCGAAGCCTTCGCCGTCTGGCTGCACCGGTGGGAGACGCTGGGCTTCCAGCCGATCCTCGACGCTTGGGCCGCTCGCGCGCCGGGGCTGGACGGTCCTGCCGTTGCACGATTGGGCCATGAGACGGTCGAGGGCCGGGCCGAGGGGGTGGCCGCTGACGGTGCCCTGAAACTGCGACTGGCCGACGGATCGCTGCGGCTGATCTCGGCTGGCGATGTCTTCTTCGGAGAGGCTGCCTGATGCTGCTGGCGATCGAGCAAGGCAATACCAACACCCTGTTCGCGATCCACGACGGATCCGACTGGATCGCCCAGTGGCGGACCTCGACCTATGCCAATCGCACGGCGGATGAGTATGCGGTCTGGCTGCATCAGTTGCTGACCATGCGCGACCTCGCGATCAGCCAGCTGGATGGCTGCATCATCTCCAGCGTGGTGCCCCAGTCGATCTTCAACCTGCGTAATCTGGCGCGGCGCTATCTGAACGTTGAACCCATGGTCATCGGCGAGAACGTCGACCTGGGCATCGCCGCTCGCATCGACAAACCCAGCGAGGCGGGGGCGGACCGGCTGGTCAATGCCATCGGGGCGCATCTGGTCTATCCCGGCGACCTGATCGTGATCGACAGCGGCACGGCCACCACTTTCGATGTCGTGGCCGCGGACGGGGCGTTCGAGGGCGGCATTATCGCGCCCGGCGTCAACCTGTCGCTGCAGGCGCTGCACGAGGCCGCCGCAATGTTGCCCCGCATCGCCATTCAGAAGCCCGCCAAGGTCATCGGCAAGGACACCGTCTCAAACATGCAGTCCGGCGTCTTCTGGGGCTATATCGCCCTGATCGAAGGTCTGGTGGCGCGCATGAAAGACGAGTGGGGCGCGCCCATGACCGTCATCGGCACAGGCGGCGTGGCCAGCCTGTTCGAAGGCGCAACGACATCAATCGACCGGTTCGATCCGGACCTGACCATCCGCGGCCTGCTGGAAATCTGGCGGCGGAACACCCACCTCAAGGACATATGAAAAACAACACAAACGACGAACTCGTCTTCGTGCCGCTGGGCGGTTCGGGCGAAATCGGCATGAACCTGAATGTCTACGGCTATGGGCCGGAGGCGAACCGCGAATATCTGATCGTCGACGTGGGCGTGACCTTCGGCGACCTGTCGACGCCCGGCGTCGATGTGATCGTGCCCGATCCGGAGTTTCTGGAAGGCGAGACGATCCGCGGCATCGTCCTGACGCATGCGCATGAGGATCACATCGGTGCGCTGGGCTGGCTGTGGACGCGCATCAAGGCCCCGATCTATGCCACGCCTTTCACCGCCTTTCTGATCCGCGAAAAGCTGCGCGAGGCGGGGGTGCTGGATCAGGTGAAGATCGTCGAGGTGCCGCTGTCGGGCACGGTCGAACTGGGCCCGTTCCAGGTGACGATGATCACCATGACCCACTCGATCGCCGAGCCGAATGCCCTGGCCATCAAGACGCCGCTGGGCACGGTTCTGCATACCGGCGACTGGAAGCTGGACCCCACGCCGGTCATCGGCCAGCCGACCGACATCGCGGCGATCACCAAGCTGGGCGACGAAGGCCTGCTGGCGATGGTCTGCGATTCCACCAACGTCTTCGTCGAAGGCCAGGCGGGGTCGGAGCTGGATGCCCAGGCCGGTCTGATCGAGTTGATCGGCAGTCTGAAGAAGGGGCGCATCGCCGTCGGCTGCTTTGCCTCCAACGTGGCGCGCATGGTCAGTGTGATGAAGGCCGCGCAACTGGCCGGGCGCCGCGTCGCCTTGGCCGGGCGGTCGATGCACAAGATCACAGCGGCGGCGAAACACGTCGGCCTGTTCGGTGAGAGCCAGCGCATCCTATCTGAGGAAGAGGCTCGCGTCTGGCCTGCCGACGAAATCCTGTATCTCTGCACCGGCAGCCAAGGTGAGGATCGCGCCGCCCTGTCCCGCGCCTCGCAGGGAACCCACCCGGTCATCAAACTGGGTCTGGGCGATCACTGCATCTTCTCGTCGCGGGTCATCCCCGGCAACGAACTGGCCATTGCGGCCTTGCAGGACCGGCTCGCGGATCGCGGGGTGCGGCTCTATACCGAGAAGGACCATCCGCACGTCCACGTCTCGGGACACCCCTGCCGGGACGAGATGAAGCAGATGTATGCCTGGGCGCGGCCGAAGATCGCCGTGCCCACCCACGGCATGCGCCGCCACCTGGCCGAACACGCCAACCTGGCCAAGGATCTGGGCGTGGCCGAGACGGTGCAACCCCGCAACGGCGACATGGTGCGTCTAGCCCCCGGGCCTGCGGCCATCATCGACGAGGTGCCGCATGGCCGCCTGTATGTCGACGGCGGTCGCCTGGTGACCGAACAGGGCGAGGCGATGCACGAGCGTCGTCATGCCTCCAACAACGGTGTGCTGATCGTCAGCTTCGCGATGGACAAGCGCGGTAAGATCGTCAGCGACATCGACGTCCGTTCCATCGGCCTGCCAGGTGATGCAGAGCGTCCGCTGGGCGACGCCCTGGACGATCTGGCCGAACGGGTGGAGCTTGCGGTCGGCAAGCTGAAGGGCGAGGCGCTGGAGGATGAACTGGTCATCGAGCAGGCGGTATCGCGCGCGCTGAAGAAGGCCAGCCAGCAGATCTGGGACCGTCGCCCCATCGTGGAGACGGTTATCCTGCGGCTCTAGAGGCCAAGGCGATGGGCGGGCGCGAACGGATCAGGGCAGGCGGACGTAAGGCGCTTGAGCGCGTCCGGCATGCCCGCCACCCGCTGCATGGCTGGCGCAAATGGGCGCTGATCCTGTTTCAGGCCCTCCTGGGTCTCGTCGTTCTGTTCGCCGTGGTGAACCTCACGCTCAGCCTGACCACATTCCGGGGCAGCAATCCCGCCGATCGGATGGTCGACGAGGTGAGGGGCCTTTGGTTCAGTCCTGCGGATGGTCGCGCCGTCTCGGCTGAGGCCTTTGTCGCGGTGCATGGCGAGGAGCTTGGACCCGATCCGTCCGCTGAGGCCATTCGCGGATACTTCGAGCATGAAGCGGAACAGGGCGTGTTCCTGCTGGACCATGTCATGGCCGACTACATCTTGAAGCGGTTCGGGCGGATCGACAGCCGGACCGTGCCTTCGGGCGTCTATGTCGGGGCGCATGCTCTGGGTCCGGACGGCGACCCTTGGGTGCGCATCACCAAATGGCCGGCGCACTATCTGATGTTCCCGCGCCACGCCTATATCCTGGTGGTGCCGGAGGAGGGCCCGGCCATCGCCTTTTCTGCCAGCCAGAATGCCAAGTTCGATCCCGACCTGCCCGACGGCGACCGTCTGGGGGCGCGCATTGCCGTCTATGACCCCGACGCCTATGATTTTCCCAGTTCGGGTCAGGCCCTGCACGAGATGACGTTGATCACCCGAGATCCAGCCGAGGTCGCTGCTGCACCGACCGATCTGGCGCGGGCGCGGGCGGAGCTGGACGCCAGCGGCCTGCGCTATGGCCTGCTGGCTCCGAATTCCAACACGGTTGTCGGCTGCATCCTGGAGCGGTCCGGAGCCATGACGGCGGAACAGCGCAGCCGCATCCTGCTGGCGGTCCGGGCACCGGGAATCGGCGCCGACTGCTGGTAGGCTTTGAATCCCGGCGCGGGCCTACCTATAAGGAGCCGAATCCCGCCGCCCCAAGGTTCCAAGCATGCCCGACGCCCCTTCCGAGTTTCGCTACAAGCGCGTCCTGCTGAAGGTCTCGGGCGAGGTGCTGATGGGCGATCAGGCCTATGGCATCGATCAGAAGACGGTGGCGACCGTGGCCCAGGCCGTGGCCGACGTGGCGCGTGACGGCATCGAGATTTGCCTGGTCATCGGCGGCGGCAACATCTTCCGTGGGCTGTCCAAGGCTGCGGGCGACATGGAGCGGGCCACCGCCGACTATATGGGCATGCTGGCCACGGTCATGAACGCCCTGGCCATGCAGGCGGCGCTGGAGAAGATCGGTGTGCAGACGCGGGTGCAGAGCGCCCTGACCATGAATGCCGTGGCCGAGCCCTATGTGCGTCGCCGCGCTCTCCGCCACCTCGAGAAGGGGCGTGTGGTGATCTTTGCCGCCGGCGTCGGCGCGCCGTTCTTCACGACCGATTCCGGAGCCGCCCTGCGTGCTGCTGAAATGGGCTGCGATGCCCTGCTGAAGGGCACCAGCGTGGACGGCGTCTATACGGCCGATCCCAAGAAGGACAAATCCGCGACGCGGTATGAGACCCTGACCTATCACGATGTGCTGGCGCGCGACCTGAAGGTCATGGACGCCTCGGCCATCGCCCTGATGCGTGACAGCGGCATCCCGATCGTGGTCTTCTCGATCCGGGAAGATAATTCGCTCCGTCGCACTCTGACGGGCGAAGGCACGTTCACCGTGATATCGTCCTCCGACAAGGCCGCCTGATCGGCCTCTGGCGCAGACAAGAAACGACGAGAGAAACGACCATGGCCAAGCCCGATCTGAAGACCTACCGCGACCGCATGGACAAGGCAGTCGCCGCCCTGAAGGAAGAGTTCAACGGCCTGCGCACCGGCCGCGCCAACGCCGGCCTGCTGGATCCGGTGCAGGTTCAGGCCTATGGCTCCAACTCGCCCCTGAACGCTGTGGCGGCCATCAGCGTGCCGGAACCGCGCATGATCTCGGTCAGCGTCTGGGACAAGGGCATGGTTGGCCCTGTGGAAAAGGCCATCCGTGCGGCGGGTCTGGGCCTGAACCCCATCGTCGATGGCCAGACCCTGCGCATTCCCGTGCCGCCCCTGACCGAGGAGCGCCGCAAGGAGCTGGCCAAACTGGCCGGCAAATATGCCGAACAGCAGAAGATTTCGGTCCGCAACGTCCGCCGCGACGCCAATGACGACCTGAAAAAGGCCGAGAAGGCCGGCGAGATCAGCCAGGACGAGCAGAAGAAGATGGAGGCCGAGGTCCAGAAGGATACCGACGCCGCCATCAAGCGCGTCGATGAGGCCCTGAAGGTCAAGGAACAGGAGATCATGCAGGTCTGACGACCCCGTCCGACCTGTCTGTGCCCATGGACAGCCCCGCCTATTCCGTCCCGTCCGGCAAACCCGGCCCCCACCACGTCGCCCTGATCATGGACGGCAACGGGCGCTGGGCCGAGGCGCGTGGCCTGCCGCGCGCCATGGGGCACCGCGAGGGCGTTCAGGCGCTGAAGCGGACGGTGCAGGCCGCACCCGATCTGGGTATCCGCTGCCTGACGGTGTTCGGCTTCTCGACCGAAAACTGGCGACGTCCGGCGGAAGAGGTCATCGACCTGATGGGGCTGGTCCGGTCCTATGTGGCCAGTGATCTGAAACGGCTGGAAAAGGAGGGCGTGCGGGTGCGGGTCCTCGGGCGTCGCACAGGCCTGCCGGCCGACATCGCCGCCATCGTGGAACGCGCTGAGGCCACGACGGCGCACAACGACAAATTCCTTCTGCAGGTCGCCTTCAACTACGGCGGTCGCGCCGACATCGTCGATGCAGCCCAGAAGCATGTGGAGCGGGTGCTGGCGGGCCAGGCGACCGGCCCGCTGGATGAGGACACGCTTGGGCTCGGCCTGTCGACGGCGGGCGCGCCGCCCGTTGATGTGATCGTCCGGACCTCGGGCGAGCAGCGGCTTTCGAACTTCCTCCTGTGGGAAGCCGCCTATGCTGAACTCGTCTATCAGAACGTTCTGTGGCCGGACTACGGGGCCGCGGCCCTGGCCGATGTCGTGCAGCAGTATCTGAACCGCGAGCGCCGGTTCGGTGGCGTCATGCCGACCACCGCACCGGCGCTCGTCAGCGGCTGATGGCGGTCCGCGCCGGCGACATCGGGCTGAGAGCCGCCTCCGCGATCGTGCTGGCCCCGGCCGCCGTGCTGGCCATCTGGCTGGGTGGTATGTGGTTCCTGGCCCTGATGCTGCTGGCCTGCGGATTGCTGGCGGTCGAGTGGTCGACGATGAGTGCCGCGCCGGCCTGGCGGGTCATGGCCGGGGCCGTCGGTTTCGGCCTGATCGCCGGCGTCATCGCCGCCTATGCCAATCAGTTGTCGCTGGCGCTGGTCTTGCTGGTGTTCGGGGCCGCCGCCGCCGGGGTCTATGCCCGCAGCCGCGGGCAGGAGGCGCTGGATGCCGCCTATGGCGTGCTCTATCTCGGCTGGCCCGCCGTCCTGCTGATCTGGTTGAGAGATGGCGACACCGCCATCGGCCTGTCCTGGACGGTCTTCGCCTTCGCCGTCGCCTGGTCGTCGGACGTCATGGCCTACCTGGTCGGTAGTCTGGTCGGCGGACCCAAGCTGTGGCCGCGCTTTTCGCCCAACAAGACCTGGTCGGGTTTCATCGGCGGCTTGGCCGCCGGGACTGCGGCCGGGGCCATTATGGCAGGCGTGTTTCCCGCGTGGTTCGCCTCCTGGCCCGACATGGGCCTCAGCGCCGTCTGGGGGGCCATGCTGGGCTTCGCGGCGGCCGTTGCGACCATGGCCGGCGACCTTTGGGAGTCCGCTTTGAAGCGGCGCTTCGGCGTCAAGGATGCGGGCAATCTGATCCCGGGGCATGGCGGTCTGCTGGATCGCGTCGACGGGCTGATGTTCGCGGTCGTCGTGGTGGCCTGCGGGCGTCTGATTGCCATTCACTGGGGTGGCGGCGCATGATCCGGCGTCGTGTCACGGTGCTGGGCTCCACCGGCTCAGTGGGTTGTTCGACGCTGGAGCTTATGGACCAGGCCGAGCGGGCTGGGACGGGATCTTTCGAGGTCGAGGTCCTGACCGGCGGGGCCAACATCGCGCGCCTGGCGGAGCAGGCGCGGCGCTGGACACCGCGCATCGCCGTGACGGCCGACCCGGCGCGATTGAACGACCTGCGCGACGCGCTTTCAGGTACCGGCATCGAGGCCGCAGCAGGCGATCAGGCCGTTGTGGAGGCCGCCACTCGGCCCGCGGACTGGATCATGGCATCCATCGTTGGTGCGGCGGGGCTACGCTCGGCCTGGGCGGCGGCATCGACCGGTGCGACCCTGGCCCTCGCCAACAAGGAGAGCTTGGTCTGCTGCGGTCCAGCCCTGATCCAGCGCGTTAAGGCTGGCGGCGGGCGGCTGATCCCCGTCGACTCCGAACACTCCGCCATCTTCCAGGTCTTCCCGCATCAGGCGCCGGAGCAGGTCGAGCGCCTGATACTGACCGCTTCGGGCGGGCCATTCCGCACCACGCCGCGCGAGGCCCTGACCGGCATTACGCCTGAACAGGCTGTGGCCCACCCCAACTGGAGCATGGGGGCCAAGATTTCGGTCGACAGCGCCACCATGGCCAACAAGGGCCTGGAGATGATCGAGGCGGCCTATCTGTTCGACATGTCCGCCGACCGCATCGACGTGGTCGTGCATCCTGAATCGATCATTCACAGCCTGGTCGAATACATCGATGGCTCTACCCTGGCCCAGATGGGGCCGCCGGACATGAAGACGCCGATCGCCTGTGCCCTGGCGTGGCCCGACCGTATGGCCTGGCCGGCGCCCAAGCTTGATCTCGCCGCCTTGGGCAAGATGACGTTCGAGGCACCAGACGAGGACAGGTTCCCGGCCCTGGCGCTGGCGCGTCAGGCGCTGGAGGCGGGAGGTGTCGCCCCCATCGTCTTCAATGCCGCCAATGAGGTCGCGGCCCTGGCCTTTCTCGACCGACGGCTGACCTTTCTCAATATTGCCGCAGTCGTCGCCGACACCGTGGAACAGATGTCGGGATCGGTTACGCTTCCGGATCATGGGGATGCCTGCGATTCTGCTCTGGCCATCGACACGATGGCCCGGCGGGCGGCCGAAGCGGTCGTTCTCAGGCTGAGCAAGGCGGCGTGAGCCGAGACGGGGAGATGACGACCGGATGATCGCCTTCATCGGCCAGATACTGATCTCGATCGCGGCCTTTCTGGTCGTGCTGACCACGATCGTCACGATCCACGAACTGGGCCACTTCTGGGTGGCGCGGGCTTGCGGCGTGAAGATCGACCGTTTCTCGATCGGTTTCGGCAAGGCCATCTTCAGCCGCACGGACAAACACGGCACCGAATGGCGCCTCGCCTGGCTCCCGCTCGGTGGCTACGTCAAATTCTCTGGCGATCTGGACGCGGCCAGTGTGCCCGACGCTGCCGGTCTGGCCGAACTGCGCCAGCGTCTGATGGCAGAGAGAGGGGCGGGGGCCGAGCGCGACTATTTCCACTTCAAGCCGGTCTGGCAGCGTGCGCTGATTACGGCTGCAGGTCCGGCGGCCAACTTCGTACTGGCCATGGTGCTCCTGACTCTTCTGTTCAGCGTGGTGGGTGAACAGATCGCGGCACCGAGGGTCTATGCCGTTCAGCCCAACTCTCCTGCTGCTGCTGCCGGTTTTCAACCTCGCGATCTAATTCTGACCATGAATGGCCGCGCTGTGCGTGAAGGGGCCGAAGTGACTCAGGCCGTGATCCTCAGCGCCAATGATCCTCTGACCTTTACAGTCGATCGCGCAGGGCAGGTCGTCACGCTGGTCGCCACCCCGCTTCGCCAGACGGAAGACAATGCCGTGGCTGGCCGCATCCGTGTTGCACGGATAGGTCTCGATCTCCGTCCGATGTCTGCCGAGGACGTCAGCTCGCGCCGCCTTAACCCCATCGAGGCCGCCGCCAAGGGTGCGGACATGTTCGGCTCGACCCTGAACAGCACTGTCACCTATCTGGGCCGCATCTTCGCGGGCAAGGAATCGGGCGATCTGCTGAATGGTCCGGTCGGCATCGCCAAGGCGGCGGGCGGCATCACCCAGCAGGCGGCCTCGGTCTCGGACGACCTGGGCACCCAGGTGAAGTCTGTCGTCCTGACGCTGATTTATTTCGGCGCCATAGTTTCGATCGGAATGGGCTTTCTAAACCTGATGCCGATTCCGGTTCTCGACGGGGGCCATCTGCTGTTCTACGGCTATGAAGCTGTGGCACGCAGGCCAGTCCCCGCGCGCGTTCAGGAGGTCGGCTACCGGGTCGGTCTTGCTTTGCTGGCGGGATTGATGTTGTTCGCCACCTGGAACGACCTGCAGAAGCTGAGCCTGTTCAAATTCCTCGGCGGGCTCGCATGAGCCGACGCCAGCCCCCGATGGTTTCCCGTATGATCCGACACGATGCGTCCGCCCTCCGTTTTGCTCGCCGCCTGAGCCCCAGCCTGATGGCGCTGGCCATGGCGGCTGGTCTCGCCGGCCCGGCCCTGGCCCAGACCGCGCCCGCGACGGGCCCGATCACGGTCGAGAATGCCCCGGCCGTACAAGCCGCGCCGCAGCCGCAGGATCAGCGTCTGGTCATCAACCGCATTCTCGTGCGCGGTGCCCAGCGCATAGACCAGACGACGATCCTGTCCTATCTGCCGATCCAGGCCGGCGACACGGTCGATGCGGCGGTTCTGGACGTGGCCGTCCGGACGCTGACCCGGACCCAGCTGTTCGCCGATGTGCAGCTGGGCATCCAGAACGGCGATCTGATCGTCGAAATCGTCGAAAATCCGATTATCAACCAGGTGACGTTCGAAGGTAACAGCGCGATCGGCACCACCAAGCTGACGGAAGAAGTCACGATCAAGCCGCGCGGCATCTATACGCGGGCACGGGTCCAGGAAGACGTCGGCAAGATCGTCGAACTGTATCGTCTGTCGGGGCGTATCTCGGCCACCGTCACGCCCAAGCTGGTCCAGCTGGATCAGAACCGCGTCGATGTGGTTTTCGAGATCAACGAAGGGCCGGAGACGGGTGTCCGGTCCATCACCTTCCTGGGTAACAGCGCCTTCTCGGACAACGAGCTGCGTGAAACCATGGTGACCGAGCAGTCGGCCTGGTACAAGCTGTTCACGTCCAACGACAATTACGATCCCAACCGTCTGGACTACGACCGCGAACAGCTGCGGAAGTTCTACACGAACCGCGGCTATTACGATTTCCGCGTCCTGTCGGCGATCAGCGAACTGGCTCCGGACGACAGCGCCTTTGGCATCACCATCACCGTCAACGAGGGCGATCGCTACAACTTTGGCGAGATTGACGTCGTCACCGAGAACGACCGTCTGAATCCCGACTTCCTGAAGCTCCTGCTGCCGATTCAGCCCGGCCAGCTGTACGAGAGCGACAAGATCGAGACGGCGGTCGATGCGCTGACCTTCGCCGCAGGATCGGCGGGCTATGCCTTCGTCGAGATCGAGCCGACCTTCCGGGCCAACCCCGACACCGACACCATCGACGTCACCTTCAATGTGAAGGAAGGCCAGCGGGTCTACATCGACCGGATCAACATCGTCGGCAACACCCGCACCCTGGACAATGTCGTGCGCCGTGAACTGATGCTGAGCGAAGGCGATGCCTTCAATCGCACCCTGCTGGAGCGGTCGCGCAACAACCTGCGTGCGCTGGGCTTCTTCAAGGATGTAACCGTCGAAGAGGCGCGCGGGTCGGCACCCGACCGCTCGGTTGTTAACGTCACGGTCGAGGAACAGCCGACAGGCGAACTGTCGGTCGGAGCGGGCTTCAGCTCGGTCGACTCCTTCGTCGTCAATCTGGGCATCACCGAGCGGAACTTCCGCGGGCGTGGCCAGAACGTCGTGGCCCGTCTGGAGTGGGGCGCGTTGCGCCAGCAGGTCGACTTCCGCTTCACCGAGCCGAAATTCCTGGGCCGCGACCTGCGGGCCGGCTTTGACGCCTTCCACTCGCGTTACGATCTCAGCGAGTTTTCGTCCTACGACTACCGCTCCACCGGTGGCGGTCTTCGCCTGTCTTACCCGCTGAACGGCTATACGCTGCTGAGCGGTCGCTACTTCCTGAAGAGCGACGAAATCATCGTGCCGGACGGCTATTGCGCCACGAACGGTGCGGGCTCGAACGCGCTCTGCGATCAGGTTGGCTCCTTCATCAACTCTTCGGCGGGCTATACGCTGTTCGTGGATCGCCGGAACGACCCAATCCGGCCGACGCGCGGCTGGACCGGCAGGCTGCTTCAGGACTTCGCCGGTATCGGCGGCGATGTGAACTATGTGAAGACCGAGGCGGAAGTGTCGGCCTATTGGGGCATCGCGCCGTCGTGGATCGTGTCCACCACGGCCTCGACCGGCTATATCAGCGGCTGGGGCGGCGACCCGATCCGGATCAACGACCGGTTCTTCAAGGGTGGTAACAGCTTCCGGGGCTTCGAGACGGCCGGTATCGGTCCGCGCGACCTGACGACCCAGGATGCGCTGGGCGGCAATTTCTACGCCATTGGCACCGTGCAGTTGACCGTGCCAAACTTCCTGCCTGAGCAGTATGGCATCCGCACTGAACTGTTCGTCGATGTGGGAACATTGGGCGTACTGGATGACCGTTATACTGTGACTGATCAGGGTCTGAACGATCCGAACATCGTCGATGAGCTGAAACTACGGGCTTCGGCTGGCCTCAGCATTCACTGGCGCTCGCCGATGGGTCCGATCCGGTTCGACCTCAGCCAGATCATCGGGTCCGAGGAATACGACCGCACCGAAACCTTCCGCTTCTCGACCTCCACACAGTTCTAAACCACGGCCGAATGCCGTAGCTTAAAGGTAGACCATGAAACTGATCGCTATCGGCGCTTTCGCGCTCGCTTCGTTGGCCGCCGGCACGGCCTCGGCTCAGAATGCAACCCCTATCAATCACGGTGCTCCGATCACGGGCATCTGCATTTATGACAACGAGGAAGTCCTCGCCCGTTCGACGGCTGGCCAGTCGGTACAGGCCGGCATGCAGCGCCTTCTGACCGAGGTTCAGGGCGAACTGGCCCCCTATGCGTCTAACATCCAGACCGAACTGACGGCCCTGCAACAGGGCGGCGAGGCCGCAGACCCTAGCGGTACGCGTCGTCAGGCTTTGCAGGCCCGCGCCCAGGAAGCGCAACAACTGGAACAGACCCGTCGTGGCGAGCTCTCGTACACTCAGGGCGTCCAGCTGCAGGCCATCGGCACCGCCGTCGAACCCATCGTCATCGCCCTGTACCAGGAGCGGGGCTGCAGCATCCTGCTGAATCGCAGCGCCATCTACAGCGCCAATCCGGCCATGGACATCACGCCGACCGCGATCGAACGCCTGAATGCCGCCCTGCCGTCGCTGTCGTTCAACCGGCTGACGCCGCCGGCTCAGCCGCAGCAATAAGCGATACACAGTGCCTGATCCGCGCTTCTTCCAGCAGGCCGTCGATGCATTGAGCGTCGATGAACTGGCGGCGCGGATTGGTGGAGAGGTCGTGCGCGGCGGAGACAGGTCTGTCTCCGCCGTAGCGCCTTTGGCGGCAGCAGGGGCTGCGGATGTCGCCTTTCTGGGCGACAAACGCTTCATCGCCTCGCTGGCCGAGACCAGGGCCGCGTGTGTCATCCTGCCTGAGTTTGCCGTCGAACGCGCACCGGCAGAGACAGCGCTCATCGTCTCGCGAGAAGCACAGGCGGCTTGGGCGCGCACCGCCCTTTTGTTTCACCATCCCTTGACCCTCGACGCTGCGATCGATCCCGCCGCGGCGACCGAAGATGATACCGTAGTTCTGGAACCGGGCGTTGTCCTGGGACAGGGGGTCCGCATCGGCCGCGGCACCTGGGTCGGCGCAAACACGGTCATCGGTCCCGGCGTCCAGATCGGCCGTGACTGTCAGATCGGCTCAAACGTCAGCATCGGCTTCGCCCTGATCGGCGACCGCGTGCGCTTGTATGCCGGAGCGCGCATCGGCGAGGCCGGTTTCGGCGCGGCGGGATCCAGCATCGGTCCTGTCGACATACCCCAGTTGGGTCGCGTCATCTTACAGGACGGAGTGACGGTCGGTGCCAACAGCTGCATCGACCGCGGAGCGTATGACGACACGGTCATCGGCGAGAACACCAAGATCGATAATCTGGTCATGATCGGCCACAACTGCGTGATCGGGCGCAACGTCCTGATGGCGGCACATACCGGCATTTCAGGCTCTGTCACGGTCGGGGACAACGTCATGTTCGGTGGGCGCGCGGGTGTCGGCGACCATATCTCCATCGGCACCGGCGCTCGTGTCGCGGCCGGGGCGGGGGTGCTGGCCGACATTCCGCCGGGCGAGACCTGGTCCGGATATCCGGCCAAACCCTTGCGTCAATCCTTGCGCGAAGCGATCTGGCTCGCCAAACAGGCAGCGGGAAAGGCGCGTTCCTAGGCGCCGACGCTCAAAAGGCCTTGGAATGACCGACACGACCACCAGCATCAGCATCGACTATGCAGAGGTGATGCGCCGCCTGCCGCACCGCTATCCTTTCCTGCTGGTCGACAAGGCCGAGGATTTCGTGCCGGCAACCTCGATCACCGGCATCAAGAACGTCACCCACAACGAGCCCTTCTTTCCCGGTCATTTCCCGATCGACCCGGTCATGCCGGGCGTGCTGATCGTTGAAGCCATGGCCCAGACGGGCGCTCTGCTGATGTCCAAGACGATGGACGTAGCCGTGGCGGACAAGGTCATCATGTTCATGTCGATCGATGGCGTCCGGTTCCGCAAGCCCGCGCGTCCCGGCGACCAGCTGCGCATGGAGGTCAGGGTGACCCGTGCCCGCGGCGATGCCTACAAGTTCCGCGGCGAGACCTTCATCGATGGCAAGCTGGCGGCTGAGGCCGAGTTTATGGCCATGGTCGTCACTATCGACCAGCCGGCCACCTGATGGCCATCCATCCGACAGCCCAGGTCGATGCCAGTGCGCGGCTGGCGGATGGCGTCGAGATCGGGCCATGGGCCATCGTCGGGCCGAACGTCGTCCTGGCCGAAGGTGTCCGCATCGCCAGCCATGTGGTGATCCAGCAGGATACGACCGTAGGCGCGGGCACCACCATCCATCCCTTCTGCGTCATGGGCGGCGACCCTCAACACGGCGGCTACAAGGGCGAGCCAGTGGCGCTGGAGATCGGCCAGAACAATACCATCCGCGAGCATTCGAGCTTCAATCGCGGTACGCCAGGCGACCGCAAGCTGACGACCATCGGCTCTAACGGACTGTTCATGACAGGGGCCCACGTGGGCCACGACTGCGTGGTGGGCGACAATGTCACCTTCGCCAACAATGCCACACTGGGTGGCCATGTGCGGGTCGGTGACCGGGTGTTTCTGGGCGGCTTGGCTGCGGTCCATCAGTTCGGTCGGATTGGCACGGGCGCGATTGTGGGCGGACTGTCGGCGGTCACACGCGACGTGATCCCCTACGGCTCGGCCTGGGGCAATCATGTGCGGCTGCACGGGCTGAACCTCATCGGACTCAAACGAAAGGGCTACGGCAAGGACGCCGTGCGGCGGCTGCTGGCCGCCTATCGCGACATGTTCGAAGGTGAAGGCCTGTTTTCCGAGCGGCTGGATGCGGCGTCCACGACCTATGCCGACCTGCCGGAAATCCAGGAGATCATCGCCTTCATACGCGAAGACACCCGGCGCCCCATCGCCCTGCCGGACCGGTGAGGGCATCGGCATGAGCGGCAAGCTAGGCCTGATCGCGGGGGGAGGGGCCCTGCCTGTGTCCGTGGCCGCGCGCTGCGAGGCCGAGGGCCGCTCCGTCTTCGTCGTGCGCATGGCGGGGTTCGCCGATCCCCATCTGGCGCGCTATCCGGGGATCGAGGCGGGCATGGCCGAGATCGGGCGGACCCTGTCGGCGCTGAAGAAGGCCGGGTGCGAGGCCGTCTGTTTCGCGGGCACGGTCAATCGGCCGGATTTCAAGACGTTGAAGCCTGACTTCAAGGGGGCGACCCTGTTGCCCGGTATCGTCGCCGCGGCCAGCAAGGGAGACGACGCCCTGCTGAGGAAGATCCTGTCGATCTTCGAGGGCGAGGGCTACGCGATCGAGGGGGCCGACGACATACTGGGCGGCGAGACGCTGCCTGCGGGCGCGCTCGGGGCCGTTCAGCCGACGCCGGAGCAGATATCGGACCTCAGGAAGGCTCTGTATGTCGCGGAAAAGGCCGGTGAACTGGATATCGGTCAGGGGGCCGTTATCTGCGACGGTCTGGTGCTGGCGGTGGAGGCTCAGGAAGGCACGGATGCCATGCTGGCGCGCGTCGCCGGTCTGCCCGCCGACCTGCGAGGCTCGCCGGAGGCCCGGAAGGGGGCGCTGGGCAAGGCCCCCAAGCCGATCCAGGACTTGCGAGTGGACATGCCGGTGATCGGCCCACGAACGCTTGAGATGGCGGCCGCTGCCGGGCTGGCCGGTGTCGGCGGCATCAGCGGCAAGCTGATCCTGATCGATCGTGCCGCCATCATCGCGACGGCGGATCGTCTCGGCCTCTTCGTATGGGGCGAGGCGAGCAAAGATCGCCCATGACCCAGCCGCTCAAGATCATGCTGGTTGCGGCGGAGGCCTCTGGCGATGCGCTTGGTGCCGGCTTGGCAAACGCCCTGAAGGCCAGACGGCGGGATGTCCGGTTCGTCGGGGTTGGCGGCCCGCGTATGGCCGAACAGGGCGTCGAAAGTCCCTTCGACATCGCCTCCCTGTCGATCCTGGGCTGGCTCGAGGGGCTGAAAGCCTACGGACTGGTCAAACAGCGCGTGGCAGAAACTGTGGCGCTCGCCGTGGCCGAGCGGCCCGACGTCGTGATCCTGATCGACAGCTGGGGGTTCACGATCCGTGTCGCCAAGGCTTTGCGCGAGCAACTGCCTGGCGTGCCCCTGATCAAATATGTCGGGCCGCAGGTCTGGGCCTCACGGCCCGGGCGCGCCAGGACGCTGGCGGGAGCGGTCGATCACCTGCTGGCGCTCTATGCCTTCGATGCGCCCTGGTTCGAGCGCGAGGGCCTGGCGACAACGGTCGTCGGGTCGCAGGCCCTGCATGTGGACATGTCGGGGGCAGACCCCGTCGGCTTCCGCCGGTCACGCGGGATAGCGTCTGCCGCCAACCTGCTGCTGGTCCTGCCGGGCAGCCGTCCGTCGGAGATCCGGTTGATGACGCCGGTCTATGAGGCGGCGGTCGCGCGGTTAAAGGCGGCCGATCCTTCGCTGGAGGTTGCCGTGGTCGCGGCGGGCACTGTGGCGGATGACGTCGCTGCCCGCGTCGCCACATGGCCGTTCCGTGCGCATCTGGTGCCTGAGGCGGAGAAATACGACGCGATGCGCGCCGCGACCGTCGCTCTGGCTACCAGCGGGACGGTCTCGACTGAGCTCGCCCTGGCAGGCGCGCCGATGGTGATCGCCTATCGGTTCCAGCCGCTCAGCTATGCGCTGATGAAGCCCTTCTTTACCGGTAAGTATGCGACCCTTTTCAACCATGCGGCCGATGCCGAGATCGCATGCGAGCTGATCCAGAAGGATGCGACGCCAGAGAATGTCGCGGCGGAGGTGGGACGACTACTGGTCGATCCGGTCGCCCGGGACGAACAGGTGCGCGGTCAGACCGCTGCCTTGGACTTGATGGGCCGCGACGCCGCCGATCCCTCCACACTGGCCGCCGAGGCCGTGCTGAAGGTCATAGTGACGAAAAACGCCGGGGCCTGAACCCCGGCGTCTTGATGATCGTGGTCGCCAGATATCGCAGTCAGCCGATGCGCTGGGCGATGCCCTCCAGCGTCTCCTTCAGGCCGGACATTCGCTTGGCGGTCTGATCGGTGCCCGTGACGCGAATATCGCGGGCCATGGCGGCCAGCGACCGGGCGACCGCAGCGTCCCGGCTGCCGCCGTCCACCAGAGGGGTAGCCTGATCGAGGGCGGCGGTCATCTGGGCCATCGTCTCGGCCGGCATGGCATTGTCGCGGGCCAGCTGGTCCAGATAGGCCTTGGCCACGACCGGGTGGGCGGGCCATTTGACCGGGAACTGTTGCTGCGGGTTAACCGTGCCGCCTTCGTCGGCCATCTGGGCCGCCGCGATCTCGTTGGCGGTCAGATGTTCGCTGGGCGTCAGGGTCAGGACATCCAGACCGCGCGCGATCTCGGTGCCGTAGATGCGGCCGTTGTACCAATACACCGACCAGTAGCCACCCTGGCTCTGACGCTCGGCATTGATCGGGCCACGGTCGAAATAGGCGATCTCGCGCACGTTCGACGAGTCGGTAAAATCGCTGATCGACAGCCCGCCCTGATACCAGGCCTGAACGAAGATATCGCGACCCGGGACCGGGATGAGCGAGCCGTTGTGGGCGACGCAGTTTTCCTGATCCGTCTGGGCGGCGGGCAGCTTGTAGTAGCTGCGGAACACCAGCTTGCCGTCGACGATGTCATAGATGGCATTGGCCCCCCAGGTCATCGGATCCTGGACGCGGCAGCGGGGACGACCGCCGCCACCCCATTCGTCGGTGAAGACCACCTTGGTGCCATCGTTGTTGAAGGTCGCCGAGTGCCAGTAGGCGAAGCCACTGTCGACGACTGCGTCCAGTCGCTTGGGTGCACGCGGGTCCGAGATGTCGAACAGGATGCCGTTGCCCGAACAGGCCCCACCCGCGATGTTCGCCGAGGGGAACAGGGTGATATCGTGGCACTGGTCGGTGCGGTTGGTGGTTTGGGTGCCGGTGCCGTGGTCGCCGCCGCGCCACAGGCCGGCGATCTCGCCTGTCGACTGATCGGCAAAGACGCGGGGACTGTCGATGATGCGGGCTCGCGACGGATCGGCCAGCGGGATTTCAATGACGTCGATGCTGAACAGGGCGCTGCGCTGGTCGCCGGGCTGACCGACGGTGCAGCCCGCCAGTTCCTCTTCCGCCCGGACGTTGGCGGTGCCGGAGTTGTAGACGATCAGGCGGTTCTCATCGGCGGATACGACCGAATGGGTGTGGGAGCCCCGGCAGGTCTGGACCTGGCCCACCTGGACCGGGCGTGTGCGGTCGGAGATGTCGAAGATACGGATACCGCGGAACCGTTCGGGCGAGGGCTCGGAGCCGACGCCTTCACGCCCGCAATCGACGCGACCGCTGTTCGACTCCACCGACATCAGCATCAGATCGCCGACGATCGAGACGTCGCCCTGTCCACCGGGGCAGACGATCGAGCTGATCAGTTCAGGCTCGGCGGCGTCCGTGATCCGATACAGATTGATGCCGTGATAGTTGCCGGCGGCCAACAGGTCGCCTTGGAAGGCCATGTCGGTATTGGCGAAGCTGAGGAAGGGCGAGCGGCGGCTGGCCTGATCGGCTGTGCCGCGACGGGCGTCACCATCCGCGCTTGCAGGCGGCAGCTGCGGCGGGTTGCCTTCGGGATTGGTCGGATCGAAGAAGCCGGTCGGCTTGGGCAGGCTGGCGATCAGTTCCATGTTGCTGGCGGCCTGCCCGGCGTCACGGAACCCGGCCTTCAACGTCGTGCGCGGATCGGGCGAGGCGGCGCGCAGCAAGGCCGTCATGCGATTGATCTCGGCCTGCTGCTCGTTCGTCACATCATTGGCGAACCGCGACAGGATGGGGTCGTAGGCCGAACCGGGACTGGCCAGCAGGTCGACCACCATCTTCACCGCCCCCTCGTGATGGGCGATCATCATTTGGAGGAACAGGGTGTCGAAGGCCGGACCATTGGCCGCCGCCAAAGCCGCCATCTGCTCGGCCGTAGCCATGCCAGGCATGCCCGCATGCGCCATGCCGCCATGTGCGGAATGATTCATGCCCGCATGGGCGGAATGGTCCATCCCGGCCATGGCGTGGCCCTGGGCCGGATCGGGTGCCGTCTCGCCACGCTCGCGCAGCCAGCCCTGCATGAACTGGATTTCGTCGGCCTGGGAGGCGTTGATGCGACCGGCGATGTCCTTGACTGCCTGTGTGTTGGTGCGGCTGTCGACCAGGGCCGCCATCTCCACCGCCTGGGCATGGTGCAGGATCATGTCCTGCATGAACTTCACGTCGTCGGCCGAATAGCGGTTGTCAGCGATACGCGACGCCTCACGCCCCTCCAGCGCCCGCGACGCCTGGCCCGGCGCGCCGGGCTGGACGATGGGAGCCTGCTGCGCCATCGCGCCAGTGGCCAAGATCAGGACGCCGGCGGCGGCCGAGCACCCCAGCAGATTGCGAACGGACAGGCTGGCCTTGCGCGACATACTCGCTCCCCGGATGATGTTTCGTCAGGGGTAGCATGTGAAATACCGTAACAGGAACCCTTGCGCCGTTGGCATGGATTACAAAAAAGCAACGCCGGAGCTTTCGCCCCGGCGTCTGGTCTCAGGCCTGATGCGGGCGATCAGCCGCGCTGCTGGATCGGCACGTAGTCGCGCTCGGTCGGGCCGGTGTAGAGCTGGCGCGGGCGACCGATCTTCTGCGAGGAGTCGGCGATCATCTCCTGCCACTGGGCGATCCAGCCCACGGTGCGGGCCAGGGCGAACAGGACAGTGAACATCGAGGTGGGGAAGCCCATCGCCGACAGGGTGATGCCGGAATAGAAGTCGACGTTCGGGAACAGCTTGCGCTCGATGAAGTATTCGTCGTTCAGCGCGATCCGCTCCAGTTCCTTGGCGACCTGGAACAGCGGGTCGTTGGGGTCGCCGACGGCGGCCAGCACTTCGTCGGCGCTTTCCTTCATCACCGTCGCGCGCGGGTCGTAGTTCTTGTAGACCCGGTGGCCGAAGCCCATCAGCTTGTATTTCTTGGCCTTCACGCCCTCGATAAAGGCGGGAATCTTGTCGGGGGTGCCGATCTCTTTCAGCATGTTCAGCGCCTCTTCGTTGGCGCCCCCGTGCGACGGGCCCCACAGGCAGGCGATGCCGGCAGCGATACAGGCGAAGGGGTTGGCGCCCGAAGACCCGGCCAGACGCACGGTCGAGGTCGAGGCGTTCTGCTCGTGATCGGCATGCAGGGTGAAGATGCGATCCATCGCCCGGGCCAGGACCGGATTGACCTCGTAGTCCTCGGCCGGAACGGCGAAGCACATGCGCAGGAAGTTCTCGGCATAGGTCAGGTCGTTGCGCGGCGACACAAACGGTTGGCCGATGTGATATTTGTAGGCCCGGGCCGCGATGGTCGGCATCTTAGCGATCAGACGGATGGCCGAAATCTCGCGCTGGCGGGCGTCGTGGATGTCGAGACTGTCGTGGTAGAAGGCCGACAGGGCCCCGACCGTGCCGACCATGATCGACATCGGGTGGGCGTCGCGACGGAAGCCTTCGAAGAAGCGGTCGAACTGCGAGTGCAGCATCGTGTGCATGGTGATGCTGTTTTCGAACTTCTCGTATTCCGCAGCGGTCGGCAGCTCGCCGTGCAGCAGCAGGTGGCAAACCTCGACGAAGTTGGACTTGGACGCCAGCTGGCCGATCGGATAGCCGCGATGCAGCAAGATGCCCGCGTCGCCGTCGATATAGGTGATGGCGCTTTCGCAGGCCGCCGTCGAGGTAAAGCCGGGGTCGAAGGTGAAGGCGTCGGTCGCGCCATACAGCTTGCGGATATCGATCACATCCGGGCCGGTCGAGCCGGTCAGAACCGGCAGTTCGACGGACTTGTCGCCATAGGTCAGCGTCGCGGATTTGGCAGTTTCAGTCATCTAGGCCCCTTGCACCCTTGCGATAGACGCGGGGAGGCGCCGTCGCGTTTCTGTCTAGAAGTTAGATAGTCTGTTGCAACGCATCATCCAAGCGCCCGAGGCTTTCTTCTCGCCCCAGAGCGGCCAAAGTCTTGGCGATATCAGGCGAAACGCCGTCGCCGGTCAGGGCGGCACGGACCGCCGGACCGATCTTGCCGAAACCCACGGCTTCTTCCTCGGCAAAGGCCTTGAGCTCGGCCTCAAGGGCGAAGACATCCCAGCTGGCGAACAGCTTCAGACGATCGCGCAGGCGGGCGATGCGCTGGCCGGACTCGCCGCTCAGCAAGGGCAGGGCCTTTTCGAAGATCGTCAGGGGCCGTTGACGTAGGACAAAGGCTGACTGGTCCGCAAGCTCCAGCGTCGTCTTGGCGCGATCCTTCAGAAAGGGCATGGCACGCAGCAGACGCGCCTCGTCGTCGGGAGCCAGGGTGTGGCCGCGCGCCAGATGCGCATCCAGCGTCATCTTGGCCAGACGGTCGTCGTCGGCCAGCCGGATCCAGTGGGCATTGACGTGGGCCAGTTTGTCGAAGTCCAGTCGGGCCGGGGCCTTGCCGATGGCATCCAGGTTGAACCACGCCTGCGCCTGTTCGTCGCTGAACAGCTCGTCGTCGCCGTGCGCCCAGCCCAGCCGCGCCAGATAGTTGCGCATGGCCTCGGGCAGGTAACCCATCTCGGCATATTCGTGCACCGCCTGGGCCCCATGTCGCTTGGACAGCTTGGCCCCGTCCGGGCCGTGGATCAGGGGGATGTGAGCAAAGGTCGGGCGGGTCCAGCCTAGGGCGTCATAGATCATGCTCTGACGGGCGGCGTTGTTCAGGTGATCGTCACCGCGAATGACGTGGGTCACGCCCATGTCGTGATCGTCCACCACCACGGCCAGATTGTAGGTCGGCGCGCCGTCCGACCGCAGGATGACCAGATCATCCAGCGAGGCCGAATCCCACCGCACAGTGCCCTGCACCGCATCTTCGACCACGACGGCGGTGTCGGCGGGACGGCGAAAACGGACGGTGTGCGGCTGCATTAAGTCGTCGACGGTCGGCGTGCGGTCGCGCCACGGCGATTCGAACGTGCGGCCCGCGGCCTTGGCCTGATCGCGCAGGGCCCCCGTCTCCTCGGCCGTCAGGAAGTCGCGATAGGCATGGCCGCTCTCCAGCAACTGGTTGACGACCTCCCGGTGGCGGTCGGCGCGGCTGAACTGGAAGACGGGCTCTTCGTCCGCGAACAGTTCCAGCCAGCTCAGGCCGTCGAAGATGGCCTTGACCGCATCATCGGTCGATCGCTCGCGATCGGTGTCCTCGACACGGACCAGAAACTTGCCGCCGCGACCCTTCGCGTAAAGGTAGTTGAAAAGCGCGGTCCTTCCCCCTCCTATGTGCAGATATCCGGTCGGCGAGGGGGCGAAACGGGTGACGACGTCGGATGTGACGGGGACGGGCGCAGGGGTCATGGGGGGCGTTATAGCGCCCGCTGCGGCAAAGCCCACGGCTGCGTCACGGATTCTTGTCTTCCTGACGGCCCAGGTCGCGGCCCAGACCCTGCGGTGGCGTATGTGGGCCCCGGTCGCCTTCGGCGGCGGGTGCGCGGTCTATTTCGGCCTGAAGGTCGAGCCGCTGCTGTGGCCGCTTCTCCTGATCGCGGCGGTAGCCGTGGCCCTTTGGCTGGTCGCACGCTGGAAAGGCGTGGCGCGGCTGTGGACCCTGCCGCTGATGCTGTCGGCCTGCTTCGCCCTGGGTCTGGCGGTATCCAAGCTGCGGACCGACGCGGTGGCGGCCCCCATCGCCCCCGCCATGGCCGAGCCGACGGTGGTCGAGGGCTGGGTCATGGATGTCGACAGTCCGGGATCGGCCGGGCCCCGCGTCGTCATCGCCCCGGTGCGGGTGCGCGGGTTGACACTTGGGGAGACGCCTGAGCGGCTGCGCGCGACGGTGCGTGGGCCGATCCCCGAGCCGGGCACGGCGATCCGCCTGTTCGCCATCATCAATCCGCCGCCGGCACCGGCCAGTCCGGGGGCCTATGATTTTGCTCGCAACGCCTATTTTCAGAGCCTGGGCGGGGTGGCGTTCGGCCTGGGCGAGCCAAGGGCGATCGATCTGGCCCCGCCGCCTTGGAGTGTGCGCGCCGCGATGGCGGTGAACGCCATGCGGTTCGATCTGGCGCGGCGGATCGTCGAGCGGCTGGGTCCGCGTACCGGCGGCGTGGCAGCCGCGATGACCACGGGACAGGAGGCCTGGCTGGATCCCGCCGAGGTCGAGATCATGCGGGATTCGGGCTTGGCGCATATCCTTTCAATCTCGGGCCTGCACATGGCGGTGGTCGGCGGGTTCGCCTTCTTTCTGGTGCGGTTTCTGGTGGCCTGCTGGCCTTGGCTGGCGCTGAGGGTATCTGGAAAGAAGGTGGCGGCCTGGGGCGGGCTGATCGCGGTGGGGACCTATCTGGTGGTGTCGGGTCATCCGCCGCCCGCCGAGCGGGCCGCGATCACAGCTTCGATCGCCTTCATCGCCATCCTCTTGGATCGTCAGGCGATCACCATGCATGCGCTGGCGGTCGCGGCGTTCGTGGTCTTGTTGTTGCAGCCCGAGGCCATCGTCACGCCGGGGTTCCAGATGTCGTTCGCGGCCACGGCGGCCCTGGTGGCCCTGGTCGAAGCCTGGCCTCGGCGGCCGCGTGAGATTTCCGTGCCCTGGCCCATCCGGATCGTGCAGCAAACGGGCGTCTGGCTGGCGGCGGCGGTCATGGCCAGTCTGGTAGCCGGTGCGGCGACCGGCCCCTTCGCCATGCAGCATTTCAACCGCACGGCCATGTACGGGCTGGTGGCCAATCTGGCGACGGCCCCGCTGTCGGACTTCCTGATCATGCCGGCCTTGGCGCTGGGAGCCTTGCTGGAGCCGGTGGGGCTAGGCGCGCCCTTTCTGTGGCTGGCCGGGCAGGGGATCGGCCTGATGCTGGCAATCGGCGAATGGACGGCGGGTCTGCCCGGCGCGGTTCGGACAGTGGCGAGTGCTCCGGACTACGTCCTGCCCATCGCCTTCCTAGGTGTGCTGTTCTGCTGTCTTTGGCGCGGGCCGCTGCGGTGGTTGGGCCTGCCGCTGGCCATGGCCGTCATGGTCTGGCCGAGAGCGCCGACGCCAGACCTGTGGATCGGAGACGGCGGAACGCAGGCGGGCTTCGTGCAGGACGGCAAGGCCGTCGTCACCCGCCCCGGTGTGCGCCAGTTCGCGGTGGATGTCTGGAGCCGCAGGCGGGGGGTCGAGCCGGTCGAGCGGCCGACTGATGGCTGGACCTGCACTCGGTTTTCCTGTGCGCCGGACACGTCTGCGGCGGGGCCGGTCGCCGTATGGTGGGGCAAGAATGCACCGTCGGACGAGCAGTTGTCGAGCCTGTGTGCGACAGCCGAGGTCGTATCGATACGGGCGTCCGTGTCAGCCTTGCCCCAAGGGTGCGCCAACCGCCTCGTTCTTGACGGCACCGATTACGTGCGGGGCGGGGCGGTCGAGTTGTGGCGAGACCCGGCATCAGCCAGCGGCTGGCGCGGGGTCTGGACCGCCGACGTCAGGGGAGATCGGCCCTGGAGCCGGTTTGGCGATGCCGACACCGCCGACGCGGGCTAGTGATACTGGCGCAGCAAGCCAACCAGCTTGCCCTGAACCTCGACCTGATCGGGTCCGAAGATGCGGGTTTCATAGTTGCGGTTGGCGGGCTCCAGAGCGATGGACGCGCCTTTCTTGCGAAGGCGCTTCAGCGTGGCTTCCTCACCCTCGACCAAGGCGACGACGATCTCGCCGGAGTTGGCGTTGTCGGACTTCTTGATGATGACCATGTCGCCGTTCAGGATTCCGGCCTCGATCATGGAATCGCCCTCGATCTCCAGGATGTAGTGCTCACCGGCCCCCAGCATGGATTCCGGCACCGGATAGCGGGCGGTCTCGTGCTCAATGGCGGCGATGGGCGTACCGGCGGCGATCTTGCCCATCAGGGACAGCTCGCGTGTGTCGTTGGCAGGCTCTGCGGCGGATGTACGGCCGCCCTCGATGACACCGGGACGGAAGGGCGCGCGAGCGGCACGACCTCCAGACGCGGCCTGATCCGGCAGTTTGGTCACCTCAAGCGCACGCGCCCGATGGGCAAGGCGGCGGATGAAGCCGCGCTCCTCCAGCGCCGTGATCAGGCGATGGATGCCCGACTTGGACGCCAGATCCAGCGCCTCCTTCATCTCGTCGAAGGAGGGCGAGACGCCCGTCTCCTGAATCCGCTCATGAATGAACATCAGAAGTTCGTGCTGTTTGCGCGTGAGCATGGCGTCGAATCGTCCAGAACAAGGCGTGAACCGTTGCGGATGTTCTGTAAGTGTTCTTGCCTAATGTCAACTTAACGGGGCAGCGCTCTTTCGATGGTTTGTGCGACGACCTCAGGCCGTTGGTCGAAGAAGGTCGTTGGCACGGTTCGCGTTTGACCGTTTCGGAGTGTCAGAACAACCTTCGAAAATGATGCACGCAGGAGGTTCCCGGGCGAAGGTTGAACACTCTGAATATCGCTCAATGCGATAGACTGCTTCCATCCAAAATAGCTCAGACCTTGGCCGGTAATAAACAGCGCGGGCCCTTCTAGACGGAGTAGCCTGACCCAGGATCGCACTATCATTGGGATAGCGATGACGGCGCAAAAAGCCAGAATCGGCCACCATCCCCGATTGTTGTCCTCGCCCCGGATGAGTGCGGGCAAGCCTCCAGAGAACCAAAATGGCTCAGACAGAATGTAGATTACAGCGCCGGTCATAAACGCTGTTGCGAGGCCGTATTTAGGTCGGGAAAGATTGGCGACGGAGATCACGCCAACAAAGCCCGCGTCGCCGCCTCGACATCCGCCTGACGCATCAGGCTTTCGCCGACTAGCGCGGCCTGCGCATGAGCGCCCGAGATCGTGGCCATGTCGTCGGCGGTGAAGATGCCGCTTTCGGCGACCAGCAGGGCGCGGACCGGGCTGAGCATGGCCAGGCGAGCGGTCGTCTCCAGATCGACCTCGAAGGTGCGTAGCGACCGGTTGTTGATGCCGACCAGATCGCCACCCAGCATGCAGGCGCGGGCCATTTCGGCCTCGTCATGCGTTTCGATCAGGGCGTCCATGCCGAACCGCTCGGCCTCGGCCAGAAGCTCGGCGGCCAGGGCGTCATCGATCATGGCCAGGATGATCAGGATGCAGTCGGCCCCCAGCGCCCGGCTCTCGGCCACCTGCCACGGATCGACCAGGAAGTCCTTGCGCAGGCAGGGCAGGGCGGTGGCGTCGCGCGCCTGGCCCAAGAAGGCGTCGTCGCCCTGAAAGCTGGGGCCATCGGTCAGGATTGACAGGCAGTTGGCTCCGCCGCGCTCATAGGCGCGCGCCAGGGCGGGCGGGTCGAAGTTGGCGCGAATCAGCCCCTTGGACGGGCTGGCCTTCTTGATCTCGGCAATCAGGGCGGGGCGGCCCGTGTCCTCGAAGTGCCGCTCCAGCGCAGCGCGAAAGCCACGCGGGGCTGAGGCGGCCGCAGCGAGAGCTTCGATCCCGGACTGCGAGGTGAGGGCCTTGCGGGCGACGACCTCCTCGCGCTTGTAGGCAGCGATCTGGCTGAGAATGTCGGTCATGCCGGGTCGTCCTCGATCGGGGTATTGGTGGCCGCGACAAGGGCAGCGAGAGCTTTCGCCGCATGGCCGTCGTCTATGACCCGGGCGGCCTGATCGACGCCCTCGGCCAGATCGTCGGCGCGCTCGCCAACTACCAGGGCGGCGGCCGCGTTGAGCAGGACGATATCGCGGTAGGGTCCGCGCTCACCGGCCAGCAGGGCTGTCAGGGCGGCGGCGTTGACCTCTGCATCGCCGCCGCGGATGTCGTCGATGGAGGCCAGAGGCAGGCCGGCGTCCTGCGGCGTCACGGTGAAACGGCGCACGGTGCCGTCTTTCCATTCGGCCACCTCGGTCGGACCGGTGGTGGTCAGTTCGTCGAGGCCCTGACCGTGGACGGTCCAGGCGCGGGTGGCTCCCAGACGGCCCAGCACCTCGGCCAACGGCTCCAGCAGGCGCGGATCATAGACGCCCATGACCTGGCGCTTGGCTCCCGCCGGATTGGACAGCGGACCAAGCAGGTTGAAGACCGTGCGGAACCCGATCTCGGCTCGCACGGGACCGACATGCCGCATGGCCCCGTGGTAGGTCGGTGCGAACAGGAAGGCGATGCCGGCCGTTTCCAGCGCACGCAACTGCTGGGCGGGTGTCGCGGCCAGGTTGACGCCCAGCACCGACAGCACGTCCGACGAGCCTGATTTGGAACTGAGCGCCCGATTGCCGTGCTTGGCGACCTTCAGGCCTGCACCCGCCAGCACAAGGGCGGCGGCGGTCGAGATGTTGAAGGTGTGCTGGCCGTCGCCGCCTGTGCCGCAGGTGTCGATAACGTCGTAGGGATGATCCAGCGTCAGGGCCGCGTCGCGCATGGCGGTGGCGAAGGCGGCGATCTCATCCACCGTCTCGCCGCGGATGCGAAGCGCCGTGACGGCCGCGGCGACCTGGGCCGGGGTCGGCTCGCCGCGCAGGCAGGCCGCGAAGAAGGCATGGGCCTCCTCACTGGACAGCACACGGCCGTCGACCAGCTTTGCCAGCAGGGCCTTCACATCGTCGGCCATGCTCAGACCATCGCCCGACGCTTGACGTTGGCGAGGTTCAGGAAGTTCGCCAGCAGGTCGTGGCCGTGTTCCGTCGCGATGGATTCCGGGTGGAACTGAACGCCGTGAATGGGGCGCGTTCTATGGGCCAAGCCCATGATCTCGCCGTCGGCGGTCCAGGCCGTGACCTCCAGCACGTCGGGCAGGGTCTCGCGCTTGACCGCCAGCGAGTGGTAGCGCGTCGCCGTGAAGGGCGAGGGCAGGCTCGCGAAGACGCTCTTGCCTTCATGCAGTATGGGCGAGGTCTTGCCGTGCATCAGGGCCTTGGCGCGGATCACGTCGCCACCGAATGCCTGGCCCATGGCCTGGTGCCCCAGGCAGACGCCGAAGATGGGCATGTCCAGCGGCGCGGTGTCCAGCAGGGCCAGGCAGACGCCGGCTTCATTGGGCGTGCAGGGACCAGGCGACAGCAGCACGGCTTCGGGCTTCAGCGCCCAGGCCTCGGCTGCCGTCAGGTCGTCGTTGCGCACGACGCGCGTCTCCGCGCCCAGTTCCGCGAGGTAGTGGACGAGGTTGTAGGTAAAGCTGTCGTAGTTATCGACGACCAGGATCATGCGGGCGGTTCTAGGGGGTGAGGGCGCTTCCGCCAAGGTGCCGCGACAGTAAGCGACCTTTAACCGTTTCCGCGCGATTTCGGGACAGCGAAACGGAGGGGCCCATGACATCGACCGACTTCGACAAGGTGCGTTCGCTTCTGACGGCCAAGCGGACGTCGGCAGGCAATGCCTATGCCGCCCTGGCCGCGGCCGCGCTCGCCGCCCTGTCCGCTGTGGCTATGGCCGGGGTGATGGTGCTGGGCGCCGGTGTCAGCTTTCCCGACCCCGGCGAGATCAGCCAGCCGCGCTAGCGGTTGCCGAACGGATAGCGCCAGGCGTCTTCGGCGGCCCGCATCGGGGCATTGGCCTTGGCGCGGGTCTCGGCATATTCGGTGGCCGGGTCGCTGTCGGCGACGACACCCGCACCCGCCTGCACGAAAATCTGGCCATCGGTGAACAGGGCGGTGCGCAGAACGATGCAGATGTCCGCCTCGCCCCCCGCCGAGATGTAGCCCACGCCTCCGCCATAGCCGACGCCGCGCTTGGTCGTTTCCAGCTCGTCGATGATTTCCATGGCCCGGACCTTGGGCGCACCCGACAGGGTGCCGGCGGGCAGGGCGGCCAGCAGGGTATCGACGGCGTCCAGCGCGGGGTCGGCTGCCCCTTGAACCTCCGAGACGATATGCATGACCGAGCTGTAGCGCTCGATGCGAAAGCTCTCGATGACCTCGACCGTGCCAGGAGCGGAGACGCGGCCCACGTCGTTGCGGCCGAGGTCCAGCAGCATCAGATGTTCGGCGCGCTCCTTGGGATCGGCCAGCAATTCGGTCTCGAGCACGCGATCCGCTTCAGGTGTCTCACCCCGCGGACGGGTGCCGGCCAGGGGCCGGATGGTGACGCGTCCGTCCTTCAGCCGAACCAGGATTTCCGGGCTGGACCCGGCCAGCTGGAAGTCGCCGAAGTTCAGATAGAATAGATAGGGCGACGGATTCCGACGACGCAGGGAGCGATAGAAGGCAAACGGATCGCCGTCCCACGAAGCCGAGAACCGGTGGCTCAGCACCACCTGAAAGATGTCGCCGGCGGCGATATAGTCCTTGGCTTGCGCGACCAGATCGCTGAACCCCGCACCATCGACAGGCGAGGCGAAGGGGGCGATGTCGCTCCGAACGGCGGCGGGAATGGCGGGTAAAGGCGTACGCAGGTCCCGCTCGAAATCATCCAACCGAGCGGTCGCCTGTTGCCACGCCGTTTCGGCATCGTCTCCGCCATCGGGATAGGCAGCGGCGACCAGGACGATCTCGTGACTGACCGAATCGAAGACCGCGACCAAGGTCGGCCGGGTCAGGACGGCGTCGGGCAGCTTCAGCGGATCGGGATTGGCCTGGCCCAGCGGCTCCAGCAGCCGGACCATGTCATAGCCGAAGACGCCGAAGAGGCCAGCGGCCATAGGCGGCAGACCCTCGGGCAGGGTGAAGCGCGAGGCCGCCATCAGACGGCGCAGCGAGGTCAGGGCATCCTCTGCTTCGGATGAAAATGTCTCGGTAGCGATGGCCGCACCGCGGGCGACCTCAGCTTGCCCATCGCGGCACCGCCACACGACATCTGGCTCGCGCGTGATGATGGAATAGCGGCCGTTGACGGCTCCGCCTTCCACGGACTCCAGCAGAAAAGCGTGGGCACGACCGTGCCCGACCTTCAGGAAGGCCGAGACGGGCGTCTCAAGGTCGTCCACCAGCCGACGCGTGACGACCTGGGGCCGTCCTTCGGCCCAGACCTTTGCGAAATCCTCGAACCGGGTTTCAGCGACGATTGACGTCATTGCGCCGGGGAAGGTGTGCGAGGCGCGGTCGCGGCACCCGGTGCACCACCCGCGGGAGCATCCGGAGCCGTCTCCGGCAGCCCAAGGGCCACACGCGCCGCCGGCTCGTCATAGCCGACCTCGATCCGCGCCGCCGCCGCCTTCAGGACCGTCTGCAGTACACCGTTCATATTCTCCTGGCTGAGCTGCGGGTTGATTTGCTGAGCCAGCGGTGCCGCCAGGGCCGGGGCCGGTGCGGTGATCGCCTCGGTGCGGCCGATAACGAAGCTGTCGTTGCTCTGCTGGGCCGAGAAGACTTCGCCCTTGGCCGTCGTGAAGGCTCCACGGAACACGCCCGGTCCGACCTCGGCCTGGCTTTCCCTGGACATTGCGGTGCGGGTCTGGACCTGAGCTCCCGCCGAGGCGGCGACGGCGGCGATGTCTTCACCGCCCCGGACGCGCGCCGCCAGGGCATTGGATTTGTCGGTCAGCAGGCGGGCGTTCTCACGCAGGACCCACTGCTGGGCCAGCGGCCCCCGGATTTCGGCCAGAGGCGGCAGGGCGGCGGGCACGACGTTGTCCAGGCGAACGACGAAATACTGGCTGTTGCCGGCGTCGATGACCTCGCTGGCGGCACCCTTGTTGAGCGTCCACATCGATTCGAGAATGCGCGGCGGGCCGTTGAACTGCGAGCCGTTCTGGAAGCGCCCTTCCTGGCTGACCAGCTGCACGGGCAGGGCACGGGCTCCGACCTGGGCGACGGCGTCGTCGACGGACTTGCCTTCACCACGCGCCGCCTCATAGGCCTGAACCCGGCGGTAGACACCGGCGCGCACGGCCTCGGCCTGCAGTTCCTCGACGATCTGCGGGCGGACATCGGCCAGGGTGACAGGCCGACCGGCGGTGATGCCCGTCACCTGCGCCACGACGAAGCCGACGCGGGCCTGGATCGGATCGGAGACCTGATTGGCGGCCAGGCCGAACACGGCGGCGGCGATGGCCGGATCCGCCACGGCAGTGCGCGGCGTATCGGTATAGGTGGCAGGCTGCAGATTGTTCGCCTGACCCACGGCCTCGGGTGTCTGGCCTGCCTTCAGGGCTGTGGCGATACGGTCGGCCGTGGCGCGATCCGGCGCGGTCAGTGTGGCGAAGGTGCGACGTTCAGGCTGGGCCAAACTGTCCTGACGCAGGCGGAAACGCTCGGCGACGCGCTCTTCCGTCACAGCGACCGAGACGTCGGACGCATTGTCGAACAGGATGACGGTGGCGCTGCGGAACTCGGGATTGCGGATCTGGTCAGCGTTCTCGGCCATGAAGGCGGTCAGCTGGGCATCCGTGGGCGTGCCGGCGGTTCCGGCCATGGCCTGGGTCACCGTGAACCAGCGCGCGTCGCGGGTCGCGAGCGACTGATTGGCCAGGACGGCGGCGTAGACGCGAGGCAGCCGCGCACCGCCGCCGATCGCCGCGCCGATGTGGCGCTGGATATAGTTGTCACGCTGCTCGGCTTCGAACATCTCGGGGGTCAGTCCGACCGCCTGAAGACGCGACACATACTGTTCCTGGCTGAATCGACCCGTCAGATTGTCGAAGAAGGCGCTTTCCTGGCGCAGGCGGCTGAGAACCAGCTCCGCGCTGGGGCGGACACCCGCCTTGGCGGCCCAGGCCAGAAAGCCCATCGTCTCGGCCTTCTGCGACAGGAACTGGGTCAGGCCTCCGCCCGCCGTCAGTTCCTCGAAGGTGATAGCGCGCCCGGCCTGCTCGCCCTGCTGACGCAGGATGGCATCCATCTCGGCTTTGAAGCCAGGCGCGTCGATGCTGCGGTCGCCAGCCTTGATGATGTGCTTGGGACCCAGATTAGCCAGCACGTCCATCTGGGTGCCGCCTGTGACGACCAGGGCCAGACCCAGCAGGACCAGCAGCCCGACGGCCCATTTGGATTTGGCGAAGTTGCGGAACAGGGTCAGCATGTATCGGTCCTGGGGGCGCGTCTCGAAAGTATGGTCGGGCTATAGGGCCTCGAACCCCCCGACGGCAAGACGAGGTCACGGGATGATGGGCAAAGCCGGGCGTCGTTCGCCCATCTTGCCTTGGCCCCCTGTGGCGACCTAGACAGTCGCGCATGAAACAATCCGTGAAGTTGATCGCCGGAAACTGGAAGATGAACGGCCTCGCCGCCGATCTGGCCGAGGTCGATGCCTTGGTCTCCGACATGGCGAGGAAGCCCGCAACCTGCCGGGTCGCCTTGTGTCCGCCTGCTACTCTGGTTCAGCGCATGGCGGATCGCGCGAAGGGCAGCCTCGTCGAAATCGGCGGGCAGGACTGCAGTCCCGAAGCCAAGGGAGCCTTCACCGGCGACGTCTCGGCGGCAATGCTGGCCGATGCCGGGGCGACTCTGGTCATCGTCGGCCACTCCGAGCGGCGGCAGGGTCATGGAGAGACAGACGCCGTGGTCGCGGCCAAGGCCCAGGCGGCGTTCGAAGCCGGTCTGGCTCCCATCGTCTGCGTGGGCGAAACCCTTGAGCAGCGGGAGGCGGGGCAGGCGGTCGAGGTCGTGCGTCGCCAGGTGATGCAATCATTGCCTGCGGCCCTGGCGGGTCAGCCGTTTGCCGTTGCCTATGAGCCTGTCTGGGCGATCGGCACGGGCCTGACGCCGACCCTTCAGCAGATCGAGGAGGTGCATCGCGCGGTGCGCAGCGCCATGATCGAGCGCTTGGGTCTGGGTGTTGCGACCGTACCTATTCTCTATGGCGGCTCAGTCAAGCCAGACAATGCCGCCGACATTCTGGCCGTGCCCGAGGTCGGTGGCGCGCTGGTCGGGGGGGCATCCCTGAAGGCTGCGGATTTCCTGGGCATCATCCGGGCCGCCTGATGTTCCAGGCCGTTTGCTCCCACGCATCATCAATGATAGACGCCGCCGCTTGATCGGCGCAGGCGCGCCACACATATCGGCTGTCATGCTCCAGACCATTCTCCTCGTCGCCATGATCCTCGTCTCGATCGCGCTTGCCGGCGTGATCCTGATCCAGCGTTCCGAAGGGGGCGCGCTCGGCATGGGCGGCGGCCCGTCGGGCATGATGACGGCGCGCGGCGCGGGCAATCTGCTGACCAAGACGACGTGGGTTCTGTCCAGCCTGTTCTTCCTGCTCGCCATCGGCCTGACAATTTTGGGCAACGTTGAGCGCGCTGAGTCGATCGTCGATCCCGACGCGATCGGTGACCTGGCCACGCCGCCTTCGGGCCAGACGACGCCTGCCGATCAGCCCGTGGCTCCGACCCCCGCCGCGCCGGCCGCGCCGTCTCTGCAGGACCTAGAAAACAGCCTGTCGCAGCCCTCGGCTCCCGCGGCGACCCCAGCTCCGGCTCAACCCGCACCGGCTCAATAAGGATGGGCGGGGAGGTTATCCCCGCCTTCCGCTCCCGCCCGAATAGTCTGTCCAGCAACGCCGCCGAATCAGCGGTAAGGTGATCTCCCATGGCCCGTTACGTGTTCATCACCGGCGGCGTGGTTTCCTCATTGGGAAAAGGCCTCGCCTCAGCCGCTCTCGGCGCGCTTCTGCAAGCGCGCGGCTACAAGGTTCGTCTGCGTAAGCTCGACCCCTATCTGAACGTCGATCCGGGCACGATGAGCCCGTATCAGCACGGCGAGGTCTTCGTGACCGACGACGGGGCCGAGACGGACCTAGACCTGGGCCACTACGAGCGGTTCACGGGCGTGTCGGCAGCCAAGTCCGACAACATCACCACGGGCCGCATCTATTCGACGATTCTGGAGAAGGAGCGGCGCGGGGACTATCTGGGTGCGACGGTGCAGGTCATTCCGCACGTCACCGACCAGATCAAATCTTTTTGCCTGACGCCCGCCCTGACTGACGACGGGGAGGAGGTCGATTTCGTCCTGGTCGAGATCGGCGGCACGGTCGGCGACATCGAGGGGCTGCCATTCTTCGAGGCCATCCGCCAACTGGGCCAGGACCTGCCGCGAGGTCAGAGCTGTTTCGTCCACCTGACCCTGCTGCCCTTCATAAAGACCGCCGGCGAGATGAAGACCAAGCCGACGCAGCATTCGGTCAAGGAGCTGCGGTCCATCGGCATCCAGCCCGACATTTTGCTGTGCCGCTGCGAATTCCCGATCCCCGAGGACGAGAAGCGCAAGATCGGCCTGTTCTGCAACGTGCGGCCCAGCGGCGTCATCCAGGCGATGGACAGCGCCGACATCTATGCCGTCCCGCTGGACTATCACCGCGAGGGTCTGGACGCCGAGGTTCTGGCCCATTTCGGCATGACCGACGCGCCTGCGCCGGACCTGTCGCGCTGGGAGACCATCGCACAGCGCCGCCTGCACCCTGACGGCGAGGTCACCGTGGCCGTGGTCGGCAAATATACGGTGCTGAAAGATGCCTACAAATCCCTGATCGAGGCGCTGCATCACGGCGGCGTGGCCAATAACGTCAAGGTCAACATCGACTGGGTGGAGGCCGACACGTTCGAGGGCGACCGCGATGCCTGCGAGGCGCGCTTGCAGGGTGCCCACGCCGTGCTTGTCCCCGGCGGCTTCGGCGAGCGGGGGTCCGAGGGCAAGATCGAGGCGGCGCGGTTCGCCCGGGAGCGCAACATCCCCTATTTCGGCATCTGTTTCGGCATGCAGATGGCGGTGATCGAGGCGGCGCGAAATCTGGCCGGATATCCGAAGGCTTCTTCCACAGAGTTCGGCCCTACGACCGAGCCGGTGGTCGGCCTGATGACCGAATGGACGCAGGGAAATCAGCGCGTGCTGCGCCAGCAGGGCGGCGACCTGGGCGGTACCATGCGACTGGGGGCTTATGATTCGACGTTGAAGCCGGGTTCCAAGATCGCCCGTATGTACGGTTCGACCACCATCAGCGAGCGGCACCGCCACCGCTATGAGGTCAACATCAACTACCGCGAGGCCATCGAGGCCAAGGCGGGGCTGATCTTCGCCGGCCTGTCGCCGGACGGTGTCCTGCCCGAGACGGTCGAGCGCGAGGACCATCCTTGGTTCGTCGGTGTCCAGTATCACCCCGAGCTGAAGAGCCGCCCCTTCGCGCCGCACCCCCTGTTCGCCGGCTTCATCGAGGCAGCGGTGGTGCAAAGCCGGCTGGTCTGATCATTCCCTCCTTGGGCGGATCGACCGTCACCGAGCCGTCGGCATAGCTTCACGGTTCCTGCGTCGGACCGTCGTCTGTCGTGCATGAACGCTGGTTACCTCCGGACCCTGCATTTCAGCGGGGGACACCATGCGCACTTCGATCGGTATCAGGACGCGGCTTCTTTGCGCGGCGACAGGGTTGGCCTTTGCCGGTCTGGCGAACAGTGCGGTGGCGCAAGACGCGCCCGCGACGACCGAGCTGGACGAGGTCGTGGTCACGGCCCAGCTGCGGGCCCAGGACCCGATCGAGGTACCGTTCGCACTGACCGCGTATACCGGCGACTTCCTGGAAAAGCTGGGCGTGCAGGAATTCGACCAGCTGTCGGCCTTCGTGCCGGGCTTTCTGGTGCAGAACCAGTCGCCCAATAACCCGGGTTTTGTGATGCGCGGCATCACCTCCGATTCGGGGGCGTCTACCGCCGAGCCGCGCGTGTCGGTGTTCCAGGATGGCGTTTCGATCTCCAAGTCGCGCGGGTCTTACGTCGAACTATTCGATCTGGAGCGGGTCGAGATCGCCAAGGGGCCGCAATCGACCCTTTATGGCCGTGGAGCCCTTATCGGTGCGGTCAACATCGTCCAGAACCGCGCGCGTCCCGGACTGTTCGACGCGGCTGCCTCGGTGGAGGTCGGCAACGACACCTATCGCCGCTATGACGGCATGATCAATGTGCCGCTTGGCGACGACGCAGCTCTTCGTTTCGCCACCCGCCTGAAGACCCGTGACGGCTCGGTCGAGAACCTGCTGGGCATCGATGACTACAACAGTATCGACACCGAGGCCTTCCGTTTGTCCGGTGCCTGGCGTCCGTCCGAGGCTCTGCGCATCGACGTCATCGCCAACTATCAGCACGACGAGGCCTCGGGCACCTCGTTCAAGTCCAACTTCTATCTGCCGTCCGATCCGAACACGGGGACTGTGCTGGGCACGTCAGAGCCTTGGGAGGGCGCGGCCCTGACGCCCTTCGCCAACTTCGACGGCGGCAAGACCCTGGGTCTGGATCGCGACGTCTGGGGCGTGACCGGCCAGGTTCGGTGGGACCTGACGCCGGCGATCAGCCTGAACTCCACGACGGCCTACCGCGAGTTCAACTCCTATGAGACCTTCGACGCCGACGGCCTGTCGCTGCCGCTGCTGACAGCAGCCGAGGACGCGCAAGGCGAGCAATGGAGCCAGGAGTTCCGCCTGGCCTATGACGACGGCGGCCGTTTCAGCGGCTTCGTCGGGGCGGGCTGGTTCCGCGAGGAAGGCTTCCAGCGCACGCCGACCCAGTTCGACGAGCGCATTGTCCTGGCTCAGCTGGCGGGTCTCCTTGACGGCTCCCCAACGGCAGCGGGCCGCAACACCTTGCCCTTGGCCGCCTATCCGACCGTGGCGACCGGCTTTCTGACGGCGGCTCTGACACCTCTCGGGGCAGGGGCCTTTGCCGCGCCGATCGCGGCCAATCTGAAGTCGGGCCATATCGAAATCCCGATCAATAGCGCCGAGCTGACCTCCTACGACGTGTTCGCCGACGTGACCTTCAAGGCGACCGAGCGGCTCGAGTTGGCGGCGGGCCTGCGCTACACGACCGATGACAAGACCACCGGCTATGCCAGTTCGGTCGCCAATGGTCGGTCCATTGCCGGTGGGTTGTTGGCAATCCTGAGCGGCGCGGTGCCGACGGCCCAGGTACCGGCCCTGCTGGCCGGCCTGGCCAATCCCAATGCGGTGAACCTGCCCGCAAACGTCCTGCCACTGTTCGGCCTGACCTCCCAGCCGACGGCGAACAATGGCGACTTCGTCTATCAGGATCTGGAGGACGACGGCTTCACCTGGCGCCTGACCGCCCGTTATGCCCTGTCCGACGACGCCAGCCTGTATGCCAACTATGCGCGCGGTCGTCGTCCCCAGGTCTTGAGCGTCAGCGGACCGTCCGCGCCGCTGGGAGCGCCCACCTTCAACGTCATCGACGCCGAGACGGTCGACAGTTTCGAAGTCGGGGCCAAGACGGCTCTGATGGACCGTCGTCTACGTCTGGAAGGGGCCGTTTTCTACTACGGCTACGAAAACTTCCAGACGACGATCCAGAACGGCACGACCTTCATCACGACCAATGCGGGCGAAGCCACGTCCTATGGTTTCGAGGGCCAGACGACGTATGAGGTCTCCGACGCCTTCGACGTCTTCGCCACCTACGCCTATAACCACTCGCGGTTCGAGGCGGGCATCTTCGATGGCAACCGCTTCCGCCTGTCGCCGGACCACAAGGCATCAATCGGCGCGACCTGGCGCGTGACGGCGGGCGACGGGCGGTTCGAGGTCCAGCCGACCTATACCTGGCAGTCCAAGACCTTTTTCGACGACAACAACGACCTGCCTGCATTGCAGACCCGCAACTTCGTGGCCGACCTGGTCCAGGACGAGTTCCAGGACAGCTATGGCCTGCTGAACCTGCGCATCCGCTATGCGCCGAACTCGGGCAACTGGGGTGTGGAGGCGTTCGGCGACAACATCCTGGACGAGGAATACATCAAGGATGCGGGCAATACCGGCGACGCCCTGGGCCTGCCGACTTTCATCGCCGGGCGCGGGGCGACCTACGGCGTCGGCATCACGATCCGGTATTGAGGGGCATGACGATGAACATGGATCGCCGTAGTCTTCTGGGTCTGATCGGAGGCGGGGCCGTGGCCCTGCCCACCAGTCAGGCGGGGGCACAGACGCCCGGCACGGTCGCCTTCCTGCACGGCGTGGCCAGCGGCGATCCGGACCGGCACTCCGCCGTATTCTGGACGCGGGTGACGCCGGCCGATGCCAACTCCGGCGACATCGAGGTGCGGCTGGAGGTGGCGCGGGACGAGGCGTTTACGGACATCGTGCGGACGTCCAACGGGCTGCGAGCGCGGGCCGAGCGGGACTTCACCGTCAAGCACGACCTGGACGGCCAGGGGCTGGAGCCGGGTCAGGGGTATTTCTACCGCTTCGTAGCGGTGGACGTGGTGTCGCCCATTGGTCGGGTCAGGACCTTGCCGGAAGGGGCGACCCCCGACCTGAGCCTGGCGGTCGTCTCCTGCCAGCTTTATCCCGGCGGGCTGTTCAACGCCTATGACGCCATCGCCAGGCTGGAGCGGCTGGATGCCGTCGTCCATCTGGGCGACTACATCTACGAGTACGGGGCCGAGGCCGACGACTACGGCATGATCACGGGTGCGGCTCTGAGCCGCCTGCCGCAGCCGCCGCACGAGATCGTCAGCCTGGCCGACTATCGGCTGCGTCATGCCCAGTACAAGTCCGATCCGGATTTGCAGGCGGCGCATGCGCGGGCCCCGTTCATCTGCGTCTGGGACGACCATGAGGTGACCAACGACAGCTGGGTCTCGGGGGCTGAGAACCATCAGCTGGAGACCGAGGGCGACTATGCGACCCGCAAGGCGACGGCTCTGAGGGCCTATTACGAATGGATGCCCATTCGGGAGGCCGCGCCGGGAGCCTTGCGCGAGGCGATCAACCGGACCTTCCATTTCGGCGACCTGGCCAGTCTGATGATGGTCGAGACGCGGCTGTCGGGACGCAGCGAGCAGCTGACCTATGAAAAGGACCTGACCTTCGCGGCCGGGTCGGACGGCAAGCCTGCGCCGGACGTGGCGGCATTCCGGACACGGCTGGCCGACCCCTCGCGCGATCTGCTGGATGCGCCGCAACGCGACTGGCTGGGCAGTGAGCTGGCCGCATCGAAGGCGGCGGGGCGGCCGTGGCAGGTGCTGGGCAACCAGGTGGTCACCGCCCGCGTCGCCGGACCGAACCTGTCGCAGATGGCCAGTCCGCAGCAGATCGCGACCATGATCGGCAGCCTGCCCGAGGCGGTGCGGCCCCAGGTGGCCCAGCTGATCGAACTGTTCAAATCGGGCCTGCCATTCAATCTGGATGCCTGGGACGGCTATCCGGTCGGGCGCGAGCGTCTGTATCAGACCTTCAAGGCGGCGGGCGTGATCCCTGTGGTCCTGGCCGGCGACAGCCACGCCTTCTGGGTCAACGACCTGAAGGACGATGCCGGAGAGCGGCGGGCGGTGGAGTTCGGCACCAGCGCCATCTCCAGCCCGTCGCCGGGCGACTTCCTGGGGGCCTTCCCTCTGGGCATGGCACTGACCCAGGCCAATCCGGAGGTCGAGTTCTGCGACCAGAAGGCCAAGGGGTTTGTTCTGCTGAAGTTCACGCCCGAGGCTTTGACGGCGGAACTGCACACGGTTTCGACCATCCTGGCCAAGCCGTATGAGGCGCGGGTCCTGGCGACGTATCGGGTGGCACAGGCAGACGGCGGTTTGGGCCCGCTCGAGAAGCAGGGCTAGAGCCCGCCCGCTCGCCAGAGGCGGGCGGATGTGGCATGGGGCGCACCCCATGACCGACCCGTCCGCCCCGTTCCGCGTCGCTGCCCTGTACCGCTTTGCGCCCGTCGCGGACTGCGCCGCCGTGCGCGACCGGCTGAAGGCGCTGTGCGGGAGCGAGGTCCGGGGCATCCTGCTGGTCGCATCCGAGGGGATCAACGGGACCATCGCAGGGCCGGACGAGGCGGTTCAGGGTGTGATCGACGGTATCCGCGCCATGCCGGGGTTCGGCGAACTGGACGTGAAATACTCGACCGCCGCCAAGCCGCCGTTCCTGCGGCTCAAGGTGAAGATCAAGGCCGAGATCGTGACCATGGGCCAAGTCGGGCTGGACCCCGTACGCCAGGCCGGAACCTATGTGCCGCCCGAGGACTGGAACGACCTGATCGCCGATCCGGATACGGTCGTGATCGACACGCGCAATGACTATGAGGGCGCGATCGGGGCGTTTGCCGGGGCCGTGCAGCCCAACACCCGCAGCTTTCGAGAGTTCGCCGACTGGTTCGAGCGCGAGGGACGCGCACTGCTGGATCGACCGACGCCGCCGCGCGTGGCCATGTATTGCACCGGCGGCATCCGCTGCGAGAAGTCGACGGCCTATCTGAAGGCCCAGGGCGTGCAGGACGTGCACCACCTGGAAGGCGGCATCCTGCGCTATCTGGAAACGGTAGCCGAGGACCAGAGCCTGTGGTCGGGCGAATGCTTCGTGTTCGACGAGCGGGTCGCGGTAGGTCACGGCCTGACCCCCGGTACCCATAGCCTGTGCCGGGGTTGCCGCATGCCGGTCAGCGAAGTCGACCGCGCATCGCCCCACTATGTCGAAGGCGTCTGCTGCCCCCGCTGCCACGACGAACGCTCCGAGACGCAGAAGGCGCGCTATGCCGAGCGCAAGCGCCAGATGCAGATCGCCGAGGCGAGGGGCATGGCCCACATCGGCGAGATCGTCGGTTCGGCGCGAGCGATCGACCCGGACTGAGGGTTCAGAAGAGCCGGTGTCTCCCCAGAAATCCGGGTGCCCTGTTCAGTCTCGAAACGCGGCGTGTCAGCCGGGTGTAAGTCGGGGCTGATGCCCCTGCATTCCGATGCTCATGACGATGTCAAAGACCCCTGAGCGGCGACTATCGCTGCCGATACCGCTGAGACTGACAAGGGGAGGGTGCGGGGTGATCGCAAGGGTGGTGGAGTAAGAAACTCGCGGTCGCCGAGGGTCGAGAGTCTCCACTGCGGGGTCGAGATGGATGGGAGGATTTGGGTCGGAAAGGCACCATGAACCGACCCCTTTCGCCGCCCGGTTCAGACCGTCGGGATGGTGCCGCCGTCGATGACATACTCCGCACCGTGAATGGCGCAGGCCCGTGTCGAGGCGAGGAAGGCGATCAGTTCTGCGACCTCCTCGGGTCTGGCGGCGCGGCCGAGAGGTATGCCGCCCAGCCCGTCGAGGACCGTTTGCCGAGCCTCTTCCACCGACCCTCCGGTCTCGGCCGCGATCCGCTGAAGCAGGGCGTCCGCCGCCTCGGTCGCAATCCAGCCGGGCGATACGACATTGACCCGAACGCCCTTCGGCCCAAGCTCTTTCGACAGGGCCTTGCTGTAGGTGGTCAGGGCCGCCTTGGCCGCCGCATAGGCGATGGTGGATTCAGGCAGCGGCAGGGCGCGCTGGATGGAGGCGACATGGACGATAGCCCCGTGTCCCCGCGCGATCATCTGCGGTGCCAGCAGCCGATCCAGACGGACGGCGGGCATCAGGTTCAGATCCAGCTCCGTGCGCCAATGATCCTCACTCAGGGCCGCGAAACCGCCTGCGGGGGACGACGAGCCGCCGACGACATGGGCCATGATGTCGATCCCGCCCAGACGGGTCATCGCCGCCTCGGCCAAGGCCTCGCATCCGTCCAGCGTCAGGAGGTCGGCCTTGACGAACTCGGCCGCGTTCGGCGTGGGGGAGGACTCCCGCGCGGCGGTGATGACGCGGGCCCCGCCGGCCAGGAAGCGCTCCACGGTCGCCCGGCCCGCGCCCTTGGTGCCGGCGGTGACCAGGACCCTCTGTCCCTCGAACTCCGTCGGATCAGGACGCGCGGTCACAGCGTGATCCTCAGCGCGCGGATGACATCGCCATCCAGGGTGAAGCGAAAGGTGAACCGCAGCGGGCTGCCCTTGAAGTCGCCTGCCGTTGGTCCCTCCGCGACGACGTGCTCGCCCTCGTGATACAGGGTGTCAGGGGTGAAGATGGCCCTGCTGGCGAGGGTTTCCTGCTGGATCCACGATCGGATCTCCGCATGGCCGACATGACGATGCCGGTCGTCTTCCACGACGGCGTCAGGGGCGAAGGGCTGGACCATGCCCTCAAGGTCGAGGCGCGCATTGGCCGCGACATAGTCGGCGATGGGTCTGGGCAGGTCGGGTAACATCGGGCGCTCCGGCATGGCTGTTGTGTCCCGACCAAACTGGAAATAAGCTGAAGGAATGACAAGTACGGACAAAAAAGTAAGGTACTCACCTGACGGTAAGCGGGTGGATTACACCCCGCAGACGGCCGCCTCGAGCGCCCAGAATGTGATCCGGATTCTGGAGGGACGGTGGAAGCTGGTCATCCTGTTCCAGCTGTTCGGAGCGAACGTCCGGCGCTTTTCGGAACTGGAACGGGCCATTCCCGGCGTGTCGCAGAAGATGCTGATCCAGCAACTTCGACAGCTGGAGGTCGACGGTGTCGTCGCGCGTATCGTCCACCCGCAGGTGCCGCCCAAGGTCGAGTATCATCTGACGGAATGGGGTCAGACCCTGTGTCCCGTGCTGGACAAGCTGTTGAACTGGGCCGAGGCGGCGCCGGACGCGGTCAGGAAGCGGCTGATCGATGCCGATCAACAGGCACAGGCCGTTTCATAGACTGCCTCCCTGGATTGATGGCGCCTTCGCTCTTCCACCGCGTTGAGACGGCTGGAACCGGACGGAGGCGGCGGTGCGCGGTGAGCTGAAGACCTATCAGGCCAAGCGGAAGTTCGGCGAGACGCCGGAGCCGAAGGGCAAGAAGGCCGCGCGCGCGAAGGCGGGCCGGACCTATCTGATCCAGCGGCATGCGGCGACGCGGCTGCATTATGATTTCCGCATCGAGGCGGACGGGGTGCTGAAGTCCTGGGCCGTGACCAAGGCCCCGTCGCGGGACACCTCGGTCAAGCGGCTGGCGGTCGAGGTGGAGGATCATCCGCTGGACTATGGCGGGTTCGAGGGCACGATTCCGGACGGCAACTATGGGGCCGGGACGGTGCAGATGTGGGACACCGGCACCTGGGAGCCGCAGGAGCCGGATCTGGAGGCCGCCTGGGCCAGGGGCCAGATCAAGATGGTCTTGCACGGCGAGAGGCTAAAGGGGAAATGGGCATTGATCCGGCTGAAGAGCGATCGGGGCAAGCCGTCCAAGCGCAACAACTGGCTGCTGCTCAAGGAAAAGGACGAGCATGCGGTGGCGGGCGAGGGCGACGCCCTGGCCGAGATCGACGCCTCGGTGACGACGGGGCGGTCGCTGGCGGAGATCGCCGAGGGCAGGGCGCAGTGGACCTCGTCGAAACCGACGGGCCGCAAGGGGCCGGCCAAGCCCAAGCCGTCGAAGGCCGCGACAAGCCGCGCGACGAAGCCGCCTGCGTTCGAGCCCATCCAGCTGTGCAAGGTGGTCGATCATCCGCCGGGGGCCAAGGGCTGGGCACATGAGATCAAGTTCGACGGCTATCGGCTGCAGGTCGGGATCGGGGGCGGCAAGGCGGTGTTGCGGACCCGTAAAGGGCTGGACTGGAGCGACCGGTTTCCGGACCTGGCGGCCGATGCGGCGGGGTGGCCCGATGCGGTGATCGACGGGGAGCTGTGCGCCCTGGACGACGATCACATGCCGGACTTCTCGGCCTTGCAGGCGGCCATCTCGGACGGAAGGACGGGTGGCCTGACCTATTTCGCCTTCGACCTGTTGTTCGAGGGGAGTGAGGATCTGCGCAAACTGCCGCTGTCGCATCGCAAGGCGCGGTTGCAGGCCTATGTCGATCGGGTGGGCAAGACTGCCGCGACGCGGCTGCGCTATGTCGAGCATTTCGCCTCGACCGGCCAGGCGGTGCTGGAAAGCGCCTGCCGGATGGACCTGGAGGGGGTGATCTCCAAAAAGCTGGACGCCTCCTATCACGCCGGGCGGTCGAGCAGCTGGGTGAAATCCAAATGCCGGGGGCGCGATGAGGTCGTCATCGGCGGTTGGTCGTCGGAAGGCGGGACGCGGTTCCGCTCGCTGCTGGTCGGGGTAAAGGACAAGGGTGGTCTGCGCTATCTGGGCCGGGTCGGCACCGGCTACAGCGAGGCGGTGACGAAGACGCTGGTGCCCGCGTTGAGGGGTGTGTCGGCGGACAAGAGCCCCTTTACCGGCGCAGGCGCGCCCAAGGCGGCGAAGGATATTCACTGGGTCAAGCCGGCGCTGGTCGCCGAGGTCGAGCACGGCGGCTATACCGAGAGCGGCTCGCTGCGCCAGGCGGCGTTCAAGGGTTTGCGCGAGGACAAGACCGCCGCCGAGGTGACGGAGGCCCCGCAGGCCCCGGCCAGCACTCTGGCGAAGGCGTCCGCACCGAAGACGGAGAAGGCCACCACCACGGTCAAGGCCGCGCCCAAGGCCGGCAAGGGTAAGGTCATTGTGGCAGGCGTGACCATCTCCAGCCCGGACAAGGTGCTTTGGCCTGCCGTCGGCGACCGTCCCGCCATCACCAAGGCGGATCTGGCCCGCTATTACGAGGCGGCGGCCGAGCGCATCCTGCCCCACGTCGGCGACCGGCCCACCTCGATCATTCGCGCGCCCGACGGGATCACGGGCGAGACCTTTTTTCAGCGCCACGCCATGGCCGGGTCCAACCCGCGGCTGAAGCTGATCGACGTCAAGGCGCGAACGCCCTATGTCGCCGCCGTCGATGTCGGGGGGCTAGTGGCGATCGGACAATCGGGTGGGCTGGAACTTCACCCCTGGGGCTGTGCGCCGGGCCAGCCGGAAGTGCCGGACCAGATCACCTTCGACCTGGATCCCGACGAGGGGCTGGACTTCGGCGACGTGATCGCCGCATCGAAGGTCGTGAAGGCGAAGCTGGAGGCGCTGGGGCTCAAGCCGTTCGTGAAGACCACCGGCGGCAAGGGCCTGCATGTCGTGGTGCCGATCAAGACGGATGCCCGCAGCCGCGTGACCTGGGATCAGAACAAGGCCTTCGCCAAGGCAGTGTCGGAGGCGATCAGGGTCGACGCCCCCGACCGCTTCACCACCACACTGGCCAAGAAGGCGCGGGGCGGAAAGATCTTCATCGACTATCTGAGGAACGGCCGGATGGCGACGGCGGTGGCCCCCTGGTCGCCGCGCGCGAGGCAGGGTGGCGGGATCGCCTATCCGCTGGCCTGGGGTCAGGTGAAGGCCGGGCTGGATCCGGCGGCCTTCAACCTGTGGACATACGAGGGTCTGCTGAAGAAGGCCGATCCGTGGAAGGATTTCCGGGCCTCGGCAGTCAGCCTGAAACAGGCGCTGAAGGCGATGAAGGTCTAAGCCGCCGCCTTCTTCTTCGCAGGAGCCTTTTTCGCCGCGGCTTTCCTGGCGGGAGCTTTCGCGGCCTTGGCGGCGGGCTTCTTCGATCCCGTGGCTGAGCCCTGCAAGCTCTTCTTCAGCGCGGCCATCAGGTCGATGACATTGGTGTCATCGGGCTCCGCCACATCGACCGTGCCCTTGCCGCCCTTGGACTTGGCCTTGATCATCTCGCGCAGGGCATCGTCGTATCGGTCCTTGAAGTTCGAGGCGTCGAAGTCGGCTTCCTTCTGGCCGATGATGCGGGCGGCGATCTCGACCATGTCGGCGTCGGCCTTGACCATCGGGATATCGTCGAAATAGTCGGCGGCGTCGCGCACCTCGTCATGGGCCCGCAGGGTGTAGGCGACCAGCCCCTTGCCTCGCACTTCAAGGGCCAGCTGACGCTCCTTGCCGCGCAGCACCAGACAGCCCAGGGCCACCTTCCCCTGTTTCTTCATGGCGTCACGGATGACGGCGAAGGCTTCGACGCCTGCGCCCTTTTCCGGAACGACGAAGAAGGGGGAGTCCCAGAACAGGCGGTCGATGTCTGCCTCGTCCACGAACTTGTCGATGGAGATGGTCTTGGTGCTCTCCAGCTTGACCTTGTCGAAGTCGGCGTCGTCGAACAGGACGTATTCGTCCTTGGAGACCTCATAGCCGCGTACCAGATCGCTGCGCTCGACCGGACCGGTGTCCGGATCGGTCGGGACCATGCGGATGCGGTTGTTGGTGTCCGGATTGATCAGATGAAAGCGGACATCATTGGTGCTGGTGGTCGCCGTGAACAGCGCCACCGGACAGGTGACCAGCGACAGTTTCAGATGTCCCTGCCAGGTGGGTCGCGCGGCCATGTCGTCTCTCCCGTGAGCCCCCTAAATGCCGGCAGGAGGCAAAGGGTTCGCGGATGGCCCATCAATCGTCGGCGAGCACCGACTTGTCTCCTGGCCCAGCGGCCGGATCGGCCGGGGCAGCGAGCGCGGTCGGTTGTTTCGACAGGGCCGTGGCCAGGGCGTCGCGGTCCAGCTCACCCTCCCAGCGGGCGACGACGAGTGTGGCCACCGCATTGCCGATGAAGTTGGTCAGGGCCCGGCACTCGCTCATGAACCGGTCGATGCCCAGGATCAGCGCCATGCCCGCCACGGGCACGTCCGGCACCACCGACAGGGTCGCGGCCAAGGTGATGAACCCCGCACCCGTGATGCCCGCCGCGCCCTTGGAACTGAGCATGGCGACCAGCAGCAGGGTGATCTGCTGGGTGAGGGTCAGCTCGATGTTCAGCGCCTGGGCGATGAACAGGGCCGCCATGGTCATATAGATGTTGGTGCCGTCCAGATTGAAGGAATACCCCGTAGGGACGACCAGGCCGACCACCGACTTGGACGCCCCGGCGCGCTCCATCTTCTGCAGCAGGCTGGGCAGGGCGGCTTCGGACGACGAGGTGCCGAGGACCAGCAGCAGCTCTTCCTTCAGATAGCGGACCAGTTTGAAGATCGAAAAGCCGTTGGCCCAGGCGACGAGTCCCAGAATGCCGAACACGAAGACGGCGGCGGTGACGTAGAAGGTGGCGACCAGGGCGGCCAGGTTGGCGATGGAGCCAATGCCGTATTTGCCGATGGTAAAGGCGAAGGCTCCGAATGCCCCGATGGGTGCGGCCTTCATCAATATGGCCACCAGTTTGAAGAAGGCGGTGGACAGGGACTCCAGCAGACGCAGCACCGGCTTGCCCGCATCACCGACCATGACCAGGGCGATGCCGAACAGCACCGAGATGAACAGGACCTGGAGGATGTTGCCCTCGGAGAAGGCAGACACGACGGTGTCGGGAATGATCGACAGCAGGAAACCCACGATGGTCGATTCATGCGCCTTGGCCGCATAGTCTGCGACGGCGGCGGCATCCAGAGAGGCAGGATCGATGTTCAGGCCGCGGCCCGGCTGAACCAGATTGGCGATGATCAGGCCGACGATCAGGGCCAGGGTCGAGAAGGTCAGGAAATAGGCGAAGGCCTTGCCGACCACCCGGCCGACGCTGCCCAGATTGCTCATCCCCGCGATGCCGGTGACGATGGTCAGGAAGATCACCGGCGCGATGATCATCTTCACCAGCTTGATGAAGCCGTCACCCAGAGGTTTCAGCTGCTCGCCGAGACCGGCGATGGCCTGGCCGTCCGGTCCGACGGTGCTGGGGAAGAAATGCCCGATCAGCCCGCCCAAGAAGATGGCGAACAGGACCTGGAAATAGAGCTGGGCATATAGGGGCTTGCGCTTGACCGGCTGTCCGTCGGGGGCGGTTATAGTGCCGATCTGCATGCTGTGCCTCGTATTGCGGACGCCAAACGTGCAGCGATTCTGGCGGAAGCGGTGGGATTCGAACCCACGGACGGCTTTCACCGTCGCTGGTTTTCAAGACCAGTGCCTTAAACCACTCGGCCACACTTCCTGATCGACGGCGAGGCCTGTAAGGGCCATGCACCGTGCGGACCGGCGACATAGCGCAGAAGGTTGCGTTAACCAAAGCGGAAATCTGTTGCCCGATACTGACCGCCTGGGTGTGATGCAGGAGCGGCGCGGTGACGGCGAGGATTGCGAAAGGTCTGGTCGTGGCGGCGGCGATGTCGCTGCTGGCGGCGTGCGCCAGTGGGGCGTCGTCAGGCGGGATCGGTGGCGGTCGGCTGGCCGATGCAGGACGGTTGCCGGTGGTGACCGATCCGGCGCCGATCGTGTCGGGGACCATGCGCCCTTATCAGATCCGGGGGCGGTGGTACCGGCCCGAGGAACAGCCGAACTATGACGAGACGGGGCTGGCGTCCTGGTACGGGGCGCAGTTCAACGGGCGGCCGACGGCGACGGGCGAACGGTTCGACATGCATGCGCTGACAGCGGCGCACAAGACGTTGCCCCTGCCGGGACTGGTGGAGGTGACGAACCTGGCCAATGGGCGACGCATCGTGGTGCGGGTCAACGACCGCGGGCCGTTCGCGGAAGGGCGGATCATCGATCTGTCGCGTGGGGCGGCAGAGGCGCTGGACCTGTTGCAGCGCGGCGTGGGCGAGGTGCGGGTGCGCTATCTGGGCCGAGCCCCGCGCGAGGGTGGCGGCACGACGATGCAGTATGCGGCGGCAGAGCCGGTGGCGGCGGCTTCATCAGCCTTGCGCGGGCCGGTGCCCTATCTGTCGGTGGCGGGCGGGCAGGGGGCGGGGCCTGCGGCCCCGGTATCTGAACCTGTGCGATATGAGGCTCCGGCCCCTGTGGTCAGGGCTGCGACAGCGCCATCACACGCTGCAGGCCAGTGGGTTCAGGCCGGGGCCTGGGCCGATGCGCGGGCGGCGCGGCGGGCGGCGGAGACCCTGGGCGGCAGCGCGCGGGTCGAGCAGGATGCGGGCGGGGCCTGGCGGGTGCTGGTGGGGCCATGGCCGGACGCCAGTGCGGCGGAGCGGTCGCGGCGGGCAGTCATATCGCGCGGCTATCCCGACGCCCTGTTGATATCGGGACAGTAAGGCTTGCGAAGACGCCCGGCGTCGCCATTGTGCGCCGGTGACCCACGGCAGATTCATCACATTCGAAGGCGGCGAAGGCACCGGCAAGTCGACCCAGGTCGCGCGCCTGGTCGAGCGGCTGCGCGCGCGCGATCTGGAGGTCGTGCAGACGCGCGAGCCGGGCGGGTCGCAAGGGGCCGAGGAGATCCGCAATCTAGCCCTGAATGGCGATGCCGGGCGCTGGTCGCCGATGACCGAGACGCTGCTGATGTTCGCGGCGCGGTCGGACCATCTGGAGCGGACTGTGCGACCCGCGCTGGAGGCGGGGCGGTGGGTGGTCTGCGACCGGTTCGCCGATTCCAGCCGCGCCTATCAGGGAGTGGGCGGGGGCACGCCCGCCGATTTCATCGAGGCACTGGACGCCGCTGTGGTGGGGGCGACGCAGCCAGACCTGACGCTTGTGTTCGATCTGCCGGTCGAGGTCGGGCTGGAGCGGGCGTTCGGGCGGGGCCTGTTCGAAACCCGGTTCGAGTCCAAGGGGCTGGCGTTTCACGAGCGCTTGCGCAGCGGCTTTCTGGAGATCGCCCGGACGCATGATCGCTGTGTCGTCATCGACGCCGATGGCGACATGGATACGGTGACCGAGCGGGTTTGGGCGGCGGTCCGGGAGCGGCTGCTGTGAGCGAGCATGCGCGTGACCGATTCGATCTGATCCCCGATGCGGCGGCGGAGGCCGCGTTTCTGGATGCTCAGTCGCGCGGGCGGCTGCATCACGCCTGGCTGCTGTGCGGGGTCGAGGGCTCGGGCAAGGCGACGTTCGCCTATCGCGCTGCGCGGCGGCTGCTGGGGGCCGCACCTGATCCTTCGCGGGGCCTGCTGGGGACGCGGCCGGACGATCCGGTGGCGCGGCTGATCTCGGCCCAGTCGCATCCCGATCTGCTGGTGCTGGAGCGGGCGGTGGAGGGCGGCAAGACCAAGAAATCGATCTCGGTCGATCAAGCGCGGGACCTGCCGGAGTTCTTTTCCAAGAGCCCGTCGCAGGCGCAGGCGCGGGTGGCCATCATCGACGCTGCTGACGACCTCAACCTGAATGCAGCCAATGCCTTGCTGAAGGTTCTTGAGGAGCCGCCTGAAAGCGGCGTGCTGTTTCTGGTGACCCATGCGCCGGGGCGGTTGTTGGCCACCATCCGGTCTCGGTGCCGCCGGCTGGCGTTTCCGGTCTGGCCCGAACATGCGCTGGAGGAGCTGGTTCGCAATCGCACGGGCGTGCCCTCGGCCGAGGCGGCGCGTATCGCGGGCATGGCGGCGGGATCGCCCGGACAGGCCCTGGCCTTGGCGTCCGGCGCGACGCTGGAAGCCGATCAACTGGCGCAGGACTGGGTCAATGCTGCCGTCGTGGACCGGGCGGAGGCCATGGCGGTGGCCGACAAGTTCCGGGGCGCGGAGGGGCAAGAGCGGTTCGAGACCCTGATGGAGCGGCTGATTGCGGCGGTGAAGGTGCGGGCGCTGAACGAGGGCGCATCCGGAGCCCGCTGGGCCGAGCTTTGGACGCGGCTGTCCGAGCTGCCGGACCGGACGGCGGCGATCAATCTGGATCGGGCCGATGTGTTGGCTGGAGCGTTAGCGGACCTTCAACGGACGAAGACACAGGCAGGGGCGCGCTGATGCTGATCGACAGCCATGTGAACCTGCACGCGCCACAGTTCGACGAGGACCGCGACGCCGTCATCGCCCGGGCGCGCGAGGCGGGCGTCGGGCTGATGGTCGAGATTTCCGACAAGCTGTCGACCTTCGAGGCGACGCACGGCCTGGCCATGGCGCATCCGGACATCTGGTGCACGGTCGGGGCGCATCCGCATGAGGCCAAGGATCATACGGATCTGACGTCGGCGCGGCTGGTCGAACTGGCCGGGCGGGACCGGGTGGTCGGGATCGGCGAGTGCGGGCTGGATTTCCACTACGACTTCAGCCCACGTGATGTGCAGGCGGCGGTGTTTCGCCAGCATATCGCCGCCGCACGCCAGACGGGCCTGCCGCTGGTGGTGCACACGCGCGAGGCGGATGCGGTGATGAGCGATATTCTGGAGGAGGAGATGGCCATCGGGCCGTTCCGGTTCCTGATGCACTGCTACACGTCCGGCGCAGAACTGGCGGAAAAGGCATCGGAACTGGGAGCGTGGTTCTCCGTCTCGGGTATCGCCACCTTCAAGGCGGCGGGTGATGTCCGCGCGGTGATCGCGGCCATGCCGGCGGACCGGATCATCGTGGAGACCGACTGCCCCTATCTGGCCCCCATGCCGCATCGCGGGCGGCGCAATGAACCGGCCTTCGTCGGCCATGTGCTGGACAAGCTGGCCGATATCCGGGGCTGGTCGCGCGAGGAGGCCGAGGCGCGGACGACGGACGCCTTCTTCGCCCTGTTCGACCGCATTCCGAGGCCAGCCGGATCATGAGCGCGCTGGAAGTCGTCATTCTGGGCAGCGGATCGTCGGGCGGGGTGCCGCGCGGTGACGGCGACTGGGGCGACTGCGATCCGGCCGAGCCGAAGAACCGTCGCAGCCGCTGCTCGGCCCTGATCCGGCGGCACGGGTCCGAGGGTGTGACCAGTGTGCTGATCGACACCTCGCCGGATCTGAGGGAGCAGGCGCTGGCGGCGGGTATCCGGCATGTGGATGCCGTCCTCTATACCCACGACCACGCGGACCAGACCCACGGCATCGACGACCTGAGGGTCTTCGCCATGCGCACCCGGCGGCGCATTCCGGCCTGGATGGACCGGGCGACCATGGACGCCCTGACCAGCCGGTTTGGCTATATCTTCGAGAGTGTCGAGGGCTATCCGGCCATAATGGACGCGCATCTGATCCCGCCGCATGGCCAGCACTGGGCGGTCGGCGGAGCAGGCGGCGAGGTGCCGGTCACAACCTTCGACCAGGCGCATGGGCCGATCCGCTCGGTCGGCTATCGCATCGGGCCAGTGGCCTATTCCAGCGACGTGTCCGATCTGGACGAGGCGGCGCTGGAGGCCGTGCGCGGATGTGACCTGTGGATTGTCGACGCACTGCGCTGGACACCCCATCCGACACACGCCCATGTCGACAAGAGCCTGGACTGGATCGCGCGGTCGGGGGTCAGGCGGGCCGTGCTGACCAACCTGCATCTGGACCTGGACTATGCCGCGCTGAAGGCCGTGGTGCCGGAGAATGTCGAGGTGGGGTTCGATGGGTGGAACGCAACAGTGTAAAACGCCTGGCTCGTCGCTAACGTCGCGATTACTTGCATGACGGTGGCCCGTGATCGACGTAGTTGGAGGGTCAAACCTGGGTAGGATGCCGCCGTTGCCCTCGATGTGGAGAGTGCAACCCCCTGACCACCCCGCCGCTATGGGGCCTTCCCAGACCGCGCTGGGGCCACATGGTGTCGGCGGTCTTTCAAATCTTGAAGTCACGCCCTTCGTCCTTTGTCGGCGAGCAGCGAGACATTGGCCCTTCTAAGCGCCCGAACCTTGACTTTCCGGGGCGATGATGCGCCCTTCCGGCCTCCCGATTTGCGCCCCTGCGGCCATCCTTTTCGACAAGACGAACCGACCATGCACGCCTATCGCTCCCACACCTGCGGTGCCCTCCGTCTGACCGATGCCGGTGCCAATGTCCGCCTGTCCGGCTGGGTGCACAGGAAGCGCGACCACGGCGGTCTGCTGTTCATCGATCTGCGCGACCACTACGGCCTGACGCAGCTGGTGCTGCACCCGGAAACGCCGGGCTTTGAGGCCGTCGAGCGCCTGCGCGCTGAAAGCGTCATCCGCGTCGACGGCGAAGTCGTCGCCCGCGACGCCTCGGTCGTGAATGCGACCCTGCCCACGGGCGAGATCGAGCTGAAGGTCCTGGCCGTCGAGGTCCTGTCCGAGGCCGCCGAACTGCCGCTGCCGGTCTTCGGTGAGCCGGAATACCCCGAGGAAATCCGCCTCAAGCATCGCTACCTCGACCTGCGCCGCGAGACCCTGCACAAGAACATCGTGCTGCGCTCGAAGGTCATCTCCTCGATCCGCCGCCGCATGGTCGATCAGGGCTTCCTGGAATACCAGACCCCGATCCTGACCGCCTCGTCGCCAGAAGGCGCGCGCGACTTCCTGGTGCCGTCGCGCCTGCACCCCGGCAAGTTCTACGCGCTTCCGCAAGCGCCTCAGCAGTTCAAGCAGCTGCTCATGGTCTCGGGCTTCGACCGCTACTTCCAGATCGCCCCCTGTTTCCGCGACGAGGACCTGCGCGCCGACCGCTCGCTGGAGTTCTATCAGCTCGACGTCGAAATGAGCTTCGTCACCCAGGAAGACGTCTTCGCCGCCATCGAACCCGTCATGCATGGCGTGTTCGAGGAATTCGCCGACGGCAAACCGGTCTCGCCCATTGCCGGCACCCACACCTTCACCAACGACTTCGGCCAGACGATGGAGCACACCGGCTTCGAGCGCCTGACCTACGAACAGTCGATGAAGTGGTACGGCACCGACAAGCCGGACACCCGCAACCCGATCAAGATGCAGGACGTCTCGGACCATTTCCGCGACGGCGGCTTTGGCCTGTTCAACAAGATCCTTGGTGCCGACGACAAGAACGCCGTCTGGGCCATCCCGGCCCCGACCGGCGGTTCGCGCGCCTTCTGCGACCGCATGAACAGCTGGGCTCAGGGCGAGGGCCAGCCGGGCCTCGGCTACATCTTCTGGTCGGACGACCAGCAGGCCTGGGGCGGACCGATCGCCAAGAACCTGGGTCAGGAGCCGACCGAGGCCCTGATGACGGCGCTCAGCCTCGGCAAGGGCGACGCCGCCTTCTTCGCCGCCGGACTGCCGTCGGTGTTTGCCAAATTCGCCGGCCTGGCCCGCACCCGCGTGGCCACCGAGCTGAAGCTGGTCGACGAGGAGCAGTTCAAATTCTGCTGGATCGTCGATTTCCCGATGTTCGAATGGTCCGAGGAAGAGAAGAAGGTCGACTTCAGCCACAACCCCTTCTCCATGCCGCAGGGCGGGCTGGAGGCGCTGGAGACCCAGGATCCCCTGACCATCCGCGCCTATCAGTACGACATCGTCTGCAACGGCTATGAGCTGTGCTCGGGGGCGATCCGGAACCATAAGGCCGAGATCATGCTCAAGGCCTTCGACACCGCAGGCTATGACGCCTCGGTCGTCGAGGAGCAGTTCGGCGGCATGCTCAACGCCTTCCGCTACGGCGCGCCGCCGCACGGCGGTCTGGCCCCCGGTATTGACCGGATCGTCATGCTGCTGGCCAACCAGACGGCCATCCGTGAGGTCATCGCCTTCCCGCTGAACCAGCAGGGTCAGGATTTGCTGATGAGCGCGCCGTCGGATGCGGCTGAGCGTCAGTACAAGGAACTGCACATCAGGGCCGCCCTGCCGCTGAAGGGCTGAGCCACAACGACAAAGGCCCCGTCGGTGACGGGGCCTTCGATCAGTTGCCGCTGGCGATGATGAAGTTGCGGGACCGGGGCGGAACCGGAGGCGCAGGCGGTGCCGGCGGCACGATCCGCAGTGTCACGCCGCGACAGGTCCGCGCCGTCAAACCGCTGGGCAGGCGCGTCGAGGCGTCGCCGCAGGCCCTGCCGATCTGTTCCTGGCTCAGGCCGCGCGCGCCAACCAGATTGGCACCGCGAATGTCGGTGCGGTTGAACTCCACGTCCGTGAAGTTCGCGCCGCTGAACTGGCCGCCGGTCAGACGCGCGCCGTTCAGGATGGCACCGCGGAAGTCGACATTGCGGAAGTCGCCGTTCGACAGGTTGGATGCGGCCAGTTCGGCCCCGTTGAAGTTGGCCGAGCGCGCGCTGACATTGGCCAAGGTCGTGCCGTTGGCCTCCACGCCGCGCAGGGAGGCGCTGGTCAGAACCGCGCCGTTCAGGTTGGCCCCGTTCAGCTCTGCTCCCGTCAGATTGGCCGAAGCCAGGCGGGCCCGCATCAGCGATGCGCCCATGGCCTCGACGCCCGTCAGATTGGCCGAGCTGAAGTTGCTGCCGGTGAAGTTGGCGCCGACCATTTCGGCACCGCTGAGGTCCGCCCGGCTGAAATCACTGCCCGAGAAGTTGGAGCCGACCAGTTCGGCCCCGCGCAGATTGGCGCCGACCAGTGTCGCGTTCAGGAAGCTGGCCCCCGTAAAGGCGGCACCGGTCAGATCGCGGCCCGACAGTTCGCACCGGCTGCACGAACCGCCCAGCGACACCATCCGGGCCACGTCCCGGTCCTGAAATTGGAACTGGATCGTCACCTCGGCCGAGGCCGATCCGGCGATCGCAAGCGCGGCAACGGCTCCGCCCAGGGCGGCAGCAAGGCGACGGGAAAGGGTCAGGTTGATCTGGGACACACCCCTTAATGCCCCCGAATGCCCGTCCACCCTACTTAAATCGCGGTAAGGTCGCTGCCGCATCTATGGCCGTGTCTTGGGTGCGTCAGCAGCGAGGGATGGTCAGGCCGCGCGGCAGCCGGGTCGTCTCGTCGCCACAGGCCTGGTTCAGGTGACCCTGGGTCAGGCCCGTCGCCCGCAGCAGCGTCGCGCCGGACAGATTGGTGCCCGTCAGGGTCGCGCCCGAAAAGTTGGCCCCGTCCAGATAGGCCCCGACGAAGCTGGCATTGGTCAGGTTGGCGCCGGCGAAGCTGGAGCTGGAAAAGACCCCGCCATAGGCCTCCACATCGCGCAAGTCCGCGTTGGAGAAGCGCGTGCGGTTCATCACGGCGAGACTGAGGTCCGACTGACGCAGGCGGGCCCCGTTCAGATTAAGGCCGCTGGCCTCAAGCCCTGTGAAGTTGCCCTGGAACAGGTTGCAGCCCGCGCAGCTGGCCCCGCCGCGCACACGCGCGATCTGGCCTGCGTTCTGCGCGAGGACGGGAGAGGCGGCGGTGGCGACGAGCGCGACGGCGAGGATCAGCAGGCGTTTCATTCAGGCAGGCTCCGAAGCTGGCATGGCCAGCACTGCAATATCGGGACCAGCCTAGCCCAGAGGTCTTTACGATCCGTGGCGTGCCCTGATCTCAGCCACCCTGCATCGAGGACGTGATTCCGCAGGCGTCGCAGACCCAGACGCCGCCGCGCTTTTGCAGGGTGAAGTCACCGCAGGCGGAACAGGCATCGGCGGCGACGGGCGAGACGGGTCTTGGGGCGGTCTCGGGACGACCGAAGGGCAGGACGACGAGGTTGTCGGGGGCTGCGCCTCGGGCGAAACCCTTGGAAATGTAATGCGCTGCGGGCACCAGCTCATCGGCCTTGCCAGAGCCCAGGCCGTCGGCATCCAGAGGTTCGGCATCGGCATTGGCCAGTTCAGTCCGGCCCAGATAGCTGACGCCCAGCTCGCGGAAGATGTAGTCAAGGATGGAGGTCGCCGAGCCGATGGAGTCGTTGCCGGTGACCCGACCCGCCGGCTCGAACCGGGTGAAGACGAAGGCGTCGACGAACTCGTCCAGCGGTACGCCGTATTGCAGCCCGATCGAGATGGCGATGGCGAAGTTGTTCATCAGCGAGCGGAAGGCGGCCCCTTCCTTGTGCATGTCGATGAAGATCTCGCCCAGTTCGCCGTCGTCATATTCGCCGGTGTGGATATAGACCTTGTGGCCCCCAACGGCGGCCTTCTGGATATAGCCCTTGCGGCGGTCCGGCAGTTTGCGGCGAGTGCGGTCCCGCTCGATCACCTTCTCGACGATGCGCTCGGACGGCGGCGGGGTAGACGGCTCCTCGCGCCGCGGGCGGTCGTCGAGCGCGGGCAGCACCAACGTAAAGCCGGCTGGGGCGGGGTTCCGCCTGAACCGCACCGTCAGCGCGCCCGCCTGAGCCGCGCCAACCAGCTTATCGGCCACGTCGTCGATGGAGGCACGCCAGTCCAACGGGACCGCTCTCGTATCAGGCGCGTTCAGCGCTTCCAGATAGGCGCTTGTCAGCCGGGCTTCCAACGCAGCGGGATCGGCTAGCATCTGGCTCAACGCTCCGGGCGCGTCCGGCCAGCCTGACAGATCATCGTGTCCGAAAGCCCAGGCTTCGGCCTGCACGACCGAATCGGCGTCGAACCCCAGCGTCGCGAGCAGATCAGAAGTTTCGGTCGTCACGCCGAGAACATCCCGCAAGAAGCCGGGGTCGAGCACCGGCGCGCGGAAGACGTCGGCCAGACTGCGTACGCTCAGCAAGGCCGTCTCGACGGCGTCCAGCTCGACATCCGTGAAGCCGACACCGCGCAGCGCCGCGTGGTCGATGCCGGGCGCATTCACCAGGGTCCGATGACCGAACAGATGGCGCTCAGCGGATGCGATGTCGCTGCCCGCCTGCGCGATAGCCGCAGCGATCGAGGGGCGCAGGCGGGACTGGATGTCTCCGTCATGGGTTTGCCAGACCTCCGCTGATGCGAATGCGGACAGGCCGAGCCGCAGATGCGCCTCAGGATCGTCGACGATGCCACCCAAGCGACGATCGGTCCCCACGGCCTTGCGCACCACCCTGGCCACGTCGCCCGCAAAGGCGACCGGATCCGCAGCGGACAGCGCGACATCGCCCAGCCCGCCTAGACCGATGTTCAAGGGTTGATCTGGCACCGTCAGCGCTTTCGACCACAGGACACACAGCGATTCGACGAGCGCCAGGACCTCATCGCCGGCGACGGCGGCGAGCGCGGGCATCGACAACAGGATGCCGAGAGCGCCAGCGGTGTCGATCAGGGCCTGCGCGTGGTCAGCCTCGAAAATGACGATGACATCGCCGTCCGCCATCAGGCCTGCGATCGCCGAAGCGGATGTTGCCAGCGCGGTGCGGTTTGCCAGTGCGATGAGCGGTAGAGGAGCCGGACGGGCGGCGGGCACCGGCGCAACCGGTGTCTCGCCTTTCGACGCTCGCAGAATGTCCAGGTCTTCGGCTCCGGCCAGTCTTGCCTGCGCGGCCGCACGGGCGAGCGCGGGGTTACACGCGGGATCGGCGCAATCGGCCTGCGGGCCCTCGCAGCGATCCACGGCCTCGGTCACCCGCGACAGGGCTGTGCAGACGGCCTCGACGGCACCGACCGCCAGCCGCTCGGCGCGTCGTTGGGAAATCTCTGCGCCCAAGCCCTGCTCGGCGTCTGGATGCGAAAGATCGTAGGTGCGGTCTGTAACAGCCTGGCTATGGGCAGGCGTGACCAAGCCGAGCCGAAGGGAGGCGACTAGATCGACGTCATCCGCGACCGTCAGCGTCTTGACGTAGTCTTCAATGGCCGCGCTGAGGCTGGCTGACGTCGTTTCGAATGGCGCAATGTCTGCCCAGTCCAGCCAGGCTTCCACTTGGGCGTCGGGCCAGCCGGTCGGCGCCTCGACCGTCACGATCCTGTCCGCGCGCTCGAGATCGCGCGGCTCCCAGAGGGTTCGGCTGTCGAGCGCGGCGAGCGAGAGAGGCATGCGGATGTCCAGAGCGACCTGCCTGCGCAGACTAGCGGCATCTAAGGCGGATCAGCAATAAATCTGGCGGGTCGGCCTGGGATTACCCCCAAGATGTTGAGTTGGCCGCAGGGGTCATGCGGCTGGACGAACCGTCCGGCATTTTCTATGTTGCAGAGTGTCGCCGGCGGATCGCCGCGACGGATCACGAGTGGATTTCCTGACGTGCTAGGCAAGATCTTCGGCTGGACCAGCGGCGCGACCCTGGGGACGCTTTTCACCATCGCCAAGCGCGGGGAGTTCGTCGGCGAGGACGAGTTTGGCAGCCGCTATTATCAGTCCCGTGACACCACCAGCTACGACGGTCGCAAGCGGCGATGGGTGACCTACAACGGCTATGCCGACGCCTCGAAGGTGTCGCCCGACTGGCACGGCTGGCTGCATTACACGCTGGATGAGCCTCCGACCGTGGCTCCTCTGGCCCGGCAACGCTGGGAGCTGGATCATGTGCCTAATCTGACCGGCACACCGATGGCTTGGAAGCCGCAGGGGTCCCTGGCCGCCGATGGCAAACGCCCGGCTGCAACCGGCGACTATGAGGCCTGGAGCCCGGAATGAAGCCTCGGGGCCTGATCCTGGCGGGTGTGACGGCCGGGGCCATGCTGGTGTCCGGCGGGGTCATCGCCTCGGCCTTGAACGACCTGCCGCAGGATGCCGTGCCCGTGCAGGGCACGACCGCCGATTTGAACCGACAACAGACGCCGCCGAGCACGCCCCCGGCCCAGGCGGGGCCCGCGTCGCCCGAGACAGCGCCTGTAGCGGCTCCCGCCGAGCCGGTGGTGGTCGTCGCGCCGCCGATCGAAGAGACTGTCGAGGAAGAGGTCGCGGCGGCCGCGCCTGCGCCTTTGGTCGCGCCGACGGAGCCGTTGCGTCGCCAGCGTCGTCGCGTCGCCATCGTCGAGGCGATCGACAAGATCACGGCCCGCTCCATGCGGTTCGAGGTCGAGGTTGGCGGTCGCCCCGTGCGGTTCGAAAAGGCCCTGATCATCTCGGCTCGGGCGTGCGAAGTGTCGGCGGGCGACGAACAGGTCGCGGACGCCATCGCCTATCTGGACGTCAGCCTTCAGCCGCGCGGTGTGATGCGGGGCGAGCAACGCCAGGTTTTCCGCGGCTGGATGTTCGCGTCTTCACCGGCGGTCAGCAGCCTGCAGCATCCGCTTTATGATGCCTGGATCGTCGGCTGCAAGGCATAGAAGATCGCGGCCTCGCCTGACATGGGCTCTAACAGACTGCGGCTGTTGGGTCTGACGGTCAGGGCGGGCGTGAGCTGTTTCAGATAGTCGGCCTGGGGCGTCTCGATCGCGCCGAACTGGGCCAGATGGGTGGTCAGGAACTGGGTGTCCAGCAACCGCCAGCCCCCGCGCTTCAGCCGTGCCACCAGTTGCACCAGGGCCACCTTGGATGCATCGCGCTCCAGGCTGAACATGCTTTCGCCGAAGAAGGCTCCGCCGAGCGTCACGCCATAAAGGCCGCCGACGAGCCGCTCGTCCTGCCAGCATTCGATGGAGTGGGCCTGCCCGCGTGCGTTCAGCGCGACGTACAGGCGGCGGATCGGGGCGTTGATCCAGCTGTCTTCGCGTCCGGCGGCAGAGGCGGCGCAGGCGTCGACGACGACGTCGAAAGCTGTGTCGATGCGAACCGTGAAGGTCTCGCTGCGGACGGTTCGACGCAGCCGTGTCGGGATGTGGAAGGCGTCCAGCGGGATGACGCCCCGCTGCTCCGGCTCGACCAGGAAGATGCGCGGGTCATCTCGCGCCTCGCCCATCGGAAAGACACCGGTGGCATAGCAGTGCAGCAGTTCGTCCGGCCCGAAGGCACCGAAGGGGCTGCTGGCACTGAAGCCGGGGTCGTCCACCGGCCCTAGGCCGGGGCTTTCTGCCGCGCCGCCCATTGCTCCAGCCAGTGGATGTCATAGTCGCCTGACAGGATGTCGGGCTCGGCCAGCAGCTTCTGGAACAGGGGGATGGTGGTGTCGATGCCGCCAATGACCATCTCGTTCAGCGACCGCTTCAGGCGCGCGATGCACTCCTCGCGGTCGCGGCCATAGACGATCAGCTTGCCGATCAGGCTGTCGTAATAGGGCGGGATCGAATAGCCGGCGTAGATGGCGCTATCCAGCCGCACGCCCAGACCGCCCGGCGCGTGGAAGTCGGTGATCTTGCCGGGCGAGGGGGTGAAGGTCTCGGGGTTCTCGGCGTTGATGCGGCATTCGATGGAGTGGCCGGTGAACTTCACATCCGCCTGGGTGAAGGACAGGGGCAGGCCCGCGGCGATGCGGATCTGTTCGCGGACCAGATCGACGCCGGTGATCATCTCGGTGACCGGATGCTCGACCTGCAGGCGGGTGTTCATCTCGATGAAGAAGAACTCGCCGTCTTCCCACAGGAATTCAATGGTGCCGACGCCCAGATAGCCGATGGCGGCGATGGCCTTGTTGACCGTCTCGCCGATGGCCTCGCGTTCCTTCGACGACAGGGCGGGAGAGGGGGCCTCTTCCAGCACCTTCTGATGGCGGCGTTGCAGGGAGCAGTCGCGCTCGCCCAGGTGGACGACATTGCCATGACTGTCGGCGATGACCTGAAGCTCGATATGGCGCGGCTTCTGGAGGTAGCGCTCCATATAGACGGCGCCATTGCCGAAGGCGGCCAGCGCCTCGGACTGGGCGGTCTGAACGGCCTCGACCAGATCGTCAGGCGTCAGGGCGACCTTCATGCCGCGCCCGCCGCCGCCGGCGGAGGCCTTGACGATCAGGGGAAAGCCGATGGACTTCGACGCCTCGATGGCGGCCTCCACGGTTTCGACCTCACCGGCCGAGCCGGGCACGACCGGGATGCCGGCGTCCATGACGGTCTGTTTGGCGGTGATCTTGTCGCCCATGACCCGGATATGCTCGGGCTTGGGCCCGATGAAGGTCATGCCGTGGGCCTCGACGATCTCGGCGAAGCGGGCGTTTTCGGACAGGAAGCCATAGCCGGGGTGGATGGCCTGGGCCCCGGTGATCTCGGCCGCAGCGATGATCGAGGGGATGTTCAGATAGGATTTGGCGGCCGGGGCTGGGCCGATGCAGACACTCTCATCGGCCAGGCGAACCCACATGGCCCCGCGATCGGCCTCGGAGTGCACGGCGACGGTGGAGATGCCCATCTCCTTGCACGCGCGGTGGATGCGCAGTGCGATCTCGCCGCGGTTGGCGATCAGGACCTTGGTGAACATGCGTCTCGCCTCAGGCTTGCAGCAGGACGAGGGGTTCACCGAACTCGACGGGCTGGGCGTCGCCGACCAGCACCTCGACCACGACGCCGTCGCGCGGGGCCTGGATCGGGTTCATGGTCTTCATCGCTTCGACGATCAGCAGGGTCTGGCCCTTCTTGACCGTGTCGCCGGGCTGGCAGAAGGGCGGGGCCTCGGGCGAGGCCTGCAGATAGGCCGTGCCAACCATCGGCGACTTCACCTCTTCGCCCGACTTCGCGACGATGGTGGCGGGGTCCGACGGCATGGGCGCGGCCGGGGCGGCAGCAGGCGCAGCCGCGGCGGGGGGCTGAGGCGCATAGGCGGGGGCGGCCGCGTACTGGACCGGAGCGGCGACGGTCACTTCGCGGGCGACGCGGATGTGCAGGTCGCCACGCTCGACCTCGATCTCTGTCAGGTCGGTGTCGTTCAGGATGTCGGCCAGTTGCCGCACCAGGGCGGTGTCGATCTCGGCGTCGTTCTTGAGCTTGGGCGCGGGGGTTTTGGAATCGGCCATGGGAGCCTCTTTCTGTCCTTTAAACCGAACGGTCTTCGGCTTGGCTGCGTTCCTGCACCAGACCGAGGGCGGCCTTGACGGCCAGTTCGTAGCTGATCGGACCGAAGCCCGAAATGATGCCGGTGGCGACCGGCGAAACATAGGATCGATGCCGGAAACGCTCGCGCGCCGCCGGGTTCGACAGGTGACATTCGACGATCGGGATCGTCAGGGTTTTCAGCGCGTCCAGCAGGGCGACGGAGGTGTGGGTATAGCCGGCGGCGTTCAGCACCAGGGCCGAAGCCTTGTCGCGCGCCTCCTGCACCCAGTCGATCAGTTCGCCCTCGTGATTGGTCTGGCGAAAGACGATCTGGGCCCCGTCGGCGGCGTCGACGCACAGGGTTTCGATGTCGGCCAGCGTCTCATGCCCGTAGATATCCGGTTCCCGAACCCCGAGCAGGTTGAGGTTGGGGCCGTTCAGGACGTAGATGACGGACGTTTGGGGCATGAGCTCCGGGCGCTGGACGCCGATGAATCGGGCGGCCTTTTAACTGACGGACTGCGCGGGTCAAAGCGCGACGATGAATGGATTGACGTAACGGTATGCGCATTCAAGTCAACGGAGATACGCGCGAAGTGTCGGCGCGGACGATTCTGGAACTGGTGGAGGCCCTGGGGCTGGACGTCCGCAAGGTGGCGGTGGAGCGCAATCTGGAAATCGTGCCCCGGTCGCTGCATGCCACGACGGCGCTGGCGGAAGGTGACCGGATCGAGCTGGTGCAGTTCGTGGGTGGGGGGTGAAAACCCTTTGCGGAATCCGGAGCGATAGGCTGAGATGGGGACGCTGGAGGGGCGGGCATGGAAAAGGACATCGGCACGGCTTTGCGTCTGGCGGCGAGCATCGCCGCCCTGGTCGTCGCCTTCATCGTCCTGATCCGTGTCATCGTTCCGGCCATTCTGGAAGCCCATTTCGCGGGAAGCGTGATCACGGCGACCGTCGTCGGTATCGGCGGCGTATTGGCCCTGGTTTGGGTGGCGTGGAAACTGTGGTCCTGGTCGATCAGGCGATAAGGCGTTGAGGGGCGAATAGGCGATGACGGATTTTGGTGCGCGGCTGTCCTCGCTTCCCGGCGGTGGAGGTGGACGGTCCGTCGGGCGGGTGATCTCGCTTGTGGTGATCATCGGCCTATTGATCGGCATCTCGCTGGTGACGGTGACATCGTGCAGCGTCACGGTCGAGAGCGGCTATATGGGGATCAAGACCACCAAATTCGGTCCCAATCCCGGCGTTCAGCGCGAAGAACTGGGGCCGGGCTTTCATTGGGAAGGCATCGGCGAGAAAATCCGCACCTATCAGACGCTCCAGCGCACCTACAGCTATACCCGCGAGCCCAACTCGGACGGCGGAGAGAACGAGGAAATCACCTTCTCGGACGTTCTGGGCCTGCCGATGACGGCGGATGTGGCGCTGACATTCAGGGTGCGCGAGGACAAGGCCGCCGATCTCTATGCCACCTGGCGACAGGAGTTCGATGACTTCATCGACGGACCGCTAAGAACCTCCGTGCGGGCCGCTATCGCACGGGAGACGGAAAAGCTGCCGGTCGCCTGCAATGCCCAGCAATCCGCCCTGCCGGAAAGCCAGCCGATTGCACCAGCCGCCGCCGTGCCGCTCGCACCGGGCACACCGGATGCCGATGACTGTCCCGGCCAGCTGATCGGACCAGGACGCCAGATCGTGCTGCAACGCGCCATGCAGGCCCTTCAGCGGGAATGGACGCCTCAGGGACTGGAGATCATCCGCATGGAATGGGTCGGCTCCATCCGATATCCCGAGACAGTGCTTCAGGCGATCCAGTCGCGCACCACGGCCGAGCAGAACACCCGCGCGGCTCTGGAGCGGGTCAATCTGGAACGGGCCAACGCCGAAGCGCGCATCGCTCAGGCACGAGGTCAGGCCGAGGCCAACCGGCTGCTGGCCGAATCCATCCGGTCCAATCCGGAGGTGGTGCGACTGCGCGAGATTGAGCGGACCCTCGGCCTGTGTCCGTTGAGTGCGGACACCTGTGTGATCGGCCAGGGCATCAATCTGTCGCAACTGATCGAAAGCCGGGACAATCAGGCCAACGCATCACGGTAGTCTCGCTGACGACAAGTCGCTAAACCGCCCTCATGACTGACATTGTTTCGCCCGACACCTGGACCGTCGCCGGTCGCACCTTTTCCTCGCGCCTTATCGTCGGCACCGGCAAATATGCCGACTATGCCCAGAACGCGGCGGCGGCCGAGGCGGCGGGGGCGGAGATTGTGACCGTGGCGGTGCGGCGGGTGAATCTGTCGGACCCCGGCCAGCCGATGCTGGTCGACCATGTCAGCCCGGAGCGGTTCACCTTCCTGCCCAATACGGCGGGGTGTTTCACTGGCGAGGAGGCGGTGCGGACGCTGCGTCTGGCGCGCGAGGCGGGCGGCTGGAACCTTGTCAAGCTGGAGGTGCTGTCGGACAGCGCCCACCTGTATCCCGACATGATCGAGACGCTGCGGTCGCTGGATATCCTGGTCAAGGATGGGTTCGACGTCATGGTCTATTGCACTGACGACGTGGTCATGGCCAGGCGGCTGGAGGAGGCGGGAGCGGCGGCCATCATGCCGGCGGCCAGTCCCATCGGCTCGGGCCTGGGCATCCAGAACCGGGTCAATATCCGCCTGATCGTGGAACAGGCGACCGTCCCGGTCCTGGTCGATGCGGGCGTGGGCACGGCCTCGGACGCGACCATCGCCATGGAGCTGGGCTGCGACGCCCTGATCGCCAATACGGCCATCGCCGGTGCGAAGGATCCGATCCTGATGGCCAGCGCCATGAAGCATGCGGTTATCGCGGGGCGCGAGGCCTATCTGGCGGGGCGGATGCCCAAGCGCATGTACGCCAGTGCCAGTTCGCCGCTGAGCGGGCTGATCTGAGTTTTCAAAGACCGGGCATGGTTGATCGCCGCCTGCGGAGACCCGCAGCCGGAGAGGGATGGGATGGGCCGGCGGAGCGCCGGGCTGTCGCCCGGAGGCCGTGGGAGATGGATGTTTCGGCGACAGATAAACGCTCCGCACGAGATGTCTGACCGGTGGCTGTCGGCCTGGGATGGAGGGGCTTCCCCCACCCAGGACCAGCGACGCTCTTAGCGCCTTGCCGACATGGCCTCCGGCGGGCGGGTCGGAGCCTTGCGAACCCGATCCCCGGAACAGCATGGGTTTCCTGCCACATGCTCTCTGTGTCAGACGTCCTTAAGGGACGCCTGACGGGAAGGGGCCTAACGCTCGCCCCTCTCCCTGGAAGAGATTGGTGGCTCGCTGCTTGAGGCCCTTCCCTTTTTTGGGGAGACACCGTGCTGGCGGAGAAGGCCGGTGTTGGCCGACAAACCCGCGTAGCTGGAACCACCCCTCCCGCTCATCTCATTCCCGCCGCGACAAGCCGCAAGGCCTTGCGCCCTTCCCGGCGACGGGACGGGGAGGATTATGGGGCCGTGGCTTCCTATGGCGGGGATCGGTCGCTGGTCGTGGCGGATTGTGGAGCGAGATCAGGGGGTTGACGGATTTGTTTGTGCGGGTTGGGGCTGAACTCTCAGTATGTGGTCGCTGGTCTCTAAGGTGGGTCACCTTGTCATCCCGGCTCTCCGCTTCGCTTCGGCCGGGATGACAAAGAGCAGTTTCTGCTCCGTCGGGGGCGGCTGTGACGAGAGAGGGCGATCTCCGCAGCGCTGCGTCGGCGGGATGGACAATAGCCTGGATGATTTCTTCCGGTTCTTAAAGCCCCGCCGCCCAGTCGGTGCCGCGGACCAGGCTGTCGATGATGCCCGGTTCGCTGGAGGCGTGGCCGGCGTCGGGGACGACGTCCAGTCTGGCTTCGGGCCAGGCGCAGTGCAGGGCCCAGGCGCTGGTCATCGGTGTGACGACGTCGAAACGGCCCTGCGCGATCCAGCAAGGCAGATGGCGAATGCGGTGGACGTTGTTCAGCAGCCAATTCTCTTCGGGGAAGAAGCCGCCGTTCATGAAGTACCAGCACTCGATGCGGGCGAAGGCGACGGCGAAATCGGCCTCGGCGAATCGGTCGGGGCGCGCGTCCGGACCCTGGACGCTGACGGTTTCGCCTTCCCAACTGGACCAGGCGATGGCGCAGCGGTCGCGTTCTGCCGCGTCGTCGCCGGTGAGGCGCTTGTAATAGGCCCCCATCAGGTCGTGACGCTCATCCTCGGGGATGGGCGCCAGGAACCGCTCCCAGGCGTCGGGGAAGATGTGGGAGGCCCCGTCCTGATAGAACCAGTGCAGTTCGGGTTTGGTCAGCAGGAAGATGCCGCGCAGCACCAGCGACAGCGCCCGGTCGGGATGGGTGATGGCATAGGCCAGCGACAGGGTGGAGCCCCAGCTGCCGCCGAAGACGACCCATTTGTCGATGCCCAGCTGCTCACGCAGGCGTTCGATATCGGCGATCAGGGTCCAGGTGGTGTTGTCCTCCAGCGAGGCATTGGGACGGCTGCGACCACAGCCGCGCTGGTCCAGCATGACGATGCGGTATTTGGCGGGGTCGAAGTAGCGACGCATGCCCGGATTGACCGCGCCGCCGGGACCGCCGTGCAGGACGATGACCGGGATGCCGTCCGGATTGCCGCTCTGTTCCCAATAGATTTCATGGACGCTGTCGGTCGCCATGAAGCCGGTCCGATAGGCCTCGATCTCGGGATAGAGGTCGCGGCGGGTCGCGGGCGCGGGAAAAGCCATACTGTAAACGGTCTTTCGTATTCGCCCGGTCAGGCGGGTTTTGAGGGAGCGCGCAGGGCGCAGACGGCCAGCAGGAGCCAGGCCAGGATCATCAGCAGGCCGCCGATCGGCGCGACGGCTCCCATCGCATTCAGGCTGAGCAGGGCGATGGCGGACAGCGCCAGCGAGAAGATCAGGCCACCGGACGCCGCCATCCACCCGGCGATAAGGATCAGGCGATCACGCGACGGCCAGAGCACGCAGACGAGAGCCAGCAGGGCGTGGACCATCTGATACTGGGCCCCGGTCGTCAGCAGGGTCTTGACCGCAGGTCCGGCACCATGTGCGGCGAAGGCTCCCAGGGCGACGGCCATGGCGCCGTTAAGACAGGCAAAGGGGGCGAGCAAGCGTGACAGTATCATGGAACACTAGATAGAGCATGGAATCAGGCGGGTCTGCTAGACCCCGACTTATGTCGCCCGCAGTCCGCATGGCCCTTCAATATGTGCTGCTGTTCGCCGCCAATGGCGTGACCCTGCCGTTCGCGGGGCTGTGGTTCCGTGCGCAGGGATTGAGTGGGGCCGAGATCGGGGTGCTGCTGGCGGCCCCCATGCTGGGGCGGCTGGTGACGGGGCCTGCGCTGGCCGTCTGGGCCGACGGGTTCCAGACGCGGCGAGCCCCCATCGCCATCCTGGGGGCCGTGATGGCGGCGGGCTATGCGGGCACCGGGCTGGCGAGCGGCTTTGCGGGCTGGGCCATCGGCTGGTTCGTCGGGGCGACGGCGGCGGCGGCGCTGATCCCGCTCAGCGACGTACTGACCCTTCGCCTCGCGGCGCGACATGGCTTTACGTTTTCGCTGCCGAGAGGGGCGGGTTCGGCCGCCTTCGTCCTGGCCAATCTGGGGATGGGAGCGCTGCTGCTGCGTGCGCCGGTGGACGCGGTGATCGTCGCCAGCGTGGTCGCGGCCCTGGGCATTGTGGTCGTCGCTGCGGTCGTCTTGCCGAGCGAGCGCGTGACTGACGGCGCGACGGTTCGCGGTCGCGAGCGGTTCAGGGGACTGGGGCGGCTGCTGGTCGATCCGGTCTTCATGGTGGCCATCTTCGCCGTCGGGGCGGTCCAGGCGGCACACGCCTTCCAATACGGTTTCTCCGCCATCCTGTGGCAGACGCAGGGGATCAGTGCGGCGGTCACGGGCCAGCTCTGGGCGTTCGGCGTGGTGGTCGAGATCGCCCTGATGTGGGTGGTCGAGCCCTGGCGGCGGCGGGTCGGCATAGGGCCGTGGAGCCTGCTGGTGATCGGATGCGTCGCCTCCATCCTGCGCTGGTCGCTGATGGCGATGGCCCCGCCGCTGTGGGCGCTGTGGCCCCTTCAGGCGCTGCATGCCCTGACGTTCGCCGCGACCTTCCTGGCCGGGGTGCAACTGGTGGAGCGGCTGTCGCCCCCGGACGGGCATACGGCGGCGCAGACGCTGAGTTCGGTGTTGTCGGCCGGGGTGTTGATCGGGCTGGCGACGATGGTGTCGGGGCCGCTGTACGACCGGTTCGGAGCCGGTGGCTATTGGGCGATGGTGGCCTTGTCGGGCCTTGGGCTGGCGGCCGCGCTGGTGCTGCGTGTTGGACTGGCCCGGCGGATGCTCAGGCCGCGCGAGGGCGGGGCAGGGGCGCCAGATGCCGGGCGATCGCCTGGGCCGCCGCCTTGACCGCCTTCTGGACATGGTCGTCGGCGGCGTCGATGGGCGCGCGCAGCAGACCGACCGCCGGCGTATCCATGCCTTCCGGCAGGGCCGCGAGCACGCGATACAGCAGATAGCTGCCGACATCGTCCTCGGTCTCAGAGCTGACGCTGGCCTTCAGACCGGCTTCGGCGATTTCGCGCACCATTTCGGCGGTGGGCGCGGTCGCGCGGGCGACGCCGGGGCCGTCGGGGTTGCCCCTGTGGGTGCCGTCGAGGGAGCGGTTCTCTGTGCGGATCTGCAGCTTGAACCCGCCCTCCTGCCGCGTCCGCCCGACCAGCAGAAGACCGCGGCAGGCCGGGGAACCGAGCGCTTCGCTGAGGGTGGCGACCAGGGCGTCAGGCGCGGCCGGGTCGATCGCCAGGGTCCGCGCGCCCGCCGGATTCCAGGCCTCGCCGGACAGATCCTCGACCGGGTCCCAGCCGGTGTCACCGATCTCATAGGCGCAGATGGCGATCGCCGGTCGGGTGTCCGGCGTCTCTAGCAATCGGGTGTCGAGCATGGCCCCCGCCTGTGCATGACGATACTGTGACAGATGGCGGGACCGTGTCGGAAACAGGCGGGTCCCGTCAATACACAATCGTTCAAAGGCTTAGCCCAGATCGCCGATGGCGGCGTCCAGCAGCATATAGGCGCGGCCACCGTCGGAGATCAGCTGACCCAGGACGCCGGCACCGTCCCGCGCGGCCGCCCGCACGCCGAGGTCGCGGGAGAAGGCGCGGACGTAGGCTTCGGCATCGGCCCGCATGTCCGGATCGGTCAGGACGCGGCGGGAGACGCTGCGCACAGCGGCGGGGGCGACGCGGCGCACGATCTGGCGCGCGCGATCGGGATCGCCGCCGGTCACGGCCTGGGCCGCCTCCTCGACGCGGGATCGGGGCAGGAGGGCATTCGGGTCGACTCCCATGCGGCGGATGGCGGCGGTGATCCGCTCACCCAGAGCCTCGGTCGCGACCGGCGGCATCAGGGGCGTGTCGAGATCGAGCGGTTCGTCGTCGCGAGAGGCTTGGCCTGAACCCTCGCGTTCGAAGGTGTTGGCCGGCTGGAGAGCAGGCTCGGGCTCCGGTGCCGGGCGGATGCGCTGGCCGAAGCCGCGGGCCTCGTCCTTGGGCGCAATGGCCGGGCGAAGGCCGGGGTCAGGGCGGGCAGGGGCCTCGACGGCGGGGGGAGGGGCCACCGACACCGGTTCGCGCCGGCGTCCACCGGCGGGTTCGCCGGAGACGACGCCCATCAGCCGCACGGCCTCGGTCAGCATGTCGTAGTTGCGGCGCACGCGCTCCTGGAAGCCGACGTCCAGGGCCTCGGTATCCGCAGCGGCCTTCTGCGACGCGGCGGACAGGGCGGCGAGGCCCTGCTCGACGGAGGTGCGGACGGCCTCGACGCGGGCCTGGGCCTCCTGCGGCAGGCGGGCGGCGCGGTCGTCCAGATCGCCGATGGTGGCGTCGATGCGCGCCAGGGCGTCGTTCATGCGCTCGACAGTGGATTCGAGCCGCATCAGGGCGCGCTCGCCGGCCTCATCGACCATGCCTGCGGTCTCGGCGACGATGCGGCGCGCGCCGTCGATGCGGGTGTCGGCGGCGTGGTCGGCCTTCTGCGCCGCTTCGAACAGGGCCTCGCCGAGGCGATCGACACGGACCTGGGCCAGATCGGCGGCCTCGGTGGCGGCCTGGCGCGATTCTTCGGCCGTGGCCTGCAAGGCGGCGAGGGCGCGGCGGGTTTCCTCGACCAGGGCGTCGCGGGCCTCTGCGGCCAGGGCCTCGAACTTGTCGAGCGCCAGTTTGGTGGCGGCGTCGAAACCGTCAGCCTCGCGCTGGGACATGTCGACCAGGGCGCGGAACTGGTCGGTGGCGGCCTCCACCAGGTCCTTGATCGATTCCGTCGTGCGCTGGGTGGTATCGCCCAGATCCTGGGTGACGGAGCGGGTGGCGGACAGCTGTTCGGTGAGCTGGGCGCGCTGGCTCTCGACCTGGGCCGAGAAGTCTTCCTGATCGGTGCGCAGGCCCAGGGCTGCTGTGACCAGGGCCGCGCGCTGCTGGCCCAGGCCTTCCTCGACGGAGAGGATCTGTTCGGCGACACCGGCTCCGGCGTTCTCAAGCCGCAGGGTCTGGCGGGCCAGGTCGTCGGCAGCGACGCGGGCGGCGTCCTGGGCCTCTCCGGCGGCGGCGGCCAAATCGGCGGCACGGGCGGCGAGGGCGGCCTCGGCTTCGCGCAGCTGGGTCTGGGCCAGGTCGGAGGCGTCGATGACCATGCGGGACTGGCGCTCGACCGCATCGGCCACGCCGGTCGCCTGTGCGTCGAGGCGGGTGCCCAGGGCCTGCATCTCGGTGCGTTCGGCCCCCAGTTGCTCGATCAGGCGGCGGGCCGTGCGTCCGGCGACATCCGCCGCGTCGGTCAGGCGGGTGGTTTCCTGAACCAGCGCCTCGCGTAGCAGGGTCATGTCGTGTCGGGCGCGCTCGGCGGCGACGGACGCCAGATCGATGTCGTTGCGCAGGGACTGCAGCACGGTGCCCGTCTGTTGTGCCGCCAGGGCGGTGGGGGCGACCAGGGCCTCGGCCAGTTCGCGCGCGCGGCGGGTTTCGGCGGCGAGACCGGCCCCCTGACGCACGGCATGGGCCAGCAGGATGGCCAGGCCTACGGGCGCGAGGGCGATCAGTGCATAGACGGCGAGACGGAGCGGCTCCAGCTCGGCGGTGCCCGCGCTGACCTCATACGTCAGCCAGGCGACGACACCGGCGACCCATGCAGCGGATGCGAGGCCAGCGATCAGATAGGCGCGGCCTTCAGGTGGGGCGCTGGTCTTGCGCGCGCGCGGGGCGACCGGCACGGGCGGGGCCTCCAAAGGGGCCACAGAACTGTCGGCAGCGGACTGGACCGGAGTGGACAGTGTCGGCGTCATGACGCCAAGGGAGGATTCGCGCTCGGCTTCTGCCACAGCCTCTGCCCGTCGGGATTGCTCTTCGGCCAGGCGACGACGGCGGCGCTCCGACATGGGGCGACTGTCGTCGGAGGATGTGGGTTCGACGTCGACCGCAGGCGGAACCTCGGTGTGGTCCTCGATGGGGTCGAGGGACGACAGGTTCAGAGGGGGCCGTTGGCGGGACTTCATGATGCGTCGAACTCGTCACGGGAGGGCATCGAGGCGCGACGCCGGGAGGACGCAGAAACCCTAGCGGTTCAATCGACAGGCGAAAAGGCGGTCGTTGCGATTCGCCGCCGGGATCACAGCCAGGATCGTGCTATCGCGCCCGTGCGGTCGCCATCTGTCCGGCGATGCGTATGGCGGCGACCAGGCTGTCCGGTCTCGCGACACCCTTGCCAGCGATGTCGAAGCCCGTGCCGTGATCGGGCGATGTGCGAACGATCGGCAAGCCCAGGGTCACGTTCACGCCACCCCAGAAATCCAGGGTCTTGACCGGGATCAGGGCCTGGTCGTGATACAGGCAGACGGCGGCATCGTAGCCAGCGCGCGCCTCGGCATGGAACATCGTGTCGGCGGGGCGCGGGTCGGAGATGTCGATGCCCTCGGCGCGCAGGATTTCGACAGCGGGGGCCAGGATCTCTATCTCCTCCAGCCCCATGGCTCCGCCTTCGCCGGCGTGCGGGTTCAGGGCCGCCAGAGCGAGGCGCGGGCGGGCGATGCCGAAATCACGCCGCATGCCCTCGTGAACGACCCGCGCCGTGCGACACACGCGCTCTATCGTCACCAGCTCCGGCACCTGCGCCAGGGAGGCGTGGATGGTCACCAGACAGGCCCGCAGATCCAGCGCCGTCAGCATCATCACCGGCCCGCGCGTGTCGGCGAACGGCACGTCGGCGGTCAGTTCTGCGATGAACTCCGTATGTCCGGGAAAGCGAAACCCTGCGGCATACAGCGGGGCCTTGGCGATGGGGGCTGTGACGATCCCGCCCACCTGCCCATCCAGCGCCAGATTGACCGCCTGCTCGATCCAGTCGGCCACAGCCCCGGCATTGGCGCTGTCCGGGCGACCGGGCACGACCGCCGCGGGCAAGGGCTGGTCCAGTACGGGAATGGCGCGGGCGAAGACGCCGGGCGCGCCCGCAGGAGACGTGACGGCCTGTACCGAATGACCTTGAGCACGCATCAGAGACGCGTCGCCGATCACGACGAAGGGCTGGCCTTCGTCCTTGAGCGCCGCCCAGGCCTTGGCGATGATCTCAGGCCCGACACCCGCCGGCTCGCCCATCGACAGGGCCAGCGGCAGGGGCGTGGACATCAGGATTTGAACTCGATCGCTGCGTCCTGACGCAGGTCGCGCATGTAGCGACGGCCCAGGGTGGCCAGGTTCTGGCCGAACAGGCGGTTCTCGACCTGCTGGGCGTTCGGGGCCTCGGCTCCGCCCGCGCGACGTCCGCAGACGGCGAGCAGATGGACGCCTAGCTGGGTGCGGATCGGCGTACTGATCGAACCGACGGCACCCGAGCGGGCGACCTGCTGGAACTGGGGCAGCAGGTTCGCCGGATCAGCCTCGCCCAGATCGGTGCCCAGCAGCCCCTGTTCCGACGTCGCGCGGGTCAGGATGTTGTCGCAGGTCAGTTGCGGGCGCAGGGCTTCCAATCGCTGGGTCGCGGCGGCCACCTGGGCCTCCGTCGCCGTTTCCGGCAGTTCGACCATCATCTGCTTGATCTGGGCCAGGCTGGAGGTCGAGCCGTCACGCTTGTCGCGCATGTAGAGGATGTAGACGCCGCCCTCGACCGGGATGGGACGGGACAGTTCGCCGGGGCTGAGTTGATCCATGGCCTGCTGCAGCGCGGGCTGGACGGTGCCTTCGACCACCCAGCCGGCGTCGCCGCCGCGGGTGGCGGAGGGCGCGGCGGAGAACTGCTGGGCCACCGCCTGGAAGGGCGCGCCCTGCACCATCTGCTGAACCAGCTGGGTCGCGCCGTTCAAGGCCGCCTGCTGGCCGCCGACGCGCGCGGATTCGATGTAGATCTCACCTATCAGATACTGCTTCTTCAGGGCCGCTTCGGTCGCTTGCCGCAGGGCAGCCTGAACGGCGCCCTGGCTGACCCGGGCGCGGCTCTGGAAGCGACCGCCGACCAGCCGCTGCCAGCCGATCTGGGTGCGGAGCTGTTCGCGCAGCGTCGACGGACGGATGCCGAACTGGGCCAGCGACTGGGCATAGGCTTCGGCGGTCGCCCCGACCTCGGATGCCAGGGCGGTCAGTTCTTCCTCGACCTCGGCATCGGTCGCCTTGATGTCCGGATAGCGGTCCAGTTCCTGGTTCTGCAGTCGTTCGTCGATGATGAGGTTCAGCGCCTGCTGACGAATGGCGGGCAGGTTCTCCGGCGTGGGCTGAACCTGGGTCTGGGCGATCAACAGCAGCATGCGCTGGCGCAGGTCGAAGCCGGTGATGACGCTGTCGTTGACCGTGGCCAGGACGCCGTCGGCCAGCTGGAACTGAGGGGCAGGCGCGGCCGTCGGCGTGGCAGGTCCGGCCGGGTTCGGCACGCCGGCGGCCGCGGGTCCCGGCGTCTGCGGGCCCGTCTGGGCCAGGGCGGTGCTGGACAGCAGGGCGGCGACCGCCAGGCCTGTGATGGAACGCTCAAAACGCATGTCAGTCCTGATTCCTGTGGCGGCGCTGATCCCGGATCGGCCCGGAAATCGCGTCTCGCGCATCCCCGAGTCGCGCGGCGTTCAGCGCCTTTCGCTTGATCAATACCCTGTACCGCCGAAAGTGGCGAGGTTTAGGCGCACATAGACGCCCTCGGACGGCCCGGTCGGTCTGACGCGCGTGTTGTCCCGGCGCCACCCCAGTTCGAACCGGTAACAGTCGTCGTCGAACAGCAAACCGACCTCGGAGCGGGTGATCAGATCGCGTTCCAGGTCCGCGATGCCGGTGACGGCGACGCCCCAGTTGCCATAGACGAACTGCTGGCCCGTCAGCTGCACGAATTCGTAGTTGCGGTTGTTCGGCCCGTCCAGAGGGTTGGAGCGGTCGATGATATAGCTGACGCTGGCCAGGTTGCGACGGCCCCAGCGCCCGTCGACGGTCGCCTCGGCGCGGCGGATTTCTCCGGCGGAATCGATGGTGGCGTGACCCCAGCCGCGGATGCGGTCCGAGGGCGAGAAACTGCCCTGCACGACCCAGTCCGACGTGTCCGAGCCGAGGCCGGAGGGGTCGTAAAGGCGGGTAGGATCGTCTGGCAAAGGAGCGAGATAGGCGTTTTCCTGGGCATCGCGGATGCTGCGGCCGACGAACAGGCTGGCCTGGCGACCGTTGTCCCAGCGCAGGGTGGCCCGGGCACCGGCCGTGAAACGCGCGCCGCCTTCATAGAGGTCGTAGCCGGGGAAGCGGTCGATGCGGAACAGCGAGCTTTCGTCCAGTTCGACGGCCTGGCTGTCCTCGATCGGCACGCGGGGATCGAGATCGGGGTCGGACGAGATCGACAGCTGGGCCATGGGCTCCAGAATCAGGTCCGCGCCGGGCCCCATCTGGCGGATCAGAGGGTAGCTGACATCGACACCGGCCGTCGCGCGACCGCGGGTGATGGCCTCTTCCTCCAGCCCCATGATCGGCGGCAGGTCGCCCACGGAATAGATGTCCGCCCGAAGATCGACGAATGGCTCCCACCGGATGCCCATGGGGGAGATGAGCGTGCGTCGCCATTCCACCTGTCCCGAGACGCGGCGGCTGTCCACGCCCGGAAGGCCCAGGGTCGAGCCGGTGGGGATGATCTCGGGCCGCAGGACCGGGCCACCGACATAGTCGTCGCGATACAGGGACACCGCCGAGCCCTTGAGCCTCAGACGCCCGCCGAAGACCGGCCCCTCAGGCTCCCAGCGGGCTTCGATCAACGGCGCGACGATAGGCAGGGAGCCGTCCGTCTCAAAGACGTTCAGGGCCGGCGTGACCGGATCGAACTGGGCGACGCGCAGGCTCTGGATCGTGAAGGCCGCGACGGAGACGTAGGAGCGCGGGGTCTGGTGCTCCAGATACAGCTGACTGATCAGTCGGCGTTCGTCGCCGTAGTACAGGCCGTTGTCCTGATAGGGCGAGCGGATGTCATAGCGGTCGAACAGGGTCTTGTCGGACGTGCGTTCGGCCGTGAAGCCGGCGCGCCACGGGCCGGCCGGATCGAACAGGCCGTGGGCCAGCAGATAGCTGCGGGCCGTCCGGTCGCCGAAATCGACGTTGCTTTCGGCGCGGCCGTCACCGTCCAGATCGAAGTCGCCGAAGTTGCGCTCATACGTACCACCAGCGCGCACGACGACGGTGCCCGTCTCGAACCTGCGCCGCCATTGCAGGTTCAGGAACGGGGCCACGCGGGTGTTGAACTGGGGACTTATCAGCCAGTCTTCGGACGGCGAGACGACCTGCAGATACGGCACCTCCAGACTGATACCGCGCCCCTCGTCATAGCTGGGAATCGGGACCAGAAAGCCGGAGGCACGCTCGACCGTCGGATCGGGATGGGCGAAATAGGGCAGATAGAAGACCGGCACGCCCCCGACGCGAAACACCGCATTGCGGTACAGGATGGCGCGCAGGCCCTCATCCTGCACCACGGTTTCGGCCTGGATCGAAAGGCTGGGTTCCTTGGGATTGCCCTCGGCGTCGCAGATGGGGCAGGGCGTGAAGATGGCGTAGTTCAGCTGGTTGACGTTCTCGCTGCGTCTGACGGCCGTGGCCGCCATCAGGCTGGCACCGGTGGCAAAGCGGGTGGCGAAGTCCACGGCCACGCCGGCTCTCAGATCGGCGTCGGTTTCCAGATAGCTGGCGAAGACGGTGTTGCCCTCGTCGTCGGTCAGTTCGACCTGGCCGTCGGCGGAGGCGACGCCCAGACCCAGATCGTAGTTGAACTGGCGGGCGCGCAGGGTGCTGCCGTTGAAGCGGCCGAGCGCGCGGCGGTCGAGCGTACCCACGGCCGAGACGATATCGCCCTCGCGGGTGACGGCGTCGGCGTCGATATAGGCGGCCCCCTCGATCAGGCCGTCGGGTCCCGGTTGCGCGGGCGCTGCATCCTGGGCCAGTGCCGGCAGCGCGATCGCACCCATGGCCAGGACAGCGGCACCGGCCATCAGCCGCAGACGCAAACCGACCGTTTCGGGCGCAGGGCGCTTACGCAGCATACAGGGTCACTCGGATCGGTGGGAAAACGGAAGGCGCGGGCGAACAGGTCGCTTAGCCGTCTTCGGTATAGAACAGCAAGGTGAAGGCGGCGAGCGCCGTCATCAAGGGTGGCAGCCAGGCCGCCAGCCAGGGGGGGATGACCTCTGCCGAGCCAAAGGCCGACGCCGCCTGATTGACGAAGAAGAAGCCAAACCCCAGCACGACGGCCGCCGTACTCATCTTGGCCAGATCGCCCAACCGCATCAGCCGCAAGGAGAAGGCGGCCGCGAGGATGGACATGGCGGCGAACATCAGGGGCGTGGCCAGGAGCTGGTCCAGTCTCAAACGATAGGCTGTGGACGAAAAGCCTGCCGCCTCGATGCGCGCGATCTGGGCGGGCAGGGACCAGAAGGGTGTGGATTGCGGGCGGGCGAACCGTTCGAAAGCCTCGTCGTCCGCCAGGCTGGACGGCAGGTCGAGGGTGGCATAGCGCACCGCGCGCTGGCCGGCCTGGGCGCCCAGGGCATCGGTCAGGCGCCAGCGTCCCTGGGCCAGGGCCGCCGACTGGGCATCGATGCGTTCGGAGAACTGGCGCAGGCCATCGGCATCGGCGGTGTAGATGAAGAAGGTGACGTCCAGCAGGCGGGCGCTGGCGCGATCCTGACGCGCGGCGCGGATGACCATCTGTCGGGTGTCGTCGCCTTCGCGGATCCAGACGGCCTGGTTGCTGTCGGCTCCGGCGACAGAACCGGACAGCCGCGCGCGCTCGCGCTGGAACAGGCCGTCCGCCGAGGCCGACATGGGGCCCAGCACCGTCACGGTCAGCACGCCGAACAGGAAGGCCGCGCCCGCCGCCGGCAGCACGAACCGCCAGGCCGACAGTCCGGCCGCGCGCATGGCGATCAGCTCGCTGCGCCGGTTCAGCCCGACATAAGCTGCCAACGTCCCGAACAGGAAGACGAAGGGCAGGAGCTGTACGATCACCTGCGGCGACTTCAGCAGCATCAGCCCCAGGATACGCGCGGCCGAAAGATCGACGTCCGAGCCCACGCCGCGGGAAATCTCCACGAAGTCGATCAGCATGATCAGGGCCGCAATGATGCCGAGGGCCACGGCCAGTGAACGCGCCTGCTGGACCAGCACATAGCGTTCGATCCGGCCGAGGCGGAACAACGGCGCGATAAGTGTCGGGCGGGTCATACGGTCTGAACCTTCAGAGCGCGCTTCACCCGGCGGCTGCGGCGCGGCTTCAGGGCGCGGAACAGCAGGCGCAGGGCGATGGCCGTCGCCACGATCGGCAACAGATACTGCAGGATGTTCAGCCAGCCGTTCCAGGCGCTGCCGGCCACGATGCCGTAGCCGACCACCCGCACGACCAGAAAGGCCGCCGCCGCCTTGGCGATGCGCAGGGAATAGCCGGTACGGCTGAACTGCCCGCCCATGATGGCCGCCAGCGCCATGGCCATGGCCATGAGGGCATAGAGCGGGGCCGAGAGCCGGGCATGCCCCTCAGCCGTCAGCTCGCCGCGCGATCCGACTGTGCCGACATCCTGAGGGGCAGGGTCGAACAGCTGGGTCAGATACAGATCGGTCGGCTTGAACCGGGGACGTTCGGTCGCGTCGATGTAGGGCGACAGGTCAAAGACGTTCCGGTCGAACGAGCCGTAGGTCAGCACGCCCCGGCTGGAATAGCGGGTGGTCGAGCCGTTCAGCATGGTGAGCATGGGTGCACCGTCGATACGCTCGAACCGCGCCTCGGCCGCATCCCAGGTCGTCGCGTCGTCACCGTCGGGCAGGTAGATGAACAGGTTTTTCAGCAGGCCGCTTTGCTCGATCTGCTGGACGTAGACGGTCAGGCCGTCGGGCCCCTCGACGAATTCGCCCTCCTCGACCAGCAGGGCCGCGATGTCGGAGCGGATGGCGAAGGCCTCGGCTCGCGCCGTCCGCTGGGCCCAGGGCTGGACGATGGTGGTGATCAGGAGCGTCAGCACCGCCACGATCGCCGCTAGACGGATGGCGGGGCGAATCGCCGCCCAGCGCGTCACGCCAGAGGCGAAAACCGCTGTCAGCTCCTGCTCGCGCTGAAGTCGCGTGAGAGCGATCAGAGCCCCGACAAACAGGCCGATGGGCAGGATCACCGCCAGCAGCTGAGGCACAGCCAGAAGGGTCAGCTTCAGCATGACCCAGACGCTCTGGCCACGTTCGACGATGATCTCCAGCTGATCCAGGCTCTGGCTCAGAATGCCGATCCCGGCCAGGGCCGCGCATGCCGCCGCCACGGGACGGCCGATCTGGCGAAAGAGATATCTCTGAATCAGCGTCATGAACGGTGGAAATCGCCCGGTTGCGGGTGGCGGCTGTGAAGCGCATCTAATACACACCGCGATGCGCCGGCGAAACCGGTGGCGTCCATTGTCCTACCCATCGCCAGCCGAGGGCGTATTACCCGGCGGGAGTTGTCCATGAAGATCGAATTCGTCACATCCGCCGAGGCCGCCGAGGTTCTGGCTGTTCTGGTCCACGAGGGCCGCGCCTTCGTCGGCATGGGCACCCATCTGGACACCGCGACCAGTGGCAGTCTGACGAAAGCGATGACCCACAGCCGGTTTACCGGCGCGACCAACAGCACGCTGGTCGTGGCTGCACCCGCTGGCGTCGATGCCGCATCCATCGTGCTGACCGGCGCAGGCGAGGCCGATAAGTTCGATGATCTGGCGCTGGAAGCCGCAGCGGGTGCTGCGTACCACGCGGTCAAGCTGTCGGGCGCGACGTCGCTGACGATCGATGCCTATTATCTGACTGCTGCGCAAGCCGGCCGCGCCGCCTTTGCCGCCCGTCTGGCGGCCTATCGTTTCCTGAAATACCGCACGACGCTGAAGCCCGCCAAGACGCCGTCGATCGAGACGATCCGCGTCGTGGCCGCCGATGTCGCCGCCGCCCAGGCCGCCTATGACGCCCTGTCGCCGGTGGCCGAGGCCGTCGAGTTCGCGCGCGATCTGGTCGCGGAGCCCGCCAACATCCTTTATCCGGTCGAGTTTGCCAAACGCGTCAAGGGCCTGGAAAAGCTGGGCCTCGAGGTCGAGATTCTGGGCGAGAAGGAGCTCGAGAAGCTGGGCTTCCGCACACTGCTGGCCGTCGGCCAGGGCAGCCGCCGCGAAAGCCAGGTCGCCATCATGAAGTGGAACGGCGGCACCAAGGGCGACCAGCCCATCGCCTTCGTCGGCAAGGGTGTCACCTTCGACACCGGGGGCATCAGCCTGAAGCCGGCCGACGGCATGGAAGAGATGAAGTGGGACATGGGCGGCTCGGCCGCCGTGACCGGCCTGATGCATGCGTTGGCCGGTCGCAAGGCGAAGGTGAACGCCGTCGGTGTCATCGGCCTGGTCGAAAACATGCCGGACGGCAATGCGCAGCGTCCGGGCGACGTCGTGGAATCGCTGTCCGGGCAAACCGTCGAGGTGCTGAACACCGACGCCGAGGGTCGCCTCGTTCTGGCCGACTGCCTCTGGTACACGCAGGAGCGGTTCAAGCCGAAATTCATGCTGGATCTGGCCACTCTGACGGGAGCCATGATCGTGGCCCTGGGCCTGGAATATGCCGGGGTCTTCTCCAACTCCGACGAGCTGGCCGACAACTTCCTGGCTGCTGCGCCCAAGGTCGGCGAGAACGCCTGGCGCATGCCGATCCCGGCCTTCTACGAGCGCCACATCGACACCCCGATCGCCGATGTGAAGAACACCGGCAACGGTCGCGCCGGTGGCTCGATCACCGCGGCCCTGTTCCTGCAGCGCTTCACCAATGGTACGCCCTGGGCGCACATCGACATTGCGCCGGTGGCCTGGGTCAAGGACAGCCGCAATCCGACCGTGCCCGACGGTGCTGTTGGCTGGGGTGTGCGCACCCTGGACCGCATGGTGGCGGATTCGTATGAGGCCCACTGAGCCTTCCCCCCTTGCGGGGGAAGGTGGCCGGCGGAGCCGGTCGGATGGGGGGTGTGCTTCCCGGTCTGAACGATTAGCCTGCCGTTCATGGCTGTTCATCATGACCGGGCCTACGCAGCGGCGCGCCGCCAGCGAAAGACGCCGACAACCGCTGAAAAGGCGTTGTGGGCGCTCGTTCGAGACCGCCAGGTGTCGGGTCTGCGATTCCGACGCCAGATGCCGATCGGGCCCTATGTCGCGGACGTCTGTTGTCCGGCCTACAAGTTGGTCATCGAGGCAGATGGCGGGGTTCATGTCTTACGTGAAGCGGAAGACCAGCTCCGAGACGACTGGCTTCGAGGCAACGGTTTTGCCGTCCTGCGTTTTCCAAACGCCGTCATTCTCGGGCAGCCGAACGCCGTCCTGGATGTGATCCGTGCACATGCTATTTCTACAGGTCAACACACCCCCCATCCGTCTCGCTCCGCGAGCCACCTTCCCCCGCATGGGGGGAAGGACGTGATTGCTGCGCCGGAAATCTGGTTCTACCACCTGGAGCGATCCACGCTGGACGAGGTGCTGCCCGGCCTGCTGGAGAAGACGCGCGAGCGCGGGTGGCGGGCGCTGGTCCGGGCGTCGGATGCGCGACTTCTGGAAGACATCGACGCCCGGCTGTGGACCTATCGCGACGACAGCTTTCTGGCCCACGGGCGCGCGGACCAGCCCGAGGCGGCGCGTCAGCCCATACTGCTGACCGAATCGTCGGAGAACCCAAACGGCGCTCAGGCGCTGTTCATCGTGGACGGCTCAGACATGGGCGCAACGGAGGGTTTCCAGCGATGCTTCATCATCTTCGACGGACGGGACGAGACGGCGCTGACCGGCGCACGCGTACGCTGGAAGACGTTGAAGGATGCAGGGGCCGATCTGGCCTACTGGAAACAGTCACCCGAGGGGCGTTGGGAAAAGGCAGCCTGATCGCCCTGGCGGCACTGGCCGCTTGCTCGACCCCCGCGTCGGATGCCGTGGCACCGCGCACCATCGAAGAGGCTCAGCTGAATCAGCCGGTCGGCAGCCGCGTGCCGCAAGACCCGACAGCCGACCTGTGCAAGGCGGGCGAGCTACAGTGGCTGGTCGGCAAGCCCAAGACCGAAATCCCCGTGCCGGTTCAGGTCGTGAACCGCCGGGTCGCCTGCACGACCTGCGCGATCACTGAGGACTATTCCCCCTATCGCCTGAACATCTTTTTCAATGAACGCACCGAGATCGTCGAACAGGTCCGTTGCGGATAAGCCTGAACCCTAGGGAGACCAAGCCGATGAAGACCCTGACTGTCGTTCTCGCCGCCGCTGGCCTTATGGCCGCCGCCTGTGCGCCGATGGAAGATACCACCACACCCATGCCGCCCGCCGATGGCCCGACCCAGTGCAAGGCCGACCAGTATCAGCGGTTCGTGGGACGCAATCGCTCCGAGCTGCCCGCCAAGCCGGCCAACGAGACCTGGCGCGTGACCTGCACGACCTGCCCGGTGACGATGGACTACAACCCGACGCGGCTGAACATCGTCTATGAAGAAGCGACGGGTGTGATCCGTCAGGTCAAATGCGGATGAGGGCGTTCGCATTTGCCGCCATCTCAGCTCTGACTCTATCGGCCTGCGCGCCGATGGAACCATCAGCGCCTGACGTCCCGGCCTCGAATGGCCCGCAGCGTTGCAACGCGGCGGACGCCCGGTCGCTGGTGGGCACGCATGTCGGCGTGGTGACCTTCGCGTCTGATGCCAATGTTCGCATCGTCTGCACGACCTGTCCGACGACCCGGGACCTGCAGCCCGACCGGCTGAATGTGCGCTTCGATCAGGCGACGGGCATCATCAAGTCGGTCGATTGCGGGTGATCTTGGCCTGAGGCCTCTCCCGGTCCATGATGCGTCAGGGCAGGGGAGACGCAATCATGCGCACCATACTTCTGGCGGGCGTCTGTTTGGGCAGCATCCTTTGCGCGCCCGCGGCCGTGGCCGATGCGACAGCGGATCGGGCGGCGCGGGAACTGATCGAAAATCCGCAGGTCTGCGGACGCGCGGGTACGGCCAATAGCGGTACGCCTGTGGCCGACATGGTGATGGTCGAAGGCTTCGGAGACGGCGGCTTTCTGATCGATACGGCCAATCCCCAAGCCCAGGCCTGGTTCAACCACGGCATTCGCCTGCGCTGGGCGTTCGAGCATTCGGAATCTGTCCGTGCGTTTCGCAAGGCCAGGTTGCTGGACCCGAGCTGCGCCATGTGCGCCTGGGGCGAGGCCTGGGCGCTGGGTCCCAACCTGAACGGCGGCGGCAACGATCCCGACAGCCAGGCCACGGCGCTGAAGGCCGCGCGCGACGCCCGTCGTCTGGGTCGCCGAGCCACGCCCATGCAGCGCCAGATGATCGACGCCCTGATCCAGCGCTATTCAGGCCGCGAGGCCACGCGTGCCGAACGCTATGCCACCCGAATGGATCGGATCGCCCAGCGCCATCCGGACGATGTGACCCTGGCCGCCCTGACCGCCGACGCCTGGATGTTGACGGCCGACAAGTGGTGGGATGAGGACGGCAAGGCCGCCGATCCGGCCATCACCCGCGCCATGAGCATTCTGGAGACGTCGCTGGGGAAGGCCCCGGACGATCCCGGCACCATCCACCTGTATATTCATCTGACTGAATGGTCGGACGATCCGCACAAGGCCATTCCGTATGGCGAGCGGCTGGCGCGCCTGGCGCCGTCGGCCAGCCATCTGGTGCACATGCCGTCGCACACCTTCTACCGCGTGGGGCGCTACAAGGACGCCATGATGTCTAACGTCAACGCCGTGGCGCTGGACAAGCGATACAATGAATTGGCGGCTCCTCCGGGCGGAGTGGTCGGCATGCCGCTGCATGGCCACAACCTGCATTTCGGCATGGGCGGGGCGCTGATGGCCGGCGGGGCCGAGGAGGGGCTGAAGCTGGCCGAAGGGTTTCTGACCACCTATCCGGAGGTGTCGCCTGACAACCTGTGGCGTCAGGCCATGTCGAACAATGCCTATGCGCTGTACGGCCGCTACGGGTCGCCCGAGCAGGTCGCCGCCCTGAAGAAGCCCGCCGACACCCTGCCGATGATGCAGATCAGCTGGCACTATGCGCGGGGCGAGGCGGCGGCGCGGGCCGGTGACGTTGCAGCCGTCCGGGCCGAGGCCGAGGCCATCGCGGCCCTGCGTGACCATGCGTCGTTCGCGACCGGGCCTATGGTCGAGATGCGGGCCGGCTTCGTCGAGATCAGCCAGCGTATCCTGGAAGGCCGCGCCGCCATGCTGTCGGGCGATGCCGATGCCGCTGTCACCGCGTTCGCTCGCGCTGCCGAGATTCAGGGCATGGGCGAGGAGGGCGGCGATCCGCCGATCATCTGGTACCCGCTCCGGCGCAGCCTGGCCGCGGCCCTGCTGGCGAAAGGCGACGCCGCCGCCGCGCGGGCCAAGGTTCTGGAGCTGCTGGAAGACTGGCCCAGCGACCCCTACAGCTATTTCGTCCTGGCCCAGGCCGAGACGTCGTTGGGCAATGAGGCGGCCGCCGATGACGCGCGGCGTCGGTCGCGGGTGGAATGGGTGGGCGGGGAGATGTCTCTCAAACTGGCCTGACGCCCCCGGTTCAGCCCGCCGGCACCGCCATGTTGTCGATCAGCCGGGTCTTGCCCAGCCAGGCGGCGGCGAGAATGCGCCCCGGTCGATCGACCCGATCACCGTCGAAGGTCGCCAGACTGTCGGCCTGTCGGATGGCGACATAGTCCACCATGGCAAATCCGGCCTCCAGCAGGGATTTGGCCGCCTGGGCCTCGATCTCCGCGACCGAAGCTCCAGCCGTCGCATCGGCTGAGGCCAGTGCCAGAATGCCGTTCAGTCGCCGGGCCACCTCGATCTCGTCGGCTGAAAGGTAGGCATTGCGCGATGACAGGGCCAGGCCATAGCCGTCGCGCTGGGTCGGGGCGCCGACGATGCGGGTGGGGATGTCGAGGTCTCGCACCATGCGGCGCACGACCATCAGCTGCTGATAGTCCTTCTCTCCAAACACGGCGACATCGGCCTGGACCTGGTTCAGCAGCTTGGCCACCACCACGGCGACGCCGCCGAAGAAGTGAGGCCGAAAGTCGGTCTCCAGACCCTCCGACGGCCCTCCCACACTGACACCGGTCGAGAACCCATCGGGATACATCTCGTCCGTTGTCGGGGCGAACATCAGGTGGCATCCGGCGCTGGCCAGCAGTTCCGCGTCGCGCACTTCCTGACGCGGATAGGCGCCCAGATCCTCATGCGCCGCGAACTGGGTCGGATTGACGAAGACGCTGGCCACCACGCGGTCGGCCTGCTGACCCGCTTCGCGCACCAGGGTCAGATGGCCGTCGTGCAGCGCGCCCATGGTCGGGACGAAGCCGACGGTCAGACCCTGTTTCTTCCAGGCACCCACGGTCTCGCGCAGATCGGCAACCGTCGTGATGACGGGCAGGGCAGGGGCTGTCGGCTGGTCCATTAACCCGCTTTCAAAATCGCTGTGGCAGGGTGTGCCTTATGACCTTCGTCGCTTGCGTCCGTCCAGTGCTGGTCCTGCTCGCCATGGCGGGGATCAGTGCCTGTGGTGCCGTCGAGGACCCGCACCGCTTCGAGACGATGGCCCAGCAGGTAGCCGACATTCCGCTGGATGGTCAGGTGCAGCCAAAGGTTCAGTCGGTGAAGGCGCAGGCGGAGGGCGGCCTGCGACCCGCGCTTCAGGTCGATGTCATGGATGTGCACGACTTCTGGGACGCGCGGGACGGCATCGCCTCGGCGACCGACGCCGTCGTCGATGGCGTGGCCGACAGCGTCAAGCCGGTCGTGTCGCGCGCGGTCGTCAGGCAGGCTGAAGACGCCGTCGATGGCATCGCTCTGCGCCCAGCGATCCATGCGCAGGATGTGCCGCTGGAAACGGTCATGCGACCGTCTTCCGGTCTGGTCCAGCTGGGCGCCTATGCAAGCGAGGAGGCCGCCCGCGCCGCCTGGACCCGCTTGAAATCCGGCAGTGCCGCCTGGGCGCTGGAAGGGCTGACGCCGGTTTATGAGGCCGTGCAAGTGAACGGCCGTCGTCTGGTGCGGCTCAAGGTCCAGACCCCGCCTGCCGGAGCGCCTGCCGTCTGTGCAGCGGCCGGGATCGACGATCCGTGGTGCCATCGCGCCACCTGAGGCGCCTGTGTTCGAGCATCCACAGTTATGCTGTTAAGGTCTCGTTGACGTCCGGCGCGCCGGACGCGACCCTGTAGCCCAATGACCGCGCGTCTGAGTCGGCGGTCGCATGAAGGCAAGCGCATCCATGTCGGATCCCACAGTCATCGTCGTCGGCAATGAAAAGGGCGGGGCCGGCAAGTCCACCCTGGCCATCCATATCGTCACCGGCCTGCTGCATGCGGGCAAGCGGGTGGCCATCATGGATCTGGACCTGCGTCAGCGGTCGCTGTCGCACTTCTTCGCCAATCGCGCCGCCTGGTCCGCCGCCAACCAGCAGCCCCTGCCGATGCCGACGGAGCCTGATCTGGGCGACGGCAAGGCGCTGGCCCGCGCGGACGAGGCCGAGCAGACCGTGACGTTCCAGGCCGCCTTCGCCGAGGCGCAGGCCAACGCCGACGTCATCCTGATCGACACGCCCGGCGGGGACACCGTCCTGTCGCGGCTGGCCCACGGCCTGGCCGACCAGATCGTCACGCCGATGAACGACAGTTTCGTCGACTTTGACCTGCTGGGTCAGGTCGATCCCGGCACGATGGATCTGATCAAGCCGTCCATCTATTCCGAAAGCGTCTGGGAGGCGCGCAAGCAGCGGGCGATCACGCGCGGCCGCAACGCCACCATCGACTGGATCGTGGTCGCCAACCGCCTGGCCGTGGCCGAGGCCCGCAACCGGCGCCGTCTGGAAGAGCGGATGCAGAAGCTGTCCAAACGCGTCGGCTTCCGCATGGGGCCGGGCCTGCGCGACCGCGTGATCTATCGCGAGCTGTTTCCGTTCGGCCTGACCGTGGCGGACCTGAACAACGACATTCGCCCCGTCGCCGTATCGCTGGCCCATGTCGCGGCCCGTCAGGAGATGCGCAATCTGATGCAGGCCCTGGGTCTGGAAGACGCCTCCCTGTCGACCCCGCTCGACGCGGCGGCGTGATCGAAGTGCAGGCATGAACCTGGCCTGGCTGGCCCTGGCCGCCATCGCAGTCTGGGCCCTGATCCGGTTGGGTCGTCAGACCGAGCGCGACAGCGGGCGTCGGGGCCGGGCCCACTGGCGGGTCGCGGCGACGCTGTTCGCGGCGGTCATGATCGGCTGTGGCGTCCTGCTGGCGTTTCGCAGCGCCTGGCTGCCCGCCGTCGGTTTGATCGGTGCGGGACTGTGGCTGACGTTCGCCTCGCGCCATCGGCCTCTGCCGACGCGTGGCGAAGGCCTGACTGATGCCGATGCGCGCTCTATTCTGGGTGTCGGGGCCGATGCGTCGCCGACTCAGATCAATGCGGCGTGGAAACGCCAGATGGCCCGCGCCCACCCGGATCAGGGCGGCACGGAAGGCCTGGCGTCCCGGCTCAATGCCGCGAGGGACCGTCTGCTGAAGCGCTGAAGGACGGCCCGCCTAGCCGCCGAAGCCGCCCTCATCCAGAAACGCCTGCTCCTCGGGCGTCGTTTCACGGCCCAGCATGGCGTTGCGGTGCGGGAACCGCCCGAAGCGGACGATGATGTCGCGGTGGACCGTGCCCCATTTCATCAGCTCTGCGTCGCCGTCCGCCAAGGCCAGATAGCGGTCCTGATCCTCCAGCCGCTCGGAATGCTCGAAAGGCAGGATGACGAAGTTCCTCAGCTGCGGCTCGAACGCCAGATGGTGCCCGCGATCGACCGCCTGGTTGGCGAACATCAGGGCGAGCGGGTCGGTGGCGAACTGGTGCGCCGTGCCGCGAAAGCTGTTCCGGGGAAACTGATCCAGCAGGATCATCAGCGCCAGCGCTCCGTCCGGCGTTTCCATCCAGTGATCCAGTTCGCGCCGCGCCGCCGCGACATGGGCATCATGGAACCGCCTGCGGAAGTCGGCATCGAAGGCATCGTCCTTGGCGAACCACTTTTGCGGACCGGCCTCTTTCCAGAAGCCGATGACGTCCGAAATCGCTATCTGTGTGCTCATGACCCAGACCCTAGCGGCTCCTTTGCCCGTATTCCACGACCGCGACTGCGACCTGTCGATCATTCGCGGCAAGCGCGTCGCCATCATCGGCTATGGCAGCCAGGGCCGGACGCATGCGCTGAACCTGCGCGATTCGGGCGTCACCGACATCGTCATCGGGCTGAAGGCGACCTCGGCGACACGCGCGAAGGCCGAGGCCGACGGCTTTCCCGTCCTGACCGCGGGTGAAGCGACGGCCGGGGCCGAAGTCGTGGCCGTGATGGTGTCGGACGAGGCGCACCGCGATCTCTGGACCGACGAGATCGAACCGAACATCCGCACCGGTGCCGCCCTGATCTTTGCCCACGGCCTGTCGGTCCGGTTCGGCCTGGTTCGACCTCGCGCCGATCTGGACGTCATCCTGGCCTCGCCCAAGGGGATCGGGCCGCGTATCCGCGATCTGTACGAGGAAGGGCAGGGCGTCTTCTGCCTGTTCGGTGTGCACCAGGATGCTGCAGGCGGGGCGCATGCCCTGGGCCTGTCCTATGCGGCGGCGCTGGGATGCGGCCGCAAGGGCATATTGGAGACCACCTTCGCCGCCGAATGCGAGAGCGATCTGTTCGGCGAACAGGTCGTCCTGTGTGGCGGCACGGCCGAGCTGGTCGATGCTGCCTTCATGAAGCTGGTCGAGGCCGGCTACCCGCCCGAGGTCGCCTGGTTCGAGACCTTCTACGAACTGAAACTGGTGACCGATCTGATGTACGAACGCGGCATCGCCGGGGCCTTCGCCCGTATCTCGAACACGGCGGAATACGGGGCCTATCTGACCGGCCCGCGCATCATCGGTGAGCCTTCGCGCGCCGCCATGGACGACGTTCTGGCCGAGGTCCGTTCCGGAGCCTTCGTCGATCGCCTGATGGCCGACTATAACGCGGGCTCGCCCGAACTGCTGTCGCACCGCAAGACGCTGGGTCAGCGCACCATCGAGGCCGTCGGCACGCATCTGAACGCTGTCGCGGACAAGGCGAAGAATTGAAAAGAAGAAGGGCGAAAATCCTGCGCTCAAGCATCGAGCCCCCGAGGGGCGAGCGTTAGCGCCAGAAAAATGGTCGGAGTGAGAGGATTCGAACCTCCGACCCCTGCCTCCCGAAGGCAGTGCTCTACCAGGCTGAGCCACACTCCGACTTAAGGAGGCGGTGTATAACGGCGGGGTCGAGGCGTCGCAAGCGGCGAAACGACGGCTTTGAAAATAGTCTGAAAACCGGTCCTTGCATCGCGTCGTCCCTTGTCGTATCTCGCACGCCTTCCGGCGGTTCGGCCCCGGAAACGCCGGACCTGCTGGGGAATGGTGTAATGGTAACACAGCGGTTTTTGGTACCGTCGTTCTAGGTTCGAGTCCTAGTTCCCCAGCCATCTGTCCTGCCCCTCGCGGTCAGGCTTCGTCAGGTGAGTTACCGGATCTTAGCCGGTAACCTCGACGTTATGGCTCCCAGATTCTCGTCCATCGCCCGCATCGCCGCATCGGTCGGCACGATCTCGCTGGGGACGGCTGCCCATGCGGATCAAGCTGACGCTCCGTTTCTGTCGCGTGTGGCGCAGAGCGCACTGACCGACATCGTATACTGCAACAAGACCAGGCTGCGTGCCGCCGCCGCCGTATCCTACGTCGAGCCGAGCGATAACCGCTTCTGGACGCGCGGCTGGGTCATTCTGGAGCCGGGCGAGTGTCGCACCATGGCGTCGACGCCCAACCTGACCTTCTACGCCTATGCCGAAACCTTCGATGGTTCCAATGTCAGCTGGCAAGGCGCTCACAGCCTGTGTGTGGTCTGGCCCACGACATTCAGCATCAGGGTGGACGGCACCACCTGTGCCCCGGGACAGGAAACCAAGCCATTCCTCCCCATCCAGGCCGCCGGGCCCGGACCCCATATCTGGAACCTGGACCCGGTGCCTCAGCGCTGAGGCGTTTATCCCGCCGCCTTCATACGTATCAGGCGGTCTCCCAACCCTTGTCGATGGCCCAGATGGCGAAGGCGTAGTCGTGGGCGACTTCCTTGAGGAAGTCGAAGCGGCCCGAGGCCCCGCCGTGCCCGGCCTCCATATTGATCTTCAGCAGGATCGGCTTGCCCGAGGTGGTCGCGGGACGCAGCTTGGCCACCCATTTCTCTGGCTCCCAGTAGGTGACGCGCGGGTCCGACAGGCCCCCGGTGGCCAGAACCGCCGGATAGGCCTTGGGCTCGACCTGATCATAGGGGCTGTAGCTCAGCATGTAATCGTAGGCTTCGGGGTCCTCGATCGGATTGCCCCACTCTGGCCATTCCGGCGGCGTCAGCGGCAGGCTGGTGTCCGACATGGTGTTGATGACGTCGACGAAGGGCACCTGGCCGATGACGCCGGCCCACAGATCCGGCCGCATATTGTTGACCGCCCCCATCAGCAGGCCGCCGGCCGAGCCGCCCTGGGCCACGATGTTGCCGGCGGTGGCATAGCGGCGCTGGATCAGATGTTCGGCGGCGGCGATGAAGTCGGTGAAGGTGTTCTTCTTGGTCATCTTGCGGGCCGACAGGAACCAGTTCCAGCCCTTGTCCGACCCGCCCCGGATATGGGCGATGGCATAGATCCAGCCGCGATCGACCAGCGACAGCCGCGAGGTGGAGAAGCTGGCCGCCATCGGAATGCCGTAGGAGCCGTAGCCGTAGAGCAGCAGCGGAGCCGAGCCGTCGACCGGCGTCGACTTGCGCCGCAGGATGGTGACGGGCACCAGCTCGCCGTCGCTGGCCGGCGCGTTCAGCCGCTCAACGACATAGTCCTCTGGATTATGGCCCGACGGCACCTCCTGCACCTTGCGCAGGGTCCGCTCGCGCGTTGCCAGGTCGTAGTCATAGGTCGAGGTCGGGGTGGACGGCGAGTTATAGCCATAGCGCATGGTGGTGGTGTCGAACTCCGACGCGCCCGCGAGCGAGAGGGAGAAGGCGGGCTCATCGACCGCGATATCATGCTCGGTCCCTGAGCGGTCGCGAATGACGATCCTGGTATTGGCGTCGGCGCGTTCCTGGCGACCGATGAAGTCCTTGACCAGGGACACGCCCTCGATGAAGCGGCCGGGCGTGTGGGGGACAAGGTCGGTCCAGTTGGCCTTGGCCGGGGTATCGGTCGGGGCCTCGACGATCTTGAAGTCCACGCTGTCGTCGGCATTGGTACGGATGACCCAGCGGTCGCCCCAGTGATCGGCGTCGTACAGGCGGCCGACGTGGCGGGGTTCCAGAACGACGGGCTCGGCCGTCGGGGTCGCGGCGGGAATGATCCGCGCCTCGGACGTTTCCTGATTGGCGATGGAGATGACGATGAACCGGTTGTCGGCGGTCACACTCACGCCCTGGAACATGCCCTCGTCCGTCTCTTCATAGACCAGGGTCGTTTCGCCGCCGCGCGCGGGACGGCGGAAGATCTTGTCCGGGCGGCCGTTGTCGTCGCGGTTGGTCCAGAAGATCCACTGGCTGTCGGGCGAGAAGGCGAAGTTGCCGCCCGCCGAACCGATTGGATCAGGAAGCACTTCGCCGGTGGCCAGGTCCTTCACATAGATCTGATGCACCTCGGACCCTTGCGCGTCCTCGGCATAGGCGAACAGGCTGTGATCGGGGCTGTGGTCGGCGGCGGAGACTTCCGAATAGGCCTTGCCCTTGGCCAGTTCATTGGCGTCCAGCAGCAGTTGCGGCGTCGGGGCGACGACGAAATTCTTGGTCACCGGCTGGCCGTCGACCATAAAGGTCCCCTGGCGCTCGACCCGCATGTAGCGAGGATGCTGATCGCCGGTCTTGTACTCGACATAATATTCCCACGGCCCGTCGGCGGCGGGGACGGAGCTGTCGTCCTGTTTGATACGGCCCTTCATCTCCTCGAACATGGTGGCCTGCAGGGGCAGGGTGGAGGCCAGCATGGCCTCGCGATAGGCGTTCTCGGCGGTCAGGTGTTCCTTGACGTCGGCCTTGATCAGGGTCGGGTCGCGCAGCACCGCCTGCCAGTTGTCGTCCTTCATCCACTGATAGTCGTCGGTCCGGGTGCGGCCCAGTTGTTCGATGGTGACCGGAATCTTCCTGGCGACCGGCGGGACGGGACGGGCTTGCGGCATCGGGGCTCCAGACGGGCGGGCGAGGGCGTTGGCAGGAAGGGCGGTCGCAGCCAGGGCGGCGGCGGAGGTGGCGAGAAGGTCGCGGCGGTTCATGATCGGCCCCTGTCGGTGAGGGCTGCACCTTGTGCGCGGTGTCGCCGCGCCGTCAAATGAACAAACGCCCATGAGGGGATTGCGCCATGTTCGACCTGCTGCCGCCCCCTCAGGATGTCGCTGCCCCTACGTGGGATCTGACGGTCGGGCTGATCAATGCGACGGTCCAGATCGATCAACCGAACGATGACGGGACGCGCCGGGTGGGTACGGGTTTTCTGATCGATGCGCCGCGTCCGGACGGCCAGCCGCGCACCGTACTGGTCACCGCCGCTCATGTGCTTGACGGAATGGCGAAGCCCGAGGCGCGCATCGGCTGGCGGGTACAGATGCCGGAGGGGCGCTGGCGGTTTGCGCCGGAGCCGGTGCGGATCCGCTCGGAGGAAGGGCAGGCGGTCTGGACACGGCATCCCGAGCGCGACATCGCCGTGATGGAGGTTTCGGCGCCGCCAGCCTTCGCCCGCGCCGCCATTCCGCTGGACTGGCTGGCTGACCGGGACGCTTTCGAACGCTGGCAGGTCGGGCCGGGGGACGAGATGCTGACCTTGGGCTATCCGCACGGCTATTCGGCCAATACGGCGGGGTTCGCCATACTGAAGACCGGGCGGATCGCGTCCTGGCCGCTGACGCCGATCGACGCCTTTCCCAGCTTCCTGCTGGACTTCGCGGTCTTTCCCGGCAACTCGGGCGGGCCAGTGTTCTGGGTGCCGTCAGCGCGGCGGACGTCGGCCACGGGCGTGCCCGATCATCCCTATATCGCGGGCATTCTGGCGCAGGAGATGCGGGTGCGGGGCGAGAGCACCGGCATCGGTTTCGTCCTGCACGCCGCCTATATCCGCGAGGCGGTGGCCCTGCTGGATCAGCCCGCCAGCACCTCGGCCGACATCCGCTCCAGCAGCGCGCCGCCCTGACCGATCGTCGCCAGGCGGCTGGAGGCGTGGCCCAAGACGTTGGCGGCATAAACTTCATAGAGGGCGATCTTGCCCTCGAGCCACGCGGTGTCGCCACCGCCCGCGTCGAGGCGTGCCTTGGCGGCCAGTGCGCCCTTGGCCAGCATCCAGCCGCCGGTGACGTCGCCCAGCAGCTTCAGATAGCCGTCAGCGGCAGCCAGAACATCGGCAGCCCCATCCGTGGCGGCCTTGCGGTCGAGGATCCAGAGGGTGGCGTCCTGTACCGCCTCGATAGCATTGGCGAACCGCTCGACGGGCTTGCCGGAATACAGACGGCCGAGGGCGGGCAGGGTAGCCTTGAACTCGGCGATCAGGTCCTTGGCCGACTGACCGCCGTCCATCGAGAGTTTGCGGCCCACCAGATCCATGGCCTGGATGCCGTTGGTGCCCTCATAGATCGGGGCGATGCGGGCGTCGCGATAGTATTGGGCCGCGCCGGTCTCCTCGATGAAGCCCATGCCGCCGTGGATCTGTACCCCCTGCGACGCGACCTCGCAGCCGATGTCGGTCGACCAGGCCTTGGCGATGGGGGTGAACAGGTCCTCGCGGCCCTTCCAGCGGCGGCGATCTTCTTCGGTCGCAGCGTGTTTCGCCAGATCGGCGGCGACGCCGGTGGCCAAGCAGACGGCGCGGGCGGCGGCGATTTTGGCCTTCATGACCGACAGGGTGCGGCGCACGTCCGGGTGATCGATGATCGGGGCGTTGGACTGGCCGGTCCAGACGGATCGGCCCTGCTTGCGGTCCAGCGCATAGGCGAGGGCGTGCTGATAGGCCATTTCGGCGATGCCGACGCCTTCGACACCCACGGCCAGCCGCGCCGCATTCATCATGACGAACATGTGCGACAGGCCCTGATTGGGCTCGCCTACAAGCGTCGCCGTCGCGCCCTCATAGCTCATGACGCAGGTGGGCGAGGCGTGGATGCCCAGCTTGTGCTCGACACCGACGGGCCGGAAGGCGTTGCGGTCGCCCAGGGTACCGTCTTCCTTGACGTGGAATTTGGAGGCCAGGAACAGGCTGATCCCCTTGGGCCCCGCCGGCGCATCGGGCAGGCGGGCCAGCACCATGTGGACGATATTATCGGTGGCGTCGTGGTCGCCCCAGGTGATGAAGATCTTCTGGCCATTCAGGGCATAGGTGCCGTCGCCGTTCGGCGTCGCTGTGGCCGTCAGCGACCCCAGGTCCGAGCCCGCATGCGGCTCGGTCAGGACCATGGCCCCGGTCCATTCGCCACTGACCAGCCTGGGCAAGTAGACTTGCTTCTGCTCCGGCGTCCCGTGGGCCTCCAGCGCCTCGATGGCGGCCAGCGACAGCATGGGGCACAGGCCGAAGGCCATGTTGGCGGAATGCACGGTCTCATAGGCCGCCAGCTCCAAGGCCTTGGGCAGGGCTTGCCCGCCGGCCTCGGCCGAAGCCGTGAGGCCCGTCCAGCCGCCCTCGGCGAACTGGCGATAGGCGTCGGCGAAACCGGGCGCGGCGGTCACTGTGCCGTTGGCGTAGAGCGAGCCCTTCTGGTCCCCGATCTTGTTCAGGGGGGCCAGCACGCCCTCCGAAAACTGGCCCGCCGCCTCCAGCACCGCGCCCATCAGTTCGGCGTCGTAGTCGGGGAACGCCCCGGTGGCGGCGACATCGTCGATGCCCGCGACGTCGGTCAACGTGAACATCAGGTCGCGGATGGGGGCGCGATAGGTCATGGGTGGGCACTCGGTTGCAGATCGATACCCACTTTTGCCGTGATCGCGTCCCGTCTTGCAAGCGGGCGCTTGGCCACAGGCGCAAGCTGGGCCAAGGTGCTGTCATCAGATCAGGAGTCATCGTGGCCGAACCTCGCAACCGCTACTCGTCCGTCTCGCTGATCCTGCACTGGCTGATCGCGGCGCTGGTCCTGACCCAGGTCCTGCTGATCACGGCCCATGAGGCGGGCGACCCGCAGAGAACCTTCATCAATCTGCACAAGTCCGTGGGGCTGGGCATACTGGTGCTGACGGTCGGTCGGATCGGCTGGCGGGTGGCCAATCCGGCCATCGCCCTGCCGTCGCGCCTGCCGGTCTGGCAGAGGCTGGTGGCCCGGGTGACGCATGTTCTGTTCTATGTCGTGCTGATCGTCATTCCGCTGACGGGATGGGCGGCGTCCTCGGCCATGGGGCGCGACATCGTCTGGTTCGGCCTGTTCAACTGGCCCCTGCTGCCTATCGGTGGCGGACGCGAGACGGCGGGCCTGCTGATGGACATCCATGGCCTAGTGGTGAAGGGGCTGTATGTCCTGATCGCCCTGCATGTGCTGGGTGCGCTGAAGCATCACTTCATCGACCGCGACAATGTCCTGCACCGGATGATCCCGCTGATCCCGCGCCGCCCATGATCCGGCGACTGCTCCTCGCACTGGCGCTGCTGGGCCTGACTGCGAGCGCGCAGGACGGCAGCGACTGGACTATCGAGCGGGACGCTTCGCGCATCGAGATGTCCGTCAGAGCCTTCGGCGGGAGCCATTCGGGCCGGTTCGAGCAATGGTCCGGGGACATCGTCTTCGACCCTGAAAATGCGACGGCCAGCCGTGCCGACGTGACCGTTCAGACGGGCTCTCTGCGTATGCAGCCGTCTGCCGTAACCGCCCGAGCCAAGGGGCCGGGCTTTCTGGATGCGGCACGCTATCCCACCATCCGGTTCGCCCTGAAGTCGCTGGAGCCGCTAGGCGGGGATCGCTATACGGCGCGGGCCGATGTGACGATCAAGGGCGTGACGCGACCGCTGGCTTTTCCGGTGGACTTGCGTCTGACCGATGGTCGGGCGCATCTGACCGGCGTGTTCGTGGTGGACCGCACGCAGTTCGGGATAGGGACAACGGGGCCGTGGAACAGGCTGGTGGACAGGCGGGTGACCGTACGGGTGCAGCTTCAGGCGCGTCCAGCCTGACGTCGGCCTCGGACGCGCAAGCGGCTGACGCCCTGCGCGCGGGCCGACTGGTCATCCTGCCGACCGAGACCGTCTATGGGCTCGCTGCCGACGCCTCCAACGCCGCTGCCGTCGCCTCCATCTTCGAGGCCAAGGGCCGCCCGCGGTTCAATCCGCTGATCGCCCATGTCGCCGATGCGATGCAGGCCGAAGCCCTGGCCGTCTTCGACGACCGCGCCCGTCGCCTGGCGGAGGCCTTCTGGCCCGGACCCCTGACCCTGGTGGCTCCCGTCAGGGACACTCGTGCGGTCTGCGACCTGGCCCGTGCCGGTCTGGACAGTATCGCCGTCCGCGTGCCCGGCCACGCCCGCGCCCGAGCCGTGATCTCGGCCTTCGGCGGTGCCGTGGTCGCGCCGTCTGCCAACCGGTCCGGCCGCCCCAGTCCGACGACATTCGCCGATGCGGTGGAAGAGACGGGGGCGTCTGCCGCTGCTGCCATCGACGGCGGGCCGTGTGCCGTCGGGGTCGAAAGCACGGTGGTGTCGGTACTGAACGGCCGCGTCGCCCTGCTGCGCCCCGGAGCCGTGACGCGCCAAGAGATTGAAGCGCTGATCGGCCCGCTGAATATGGCGGGGGAGGGGCACCGCTCTCCTGGCCGCCTGACCCTGCATTACGCCCCCGATGCGCCGGTTCGGATCGAGGCGACGGAGCGGCGACACGGCGAAATCCTGCTCGGATTCGGTCCCGGCGTGGGCGATTCCCGCTGGAGCCTGAGCCCCTCCGGCGACGTGCGCGAGGCGGCGGCCAACCTGTTTCGCCTGCTGCGCGAGGCCGATCGCGACAGGCCCGCTGGCATTGCGGTGTCGCCTATTCCGAACGAGGGATTGGGGGAGGCCATCAACGATCGGCTCAGGCGGGCGGCGGGGTTTGTGGGCTAAAGAAACCGCTCGCGCACATCCACGCTGGACCGCTCTCCGACCGCGTCGAAACAGCTTTCCAGCCACTGCTCGCCCGCCTCACGCCCGCGGGCCTTCAGGTCGTTGAGGAAGCGCCATTCGGTGTCGAACTTGCTGGACAGGGGCAGGCCGCCCAGCCACGGGCCCGGCTCGACCGCATGCATCAGCAGCCGCCGGTAGCGGTCCTTGCCCACCTGTTTCAGAGTGCCCGCCTCGATCAGCTCCTGGACGAAGGCCACGGCGCGTAGTTCGGCGACCAGCGGGGCGTTGAAGACGATCTCGTTCAGGCGGTCGGCGATCTCGTCGGCGGCGCGGGGCACCTCGTCACGGGCGAACGGGTTAAGGTTGAGCATCAGAATATCGTCCGGCGTATCCGCATAGAAGAGCGGCCACAGCGCCGGATTGGCCAGGTAGCCGCCGTCCCAATAGGGCTCGCCCTCGATCTCCACGGCCTGAAACAGATGTGGCAGACAGCCGGAGGCCAGCAGGACCTCGGTCGTCATTTCCGGCGTCTTGAACACGCGCGACCGTCCTTGCCGGACCGCCGTGGTCGAGACGAACAGCGCGATGTCCGAGGCTCGAACCGCCTCGAAATCCATGACCGTCTCGATGACCCGTTTCAGCGGGTTCAGGTTGAAGGGATTGAACTGATAGGGGCTCATCGTCAGGGCCAGGCTCTCGCCCGCCCGCCAGGCCGCGCTCTCCTTGAGCCACGATGGGGCAGCTCCGGCCGAGGCCCCGAAGACATTGCGTCCGCCCGCCTGGTTCACTTCGCGCCACAACAGGTCCAGTTGGGCCCGCCCGCTCTCGGCCCCGCCTTTCGCCAGTCCGGTAATCAGGGCGGCCGCGTTCATCGCGCCGGCCGAAGCGGCGGTGACGGCCCGGATGTCCAGCCGGTCGTCTTCCAGCAGGCGGTCGAGCACGCCCCACTGGAACGCGCCGTGCGAGCCGCCGCCTTGCAGGGCCAGGCTGATGCGACGGCGGCCGGGAGCGGATGGTTTCGGCATCGCGTCGCTCCCCGTGGCTGCGTTTACTGGGCGGTCCAGCCGCCGTCGATGGAGAAGCTGGCCCCGTTGGCCGAGGCTCCCAGATCGCTGACCAGATAAAGGAACATGCCGACCAGCTGATCGGTCGTGACAAACTGCTTGGTCGGCTGTGAGCCGAGGATAACGTTCTTGAGGACGTCCTCTTTCGACATATTGCGGGTGCGGGCCTGATCGTCGATCTGCTTGTCCACGATGGGCGTATGGACGAAGCCGGGACAGATGGCGTTGCAGGTGATGTTGTCCTGCGCCAGTTCCAGAGCGACGGTCTTGGTGAAGCCGATCACGCCATGCTTGGCGGCGACATAGGCCGACTTGAACGGGCTGGCGACCAGGCCGTGGGCGCTGGCGATGTTGACGATCCGCCCGCGCCCCTGGGCCTTCATGATCGGAATGGCGGCCCGCGTCGCATAGAAGGCCGAGGACAGGTTTATGGCGATGATCTGCTCCCACTTGCCGGTGGGAAAGGCCTCGACAGCCTCGACATGCTGGATGCCGGCGTTGTTGACCAGGATATCGACGCGGCCCAGCTGGGCCTTGGCGAAGGCGACCATGTCGGCGACCTGATCACCGTGGGTCATGTCGGCGGGGTGGTACAGGACACGCGCGCCGGTCTCGGTCTCCAGACCCGCCCGCGTCCGCTCGATCTGATCAGCGTCACCCAGCCCGTTCAGGACGACATTGCCGCCGCGCTGGGCCACAGCCTTGGCGATGGCCAAGCCGATGCCTGAGGTCGAGCCCGATATGACGGCGACCTGGCCGCTAAGGTCGCCGATGTCACGCAGGCGCTGGTCGGAGGTGGCGTTGTCGTTACGCGCGGGCTGCTGAACCATGGTCGTCTCGCAAACTGAAATCCGCAGTCAGCCTAGCCGTTCGCTCTTGCGAAGGCGACACAAGGAATCACGAATTTCCCGATCTGGTGAATATCCAGTCGACCTCGGTCGAAGCCGACTTGTCAAAGCGATAGCCGTCGCGGTCGAAGGCTTTCAGGTCCTCGGCCTTGTCGATGCGCTCGTCTATGGCGAAGCGGGCCATGCTGCCGCGCGCCTTCTTGGCGAAGAAGGAGATGATGCGCGCCTCGCCATCCTTCTGTTCCTTGAAGTGCGGGGTCACGACCGGCAGTTTCAGCGCCTTGGCATCGACCGCTCCGAAATACTCCTGGCTGGCCAGATTGATCAGGGTCGGATCGGCCTGACCCTCGGCGTCGGCGTTCAACTGTTTCGAGATCCGGTCGCCCCAGAAGTCGTAAAGGCTGGACCCGCGCCGGGTCTTCAACCGTGTGCCCATCTCCAGCCGATAGGGCTGAATACGGTCCAGCGGCCGCAGAAGGCCGTAGAAGCCTGACAGGATGCGCAGGTGATCCTGGGCCCAATTCAGGGCTTTCGTGTCCAGCTCTCGCGCGTTCAGCCCCTCATAGACATCGCCCGCAAAGGCGAAGGCCGCCTGGATGCCGTCATCCGATTCGGGATCGAAAGCCTGGAAGCGTTCGCGATTCAGATCGGCCAGCTTGTCGGAGATGGACATCAGCCGCCGCAGGTCTGGCCGCGTCAGCCGCCTGGTCGTGACGGCCAGAGATGCCGTTTCCTCCCTGAACCGCCGCGCCGTGGCGGGCGCATCGGCGACTTCGGTGAAATCCAGCCGCTTGGCCGGGGACAGGACGATCAGCAAGGTGCAGCCTTAGTTTGGTTCCGAGACACAGCGGTTTAACACCAAGTGGCTGCCAAGGTCCGACAGATCAAGACGCGAAAAAGGCCCCGGCGATGCCGGGGCCTTTCAACGTTGTATCCAGGGAAAAGCCTAGAACGAGAAACGTGCGCCTACGGTCACGATGTGCGCCGATGCATCGGCCTCGATGCTGTTCAAGCCTTCCGTGACTTCAAAGCCGGGCGTGTTGAGGTAACGATAACCGATATCCCAAGTGACCGAGTCCGACATCGGGAAGGTAACGCCTGCGCGAAGCTGCCAGGCAATGCCGGCGTCATCTTCACTGGCGCCGTCCAGTTCGTACTCGGATGAGCCGTAGCCCACGCCTGCACCGACGTAGGGCGTGAAGCTGCCTGCGTTGAACGAATAGATGGCATTGGCCATCGCGGCATAACTCGTCACCTTCGCATTCAAAGGTGCGCCAAGTGCGTCGTCGATCTCGTCAGTGTCGATGTCCGAGTTCAGATAAAGCACTTCGAACTCAGCCGAAAAGCCGTTGCTGATCGTCGAACCCGCTGCGATGCTCGCGAAGATGCCGGTTTCAAGATCAGTTTCACCCGATACAGTGTCGACGCTGTCCGACAACTCCAGATCCACGTCACCTGCGACGGATGCACCGACGTTGACCTGGATGTAGCCTGCGCCGTCCTGCGCAAACGCCGGCGTTGCAACCAGCGCGGCCAAGGCAGCAGCCGCAAGTAGTGTGGTTTTCATGTAAAGGTTCCTGTTTTGCCGCCCCATTAGACGTATCGGCAAAATGGACGAATTTCGGCTAATGTCGATATGCGCAGGTGTCAGTTTGGGCAAAATGTCGTAATTTTACAACTTGTGGCTCCCGCAGGTCACACATCAGGTCGTTGGTGCCAGAGGTGTCTTAGGGTGCGGACGAGTGCGTCCGGTAAATCTTCGGCGATCATGCCCGGCCCGAACGACCGTGCCGCCTCGGCATGCATCCAGGCGGCGGCGCGGGCGGCGTCGAAACTGTCCATCCGCTGCGCCATCAGCCCGCCGATCATCCCGGCCAGGACATCGCCCGATCCCGCCGTCGCCAGCCATGGCGTGCCGTTGTCGTTGACCGCCAGGCGTCCGTCCGGTGCGGCGATCAGCGTCTGTGGTCCCTTCAGCAGAACGGTGCAGCCGACGCGTTTCGCCGCCTCCCGCGCCGCCGCCTCACGGCCCTTGTCCAGCAGGCCGGGAAACAGGCGTTTGAACTCACCTTCGTGCGGGGTCAGGACATCGTCGCGGTCCAGAACGTCGAATAGATCTTGCGGCCAGCCCTCGAAGACGGTCAGGGCGTCGGCATCGACGACAAGGGCCGCGCCCGTCGCCGCCAAAGCCCGCACATTGCCCCGTGTCGCATCGGTGATCCCGGCGGCCGGGCCGATCACCACCGCATCCATGCCCTCCGTCGCCTCGACAAGGGCTTCGACCGATCCGAACGGCGTCAGCATGACAGCCTCAATCGCCTGGGCTATCACGGCGACGGCGTCCGGCGGACACAGGATGCGGACGACGCCCGCACCGATCCGCAAACCGGCCCGCGCCGCCAGCCGGGCGGCCCCGGTCTGATGGGCGCGACCCGACACGACACCCAGGCGGCCACGCTGGTGTTTGTGGGTCTCCGCTCCCGGCCAGGGCAGGGTTTCGCGCCAGTCGGGCAGGGGCGGTTGGCCGCTCACACCTGTTCTCCGTTCACGGATGACGACAGATGCGAAAATACCCTTGCGTAATTGTGCAATGCAATGTCCCTTTAGCCCCCGAGCGGATAGCCATTTCAAGCCCGCGCGGGGTTGCCCATGAAGAAGATCGAAGCCGTCATCAAGCCGTTCAAGCTGGACGAGGTGAAGGAAGCGCTCCAGGACGCGGGGGTGCAAGGCATGACCGTTCTGGAGGCCAAGGGATATGGCCGTCAGAAAGGCCATTCGGAACTGTATCGCGGGGCCGAATACGTCATCGACTTCCTGCCCAAGATCAAGATCGAGGTGGTGGTTCCCGACGACATGGTGTCATCGGTCGTCGAGGCCATCCAGACGGCGGCCCGCACGGGCAAGATCGGCGACGGCAAGATCTTCGTATCGGACGTGCTGGACGTCATCCGTATCCGCACCGGAGAGACGGGCGCACAGGCCGTCTGACCGTTCTAAATCCACCCGGCTACGCTTTCGGGCGGGGCCGTCTTCCTCCTCCCCGACAAGACCGAAAGACCTTCAAAATGAGCGCCGCAGCCAAGATCCTCAAGGAGATCAAGGAGGGAGACGTCGAATACGTCGATCTCCGTTTCACCGACACCAAGGGGCGGATGCAGCACGTCACCTTCGATATCGATCTGGTCGACGAGGAGTTCCTGGAAGAAGGGACGATGTTCGACGGCTCGTCCATCGCGGGCTGGAAGGCGATCAACGAGAGCGACATGCTGCTGAAGCCCGATCTGGCCTCGTCCTGGATCGACCCCTTCTATCAGCAGAAGACCCTGTTCCTGTTCTGCGACGTGCTTAACCCCGATACGGGCGAGCCCTACAATCGCGACAGCCGTTCGATGGCCAAGAAGGCCCTGGCCTATGTGCAGTCCGCGGGCGTGGGCGACACCGTCTTCTTCGGGCCGGAAGCCGAGTTCTTCATCTTCGACGACGTGCGCTGGAGCACTCAGCCGCACGACACCGGCTACACCTACGACTCCATCGAGCTGCCGGCCAATACGGGGGCCGAGTACTCCGAGGGCAATATGGGCCATCGCCCCGGGCCGAAGGGTGGCTACTTCCCGGTCAACCCGACCGACAGCGCCCAGGACCTGCGCGGCGAGATGCTGGGCGTCATGCGCGATCTGGGCATGCAGCCCGAGAAGCACCATCACGAGGTCGCCCCGGCCCAGCACGAACTGGGTCTGAAGTTCTCGGACCTGCTGACCATGGCCGACCGGCTGCAGCTCTACAAATACGTGATCCACAACGTCGCCGCCGCCTATGGCAAGTCGGCCACCTTCATGGCGAAGCCGACCTTCGGCGACAACGGTTCGGGCATGCACGTGCACCAGTCGATCTGGAAAGACGGCAAGCCACTGTTCGCGGGCGACAAATACGCCGGCCTGTCGGACATGTGTCTGTGGTATATCGGCGGCATCATCAAACACGCCAAGGCCATCAACGCCTTCGCCAACTCGACCACCAACTCCTACAAGCGCCTGGTCCCCGGCTATGAAGCCCCGGTGAAGCTGGCCTATTCGGCGCGCAACCGGTCGGCCTCGATCCGTATTCCGTGGGTCAACTCGCCCAAGGCCAAGCGGATCGAAGCGCGCTTCCCCGATCCGATGGGCAACCCCTATCTGACGTTCGTGGCCCTGCTGATGGCGGGTCTGGACGGGATCGAGAACCGCATCGATCCGGGCGCACCGGCCGACAAGAACCTGTACGACCTGCCGCCCGAAGAACGCGGCAACATCCCCGAAGTCTGCGGCTCGCTGCGCGAGGCCCTTGAAAGCCTCGACAAGGATCGCGCCTTCCTCAAGAAGGGCGGCGTCATGGATGACGACTTCATCGACAGCTATATCGATCTGAAGATGGAAGAGGTGATGCGTCTGCAACTGCATCCGCATCCGGTCGAGTTCGACATGTACTACAGCTGCTGATCGACTGAGCGGCCTGATCAAGGGAACCCCGGACGGCCTGCCGTCCGGGGTTTTTCGTGCGTGGACGACCTGTCGCGGGTCAGGGCGTCACATTCCTGGGGCATCGGGTTAGCGAAGCGGGGCACCGCGTGATAAGAGCCGCCCCCAATCGTCGGACCCCGGTTCGGCCTATGATCTGTTGAGCCTAAGGAGTGCTTGAATGAGCAAGGTGCTGGTTATCGGTGCGGGCGGCGTCAGTTCCGTCGCGGTCCACAAGATGGCGATGAATACCGACATCTTCTCGCACATCACCCTGGCCAGCCGGACCAAGTCCAAGTGCGACGCCATCGCCGAATCCGTGAAGGCGCGCTTCGGCGTCGAGATCGACACCGCGGCCATCGATGCCGATGACGTGGCCGCGACCACGGCCCTGATCAAGCAGGTCCAGCCCGCGCTGGTCGTCAATCTGGCGCTGCCGTATCAGGACCTGGCCATCATGGACGCCTGCCTGGCCGCGGGCGCGCACTACCTCGACACCGCCAACTACGAACCCCGTGACGAGGCCAAGTTCGAATACAAGTGGCAGTGGGCCTATCAGGATCGCTTCAAGGAGGCGGGGCTGATGGCCTTGCTGGGCTCGGGCTTCGATCCCGGCGTTACGTCGGTTTTCGCCACATACACCAAGAAGCACCTGCTGGACCGGATCGACACGCTCGACATCCTGGACTGCAACGGCGGCGACACCGGCCTGCCGTTCGCGACCAACTTCAATCCCGAGATCAACCTGCGCGAAGTGACCGCCAACTCTCGGCACTGGGAAAACGGCCAGTGGGTCGAGGGTCCGGCCCTCAGCTACAAACAGACCTTCGACTTCGAGGGCGTCGGTCAGAAGAACATGTACCTCATGTACCATGAGGAGCTGGAATCGCTGGCGAAATTCTATCCGGAGATCAAACGCATCCGCTTCTGGATGACGTTTGGCGACAGCTATCTGAAACACCTCGAGGTGCTGGAAAACATCGGCATGACCTCGATCGAGCCGATGATGTTCCAGGGCCGCGAGATCATCCCGATCGAATTCCTGAAGGCCCTGCTGCCAGAGCCCTCGTCTCTGGGCCCGATCACCAAGGGCAAGACCAACATCGGCACCATCGCCACAGGCGAAAAGGACGGCGTCCAGAAGACCTTCTATGTGAAGAACATCTGCGATCACCAGGACGCCTATGCCGAAACCGGCAATCAGGCCGTCAGCTACACCACGGGCGTCCCCGCCATGATCGGCGCGGCCCTGATGCTGACCGGGCAATGGAAGGGCGAAGGGGTGTTCAACATCGAGCAACCGGACCCCGATCCCTTCATGGACATGCTGAACAAGCATGGCCTGCCCTGGACGGTCGAGGAGCTGGACGCTCCTCTGCCGTTCTGATGGCGGCCTGACGCATGGAAACCCGAGCCGGTGATCCGGGAGCCTTCGCCCGTTTTGACCTGAACCGCGTCGCCTCGCCGGCCTTCGTGGTCGACGAGATGGCGGTGCGGCGCAATCTCGCGGTGCTGAAGGATGTGCGCGACCGGGCCGACGCTCGCGTCCTACTGGCGCTCAAGGCGTTTTCCATGTGGTCGCTGGCCGATGTCGTGGCCGAGTACCTCGACGGCGTCTGCGCCTCCGGCCTGTGGGAGGCGCGGCTGGCGCGGCAGTTCTATGCGGGCGAGCTGACCACCTATTCGCCCGCCTATACCGCGCAGGATTTGCCCGAGATCCTGCACCTGTCCGACCATGTCATCTTCAACAATCCGCAGCAGATCGCGCGTTTTGCCGATCTGATCGCGGCCGCCCGCGCGGAGGGCGAGGTGTTCGAGATCGGCCTGCGCCTGAACCCCGAACATTCGGAAGGGGAGGTGGCCAAGTATGACCCGGCCCAGCCCTGTTCGCGCCTGGGCTTTCCGGTGTCGCAGCTGAAACCCGAGCATCTGCAGGGCGTCGACGGCCTGCATATCCACGCCCTGTGCGAGCAGGATTTCGAGCCCCTGGCCCGCATATGGGCCGCGGTGGAGCCGAAGTTGGCCCCCCTGATGGGTGGGGTGAAATGGTTGAACCTTGGCGGTGGCCACCACGTCACGCGCGCTGATTACCAGACGGACCGGCTGATCGACTTCCTGCGCGACATCGCCCGGCGTCACGGCGTTCAGGTCTATCTGGAGCCGGGCGAGGCCGTGGCCCTGGACGCGGGCATATTGATCGGAGAAGTGCTGGACACCTTCGACAACGGCATGCCCATCGCCATCACCGACCTGTCGGCCACCTGCCATATGCCCGATGTGATCGAGGCTCCATACCGTCCGGCTATGCTGGGAGAGCCGGAGGCGGGGGTCACCGTCCGTTTGGGCGGCCCCTCCTGCTTGGCGGGCGACACCATCGGCGACTACGTCTTCGCCGAACGCCCTACGCCCGGTACGCGCATCGCCTTCCTGGATCAGGCCCACTATTCGATGGTGAAGACCACGACCTTTAACGGCGTCCCCCTGCCGGCCATCGCCCTGTGGAACAGCGACACCGACGACCTGCGGGTCGTGAAGTCCTTCGACTGGACCGACTTCCGCGATCGGCTGTCCTAGACCGTCAGCCCCTCGGCCTCATCCGCCTTCTTGCGGCGGAGTTCGATGAGGCGGACGCACCAGATCGAGATTTCGTAGAGCAGGACCAGAGGCGTCGCCAGCATCAGCTGGCTGATGGGGTCGGGCGGGGTGACGACGGCGGCCACGACGACGACGGCGACGATGGCATAGCGGCGGCCCTCGCTCATCATCTTCGAGCTGATAATGCCCGCCATGCCCAGCAGGGTCGTCACGACCGGTAACTGGAAGCACAGGCCGAACGCCAGCATCAACGAGGTCACCAGGCTGAGGTACTCGGAGATCTTGGTGTTGAGTTCGACTGTGATGCCCTCGGTCACGATCTGCTGGCTCAGCGAGAACCACATCACGAACGGCAGCATCACGAAATAGACCAGTGCCCCGCCGATCACGAACAGCACGGGCGCGATGAACAGGAAGGGCAGGAAGGCCCCTTTTTCATTGCGGTACAAGCCGGGGGCCACGAACTTGTAGAGCTGCCAGGCCAGTACTGGGAAGGCCAAGACCACGGCTCCGAATCCGGCCACCTTCATCTTGGTGAACAGCTGTTCCAAAGGCCCGGTGGCCTGAAGCACCAGGTCGGTCGGCGCGCCGGCGGGCAGGGGGTGCAGACCCAGGGTGACGGCGATCAGCTCGAACGGATTGGATCCGTGCCCGCCCTCGGCCTGGGCCGTGGCGTGCAGGGCATAGGCCGCCTGAAACGGCTTGATCAGCCAGATCTGGATGTCGGCCGCGAAGAAGAAGCAGACGAAGAAGGCCAGGATGAAGGCCACCACGCAGACGATCAACCGCCCGCGCAGCTCGATCAGGTGCTGCATCAGGGGCGCGCGCGACGCCTCGATCTCGGCCTCGTCGGCCTCGGCCCGGCTCACAGGTCCACCTTGCTGGCGCGGGGCGTGCGGGGTTTGGCTTGAGTAGCCTTGCCGACAGGCGTTTTCACCTTCGGCTTGGCCACTGCCTTGGGCTTGACCGGTGTCTTGCGAGCGCGCGGCTTGGCGGAGACGGGCTGTGGCGACGCTTCAAGCGCCGGTGTCGGCAACGGAGCCATGACCGGCGGACTATCAGGCCATTCATCCGGTGCCGCCAGCATGGCGGCGGGCTCCGGTGCAGGTTCCAGCGGCTTGTTCAGATCGGCGCGAATATCCTTGAAGGCCGCATCGGCGTCGGCGCCCAAGGCGTGCATGGTGCCGCCGGTGCGCAGGGCCTCGACCTCCTTGCGAAGCTCGTCCAGCTCGGACTGACGGGCCATGTCCTCGAAACTGTTGCGGAATTCATTGGCCATGCCGCGTGCCTTGGCGACCAGCTTGCCAAGCTTGCGCAGGAGCAAGGGCAAACGCTCGGGCCCCACAACCAGCAGGGCCACGACCGCGATCACAAGATATTCGGCACCCCCGATACCGGGGCCCAGACCACCCATCCGTCAGTTCCTCAGCCGGATGCGGCTATTGCTTCAGGTCTTCTTTTTCGGCGTCGGTGCGGGGCAGGGCACCCGCGCGTTGCTGGTCCGACGATTTGGTCTCGTCGGTGTCTTTCAGGCCATCGCGGAAGGCTTTCACACCCTTGGCGGCGTCGCCCATCATGGCGGACAGCTTGCCACGTCCGCCGAACAGCAGAAGGACCACGATGGCGACGATGGCCCAGTGCCAGATGCTGAATGAACCCACGGAACTCTCTCCTCGGTCGGGCGACAATGCGCCCCTTCTTAATCTTACGCCGCATATAGGCGCTTCAGTGGCGCGACGCCAAGCGAACCTGTTAGGACGCGCGAATGAGTCACGTGATCATCCATACCGACGGTGCCTGCAAGGGCAATCCTGGCCCCGGCGGCTGGGGCGCGATCCTTCAGACCGGCGGGGGGCACGAAAAGGAGCTGTGGGGTGGCGAGGCTCTGACCACCAACAACCGCATGGAGCTGATGGCGGCCATCAGTGCCCTGGAGGCCCTGACCCGACCGTGTCGCGTCGATCTGCATACCGACAGCCGCTATGTGATGGACGGCATCACCAAATGGATCGGCCCGTGGAAGGCCCGGGGCTGGAAGACCGCCGAGAAGAAGCCGGTCAAGAATGACGACCTGTGGAAACGCCTCGACGCGGCGCGCGCCCGTCACGATGTCAAATGGCACTGGGTGAAGGGGCACGCCGGGCACGAGCTGAACGAACGCGCCGACCAGCTGGCCAATCGCGGCATCGAGGACATGCGCGGCTAGAGGGCCCTCGAATAGTCAGAAACCGCCGGCGGATTGCTCCACCGGCGGCTCCCGTCACGTCGTCGATCGACAGGGGGGCTGAAAATTAATCGACGACGCGATAGCGGCCGGACTGGTCGGGGCAGGTCCGCACATAGCGGGTCTCCGAGCGACCGTCGGGAAGGCGGATACGGCTTTCGGCCAGGCGGCAACCGTCGCGGTCGGTGTTGCCGTAGCCGTAGCTGGAGGAATAGCGGCTGGAGTAGTCGTCGCCGTAGTCGTAGCTCTGGGACGGATAGACCTGAACGTAGCGGCTGTCCGAATAGCGATCGTCGTACCGGTCGTCGGCGTAGCGATCGTCATAGACCGGGGCCGAATAGGCGCGATCGTCGTAGTAAGTCGACGGGTAGCTTTCGCAGTTGGCAGCCGAGTTGCGGCCCACGGCATTGCCGATCACGGCCCCGACGACGCCACCGAGAATGCTGCCCTCGGTGCGGCGACCACGTGCGGCGAGCTGGGAGCCGGCTATGGCTCCTGCGGCCCCGCCGATGAAGGTGCCGGCACCTTGGCGCTGGCCGCGATCGCTGCGGCAATAGTCGGAGCTGTAGCGGTCGTCGCCGTAGTAGCGGCTGTTGTAGTCATAGGGCTGGCTGTAGGCCCCGGTACCGTAGTTCTGCGAATAGTAGCTCTGGGCCGAGGCGGGCAGGGCGCTGAGCCCCACGGTGGCCAGGGCGGCGGCTGCGGCGACGGCGGATCTGGCGGACAGAACGGACATGGCGTGTTCCTGAAATCGTTAACGGATAACGGGCCCAACGGCTGGACCGGCTGTCTGTTGCATCGCTGTCTAGGCCTGCGAAGCTGAACGGCGATTGAGCGTCGCGTTCATCTTCGTTCATGTTTCGCGCCGGCCCGATATGCCGCTACAAGCGCGCCATGATGCAGACGCTGACCATCGCCCGTGTTGGGCACCAGGGTGACGGGATCGCCGACACCGCCGAAGGGCCAGTGTTCGTGCCGGGAGCCTTGCCGGGTGAAATGGTCGAGGGGGCTGTGCACGCCGGGCGGATGGAGCGGTTCGACCTGATCCAGCCGAGCGCGGACCGCCGGCCGATCCATTCGCAGACCTATGCCGAATGCGGCGTCGCGCCCATGCAGCACTGGGCCGATGCGCCTTATCTGGCGTGGAAGCGGGAGCTGGTGGTCGCGACCCTGGCGCGCGAAGGGATCGAAACGGAGGTCGAGGCGACGGTGGCGGTGCCGCCCGCCAGCCGCCGGCGACTGGCGCTGCACGCGCGGCGGGCCGAGGACGGTCGGGTGGTTCTGGGCTTCAAGGCGAGGCGGTCGTGGCGGCTGGTCGAACTGACCGACTGTCCGGTGTCGGACCCGCGTCTGACGGCAGCCTTGCCGGGGTTGCGAGACGTGGCCGCGCCGTTTCTGGGCCATCCGAAGTCGGCCCCGACGCTGCATGTGACGCTGACCGATACGGGTCTGGACGTCGATGTGACGGGCGTCGAGAAGAAGTCCGGCGGTCTGACGGGCGATGTCAGGGCGTTGGCGATCGCGGCCGCCGCGCGGGCCGGGCTGGCGCGCCTGAGCCTGGATGGCGAGGTGCTGATGATGGAACGTCAGCCGCGCGTGACATTCGGTCGGGCCAGCGTACCGCTGCCGCCGGGCAGTTTCCTGCAGGCCGCGCCCTCGGCCGAGGCGCAGATGGTCCAGCGGGCGGTCGATGCCGTGAAGGGGGCGAAGACGGTTGCGGATCTGTTTTGTGGTGCGGGCACCTTCACCTTCCCTCTGGCCGAGGTCGCCAGCGTGATGGCCGCCGATTCGTCCGCCGCCTCCATCGCGGCGCTGAAGGCCGGAATCGGCACGGCCCAAGGCCTGAAGACCATACGGGCCGAGGCGCGCGACCTGTTCCGCCGCCCGCTGTCGCCGTTCGATCTGAAGGGTATCGAGGCCGTCGTCATCGACCCGCCGCGCGCTGGCGCGCTGGAGCAGACAGGTCAGATCGCAAGGACCAAGGCCGGTGTCGTGGTCGGGATATCCTGCAATCCGGCGACCTTTGCGCGCGATGCCCGTGTGCTGATCGACGCGGGCTTCCGGCTGGAGACGGTCACGCCGATCGACCAGTTCCTGTGGTCGACGCATGTGGAGCTGGTTGGCGTGTTCCGGCGCTGACGATTATTGAGGCGCAAGAGCCGCCGCGACCCGACTTTCGAAGGCCGGCTGTTCGCCGACGTCGTTGTGACCGGCCTGAGGAAAGACCAGGACCTGGACGTCATGGCCTTTGGCACGCAGTTCGCGTGCGAGGCGCCGACTGAGGGCAGGGGGCAGGGTTTTGTCCTTGCCGGCCTCCAGCACAACGATGCGGCCTCGATAGCCCGCCAGCGATCCGGGCACGTCGACGGCGGCCAGGGCCGGGGCCATATTCACGCGGACCAGCGGGCGGGCGAGGCCGACCATCTCGTCGATGGCGGCGCGGGCGCTGGGGGTCGTGGTCTCGAGGACCAGGGCGTCGGCATCGACCTCATTGGCGATGGCGGAGCAGACGATGCCGCCCAGCGAATGACCCCAGGCGATCAGGGGACGACCCTCCGCGTCCGCCTGAGCGCGGGCCTCTCGCGCGATGACGCGTCCGACGGCCTCGAAGCCGGCGAAATTGGCCGTACCGTCCGTTTCGCCGTAGCCCGGATAGTCGAACATGAGCACGTCCCCGAAAGGACTGAGTTCATCGGCCACGGCACCGCCGCCACTCGATCGCCGAAACAGATTGCCGCCGCAGAAAAGGATCAGGGGCCGAGGCGCAGCCGTGGCGCGGACACGCGTGGCACCGATCGTGCCACCGTCATAGTTCAGGCTCAGACTCTGTGATCCCGCTGGCGGCGGGGCATTGGGCAGATCGATCTTCTCGGCCCTGACGCGACTGTCGGGATAGAAGAAATTGCCTTCCGGTACATCGACCGTGAAGCACCCGCCCAGACCGATCAGCAAGACGGCGGCAATAGCTTTAAGGCAGGCTCGCGGCATCGCTATCCCCGTAATTTCGCCGATAGCGCCACACGGCGCAGCCGCTGTCCAGCCACCGCAGCTGACGCGACCTAGATCGCATGGGGCAGGTCGAACAGGTCCATCTGGGGGCGGGCATCAGCGGGCACGCGGAACTGGCTTTCGTCCAGCAGGTGACGTGGCGCGTCCAGGCCGTAACGTTTGACGGCGACCCGAAAGCGCGTCGCGATCAGCTCGGCGACGGGGCCCGTGCCCTTCATCCGGGTGTTCCAGTCGGGATCGTAGTCGCGGCCGCCACGCGTCTGGCGAATCAGGGACATGACGCGGGCGGCACGGTCCGGACGGGCGTCGGCCAGCCATTCGCGGAAAAGATCCTTGATCTCCAGCGGCAAACGCAGGGTGACATACATGGCGGTCGTGGCCCCGGCCTTGGCCGCGGCTTCCAGCACGGCTTCCAGCTCGTGGTCGTTCAGGCCGGGGATGACGGGGGCGAAGCCGACGCCGACGGGCACCCCGGCCTCAACCAGCCGCGATATGGCCTCCAGCCGCTTGGCGGGGGTGGAGGCGCGCGGCTCCATCGCGCGGGCCAGCCCCCGGTCCAGCGTGGTGATCGAAACGAAGGCCGAGGCCAGGCCATCCCGTCCCATGGGGCCCAGGATATCGGCATCGCGTGTGATCAGAACCGACTTGGTGATGATGCTGAACGGATGGCGGAAACGCTGCAACACTTCCAGTACGGCGCGCGTGGACTTCAGCTCGCGCTCGACGGGCTGATAGGGGTCGGTGTTGCCGCCTATGTGGATGCGTTTGCAGACGTATCGGGGGCGGGTGAGCTCCTGCTCCAGCAGACGCGCCGCTTCGGGTTTCCAGAACAGTCGGCTCTCGAAATCCAGGCCCGGGGATAGGCCCATGTAGGCATGGGACGGACGGGCGTAGCAGTAGATGCAGCCATGTTCGCAGCCCTTGTAAGGGTTGATGGACCTGTCGAAACCAATGTCCGGACTGGTGTTTCTGGCGATGATCGTTCGGGCGTGCTCGGGCGTCAGGGTGGTGCGCAGGGGCGCCGCCTCGGCATCCTGATCGGTCCAGCCGTCATCGAAGGCCTGAACGGTTTCCGGTTCGAACCGCCCGGTCGTATTCGACCGCGCCCCTCGTCCTTTTGCCGCTTCCGCCATGATGAAACGGTAACAGAGAGCGAGAACAAAGCAAGAACAATAATGGCACCGAGAAGGGACAAAAGGTGCCTCATCGTTGCGGGGTGAAGCATCCTCGCCCTCAAGCAGCAGATCGCCGCGCGATCTGCGATAGGGCAACAAAGATGGTGCGGATGAGAGGACTCGAACCTCCACGCCTCGCGGCGCTGGAACCTAAATCCAGTGCGTCTACCAGTTCCGCCACATCCGCATAGGTCTTGGGGAAAGCCTCTAGGCGATGCCGCGCAAAAGCGAAAGGCCCGGGATCACTCCCGGGCCCTTGCTGTATCGGTAGGACTGAAAAGATCAGTCTTTCTGGTTGTCGACACCCTCGCCGAAGGCGGCGGCCGGGGAGGTGATGGTGGTCTCCTCGGTGATGTCGATGCCCTTGGCCAGCTTGGAGTTCCAGTAGCCGTAGGCGATGTAGACCACGGCTCCGACCACCGCATAGATGCCCAGGATGGTCAGGGGCAGCGGGTTGTCGTTCAGGGCGTGCTGAACCATCGGGATAAAGTTCAGACCGGCCAGGGCCGCACAGGCGAGAATGCCCAGAACGGCCGTGAATATGCCGCCCGGAACCTTGAACGGACGCTCCATATCCGGATAGCGGATGCGCAGCATGATCACCGACAAACAGACGATGGCGAAGGCGCTGGCCGTACCCAGCGACACGAGGTCACCCAGGATGGAGATCGGCAGGAAGGATGCCGCCACCGCGATGACGACGCCCAGCAGGATGGTGCCGATCCAGGGCGTGCGGAACTTCGGATGGATGATGGCGAACGCCTTGGGCAGCAGGCCGTCACGCGCCATGGTGTAGAAGACGCGCGTCTGGCCGTAGCACAGCACCAGCATGACCGAGGACAGGCCGGTGATGGCACCGATCTTGATCAGGAAGCTGATCAGGTTCAGCTGACCGCCCGGCGCGACGGCCAGCGGGATGTCGGCCCAGGTCAGGGCCATGCGGTCGATGGCGACGGCGATCGGGGCGGGCGAGGCCAGCTCCAGATAGGGAACGACGCCGGTCATGACGGCCGCGACGGCCATGTAGATCAGCGTACAGACCACCAGGGCGCCCAGGATACCGACGGGGACATCCTTGGACGGGTTCTTGGCCTCGGCCGCCGCGGTCGAAACCGCCTCGAAGCCGACATAGGCGAAGAAGATGATCGAGGCCCCGCGGAAGATGCCGCCGACGCCGAACTGGTCCCAGGTACCGCCTTCGGGCGTGGCCGGGATAAAGGGCTGCCAGTTGGCGGGGTTGATGTATTGCACCCCCACGATGATGAAGGTCAGCAGAACGATGATCTTGATGACCACGATGGCGTTGTTGATGTTGGCCGATTCCGACACGCCCAGCACCAGTAGGCTGCACACCGCGGCGATGCCGATGGCGGCGACCAGGTTGAAGGTGCCGGTCATCGGGAAGCTGGAGCCGCCTTCACCCGTCACATACTGGACCAGAGGCGTGGCCCACTGAGGCCCCTCGCCACCGGCGTATTGTATGGTCGGGAATAGCGTCTCGCTGATACCGAAATCCGTCAGGATGGACACGACATAGCCGGACCAGCCGACCGCCACGGTCGAGGCCGCGACGCCGTATTCGAGCACCAGAAGCCAGCCCATGATCCAGGCGAAAATCTCGCCCATGGTGCCGTAGGCATAGGTATAGGCCGAGCCGGAGACCGGCATGGTCGAGGCCAGTTCGGCGTAGCACAGGCCCGCGAGGGCGCAGGCGATGCCGGCCAGAACGAAGGAGAACATGATCGCCGGACCGGCGTGGGCCGAGGCCACCTGTCCGGTCAGAACGAAGATGCCGGCACCAATGATGGCACCGATGCCCAGGCTCATGAGGTTGATCGGGCCCAGGGTCCGTTTCAGCTCGCTCTTGGCGGCTTCCTTCTGGATCTGAGCGATGGATTTTCTGAGGAACAGGCGGTTCCCCTTGGGCCTAAGGCCGTCTGCGGACATAGAGTCTCGCCCCCTGATACTACGGCGAACCCTCCCCGGGCCACCTTCAATGGCGCGGACGCTAGCGGTGCAAGACCGCGCTGGCAACGCGGTTTAGGAATAGTGAAGGCCAGACGACGCTTTCGTGAAGCCGGTAGAGGCGTCTAAAGCACATCGAAGATGCGCGTGGCGCACCTCGAATCCGTCGAGCCGCATGACCCCTCTGCCTATCCACACCGTTCTGGAGCCGCTGAAAGCCGCGCTGGTGGCCCACAATGCCGTGGTCCTGGCCGCACCGCCCGGGGCGGGCAAGACGACCGTGGTGCCGCTGGCCCTGCTGGATGAGCCGTGGCTGGGGGGGCGTCGGATACTGGTGCTGGAGCCGCGCCGGCTGGCGGCGCGGGCGGCGGCGGAGCGGATGGCGGCGACGCTGGGACAGCCGGCGGGCGAGACCATCGGCTATCGCACCCGACTGCAAAGCCGGGTCGGGCCCAGGACGCGGATCGAAGTCATTACCGAAGGCGTCTTCACCCGCATGATTCTGGACGACCCCGGTCTCGAGGGCGTCGGGGCTGTCCTGTTCGACGAGTTTCACGAACGCAGCCTGGATGCTGATCTGGGACTGGCCCTGGCGCGAGAGAGCCAGACCATCCTGCGTGACGATCTGAGGCTGCTGGTCATGTCTGCGACGCTGGATATCGCGGGCGTGTCGCGGCTGCTGGCGGGGACGGACGGCAAGGCTGCGCCCGTAATCGAGGCGGAGGGACGAATGTATCCCGTCCAGACGCGCTATCTCGGTCGCAATCCGGTCGAGCGACTGGAGGATGCGGTGGCCCGGGCAGTCGTCCAGGCGCTGGGCGAGGAGACGGGGTCGGTGCTGGTCTTCCTGCCGGGGCAGGGCGAGATCCACCGAACGGCGCAGAAGCTGGCTGAGCGGGTGCGCGATACAGCGGTCGATGTGGTGCCGCTGTATGGCGGGCTGGACCGGGCGGCGCAGGACAAGGCCATCGAACCGGCGGCACCGGGACGGCGCAAGGTCGTGGTGGCCACCTCGGTCGCCGAGACCAGCCTGACCATCGAAGGGGTTCGGGTCGTCATCGATTCGGGCCTGTCTCGTGTTCCCCGTTTCGAGGTGGCAAGCGGCCTCACGCGGCTGGCGACGGTCAAGGTCAGCAAGTCCTCGGCCGAACAAAGGCGTGGGCGGGCGGGCCGAACAGAGCCGGGGGTCTGCCTTCGTCTATGGGATGAGGAGCAGACGCGTGGTCTGGTGCCGCATCAGAGGCCGGAAATACTGGAGGCGGACCTGACCGGGTTCGCGCTTGATCTGGCGCGATGGGGTCGGGCCGATGTGCAAGGGTTGGCGCTGCTGGACGCACCGCCGGCGGGCGCGTTCGCCGAGGCGCGAGCGGTGCTGGGGCGGTTGGCGGCGCTGGATGAGGCGGGAGCGCTGACGCCGCACGGACATAGGCTGACGCGCATGCCGTTGACGCCGCGACTGGCGCACATGGTTTGCGTCGCCGCCGATGCCGGGAACGCCCGGCTGGGGGCGAGGATCGCGGCGGTGCTGAGCGAGCCGGGGCTGGGCGGACATGCCGTCGATCTGAGCGAGCGGCTGCACGGGCTAGAGCGGGACCAATCCCCGCGGGCCCGGGATGCCATGACGCTGGTCGAGCGCTGGGTCCGGGCGGCAGAGCTCGGGGCTGGCAGGGATGGCGCGGCTGGAAGCGGAATCGACGCGGGTACTCTGCTCGCGGAAGCCTTTCCGGAGCGCGTCGCCAGGGCGCGGGGCAAGCCGGGAGAGGTGCTGCTGGCCTCCGGGCGAGGGGCGTTCCTGGACCCGACCGAGACGCTGGCGCGGGAGTCGTGGCTGGCGGTGGCCGAACTGGGGGGAGGGGACGCCCGCGATCGCATCCGATTGGCAGCACCGGTCGATCCCGTCGATCTGGAGGCGCGGATTACTGCCGAGGACAGGTTGGTGCAGGAACCGTCGGGACGGATGGTGATGCGCCGCATCCGCCGGATCGGGGCCATCGTCGTCGATGAGCGGATCATGGGCCCGGCGGACCGCGCCGCGATCACCGCTGCCTTGCGTGAGCAGGTCGAGCGTGAGGGTCTGGCGGGGGTGAAATGGGGTGAGCGGTCAGCGGGGCTGCGTGCAAGGCTGGCCTTCCTGCATGCGCTGGATGAGACCTGGCCTGAGGTGTCGGACGCGGCCCTGGTGGCTTCGCGGGAAGAGTGGCTGTGGCCGCTGCTGGACGTGGTCCAGTCGTTGTTTGCGATTCCTGATGCGGCGTTGGAGCAGGGGCTGAAGGCGCTGATCCCCTGGGACCGGCACCGGGCGCTGGATGAGCTGGCCCCGGCGCGCCTGGAGACTCCGCTGGGGGCCACCGCCATCGACTATGCCGCCGAGGGTGGGCCGCGGGTCGATATCCGGGTGCAGGAGCTTTTCGGGGTGACCTCACACCCGGCTGTGGGTGGCGGTGCGGTGCCTTTGACCCTGGCCCTGCTGTCGCCTGCGCGACGGCCGGTTCAGGTCACCAAGGACTTGCCCGGCTTCTGGGCTGGCAGCTGGGCGGCGGTGCGGGCCGAAATGCGGGGACGCTACCCGCGTCATCCCTGGCCTGAAGATCCGGCGGCGGCTCAAGCGACCTCACGAGCCAAGCCGCGCGGGACGTGACGCTTGCCTTTTATCCCCATCGCGCCTAGAGAGCGGCCGCACTTCACACGCAGGCGTGGCGCAGGTCGGGGAGACATCCCGGTTTGCACCGTTCCGAGGGCCATCCGGCCTTTCAGCGCCTGCGGCGGATCAATCGGATAAAGGACACTACACTCATGGCTCTGCCAGAATTCTCCATGCGTTCGCTGCTCGAAGCCGGCGCGCACTTCGGTCACCAGACGCACCGCTGGAACCCGAAGATGGATCGCTACATCTTCGGCTCGCGCTCGAACATTCACATCATCGACCTGTCGCAGTCGATCCCGCTGCTGCACCAGGCCCTGGTCGCCGTGCGCGACGTGGCCGCCAAGGGTGGTCGCGTGTTGTTCGTCGGCACCAAGCGCCAGGCCGCCGATCCGGTCGCCGAGGCCGCCAAGCGCTGCGCCCAATACTATATGAACAACCGCTGGCTGGGCGGCACGCTCACCAACTGGAAGACGGTCTCGGGTTCGATCGCCCGCCTGCGAGAGCTGGACGCCCTGCTGGAATCCGGCGGCGAAGGCCGGGTCAAGAAGGAACTGCTGAACCTGACCCGCGAACGTGACAAGCTGGAGCTGTCGCTGGGCGGCATCAAGGACATGGGTTCGGTGCCGGACATCATGTTCGTGATCGACACCAACAAGGAAGCGATCGCGATCCAGGAAGCCCGCAAGCTGAACATCCCGATCATCGCCATCCTGGACACCAACTCGGATCCCGACGGCATTACCTATCCGGTGCCCGGTAACGATGACGCCGCCCGCGCCATCCAGACCTACTGCGACCTGATCGCCGACGCCGTCCTGGACGGTCTGGCCGCCGGTGCCTCGCAGTCGGGCGTGGACCTGGGTGCCGCCGTCAATCCGGACGAGCCGATGCTGCGCGAAGCCAAGGCCCCCAAGGCTGAAGCCGAAGCCGCCCCGGCCGGTACGGAGGCTGTCGCCGCCGAGATGGAAGCCGCCGCTGAGCCGGCCGTCGCCGACGAAGCCGCCCAGGCCGCCACGTCGGAAGCCAACGACGCCGTCGAAACCGAGAAGGCCGCGGTCTGAGCCGACCCGCCTTCATCTGACGGCGAAAACTGACATACGGCCGGGCTAAACCAGCCCGGCCGTTCCCGCATTCGAATACCCAAGGAGCTATACAATGGCCGAGATCACAGCCGCCCTCGTCATGGAACTGCGCGCCAAGTCGGGCGTCGGCATGATGGACTGCAAGAAGGCGCTTCAGGAAACCGACGGCGACATCAACGCCGCGATCGACTGGCTGCGCGCCAAGGGCCTGTCCAAGGCCGCCAAGAAGGCCGACCGCGTCGCCGCCGAGGGCCTGGTCGCCGTCGCGTCCAAGGAAGTCGGTGCCGGTGAAGTCGGTGCCGCCATCGAGTTCAACGCCGAGACGGACTTCGTGGCCCGCAACGAACTGTTCCAGAACGCCGCCAAGTCGTTCGCCCAGCTGGGTCTGGAGCACGCCACGGTCGAGGGCCTGCACGGCGCCGAACTGGAAGCCGGCAAGACGGTCCAGGACGAGGTCACCAACCTGATCGCCACGGTCGGCGAGAATATGCAGCTGCGCCGCGCCGCCCGCCTGTCGGTCGATGAGGGTGTCGTCGCCTCCTATGTCCACAATGCCGTATCGCCCGGCGTCGGCCGCATCGGCGTGCTGGTCGCCCTTCACGGCGGTGGCGACAAGGCCGCCCTGCGCGAACTGGGCCGCAAGATCGCCATGCACGTGGCCGCGACCGCTCCGCTGTCGCTGAACACGGACGATCTGGACCCCGCCGCCGTCGAGAAGGAACGCGAAGTCCTGACCGAAAAGGCCAAGGAAGAAGGCAAGCCGGAGAACATGATCGCCAAGATCGTCGAAGGCCAGATCAACAAGTTCCAGAAGGACGTGGTGCTGATCAAGCAGCCCTTCGTCATGAACCCCGACGTGACCATCGAGCAGCTGGTCGCCGACACGGGCAAGGAACTGGGCGCGCCCGGCCTGCACCTGGCCGGCTTCGTCCGTCTGGCGCTGGGCGAAGGCGTCGAGAAGGTCGAAGGACCGGACTTCGCTTCGGAAGTCGCCTCCATGATGGGCGGCAACTGATCGTTTCAGCCCAAGGCTGAATGACTGAAATGAGGGGTCGGTGGCGAGGCGTCACCGACCCTTTTTCTTTGGGGCTTGGCGAGGCGACGTCCGATGCGCCAAATGACGACTTGCTGATTCAAGGGGTCTGTTTTCATGAAGCGTCTGCTTGCCGCCGTATCCGCCATCGCCATCCTGGCCGCTGTGCCCGTCCAGGCCCAGGACGTCGACCGTGTCGCCGTCAATCGCATCATCGATCAGGGACTGAACCATTCCGAGATCATGCAGACCGCGGCCTATCTGACCGACCGGATCGGCGGACGGATGACCAACTCCCCCCAGATGCGTCAGGCCGAACAGTGGACCCAGCAGAAGTTCCGCGATTGGGGCCTGTCCAATGTGCGTACCGAGGGGTTCGAGTTCGGGCGCGGCTGGTCCATCGTCCGCTCCAGTGCCCGCATGACCGAGCCGCGCGTGCTCGATCTGCGGATCATCCCAATCGCCTGGACGCCCGGCACCAACGGCGTGATCTCGGGCGACATCGTCGTGGCGCCGATCACCAGTCCCGGCCAGTTCGAGCAGTGGCGCGGCAAGCTGCGGGGCAAGATCGTTTTGCTGACCCGGCCTGACAACGGCTCGGAGCCGACCGAGCCCGCCTTCCGCCGCTGGACCGATGAGGAACTGGCCGGCCGCAACACCTATGTCCTGCCCCGCAACGATCCGGACGCAGCCGAGCGCGCCGCGCGATCGGGCCGGGCCGATTTCGCCATGCGGCTGGATGCCTTCCTGGTCGAGGAGGGGGCGATCGCCATGGTCCGCATGTCCCAGCGGGACGGCGGTCTGCTGCACGGAACCGGCTATACCTATCAGTCGGGTGCCACGCCTAAGACGCCTGGCCTGGAACTGGCCGCCGAGGACTATCGTCGCTTGGCGCGCCTGGCCCTGACCGACACCCCGCCGAAGCTGGAGCTGATGAGCGAGGTCCAGTTCCACGACGAGGACGTCAATGCCTACAATGTTTTCGCCGATATTCCGGGCTCTGACCGGTCAGGTGAGTATGTCATGGCCGGTGCGCATCTGGACAGCTGGGTCGCCTCCGACGGGGCCGTGGACAATGCCGCCGGCAGCGCCGTGGTCATGGAGGCCGCGCGCATCCTGAGAACCATGGGTGTGCGGCCCAAACGCACCATCCGGTTCGCCCTTTGGAACGGTGAGGAACAGGGCCTGCTGGGATCGCTGGCCTATGTCGACCGGCATCTGGCGACGCGCGCGCCCATGAGCGATGCGGCCGTCGTCGCCCTGCCCAACAGCCAGACCTGGCGCGCCCGCTGGCCGATCCAGCCGCGCGAGGGCCACGATGATCTGGTGGCCTATTTCAATCTGGACAACGGCTCGGGCAAGATCAGGGGCATCAATGCCGAGGGCAATGTCGCCGCCGCTCCTGTTCTCCAGAAATGGCTCGAGCCCTTTGCCAGCATGGGGGCCACGACCGTATCGCTGCGACCTTCGGGTGGGACGGACCACGTCTATTTCCAGACGGTCGGAGTGCCCGGCTTTCAGTTCATTCAGGACCCGCTGGACTACGGCAGCCGACTGCACCACACCTCGATCGACAGCTACGACCACCTGCGTGCCGACGACCTGCGTCAGGCGGCGGTCATTCTGGCCAGTGTCCTGCTGAGTGCCGCCAACTCTGACGAGCCGCTGCCGCGCATGCCCCTGCCGACACGACCGACCGCCAGCGATCCGTTCGCCTATCCCGGCGGGGAGTGACGGCGCGCTGCGGCGACACGGACACGTCATCCGACTTCTGCCGCGCTTCGCGACCAGCTAAAGGTGCAGGATGATTGGAAGACTGAACCACGTCGGTATCGCCACGCCGTCGATCGAGGCCAGCGTCGCCATGTATCGTGACCTGCTGGGGGCGACGAAGGCCCACGCACCGTTCGACCTGCCAGCGCAGGGCGTGCGGGTTTGTTTCATCGATCTGCCTAACAGCCAGATCGAACTGATCGAGCCGCTGGGGGTCGATTCGCCGATCCACGGGTTTCTGGCCAAGAATCCGAAGGGCGGGCAGCATCACGTCTGTTTCGAGGTGGACGATATCCTGGCGGCGCGGGATGGTCTGCGGGCCAAGGGCGCGACCATCCTGGGTACGGGCGAGCCGCGCATCGGGGCGCATGGGACGCCGATCCTGTTCCTGCATCCCAAGGATATGGGCGGGGTTCTTGTCGAGCTGATGGAAACACCCAAGAACGGAGCGCACTGATGCCGATCGGTCCTGTCACCATGTTCGCCATCTATGTGGTCTGCTGGTGGGTGGTGCTGTTCACCGTGCTGCCGCTGGGGACCTCGCAGGAGGTGCACGAGCCGCCGACCGACGGCACCCAGTGGGGGGCACCCAAGACGCCGAACCTGAAGCGCAAATTCATCACCACGACCTGGATTTCCGCCCTGGTCTGGCTGCTGGTGATGGTCCTGGTCTTCATCGGCTGGATGCCCCTGCCGGATCTGGCTCCGCCTGTTTGATCGCCTGGCCTAGCTTTCGCCCCGGTCGCCCGGCTAAAGCAGGTCTTTCCTGACTGATTGCCGGATTCTGCCCATGCGCCTGACGCGCTACTTCCTGCCCACGCTCAAAGAGGCGCCCTCGGACGCCACCATCGTCTCGCACCAGCTGATGCTACGCGCGGGCATGATCAAGCAGGAGGCCGCCGGCATCTATGCCTGGCTGCCGCTGGGTCTGCGAGTGCTGCGCAAGATCGAGCAGATCGTGCGCGAGGAGCAGGAGCGGGCAGGGGCGGTCGAGCTGCTGATGCCGACACTGCAACTGGCCGATTTGTGGCGCGAGAGCGGACGATACGACGCCTATGGCCCGGAGATGCTGCGCATTACGGACCGGCATGAGCGCGAACTGCTGTACGGCCCCACCAATGAGGAGATGATCACCGACATCTTCCGGGGGTTCGTGAAGAGCTACAAGGCCCTGCCGCTGAACCTGTTTCACATCCAATGGAAGTTCCGCGACGAGCGTCGTCCGCGTTTCGGCGTCATGCGCGGGCGCGAGTTCCTGATGAAGGATGCCTACAGCTTCGACATCGACGAGGCGTCGGCGCGCAAGGCCTATAACCGCATGTTTGTGGCCTATCTGAACACCTTCGCCCGGATGGGTCTGAAGGCCGTGCCGATGCGAGCGGACACCGGCCCGATCGGCGGCGACCTGAGCCATGAGTTCATCGTCCTGGCCGATACGGGCGAGAGCCAGGTGTTCTGTGACCGCAAGCTAGTCGAAATGCCGGCGCCGGGCGGCGATGTGGATTGGGACGACCTGCAGGCTATCGTCGATGAGCGGATCGGCCTGTATGCGGCGACCGAGGAAATGCACGACGCCGCCCAGTTCGAAAACCAGACGCCCGAGGCGGATCGCCTGACCGCGCGCGGCATCGAGGTCGGCCACATCTTCTACTTCGGCACCAAATACTCTGCGCCGATGAAGGCCAGGGTCGCCGGGCCGGACGGTCAGGATGCCGAGGTCCACATGGGCAGCTATGGCGTCGGGGTGTCGCGCCTGCTTGGGGCCATCATCGAGGCCAGCCACGACGAGGGCGGGATCATCTGGCCCGATGCCGTGGCTCCGTTCGACGTGGCCGTGATCAATCTGCGCAACAGCGACGAGGTCGTGAACGCGGCCTGCGACGAGGCGGTTCATCGGCTGGAAGCTGCCGGCCGCGAGGTTCTGTATGACGACACCGACGAGCGTCCGGGCGGCAAGTTCGCCCGGGCCGACCTGATCGGCGTGCCTTGGCAACTGACCATCGGGCCCAAGGGCCTGGCCGAGGGTACGGTCGAGCTGAAGCGCCGCGCGACGGGTGAGAAAACGTCCGTGCCGCTGGATGAAGCGATCTCGAGGCTGCTGGCATGACCGACGCGACGGTGGGCAAGCCCACGAAGCCGGCCGGGCCGTTTTCGGCCTGGGAGGTCGGGCTGGCGCTTCGCTATCTGCGGGCCAAGCGCAAGGAGGGCGGGATCGCGATGATCGCCGTCATCTCCTATGTCGCCATCGCCCTGGCCGTTATGGCCCTGATTGTGGTGATGAGCATCATGGCCGGGTTCCGCTCGACCCTGCTGGACCGGATGCTGTCCTTCAACAGCCATATGTACGTTCAGGGCCAGATCCTGAACTCGCCGGATCGCGAGGCGGCGCTGGACCGGATCAGAACCGTGCCCGGCGTCATCAGCGCCGCCCCCATGATCGAGGCGCAGAGCCTGGTGCGGGCCGGCGGCATGACGACCGGGGCCATCGTCAAGGGTATCCGCCCGGACGACCTGCGCTCGCTCAACTATGTCTATGACAGCCTTGATGCAGAGGCCCGCCGCACATTCGGTCAGGGGGCCTACGGAGGCGACAATATCATCATTGGCCGGGCCCTGGCCGAGGGCATGGGCCTGAGGGTCGGCGACGCCATCACCCTGTATTCTCCGACCGGCGCTGACAGCGCCTTCGGCAATCTGGGCGGACTGGAGAAGTCCTATCGCATAGGCGGGCTGTTCACATCGGGCACGGCGGATTTCGACAGGGCCTTCATCTTCATGCCGCAGGAACAGGCACAGCTGTTCTTCGGCAAGGAGGGCGTCTGGGACGTCATCGACGTCAAGGTGGCCAAGCCGGACGAGGTCGGGGCCATGATCGCGCCCGTGCGCGACGCGGCGGGGGCGGGGGCCTTCGTGACCGACTGGCGAGACCGTCTGGCCGCCTTCTGGGGCGCGCTGAAAGTCGAGCGCGTGGCGATGTCGATCATCCTGGGCCTCGTCGTGGCCATCGCAGCCCTGAACATTATTTCCGGCATCGTCATGCTGGTGAAGAACAAGACGCGTGACATCGCGATCCTGCGGACCATCGGAGCCAGCCAGTCGTCGATGCTGAGGGTCTTCTTCATGGCCGGGGCGACCATCGGTGTGGCCGGCACGATCACGGGCCTGACGCTGGGTCTGCTGTTCTGCCTGAACATCGGCTCGATCCAGCATTTCCTGGAGTGGGTGTTCCAGACCAAGCTGTTCGATGCGGACGTCTATATGCTGGACGCCGTGCCGGCGCTGGTCGATCCGCTCGACGTCTTCTGGGTCACCCTGTGGTCCACCTTCATGTCCTGCGTCGCAGGTCTGATCCCATCCTGGCAGGCGGCCAAGCTCGATCCGGTGGAGGCGCTGCGTTATGAGTGAGACCTTGACCCCCGACGCTTCCATACAGGGCAATCCACAGGCTTATCCCCAAGGAGCGGTGTTCTCGGCCCGCAATGTGACGCGGACGTATCCGACGGCGTCGGGCGGGCTCACGGTGCTGAAAGGCGTCGACCTGGACATCATGCCGGGCGAGATCGTCGGCCTGATCGGCCCATCGGGCTCCGGCAAGTCGTCGCTGTTGCATGCCGCAGGTCTTCTGGAGAGGCCGACGTCGGGTGATATCCGTTTCGAAGGCGCGGATGTCGGGGATCTGAGTGAGCGCGAACGGACGCATATCCGCCTGGCGAGCATCGGCTTTGTCTATCAGTTCCACCATCTGCTGCCGGAGTTCGACGCGCGCGACAACGTCGCCCTGCCGCTGCGGATCGCGGGCGTCAGCCTTCCTCAGGCGCGCAAGCGGGCGGACGAGGTTCTGACCAGCCTGGGCCTGGGTGAGCGGCTGACGCATCAGCCGTCGGAGTTGTCTGGTGGCGAGCGTCAGCGCGTCGCTGTCGCCCGCGCACTGGCCAATCGGCCCCGCCTGCTGCTGGCCGACGAGCCGACAGGCAATCTGGACCCGGCCACCAGCCAGACGGTGTTCGAGGCGCTGCATGATCTGGTTAAACAAACCGGCGTCGGGGCCCTGATCGCGACGCACAACATGGAGCTGGCCGGACATATGGACCGCGTCTTCGCCCTGAAGGACGGCCATCTGGAAGAGCGTCCGGCGCAAAGCCAGACCTACTGAGCCTTCGTACCGGGCCTATTTCTTGCCCGGCGGTGTTGTGAAGGGCGAACTGCCCACGCTGACGGGTGGCTTGGCCTTTTCGGCCTTCGGTTTGCGAGCTTCCTTGTTGCTGCGGACCTGACCCTTGGCCATGTGCTTGTCTTTCATGACGCCTGCCGCCGAGGGGCGGGCAGGGCGGCGTCCGCAGCACCCTACGCCCGCGCCATGATCTTCGCCATGCGGGTTGACGAGAACAAAACCGCAACATAGAACATACAGGCAACACTCAACCTGGGGACAAGATCATGGCGCGTTGGACGAGAGATATGCTGTCGCTTGCGTCGTGCGGCGGCTTCGTCTGGATGACATGGCAGGCCGCCTATCTGATTCAGTGAGTCGGTAAGATGGGCCTGTTCAAGGAGAGCCAGGCCATCGCCACGACATCTGCCCAGTTCGTCCACCTCAGGGTCCGTTCGGCCTATTCGCTGCTGGAAGGCGCGATCAAGGCAGGCAAGGTCTCGACCCTGGCAGCGGATGCAGGCATGCCGGCCGTCGGCGTCGCGGACCGCGCCAATCTGTTCGGAGCGCTGGAGTTCAGCGAAGGGGCCAAGGCCACAGGCGTTCAGCCGATCCTGGGATGCGCCCTGCCGGTGACCGGCATAGGCGGGCAGATCAATCAGCGTTGGGCCAAGGTGCCGACCGTGGTCCTGCTGGTCCAGAACGAGGCCGGGTGGCTGAACCTGTCGGCCCTGTCGTCATCCGCATTTCTCGATGCCGGTGCGACCGACGAGCCCAGCGTACCCTGGGACAAGGTAGTCGCGCATTCCGAGGGTCTGCTGTTGCTGTCCGGCGGGCCGGACGGACCGATCGATCCTCTGTTCGTCCAGGGCAAGGCCGCCGAAGGTCAGGCGGCCCTGTCGGCCATGCAGGCGGCGTTCGGCGACCGCTTCTATGTCGAGCTTCAACGCCACGGGCTGGCCAGCGAGCAGCAGGCCGAGCGCGGTCTGGTCGACTGGGCCTATGCGCACGACGTGCCGCTGGTCGCCACCAATGACGTCCACTATTCCAAGGCGGCGCAGGCCAAGTCGCATGACGCCCTGCTGTGTATCGCCGACGGGGCCTTCGTCGGCCAGGACGACCGGCGGAAGATCACGGGCGAACACTGGTTCAAGCCAGCGGCGGCCATGCGGGAGCTGTTCGCCGACCTGCCCGAGGCCTGCGACACCACCATCGACATCGCCCGGCGCTGTGCCTTCCTGGCCCCCACGCGCGCACCGATCCTGCCGCGTTTCGACACCGGGGCAGGGCGGTCGGAACCCGACGAACTGATGCATCAGGCACGCGAGGGGCTGAAGGAGCGGCTGAAGCAGGTCGTGCCCGCCGCGCCCGAGGCCGACTACTGGACCCGTCTCGAATGGGAGGTCGGGATCATCCAGCAGATGGGCTTCCCCGGCTATTTCCTGATCGTGTCGGACTTCATCAAATGGGCCAAGACGCACGGGATCCCGGTCGGCCCGGGGCGGGGGTCCGGGGCGGGGTCGCTGGTGGCCTGGGCCCTGACCATTACCGATCTGGACCCCTTGCGGTTTGGCCTGCTGTTCGAGCGGTTTCTGAACCCCGAGCGGGTGTCCATGCCCGACTTCGACATCGACTTCTGTCAGGAGCGGCGCGAGGAGGTCATCGACTACGTCCAGGACCGCTATGGCTCCGACCGGGTGGCCCAGATCATCACCTTCGGCACGCTTCAGGCGCGAGCCGTGCTGCGGGACGTGGGCCGGGTGCTGCAGATGCCGCTGGGTCAGGTAGACCGCCTGGCCAAGATGGTGCCGGCCAACCCTGCCAATCCCGTGACCTTGGCCCAGGCCATCGAGATCGAGCCGCGCCTGCGTGAAGCGCGCGACAACGAGGCCTCGGTCGCCACTCTGCTGTCGACCGCTCTTGAGCTGGAGGGCCTGTATCGCAACGCCTCGACCCACGCGGCCGGTATCGTGATCGGCGACCGGCCGCTGGTCGAACTGGCCCCCCTTTATCAGGACCCGCGCTCCACCATCCCAGCCAGCCAGTTCAACATGAAATGGGTCGAGGCGGCCGGTCTGGTCAAGTTCGACTTCCTGGGCCTGAAGACGCTGACCGTCCTGGACCGGGCACGGCAGTATCTGGAACGTCGCGGGGCCGCGCCCGACTGGAACGCCCTGCCGCTGGACGATCCGGCGACCTACGAACTGATGGCCTCGGGCCAGACGGTCGGCGTATTCCAGCTGGAATCCCAAGGCATGCGCGACACCCTGCGCAAGATGCGCTGCGGCTCCATCGAGGAGGTCACGGCGCTGATCTCGCTGTATCGCCCCGGCCCGATGGAGATGATCGACACCTATATCGACCGGAAGTTCGGTCGGCAGGAGGTGGACTATCTGCATCCGACCCTGACCGACGTCCTGACCGAGACCTATGGCGTCATCATCTATCAGGAACAGGTGATGAAGATCGCCCAGATCCTGGCGGGGTATTCGCTGGGCGAGGCCGACCTGCTGCGCCGGGCTATGGGCAAGAAGAAGAAGGAGGAAATGGACTTTCAGCGCGCCCGCTTCGTGAAGGGCGCGTCCGAGAAGGGTGTACCGGAGGCACAGTCCGGCTCCATCTTCGATCTGGTGGCCAAGTTCGCGGGCTATGGCTTCAACAAGTCGCACGCCGCCGCCTATGCCCTGATCAGCTTCCAGACCGGATGGCTGAAGGCGACGCATCCGGTCGAGTTCATGGCGGCATCCATGTCGCTCGATCTCAGCAACACCGACAAACTGGCTGTTTTCTATCAGGATTGCCGCCGCTTCGATGTGCCGGTGAAGTCGCCGGACGTGAACCGGTCCTCCGCCGATTTCGATGTGGCCTGGGACGAGCAGGCGGACGGCACCAAGGTGGGGTCGGTCCTGTATGCCCTGGGGGCCATCCGCAACGTCGGGCTAGAGGCCATGAAACATCTGGTTCAGGTGCGCGAAACCGGCGGGCGCTTCACCGACATTTTCGACTTCCTGGAGCGGGTCGATCCGAAGTTCGTGAACAAGCGGGCGCTGGAAAATCTGGCGCGCGCCGGGGCCTTCGACAGCTTCCACACCAACCGCCGTCAGCTGGTCGAACAGGCCGATATCCTGATGGCGTATTGCCAGAGCGTGGCGGCGGAGCGGGCCTCGTCACAGGTATCTCTGTTCGGCGGCGATCAGGCAGGGGCGGCACGGCCTCGTCTGAAGCCCGTGGAGCCGTGGATGGGGCCGGAACGGCTGGATCAGGAACTGTCGGCCGTCGGCTTCTACCTGTCCGGCCACCCGCTGGAGGACATGGCGGCGGCCCTCAAGCGCAAGCGCGTGACCTTCGTGGCCGAGGCCACGGCACTGGCGGAGAGCGGGCATGAGGCCTTCATGATGGCGGGAGTCGTGCGCCGTCGTCAGGAACGGGCGAGTGCCAAGTCAGGCGAAAAGTTCGCCTTCGTCACCTTCTCCGATCCGACTGGGGAGTTCGAATGCCTGTTCCCGCCCGAACAACTGCGCAAATGCCGCGAGGTACTGGAGGTTGGGGCCTCCATCATGGTGCGGGTGCGGGCCAAGAGCGCGGACGGCGAGGTGCGCTTCTTCGGCGATGACGCCAGCCGTCTGGACACGCTGATCGACGATGGGGCCATGGGTCTGAGAGTGCATGTCTCGGCGCAATCGTCAGACGTGATCGAGGCGCTGAAAAGCCGGCTGGAGCGGGCCAGGGCGAATGGCAAGGGCGGTGAAGTCGCCCTGATCGCCGCGATCGACACGCCGTCGGCCGGGCGGCGCGAGATCGAGATGAAATTGCCGGGTCGCTATCGTCTGGACGGGGCGCTGCGAGGGGCATTGAAATCCGCACCCGGCGTGGTCCTGCTCGAGGATGCCTAGTCGGCTCAGACCGCGTCGGTCACCACATAGACCATGATCCCCGTGGCGACGGCCAGATTCAGGCTGTCGGCCCGACCCCGCATCGGGATCTTGACGTTGACGTCGCAGGCGGCCGCGAGCGCATCGGTCAGCCCGGCCTGCTCATTGCCCAGCAGGATGAGCGCCGGATGCTGTAATGTGGCGTCGCGGTAACCGTGGGTGGCGTCCAGCCGGGTACCGATCACGCTACCGGGCCAGGTTTCCCGCCAGGCCAGAAACTCCGCCGGTGCGGCGCGGGCGATGGCGACGGCGAAGACCGAGCCCATGGTCGCGCGTACGGCCTCCACCGAGAAGGGATCGACGCAGTCGCCGATCAGGATGACGCCGCCGCACCCAGCGGAATCCGCCGTGCGGATGATGGTCCCCAGATTGCCGGGATCACGCACCTGCTCCAGGGCGACCCAGGCCGGAGCTGAGGCGGGGTCGATGGCCGACAGCGGTGTGTAGACCTGATCGAAGACGCCCAGAACCGTCTGCGGATTGTCGCGCCGGCTGATCTTTTCAAGGATCGGGTGGGTGACGATCACGACCTCGCCGCCGGCCTTGCGCGTCTCGGTCTTCGCGCGATCGAGGATCGGGTGCTCGCGCGCCTCCATGCCGACCAGCAGCAGGCGAGGGATGCGACCCTGATCCAGCGCCTCACCAATGAACTTCAGCCCTTCGGCCAGAAAGCGGCCGGTGGCCTCGCGCTCCTTGCGCATGTGCAGGGCGCGGACCGCCTTGACCGTGTCATTGGTCAGGGAGGTGATCAGCCGGTCGTCGCTCATGCCGACCAACGCGCGAAAAAGCTGAGACCGATCGCGCGGCCATCAGGACCATCCTCGGCCAATGCCAGCTCGCCCCAGTCGATGGTGCCGCCACGATCCGCCGTAGCCTCGGCCATCATGTGCGCCAGCGACAGGCCGGAAATCCGCGCGGCATAGGCGTTGAGCAGGAGGAAGGAGGCATCGTCCGACAAAAGGGCGGCGCAATCCCCTAGCAGTCCCGGCAGGTCCTCGAACAGCCGCCAGACCTCGCCCGTAGGCCCACGTCCGTATTTCGGGGGGTCCAGAATGATGCCGTCGTATTTGACGCCACGCCGGACTTCGCGCGCGGCATATTTGCGCGCGTCCTCCACGATCCAGCGGATCGGGCGGTCGGCCAGGCCGGACAGCTCGGCATTCTCGCGAGCCCAGGCGACCGACTTCTTGGAGGCGTCCACATGGGTCACCTCGGCCCCCGCAGCCGCACAGGCCAGGGAGGCGACACCGGTGTAGCCGAACAGGTTCAGGATGCGCGGCCTGTGCAGGCTGCGCACACGCGCATCCAGCCATTCCCAGTTCGCCGCCTGCTCGGGAAAGAAGGCAAGGTGTCTGAAAGGGGTGAACCGGCTTGTGAAGCGAACGTCGCGCCAAGCCAGGGGGAAGCTGTCGATCGGCTTGCCGGCAAAACGCCAGCGCCCGCTTTCGTCTTCGTCGGTCGGGTCGAAGACGGCGGTCGCCCGCTCCAAGGCCAGAGGATCGCGCGGCGACCAGAAGCACTGGGGCTCCGGTCGCACGACCGTGTGCGGACCATACCGTTCCAGCTTTTGCCCGCCGCCGCTGTCCAGCAGGGCATAGTCCGCCCAGGCGCGGGTGACGAGGGTTTCAGGTAACGGGTTCAGGCGCGGCGACATGGGACGCTGATAGGCGGACAGGCAAGGCCTCGTCCAGCCTTGCGCTGACGATCGCGTGGTCCGTGCCGTCGACGGCAGGCACATCCGGACGGTGAGCGGTCTTGTCCCAGGCGAAGGGTTCGCGGATCAGTCTCCAGACCGCGTGGACAAGAGCGAGGCTGAGGAGCGACCAGTAGAGGGGTGCCGCCAGCATGTCGAAGACAGTGTACGGTACCCCCGCCCGCCGCGTGCCGATCAGGCAGCTGAGCCAGGCCGAGGCGGTGCCGATGCCCAGAACGCTCAAGGCCAGGGCCGGGGTCAGCGGCGGCAGGCCGGCCATGGCGGCGACCGCCAGGGTAACGGCGAACCAGGCCAGCGCCGGTCCCTGCAAGATCGCCGAGGCCAGGCCGGCCCCCAGGGTGGCGACCAAGGCGAACACACCGCGTGGGCCCAGTTCCCAGACGCATCGGGTGTGGGTGCCCCAGGTCTGCATATAGCCCTTCAGCCAGCGCGTACGCTGAGGCAGCCAGCTGCGAATATTGCCCGGCGGCGTTTCCCAGGTCGGTCGGGTGATGACGCCCAACCCCCAGCCCTTGCGCCACAATCTGAAGCCCAGATCGGCGTCTTCGGTGACATTGAATGCGTCCCAGCCGCCGACAGCGCGCAGCACATCGACCCGGAAATGATTGCTTGTCCCGCCGAGCGGGAACGGCAGTCCCAGTCGCGCCATGCCCGGCAGGATCGTCTCGAACAAGGCGGCGTATTCTGCGGCGAATTGGCGATCCAGAAAAGGCGCGTCTCCTGGCCCCTTGTGCTTGCGGCGGATACGCAGGGGGGCCTGCAGACAGACCAGTTTTCCCGTGTTGTCGGTAGCAAACCGCGACGCCGCCTCCTTGAGCTGCAAAGGGTCGGGATCGTCCTCGGCGTCATAGACCGTGAGCAGGTCACCGGTCACATGCGGCAAGACGCAGTTCAAGGCGCGAGGCTTGGTGTGCGGCTCGCCGGGCGGCGCAATGAAGACCTGCAGCCATTCGGGGCGCGGCATATCCAGAGCCGCCTGGATGGTGTCGTGATCGTGGGCCTCGAGCACCAGCAGGCCCTGAAGTCGATCGGCGGGATAATCGATCTGGGCAAGCCGCTCGACCAACTGCTCCAGCACCTCTGTTTCGTCATACAGGGCGGCAAGGATCGTATAGCGCGGCCAGATTTGCACGTCGGCCACGGCGGCGTCTCGCTTTTCGCTGGCGAGGACCAACGCCAGCCTCCAGACCGCCAGGCCGAGAAATACTATAGCAGCCCCGACGATGAGCGCTGTGGCCACGGCGTCGGGGGCCAGATGCAGGCCTACGGCGAGCGCACTGGCGAGGCCGAGGAGGATAAGCCACTGATCAACGGTAAGCGCACGCAGGGCCGCGCTCTCCCACACAGGGCGTTCGATGGTCGCGCCGGTGCCGTCTATCGCCTTCAGGTTGCTGACCCCCGCCCGCTCCATTCTTAACGGGTAGCGCGGTGACTCAGGCGGGGCAAGCGGGTGACCAGCCAGGCGATTGGCGGAATGGTGCGATTGCCGCTATTCAGCAGGCTCGCTCCGGAGTGTCCGCTTGACCTTGTCCGCTTCCAATGCCCGTTCGCAACGCAAGCCGAAGGGCGAGGGGCATGCCCGGCGCGCGGAAATCCTGGCGGCGGCCGAGCGTATATTCGTGGATCACGGCTATGAAGGCGCGACGATCCGCAAGATCGCCGACGAAGTCGGACTGTCCTCGACGGCCCTCTACATGCACTTCTCGGACAAGAGCGAGATCCTGCACGAAATCTGCGAGCGCGCTTTCGAGCAACTGCTGGTCATGAATCGGGCGGTCCTGGATGAGCCTGGTACGCCGGAGCAGCGGATGCGGCGGTTGATGCAGTCCTATGTGCGGTTCGGGTTCGAGAATCCCAATGCCTATCGCCTGGTCTATATGACACGCCCGCTCGAGGCCCAGCAGGCGCAGAGTGTGGCCCAGAGCCTGGGCCATGAGCTGTTCGGGGCTTTCGTACGGGTAGTGGAAGAAGCCGCGGCGGAAGGTCGGCTGCGCGGCGACCCGCGTCCGACGGCACAGGCCCTGTGGGCCGGGGCGCATGGGGTCGTGTCGCTGATGATCACCAAGCCCTATTTCGACTGGGTCGATCGGGAGCATCTGATCGATACTTTGCTGGATGCCCTGTTCATCGGCTTGCTGAAACCGTGAGGCTGTTCGGAGCCGTGATCGTTTCGGCGTGGTTACTGATCGCGGGGGTTGCCGAGTCGCGGCCGTTGCGGGTCATGTCGCTGGACCAGTGCGGGGACCAATATGCGATGGCGCTGTCGCCGGAGGCGACGCTGGCCCTATCGCCGCGAGCGGATGATCCGGATTCCTGGATGAAGGCCGAAGTCTCGCGATATCGGCGGGTACGTCCGACGCTGGAGGCCGCGATCGCGTTTCAGCCCGACGTGGTGGTGCGTTACTGGGGCGGGGAGCCGCGTCTGCTGGCCGCGCTGGAGCGTCGTGGCGTGAGGGTGCTGACCATCGACGATGCGACGACCATGGAGGGTGTGCGGGCGAACGTCATCAAGGTGGCCGAGGGTTTGGGTCAGCGCCCCAGAGGTGACGCCATTGCCATATCGATGGATGAACGGCTGGAGAGGGCGCGGCCCGCCGCCGGGCAGACGAGGTCATCGGCTCTCTATCTGACACCCGGGGGGTTCACGGCCGGCAAGGAGACGCTGGTGGATGCGATCCTGACGGCTGCCGGATTTGCAAATCTGGCGACGTCGTCCGGCTATGCGCCCGTGAGCGTGGAGCGGATGGCTCTGTCACCGCCGAAACGATTCATTCTGGGCTTCTTCGACCTGTTCCGATCCGACTGGCGCGGGCCGGGAAGGCATCCCGTCGTACGCGGGGCTGCGAAGGGGAGGATCGCGGCACGGCTGCCAGCATCGGCGCTGACATGTCCTGCCTGGTTTGCCGCCGATGCCGCCGTCATGGCCAGCGAGGGGCGATGAGCCGCCTGCTGTGGGGCCTGTGTCTGTTGATCGCCCTGGCGGGGGGCCTGGGCATTGGCCTGGGTGAAAGCCTGCTCGATGCCGAGCAGTGGCGGTTGGCCTTCACCGACCCGACGTCGGGTCCGGCGGAAGTCCTGTGGCAGGTTCGCGCGCCGCGCGTGGCCACGGCTCTGATGGTCGGGGCGGCGCTGGGGCTCGCTGGTGCGGTCATGCAGGGGCTGCTGCGCAATCCACTGGCGGATCCCGGGGTACTGGGCGTGTCAGCCGTAGCGGCCCTGGGCGCGGCCCTGGCGATTGTCGCCGGCGCAGCGGCGGTGCCGGGTGCTGTCGAGATATCGGCCCTGACCGGGGCGGGCCTGGCGGGAGGGCTGCTGATCCTGTTTTCGGCGAGGGTCAGATCGCCCGAGGCCTTGATCCTTTTCGGGGTGGCCCTGTCCAGTTTCGCGGGTGCTGCCACGGCGCTGATCTTCAACCTGTCGCCGTCTCCAATCGCGACGGCCGAAGTCATGAGCTGGCTGCTGGGGTCGGTGCAGAACCGCAGCTGGATCGACGTCGCGTGGGTCACGCCGGCGGTGGCGTTGTCTGCCGTGCTGGCGGCCATGGCGGCACCGGGCCTGCGGATGCTGAGCCTGGGTGAGGAGGCGGCGAGGACGTCAGGCCTGCCGATGGCGCGATTGAGGTTGCTGGCCCTGCTGGCTGCGGCGCTGGCGACCGGGGCAGCCGTGGCGGTGGCGGGGGTGATCGGCTTCGTGGGCCTGGCGGCACCGCATCTGGTGCGGACGCTGGTGAGGGGTGACCCGGGTCGCGTTCTGTTACCGTCGGCCTTGGCGGGGGGCCTGATGCTGGTCGTGGCTGACCTGCTGGCTCGGATGACGCCGACGGATCAGGAATTGAAGCTGGGCGTGTTCACGGCCCTGGTGGGTGCGCCATTGTTCGCCCTGATCGCCTGGCGGGCCGCGCGGGAGTGGCGGCTGTGACGGCTCTGGTTCTGGAGCAGGCGACGGCCCGGCTGGGCAATAGGACAGTGCTGGATGCGGTATCGCTGACGGTGCAAGCGGGCGAATTGGTTGCTATCGTCGGGCCTAATGGCGCGGGCAAGTCGAGTGTCATTCGCGCACTGACGGGCCTGTTGCCGCTGGCCGCAGGTCGGGCGCTTCTCGATGACAAGACAATCGAGAGCCTCGGCCCTCGGGCCCGCGCCGCAGCGGCGGCCTATCTGCCGCAGGAACGACGCATCGCCTGGAACATGCCGGCGGTGGAGGTCGCGGCGCTGGGAGCACCGTTCCTGTCGCCCTCCGATGCTCTGTCGAGCGCCCACGCAGCGCTGAAAGCGGTGGAGGCTGACCATCTGGCCGATCGCGGCGTGGCCGAGATGTCGGGTGGCGAGCGGGCGCGGGTTCTGCTGGCGCGTGCCTTGACCGCGCAAAGCCAGGCCCTGCTCGTCGATGAGCCCATAGCGGGGCTGGACCCGGACGCCCAGTTGATGGTGCTGGATCTGTTGCGCATTCGTGCCGAGGCCGCGCAGGCGGTGCTGGTCAGCCTGCATGATCTGGGGCTCGCTGCGCGGTATGCCGACCGCGTCATCGTCATGCATCACGGCCGGGTTGTGGCCGATGCCGTGCCGACCGAGGCCCTGACGCCCAGCGTAATGGCCGAGGTGTTCGGCCTGTCAGCGCGGTGGATCGACGGCCCGGAAGGCCCGCTGCTGAGCCAGAGCCGCTACTCGGATGGTTCCTCGGTCGGGGTGAACTCGCCTGCGCCGACGTAGGCATAGGGCTGGGCAGAGCCGCGTGGTGTGCCGCGACGCAGGTCCTGCGACAGGGTCAGGGGCGCAGAGCCGCCGTTCAGTCGGGCCTTGTAGACCGACATGTTTTCCATCACCCGCATCATGTAGTTGCGCGTTTCGGTCAAGGGGGCGCACTCAATGAAATCGACGGGATCGACCTGACCGCCCCGCGGATCGCCACAGCGTGCCACCCATTGCGGTGGGCGAGCGGGCCCGGCGTTGTAGCCGACGGTCGTCAGCAGCCAGGAGCCGTTGAAGTTGTTGGTCAGGTCGCCGAGGTGGAAACTGCCCAGTGTCATGTTGAAGTCCGGATCGTACAGCCGCTCGTCGCTGTAGGGCAGGCCCAGCTGGCGGGCGACGGCTCGGCCGGTACCCGGCACAAACTGCATCATGCCGCGCGCATTTGCCCCTGAGCGCGCCATCGGATCGAAGCTGGATTCCTGGCGCGTAATGGCCAGGGTGAACTCCAGCGGTGCGGCACCGGCGACGGGCGGCGGCAGGCGGACGGGATACTGGCGTTCGGGCATCAGGAAGCCGCGCTGGCTGGCGGCGCGGCCGACCATCATGGCGGTGAAACCTTCGCCATAGTTGCGCGACAGGTCCATCAGCAGGGCCAGGTCGCCCGCCGTGGGTAGAGTGTCATCCAGTTGATAGGCGAAGACGCGGAACAGGCTGGTCTCGCCCGTCTCGCCCAGAATGCGCATGGCGCGGACCATCTCATTGGCTTCGAAGGCCGCGATCTCGGCCTGGGTCGGGTCGGGGTCGCCGGGCAGGGTGAGTGTGGTCTGACCGGCCTTCTCGGCGGCGAGTTGGCCGTAGAAGGTCTGGATGTGGCGCGAGCCGGCCTGATAATACTCGATGGCCATGGGCGTGTTGCCGTTGGCCTCGGCGGCGCGACCCAGCCAGTAGAGGGCGCGGCCCTGAGTGATCGGGGTGGCCGACGACTGACGCAGGACCTCGAAATGGCGTGCGGCGCGCGCGGGGTCGTTCAGCTTGGTCAGGGCGACCCAGCCGGCGAAGAACTCGGCATCCACCTTGCGCTCGCCCGAGGGGAAGGCGTGGCCGTTCATGGCATCATAGGCCGCCTGCCAGTTGCGAACCTGAAGCGCGTCCAGGAAATAGTTGCGGCGCTCGCTCCACAGGGTGTTCTGACCCTCGGTATGCGAGGGAGCGGGGGGCAGGGCGGACAGCAGGGCAAAACCCTCGGACTGACGGCCCTGTGAACGCAGGATGCGGACCCGCTCCAGCACGATGTTCGGATCGCGCGCCTGGGAGGCGCTCAGTGAGGCCGTCATGGCGTCGGGGCTGTAGGCCGTACGCAGGGCTAGGACGGTATTGGCGACCGACTGGCGCTCAGGCGAGGCCAGGGCGATCATCGCGCGGGTCGCGGGGCCATGCGGACCGGACAGCAGTATGGTCACGCGGGCATCGTGGTCGCCCTGGTTCAGCCATCCGCCCCAGCGGCCAAGGATGCGGGTCTGGCTGGCATCGTCGAAGGAGCGGGTGCGCCACCAGTCGCGGATCAAGGCTTGAGCCTCGTCACGACGACCGGTCTGCTCATAGGCTCCGGCGAGGGCGATGGCCCCTTGCACCGTTGAAGGCGGAGTTTGGGCGAACAGATGCAGGGTCGCCTCGGCACTGGCATAGCCGCCGTCCAGAGCCCGCTCGGTCGCGGCGCGGCGGCTGTCGCTGCGGGGCCAGCCGGCATAGGTCGAATCGGCCACGGCCAGATCACTGAACCCCATCTGTGAGGCCGAGGTATCGAGCAGGGCCCATTCGATCAGCTTGCGACCAGCTGGATCGCGCATACCTGCGGCGGCGCTGCGAGCCCCGGCAATGTCGCGGGCACGGGCGGCGGCCAGGCCTTGGCGGAACAGCGCCGTGTCCTGATCGTCCAGCACGCGCGGCTGATTGCTGACGTTCGGGGCCACCGACGTGTAGGGAACCGCCTGAGGCAGCAAGGCTTCGGGAGCGGGGCCGAGGAGGGCCAGCGCGGCTGCCAGGGAGGTCATCATCATGCCGTGTCTTATCCTCATGCGTCGTGGTTGCGATCAGGCGACCGGCAACCTACCCTTTGCGCCCGCTGTCGGCGTGTGCCGTCACTTCCTCGCAGGACCATCGTTTCAATGACCGCCCCTTTGTTCAAGGGCGTGATCACCGCCCTGATCACACCTCTTCGTGACGGAAACGTGGACGAAGCCGCCTTCGCCACCCTGATCGAGCGCCAGATCGCCGCCGGCGTCGACGGCGTCGTGCCCATGGGCACGACCGGCGAGGGGGCCAGCATGGATCTGGACGAGCACAAGCATGTGATCGATCTGTGCGTGCGACTGGTCGCCGGGCGGGTGCGGGTGATCGCGGGCACGGGCTCGCCCTATACCAAGGAAGCCATCGACCTGGCCCGCCATGCCAAGACGGTTGGGGCCGACGGGGCCCTGGTCGTGACGCCCTATTATATCCGCCCGTCGCAGGCGGGGCTGGCGGCGCATTTCGAGGCGATCGCCGATGCGGTCCAGTTGCCCCTGTTGCTGTACAATGTGCCCGGCCGGACCGGCATCGACCTGGCCAATGAGACGGTGGCGCGGCTGGCGAAACACCCGAACATCGTCGGGATCAAGGACGCCACCGGCGATATGAGCCGGGTCAGCTGGATGCACGCCAATATCGATGGCCAATTTGACCTGATCTCCGGTGATGACCCCAGCTATCTGGGTTATCTGGCTTATGGCGGGGTCGGGCTGATTTCGGTCGCCTCCAACGTCGCGCCCGAGGCCATGGTGGCGCTGCACAAGGCGGCGGTGTCGGGCGATGCGGCGAAGGCGCGGGACTGGCAGGATCGGCTGATCGGCCTGCACAAGGCGCTGTTCCTCGACAACTCGCCGTCGCCGACGAAATACGCGCTGGCGAAGCTGGGCCTGTGTACCGAAGAGGTCCGCCTGCCGCTGTCACCGACCGCAGACGCGGTCAAGCCCGCTATCGACCGCGCCATGGCGGATGCAGGCGTCGGCTGATGGCGGCTGAAAAACCCAAGACCAAGCTGCTGGCGGAGAACCGGCGGGCCAAGTTCGATTATTTCCTGGAGGATTTCGTCGAGGCCGGGATCCAGTTGCTGGGCACCGAGATCAAGGCCCTGCGCGACGGGCGGGCCAATATCGCCGAAAGCTATGTCTCGCCCGAGGGCCGGGACCTGGTGCTGATCAACGCCGACATCCCGCCCTACAAACAGGCCAACCGCTTCAACCACGAACCCCGCCGCCCGCGTCGCCTGCTGCTGCACCGCAAGCAGATCGACCGCATGATCGGTGCCGTCCAGCGCGACGGCCAGACCATCATCCCGGTGCGGCTGTATCTAAACGAAGCCGGCAAGGCCAAGATCGAGATCGCCATGGCCAAGGGCAAGAAGCTGCATGACAAGCGCCAGGCCACGGCGGACCGCGACTGGGCACGCGACAAGGCGCGTCTGATGAAGGAGCGGGGTTAGGCGTCGATCGCCGCCTTCGCCCGCTCGAAAATTTGCTCGAACATCGCCGCCGTCAGTCGTCCCGTGTTCGTGTTGAGGCGGGAGCAGTGATAGCTGTTGATCACGGTGTAGCCCGCGACCTGGCCCTCGACGCCGTGGCCCGGCGGGATGGCGGTACCAGGCAGGCCGAGGGTCTTCAGGATGCTGCGACGCGAGACGTCGCCCAGGGTGACGATAACCTTCAGCCGGGGCAATTCGGCCAGGCGGGTCTTCAGGAACGGGCGGCAGGTCGCCTCCTCGACCGGCAGGGGCTTGTTCAGCGGCGGGGCGCAGCGGACGGCATTGGTGATCATGCAGTCGACCAGTTCCAGATCGTCGTTGCCGTCCGGATCGTAATGGCCGCGCGCAAAACCGGTCTTCTTCAGCGTCTCGTACAGAATGATCCCCGCGCCATCGCCGGTGAAAGGCCGACCCGTACGGTTGGCCCCGGTCCGGCCGGGGGCCAGTCCCGCGATCAGCAACCTCGCCTTCGGATCGCCGAACGACGGCGCCGGGCCGTTCCACCAGTCGGGATGCGCGGCCTGATTCTCAGCCCTGTAGGCGACCAGACGGGGGCATAGCGGGCAGTCGCGGGGCGGGTCGGGCGGGAAGGGGCTCATCGGTCGCTGATACACCGAGCCTGCACGGCGTCACACTCCCGCAATGTCTGCGATTGGAGTAGGGTGTTTGGATGGAACGCTATGACGGCCCTCTGGATGAAGCGGTGATCGTGGCGCTTGGCTGCAACGACTGCGGCGTCTGGCGCGACTGCCGCGAAGCGCTGGAGGCGGCACTGGCGCGGTTCCGGGCCGAGGGGATCGATGTTTTGGCCCGGTCGTCGTGGTGGTCGTCGCTGGCCTGGCCGGACCCGACCGATCCACCCTTTCTAAATGGCGTCGTCATCGTGCGCAGCGACCACGACCCGCACGCCCTGATGCAGGCGCTGGGGCGGATCGAGGAGGCGTTCGGTCGCCAACGGCATCAGCAGAATGCACCGCGCACGCTCGATCTGGACCTGATCGCCTATGGTCGGCTTAGCGGCGACATGGACGGCCTGATCCTGCCGCATCCGCGGGCGGCCGAGAGACGCTTTGTCATGGGGCCGCTGGCCGAGATCGCGCCGGACTGGGAGCATCCGCACGGGGGGAGGGCGGTCGATCTGGCCGAGGCCGCGACCGTTGGTCGGGACGCCCGAGCGATCTGACGCCGTATTGCTGCCCATGTGGCGTTGCACAATCAGGCTCAACACTCTATTTTATGCGGTTCTGATTGCCGCCCGAGGATTTTGAATGGCCCGCGTAACCGTCGAAGACTGCATCGAAAAGGTGCCGAACCGTTTCGGTCTGGTCCTGCTGGCCGGTCACCGTGCCCGCAACATCGCCAATGGCGCGCCGCTGATGATCGACCGCGACAACGACAAGAACCCCGTCGTCGCCCTGCGTGAAATCGCCGAGGACAAGGTCGTTCCGGACGACATGACCGAGACCATCATCGTCACCCTGCAACGTGTCGATGAGCGCACCGAAGCCGAAGACGAGGCCGAGATCGTCGGTCTGCTGGCCGAGCCGCAGCACATGAACATGGCCGAGGCCGAACTGATCCGTGCGCTGCAAAGCGACCGCGACGGTGGCCAGGAGGAGCGGTACTGACGGCCGAACCCGCCAACGGTATCACCATCCTGCCGGCGCGGCAGTCCGCTCCGCCGCTGCAAGCTGCCAATCTGAACGACCCGGACGGAGCCCGTCCAGTGAAGGAAGCATCCGAGCCCAAGGCCCGGGTGCTTCGTCAATTCGAGCTGGTGGAGGCGGTCCGCGCCTATGATCCCACCGCCGACGAACAGCTGCTGAACCGCGCCTATGTCTATGCGATGAAGATGCATGGCTCGCAGCTGCGGGCCAGTGGCGATCCCTATTTCGCACATCCGATCCAGGTCGCGGGCATCCTGACCGACTACCGGCTGGATACCGCCACCATCGTGACCGCCCTGCTGCACGATGTCGTCGAGGATACCTCGGCCACGCGCGACGACATCGCGGCCATGTTCGGCGAGGAGATCGCGGTTCTGGTCGAGGGCGTGACCAAGTTGAGCCGCCTCGAACTTCAGGCTGAGCATACGCGCCAAGCGGAATACCTGCGCAAATTCATCCTGGCCATTTCCAAGGACGTGCGCGTCCTGCTGGTCAAGCTGGCCGACCGTCTGCACAACATGCGGACACTGAAATACGTCAAGCCGGAGAAGCGCGAGCGGATCAGCCGCGAGACGCTGGAGGTCTATGCACCGCTGGGCCGGTCGATCGGCATCCATTCGATCGCGTCCGAGCTGGAAGAGCTGGCGTTCGAGCATCTGAATCCGACCGCCCGAACGGCCATCGAACGGCGTCTGGAAGCGCTGAAGCTGGAGCATGGCCGCGCCATCGAGGGCGTGTCGCGCGAGGTGGAGCGGGTTCTTCAGGAGGGTGGGGTCAAGGCCAAGGTCTATGGCCGCCAGAAGACGCCCTATTCGATCTGGCGCAAGCTGCAGCGCAAGTCGGTCGGCTTTTCGTCGCTGTCCGACATCTACGGCTTTCGGGTGATCGTGGAAGCCGAAGACGACTGTTACCGCGCCCTGGGGATCATCCACCGCGCCTGGCCAATGGTGCCGGAGCGTTTCAAGGACTTCATCTCCACGCCCAAGTCCAACAACTATCGCAGCCTGCACACGACGGTCGTGGGACCGTCGGGCCTGCGGATCGAAATGCAACTGCGGACCGAGGCCATGGACCGTGTGGCCGAGGACGGGGTGGCCGCGCACTGGGCCTACAAGAACAAGTCCTATGGCTTCGACAAGGAGGCCATGGAGGCGGACGGCGGCCGCGACCCGCTGCAGAATCTGCGTCACCTCGTGCAGGTCATCGAGCACGGCGAGGGCGGCGAGGACTGGGTCGAACACGCCAAGCTGGAGATGTATCTCGAGCAGGTCTTCGTCTTCACGCCCAAGGGGTCGCTGATCACCCTGCCACGTGGCGGGATGGCGCTGGACTTCGCCTATGCGGTCCACACCGAGGTCGGCGACACGGCGGTCGGCGTCAAGATCAACGGCGAGTTGAAGCCCATGCGGACGCAGCTGCAGAATGGCGACGTGGTCGAGATCGTGCGCGGGGCCAAACGGGAAATTCCCGTGGACTGGCGCTCGCTGACGGTCACAGGGCGGGCACGCTCCGCCATCCGCCGCCACATCCGAACCTCGGAGCGAGGCGAGTTTCAGAAGCTGGGCCGAACGACTTTCGAACAGACCCTGTCGCGCGCGGGCAAGACGGCGGCTGAGGTGTCGCTGGCTCCGGTGCGCGAGACATTGGGTTTTGCCAATGACGACGACCTGTTCGAAGCCATCGGTCGTGGACGGCTGTCGGCGGCCAAGGTCGGCGAGACCCTGTTCCCCGCACTGAAGGGGCGTCTCAAGGCCGGGCCGGATCGCAAGCGGATCGCCGACGATCAGGCACGGCTGTTCGTCCGTGGTGGCGGACTGACGCCAGGCGTCAGCATCCATTTCGGCCACTGCTGCTCACCGGTGCCGGGCGACCGCATCGTCGGGATCCTGGAGCCGGAGGCCGGGCTGACGGTGCATACCATCGACTGCCAGAAACTGGCCGACTTCGCCGATGACGATTCGGTCTGGCAGGACCTGCAATGGACGCCCCAGGCCGAGCAGGGGGCTGTGGCATCGGCGCGCATCCGCGCCACCATCCAGAACGCGCCCGGCGTCCTGGGCCAGGTCGCCACTTTGATCGGCGAAGCCGGCGGAAACATCCTGAATCTGGTCATGAGCCACCGCCAACAGGATTTCTTCGACGTCGACATCGACGTGGAGGTCGAGGACGCCAAACACGCCACCACCCTGATGGCCGCTCTCCGGGCCAATCCGGCGGTCGATACGGTCGAGCGGGCGCGGGGATAGGCTTGGATGGCGCGGAAACGCTCGCTATGACGGCCCCATGAACACCGAAGATGTCCTGAACGAATTCCGCGATGCCGGAGCCCTGCGCGAGGGGCATTTCGTGCTATCGTCCGGCCTGCACAGCCCGGTTTTTCTCCAGAAGAACCTGGTCTTCATGGATACGGCCCGGTGCGAACGGCTGTGCAAGGCGCTCGCGGACAAGATCGTGGCGACGGTGGGTGCGGTCGATGTCGCCATCTCTCCGGCTGTCGGGGGCATCATTCCGGGCTATGAGACGGCGCGGCACCTGAAGGTGCGCTCGCTCTACGTCGAACGTGAGGGCGGACAGTTCAAGCTGCGTCGCGGCTTTACCGTCGAACCGGGCGAGAAAGTCGTGATGGTGGAGGATATCGTCACCACGGGGCTATCCTCGCGCGAATGCATCGCAGCCATCCAGGCGGCGGGCGGCGAGGTGGTCGCGGCGGCCTGCATCGTCGATCGCTCGGGCGGACGGGCCGATGTCGGGGTGCCGCTGGTGGCTCTGGCAACGCTGGATGTGCCCGCCTATGCGGCGGATGCCCTGCCGCCCGAACTGGCGGCCCTGCCCATTGAGGATCCGGGCAGCCGGCGGTTGAGCCAATGACCCATCCCCTGCGTCTAGGCGTCAATATCGACCATGTGGCCACGGTGCGGAATGCGCGCGGCGGTCTGAATCCGGATCCTGTCCGGGCGGCGCGTGAAGCTTTGGAAGCCGGTGCAGACGGTATTACGGCGCACCTTCGTGAGGATCGTCGGCATATTTCGGATGCCGATATCGACGGCCTGTCGGCGCTGCTGCGAGAACAGGCGCGGCCATTGAACCTGGAGATGGCTGTCACCCAGGAGATGCTGGCCATCGCTCTGCATCATCGCCCCCACGCCGTCTGCCTGGTGCCGGAGAAGCGCGAGGAGCGCACGACCGAGGGCGGGCTGGACGTCGTCGGTGGCCATAACTGGATCACGCCGTTCGTCGGTCAGCTGAATGAAGCGGGGTGCCGGGTTTCGTTGTTCATCGGGGCCGATCCTGAACAGATTCAGGCGGCCCAACGCACGGGGGCTGCAGTCGTCGAGCTGCATACCGGGGCCTTCTGCGAGGCCGTGCGCGAGGATCGGGTCGAGGATGCGCAGGCGGAGCTGTTCGCACTTCGGGACGGGGCCACACTGGCCGCTCGGCTGGGACTGGAGGTCCACGCCGGCCACGGCATAGACTACGAAACGGTCGGCGATGTTTCGGCCATCCCCGAGATCGCCGAGCTGAACATCGGCCACTTCCTGATCGGCGAGGCGATCTTCGTCGGCTTGGGTCCCGCCATTGGCCGGATGCGGGCTTTGATGGACGCCGCACGCGAGCCCGCCGCATGATCATCGGTGTCGGCGCGGACCTATCGGACATTCGCCGCATCCAGGCCTCGCTGGACCGCTTCGGCGACCGGTTCAAGCAGCGCTGCTTTACCGAGCACGAACGCGCCCGATCCGACCGCAAGCCGGACCCGGCCTGGAGCTATGCGAAACGGTTCGCGGCCAAGGAGGCTTGTGCCAAGGCACTGGGCACCGGAATGCGGGCCGATGTCTACTGGCGGGATATGGGGGTGGTGAACCTGCGCTCGGGCCAGCCGACCCTGGCCCTGACCGGGCATGCCGCCGAGCACCTGCATCGCCTGATGCCGCCCGGCCATGAGCCGCGTATTCACCTGACGCTGAGCGACGAACACCCCTATGCACTCGCCTTCGTGGTGATCGAAGCCTTGCCCGTGGCGTAATCAGCCTATACCGACCGTTCGACTTTGATCCGCGTTCACGCGGCTGGGAATGACTTTCTGATGAGCGACGACACCACGTCCAATGCGCCGGTTACGGACATCAAGCGCACCCCCATCTTCGGTGGCGGCAAGACCGAGAAGAAGAAGCCACAGAACGAGGGTCTGGAGATCTTCAAGACCATCTTCTATGCCCTGCTGATTGCCCTGGTCCTGCGGGTGCTGCTGTTCCAGCCCTTCACGATTCCGTCGGCCTCGATGGAGCCCAATCTGTACGAGGGCGACTACATCGTCGTTTCGAAATGGTCCTATGGCTATTCGCGCCATTCGATGCCGTTCAGCCCCGAGATTTTCGAAGGCCGCATCTTCGGTTCTGCGCCGAAGCGCGGCGACATCGCCGTGTTCAAGCTGCCCCGCGACAACCGCACCGACTACATCAAGCGCGTGATCGGCCTGCCCGGCGACCGGGTGCAGATGATCGACAATGTGCTGCACATCAACAATGTCGCGGTTCGCGACGTGGTGGTGTCCGGCAACGAGCTTTCGGGCATGTTTGGCCAGCAGGTGATCCAGGCGCGCGAAACCCTGCCGGGTGGAAAGACCTTCACCATCCAGGATTTCGGTCCCGGAAACGATCTGGACAACACACCTGCGTTTGAAGTGCCCGCCGGCCACTACTTCATGATGGGCGATAATCGCGACAACTCCATCGACAGCCGTGTCGAGCAGACTCAAGGCGTGGGCATGGTCCCGGAAGAGAATCTGGTCGGCAAGGCCGAGATCATCCTGCTGTCGTGGGAGCCGGGGGCCTCGCTGTGGAACCCCGTCAGCTGGTTCTCCAACATCCGCCCCAGCCGGTTCTTCCGCGTCCTCGATTGATGGCCGACCGTCGCGCAGAGGCGGTGCGCGCGCTGTCGACGGCCCTGGGCTACCGCTTTCGCGATCCACGTCTGCTCGACCTTGCCTTGACCCACGCCAGCGTGGGGGAGGGGGCGGAGCGCGATGCGCGGGGCCGGGCGTTCGCCGACAATCAGCGGCTGGAGTTTCTGGGTGACCGGGTGCTGGGCCTGCTGGTCGCCGACCGGCTGATGCGCGACTTCCCCAACGCAAACGAAGGCGAGATGTCGTCGCGTCTGCATGCGCTTGTCGACAAGGCCGCCTGTGCCCGCGCCGCAGAGGCGCTCGGGGTCGGGCCCGCCATGCGACTGTCGCCGGGCGAGGCCAAACAGGGCGGTCGGCGTCGTGAAGGCGTCTTAGGCGATGCGATGGAGGCCCTTCTGGCGGCAGCCTGGCTGGACGGTGGCATGGAGGCCGCGCAGGCCGTGTTCGATCGCGCCTGGGCCGTCGAACTGGCCGCGCCGCCCGTGCGCTCGGTCAGCAATCCCAAATCGGCACTCCAGGAGTGGGCTCTGGGTCAGGCCAAGGCCCTACCCACCTACCGTATTCTCGAAAGGACGGGCTCCGACCACGCTCCGACCTTCACGGTCGAGGTGAACGTCGACGGCTATGCGCCCTTGACCGCACAGGGGCGTTCGCGTCAGGACGCAGAGAAGACGGCCGCCATCGGCCTGTTGCAACGTGAAGGCGTCATTTGACCGATCCCCAGGACAGCAGCGTGACCACCCGCGCAGGCTTTGCCGCCATCATCGGCGCGCCCAATGCCGGCAAGTCCACACTGGTCAATCGCCTGACGGGCACCAAGGTCTCGATCGTCACCCAGAAGGTCCAGACGACGCGCTTTCCCGTGCGCGGCATCGCCATCGAGGGCGACGCCCAGATCGTGCTGGTGGACACGCCGGGCATCTTCACGCCCCGCCGCCGGCTGGACCGGGCCATGGTCGCCTCGGCCTGGGGCGGAGCCGACGACGCCGATGTGGTGATCCACCTGATCGACGCGGCCTCGCACATCGCCTCCGAGGGCAAGGAGGGTCAGGCGGCGGATCGGCGCTCGGCTGAAGACACCGAAACGATCATCGCCAATCTGAAGGCGGCCGGCAAACAGGTCATCCTGGCGCTGAACAAGATCGACGGCATGCGCCGCGACACCCTGCTGGCCCTGTCGCATCAGCTGTTCGAGACCGGTGTCTATTCGGAGGTCTATATGATCTCGGCCCTGAGCGGCGACGGAGTCGACGACCTGAAGCAGCGGCTGGCCCGCGCCATGCCTGTGGGGCCGTGGCTCTATCCCGAAGACCAGTCCGCCGATGTGCCGATGCGCGTTCTGGCCGCCGAGATCACGCGCGAGAAGGTCTATCTGCGCGTCCACGAAGAACTGCCCTATTCGGCAGCGGTCGAGACGACATCCTTCGAGGACAGGGCCGACGGTTCGGCCCGCATCGAGCAGACCATCTATGTCGAGCGCGAGAGCCAGCGGCCCATCGTGCTGGGCAAGGGCGGCCAGACCCTGAAATGGATCGGGCAGAAGTCGCGCGAGGAACTGACCGAGCTGCTGGATCGGCCCGTTCACCTGTTCCTGACCGTCAAGGTCGATCCGAAGTGGCAGGACAGCCGCGCCCTGTACGCCCAGTTCGGGCTGGATTTCGACGTCTGATCTCTTGTTCCACGTCCCCAGACATTCCGGTGGCCATCCCCGCCTGACCATCGCGGTCATCAGCGCTGTGCTGATCGCCTCGGCCGGCCTGATCGGCTGGTTCAGCGTGCGTCCCAATGCCGAGGCCTCGGCCGTGGCGGAAACCTCCGCACCGCCGCGTCCGCCTCTGGTGGTGGTCGAGAGCCTGCCGAACCTGAAGGCGCATCTGGATCGCTGGGGCGCGAACGACCAGTTCACGGGTGCTATCTTGGTGGCCAAAGGCGACCAGATCCTGTTTCGCCAGACCTATGGCATGGCGGATCGCGCCACGGGTGAGCCACTGAAATTGGACTCCCGCTTCCGCCTGGCCTCGGTCAGCAAGCAGTTTACTGCCGCCGCCATCCTGCACCTGCAGGACGAGGGCAAGCTGTCGGTGGACGATCCTCTTTGCCGATGGATCGAGGACTGCCCTCCCGCCTGGGCTCCGATCCGGCTGCACCATCTGCTGTCGCATACGTCCGGCATCCCGGACCTGATGGCCCGGCCCGGCTGGGGCAATCGGCGGGTCACGCCGGCGACGCCACAGGAATTGACAGAAGACTCAAAGCGTTTCGGGCTAAGCTTCACGCCGGGCACCAAGGTCGGCTACAACAATGCGGCCTATAATCTGCTCGGCGTGGTGGTCGAGAAGGCCAGCGGTCAGCCTCTGCACGACTACCTCCGCACCGCCTTCTTCGAGCCGCTGGGCATGAAGGATACGGGCTATGACGACGACCGGTCCGGTGTCGTGATGGGCTATGCCAATCTGGCGGGCGGCGTTACCCCGCAGCCGAATGCCAACCTGTCCATCATCTTCGCGGCAGGCGCGCTGTATTCCACGCTGGACGACCTTCTGATCTGGGAGCGGGCCCTGCATCAAGGCGATCTTCTGACCCCCGCCAGCTATGCCCAGATGATCGCCGACCATTCGCCAGCCGATACGCCGGACGAACGAGGGCGACCGCACCGGGCCTGGGGCTATGGAGTCTTTGCCAACAGTCTGGGTCGTCGTGTCAGCCCCGGCTTTGACGAGCGCCAGATCTATCACACCGGCAGCTGGTCCGGGTTCCGCAACATGATGACCCACCAGCCGGATCAGGATGTGACGGTGATCGTCCTGTCCAACAACTACCACCAGCGTGATGCGGTCTTCCTGATCTCACAGCAGGCCATGGCCGAGGCGCTGGGGCACCCTTTTCCGACCACCATGTCGCGCTGAGCCTGGAACGCGCGGTCGTCGCAGGGGTTGGGTCTGGTGAAAACCGGAGCCCCCCATGAAAGCCGTCGTCCTCAACTGTACCCTCAAGCCGTCGCCCCAGACCTCCAGCACGGAGGCCCTGGCGAAGGTGGTGATCGCCGAGCTCGAGAAGGGCGGGGCCGAGGTCGAGATGATCCGTCTGGTCGATCTGGACATCAAACCCGGGGTCGGTGCCGACGAGGGCAAGGGTGACGAATGGCCGTCGGTGGACAAGAAGCTGAAGGCGGCGGACATCATCGTCTTCGCCACCCCGACCTGGCTGGGGCAGATGTCCAGCGTCTGTCTGCGCGCTCTGGAGCGAATGGATGCATGGTTCGGCGAAACCGACGACAGCGGCCGCCCGGTCGCCTTCGGCAAGGTGGGCGGGGTCGTCATTACGGGCAATGAGGATGGGGCGCACAACATCGTCGCCACCGTCTGTCAGGGCCTGATCGACATGGGTTTCACCATCCCGGGACAGAGCTGGACCTATTGGCATCTAGGGCCGGGGCCGGGGCCGGACTATGTTGAAACCGATCAAGGTCACGACTATTCCGACCGCGTCGGTCGCAACGCCGCCCGCAATCTGCTGGCCTTGGCCAAGGTTCTGAAGCCGACCACCTATCCGGTTCCGGAAAGCGGAGAGTAGGGCTAGGCTGACGGCTCGTTTTTGGAGCCATGCTAATGATGAGCCTTTTCGCTGCTTTTGCCCTGCTCTCCGCATCGCCGGAGGCCGATGCTGAAGCGGTAATCGACCGCATGCATCAGGCGGCGTCTCGTGCTGACGGCCAAGAGTATTTCGCCCAGTTCACGCCCGACGCCCGCTTCATCGGCACCGACGCTAGCGAGCACTGGTCGCTCGCGGCCTTTCGCGCCTATGCCGAGCCCTATTTCGCGAGGAGCCAAGGCTGGACCTACACGCCCCGCGAACGAAGCCTGACTATTGCTCCCATCGATTGCCGGTGCATCGCCTGGTTCGACGAGACGCTGGACAACGCCAGCTATGGCCAGGTGCGTGGTTCAGGCGTGCTGCGCCTGACCGACGACGGCTGGAAGATCGAGCAGTATGTCCTCAGCTTCGCCATTCCGAATGACTTGGCAGGAGCCGTCGCCCATACGATCAAGGGCTATGAGACGGACCGGGCCATGACCGGGGCTGCGACTGAGTAGTGGATTTCACCGACGACGCCTTCGTCCTGTCCGCGCGTACCCACGGTGACACCGGCGTGGTGGTCGAGCTGTTGACGCTGGATCACGGCAGGCGTGCGGCCTATGTCGCGGGCGGGGCGTCGCGCAAGATGAAGCCGTTTCTGCAGGCCGGGGCCCGCGTGACGGCTGACTATCGCGCACGCACCTCCGATCATCTGGGCTCGGCCCGGCTGGAGCCGGTGGGGGAGGGGCCCAGTGCCCTGTTTGACGATCCGATGGCCCTGACCGGTCTGGCGGCAGCGGCGGCGGTGGCGCAGGGCGCGATGCCGGAGCGGGAGCCTCATCCCGGAGCCTTCCTGGCGTTCGAGGCCCTGATGGGGGCCTTCGTCCTGCCCGATGTCTGGCCCGCCATCTTCGTGCGGTTCGAAGCGGGGTTGCTGGAAGACCTCGGTTTCGGTCTGGACCTGTCGCGCTGCGCCGTCACCGGAGAGATGGACGATCTGATCTGGGTCAGCCCGCGCACGGGTCGCGCGGTCAGCCGCGAGGCCGGCACCCCATATGCCGACAAACTGCTGACCCTGCCGCCCTTCATGCTGGGGGCGCAGGCTGGGCTGGGGCAGGGCGACGTCGGCGCCGGCCTGGCCCTGACCGGCCATTTCCTGGAGCAGTTTGTCTTTCACCCCCAGAACCGGCCCATTCCGCCTGCGCGGGTGTGGATGATCGACAAGCTGGGCGAGGTGGGACGACTTTAGGCGCTAGACTCCGGCGCTGGGATTACCGATTCGGACGCCATGACCATTCACACCCCGCCGCCCGAAGGTGGCCGCATCATCGACGAGCCGATGAGCGAGGCACTGAGCCGCCGCTATCTGGCCTATGCGCTGTCGACCATCACCAACCGGGCCTTGCCGGACGTGCGCGACGGCTTCAAGCCCGTTCACCGACGCATTATGTACGCCATGCAGCAGATGCGGCTGAACCCGCAGGCGGCGGCCCGCAAATGCGCCAAGGTCGTCGGGGAGGTCATGGGCGGCTATCACCCGCATGGCGACGCCTCCATCTATGACGCCCTCGTGCGTCTGGCCCAGGATTTCTCGCAGCGCTATCCGCTGGTCGACGGACAGGGAAACTTCGGCAACATCGACGGCGATAACGCCGCGGCCATGCGCTATACCGAGTGCAAGCTGACGCCCGCCGCCGTCTTGCTGATGGAGGGGATCGAGCAGGACTCGGTCGACTTCAAGGCCACCTACGACGACCAGGACGAAGAGCCGGTCGTCCTGCCCGCCGGTTTTCCCAATCTGCTGGCCAACGGCTCGTCAGGCATTGCCGTCGGCATGGCGACGTCCATTCCGCCGCACAATGTCGGCGAGCTGATCGACGCCTGCCAGCTGCTGCTGGAACGGCCGGACGCGAAGACGGAAGATCTGGTCGCCATCGTGCCGGGGCCGGATTTCCCGACGGGTGGCGTCGCTGTCGAGGGGCATGCTTCGATCCTCGACGCCTATGAGACCGGTCGGGGCGGCGTGCGTCTGCGCGCGCGCTGGGAGCGGGTGCCGCTGGACCGTGGCGGCTATCAGATCGTCGTCACCGAGATGCCGTATCAGGTCGGCAAGTCCAAGCTGGTCGCCGATCTGGCTGATCTGATCGAGCACAAGAAGGCCCCGCTGCTGGGTGACGTGCGCGACGAGTCCGCCGAGGACATCCGACTGGTGCTGGAGCCCAAATCGCGTACGGTCGAGGCCGACGTCCTGATGGAGAGCCTGTTCAAGCTGTCCGACCTCGAGGTCCGCTTCCCGGTCAACATGAACGTGCTGGACGCCACGGGCACGCCCGGCGTGCTGGGGTTGAAGGCCTGTCTGCAGGCGTTTCTGGAGCATCGCCGCGAGGTTCTGGTGCGCCGGGCTCACTGGCGGATCGAGCGGGTCGAAAAGCGACTGCACCTGCTGGAAGGCCTGCGGATCGTCTTCCTGAACCTGGACGAGGTTATCCGCATCGTCCGCGAGGAAGAGCAGCCCAAGGCCGTCCTGATCGCCCGGTTCGGCCTGACCGAGCTGCAGGCCGACTTCATTCTCGACACCCGTCTGCGCCAGCTGGCGCGGATCGAGGAGATAACGATCGAGAACGAATTCAAGGCCCTGATGGAAGAACTTGCAGGGCTGAAGTCGCTTTCAACGACCCCCGCCAAACAATGGAAGCAGGTCGGCAAGGACCTGGAGGCGGTGCGCAAGGCCATGGTCTCGCCACGCCGCACCACCATCGCCGAAGCCGTCGACAGCTCGGCCTTCGCCGCCGCGGTCGAAGCCTTCATTCCGCGCGAAGCCATCACCGTCATCCTGTCGGAGCGTGGCTGGATCCGGGCCGCCAAGGGCAAGGTCGAGGATCCGTCGGAGCTGAAGTTCAAGGAGGGCGACAGCCTGGCCTGGCTGGTGCCGGCCTATACGACCGACAAGCTTCTGGTCGCGGCCTCCGACGGGCGCATCTTCACCATCGGAGCAGACAAGCTGGCGTCCGGGCGCGGGCATGGCGAGCCGCTACGTCTGATGATTGATCTAGACGAAAAGGCCGAGATCGTGGCCCTGCTGGCGCATCAACCCGGCGGCAAGCTGCTGGTCGCGTCACGTGCGGGGTATGGCTTCATTGCGCCAGAGGACGAACTGCTGGCCCAGAAACGCGGCGGCAAACAGGTGCTGAACGGCGAGCTGAAGGCTGTGCTTCGCGTCACCGGCGACCACGTCGCCACCATCGGCGACAACATCAAGGCGCTGATCTTCCCCGTCGCCGAACTGCCCGAGATGGGGCGTGGCAAGGGCGTGAAGCTGCAGAACTACAAGCAGGGCGGTCTGGCGGACGTGACGGTGTTCAGCGCCGAGGCCGGTCCCGAATGGGTCGATGGCGGAGCTCGCCGCCGCAACTGGCCGGACTGGAAGGACTGGCTGGGCAAGCGCGCCGGCGCGGGACGTCAGGGACCGAGAGGACTCAGGAAGTTCCGGTGAGGACAGGTGACGCCGATTTCACTATCCGACACCTCATGCCCGCGCGATAATCCCTGAGTGGTCCATTCCGGGCCGGGTTGGAGATGTCCATGCTCATCACCCTGATCGTCATCGCCGTCATCGTGGCCGTGGTGCTGTTCGTCGTCGTCGGCGCCTACAACAAGCTGGTTGCCCTGGATCAGCGTGCGGATCAGTCGTTCGCCGATATCGATGTGCAGCTCAAGCAGCGTCAGGACCTGATCCCCAATCTGGTCGAGACGGTGAAGGGCTATGCCACGCACGAGGCCGGGACCCTGGCCGCCGTGACCCAGGCCCGCGCTGCCGCCGCCGGGGCCACCTCCGTCAACGACAAGGTTCAGGCCGAGAACATGCTGACCGGGGCCCTGGGCCGCCTGTTCGCCGTGTCCGAGGCCTATCCGGACCTGAAGGCCAACACCAACTTCCAGCAGTTGCAGGCCGAGCTGTCGGACATCGAGAACAAGCTGGCGGCCGCCCGCCGGTTCTTCAACAATGCCGTGGCCGAGTTCAACGCCGTGCGCCGCCAGTTTCCGACCGTCCTGTTCGCCGGCATGGTCGGCTATGCCTCCGACAAGCCCTTCTTCGACGTGGGCGAGGGCGATCGTGCCGCCATGACCGCCGCGCCGCCCTCGGTGAAGTTCTAGGCCCCAGCCATGGCCGCTGTCGGTCTTCAGACCCACATTTGGGCGAACAATACGCGCTCGGTGATCCTGCTGGCCGGCTTTCCGGTGCTGATGGTCTGCATCCTGTATGGGTTGCAGCTGGTGCTGATGGGCTTCGGCATCCTGCCAAACTCCGGCGGCACGCTCGGCGCGGACATGGCCTTGGCGGCGCGCTGGCTGACGACCACCATTCCGCTGGCGATCGTTTTCTCCGCCCTCTGGTTCGCCATCGCCTGGTTCGCCAATCAGGCGATGATCGACGCCATGACCGGGGCGCGCAAGGTTGATAGGCGGTCTGAGCCAGAGCTCTACAACCTGTTGGAAAACTTGGCGATCTCGCGTGGACTGCAGACTCCGACACTCCGCATCATCGAAAGCGACAGCCTGAACGCCTATGCCAGCGGCGTTCATGAAGGCCGCTACAGCGTCACGGTCACGCGTGGCCTGATGCAGGCGCTTGATCGCGACGAGCTGGAGGCCGTGCTGGCCCACGAACTGACGCATGTTATCAACAAGGACGTGCGGACCATGGTGATCGCCTCGATCTTCGCCGGCATCATCAGCGTGGTCGCCGAGCTAGTCCTGCGCAGCCTGTTCTATTCCCGCGGCGGCGGGCGACGCGACAATAAGAACGCCATGCCGCTGATCCTGATCGGTCTGGTCATCGCGGCCGTGGGCTATGGCCTGGCCATCGTCATTCGCATGAGCCTGTCGCGTACGCGGGAATATGTCGCCGATGCCGGGGCCGTCGAACTGACCAAGAATCCGGATGCGATGATCGGTGCTCTGCGCAAGATCGAGGGGCGGTCGTCTCTGCCTGGCCCGGACGAGGTGCAGCAGATGTTTCTGGACAATCAGCGCAACGGCAAGGGACTTGAAGGGCTGTTCGCCACCCATCCCCCGATCGCCAAACGGATCGAGGCGCTGGTGAAGTTCGGGGGAGGGCGCGATCCCGGCCCATGGCTGGAGACGACGCCGATGGTACCGATGCCGCGCTACGAAACTTCGGTACCTTCGACCGGCTGAACGACCCGCTCCCAGCCCAGGCGCGTCAGTTGCTCCATCGGATGGAAATCGGACTTGTAGTCCATCTTGCGCGACCCCCGGACCCAATAGCCCAGATAGACATGCGGCAGGCCGACCAGTGCCGCCTGACGGACATGATCCAGAATGGCGAAGCGTCCCAGGCTGCGGGCGCTGAGCGCCGGATCGTAGAAGCTGTAGACCATCGACAGGCCATCGGTCAGGACGTCCGTCAGGCTGACCCCGACCAATTCGCCCGGTCCACCATCCAGCGAAGGCAACCGGTATTCGATCAGATGGGTCCTTACCGCCGTGTCCTCGATCATGGCGATGTAGTCGAGCCAGCCTATGGAGGCCATGCCGCCCTCTGGATGGCGATGGCCCAGATAGCGTTTCAGCAGGTCGAACTGCTCGACGGTCGCCTCGGCCTCCACCAGGTCGCGGGTGAGATCGTCGTTGCGCTTCAGGATGCGACGCTGAGAGCGGCTGAACGCAAACTCCCGCACCAGGAGACGTACGGATACGCAGGCGTCACAGCTCTCGCAGGCCGGGCGATAGGCGATGTTCTGGCTGCGGCGAAACCCGGCCTGGGTCAGTTCATCATTGACGTACACGCCCTCGCTGAACGGCAGATTGGCGAAGACCTTTCGCTCTGTCTTTCCCGGCAGATAGGGGCAGGGCGCGACCGAGGTCATGTAGAACCGAAGCTGTCGCTGGGGGACGAACTGGGTCACCGGCTCAAGTCCGGGTCTGTCGCGATAGCAGGGACGTGCGGAGACGCATCATGGTTGATATCTGGCCCCGCGTCTCTGCTTCGCGCAAGGGCCATGACGGCTACAGGCTGGTATCGGAGGGCAAAACCGGCGCCTCGCGCAACAGAACGATGGCGATACGGCGATTGCCGGCCAGGGATGGATCGTCGGGGTAAAGCGGGTCCGAACCCGCCTTGCCAGACACCTGATAGACGCGGTCGGCATCCACACCGGCGTTCTGGAGGATCAGGCGCGAGGCATTGGCGCGCTCGGACGACAGGCTCCAGTCGCCCGGCGCGCTGGCCCGGTTGGAGCCAGCCTGGGCCGATGTATGGCCGGTGACTGAAATCCGGTTCGGCAGCTGGTTGATCACCCTCGACACGGCTCGCAATAGCAGCTGGGCCCGCGCATTGGGTCGCGCCGAGTTGTTGTCAAACATCGAGCGGCCTTCCTGATCGACCAGCTGGATACGCAGACCCTCGGGCGTCTGGTCGATGATGAGCTGTTTCGACAGCTCCGCCAGTTCCGGCATGGACTGCATGGCCTGGCGCAGCGATTCGGCGGCTGAGGCGAACTGGGCGGCCTCGCGACGAGCGATCTCCTCGCGCAAGGCTTCTTCGCTGGCGGCGGCGAGGTTTGAGCTCTGGCCGGCGTCCTGCGGCGCGTCAGGCGGAGCCTCTGGGGCCAATTCGGTCAGGACAGAGTTACTGCCCGAGCTCTTGGCCCCGTCGTCGCCCAGCGCCGTGCCACCCAGGATGCCGCCGGACCCGGATGTGGTCTGGGACACGCTGGCCGGGGCGAAATATTCGGCGATGCCCTTCTTCTGTTCCGGATCGGTCGTGTTGATCAGCCACATCAGCAGAAAGAAGGCCATCATCGCCGTCACGAAGTCGGCATAGGCCACCTTCCACGCGCCGCCGTGATGACCGCCACCGACGACCTTCTTGACCTTCTTGATCATGATGGGGCGGTCGTTCAGAGCCATCGAGTCCCATGCCTTAACGCTGTTTGTTAGCCACACCATCGCGAGCCCGCGTTAAGAACCGGTTTGCAAATCGGCCAACCGTGCGACCATGCGGCACCAAAGCCATTGCCGACACACGGTGTGTCGCCTAGTCGTCGAGGCGTGACCGACCTGATCTCCGCCAACTTCGACGCCGCCGCCTATCGAAAGGCCCTGGGCGGCTTTGCGACCGGCGTGTGCGTGGTGACGGCGCACACAGGGGAGGGGGCCTTCGGCATCACAGTCAACTCCTTTACCTCTGTGTCCCTGGACCCGCCGCTGATCCTGTGGTGCCTGGACCGCAAGTCGGAACGGCATGACGCGTTCGCGGCGGCAGTGCGGTTCGCGGTGCATGTCCTGCCAGTCGAGGATCGGGAGATGTCCGACCGCTTCGCCTGGGGTGTCTGCCGTCTGTCGGCCGACGAGTTCGACAGCACCAGCGACGAGCCTCCGCGGCTGCGCAATGCCCTGACCCGACTGGATTGCGATGTCCACGACCGGATCGTCATGGGCGATCATCTGACCATCGTGGGCGCGGTCCGGTTGTTCGAGACGCGGCCCGGCGATGCATTGACCTATTATCGAGGCCGTTACGGCGAAGCGCGCGAGCCCTTGTCATGAAGATCGGTTTCGCGGGGCTGGGCGTGATGGGCGGCCCGATGGCGCGCCATCTGGTTCATGCAGGACATGAAGTGACGGGCTTCAACCGCTCGATCCAGAAGGCGGTTGATTGGGCGGCGCTGACGGGTGGACGATATTCGGACACGGTTCAGGCTGCGGCTGAGGGAGCGGAGGTCTTCATCCTGTGCGTCGGCAATGACGACGACGTGCGTGAGGTTGTGTTGCAGGCCTTGCCCCAACTGAAGTCTGGCGCAGTCATCGTCGATCACACCACGACCTCTGCCGCCGTCGCGCGTGAAATGGCAAACAAGGCGTCAGCAACCGGCCGTTTCTTTATCGATGCGCCGGTATCAGGCGGCCAGGCCGGGGCCGAAAACGGTCAGCTCAGCGTTATGGCGGGTGGCGATGGCCACGCTCTGGCGCGGGTCGAACCGGTGTTGAAGGCCTATTCGAAGGCCATCAAACACATGGGGCCGTCGGGTTCGGGCCAACTGGCCAAGATGGTCAATCAGATCGCCATCGCGGGCGTCGTTCAGGGTCTGGCGGAGGCTGTGCATTTCGCCCGGTCGGCGGGACTGGACACGGACGCGGTCTATGATGCGATCTCCAAAGGCGCGGCGCAGTCCTGGCAGATGGACAATCGCTGGAAAACCATGGGGCGCGGAGAGTTCGATTTCGGCTTCGCCGTCGACTGGATGCGCAAGGATCTGGGCCTGGTGCTGGACGAAGCCCGGGCCAACGGTGCGCGACTGGAGATAACAGCCTTGGTTGATGGCTACTATGCCGAGGTTCAAGCTTTGGGAGGCGCGCGCTGGGACACGTCCAGCTTGGCAGCTCGTCTTCAGACGACCAGCGACGCCTGAAACAGCCCCGGTCCAATCCTGTATTTCGCATAATATATCTTAGACGATAACTGCAGGCAGTGGCGAAGTGATGTTTCACACGCCTCGCTGAGCTCGTCGTGCTTCGCCAATCACCTTGCGCGGCCCTAGATGTGGATCACGCGCCCATAGGCGTCCAGGGCCGCCTCGTGCATGGCCTCGGACATGGTCGGGTGCGGATAGACGATACCGTGGATGTCCTCCTCGGTCGCCTCCATGGCGATGGCTGCGACATAGCCCTGGATCATCTCGGTGACCTCGGCCCCGATCATGTGCGCGCCGATCAGGGCCCCCGTCTTGGCGTCGAAGATCGTCTTGACGAAGCCGTCAGTGTCGCCGGACGCGATCGCCTTGCCGTTAACCTTGAACGGGAAGCGGCCAATCTTGACCTCGCGTTTGGCTTCCCGCGCGCCCTGCTCGGTCACGCCGACGGAGGCGACCTGAGGCTGGGCATAGGTGCAGCCGGCAATGGGCGAGTTGACGTTGGGAGATTTGAAACCCGCGATGTGTTCGGCGGCGTGGATGCCTTCGTGCGACGCCTTGTGCGCGAGCCAGGGTGCCCCGGCGCAGTCACCGATGGCGTACAGCCCCTTCACATTGGTCTGGCAGTGTCCGTCGATGGTGATGTGGCCGCGGTCCATGTTGACGCCCAGCGCCTCCAGACCGATGCCATCGGTGTTGGCCGTGATGCCGACGGCCGAGATGCAGACCTCGGCCTCCAGCGTTTCGGCTTTGCCGCCGGCCTCGATGGCGACCTGGACGCCCTTGCTGCTCTTCGAGACCTTGGTGACCTTGCAGCCGGTGCGGAACGTCATGCCGCGTTTCTCGAAGGACTTCTGCGCGGCCTTGGAGACCTCTTCGTCCTCGACGGGCATGATGCGGTCAACTGCTTCCACTACCGTAACTCCCGCACCCAAGGCTCTGTAAAAGCTGCCGAATTCGATGCCGATGGCTCCAGAGCCGATGACCACGATCGACTTGGGCATGGCCTTCGGAGCCATGGCCTCGCGATAGGCCCAGATGCGGTCGCCGTCGGCTTCCAGACCGATCTGGGGAATGGCCTTGGCGCGAGCTCCGACGGCCAGCATGACCGCCTTGGCCTCGACCGTGCGCGAACCGCCTACTTTCAGGTCGATGACGACCCTGGGGGCCGAGGTCCCCTTCTCCAGCTTCGCGGAGCCTTCGATGACCTCGATCTTGTTCTTCTTCATCAGGAAGCCGACGCCGGCGTTCAGTTGTTTGGCCACGCCGCGCGACCGAGCGATAATGGCGTCGAAGTCGAAGCCGACCTTGTCGGCGGACAGGCCGTAGTCTTTCAGATGGCTCAGGCTTTCGTACTTCTCGCCCGACTTGAGCAGGGCCTTGGTGGGGATACAGCCCCAGTTCAGGCAGATGCCGCCCAGGTTTTCGCGCTCGACGATGGCGACCTTCTGGCCCAACTGGCTGGCACGGATGGCGGCGACATATCCGCCGGGGCCGGAACCGATGACGATGAGGTCGAACTCTTGAGCCATGATCAGATCAGCTTTTCGATGTCGGCCGCGATGGCCGAGGGTTCAGTCTGCGGGGCATAGCGGGCGACCACCCTGCCCTCGCGGTCGGTCAGGAATTTGGTGAAGTTCCACTTGATGGCTTTCGAGCCCAGGAAGCCCTTCTTCTGTTCGGTCAGCCAGGCATAGAGCGGATGCGGGTCCGGGCCATTCACCTCGACCTTGTCGAACAAGGGAAACGAGACGTCGAAGTTTGTGGAACAGAAGGTGGCAATCTCGTCGGCCATGCCGGGCTCCTGCTGACCGAATTGGTTGCAGGGGAAGCCCAACACCTCGAACGGCTGCTCCGCGAACCGGCGGTGCAGTTCTTCCAGACCCTTGTATTGGCCGGTGAAGCCGCACTTCGACGCCGTATTGACGATCAGCAGGGCGTGACCGCGAAACGCCTCCAGCGATCGCTCCGTCCCGTCGATGGCGGTCGCGGAGAAGTCGTAGACCGAGGTCATGACCGGCTCCCCTAGGCCAGCATGGTGACGGGGTCTTCGATCATCGGCTTGAAGGCCTGCAGGAAGCGCGCGCCCGTCGCGCCATCCACCACGCGGTGATCGCAGGTCAGGGTGACCGTCATGACGGTGGCGACCGCAAGCTGGCCATTCCTGACGACCGGACGCTGCTCCCCTGCCCCCACGCTCATGATCGCACCCTGGGGCTCATTGATGATCGAGCTGAATGACTTGATGCCGAACATGCCCAGGTTGGAGACGCTGAAGGTACCGCCCTGGAACTCCTCGGGCTTCAGCTTGCGGTCACGGGCGCGCTTGGCCAAGTCCTTGGACTCGGTCGCGATCTGCGACAGGGACTTGGTCTCGGCTTTGCGGATGATGGGCGTGATCAGGCCGCCGTCGATCGCCACCGCCATCGCCACATCGGCGTTGTGGTGCATGGCAATGCCTTCGGGCGAATAGCTGGCATTGGCTTCCGGCACCGCCTTCAGGGCCATGGCGGCGGCCTTGATGACGAAGTCGTTGACCGAGACCTTGACGCCCTGCGGTTCCAGCATGGCATTGACCCTGGCCCGCGCGGCCAGCAGCGCATCGATCTCGACGTCGATGAACAGCGGGAAATGGGGGACTTGCTGGATGCTGTCGACCATGCGGCGAGCGATGGCCTTGCGCATGCCGTCCAGCGGGATCAGGTCGTAGCTGCCGTCCGGAATACCCATCTGGGCCAGCGACTGGACCTTGCGCGGTTCGGCGGAGGAAGACGTGGCCGCGCCGGCGGATGCAGGCTTGGCTGTGCCCTTGCCGGCGGCTTCCACGTCGCGACGGACGATGCGGCCGTGCGGGCCCGAGCCCGTGATGGATGCCAGATCGACGCCGTTCTGTGCTGCGATCCTGCGGGCCAGTGGCGAAGCAAACAGACGCCCGCCGTCTGCGCCCTTGGCCGGAGCCGGCGCTTTGGAGGATGCCGCAGGCAAGACGGTCTCTGCAGACTTCACGCCTTCGGGCGTTGCCACGGCCTGGCCGCTGTCGTACCCGGCAGGTGCAGGCTCGGATTTATTCTTGGCGGGCGCGGCCTTGGGTGCCGGAGCAGCGCCGCCGCCTTCGTCCTTCAGACGGGCGATGGGCGTGTTGACCTTCACGCCCTCGGAGCCTTCGGCCACCAGGATGTCGGTGATCTCGCCTTCATCGACCGCCTCGACCTCCATGGTCGCCTTGTCGGTCTCGATCTCGGCGATGACGTCGCCGGCCTTGACCACATCGCCGACCTTGACGTGCCATTTGGCCAGAACGCCCTCTTCCATGGTGGGCGACAGGGCGGGCATCAGGATGTCGGTCATTGCACGGATCCCTTGGTGACGGGTTCGGCGACGGTCTGGACGTTGTCGGCCTTCACCACATCGGTGATACCCTGAAGGATCCGGTTGTAGGCCTCTCGCTCGTTGTGCCCGTGACGGACGGCATAGCCATGGGCCATGTGACGTGCCGCAATGGCCAGCAATTCGCCGAACTTGTGTGGATCGTTGAAGGCGGGCTTCACCGACATGACCGGCTCATTCTTCGACCACCACATGCGGATGATCTCGATGGCCTCCGGGTCGTTGGCGACGCTGTCGGGCGTCGTCAGTTGGAACTCGGCGGCGTCGCTCATGCCATCACCGCCTTGACCGCAGCGATGATCTTGTCGGTGCCGGGCAACGAAAGGGCCTCGAGGTTGGCGGCGTAGGGCAGCGGTACATCCTCCTGATGCACGCGCAAAGGCGGCGCATCGAGATAGTCGAAGGCGTGCTCGATGACACGAGCCACGACCTCGGCCCCGACTCCCATGGGGCCCCAGCCTTCCTCGGCCGAAACAAGGCGGCTGGTCTTCTTGACGCTCTCGACGATGGTCTCGTGGTCCAGCGGACGCAGAGTGCGCAGGTCGATGACCTCGCATTCGATCCCCTCCTCCGCCAGCTTTTCGGCGGCCTGAAGCGCGAAGCCGACCATGCGGGCGTGGGCGGTGATGGTGACGTCCTTGCCTTCGCGGCGGACCTTGGCCTTGCCGATCGGCACGACATAGTCTTCGACGGCCGGCACATCGAACTCCAGCCCGTACATCATCTCGTGTTCCAGGAAGACGACGGGGTTGGGATCGCGGATCGCGGCCTTCAGCAGGCCCTTGGCATCGGCGGCATCATAGGGCGCGACGACCTTCAGGCCCGGGACATTGGCATACCAGCTGGAATAGTCCTGGCTGTGCTGGGCCGCCACGCGGCTGGCGGCACCGTTCGGCCCGCGGAAGACGATCGGAGCCTTGATCTGGCCGCCCGACATATACAGCGTCTTGGCCGCCGAGTTGATGATGTGGTCGATGGCCTGCATGGCGAAGTTGAAGGTCATGAACTCGACGATCGGCTTCAGGCCCGCCATGGCCGCGCCGACACCCAGACCGGCGAAGCCATGCTCCGTGATGGGGGTATCGACGACGCGCTGATCGCCGAACTCCTGCAGCAGTTCGCGGCTGACCTTGTAGGCCCCCTGATACTGGGCGACTTCCTCGCCGATCAGGAAGACCTTGTCGTCACGGCGCATTTCCTCGGCCATGGCGTCGCGAAGGGCGTCACGCACGGTCGTCTTGACCAGCTTGGCACCCTCCGGAATTTCCGGATCACGAAGCTCGACCTTGGGGGTCGCGGTCTCAGGTGGAGCCTTTTCCGGATCGCCGGACTTCGCCTCATCCGCCTCGGGCTTGGCGACGGGTGCTTGAACCGCAGCTGCATCCTCGGCGGGCTTGGAGGCCGGGGCCGCTGCGCCGTCCTCGCCCGCCAGGCGCGCGATGGGCGTATTGACCTTCACATTCTCGGAGCCTTCGGCGACGAGGATTTCCAGCACTTCGCCCTCGTCGACAGCCTCAACCTCCATGGTCGCCTTGTCGGTCTCGATCTCGGCGATGACCTGGCCGGCGGAGACGACGTCGCCCGCCTTGATGTGCCACTTGGTCAGCGTGCCCTCTTCCATGGTGGGCGACAGCGCCGGCATGAGAATGTCGGTCACTGGGCAGCCTCCAAATAGACGTCGGTATACAGCTCGCTCGGATCCGGTTCCGGGCTTTCCTGGGCGAACTGGACGGCGTCGGCGACGATGGCCTTGATCTCGGCGTCGATGGCCTTGATCTCCTCCTCAGTCGCCTTGGCGTCGGCCAGCAGCTTCTTGACGTGGTCGATCGGGTCGCGGGTCGTCTTGACCTCGTCCACTTCTTCCTTGGTGCGGTATTTGGCCGGATCGCTCATGGAGTGGCCACGATAGCGATAGGTCTTCACTTCCAGGATGAAGGGGCCACCGCCTTCGCGGGCGCGCTTGACCGCACGGGCCACGGCGTCACGTACGGCGAGCACGTCCATACCGTCGACCTGTTCGCCCGGGATGCCGAAGCTGGCCCCGCGCTCGCTGAGCTGGGTCGTCGAGGACGAGCGTTCGATGCTGGTCCCCATGGCGTACTGGTTGTTTTCGATGATGTAGATGGCCGGCAGCTTCCACAGCTCGGCCATGTTGAAACTTTCATAGACCTGGCCCTGGTTGGCCGCGCCATCGCCGAAATAGATGAAGGCGACCGAGTCATCGCCGCGATACTTGCCCGAGAAGGCCAAGCCAGTGCCGAGCGCGACCTGGGCCCCCACGATACCGTGGCCGCCATAGAAGCCGGTCGGCACGTCGAACATGTGCATCGAGCCGCCCTTGCCCTTGGACGAACCGCCGATGCGGCCGGTCAGCTCGGCCATGACCTCTTTCGGGTCCATGCCGGCGGCCAGCATATGGCCGTGGTCACGATAGCCGGTGATGATCTTGTCGTGGCCCTGTTTGACGCTCTCCTGAACGCCCACCGCCACCGCTTCCTGACCGATGTACAGGTGGCAGAAGCCGCCGATCAGGCCCATGCCGTACAGCTGCCCTGCCCGCTCCTCGAAGCGGCGGATCAGAACCATTTCGCGATAGAACCGGAGCAGGTCCTCCTTGGAGGCCGTCGGCGTATTGGGCAGCGTCTTCGGCGCAGTCTTGGCCGCGGGGGCTTTCGCCATCCGATATCTCCCGGCTGGACCCCGCCCCACGGTGGGTGTGGAGGTCTCTTGTCGTTACGTTAAGGGGCTTTAGCAGCCTTCGTTCCCGTAACGCAAAGACGCCCGGCGACGCTGTAACAATAGTTCAAGTGGGCGTGACGACGGCCTTGGCGGCGGTGGCCTGGGGCTGTGGCGCGGACACCCGGATCACATAGTCTCGCGGGTCCGCAAAACCCAGAACCGCCCTCGCCCGCTCTTCCAGAAGGTCGCGCGACAGGGTGTCGGTGCGCAAATACTGGACCCGCACTTCCAGGTCGCGGCGCTGCTCCATGACCTCGGCCAGCTGGGCCTGGCGCTGGTGCAACAGCGCGTCCCGCTCCTGCCCGCTCAGCAGCCCGCGCGACCCGGTCAGGGCCTGAACACCCAGATAGGCGATCAGAAACAACAGGACGGCGGACGGCAGGTACGGCTTCATACGCTCTGGCATTCGGGCCGCTCCTTCTGAGCGTGGGCACACGGTTGATCGTGTGTGACCGAAAATGCCTAACGAACCGTAGCTTGGCCGTAACTTCTGCCTATCGGTTCAGCAGCATGCCGTCGCCGAAATACACACCCTGGTCGCCCAACATTTCCTCGACGCGGAGGAGCTGGTTGTATTTGGCCGTCCGGTCCGAGCGGGCCAGAGAACCCGTCTTGATCTGCCCGCAGTTCGTCGCGACGGCCAGGTCGGCGATGGTCGAATCCTCGGTCTCGCCCGAGCGGTGGCTCATGACGGCGGTATAGCCCGCGCGGTGGGCCATATCGACGGCGTCCAGCGTCTCCGACAGGGTGCCGATCTGGTTGACCTTGACCAGGATGGAGTTGGCCAGGCCTTCGCCAATGCCGGCGGCCAGGCGCGCCGGATTGGTCACGAACAGGTCGTCGCCCACGATCTGGACGCGGTCGCCAAGACGGTCGGTCAGAAGCTTCCATCCGTCGAAATCATCTTCGGCACAGCCGTCCTCGATCGAGACAATGGGGAAGCGTTGGCACAGGTCCGCCAGATAGCCGACCATGGCGTCGGCTTCGAAGGTCTTGCCCTCGCCGGCCATGACGTATTTGCCGTCCTTGAAGAACTCCGTGGCGGCCACATCCAGGGCCAGATGGAAATCCTCGCCGGCCAGATAGCCCGCCGCCTGCCCGGCGCGGGTAATGAAGCTCAGCGCTTCCTCGGCCGAGGCCAGATTGGGGGCGAAGCCGCCCTCATCGCCGACATTGGTGTTGTGGCCGGCGTCCTTCAGCTGGGTCTTCAGGGCGTGGAAGATTTCCGAGCCCATGCGCAGGGCCTCGGAAAAGCTGTCGGCTCCGGTCGGGAGGATCATGAACTCCTGGATGTCGATCGGATTGTCGGCATGAGCCCCGCCGTTGATGATGTTCATCATCGGCGTTGGCAGAACTCGGGCCGAGACCCCGCCCAGATACCGATACAGCGGCAGGCCCGACGAAATCGCGCTGGCCTTGGCGCAGGCAAGAGACACGCCAAGGATAGCGTTGGCCCCCAGCCGGCCCTTGTTGTTGGTGCCGTCCAGCGCGATCAGGGCCTCGTCGATGCGGCGCTGGTCCTCGGCGTCCATGCCGGACAGGGCATCGAAGATTTCCCCATTGACGGCATCCACCGCCTTTCCGACACCCTTGCCGCCCCACAGCGACTTGTCGCCGTCACGCAGTTCGACGGCCTCATGCGCCCCGGTCGAGGCCCCCGAAGGCACGGCGGCGCGGCCGAAGCTGCCGTCGTCCAGGATGACATCCACCTCGACCGTCGGATTGCCGCGGCTGTCGAGGATCTGGCGGGCGACGATGTCGGCGATGTCGGTCATGGGTCAGGCTCTGCTGTCAGGAAGATCGCCGGGGTTTAGCGCAAGCCCCGGTGATACGCCAACTGGTCCGTCAGGCGCAGCCCTCGACATACTGGATGCTGGGCCCGCCTGCGGCGACATACTGAACCGTGCCCTCCGTGCCGATGTGGTAGCTGATGCCGCGCGCCGTTGGGTTCTGGACATAACCGGTACCCCCGCCGCTGGCCCAGGCCGTGATGTATTCCGCCGGGGCCGAACTGTATTTGTGGGGCGTGGCCGTCGCCGCATCGCCATAGGCGGCCTTGATCGCTGCGGCCTGATCGCCGACACCGAAGCCGCGATCGGTCTTCACCGTCGCGCCCCGGCTCAGCCAGACACTGGTCACCACGCCGTTCTCGACCATGACCATCAGGCCGGTCGGGGCCCGCTCGGGGCGGAAGAGGTCGCAGGCGGCGGGATCGGCTCCGCCGACCGATTCGGGCGAAGCGTCCGGCCCGACGGCAGCCTCGACCTCGGCACGGGTCATGCCGACCCGGATGTTGCCCCAGCCCTCGGGTGTCAGGGCGTTGGCGTCCACGACTGCGGCGGGCGCGTCCGGTGTCGCCACGGGCGGAGGCACGGCTTCGGTGGCGGCCTTCTCCGGCTCCGGCGCATTGCAGGCGGCCAGGACGAGGACCGAGGCGGTCAGCAGGATGGAGCGGATCATGGACGATCTCCTTGAAGGTTCAGAGGACATCAAAGCACGAAAACGGCGCGCGGATGACCGCGCGCCGTGAATTCCGTCTGTTGCCGCCGCTGATTCGCCAGCGGGGCTTTCAGCTGAAGACCCTAGTCTTCCTTGGGCGTCAGCACCTGACGGCCGCGATAGGTGCCGGTCTTCAGGTCGATGTGGTGCGAACGACGCAGCTCGCCCGTGTCCTTGTCTTCCGTATAGGCATTGGTGCCCAGGGCGTCGTGCGAGCGACGCATGTTGCGACGCGAGGGCGATACTTTGCGCTTCGGAACAGCCATGTCCGTCTCAATCTTCCAGGTCGGCGCCAGACAAGGCGCGAAAACAACAGCGGCGGCCCGAAAGAGCCGCCAGCGAGGGCGGGCTTATGCCCGAACATGCCGGGGAGTTCAAGCCTTGCGTTGCACAGCCCAGGCCGACCGCGTCAGGGCATAGAACAGACTATCGACCCAGACGCCGCCCACCTGCATCGTGCGCTCTGCACTGCCTATCTTGGTAAAGCCCGTCCGCTCCAGCACACGGATGGATCCGTCGTTGGCCGGGTCGACATCGGCGGTGATGTGATCGAACGAATGATGCGCGAACAGATGGTCGATCGCAGCCGTCAGAGCCTCACTGGCGAGACCCCTGCCCCAATGCGATGGATGCAGGATGTAGCCGATCTCCGGCGGTGCCCAGAAGCCGACCTTGCCGATGACGTCTCCGCCGCACTCGATGATGAAGTCGGGATGATCCGGACCGTTGGCGATCATCGCCGTCAACCAGGCTTCAGACTCCTCGATCGTCTGATGAGGAGGAGTGGCCCACCAGCGCATGGCGGTAACGTCTGAAAACACGGCATGAATGCCCTCCAGATCGCTGCGCTCAGCCGTTCTTAGCACCAGTCTGGGGGTGGTGATCTCCATGCAGGCGCACTGCCTGCGTTGGGTGTCACGGTCAAGGCTGCGGCGCGAGGCTCTTTATCAGCACGACAAAGGCCAGATCGCTGCGTCGGGGAATGCCGAAGCGTGGGTCCGTCGCCGGAAAGGGTCGCGTCTCGCCGGTCAGAACGTAACCGCGCCGCTGATACCATTCGATCAGTTCGCCGCGCTGCACGATGACCGTCATCTCCATGCGGGTGGCGGCATAACGTGTGCGGGCCAGCGTCTCGGCCTCCGCGATCAGCCGACGGCCCAGCCCCTGATCCTGCAGATCGGCCCGGACCGTCAGCATCCCCAGATAGGCCAGACCCTCGCCCTTGTCGGTGACCTGAACGCAGCCGATCAATGCGCCGTCGCGCTCAGCCAGCAGGATGGTCTGGGCGGGATCGGCGACAGCCTCATACAAGGCCGCTTCGTCGATCCGCGCGGCATCCAGCAGATCGGCTTCGTGGCTCCAGCCCTGACGCGCGCGCTCGCCGCGATAAGCGTGATGGACCAGCGGCTGGATCGACGGCACATCCGACGCTGTGGCCTCGCGGAAGACGACCTCAGGCATCCAGCATGTCCGCCACGGCCTCGCCGATGGCCAGTGAACTGGTCAGGCCGGGGCTCTCGATCCCGAACAGGGCGACCAGCCCGTCAAGCCCATGATCGTCATGTCCGCGAAGCTGAAAATCCGGCTGGAGCTCACCCGGTCCGTGCAGCTTAGGCCGGATGCCGGCATAGTCGGGCGTCAGCGCACCTTCTGGTAGACCCGGCCAGAAGCGGCGGATGTAATGGGCGAACTCTTCAGCCTTGGCGGGATCGACCGAATAGTCCTCTGTCTCGACATAGACCAGGTCCGGCCCGAACACCGCCTGTCCGCCCAGGTCCTTGCGGTAGTGGGTGCCCAGCGCACCGGGGATCGGCGGCGGATAGATCAGCCGTTCGAACGGTGCCTTGCCGGTCAGGCGGAAATAGACCCCCTTGCCGAAATGACCCTCTGGAATGCGGTCGGAGGGAAACCCTTCGATGCGTCCGGCGACGCCTTGAGCTTGCAATCCCGGCGCGGTGACCAGCAGGCGGGTCGTCAGGGTCGCCCCGGCCTCGCCTCCAGCGGTGATCGTGAAGCCGCCGCCGGGCAATCCCTCGGCCCGCTCGAACGGTGTGTCGACGACAACAGACCCGCCTGCGTCCTCGATCTCTCCGACCAGAGCCAGCATATAGTCGTGGCTGGCGAACAGGCCGCTCTCGGGCGACAGGATCGCGGAATGGGCATTCAGGCCCGGCTCCAGCGCTTGGGCCTGGGCCCCGGTCAGATGCTCCAGTCCCTCGACGCCATTGGCGGTCGCCTGCTGGAAGATCGCTTCGATCCGCTCGACCTCGGCCTCTTCGGTGGCGACGACCAGCTTGCCGCACTTGCGATAGTCGATCTTGTGGCTCTCCAGATAGGCATAGAGCGCCCGCCGCCCTTTGACGCAGAAGCGCGCCTTCAGCGTACCGGTCGGATAGTAGAGCCCGCCGTGGATGACCTCGCTATTGCGCGACGAAACCCCCTGGCCGATGTGGCCTTCCTTCTCCAGCACCAAAACGGTCAGGCCCCGTTTCGCCAGCGCACGTCCGCAAGCTAGGCCGACCGCCCCGGCTCCGACCACGGTGGCGTCGAAGTCGAAGCTCACGACTTCGGCCCATAAAGCTGGGCCGCCCGCGCCTCGAAGCAGCGCATCAGCGATCCGACCGCGCGGTCGAAGTTGGCGTGCAGCATCGCATCCAGCAACCGGGTCTTGAAGGCGAAGTCGATCATGAACTCGACCCGCGTCCCTGCTGGATCGGCGTGAAAGCTCCAGCGGTTGTTCAGATGCCTGAACGGCCCCCGGATCAGCCCGACCTCGACCACCTGCGCATTGCGGTCATGTCGGACCCAGGTCGAAAATCGTTCTCGCAGAAACGAAAACCCCACCGCCGCCTCCGCATCCAGCAGATCGACGCCGGGTGCTTCCTCACGCGGGTTCCAGACCCGCATGCTGTTCACCCAGGGCACGAACTCGGGATAGGCACGCACGTCCGCCACCAAGGCCGCGAGTTGTTCGGGCGCATAAGGCAGAATGCGGGTGACGCGGTGAACGGCCAAGCGCGGCTCAGCGTCCCGTTTGCGCCAGACGCGCCGCCCTCAGCCGCGCGAAGTCGTCGCCCGCGTGGTGCGAGCTGCGGGTCAGCGGGCTGGACGACACCATCAGAAACCCCTTGGCGCGGGCGATGGCCTCATAGGCCTTGAACTCCTCGGGTGTGACGAAGCGTTCGATGGCGGCGTGCTTGCGGGTGGGCTGGAGGTACTGGCCGATGGTGATGAAGTCGACGCCGGCCGAGCGCATGTCGTCCATGACCTGCATGACCTCCTCCTTGGTCTCGCCCAGGCCGACCATGATGCCGGACTTGGTGAACTGGTTGGGGTCGCGCTCCTTGACCATCTGCAGCAGGCGCAGGGAGTGGAAGTAGCGGGCTCCCGGCCGGATCTTCAGATAGAGCCGCGGCACGGTCTCCAGGTTGTGGTTGAAGACGTCGGGGGTCGCGTCGATCATGACCTCGGCCGCGCCATCCTTGCGCAGGAAGTCGGGCGTCAGGATTTCGATCGTGGTCTGCGGGGCCTGGCGTCGGATTTCGCGCACCACCTCGGCGAAGTGTGCGGCACCGCCGTCATGCACGTCGTCGCGGTCGACCGAGGTGATGACGACGTGGTTCAGGCCCAGTTGGGCCACGGCCAGACCGACCTTGACGGGCTCCTCGGGATCCAGCGGCTGAGGCAGGCCGGTCTTGACGTTGCAGAAGGCACAGGCGCGCGTACAGGTGTCGCCCATGATCATCAGAGTGGCGTGCTTCTGGCTCCAGCACTCGCCGATGTTGGGACAGGCCGCCTCTTCACAGACGGTGTGAAGCCCCTTCTCCTTCACGATGGCCTTGGTGGCATTGTACTGGCCCGAGCCGGGGGCCTTGACCCGCAGCCAGTCGGGCTTTTTCAGCACGGCCGTTTCCGGCCGATTCTGCTTTTCCGGGTGACGCAGTTCGGACGGCGTTTTCCTGAGGGTGTCGATCAGGGTGACCAAGGGCGTCGCGGCTCCGTCGCTGGGCGAGACCGCTATGTCGTCGTTCCGGGCACGGAAGGCAAGGCAAGTGCGGCGCTCACGCAAGGTAACATATCTTTTCAAGCGCGGCCCGCCCCTCTAGTTTGTGCGGCTCGATACGAAGGCTGCGGGCCAACCGCATCCGCACGGAGGTGAGTTCTTGCGCGTACCCCTGGACCCCAAGCTCAAGCAGCAGTCGCTGTTCGATGCCCTGATCGCCGCCCGCGAGACCTATGGCGACAAGGAGATTCTGGAGGATCAGGACCGCAATCCCCTGACCTATACCGGCCTGATCCGCGCCGCCTTCGTGCTGGGCCGCAAAATCGCCGCGATGACCGCCCCGTCCGAGCGGGTGGCTATCATGCTGCCGTCCAGCGTTGGCGGCGCGGTCACGTTCTTCGGCCTGCATGCGTATGGGCGTCAGCCGGTCATGCTGAACTTCACCGCCGGTGAGCTGAACCTGAAGGCGGCGCTGAAGGCCGCGGGCGTAAAGAAGATCCTGACTGCCAAACGCTTCATCGATCAGGCCAAGCTTGACGATCTGGTCGCGGACCTGGGCACGGTGGCCGAGATCGTCTGGCTGGACGACGTACGCAAATCGATTGGCCTGCAGGACAAGCTGTTCGGTTTGATGGCGGGCCTGATGCCGCGCCGGTTCCTGGTCAAGACCGCGCCCTCGTCGCCGGGCGTGGTGCTGTTCACCTCCGGCAGTTTCGGTGCGCCCAAGGGTGTGGTGCTCAGCCAGTGGAACCTGGTCGCCAACTGCCGCCAGGTGAACCAGCATATTCCGCTGGACCCGGACTGGGTGATGTTCAACCCCCTGCCGACCTTCCACTGTTTCGGCCTGACCGGCGGTGTGCTGCTGCCGCTGTTCCAGGGATTGAAGGCTTTCCAGTACCCGTCGCCTCTGCATGCCAAGCAGATTGTCGAACTGCTGCCGCAGGTGAAGGCTTCGATCCTGTTCGCCACCGACACCTTCCTGAACCAGTATGCGCGCGTGGCCGGGCCGGACGATTTCTCCAGCCTGAAGTTCGTGGTCGCGGGTGCCGAGCGCGTGCGCGACGAGACTCATCACCTGTTCAACACCCGCTTCCACGGCCTGAAGTTGCTGGAAGGCTATGGCGCGACCGAGACCTCACCGGTCGCCGCCGTCAACCATCCCGACCGCAACCGGCCCGGCACCGTGGGCCAGATCCTGCCGGGCATGAACTGGCGACTGGACGATGTGCCCGGAATCACGGAGGGCGGGCGGCTGTATCTGCAGGGCCCCAATGTCATGAGCGGCTATCTGTCGGCCAGCGATCCGCAGGTGATCGAGCCTCTGGACGGGGGCTGGCATGACACGGGCGACATCGTCTCCCTGGATGACGAAGGTTATATCGCCATCCTGGGTCGGGTGAAGCGGTTCGCCAAGATCGGCGGGGAGATGGTGTCCCTGACGGCCGTCGAAGGTCTGGCCTCGGCCGTCTGGCCGGAGAACCGGCATGCGGTCGTGTCGATCCCGGACAGCCGCAAGGGCGAAAAGCTGGTTCTGATGACCGACCGGATGGATGCCGAGGTCGCGCGCCTGACCGAATGGGCCCGGGAACACGGGGCCCCCGAACTTGCGGTTCCGAAGAAGATCATGCGTGTCGCCGAGGTCCCTGTGCTGGGTACCGGCAAGACCGACTATGTCGCCATCCAGAAACTGGTGGAGCTCGACAAAGCCGCCTGAAGCTTCGCCTTGCCAACTCCTGGGGCGCGACTACTGTCCCATGATCAACAGGGACGCCTCTCATGAACACGACCAGTCTGACAGCCTGGGCACCGCGCGTGCTCAGCGTCTTCCGTATCGTCGCGGGTCTGCTGCTGCTGCAGCACGGGACGCAGAAGATCCTGCACTTCCCGCCCGGCGGTCAGGGCGGTGGCATCGACCTGTCCACCCTCGCCGGATGGTCTGGACCGATCGAACTGGTCGGCGGCATACTGATCATCCTGGGCCTGTTCACGCGCGGGACGGCCTTCATCCTGTCCGGCTTCATGGCCGTGGCCTACTGGATGGTGCATGCGCCCCAGAGCCCCTATCCCATCGTCAATCAGGGCGAGCTCGCGGCGCTGTACTGCTTTGTCTTCTTCTATCTGATCTTCGCCGGGCCGGGCGAATGGGCGATCGACAATCTGCGCGGCAAGCGTCGCCGCTAACCGGGTCGCCGCCGCCAGTCCGTCTGGCGGCGGCTCGCCAATCCCTTAACCAAACAGCTTCTTGGCCACCTCGGCGATGTGGCGGCCCTGGTAGCGGGCGCCGTCCAGTTCGTTCTCGCTGGGCATGCGCGAGCCGTCGCCATTGGTGATGGTCGTGGCCCCATAGGGCGAGCCGCCGGTGATCTCGTCGTTCCGCATCTGGCCCTGGAAGGAATACGGCAGACCGGCCACCAGGATGCCGTGGTGCATCAGGGTCTGGATCATGCCGATCAGAGTGGTTTCCTGGCCGCCGTGTTGGGTCGCCGTGGCGGTGAAGACACCGCCGACCTTGCCCACCAGCTTGCCCTGGAACCACAGGCCGCCTGACTGGTCCCAGAAGTTGCGCATCTGCGAGGCGACCGTGCCGAAGCGTGTGCCGGCCCCGACGATGATGGCGTCGTAATCGGCCAGATCCTCGACCTTGGCGATCGGGGCCGCCTGATCCAACTTGTAACCGCTCGATTTGGCCAGTTCGTCCGGCACCGTCTCTGCAACGCGCTTGATGTCGACCGTGGCCCCTTCGACCGAGCGCGCGCCCTCGGCGATGGCTTCGGCCATGGTTTCCAGGTGGCCATAGGTGGAATGATAAAGGACCAGAACCTTGGGCATTTCGCTCTCCGCTTGGACGGCGCGCCAATCCGCAACCGCATCGGTAGCGGATATAACTCTGTGGTTCGGGTTTTCAAGGCACGACGCATCAAAGTGGGCAGACCCGACTGTAAAATGCTTTGCCAGCAGGCGTGCGTTCCCCGCGGGACAAACGAAAGCGATGCTCCACCACCATCGCTTGCTGCTCGATGTTCAGTCCGCCCCAGTGGCAATCGTCGCTGACGAGGTACTGGTAAGACTCTGGACGGTCCCCGGCCTTCAGCTTGGCGGTCAGCAGATTGACCCCGGTCTGGGCCTGCCAGATGTGGACCAGTTCGTGGATCAGAATGGCCTGAAGCCTCAGCGGAGCCGCGGCGAAATCGGCCGGGAGTTGCCGAACTGGCCAGGCGATCCAGTCGCGGCCAAACCATCGACCGGGCACGAAGGCGCGATCGAAAGGCCAGGGCGTCGGGAAGAACCGAACCTTTGCCAGATCGACCGCGTCACCCAGCGCCTCCCTCGCCAGCCCCTGCTCGCCCGGTGTCAGGCCCCGGATCACGACGCGCCGCTCTCGCCCGTCGGACCGATCCATTCCCAGTGCCAGGGCTCGAAGGCATAGGGCACGAAGCCGAAGCGCCGGGCATTGCGGACCAGCCACATATAGGTCTGGGTCTGGCTCATGGCGGCGCGACTGGCCGGGCTGGTGTTGTCGACGCCCAGACCGGGGGCTTGGCCGACATAGAGGTCGACGGCGGTGCCTGTGCGATGGGCGGAACAGACCGCGCGCCTCAGGCCGTCGCAATTGCCCTGGGCTGCACAGCGGGCGGCGTCGGCCTCAGGGTCGCGGAAGCCGGAGAAGATTTGCAGCAGTTCGGGATTGGCCGCGACCTCGGGCACCTCGCGCCGGGCGGCCTGGACCATCCGGCGATAGGCGACCAAGACGTCGCGGCGCAGCAGGCGGGTCAGGCGGTCGGCATGTTCCTCTTCCTCGACCAGATAGCCCAGTTCGGACAGGGGCGGTGGAGCCGGGCAAGGCTCTCCCCTTACCCGCGCCATGATGAAGGGGCGGCGCTCCTGCCAGAGGCCCTTGAAGGCCTGAAAGGCGGCGGCGTCGAAGATGCCGTTGGCGATCAGCCCGCGCTGGGACTGGAACTGCGCCAGGGCCTGGGCGAAGCGGACGGTGCCGACGTCGCAACGGGTGCCGATCTCCTGCTGGATCAGAGGCACATAGGTCTGCCAGCCCCACTCCATCTGGTTGAAGGGGGTCCACTCCAGCGAGTTGACCGAGATGAAGTTGGCGAAGGCCGCGCCGTCCCAGTCGGGCGACGTCGCCTCGCAGGCCTCGGCTTGATCGAGCGACTGATCGCGGGTCTGTGCCGCGACCGGCTGGGCCAGGGCGAACAGACACAGGGTGGCCAGCAGGCCGGGCACGAGGCGAGTCCACATGGCAGGCATGCTGACCCCAGCCCTGTGGCGGCGGCAAGGCCATTTCCGCGCCCCCGATGACGAAAGCGTCACCGCCCGTCTCGCGCCCTGCCCGCAAAGGCGGCATGGTGGAAGCTGCCGATTCACCGGCTTTCCAGATGGACCCGTCCATGACCGACGCCCCCGTCGCCTCCCCTGCCGCTACAGCCGCCGCGCCGCGTCGCAGCAATGGCGTTCTGGCCGCCTTCTCCGCTGCCTGCCTGCCCTACGCGGCGCTGGGCCTGCCGGTCTATGTGACCCTGCCGGAGTTCTATGCCAGCCATGTGGGTGTCGACCTGGCCGTGGTCGGATTGATCTTTCTGATCATCCGGATGGCTGACATCGTCGTCGATCCGGCGCTGGGGATGGTCATCGACCGGACCCACAGCCGCTTCGGCCGTTATCGCCTGTGGATGGGGCTGGCGGCACCGGTGCTGATGCTGGCGGTCGGTATGTTGTTCATGGCGCGGCCCGGGGCGGGACCAGCCTATCTGACCGTCTGGCTGGTGGTGCTGTCGCTGGGCTTTTCGGTCAGCCTGCTATCTCAGGTCAGCTGGGCCTCGGCCCTGTCGAGCGACTACAACCAGCGCTCGCGCATCTACGGCTGGTGGCAGACGGCGAACATCATCGGCGTGCTGGCGGTCCTGCTGGTGCCCGTGCTGGTCCAGAACATGGGCTGGGGCGACTATGCGCGGGCGGTGCAGTGGCAGGGGTGGTTCATCATCATCGCCCTGCCCGTCTCTTTGGCCATCACCTTTGCCTTCACGCCCGAGCCGCCGCCCGGACCGGCCACCGCCGCCGAGACGCGGTTCGGCTATCTGGCCCTGTTCAAGCGGCCGGTGATCCAGCGACTGCTGGGGGCGGACCTGGCGCTGGGCATCGCGCGCGGCGTGGTCGGGGCGCTGTTCTTCTACTTCTTCGAGGCGGCGCGGGGGTTCGAACGGGCGGAGACCTCCATCCTGCTGCTGGTCTATTTCGTCTTCGGCCTGTTCGGGGCTCCGGCCTGGAGCTGGCTGGCGGTCAGGCTGGGCAAGCACAGGGCGCTGATCTGGGCCTGCGTCTATTTCGCCGTGACCCTGATGTTCGCCGCCTTCCTGGCCCCCGTGCTGGTCGAGCCGGTACGATCGGCGCTGGAGGCCATGACCGGCAATCCCGCCCCCTATGCCGACCTGCTGATGGCCGGGGCGATGGTGGCGCTGGTGGGGTTGGCCTTCGCCTCGGGCGACCTGCTGCTGCGGGCGATGATGGCGGACGTCAGCGATCAGGTGCGGCTGGATGACGGGGCGGACCGGACCGGCCTGCTGTTCTCCATCCTGACGGCCACGTCGAAGCTCGGCTATGCCGTCTCGGTCCTGACGTTCGCGGGGCTGCAGATGGCCGGGTTCGATCCCGGACTGGGCGGACAGAACTCTGGCCCGGCGCTGATGTGGCTGCAGATCATGTTCGCCGGCCTGCCTGCTCTTTGCCTGCTGCTGGCGGCGGTGGCCCTGCATCGCTATCCGCTGGATCAGGCGCGCCATGCCGAGATCCGGGCGGCGCTGGATGCGAAGTCCCAGGGATGAGCGGCCCCATCGACCGCCTGAACGCCATCATGGCCCGGCTGCGGGCCCCCGTGGGCGGCTGTCCGTGGGACGTGGAGCAGACCTTCGCCACCATCGCCCCCTATACGATCGAGGAGGCCTATGAGGTCGCCGACGCCATCGAGCGCGGGGACTACGACGACCTGAGGAGCGAGCTGGGCGACCTGCTGTTCCAGGTCGTCTTCCACGCCCGCATGGCCGAGGAACAGGGACTGTTTGTCTTCGACGACGTGGCCAACGCCATGGCCGACAAGCTGGAGCGGCGGCATCCGCATGTCTTTGGTGACGAGGCCGCCAAGGCGGACGGGGTAGCCCAGAAGGCGCGGTGGGAGGACATCAAGGCGGCCGAGCGGGTGGCGAAGGCCCAGCATGGGGTGCTGGACGACGTGCCGGTCGGCCTGCCCGCCCTGGCCCGCGCGGCCAAGCTGACCAAGCGCGCCGCCCGCGTCGGCTTCGACTGGCCCTCGACCGACGAAGTCTTCGACAAGCTGGACGAGGAGGTCGCCGAACTGCGGGTCGAGATCGCCGCCGGCGACTTGGACAAGGCCCGCGAGGAGATGGGCGACCTGCTGTTCGTCGTCGCCAACCTGGCGCGCAAGCTGGGGGTCGAGCCCGAGGACGCCCTGCGCGGGGCCAACGCCAAGTTCGTGCGCCGGTTCGGCTTCATCGAGGCGGAGCTGGCGAGGGATGGGCGCACGCCGGAGCAGTCCGACCTGGCCGAGATGGACGCCCTGTGGAACGCGGCCAAGGTGGCGGAGCGACGCTCGACTTGACGCCGTGATCGGCTGGCGCGACGCTCAAGGCATCCGCAGGAGATGCCCGTGCTGCTTGTCGCGCTTATGGCGCTTGGTCTGGCTCAAGACCCTCTCGTCTCGTCCCCGTCTGACGCGGCGGAACTGGACGAGGTCGTGGTCCTGGGGCGACGGACCACGCCCGATCCGTTCGAGATTTTTCAGGCGGTCTGTCTGGACGCCAACCGACTGGACAAGCGGTCCTTCAGGCCCGACGGCATCCCGCGCTGGGCACGGGTGGAGGCTGACGGCGCGGCTCCGGCCGAGTCCTTCATCAGACGCGACGGCGATCTGGAGATGGTCCTGCGCATCGAGGAAGGGCCGGACGACACGGTCGAGCGGACCCAGCGGAACGTCTGCAGCCTGACCCTGGCGGGACCGCATGATCAGCAGTCGCTGGTGCGCGGGATGGTGCGTGCCATGGGCGGCGCGGGCACCGCCCGACACCTCGATCTGCCCGACATCTATCCGACCTATTCCGGCTGGACCCAGTTGCTGTGGTCCGCCATGCCCAACAAGGACAGCAACCGCTGGCGCGTCTTCATGCCGGAACGAGGCCGGGAGTCGGGCGTCCTGCTGGTCGCTCAGCCCAGCTTCTATCGCGAATACAGCTATGTGGTCACGGAACTGCGGTTCACCGACCAGACCGAACGCCCGGTCAGCCACATCGCCCTGACCTATATCACGCGGGCTGGTGAGGACTAAAACCGCTGAGGTCGATGGCCTGCGGGGCGGAGCCAAGCGAACGTAACGTCTCCTCCCGGCGCCCGCTTGGGCGATGGGGAGGAGACGATTGGTCCTGCCGGTTATGATTTGGATTCCGGAAAAACCGGGTGCAAGAAGTCCAATCCGTGAGGTTCAGCCTCTGAACCTTTGGCCATCGCATTCAGATCGTTGGTGTTTTCGTCTTCCGCCGCGAACAGGGTCAGGGGGGCGCGGTTGGACTCGATCTGCGGGGTCACGATGTCGGGCAGTTCGGCCATGACGTGGGCGCGGGCCTTGTCGGCGAGGCGGTCGTAGACGCGCAGCCAGGTCGAGGCCTCGGACGCGCGGCCCGTGCCCAGGGCGCGGCGGATGTTCAGAAAGGCCTCCTGGGCCAGGTCGGCGAAGCTGACGGCGTCGTCGGGATGGTATTCGCCGGGCTCGGGCGGGGCGTCACAGGTGGGCTGATCCATCCGCCGCCAGCCTCCGACCCGCGCATGCAGCCTGAACGAACTGAGCGACATGCCGTACCGCTGACAGATATGCGTCGCCTTCACGCCCGCCAGATACTCCCGCCGCGCATGATCCCAGACATTGCCGCCGCCCTCATCGTAGTCGGCGGGATTGATTTGCGTGCTCATCGACATGGCAAGCAGTCTGGCATGTGGCTACGTCAGAAACGGTCGTGTCGCTAACGCTCGACTTCAGATTGAAGGGTGCCGATATGCCAGTATGGACTCGGCGAGCTCGCCTGTGCAGCTTGTTGTATGCCTTATGATCCGCAACAAATGTCAGATGAAGATCCGCGAGCTGAGCTGATCCGATCAATGATCGAAGATCTCGGCTGGTGTTTGAACAGCTATGGTCAGGTCGAGTTTCTGCTAGGCGACCTACTGTGGCACGCCTGGCGACTGCCGCACTATCACTCGCTTTCAGCACAAGTGCCGATGGGCCTAGAGAAGCGAGTTAAGCACTTAGAAAAAATCTTTGATGTCGAAGGCCCGCTTTCACCCCACGCCGAGAATCTCAGACTACTGATCGGGCGGCTTCGCGAGCTGAGTCAGCCTCGGCACATGTTTGCGCACGGCCACTGCACATTTGTATTCACGAAGCAGGGAGAAGCAGCAATGAACTTTCGCCGGTTCTTGCCTCCCAACGCGAAGGGTCATGTAGAAAAGTACGTTGGTGAGGTGCGACCTGAGACGCTCCGCATCGCACGTCAGGCATGGTGCCGGTTCGCCTCTAGTGCACAACGAATTATCGGGTCGATTTACGTCGATCTACAGTTCGGGCGGCCAGACGACGGCCCGGTCTCAGCCGCGAAGGCCTAAGAGCTTGCAGATGTCTGAGCTGCCATCTCAGAGATGTGCCAACCTATGTAGAAGATAGCGCCGACGACTAGCAGTCGATATTGCCACCTAGCCAGCAGTCTCACTTTGTTATTTATCTTCTCCAAATGGCCCCGCATGATTTTTTGAGCGCCCGGTATTTCTCCGGGATGATCTAGGAGCTCGTGGGTACCTGTCTGAACGCGGAGCAAGCCAACATTGAGATTGAGAAGCTCTTCGATCTTGGACAAGCGGTTGCACCCAGCGATAAAGCTTCCTGCCCAACAAGCGACCGCCACACCGAGCGACCACTGTGAAGGTGATAACGGCATGCCCTTCGTTTGATTAAGCGCAAAGGCGATAGAAGCGCCGACCGCCGCGAGCAGAAAATAGATATACTTATCTTGGCCCTGACGCTGCTGCTTATAAATCTCAAGCTCGGACTGACTGGGCATAGCTCATCATACATCGATTAACTGGCTATCGCACCTCACCCCGCCTGAAACTGCCGCTCGAACTGCCCCATGGCCTGTGGATCGAGCCGAACCGTCAGATGGGTCCGCCCCTCGGCATCCGTATCGCGTGCCGTCACCCGGCCGTGCTCATAGAGCCAGGCCAGGGCCTCGCCCTGGGAGGGTTGCAGGACCAGGTCCATTTCCGGGTCGTCGTCGATCAGTTCGGTGATGGCGTGGCGTAAGCGTTCGATCCCCTGCCCTGTCCAAGCGGAGACGGCGACGGCGGTGTTGCCGGAGCGGGCGGCCTGGCCCTCGATGGCTTCGCGCGCCTCGGGTTCCAGCAGGTCGGTCTTGTTCCAGACCTCCAGGATGCGGCGCGGCTTGACCGTGCCGTCGGCGGCAGTCGGTTGTTCGATCTGTTTCAGTACCGTCTCGACGTCACGGGCCTGGGCCGCCGTGTCGGTCGAGGCGATGTCGCGGACGTGCAGGATCAGGTCGGCCTCGCCCACCTCTTCCAGGGTGGCGCGGAAGCTTTCGACCAGTTCGTGCGGCAGGTCGGAGATGAAGCCCACGGTGTCGGCGATGATGGCGGGTCGCCCCTGCGGCAGGCGAATGGTGCGCTGGGTCGTGTCCAGGGTGGCGAACAGCAGGTCCTTGGCCATGACCTCGGAACCGGTGAGACGGTTGAACAGGGTCGACTTGCCGGCATTGGTGTAGCCGACCAGGGCAATGGTCGGGAACGGCACCTTCTGGCGCTGTTTCCTGTGCAGGCCGCGCGTGCGGCGGACCTCGTCCAGCTCGACCTTCAGCTTGACGATGCGGTCGGCGATCAGGCGGCGGTCGAGCTCGATCTGGGTCTCGCCGGGGCCGCCGGTCGAGCCGGTGCCGCCGCGTTGCCGCTCCAGGTGGGTCCAGGTGCGGACCAGGCGGGACTTCTCATAGTCCAGCCGGGCCAGCTCGACCTGCAGCCGGCCCTCCTTGGTGCGGGCGCGGCGACCGAAGATTTCCAGAATCAGCCCGGTGCGGTCGATGACCTTGCAGTCCCAGGCCTTTTCCAGATTGCGCTGCTGGACCGGGGTCAGGTCGTCGTCGATGACCACGGCCTCGGCCTCTGCGGCGGTGACCAGGGCGGCCAGCTCCTCGACCTTGCCGGTGCCGAACAGGGTGGCGGGCGTGACCTTGCGCAGGCGCACGATCTCCTCGGCGCGCACGTCCAGGTCCAGCGCGCGGGCCAGGCCCACCGCCTCTTCAAGCCGTTCCTCCGCCGCGCGACTGCTCTCGGAGCGTCCATCGGGGTGGATGACGATCGCCCGGATCAGCGGGACGGCGTGGTCGATGAGTTTTTGGGTCAATCAGTCTTCGTCGGCGTCAGGCTCGTACAGCTGCACGGGTGCTGACGGCATGATGGTGGAGATGGCGTGCTTGTAGACCAGTTGCGACTGGCCATCGCGGCGCAGCAGCACACAGAAGTTGTCGAACCAGGTCACGATGCCCTGCAGCTTGACCCCATTGACCAGGAAGATGGTCAGCGGCGTCTTGGTCTTGCGGACCGAGTTGAGGAAGGTGTCCTGAAGGTTCTTGGATTTGTCTTGCGACATGGCAGGTTTGTCCTGTTCTTGCTTGTTCCGCCGCGCGGGTGACCACGCGGGACCGGATCGAATGCCCGGCCCGCCACATTACGCACCGCCAGGGCGGCATCGCAACAGGGCGTGAGGCCCTAAATGGCGTCTCGCCGGGCCTGTTCAAGATACAGGGTGCGCAGGCGGGTCGCGATGGGGCCGGGCTTGCCGTCGCCGATGGTCGTGCCGTCGATGGACACCGCCGGCATGACGAAGGCCCCGGCGGCGGTGAAGAAAGCTTCTTTTGCGCGCTTGGCCTCGTCCACGCTGAAGGGGCGTTCGTCCAGTTCCAGCTTTTCCTCGGCGATCAGGGCCATCAGGGCGGTGCGGGTGATGCCCTTCAGGATGTTGGCCTGGGTGTCGCGGGTCCGAAGCTTGCCGTGCTCGTCCACGATCCAGGCATTGGTCGAGGAGCCCTCGGTGACCAGACCCATCTCGTCGACCATCCAGGCCTCATAGGCCCCAGCCTCGCGCGCCGCCTGTTTGGCCAGAACGTTTGCCAGGAGGCCCACCGTCTTGATGTCGCAGCGGCCCCAGCGGATGTCGGGCTGGGTCAGGACAGCGACGCCCTTCTGCGCTTGCGCCTCCGCCTTGCTGGCGCTGATGGAGCGGGAGGTGACGATGACACTGGGCGGGGTGCCCTCGGCCGGGAACGGGTGATCGCGCCGGGCGGTGCCGCGCGTGACCTGCAGATAGACGATGCCGTTGGTCACGCGATTGCGCCGGATCGTCTCATGCAGCACCCGCGTCAGGGCCTCGCGGCTCATGGGGATGTCGATCCGCAGCTCGTTCAGGCTGCGGTGCAGGCGGGTCATGTGGCCGTCGAAATCGGCCATCCGTCCGTCGAAGATGGACCAGACCTCATAGACGCCGTCGGCGAACTGGAAGCCGCGATCCTCGACATGGACCATGGCCTGGCCGTGCGCATGGTACTGGCCGTTGACATAGGCGACGCGGCTCATGCTTCGGCCACCGGCTCGTCCTCGTCGTCGCCGCCGCGCGAGGGGGAGACGCCCAGCGACTTCAGCTTGCGGTGCAGGGCCGAGCGCTCCATGCCGATGAAGGCGGCGGTACGGCTGATATTGCCGCCGAAGCGCATGATCTGGGCCGCCAGATATTCTCGCTCGAACACCTCGCGCGCCTCACGCAGCGGCAGGGCGATGATCCGCTCGGCTCCCAGGGTGCCGGTGGAGTTGGCGTTGGTCGCCTCGGACGGCAGCATGTCGGCGCTGATCGGCTGGGACGGATCGCCGGTGGCCAGGATCAGCAGCCGCTCGACGTTGTTGCGCAGCTGACGGACATTGCCCGGCCAGGGGTGGACCTGCAGCACGGCGATGGCGTCGTCGCCCAGCCGCCGCTTGGGCAGGCCCTGCGAGGCCGACAGGGTCTCGATGAAATAGTCGATCAGATCGCCGATGTCCTCTCGTCGCTCCGACAGGGCGGGTACGCGGATGGGCACGACGTTCAGGCGATGGAACAGATCCTCGCGGAACCGGCCCTCGGCGATCTCGACCTTCAGATCGCGCGAGGTGGAGGTGATGACGCGGATATCGACCTGCACGTCCTGCTCGCCCCCGACACGACGGAACCGCTGTTCGACAAGCACACGCAGGACGCGGCTCTGGCTCTCGCGCGGCATGTCGGCGACGTCGTCCAGATAAAGCGTGCCGTTGTGGGCGCGTTCGAAAACGCCGATCTTTCGGGGGCGACCGTCGTGGCCCTCCTCGCCGAACAGTTCGACGTCCAGCCGTTCGGGGGTCATGCCGGCAGCGGCGATGGCGACGAACTCGCCGCGCGACCTGGCGCTGGCCTCGTGGATCTGGCGCGCGACCAGTTCCTTGCCGGAACCGGGAGGGCCCGAGATCAGGACGCGGCTGTTGGCCGGGGCGACCTTGGCGATGGTGCTGCGCAGGGCCTGAGCCGCTGCGGACTTGCCGATGAAGCCTGCGGGCTCGTTGACCTGGGCTTTCAGGCGACGATTCTCGCGCCGCAGGGAGCTGGTCTCCAGGGCGCGCTGGACGACGACGACCAGACGATCGGACTTGAACGGCTTTTCGATGAAGTCATAGGCGCCGCGCTGCAGGGCCGTGACCGCCGTCTCGATATTGCCGTGGCCCGAGATCATGACCACGGGCAGGTCGGGGTCCAGTTCCTTGATGACGTCCAGTAGCTCAAGGCCATCCAGACCACCGCCCTTCATCCAGATGTCCAGCAAAGCGAGCGAGGGCTTGCGCGCCCTGATGGCGGCCAGAGCCTCTTCGGAGTTGGAGGCCACGCGCACGGCGTGACCTTCGTCCTCCAGCAGGCCGGACACCAGTTCGCGGATGTCGGCCTCGTCGTCGACGACCAGAATATCGGCTCCCGTGGATCGCATATCGCCTCGCTACTCGTTGGCCGGAACGGTCAGGGGTCGGGACGCCGGAGCGTCCTTCCCCTTGGCCGAAGCGGTCGATGGCTGTTGGGATTTCAGAGGAAAGATCAGGCAGATTTTAGCCCCGCCCAGCGTCTCGGCATCTGCCAGCTTCAGCTCACCGCCATGCTCCTCGCAGATGCGTTTGACGATGGCGAGGCCCAGGCCGGTGCCCTTCTCGCGCGTCGTCACATAGGGTTCGGTCAGGCGGTCGCGATCCTTGGCGGGCAGGCCGGGACCGTCGTCCTCGATGACGAAGGTCGCGACGTCGTCCTCGACCAGCAGGCGGGCGAGGATGCCAGGACTGTCGCTGTCGCCGGCGCTGGGGTCCGTCTCGCGGCGCAGAGCCACGGCCTCCCCCGCATTCTTCAGGATATTGGCCAGGGCCTGACCAATCATCGGGCGATCGGCATGGATCGTGACCTTGGGCAGCGGCTCGGCCATCTGGATGTCGATATCGGCCACGGCCACGCGCTGGGCGAAGACCGCCTCGCGCAACAGCTCCGCCGGATCAGCCGAGGTGAAGCGAGGCGCGGGCATGCGGGCGAAGGCGGAGAATTCGTCCACCATCCGGCCGATGTCGCCGACCTGACGGATGATGGTTTCGGTGCAGCGGTCGAAAACCTCGACGTCGTCCTCGACCTGTTTGCGATATCGGCGACGCAGCCGCTCGGCCGACAGCTGGATCGGCGTCAGGGGGTTCTTGATCTCATGCGCGATGCGGCGGGCCACGTCGCGCCAGGCGGCGTTGCGCTGGGCCGTGACCAGGCGCGTTATGTCGTCGAAGGTCAGGACCATTTCGCCCCCCAGCCCACCCTCGATGCGGACGCGCAGACGTCGGGTCTCGCCCTCCAGCGTCACATCGATCTCTTCCTCGATATGGGCTTCGGCGCGGGCGGCCAGTTCGCTGAGCTCGGGCGAGACCTCTCCCAGCGGACGTCCGATGATCTCTGCCTCCCGGATGGCCAGAAGTTCGATGGCGCTGTCGTTGATGGCCGAGACCCGGCGCAGGCGGTCCAGGCCGATCACGCCCGCCGACACGCCGGACAGGACGGTTTCGATGAATCGGCTGCGGCCCGTGGCCTCCTCGCTGGCGGCGCGCAGGGCCGATTGCTGGGCGGCTAAATCGTCGGTCATGCGGTTGAAGGAGGCCGACAGGGTGCGGATTTCGCCGGGTCCTTCGTTGCCGTCCACGCGCGCCGTCAGATCGCCGCCTGCCACCTTGTCTGCCGCCTCGACCAGGCGTCCGATCGGGCCGGATATGGAACTGGCCGCCGACATGCCCAGCCAGACCGCGCCAACCAGAACCAGAAGGGCGGTTTCGATATAGCTGAGCGCGAACGACGCCTGGATACGCTCGCGGCTGGCCTGGGCCTCGCGATAGGCCAGTATCGATTCTTCGCTATTGCGCATCTGGGCCAGAAGCCCGGGTTTCAGGGGCCGCACCATGTAGAGGAAGGCGTCACCGTAGGCCGGCAAGGTCATGACGGAGCGAACCGCGTCAGGTCCTTCGGTTACCTCTTGTGCCGGGGCCGCACCCTGCAGCGACGCTTCTTCCAGCGCCTCCATGGAGGGGGCCACATAGGGCGGGGCTCCTGGCGTCTCGCCACTGGCCAACACTTGGCCGTCCGCGCCGAGGATGTAGACCGCGGGATAGCCGAACAGCTGACCGACCTGGGTCAAGGCATTGGAAAACTGAACCCGGTTATCGAACAGGGGGCGCACGCTGTTCAGCTGCTCAGCAACCACCAGGATGTCGCCGTCCATCTCATTGGCCACGTCGTCGGTGTAGGCGCGGCCGATGACCGCTCCATTCTGAACCGCAGACTGAACATTCTGGCTGAACCACTGGTCCACGCCGCGATTGACCAGCAGGCCGAACACCAGAGCGATCAGGATCGAGGGCACAAGCGCGACCAGTGAAAACAAGGCCACAAACCGGAGGTGCAGGCGGGCACCGGCATCACTGCGCCGGTGGAACAAGCCAATCGCGCGTCGCCCGACTACGGCTGCAAGCGCCAGGATCAGGACCAGATTGACCGACAGGATCCACAACACCGCCCGGCTCGCCAGATCGCGAGCGCCATCACCACTGGTGCCCGGCGCTTCGGCGACTAGCCAGATGGCCGCAGCCGTGATCAGGAACGACAAGCCAAAGGTGATCAGGAACAGATTGCGACGGCGCTCTTCGGACCAGCCGGAAAACCAGCGCCCCGCACCGCTCGGCGAGGGCGTCTTATCGGGATGGGTCGCGGTGGGCGTATCCGTCATAAGCCTCCAGCGTCTACCAACTGTGGCGCTAGATCAACAGCTGAGTGGCTGGAAAGCGTCACCGGTGACCATAGCTGCGTGATTGCTTGTTCCACCTCGGCCGGACTCTCCAGACGACACAGCCGCGCCTTGGCCGCTCGGCGCTCCAGAGAGTCGGCAGGCCAGGGTGCCTGTTCGACATACCAGCCCAGGTGTTTGCGGAACATCTTAAGCCCCAGTGGCAGGCCGTAGAAGGCGACAGAGGCTCGCAGATGCTCGATGACGATGGCGGTCCGTTCGGCACGATCCGGCTCTTTCAGAACCGTACCATCGGCCAGTGCCCGCTCCAGATGCGCGGCCAGCCATGGCCGACCGTAAACGCCACGCCCCAACATGAGCGCGTCCGCGCCCGACTGGCTCAGCGCCTCACGTGCATCGTCGGCGCTCAGGATGTCGCCATTGACGATGACGGGCAGGCGGACCGCCGCCTTCACCTCGCCGACGGCCCGCCAGTCGGCGCGACCGGTATAGAACTGCTGGCGGGTGCGTCCGTGGACCGTGATGGCCTTGACCCCAAGGTCTTCGGCCCGGCGGGCGATGACGGGCGCATTGCGACTGGCGTCGTCCCAGCCCAGCCGCATCTTGACCGTGACAGGCCGAGACGTCGCCTCCACCGCTGCCTGCATCAGGCAGGCCGCCAGATCGGGCGTCCGCATAAGCGCTGAGCCACAGGCGGAGCCGGTGACCTCCTTGGCCGGACAGCCGAAGTTCAGGTCGATGATGTCGGCCCCGGCCTGTTCGGCCATACGCGCGCCCTGGGCCATCGCGTCCGGATCGCGCCCGACCAGCTGGATGACCGTCAGTGGCAAACCGTCGCCGACCGCCGCGCGCCGCACCACATCAGGCCGGGCCCGCGCCAGTTCGGCCGCCGCCACCATCTCGGTCGCCACATAGGCTGCCCCCAGCCGTGAGGCGAGGACGCGGAACGGCAGGTCCGTGATCCCGGTCATGGGCGCGGTCAGCACCCGTCCGGGCACCCAAATGTCGCCAATCTGTATGCCTGTGGCCATGAGGCCCCTTACTGCGCGGTCAGCCCCCCTCGTCAAGCACGAGCGCGGCGATTAGAAGGCCGGGATGACATCTCCCCTCCCCGCCTTTGCCGCCATCGTCGTGGCCGCCGGTTCCGGCAGCCGCGCCGGCGGGGCCAAGCAGTGGCGCGACCTGGGGGGTCAGCCAGTTATCCGCTGGTCCGTCGCGGCCCTGCTTGAGGCCGGGGCGGAGGACGTGGTCGTGGTCGTGGCACGCGATGCCGAGGCTGAAGCGAATGCGGCTCTCTCTGGCTTGACCGGCTGGCGTCTCGCAACTGGCGGCGCGAGGCGGGCTGAGTCCGTGCAGAACGGTCTGACGGCGCTGGGCGGGCCGGCCGAACGCCCCGTGCTGATCCACGATGCCGCCCGCCCCCTGCTGGATCGCGAGGTTATGGCTCGGGTGCTGGCAGCCCTCGACAGTGCCGATGGGGCGCTGCCCGCCCTGCCCGTCGCCGACAGCCTGCGTCGCGGGGCCGAAGATCTGGTGGCCGGCGAGGTCGGACGCGAGGGCCTGTGGCGAGCGCAGACCCCGCAGGCGTTCCGATATGCCACCATCACCTCGGCCTATGCCACCTGGCCGACCGCGGAAGTCGCCACCGACGAAGCCACGGTCGTCCAGCGAACGGGTGGCAGGGTCCTAATCGTTCCAGGCGATACCCGCCTGATGAAGCTCACCTATCCAGAGGATTTCGCCATGGCCGAGGCCTACATCCCCCGTCAGATCCGTGTCGGTCAGGGTTTCGACGCCCATCGGTGGGGGCCGGGTGACAGCGTCTGGCTGTGCGGCGTCGAGATCGCGCACGACCAGACCCTGATCGGACATTCGGATGCCGATGCCGGGCTGCACGCCCTGACCGACGCCATTCTGGGGGCCATGGGCGACGGCGACATCGGTGATCACTTTCCGCCGACGGACCCACAGTGGAAGGGGGCGTCATCCGACCTGTTCCTGATCCATGCGGTCGAGCGCCTGACCGCGCGGGGCGGGCGCCTGGTCAATGTCGATGTCACCCTGATCTGCGAACGGCCCAAGGTGAAGCCGCATCGTCAGGCCATGCGCGAACGCCTCGCCGAACTGCTGGCGCTTCCGCTGGATGCCGTCAGCGTCAAGGCGACCACGACCGAGGCCATGGGCTTCACCGGGCGCGGCGAAGGCCTTGCGGCCCAGGCCCTGGCCACCATCGAACTGCCTGCCCGCGTCTAGGTGGCAGGCTCCGGCGGGAAATACCGCCGCTGCATCGCACCGAACAGATTAACGTAGTCGTCCGTCCAGGCCGTGACATCGGTCTCCTCGGGATCGATCCAGCGCGGATCACGGCGGAAATCGGCCAGGCCCTGCTCGGTCGGGGACAGGATCAGCGCTTCCGTCGAGGCCTCGGCCAGATCGGGCGTGTTAGGGCCCTGAAGCGTCATCTGATGCAGGCGCGGCACGCCCAGGGCCTGAGCGGCCGCGACGGCCGGCAAGGTGATGTCCAGATTGCGGTTGGACAGGTGGAGAATGACCACGCCGGTCGGCTTGAGCTGCTTCAGATAGCCCTCGATCGCCTCGACTGTCAGCAGATGCGTGGGCACCGCGTCCGAGGAAAAGGCGTCGATGACCAGCAGGTCGTAGCTGCCGGCAGGCTCCTTCGCCAGTGTCAGCCGCGCATCACCCAGAACCGTGCGTATCGGCCCCTGGGCGCAGTTCGAGATATAGGTGAACCAGTTCGGGTCCCGCGCCAGGCGATCGACCATCGGATCGATCTCGAAGAAGGTCATGCGGTCTTCCGCGCGTTTGTAGGCCGCCATGGCCCCCGTCCCAAGCCCGACGACACCGATATTGGCCGGCCCACGACTTCTGACCATCAGGGCCGACTGACCGATCGGGGTGACACGGGCGTAGTACATGCGGGGTTCGCAGGCGAAGAGCGGGTTCCGGGCCTGAGCGCCGTGATAGGTGGTTCCGTGGGTCAGCACATGGACGTCGCCGCCCAGCCGGTCGTCGGGCACATTGGCGATCCGCACGACGCCGAAGAAGCTGCGGTCCGAAAAGCTGGTGTCGTGGCCCCGCCCGACCCATTGGGCCGACAGGGTCATCGCCAGCAGAATGCCCGTGAACACCAGAGCGCGGTCCCGCAACAGAAAGGCACACAGGACGGCCGGGAGAAGCACCAGGATGGTCAGTTGCGGCATCATCAACGGCGACTTGGCGTAGAAGATGGTCCGGGCATAGTCGTCGGCATTCAAGGCGATCGAGATCAGTACAGGCACGGCCGCCGCCACGACGGCGAGGATCACCGCGCCCCACTGACGCGGCGACAGCTCACCCTTGCCCCATGGCCGGAACAGTCCGACCAGCAGCAACACCAGTGGATACTCCCACACCATGTTGAACAGCAGAGGGGCGATCAGAGCCGTGAATGCCCCCCCGACGACGCCACCCAGCGACATCAGCAGATAGAATTCTGTCAGCCTGTCCGGCGCAGGCCGTCGGGCGGCCAAGAGCTGGTGGCACATCAGAGTCAGAAAGAAGAAGGCCGAAATGTTGACGGTGAACGCCATGGGCCACTCGATCGAGCGGAAGGCCACCAGTACCACGCTGAGCGCCGCAACGGCGGCGGACACGACCATCGTCACCGGCAGGGGGATCACGGGCTTCGACTGGAAGGCGATGACGAACGTCAGCAGATAAAGCGCCAGCGGGATGACCCACAGGAAGGGAGCCGATGCCACATCCGTCGACAAATGCGCCGTCACTCCCAGCATCAGGCTGGAGGGGGCCGCGGCCAGCAGCACGAACCTGATCTTTTCGCTCCAGGGGATCGGCGCGCTTCTGGCCAGGGGGGCGGGCTCAAGCGAGCGATCCAGTCGGCGACTCCAGACCACGGCCGCCAAAGCGACGATCATCAGCACGAACAGGCCGTAGCCCATGCTCCAGCCCAGCCGTTGACCCGACAGCGTGGCCAGCGGCTCGATCAGGACGGGATAGGACAAAAGGGCCAGAAAACTGCCGAGGTTCGATGCGGCGTAGAGGACATAGGGGTTCTGGCCGTCCGCATGCCCCGCCCTGACCCGCGCATACCAGGCCTGCAAAAGCGGTGCGGTGGCCGACAGCACCGCGAATGGCGCGCCCACCGACGCCGCCAGCGTGAGCAGCAGCCAGCCGATCGGAGCCGCCGGATCGGGATCGCCCAGCCAGCCATTGATCCTGAGCGGCAGAAACAGCGCCGCCAGCACCAGCAGCAGCATGTGCAGACCCACCTGCACCTTGATCGAACCGATCCTCTGCAACAGATGCGCATAGGCATAGCCGGCCAGCAGAGCCGTCTGGAAGAACACCATCGCCGTGTTCCACACCGATGCCGAGCCGCCCAGCATCGGCAGGACCAGCTTGGTCACCATGGGCTGGACCACAAAGACCAGCGCCGCCGATGTGAAAATCGCCAGGGCGAATAGCAGCGGTGGCAGACGATCTGCAGCCGGCGCGGCAGCCGGTGTCCCGGCATCAGGCGTCAAGGTAGCGTCGCTCATTATCGCCCCATAAGATGTCGCCTGGACCGGCGCTGTGTCACGCTAGACTGACTCGCGCCGCATTCGGAACCAGACTGATCAATGTTTCCCGACGACATCCAAACCCTGGCCCGTGACGTCGTACGGCTTGCCGCCGCAAAGGGTCTTGTGATCACGACCGCCGAAAGCTGCACGGGCGGTCTGGTGGCGGGCGCCCTGACGGACGTTTCGGGGTCGTCCGCCGTCGTGGACCGAGGGTTCGTGACCTACAGCAATGCAGCCAAGGTCGGCATGCTGGGTGTGCCTGAGAACCTCATCGCAAGTCAGGGCGCGGTGTCCGAGGTCGTGGCCCGTGCCATGGCCCTTGGTGCGATCGCGCATTCAGATGCGATGGTGTCTGTTTCGGTCACGGGTATTGCGGGCCCGGGAGGCGGCTCGGCGAACAAGCCGGTCGGGCTGGTGCATTTCGCCGCCAGTGGGCCCGGTGGCGTGATTCATGTGGAGCACCGTTTCGGCGATCTGGGGCGCGAAGCCGTGCGCCTGGTCAGTGTTCGGGTGGCGCTGCAGATGCTGCTCGACCGGATCGGCGTATGACGGTCATCGATGCCCGCGGCCACCGCTGTCCGGTGCCCAGTCTGAAGCTGCAGAAGGCGCTGCAGACGGCATTGCCCGGCGCGCAGGTGACCTTGCTGGCCACCGATCCCATGGCCCGGATCGATGTTCCGTTTCTGATGGGCCAGATCGGCGGTCGGGTCGACACAATCGAGGAAGCCGACGGGGTCCTGTCGATCACCGTCGTTGCGCCCGGCGATCCGAAAGCTTGACCACAGTCTCCGGCAGGGGTTCTGCGGGGTCCAGCTCGGGTGCGCCTTTTGACCGGGCTGCCAGTTCCATTTCGGTCGTGAAGGCCCCGCCATAGAAGATGGCGTTGACGTTCCACGACAACCAGATCAGCAGCACCACGACGGCACCGACCGAACCGTAGGTCGCCCCCAGCGGCGCGATCTGTTCCACATAAATGGCGCAGAGCCAGGACGAGATGGTGGACATGATCGTGGCCACGACACCGCCGACCAGGGACGGGATCCAGGCCACCGGAGCCCGGTGCGACATGGCATAGCGGTAGAGAAGCGTCAGCCCGATCGCCAGACCCAGGGCCGGCCAGAGGGCGTCCCAGCTCCAGTTCGACACCAGCCGCCCCGGCTCGTCCGCACTGGCCCGCTCGATGATGCGGGACGTCACGACCGCCCCCGACACGACGGTGAACAGCAGGAAGGCGAACAGGGCCACGAAGAAGGCCAGCAGGTTGAACTTGAAGAAGCCATGCGGCTCCGTCTCGTCATGAATGAGGTTAAGTCCGGCCAGCAAGGCCTTGAATCCCCGGTGTGCTGCGTAGCCGCCGATGATCAGCGCAAACGCCGACTGGGCGGACACCGTCCGCGCCGACGCATTGGCCAGCCGGTCGATCTCGGCCATGAAGATGGCGCGCGCGGCATAGGGCATAACGTCGGCCAGGGCGGCCGCTTGCTCACTGACCTGGCCTATCGTCAGGACGGCCTTGTAGAAGCCGATCAGTATGGCGATGGCTGGAAACACGGCCAGCAGGGCGAAGAAGGACACCCCGCCGGTGTACAACATGACGTCGCGGCCCCAGCTGCGCGCAAAGGCCTTGACCGCCAGCCGACCCCAGAGCGCGGGCGCGGCCCATCGCGTCGCCGGATGCGTGTTCGTTTCAGATGACAATCCGGTCCCCACAACCACCCTACAGCCGACCACCATAGCCCATCTGAAGGTGGGGGAAAGCCTCTCGTCGCTGTTGCTCCGCTTGGGGTGCGGTCGCTATGGTCGGCCCACGTCGAATCCGGTCGGCGCAGGAGATGTCAGCCGTTGAGTTCCGATCCTCGCATTCTGGTCGTCGCCCATGACGACGCGGTGGTCGGCCCGCTGTGCCAGGGTCTGGATGCCTTGGGCTGGCGGACGGTCACGGCGCGTTCTCTGGCTGCGGCACTGACCGTGCTGATGGACTGGCCGCTGGAGGCCGTGATTCTGGACGCCCGCATCGCCGACACCGAGGCCAGCGTCGAGGCTTTGCGCCTCGCCGTCGCCCCCCGTCGCCTGCCGGTTCTGGCCATCGGACCCGAGGCGACCGAATGGGTCGGTACCCAGGCCGATCTGGTAATGTCGGTCGCTCCGCACCCGGCACAAGCAGCCCTGCGGCTTGAAGCCCTGGTCCGCTCGGCCATTGCGGAAGAAGAAGTCGCCCTGCGCGAGACGACCTTCACCGCCCGCGGCGAGCCGTTGAAACCGGTCGATGTGGATGAGGCCCCCTTGAGAGTTCTGGCCGCCGGCAAGGCGGATCGGCATTTCCTGGCCCTGTCCAATGCGCTGGAAGCCCACGGATGCGAGGTGGTGGCCGCCCCCACGCCCTACACAGCTTTCGACTATCTTCATGAGCGGGCCTTCGACGCCGCTGTGCTGTGGGGCGCAGAGGATCATGCGCCGGCCCTGTCCATCGCCTCGGGGATGAAGCGGAACACACGCCTGTATCATATCCCGGCGGTGCTCTATCTGCGCGGTTCGGCCGAGATCAATCTGGCGGAACTGTACAATCGCGGCTTTGCCGACGTCGCAGCCGCCGATACGCCAGAAGACGAGACCGCCGACCGGATCGTCGCCCTGGCCCGCGCCCATCGTCGCCATGTCGCCATCCGCAAGTCGCTGGAAAGCGCGCGGGGCTCGGGCCTGACCGATCCCAACACCGGCCTGTTCACGCCTGAACTGTTCGCCAGCCATCTGGCCCGCGTCGCCGAGGGGGCGCGCCTGCGTCGTCGCCCTCTGTCGGTGGCAGTGCTGCGCGTGAGCGAGACCGAGCCGGTGCGTGAGGCGCGCGAGGGGGGATGGCTGGATCGCGCCCTGCCCCAGATCGGCACCATGGTTTCGCGCCTGATCCGGACCGAGGACACCGCCGCCCGCCTGGCCCCCGACGTCTTCGCCCTGGCCCTGCCCGCCACGCGCGGGCCCGCCGGCCGGATTGCCGCTGATCGTATCGCCGCCGTCATTGGCTGCACAGCCTTTGAAGCCGGCCCCGACAAGACGCCCTTCGTCGTCGAGTTCGAATGCGGCGTTGCCGAGGTTCAGCCCGGCGAGAGCCCCGCCGCCGTGCTTGAGCGGGCTTCGCGCGACATAAACGCCGCGCGCTAGGCTCCGGCGACGCGCGCCAGATCGGTCGTGATCCGCTCGGCCACCTTCAAGCGCTCTTCGGGCGTGTCCCAGTCGCCCTTGACCACGATCTTCTGATCCGGACGGATCTTCCAGAAGGCGTGGTTCCTCTGGATCAGGCCGACCAGCCCCATCGGATTGGGGAAGGTGTTGTTGCGTAGTGTCAACACTGCGCCCTTCGGCCCGATGTCGATGCGTTCGATACAGGCCGTCTTGCAGTTTGCCTTGATGCCGACGATCCGCAGCAGTTGTTTCGCCTCGTCGGGGAGTGGACCGAACCGATCGATCAGTTCAGCGGCCAGGGCTTCGCGCTCCTCGGTCTTTTCGGCATCGGACAGACGGCGATATAGGCTCAGGCGGACATTGAGGTCTGGTACATAAGCCTCTGGAATCAATACAGCCGCACCTACATTGATGGCGGGCGACCAGCCGCGATCGATCTCGCTGCCTTCGCCGTTGGACTTCAACTCCGCCACGGCGTCTTCCAGCATCTGCTGGTACAGTTCGACGCCGACCTCGCGGATGTGGCCCGACTGTTCGTCGCCCAGGAGATTGCCGCCTCCACGCTGATCCAGATCGTGGCTGGCCAACTGGAAGCCCGCCCCCAGATTGTCGAGCGACTGCAGCACCTGCAGCCGCCGTTCGGACGACAGCGACAGCGGCCGCTTGGGATCGGTGGTCAGATAGGCGAAGGCCCGGGCCTTCGCCCGTCCGATCCGGCCCCGGATCTGATGCAACTGGGCCAGGCCGAACATGTCGGCCCGGTGCACGATCAGGGTATTGGCCGTCGGCACGTCCAGGCCGCTCTCGACGATGGTGGTCGATAGAAGCACGTCATAGGTGCCGTCGTAGAAGGCGCTCATGACCTCTTCCAGCTGGGTCGGGCTCATCTGGCCGTGGCCGACGACGAACTTCACCTCCGGCACCTGTTCGCGCAGGAACTGCTCGATGTCGGGCAGGTCCTTCAGGCGCGGGGCGACATAGTAGGCCTGGCCGCCACGGTACTTCTCGCGCAGCAGGGCCTCGCGGACCAGGACCGGATCCCACGGCGTGACATAGGTCCGGACGGCCAGACGATCGACCGGAGGGGTGGCGATGATCGACATCTCGCGGATGCCCGACAGCGCCATCTGGAGCGTGCGCGGGATCGGCGTGGCGGTCAGGGTCAGCAGGTGAACGTCGGCCCGCAGGGACTTTAGCTTCTCCTTGTGCTTGACTCCGAAGTGCTGCTCTTCATCAACGATAACAAGCCCCAGGTCCTTGAACCCGACCTGCTCGCTCAAGACGGCGTGGGTGCCGACGACGATCTCGAAAGCGCCGTCCTTCAGGCCCGCGCGAGTCTCGGAGGCATCCTTGGCCGTGACCATGCGCGACAGGTGGCGAACGGTGATGGGCCAGCCCGCGAACCGCTCGCTGAAGGTCTTGAAATGCTGGCGGGCCAGCAGGGTCGTGGGGCAGACGACCGCAACCTGCTGGCCGGTCATGGCGACCACAAAGGCAGCCCGCAGCGCCACCTCGGTCTTGCCGAAACCGACGTCGCCGCAGATCAGGCGATCCATGGGCGTGCCCTTGCCCAGGTCTTCCAGCACATCACCGATGGCGTTCAGCTGATCGTCCGTCTCCTCATAGGGGAAGCGGGCACAGAATTCGTCGAACAGACCCTGCGGTGGCGTGATGGCCTCGGAGGTCCGCAAGGCCCGCTTGGCGGCCAAGGCGATCAACCCCTCGGCCATGTCGCGCAGCCGCTGCTTGGCCTTGGCCTTGCGGGCCTGCCAGCCGGCCCCGCCCAGCCGGTCGAGCTGCGCGCCGTCGGCATCGCTGCCGTAACGGGTCAGAAGATCAATGTTTTCAACCGGTAGGTAGAGTTTGCTCTCACCGGCGTACATCAGCTCCAGACAGTCGTGCGGGGCCTCCTGGATCTCGAGCGTCTTGAGGCCTTCATAGCGCCCGATGCCGTGGTCGAGATGGACCACCAGATCGCCCGTGGTCAGGGCAGACGCCTCGGCCAGGAAGTTGGAGGCGCGGCGCTTCTTGCGCGGACGCGCCAGCCGGTCGCCCAGCATGTCGGTCTCGGAGATGACGGCAATCTCATCCGTCTCGAACCCATGCTCGACCGGCAGGATGCCGCGCAGATAGACGTCTTTCGGCGCGGCCTGGACATCGGCCCAGTCTCGCACCGCGATCACGTGCTCCAACCCGTGGTCGGCCATCATGGAGGCCAGCCGCTCCGAAGAGCCTTCGGTCCAGGAGGCGAACAGCACCCGCTTACCCGCCGCCTTAAGCGTCTGGGCATGGCGCGCGACGGCCTCGAACAGATTGACGCTGTCCTGGGCCCGTTCGGCGGCAAAGCTGCGGCCCAGCCGGCCGCCTGCGTCCTCTCCCGGAACCGACAGAGGCGAGAATCGACGCACCCAGCGACCGGCGAGGGCGCCGTTCCAGTCGCCCGCGTCCAGATATAACCGCTGTGGCGGCAGGGCCCTGTTGGCGGCCCCGGCCTTGGTCATCGACGCGTCGCGACGGGCCTCATAGGCATCGGTCGTCAGGGTCCAGCGCTCGGCCCGCGCCGCCTCCACCTGATTGTCCAGAAACAGTCGGGTGTCATCGGGCAGATAGTCGAAAAGCGTCTCCAGCCGGTCGTAGAACAGCGGCAGCCAGTGCTCCATGCCCTGACGCCGCGCGCCCTCGCTGATCGCGGAATACAGGGGGTCGTCGCCCGGTGCGCCGAACAGGTTCAGATAGCCGGTGCGGAAGCGGGAAATGCTGTCGGGGTCCAGCAGGGCCTCGGACACCGGGGCCAGGGCCACGGATGTCTTCTGTCCGGTCGATCGCTGGGTGGCCGGGTCGAAGGTGCGGATCGATTCCAGTTCGGAGCCGAACATGTCCAGACGCACAGGCTCTTCGAACCCGGGCGGGTAGACGTCGATCACCCCGCCGCGTACGGCGAACTCGCCCTTCTCCGATACGGTCGAAGCCCGCATATAGCCGTTGGCGGCGAAATAGCGTTCCAGCTGGGTGGTATCGAGCTCAGTTCCCGTGACGGCCTCGAAGCCCGCGCCTTCGGTGATCTCGCGCGGCGGGGTGCGCTGCATGGCCGCGCCGACCGTGGTCACGACCAGTAGCGGGCGTCTGTCCGAAGCGTCCCTCCGGGCCAGTCGGGTCAGAGCCGCCATCCGCTCGGCCGACACGGATGAAGTGGGGCTCAGGCGATCATAAGGCAAGCAATCCCAGGCCGGAAACTCCACGACTTCAATGTCTTTGGAGAAGAAACCGAACGCCTGGACAAACTCGCCCATGCGGCCATAGTCGCGGGCGATGAAAACACCGACGCCGCCGTCCGCTTTCAGCCGCTCGGCCACGGTCAGGGCATCCAGACCTTCGGGCGCGCCACCCAGGTCGCGATCGTCGCGCCGAATCGTCTCGCCGTCCATCAACCCGCCCCCTCGGCCACGGCAGCCGCCACATGGGCGCGCATGAAGGCTCTGATTTTGCCTATCACGGGCGTGTCGTAGGCGTCGGGGGTCGGGCGGCTCTCAATGATCCAGGCATAGAGTTCATGATCGTCATCCTGGCCCAACAGGGCCTCGAAATCGTCCAGTTCGGCGTCCGTCAGCGTCGGCCCGACCTGATCGGTGAACGGCCCCAGCACCAGATCGGCCTCGCGAAACCCGCGCCGCCAAGCCCGGAAGGCTATGCGCCCCAGCCGGTTCCGTTTGTCGTCCGTCAGACGTGCGTGTGTATCGGTCACAAGGTTCCTTGCCCGGTCGTTCCGTTAGATGTGATCGGTCGCGTCAGTCACCCGTGCGCAACAGGATGGTCCAGATAGCGTTCCAAGCCGGTTTTCGCCAGCTATGCTGCAGGTCATGAGGCCGCAGATTCTCTTTCCCCTGTTCGCGGAGGTGTCCAGCCTGAAGGGTGTGGGGCCAAAAATCCTGCCTCTGGTCCAGAAACTGGCCGGGCCGCTGGTGCGCGACGTGGCCTTCCTGTCGCCGTCCGGCCTGATCATCCGCCGCCCCATGAGCGCCGTCGACGCGGTCGAGGGCCAAGTCGGCCTGTTTAAGATCGTGATCGACCGCCTGATCGTGCCGGCCAAGCCGGGTGCACCGATCAAGGTCCGCGCGACGGACGAAACCGGCTTCGTCCACCTGATCTGGTTCGGCGGCTCGGCCCAGCATATCGACCGGCTGCTGCCCAAGGGCCAGAAGCGGTGGGTCTCCGGCAAGGTCGAACGCTTCAACAATGAGGTCCAGATTGTTCATCCGGACGTTTTCACCCCCGAGCAGGCCGTCGACATCCCGGCCGTCGAGCCCGTCTATCCGGCGACACAAGGCCTGACCTCGCGGGTGGTGCGCAAACTGGGCCAGGCGGCGCTGGCCCACGCCCCCGAGCTCCCGGAGTGGCAGGATGCGGCCTGGCTGGCGAAGATGCGCTGGCCGAGCTGGCATAAAGCCCTGACCGCGCTTCATACCCCGTCGATGGAGGCGGATCTGCTGCCGGAGGCCCCGGCCCGCCAGCGACTGGCTTATGACGAGTTGCTGGCCCATCAGATGGCGCTGGCGCGTCGCCGGCGCACCCGAAAGATCACGCCGGCACCTCGCATCATGCCGGGAGAGGCGTCGTCACGGTTGCTCGACGCCCTGCCCTTCCGACTGACCGGTGCGCAGGCCCAGGCGGTCGAAGACATTCGCCGCGACCTGGCATCGGGCGAGCAGATGGGGCGGCTGCTGCAAGGCGACGTCGGCTCCGGCAAGACGGCGGTTGCCGCCCTCGCCCTGGCGGATACGGCGTCTTCAGGATTTCAGGCCGCCTTGATGGCCCCGACGGAAATCCTGGCCCGTCAGCATTATCAACGTCTTGCGCCATTGCTCGAAAGTGCTGGCTTAACCAGCCTTCTGCTGACCGGGCGCGACACACCGACTGAACGGCGCGAACGGCTCGCGGCCCTGGCTTCCGGTCAGGCCCAGGTCGCTATCGGCACCCATGCCCTGTTCCAGGATGCTGTTCGCTTTGACCGCTTGGCCCTGGCCGTCATCGACGAGCAGCATCGTTTCGGCGTCAACGAGCGCCAGCGGCTTCAGGCCAAGGGTGATCCGCGCACCGGCGGTGTCCACCTGCTGACCATGTCGGCCACGCCCATCCCGCGCACGCTGGAACTGACCCAGTATGGCGAGCTGGAGGTGTCGCGTCTGATGGAAAAACCGCCGGGTCGCACCCCCGTCACGACCGCCGTCCTGCCTCAGGCGCGGATCGGCGAGGTCGCCAAGCGGCTGAAGGCCGCGCTGGATAGTGGTGCCCAAGCCTACTGGATCTGCCCTCTGGTCGCCGAGAGCGAAAGCATTGACCTGGCGGCCGCAGAGGCGCGCGCCGCCGACCTGCGGCGCATTCTGAATGTCGAGGTCGGCCTGGCCCATGGTCAGATGCCGGGTGCCGAAAGGGAGGCCGTCATGGCCGATTTTGCAGATGGCCGACTGCCTCTGCTGGTGGCGACGACAGTCGTGGAAGTCGGCGTCGATGTGCCGAATGCGACGATCATGGTCATCGAGCACGCCGACCGCTTCGGCCTGGCGCAACTTCATCAACTACGCGGTCGCGTCGGTCGGGGGGCCAAGGCCAGCGCCTGCATCCTGCTGTACGGTGGCGGCGATGATGGGCTGGGAGAAACGGCGCGGCTCCGGCTAGAGACCCTGCGTCGAACCGAGGACGGCTTCGAGATCGCCGAGGAAGACTTCCGGCTACGCGGGGGTGGCGACCCGCTGGGTCTGAAACAAAGTGGATTTCCGGCCTATCGGTTCGCTGATCCGATTCGTCATCGCAGCCTGCTGCTGGCCGCGTCCGACGATGCCAGGCTGGTGATGGGCCGCGACCCTGATCTGACGTCACCGCGTGGCGAAGCCGTCCGCGTGCTGGAATCGCTGTTCGACTGGCGAAACGATCGACCATCCGCAGATTGACGGCCAGCCACCTAGACCGACCCTACCCCGCCGGTGCGTCAGCAAACATCATCAGCCTGGCCTGAACATCGCGTTCAAGATCGCCGTAGAATAGATTGTAGGGCCTGGACTTTCGCCGATCCGACCAACTGCCGGAAGGCTTGAAGGACTCCGACGTCGGCGGCGTATGTCGCAGGAGTCCTTCTTCGCATCGCGTCGCGATTTCGCGGGCCAGCAGAGCTGGACGAGCCCCCCATTCAAGACCGGTTGCATTGGTCGCGCCTGCATGAAGCCTTGCCGATACCGCAGCGTCGCCGGTGCTACCCGTGACAGGGTTGACGCACAGCGCCGCGCGGCCATCCAGATTGACCAGCTGACCCCGCGCGTCCCAGACCAGAGCCCGCCTTAGACGACGGGACGCGGCCCCATCGTTGTCGTCGCTGACCGGCGACCAGCCGACGATGCAGCCTGTCTGGACTCGGGACCGGCATGCGGGCAGTTGCGGCTGTAGCGCCTGCGCGGGCGTCACCACATCGATCAGATAGACGGTGACGACCCGTCGCCGGATCGCCGGATTGCCCGCGACCTTTTCCCGAACCAGGCGCTCCAGCAACTCTCCGCCCTGTTCGACGCCTGCGAGGACCAGCGGCCCCGTCGGATGGCGCGCCAGCCAGACATCGAAGGCGTCGGCCACATCGCGATAGGCAAAGGCGCGGGCCTCCCGCGCATCCTCGCGCGCGGTCAGGCGCGTATAGAGGCTGGCCTGGCGATACCGCGGCGCGCTGATGGCTCCAGCCATGGCGAATGGCCCGGCGTAGTTCGGCATGACGACCCGCTTCAAATAGCGATCCGCCTCGGCGTCATTGATGGGACTGTTCCAGTCGCGCCCGCCGTCGAAGGTCGTCGAGTGGAGGAAGAAGACTGCCGCGTCTCCTGCCTGCGGCACCCGAGCTTCGTTCAGGGCCCAGCTGTCGGCCCGGGCATAGTCAGGCGCGGGCGGCGGTGTGTAGGTCTGGAACGGCACGCCGGGGTCCAGCCAGGCCTGAAGGATGTCGCCGCGCCAGATCGCCACCGCCAGCGTCAGGATGGCGACCAGCGCAAAGCCGGTCCAGCCGACCCACTGTCGCAAGGTCAGCCGCGCCCGCGTCACCGATAAGCGTCCGGCTGTGACAGGAAGGCCTGGACGTAGCGGCGGACCCCCTCTTCCAGCGGCGTGGACTGGCCCGGATATCCGGCGGCGCGTACCCGCTCCATCCGTGCCTCGGTGAAGTACTGATATTTGTCGCGGATGCTTGCGGGCGTATCGACATATTCGACCCGGGCAGCCTTACCCGCTGCTGCGAACGTCGCATGCGCCAGGTCGAGAAACGACCTCGCCTGGCCCGATCCGGCATTGAACACACCCGACACGGACGGCATATCCAGCAGCCAGGCGATGATGTCGACCACATCGTCCACGAAGACGAAGTCGCGCATCTGTCCGCCATCGGCATAGGCGGGGTTGTGCGAGCGGAACAGGGTCACGGCCTCGTCGGCCTGAACCTTGGGCCAGATCTGGGCCACGACCGACTTCATCCCGCCCTTGTGATACTCATTGGGGCCGTAGACGTTGAAAAACTTCAACCCGGCCCACTGGCGGGGCGATTGCCCGCGATCCGCCTGTCGCACGGCGTACTGATCGAACAGCATTTTCGAGTAGCCGTAGGCGTTTAGCGGTCTCAACGCACTCAGCGCCTCAAGACTGTCGTCATCCGCAAAGCCCGCCTCACCATCGCCGTAGGTGGCCGCTGAGGACGCATAGATCATCCGGGCATCGCGCAGGGCGCACCAGTCCCAGAGGTCGCGCGACAGGCTGAAGTTGGTGCGCATGATCAGGTCGGCATCCGCCTCGGTCGTCGAGGAGATGGCCCCCATGTGCACAACGGCTTCGACCCCCTCGGCATGCCGCTCCAGCTTTTCGAACAGTTCCTCCGGCTGCCAGAAGTCGGCGATCGGATGTTTGGCGATGTTCTTCCACTTGCCGAGGGCCGCATCTTCCAGCCGGTCGCAGACCACGACGTCGTGACGATCCTCCTCGCACAGACGGGCGACGATGTTGGAGCCGATGAAGCCCGCGCCACCGGTCACCACGATCATGCGACGGCTCATGCCTCATCCCTCATCTTTTCGATGGTGCGTGTGGTGGAATAGCCGTCTTCGAAGGTGGCCAACCGCACGACGCCGCCCCAGCTCTCGACCAGATCGCCGCCGACGACGCCCACTCGCGTATAGTCAGCCCCCTTGATCAACACATCAGGCCGCAGCCGCTCGATCAGCGCCAGGGGCGTCGGATCGTCGAAGGCCGTCACCCGGTCCACGGACTGAAGGCCGCCGATGACGACGGCGCGGCTGTCCAGATCGTTGATCGGCCGCCCCTCGCCCTTCAGCAGCCGCACGGACGCATCGGTGTTCAAGGCCACAACCAGTCGGTCGCACCAGCTCCGCGCCTGGGCCAGATAGGCGACGTGGCCCCGATGCAGGATGTCGAAACAGCCGTTGGTGAAGCCGACCTTCAGCCCCTGCTGCTTCCAGCCCTCGACGACATGCGCCAGATCGTCCAGTGGCATGACCTTGGCGTGGGCGCTGGCCGCATGCTGGCTCATCTCGGCGTCGATCAGCTCGGCAGGCATCACGACCGCCGTGCCCGCCTTGCCGACCACGACGCCTGAAGCCAGGATGGCGAACTCCACAGCCGTCTCCAGCGTGGCCCCGGCACCGAGTGCAAGCCCCAGGGCCGCCAGACCGGTATCGCCCGCGCCGGACACATCGAACACCTCGCGTGCGCGGCCCGGGAAGTGCGCCACAGGACCGTCCCGCCGCATCAGGCTCATACCCTTGCCTGCGCGGGTGACGACGACCGCCTTGGCCGTGGTGGTCGCCAGAAGCGCAGCCAATGCCACCTCGACCTCTTCATCCGTTTCGACCGGCAGGCCCGTAGCCCCCGCGAGTTCGCTGGCATTGGGCTTGATCAGATCGACGGCCCCATAGCGCGCGAAATCCCGCCCTTTGGGATCGACCACGACCGGCACACCCGCCGATCGCCCCGCCGCGATGGCCTGGGCGATCACGGCATCGCTGACCACGCCCTTGGCATAGTCTGATAACAAAATTACAGAAGCACCTGAAAAGGCGTTACTAGCCGTCGCCGAAACGGCTGCGTCTTCCTCGTCCAGTCGCAGCAACTGCTGCCCCGCCGCCACGAAGCGCGTCTTGACGATGGTGGCCACGCCCGTCCGCCGCTCCACCGCATCCTCGATACCATCCTCGGCAGCGATCAGCTCCACAAGTTCCTGACCTGCCGCGTCCTGACCGACCACGGCCCCCAAGCACGCCACGCCGCCCAAGGCCGCCACATTGCGCGCGACATTGCCCACGCCGCCCGGCATGGCCGTCGTCCGGCGCGTCTTCAGCACGGGGATGGGCGCTTCGGGCGAAATCCGGCTGACCTCGCCGTAAACATAGCGGTCCAGCATCAGGTCGCCGACGCAGGCAATCTTCAGCCCGCGCACGCGCTCCAGCAGGGCCTGCAATTGTCCAAGATCGAGCGTCCGTTCAGCCATGCTATCGGCCTATCGGATTCACGCCGCTTTCGCCATCCGGCTCTTGGTCAGGTCGTCATAGGCGATCAGATCGGCGGCCAGGGCTTCGAACTGGTCGAGCGGGACCATGTTCGGCCCGTCTGACGGTGCGTTGTCGGGGTCCTGGTGCGTTTCCATGAAGACGGCGTCGACACCGACGGCCACCGCAGCACGGGCCAGAACCGGTACGAACTCGCGCTGACCGCCGGAGGAGGTCCCCTGCCCGCCCGGCTGCTGCACGCTGTGGGTCGCATCGAAGACGACCGGGCAGCCGATGTCACGCAGCACCGGCAGGGCCCGCATGTCGGACACCAGGGTGTTGTAGCCGAAGCTGGCCCCCCGCTCGCAGGCCATGACATTGGGATTGCCCGCCCCGACCACCTTGGCGACGACATTCTTCATGTCCCAGGGAGCCAGAAACTGACCCTTTTTGATGTTGATCGCCTTGCCCGTCGCGGCGGCAGCCAGCAGCAGGTCGGTCTGGCGGCTGAGGAAGGCCGGAATCTGAAGCACGTCCACGGCCTGGGCGGCAATGCGGCAGTGTTCCTCAGTGTGGACGTCGGTCAGGACCGGCAGTCCGGTCACTTCGCGGATCTCGGCGAAGATCGGCAGGGAGCCTTCCAGTCCGAAACCGCGGGCGGCGGTGGCGCTGGTGCGGTTCGCCTTGTCGAAACTGGTCTTGTAGATGATGCCGACGTTCAACCGTTCTCCGATCTCTTTCAGCGCATGGGCCATCTCCAGCGCATGCTGACGGCTTTCCAGCTGGCATGGGCCGGCGATGAAGACGATGCGCTGGCCGCCACCGATGGAGACGGGGCGGGTCAGGCCGTCCTTGATGTCGATGATGGCGTTGGGCTTTGACACGGGCATGGACTTTCGGCTTGGAGAGGCGGCGCAACTGAAGCACCTATGCGGCGATCAGGTGGCGTCGGACGTTGGTGTTCGCAAGCTATCACGGAGCGCGACCGCATGACCACCAAGGCCGACGACCGCCCGGTCATCCTGTGGTTCCGTCAGGACCTGCGTCTGGCTGACAATCCGGCGCTGGGCCATGCGGTGAAGAGCGGCCGTCCCGTCGTGTCGGTCTATATCCTGGATCAGGGCAGCCGCGTCAGGCCGATGGGCGCGGCCTCGCTGTGGTGGTTGGACAAGTCCCTGCGGGCGCTGGCGGAATCGCTGAAATCACACGGAGCCGAGCTGATCCTGCGGCGCGGCGACAGCGAATCGGAACTGCGTCGCCTGGTCGAACAAACCGGGGCCGGTGCGGTCGCCATGAACCGGCTGTTTGAGCCCGACGCCTTCGCCCGCGACGCGGACATCGCCCACAGCCTCCAGGCCGACGGGATCGAGTGCAAGGGCTTTAACGGCACGTTGCTGTGCACGCCGGGCAATGTGCTGAACGGCTCAGGCCAGCCGTACAAGGTCTTCACGCCGTTCATGAAGGCGCTGCTGTCCGAGGCGACACCGCCAGCGCATGTCGCGGTCCCTCGCCAGATAAAGAGCGTGGAGGGTGTGGCCTCGGACGATATCGACGACTGGGGCCTGCATCCCACCCGTCCTGACTGGTCCACGGGCTTCACCGGCACCCCGGGAGAAGCGGGGGCCAAGGCCGCGCTGGATGCCTTTCTGAGCACGACGGCAAAGACCTACAGCCGCGACCGCGACCTGCCAGGCAAGGCGGGGACCAGTCGTCTGTCCCCTCACCTGCATTTCGGAGAGATCAGCCCGTGGCGGGTCGTGGAGACCGCTCGGGACAGCAAGGCCTCAGGCAAAGAGGCCGAAAAGTTCATCTCGGAGATCGTCTGGCGCGAGTTTTCGGCCCATCTGCTGGCCGCCTTCCCCCAGATCACGACCCAGGCCTTCCGGCCCGAATACGACACCATGCCGTGGCGCAAGGATGCCAAAGGGTTGACGGCGTGGCAGCGCGGCCAGACCGGCTATCCCATCGTGGATGCGGGCATGCGCGAGCTGTGGGCCACGGGCATCATGCACAACCGCGTGCGCATGATAGTGGCCTCCTTCCTGATCAAGCATCTGCTGATCGACTGGCGCGAGGGCGAAGCCTGGTTCTGGGACACACTGATGGATGCCGACCTGGCTTCCAACGTCCAGAACTGGCAGTGGGTCGCGGGGTCAGGCGCGGACGCCGCCCCCTATTTCCGCATCTTCAACCCGATCACCCAAGGCGAGAAGTTCGACGCCGACGGGACTTATGTGCGGCGCTGGGTGCCGGAGGTGCGCCGCGTGCCTGACAAATGGCTGCATTCACCCTGGACGGCCCCGCCGGAGGTGCTGCGCGACATTGGCCTACGGCTTGGCCACGACTACCCGCGCCCCATCGTCGACCACGCCGAAGGCCGCGCCCGCGCCCTGGCGGCCCTCAAGACCGTATCCAACAAGGACGACCCGGAGCCCTAGTCGATCGGGACCGCACCCAACATGGTCCGGCAAGCCTCGGCCTCTGCCAGCAGTTCCTTGCGCTTGTCCGCACCGAAGTTCTCCAGCGTGCGGTACGGCATGGCCAGGCGGACATTGTCGCGCAGGCGCTTTTCGTTGCGCTCCAGAAAGCCCCAGTAGAGGCGATTGAACGGGCAGGCCCCCTCGCCCGTCTTGGTTTTCACGTCGTAGCGACAGTCCCCGCAATAGTCGCTCATCCGGTCGATATAGGCCCCGGACGCCGCATAGGGCTTGGACCCAACGATCCCGCCGTCCGCGAAGGTGGCCATGCCGCGGGTGTTGGGCATCTCCACCCATTCATAGGCGTCGGCATAGACGGTCATGTACCAGTCATCGACCGCGTCCGGATGCACCCCCAGCAGCATGGCTAGGTTGCCGGTCACCATCAGCCGCTGGATATGGTGGGCATAGGCATTATCGCGCGAGGTGGCGACCACATCGGCGACGCAGGCCATGTCGGTTTCGCCGGACCAGTAGAACCAGGGCAGCTCGCGGTCCGCGTCGAGGAAATTACGTTTCCGGTACTCGGGTACCTTCAGCCAGTAGATTCCGCGCACAAACTCCCGCCAGCCCAGAATCTGGCGGATGAAGCCCTCGACCGCATTCAGCGGGGCCTTGCCCGCCCGGTAAACCGCCTCCGCCCGCCGACAGACATCCAACGGATCGACCAGTCCCAGGTTGATCGAGGTCGAAATCAGCCCGTGCCACATCCACGGCTCGCCCTCGGCCATCGCGTCCTGCCAGTCACCGAACGACGGCAGGATGTGCTTCAGAAAGTCCGCGACCACGACCTCCGCGTGCTCGGCCGTCGTGGGCCAGCCGAAGTCGTCCAGAGTGCCGAAGTGATCGGGAAACAGGCGCGCCACATCCGCAATCGCCTCCTTCGCCACCGCATCCGGCCTGGTGCGCAACCGCTTTGGTGGTCGCAGCCCCTTGGTCAGCTTCTTGCGATTCTCGGCGTCATAGTTCCACTGACCACCCTCGGGGGCCTTTCCATTCATCAGTATACCGGTCTCGCGCCGCATCTCGCGATAGAAGAACTCCATACGCAGTGACGACTTGCCCGAGGCCCAGCGGCGGAAGCGGTCGTGCGAACAGATGAAGCGTCGGTCCTCCCGCACCTCGAAAGCCACCTTTGCGGTTTCGGCGAAGGCGGCCAGGGCCTGGGCGAGCCGCCATTCCCCGCACTCTGTGAGCGCGACAGCCTCGAACGGCTGATCGTCCAGGGCGCGGTCCAGCTCCGTCGTGATCGAATGGGTGTTGGCCGGATCGTTGATCCGCACATAGCGCACGGTCACCCCCCGGTCCTCAAGCCGCAGGGCAAAACTGCGCATGGCTGCAAAGATCAGGGCGATCTTCTGCTTGTGGTGCTTCACATAGGTCGCCTCGTCCCGAACCTCGGCCATCAGGACGACGTCTCGCGAGGCATCCAGCCCTTTCAGCGCCGACAGGCTATCCGAAAGCTGATCGCCCAGGACCAGCCGCAACGTGCCCCTGCCCGCCCCGGTGGCGGCTGTGCTAGTCTGGCCCAATGACCTCTCCCCTGATGTCCACGACCGAACTCGCCGCGCGGATGAACGATCCCGATGTTCGCATCGTCGACGGCTCCTGGCATCTGGATGGGCGCGACGCCCGAGCCGATTTCGAGGTCGCCCGCATCCCAGGCGCGGTCTTCTTCGACCTGGAGGCCGTGTCAGACCATACCCGCGACCTGCCGCATATGCTGCCGACTGCCGCACCGTTCGCTGAGGCTGCAGGTGCGCTCGGCATCGCCGAGACGGACACCATCGTCGTTTATGACACTCTCGGCCTGTTTTCAGCCGCTCGGGTCTGGTGGACGTTCCGGGTGATGGGTGCCAACAGCGTTTTCGTCCTCGACGGCGGTCTGCCCGCTTGGCGAGACGAGGGCGGTCCCGTCGAGTCCGGCCCACGCGCTGCGCCGCCGCCGGCCACCTTCCACGCCACCTTCGACAATGACGCCGTCGCCGATGTGCCCACCGTCATGGCGGCCCTGACCGGCGACGCCCAGGTGGTTGATGCCCGCCCCGCGGCCCGATTTGCGGGCCAGACGCCGGAACCGCGTCCCGGCCTGCGCGCCGGTCACATGCCGGGCGCGATCAATCTGCCAATGAAGGCGGTCCTGGACGACACCGGTCGCCTGAAGCGGGGCGAGGCTCTGACCGAGACGTTCCAGCACGCCGGGGTGGACCTGGAGCGGCCCATCGTCACGACCTGCGGCTCCGGCGTTACGGCGGCCGTCCTCAGTCTCGCTCTGGCCGAACTTGGTGCCGACAGCCAGCTTTACGACGGTTCCTGGGCCGAATGGGGTGCCCGGTCGGACACCCGGGTTCAGACCGGCTAGATCAGGTCGCGGGCGCGACGGGTATCTCGTCGTCTGCCACGACCGGAACGTCCTCCTCGCCCCGCGAGACGACGGTGGCCAACACGAGGTCGCCCGTGACGTTCAGGGTGGTGCGGCACATGTCGAGGAAGCGATCGACGCCCAGGATCAGGCCAATACCCTCGGCGGGCACACCGACCATGACCAGGATCATTGCCACGACCGGCAGGGAGCCCGCCGGAACGCCCGCCGTCCCGATACCGCCGAGGATACAGACCAGCATCACGACGACCTGCTGGGTCAGCGACAGCTCGATCTGGAAGAACTGCGCCAGGAACAGCACCGTCACACCCTCGAACAGCGCCGTGCCGTTCTGGTTGGCGGTCGCCCCGACGGTCAGGACGAAGCGGGCGATCTTGCGCGGCAGGTTCAGCTGTTCGTCCGCCGCCTTCAGCGCGACCGGCAGGGTCGCATTGGACGAGGCGGTTGAGAAGGCCACGACCATCGGTTCGCGGATGCCGCGGAAGAAGGCGAGCGGCGAGCGACGCGCCCCGATCCAGACGACCAGCGGATAGACCACGAACATGTGGATCAGCATGGCACCCACGGCGACGGCGACGAAGGCGGCCAGCTTGACCAGCAGGTCCCAGCCGAACAGCGCCGCCAGGTTGAACATCAAACAGGCGATCGCATAGGGAGCCAGTTTGATGACCATGTTGATCAGCTTCATCGTGACCTCGAGGATGCCCTCGATCACGGTCTGAAGACGGTCGGTCGCCGGGCTCTTGGCCATGACCAGGCCGATGCCGAAGAACAGGGCGAAGATCATCACCGGCAGGATCTGGTTCTCCGACGCCGCCGTGAAGACGTTCGACGGGATCAGGTCCAGGAAGAACTGGCCGAACTGCACCGTCTCTGGCGCCTTCTCGGTGATGGCCGTCGCCCCCTCACGGCCCTGCTCCAGCAGGCTGGCCGCCAGGATGGGGTCCACGCCGGCACCCGGCTGGAAGATGTTGACCATGGTCAGGCCGATCACGACGGCGATGCTGGACACCACGACGGTCAGGCCCAGGGTCTTCCAGCCGGCGCGACCAAGAGACTTCAGATCGCCCATCTCTGCGACGCCGACCACCAGGGCCGAGAAGAGCAGCGGGATCACAAGCATGAACAGCAGGCGCAGGAAGATCTGCCCGGCGGGCCCGGTGATGTTGGACGTCACCCACACCACCCACGGCGCTTCCGCTCCGGCCAGCAGGTGGACGGCCATCCCGCCGCCCAGTCCCACGACAAAGCCGATCAGCATCAGCCAGTGCAGCGGCAAACCGCCCTTCTTGGTGTCGTCCATGCTTCCCCCGGCCCGTTGATCGGGCGCTGTCATCGAATGGGCAGGGCGTAGATCAGGCCGCCCGGCCGCGCGTTCCATTGTGCGTTAAGCCCACGCTCCAGGTCGAGCGGAGAATCGGGGCCGATATTCCGGGCGAAGATTTCGCCATAGTTGCCCTGCGCCTTGATCGCGCGCCGCGCCCAGTCGTCGGACAGGCCCAGCATAGACCCGAGCTCGCCCTCGACGCCCAGCAGACGACGAATGCGGGGGTCGGACGCCTCCTCGACCTGAGCGTCGACATTCTCGGAGGTCACGCCCAGTTCCTCGGCCGCGATCAGCGCATTCAGGGTCCAGCGCACGACAGAGGTCCAGGCCTCGTCGCCCCGCTTTACCGCCGGGCCCAGCGGTTCCTTGGAGATGACATCAGGCAGGATCATGTGCTGGTCCGGGCTGGCCAGCGTGGTTCGCGCTGCGGCCAGGGCCGAGATGTCTGCGCTCAGGGCGTCGCATTCTTCGCGTCCATAGGCTGCCGCCGCGGCTTCGGCGCTGACCGCCTCGACCTTGCGATACTCCAGGCCCCGCGCCCGGAACCAGTCCGCCACATTGCCCTCGGAGGTGGACGCCCGCTGCACGCAGACGCGGGCGGTGTTCAGTTCCTGCGCACTGGTCAGGTTCAGGGCCCGTCGCACCATGAAGCCCTGGCCGTCGTAATAGTTGATGCCGGCGAAGCGCACGCCCTCCCGCGCCTCGCGTGACAAGGTCCAGGACGTCTCGCGCCACAGGACGTCGGCGCGTCCGCTGCGCAAAGCTTCGAACCGCTGGGCATTGGACACCGGCACGAATCGCACGGCGTTTGCGTCCCCCAGAACCGCCGCCGCCAAGGCCCGACAGAAATCGACGTCGAACCCGCGCCACTGGCCGCGATTGTCCGTATAGGCGAACCCGACAAGCCCCTCGTGCACCCCGCAATTCAATCGACCCCGGGCCTTGATCGCGGCAAGCGTCGGACTGGCAAAATCAGGAGCGACCGTGCTGGTTTCGGTTACCGGTGCGGTGTCATCGGCCTGGTCACGGCTTCCGATCAGGTCGCAGCCGCCCGCGGCCAGCGACAGCGTCAGAACTGCACAGGTAACTGCTGCCTTCCCCACCTTCGCTGATCGCATCGCTGCCTCGCCGTCGTCGCTACTCTACCCCGCGCCTTTAGAACCGTTCGCGGCGGCGGTATCAACCGACAGGCCGCAATTAGTCTTCGGGTTCCAGCATGCTCTGACCGGGCGCGAGACCCAGTTTGTCGGTCCGGGTGCGCTGCATGAGATAGCATTCGCAGGCCGCCCCCTCGAGACGGCGACGGTTTTCGACTCGCAAGGCCCCGCGGGCATAAGAGATGGCCCCCTGACGCTTCAGTTCGGCGGCACCTGCGGACACGGTCGTGCGCTGCACGCCCAGCATCACCGACATCTCTTCCTGCGTCAGATCCAGGGCCTCGCGCCCGGTGCGGTCGCACAGGGTCAGTATCCATCGCGCCAGACGAGACGTGCTGTCGTGGATCGCATTGCAGGCGGCGTTCTGAGCCCCTTGCGACTGGTTGTCGTGGGTCAGTAGCATCAACCGCTTCAGAAGGCGTGGGCTCACCGCCACCTGTTTGCGCAGGGCGGAGGCCGACAGGGCGATCACCGTATCCCCCTCGCGCACAGCCACGCGCCAGGCGCAGGGTGCCTCAGCGAGAAAGGCGGCCAGACCCGAAACACCTTCCGACCCCACGGTCGAAATTTCGACCACACGCCCGTCGCTGAAGGCCATGACGTTGGACAGTTCGGTAGCGACCGGGAAATGAACTTCACCCACCCGTACATCCTGCTCGATCAGGACCTGGTCTTTCTCCACGATCATGCGGCGCAGGTGAGGCTCGAGCGCGATCTGGTCGGCCTCGTCTATCGATTCCAGCAGACCGTTGCCGCTATGTTCTGCACTCAGTCCGCCGGCCATATCGATTCAGGATCCTCCAGCGTCACGGTTTCATGACGCGATACGCGCTACACCTCTTGTGCCCGACTTACTACAACTCTGTGGCGACCGCTTCTATCCGGTAGAAGACAGTACCATCCGCGCGCGCTACCGTGACACCGAAAGAGCCACCTCCGACGAGATCGGATGCATGGCCGGGCAGCAGTTCCGACAGGCTGGCAACCGCGCTGGCGCAGGCCGCTGCGTCGTTCGGCAGGGTTTCGCCCTCGACATCCACGGGCGTTCTGTCTGCGGTCGTATCGAAATAGTAGCGCGGCATGGTCGCAAAAGCCGTTGGTGCGACCGTTTGTTCCGCATTGAGTGAAATGGCGCGCCCAGCAGGACTCGAACCTGCAACATCCCGCTTAGAAGGCGGGTGCTCTATCCGGTTGAGCTATGGGCGCTCTTGCGGCTCAACTAGCGCAAAGCGCGGTAGCCGCAAAAGAAAACGCGGCTCGCGTAGCGAAACGCCGCCCGCCACGCGTCAGCCGCCTTGCAATCAATGCGTCCAGGGCTGTTTGCGGAAGGTGGCGAAGTTGTCGGCATAGGCCTTGATGATGACCGGCGGCTCTTGCGGCTCGTGTAAGCGGAACGGGATGCCGTGCCGCTCGGCGTAGGCTACGGCCTCTTCGGCCGTATCGAACGTCAGCCGCACCTGGCCATTCATGTCGTCCGAGCTGGTCCAGCCCATGAGAGGATCGATGGTCCGCGCCGACGCCGGCTCGAACTCCAGCCGCCAGCTCAGGGTCTTGGCCTTGCCGGACTGCATAGCGGTCTTGGCGGGACGATAGATGCGGGCGAGCATGATGTCGGTCTCGTCGCTGGCGGATATCCGCGGCTCAAGCAGCGAGCGCCCGCGGCGCGAGCGGTAGCCGCCAAATGAATGGTCGGAGTGAGAGGATTCGAACCTCCGACCCTCTGGTCCCAAACCAGATGCGCTACCAGGCTGCGCTACACTCCGGCGGCGGGATTTGACACACTCGGGCCTGCGCCGCAACGCAGCAAATCGCTTATTCGGCAAAGAAGGGATGGCGGACCCGATCTCCGGCCTTTGCCCCGATCTCGGCGGCGCGCCCCCCGCGCAGTTCCAGCACGCCGCTGGCCGGACCATTTGACGGTAGAATCTCGTCACTGTTCGGTTGGGCGTTCCTGGCGATGGAGACGATCACGCCACGCGGATCGATATAGATGATATCCAGCGAACTGGGCGTATTGTGCATCCAGAAGCCACGCTCTGCGACATCCGGAAACTGGAACAGCATGCCTCGGTCGTCGGCGAGCGGTGGACGTTCCATCATGCCGCGCTGGCGCTCGGCGTCATCGTCGGCGATCTCCACCCAGAAGCGGTGCTCGCCCGTGCTTGTCGCGACGGTCAGACGCTCCATGGGGTTGCCCTGGGCGTCGGTCGGCGTCCCGGCGCACCCGCCCAGCAGGGTCAGGCCCATGAGGCCGGCGGCCATCCCACTCAAAAATCCACGACGATTCGACATAGACTCACACCCTCATGGGGCGGTCCGATCAACCGCCCGGTCTGATTTCCGCAACCACAAGGCCCTTTGGCCCGTCGGCGAACCGCACGGCGACCGCCTCGCCCGGCAACAGATCATCCAGGCCGCAACGCCGCAAGGTCTCGACGTGCACGAAGATATCGCCGGGCTCATTATTTCGCACAACGAAGCCGTAACCCTTGGTGCGGTTGAACCACTTGACCACGGCCGACTCCAGGCCGGCCGCATCAGCATCGTCCAGCGTCAACGCGTTGGGATGATTGCGCAAGCCATCATAGGCTGAACGCCGCATGGGCTCAGGTGAGGCTTCCGTCTGCGCCAGTTCGTGGACTTCGGCGACCTGCCAGCCCTTGGGCCGACGTACGCAGTCGCAGACGATGGCTGCGCCCTCGCCCGCCGTATCGTGGCCCTTGTCGCGCAGGCTGGTGACGTGCAGCAGGACGTCGCGGTCGTCCGTCAAACCCGGATTGTCGGGCACGATGAAGCCGTATCCCTTACCTGGATCAAACCACTTTACATGACCGGTGACGCGAACAACCGCCACCGTACCCGTCTCAACGCCCTCGTAGTCAGACACAGCCACCCCTCCGCCCGCTTAACCTTACGGACGAATTCCGTTTAACACGGTTCTGTGAACGCTGGAAAAGAGAAAAAACGCGGTCAGGGACAACAATGGGCGCATTTGTTGCCTTCCGACACGTTGCCGAGGCTTCAAGGCGCACGAGCGTTCCAGCATGACACCACGCCGTCGCGCGACCAAGTCGCACATAACCTCTATCCGACCAAGCCGGCTCTGAACTTTGCGATTTCAGGAAATGGAATGCCCCGCGCTGGCAGTCCCTAGGGGAGTCGAACCCCTCTCTTCAGGTTGAAAACCTGACGTCCTAACCGATAGACGAAGGGACCGCTGCGCGGGGAAGCGGCGATATAGCCGCCGGTTTTCGGGGATGCAAGCGCCGAGGAGCGATTAATTCATCCGCGGATCGGCCACGTCCTCGATCTCGAACTGCACACCCTTGCGGCCGTTCCAGTCGTCTGCCTTCAGACGACCGACAACACTCAATCCGCCCTGTCCCGACAGCAAGGCCTGGCCTGTGGCCAGGTCGGCACAGCGCCAGGCGATGGCCTTGACCGAGGCCCCGTCCGCCCCGACCAAACGACAACGCACATGCCCCCCGGTCATCGCCATGGCCTCGCGGGCGCTGACATGCGACATCGCGAACAGGGGTTCCGGATTGGCCGGACCGAAGGGGGCCAGCTGCTCGAACTGCTCGAAAAGGCCGCGCGTCGCTGCCCCCGGCTCGATCAGGGCGTCGATCTCGACCCCGTCCAGAGCCTCGGCCTCCGCTTGTTCGCCTGCCATCAGCTCATTCAGGAAATCGCGCAGACGACCGATCTCTTCGACCCGCACGGTCAAGCCGGCCGCCATGGCATGGCCGCCACCTGCGAGCAGCACGCCCTCGTTCCAGGCGGCCTGGATCGCCCGGCCCAGGTTCATGCCTGGCTGCGATCGGCCAGAGCCCTTGCCGATGCCGTTGATGGCATCGACCCCGATCACCACCACGGGCTTGCGCCAGCGTTCACGCAGACGCCCGGCCACGATGCCGACGACGCCAGGGTGCCAGTCCGCGCCCTCGATCACCACAACAGCCGAGCCGTCCGCGTGCGCGCCGGTGGTCTCGACACGGCGCGTCGCCTCCTCGGTCACCAGTCGCTCGACCTCGCGGCGTTCGATGTTCAGTGCGTTGAGTTCGGCGGCCAGCGACGCCGCCTCGGCTTCGTCGTCGGTCGACAGCAGCCGCGCCCCCAGGTCGGACTTGCCGATCCGCCCGCCCGCATTGATCCGAGGCCCCAGGATGAACCCCGCGTGGTTCGACTTGGCCGGACCGGGTTCGGCACCGGCTGCCGCCAGAAGCGCTCGCAAACCCGGATTGGCCCAGTCCGACATGACCCGCAGGCCCAGACTGGTCAGGGCGCGGTTGAAGCCGGTCAGGCCTGTCACGTCGCAGATCGCGCCCATGGCCGCCAAATCCAGCCACTGGCGGATGTCCGGCTCCTTGCGATCGACGAACAGCCCCCTGCCCCGTCCCTCTCGATTCAGCGCGGCAAGAAGCACGAACACCACGCCCGCCGCCGCCAGATTGCCCTGACCCGAAGTGTCCCCCGGCCGGTTTGGATTGACCACGGCGGCACAGACAGGCGGTTGCTCTCGCATCATGTGGTGATCGATGACGACGACCTTCAGCCCGATGGCCGCCGCATGTGCCACGGCCTCATTGGCCGCCGCGCCACAGTCCACGGTGATGACAAGATCGGCCCCCGAGGCCTTCAAGGTGTCGAAGGCCTGGGCGCTGGGGCCATAGCCCTCGGTCAGGCGATCGGGCACATAGATCGGCAGGTCCGCGCCCAGCGCCCGGAACCAACGCACCAGCAAGGCCGCGCTGGATGCACCATCGACGTCATAGTCGGCGAAGACATGGATCGACTGACCGGCCTGCATCGCCTCAACGATGGTCCGGGCCGCAACGTCCATGTCCATGAAGCTGGACGGATCGGGAAACAGCGCCTTCAGCGTCGGCTGCAGAAAGTTCGCGCCTTGGTCCGCCTGCACGCCGCGCGACGCCAGGGCCCGCGCCAAAGGCTCGTCTAGCCCCAGCGCCTGCATATGCGCGCGGATCAGGCCGGCCTCGGCAGGGCGCTGCCGCCAGGCCCGACCCGACAGCGAGCGGGAGATACCCAGAAACGCAGGCTGGCCCGCGCCGTCGGCCATCAGAGCGGGCGGATCGTGCGGATGCGCTGGACCGTGCGGGTCGAGGAATCCATCACCAGGGTGTGGGTCGAGACAAAGCCGTCCCTGACCTGCACCCCGTCCAGCATCGCGCCCTTGGTCACGCCAGTGGCCGCGAAGATGGCGTCCTTGGAAACCAGTTCGTGCAGATCGTATTTGCGGTCGAAATCGGTCACGCCCGTGCGATTGGCCCGCGCCCGCTCCTCGTCGTTGCGGAAGATCAGCCGTCCCTGGAAATGTCCCCCGACGCATTTCAGCGCCGAGGCGGCCAGCACACCTTCCGGTGCGCCTCCGGACCCCAGATACAGGTCGATACCCGTATCCGGCTCGGCGGTATGGATCACGCCGGCCACGTCACCGTCGGTGATCAGCATGACCTTGGCCCCGACGTCGCGAAGGGCGGCGATCAGCTCGGCATGGCGCGGGCGATCCATGACGCAGACGGTGATGTCTTCCGGGCGCACACCCTTGGCCGAGGCCAGCGAGCGGACGTTGTCGCCGGGCTTCATGTCCAAATCGACCGTGCCGGGCGCATATCCGGGGCCGATCGCGATCTTGTCCATGTATGTGTCGGGCGCATGCAACATGCCGCCGCCGGGCGACATCGACAGCACTGTCAGAGCATTGGCCATGGCCTTGGCCGTGAGGGTCGTGCCCTCCAGCGGGTCCAGGGCGATGTCGATGGCCGGGCCTTTGCCGGTGCCGACCTTTTCGCCGATGTAGAGCATGGGGGCTTCGTCGCGCTCGCCCTCGCCGATCACGATCTTGCCGTCGATATCCAGGGCGTTCAGGGCCGTGCGCATGGCGTCGACCGCCAGTTGGTCGGCGTGCTTTTCATCGCCCCGCCCGATCTGGGCCCAGGACGCGATGGCGGCCAGTTCGGTCACGCGCGCCGCATCGGCGGCCAGCGTGGAGGCATAGGGGGCCTGATCGGCCATGGGCGTATCTCCTGAAAGGTATGATCGCCGGATTCTCCGATCCGGGCGAGCGCGTCGGTCAGGCCGCTACTGGCGGCGCGTGATGGGCGGGGGCGCGCGGCCACGTTCGCGGGCACGGCGCAGGTATTCATCGATCTCGGCCTGGGTCTGCTGGGTGACCGGCGCGACACGGGTGGCAGCGACCCGTGCCCTCAGCGCCTCTGCGAACGCCGCCGGATCGTCGGTCAGTGTCCAGTCGATGCGCGCCACTTCGCCCGCCAGGGCACCGCGCGTGACCCTCAGCGTATTGACCTCGGCGGCGATGGCCGTGGGCGTCGGGGCCGGTTCGCTGGATTTCGGAAAGTCGGCCCAGCGCGGATATTCGCGATTCGCATCGACCAGGGCCTGAACCCGCGCCGCGACCGGCGAGGTCTCGTCCGTGCGCGGGTTGAAGGAGGACGCACAGGCCGTCAGCGCCGAGGCGCAGACCGCCAGGAGCAGGACGCTGCCAATTTTCTGGATCAATGCGTTCATTTCAGGTGCGCTCATATGCCATGATTGCGACAGGCGGAAGGGCGGGCACATGTCTCTCGCACGACGCGACGATCTCAGGGAGCCCGACCATGGCCAAGTCTCCGTCCTCGCCGCCGCCGTCGGTCGTGCCGCCCGGCCCTCGCAAGTCCGGTCGCCCCACCTCGGCCAAGCCGCCTCGTCCCCGGGCAAAATCATCTGAGAGCCTTGAGTCGGCAACTCCGCCCGTCATCGAGACGGCTCAGCCAGAATCCTCCGCGCAGCCACCGCAGCCGCCGGAGACGGGCGCGCCGCCCTTCCCCTTCGCCGACGTCGGGGCCGAACAGCGGCAGATGATCGAGACCCTGTCTCTGAACTTGGCCCGCGCCGCGATGACGGCCCAAACCGCCATCGCGGAGGCCGCGCTTTCGCAGGCTGACCGCCCAGCCGCCCTGTCGCCCGACCCGTTCAATGTCGGCCCGGCGATGAACAGCGTGATGACTAGCCTGGCCTCGCGCCCGGACCGGCTGTTCGCCGCCCAGGCCGATCTGTTCAACCGTTACATGGACCTGTGGGCCACCACGACGCGGCGTGCGGCGGGAGAGGAAGCGCCTCAGCCGTCAAAGGACAAGCGGTTCAAGGACCCGGCCTGGTCGGAGAATCCGATGTTCGACATGATGCGCCAGTCCTATCTGGTCACGGCCGACTGGATGAATGGTCTGGTCTCCAGCGTCGAGGATGTCGATCCCCTGACCAAGCGCCGGGCCGAGTTCTTCACCAAGCTGCTGACCGACGCCTTTTCGCCGTCGAACTTCCTGGCCTCCAATCCTGCGGCGCTGAAGGCGCTCGCCGAGACCAATGGCGAATCGCTGGTGCGGGGCATGCAGAACTTCGCCGCCGACATGGAGCGCGGGGCCGGCAAGTTGAAGATCAGCCAGGCCGACTATGGCCGGCTCGTCGTCGGCGAGAACGTCGCCACCGCCCCGGGCCAGGTCGTGTGGCGCGACGAGCTGTTCGAATTGATCCAGTATGATGCCGCGACCGAGAAACAGCGTGCCATCCCGCTGCTTATCTTCCCGCCGTGGATCAACAAATTCTACATCATGGATCTGCAGCCAGAGAATTCCCTGATCCGCTGGCTGTCGGCCCAGGGGTTCACCGTCTTCGTCTGTTCCTGGGTCAATCCGGACGTCGACAAGGCCGACTTCGGCTTCGACGACTATCTGGAAAAGGGCATCTATCGCGCCGTCGCCAAGGTGCTGGAACAGTCGGGATCCAAGCGGCTGAACACCGTCGGCTACTGCATCGGCGGCACCCTGCTGGGCGCGGCGCTGGCGCATATGGCCGAAAAGGGCGTCCAGCCCGTCGCCTCGACCACCTTCTTTGCGGCCCAGCACGACTTCGCCGAGGCGGGCGACCTGCTGCTGTTCACCGACGAGCACTGGCTGGCCCAGATCGAGGAACAGATGGATGCCGCCGGCGGCGTGCTGCCCGGCGCGGCCATGGCCGAGACCTTCAATGCACTGAGGGCCAACGACCTGATCTGGTCGTTCTTTGTGTCCAACTATCTGATGGGCAAGTCGCCGGCGGCCTTCGACCTCCTGTTCTGGAACGCCGATCAGACCCGCATGCCGAGACGGCTGCACATGGACTATCTGCGCTCCATGTACGGGCAGAACCGGCTCAGCCAAGGCACGTTCGAGATCGGCGGCGTCACCGTCGATCTGTCGAAGGTGACCATCCCGCTGTATTTCCAGGCCAGCCGCGAGGATCATATCGCGCCGATGAACTCGGTCTATCGCTCGGCCAAGGCCTTCACCAACGCCGACGTAACCCTGACACTGGCCGGATCGGGCCATATCGCGGGCGTGATCAATCCACCCAGCGCCAACAAATACCAGCACTGGACCAACCCTGACCTACCCGCCACCCTGGCCGAATGGCAGGCGGGGGCGAAGGAGCATCCCGGCAGCTGGTGGAACCACTGGGCCGGGTGGCTGCATGACAAGTCGGGCGACTGGGTCGCCGCACGCGACCCCAAATCCGGCCCACTTTCGCCGATAGAACCGGCACCTGGCTCCTATGTGAAGGTCAAGAGTTGACGCGTATCGAACCGAACCTGCTGCTGGCCTTTGCGACCGGCATCCCGCTTCTGCTCCTGACGATGACGGCGACCGTCTATGGCGAGCCGGGTCCGGTCTGGCTGAACCCCGCGCTGGCTGTGCTCTACACCGTGATCTTCGTCGGGCTGAACAAGCCGCTGTCGAAACTGATGAAGCTGAATGCCGACCGGCCGCCCATGATCAGCGCACTGGCCCCGACCTCGGCGATCTGGGCCGGGATTTTCCCGACCATCGTGACGGTTATGGCGGTCGTGCCTTTCTTCGTCCGGGGCTTCAACTACGGCCTGATGGTGGTGATCGGCTCCATCCTGTTCGGGATCACAATCCAGTCCGCCCTGACGGCCCGGGGACAGGGCTGACCCGTCAGGCGGGCACGAACTTCAGCGCCACGCCGTTGTTGCAATAGCGCTTGCCCGTCGGGCGCGGGCCGTCGTCGAACACATGGCCCTGATGCCCCAGGCAGCGGGCGCAGTGATACTCCACACGAGGTATGCCGATCGCATAGTCGGTCTTGGTCCCGATATTGGCGGCGATGACGTCATAGAAGCTGGGCCAGCCGGTGCGGCTGTCATACTTCCACTGCGACCGGAACAGCGGCAGGTCGCAGCCGCGACAGACGAAGGTCCCGCGCCGGCTCTCGTTGTTCAGGGGGCTGGAGCCCGGCCGCTCGGTCGCCTCGTGCCGCAAGACATCATAAGCCGCGCGGGGAAGCCGCTGCCGCCACTGCGCATCCGTCACGCGGCGAAAGGGCGAGTTGGCGTATTGGCGGGTGGAGGCGTCCGCCGTCTCGGGCGCACAGCCGCTCAAGGCGACCGCACCGGCGGTCAGAAACAGGGTTCGACGGCTCAGGATCTGGGTCATGACCGGATATACGTCGGCAAGACCGCAGAGGTTTCAAGCGCGGCGGATCACCCCAGCCCCGTCCCCTCGTCCAGCCCCAGCATCAGGTTCAGGTTCTGCACCGCTGCGCCCGACGCCCCCTTGCCCAGATTGTCCAGCAGCGCCACCAGCCGCGCCTGACCGCCCGACCGGTCGCCGAACACATGCAGCCGCATCCGGTTGGTGCCGTTCAGGCCTTCGGGATCGAGGCCCGTCATCGCCTCGGTCTTCTCCAGCTCTGCCACCTCGACGAACCTCTGGCCGTCATAGGCTTCGGCCAGGGCACCGTGGATACGCTCGATGGACGGCGTCTCGGGCAAGACCGACAAATGCAGCGGCACCTCGACCAGCATACCCTGGCGATAGTTCCCCACGGCGGGGGCGAACAGCACGTCGCGCCACAGACCCGTGTGCCGCGTCATCTCCGGCACATGCTTGTGCTTCAGCGACAGGCCATAGGCGCGGAAGGCCTCTGCCCCTCCCGCCTCGAACTCCGCGATCATCGCCTTGCCGCCACCGGAATAGCCCGACACCGCGTTGACCGTCACCGGCCAGTCGACAGGCACCAGTCCCGCCCGCACCAGCGGCGCGATCAGACCTATGAAGCCGGTCGGATAGCAGCCCGGATTGGACACCCGCGTCGCGCCCGCGATCCGCTCCCGCTGACCCGGCACCATCTCCGCAAAGCCATAAGTCCAGGCCGGATCGACGCGGTAGGCCGTGGAGGCGTCGATCACCCGCACCGCCGGGTTGTCGATCATCCCCACCGCCTCCTTCGCCGCCTCATCCGGCAGGCACAGGATCACTGCATCCGATGCATTCAGCGCCTCACGCCGCGCCTCGACCTCGCGCCGCCGGTCGCCCAGCAGGATCAGTTCGAGATCAGAACGCGCCTCCAGCCGCTCGCGGATTTCAAGCCCCGTGGTCCCGGCCTCGCCATCGATGAATATGGTATGGGTCATTTTGAATCTGGGCTGGTGTCGGGAGATTGAGATGGCTGGCGCTTCGAGGCGAGCTTGCCTGCTTATAGCTGCTACATTGGCTTTGGTGAGTTGTAAGCCCGCAAACGAACCTTCTTCAGATGGTCAGACAGTGTCGCCTCCCATTCCTGCGGCCATGCTGGTGCGACACTGGTTTTCAGTATCTGTGAGCTCTGACATTCAGCCGCGTCTGGGCGGGCTTTCTTCAACTGCCCTGCTCTCCGCGCTGACGGCGTCGTTAAATGGGGACCCACAGCAATCTGGTTTGCTTACCTTCGCGCCCAAGGAAACATGCAGCTCGCCGCGATCAGCCGAACCAGAACAATGTGAGGATGGACTACAGATTACCGTTGCTGCCTTAGGAGACGGTTACATCCTTACCGTCGAAGGCTCTGTTGCCGGTCATCCTGTGAATCGCCGGGTAGAACGCTCCATCGAGAACCTGAATGTTGACGGCTGGTCTTCTGCGAAAGCTGCCCGCGCTTCAGCGGCCTTGGGACCTGATGGTTTCATCCGATCTTCTGCCGATGACACGCCATCGGGCTTCGTCGGGCTTTGGGAGACAGACTACGCCGCATCGCTCCTGAACGACATCGCGGAAATCGGCCAAGATGCATGCTTAAGAGCGACGAGCCTGACCTGTGAATCTCCTCGACGATGGCCAGCCACGGCGGCCCCTGCGCCATAAGAAAAAGGCGCTCCAGGTTGCCCCGGAGCGCCTTTGTAATCCCACTCGCGGTTGCGAGTTAGCGCTTCGAGAACTGGAAGGACTTGCGGGCCTTGGCGCGGCCGTACTTCTTGCGCTCGACGACGCGGCTGTCGCGGGTCAGGAAGCCGTGCGGCTTCAGGACCGGGCGCAGGGCCGGCTCATAGTGGGTCAGGGCGTGCGACAGGCCGTGGCGGATCGCGCCGGCCTGGCCGGACAGGCCCGAGCCCTCGACCGTGCAGACCACGTCGAACTGGGTTTCACGGCCAGTGACGACCAGCGGCTGGGCGATCATCATGCGCAGGATTTCGCGGGCGAAATACTGCATCTGATCCTTGCCGTTGACCGTGATCTTGCCGGTGCCGGGCTTCACCCAGACGCGGGCGATCGCATTCTTGCGCTTGCCGGTCGAATAGGCGCGACCCTGGGCGTCCAGCTTCTGCTCATAGACGGGGTGCTCTTCGCCCGCGCCGGGGGTCTGCATGCTCTTCAGAGCGTCAAAGCCCTGGCCCGTGGTCTGGGGGGCGGTTTCGACGGCGGCTTCGGTGTTCGTGACGTCGGTCATGCTCAGACGCTCCGGGTGTTCTTGGTCGAGGCCGACTTGAAGTCGATCGTCTCGGGCTTCTGGGCTTCGTGGTCGTGGGCCGAACCGGCGAACAGGCGCAGGTGCGTCATCTGCTTGCGAGCCAGCGGGCTCTCCTTGGGCAGCATACGCTCCACGGCCTTTTCCAGGACGCGCTCGGGGAAACGGCCGTTCAGGACCTTTTCCGGGGTCGTCTGCTTGACGCCGCCCGGGTGACCGGTGTGGCGGTAGTAGATCTTGTCGGTGTTCTTCTTGCCGGTGAACACCACCTTGTCGACGTTGGTCACGACGACATAGTCGCCGCAATCGACGTGGGGGGTGTAGTCGCCGCGGTGCTTGCCGCGCAGACGGTTGGCGATGAACGTCGCGAGACGGCCCACCACGACGCCTTCGGCATCGATGTGGATCCACTTCTTCTCGACGTCGGCCGGCTTCAGCGAAGCCGTAGTGCTCTTCAGCATGACGTGGGTTTCCCGGGAAGGCGATACGAGGCCCCTCCCCGCCAGATGGCCGGAAGAAGCGGAAGGCGCGCTTACTAGGGGACGCGACGGGTCAGGTCAATGCCGAGTTTTGGCACCAACCCGCGTCAACCCACTGATCTATAACGACAAATCAAATACGGTATTAAAATACCGCATAGTTTCACCGCGATCAGAGCCCCAGCTTGGCCTTCAGGATGTCGTTCACCGCCGCCGGATTGGCCTTTCCGCCCGTCGCCTTCATCACCTGACCGACGAACCAGCCCAGGGCCTGGGGCTTCTCTGTGACGGCCGCGGCCTTGTCGGGGTTCGCCGAGATGATGTCGTCGATGGCCTTTTCGATCGCGCCGGTGTCGGTGACCTGTTTCAAGCCATGCTTTTCGACGACCTCGGCGGGTGAGCCCTCGCCGTTCCAGACGTGGTCGAAGACCTCCTTGGCGATCTTGGACGAGATGACATTGGTCTCGATCAGTTCGACCAGCTGGGCCACATGAGCGGCCGGCAGAGGATTGTCGCTGAAGTCACGGCCGTCGGCGGCGAGACGCGCGGAAACCTCATTGGTCACCCAGTTGGATACCAGCTTGGCGTCGCGGCCTTCCGCGGCAGCTTCGAAATAGTCGGCCTTGGCCTGTTCCGAGATCAGGACCACGGCATCGTATTGCGACAGGCCATAGTCGGCCATCAGGCGACGGCGCTTGGCGTCCGGCAGTTCGGGCAGGTCGGCCTTGATGCCGTCGATCCAGGCCTGCTCCAGCTCCAGCGGCAGCAGGTCGGGGTCGGGGAAGTAACGATAGTCCATCGCCTCTTCCTTGGACCGCATCGAACGGGTTTCGCCCGCCGTCGGATCGTACAGGCGGGTCTCCTGATCGACCTTGCCGCCGTCCTCCAGGATTTCGATCTGGCGGCGGGCCTCGTAGTTGATGGCCTGGCTGATGAAACGGAACGAGTTGACGTTCTTGATCTCGCAGCGCGTGCCCAGATGGCTGAAGTCGCCGGTTTCCTTGAACTTCGCGTACTGGCCCTCGCGGCAGACGGAGACGTTCACATCGGCGCGCAGATTGCCCTTCTCCATGTCGCCGTCGCATGTGCCCAGATAGATCAGGATGGTGCGGATCTTCTTGACGTAGGCCACCGCCTCTTCCGGCGAGCGGATGTCCGGACGCGACACGATCTCCATCAGGGCCGTGCCTGCGCGGTTCAGATCGACATAGCTCTCGGTTGGCGACAGGTCGTGGATCAGCTTGCCGGCGTCCTGCTCCAGATGCAGCCGTTCGATGCCGACGTTGAAGAAGCTGCCGTCCTCGGCCTCCACCTCGACGACGCCCTCGCCGACGATCGGGAAATACAGCTGGCTGATCTGATAGCCGGTCGGCAGGTCGGGGTAGAAATAGTTCTTGCGGTCGAACTGGCTGCGTTTGTTGATCTGCGCATTGAGGCCCAGGCCGGTGCGGACGGCCTGTTCGACGCAGTGTTTGTTCAGCGTCGGCAGCATGCCGGGAAAGCCCGCATCGACCAGCGACACCTGCTCGTTCGGCCCCGCACCGAACCCGACGGCGGCGCCAGAGAACAGCTTGGCCTTGGACGCCACCTGGGCGTGGATCTCCAGCCCCATGACGATTTCCCAAGCGCCGGTGCGGCCCTGGATGAGTTTGTCAGTCACGCTCACCACCACTTCTCCGGCTTGGCGACAAACCCCGCCGCGTCTTCCAGCGCACTCGCCACCTGGAACACCGTGGCCTCGTCCAGCGCCTTGCCGATGACCTGGAGGCCGAGCGGCAGGCCGCCGCTATCCAGACCGGCGGGCACCGAAATGCCCGGAAGGCCCGCCAGGTTGGCGGTGACGGTGAAGATGTCGTTCAGATACATCTGCAGCGGGTCGATCTGCTTGTCGCCCAGCGCAAAGGCGGCCGACGGCGTGGACGGGGTGACGATGGCGTCGACTTTGTCCCAGACGTTGTCGAAGTCCTCGGCGATACGGCGGCGGACCTTGAGCGCACGGACGTAATAGGCGTCGTAGAATCCGGCCGACAGCACATAGGCCCCGATGGTCAGGCGGCGCTGGACCTCCTTGCCGAAGCCTTCGGCGCGGCTGGTTTCATACAGGTCCGTCAGGCTGGACGTGCCCTCGGCGCGGTGGCCGAAACGCATGCCGTCATAGCGGGCCAGATTGGACGAGGCCTCGGCCGGGGCGACGATGTAATAGGCCGGGAGCGCATATTTGGTGTGCGGCAGGCTGATCGGCACGATCTCGCAGCCCGCGTCCTTCAGCCAGGCGATGCCTTGGTCCCAAAGCGCCTGGATCTCGGCCGGCATGCCGTCGACCACATATTCGGCGGGCACGCCGATGCGCAGACCCCTTACCGATTGGCCCAGCGACTGGGTCCAGTCCGGCGTCTCAATGTCCAGGCTGGTCGCGTCCTTCGGATCAAACGAGCACATGGAGCGCAGCAGGATGGCGGCGTCCTCGACCGTCTTGGTGATCGGCCCGGCCTGATCGAGCGAACTGGCGAAGGCCACCATGCCGAAGCGGCTGGCGCGACCATAGGTGGGCTTGATCCCGACGGTGCCGGTGAAGGCGGCGGGCTGGCGGATCGAGCCGCCGGTGTCCGATGCCGTGGCAGCCAGGCACAGGTCACCCGCGACCGCCGAGGCCGAACCGCCGGAAGAGCCACCCGGCGTCAGATCGGCGTTGGAGGTCTTGGACTTCCACGGGTTCTTCACAGGACCGAAGGCCGAGGTCTCGTTGGATGAGCCCATGGCAAACTCGTCCATGTTCAGCTTGCCCAGCATGACCGCACCATCGGCCCACAGGTTAGACGTGACGGTCGATTCATACGGCGGCACGAAGCCTCGCAGCATGTTGGACCCGGCGGTCGTCTGGACGCCCTGGGTGCAGAACAGGTCCTTGATGCCCAGCGGCGCGCCTTCCAGCGCCCCGCCCTCCCCCTTGGCCAGGCGAGCATCGGAGGCTCGTGCCATCTCAAGCGCCTTGTCCGTGGTCTGGACCACGAAGGCGTTAAGCGTCGGATTGGCGGCGTCGATATTGGCGACGAAGGCCCTGGTGATTTCCTCGGAGGAGAAGTCGCGGGCCTTGAGGCCATCCAGCGCGGCCTTGAGGGTCAGTTGGGTCAGGTCGGACATGCTATTCGACCACCTTGGGTACAACGAAGAAGCCGTCGGCGGAGCGCGGCGCGTTGGACAGGACGGCCTCCACCTTGCCGCCGTCGGTGACGACGTCGTCGCGCAGGCGCATGGGCTGGGCCACATTGGAGGTCATGGGCTCGACGCCGTCGATATCGACCTCATCCAGCTGTTCGATCCAGGCCAGGATGCCGTTCAGCTCCTTCGCCAGCGGCTCCAGCCGGTCCTCGGGGGTCTTGATGCGGGCGAGGTGGGCGACCTTGCGCACCGTCGCGGCGTCGATGGCCATGCGGCCCTCCAGAAACGATAGCTAAGCGGGCGGGATTAGCGGCCCCGACTGGATTTCACAAGGATTCAGGCGCCGCAACGGCTTTGACAGCGGACCCTTGTGCGCCTACCGCCGCCCGGTGAGTGAAATGACCCTTCAAGCCCTGTCCGAATCGACGCCTCCGGGAACCGCCTGGCTGGGGCTGGATTTGGGCGAAAAGACCATCGGCGTGGCGGTGTCCGACACCAGCCGCATGATCGCCAGCCCGCTGTCGCTGATCCGCAAGGTCAAGTTCACCCAGGATGCCGAGGCCCTGTTCAAGATCATGAACGGACGCAGCGTGTCGGGACTGGTCATCGGCCTGCCGCTGAACATGGACGGCACCGAAGGGCCACGCGCCCAGTCTTGCCGGGCCTTTGCGCGCAATCTGCAACGGTTGCGAGCCATTCCCTACGCCTTCCAAGACGAGCGGCTGTCGACCAGTGCGGTGGAGCGGTTGCTGATCGAGGACCTGGACCTGAACCGCAAGAGGCGCGCCAATGTGGTGGATCGCACGGCCGCCGCCTGGATATTGCAGGGGGCGCTGGACCGGCTGCGCGCTTCCCCTCTCGCCTGACTGGCCCTATAGCCGGGCCTCGATGAGACAGCCCGACGCCCTCACCGATCTGATTCGCGAACGGCTGATGCCGTTTCCGAAGGCCCATTTCCTCGCAGCCGGCGACCTGAATGCGGCGACCGCCCCTGCCCTGCTGGATCTGGCCGACGCCTTCGTCGATCTGAACCGGTCGAACGCCAAGGGCCTGGACCTGATGCGCGGTCGTACGGTGGTGAACCTGTTCTTCGAAAACTCGACCCGGACCAGCGCCTCGTTCGAGATCGCGGCCAAGCGGCTGGGGGCGGACGTGACGGCGCTGTCGCCTCGGACATCCTCCGTGGCCAAGGGCGAGACTCTTATCGATACGGCGGCGACGCTGAACGCCATGAAGCCGGACGTGCTGGTGGTGCGCCATTCCGCCTCCGGCGCGGCGGATTTGCTCAGCCAGAAGGTCGGCTGTGCAGTAGTGAACGCCGGCGACGGGCGGCACGAGCATCCGACCCAGGCGCTGCTGGACCTGCTGAGCCTGCGCCGGGCGTTCGGGGATGTGGGCGGGTTGACGGTCGCCATCTGCGGCGACATCGCCCACAGCCGCGTGGCGCGCTCGAACGTGGCCCTGCTGTCGATGATGGGGGCGCGGGTGCGCTTGATCGGGCCGCCGACGCTGGTGCCCGGCGATGCCGACCGCTGGGGCTGTGAGGTGTTTCACGACATGAAGGACGGCCTGCAAGGCTGTGACGTCGTGATGATGCTGCGTCTTCAGCTCGAGCGGATGGAGGGGGCGCTGGTGCCGTCCACTCGCGAGTATTTCCGTTTCTGGGGCCTCGACCGAGAGAAGCTGGCCTGGGCCAAGCCGGGGGCCAGGGTCATGCATCCGGGGCCGATGAACCGGGGCGTGGAAATCGATTCCGACGTGGCCGACGACCTTTCCGTATCTCTGATCCAGGATCAGGTGGAAATGGGCGTGGCGGCGCGAATGGCGGTCCTCGCGGCTCTGTCCGTTCGGCTGGATGGAGAGGCAGCATGAGCGCTCTCGCAATCCTGAACGCCCGCCTGATCGACCCGGCGTCGGACTATGACGGCCCGGGCGCGGTGCTGGTCGAGGACGGACGGATCGTCGAGGTTATCCGGGGCACCCATGCGGTCGCCCCCACCGGCATCAAGGTCATCGACGCCGACGGTCGCTGCTTGGCCCCCGGCCTGATCGACATCCGGGTCAAGACAGGCGAGCCGGGCGCCGAACCGAAGGAGACGCTGAAATCGGCGGCCCAGTCGGCGGCGGCCGGCGGGGTCACCACCATCGTCATCCAGCCCGACACCGACCCGGCGATCGATGACCCGGCCATGATCGACTTCATCCAGCGGCGCGGAGCTGCCTTGGGGCTGGTGAACGTGCGGGCAGCGGGGGCCGCCACCCGGACCTGCGACGGCCAGCGCATGGCCGAGATCGGTCTGATGGACGAGGCCGGTGCCTTGTACTTCACCGACGTCGATCGGGTGATCTCCAACACCCGCACCCTGCAACGGGTCATGAGCTACGCCGCCACCTTCAATGCCCTGATTTCCTGCCGTCCGGCCGATCCCTGGCTGTCGGAGGGTGCCGTGGCGACCAGCGGCGAACTGGCCACGCGGCTGGGCCTGTCGTCGGTGCCCGCCATCGCCGAACGCATCCAGCTGGAGCGCGACCTCGCCCTGGTCGAACAGACCGGCGCACGTTTCCTGGTGGACCAGATTTCGACCGAGGGCGCGCTGGAAACCCTGGCCCGTGCGCGCGCCAAGGGGCTGGAGGTCGCCGCCTCGGTGTCGGTCAACCACCTCTGCTTCAACGAGATCGACATCGGCGACTATCGCACCTTCTACCGGCTGGACCCGCCGCTACGTAGCGAAGCCGACCGTCAGGCCCTGATCGAGGCGGTGCGGGAAGGCCTGATCGACGTCATCACCTCCGCCCACGCCCCGGCCCCCGCCGAGGACAAGCGGCGGCCGTTCAGCGAAGCAACGCCCGGAGCCATCGGTCTGGAAACCCTGCTGCCCGCCGTCCTGACCCTGCACCACGAAGCCGGGCTGGACCTGCTGGACATATTGCGTCCCGTGACACATGGCCCGGCCGGCCTACTGGGTCTCGAGGCCGGACGACTGGCCGAGGACACGCCCGCCGACCTCATCCTGTTCGACGCCAACGCCCCCGTCGTGATCGACGCCGCCACGCTGAAGTCCAAATCCAAGAACTCGCCGTTCGACGGTCGCCGCCTGCAAGGCAAGGTCTTGCTCACCGTCGTCGGTGGCCGAATCGTTCACGGCGACAAATGAAGTTTGCTTCAAAGACCGCTTGGTGGTCCGTCGGCATCTGGTTTGCCATAGCCGGACTGACATTGCTGGCCAGCGATTGGCTGACGGAGGTCAATATTTTCCTCCCCATGGTCACCGTTCCACTCGTGGGTCTTGGCGGCTTGGTTATAATGGCTGCGCTGGCCTTGTCGGGTGAGGGAAAGGCTGTAGGCGTGTTGATCGTTGCAGCTCTCGTCCTCGTGCTGCTGCCCCTTCCGAGCTGGGGAGGTCGCCTGTGGTTCTTTATCAGCTTCAACCAGCACCGCCAGGCCTATGATGCCGTAGTGGCCGAGGCCGACGGACTGCCCAGAGATGGGAACCGTCATGGCGTCGCCTATCGCATCGAACCCGGGCCGCCGATCAGGGTCGCCTTTCCCCAGCCGGTCGGCATCGCAGACAACTGGGGTGCAGTCATTCACGACCCTTCGGACGGCGTGGCCACGGCGAAAGGCTGGGGCGAAACGAATGGTGACTACACTATTCGCCCGGATTTGCAGGAACTTTGGGGCGGCGACATCGTGAGCTGTTCGCGAATCACCGGCCACTACTATCGCTGCTGGTTCACCTGAGACGTGGCGTGATACACACGCGCAAGCTGTTCGAGGAATGACGTGATCGACCCCACCGCTTCTATGCTCGGGACATTCGCCCTGATGGCGGTCGGCGGCTATCTGCTCGGCTCCATTCCGTTCGGCGTGATCCTGACGCGTCTGGGCGGCGCGGGCGATGTACGCAGCATCGGCTCGGGCAATATCGGCGCGACCAATGTGCTGAGGACCGGCCGCAAGGATCTGGCCATCGCCACCCTGTTGCTGGACGCCGGCAAGGGCGCGGCGGCGCTGCTGCTGGCCAAATACTTGCTGGGTGGTACGAGCGCGAATGCCGAAATCGCGGGTGCGGTCGCGGGTGGCGCGGCCTTTCTCGGCCACCTGTTCCCGGTCTGGCTGAAGTTCAAGGGCGGCAAGGGCGTGGCGACCTTCTTTGGGCTGATGCTGGCGGCCTGGTGGCCTCTGGGACTGGTGGCGGCCGCGATCTGGCTGCTGACGGCGGCCTTGCTGAGAATGTCGTCTCTGGCGGCCTTGGTCGCTTCGGCGGCGACTCCGCTGGTCGCGCTGATGCCTACAGCCGCGCTGAAACTGCCTGCGCCCCTGCCCATAGTTGTGCTGGCGGCGTTCACCGCCGTGCTGATCTGGGTGAGGCACCACGAGAATATCGCCCGCCTGTTGAAGGGCGTGGAACCGCGCATCGGGGCCAAGTCGGCGTGAGCTCTGGCCTCAGCGAGGCCGAGCGGTTCGCGCGGGTCCGGCTAGCCCGCACGGACAAGGTCGGTCCGGTCACCTTTCGCCAGTTGTTGGACCGGTTCGGCACTGCGGCGCGCGCGGTGGAGGCCCTGCCCGACCTGATCCGCAAGGGGGGCGGCACGGGTCATGTCCTGCCCTCCGTCGCCTCCGTCGAGGCCGAACTCGCGGCGGGCGAGCGGATCGGCGCGCGGCTGATCGTGCTGGGCGAGGCCGACTATCCCGAAATGCTGGCCGCGCTTGACCCGCCGCTACCCCTGCTCTGGACGCGGGGCGATGTCGGACTGATGGCCCGGCCCTGCATCGGCATCGTCGGCGCGCGCATCGCCTCGGCCGGGGGCCAGCGGATCGCGCGGGGCCTGGCCCAGCAACTGGGCCAGACCGGTCACGTCGTGGTATCCGGCCTGGCCCGCGGCATCGACGGGGCGGCCCATGCCGGCGCGCTGGATACTGGCACGGTCGCGGTGCTCGGTGGCGGTGTCGACGACATCTATCCGCCCGACAACGCCGACCTGTATGCGCAGATCGTGGAGCGCGGCTGCATCGTGTCCGAAAGTCCGGTCGGTGCGCGAGCCCAGGCGCGGGACTTCCCTCGCCGCAACCGCATCATCTCGGGCCTGTCGCGCGGCGTGATCGTGGTGGAGGCGGAAATCCGCTCCGGCTCGCTGATCACCGCGCGGCTAGCGGGTGAACAGGGGCGCGATGTCTTCGCCGTGCCGGGTTCGCCGCTGGACCCACGCTCCAGGGGGCCGAACGAATTGCTGCGTCAGGGGGCCATCCTTTGCGAGGGGCTGGAGGATGTGGAGCGGGCCTTCAACACCCTGCGGACCCTGCGCGAGCCGGAGCACGGCAACCCGTTCGACGGCGCGCCCGATGAACTGGACGAGGCCCTGATCGAACAGGTGGCCGGTCTGCTGTCGCCCACGCCGACGCCGCGCGACGAACTGGCCCGGGCGCTGGGCGTCTCGATCGGCACGGTGGCCGCGGCCCTGCTGGAGCTCAGCCTGGCCGGACGCGCGACCCTGCTGGCCGGAGGACTGGTCTCGCGCTAGCTGGCGCGCCTGCGGCGGGGCGTAGTATCGCGCACGGGCTCGACCGCCTTGGGAACATTGGCCAGTCGGGCAGCGGCTTCCAGGGCCTGGGCCAGGGCAGGATCGCCGTCCCACAGCGCCATCTGCGCCAGTTCTGTCGACATGGCGCGGATGTATTCCCGTACGGGATAGTCGCCCAGATCGACAGCCCTGTCGGTCTGCCTGGATTCGGAGGTCGTTGCCGTCTCGGTTCGCATGCCCAATCCCTCTCTTGCGCCGGTCCTTTGTTGCACAACCTGTGGTGCGTTCGCAATCTCGGACACAATCATGAATATCTTCTGACACAGGCGCGATTGACAGCGGGCCTTGCGCCAACCACCTTTCCGGCCCTCTGAAAGGCCCCCTCCCCGCATGAACCTCGTCGTCGTCGAGAGCCCCGCAAAGGCCAAGACCATCAACAAATACCTCGGCTCGGACTACACCGTCCTGGCCTCCTATGGTCACGTCCGCGACCTGCCGTCCAAGGATGGGTCAGTCCTGCCGGACGACGACTTTGCCATGTCGTGGGAGGTCGATGCCAAGGCTTCCAAGCGTCTGAGCGAGATCGCCGAGGTCGCCAAGAAATCGGATCGCGTCATCCTGGCCACCGACCCCGACCGCGAGGGCGAGGCGATCAGCTGGCATGTGCTGGAGATCCTGACCAAGAAGAAGGTCCTGAAGGACACGCACGTCGAGCGGGTCACCTTCAACGCCATAACCAAGTCGGCCGTGCTGGAGGCCATGGCGGCCCCGCGCCAGATCGACATGGAACTGGTCGAGGCCTATCTGGCCCGGCGCGCGCTGGACTATCTGGTCGGGTTCAACCTCTCGCCTGTGCTGTGGCGCAAGCTGCCGGGCGCGCGCTCGGCAGGCCGGGTGCAGTCGGTCGCCCTGCGCATCGTCGTCGATCGCGAGATGGAGATCGAAAAGTTCAAGCCGCAGGAATACTGGTCCGTCGAGGCCGACCTGAACGCCGACAGCCCGCCGTTCACGGCGCGACTGGTCAAACATGCCGGCAAGCGGGTGCAGCGTCTGGATATCGTGTCCGAAGCCATGGCGACGGCGGCGCGCGACGCGATCAACGCCGGGACCTTCACCATCACTTCGGTCGAAAAGAAGCCGGTCAAACGCGCGCCCAGCCCGCCCTTCATGACCTCGACCCTGCAACAGGAGGCCAGCCGCAAGCTGGGCTTCACCGCCCAGCGCACCATGCAGGCAGCCCAGAAGCTGTATGAAGGCGTCGACGATCAGGGCGGCCTGATCACCTATATGCGGACCGACGGCCTGTCGGTCAGTCCCGAAGGCATCGCCCAGGCCCGCGAGGTCATCGGCGACCGCTTCGGTCCCGCCTATGTCCCGGAACAGCCGCGCTACTACAAGACCAAGGCAAAGAACGCCCAGGAAGCGCACGAGGCCATCCGCCCGACCAACATGACCCGCGCGCCCGAGACCCTGCGCCTCGAGGGCGACCTCCAGAAGCTCTATGAGCTGATCTGGAAGCGGACGATCGCCAGCCAGATGGAGTCTGCCCGTCTGGACCGCACCACGGTCGAGATCGAGGAACCGTCGGGCCAGACCGCCCTGCGCGCTACCGGCCAGGTCGTGGCCTTCGACGGCTTCATGGCCGTGTACGAAGAGGGCCGCGACGACAAGCCCAAGGACGGGGCCGACGACGAGGACGACACCACACGCCTGCCCGCGCTGAAGCAAGGGGCCGTCGCCCAGGTCGATGCGATCCGCACCGACCAGCACTTCACCGAACCGCCCCCGCGCTATTCGGAAGCGACCCTGGTCAAGAAGCTGGAAGAGCTGGGGATCGGCCGGCCCTCGACCTATGCCTCCATCCTGACAACGCTGCGCGACCGCGAATACGTCCGGACCGACAAGAACCGCTTCTATCCTGAGGACAAGGGACGGCTGGTCACGGCCTTTCTGGAACAGTTCTTCTCCAAATGGGTGGAGTACGACTTCACCGCCGCGCTGGAAAACCGGCTGGACGAGGTCTCGGCCGGCGACCTGAACTGGAAGGTGCTGCTTCGCGAGTTCTGGACCGACTTCCATGCCGCGACCAGTGCCGCAGGCGAGCTGCGGACCACGGCCATACTGGATGCGCTGAACGAGAGCCTGGGGCCGCACATCTTCCCGCAGAAGGAAGACGGATCCGATCCGCGCGAATGCCCGCTTTGCCATCAGGGTCAGCTGAGCCTGAAGACCAGCCGGTTCGGGGCGTTTGTCGGTTGCTCGCGCTATCCCGACTGCAAATTCACCCGGCCCGTCGCGTCTCCGGATGCGGCCGACGGCGGGGCCGAGGGTGGCGACCGCGAACTGGGCGTCGATCCCGCGACCGGCCAGCCGGTGCAGTTGAAGATCGGCCGGTTCGGGCCCTATGTGGAAACGACGCCTCCTGGAGAAGAGAAGCCGAAACGGTCATCCCTGCCCAAGGGCTGGTCGCCCGCATCGCTGACGCTGGATCAGGCCCTGCGCCTGCTGGCCCTGCCCCGCGAGGTCGGGCCGCACCCTGAGGACGGCAAGATGATTACGGCCGGCCTCGGTCGGTATGGACCGTTCGTGCTGCATGCCGGCACCTATGCCAATGTCGCCGACATCGACGAGGTCTTCGAGGTCGGGCTGAACCGTGCCGTCGTCCTGCTGGCCGAAAAACGGGCGGGCAAGTTCGCCGGGCGTGGTGCCGCAGCGGCTCCGCTGAAGGACCTGGGTGCGCACCCGGAAACGGGCGAGCCCATCCACGTCATGGCCGGCCGCTTCGGCCCCTATGTGAAGTCCGGCAAGATCAATGCGACCCTGCCCAAGGGGACGGCACCCGAAGAGCTGACGCTGGAAGAGGCCCTGCCCCTGCTGGCGGCACGCGCGGCGGCGGCACCGGCCAAGGGCAAGAAGGCTCCGGCCAAGAGGGCGGCTCCGAAAAAGGCGGCGGCAGCCAAGAAGCCCGCTGCGAAAAAGAAAGCTCCGGCGAAGAAGAAGGCTGCGGGAGAAACGGCCTGAGACCCGGCCAACTTTCTGTGAGCAACCGAATCATCGGCCTGCCAAACGGTGCGAATCAACGACACAGTGTCGCCATGAACGCCGCTGTCGCCCTCGCCGATCTTCATGCCCGCACCGGGGCCGCGCCTGCCGACCATCCGGAGTGGCAGTATCTGAACCTGCTGCGCGATATCCTGGACAATGGCGCGCGGCGTGACGACCGGACGGGCACGGGGACGCTGGGCGTGTTCGGGCGTCAGATGCGGTTCGATCTGTCCAAGGGCTTTCCGCTGCTGACCACCAAGAAGCTGCATCTGCGGTCGATCATCGTCGAACTGCTGTGGTTCCTGCGCGGCGAGACAAACATCGGTTACCTCAAGGACCACAACGTCCGCATCTGGGACGAATGGGCGGATGCCGAGGGCGAACTGGGTCCCGTCTATGGCAAGCAGTGGCGGTCGTGGACGGCACCGGACGGCCGCGTCATCGACCAGATCGAAAAGCTGGTCCACGGGCTGAAGACCAATCCCAACAGCCGCCGTCACATCGTCACGGCCTGGAATCCGGCGGACGTCGACGACATGGCCCTGCCGCCCTGCCACTGCCTGTTCCAGTTCTTCGTGGCCGATGGCAAGCTGAGCTGCCAGCTGTATCAACGCAGCGCCGACGTCTTTCTGGGCGTGCCGTTCAACATCGCCTCCTATGCCCTTCTCACCATGATGATCGCCCAGGTCGTGGGGTTGGAGCCCGGCGAGTTCGTCCACACCTTCGGCGACGCCCACCTGTATCTGAACCACGTCGAGCAGGCCGAGACCCAGCTGAGCCGCGAGCCGCTGGCCCTGCCGACCATGACCATCGCGCCCAAGGCCGACCTGTTCGCCTATGCGCTGGAGGACTTCGTGCTCAGCGACTATGCGCCCTGGCCGCACATCAAGGCCCCGATAGCGGTTTGATGGCACTGGACCTCAAGGCCTTGCAGGATGACGTCCTGCACATCTCCGACATCTATGCCGCCGAGCACGGAATCGACCGGTCCGGCGACTGGGCCCTGCTGAAGCTGCAGGAGGAGCTGGGCGAGCTGACGGCCGAGCATCTGCGCGTCAGCGGACGGGCGCGAGGTCAGGCGGATGCGCAGGCTCAAGCGGACGAAGCGGCGGATGTGCTGGGGATGCTGCTGATCTATTGCGACGGGGCGGGCATCGACCTGGAGGCGGCGATGCGGCGCAAGTGGCTGAAATGGCTGGAGACGACCTGATGCCCCTTCCCCGTATCGCCCTGGTCGTCGCGCGAGGCCGCAATGGCGTGATCGGTCGCGACGGCGACCTACCCTGGCGGCTGCGCAGCGATCTGCAGCGGTTCAAGGCCATCACCATGGGCAAGCCGTGCATCATGGGCCGCAAGACCTGGGAGAGCCTGCCGCTCAAGCCCCTTCCCGGGCGGTTGAACATCGTGCTGACGCGGGACGAGGCTTACGGCACCGACCATTCGCCCAAGGGGGCGCTGGTCTGCACCAGTCTGGACGAAGCGATCGAGATCGCGCGCGAACAGGCCGAGGATGACGGCGTGGACGAAATCTGCGTGATCGGCGGCACGGCCCTGTTCCAGGCCACCCTGCCCCGCGCCAAACGGCTGTACATCACCGAGGTCGATGCCGCGCCGGAGGGGGACGCCGTGTTTCCGGATTTCGATGGGGCCGCTTTCGCGGAAACGTCATCAGAGGCGCACACTGCAGGCGAGAAGGACGACCACGACTTCGTCTTCCGCGTTCTGGACCGCCGCTAGCTCCGATCCTTGACCTCCGGCATCGCATCCGTGCCGCACAAACGATCCCAGAAGCGCAGGTGAAGGCCGAAATTGGTCTTCATATGGGTGTGGTGCCGACCATGATGGGTCGCCGTGATCAGGTGCCGTCCCAGCGGTGAACGCACCCAGCGATCCGGCCACATCTCCCAGCCGCAGTGGTTCATCACAGCGGTCACAGTCATCACCGTCAGCAGCAGGACCACAACCCACAGATTGACCGGTACAAGAAAGACCATCAGCGGCAGGACCCAGGCGGTCAGCACCGCCTCGATCGGATCGAAGGCGAAGCTGGCGAAAGGGCTGGGTTCGCGCGACCGGTGATGCCCGGCATGGGCGATGGCGAACAGCTTCGGGTGATGCAGCAGCCGGTGCGTCCAGTAATAGTGGGTGTCCTGCACGACCAGCAGCAGCAGGAAACTGACCGGCAGCCACCACAGGCCGTATTGCGCCGGGTCCAGATACATCCGCGTCCCGCCCGCCTTGAACGCCTCCAGCGCTATGGCCGCCGGCAGGGCATAGATGGGCGTGGCGATCAGGGAGAAGCGGATTTCCTGCAGCATCAACCGGCGCGACGGACGCTCGCGATTCAGCTGACGACCCAGGCCCCGCGCCCTGCCCCACTGCATCCACCAGACCCCGCCCGCGATCAGCAGATAGCGCAGCCCGATGATCAGGCTGAGCCAGGCGGTGGTTATCAGGACGGCGAGGATCAAGGGGGGTTCTAGGGGCTAGGTTTCAGGTTCTAGGGATGGCTTCACGCGCACCGCCCTGCCTAGACCCTACCCCTAGAACCTGACCCCTGAAACCTAGAACCTAGGTGAGCGTCGCCATCGCCGAACGATCAAACGCCATCAGCTCGTCATTACGACCCTCACGCACCTTCTCGACCCAGCGCGGGTCGGCCAGCAGGGCGCGGCCGACGGCGATCAGGTCGAACTCGTCGCGCTCCATCCGCTCGATCAGGCCGTCCAGCGACGCCGGGTTGGAGCCCGCCCCACCGAAGGCCGCGATGAACTCGCCATCCAGTCCGACCGAGCCGACGGAGATGGTCGGCTTCTTGGTGATGACCTTGGCCCAGCCGGCGAAGTTGAGGTCGGACCCCTCGAACTCCGGCTCCCAGAATCGGCGCTGCGAGCAATGGAAGACATCGACGCCCGCGTCGGACAGGGGCAACAGCCACTCGGCCATTTCGTCGGGATTGTGGGCGATCCTGGCGTCGTAGTCCTGCTGCTTCCACTGCGACAGACGGATGATCAGGGGGATGTCGGGGCCCAGGCCTTCACGCACGGCCTTGACGACCTCCACGCCGAAGCGGGCGCGCTCCGCGATCGTCGGGCCGCCCCAGCGATCGCCCCGCGCGTTCAGACCGGCCCAGTAGAACTGGTCGATAAGATAGCCGTGCGCGGAATGGATTTCGGCGGCGTCAAAGCCTAGATCGCGGGCCGCGCGGGCCGACCGACCGAAGGCGGCGATGGTGTCGGCAATGTCCTCTTCGGTCATGGCCTCATACTTCTGCTTGCCCGGGGCGACGAGACCGGAGGGGCTGTCGACCTGACCCAGCGGCTGCCAGTCCGCACCCTGGCCGCGCGCCGCGCCGACATGCCAGATCTGGGGCGCGATCAGGCCACCCGCGGCGTGAACCTCCTCGACTACCTTCTTCCATTCGGGCAGGGCCTCGCCGTGAAAGACCGGGACGGCGGCGTCGTTACGGGCGGCGGGACGTTCTACCACCGTGCCTTCGGTGATGATCAGGCCAACGCCGCCGTCGGCCCGCCGGCGATAATAGGCGGCGACGTCGCTGGTCGGAATGCCGCCCGGCGAGAAGGACCGGGTCATCGGGGCCATGACGATGCGGTTCGGCAAGGTCAGGTTCTTGACGGTAAACGGACGGAACAGGGTCTCGACGGACATCGCGGTCTCTCTGGCAACTATCCCGGGGGAGCGGGACTGGAACCGCCAAGGTGGCGATTCAGGTTGCGTTTGAAAACCCTGTCCGTCGAAAAAGTTGGCTCATCTGCAGACCTCCTTCTTCGGGGCCGTGTCGGGGAAGTAGCGGCGACCCAGCCAAAGGGCCACGGAGACGAGCAGGATCAGCACCGGCACCTCGACCAGCGGCCCGATGACGGCAGCAAAGGCGACCGGCGAGGCCAGGCCGAAGGCGGCGATGGCCACGGCGATGGCCAGTTCGAAATTATTGGACGCCGCCGTGAAGGCCAGGGCCGTGGTGCGCGGATAATCGGTCTGGATCAGCCGCCCCATCAGAAAGCTGACCACGAACATGACCAGAAAATAGATCGTCAGCGGAATGGCGATGCGCAGCGCATCCAGCGGCAGGGCGACCACCTCGCCGCCCTTCAGACTGAACATGGCGGTGATGGTGAACAAGAGGGCGATCAGGGTGACCGGACCGATGCGGGGCAGGAACCGGTTCTCGTACCAGTCGGCTCCCTTTCGGGCGATCAGCACGCGGCGGGTCAGAAAACCGCCCAGGAACGGCAGGCCCAGATAGATCAGGACGGCGACGGCTATGGTCCAGAAACCGACGTCCACCACGCTGCCCTCCAACCCGAACAGCGGCGGCAGGACCGTCAGGAACAGCCAGGCATAGATGCTGAAGAAGGCAATCTGGAAGATCGAGTTGAAGGCCACCAGACCGGCCACATACTGATTGTCGCCGCGCGCCAGCTGGTTCCAGACCAGGACCATGGCGATACAGCGGGCCAGGCCGATCAGGATCACCCCGGTCATGTATTCCGGCTGGTCCCGCAGGAAGATCACGGCCAGGGCGAACATCAGCACCGGGCCCAGCACCCAGTTCTGGAAGAGCGATAGGGCCAGCACCCGCTTGTCGGCGAAGACCCGCGGCAGTTCCTCGTATTTTACCCGCGCGAGAGGCGGATACATCATCAGGATCAGGCCGATGGCGATGGGGAGGTTGGTCGAACCGACCGACAGGCTGTCGATCCAGCCCGGCAGACCAGGCACCACCGTGCCCAGCAGAACGCCCAGCCCCATGGCCACGAAAATCCACAGCGTCAGCCAACGATCCAGGAACGACAGTCGGGCTGGCTTGGCGACGGCAGCCTCGGTCATCCGCGAACCCGGCGTCCGTTGCCATCGACGACGACCTCGCCATCCTCCTTGGTGAAGGGCTTGAGCCCCTCCGCCGGGAGCAGATCCAGCACGACTTCCGACGGGCGACACAGCTTCACCCCCAGCGGCGATACCACGAGGGGTCGGTTCATCAGGATCGGATGGGCCTCGATGGCATCAAGCAACTGGTCGTCGGTGAGGGACGGGTCGCCCAGATCCAGATCGGCATAGGGTGTTCCCTTCTCGCGCAGGAGATCGCGGACATTGCCGCCCATGCGCTGGACCAGCGACGCAATCAGGGCCCGGCTGGGCGGGGTCTTCAGGTATTCAACGATATGCGGCTCGATTCCAACGTGCCGGATCAGTGCCAGCGTGTTGCGCGACGTACCGCAGGCGGGGTTGTGATAGATGACGACGTCCATGGGGCCTCAGGCGCAGCAGGGGGCCAGTTCGGCCACCAGGGGTTGGCACAGTTCCGACCGGCCCTGGCAGCAGTCCTTGACCAGGAACAGCACCAGATCGCTGAGCTGGCTCAGATCGGCACGATAGACGATCGAGCGGCTGTGGCGCGTCGCCGTGACCAGACCGGCGCGAGACAGCACCCCCAGATGGGCCGACAGGGTATTGGCCGGGACCGACAGACGATCCGCAATCTCGCCCGCCGCCAGACCCTCGGGCTCATGGCGCACCAGCAGGCGGAAGGTCTCGAGACGTGTCGATTGGCTGAGCGCCGCAAAGCCAAGCAGGGCGGTTTCGGTTTCCATAGTTCCACGATAATGGAATTATAGACCGCTGCAAGACGGGAATGCGGTCAGTTGAGCGACAAGGCCTGCCGGACGGCACTGGCGAAGGTCATGAACCGCAGGGCGACGTCGCCGTCCGGAGCGCTGACCACGACAGGTCGTCCCGCATCGCCACCCTCGCGCAGGCTGGCATCCAGCGGCAGGTCGCCAAGGTAGGGGACGTCCAGCCGACCCGCCTCGGCTCTCGCCCCTCCCCGGCCGAAGACGTCGCCGCTCATGTTCTCGATCAGGCCCAGGGTCGGCACCCCAACCTTCTGGAACAGGGCATGGGCGCGGCGGGCGTCGGCGAGGGCGACCTCCTGCGGCGTGGAGACGATGACGGCCCCGTCCAGCGGCGTCTTCTGGATCAGCGTCAACTGCACGTCCCCGGTGCCAGGCGGCAGATCGACGACAAGAATGTCCAATGGCTCCTCGGCCGTGCCCCACCGCGTCTGGGTCAGCATCTGGGTCAGTGCCTGAGACGCCATCGGCCCGCGCCAGACCATGGCGTCGCCGGCCCCGGTCAGCAGACCGACGGACATGGCCTTCAGCCCGTACGCCTCGTGCGGCTGCATCATTCCGTCGCGATACTCCGGCTTGCCGGAGATCCCCAGCATTGTCGGCAGCGACGGACCGTAGACATCGGCGTCCAGCAGGCCCACGCGCAACCCCAGCGCCGACAGGGCGGCGGCCAGATTGACAGCAACCGTGGACTTGCCCACCCCGCCCTTGCCACTGGCGATGGCCAAGACGCGGCGAACGTGCGCGGGCCGGTCGGTCGGAACGGGAGCCCTGGCGCGAGTCTGATCCACCGCTTGGGGCGACAGGGAGGCGGTGCGAACGGGCTTGGTCGCGGGTGCCGTCTCGGCGGTCAGGATGACGGAGACACGGGCCATGCCGGGCAAGGCCTTCAGCGCGGCCTCGGCGGCATCGCGGATGGGGGCATACAGGGCGGTGTCTCCCGCCGGCACCTCCAAGACGAAGCCTGCGCGATCTTCGGCGACGGTCAGCCCCTGCGCCAGTCCAGCCGCGACCAGCCCGCGCCCGCTTTTGGGATCAAGGATGGCATCAAGGGTGGCGATGACGGTGTCGCGGTCGGGCAATGGCGCGGCCTCAGAGAAGAGCTTCGGGGTTGCGGGGCGTGTGCGGGCCTTCTATCGCCGAAAGCCCCCTCTCTGCGAGCGCCGATTTGTCCCGACCGCCCCTGATCGAACTGATCGCCGGCCCGACCGCCTCGGGCAAGTCGGCCCTGGCCATGTCGCGGGCGCGGGAGACCGGGGCCGTCATCCTCAATGCCGACAGCCAGCAGCTCTATGCGGACCTGCGCATCCTGACCGCCCGCCCCTCGGTCGAGGATGAGGCGCAAGTCGAGCATCGGCTGTACGGCGTGGCCGATGCGGCGGAGGCCTGGTCCGTCGGACGATGGAGCCGCGCCGTCATGCCGATCTTGGCCGAACTGGCCGAGGCCGGGCGTCCGGCCCTGCTGGTCGGCGGTACGGGACTGTATTTCACTTCCTTGACTAAGGGGTTAGCGGACATTCCGGATGTGCCTGTCGAGGTCCGCGATACCGTCGAAAAGGCGTTCGATGCCGAGGGTGAGGCCGCATTCCGCAGCCGGCTGTCGACCTTGGACCCGCAGGCGGCACAGCGGATCGAGGCGGGCGACCGCCAGCGCCTGATCCGTGCTATGTCCGTAGCCGACCACACCGGCCGCGCCCTTAGCGACTGGTCCGCCCACACGACGCCTCTGCTACCCCCTGGATCATGGACCGGCTGCGTCGTCGAACCGGACCGGGCGGCGCTCTATGCCCGATGCGACCGGCGCGTGGAGTGCATGATCGAGCACGGGGCGCTGGACGAAGTCCAGGCTCTGATCCGGCGAAAGCTGGACCCCGCCTTGCCCGCCATGAAGGCGGTGGGCGTACGAGAACTTTCGGCGCATCTGAGCGGCTCGATCAGCCTGGATGACGCCATCGCGGCCACACGGCAGGCCACACGCAACTATGCCAAGCGCCAACTGACCTGGTTCCGGAACCAGACGGCGGATTGGGCAAGGGCAAGCTGATCGTTGAACCGCTGTGCCGTCGGGCCGTTCTGTGGTTATGGACCCGCATGACATTCAGGACCGGGGCCTTTTCCCCGAAGACCCCGCCGATCCGGCCTCGGCTCTCACGCCCGATGCAAGCCTGTGTCCCGAATGCGAGGGGCGCGGCACGCTGACTTCGGGCGACGCATGCCCCGTCTGCGAAGGGACAGGCAAGGCCACGGGCAGAACCGGCGGCGGCTAGGTCACCTTGCCCCTTTGAACCGGGCCACGGATGCCCTATATTGATTGAGCCGGGGCTTGCTCCGGATATGGCGATAAACGCGCTTGTAATAAGCGGACCGGACCCGGGTGCGATTCCCGGCGGCTCCACCATTTTCTCCCGCGTATCGGCGGAAGGCACGGGGCCGACTAGCATCGACGGACGTGTAAAGAAGACTGCTTTCGCTCGTCCTGGCCCACCGTATCGGGCCATTTTCTAACTGCGAACGATAACTTCGCTGGGGAATACGCTGTCGCCGCGTAATGCGGTTCCGGTAATTCCAACTTAAGTCCTGGGGGTTCAGATCCTCAGGCGGGGCCGCCAGGGGGCCTGCCAACAGAACCCCTGGCACTATTTCCTTCATCGCCATCTTTCGCCCGTCGCGCGGCCCCGCTACACCTCGCGCGAACACGAGAGCGATCCATGGCCGAAGAGACGCCCCCCGTCGACGAGATGCACTATGACGCCCTGGCGCAGGATGCCCTGCGCGGCGTCATCCGGCTGGCGCTGGAACGGGCCGCCATGCCCGAAGGCATTCCCGGTGCGCACCATTTCTACATCACCTTCAAGACCCGCGCGGCGGGTGTCACCGTACCGCCTGACGTTCTGGCCAAATACCCCGAAGAGATGACCGTGGTGCTCCAGCACCAGTACTGGGACCTGACGGTCGAGCCGACGCGGTTCTCAGTGATGCTGAAGTTCGGCGGCATGCCCAAGGTCCTGTCCATGCCCTACACGGCCGTGACGCGCTTCTACGACCCTTCGGTCCAGTTCCTGCTGCAGTTTGAGGAGCCCGTGACGGTCGACGAGATCGTGCAGGAGATCGAAGCGGCCGAGCCCGCCAAGGCCCCGGCTCCGAGCGACGACGACGGCCCCAAGGTCGTGTCGCTGGACCAGTTCCGCAAGAAATAGTCGCCCGACTTCTCGCCTCTCGCCGTCCTGATCGCATTTGACAAAACCAGCCATTCGCGGCAAGAACATATCAGGAACTTGTGGGAGGGTTCGATGCTGACCGGCGGCTGCCATTGCGGCGCAATCCGATACGAAACGGCCGACCAGGCCGTCCACCACACCCTTTGCCATTGCACCGACTGTCGCAAATGTGCGGGTGCGCCAGCGGTGGCCTGGGCTCTAGCCCCTACCGAACAGGTCGTCATCACGGGTGAACCGGTCTGGTACGCCTCGTCCACCGATGGACGGCGGGGCTTCTGCAGACAGTGCGGGACGGGCCTGTTCTATTCCAATGAGGCCATCTTCCCGGGCCAGATCGACGTCCAGAGCGCGACGCTGGACAACCCCGATGCGATCCCGTTGCAAGCCCAGATCCAGACAGCGGAGGCTATCGGCTGGATGTCCGACCTGCACCGCCTGCCTGCCTTCGAGCGCTATCCCGCTGGCTGACTGGTGTCTCTGCGCGGGAACGACCGGATGGTGATCCGCTCCCGCTCGCCCTGGCGGCGCTCGACCAGCAGGCGCGCGACCTGGCTGTCGTCGTGGAACAGATAGCCCTTGATGGCGTCCAGCAGGGCCTTGGCCAGATTGTCCAGGTCCATCCACGGCGGATCGCCGATGTGTTCCATCAGAATCTCGACCGTGTAGTCGCCATAGGACGGGCGCGACGACCACTCCTTGCGCATGAACTCATAGACCAGCGGCTTGTAGTATTTGGCCTGGGTGGTCAGGCCCTCAATGGTGATCTCGACGACGTCGCCGGTCTCGCGCGCGCGGACCTTGCCGGTTCCGATCCAGCCGGCAGTCATGCCCTGGCCTGTGGTCGCATGATGGCCGCTCCGTCCTTGCCCCTTTGCGCCTCCGTGCTACACGCCTGCGCATTCCTCCGCCACGTCTGAGAGAGCCGCCCGCGCCATGACTGATCACCGCACCGAGACCGATACCTTTGGCCCGATCGAGGTCGCCTCGGATCGCTATTGGGGCGCTCAGGCTCAGCGCAGCCTCGGCAACTTCAAGATCGGCTGGGAGAAGCAGCCCCTGCCCATCGTTCGCGCCCTGGGCATCGTCAAACGCGCGGCGGCCGAAACCAATATGGCGCTTGGGCGGCTCGATCCCGCCATCGGCAATGCCATCGTCAAGGCGGCCGACGAAGTGATCGAGGGCAAGCTGAACGACCATTTCCCACTGGTGGTCTGGCAGACCGGCTCCGGCACCCAGTCGAACATGAACGCCAACGAGGTCATCAGTAACCGCGCCATCGAAATGCTGGGCGGCGAGATGGGGTCGAAGAAGCCCGTCCACCCCAACGACCACGTCAACATGAGCCAGTCGTCCAACGACACCTATCCCACGGCCATGCACGTCGCCTGCGCCGAAGAGGTCGTCCACCGCCTGCTGCCGGCGCTGCAGACCCTGCACAACGCCCTGAACGACAAGGCCCAGGCGTGGACGGACATCATCAAGATCGGCCGCACCCACACCCAGGACGCCACGCCCCTGACGCTGGGCCAGGAGTTTTCGGGCTATGTCCAGCAGGTGGCCAAGGGCATCGAGCGGATCGAGTCGACCCTGCCCGACCTGATGCAGCTGGCCCAGGGCGGCACCGCCGTCGGCACCGGCCTGAACGCTCCCATCGGCTTTGCGGAGGGCGTCGCCGACAAGATCGCCCAGATCACCGGCCTGAAGTTCACGACCGCTCCAAACAAGTTCGAGGCCCTGGCCGCCCATGACGCCATGGTCATGAGCCACGGCGCGATCAACACGGTCGCCGCCTCACTGTTCAAGATCGCCAACGACATCCGCTTCCTGGGCTCTGGCCCGCGTTCCGGCCTGGGCGAACTGGCCCTGCCCGAGAACGAGCCGGGGTCGTCGATTATGCCGGGCAAGGTCAATCCGACCCAGTGCGAGGCCCTGACCCAGGTCTGCGTCCAGGTGTTCGGCAACCACGCGGCGATCACCTTCGCCGGGTCTCAGGGGCATTTCGAGCTAAACGTCTTCAACCCGGTGATGGCCTACAATTTCCTGCAGTCGGTGCGCCTGATGGCCGACGCGGCGGTCAGCTTCACCGAGAACTGCGTCGTCGGCATCGAGCCTCGCATCGACAACATCGAGCGCGGTCTCAACAACTCGCTGATGCTGGTCACCGCCCTGAACGGCAAGCTGGGCTATGACGCCTGCGCCAAGATCGCCAAGACGGCGCACAAGAACGGCACCACCTTGCGCGAGGAAGCCGTCGGCGGCGGCTATCTGACCGACGCGGAGTTCGACGAGGCGGTGCGGCCGGAGAAGATGATCTCTCCGGGGTGATATCTGTCGCCGGCACGGGTGAAACCGTCGCCGTTTCGCGCTAGTCTGTTCCTCTTGCAGGGAGGCGACGATGGCGGATGTCCGGGTGTTCTTTGCGACCAACCGCAACCATCAGCCAGGCAATAGCCGCCAGATCTTCGGCAAGACCTTCAATCCCGACGGGGTGGCGGCGCTGAGGTTCGGTCATGCGGACTTCCGGCCCGATCCCAAGAAGCCGGTGCTGCAAAAGCTGCATGTCTATCCCGATATCCTGGACGAGCCGGATGTGCGCAAGACCGGCGGCGGCATGTTCATGAACGACCTGCGCCAGGCCATGTCGGCGGGGCCGCGCTGCGACACCCTGGCTTTATCCACGGCTTTAACGTCAGCTTCACCGGGGCGCTCCAAGCGGCAGCCCTGCTGGCTCAGAGCTTGAGGGTTGAAGGCAAGCCGCTGAATGTGGTGGTGTTCAGTTGGCCGTCAGATGGAGCGGCGGTGCCGTGGATGTCCTATTACAGCGATCGGGAGGACGCACGGGCGTCGGGTCCATCCATCGCGCGCGCGTTTCTGAAGTTTAGGGACTTCGTCTTGGCCCTGGATGCTCAGGATTACTGCCAGCGTCGAGTCCATCTCCTGGCTCACAGCATGGGGGCGTTCGTGTTGCGGCAGTCCTTGCAGGCCCTGATCTCCAAGGACCGCGATGGCCTGACCCGACTGTTCGACCAAATCATGCTGGCTGCCCCGGATGAGGACGACGACGCCTTCGAGACCGATGCGAAGCTGCGGCTGCTTCCCCGAATCGGGCGGCAGGTGACGGTTTACTTCAATCCTCGCGACAAGGGTTTGACGGTATCGGACAAGACCAAGGCCAATCCCGACCGACTGGGGTCCGATGGGCCGCGCCTGATCGACCTGCTGCCCAAAAAGGTCGTGCTTGTGGATTGCAGTGCCGTGGCCGGGGCGGCCGATCCCTTCGTCGAGCACAGCTATTACATCCGCAGCGGCGCGATGGGCGCAGACATGTCGGCCGTGATGTCCGACACCTCTCCCGACGCCATCGGGAACCGCCAGTACATCGACAGGCTGCGGGCTTGGCGGCTGATCCAGGAAACCGCCGTCCTGCCTGCGGAACCACCGCCACCCGTCACACCGGATGCGCCGCCGGGGTAAAGCCCTAGGACTTCTCCCGGATCGTCCGGCCGATGGGGGCCAGGGCCAGCTTGGCCAGTTCCAGGTCCTTCAGCGCGAATGGAATGCCGATGATGGTGATGGCCTCGGCCACCGCGATCAGCACATGGGCCAGGGCGATGTACCAGCCGGCGAAGACGAACCAGATGACGTTCAGGCCGATGCCGAAACAGCCGGCACCCAAGGCCGTGGCATCGGGCTCGCGCCACACCACCTCGCGGCCAAATGGCCAGGAGGAATAGCTGGCGATCCGCCATGCCGCAAAGGTCCACGGCAGGCCGACGATGGTCAGGGCCAGGATCGCGCCGCCAAACAGCCAGAGCAGGCCTGCGGCCCAGCCGCCGAGGATGAACCACAGCACATTCAGGATCAGACGGATCAACGTCGTACGCCTCCCGGCACCCATGCGGTGCCACCTCATAGATAAGTAAAGGCCCCGCCGATATCAGCGGGGCCTTCGTGAATTCGCGGTAAGCCTGCAGCCTAGTTCGGCTTCTCGGTCCAGCGGGACTTGGCCTCGTCCTTGGTCAGGTTTAGGTGGACATGCTCGTCCACGCGCTCGACCCAGCTGACGGGGATCATGTGGTGCTTGAAGCCGGCGCCCAGGTCCAGCTTGGCCAGTTCGATCTGGTCGCCCAGCACGTGATCGACGCGTCCGACATGTTCGCCGTCCGAACCAACGACTTCGAGGTGTTCCTTGATCAGGGTGGGGTCTACCATGGGGAGGTCTCCTGTTGCGGTGTCCCTCAAAAATGCACGCCGCGCGGGACGGTTTCGTATGGCAGAGGTCGGCATGGGCGAGATCATCAACCTGAACCGCGTGCGCAAGACGCGGGCCAAGGCGGCGCAGGCCGAGACTGCCTCGGTCAACCGCGCGGCCTTCGGGCAAACCAAGGCCGAGCGGCAAAGAGCTAAGGCTGAGCGTGATCGTATCCAGACCGTCCTGGATGGCGCCAAACGCGACGACTAGGCGGCGGAAACCTTGGGTGCGCGGATCAGCAGCACCTGCTTGGCCAGTACCAGAACCAGCCCTACCAGGGCCGGCCAGCCGAAGCGGGCATCCTCGAACAGCACCGACACCAGCATGGCGATGGGCGGCGTCAGGGCCGAGATATAGCTGGCCAGGGCATAGCCGCGGGCCCGCGCGATGGTGAAATACAGGCCGAACGCAATCACCGAGCCGAACACCGATAGATACAGCAGCGAACCGATGTAGCTGAGCGACGGCTCTATCGACCACTCGACGCCCGTGGCCAGGCCATACAGAGCCAGCACGACGGTCCCATAGGCCATGGCCCAGGCCGTGGACGGAATGACCGCCGCTCCCGCCGCCTGTCCCCTGAACGCAAACAGATTGCCGAAGGCCGAGGCGGCCACGGCCAGCAGGGCGAAGCCGACGCCGGTTGCCGCCCCCTGCCCCAGCCCTGCCCCCAGGATTTCCGAGCCGGACAGAACGCCGACGCCCACCAGACCCAGCAGAGCTCCGCCCCAGGACGCCAGCGCCGCCCGCTGCCCGGCCGCCAGGCGGAAGAGTACCAGGTTGATGAAGGCCAGCGACGCAAAGATCACCGCCACGATGGCAGAGGCGATCAGCCCCTCGGCCGCATAGGTGAAGCTGTAGCTGATCGAAAAGGCAAACACGCCCTGGGCGGCGACGGCCAGATGCTGGGATCGGGTCAGTCGCAGCGGCTGGCGGAAAATCAGACAGCCAAGAAACAGCAGGATCGCCGCCAGACCGAACCGCCAGACGATCGAGGCCAGGGGCGCGACCGTACCCAGCTGCAACGTGATCGCATACCAGGTCGTCCCCCAGATCAGGGCGCAGATGCCAACGCCGCCGATTGCGAGCACGGCGGGCGACAGCATGCGGCGGGTCACGACTTTGGGAGACGGTTCAGGGCTTTGCACCCGGCCCGATTGAACGGTTGCCGGTCAGGACGCAAGCGGGTTCGACACCTTGCGTCACAAGCCAACCTTATGACCGCCGGAAGTCGCGATCAGGCCCGCAGCTTCAGGCTGGCCCGCACCTCGGGCGACACCGCGTGATAGACGCTGGCAGGCCGGATATTCAGTCGCAGGCGGGCGACCTCCAGCGGCTGGGCGAACAGCGCCTCGTAATCCAGGCCCGGCAGCCAGTGCGCGGCCTTGCCGTTGCGATAGGCCTGCCAGACCGCGCGGCGGGCCGGCACGGCCCGCACCTCGCGCTGAATTTCCCGCGCCGCGCCCCATCCGATGAAGGCAAAGCCCAGGTTTCGGGTCTGGGCATAGGAGAAGGCGACCACGCAAACTTCGCCCAGAGCGTCGGTCTCGTAGCCCGTCAGCACGTGCCAGATGTCGTGCACGTCTCGAATGCGCCGTGAATACCAGACGACCGGATGCTGGGCATCGATCTGGGGCCCGATCTTGCGGGCTTCGTCGGCCAGCCCCTCGGCCGTAAAACCGCGCGTCTCGCGAAAGGCACGATAGCTGGCTCCGACCGTGCCGGGCTCGAACCGGGCCAGCCAGACCGGGTCATCCAGTTTGTGCGCCAGTTCCTCGGCCAGATAGGCCTGCCGCCCACCCTCCTGCGTCTTGAGCATATGGTTGTAGCCCCGCGCCAGCGACCGGCCCGACAGGGCGCGCATGATCTCGAACACCTGCGCAGTGTCTTCCTTGTTGGCGACCAGTTTGCGAAAGGCGCGCAAGGCCGTCAGCGGCTCGATCCGCTGGGGTTGCAGGCGCGTGTAGGTGTCGAAGTCGGCGGTCGCGGTCATGGGCGGTCCTGTGACGAAGCACAGGCACTCTAGCGCGAAAGTTCCAAGGGGTGAACGCTGATCATATGATCACTGTGGGGCCGGTCGGCGCGATCTGCTACACTCATGACAGCCGCAAGGAGACCGACATGCGCCACATCCTGACCGCCCTGCCCCTGGCCGCCGTCATGGCCGCCTGTGCGCCACTGCCAGAGGCGGGTGCCGATGCTGGCGTCGGCATGATCCCGGTCGCCGTGTCCGTTACCTACCGCGAGCGGATCCTGCTGCCGCCGGGCCATCGGCTGAGTGTGCGTCTGGAAGACGTCAGCCTGGCCGACGCGCCCGCACGCGTGCTCGCCGAGGCTGGAGAAGATCTCGACGGTCGCGGCCCGCCTTATGCCGTGACCCTGTCCGTGCAAGAGGCCGACATCGACCCGCGCCACACCTATGCGGTGCGCGCTGAAATCCGCGATCCGGCGGGAGCCCTGAGGTTCACGACCGACACGCGCCACGCCGTCCTGACCAAAGGCGCAGCGCCCCGCGCTGACATCGTTCTGGTCGGGGTCCGGTGAGGCCTGGATTGTGAGTGGATTGACCAAGCGGTCGGTGTCGCTGTCCGGACACGCCACCTCCGTCGCTCTGGAGCCGGCCTTCTGGACCGTGCTGGACGAGGTCGCCGGAGCTCTGAACCTGTCGCACGCCGGCCTGATGAAGCGGATCGATGAGACGCGGGGGCGAACCCCCTTGGCCTCGGCCTGTCGCCTGCTGGCCCTCGCCTGGGCCAGCGGTGACCGGTCGTTCCACTGACGCAAAACGACCGGCCGTCGTCGCTTAGTTGGACGGTGCCGGGTTCGGCTGGGGCACCGACGGCGGTTCGATATTCGGCAACTCCGGCATCTCCGGAGCCGCCGGCAGTTCCGGCAGGTTCACATCGACGTCGACATTGGTGTCCTTGGCCTCTCCGCCGAATCCACCGTTCGAGAAGACGATGAAGCCGATGATCAGGGCGGCCACGACCAGTCCGCCCACAATGAAGGCCAGCGCACCGCCGCCACCGCTACGACGTTCCGGTGTCGGGGCCGCATTGATGGTCGTGTGATGGACGACTTCGGGTCGTTCCTGCGGATCGATGGGGCGATTGGGATCGGTCATGGCTCAGTTCCCCGGCGTTGCAGGTGCCGAAACTTCCGGCAGGTTGACGTCGACATTGACGTCATTGGTCTCGCCGCCCATGCCGCCGCCCCGCCCGAAGACGACCCAGGCGACGATCGCCACGACGACCAGAAGCCCCCCGACGATGAAGGCCAGACCGGCGTTGCCGCCGCTGCCACTCGTGTTCTCGGCCATGTGTAGTGTCCCTTCCCTATTGCAGATGCAGCCGAAACGACGGCCACGCTTGGCGGTTCCGGATGCGTATGAAACACCGCCGCTGACATATGGCCCCGTGCCCCTTATGTTCTCCTGATGAGTCTGCCTGATCTTCCCGCACCGCGTATCTCCGACCTGGCCCGTTCGCGCGGACCGGGCGGCGTAGAAGCCCCTGCTGTCGACTATCTGCAGGGTCTCAACCCCGAACAGCGCGATGCGGTGCTGACCGTCGATGGGCCAGTTCTGGTTCTGGCAGGGGCCGGCACGGGCAAGACGCGGGTGCTGACGACGCGGCTGGCGCACATTCTTGCGACCGGCCGGGCGCGACCGTGGGAACTGCTGGTCGTCACCTTCACCAACAAGGCGGCGCGCGAGATGCGCGAGCGGATCACCCATCTGATCGGCCCGTCGTCCGAGGGCCTGCGCTGGCTCGGCACCTTCCACAGCGTGGCCGCCCAGATCCTGAGACGGCATGCCGAACTCGTGGGACTAAAGTCCAGCTTCACGATCCTGGACACCGACGATCAGGAGCGGGTCTGCAAACAGGTGCTGGAGGCCGAAGGGCTAGACACCAAACGCTGGACACCCAAATCCCTGTCCGGCCTGGTCGACCACTGGAAAAACCGGGGCTGGACACCGGACAAGCTGCCGCCGTCGGAGGATTTCGCCAACGGCAAGGGCCAGGCCCTGTATGCCGCCTATCAGGCCCGCCTGATCAGCCTGAACGCCTGCGACTTCGGCGACCTGTTGCTTCACAACCTAACGATCCTGTCCAAACATGCAGATATCGCTGAGGAATATCGTCGTCGGTTTCGCTACATCCTGGTCGACGAATATCAGGACACCAATGTCGCCCAGTATCTGTGGCTGCGGCTACTGACATCCTCCACTGGAAACGTCTGCTGCGTAGGCGACGACGATCAGTCCATCTATGGCTGGCGCGGTGCCGAGGTGGACAACATTCTGCGCTTCGAGCGCGACTTTCCCGGAGCCAAGGTCGTAAGACTGGAGCGTAACTATCGCTCGACAAAACATATTCTGGGCGCGGCCTCGGGCCTGATCGCAGGCAATCGCGACCGTCTGGGCAAGACCCTGTGGACCGAGGACGAGGGCGGCGACAAGGTGCGCGTGCGCGGCGTCTGGGACGGCGAGGCCGAGGCCCGGCTGATCGCCGACGAGATCGAGACGGCGCGGCGGACGGGCGTCGCCTACAAGGACATGGCGGTCCTGGTCCGCGCCTCCTTCCAGATGCGGGCCTTCGAGGAACGGTTCGTCCTGTTGGCCGTGCCCTATCAGGTGATCGGCGGGCCGCGCTTCTTCGAGCGGGCCGAGATCCGCGACGCCCACGCCTATCTGCGGTTGATCGTGAGTGAAGACGACGACCTGGCCTTCGAGCGGATCGTCAATGCGCCCAAGCGCGGCATCGGCGACACCAGCGTGCAGAAAATCCTGCAGATCGCCCGCCTGTCCGGCGTCTCGGCCATGTCGGCGGTGCGCGACCTGATCGGCTCGGACGAGCTTCAGGCGCGGACGCGCACCGCCCTGTCCAACTTCGTGCGCGACATCGATCGCTGGCGCGGCTTTGCCCAGACCCTGCCGCATTGGGAACTGACCGAGACCCTGCTGGAGGAGAGCGGCTATACTGACATGCAGAAGGCCGATCGCGCGACCGGCCAGACACGCCTCGACAACCTGAAAGAGTTGACCCAGTCGATGCAGCAGTTCGAGACGCTGCAGGCCTATCTGGAGCATGTCTCCCTGGTCATGAATCTGGATCGCGGCGATCCCGATGCGGACGGGTCCGGCGCAGTCCAGATCATGACCCTGCACGGAGCCAAGGGTCTGGAGTTCCCGCTGGTCTTCCTGCCGGGCTGGGAGGAAGGCGTCTTCCCCAGCCAGCGCAGCATCGATGAAAAGGGCGAAAAGGGTCTCGAGGAGGAACGCCGCCTGGCTTACGTCGGCGTCACCCGCGCCAAGTCGGACGCGCGGATCTCATTCGCCGCCAATCGACTGGTCTACGGCCGCTGGACCTCGCAACTGCCCAGCCGCTTCGTCGACGAACTGCCCATCGATCACGTCGAGGCCGAGAGTGATACCGGATACTATGGCACCACGCCGGGCATGAAGGACGCCAAGTCCCGCTGGGACGAAATGCCCAGTTTCGGCAGCGGCTATTCTTCCCCCGGTTGGAAACGCGCGCAAAGCTTCACCGCGGCCCAGACGCCGACGGCCCGCCCCGCCCGCCACACCATCATTGAGGGCGAAGGCCGCCTGGTCGCCACCGCCGACCCCAAGGCCGCCTCCGGCTGGACCCGCGGGCAACGCGTCTTTCACCAGAAGTTCGGCTACGGCTCCGTCCGCGCCATCGAAGGCAACAAACTGGTCGTGGCGTTCGAAAAGGCCGGCGAGAAGAAGGTGATCGATACGTTCGTGGAGAAAGCCTGATCAGGCGGACGCGCGAAGTCCCTGCAACAGGCTCGGGTTTTTCCTGAGGTATTTGACCGCTTGCCGCCGCAATCCCTCGATTTCCGGCTTCAGATAATGCGCTACCTCACCTTCGTCGCCGCGCAGCTCCCCAAAAACAGCCAACGCAAAGGCCCAGCTTCGCGGTGAGAGATAGCCCGAAGATCGGCTGCGCCAGCCCTGGCCGAATGCGTCGCCATGTTGCTCAAAGCTGAAGCAGGAGTTGGCACCGAAAAGGCCAAAGCCCACGAAGGCCACCGTCAGGTCGGTCATGAGCTCGTGGGTTTCGTCTTCAACAAGATCAGCTTCCGAGGCCAGCAGATAGTGCGCCAGTTCGTGGGCAAAGGTCGCTACCAGCCCGGTGGGGTCGTCCAAGAGCTCTGGTGCATAAGAGATAACGACATCGCCGCCCGCTTCGATTCGAAATGTACCGTTTGGTGTCTCATCGCCACCGAGGTGAACGAATTCGGAAACTTGCTGACCCGACCTTCGGCGTCCTTGAGGCTCGAGACTGCAGGGCCAGTCTGAAAGCCCCATGATACCCTTCACACACTCAAAGATATGTTCGGCCTTCGCATGACCGATAGCTTCTGTAGGCGGGAAATATTGCCTGGTCGGCAGCACAAGCGGCGTATCAGCGATCGCGACAGTGTCGCCATAGCGTTCAATCAGCATTGCCCACACGTCGAGGTGCCACGCCTCAATGTCCGGATCCAGAAAACTGCGAGCGCCGAACAAGGCAGAAAGCATTAGTTGTCTCTCTGAAATCGGCGGTCGGCCCCTCACCAACCGTTCGTTAAGGCCGTTCAACGACCCTGCATCGGTGCGCTTGTCCCGTCCAGATCACAGTTTGATCGAACCCGCCCCCTCCTGGTGGGAGTACCTGACGTGCGGTCTCATCATCGCCATGCTGACCGGGGCCCTTATCGGCCCCGTCTTTGCGCCCCTTCAGGAAGAGACGCCGGTGCTGCGTCTGGTCTGGCTACCGGCCTATGCGGCGATCGCGGTGCTCGCGGTGGCGCGGCTGGATCGGGTGTGGCGGGCGTGGCCGGCGGCGATCCTGGTCGGGGCCATCGTCGGGCTGTGTTTCGCCTCCAAATACTGGTCGATCGACTACCACACGACCGACCGCCGGGTGATCGCCCTGGCCATCAGCGGGGTGTTCGCCCTGTATCTGGGGGCCGCGTTCCGGGGGCCGCATCTGCCGCGCCTGCTGATGTATACGGCCTTGGTCATGGCGGCGGGCAGTCTGGTGATGATCTTCGCCTTCCCCGCCATCGGCGTGCACCAGCTTGAGAACGCCGGCCTGTGGCGTGGCCTCTGGTACGAGAAGAATCAGATGGGGGCCGTCATGGTGATCGGGGCCACGGCCTCGGCCGCCTGCCTGGCCTCGCCCGATCCGCGCAAGCTGCTGCCGCTCGCCGCTCTCATCCTGTCCTCGGCCTTGGTGCTGGCGACCCAGTCCAAGACCTCGCTGCTGTGCCTGGTCGTCGGGGTCGGTCTGGTCGGGGGCTTTTGGGCCATGCGCAGGGGTGGCCCGGCCTTTGCCGTCTTTGCCGTCTGGATGGCCGTGGTGCTCAGCGGGCTCGGCATCTGGCTATGGGACACCCACTCCGTCGAGGTGCTGGAGGCGCTGGGCAAGGACCCGTCCCTGACCGGGCGCACCGACATCTGGGCCAGCCTGATGCGCCGCGTCGCAGAGCGGCCGATGACAGGCTACGGCTACGGGGCCTTCTGGGGCCGGATCGGCGAATCGCCGCCCGCCGACTGGGTGCGTCAGGAGACCGGCTGGCTGGTGCCCTCGGCCCACAACGGCTGGATCGATCTGCTGGTCCAGCTGGGCTGGCCGGGGGCCATATTGGTGGGCTTCAGCCTGGCGCTGACGACCGTGATCCTGGTCTTCCGCTCCGGCGCATCGGGCCTGCGCGAGGGCTGGTGGGGCCTTGGCTTCATGGTGGCCTTTGTGGTGCTGAGCCTGTCCGAGAGCATCCTTGTGACCCATCAGAACCTGCCCTGGGTGCTGTTCATGGCGGTGATGACGCGCGCGATGCTGCCGTCGTCCACAGCTGCGACCGTGCCGCTTGCCGTAAAGCGTCGCCGGGCCTACCAGACCCGTCCCCGAATCGCCGCACAGTATGCAGATGGGCCAGTCCAGCAACCTTCCTTCCCTGTTTGACGACATCCCCGAGCCGAAAGGCCCGGCGACGCCCCCTGCCCCGCAGCCAGAACCCGCACTGGCGCCGCAAGCCGCCGCGCCGCGACCTGGACCGGTGCCCGCCTCCGCACCCAAGCCGGAGCCCTCGGCCCCGCCCGTCCCCGGCAGCTATTCCGCCAGCTCGATCGAAGTGCTCGAGGGGCTGGAGCCCGTACGCAAACGCCCCGGCATGTATATCGGCGGCACCGACGAACGCGCCCTGCACCACCTGTTCGCCGAAGTCCTGGACAACGCCATGGACGAGGCCGTGGCCCGCCATGCCAAGCTGATCACCGTCGATCTGGACGCAGACGGTGTCCTGTCCGTCCGCGACGACGGACGCGGCATTCCGGTCGATCCGCACCCGAAACATCCCGGCAAGTCGGCGCTGGAAGTCGTTATGACGGTCCTCCACTCCGGCGGCAAATTCTCGGGCAAAGCCTATGAGACCTCCGGCGGTCTGCACGGCGTCGGTGTCTCGGTCGTCAACGCGCTGAGCGACCGGCTGGACGTCACCGTCTGGCGCGACGGCTTCGAGTGGAAGCAGTCGTTCAGCCGCGGCCTGCCACAAGGGCCGATCCAGCAGATCGGGCCGTCCAAGAAGCGCGGCACCCTGATCCGCTTCCACCCGGACGAAGACATCTTCGGCGTCGGCGCGGCCTTCAAGCCTGCGCGCCTGTTCCGCATGACCCGGTCGAAGGCCTATCTGTTCCGGGGCGTCGAGATCAAATGGACCTGCGCGCCGGAGCGCATCTCCGACGCCACGCCCACCGAGGCCACCCTGCATTTCCCCGGCGGCCTGGCCGACGCCCTGGCCGAACGGATCGGCGAGCTGGAAACCGTCACGCCCGCCTTTGCCGGCCGGGTTGAACGCAAGGGAGAGACCGGGGCCATCGAATGGGCCGTGACCTGGTCGCCGATCGGCTTCGGAGAGGCCGACGGCTTCGTCCAGTCCTATTGCAACACCGTCTCGACGCCCGACGGCGGCACGCATGAGGCGGGTTTTCGCGCCGCCCTGGTCAAGGGGCTGAAGGCTTACGGCGAACTGACCAATGAGAAGCGCGCGGTCCAGATCACGGCCGAGGACGTCATCGCCAATGCCGGGGCGCTGATCAGTGTCTTCATCCGCAATCCCGAATTCCAGGGCCAGACCAAGGATCGGCTGTCCTCGCCCGAGGGCCAGCGGCTGGTCGAACAGCTGCTGCGCGACCCACTGGATCACTGGCTGACCGAAAGCCCGAAACAGGCCAATGTCCTGCTGGGCTTCGTCATCGACCGGGCCGAGGACCGCCTGCGTCGCCGCAAGGACAAGGAAGTCCAGCGCGCCCAGGCCACGCGCAAGCTGCGCCTGCCCGGCAAGCTGTCGGACTGTTCGCGTCAGTCGGCCAACGGCACCGAACTGTTCATCGTCGAGGGCGACTCGGCCGGGGGCTCGGCCAAACAGGCCCGCGACCGCACCACCCAGGCCATCCTGCCGCTGCGCGGCAAGATCCTGAACGTCGCCTCGGCAACGGCGGACAAGCTGCGAGCCAATATCGAGCTTTCGGACCTGGCTCTGGCGCTGGGCGTGCAGCCCGGCAACCGCTTCAACATCGACGATCTGCGCTATGAGCGGATCGTGATTATGACCGACGCCGACGTCGACGGCGCACACATCGCGGCCCTGCTGATCACCTTCTTCTATCGCTCCATGCCCGAGGCGATCCGTCAGGGGCGGGTCTATATGGCCCTGCCGCCGCTGTACCGCATTCAGGCCGGCCCGCTGTCGGAATATGCCCGCGACGACGCCCACCGCGACGAACTGCTGGCCACCATTTTCAAGGGCAAGAAGACCGAGATCGGCCGCTTCAAGGGCCTGGGCGAGATGATGGCCTCCCAGCTCAAGGAGACCACCATGGATCCGAAGAAGCGCACCCTGGCCCGCGTAACCCTGCCCGCATCGGAAGACGAGATCGAGGACCTGGTTGAGCGGCTGATGGGCAAGAAGGCCGACGCCCGCTACCAGTTCATCCAGGAAAACGCCCGTTTCGCGGTGGCCGATCTGGACGTTTAGGCGGGGCAGTCCGACCGTGCACCGTAGCGCGTGGTCACTCCGAAAACGCCTTGCCCTTCAAGCTGTATGGTCAGCAGGCGATCGTATTCACAGTCGGCGATATCTGGCGTGGACTGGCCAAGGGCGCGGGCGATCAGCGGTATGGTATTGCTGTGCCCTACGACCAGCACCGTTGCGTCCTCGGGTTGAACTTTGATGCGTTCGACCATAGCGGCGACGTGAGCGTGTGCGCCTCCCTCGAGGCTGATGGCCTGAAGCTGCAAGCCATTAGCCTCGGCGACCGGTGTCGCCGTCAGGCCCGTGCGCTGGAGCGGGCTGGTCAGAATTAGATCGACCGAAACCGTCGAGAGCCGCGCCGCCAAAGCCTCAGCTCTCGCCTGCCCGGCTTCAGACAGAACAGGATCGGCGCTCTGATCTGCCTTTTCGGCATGCCGGACCAGAATGACCGTCTGGGCCAACGCAGGGCCACTGAAAACCAGCGTCGCGGCCGCAGCGATCAGCGCAAATAGGCGTGTCATCCCGCAACCGTCTCACGAACCGAACTGCCCCGAAAGGCATCGGCGCCACTGACATCTGCATAGACGTCGCTGAGGTCCTCGAACACACGCGTCCAGGCGAAGCGCTGGACCATGCGAGCCCGCGCCGCGACGCCGATGGCCTCGATGTCTCGTGCGAACAGGGCCTCGACGGCGGCGGCATATTCGATCGGATCGGCGCTGGCGGCCAGTTGGCCGACCTCGTGGTCCACGGTTTCGGCGACCCCGCCGGAGTTGACGCCCACGACAGGACGTCCACAGGCCATGGCCTCCAGCACGATCAGGCCGAACGGCTCCTTGTCATTGGCATGCACGAAGGCGTCGCAACTGGCGATGATCCTGGCCACGGCCTTGGGATTGGCCTCATAGGGAAGCGAGATCACCCGCTCCTCGGCCGGCATCCCCGCACCCGCCCCGACAAGCACAAGGTGGTAGGGCTCGCCCAGCCGCTGGACGGCCTGGATCAGGACATCAATATTCTTCTCGCGCGCCGGGCGACCAGCGAAACACAGCAACCGCGCCGATGCCGGCAGGCCCAGCTTTTTCAACAGCCAGTCGCGGTCGCGGCGATCCGGACGGAAGGTGTCGATCTCAACGCCGAGAGGCCGGATCACGATATTGCCGACACCCGCCTCCTCCAGCCGTCGCGCAATGTACCGGCTGGGTGACACCACCTTGTCGAACTGGCCGAACAGCCGGGCCCAACGTTTCTCGACAGGCTTTTTGGCCCACTCACCGAAATGCAGCGCGGCCAAGCCGGCGGGGTCGGAGTGGCAGAAGCCGATGACCGGACACCCGGCCCTCTGGCCGGCCTCCAGTGCCCCCTGCCCTGGCGTATAGGGGTCGCCCGCCTCGATCACCGTCGGATGCAGCGCGGCGACCCAGGCCCCCCAACGCCGTACCGACGTGGGCCATCGATAGCCGTCACCGAACGGAAGCTTGGTCGCGTGAAGCTGAACCACGCCATCCTCGCCCGCCCGATGATGCGCCCCCGGCACGACCAGCGAATGGGCCACGCCCGGTCGATGCGCCTCCAGCCAGGCCTTCTTGGACTGCAGATAGCGTTTCACCCCGCCGGACTTCGGCGCATACAGCATGGTGGTGTCGACCAGACGGGGTCGCTCATCCTCGGCCGCCGCCTTCAGGGCCGCCAGGGTGTTCGACACCTCCTCGTCCCAGCCGGGGATCAGGCGCAGTTCGCCCTCCTCGACCTCCAGCCCGGCCAGGCTCATCAGTTCCGCTTCCTGCGGGCTTACACTACCGGTGCGGCGCACGCGCTTCTGGATGCGGCGGGCCTTGCGAACCCTGGACATGTGAGACTTCACCATAACCGGGCCGTAGCGCCGCTGAAGGGCAATCTCAAGCGTCATCCGCAGACGGAGGTTTCAAGGTCACAGCCCGGGCATGAAACGCAGCAGGACACCCCAGCCACGCTTGGCGCACAGCCATTCCGTCCGCCTTCGGCCTTGCATTCGCCTCAAATTCGAGAAACTTGAGGCATGCTGAACCGGTCCCTGTTAGAGGATCGTCGGCGTCTCGGCGTGTCTCGTCCACGGGGTTTTCTTCGAATGCGTATTCTACTTGCGACCGCCGTTGCGATCGCTCCCCTGATGGCCGCAAGCGGCGCGCTGGCCGAGGTCGTGATCAGCACGAGCCGCACCACGCCGATCACGACCAGCAATGCGACGGGCACCGGCCCGGACAATATCCGGATAGCCAGTGGCGGCGTGATTTCGCTGACCACAGGCGCAGCCGTTACGATAGACTCCAATAACTCGCTCGTGATGAACGGCGGTTCCATCAACATGGCGAACGCGGCGGACGGCGCTACAGCCGTTCTCGTCAACCCCGGCGTAACCTCGAGCCTACAACTCGACAGCACCATCTCGGTCACAGATTCAATAGAGACCTATCCCGATACGGACAACGATGGCGACATCGATGGACCATGGGCCACAGGTTCGGGTCGTTATGGTGTCCGCCTGGTCGGAGGAACCCCCGTAACTGGCAACATTACCACCGCGCCCAGTACCGGCAGTATACTGGTTGAGGGCAACCAGTCACACGCCCTTTCGATTGAATCAGGGCTGATCGGCAATGTCGTGAGTCAAGGTGGCCTGCGTGTTTTCGGCACGGAATCGACAGCCTTTAGGACGACTGGCGATATCGACGGCCGCGTGACGTTGATGGGGCAAGTGATCGCGCGAGGGCAGGACGCCTCGGCGATATCGATTGGAGCTGACATCACCGGCCGACTGACCCTGCAAGGTGACATCAGCGCCACCGGATACCGCTACACCTCATTGGGTTCGGACGAATTCGAGGCGAAACTTGATGCCGAGGACAAACTGCAGGGTGGGCCCGCTGTAGTGATTGCTGGCAACATTGCCGGCGGCGTTGTCGTCGATACTGCGCCTGCGACGAGCACAACGAACACCGACGTCGATGGAGATGGGATCCCCGACGCAAGCGAGGGCTCAGCTCAGATAGATAGTTTCGGATCGGCGGCCGCCGTTCAGGTCGGATCCGCCAGCGAATCAATCGCTCTGGGAAACGCCGGGACAGGCGATGACGCCTTTGGCTTCATCAATCGCGGCGGAATCACGGGACGTGGCGTTTATGATTCGATCGATGCAAATGCCATCGTATTTGGCGGTAATGCCGGGCAAACCGTCAATCTGAATGGCGGGTTTCGAAATCAGGGCAGCATCGCAGCCTTGGCGTCAAAAGCCGACGCTACGGCAATCCGGTTTGGCTCCGGAACAAGCGCATCGTCCCTATTGAATTCGGGCTCCATTACCGCCGGCGTTTCCAGCGATATCGCAGCGACGAGTGTGGCGATACAGATCGATCAGGGTGCCAATCTTCCGAGCTTGGTCAACAACGGGTCAATCTTGGCCAGTGCGGGCGGGGGTGTGGCCGACGTCACTGCGATCAGAGATGATAGCGGAACACTTACTTCAATCATCAACCAGCGTTCTATCCAGGGAAATATCAATCCGAACGAGGATGGCGACGCCATCACTGGTGCCACGACCGCAATCGATGTTCGAGCCAATACGACCGGGGTCAGTCTGACGCAGCGCGGCGTGGCAGCGGAGGCCAGTGCGACGAACCCCGACACTGATGGTGATGGCGTTCCTGACAACAACGAACCCATCCTGATTGGCGACGTCCTGCTCGGCTCGGGCAGCGATACGGTCAGCATCGAAAACGGCTTCGTCGATGGCCAACTGTCATTCGGAACCGGTGCCGACACACTGGGCATTTCAGGCGGAGCCGAGGTTCGCGCCACGATCGCCGACGCCGACGGGGCTTTAAGCGTCAATATCGTCAATGGCACGCTGGATTCGCGCAATACGACCGCTCTCGATCTGACGACGCTCAACGTCGGTGCGGACGGCAGGCTGCTGGTCAGTCTGGATCCGACGACCGGGACGGCCGGCACATTCAACGTGTCCGGCAACGCCAACCTGGCCACAGGCGCGGAACTGGGCGTTCGCTTCAACTCGCTCCTGGCGGCCCCGACACGCTTCAACCTGATCGACGCAGGCACGCTAACTCTGGGGACGGTCGATCTCTCGACCATCGGCGAAAACTCGCCCTACCTCTATGTAGTCGAGGCGGGCACGGATCAGCCGAACGGCATCGTCTTCGCTGATGTCCGTCAGCGCACGACGGCCGAAGCCGGCATGATCGGATCGGAAGCCGGCCTGTACGACGCCTTCTACAGCGCCCTGGGTCGCGACGACGACATCCGCAACGCCTTCCTGGCCCAGGTCGGACGCGACAACTTCTTCAACCTGTACGAACAACTGCTGCCGGAAAGCTCGGGCGGCCCCTTGCTCTCGCTGGCTTCGGGCGTCGATGCCGTCACGCGCGCCCTCACAGGCCGTAACGCCTCGGCCGCGCCGGGCGAAACCAGCGCCTGGGTGCAGGAGATCAACTTCTACGCCGACAAGGATCGCACCGATACCTACGGCTTCCGCTCGGAGGGCTTCGGCGTCGCCGGTGGCGTGGAGCGTGGCACTGGCCTGGGGGCTGTCGGCCTGTCCGTCGCCTTCACCTCGTCCGATCTCGAAGATCCCGAATCCGAAGCCGAGGAAGTCCTGTCGGCCAACCTGCTGGAACTCGGCCTCTACTGGCGGGCCCAAGGGCAGTACTGGACGACCTGGGCCAGGGCCGCTGCAGGCTATGCCTCGTTCGAATCCGAGCGTCGTCTTGTCGGCGGCGGACTGAACCTGCGCAATGAGGCGGACTGGAACGGCGTCACTCTGGCAGCCGCCGGTGGGGCCTCCTACGAACGCAGCTTCGGCCGTTTCAGCGTCCGTCCTGAAATCTATGCCGAATATTTCTCGCTCAGCGAGGACGGCTATACCGAGACCGGGGGCGGCGACGGCTTCGATCTGGATATCGACGATCGCGAGGGACACCTGTTCTCGGCGACCGCGGCCATCAACATCGGCATGGGCATGGGCGAAAACAGCTGGCTGCGGCCGGAGGTTCGTCTGGGCTGGCGTCAGAATATCTCGGTCGATCCGGGCGATACCGTAGGCCGCTTCACGTCCGGTGGGCCCGACTTCCGGCTGGATCCCGCGACCGTCGAAGGCGGTGGGCCGCTGCTGGGATTCCGCCTGAACGTCGGCAACGAGCTGGGCATGCTGTCCATCAGCGCCGACGCCGAGCTGATCGAGGACTACGTCCGCTACATGCTGTTCCTGCGGGCCAGCTTCCGCTTCTAGACCTGAGAAAGGCCCGCCAGTTTCCGCCGGCGGGCCATTTATCCGGAGCAATCACTCAGGCTGCGAAACGCCCGCCCTTGGTCGCATAGGCCTGGGTGCCACGCGTGATGACCTCATCGGCTGGCAGAACGGCGTCGATGGCGATCGTCTCGGCACCCTGCAGGCGATCATAGATCGGGCCGAAGTCCTGAAGCGTCACCGCCTTCAGCGCGTCGATACTGTCGATGACGAAATAGACCTGCTGGAAGTCGTCGATGCGATAGAGCGTCTTCATCACCCGCTCCAAATCGAACGCGATGCGATTGGGCGACGGGTCTTCGACCGCGAAGACGCTCTCCGTGGCCGAAGACACGATGCCGGCCCCATAGATGCGAAGGCCGCCCTCTTCCCGCATCAGTCCGAACTCGACCGTATACCAGTACAGGCGCGCCAGATTGGGCAGCATGCCTAGCGACGCCGCCCGCTGCCCGCCCTTTCCGTAGGCTTCCATATAGTCGGCGAAATCCGGGTCGGTCAGCATGGGCACGTGGCCAAACACGTCGTGAAAGATGTCCGGCTCCTGGAGGTAATCCAGCTGTTCCGGCGTGCGGATGAACTGACCCGACGGGAACCGGCGATTGGCCAGATGGTCGAAGAAGACGTCGTCCGGCACAAGGCCCGGCACGCAGACGACGCTCCAGCCGGTCAGGGCCTGCAGCTTCGGATTCATCACTGAGAAATCCGGAATGCCGCCGGTGTTCAGATCGAGCGCCTCCAGCCCCTTCATGAAGACATCGGCCGCTCGATCCGGCAGGATCTTCATCTGGCGGGCATAGAGCGTGTCCCAGGTCTGGTGCTCTACCGACGTATAGGACGACCAGTCTTGGGGGATGGTCCAGTCCGCAGCCGCGCCGTCAGGTGGCGTTTCGAACACATGGGCAAAATCGGACATCAACGCGCTCCTCGCACCGGGGCCCTTGAGGGCTCTGTGAAGGCAATCTAGGCTCCAAGCCAATCCACGCCAATGGCCGTCAGTGAAGGGCGTGATCGACCGGCGTGAAACGCCCTTCGGCATGCACGGTAAAAAGCCTGCGTGCATCGTCAGGGTGCAAAACGGCCTGATTGGGATCGGCGACCAGCTCATCTTCCCGTGTGTAGGCCGTGAAGCCCCCATCGGGGCCGACAGCCAGAATGTGATAGAAGGGCTGCATCGCTTCTGAGGAGCGGTCGTCGAAAGATGGATCGATGTCGATCACTACGCCGCGAAAGCTGGCATCGCGTCGCTGAACGACATCGCCTAGACGAAATCTGGCTGTGGTCAGGCATTCCATGAGACAGCTTTGCCATGGGGCGTGTGAGCGCCGACCGGCTGTCCTGTTCATTTTCATGACAGGATTGCTTGGCGCGGAGCAATCGGCGGGCCTAGAGTGATCGGGACGGGTGCCGCGATGGACCACCCACCTTGAAAGATTCGGCCATGCCGGAGACCGACAACGCGCCCGGGCGCGGTCAGCGGTCCCAGCCCGGTCGCCCTAGCGGAGCGCGCGCCTTAAGCGGCGAGCGTCAGGGCGCCAGGGCAACGGGCCGCGAGGCGCCCCTCTATGCGGCGCTGGACCTTGGGACGAACAACTGTCGGCTGCTGATCGCGCGGCCGACGCGGGAAGGCTTTCGCGTCGTCGACAGCTTCAGCCGGATCGTGCGGCTGGGCGAAGGCTTGGGGCGCACCGGTCGGCTGGCCGACGCCGCCATGGACCGCGCCTATGAGGCCCTGAGCCTGTGCGCCGAGCGCGTCGCCAAAAAGGATATCGACCCCTCGCGGCTCATGGTGATAGCGACCCAGGCCTGTCGTCAGGCCGAGAATGGTGCAGCCTTCCTCGAGCGCGTGCGCATCGGCACAGGCCTGAAACTCCGCATCATCGATCCGATCGAGGAAGCCCGCCTCGCAGTTCAGGGATGCCTCAACCTGTTCGACCCAACCGCACAGGCCGTGCTGGTTGTCGATGTCGGCGGCGGTTCGACGGAGTTAAGCTGGCTGCAGAAGACCGGATCAGGCTTCGAACTGCTGGGATGGATGTCGGCACCCGTGGGAGTCGTTACCCTGGCCGAGCGACATCCGGAGCCGGTCGGAGGAACGTCGCAGGCCCTGGACGCGTGGTACGAAGCCATGGTGGCTGACATGGGTCACGCCATCGCCTCGGCACCGGTCGATCCGGCGTTGCGGGAGCTATTCGTCGCGGGCCGCGCCCATATGGTGGGGACGTCGGGAGCGATCACCAGCCTGGCGGGCATTCATCTCGGCCTCAGACGCTATCAGCGCAATCTGGTCGATGGGCTCTGGATGACGCGCAGCGATTGCGAGCGGGCGGCGCAGACGCTCAAGGATCTGGGCCCGGCCGGACGAGCGTCCGAGGCCTGCATCGGGCCGGACCGGGCCGATCTGGTCCTGGCCGGGGCCGCGATCATGGAGGCGATCCAGAGGGCCTGGCCATCGGAGCGGGTCCGCGTCGCCGACCGGGGTCTGCGTGAAGGCCTGCTGCTACAGCGCATGCGCGAGGATCACCGCCCGGCGCGCCGGCGCCGGCGTCGCCGCCGCAGCACCGATCAGGCGGCCGGACCCGCGACCTGAACCGGCAAGTTGATGTCACAGACCGAAAAGTCCGCGCCGCGCGCGGCTCGCGTCTCGGAGACCAGGGCCTGAAACCGCGGTGATGCGGTATCCAGCACCTGAACCGATGGCCGCTCGGCCTCAGGCAGGTCAGAAGCGACACGGACGCGGGTCATGCGGTCGGGCTCCGTGCCCACCATGCCGTTGTCGCCCTCGCCGACCTTGAGGGCGCGGACGACGTCCAGCCCCGCCACCGTCATGCCCCAGACGGAATAGCGTTTGTCCAGCGCGGGATAGGACTGGCGCATCAGGAAGAACTGGCTGTTGGCCGTGTCATTGCCCTCGTCGCGCGCCATGCCCGCCACGCCCGGACAGTACAGGCCCCATCCGTGTACCTTGCCGTCGCCGGTCAGGGCAAAGGCGGCGTCGGGCTGGGTCTGGATCGGCAGCGACTGAAGAAAACCCACCTGAGCCCCTGAAGGCGCGGCCACCGGCACGAAGGGCTGGCCCGGATCGCGGCGGAAGGTGAACTCGCCCTTCAGGTCGGGATAGGGGCTCTGACCTTCACCGTTGCCCAGAGGATCACCGGTCTGGGCCATGAACCAGTCGATGACCCGGTGCCAGGCCAGATTGTCGTAGAAGCCACTGCGCGACAGTAGTCGCATCCGCTCGACATGCAGGGGCGCGACCTGGGGCATCAGTTCGACCAGCACCCGACCCTTGGTGGTGTCGATGACCAGCAGGTTCTCGGCCGGGATCGCGCGCCACTCCGGGGCGGGCACAGTCGTCTCCGGCGTCGGTGCCGGCGGGGGTGGCGGAGGACCCCCGACATCCTGGGACACAGCGGGACTGGCGATGGTCAGCGCTGTGACGGCGATCAGTCCTGAAAGATAACGCATGCTTTCCCCCTCCCCCTGCAAGCCTCAGCTACCGACCAGCTGGGCCGGTGGCAGGGCATCACAGACCGTGAATCGCGTGCCCCGCGCCGTCCGACGTTCGGCGATCAGCGCGGCATAGGCCGGATGGGCGACATCCATGACCTGCACCGAAGGCCGCTCGGCCTCGGGCATGGCCGCCGCGGTCCGGACGCGGGTCATGACATCGGGATCGGTCACGCGGCCGTTGGCGGCCTCAGGCCCGACCTTCAGCGCCGCGACGACGTCCTGTCCGGCCAGCACCCGACCGAAGGGCGTATAGGTCCCGTTGAGATTGGCGCTTTCGCCCAGGGTCAGGAAAAACTGGCTGTTGGCACTGTTAGAGTCGGTGTTGCGCGCCATGCCGGCGATCCCGGTACAGAACAGGCCGATGGCATCGGTCCGCCCGTCGGCATTGAACATCAACTGGGCATCGGGCTGGGTTTGCAGGGGCACGAACCCCATGATGCCGCGCGTCCCCGCCCCGCTGTCTGGCACGGTCACGAAGCCGGCGTCACGCCCGCGCCGAAACTGGAACTCGCCCGGCACGTCCGGCAGGTCGCTGCTGCCTGCACCTGTGCCCAGCGGATCGCCGGTCTGGGCCATGAAGCCGGCCATGACGCGATGCCAGGCCAGGCCGTCGTAGAAGCCACGATCGGCCAGGGTCCGGATACGCTCGACTGACTGAGGCGCCAGCCGCGGATCGAGTCCGACCAAGATGCGGCCCTTGTTGGTGTCGATCACCAGCAGGTTCTCAGGCGCGACCGTCCAGGTCGCATCGGCCGGGATCGGCGTCGCGGCGACCGTCGGCGCAGGCGCCGCCGCGCTTTGTGCTCCTACCGGACCGCCGAACAGGGTAGCGCCGGACAGAGCGGACGCCATCAGAAGATTGAACTGCATCGAGGTTTTCATACGCGTGTCTTCACCTTGGCCCGCACCGCCTCGGCGACCGTGGGGCTTACGAAACTATCGATCGCACCATCGAGTCGGGCGATTTCCTTGACCAGGCGCGAGGCGATGGCCTGGTGCCGGTGATCGGCCATCAGAAAGACGGTCTCGATGTCGGCATTGAGGCGCTGGTTCATCGCGGTCATCTGAAACTCGTATTCGAAATCGGCCACGGCGCGCAGCCCCCGCACGATGATGTTGGCGTCCAGTTCCTCGGCGAAATGCATCAGCAGGCTGGAGAAGGGCCTGACCTCGATCTTGTCGCCAAACCGGGCGACTTCGCGCCGGACCATCTCGACCCGCTCTGCCGTAGAGAACAAGGGGCCCTTGTCGTCGTTCTGGGCGACGCCGATCACCAGACGGTCGACCAGTTTCACGGCCCGGCCGATGATGTCCATATGGCCGTTGGTGACGGGATCGAATGTGCCCGGATACAAGCCGATCTGCATGGTGTCCCCCTGCCTTTCCCGAGGTTTAGCAGGTGCCACAGGCCCGGCCTAGATCGTCTGGATCGGCTGTGAAAGCCAGGCTTCGGTCAGTCGGTCGATCAAGGCTGGATCGGGCTCGAACGTCCGGTCGCCGATGGCGACGATCGACGCGGCGGGCGTCGCGCTGTTGCAAAGAAAGGCGGCCGTGAAGTGGGACAGGTCCGCCACTTTAACAGGCCGGGTCGTCTGGGCGACGCCTCGGGCACGCAGGCCCTCCGACAACAAAGCCTGTGTCACTCCGGCCAGCATGGGGGCCTCGGGCCAGACGATGGTGTCACCGGACAGGAAGCCCATGTTCCAGAGCGATCCTTCCGAAACCCGTCCGTCGCGGCTCATGAAAAGCGCGTCGTCGAAGCCCGCCGCCTTGGCAGCTCGCCGCGCTCTCAGCAGGCCGAAGGTCGCGACATGTTTCAGGTGCGGAGCCTCACGCTCATAGGTCTGAAGCTGAAGCCGGACAGCGCCTGCGAGAGCTGACGGCGGGTCGAAGACCCCGATCATGACGCGCGGCGCGCCTTCTGCCGTTGGGTCGCGGTTGGACAGGGCATCGGAGAACAGGCTGACCCGCAGCCATGCCTCCTGGCGCGGGCCCAAGGCGGCGCGCATCAGGGCACGCAGTCGCCCGCCCTCCACCGCCTGACCGAACAGCTCGACGGCGGCGCTCTCCAGACGCGCCAGATGCAGGTCGAGGCCACGCACACCGCCGCTCACGACGCGGAAGGAGGTGTAGGCCCCATAGTTCACGAGGGCCTGGTGCCTGAGGTCAGCCTCCGCGGCGGGGAAACCGTCGACGAACAGCTTGACCATCGTCACCCACTCCTGCCGAGAGGCCGATCAGTCCTCACCGCCCTCGCCGCCTTCGCCTTCGACCTCGTCCCCGCCACTATCGGGCAGGCGTTCGACCGAGACGACCTTCTCGCCGTCGGCAGTCTTGAAGATGGTGACGCCCTGGCTGGCGCGACCGACGACGCGGACCTGATCCACGCGGGTGCGGATCATCTGGCCGCCCGAGGTGACGAGCAGCAGATCGTCGCTCTCCTCGACCGGGAAGGCCGCAGCCAGACGCGTACCCGCCCGCCCGCCCAAGCCGTGAGCCGTCAGCCCTTTCCCGCCCCGTCCAGTACGACGATACTCGTAGGCCGAGGAGCGTTTGCCGAAGCCGGTATCGGTGACCGTCAGGATGAACTGCTCGGCGGCCCCCAGCTCGGCAATCCGCTCGGTCGACAGGACGGCATCGGCGGACACTTCCTCGCCTTCCTCTTCCGACGCGATGGTTGTCGGCTCGTCTTCGCCCTCACCCGTCGCGGCGCGACGCATGGCATTGGCATGACGGACATAGGCGGCCCGTTCCTCGGGCGTCGCATCGACCCGGCCCAGAATGGCCATGGAGATAACCTCATCGCCGGCGGCCAGGCGCACACCGCGCACGCCCGTCGAGTCACGGCCCTTGAAGACGCGCACGTCATCGGCCTTGAAGCGTATCGCCTGCCCCAGCGCCGTGGTCAGCAGCACATCGTCGTCCGCCGTACACAGGGCGACGCCGACCATGTGGTCGCCCTCCTCCAGCTTCATGGCGATCTTGCCCGCCCGGTTGACCGTGGCGAAGTCCGACAGCTTGTTCCGGCGCACGTCGCCGGAGGCCGTGGCGAACATGATGTCGTAGTTGTCCCACTCGCGCTCGTCCTCGGGCAGAGGCAGGACATTCATGATGCTGTCGCCCGGCTCGATCGGCAGCAGGTTGACGAAGGCCTTGCCGCGCGAGGTCGGATTGCCCAGCGGCAGACGCCAGGTCTTCAGCTTGTAGGCCTTGCCGTTGGTGGCGAAGAACAGAACCGGCGTGTGGGTCGAGGCGGAGAAGACGCCCGTGATGGCGTCCTCGTCCTTCATCGTCATGCCCGACTTGCCCTTGCCGCCGCGATGCTGGGTCCGATAGGCGTTTAGCGCCACACGCTTGACATAGCCGCCGTGGGTCACGGTCACGACCATGTCCTCGCGCGGGATCAGGTCCTCGTCTTCCAGCTCGAAATCGCCGTCGCCAATCATCGTGCGGCGCGGCACCGCAAACTCCGCCTTCACCGCCAGCAGGTCTTCGCGGATGATGGCCAGGACGTTGGCGCGGTCCGACAGGATGGTCAGGTGGCCCTGGATGGTATCGGCCAGTCCCCTCGCCTCGCCGAAGATGTCGTCGCGGCCCAGACCGGTCAGACGGCTGAGCGTCAGGCCCAGGATGGCACGCGCCTGTTCGTCGGTCAGGTTCAGCTTGTCGCCGTCGATCAGCATGGAGCGCGGATCGGCGATCAGCTCGATCAGGGCAATCATGTCGCCGACGGGCCAGGACTTGGCCTGCAAACGCTCGCGGGCCTCGGCCGGATCGGCCGACGAACGGATGATGTGGATGACCTCGTCGATATTGGCGACGGCGACGGCCAGGCCGACCAGCACGTGGCCGCGATCGCGTGCCTTGGCCAGTTCGAACTTGACGCGGCGTATGACCACCTCTTCCCGGAAGTCCAGGAAGACGTCCAGAAGCTTGCGCAGGCCCATCTGCTCGGGCCGCCCATGGTTCAGCGCCAGCATATTGACGCCGAACGACGACTGCATGGCGGTGAAGCGCCACAGCTGGTTCAGGACGACGTCGCCCGAAGCGTCGCGCTTAAGCTCGATCACCATCCGCATGCCGTCGCGATCCGACTCGTCGCGGACGTCGCTGATGCCCTCAATCCGCTTTTCACGGACCATTTCGACGATACGCTCAATCAGGGTCTGCTTGTTGACCTGGAAAGGCAGTTCGGTGACCACGATGGCCTCGCGATCCTTGCGGATCGTCTCGATGGTGGCCTTGCCGCGCACGATGACCGAACCGCGACCTTCGCGCAGGGCATTGCGGGGGGCCGTGCGGCCCATGATCTCGCCGCCGGTGGGGAAGTCGGGGCCCGGTACGATGTCCAGCAGCGCCTCGTCGCCCAGGTTCGGGTCGTCCAGCAGGGCGACGCAGGCGTCGATGATCTCGCCCAGATTATGCGGCGGGATATTGGTCGCCATACCGACGGCGATGCCGCCCGCGCCATTGACCAGCAGGTTCGGAATCCGCGCCGGCAGGACGACGGGCTCCAGCTCCTTTTCGTCGTAGTTCGGCTGGAAATCGACGGTGTCCTTGTCGATGTCGGTCAGCAGGGCGGCCGCCGCCGGGGCCATCCGGGCCTCGGTGTAACGCATGGAGGCCGGCATATCGCCGTCGACCGAGCCGAAATTGCCCTGGCCATCGACCAGCATCAGACCCATGGAGAAGGGCTGGGCCATGCGGACCAGGGCCATATAGACCGAGGCGTCGCCGTGCGGGTGGAAGCGACCCAGCACGTCACCGACCACGCGCGCGCATTTCGAATAGGCACGGTCCGGTGACATCTTCAGATCGTGCATCGAATACAGGATGCGGCGATGGACGGGCTTCAGCCCGTCGCGCGCGTCCGGCAGGGCCCGGGACACGATCACGCTCATGGCATAGTCGAGGTAGGAGCGCCTCAGCTCGTCCTCGATCGTGATGGTCGAAATGTCACTGCCGCCCGAAGGGGGTGCGGCATTGGTATAGCTGTCGTCGGTCAAGGAAATCGGGCTTTAAATGGCCGGAATCGGAACGTGATCCGCTACCGCGTTTTCTAGCAGTCTGGCCCGCCCAAGGCAAAGTCGCCGCGACCGGGCATTCGTTCAATGCACAAGGATTTTTCGCCATGCGCCTGCCCCTGCTCGCCGCCGGACTAATGAGCCTTCCGATGATCGCCTGCGCCCAATCGCAAGATATGGCCCAGCATGCCGGTCACGGTATGAATCACGGCGCAACGCGGGCGACCGTAGGCGCGACCGCCCAGGCTCCGCTGATGAATGCCCAAGGCGCTTCCGCCGGCACGGCGACCTTCCGCCAGGGCCCGACCGGCGTCCTGATCCGGGTCGAGGCCAGCGGCCTGACGCCCGGCTGGCACGGCCTGCACCTGCATGCGGTGGGTCAGTGCGAGGGACCCGGCTTTCAATCCGCAGGCGGCCACGTCCAGCACAGTGCAGAGGCCAAGCCGCACGGCCTGCTGAACCAGGACGGCGATGACGCTGGCGATCTGCCCAATCTGTACGTGGGTGCCGACGGACGCGGCATGGCCGAGGTCTTCACGACGACGGCCGCGCTCGTTGACGGCGGACCGGGCCAGTACCTGCTCGACGCCGACGGCTCCAGCATCATGATCCACGCCCAGCCCGACGACTATGTCAGCCAGCCGATCGGCGGTTCGGGTGCGCGCGTGGCCTGCGGTATCGTCAGCGACGGCTGACGGCCTGATCCCACCGTCCCGTCACTCGCTGACGGGGCGGGTCAGGTCAAACTCGACCCGAAAGTGGCGGTTGGCGCGGCGCAGCTCATAGGCATAGATCCGCCCGGGATGGACCTCGACGGCCCAGACATTGGTGGTCGAGACGGCGGCATTACCGGCGTTGAAAAGTTCGATTGAGAAGTCATCGACAGGAAATTCCTGACGATTGGCAGTTCCCGCACTGGTGGTGTCGCCACCGTACCAGTGCAGGCCATCCGGATTGCCCTGCGGGTCGCGATGGTCGTGCTTCAGCGTCAGGCCCCCCTCCTCGTTACGGCTGACCACCCATGTGCGGGATCGGTCCTCGCCGACCCAGAACGGAATACGGACCTCCTCGGCCGAACAGTCGCGCACATGCATCAGCAGTCTCTGGCTGGCGAAATCGGCGTCGGCGGCGTCGGTCGTCACGAGCCGCCCGACGAATCGCTGGCCACACAGGGCATTGAGATTGGCCATGAAGGCGGTCTGCTGAGCCGCAGGCCTGGGCGTGGTCGCGCAGGCGGAAAGCGTGATCAGTGCGATTGCGGCAAGAGCGATCTGTTTCATCGGCGAACCCTAGCCGTGAGGCTCCAGATCGCCTAATCGCCGCCAATGCACGTCGCTGCGCAATGCGCGTTGACTTCCGGGCGCGCCTGAGTATGTTCCGCGCCTCATATTTTAGCGGCTTTCGCCGTCGCAGAGGTAATTTCGATGGCCAAGCCAGCTTCAATCAAGATCCGCCTGAACTCGACCGCCGACACCGGCTTCTTCTACGTCACCAAGAAGAACGCCCGCACCATGACGGAAAAAATGGTCGTCAAGAAATACGATCCGGTCGCGCGCAAGCACGTCGAGTTCAAGGAAGGCAAGATCAAGTAATCCCTTGATCGTGATCCTGTTGAAAGCGCCCGGTCAAATGGCCGGGCGTTTTTCGTTGGGCGTTCCCTTGCCGACGCATGCTAGGCTTGCGCCATGAACGACGCCGAACGCGACCCGATGGCCACTGCCGAAGAGCCAGCGAGCGAGACACCCATCCAGAAGGCCCTGCGGCTGAAGCAGGCGACCATCAATGCTCGCCCGACACCGCCCAAAGGCGGCAAGTTTCAGCGCGAGCAGGCTGCGCGGATCGCCGCGGGCAAGTCCAAGCCCTGGATGAGCCGCTGACGGCAGCGGCACAGGCTCGGCCTTCAGCCGATATCGGCTGGGTCAGCGCGTGCGGCTGCCCCGGTCGTCTCCGCCGATGAACCAGCCGGCGATCCAACTGACGATGCCCGTCACGATGGCCGCGCCGATCCCGGCCCACAGGCCATCGACCACGAAGCCTTCCAGGAACATGGCGACCAGCCCGATCACGGCGGCATTCACGACCAGCAGGAACAGGCCGAAGGTAATGATCGTCAACGGGAAGGTCAGAATGGTCAGGATCGGCCGCACCACCGCATTGGCGATCCCCAGCAGGAAGGCCGCGATCAGCAGTGTCGTGGTCGACGCGACCTCTACACCCGGCACGACCTGGGCCGCCAGCCACAGGGCCAGGGCGGTCACGGCGAACTGTATGAGGAAACGCAGCATGGCAAGGCCTCCGGTCAGAACCTTGACCATAACGCGAACCGCTTGATCCGGCTCCCCTCATTCGCAACGATGGGTCAGGAGATTTCGATGACGCTTCACGCCCCCTACGATCCCGACAACATCTTCGCCAAAATCCTGCGCGGAGACATTCCTTCCGTGAAGGTGTGGGAGGACGAGCACGTCCTGGCCTTCATGGACGTCTTTCCTCAATCCGAGGGCCACGTCCTGGTCATCGCCAAGCAATCGACAGCCCGCAATCTGCTGGAGATCGAACCGGAGGCTCTGACCCGGGTCATCACGGCGACCCAGCGTACGGCGCGGGCAGTCGAAAAGGCGCTGAAGCCAGAGGGCTTCCAGATCCTGCAGTTCAACGGAGAGGCCGGCGGCCAGACCGTGTTTCACCTGCACTTCCACATCGTCCCGCGCTGGACCGACCGACCGATGAAGGGCCACGGCCATGCGCCGATGGCGGACACGGCGGTTCTCAAGGCGCTGGCCGAAAAGATCGCGGCTGAACTGGAGCCTATCAGGTGAACCGGATGGCTGGCCCCGGGTTCGGAGAGCCCGCACCTACGTTTGCCACGCCGGGGGTCAGCAATCCGCGCTACGTCTTCGACACGGCGGCGGGACGATATCTGCTGCTGGCCATCGTCCATGCCGGACCGGCCGTCGATGCTGCGGTTCGAACGCTCGAGCAGCGACGCGAGATATTCGATGACGTCCACGCCAGCGCTTTCGTGCTTATCGTCGGTCCCGATTCGAAGCGAAACAGCCGCACGGATGAACTGCCAGGCCTGCGTTTTCTGTTCGACAGCGAGGGCGCGATCGCCGCGCGTTATGGGGCCGCCGCGACGGATCGCTGGTTCCTGATCGATCCGGCCTTGCATGTGCTGGCTGCGGCACCGCCCGATCAGGCTGAGCGGATGATCGAGCGGCTGGCCCAGCTCCCGCCGCCGGCCCATCATTCCGGCTCGGAGGGATTGGCACCGGTACTGATCACCCCCCGCATTTTCGAGCCTGCGTTCTGCGACGCGCTGATCGCCCTCTATCGCGACAAGGGCGGCGAAACCTCAGGCTTCATGCGCGAGGTCGACGGGGTGACCACGCTGATGGTCGATGACAATCACAAGCGCCGCAGTGATGTGATCGTCGAGGATGAAACGCTGCAGAAGCAGATCGTGGCCCGCCTGCGTCAGCGCCTGGTGCCGCAGATCGTAAAAGCCTTCAACTTCGAGCCGACCCGGATCGAACGGTACTTGGTCGCACGTTATGATGCCGAAACCGGGGGCTTTTTTCGCCCACACAGAGACAATACGACCCGAGGTACAGCCCACAGGCGGTTCGCCGTCTCCATCAATCTGAATGCCGATTATGACGGCGGCGACCTCCGGTTTCCGGAGTTCGGCGACCGGAGCTATCGCCCGCCGCCGGGCGGAGCCTGCGTTTTCTCCTGTTCGGTCCTGCACGAGGCGACGCCGGTGACGCGGGGCGAACGGTTCGCCTTTCTGCCCTTCCTCTATGACGAGGCGGCGGCGGTGATACGCGAGGCCAATCTGAAGTATCTGGACCCGGCTCTTACGGCGTGACCGGTCAGGTCCCTCTGAACTGCAGGTCCGCCAATCTGGCATAAAGACCGCCTTGGGTGATCAGGGTGGCGTGACTCCCCTCCTCCACGACGCGCCCGTCCTCCATCACCACGATGCGGTCGGCCCGCAGCACGGTGGCCAGGCGGTGGGCGATGACGATGGTGGTGCGGGTCTCCATGGCCTGATCCAGCGCCATCTGGACCAGCTGCTCGCTCTCGGCGTCGAGGGCTGACGTGGCCTCGTCGAGCAGCAGGATGGGCGCGTCGCGAACCAGCGCACGCGCGATGGCCATCCGCTGGCGCTGGCCACCCGACAAGCTCTTGCCGCGTTCGCCCAGAGGCGTGTCGAACCCCTCGGGCAGGGCCTCGACGAAGGTCAGGGCCTGAGCCTCCCTAGCGGCCTCGCGGACTTCGGCATCCGAGGCGGTTTCGCGCCCGAAGCGGATGTTTTCATTGGCGGAACCCGAAAAGAGGGGCGCTTCCTGGGAGACCCAGGCGAAGCGATTTCGCACGGCGACCGGATCGGCGTCGCGCACATCGACCCCATCGACCGACACTACGCCCGATTGCGGATCATAGAAGCGCAGCAACAGTCGGAATACCGTGCTCTTGCCCGCGCCGGACGGCCCGACCAGGGCCACGGTCTCGCCGGGACGCACCGTCAGGCTGAAGCCGCGCAGCGCCGGCAGGTCGGGACGGCCGGGATAGGTGAAGCCCACATCGGTCATCGACACCTGACCGACCGGCGGTTCCGGCAGGGCGACCGGCACGGGCGGCGCGGCGATGGCGGCTTGGCTGCGCATCAGTTCATCAATCCGCTCCATGGCCCCGGCCGCCTTCTGGACATCGCCCCAGCTCTCACCCAGCGCGCCGACGGCGGCAGCGGAGAATACGGACAGCAGAACGAACTGAAGCAGCGCCCCCGTGCTCATCCGCCCGGCGATCACGTCCTGGGCCCCCAGCCAGAGAACCAAAGTCACCCCGCCGAACATGACGATGATGATCAGGGCCGTCATCAGGGCCCGGGCCCTCATGCGGATCAAGGAGACGCCGAACGCCTCCTCCACCGCCTGGCCGAAGCGGGCGATGGACGACGCCTCGCGGCCAAAGGCCTGAACCGTCTCGATGGCGTCCACGCTCTCGCCCGCGAAGCCCACGGCTCCCGCAAACCGGTCCTGCGACTTTACCGTCAGCTTGCGCACCGTGCGTCCAAAAACAAACAACGGCACGATCAGCACCGGCACGATCAGCAGGACGAACGCGGTCAGCTTGGGGCTGACGATGAACAGCAGGATCGTCCCCCCGACCAGCGTCAGCGCATTGCGGATCGCATAGGAGACCGATGTCGTCATCAACGTCTCGATCAGGGCGATGTCGGTCGTCAGGCGCGACAGCACCTCGCCGGTCCGCATCTTCGCGTAGAAGGACGGATCCAGGGTCAGGATGCGCTCGAACAGCCCCTTGCGCAGGTCCGCGATGACCCGCTCGCCGCTCTTGGTCACATAGAAATAACGGACCGCCGTGGCCAGACCCAGGAACAGGGCGTTGGCGCCCAGCACCAGGAACCACAGGTTCAACTGACTGCCGCCGTCCTTGAAGCCGTTATCGATGGCTCCCCGCGCCGTCGCCGTCAGGCCCAGAGACGCCGCCGTCGAGGCCAGCAGCCACACGCTGGCCATGACCAGTTGGCCCTTGTGACGCAGGGCATAGGGGACCAGCCGCAGCAAGGGGCGCACATCGCGCGACTTGGTGCGACGCGCGGCTGCCTCCGAAATCTGTTCGCTGAGCTGAGCGCCCGCACCGGGTCGCGCCCTGAGATCGGCGGAGTCAGCGGGAGCGGCGAAGGTTTCGGTCATCGAGGGGCCTCTTGCCCCGGAACAGAGTTGAAGGCAACGCAAGCGGTACGCTGCAAGGTCGCAGTCATCTAATGCGCGTTCACGCGACGCTTGATGCGGCTGAAGGCGATCGGTGTAACGCCGATGTAGCGTGCGATGTCGGCTTGGGTCAGACGTCGGGCCAAGTCTGTCTCATGGACCAGGAAAAGGCGATATCGGCCCTCTGCCGTATGGCACAGCAGGGTCTGTTCCCGGGCCTGTTTGCGACGACGCAACAGGGATTCAAACGCCGCGAGCGCCGTTTGCAGCGCCCCGTCAGACTTGGAACGGTCCAGCAACCAGTGCTGCGGCAGGCCCACCACAGTGGATCGTTCAAGCGTGCGTCCGAAATAGGGGCTTTCAGTAGCGGGCTGGACGCCGAAGACGCCGCGATCGACGATCAAACTTTTGATCCGCTCTCCACCGTCAGGGGTGGCATACGCCAGCTTGACCAGCCCCTCCAGCAGCACGAACACGACGCGCCCCATAGCCCCTTGCTGGATCAGGTCATGGTTTGCCGGGTGTTTAGCGGGGCGCCACAGGCCATCCTGTTCTGCCGCCCCCCGCAATGGAGCGATGACGGCTTCAATGGGATTCGTCGCAGCATCTAAACCTGGGTTCATGCGCGGCTCACCGTATGGGGCGATCATCGAGATGCAACAAAGGCAGGGCTTGGATCATGTCAAGATTTCTCATGTCGTCGCGCAGTGTGGTTCTGACGGGTGCAACATCCGGCATAGGTGCGGTCCTGTGCCAACGCCTGCTGGCGGCGGGTCATCAAGTGACTGTGGTCGCGCGGCGAGCATCGACCCTGCCGCCACAAACAGGCCTGCGGACGCTGGACTGCGACCTGTCGGACCCAGGTGCCGTTCAGCAGGCCGTAGACGAGATCGCAATGCAGCCGGGGGTCGATCTGCTGATCAACAATGCCGCCGTGCAGTACGACCAGGCGCTGATCGACCCCGCCCTGGACGTCGATCGGTTGCAGCAGGAAATTGCGGTGAACCTTTTGGCTCCGGCCATTCTGATCCACGGACTGGCTCCGGCCATGATGGCGACTGGCCGCCCCGGCCTGATCGTAAATGTGAATTCCGGTCTGGCGATATATCCGAAAGCCAGGACCGCCCTCTACTGCGCGGCCAAGGCCGGACTGCACAGCCTTTCGCAAAGCCTGGCCTATCAGCTGGAAGGGTCGTCCATCCGGGTCGTCGATGCCTATCTGCCGCTGGTCGATACGCCGATGACCGAAGGCCGGGGCAACGGAAAGCTCACGGCGCAACAGGCCGGCGACGCCATACTGACAGGGATCGACCGAAGGCAGCGTCGAATCTGGATCGGCAAGGCCGCCGTCCTGCCCTGGCTTTCAAGACTGGCTCCTGGGGTGGCACGTATGGCCTTGAGGGGGCCCTCCTGATCAGAGGCAAAGCCGGGACTTGCCCCGGAACGCCCCCCGGTGTAAACGCCGCCGCTCATTCCCGCCGGGTTCTGTTGTCACAGGCACGGCGGGTTTCTCATTTTCGCGCACCGACGGTCGGCATCGTCATCGCGCCAGAGACAACGGACGACGACCATGAAGCCCGACACCCACCCCGACTACCACTTCATCACCGTCACCATGACGGATGGCACGACTTATCAGACGCGCTCGACCTATCAGAAGGAAGGCGCTGTCCTGAACCTGGACATCGATCCGCTGACGCACCCCGCCTGGACCGGCGGCAACCAGCAGATGCTGGACCGCGGTGGCCGCGTGTCGCGCTTCAACAACAAGTTCGCCGGCTTCATCAAGAAGTAGGCCCGCCCTTCGGTGTGCGCCAAAGCCACACCCTGAGGTTTGCAGATCACGAAGGCGTTGGGCCCCGGCCCAGCGCCTTTCTGTTTGGGCGGAACGCCGGTAATATGGACGCGTTGACCGTCGCGGGGCGTGGACGTGGTGTCCGCATCGACGGCCGAAAGATGCGACTGAGATGAATCGTAGGCAATTGGGTCTGGGCGCGGCTGTAACGGCCATGGCCTCGGCGGCAGGTCTGGCCGCACAGGCACAGACCCGCGATCCGGCCGCCGTCGCCTTCTACAACGGCTTCAACGACCAGCTGGCCCGCCTGCCAGAGGCAATCCAGCCCGACGTGCGCGCCTTCTACGAGCTGAATGGCTGGCGTCCCGTCTGGACAGCCGATCGTCTGCGCGGACTTCAGGCCGCCTCGATGCGGGCCGAGCGCCACGGCCTGTCGCCCGCCGACTATTTCGACTTTCAGGCCCTGGCCGCCGACCGCAGCGCCGCCGAGATTCGCACCACCGCTGCCGCCCTGACCTACGGCCGCGTGCTGGCCGAGGGCCGCGTCCGGCCCGAGGACGTCGAAGACCTGTGGGAGATGCAGAAGAACCGCGTCGATCTGCCCACCGGCCTGAACGACGCCCTGGCCCAGAACCGTCTGCTGGACTGGTTCGAGGGTCTGGCCCCGACCGACATCGGCTACACCAACCTGGCGGCCGGCTATGTCCGCTACCGCCGCCTGAGCGCATCGGGCGGTTGGCCCACTTTCCGCCAGGGCGGCACGATCGAGCCTGGGTCCAGCGACTCGCGTATCCAGCCGCTGATCAAACGCCTGGTCGCCGAAGGCGATCTGAGTGCAGAGGCCGGAGCGCGTCTGGCCTCGGCGGGCAATGTCTACAATACCGAGATTCAGGCCGGTGTGCGCAGCTTCCAGACCCGGCATGGCCTGGGTGCCGACGGCCGCATCGGTGCAGGCACGCAGCGCTCACTCGGGGCCTCCGTCGAAGATCGCGCACGTCAGATCGCCCTGAACCTCGAGCGTCGCCGCTGGCTGAAGCGCGACGTCAATCCGGAGCGCATCGAGGTCAATACCGCCGCCGCCATCATGGTCTATTGGAAGGACGGTCGTCCCGTTCACTCCAACCGCGTCGTCGTCGGCAGCCCCGAGAACCAGACGCCCAGCCTCGAGAAGCCGTTCGCGTCCGTCGTGGCCAATCCGCCCTGGTATGTGCCGGCCGGCATCGCCCGCCGCGAGATCCTGCCGCGCGGGCCGGGCTATCTGGCCAGCCAGAACATGTATGTGACGCCACAAGGCAATGTCGTTCAGCGCGCGGGACCTCAGGCGGCGCTGGGCTATGTGAAGTTCGAGTTGCGCGACAGCTACGCCATCTTCCTGCACGACACCCCGACCAAGGCAGCCTTCAACCTGTCGGTCCGCCAGCGGTCGCATGGCTGCGTACGGGTGCAGAATGCGGTGGAGTTCGCGCGCATCCTGCTGGCCCCCGATCCTGCCCTGCTGAGCGAGTTCGATACGGCCCAGGACACGCGCGAGACCAAACGCATCCAGACCGGCCGCGAAATCGGGGTTCGTCTGCTGTACTGGACGGCCTTCGTCGACGGTCAGGGCCGCGTCGCCTTCCGCGAGGATGTCTACAGCCGTGACGCCAAACTGGCCGACGCTCTGGGCATCGCCGTCAGCCTGCCCCGCGTGGTGGCCGATGGCCGTACCGACGCCAATGACGTCGGTCCTTAAGGCCTAGCGTCCGAAGGCCGCCGTGAGACGGTCCATCTGGCTCTGGACCGGATTGGTCGGAGCCTCATCGGGCGCGTCCCTGTACATACGACGGTCCAGGTGAAGGACGCGGTCGTACAGCTTCTCGGCCTGGACCAGATATTCGACCAGGGCGATAGGCAGTTCCGGATGGCTGGGTTCCGTCGAGGGCTTGCGGTCGGCGAGGCGGTAGCGGGCGTCGCAGGCAGCCAGCGCGCTCATGTCGCCTTCCCGCACGGCGCGCTGGACCAGCAGCCAGGACGCGATCTGCATCAGGCGCGTCGTCAGGGTCATGCTCTCGCTGGCATAGGCCAGCGCCGTGGCCCGCGACAGCAGCCGCGATTCGCGCCGCCCGTCTCCGTCCAGATAGGCGGCGGTATCCTCGACCAGTTCCATTCCTTCGCGGAAGGTGCGGTCGAACAGCTCCGAGCGCGCGAAATCGTCCACCACGGCGGCGCGATCCCGTCCGGCAGGCATGACAGGCATGGGGGCGGCGGGGTCTTCGATCGGCATGACTTCAGTCAGATTCATGGAACAGGCGCACTCGTATCACGACCGGCACGATTTCGCGCGGCGAGAGAACGGTCTGCAACGGCCATGCCACAAGATGTCCGTCATCGGCCGAAGTTGAACAGGGCGTCTGCGGCGTTGCGCTGGCTGGACTTGCCGTCGATGGCCGCACGGCAGCGTTCGATCTCGGCTTCCAGCGTCTCGATCCGCGTCTTCAGGTCTTCGACCGAATAGGGATCGAGGTCTTCGCGGATCACGGCGATCAGGGATGCGCCGCGTGCGGGACGGGGTTCGTTGTCTTCGAACATGCTCACCTCCTCCTTGGCCAGGGCCGTCAGAACCGACTAGGAAACGCCGGGACACGGACATTTGCAAGGACGACGCTCAGGATGAAGGCGATCGACATCGACGGCGGTTCCGGACCGGCCGAGGCGCTCCGGCTGGTTGAGCGGCCCGATCCCGTCGCGGGACCCGGCGAAATTCGCATCCGGGTCAGGGCGGCGGGCGTCAATCGTCCCGATCTTCTCCAGCGCCGAGGCCTCTACCCTGCCCCACCCGGAGCGCCGGAAGGTTTGGGGCTGGAGGTGGCCGGCGAAGTCGATCAGATCGGGCATGGCGTCACCCGCTGGGCCATCGGCGATCGCGTTTGCGCTCTCGTCGGCGGCGGCGGGTATTCAGAGCTGGCGGTGGTCGATGCCCGGCATGTCCTGCCGGTGCCCGACGATATTGACTTCATCCAAGCGGCAGCACTGCCCGAGACCGTATGCACTGTGTTCGCCAATGTGTTCGAGGCTGGCGATCTGAAGGCAGGCGAGACCCTGCTGATCCACGGTGCGACCAGCGGGATCGGCGTCACGGCCATTCAGATGGCCAAGGCGGCGGGCGCGAGGGTGATCGCCACCTCGCGCGGGGCAACCAAGGCTGCGGCGGCGCGGGCCTTGGGCGCAGACCTCAGCCTGGATACCACGGCCGACGACCTGCAAGCCGCCATCACGGGCTTCGGCGGCGTCGATGTCATTCTGGACATGGTCGGCCGGGACTATGCCGCGCTGAACCAGGCCGCACTCAACCGGTTCGGCCGCTGGGTCGTCATCGCCACGCTCTCGGGCGCGAAAGCAGAGATCGATCTCGCCGCCTTGATGATGAAGCGCATCGTCCTGACCGGTTCGACGCTGCGTGCGCGTCCGGCCGACGAAAAGGCCAGACTGATCGGTCAGGTCGAGGCGGTAGCCTGGCCCTGGATCGTGGCGGGTTGTGTGCGACCGCCTGTGCAGGCCACCTATCCCCTGGCGGAGGCCAAAGCCGCCCACCTCAGGCTCGAGGCGGGCGACCGTGTCGGCAAGATCGTACTGACGGTCTGATCGTTACCAGCGACCGCCGCCACGGCGGGCGGGACGCAGCGAGGAGATGCTGTCGTTCAGACGCCACTGGGCCATGTTCTGCACATCCACGTCGAACACCGTGCAGCGCCCGCCGAAGTTGGCGTCGGTGCACAGTTCCCAGGCACCGCGAAGCTGGAACGAGCTGATCGCATCGTTCATGCCGGTATTGCGCAGATTGGCGACCTCGCCGTTGAACTGCATCGCCTGACCCCGATAGTTGGCGTCACGGTAAACGACGATGCTCTGGCGCCCGCCGTTCCAGCCGCCGCCGGGACCACCGGGGTTCCAGCCGCCACCCGGACCGCCCGGATAGCCACCGCCGCCGCCGGGCCGGCCCTCGTCATCGCCGCGATAGGGACCGCAGGTCAGAAAGCCGTCGTTGTTCCGGATTTCGTAGCTGGAACAGCGCGCCAGCTCGATCGAGGTCGCGCGGATGTCGTTCCGGCGCGTGCGACAGTCGGCATACAGACGCCCGCGATTGACGTATTCGCCACTGCAGCTGTCACGATAGTCGCCGCGCGGTGCGCCGCGTTCCTGTATCGGGGCCTCGACCCCGGACATCATCGCCGCGGCAGCCAATGCTTCAAGCAACATGATACCCTCCCAATGTTCAGTCTCAGACGCCCAACGCGCCACTGACCCCAATGTTCAACACCCGCGATGAACCTTGGCTGTACGAGATTGCAGGCTTTCGTTTTCTTTTCCAGAGAATGCGCTTATATCCGGGATATCAACGCCCGGTCGAAAGGCCGGGCGCCGTCGTATCCGGAGCCCGACTTTCTGGCCCCGTCCTAGAACCGGAATACTCGCATGACCGACATTCTGATGCCCAAGGCCACTGCGGTCTGGCTGGTCGATAACACCTCCCTGACGTTCGAGCAGATCGCCGACTTCTGCGGACTTCATCCGCTGGAAGTGCGCGGCATCGCCGATGGCGACGTGGCGCGCGACATCCGGGGTGCCGACCCGCTCGTCAACGGCCAGCTAAGCCGCGAGGAACTGGACAAGGCCCAGAACGACGAAAACTACCGCATGCAGGCCGTGGTCAGCCGCCATGCCGAAATGATGAAGGCCGCCAAGCCGGCGCCGAAATATACGCCGGTGTCGCGTCGTCAGGACCGCCCGGACGCCATCGCCTGGTTCGTGCGCAACCACCCCGAGGTGACCGACGCCCAGATCGCCAAGCTGCTGGGCACGACCAAGTCCACGATCGAGAGCGTGCGCAACCGCACCCACTGGAACAGCGCCAACATCAAGCCCGTCGATCCCGTGACCCTGGGCCTGGTCGGTCAGATCGTTCTGGACGACCTGGTCAAGAAGGCCGCCGACAAGAAGGCCAAGGACGACGCCAAGAAGGGCGGCGCAACCCTGCAGCCAGCCGATGCCCCTGTCGAGCCGGTCGAGGAAGAGTTCGTGCCCGAGGCCCGCGAACGCCGCGGTGCCGAGCCCACGGCGGAGTCGGTGTTCGGCTCCAAGGACTGATCGTCTTCTCGCCAAAGAAAACGGCCCCGGAGATTGCTCTCGGGGGCCGTCTTCAATTTCGGACTTCGGAGACGCCGCTATCCGGCGCGCGCCTCCAGACTGGTAATCTGTTCCTTGAGCCGGAGCTTCTGCTGCTTCAGCTCGCGCACACGAAGCGAATCCGTGGCCGGGTGGGTGATCTCGCGCCGGATGGTCTCATCCAGATTGCGATGACGGTTTCCCAGTTCGCGGATACGGGCTTCGATGGTCATGGCTTTCGCCTCCATGTCTAAGGACCGATAGCGACACCCTGGCACCGACCCGCTGGCTTGCGCATCGGACCCGGTATCGCCACTAGTGAGCGCCCAGCTTGACCGGCTGTAGAATCACATTCCGGTGATCGCCGATCCGACCGGACAGACAGAGCCTGGAGCCCGAATTGGCCGAAGTTGTGAACACAGCCATACGGAACCCGCCCCAGCGACTGGTGGTCGGGATTTCCGGTGCATCCGGCGTGACTTATGGCGTGCGCGTGCTGGACGCCCTGCGCGAACTGGGCGTCGAGAGCCATCTGGTCGTCACCCGCGCGGCCCTGCTGACGCTATCGCAGGAAACGGATCTCACGCCCGACGACCTGACCGGCCGGGCCGATGTGGTGCATAGACTGGCGGATGTGGGGGCCACCATCGCCTCGGGCTCTTTCCGGACCCTGGGCATGATCGTCGCGCCCTGTTCCGTCCGCACCATGAGCGAGATCGCCACCGGCGTGACCTCCAACCTGCTGACCCGTGCCGCCGACGTCGTGCTGAAGGAGCGGCGTCCGCTGGTGCTGATGGTCCGCGAGACGCCGTTTCACCTGGGCCACCTGCGCACCATGACGGCCCTGACCGAGATGGGGGCCATCATCGCGCCTCCCCTGCCCGCCTTCTATGCGCGGCCTAAATCCATCGAGGACATCGTCGATCAGTCGGTCGGGCGGGCGCTGGACCTGTTCGGGCTGGACTGGTCCGCCGTACGCCGCTGGGACGGGCTCAAGGGCGCGCCAGAGGCATGAGCGGTGGCAGCGACGGCCTGTGGCCCTGGGTCCTGACCGCCTATACCGCCCCCGGCGTGGGCGAGGCCTGCCTAGAGCTTCAGGATAGCGCCGGTCAGAATGTGCCCCTCTTGCTCTGGGCGGCCTGGACCACTGCCACGGGACGCGCCCTGGACGAGGACACCCGCGAAGCCGCCTGCGACACGGCCCGCGTCTGGGAAGAGACTGCCATCGCGCCGCTGCGCACAGTGCGCCGCGCCTTGAAAATCAAGGCCGTCGATATGGATGATGACGACCGCGAGGCTGTCCGAAGTCAGGTCAAGGCCGCCGAACTGGACGCCGAGCGTCGCCTGCTGCTGGCGCTTGAGGCCTTGAGCCCCGCTGCGTCAGGACCGGCTCGCCCCGCGATCGATGCTCTGGTGGCCGTCGCCCGCACTTGGTCGTCATCGATTCCGCGGCCCGGCCTGATCCGTCTGGCCGAACGCCTTCCGGCCTGAGCGGTCGCACGATATAAGCGCCCGTCCGGGGACCACCATGAACGACGACGAACCGTTTCTGAGCGAAGAAGACAAGGCCCTGGAGGCCCGGCTGAAGGCCCTTCAGCAGGAGCATGCCGACCTGTCGGCCTCCATCGAGGCCCTGGGCCACATGCCCATACCGGACCAGCTGATGATCGCGCGACTGAAGCGCAAGAAGCTGACGCTGAAGGACGAGATCGTCCGGATCGAAAACCTGATCCTGCCCGACATCATCGCCTGAGTAGGGATCAGGCGGCGCGGCTGACCGCGAAATCCGCCAGTTTTTCCAGTGCCGCGCGCCATTCGCCCGCAGGCAGGGCCTTCAGTGCGATCTTGGCGGCATCGGCATAGGCATAGGCCGTGTCCAGCGTCGTCGTGACCGCACCGGTGCCGATGATCAGTTCGCGGGCGCGGCGGAAGTCGTCCTCGGTCCGTTCGCCCTTGTTGATGGTGCGCTCCCAGAACGCATCCTCGCGGCCGCGCGTGCGGGCGGCGGCCAGCAGCAGGGGCATGGTCACCTTGCCCTCGTGGAAGTCATCCCCCGCATTCTTGCCCAGAACGTCGGACGACCCGCCGTAATCCAGCGCGTCGTCGGCCAGCTGGAAGGCCAGGCCCAGGTTCAGGCCGTAGGAGCGCAAAGCCTCCACCGCCTTGTCGCCCGCCCCGGCCCCCACGGCCCCGGCCTCGGCAGCGGCGGCGAACAGCTCGGCGGTCTTGGCCGAGATGATGCGCAGATAGGTTTCCTGATCCAGGTTCAGGTCGTGGGCCCGGGTCAGTTGCAGCACCTCGCCCTCGGCGATCACGCTGGAGGCCCGCGCCAGAATGCCGAGCGCCCGCATCTGGCCCGTCTCGACCATCAGTTCGAAGGCGCGGGCAAACAGGAAGTCGCCGACCAGAACGCTGGAAGGCGCGCCCCAGATCAGATGGGCCGCGACCTTGCCGCGCCTCAACTGCGACGCATCGACCACGTCGTCATGCAGCAGGGTCGCCGTGTGAATGAACTCCACCGCCGCCGCCAGCTTGATCGGGGCTTCGATATCGCCCTTTGCACCGGCTGCCCGCGCGGCCGCCACGGTCAGCAGGGGCCTCAGCCGCTTGCCACCCGCCGCCACGATGTGATCGGCCAATAGAGGGATGACCGGCACCTGCGACTGCATGCGGGCCACGATCAGCCGATCGACCGCCGCCATGTCGGTACGCGCCAGCCGAACCAGGGGTTCGACGTCACCCTTCATGCGGGGTTCGGCCAGGGTGACAACGTCCAACTGATTACTCGTGCGGCATAGCGCGAGAAAGGATCGCGCCGGAAAATCCTGACGCCGCCTTGCCTGACGACGACGCACCGCACAATGGTGATGGCCCAAGAAAGGGTCAAGCCGCGTGACCGTCGCACCAACGCCACACCTGACAGCCGAGGTCGTCGAGAATGCCCTTCTGGGCGGACGCGTTCGGCTGCGCCAACCGGCCAGAGGCTATCGCGCGGGTATGGATGCCGCCCTGTTGGCAGCCGCCGTTGCCGGCAAGCCCGGCGAACGCCTGATCGAGGCCGGGTGCGGGGCCGGCGGTGCCCTGATGCAGATCGCCGCGCGTCAGCCGGAGATGACGCTGGTCGGACTTGAGCGCGATGCCGCGATGGCGGAACTCGCGCGCGCGAACGCGATCCTGAACAGCACCCCGGCCAGCATCGTCACGGGCGATGTCGCCACAGGCTTTCGCGCGCTGGACCTGGCGCCATTCGACTGGGCCATCAGCAATCCGCCCTTCTTCGACGATCCCGCCGCCCTGCGTGCTCCTGCACCGGGCAAGCGCGATGCCTGGATGGCGGACGACGGTCTGCGGGCCTGGACGCATTTCCTGCTGAAGGCGGTGCGCGAAGGTGGGCGGATCGTCGTCATCCACCGCGCGGATCGCCTGGCCGATCTGCTGGCCCTTCTGGGCGAAACGGCCGGCTCGTTCTCGATCAGAGGCATTCACCCCCGTGCGGACGAGCCCGCCAAACGTGTCTTGGTTCAGGCGATCAAGACCGGTCGCGCGCCCTTGCGTCTATTGCCGCCCCTGATTCTGCACGACCGCAGCGGGGCCAAGCATACGCCCGAGGCCGAGGCGATCCTGCGTGGCGAAGCCGCCCTTCCCTTCTAGCCCGGGCCTTCTGATAGGCGACCGCTTCGTCTAAAGCGATGCCATGTCCCTGCGCCCCCTCTTCGTCACCCAGGTTTACGAGGCCAGTCTGGCCGACACGCCCGGCTTCGATGGCTTCAACGCCGAACTGGCCGAGGCCTGCCGCATGCTGGCGGTCGAGGATCACGCGGGCCGTGCCTGGTGCAAGGCGCACGGCTATCGCGGCTACACCTCCTACGGCTCCCTGACCGACCTGCCACAGCGCCTGCCGGAGTTCGCCGACCTGAAGAGGCATCTGGATCGCCACGCCGTCGCCTATGCCAAGGCCCTGAACTTCGATCTGGCCCGCAAGCCGCGACTGGACAGCCTGTGGGTCAACATCCTCAAGCCCGGCGGCAGCCATACCGGCCACATCCATCCCCACGCCTTCCTCAGCGGCACCGTCTATGTCGAGGTCCCGGACGGAGCTTCAGCCCTCAAACTGGAAGACCCGCGCCTGCCCATGATGATGGCCCGCCCCGGCGTCCATGCCGACGCCCCCGAGGCGGAGCGCCCCTTCGTCTATCTGGCCCCCCGTGCGGGCACAGTCCTGATGTGGGAAAGCTGGCTGCGCCACGAGGTGCCGGTGAATGCGGCAAAGACCGAGCGCATCTCGATCAGCTTCAACTACGCCTGATCAAGGCAGACGCAGCATTCGGTCCAGGCTCAGCGGGCCAGCGCCGAAACGGACGAGATAGAGCAGAAGCGCGCCCCACAGCAGGTGGGTCGGCCATCCCAGCGGATAGACGAAGATCTGGATGACCAGCGTCATGCCCAGCAGGGCCAGTGCGGAAACCCGCGTCATCAGCCCCAGCACGATCAGGATGGGAAACAGATGCTCCGCATATGTGGCCAGATGGGCGGCGATGTCGCTGGGGATCAGCGGCACCTGATACTCGGTGGCGAACAGGCTGTAGGTGCTGTCGGTGATGTCCAGGAAACCCTCCACCTTGGTGCGGCCGGACAGGAAGAAAACCGCGGCGATGGCGACGCGGATGATCAGGCTGATGACGGAGGCCGGAAGCAGGCGCGCGATCAGGTCGGGGATGAAGGCCAGGGCGGGACGCACGGCGGTATGGGCGACAGTATCGGTCATGGTCGGACTTTCAGATCAGATGGGTGAACAGGCCCGCACTCAGCAGGCCGGAGAATAGGCGGGCGATGTCGGTATCCGGAGCCTGCCCCTGGACCTCCAGCGCCACCCGGCCCAGCGGCAGGTCGCGGCGGCAGCCGTCGAGGAACAGCCACTCGGCATGCGATAGCCGGCGATGAAGCACCGTCATGTCGGGTCGATAGATGACCAGGCCTTCAGAGCTGTCGGTCCAGTCGACGACCTGATCCGGGTTCGCATCCGGTCGATTGGCCAGCCAGATCGAGGGCGCGGTCCAGTCGAACCAGAACAGCTGAACCGAAGGATGCAGCGTGGCGCGTGAGCCAAACAGATCGCGCCCGACCAGACCGTCGGCCGTCAGCACAGACTTATCGGCGGCGCGATGGGCCCGGCTCCAGGCCAAATCCATCCGCGCGACCGGTGCCAGATACGGCAGGGATTGCGCAGGCTCGAACCCGGCCAGCCAGGCCGGAAACGCCTGCCCGTACTCGTCCAGGACGGGGCTGGTCGGCGGATGTGCGGCGGCGAAGATCAGGGCGGCGTCACGAAACCAGTCCTCTCCGACCAGCCGTTGGACCGTGGGGAACAGACCGGCCAGGGCATCGGCCCGGCCCTTGGCGACGGTGTTGCGATAGACGGCCAGTCCGGCCCCGTCGCCCGCCAACCATGGCGTCAAAACCTGATCCGGTCCGGTAATCGCGGCGTCGAGTGCGCTGTGAAAATCTTCAGGCACGCAGGGCCTCCTCTACCGCGACCAGCACGGCATCGGCGCGGTCTCGCTCGATCATCAGGTCCGCGAATGACGGCAGGTTATCGTCGCGCTCAATCAGGGTCGGGCGCGGCCCGATACGGGCGACGGTGCGGGCATAAAGTGCCCAGACCGGCTGGGAGACCGGAGCGGCATGGCTATCGATCAGCAGTCGCTCGCCGTGCTCCGGGTCAGGGTCATGCCCGGCCAGATGAATTTCGCCGATCGCCTCGACCGGCAGGGCATTCAGATAGTCCAGGGCCGAGGCACCCAGATTGTTCGCGCTGACATGGACGTTGTTGATGTCCAGCAACAGGCCGCAGCCCGTGCGCCGGACCATCTCGCTCAGTAGTTCCGGCTCCGACATCTCGTGACCACGAAAGTCCAGATAGTGGGAGGGATTTTCGATCAGGATTTGCCGTCCTAGCACGTCCTGTGCGCGCGAGACGTTGGCGCAGATCTGGTCCAGCATGACGCGACTGCGCACGAAGGGCAGAAGGTCCGGATGATAGACCTCGCCGCGCCGCGACCACGCCAGATGTTCGGAGATGACGAACGGCTCGAACCGGTCCGCCAGCGCCTTCAACCGTGCCAGATGGTCCTCGTCCGGCGGCTGATCGCCCGCCAGCGACAGGCCGACCCCGTGCAGGGACAGCGGCTTGTCCTGCCGGATGGCGTTCAGCCAGGCGAGCCGGGGCCCGCCGTCGACCATATAGTTTTCCGCATGGACCTCGAACCACAGACCGGCCGCCGACGCGGCCAGAGCTTCTTCGTAATGCACGGATTTCAGCCCAAGCCCCGCCGTGGGGGCGTCAGAAGGGGGAACCGCAGCCGGCCTGTGGGTCATTCGCCTGATCCGATCAGCGGGTGATCGGGGTCAGCGAACCATTGCCCGCCGGCGTGCGGATGGAAGTGCAGGTGCCGCGCGGGACATTCTTCCAGGCATTGCCCTGATAGTTGCGAACCGAAGTGCCGGCGCAGGTCGTGCCAGGCCCGGCGGCACAGTCGTTCTTGCCCGCCATGGCGACGCCATAGCATTTCTCGACGGCGGGGGCCGGGGCCTGGCGGTTGTTGTTCTGCGAGGACTGGGCATAGGTGGCGCTGGCACCGGCGGCCAGGGCGACGGCGACCAGGCCGGTGGAGGTCAGGGTCTTGGCGTTCATCAGAAGGCTCCTTTGAAGGGTGGTGGCCGGTCGTCCGGTCACACCTCCCCATTCGCCGGGGCCCGTCAGGCGGTTACAGCCACGCTGGAAAAAATCGCGTCGAATTTTCGACAGACTGCCTGTAACCCTTTGCTTGACGCGCGCGTATGGACCCCATGACGTGACAGATCGCGAAGCTCATCTGAAAGCCTTGATGCTGCGTGGCCTTGCGGGTGACGCGGGGGCCTGGCGCATGCTGTTGACGGACATGGGCGGCCATCTGAGGCCGTTCTTCACACGACGTCTTTACGACGGAGCGGCTGACGCCGAGGATCTGGTGCAGGAGACATTGATCGCCATCCACGCCAAGCGCGCTACATGGGATACCAGCCAGCCCTTCACGGCTTGGGCCTTTTCGATCGCCCGGCACAAGCTGATCGACCACCTGCGCCGCCAGGGGCGCCGTCCGACCGCCCCGCTGGACGACGCCGGCGACCTGTTCGCCGATCACACCGTCGAGGATGGCGCGGCAAGGCATGATCTGACCCGGGTGCTGTCTCTCCTGCCCGTGCGCCAGCGTCGCCTGATCGAGGACATCCGGGTCCAGGGCCTGTCGGTCGCAGAGGCCGCAGAACGCCACGGCTATTCCGTCGCCGCCGCCAAGGTCAGCGTCCACCGCAGCCTGAAGACCCTGACCGCCCGATTTGCGCCCTCACAGGTGCATGAAGGGATTTCCGATGAAGACTGACGACCTGATCACCGCCTTGTCGGCCGACCTGCCCCCTGCCCGGCGGCCGGAGCGTCGGCTGCTGCTCTGGCTGGTGCCCGCAGCTGTGCTGGTCCTGATCGCCGTCGGCCTGTGGCTGGGCTTTCGCTCGGATCTGATGCTGGCCATGCAGGGCCCGACCTTCTGGGCCAAGGCGGCCTATACGATCGCCCTGGCCATCTCGGGCTTCTGGCTTCTGGACCGTCTGGGTCGCCCCGGTGTCAGTGCGCGTGCGCCTCTGATTGTCCTGGGGTTGATCTTGACCGCTGTTCTCGGCCTGGCCGCCTATGAGCTGGTCGCCATGCCCATGCCTGATCGCATGCCCGCCGTCATGGGTGACAGCGCCCGCGTCTGTGCGCCCAATATCGTCTTGCTCAGCCTGATCGCGGCTCCGTTCGTCTTCTGGGCCGCACGGGCCTTCGCTCCCACACGACCCATGCTGGCCGGGGCCGCCGCGGGCCTGCTGACAGCCGCGCTCGCCACGACGCTGTACGGCCTGCACTGCCCGGAGCATACGGCCTCCTTCGTCGCGGTCTGGTACACCCTTGGCATGGGCATCGCCGTGGCCATCGGTGCCCTGATCGGCCGACGGGTCTTTCGCTGGTAGGGCGATCACGCCTTCAAACCGCCCTGCCCGGTCGCTAGAGGTTTGCCACCCGGCGCTGGGGTCGCTACACCCCGCGCCTACCTCCCCATCCGATCGAACGACAGGGCGCGACGCACCTCATGGCGCAGCAATATATTTTCCAGATGCAGGGTCTGACCAAGACCTTTCCCGGCGGCAAGAAGATCTTCGAGAACATCTGGCTGAGCTTCTACAACGACGCCAAGATCGGCGTGGTCGGCGTCAACGGCTCGGGCAAGTCCACCCTGCTCAAGATCATGGCCGGGCTGGACACCGAGTTCAACGGCGAGGCCCGCGCCGCCGACGGCATCAAGCGCGGCTATCTGGAGCAGGAGCCACAGCTCGACGACAGCCTGAACGTCCGCGAGAACGTCGAGGCCTGGTGCGAGGAGAAACAGTGGGTCAACCGCTTCAACGCCATCGCCATGGAGATGGCCGAGAACTATTCCGACGAACTGATGGAGGAGATGACCGCCCTCCAGGAAAAGATCGACGCCGGCGACGTCTGGGACATCGACAGCCGCATCGAAATGGCCATGGACGCCCTGCGCTGCCCGCCTGACGACTGGGCGGTGACCAATCTGTCCGGGGGTGAGAAGCGCCGCGTGGCCCTGGCCCGGCTGCTGCTCAGCAAGCCCGACATGTTGCTGCTCGACGAACCGACCAACCATCTGGACGCCGAAAGCGTCGCCTGGTTGCAGCACCACCTGGAGGCCTTCCCCGGCTGCGTCATCCTGGTGACCCACGACCGCTACTTCCTGGACCTCGTAACCAAATGGACGCTGGAGCTGGACCGCGGCAAGGGCCACCCGCACGAGGGCAACTACTCCAGCTGGCTGGAAGCCAAGACCAAGCGCGTCGTGCAGGAGCAGTCGGAATCCGAAGCCCGCCAGCGCGCCCTGACCCGCGAACTGGAATGGGTCCGCTCGGGTGCCAAGGCCCGTCAGGCCAAGTCCAAGGCCCGTCTGGCCGCCTATGAACGGATGGTGGACGAGCAGGAAAGCATGCGCGGGGCCCAGACCCACGCCGTCATCCAGATCCCGCCCGGCCCGCGCCTGGGCAATGTGGTGCTGGAGGCCGAGGGCCTGCAGAAATCCTATGGCGACAAGCTGCTGTTCAAGGACCTGTCGTTCAAGCTGCCGCCCAACGGCATCGTCGGCGTCATCGGCCCCAACGGCGCCGGTAAGTCGACCCTGTTCCGCCTGATCACCGGTCAGGAACAGCCCGACGCCGGTTCGATCAAGGTCGGCGAGACGGTCAAACTGGCCTATGTCGACCAGTCGCGCGACGACCTGAAGCCGGACGAGACCATCTGGCAGGCGATCAGCGGCGGCACCGACGTGATGATGGTCGGCAAGCGCGAGATCAACACCCGCGCCTATGTCGGTAGCTTCAACTTCAAGGGTGGCGACCAGCAGAAGAAGGTCGGCCAACTGTCCGGCGGTGAGCGCAACCGCGTCCACCTGGCCAAGACCCTGGCCACCGGCGGCAACCTGCTGCTGCTCGACGAACCGACCAACGACCTGGACATCGAGACGTTGCAAAACCTCGAAGAAGCGCTGGAAGGCTTCGCCGGCTGCGCCGTGGTCATCTCCCACGACCGCTGGTTCCTGGACCGCCTGGCCACCCACATCCTGGCCTTCGAAGGCGACAGCCACGTCGAATGGTTCGAGGGGAACTTCGAGGCCTATGAGGAAGACAAGAAGCGCCGCTTGGGCGTCGAGAGCCTGATCCCGCACCGGATTAAGTTCCAGAAGTTCGGGCGGTAGCCACTACTCTTACAGGCTGTTCAGTCTGACGTTACGCTGATACCTAACTCGACGTCATGAGCGCCGGGGGAGTGTAGAATGTTGAGCGTTATCACTGCTGACACGTCTGAGAAGGCACGGCCAGAACCGATTCAAACGGATCATCAAGCCACGTCCGCCCAGTTCGGTCGCAGCTATGGCGTGCCTGGTTCCCGGCAAGATGCCTCAAGCCTTTTGCTTGCCGATGGATGGCAGCAGATCGCCTTTGCAGCGTTTGCCCGCCCGCCCCATGATCGCCTGAATGCACCGCCCGCACCGCCGCCACCACCGATTGTGGTCACGGTGCTTCGAGGCGATGGTTACACCGACACGCTGACCGGCGGCGCAGGCACCGACTACATTGATGGCGCTGGCGGCAATGACCAACTGTCTGGAGGTGCGGGCAACGACCGCCTCTACGGCGGTTCGGGCCAGGACGTTCTGGACGGTGGCGACGGTGACGACCTTATAGTGTCAGGCCCAGGTGGCGACATCATGAGGGGGGGCGCGGGTGCCGACATCTTCTACATAGCCCGAAGTGATAACAGCGACAGCGCGACCCGATTTGAGTCGGACGTCATTCAGGACTTCAACGCCCGTGAAGATACCCTCTATCTCTACGATTATCGACCAGATCAGATTACATTCCAGGCCGGAACGACAACCATACGATTTCAGGATGGTCGGACCCTCACTATCGTCGGTGACTTCTCTGGAGTGACCGACATCAGCCAGTGGTTGGTATTCGATGCGCCACCGGCCCCACCCGCGGCCCCCCCCATGCCCGAGCCCGGCGTAGCTCCCCAGAGTTCTGTGACGACAACGGTCGATGTAGCCATTGCGGCGGGCCAAACGGTATATGTCAACGGATCTGAGCCAGCAATTAGAAGCAGCTCGCCGTTCGGTGAGCTTTTCACGGTCGACAACCGCGGATCACTGCTGGTCAGAGGTACTGAAGGCGGCATAGGTACCAACATTGTCGCTCTTCGCGACCTCGATTTGCACAATCATGCAGGCGCAACCCTGTTCGTGGAAGCAACCGGGCAAAGCGCCACCGCACGCGGCGTCTATGTTTGGAACAGCTTGCGCGACGGCAAAATCATCAACGATGGCAATTTCACAGTCGTATCGCGGGGCGGCGATGCAGTCGGAGTCTGGACATCATCGGGCAACGACACATTCGATTTCAGCAATACCGGCAATTTCCATGTGCAGGGCGCAGGAACTGCCACAGGTTTAGCGCCAAGTTTCGATGAGGCTTCTTTCAGCAATAGCGGAAATTTTGAAGTCAGAGGAGAGACGGCTTACGGAATCCTATTGAATGGAGGAGCATTGAGATCCTTCAACAACTCGGGTGTCATCAAGGTTGATGACGGCCAATACCGGTTAAACAGCTATGCCGTTCTGGTTAATGCCATATTTGGGACTGCGGTGAACACAGGCCTGATCGAGGCTGACGTCGCCTTTCAGATCACGGCCGATGTCGGAACCAAGATCGACAATTCGGGCACAATTCGCGGCGACATCTATCTTGGAAGCGGTGACGATCTGATCATCAATACGGGTTCCATAAGCGGGATAGTAGACCTCGCCATCGGAGCCGACGTCTACGATGGACGGGGCACGGGCCGACTTTTCGGTGCTGTTTATGGGGGCCAGGGTAACGATCAACTTACCGGCGGCTCCAGCGAAGTCGTCTTCAATGGAGAAGAAGGCGACGATATTCTTCGCGGAGGCTCTGCGGACGATATCCTTGACGGCGGCCGCGGCGACGACACGCTGGATGGCGGTGCAGGCTTCGACGTGGTCACGTTCCGCTCCTACCATATGGGCGTGTCCGTCAATCTTGCCGAGGGTTGGGCTCGTTCGCCCGGCAGCAGGGATACGATCACAAACGTCGAAGCTGTTTCCGGCTCGTATCATGCCGACCAGATCGTTGGCTCAGCGGCATCAGACCTGTTGGATGGCGATCTCGGCAACGATGTAATTAGCGGCGGTGGCGGCGACGATCGGATCATCGGCAATCTGGGGGACGACATTCTGACGGGAGGTCAGGGCGCGGACACCTTTATCTTCGTACTTTATGACGGCAACGACACGATCCGTGATTTCAATACAGCCATCGACCAACTTCAGTTATTGGGATACCAGGCCTATCAGGCGCTGGTACAAGAAGGTGCCAATACGCGTGTCGTGCTGTCGTCGTATGATAGCATCCTGCTGGAGAATGTTCTGGCCAGCAGCCTGACCTCGGCCAACTTCCAGTTCGGTGGATCTTTGCCGGTGTTGAACTCGGACACACCGGAAGGACGTGGCCTGAACGGCGACATGATCGTCTACGGTCCCGGATTTCACGTCGAGCAAGGAGAAAACATCGATGTTGTGGGTCAGCCTTACGGCGTGCTCTTGGATGCTGACACATACCTAGCGCCCGAGCCGTACATTGCCCCCACTTTCGGCGATTTCCTGAACGAGGGTCGACTCTCGGTCACGGCCAACGGCGATCTCATTGGCGTGCTGGTCTATGGAAATGTCTTGCTCCCGGAGTTCACTAATGCCCAAGGTGCTCGCGTTGAAATCAGCTCAGCTTACGGCGGTGTGCAGGGTTTCGCCGCAGACCGATCGATCATACAACTGAACAATGACGGGCTGATCAATATCTCAGGCGATGAGGACGCGGTCGGCAGTCGCGCAATCGCGATCTTCAATAATACCGGCGAGTTCATTGTGACAGGCGGCAATAGCCTGGCCGGTAACGGTTTCGCTCTCGGCCTTGATTTCAATGGACTGGACGTTCGGAACCACGGCACCTTCGAAGTGAGCGGTGCCGTCAACACCATCGGCGCACGCAGCGATACACAACTGGACTTCATCAATACCGGCGAATGGCGCGTCATTTCCGGTGGTCACGCCACAGCGGTGCACGGGTTCGTCAATAGTAAGGTCAGCAACGACGGCCTCATCCTAGCCAGTGCAAGCGGTGCCGGCATCGCCACTGCAATCATGCTGAACGGCAGCATTCAGAATACAGGCACTATCCGTGCAAGTGATCGAACCGAGGCCATGGACAGCGTTGCCATCCAGGTCCAGGGCGACTCATCATTTGGCCAGTTTGGCTACCAGAGCTTTTCACTGACCAACTCCGGGCTGATCGAGGGCGATTACGCTGTTCGCATGGCTCAGTATCCCGCCAATCCATCACGCACCCCGACGGGCCCGGACACCATAACCAACTCAGGAGAAATTCGCGGCATCATCGAATTGGGCGGAGACGCCGATAAGGTTCTCAATACGGGGACCATCAAGGGCACTGTCGATCTCGGTGATGGCAACGACCTTTACGACGGTCGAGGCGGGCTATTGGTGGGTCAGGTCAGCGGCGGAGCCGGTGTCGATACCTTCTTCGGCGGCACCAGCGCAGATACCTTCTATGGTGATGCCGGCGAAGACAGGCTTGACGGCGGTGCGGGCGACGATGTGCTCACCGGCGGCGCGGGCAACGACGTGATCGCAGGCGGCCTGGGCACAGACGTCGCCAGCTACAGCGGCGATCGCTCGGCCTACACCCTCAGCACGGTCGACGGCGTGACCACTGTGACGGGACCCGACGGCGTGGACACTTTGACGGGTATCGAACGTCTGAGATTCGCCGGTCGCACCTACGACATGGCGGGGGTGCTTGTGTCTGACGAAGTGACAGGCACGGCCAATGCGGACACGCTGATCGGGACAGGCGAACGTGACGTATTTGAAGCCGGTGCGGGTGATGATGCCATCTTCGGTGGAGCTGGGGACGACGTTGTCAACGCAGGAACCGGCGACGATGTAATCTCCGGCGATGCCGGCAACGACCTCATCAATGGCGGAGCGGGCACTGATACTGCAGTATTCGCCGAGGGCCTCACGACAATCCGTGTAAGCGGTGAGGTGGTTACCGTGATCGGTCCCGACGGGACCGACACGCTGACTGGCATCGAGCAACTGCGCATTGGATCGTCCAACCTTTTGGTCAGCACCTTGCCGCTGTCCGTCCAGCTTGGAACCGGCGCAGACGAAACCCTCACAGGTGGCATGGGCGATGATGCGCTCTTCGGCTTGGCGGGCGTCGATACGCTCAACGGCGGCGATGGCGATGACTTGCTCTGGGGCGGTGCCGGCAGGGACATCATTGACGGTGGTTTGGGCTCTGACACAGCAGACTACTCGCTCGCTGCGGGTGGCGTGGTTGTCTACCTCCACACACAAACGACCCTTAGCGATGGGGATGGTAGCTGGGACAGGCTAAGCTCGATCGAAAACGCCACAGGCTCGGCTTTCGACGACCAATTGTTCGGCGACGATCGTGCCAACCGGCTCTCGGGAGGTTTGGGACGCGATGTGATCAGCGGCGGCGCGGGTGATGACATCCTTGCTGGCGGCACAGGCGCGGCCAACGAGATATATGGCGGTACGGGCAACGACACCTTCATTGTTGATGAGCGCACAGACACTATCATCGAACAGGCAGGCGAAGGCGTTGACACAATCCAGACTGTCACTCTGACCAACTATACGCTCCAACTCCATCTGGAGAACCTGACCTATCTTGGATCCGCCGCCTTTCAGGGAACTGGGAACGCTGCGTCCAACATAATCACCGGCGGGACCGGTTCTGATACCTTGCGTGGCGAGGCGGGGGACGATCGCTTGGTTGGCGGACTGGGTTCCGATCAGCTGGACGGGGGTCTCGGTCGTGACACCGCCGTTTTCAATAGTGTGCGCTCGGCTTACGTCATCTCTACCGCAGGTGGGATTACCACGATCACCGGTCCCGACGGGACCGACACCCTGAGCAATATCGAGTACCTCCGTTTCGCCGACGGGCTCTACGACCTGTCCGGCAATCCCACCATGAATGAGCTTGGCGGTACGTCGGGTAATGACGCCTTGATCGGCACTAGTCAGGCGGAAAGGCTCCTTGGCCTTGCCGGCGACGATACTCTTGATGGAAATGGTGGTGATGATTTCCTGATCGGCGGAGCGGGTAATGACACCCTGATCGGCGGGGCCGGGATCGACACGGCGGATTATTCGTCGGCTGCGGCCGGTGTCACCGCACAGTTGAACACGGGCGTGGCGTCCAATGACGGGGACG